>BNJT01000182.1_pt1:952500-2113346 | contig 2113346 bp, 2296 predicted proteins | sample 8540491 | NCBI WGS metagenome assembly BNJT01 (sample SAMD00202455, study PRJDB9452) | human saliva metagenome | host: Homo sapiens | reverse complement strand
AAAAGTAAGCTCTTAGTTTACCTTGGACGACGGAACCGGTAGGGACAGAACCATTCTTTCCGGCATTCATGACTTCTACGAGGCGGAAGGCTGATCAGGAAGACCTTGATTGCGTTACAGTCTTCCCAAAGAGCCATGATGGGCGTAGAGTCCTGCGGTATGCTGCTTTCCGCCATTAACCAGAAGAAGGATGAGTGATGAGGAAGAATTGCGCCTCTTGATGGTGAATATCATATTCCGGCAGGGCGAAGTTGTATTAGTATTTTTGTTTATTGTTGAACTATTTTGAATACAAAAGAGTTATGCCTTATGGCGGATGATTAACTTCATCCGCCATTTCTATATTGATGATTTGCAATTTCATCCCGTGTGCTAGTATAAACTTAGTAATCGAATGTAGATGAATAGATAGTTAATTAAAGAAAGAGGTTGCCTATGAGAATACTATTTAAGCTTGTCTTGTTTTTCCTAATAGTCTTCTATTATCAGTTGCTTTTCTTTTCTAACATTTTTGCTAAGTATAGGAATGAGCTATCTTATTTATTGATGATTCTTTGCATTTTGTAGCAATGGTTCTTTTTCTATTCTTTCAGGACGGAAGAGTTGCATTGGAGGCATTAATTGTTGGCTTTATCCTCAGTCGCTGGATTACCTATGATAGGTGCAACAATGTTGCTTTCTGGAGAAAGTGCTAAATCAGAGAATACGATCTTTTTAAGAAAGAGAGTGAATTTATATGAAGAGGCGATAGAGTTCATCGTCTTTTCATCTCAAATTAATAGTAGCATAAAGGAGAGAAGATGTGGAGTTTGATTATTTTTATAACCGAGATGGTGAGCGATTTAGCTACTATATGCTTCCTAAGATTCTTGTGACTGATGGAAAGTTTCAATCCTATCTTCAGATGCCAAGATTCTTTATGCCTGTTACTTGAGAGAACAGCTTTATCATAAAAATAAATGGATTGATCATGAGAATAGAATATACATCATTTTTACTTTGGAAGAGATTAGCAAGTCTTAGGTAGATCTAATAAAACAGCTGTAAGATAAATGAATTAGACAGCAGTACAGGAGGACTAGGGCTTATAGAGAGAGAAAAGCAGGGGTTAGGAAAGCCAAATATCATTTATGTAAAGATTTTCTAAGTATCCTTTTTCTTTCGAAGGTAAAAACTTCTGAGTTTCAGAAGTGAGAATCTACATGCAAAGTGAAGAGCTACACTTCAGGAAATGGAAAGAAAATACAGAACTAATTCTAATACTAATAAACATGAGAGTAATTATCCTGATTTTAGATTTGGATCATATGGGATTTTTCCAAAAACGTAAAGAATGAGGATATAAGAGGGAATTGAAAGGAGTTCTAGTTAAGGATTTTTCAAACTATGTGGAAGGTTGTCAGCATATCTTAAGAGCAGTGGAAAGACTTATAAAGACCATAAAAGGCAACTATCCTTTCACGGTTTTATAAAGACGGAAATAGGAAGTGTATTAAAAGCTTCGAACATTCCCAGTTTGGAAGAATACGATAAAGAGAGCATTTGCAATGAGTGAAATGAAAAGGACACGGATTGAGGGCGTGGAGTATTCCTACGATGCAAATGAAGAATATGAAAAGGACGGACATATTTACTGATGGACTTGCCATGAAAGAAAAAGACAGGGAAGATTTTGGAGTTCTTTGGTGGAAAGATGATCTGCCGTATAGCCTGTCATTGCGACAAACAGAGAGAAAAAGAAGTAGAGACAGAAGCAATTGGAAATAGAACGTCTCAAGAGTAGTTGTTTTAGTTCCAGGCTGAATCGAAGTACAGCTTTGAGAATTATCAAGGAAAGAAAAATCAAAAGTCTTCTTATTGCCAAGAACTTCGTGAAGGATTATGAGCAAATGAAGAAAAGAAAATGTGGGACTTCTTTTTATGGTTCTGTTGGAGGCGGAAGAAACTTATCTTGTCTGTTCTATTGCCAATGCTCTAATAGAGCAGTATCAAATTACAGTGAGATTCGGAATCGCAGATTATGAATGAAAGTACAAAATGTGGTTTTGACTTTGATAAGAATGCCTATATATGAATCTTTGGTTAATACTTCCGTACTGATTTTTAGATGACACAGGAATTGAAAGGGACACAAGCTATGCTAAGGAACAGGTGTACAACATTGTGAACAGCCGGTACTTAAGAAGGAAGCCGACCATATTTACCGCGAATCTATCTTATGACACTATTCAAAACTGTATTGAAAGTGTGGAGTATCAAGAATTTACTCAAGAATTATAGAGATGTGTATTCCGATTATGGTTGTGGGGCAGGACTACAGGAAACAAATTCAAAAAGAAGCTTTCTCAGAAACAAAAGAGCGATTATTGAGCGGAGGGTGAAAGAAAGAACATGATCAATGAAGAGTATCCGATAAAACCCTTAACACGGGAAATAAAAGAGCAGCTAAAATCACTGCAAAACTGATTATTCAGCAGATAAAAGTACTAAGAAAGCTAAAAATTTGGGGAATGGAGAAATTTGTCGGCGAAAAGGTAGTGAAGTGAAGCTTAAGGACTTGGTTCAGAAAGGACAGCTAGAAGAAATTGCCATTGGAGAAACAGAGCTTAAAAGTCTGAGATTGAACAATATAATTGTTAAGTTTTCTGTTATGAAGATAAAGAAGACAAAAGCAGTATTCCCTATTTTTCAAGCAAAAAGATGTAAAAATTATGGACAAAGGCATTTAAAAGGTCTGAGCAGACTTGGAGACTGGAAGAAGGTCCATCCATAAGAACCTTGAGAGTTCAAAGAAATGGTGAAACATTATTTTCAAAAGATAAAATCAAGAATAAGCAGAAGGAGCAAAGCCTATGATTGAGAAGATACTAAAGGATATCAGAGGCTTATTTAAGGTGCAGGATAAGGCAATGTTTGCAAAGCAAAATATTCCCTATCTTGCATTTTTCTATTTCAGGGAATATTTTTCTCATCATATCAGAAGTTATACCGGCGGTGATGTGATAGATAAAAATCTTTCAAAGGATTAGTGAGCTGACAGAATGAGCTTTTTCCCAGAGTCTTTATCTTATTGACATTTTCACGGGAATAGGACAGCAGTTTTAATCAAATTTAGTGTCTATACCAAAGGCAAAAATGCAAAAGTTTGAGACAGGGGAAAGAGTACGGATCAGCCTCGCTGGGTTGCATAATATTAACTGAACAGGGTGATATAGAGCACGAGAAAGGAGGATAATGCCATGATAGAATATCACAATAAAATTACAGCGACTATACTCCCGCCTTTCAGTTGGTGATGAAGATAGAGACGGTGGCGAGAGTAATAGTATTGTAAATCAAAAAGCGCTTTTTCAGAAAGGTATGCGAGAAAAAGCTGATAAACATTCGCCACTATATCGACGATGACGAAAGCGGTACAGGTTCTTTGACCGTTCAGCCTATACACAGATGATAAGCGATGTAGAGCAAGAGCAAAAGTAGAATTGTCATCATGAAAGATATGACAAGATGGGGAAGAGATTATCTCCAAGTAGGAAATGCGATGGAGATATTTAGAAGAAACAATGTACGCTTTATCGCTATCAATAACAGGAATAGACAGCATTGACCAAAACACATTGGAATTTGCCCCCATTTATCAACATCATGTCAGAGTGGTATGCAAGAGACATCAGCAAAGAAAGTAAAGACAGGAATTAAAAACCAAAGGAGCAGACGGAAAGCCTGTCGCAACAGAAGCCCCATACGGCTATATAAAAGACCCTGAGAACAAAGATTATTGGATCGTTGATAGAGAAGCTGCCGAAGTTGTAAAAACTCATTTTTCGAGGCTATTTATGGAGGGAAAAACAGAAATCAGATAGCTGTTTACCTGAAAGAAAAATACTAACCCCAACCTTTTAGTGAAACAACAAGGGCAGAGGAACAGCACAAACCACTAAATGAAGAAAACAGATATAACTGGAACAAAGCAACTCTAACACGCATACTGAAAAGACAAAAGAGTATTGTGGTGATGTAGTCAACTTCAAGACCGAAAAAGCATTACAGAGATAAGAGAAACCATTATGTAGATAAAAAGCAAATGTGAAAATAACAGAAAATGTGCATGAGCCGATAATAGATAGAACTACCTTTTGAAAATGTAGAGCGTATGTTAAAAATGCACCTGTAAAAAGACCAAACGGAGATGGAAAATTCACACTTTCAGGCTTGATGTACTGTAAAGATTGCGGAACAAAAATGCACATTCGCACATACACAAAAATGGAAGAGTACAACATGTAACCTATTGCAGTGAATATGCCAAAGGGAAAAGCGAAAAGCACCCCAAATGCAACTCCCACACCGAATTGATGTTGATGAGGTTATGGAGAAATATCTATGAAGTCTTGCAGAAGATAACAGTATTCTGGACAAAGCAGAATTTGAGAAACTTGTAAAAGAGAAGTCTGTATAAAGAACAGACCGAAGAAGTCAAGAAAAATCAAAAAGCATATGCCTACAAATCACAGATCGAATGGAACAGATAGAAAAGAGTGATGAATAAACTCTATGAAGATAATGCACTTGGAAATCTGGATACAGAACGCTATGAGCAGTTATCAAGAAAAGTATGCAGAAGAATACTACACACTTAAAAGCAGAAAAAGAAGAAATCCAAAGAGCAACCTCGAATGTGAAAATGCAAAACCAAAGAGCAAAGAAATTTATCAGACTTGCAGAAAGCTATTCCAACTTTGAAGAACTTACCCCTACCATTATCAATGAGTTTATCAGTAAAATCGCAGTGCATGAAAGAGATGTAAAAAGAGCAAAATATGTAGTTCAACGAATAGAGGTTTATTTTAACTATATCGGAAAATTTGAAAATGAACTTACAAAACAGATAGAGCCGACAGAACAAGAAATGATACAGAGGGGGGAAGAAATAGAAGAAGCAAGGAGAGAAAAATCACGAGCTTATCATAGGGCATATTCTAAAGCATACAGAGCCAAAAATCTTGAAAAGTGCCGAGAGTATGAAAAATTAAAAGCAAGAGAATACAGAGCAGAAACTGCAAGCAACAACCTAAAACCAAATATCAATTAATCGCAAAGAGAGTTTCCTAATCACAGGAAATCTTTTTGTGCAAGTCGAAAGGAGGAACTAAATGGCAGAAAATGAAAACAGATATTAAAGAAATACAGACAGAACAACATCAAAAAGCCCGATGGCATTCTTACAAAGAAGATAAATGGAAGAGACCTTTGTAACAGAGAGTATATTTTGATAAAAAGAGTAAAGAGACATTTCAAGATAAGCTGTTCAAAGTAATACATTCAAAGGACAAATAGTAGTGAGTAGAGAAATATGACAGTAGAAAAATATCGATGCTATAATAGTCAATATGAGATAAACAAATTAGAATTTGTGAGAGAGTAATTAAATGTTAGTAAAGATAGCAATACTTAGGGGAATTATTCCTTTAATCATAACTGACAATAATATCAGCTAATAATGAAATATCAAGGGATAGATCCTTTCGAGGTTAGAGGGACATTCATAGTTGGTATCATTATAGCTTCGGTAGCTGCAGCTTCTGTAATATATGAAATCGAAAATTGGTCATTGTTTAAGCAATCAGTCATACATCTTAATTATGCTGGTAACAGTGTTGCCTTTATTATATATAAAGTGGTTGGTATAAGTGAATAGTGTTTTTAGACTATGTAAAGTATTTGGAATATTTTTATTTGTAGGGTATAGTTTTATGGACTATTTCATATTTTATTTTTGGGAAAACTTTACTAAATAAATCCCAGTTTGTAGAACTAACAATTTAATAAAAATTACCACAGGAACAGTAAATCAAAAAGGTTTACTGTTTTTCTTTTGCTCAAAATTAGAAGAGAGGACACGAAAATAGAAAAACATGAGAAAAATCTTAATGGCAGATGAAGAAATCAGGCAGTTACAAAACAAAAAGGAAAAAGCTCATCAGTCAGCACGAAAACAGGAAGAAAGAAAAAAAGAGATAAAGGATATATGAAAAAGAGCAGTCTTTGAAAGCATATTTACAGAAAGTAAGAATTTAACCAAAGATGGATTTATCAGCTAATCATCTCTAATTCGTAAAAGAAGAAGCTAATATCAAAATTAATCATTGAAGCAGAGAAGAAACGGAAAATCAAAACACCGACCAAGAGGAAGAAACGGACATAGAGAATAGTCACTTGTTTACAAGGCGCACATACTCTACCTTAACAGGTGCGTGCGTTCTCCGAAGGCTCTTAGCAGAGGGCATATCAGCTAACGCTGATACAGGGGAACTACACTCCCCTACGAAAAAATTTCCTACCCCTTGTGTACTTCCCAAAAGAAATCGGATAAAAGCTATCGATAGGAAGTTCTATCTATCTCCTGTAACCATATCGAAAAATGGAAAGGGTTTTTACTATGGCGATATATCATCTTTGCATAAAGATTATTTCAAGAGGTAAAAGCCAAAAGTGCAGTAGCAACTTCCGCCTATCGAAGTGGCGAGAAGATAAAAACAGAATATGACGGTATAGTCCATGACTTTACAAGAAAAGGTGGAATAGCCCATACGAAATTCTTTTACCACAAAATGCACCACAGGAATTTTCAGATAGAGGACATTATGGAATAGTGTTGATGAAAAGAGTAAAACTCACAACTTGCAAGAGAAATTAGAGTGTACCCAAAAGAATTAGACCGAGGAGAAACAAATAAATCTTGTGCGAGAATATGTAAAAGAAAATTTTGTAAAAGTAGGTATGTGTGCCATGTAGTGCATACGATAAAAAAATGATGGAAACCCACATTGTCATATATTACTTACCATGCGACCACTAAACGAGGATACAACATGGGAGAGCAAAAATCAAAAGGAATATATCCTTGATGAAAAACGGAGAAAAAGTAAAACTCAAAAATGGAAATTACAAAACACGAAAAAAATCAATACAACAGATTGGAATGAGCAAGACAAAAGCAGAAGAGTGGCGAAAAGCATGGGCAGATATCACAAACAAATATCTTGAAGAAAACAGCATACAGGAGAAAGTGGATCATCGCTCTTATCTAAGGCAAGGAATAGAACAAATACCGACCATTCATTTAGGAGTATCAGCAACTACAAATGGAAAAAAAGGCATATCTACAGACAGAGGATACATCAACAGAAAATCATACATCAAAACAAGATATTAAAAGAAATCTCAAGAAGAATAAAGGCATTGCTAGAATTGGATAAGGGGAATTGGAAAAGAAGAAAATACAGAAAATGAAAATACAAAAGTTCACCCTCCACTCAAAGAAAAAATTTTGCAGTCAATCTTTGAAAATCTTATCCGTGAAAATGCAGATAAGAATAATGCTGATTTAGAAAAATATATTGAGAGTTATCAGCTACTCAAAGATAAAAATATCACTTCATTATCCCAGCTAAAAGAAAGTATAGTTACCTTACGAGATAAAATTACCAAGACCACAAGAGCCTTAAAAAGATACCGAAAGAAAGTTGATGATAAAAACAAAACTCATAGACCAGTCAGAAAAATATTTGAAGCATAAGGACACCTACAAAGCCTATACCAAGACAAAGAAAAAGCAAAACAGGGGAATTTTATAACGAGCATACGGCAGAAATTATTTTTATTTGAAAGGTGCTAAGAAATATTTGAAAGACCATTTTAGGGAGAAAAGTAAAACCTTAGCCATCAGTAAATGGAAATCAGAACTTGCCACTTTGAAGAAGAGAAGAAGAACCTACTGCAGATCAAATGTGGAGATACGAGAAAAGTTGAACAGGCTGAAAAAGTTAAAACCTGTATAGAGCAAATGAAGGGACACGAAAAGCGACTATCACAGGTAAAGAGGAATGAGTTAGACCTATAAAACTACAGTGATGGTATAATATTAAAAAGATGAGAAAGGGGCTTTGACTGAGTAAAAAATAAAACAGCTACATTTTTGCAATATTAGCAGCAGCATTATATGCAATCAATGTACCAATATCGAAAAATATTGTAACATGTGTGCTCCGACAATGCTTGCCGGTTTTGTATTTAGAGCAGGTGTTGGTATTGGATATTACTTGGAATAAAGAAAACTCAAAACAAATTGACTGACGAAAAATGGCTTAATATAAATGATTTTACCTATACACTGCAATGGTTGTTCTTGATATAGCAGCACCGATATTTCTGATGTTTGGCATTGCCAATACTAAAATTCTGCTAATGTCTCGTTAATTAATAACTTTGAAAGTGTTGCAACATCGGTCATTGCCCTTTTGATTTTTAAGGAAAAGAATTTCTAAAAGATTATGGATTGCTATTGTCCTTGTACTTTTTATCAAGCAGTCATTCTTAGCTTTGAGGGGATGGAAGCATGTAGCACTGAATAAAGGTTCAATGTTTGTTTTATGTGCTTGTATTTGTTGGGGGATTGAGAATAATTGTACAAGAAGTATAAGTGATAAAAAGTTCTGAGGAAATTGTGTTAATAAAAGGAATTTTTCTCGAGGTATTGACAGTAGTTATTGCTTTTATCATTGGAGACATCTACCTGAAATACTATATATACTTGCGGTTATGTTACTTGGTTTTGTGGCATATGGTTTAAGTATAAATTTTTATATTATGGCACAAAAGAACTTGGAGTGCAGCAAAAAACAAGTGCATTTTATTCTATAGCACCATTTTTTTAGGAGTGGGATTTAGTTTTTATTATTTTTGGGTGAGAAAGACCAACAGTAAAATTACTATATCGCCCTCGGCATTATGATAATCAGCACATTGATTATGAGTAAAAGATACGCTTAGTAACGAAAGAAAATATAATGGATATGTCCATACCCACCAGCATAAGCACGGAAAAAGTAGTACATTCGCATGAGCATGAACATTTTATATTTAACCCTATGCTATACACAGTCATTCTCATGCAAACACATAAATGATTGGAAAAATGGCGCAACTTATATAACCGTTAGAAATAAGCATAATACAACAAGAGAAACAGTGAATCAAAAAGGTTACTGTTTTTCTTTGTAAAGAGTAATACGGCTTACAGAAGAGCGTCCATAAATATAAAGAAGTGTGGGTTTGTCAAAGCATATGTTACACCCCATCTAATAAATTCCTTTAGGATGAGTGCGGGAGATTTCCACCCTAAAAGGTCTCATGGGAAACTGGTTATAGTCCCTCCTATTGTATACCTGTAATTGCTTTGAAAAAGTCATCAAAGGAATAGAAACTATGTGTGGTATCAGAATCTTTCGTTGTCTTTTTCGATGACTACGCTCGACTTTACCATTATGTCGAGGAGTAAACGAGTCGAATCAACATGATGAATTCCATACTGCATTAATCGTCGCTTCAAACAAAAGTAGGTTTGTCTCTGTGAGAAGTAAAAGCGGTTGGTAAACTCTGTTCCGTTATCCGTCTGTACACTTCAATGCTCATTGGAAATGCTTTTAAAAGATGATCTAGAAATACAGCAGAAGAATAGGTGTTATGCTCTTCAAAAGCTTCTACATAGCGCCAGCGTGAGTACTCATCAATAGCGGTATACTGGAAAAATTGTTTGCCAATGACTTTACTGTTTTTAAGCAGGCAGAAGGGACATATTTCACATCATCTGAACTCGCTGTCCGGTAATGCATTTGCTCATGGGGCTTTGGGATATACTTGGGATTGGGAGGCTTTACGCCATAATACCTTGCTTTTTCAGAACACGATATAGCCCTGAAATCAGAACGTTTGTAACCTCTTTGTATAAGTTTTACCCAGAAAATAACAAGGCCTGCGTGAGGGGTTTTCTGCGGCGCATATCAGAGATAAGTTTAAGCTCATCGGAATTATGCTGATTAGGGTGACTGTGTGGCCGTCTGGAGAGATAGCGCAGGGATTCCGGTGAGCCATCAAAACGTTTTTCCATCGATAGATATACTGCCGATTGACATGATACTTAACAGCAGCCTTTGTTACGCCATGTTTTTCAGCGTAGCGAATAGTGATAGCCTGAAGAGTAAATCTTGTGTTATAGTAGCCACAGCGGAAGACCTCCGAGTTGGGTGTTGTTTGTGGTGAACTAACTTTAACACAAGACAGGCTCTTCCCGCTTTCTTTTATTCAGTTGTGATGTAACACTATGTATTGTAATCCTACAAAAGAGCGTCCATAAATATAAAAAGGTGCTTGACAAAAACGCTTCCTGGGAAATAGGAAAGACATTGAGCCATACATGGACGAAAAAAATTTCAAAAACAATATATTGCTTACCAAAACAGAGAGTTAAGCATGAATGGAAGACCAAGCAATCCAAAAGTATGCAAGAAATAAAAAATGTTCTTGTGATTGGTGGATCAGGATCCGGGAAGACAAGGTTTTTATGTTAAGCTAATCTTATGCAAATGCATTCTTCCTATTGCGTAACAGACCCTAAAGGGACGATAGTTCTTGAGTGTGGCAAAATGCTGGAGGATAATGGGTATGAAATTCGAGATATTAAATACCATTAACTTCAAAAAGTATGAAATACAATCCTTTTAGCTATATCCATTCAGAAAAAGATATTCTGAAATTGGTGCAGACCATTATGCCAATACCAAAGGGAGAAGGAGAAAAGGCAGGGGAAGATTTCTGGGTGAAAAGCCGAGGAAGCTTTTATTACACAGCTCTGATTGCCTATATCTACTATGAAGCGCCGAAAAGAAGAAAAAGAATTTTGCAACACTGCTGGACATGATGGATGCTTCAGAAGTCAGAGAAGACGATGAAAATTATAAGAAATCCGATAGACAGGCTTTTTGAGGCATTGGAAAAAAGAAAGAACCAAGGCATTTTGCAGTGAAACAATATAAAGAAATATAAAGCTTGCAGCCGGAAAAACAGCAAAGTCCATTCTTATCTCTTGTGGAGCAAGGCTTGCCCCTTCGATATTCAAGAACTAAGGGACTTAATGAGCGAAGATGAATTGGAGCTGGATTGCCTTGGAGAAGAAAAAAACAGCACTCTTTGTCATTATCTCTGATACAGATGATACCTTTTAACTTTGTGGTCTCCATTATGTACTCTCAGCTTTTTAATCTTCTATGTGACAAGGCAGATGATGTCTATGGAGGACGATTACCTGTTCATGTCAGGTTTCTCCTAGATGAGTTTGCAAATATCGAGCTTAATCCCAAAGTTTGAGAAGCTTATAGCCACAATTCGTTCAGAGAAATTTCTGCAAGTATTATTCTACAGGCACAATCTCAGCTGAAAGCTATTTACAAGGATAATGCGGATACGATTATTGGAAACTGCGATAGTACTTTATTCCTGGGAGGGAAGGAAAAGACTACATTAAAAGAACTTTCAGAAACTTTGGGAAAGGAAACCATTGACTTATACAATATCTCAGAAACCAAGTCCAATCAGAACAGCTTTGCCATGAACTATCAAAAGACCGGAAAGGATTTAATGAGTCAAGACGAGATAACAGTTATGGACGGTGGAAAAATGTATCTTTCAGCTTAGAGGTGTCAGACCTTTTTCTCGGATAAATTCGACATCACAAAGCATAAGAACTATAAGTTCTTAGAAGATTATGACAAGAAGAATGTGTTTGATATTGAAGAATATATAAAGAGAAAAGGTAAGGTTAAGCTTAATAGAAATACGGTAATTACAAGATTGTAAGATTTACTGTTATAACTATATGGTCGAGGGTATATTTGATATAATAGAGCTAGATAAATTTGAATTTGCGAGATGATTAGTATAATGGAAAATTAGAAGTAGCAGAAACAATTCAAAAAGTATGGAGGTATAGTATGTGTGGAATTTATACCGATTTATAAAATAATAAATTTACAGAACATAGATTGGAGGCAATAATGGATTATGTAATTAGAGAATTAAAGCAGAATGAAAATTAATTTATTGGATACTTTTTCTATATGAAGCTATTTTTATTCCTGAAGGAGTACAAGCTCCATCCAAAGATATTATAGAACATCCCGATTTACAAATATATGTTGCTGATTTTGGCAAGAAAGATGATTTATGTTATGTGGCGGATTTTGATGGAAAGGTAGTAGGAGCTGTATGGACTCGTATCATCAATGATTATTGATGACACAACACCCTCTCTTTCCATTTTCTCTCCTCAAGGAATATAGGAATTTGGGGAATTGGAACTGAACTTATGAAACAAATTCTTTTTGACATTGAAGAGAGAGAATATAAGCAAGTTTCATTATCGGTTCAAAAGATAAACTATGCAGTGAGTATGTATAAAAAAGTAGGTTTTGAAGTTGTTCGTGAAAATGAAGAGGACTATGTTATGTTTTTGTAAACTTTAGTTTATGGTAACTCAGGGTTTGTAGATTTAAAAAAATAAATTTGCCGGTTTGATAAATTTTATTTCCCACTCGTTTGGACTAATAAATAATGAATAGATGAATAGTTAATATTTAGAGGAGAATGCTGAAGATGATAATAAAAAAATGAAATTCCTATACTTGAATATGACAATTTTTTTCTATAGAGGTAATTAAACCAAATCATGGTTGCGAGGAGTTGAAACTTCCGGAAAAGTGTGTGTTTGCTTTCTTAGGAGACTGCGTAGATGAATTCGCAATGAATAGTAATGCAATAATTGCCGAAGAATTTGAAAAATTGCTGTAGAACTACAAATATATATGTGATTGAGTATAAAGGGCAAAAGAATATGTCTTGTCCGTCCTAATATTAGTGCACCTGCGTCCGTACAGCTTTTGGACAGGCTGATTGCTTGTGGTTGTAAGAAAAAATAATTGCAACAGGTTCTTGTGGGGTTCTGAGGGATATAAAAAGAAAATGCATTCCTTATTCCTACAAAAGCATTGAGAGATGAGGGAACATCATTCCATTATTTACCACCATCACGATATATTGAAATCGACCGGAAAAATGATTGGTGAAATTAAGGATGTTTTTGAAAAAATTAGACATACCATTTGAAGAGTGCATAACTTGGACAACAGATGGTTTTTAGGGAAACACAGGGAAATGGTTCAGTATAGATTAAGTGAAGGCTGCTCTGCTGTCGAAATGGAATGTGCTGCACTTGCTGCGTGTTCACAAAAAGAGGAGCATCATTTGGTCAATTCTTTTTACTGCGGATTCGCTTGCAAGTGTTACTGAACATGATGAAAGGAATTGGGGAATTTCGTCACACTCTAGAGCATTACACCTTGCTTTGAATTTAATATGCAATATATAAAAAGATACTCCATTTTATTGAGATAATAATTGAAGGAAAAATTGTAATTTTATCTATGTAAAAACTATGACAAATTTGAGTTTACCGAGGGTAACATAGAATGAAAAAGATGAGAGCAATAGTGGAAAAAAAGGGCGCTCAGGTGTTCCAAGACCGTTGTTTTTGATTTTGATGACCATTTTTCTTCTGACTGGTTGTTTGGTAAATACTGCCGGTTCAGTGCAAGAGGTCGAGAGCTATCATCAGATCGATCAAAGATATGGCAAAAGCAGATGATGACCAGGGATGACGGGCATGTGATTATGTAGATGCCCGCAGGCAAGATGAATACGATGCAGGCCATATTCCTGGCGCAATTCTAATTCCGAATGAGAGCATTGAAGCGGAGCGGCCGGAAGAACTCGGATCTGGATCAGATCATCCTGATTTACTGCCGAAGCGGGAACAGATCCAAGCAAGCAGCGCAAAAAGCTTGCGAACATGGGATATACCAACATCTACGAATTCGGCGGGATCAACACCTGGTCCGGAGAGATCGTGACAGGAGAAACTACTATGGAGATACCGGAGGATATAAAAACAATCTATCTTGCAGGCGGCTGCTTCTGGGGAACGCAGAGTTCTTTGATCAGTTTGTCGGCGTAATCCGAACAGAAGCAGGTTATGCAAACGGACCTGACGAAAGCTCCGACCTATCAGGACGTCTGTAACAGCAGCGGGCATGCCGAGACAGTGCGGGTCGACTATGACCCTGCTGTAATTTCTCTGACTGATTTGCTGAATTACTATTTCATGGTGATCGATCCGCTCTCTGTAAACAAACAGGGGCAATGATCGAGGGCATCCAGTACCGGACGGGGATCTATTATACGGAAGAAGACCAGCTTCCGGAGATCGAAGCGGTTTATCGGGCGGAGGAAGAAAGCCGGAGCCAGGCTTGCTGTTGAACTGCTTCCGTTGGAAAACTTCTTCCCCGCAGAAGAGTATCACCAGAAGTATCTGGACAAGAATCCCGGCGGCTACTGCCATATCCCGCGCAGTTACTTTGATCTTCAGCAAAACAGCGCAGAAGAATCTGCAGAAGAACTTCGGGTGCGGATCGGCGATTTGGCCTTTGAGGTCACACAGCACGCCGCCACGGAGTACGCCTTCACCGGCGAGTATGACGACTTCTTTGAAAAAGGGCCTTTATGTCGACATTGTCAGCGGCGAACCGCTCTTTACATCCATGGACAAGTATAATTCCGGGTGTGGCTGGCCGGCGTTCACCAGGCCGATCGCGGAAGATGCTGTCACTGAGGCCGTGGACACTTCACATGGTATGGTCCGGACGGAAGTGCGCAGCAGCAGCGCGGATTCCCATCTGGGTCACGTGTTCAACGATGGTCCCCGCAGAGTCCGGCGGGCTGCGTTATTGCATCAACTCGGCAGCTCTTAGATTCATTCCCTACGATGAACTGGAAGAACAAGGGTATGGGGAGTATCGGAAGCTCTTTGAGTAAGAATAATCAAAAAAATCAATACAAGGAGGCATATAGCAATGGAAGAAAAAAAGAATCTATGAAATGGACATGGTAAAACAAAGAAGACAAAAAAGCTGCAAAAGAAAACACCTTTTTACCAAACAGAATCTACAGGAGGGTCGGTGTGGGTGATTAAACCGGGACAAACCCTGCAGAAGCACCGATCACCACAATTCTGATGATATCTGGATCATTTTACAGGGAGAAGGAATATTCTATCCCGAACCGGATAAAGAGATTCCCTTAAAAAGGACAGGTTATCGTTTCTCCTAAAGGTGCATGTCACGGCGCAATGAACACAGGAACAGAGGATATAGTTTTTGTGAGTATCGTTGCACCGGTTCCGGCAGATTATGATCCTATAGGCGAGATGAAATACATTTTTGAATGTGTTTTGATAAATTCAAGTTTGTTGAACTGAAAAAAATTGAATACTAAATGCGTAAGACGATAGAAAAGAAAAAATCTATCGTCTTTTTCATCCTATTTTCAATTTATATTGCGATCAATAAATAGGGAAACTCACTAATTAGCGAACTAGTATTTCAAGTACCTTTCACTAATATATACACGACAAAAATGCTAATTCCCTTAAATATGTTAAAGACAATAAAGGAGATAAGATGATAAGGATCAGAAGTCCCACTAAGAAAAACTAAATAGTAAGAGTATCAGCGATTGGAAAAGTAATACTTCTGGTCGCTTTTTATTGAAATGAAAAGGAGAAATTTAAAAAAAGATGAAACAAGAAATGATTAACATCAACGCCAACTTATTGGCGGAACCTACTTTCTCAAACTTTGAAAAAGACGGAGAAACAGTAGAAGTTGCAAATTTTACGCTTGTAAAAAGTACGGTAAGGGTAAGGAGTATATCAACTGTGCAGCTTATGGAGAAAAAGACAGAAATAGCAAAAAGCCTTTGAGAAAGGCGATTTGATTCATATCTTCGGCTACTTTAAGAAGCGTGAAAAAGAGGGAAAGACTTACAAAAACTTTGTAGTGAAGTCATATAACAAGATTGAAAAGAAGGAAGAAAACGAGGAGGAATAAATATGGATTTTTTTGTTCAGGCAGTCAATGTATTACAGATTTTGGTTATGGCAGTAGGAGCCGGACTTGGAGCCTGGGGAGTCATTAACCTTATGGAGGGATATGGAAATGATAATCCAGGAGCAAAATCCCAAGGCATTAAGCAGCTTATGGCAGGGGAGGCATTGCCCTTATCGGATTAAAGCTAATTCCGCTTCTTGCAAACGTGATTAAGTAAAAGGGAGAGAGTATGTTTGAGATATTAGACAAGATAGAAGAGTTTTTCAGAGAGCTTCTACTGGGCAGTATCCAAGCAAACTTAGAGTCTATGTTCCTTGATCTAAACGATAAGGTTGGGTCAGTGGCAACAGATGTAGGACAAACGCCAATGGGCTGGAATAGTGATGTGTTTCAATTCATTAAAAGCATTAATGATACCGTCATTATTCCGATAGCAGGGCTAATCATAACAGCAATCCTATGTATTGAACTTATCAACATGGTTATGCAGAAAAATAATATGCAGGATACCGATACCTTTGAGTTTTTCAAATACATTATCAAGATGTGGATTGCTGTTTGGTTAGTGTCTCATTCCTTTGAGTTTTCCATGGCGGTTTTTGATGTGGCTCAAAAACATGGTCAATAAGGCGGCAGGAGTCATCAATACAACTGCTGTTGTATCAGGAGATGAAATTATCGCTATGGTGGATTCCATAAAAGGAAAAACCTTAGGAGAGCTTATAACAATTCTTTTTGAAATCTCCTTAATCAAAGTTGCCATGCAAGCAATCTCTATATTAGTCATGGTGATTGTTTACGGAAGAATGTTTGAAATCTATGTTTATGCTTCTGTCTCAGCAATTCCCTTTGCCACTATGGGAAATAAAGGAATGGGGACAGATTGGAACGAACTACATTAAAGGCTTGTTTGCCTTAGGACTACAAGGACTTTTTATCATGGTTTGCCTTGGAATATACGCAGTACTGGTAAAAACAATAGAAATCACGGATATGCATAAAAGCACGATGATGATTCTTTGCTATGCAGTTTTACTCGGGCTCATGATGCTAAAGAGCGGAACATTAGCAAAGAGTGTATTAAATGCACATTAGGAAAGAGAGGGAAGAAGATGAACAAAAGAAAAAAACAGGAATTTTTAGTAGGAACAATGGTTTTGGCAAGTTTGGCAGTTATCAAATGAAAGCTAGCCTAAATCAAAGACTGGAAGATTTAGAGGAGGTGAATGAGAGTCTAATTGCTTCTCAAAATAATCTCCAGCTAACGCAGGAAAAGACAGAATAGAAGGACGGAAGGGGATATTGCAAGAATTCAGGAAGAAATTGGAACAGTATATGAGCATATGGAAGAATTATCAAGGAAAGAGAAGAGAGGATCTAAGCCATGGCGTATGTACCGATTCAAAAGGATTTAAAGAGAGTGAAAACAAAAGTTGCCTTTAATCTTACGAAAAGACAGCTTATCGGCTTTTCCATTGCAGGGTTGTTAGGCTTTTCAGCTTATATCTTTGTACGGAAACTGGTGCCAAACGATATTGCCGTCCTGTTTTTGATTACCGCCACCCTTCCGGTATTTTTTTATTACGCTTTTTGAAAAAAAGACGGCTTGGTTTTCGAACAGTATTTTAAAGCTATATATCTTCATAAGTTTTATCAGCCGGGGAAAAGAGTGAGAAAGGAGGTTTACCTTGCAGAACAAAAGAAGATTGCAAACAATCATGTTAAAGAAAAACAAAAGGGTATTAAAAAGAAGGCTACAGGAGAAAGACTACAGTAAGCTGACAGTTTCTAAGGAGAGCAAAGGATTTTTAAAGTTGGTTCTTAAGAAAGAGCCAAAGCGTTATACCGTAGAAGATACATTGCCCTATATCAGACTTCTAAAAAATGGCATTTGCCAGCTTGATGAAAGGCATTTTAGTAAGACTGTTTCCTTTCAGGATATTAACTACCAGCTTGCCTTAGATGAGGACAGAGATTTGATTTTTAATCAGTTTGCCAATTTCCTAAATTCCTTTGATCCAAGTGTTGCCATAGAGTTTTCCTATATCAATCAGATTGGAAGAAATGAGGAAGTTCAAGCGTCTATGCAGATACCGGATCAGCATGATGGATTTGATGCCTTAAGACTGGAGTTTAGGGAAATGCTAAAAAGCCAGATTGTAAAAGGAAATAATGGACTGAAAAAGGCAAAGTACATCAGCTTTACTGTAGAAGTCGAGAATTTGGAACAGGCAAGTTCCATGCTGGAAAGACTGGAAATTGATATTTTATCAGGTTTTAAAAATATGGGAGTTCGGGCAGAGAGCCTAAACGGAGAAGAGAGACTAAAGATTTTACATGATATGCTAAATCCGGATAAGAACTTTTCCTTTTCCTACAAGGATTTAAAGAAAAAGGAAAGCACGAAGTCCTATATTGTTCCCGATATGTTTAACTTTACACCGAACAGGTATTTTAAGTTTGGTAAGTTTATTGGGGCAACAAGCCATTTTCAAATCCTTGCCAGTGAGCTTTCTGACCGTATGCTTTCTGAATTTTTGGATATTGATGACAATATCAGTATTTCATTTCATATTCAGGCGATTGATCAGTCGGAAGCAATCAAGATGGTAAAAAGAAAGAATACAGACCTTGATAAAATGCGAATTGAAGAAAATAAAAAGGCAGTAAGAAGCGGTTACGATATGGATATTTTGCCATCAGACCTAGTCACTTACAGGGGAAGATGTAAAAGAGCCTTTTAAAAGATTTACAGACAAGAGATGAGAGAATGTTTGTGGTAAGCATTGTCTTTTTTAATTTCGGAAAAACAGTGCAGAAGCTTGAGAATACAATCGCAAAGATTAGTTCCATTGCCAACAAACATAACTGTAAGATTAAGAGACTGGATCATGCTCAAGAACAGGGCTTAGTGAGTGCCCTTCCCCTTGGGCTAAATCAGATGGAAATCAATAGGAGCTTAACTTCTTCTTCCACGGCTGTATTTATTCCCTTTACTACAGAGGAGCTTTTTATCAATTCTGAAAAATAGCCTTTACTATGGGCTGAATGCTCTTAGCCATAACCTAATTATGGCAGACAGAAAAAAAGCTGAAAAAAATCCGAATGGGCTTATCCTAGGAACACCGGGTAGTGGTAAATCCTTTAGTGCCAAAAGAGAAATGGCAAATGCTATTTTGATTACCAATGATGATGTGATTATTTGCGATCCTGAGGGAGAGTACGGAAACCTTGTGAAAGCAGTTTCATGGTGAAGTGATTAAGGTAAGCAGTAAGTCCAAAGACTATCTAAAATCCCTTAGATATCAACATGAACTATGGAGACGGAGATGCACCATTAAAGGATAAAGCAAACTTCATTATGTCTATGTTGGAGCTTGTGGTAGGAGGGTAGCGGGCTTACGGCAGAGGAAAAGTCGGTTATTGACCGCTGTCTTCCAAAAATCTATGAGAGATATTTTGAAAATCCTTGTGCAGAGAATATGCCGATTTTGCAAGATCTCTACAATATGCTGAAAGGGCAGGAAGAAAAAGTAGGAAAGAAACTGGCAACGGAAATGGAAATCTATGTATCAGGAAGCTTGAATGTCTTTAACCATAGATCCAATGTGGACTTAAACAAAAAGCTCCTTTGCTTTGACATTAAAAGAGCTTGGCAGCCAATTAAAAGAAAAATCGGTATGCTGGTTATTCAGGATCAGGTTTGGAACAAAGTTTCTTTGAACAGAGGAAATAAGGCAACAAGATATTATATTGATGAGTTTCATTTACTGCTAAAAGAAGAGCAGACTGCTTCCTATTCTGTAGAGATTTGGAAGAGGTTTCGTAAGTGGGGCGGTATTCCTACAGGCATTACGCAGAATGTGAAAAGACTTACTGATGAGTAAGGAAATAGAGAATATTTTCGATAATACCGATTTTTGTTCTCATGCTTAATCAGGCATCGGGAGATCGAGGAGATTTTGGCGAAGAAACTGAAAAATCTCCGTACCACAACTTCGTTATGTCACGAAATTCCAATGAAGGAGAGGGACTTCTTTTTCTTTGGAAATACTATTGTGCCGTTTTCTGGATAAGTTTCCAAAAGATACGGTTCTTTATCAGAAGATGACCACTAAGCCGGAAGAGCAGGGGTAGCCTATGAGAAAAAGAGCCGACAAGGATTTTTCGAAGAAGATTCGTCATGACTCATGAACGCTTTCAGTGACAAGGTACGAAGCAAAAGACAGCAAGTTGGTTTTTAGGAAGGATATCTCCTAAATAGATAATCTAGAAGCTGAGAGAAGTTCCCAATCAAAAGAAGTTGGTCTAAAGTTATTGGGAAAGAAAGACAAAAAGAGCTGAGCATAAGAGGCGGAACTATACGAGAATCTCTATACAAGAAACACGGAAGCAACGACAGGAGAAAAATATTCCTTCTAAAGAAGATTCTAAGACAGTAGAGGAAGTTAAAGAAAAGCTTACAAAGACAGGGAAAAAACAAGTTTCAGAAAAAGCCAAAGACTGCAATAAAGAAAAAGAATTTATCATATCTTAGAAGTTTTTCCAAGGGAAGCGAGGTGGTAGAGACTACTTATCCCAGGGGAGTGAGGGACAATCAAGGCGTTGAAGCAGGAGAAAAGACAGCTGATTTTAGTGCAAAGCTCATTCAGGGGGACAAAGCGATGCAGAGAAGAAAAGAGATAGGGAAAGCCTTTCGACTTGAAAAAGTACAATAGGGAAGACTAAAGAGCGAAAAGTCTAAAGCTTATTTTTCGAAGAGAAGTGAAGGTGCAAGGAAAGCTTCAGATGATTCTCAAAGGATAAATGCCTATAAGCGTTTTCAAAAAGAAAAAGGCAAATGAAAGAAAGCATACAGAGTAAATATAAGACAAGACTTAGGGATAGGCTGAAAGAAGGACTGCTCGGAGCGATTAAAAGCTCTAAAGAAGTCATGATAAGAAATGCCAAGGGCTTCATGCTTATCTTTTTAAGTCTTATTATTTTGGGAACTTTTCTTATGAATTTTTCTGTAATGTCCTTATCCGGCATGATGAATTCTTCCAGTGGAGTACTTAGCACAAGCTATCTATCGGATCCCAAATGTCCTTACGGAAGTCAATCAGCAATTTGAAAGCATGGAAGAAAGGCTTGCAGGACGAGATGAATTCCGTGCAGAAGAATCACCCAGGCTACGATGAGTATATTATTCAGAAGGATAAAGAAATCGGACACAATGTGCATGAGCTTTTATCCTATGTTACTTCACGGTATGGAGAGGTAAAAAAGGCAAGAGATGTTGAGGATATCCTGAAGGATCTTTTTCAAAGAATATACAGCCTATCGTATCAGGAAAAGATAGAAATCAGATACAAAAACAGTTAAAGGAGACTTATGTAGACAGGGAAGGGAAAAATACGAAGTAGAAATGAGGTTAGTGCCTTACGAGTATAAAAAGCTGTTTATAAGCTTAAAGAAAAAAAGAGATGGATACTGTCATTAGGGAGATATTTGAAAAGCATCCGAATAATGTAAGCCACTATGAATCCTTACTTTCTGCAAAAGGAAATATGGAATCCTTTTTTGGCAGTGGAAATGCAAATACTTCCGAGTTGATTTTAAATCCTGATTTTCGAAAATCCAGGGAATTGCTTTCAATGAAGAGTCTGTTAAAGCCTTATTTAGTGAAAGCAGAGAAACATATCGGAAAAGAAATATGTCTTTGGAGCAAATGGGCCGAACAACTTTGACTGTTCGTCCTTTGTGTGCTGGAGCTACCCATTCCGGGGTAAAAAAATATGCCTAGGACAACGGCTTTCGATATTTACAAATCCTACTGTAAGCCTATTTCCAAAAGTGAAGCAAAGGCCGGAGATATCATTTTCTTTAAAAATACCTATAAAAGTGGAACTCCCATTTCTCATGTCGGTATCTATGCAGGAGACGGCATGATGATTCATCTCGGAAATCCCGATACGCTTTGTCAGTATCAATACACCATACTGGAAGGAGCATTTTTATGGTTTTGGAAGAGTTCGTTAAGTGGAGAAAGGACGGATAAAGGTGAATAAGGAACTTATTTTAGTGAAAAATAAAATACAAAGATTAAAGGATAAAAGGGCTCTGATTGATGAAAAATTAGAGCCTTTATTTATTAGGGAAGAGGAACTCGAAAATGAGGAAATTATTGCGATATGTAGAAGCAATAAGATTACGATTGCTGACTTAATGGAAAAGCTAAGAAAAGAAAGAAGTGACGGGAAAATGCAAAGCGAAGAAAAAATGCAAAGAGAGATGATTGAGGAAAAAATAAAGGAGAATAGCGATGAAAACTAAAAAGTGGAGAAGACTTATTGTGGCTACTGTACTTTCTTCCATGCTGACCATGCATGGATATCCAATACTGTCTTATGCCCAGGTTAATGAGCAGGAAGCTGCAGAGGAAAGTGTAACTAAAGAGGAAGAAAATGCAGAAACTACTGAAACTACAGTCACCCAGGAAGTAAAGGAAGAGGTAGAGAGAGAAGTACGTTTTCCCAATAAACTGGAGGCAAAAGATCCTGAAAATGGAAAACAGGGGAGCAACGAAGAAAAAAGTACCAATAAAGGGATTGCCACCTTACCGGGAGAGGCTAGGGCAACAGTTACGGAAGATGTTGATAATGCTAACAATGCCTATCCGATTCATCATGGGAATGAAACCGAAGCGAATGACCAATTTTCTGCCGATGCCAGACAGTTTATTAGCTTTAAGACCAAGAGTGGAAAAGTATTCCACCTGATTATTAATCATGATGAGCAGGATCAAAATGTAATGCTTCTTACGGAAGTTTCGGAAGATGATTTGTTAAATATGGTAGAACAGAAGGAAAGCAAGCCGGAGATTACAAAAGAGGAGCCGGAAAAAGAGGAAAGTAAGGAAGAGCAAACACCAAAGAAAATGGAAGAGAACAGAGCATGGGAAGCTATATTTTACTGATTTTTGTAGTGGTTTTTGGTTATGGCAGTTGCTTATTACTTTAAGGTGGTAAAAAGAGAAAGAAGCAGAGGCGGTGAAAGCCTTGAGGGAAGAAGATAATTTCTTCTCAGAAGCTGACAGTAGTGAAGATACTGAGGGGAGATATGGAAACAGAGACAAGGACATGGTAGAAGCAGAAACGGAAGAAATAGAAGTGGAAGACGATGAGGGAAGAGGAGTAAAAGCTTGGAACTTTAGTCTATGTGTTTAAAAAGAATGTTTTATGGATTACAGGGTGGAAGAATAATCATACTTCCACCCTGTTTTTCGAAAAAGGAGTAAGAAAAGATATGAAATTAGTAATTGCAGAGAAGCCTTCAGTTGCCTTGTCCATTGCCAAAGTTTTAGGAGCGAATGATAAAAAAGATGGTTATGTGGAGGGGAATGGATATAAAGTTTCCTGGTGTGTTGGGCATTTAATCCAAATGGCAAATCCTGATGCCTATGATAGTAGGTATGCAAAATGGAATATGGAAGATTTACCGATTTTTCCAAAAGAGTATAAATACGAGGTCACAAAGGCAACGAAGAAACAGTTTTTCCATTTTAAGAAAGCTGATGAATGAAAGCAGTGTTGATACGATTATCAATGCCTGCGATGCAGGACGAGAAGGAGAAGCCATTTTTCAGATTGGTCTATACTGAAGCTTCTTGCAAAAAGAAGGTGAAAAGACTTTGGATTTCTTCCATGGAAGACAGTGCCATTAAAGAGGGATTTTCTCATTTAAGAGATGGCTCGGAGTACAACTCCCTTTTTGCTTCAGCTCAGGCAAGAGCCATTGCGGATTGGTTGGTGGGTATGAATATCAGTAGACTGTATTCCTGCCTTTATCAGCAAAACTATTCCGTAGGACGTGTTCAGACACCTACCCTTGCCATGATTGTAAAACGAGACGATGAAATTGCTCATTTCAAAAAAGAAAAATACTATATGGTAGAGCTTTTAACCGATGGCTTTTCTTTGTCCAGCGAAAGAATAGATGATGTAGAGACTGCAGAGCGACTAAAAACAAGGTCGGAAATACACTTCAAGTGAGTGATGTTACGCAGAAAAGAAAAAAATCACCAATCCGGAATTGCCATTTGATCTTACGACTTTTGCAAAGAGAGTGTAACAAGTTCTTTGGATACAGTGCCAAAGCAAACCCTTGACTATGCACAAAGCCTTTATGAGAAGAAGTTTATCACTTATCCAAGAACAGACAGCAGATGCCTTACGGAGGATATGATTACAAGTACCGTCAATAACATTTAGGGAAAAACGATTTTGATGCAGGTCGTATTAAGACGGTATTTAACTCTAAGAAGGTTACGGATCACCACGCTATTATTCCAACCATTAGTTCCTTGCAAAGAGGATTTATCGAAACTTCCTGAAAGTGAAGCGAAGGTATACCGGCTTATCCTAAACAAGCTTCATGCAAGCTTAGGATATCCCTTAAAGAAAGTCTTACTAAAAGTAATAGCAGGAGTAGAAGGATTTTTCCTTTATCTGTACAGGGAAGGTAATTACGGAAGAAGGCTTTACGAAGTATCTGAAAGAATATAAGGCGAAGAAGAGTGAGGAACTCGTCTTTACCAAGTGTTTCGATTGGAGACATTTTTACATCTTGGAAAGTTCAGAGCTTAGAGAAAAAATATACTGCAGCACCGAAGCACTATACGGAAGATACCCTTTTAAAGGCCATGGAACTTGCAGGGAACGGAAATGCTAGACAAGGCTGTAGAAGTAGAACGAAGAGGCTTAGGAACACCGGCAACAAGAGCAGGAGTTATTGAAAACCCTAATCTATAAAGGCTTTGTGGAAAGAGATAAAAAGAACTTACTGGCTACGCATAAAGGTATTAACCTAATCACGATTGTTGCGGAAAAGTTTCAAAGTCAGCAGAAACCACTGCAGAAATGGGGAAATCGGGAGCTTTCAGATATTGCAAAGGGAAAGGCAAAGTCAGGGATGAGTTTTTAAGAGAAATTGAATCTGAGATTAAAGACGATAGAAAAATACAGATAAGCATAATATTGAATACTTCTAAACGAAGCAATTTTAACTGTAGGAGTGAAAACTATTGCACTCTAAAAAGCAGTTCGTGCTACTACTATGAGCGTAATAGCTTGCACTCATAGTGTAGTGAAACAAATTAAAGGAGATATTATATGAGGATACAATTTTATCCAACTACAGACCTTGAGGAAAAAGCTTAATCAAGAGTCTACAAGACTTGGTATAGCTTTAAGTGTGCTTTGTAGTAGATGCACTAAATGATTATTATGAGGGTTGAAACTGCCAAACACAAAAACAGAAGCAGAGCTTGAGACCCAAGTGTTAAAGGAAATAGAAGATTTTTGTAAATGATCCCCTGAAATACCAATACTAGAATTTGATCTGAATATGGCGTCTACTACTATAATCAAATTAGTATGACTACTTACACCGGTAAACCTAAGATTGTAAAAAGCAAGAATAGGTAAAGCATTTGTGAAAGTTGAGTAGAGCCCTTTCCTTAAAGTTAAACAGGCTTTATTAATAATGGTAAGCCTAAGCGCAGTGTTGGAAACAGAGCTCGTACTATATAGCGTGAGAACTGGAGTGCAAATGGATAAGAGAGCTATAGAAAATCAATAAGTATTTGAAATCCTACAACATAAAAAGTTCTGAAAAAATTTGGACTTAGGGACTGTCTCGTTTCACAATGGAGTATCTTGGTTTTGAGATTCCCTCGGCATATCAATTGAAAGCTGTGTATGGTGGTATGATGACAGCAGCAAGTCAGAGTTTATTTCAATGAGACTGGAGCTAAACTTTGAAAAGAACAATCCACAGAAATTATAATGAGTTGTATAGGTTATTGAACTTCATCAATGCCTGAATCTGGCAAGCGTAGTGATGATTTTTCTGGTGAAAGTTTATATAGTCGTCAGATTTATATAACCCTAGTCATCTATGATGGAAGATGGGTGCTATGATATAACTATGACTTTTATGCTCCATATGACTTTATGAGGTTGCTCCACTTGAGTCAGAGGATTTTATTACTGCTACTTTACCAGATTTATTAAATCGGCTTTCTCCAACAATATTTTTCAGTTATACTCGAGGGAGTGCAGAAGAAGCCATTTTTCATTTTTGAAGCATCAAGGGTTTACAGGATAAGTGAATACAAATAAAAGAAGCAAATATTATTCAAGGGAATGAGAGATTATCTTATTCCCTTTTTTTATTGGAGGTGGTGAAGATAGAAACATTGAATGTATTGGAACTGTTTGGAGGCATCGGAGCGATTCGAAAAGCATTAATTCGGCAAAAAATACCGCATAAAGTCATAGACTATGTGGAAATCGATAAGAATTGCGTGAAAAGCTATAACGCCTTGTATAATGCGGATTTTAAGCCAAATAGCGTTATTGGCTACAATCCCCCGAAGCAGAGAATTGATTTACTCATGCACGGAAGTCCGTGTCAGGACTTTTAGCAGAGCCGGTTTAAAGCAAGGAGGAGAAAAGAGGGAGTGGCACAAGAAGCAGTCTTTTGTTTGAGACAATACGGATTATTGAAGAAATGGACATGCGACCAAAGATAGTCATCTGGGAAAAATGTTAAGGGAGTTCTCGATAAGAATTTGAGAGCTTCTTTTTTTCATTATTTAACAGAAATGGAAAGGCTGGGCTATGAAAACAAATATGCAATCTTAAATGCTATGGATTTTTGGAATCCTCAAAAAAGAGAGAGAATCTTTGTGGTAAGTATGTTCGGAAAAAAATGATTTTGACTTTTTATAAAGCTGAAAGCCTGTTCCAACAAGAGATATATCCGAATTTTTGAAGAAAAGTGTTTCAGAGATATATGAGGTAAGACAAGAGTCCATGCTTTGCTACTTAGGAGGACAGCCTAAGAATAAAAATTTCAAAGGAAAGCTTTAATGTGATAGACAAATATGCTTATACCATCACTACGAAGCAGGTAAGAATCCCTAATTCCGGGATTGTGGACTTAAAGAATGGAAAGTATCGCTATCTTACAGAAAAGGGAATGCTTTCAGGCTTATGGGCTTTGATGAAGAAGACTTTGAAAAAGCTTAGGACGTTATTTCCTGAGAGAAAAGGCATGACTTCATCTATCCTATATAAACAGGCAGGAACAGTATAGTAGTGAATGTCTTGGAGGGTATTGTAAGATTGTTGATTCCATTATAAGATTCCTGTATCATATATTGAAATGCTAGAAAGGAGCAAATTTGTCATGATAAAGCACAGAGAATGTAAAACTCAGTTAAAGAAAAAGATCAAGAAACCTCGAAGTAAAACCCAGAGATTTCAGAGATCAAAGATAATGGAGGATACAAAACAGAATATACCGGATCTGATGAACAAGATGGTGATGAAAGGAAGAAAGAAAATATCCAAATCTGAATGCCCAAATATGTTTTAGAATCTTAAAAGGTGATTTACATAAAGAGCCTAACTCAGCGTCTTAGTTTTGGGGTCATTGCATTTTTCTTGTAGTATTCTTTGATTCTTGCGGAGTTCGATTGGGGAGAATGTGGAAGTTTAATAATAGAGTGCATTTCAATATTGGTGATTGGAGCCATAGTAATAATTTTAAAATGATAAGAATCATAGAATATCCAAATGTTTGCCTTTTTATAGGAATGGTATGGGTACTTTTTAAATTGGATTTTGCTATTTACATCAATGTCCATCTATAATGAAATGTATGTAGAGATGATTATTGATGGATTACCTATGGGCATAAAGGACTTTTATAATTGATTTTTATCATGCTTTTACTTATTGGTATAAAATATGCCTATGTAAATCTTTGTTACTATTTACTATAAGTGTTATAGCATTTTTATGTTTTGCTACTTTTGAAGATAAAGTTAAACTTAAGGCTAATCTGTTATCTGATGATGTAATACATAATAGTCATAATATAAGGGTAATAATAAGTTTTGAAGTTACTGAACTATTCTATTGATTTAATACTTAATTTAAGTGATGAAATTGAAGATGATATGATAACAGAAATTAAAAAAATAGCACGGTAGCTTCAAATTATTACAAAGCTCGCTGTGTTAGGATGGTATTTTTGACGACAAAAGAAAGGTTCTTATATAGCGGCAATAGGTAAACTTAATGAAAGCGAAGTGGCATATTTTGAAAAATATGATTTTATTATGTGATGTGGCACTAATCTTGTCCATTCCTATGTTTTATATATATAAATGTAGTAATAGAAAAGCAAATTTATATAAAGAGGTTTTAAAAAGATAAAAAATTAAACTTTGCTAGGGTAAAAGATGAGTGTAATAAAATAAAGATTTAAAGAAAAAGGGGCGATAATCCATCGCCTTTTTTTATTGCAAGAAAAAGGAGGAACAATGAGGACGAACGATTTTTATGCTCTGATTGAGCTTGTAAAAAGAGAAGTTTTAGATTCTGAAACAGAGTATCTAAAGCTTCTAAAAGTTATCGGTAACAATCAGAGATATGATTTTTTGAGTCAGTTAAGTATTTACGATAGAAATCCCAAAGCAGTAGCTTGTGCAGGCTTTGATATGTGGCGGGAAAGGTTTCACCGAACGGTTATGCGTGGAGAGAAAGGGATTCCGATTTTCTACGAAAGTGAAGGAAAACAAAAAATAGCTTATGTTTTTGATATTGCTCAAACTGTCTCTATAGACCGAAACGTAAACGAAGTAGAACTATGGTCTTTTGATAAAGAGAAAGATACGGATACATTGAAAGAAATGATTAGGCTCGAGGACTATACTCCTCATGACAGTTTATTAGAAAATCTTTACTTTCTTAGCAGAATATATGCAGATCAAGATATCTATGAACTTGCCAACAATCTACGAGTTCCGGCTGAGGATAGGAATTCTTTTGTGCATTTTATGAGAGAGTCTATTAGCTATGCCTTATCTGGCAGATTTCATGTGGAATATCCAATAGATATGGAAAAGGGCAAGGAAAACTTTCTTTACATAGATAGTGTGTCTTTAATGTTTGTAGGAAATTGTATTTCTAACGCTTGTAATAGGATTTTAGAGGCAACTATTGAACGCACAAAGAAATTATCCCTAAATCAAGGGCTGACAAAAAATAGAGGTGCAGAATATAATAAGAACAATCCTGAAGAAGTAAGAGTAGAGACTGAAAGAAATAGTGAAGCGGAACAAGGAGGTATGGAAGATGCTGTTCGATCAAATGACGAAAGAGGTGATGATAGAGGGGAAGGAGTTTTCTCAGATGGAGAATACGGACGAAATAGCGAGCATAATCAAGCAGAAAACTTTAGACAGCCTGGAAGAGGAGACGATCTTTCTGTCGGAATTTCCGAATCCGACTTACGCCGTAATGAGACTGGAGTATCTGGCAGAGAGTCAGAACGAAATGAATTATCAAATGCTGCTCGAGCTATACAAGGAGAAGAAGCTGGTCAGTCACTTAATGGAAGTACAGAAGAGAGCAATCCAACTTATGAGGGAAGTGAAGCCTCAAATGATGAAGGAGCTGAATATAGCGGGCGAGGAAGATCCGAAGTACCAGACCATGATTTCAGCATTGAAAGAGATGGTGATAAAGGAAGTGGTCGAAGTTTAGCATCGGCTTCCAATTTCAAAAATACGGCAAGAGATTTTCCCTGAGAAACTCACCCCAAGTGAAAGGCTAAACTATAACCTGGAAGCCATTTCTATGCTGAACAGAGTGGAAAAGGGGGAAAGAGTCCTTGATGAATCAGCCCAAGAAGTATTGGCAAGATATGTCGGCTGGGGAGGGCTTTCCGAAGTCTTTGATGAAGAACGGACCGGGCAGTGGTCGGAAGCCAGAAAAATTCCTAAAAGAAAAACCTAAGTTTAGAAGAATATGAAGCAGCTAAGGAATCCACCTTAACTGCTTTTTTTCACGCCTAAAACAGTGATTGACAGCGTATATAAAAACAGTTCTGGATATGGGATTTAAGCAGGGAAATATCTTAGAGCCGAGCATGGGCATTGGGCACTTTTATCGGAAATCTTCCAGAGCAAATGAGTCAGTCCAAGTTTTATGGAGTGGAGATTGACCGGGTAAGTGGCCGCATTGGAAGGCTACTTTATCCTAATAGTGATATTCAGATAAAGGGTTTTGAGGAAACAAGCTTTTCCAATAATTTCTTTGACCTTGTCATTGGAAATGTGCCTTTTGGGGATTTCAAGGTAAATGACAGAGCGTATAACCAAAACAACTTTTTGATTCATGATTATTTCTTTGCCAAGTCCATAGATAAGGTTAGAAATGGTGGTGTGATTGCCTTTATCACCTCTTCCGGCACAATGGATAAGAAAGATGAAAGTATCAGAAAGTATATCAATGCCAGGGCTGAGTTTTTAGGAGCGATAAGGCTTCCCAACGATACTTTTAAGGGTGTCGCTGGTACAGAAGTAACAAGTGATATTATTTTCTTAAAGAAGAGAGACAGCGTTCTGGAGCGAGATGACAGCTGGGTACATTTGGAGGAAGATGAAAAAGGGCTTACTTACAACAAATATTTTGTGGAACACCCGGAAATGGTACTTGGCAAGATGGAAGAAGTTTCAGGGCGATTTGGAAATACTCTCGCTTGCTTACCAAAGGAGAATGCAGATTTAAAAGAAATGTTGGAAAGTGCCGGGAAACAAATTTCTGTAAATACAAGATACGAAGAGATAGAACTTCTTGATGATGAGATTAGCTTTATTCCGGCAACAGATGATGTGAAGAACTTTTCTTATACAATCCTTAACAATGAGGTGTATTACAGGGAAAACTCCCTTTTCATCAAGAAAGAGATTCCGGATAAAAATAAGGAAAAGATTAGGGACTATCTCAAATTAAAGGAAGCGTTAAAAAATGTTATTTACAAACAAAAGGAAGATTTTAGTGATGCAGAAATCAAGGCTTCTCAAGAAATTTTAAATGAAGTCTATGACGGATTCTCTAAAAAGCATGGCTTTGTCAATACTCTTTCGAATACAAGAGCTTTACGGGAAGACAGTAACTTCCCATTGGTATCGTCTATTGAAGTTCTTGACGAAGAGGAGAATTTTAAGGCAAAGGGAGATATTTTTTCGAAACGCACGATCAGTAAGGCAAAGGTGATAAATCATGTGGATACTTCTCTGGAAGCCTTGGTACTTTCCATTTCCCAAAAAGGCTATGTGGATTTTGACTATATGCAGGGTCTTACAGATAAGGATAGAAGCACCATTATTTCGGAGCTAAAAGGAGAGATATTCCTAAATATCCGTGAAGAAAACGTAAAGACCAATCAAAAGTTTTCTTTAATCTTGAAGACGGAGACCTGCCCTTTAGTTGTAGTGATGATAGGAGCACCTTTAAGTATACCTATGTAACAAAGGACGAATATCTGAGTGGAAATATTCGGGAAAAGATAGGGGCAATCGATAGCTATATCTTTCGAATCAGTCAGGCTAAAAGAATCTTGTCTGATGATAGAGAAACAGAAAAAGAACTACTGGATACGGAACTAAATCGTTTGGAATATCAAAAGGCAGAACTTCAAAAAGTGATGCCAAAAGAACTTGAAGCCAGTGAAATCAATATTCGACTAGGGGCTACATGGATTCCCACAAAGGATATAGAACGCTTTATCTTTGAGACTTTAAAGACACCGGGCTATGCCAGGTGGAACATTCATGTGAAATTCTCCGGTCTTACCAGTGAATGGAATATTGAAGGAAAGAGTCAAGACAGAGGGAATGATTTAGCGGAAATGACCTACGGTACTTCCAGAGTAAGTGCTTATAAGCTTATTGAAGATGCCCTCAATCTAAAAGAAACCAAGGTATTTGACCAAATAGAAAATGCAGATGGCTCTAAAACTTCTGTACTAAATAAGAAAGAAACCATGCTTGCCGGGCAGAAACAGGAACTTCTAAAGAAGAGTTTCAGAACTGGATTTTTGCTGATCAGGAACGGAGAAACAGACTGGTAAAGTCCTATAATGAGAGATTCAATTCCATTCGGAATCGTGAATATGATGGAAGTAATCTAAGCTTTGATGGTATGGGAGAAGGAATTGCACTTTATGAACATCAAAAAAATGCTATTGCAAGAATTCTCTATGGAGGAAATTCGCTTCTTGCTCATGTGGTCGGTGCCGGGAAGACTTTTGAAATGGTAGCAAGCTCTATGGAAGCAAAAAGGCTTGGAATGTGTACAAAATCCCTTTTTGTTGTACCAAACCATTTGACTGGGCAAATCGGAAGAGAGTTTATGCAGCTCTATCCTTCAGCGAACATTATGGTGGCAGACAAAAAAGATTTTGAGCCCAAAAACAGAAAACGTTTTATCGGAAAGATTGCAACGGGTGAGTACGATGCAGTCATTATAGGACATAGCCAGTTTGAGAAAATTCCAATGAGTAAAGAGTATCAAGAGAAACATATTAAAGACCAGATTGACGAGATTATCAATTATGTTGAGGAATATAAGCATGATAGAAATCAGAACTTTACCGTGAAGGAGTTGCAAAAGACAAGAAAAAAACTGGAGACTAGGCTGGAAAAGCTAAACGATGATTTCAAGAAAGATGATGTCATTACTTTTGAAGAACTTGGTGTGGATAAACTGATTGTAGATGAAGCCCATAATTACAAAAACCTTTACCTTTACACGAAAATGAGGAATGTGGCAGGCATTGGACAGACAGAAGCGTTCAAGTCTTCAGATATGTTCATGAAGTGCCGCTATATGGACGAAATGACCAATGGAAAGGGCATTGTCTTCGCTACGGGAACACCAGTAAGCAATTCCATGACGGAACTTTATACCATGCAGAGGTATTTGCAGTATGAGGAATTAAAGAAAAATGGTTTGGAGCATTTTGACTCCTGGGCTTCCACTTTTGGAGAGACTCAATCCGCTTTTGAATTATCGCCTGAGGGAACAGGATATAGAGTAAAGACGAGATTTTCAAAATTTTATAATCTGCCAGAACTTATGAGTCTGTTTAAAGAAGTGGCAGATATTCAGACAGCAGATATGTTAAACCTTCCAGTTCCGAAAGCTCACTTTGAAGTCGTTAAGACCATGCCCAGTGATGAACAGAAAGAAATTTTAAAAGGCTTATCGGAACGGGCAGATAAGGTACGGAACAGAGCGGTAGAGCCTGACGAAGACAATATGCTAAAAATCACCAATGACGGAAAAAAGCTTGCTTTAGATCAGCGTTTAATCAATCCATTATTGCCTGATAATCCGGACAGTAAGGTAAATGTGTGTGTGAAAAATGTATTTTCCATTTGGGATAAAACAAAAGAAGATAAGTCTACGCAACTAATCTTCTCCGATATGTCAACGCCAAAGGGAGATGACAGCTTCAATATCTATGATGATATCCGGGAAAAGCTTGTGGGCATGGGCATTCCGAAAGAAGAGATTGCCTTTATACACGAGGCCAATTCCGATAAGCAAAAGGACGAGATGTTTGCCAAGGTAAGAAACGGGGAAATCCGAATCCTAATGGGATCCACACAAAAAATGGGAGCCGGCACAAATGTGCAAAGAAACTCATTGCCTTGCATGACTTAGATGTACCTTGGAGACCTGCAGACCTGGAGCAAAGAGCAGGAAGAATTATTCGACAGGGAAATGAGAACAAGGACAAAGGCGGTGTATATATCTACCGCTATATTACGGAAAATACCTTTGATGCCTACCTTTGGCAAACCATTGAAAACAAGCAAAAGTTTATTTCCCAGATAATGACCAGTAAGACTCCGGTTAGAGTTGCAGAAGATGTAGACGAAAGTTCTTTGAACTATGCTGAAATCAAGGCTTTGGCTACAGGAGATCCCAAAATCAAGGAGAAAATGGACTTGGACAATGAAGTTACTAAGCTAAAAATGTTAGAAGCAAACTATAAGTCCAATCGTTATAGATTAGAGGACAAAGTGTCGAAAACTTACCCCGAAGAAATCGCAAGGATAGAAAAGCTTATTGAAGCAGTTAAGAAGGACATTTCCCTCGTAGAACCGCAAGGAGAAGGAGAGAACAGATTTACTTCCTTAATCCTACATGGTGAAAAAATCATGGATAAAAAAGAAGCAGGAGAGAGACTGCTGGAAGCAATAAAGAATGTCAAAGTAAATGAAAGTAAGGTGATTGGCCAGTATCGAAATTTAGACTTGGAGGTAAGTTACAATATCTTTACGAATGAGCGAGCTTTCAGCCTGAATGGGGCATCTAAAACCGTTGGGGAGCTAGGAGTCAGTGCAGATGGCAATATCACAAGGTTAGATAATGCTATCGATAAATTACCCGAAAAGTTAAGTTACCTGGAGGAAAAGCTGATCAGCACCAAAGAACAGCTACAAAATGCCCTGGAAGAACTTGAAAAGCCTTTTGAGAAGGCAGAAGAGTTAAAGATGAAAGTACTAAGACTTGCTGAACTGAATAAGCTTTTAGATATGGGAGAGGTCGAGGAACAAGAAAACACCAATCCTTTACTGGAAGATGTGAAAAAAGCAATTATTGACTTCTGCAACAGAGAGTATGAAGAAAAGCACAGTTATGATGAATTTGACACGCTGTATCCTGATTTAAAGCATATCGGGATTGCCTATACCAATACACCGGATGAAAGGCATGGGATTCAGTACGAACTGAATTTAGAGGATTACACATGGACACAGTACATTGATGATACGGTGGTAAAAACCGAGAGCTTTGATTATGAAAACAAGGGAGAAAATGAAGCTCTAAGGAATATGAAAAATGAGATTGAGCTATCCTCTTTTGAAGATTTAGTCTATGTGGACTCGGAAGATTTAAGGGCAGCAACGGGACTTGACATTGATGATGAGGGAAATTTCTATGATCCGCTTGCAAAAGACCTCGATAATGACAGTATCATCGATAGATATGACAATGATTTCAGGGATAGCGATTACTTTGAATCAACCTATGATGTGGAAGATAATCTTCATACAAAAGAGGAAACTTCTCAAAGAACGGAAGATAAACCGTCTATTTTAGGACAGATCAGAGCTTATCAAAGTGAAAGCAAAACGGAAGATAAACAAACTACAAAAGAACAGGAATATGCAAGATAAGGGGGCTTATAAGCTCCCTTTTACCATGAAAGGAGATATAAAAACATGGATTACAAAACAATAAGGGATAGGATTGAAGATATGGCAAAGGATAACCACAAAGATTTTGTGAAGGCGGTTATCAGCATGGAAAAAGGCATCAATGATGAGAGTGCCTTGGATAAGATCTATGATGCTTATATGGCAAATGATACCATCAATCTGCTTCATGAAGATTTCGACTATATGATTGAGGATTTAAGAGAACAGGGGAAGATAAAAGACCTACCCTATGTTCAGCAGGAGAAAGATGACCTTGTAAATATTGTCGGAAATGTTGTAGGCAATGTAGATGTAATCGAAAGAGAAAATAAGAACGGAGAAGCCTTTAAGGTGGCAAATTTCTCCGTAGTTTCCAAAGATGATGAGGGAAATAAGGTGTATCATAATTGCTCCGCCTACGGAGAAAAGAGTGATATTCCAAAGGACTTTAAACAGGGAGATTTTGTAAAGTTATTCGGACAGCTTAGAATCTCTATTGATGATAACGGCAAGGAGCATAGCAATGTAAGGATATTATCCTCAAAGCTCTTAAAGGCGAAAGAACAGATGAAAGGACAGGATAAGAGTCAAGAGATTGCTAAACTGAAAAGCGAGATAGAAGAAAGAGAAAAAGACTTATTTTATGCAGATTCTTGGGAGCAATCAGGACAGATTAGAGCAGATATTGAAAAAATGAAAGCGAAGTTAAATACTTTGCTCAAATCTGAAAAAGGTCAAGAAAACGGTAAAAAATCCATACTTGGTGCTATCAAAGAATATCAGGCGGAAGATAAGCAAAAGTCAAAAGTAAAGCAGGAATCGTCAAAAGAAGCAGAAAGATAATGATGGTCGGTGTGGTCTTTTGGGCTGCACCGGCTCTTTTTTTGTCTAAACATTGACTTTTATTCTTATAAATACTATAATTTAAGAACGAAAAGGCGGTGATAGAAATGAGTAAACGGGAACTGCTACTAAAAAAAATAAAAGAAAATAATGGGATTATAACTACCAGAGAAGCCTTAAATCTTGGTATTCATAAGGATATCCTAAAAAGAATTAACCATAAAAGAAGAACTTGAAAAAATAGCCAACGGACTCTATGTACTTCCGGATGAGAATATTGATGAGTATCTTTATTTCTCATACAGAATACCCAAAGGTATTTTTTCTCACGAAACAGCGGCATATTTACAAGGATTATCAACACGAATGCCCCTTATTTATGTGATGACTGTAAAGGTAGGAGATAATGTCAGCAGAGTTAAGTCGGCAAGAGATAATATTATTTTTAAGTATGTAAAAAAAGATTATTACGATATTGGGAAAATAACTATAACCAGTCCTTTTGGCAGAGAAATATCAGTGTATGACAAAGAAAGAACCATACTTGATATTATCAAAGATAAGGACAGAATAGATGCACAAGTATTTAGCGAAGCAATAAAAATCTTACTTTACAGGTAAGGAGAAAAAAATTTATTAAAACTGTCGAAATATGCTATTAAGATGAATATGGAGCAAGCTTTTAAAAACGATATACGGAGGTGCTATTATGAAAAACATCGGAACAGATAAAAAGGAGCGATTAGGAACATATCTAAGAAAAACGGGAATTAATCCGAACTCTCTACTTCAGATGTGCTTGTTTGAAGGAATACTTGAAAAAAACTCTCCAAATCAAAAATATAGTGAGAATTTTTATATTAAAAGGAGGACTTCTTATCTCCTCTCTTATCGGTGTTGATATGCGTAGTACGATGGATATGGATACCACGCTTAGAGGTATTCCGCTAAATGAAGTCTCTATAACAAAAAAATCTTAAATGAAATATTAGCGATTGAAATTGACGCAGATATTGAATATAAGCTGATTAAATTATCGCCAATAAGACAGGAAGATGTGTATGAAGATTTTTGTGCAAGCATATCCTGCATTTTTTTGGGAAAAATAAATGCAACCTTAAATATAGATATAACGACAGGAGATGTTATTACTCCAAGAGAAATGAATTATTCCTATTCAAAAAAATCTTAGAGGAAGGTACAATACCAATTATGACCTATACCATAGAAACTATACTCGCTGAAAAATTTGAAACCATTTCAAGCAGAAATATTACCACAACAAGAGCAAGGGATTTCTATGATTTGTATATGATATACAGCATTTATAAAGATAAAATTGATAAAGGCATATTAAGAAAAAGCAATAGAAAGAACGAGTAAATACAGAGGTTCTTTTGAAACAGCTTTTACAGTACAAGGAAATAGTAGAGTTGTTCCGGGAAAGTGAAACACCAAAAAAACTATGGAAAAAATACATACAGAATAACCCATATGCTAAAGATGTTGATTTCTTAGATACTATATCAGTCTATGAAGAAATAGGTACTGTATTAAATGTGAATGATGATACTAAATAGTATTATGGTCGGTGTGGTCTTGGGACTGCACCGACTCTTTTTACAACTAAATGAGAAAAGAAGAAAAAACAAGACTACGAAGAGAGAAAATCATTACCGCTGCTTTGTTTGAATTTGCTACAAAAGGCTATCAAGGTTTTGTCATCAATGAACTTTGTAAAGTGGATGGTATTTCCAAAGGAGTTTTGTATCATAATTTTTCAGGGAAATCAGACCTCTATCTAACTTGTTTTCAGGAGAGTTTTGAGAAAGCTTTGGCAGTGTTTCTGGGGGTGGAAGGTCAAGTGCCCTCCTTAGCTGATTATATGGAAAGACGTCACCAATTTTATCAGCAATACCCAGAACATAGCCACATTTTCTTTGAGGCAATGATTGCGACACCAGAAGAATTGGAAGCAGACATTGCACCACAGAAAGCTATCTTTTTGGACTTGAATGAACAAGTTTGTCAAAAACTTATATCAGAATCCAAACTGAAAGAGCATATTGATGAGAAACGAGCTATGGACTATCTGCGATTGATTCAGGATATGTTTCGTTCCTATTATTTAACTGTTTCGTCAGATAGCAGTTTGCCTGACTTGGTTTCAGGATATGAACATCAATTATCACAGGTTTTGGATATGATGATTTATGGAATACTAGAGGAAGATTCCTCTAAAAAAGGAGAAAAATAATGTCGAAAATTTGGAAATGGTTGTTACTAATTGCGGGTATTTTTGCAGTTTTTGCAGGTTTTAATATGTTTGCACATCCTCTTATTAGCTTGGCTTCCATGACTTTCTGGTTTGCACTTGTATTTGCAGTTCAAGGGATTTCTGAGATTGTACAATACTTCAAATCAGAAGAAAAGCATGGCTGGAATTTATTTGGAGGAATTGTTACCCTCATCCTCGCTCTTACCTTGTTCTCAGGTAGCTTTATTGAAATGGTAACATTTGTACCATTTATCATTTCTTTATGGGCCTTGACAAATGGTATTACAAAAACTATCGTTGGTTTCAAGGTTCGTAAGACGGATAAATCGGTAGGTACCCCTCTAGTTTGGATGGGGATTTTAGGAATCGTAGCAGGTTTAATCATGATGGGACACCCATTGATGACCGGTCTCTATATTAGTTACACCATTGCCTTTGTCTTTATTTATCAAGGTATTGTGGCAATTGTTCAATTCTTCAAGATTAAATAAGAATAAAATGGAGTCTGTCTCCATCTCCTTACCCATATAAATTCCGTAATTTTTTTCGTATCTTATAAAGCTCGTCCATAGTGGATTTTTGAGGAAGAATACTCTTGCATAAGGTTGTTCTTTTTTTCTTGTAATTTATCAAGCTCAGCTAAAAATATCCTTTGAATTTGGGAGCTTGGAATAGGATTTTTTTAAGCTCTGAGAGAGCATTTTCATATAGGGTAATCTGAGCTTTGTACTCTTCAAAAAATGCCTTGTCAGATGGATTAGAACGATATTCTTTGTAGTATCCTCGATATTTTTTAACGGTATGAACTTGCTCCATAGTGGTGGAAAGCTTCTGCATTTCCTTATCAATAGTCTTGATTTTCTCTTGTATATTTTGCGTTTCATCGGCTGCTTTTTGAATATACTCGTCAAGCTGTTTAACGGATTTAATGCCATGTTCTCTGATATAAATAACAGACTCAGCCATTGTATGAAGGTTATGTTTGGTTGCCCAATATTCGTAGCCTTTGCTTTCCTTTACCTTTGCATTGGAGTTCATGTCAATAACATTGCCGATGCGTTTTTTGACGTCGGGAGTCTTGATAAACTCTCTTTCTGCAATTCGTTCTTTTAATCTTTCTTCGGTATAATCTTCTCCGATTGTTTTAGTCCTTGTAAATCTCGCCTTATCTTTTGGCTTAAAAGCAATGTGCTTACCGTATTTGATTTCATAGCCAAGCTCAGCCATTTTCTTTAGAAATTCGTCCCAATCCTTAGACTGTTTTACCATTCTGTCAATATCAAATTGCAACCTGCTTTTCCAAGAAGTTCCACGCTTTGCCTGTTCATTCTCATACCAAGATTTACCGTTAGTCTTATATTTTTTCTTATAGTTTTCGTAGTGTTTATCAATGACGGAAAGGTTATTTTCCTTGCAGAGCTTATCACTTTGGTAACGGATCTTATGATAGCTTTTCTTATTGGATTGATAGCACTTGCCGGTAACCATATTTACATTATTGAAGATGATATGATTATGGATATGCCCTTTATCTATGTGCGTCGATAGTACAAACTCATATTCATCTTTCAGAATCTTTTTACATAACTCAAGACCGATCTGATGTGCCATTTCAGGCGTGGCTTCTCCCGGTAAAAAAGATTGAATGAGATGTCTTGCAAGAACAGTTCCTTTTGTTCCTGCATTTTCTCTTGTCCTTAAAAACTGGGTATGGGCGGTTAACTGGTGGCATTTATTGGTACTGACTAAAAGCTGTTCATCTGTTTTATCTCCATTAACAATGTAGTCGATAGCAAGATGAAGGGTTGATTTTATAGGGTGTATTTTTGTAATCGCCATTGTCATTCCCCTTCAGTTTCAGAAGTTCTTTTCATAAGCAGGGAGTGAATTTGCCACAACTCTTTTGAAAAATGTTCAATCTCTTTCTTCATATCTTGGATGTCATCTTTATAGATGATACCTGTCTGATTTACTCTCTTTGCAATCTGATTGATATTATTTGTAGCATTGGAAAGTAAGCCTTGCAAATCCCGAAAAGGATCTAAATCTACTTGATAAATCTCCTTTTCTAAAACGCATTTGCGGATAAAGCGGCTCATATTTCTGCACTTTGCAAGTTTTCTTTTCTCCTCAAAAAGAGCCTTTTCTTCTTTGGTCAACTTAATTTCAAGTCGTTCATTTCGTATCCTATTTGCCATAGATAGTTCCTCCTTTAGATGTATTTCGGGGTTTTAGGGTCTCCCTAACAAGCTAAAAATTGATAAAAAAAGAAGCAGTTCCCAAAGGGCTGCTTCATCAATTTTCCGTAAGTGTACGTACACTTACTGTGCTTGCTACATAAGAATGATTTGTAGAATAAGCATTAAGCGAGTATTTATTTTGTAATAGTTATATCCTGAAGGATAGAGTTTGTCAGCTCATTATTGGACTTCACTACAATTTATAGGATTATAGTCCTTTAAGAAATCAGCTTTTGGTCTTTCAATGGTGCAGGGAGAAGAGCCGAGCTTTCCCATTTTGTACAGTTCGGATATTTTAAGATTCACAAGATTAATTTCCACACCTAATTCATCGGCAAGAGAACGATCTGAAACAAATCCATTTTCTAAAAGCCGGATAATTTCCTTATCGTCAATCAGAAGATGGGCTGCAAAGATATTTGCTTCAATTTCGTAGTGGTTTAATTCTCTAAATATTGAAACTTCGTGAAAGGCATTTTGCTTAGCATATTTTCTATGAAGCTGGTCATGACCAATCTCGTGAGCTAAAACAACTTTTCTGATATTGGGGTGCAAATTTGAAGAAAGAAAGATAAAACGATTCCTTTGAATGATTTGATACATACCAAGTAGAACAGTTGTATTATTTATTTCTTCAAGATGTATATTTAAAATTTGAGTAAGCTCCAGAGGATCACGAGTAAAATATTTTTTTACCAAAGCATTTGCTTTTTCGTATATCCAATCGTTTGCCATTATTCTCCTTTATCATTCTTCCTTTTTTTCCGAATTTCTTATTCATATCTTTTGCTTTCCAATAAGCCTGGGTAATAGCTTGAAAGGCTGATTCAATGTCTTCTTCCGGAAGCGTTCCACCGGCAAACATACTGCTTACTCCATCTGCCAGAGCTCTGACTTTTGCGACCTCTCCAGTGCCATATCTATTGGAAACTTCTTCTAAAAACAGGTCTTCTTCGCCCATTAGAAAATTATAGTCGCAGTTCATAAGCTCTGCAATTTTCTCATAAACTTCCTTCTGTTTAGGAAATCTCTTTCCTTGTTCGTACAGAAGAAGAGTTCTTTTGCTTACACCGATAAGCTTGGCAAACTCATCTTGCGTATAGTCATTCTCCATTCTATAGTTCTTTATTTTCTCTCCAAAGTTCATTTCAACCTCCATATAGTACTAAAGTTTACTTCTGAAAGCATTATGTGAATTTTAGTACTTGTAATTCTTGAGTTCCTTTTATATAATTTAATAGAACTTAAGTGCACTTATTATACCACCTAAGAAACTTAAATTCAATGTTAAATCTGCGAGTTGATTAAAGGAAATAGCTAAAAAAGGGGTGATGTTAAATTGGCAAAAGGAAAAATGTTAAGAGAGTTAGAAAAGATGTATGAGAACCATGAGCTTCCTTTTTTACCGACTATGATGAAAGCAAAAGCAGTACTTTCCATATACCGAAATGTTGTTTGGGCGGTAAAGAATACAGCACAATGTCTTGTTTGCGAGCAGGAAGTAACTTATGGCAGTGATTTGGGAACAGCACTTTCTTACCTTGAAAACTTTGCTCCGGATAGAGTCTTGGAAGATTTTGAGTCTCGGGTTAGAAACATTTTTGAAACAAAGTGGTTGATTGAAATTATTGACAATGCTTTAGCGAGAATAAAGGAATATCCTGTGTATGGGAAATGCTACTACACTATACTTCATTTTTCCTATTTAAGTTGCGACAAACATTCCAATGAAGAGATTATGAGAAAAGTTGCATTGGAAAAGACAGCATTTTACCAGAGAAAAAACGAGGCTATTGCGATTATGGGAATAGCACTTTGGGGCTATGCACTTCCAACACTTCTAAAAGAACTTAGTGATGAAAAGAAAAAAGAGTTTTGCTATAGAGAGCATATTTACGCATAGATAAGGAGGAGGAATTTTGAAAATAATGGAATCATTGCGAACGGATTGCGGAGTATTATCGGACATATTGTGGATAAAGAGAGGACAGTGTATGAACTAACTTTATAGTAAGGTAGATATGCTGGAGAAAAACTGAATATTTATTTTGGGGCAAAGACCGTAGGAAAAACCTATGGTCTTTTTTTATGCCCATTTTTGGGAGGACTATGAAAAGAATTAGAAGCCCTCCGAAGTCTTTTGGATTTTTGAGCAAACACATTTCAAAAGATAACGGAGGAAAACATGAACAAGAAATATTACATTTTCGTTGGAAACGAGAAGATAGAAGTGGATCAGAAGATTTATCAAAATTATTGGCAAATTACAAATCGAGAAAATTATTTGGAGCGACTTGACCGAAAAAGCAAGTTGCTCTTTTTTTCTAATTTAAGTAGCGAGTATCCATGCGAGGAAAGTTTGGTGGACGAGACTGTCAATGTAGAGAAAATCGTGGAAACCCAGATGATGTTACAGGCAGTGAGAGAGGCGATTTCTGAACTAAATGATGAGGAACGGGAAATCATTTTCCGTCTATTTTATGAGGAAGAATCCCTTCGTTCGATTGCCAAAGATAAGGAAATATCTGCACCGGCTCTTCTAAAGAGAAGGAATAAGATATTCGAAAAGCTAAAGAAATTATTGAAAGATATTATCTAGGATTTGCAGGAGCAGGCAGAAGGATTTCTGTCTGCTCTATTTTCAATTGATTTATAGGCGATTGTTTTGGCTTTCTAAAGGCAGGGGATGTAGAACCTCGTTTTTGGGTAATTCTACTTATGGCTTGAAAAATTTTGAAAAAAATTCCGCATTTGGTTAACAGAGAGTTTGAATTTTCACTTTGTATATTGAAGGGCATTTACACCTTGTATATAGGAATGAATTTTCTATGTGAAGATGCAAGCAAAGCCCTTTATAGCGAAAGCGATTTGTTCTTTGACAACTGAATAGACCAAGGTAGGACTTTATTCACTTATTGAGAGTTATGACCTACGCCAAGATCTTTCTGCTGATTCTATCTATTTAATGATGGAATTAGTTCCAATGGACACCGGTATAGACCGGAAACATAAGAAAGGGAGCGAACAATAGGATTACATAAAGATAAGGGTGGCATCTTATTTCCATGACATAAGTGATGATAATGATACTTCAATAGTTTAAGCCGGCTCGTCTAAACAAGAGGCGGAGGTGAGATTCCTATGTTGCTGCCAAGCACCTACTAATGTCAAAAAACTTTAAATTTAATTAGGGAGATAGATTTTAAAAATGAATAATAAGTTAGTCCCTATATGGGAAAAAGTAAATCTTACACTTGAGGAAGCTGCCATTTATTTTGGTATTGGACAGAATAAGCTTAGAGAATTAACCAACAGTGATAACTGTCCTTATGTAATTTGGTGTGGAAATAAACGACTTATAAAGAGAAGATTGTTTACAGAATACTTAGAGAAGATGTATTCAATATAAAAAAATTGAGATATCTTTCGTTAGACAAAGAGATGTGAGTATCGGTATAATGTAGATGAGCATATTCTCTTTGTTGTTATGGAAGGAGCACAAAACATGGCAGTAGAGAGACGCAAAGATAATAAAAGAAGAGTTTTGAAAGAAGGTGAATATCAAAGAAGTAGTGGAACATATGAATTCAAATGGAGAGATAAAAGAGGTAACAGGCATTCTATTAGTGCTGTCACATTAGAAGAATTGAGAGAGAAGGAGCTGGATGTTCTTCGAGATGTATTAGATGGTGTAAAAGTTGATAAGAACAATCTTACAGTTAATGATTTGTATAATAGTTGGATTCAACTAAAAAGGGGATTGAAAGAAAATACTTTCTCCAATTACAAGTACATGTATAAGATGTTTGTCGAACCAGATTTTTGGAAAAAAATCGGATTACAGACTTAAAAGCGTTCTGATGTGAGAGGATTTTTATAACTTTTTAGCTGAAGAAAAACATGTTCAGATTAATACAATTGATAGTATTCATACAGTTCTTCATCAAGTCTTAGAAATTGCTGTTGAAGATGACTACCTTAGATATAACCCTTCTGATAATGCACTTAAAGAACTCAAAAAAGCTGTTAACTTTGAAGTAGAAAAGAGGCGTGCATTAACAGTTTCAGAGCAGGAAATATTCGAAGCATTTCTGCGCAAGAAGGGACAATATCATAGGTGGTATCCAGTATTTACTGTAATGCTATGGACAGGAATGCGTGTAGGAGAAATTACAGGTCTTAGATGGTGCGATATTGATCTAGAAGAAGGAAGTATCAATGTTAATCATACTTTAGTGTATTTTGACAAAAGAGCAGAAGAGCGTTGCACTTTTGCTATTAATACGACAAAGACTAAGGCCGGTGAGAGAAGTATACCAATGCTACCAAAAGTAAAGGAAGCATTTCTCATGGAAAAAGAATATCAAAGAGAATGTGGCGTTAAGAGTGAATCTGTTGTTGATGGTTATCGCGATTTCATTTTTGTAAACCGTTTTGGTAATGTTCAACATCAGGGGACACTAAACAAAGCCCTTAGGAGAATAATCAGAGATTGTAATTTTGAGATACTTGATAAGAACAAACAGAATGATGTGATTATCCTTCCGAAGTTTAGTAATCATTCTTTGAGACATACTTTTACCACTAGAATGTGCGAAGCAGGAGTAAACATAAAAGCAATGCAAGAGATTTTAGGGCATGCAGATGCTGAAACCACCATGGATATATATGCCGAAGCAACAAAGGAATTAAAAAAATCTGAGTTGATCAATTTCGAAGAGTTTTTTGCAAGACATAGTAAAGAAAAACTAATAGTTTAATATAATATGTCTTGCGACCAGTATGCGACTGATTTGCGACTACTTATGTAGATAAGTGTAGAATAATAAAATTAGAGACATAAATCGATTGTTTGAAAATATAGATATAATCACTTATAAAGATTTAGACTGCTTTAGTTTTTGTGTTCCCCACGATGAAGCCCCTCGAGAAGAAGGAGGAGGGAAAGAAGAGTGAAGTGAGCGGAGCCGGAAACGAAAACAACGGCTTCTTTACGCCGAATAACAAGATTGATTTTTCAAATGTGAAGATTGAACCTCTCTTCGAAGAACAGGTTGACTTTGAGACTTTCAGTAAGTCTGACTTCCGTGCGGTAAAGGTAAAGGATTGCTTTGCCGTTCCAAAGAGTAAGAAGCTCTTACAGTTTATTTTAGACGACGGAACAGGCGCGGACAGAACCATTCTCTCCGGTATTCACGACTTCTATGAGCCGGAAGAGCTGATTGGAAAGACTTTGATTGCCATCACAAACTTACCGCCGAGAGCTATGATGGGAGTAGAGTCCTGCGGTATGCTACTTTCCGCAATCAACAATAAGAAGGACAGCGACGAAGAAGAATTGCATCTTCTTATGGTAGATAACCATATTCCGGCAGGAGCGAAGTTGTATTAGTATTTTTTGTTGAACTATTTTGAATACAAAGAGATTAGGCCTTATGGCGGATGAAGTTAACTTCATCCGCCATTTTATATAAAAAAGAATTGATGATTTACAATTTCATCCCGTGTGCTATTATAAACTTAGTAATCGAATGTAGATGAATAGATAGTTAATTAAAGAAAAGAGCTTGCCTATTCGAAACTGGGGAAAAGTCAGGGGAGAAATGGCAATAATGTATCCTGACCGAATTCCTGAATAACGAAAAATCAGCTGTCTTATCAAGGGTAAACTGAACTCTCAGCAGAGCTGAGCGCCCTAGACATTCCAACTGATTTTTGTTAGATACTAACCAACGCTTGAACAGCAGCTTATGCTGCTCAAGCAACGTAACTTTCATAGAAGACCATCATTTACAGAAAAAATTTCAGACTCTCGAGAAAGAAACATGCGCTACCCGGGGAGGTCTCGTCAGCGGTGGAAGCAGAATAAGAAACCGTAGTAACAACGAATGGTGAGAATGAAGTCAGCAGAAGTCATAGTACCACTGTGGTTGCATCACACAGAGGGAAGGACGGAACTTTAGGCGGTGTAATGCGTGAAAGCAACCAAAAGTAAATTTAAGGATAGACAACTTTATAAAGAAGGTCATCTGCAAAGTATCTGCGGAACAGAGAGGATATGTAGAGGCATCCGCTTGCCAGAGGATTGCACACATAACCGACAATACTATCGCAAACTTGCCGTACAAGTAAGGGAAAACTAAAGAACCACCGTGTACCGAACGTATGCACGGTGGTGTGAGAGGTCCAAGGGCAGATATGCCCTTCTCCTACTCGATTTAACGCTTTTTAATTTTATATAGCCCTTTAAATCCAAGAAGCAACCCAAAAACCATCCAAAAGAATGATAGAATGGTCATAGTTATTGTTACTTCTCCATAGTTTAGTATACTTTTAAAGAAAACTACAGAGCCAAGAATACCAGCAATTATTTGAAGTATTGCTAGACTTATATTGAATTTACTATTCATACATGAACATCCTTTTTTAAAAATTAGTATCTTCTTACAGAAAGACTTGTTGGGCTCCAGCCATTTACAGAATAACCTTCTTTGTGTAGATATGTTTCTGTGTATTATAATATATGGTTTCTGTAATTTCTACAGGAATCATTTTTCCATTACCATCGTCTTGTAGCAAAAAAATATTAATTTGATTTTAGTATTTTGCAAATACCTGTAGTGATAAAAAAACCCTAAAGAAAGGAGTACAATTTTTTTATAAAAAGATAAATCCTATGAGATACAAGAATGGAGATTATTATTTTGTTTAGTATTGGAATGTTGCTATAATCAAGTATTTTTTTCGATATTTTATACTGGAAATATAAAAAGAATAGTAAAATATATACTTGAAGATTTTTTTATTAAGCAAGGAGGAATACAAGATGAAAAAATATTTTAAAATAATGTCTCTAGTATTAAGTATATGTTTATTATCATTGAATGTTGGATTTAATACTTATGCCTTAGAGAATGATACGTTGTATTATCAGGGTGTTGCTATTGAACAAAAAGAACTATCAGAAGACACATTAGAGTGGTTAGATTGGTATAATTCTTTATCTCTGGATGAACAAGATAGCATTAATTATGAGCCAGTAGACTTACAAAAGCTGATTGTGAATTCTGAAGATATTATAGTATCCGAGCCAGAACTAGGCGAATTAGACATAGATGATATAGTGCCTTTTACATTAGGAGTACCAATATATAATCCAAGTTGGTGGAATAATAGTTATCTGAATCAAGTATCTTTAGTGCTGTTGTGCGTGATGGTTCTAGTTTAGGTGGAGGACGCTATATTAGAAGATCAAGCTCAAGTGAACGTCCAGGTTCAGGAGAGTATAAAGTTGTGTTAGTCATTGCGCCAAATAGGGATTACCATTGGTATGTACTTAATACTAATGGGTATTGGTCACACAAAAGAGGACATTCAAGAGTTACAGATGTAGATGCTAGTGGGAAAAGGATTACAAACCCTCAAACCCGCAACCGAAATTATGGGAATTTAAACTATTCAGTTTTTATTCAAATAACGGATATAAGTTGGCTGAGGATAAAGAATTTAGGTATAAGGAGTTTTAACCTTGCGGAATTATACACAAAAAAATTGCTTGTTTAATAGGATGAATTTTGTATATTTGATTATACCGATTCTTTGTTGTGGTTTTTATACTGCTATACAGTTGACTTTGCCAATAATGGTTGAGAAGTTTATTGATATAATTGCATATGGTGGTTCAGAAGGGAAAACAATCATTTATATGTATTCGGGGTTAATTCTTTTTCTAGTAGTTGTAAAACTTTTAAAAGGCTACTCAGAAAAAGAGGCGGCCCTCAAAATAACAGATAAAATAAGATATACATTATTAGAAAAAAGCTTATTAAAGGGACAAGTGTTTTTATAATCGTTATTCAGTAGGCGAGATATTAGAGGTTGCAGAAAAGGATATAGATATAATAGATGGATTTATAGTTAATACAATCATTCCTGTGCTTGTTGATTTATTTACTTTGATTGGCATTTTTATTTTTTTCTTTATAAAAAACGTTTATTTAGGTGTGGGTAGTGTATTAATAACAATTGCTGTGAGCATAATAATTTATTTTGTTCAGAAACAACAATCAGATGCTATATTGAAAGAGAGAGAACAAGCAACCAGAGTTACATCGTTTATAGGTGAAATAATAACAATAAAAAAAGAAATAAATGTTATGAACGCTAGCAACGAAGTTGTTGCCCGAATGGATAAAGTATTTGAAAAATTGAAAGAATATAAAGTAAAAAAACAAAATTATCTTTATCGCATTTGGACATGTACATTGCTTGCAATATTGGTGGTGAATGTTATTTCTTTTGTTGGAGGAGGATTTTTTTATTCAAAAAGAATTATAAGCTTTGGATTTGTTTATGTCATATATAGTTATGGAAACATGCTTAAAAGTCCATTAGAGAATATGCAAAATTATATACAGAGTTATATGATGGCCAAGGAGAGTATAGGAAGGATAAATGATATTATTAGTTTTGATGACGAAATTAGTAAGGGGCATTTGTGCTTAGAGAAAAAAATATCATCTATAAAGGTTGAAAATGTGTTCCATAAGTTTGGGAATGATTATGCCCTGCAAAACATCAATTTTGAGATTGGAAATGCAGAAAAATTAGGCATATTTGGAGGGTCCGGATCAGGTAAATCAACATTGTGTAAGATATTATGTAAACTATATGAAATACAAGAAGGAAATGTGTTTATTAATGATGTAAATATTAAAGAAATATATACGGAAAAATTTAAGAAAGCATATTGGATATTTGACTGCCGGGGAACAAATTTTTAAAGCTTCTCTGAAAGATAATTTAGATATGTTTTCAAATCTTGATTTTGAAACAGTACTTTCAATTATTAAAGATAATGGTCTAGAGTTTTTTTCTTGGGGATAAATAAAAGTGATGATATATGTGAGAAGTTAAACAGTGAGCTTGATAAAGATAAATTATCATCAGGGCAAAAAGCAATTAATAAATCTTATTAGACTATTTTTTTCTGAGAAGGATTTTTGTTATTTTTTTGATGAGGCTGCTGCTAGCATCAGTGAAGACATAGAAAAAAAGAATACTATGAATTGTTAGATAAGATATCGAAAAAAACATATATTGATTATTATTACGCACAATGTTGAACGTTTGGAAAAAAATGTGACAAGATATTAATGCTAAATAATGGAAACGTGCAAGAATATGGATTGAGAAGTGTTTTGGAAAAAGATCCCAATTCATATTATTACAAGTATTCTAGAAGAGTTGCAATTAATTCATAAGGATTTATTTGATTGTAGAAGGAGCTATGGTTTATTATTAACACCATATAAGGACAATGGTAAGTAATCTAAAAAAACGATATTAAAGATAAATTACAAATTATTCAGTATAAAAACCTATATTTTTTTATAGGTTATTTTTATAATGATTATGATATGGACGGTTTCTCCCTTTATCACATCTTATATAATTGGAAATATGTTTGATATTCTTGAGAAAAGAAATGATGAGGGATTATTATTTTTTTTAACAATTGTTCTGTTTGGAATAAATATGTTCTCAATATATATAATGAAAAAAAGCAGGGATTATAGATGCCTTAATCTCTTTTTTTGTTAGTGAATCAATCAAAGAAAAACATAGTAAAACAATTGGTTAAATCAGATAAAAAAATATTAACATTGGAGAAATATTAGATATTATATCTTATGATATTGAAATAATGGAATATATGTTGCTGACACAGTTAGAATTGCTGAGTCAGTGCTTATTTGTAATAAGTTCAACAATTGTATTGATATATATAAACTTTACGATAACCATGTTTATTATAATACCTTTAATCATTGTAAGTGTATTGTATTGGATGTGGTGTAACATATATAAAAGAAAATATATGAGGGCACGGAAAGAAAGCATCAATTATTCTATCAGATTGGCAGAGTTCGTGAATAATAGAGAATCAATACAATTTTGGGGAAATGATAAAACTTTTAGCGAATTTCAAAGAGTGAATAAAAATAAAAATCAAGTATTGATGGATAAAGTTAAACAAAAATATTTTTGATGGATGCCGTTACAGAATTCATTAAGCATGCAGGAATTATTCTGATTCTGTTATTTTATTTATCTAATCATAATAATACTAATTTGACTGTTGGTAATATTATTCTTTTCATTTCCTATATTGGTTATGCCGGGGCATTTTTACAGTTGTTTAATACAACTGCGAGTATTATTAAGGGTGGTGAGAATGCATTAGAAAGAATATCAGAAGTTATTAATTGTAGCATTGAAAAAACTATAAATCTGTTAATTAGTAAAGTTGAAAATGATATAGTAAACGAGGGGATGAATTCCAAGCTAATAATCAAAGGATTTAGATTATCTGAAAAGGATCGATTTCATGACATTATTTTAAATGCCGGAGATATGTTCGGAATAACAGGTGATACATGTAGTGGAAAGACAAAATTTGTGGATTCTATCATGGGATATTCAGATTATGAAGGATTGGTATCTTTTGATGGAAATGATAATGTGAAAATAGGTTATGTTTCACAGGAAATTCATTTGTTTGATGCTTCTGTTGAAGATAATATAACAATATTCAAGAAGATGGACAAAGATAAATATGACGAAGTTTGTTATATCGCAAATATAGATGAAGCAACGATGCATGATTTGTCAAATATTGGAATAAATGGAAAAGAATTATCGGAAGGACAAAGACAAAGAGTTGCAATTGCAAGAGCACTTTATAACAATAACGGCATTGTTATATTGGATGATGCATTTTCGTATTTGGATAAAGACAATAGGAAAAGTATTATAAATAAGATATCTCAATGCAAGAACATTCTCGTCATTTTTGTGACAGGCGATACACAATTACTAAATAAGGCGAATGTTATTATGGTTATGAATGGTATGAAAATGAACTTTATTTCTGGATGAGTATTCCGGACGGTTTGACACCGCCTGTCCGGTCACGGAAACCGTCGATTCCGGTATGATAGAAACCGCCATTCCGGAAACTCAGAACCAGTGATTCCAGAGCCGGAATCCGGCATTTCGCCTCGTGAAACCCCTACCTTATAATGAATCCATGCGCTTTTACAGCGTAAATTCATTATAAGGAGGTCACTATCATGACTAGGTACCGTGAGATTATCCGGCTAGCGCAATCTGATCTGAAATTTAGTCAGCAGAAGATTGCATTTAGCTGAGGAAGAGTTGCACCTCTTGATGGTAGATAACCATATCCCTGCAGGAGCGAAGTTGGACTAAACATAACGAAGAAAGTGTAAGGGACTGCAGAGATGCTTTTTGTGTGATTCTTTTGTTTTTGCGGAATTCGCGCAGGTTGGTAGAAGATGCCATACTCATACCCTCATCGAATACTTTCTGATTAATTACACGCCTGAAGGTCCGGAAGGAATCTGTTTCCTGAACGATTTTCGGGCTCTTTTTGTGCTATTTAACGAGATTCATTACGATTTCTGATCTTGCTGGAAACAAGGAAAGGCAGGAAGGCCACGTTGGAACATTTTAAGGTGGTTTGCTATATGAAATAATGGATGTGATAACAAAAAGAAATATTGGTAACATATAATTGACTTGTGATAACATATGGAATACTATAGTTGCAGGAGGGATGCTTATGTACACGGAAATAATTAAGATTATAGAAGGTGGTTTGTCCGGTGACCGCGAGAAAGTATATAATTATGCGAAAACTTTATCAGGAAATCTGATTGAATCAGGAGATACCCAATTTGGAAATAAGATAGCAACAACACTTTTGAACAAAAGAGTTGGTATGACATCATTAGACTCGTTATCCTCGAAACCAGTAGATGGTGAGAGCAGAATGGAAATAGTAGATGTTAGTGTTCCGATTATATATAAAGAAAATCTAAAATTAAATCCTTCTATTGAAAAGGAAATAGAAGATTTTATTGCTATATATAAAAAAAAGGATGCGATTATGGCAGCTGGAATTGATACATCTAAGAGTTTACTTTTGTATGGGCCACCTGGATGTGGGAAAACATCGATTGCAAGTTATATTGCGATGAAGACAGGCTTGCCACTGGTGACAGCTAGATTAGATGGAATGATTTCTTCTTTGCTAGGTAGTACTGCAAAAAATATTAGAAAGATATTTGATTATGCATCGAGACAGGAATGCGTCTTATTTTTAGATGAATTTGATGTGATAGCAAAATTAAGAGATGATAAAAATGAAATGGGAGAACTAAAAAGAGTAGTAAATAGTTTGCTTCAGAATATAGATATGTTTAGTCCTCACAGCATTATAATAGCAGCGACAAATCACCATGAATTATTAGACTCAGCTGTTTGGAGAAGATTTAATAGAGTATTGTTGATTGATAAACCTGATGAGCAGAAAATCAGTGATTATCTAAAAATTCTTTTAAAAGAAAAAGGTTCAGCTATTGTTTCAAATGAAAAAAAACTAAAGAGCCTGTCCCATTCCATGAATGGCCTTAGCTATTCGAATATAAAAACGGTTGTTACAAATAGTGTGATGGAAGCAATTGTGCATGATAAAAAAGATGTCGATTTACTAGATCTATTTCGCGAGACATATTTGTTTCTGCATCACAGTAATTCTGATGGAGATGACTTCATGGAATTCTTAATCAGAAATGATATGACCCATCGGGAACTACAGGGGTATGGCTTCCCTTTGAGAAAGATTCAATCAATATCAAAAAGATTAAGGGGGGGAGGAAATGGAAAGACTACCAATTAAGTTTTTTGCAAAAAGAGAAGAAGATAACATGAGAGTTGAAGGTGGCGGTAATAATACATTGCCCTCATTTGTTCTAGATGGAGATGCTCTAGTAAAAGGGCAGACAAACTTTGCGCAGAATTTGATAAAGTCTTAGATGGTATTGAATGGAAAAACAAGGATGTCCCATCGGTAATCACAGCAGTTTTGAATCTTGATGCATTAGCAAAGAGCCATCGAGGAAAAATAAATACACTATTTTCGGGGAACAGAAAAAATAATATTATCGGACTATGTGATGAAAAAACAATTAAAATAATGGTTTCTGGAGAAGATGAAGCTTCAGAAATAAAAAATAGAATTACACAACCACAGAAATATGCATATGAGATATCTTGTATTGAAGAAATTGGAGAATTTAAGCCAACGATAGTAAAAAGTTCAACTATTGACGACTACAAGATTAAATTAATCAACTTTCAAAATTATGCACAAAATAAAGTGTATGCTAGGCGTTTTGAAAACTATCTGATAGAAAAACAAATTGAATACAAAAAGACAAAATATTCTCCTGATTTATATGTTTATAAGTTGAAAAAAGCCGATTCAGCGGTTGTAGATTCTCTGATGAATTCAGATATATTTGATTTAACAGAAGAAATAGTTCCTATGCCTAAAGTTTTTTTGGATTTAGATAGTATAGAGACTGGTAATGAATTTCCGGTAATGTATCCTAAAGACTTTGAAACGTATGCAATTGTAGGCGTTCTTGATAATGGTATAGAACGCAATAAATATCTTGAACCATGGATTGCGGGAACTGCATCCCCTTATCCGAAAAACGTAATAACACCATCTCATGGAACAAAGATTGCTAGTATTATTACTTATGGGGATAAATTGGATGGTAGGGAATATGTCGGAAATTGTCATGTTAAGGTTTTCGATGCAACCGTTTTTCCAGATACTAATAAAGAATCTTTTGATGAAGATGACTTGATAGCAAATGTTCAGGAAATAGTAAGGAGGTATTGCAAAGATATTAAAATATGGAATCTTTCTATCAGTATTACAAGAGAAATAAATCCTGATTCGTTTTCGGATTTTGCGGTTGCGTTAGATAGTTTACAGGACGAATGCAACGTATTGATTTGCAAATCAACTGGAAATTGTAGAAATTTTGCATTTAGAAATCCTGTTGGACATCTTCATGAAGGCGCAGACTCTGTAAGATCTTTGGTTGTGGGTTCTATTGCACAATCGTCTGAGAGAGAGGATCTTTCTGAAGAGAATACTCCGTCTCCATTTACGAGAATTGGGCCAGGTCCAGCATATATTGTTAAGCCGGATTTAGTTCATTATGGCGGAAATGCAAGAACGGATGGAAAAGGAAGTATAGAAGAGACTGGGAATCTGACCATTGGAATGGGTGGAAATACAGTATATTCGTCGGGGACAAGTTTTTCTACACCTCGAATTGCTGCTTTGGCAGCAGAACTTAGTATTGACATAAAAGAGGAGTTTGACCCATTGTTAATAAAGGCATTATTAATTCATTCATGTAATTATCCTGCTGAAATAAGTATGCCTATAAATGAAAGGACTAAATACACAGGATTTGGTAAACCCTCATCTGTATCGCGGATATTATACAACTCACCGAATGAAGTTACACTAATTTTGAGGGATACTTTGGCAAAAGGACAGTATATAGATATTAAGGACTTTCCGATGCCTGATTGTTTAATTAAGAATGGATACTATTCAGGCCAAATTATAGCCACATTAGTGTATGATTCGGTTTTAGAGCCCTCGCAAGGCTTTGAATATTGTCAATCAAATATGAATTTAAAGTTTGGATCCTATGACGAGAAGACAGAAAGAGACACGACAAGAAGGACAATTTTAAATCCAGTTGGTAAAGATGGTGCAAAAAATGTTTTGCTTGACTCGTTTTACAGTAAACGGAAGCAAGCGACAAAGAATCAAAGTGAATTCGCCAAAATGGAACGATTACTAATACAATATGGTGATAAATACTATCCTGTTAAGAAATATGCTGTTGATTTATCAGAAGTAACGGATGGAAATAAAGAGAAATATTTGACTGAAGATAAGACTTGGTTTCTATATTTAGATGGAACATATAGAAATTATTCTGAACTTAAATCACAGACACAGAATTTTGAATTAAGCCAAGAATTTTGCCTGATAATTACATTACGGGATCCAAGCGGTGAAATTGAAGTATATAATGGAGTAACACAGAAACTTAATGAATATGGTTTTTGGCATAGTAACATAAAAGTTGACAATTATATTGCGATTTCTCTCTAATTCTTTTGTGATAAGTACTAATATTTTAAACATATTTAAAAGGTTCGAAAATTAATATGAAAAAGGGCTGTCGCAAAGTGTGAGGCCCCTTTTTGTGTTTTTGCTGAGAATTATGTTTTTTATAAATGGAGATTTGCGGCTTATAGGACGTGGAGATGAGCCGAAAATATACAGTGGGTGTTATATCTATCAAGTTCAATTTTTTGCAAATAAATATCCATGTAAAATAAAAGAAACAATATCAAGAGTTTATCAGACAAGGAGGTCGTGGATAGATGAGCGAGCGTGTGTACGGAGAACAAATCAGTATTGATACAAAAAACACCGTTTCTTTTTATGATCAAAGAGCAAAGACAATTAAGAATAGAAAACAGGAATACACGACGGTGTTACTGGGCGATCAGGACCCGGATTTTTCTGTTCAATGGGATAAGTTTGAAAAGCAATTTATTCTCCCCAAATTAAAGTTAGATCAGAACAAGGTGATTCTGGATATCGGATGCGGAATAGGAAGATGGGCGGAAGCAGTATCGGATAACTGCAAAGAATATTATGGTGTGGATTTTTCGTCCGAAATGATTGCTGTGGCAAAACAGAATATTAAGGATGAGAATTGCCACTTTTATACGATGTCGGTTCTTGATGCGGTCTCCAATCCCCTAATTATGGCCAGGCAATATAACCTTGTTATCGATGTCGGTGTTTCCATGTACATTAATGAAGATGAACTTAAGGAATGCTATCGAGGGCTAAGGAAGCTGGCAAATCATGACACTCTGTTCTATTTTGAAGAGAGTGTCGGAAAAAAGGAAAGAATTACCTTGAACCATATATGGTCGGATAACTTAAATTCCTATTACGGCGCAATCTATAGAACACGGGAAGAATATAAGAGTCTTATCGAAGAATATATGGATGGGGTAGAATTTATGGAGGAAGGATATCTGAACTTTCTTGATAAAGAGGAACATTCGGAGACAAGCCATTGGTATGCGTTGTTTAAGCTGAAAAAGGATTGAGGTTGGGGGTAAAGCTAAGGTAGAGATAAACTAATTAATAAGATAGGTATCTGGTATTTCTCTTTTTGCCGGAGTGTATTGTGTGTCATTGCATGGGAATTGCATGTAGTTCTGTTTTTAAAGGATCTCTCAAGAGGTCCTTTTTTACTTTTGATTATTTGTAAGAGATGAGTGCAATTTTGTAAGAGATGGGAGCATTTTCTTATCTCGAAAATGAGATTTATATGCTATACTTGGAAAGTTAAAGATATTCATGTAATTGAACTGATTAAATATAAACGGATTGTATACATAAACTGACTATATACAGGAACTGCAGATAAAGGAGCTTCGAAAAATGAAATCATTGGAAGGTATAAAAAGATTCGAAAAGAAAGTATGGCTTAGTTCTCCTACCATGCATGGCGAGGAACTGCGGTTAATGAAAGAAGCCTTTGACAGTAATTGGATGTCCACGGTAGGACAAAATATCAATGAAGTGGAGAGCCTTGTTGCAGAAAGAATAGGCTGTCAATATGCAGTTGCACTTTCTGCGGGAACTGCAGCGCTTCATCTTGCTACGAAGCTTGCCGGAGAAAAGCTTTACGGTCAGGCTAGACCTAATGAAGGAACGCTAAAAGGAAAGAAAGTCTTTTGCTCGGATCTAACCTTTGATGCTTCGGTCAATCCTGTGGCATATGAGGACGGAGAAGCAGTTTTTATCGATACGGAATACGATACTTGGAATATGGATCCTATTGCATTGGATAAAGCATTCACGATTTATCCGGATGTAAAAATAATCGTACTCGCACATCTTTATGGAACTCCCGGGAAAATGGATGAGATTTTGGAAATTGCAAAGAAACATGGTGCTCTTATTATAGAAGATGCGGCGGAATCCTTCGGAGCAAGGTATAAGGGAAAAGAAACGGGATCCTTTGGGGATTATAATGCCATTAGTTTCAACGGAAATAAAATCATTACCGGATCTTCCGGTGGAATGTTTTTAACTAACTCCAAGGAAGATGCGGATAAAGTGCGAAAGTGGAGCACTCAATCCAGAGAAGATGCTCCTTGGTACCAGCATGAGGAGATAGGCTATAACTATCGCATGTCCAATGTTATTGCCGGGGTAGTACGAGGACAAATGCCTTATCTCAATGAACATATGGAGAAAAAGAGAGCCATCTATCTTAGATATAAGGATGGATTTAAGGGATTGCCAATCAGTATGAATCCTTATGACGAAAAGCATAGTACCCCCAACTTCTGGTTAAGTTGCCTTTTGATTGATAAAGATGCGATTTCTCCACTCGTTCGCGGAGAGAATGCGTATTTGTATCAATCTCAAAAGGGAAAGACGAATCCACAGGAAATCATGGAAATGCTCTCTGCAATCAATGCAGAAAGCCGTCCCATTTGGAAGCCAATGCATATGCAGCCGATTTATCGGATGAATGCCTTTGTAACACGGCAAGGTAATGGACGAGGACGGACCAATGCCTATATTGATGAGGGAGAGATTGCGGATGTCGGAGCGGATATTTTCCGAAGAGGACTCTGTTTACCTTCGGATAATAAAATGACGGAAGAAGAACAAGATAGAATTATTGAAGCTGTGAAAAGAGCGTTTCAATAAAGTTTTATAAGTTATAAAGAATACTTGTTGTAATCTGGAGTATAAAATAGATGAAAATCCTTGCGAAGCTATGTAAAGCAATTTTGGTTATTTCAACTTTTTTCGGTGGAGTTGCTTTTGTCATGGAAATACTGGCAGAAAGAAAAACAAAAAATAAAAAATGCAAAGGCGTATATGAGAAGTTTGTTAAAAGGCCTATGGATTGCTTTTTGGCTACCTTGTGCCTACTGATTTTTTCTCCACTTATGCTAAATCTTGCAATTTTGGTTCGAATATTTCTTGGAACACCTGTCCTATTTGAACAGGATAGGCCGGGAAAAAATGGAAAAGCATTTAAATTATATAAATTTAGAACTATGACTGATAAGAAGGATAAAAATGGACAGTTATTATCTGATGAATTGCGATTAACTGCTTTTGGGAAAATACTCCGATCAAGTTCGTTAGATGAGTTGCCGGAACTCTTTAATATTATAAAAGGAGAAATGTCTTTAATTGGACCCAGGCCGTTGTTGGTACAATATTTGCCTTTATATAATCTGGAACAGGCAAGAAGACATGAAGTAAGACCGGGACTTACCGGTTTAGCACAATCTAGAGGAAGAAACTCTCTAAGTTGGGAAGAGAAATTCAAGTTAGATGTAGAGTATGTAGATCATATTACATTTTTAGGGGACTTAAAAATCATTGCTGATACAGTTGTCCAGGTATTAAATAGAGAGGGGATATCTGATAATTCAGGTGTGACGATGGAAGAATTTCGTGGGTCAAGAGAATGAAAGATGTTGTTATAGTAGGAGCATCCGGACATGGAAAGGTTGTTGCGGATATTGTTTTGAAGTCAGGAGATAAAGTCTTTGGTTTTTTAGATGACAATCCGGAAGTGGGAAGAGAATTTTGTGGATTTTCTGTTCTGGGGGCAATAAACAAATGGAGGTATTATAAGGATAAATTCTTTATTCTTGCAATAGGAAGTCCACAAATAAGAGAAAAAATCAGCAATATAATCCAGGGCAGATTTATACTGCTATACACCCTTCGGCACAACTCAGCTGTATAGATGTGAAGATTGATGAAGGTACTGTGGTTATGGCGAATGCGGTTATTAATAGTGGTACACACATAGGAAGACACTGTATTATAAATTCCGCATCTGTTGTTGAGCACGATAATCACATTTCCGATTTTGCTCATATTTCAGTTGGAGCTAAAGTAGCCGGAACAGTAGATATTGGAGCAAGAACATGGGTGGGAATAGGAGCATGCATTAATAATAACTTATCGATTTGCGCTGATTGTATGATTGGAGCAGGAGCTGTTGTGGTAAAAAGTATAGAACAAAGTGGAACATATGTTGGCGTTCCTGCGAGAAAAAGGTAAAAAAGTTTTCTCTATAAAGTCAGATAAAGGAAATTCTAGACTTAAAGATTGATGATATTCCAAATCGGTTCCGAAGACTTGGGCTTGATGATAGCTTAGTCATGCCATCATACGTTGTTAATACCTCATACCTTTATGAGCAAATAAAAAATGTGAAGAGGCGAATCCTGAACTAAAGTATCATGGGGACAATGAGTCTTTCCTCGAGAATATTATGAAAACAGTTTGCTTCGAAAATACCGGCACCGATATCATATAAGAGTAATGACTGCATACTTTGTCAGCTGTTTCGAGAGGGGGAGATAAAAAAGGAGGATATTCAGGAATGTAGAAAGGACGAACGCAAAATAACCTATAGCATGGAACAGTCAGATTATTCTACAGCCTTAGTGACGGAGATGGTGGATAACGACAAATTTATGGATTTGATAAAGAATGAATCAGTACATATCATTTTTTAATCAAATTGCATGTTGTTCTGTTTTTAAAGGATCTCTCAAGAGGTCCTTTTTTACTTTTGATTATTTGTAAGAGATGATTTCATTTTTGTAAGAAATAGGAGGATTTTCTTGTCTCGAAAATGAGATTTATATGCTATACTTGGAAAGTTAAAGATATTCATGTAATTGAACTGATTAAATATAAACGGATTGTATACATAAACTGACTATATACAGGAACGGCAGACAAAGGAGTTTCGAAGAATGAAATCATTGGAAGGCATAAAAAGATTCGAAAAGAAAGTATGGCTTAGTTCTCCTACCATGCATGGTGAGGAACTGCAGTTCATGAAAGAAGCGTTTGACAGTAACTGGATGTCTACCGTGGGACAAAATATCAATGAAGTGGAGAGCCTTGTTGTAGAAAGAATAGGCTGTCAATATGCAGTTGCACTTTCTGCGGGAACTGCAGCGCTTTATCTTGCTACGAAGCTTGCCGGAGAAAAGCTTTACGGTCAGGCTAGACCTAATGAAGGAACGCTAAAAGGAAAGAAAGTCTTTTGCTCGGATCTAACCTTTGATGCTTCAGTCAATCCTGTGGCATATGAGGACGGAGAAGCGGTTTTTATCGATACGGAATACGATACTTGGAATATGGATCCGATTGCGCTGGAGAAAGCTTTTGGTATTTATCCGGATGTTCGGGTGGTAGTTCTCGCCCATCTTTATGGAACGCCGGCTAAGATAGATGAGATTAGGGAAATAGCAAGAAAACATCATGCACTGATTATCGAAGATGCAGCGGAATCTTTCGGGGCTAAATATAAAGGAAAAGAAACGGGATCCTTTGGAGATTATAATGCCATTAGTTTCATTTGAAGTAGTCGTTAATTAGTTATCTATTATTGGCTACATAAGACGAAATAAATAGGTGTAGTATACTGTTTTACATTAAGGGAGATATTTCAATGAAAAAAAGGATATGGATACTAAACCATCATTCAAATGTCATGTTTTTTGATAATGGAGGTAGACACTATTTTTTGGCTAAGTATTTAAAGGAAAATGGATATGAGCCAGTAATCTTTTGTTCAAATGCGGAGCATGGTACTGGGAATACTTATTTTGATGAAGATGATATTTGGCATGAGCATATTAATGAGAATATTAATGTTCCATTTATCTTTGTTAAGGGAAGAGTGTATTCAAGAAACGATAAAAATCGAATCAAGTGTATGTTTGATTATTATCATAATGTGAAAAAGGCGGTAAGAGAATATTCTATATTGCATGGAAAACCGGATGTTATTATTGGATCTCAAGTTCATCCTCTGGCTGTACTTGCCGGAGAGCAACTTGCAAAAGAGTATGGAATTAAATGTATAGCTGAATTTAAAGATTTATGGCCCGAATCTTTAGTTGCGCTTGGGATTGCAAAGAAACATAATCCTGTAATTCTTGCTATGCGTTTATTGGAAAAAAAACTGTATGAAGATGCAGATGCAATTCTTTTTTCGATGGAAGGAGGATTCGACTATGTAGTTGAAAGAGGTTGGGATAAAAGAATTTCCAAGGAGAAATCCTATTATATTAATAATGGAGTTGACTTGGAAACATTTAGATATAATGAGAAAAATAGTAATTACAATGATAAAGATTTAGAGGATGATGTCTTTAAGGTCATCTATACGGGGTCGATTCGTCGTGCAAATGGATTAGATGAATTGATTAAAAGTGCAATTTTATTAAAAGATAATCTCCGAATTCGCTTTTTTATATATGGAGATGGGGATTATAAATCCGAACTTGAAGCGATGATCAAAAAATAGGGCGAACAATGTGTTTTTTTAAAGGAAGAGTAAAAAAACAAGATATACCTTATATACTTTCAAAAAGTAATTTAAATGTATTGGATTTTCCTGTTACTGCTGCTGAAGCTGGTTTATACAGGTTTGGAGCGAGCCAAAATAAGTTATTTGAGTATTTAGCTAGCGGAAAGCCTATTCTTTCAGTTTATACGACACCTTATGATATTGTAAAAAGATATGATTGTGGGATTTCCAAAAAACTAATCACTGCTGAGCAATATGTTACGGCAATTAATGAAATCGTTAATTGTAATGAGGAAAGATATAGGGAAATGTGTGATAATGCTCTAGAGGCTGCTAAAGATTTTGATTATAAGTTTTTAGCTAAACAACTAATGCATATTATTGAAAGTATTTGATGTGCTGTAATTAAATATGAACACATATAAGTATCTATTTTACTATATGGTTAATAACGGTTAGGGACGGCAATCCAAGTATCTAAAAAATCAAATTATACGTGGTAAAAAGTTTAAACAATGTTCTTGTGGAAAGGTGAAAATAGATGAATGATAATGTTTTGATTTTAGCGCCTCATACAGATGATGGAGAGTTAGGGTGTGGCGGTGCAATTGCTAAATATCTTGAAGAGGGGAATAATGTCTATTATGTGGCATTTTCAAGCTGTCAAGATTCTATCCCTGAAGGCTACCCAAAAGATATCCTTAAGCATGAATTAAATAAGGCGATGAGTTGCTTGGGGGTAGAACGAGATCATGTTAGAATACTAGATTATCCGGTAAGAAGATTCGGCGAATTTCGCCAAAATATTCTTGATGATATGATTAAGTTAAATAGAGAAATTAATCCAAGTATGGTTTTTCGACATCTCCAAGAGATATACACCAGGATCATTATGTTATCGCAAAAGAAGCGATGAGAGCTTTTAAAAAAACGACTTTATTTGCTTATGAAGTACCATGGAATAATTTTGAATTTCATAATCAGGCTTTTATTACACTGGAAAAGAAGCATATCGAAAAGAAGATACAGGCAATTAGCTGTTATGATACGCAAAGGAACAGACCGTATACATCCAGTGATTTTACATTTGGACAGTCGAGGCTACATGGTGCACAAATTGGAAGAGAATATGCAGAAGTGTTTGAAGTAATTCGGTGGATTTATTAGTTTTTAAAGAGTTATAGAGGGGAAAAATGAAGATATGCCATGTAACTAGTGTACATTCATTATTGGATGGTAGAATTTTTGAGAAAGAGTGTTGTTCCTTGGCCAAGCTCGGCTTGGAAGTTTTTCTTGTGGGAATAGGAGAAACGGAACTGAGGAATGGAGTACATATTATAGGAATTAAAACTACAAACAGAGGAAGAATTAGAAGAGTCTTGGATCTTGACAGAAAGGTAATAGATGCATCTTTGAGCTTGGAATGTAATATTTATCATCTTCATGATCCGGAGTTATTGAGATTTGCTGTGGAAATAAAAAAGAAAGGACATAAGGTGATTTGATTCTCATGAAGACGTTCCGAGGCAGATTATGTCAAAGTATTGGATTCCTAAACCTTTGAGACGGGTTGTATCTGCAGTATATGAGAGTAAGGAGAAAAAAATATGTAAAAAAATAGATCTTGTTATAGGAGCGACAGATAAAATAAGAGATATCTTTAGGAATCATGGTGTAAAAGCAGAATCAATTTTTAACTATCCTGTGTTAGGCGGCGAAAATAGAAGGTCGCCACTAAACAATCAAGTCTTGTGTTTTGCTGGAAGCCTGAGTAAAAGCAATGGAATAATTGAATTAATCGAAGTGGTAATGGAATTAGAAACTGTACAATTGAAATTAGCGGGAGAGTTTGATCCTATAGTAGAAAAGTTTTTTATGGAAAATTCAAATAGCAGAATCCAGTATTTGGGTGTTCTTTCGAAAGAGGAGGTAGAAAATTTGTATTTATCCTCAAGCTTGGGGGTGGTGGTGGATCTTCCTACTGGGAATAATGTAGATGGGCTTCCGATAAAAATGTTCGAATATATGAAGTTTGGTTTACCCATTATTACGAGTGATTTTCCACTAAGAAAATCTATTTTTGCAAAATTTACATGTGGAATACTTGTAGACCCTTCGGATAAAGAGAGCTATAAAAAAGCAATTGTCTCAATTTTGAATAATCAAGAAGAAGGCAAGCTATTTGCTGATAATGGAATTCAAGCAACAAGAAATATTTATAATTGGGAGAGCCAGGAAAAGAAGCTAATGGACTTATACAAGGAGTTGTTATAATGGTAAAGTGTGCGATTCACCAACCTCATTTTTTTCCATGGTTGGGATATTTGAACAAGATGGCTAGCGTAGATATATTCATTATTTTGAACGAGGTTCAAATTGAAAAACAATCAAGTATGTATAGGAATAAGTTAAGTACATGGGAAGGAGTAGAAAAGTATATTACAATTCCGTATAAAAAAAGAAGGGATGTTTAGAAAAGAAATTCTCTGAAATTGAAGTTGAAAATACTATTGCATGGCAGGAACGGCAAAAAAATTTTATTTGGAACAATTATAAAAAAGAAGTATATTTTAATGAGGTCTGGAAAGCTATAGAGTATATTTTTGAGAAAAAATATACTACTGTGGAAGAAGTTACGCTAGATACCATACTGCTTGAAAAAAAACTATTTAATATAAATACGGAATTAATACTTCAAAGTGACCTGAAATATGATGCTAATTTGAAAAAAATAATGAGTTATTAATTTGTTTGTGTAAACAAATTAATGCGGATTTCTATCTATCGGGAAATGGAGCAAGAAAAATATATGGATATCGAATTATTTAATAAAAAAATGGGATTAAAGTTGACTATCAAAAATACAATATGATTAGATATCCGAAGTCTCATGAGTTTATACCGAATCTATCTGCCTTGGATTTGTTGTTTAGTACAGGAATTCAATCTGCAAATACCATATTTTGGGAGAATTATTATGCTACGAATTAAAAAGTATACAATAATGATTTTTATACTTTTTAAACTTTTTCTTGACTTCGTCTTCAAGTACTACATAGCTGAACAAAGATTGTATTACGGATATGTCTTGAATTATAGTTTTGGGAAAACAATTATAATGTGGACTGCATTATTTCTATATATTCCTTTTGGATTAAGATGGCTGTACTCAGAGCAATATAAAGGGAAAGTTCTTTTCTTTCTTTCTGCTCTGTATTATATTCCGGGGTTATCAACATACCAATACATAGAGATAGATAAAGGAATGTTATTTGGATGGATGATTTTTTGGTGGAGTCTTTTTGTTTTTAGTAAGCTACTTTCGTTCACATTTGATAAATTGTATATAGTTACCAATACAAAAATTTTATTTTATTTTTATTATTTTAAGTGTGTCAGCTGTAGTGATTTATTATTCATGGAAGCATGTGGGGTTTAGAATTCTTATTACCTTCACAAATGAATATGTCTTACGCTATGAAGAGAGCCAAATAAATATGCCGTTCATTATTGACTATATTTATTCATCTGTACCGGTTATGTTGACCATGGCGTTGGCGGTATTTATTTTTAATAAGAAGTATATTGTTGCATTACTTTTTATGCTACTACAAATCTTATATTTTTCTATTGGGGGACATAAAACTGTTCTAATAATGACTATTATTGCAATTGGACTTGTATTTTGTGGAGAGATTTTTGGTGCAGTAATTAGAGATTTTTTGATTTTGATAGCGATGCTTAGTGAATTGTTTTTGGAAATAGTTTGTGTAGAGTTTGCCAATACAACTTTTTTGGTGGATAATATAAGTAGAAGAGTATATTTTGTGCCACAAATATTGAATTCCTTTTACTATAATTATACTACAAAAAATGGTTTCGACTATTTTGCTCATGGAATAGGTAGGCTGTTTGACATATCTTCAAGTTATAATTCTCCTCTTTCACTAATTATAAGTAAGGCATATTTTGGAACAGATGGAAATTCAAATAATGGAATGTTTAGTGAAGCTTATAGTAATTTGGGATTTTTGGGATGCATTATTTTACCGATAGTTTTACTTCTGATTATCAATTTCATGGGGTATTTCCTCAAGGGAAAACCATATACCATAGTAACACTGTTTGCCTTTATGTGTGCATATATCTGGGGTTCGGGAAATATATCAACAGGATTATTAACAAATGGGTTGCTCTTATGTGCAATTAGCTTGTTTATAGTTCATTTTGAAGGAGAAAAAAGATATGGAAGAGCATGCTGTGCAAGAAAAAATACAACTCATATGTGATAATATAAACGACTATGGATTGTTTCGATATGATCCTAGAGATATAGATGATTTTACCAACGAAATGGAAAATAAAAAACTAGCAAAACTGCTTAGTGTGGCGTTACAACTATTCGAAGTATTTGACCCATATCTTACTAGGAAAATCATTCAATCAAAAAAAAGGATATACCCTACTACGTATACTTTTTTGGCAGAGAGCCAGTTTATCGTTGGAGATATCCTTTCGATTTCCAAAAGCATAGATTATTTATCAGAATGTATAGAATGCTACTATGACAGTGGCGGTTTATGGAAATTTAAAGAGAATAAATCTTTCTTTCCTATTGATACAGATAAAAATGCATCTATGCCGTTATATATGTTATGCCGTTGTAATAATTTATTGGCTAGAGTTGGCAAGGAATATAATAAAAAAGAGTGGGTTGCACTATCTCTAGAATCAGCGGATTATATGCTCAAAAATCATATAATAACTATGTATGAAGATGAATCTGAAAGCATTAGCTATTACTATAATTCAGATGATTTTACTATTAATGTAAATACGGAAGTGATAGATTGGCTTACACAATTAACGTCTATTACTCAAACATCAATTTATATTCAGCATGTTAAGAGAATTATGAAGTCGATTATTAATGAACAAAATGAAGATGGGTCATGGTTTTACTTTGCAAAGTCGACGATGGAAAAATATGGCTTAAAAGGGAAAGTTGATTGTCATCATACTGCTACAACACTTTATAATTTGCTACACGTGTATGAGAAGGGAAATTTTTTATTAGAAGAGGAGAAAGAAAGACTGAAAAAAACCATAATAAGAGGGATGAAGTTTTTTGTGGATAATTTTTTTGATGAGAATACCGGAAGCGGAATAACTGTTATCGGAAAAAAAAGAAAAGCATCAACTGTTCAATACTCTGAATCTCTAGTTGCTCTGATTGAATTTTTACGTGTAATGAAAGTAGAAGAGAATTGGAAAAAATACGGTAAACTTGTTCGTTTATTGTGTGATAAAGTTTTACAACACGTTTGTAATGATGGATCTGCTCCTGGAGATATGAAAATAAAGAAAATAAACATAAATAATATTAATTGGGGGAATGGAGTTGCCCTTTTTGCTTTGTGTACATATTGGAAAAGTGAGATATTACAATGAAAAAACATAATGAAATGCAGGTAGTAATATTGATAACAGTGTGTACTGTTTTTGGCAAAGCACTGGGAATATTTCGAGATATTTTGATTTCGAGTTATTATGGAGCGACGCAGGAAACGGATGCGTTTTTTTTGGCTTTGTCAATTCCAACCATAATTCTTGGTGTATTTACTGCATCGACTGACAGTGCTATTATACCACAATATAAGCGAGTAATGGCACAAAACTCTAAGCTGGTTGCGGATAATCTATTTTCAAAGATTGTCAATTCCCTTTCCTTAATTGCAATACTTTCTAGTTTGGTGATTTTTTTGTTGCCTAATTATTTTATCAAAGTTTTTGCAACAGGTTTTAATCAAAATACTTCTGAAATTGCGACTCGTTATTTGAGGATTTTTTCTCCTATTGGTTTTTTTCACTTGTTGTACTGTTTTTTTTGTACTTATAACGCTGCACATCGAAAGAATATAGTAAGAAGCATTTTGGCATTTTTAAATAATATGATTCTTGTTTTGGTTTTACTATTTACTGGCAGTACTGGTTTGGTTTATATAGCATTTGCGTACTTTTTAGTAAATGTGTTATGCGCATTTCTTCCATTAATAGAAATGAGCCGACTTGGATATATACATAAATTCAAAACAGATGATACACACGGTGAATTTGGCAAGTTTATACATATCTTTTTTCCAATAATGGGTGGAGCGTTATTAATTGACATACAACAGTATGTTGATAAGAATTTAAGTTCAAGTATAGAAGGGGGTATTTCATACCTGAATTATGGTGATAAATTAGTTAATATTTTTGATAGTATTCTGGTTGTTGGTCTTGGAGTTGTGATTCTTCCGTTGTTGTCGGATTTAGAAAACGAAAAAGACTATCAGAAGATGTCGCGAGTCTCAAGCAAAGTGACACGGATGATGTTGGTGCTTTTGATACCTTGTATGATTGTATTGATTTCTTCTTCCAAAGAATTGACAACACTATTATTTGGGAGAGGAAAGTTTGATGCAAAAGCAATAGAAAATGTTACATTGGTATTGTTGGCATATGCGCCTCTTATCGTGATCACGCCACTGATTACAATATTTTCAAAGTTCTTTTACGTAAAAGAAATGAGTGACTTTCCTTTTAAGATTAACTTCTTTGGAGTGGTACTTAATACTGTGTTAAGTATATTATTAAAAATAAAATTTGGAGTGGTAGGAGTGGCTTCAGCAACTACGATTTCAATGTTAGTGGAGATATTTGCTTATGTAATTTTTATAGAAAAATATGTTAAATGGGATAGAAAGGAACTCCTGTTTAGGCATTATTTGGGAATGATACTCCCGACACTGATTTCATTGTTTGCTGTTTTTTGTATTCCTCTCAAACTGGATTTGATTCTGCAAATTGCTACAAAATCAGTATTCATAGGCTGTATTTTTTTGTTATTTTACTGTGTCTTTTTAAAAGAAGATGTTGTTTTTTTTGTTGTCAGATTAAAGAGGAGGTAAGATAATGAAAAACGTTTTTATTCATGATACCAGTATAGTGGACGATAATGTAGAAATTGGAGAAGGGACAAAGGTATGGTGCTTTTGTCATATTCAGAGTGGAGCCAGAATTGGAGAGAGATGTTCTTTTGGACAGAATGTTAATGTAGCTAATAATGTAAGGATTGGGAAAGGTGTTAAAGTACAGAATAATGTATCAATTTACGAAGGAGTAGAGCTGGAAGATTATGTTTTTTGCGGACCGTCCATGGTGTTTACGAATGATTTAACACCGCGTTCACGCTTTCCCAAATCATGTTAAATTTAAAAGGACTTTAATTAAACATGACGCCACGCTTGGTGCAAATTGTACCATAGTTTGTGGTAGTATTATTGGAGAATTTGCCACAGTCGCTGCTGGGGCGGTGGTGACTAAGAATGTCCCCCCCCATGCATTGGTTGCCGGTGTACCGGCAAAACAAATTGGATGGACCTGTGTTTGTGGCCAGGTTATTGATGCAGACACGTATGAATGCCCTGACTGCAAGAGAAAATATGTAACTATTAACGGTAGTCTACAAGTAGTATGAGGTCAAAAAATGAAATTTAGAGACTTGCAAAAACAGTATAAAAAATTACAAGATGAAATAGACAGTAGCATCAAGGAAGTTTGTGTTGGAGCAAATTTCATTTCCGGTCCCGCTGTGCCAAGTCTGGAAAAGGAACTTGCAGAATACGTGGGAGTGAAACATTGCATTACTTGTGCGAATGGAACCGAAGCGATAACTCTTGCCCTTAAGGCATGGGGGATTGGAGAGGGAGATGCAGTGTTTGTTCCGGATTTGACATTTTTTTCCACGGGAGAGAGCCCTGCTTTTTTAGGATGTACATGCATCTTTGTAGATGTTGATAAACGTACCTACAACATAGATCCCAGTAAACTGGAAGTGGCAATAAAACAAGTGATAGACGAAGGAAAGGTTTTTCCCAAAGCGATTATTGCTGTGGATCTTTACGGATATCCTGCTGAATATGAAAAGCTTAGAGCTCTTTGCGATAAATATGGACTATTATTAATGGAAGACGCAGCCCAGGGATTTGGAGGAGAGATAAATGGGAAAAAGGCGTGTTCTTTTGGGGATATTTCAACGACGAGTTTTTTTCCTGCAAAGCCTTTGGGGGGCTATGGAGATGGAGGAGCAGTATTTACAGATAATGATAATTGGGCAGATTTAATTCGAAGCTATGCAGTTCATGGAAAATCTCTAGATGATAAGTATAATAATATCCGTATTGGGGTGAACAGCCGCTTAGATACCATACAGGCTGCAATTCTTAGAGTAAAGTTGAAAGCGTTCCAGGATTATGAATTAGATGCAGTAAATAAAGTTGCTGATTTATATAATACGTTGATGAGACGTGCTGAAATGGATAAACAAGTCAAATTGCCATTTGTGGAAAAAGGTAAATTGAGTAGCTGGGCACAATATACAATTCAGTTGCCAGAAGATTGCGATAGAGAAACATTACAAGAGTCATTGAAGGAAAAAGGTATTCCTACTATGGTTTATTACCCGAAGCCTATGCATAAACAAGGTGCCTTTGAAGGCACTTTGAGTGAACAAGCTGAATGTCCAGTAACAGAAGCGCTTTGTAAGACTGTGCTTAGTCTTCCTATTGGTCCTTATATGACAGAGGAGGAAGTTAGAAAAGTTGTCAAAGAATTAAAAGAAGAAATAAAGAAATTTTAAATTCATTATTGAATACTGATGTTAAGGAGAAAGGCAATGAAATATGCGTTAATTGGATGTGGAAGGATTGCAACTAATCATATAAAGGCGGCTGTTCTAAATGATCTTGAGATAGTCGCAATGTGTGATTTGGATTTGGATAAAATAGATGCTTTGTTGGCGATACATAATTTGCAGGAAAATAAAGCGATATCTAAATATGCGGATTATAAAAAAATGCTTGACGACCACCCGGAAATAGAATTGGTTGCAATTGCTACTTCTTCGGGAGCTCATGCTGAAATTGCACTTTTTTGTATCGAACATGCGATAAATGTTATCATTGAAAAGCCTATGGCTATGTGCATGGAAGATGCTGATAAGATTGTACTTGCAGCTGAGAAAAAGAAAGTAAAAGTTTGCGCTTGTCATCAAAATCGCTTTAATTTAGCGGTACAAGAAGTGAGAAAAGCCGTTGAAAAAGGCAGACTTGGAGAAATATCGCATGGTTCTGTTCATGTCAGGTGGAATCGAGGTAAAGAATATTATACTCAAGCACCATGGAGAGGAACATGGGCTGAGGATGGTGGATGCCTAATGAACCAATGTATACATTCAATAGATATGTTACGCTGGATGTTGGGTGGACAAGTGGTTTCAATTTATGGGCAGATTAGACAGCAACAACATAAATATTTGGAAGCGGAGGATGTGGGAGTTGCTATTGTGACCTTTGCAAATGGTGCTATCGCAACAATTGAGGGGACCACAAATGTATATCCCAAAAATCTGGAAGAAACACTTTACTTATTTGGAGATAAGGGAACAGTAAAGTTGGGTGGGAAATCGATGAATAATATTGATGTATGGGATTTTGAGGATCAAAAAGAAGAAGATATAGAGACTAAAAATTTAAAGGAGTCAACTACAAATGTGTATGGAAATGGTCATACTCCTCTGTACGCAGATATGCTCAATGCAATTAGAAATAATCGAAATCCATATATAGATGCAGTGGATGGCCGTAATGCACTTGAAATGATTCTGGGAATTTATAAATCTATGAAATCTGGTAAAACAGTGTACTTTCCTCTTTCTGGTTTTGGAAGTATTGATATGAAAGGTACATTTGGGAAATAATATCTTTTTGTGATGTGAGGTTATTCGCATTTATAGGGGGGACAATGGAATTTAATAGGCTTTATTCTAAACTTATTGCAGGAAAAGAAAAATTGGCATTAGTGGGTCTGGGCTATGTTGGTATGCCCATTGCGGTAGAATTTGCAAAGCATGTAAATGTTATTGGCTTTGATATCAATGAAAAACGAATCGAAGAATATAAAAGTGGGATTGATTCCACAAATGAAGTTGGGGAAGCAATTAAAAATACTACAGTTGAATTTACAGCAGATGCGAAGAAGTTAAAAGAAGCTAAGTTTATTGTTGTGGCTGTACCGACTCCGATAAATCCGGATACAAGTCCTGATTTACGTCCTGTGGAAGGGGCTTCTAGGATAGTCGGTCAGAATCTTACTCCGGGTTCTATTGTGGTTTTTGAGTCTACTGTCTATCCTGGAGTTACTGAAGATATCTGCATTCCTATCATTGAAAAGGAGTCCGGTTTACAGTGTGGAAAAGATTGGAAAATAGGATATTCCCCGGAGAGGATTAATCCGGGAGATAGAGTTCATACGCTAACCAATACCAGAAAAATTGTTTCTGGTATGGATGAGGAATCTGCTTTGGAAATCAAAAAGGTCTATGATATTGTCATTAAAGCAGGGACTTTTCCGGTCTCTACGATTAAGACTGCCGAGGCGGTTAAGGTGGTAGAAAATAGTCAGCGTGATATCAACATTGCATTTATCAATGAAGTGGCGATGATTTGTGATAAAATGGGTATTGATACCGATGAAGTTATTAGCGGTATGAATACAAAATGGAATGCTCTTGGATTTAAGCCGGGACTTGTTGGAGGTCATTGTATAGGAGTTGACCCGTACTACTTGACCAATGCTGCGGAAATGCTCGGGTATCACAGCCAGATTATTTTAAATGGACGAAAAGTAAATGATTCTATGGGGGCCTATATTGCAGACGCCGCCATTAAGCAGATGATTGAAGCCGGTATGGCTCCTAAAAAGGCTACGGTATTGATAATGGGAATTACTTTCAAGGAGAATTGTCCCGATACACGAAATAGTAAAGTGGGAGATATTATAAACCGCTTGAGAGAATTTGATATTCACCCTATTGTTACAGATGAGTGGGCTGATAAGATAGTAACCAAAGAGGAATATGGAGTAGAACTGGTTTCTTTTTCCTCTATTCCAAAAGCGGACTGTGTAATCGTTGCTGTTGGGCACAACCAGTTCCGATCAATGCCCATGATGCAGATAAAAAAATTATTCAAGGAAGAATTGCCGGACGAAGAAAAGGTATTGATTGACGTAAAGAGCTTATATCGTCGGGATGAGCTGGAGGCTTCCGGTATGCGGTATTGGAGGCTATAAGAATAGTAGGTAAAAAGTATCGTTTTGAATTTTGGAGATCTCAAATCAAAACGATACTTCTTTGTTCTTATTGAGTGTTAGTTACAAAGGCACAATATAATTTAAAAGAACTACTATGCCCCAAAGAAAAGTTTATCAGAATGGAAAAGAGACCCCAAAATGAACGACTTACAATATCCCTTTGATGCGGATAAAATCATGCGAAAGAAAAAGTCCATAAAGCGCCAACTTTTAGAAGACCAGTCTAGAACTTTTACGGAAAAAAAGATAGCTATTCTAGGCGGAGAAACAACGGAAGACATTAAACTGATTTTGGAGTTATTTCTCTTAAATTATGGAATAAAGCCCTTATTCTATGAATCGGAATATAATCAATACTACGAAGAGGGTATGTTTCCGAATCCGGAGTTGGAATCTTTTGCTCCTGACCTAATCTATATTTGTACCTGTATCCGGAATATTCTGAAATTTCCGGAATTGTCTGATTCTTTAGAGGAGATTCATCAGAAGAAAGAGGCACTTAAGAATAAGTTTTATACCTTATGGGATACAATAGCGACACGCTATCATTGTCCTTTAATTCAAAACAATTTTGAATATCCCTTTTTTCGATTAATGGGGAATAAAGATGCATCGGACAATCATGGAAGGGTGAACTTTATAACGTCACTCAATATGGATTTTTATAACTATGCACAAAAGCATGAGAATTTTTACCTTTGTGATTTAAATTATATTTCTGCGTCATATGGACTGGAAAAGTGGTCGGAACCTTATTATTGGCATATGTATAAGTATGCTGTAGCGGTTCCGGCAATTCCTTATTTATCCTTTAATGTGGCAAATATTATTAAGTCTATTTATGGGAAAAATAAAAAAGTTATAAATCTGGATTTGGATAATACCTTATGGGGGGGAATAATAGGAGATGACGGTGTGGAAAATGTAGAGATTGGACAAGAAACTGCCTTGGCGCAGACCTATAGTGAGTTCCAGGAATATATCCGCCTTCATAAGTCACTAGGAGTTCTCCTGACTGTAAATTCTAAAAACGATGAAAAGAATGCTCGAAGCGGCCTTGAACGACCGGATACTATATTAAAGAATGAAGATTTTGTCAGTTTTAAGGCAAACTGGAATCCGAAAAGTCAAAATCTATTAGAGACTGCTCGGGAACTGAATTTACTCCCGGAGAGCTTTGTATTCATAGATGATAACCCTGCGGAAAGGGAGATTATTAGAAGTCAATTTTCTGACACAGCAGTACCGGAGATGGAAACGGTAGAGCATTATATCCATACTATTGATCGTTCGGGATTTTTTGAACTAACAGCCTTCTCCGCAGATGATTTAAAACGAAATGAGATGTATAAGGAAAATGCTAAACGGACTGAGTTACAGGCTTCCTTTTTAAACTATGAAGATTATCTGAAGTCTTTGGAAATGAAGGGGGAAATTCAAAGCTTTATTCCGATGTATATGTCTCGTATTGCACAACTAACAAACAAAAGCAATCAGTTTAATTTAACGACGAAAAGATACAGCCAGTCAGACATAGAAAAAGTAGCAGAAGATCCAAAGCATATTACACTTTATGGAAAACTCGGAGATAAGTTCGGAGATAATGGAGTTGTTAGTATCGTTATCGGGCGAATTGATGGAGAGGGGCAGGATGAATTGCACATGGAGCTTTGGCTTATGAGTTGTCGTGTCTTAAAAAGAGATATGGAGTATGCCATGATGGATGAACTTGTGGAAAAGGCAAGAGAGCATGGAATCAAAAAAATCTATGGATACTACTATCCGACGGCAAAGAATACCATGGTAAAGGATTTTTATGCGTTACAAGGCTTTACAAAGATTTCGGAAGATGAGGAGGGTAATAGTATTTGGGAATTTATTGTGGATGAGACTTATCAAAAAAAGCAAAGTGTAATCCGAGTTAATGAATAAAAAGAACTGATTTCCAGAACTAGATATTCTATTTCTTGATATTTGGAATTATAACGAGTATTGCTCGAAAAGAGTATGGGATTTCATTTTATCATGGTGTAGACATTATATTGTAGTGGCTATAATGAATGAAGGAATATAGTTCGAGAGTAGTTGGGAGTAGAAAATTCATGCAGGATAAATTAATGCTGAGAAATGGCTTGGGAATCCCGAGAATTGGACTAGGAACCTGGCAGATTACAGCAAGAGAAGAAGTAGAAGAGGTATTAAGGAACGCATGTCAGATAGGCTATCGCCTTATAGATACTGCGGCGGCGTATAGTAATGAGATGGCTTTAGCAAGAGCAATCCGGAATATTGGTCTTGCAAGAAGGGATTTGTTTCTGGCGGATAAGCTTTGGAATACGGGGCGCGGATTTCGAGGAGCACAAGAAGCGTGCAGAATATCTCTAAAAAAGTTAAAAACAGATTATTTGGATTTATACCTCATACATTGGCCTGCTTCCATGAAGCTATATTCTGACTGGGAAGAAATAAATGCGGAAACCTGGAGAGGGATGGAAGCCTTGTACAAGGAGGGGTTGGTAAAAGCTATTGGTGTGTGCAATTTTAAGGAACATCACTTAAGTGCCCTAGAAAAGACTGCAGAAATCATGCCAATGATTAATCAAATTGAGATGCACCCCGGGATGCCACAGCTGGAATTACTGGAATATTGTAATTCAAAGGATATACTTATTGAGGCGAGCAGTCCCCTTGGGAATGGTCAGGTATTGTGCCAAGAATCACTTCTTGAATTGGCTCAAAGAAAACAAAAAACCCCTGCTCAGATTTGCTTACGCTGGGGATACCAGAAGGGTGCGATTCTTATTCCCAAAACAACTTCTTCGGAACGATTAAAGGAAAATCTGCATATTTTTGATTTTAACTTGTCGGATGAAGAGTTGCTGCAAATAGATAAAATGCCTTATTGTGGAGGTATCGGAATAGACCCCGATACAGTTGTAGAGTTTGGATGATTGGACAAAAATATGAATTCAGATAAAGAAAAAAAGGATTTACAAGAATTACGAAAACTAATATTTATAAATGGATATAAAGGAGGGATGGCTCATCTTGCCTCTTCCTATTCCTGCTTAGAAATGCTTTATGCTTTGTATATACAGAAACTACTGCGTTATGACTGTAAAAACCCGAAGTGGGAAGAACGAGATCGTTTTATACTCAGTAAAGGTCATGCCGGTCTCGCACTTTATGGTGTTATGCTAAAGCAGGTTTAATAACTGAAGAGATATATCACAGTTATCTTACGGATCATTCTTTCATTGCCGGTGAACCCTGTATGAGAGATAGTGAGTGGATAGAAGCTACAACGGGGTCTTTGGGGCATGGTCTTTCTATGGGACTGGGGATTGCCTTGGCTTTAAAAATGAACCACAGCTCTGCCAAGGTATTTGTGATGTTGGGAGACGGAGAACTGGAAGAAGGAACAGTCTGGGAGGCTGTTATGACTGCTCCGAACTTTGGGCTAACCAACCTTGTGGCAATACTTGATAACAATAGAATCCAAAAAATGGACTTTGTGGATAAAACTATCGGAAATCCGCTCTGGAAAGAAAAATGGGAGAGTTTCGGCTGGGAAGTACTGGAATGTGATGGTCATGATCTTGGGGATTTTAAGGAAAAATTACAAAAAGAAACAGGAAGTGAAAAGCCTCGAGTTATCATTGCCAATACGATAAAGGGAAAAGGTGTTTCAATTATGGAGAACAACCCTAATTGGCATTTCAAACTTCCGAATAAAAAAGAACTCAAGGTATTTAAGGAAGAGCTAAATATAAAAGAGGAAGAGTTGGAGTAGAGGATGAATAGTGCATATATTGGAAAACTAATGGAAATTGCTGAAAAAGATCAAAATGTAATTCATCTTTTGGCAGATAGCGGAACCGGCTTTGATGAAATGTTTCGTTGTTCTTTTCCGGAGCAATTTTATAACTTTGGAATAGGTGAAGAAAATATGGTTGCCGCGGCAGCAGGTATGGCAACGGTGGGAAAGATTCCCTTTGTGTTTACTGCGGGAGCATTTTTGGCATATCGCTCCATGGAATTTATCCGAAATGATGTGTGTTTTCAAAATTTAAATGTAAAAATTGTTGGAATGGGAAGCGGTCTTTCTTGGAGTGCCTTAGGGCCGACACATCATACTACAGAGGATATTTCTGTTCTTCGTGCCATTCCAAATTTGATGTTTCTTTCTCCGGCGACGCCAAAACAGCTTGCCTCTTGTGTAGAGCTTGCGTATAGACATCAAGGGCCGGTGTATATCCGTATGGAGATGAATCATGAAAAAGAATATTTTGAAGACAAGCCAGGGGAGCTTTGGAAAAATCAAATTCTCTTTGATTTTTCTGAAAACAGCAATGTTGAAACGAAACTTCACACGAAAAAAATACTAATTTATGTAACCGGCAGTATTCTTTCGGAAGCCTATGAAGCCTCTTTGAGATTAAGAAATGATGGATTCGCAGTAAAACTTGTGGATATAACAAAAATCAAACCGTTTCCGGAAGATGAGGTCCTTAAAGATTTGGAGGACTGCAATAATATTGCAGTCATTGAAGAGCACAATATCCATGGAGGTCTGGCAGGGGCTATTGCGGAAATAATGGTATATAACGGTGTGGCCGGAAGGCTGACTCCGATAGGACTGAAAGACAAATTTGCGGAGGGTTATGGAACCATAAATATCGTTCGTCGGGTGAATTCATTAGATGCAGAAAGTTTGTATCTGAAATTAAAGGAACTGCTATGAATGAATATACTATTTCTACAATCAATATTGGTATGAAGGAGAGTTTTTCGAAGCGGATTACAAAGGAGATGGAAGATTCATTTCGGGTAATATCCGGTGATGAAAATCCATTACATCAAGACGATTTGTTTGCGCAAGAAACAGGATTAGGAAAGTTTAAGTCTCACGTAACATTCGGAATGTTGACAGCTTCGCTTTATTCCACGATGGCAGGAATGTATCTTCCGGGGAAATACAGTTTGATACATAGTGTTGAAGAATTGTCTTTTAAGAAACCGGTTTATATGGGGGATACACTTACTGTTGTTGGTGAGGTGACAGATTTTGACCCGGATTTGAAATTGATACGCCTTAAGGTCTCCATTCGAAATCAAGAGGAGGAACTTGTTTCAAAAGGAAAAATGAAGATATTGCTTTTGAGATGATGAAGGAAAATGTGTGGAGCCTTCGTTGTATGTGGCTAAACAATAAAGAATAACAGTTATGCAGTATTCATAGAATGATCTCATTTCGGTAAAAATAGGCTAGCAAGTTTTGACAGCGGTTGTGTTGTAAGAAGAAATTATGATACTATCTGAATATTAAAATATATGGAGGTATTAAGAATGACTAGAGAAGAGGTTTATAAAAGATTAAATGCAGTATTTCGCGATATATTGGATGATGACAGCATAGAGCTGAGGGATGAGACAGTAGCTGATGATGTTGATGGCTGGGATTCTTTTGAGCATATTAATCTGATAGTGGGGGTAGAAGAGGAGTTTGGCTTTAAGATTCCAATGGGAAAGGTTGTTTCCATGAAGAATGTAGGGGAGATGGTTGATATCATACTTGAATTAGGTGTATAAAATGAGCTTGACCAGTTTTGGCTTTTTTGTTTTTTTGCTGTTTACTTGTGTTGCCTATTATGCAATAAAATCTTGTCAAAAAATTATATTATTTGCAGCAAGCCTATTTTTTTATGTACATATATCTTATGCGTTTGGTATACAAAATATTTTGATTTTAATTCTTGTCATTTGGATTTTATCTTATGCAGGAGCTTTGTTGCTTCAAAGAGTATGTACAGAGAGAAGACCAATGGTGCTTTTTGGACTTATACTAAGTTTGATAAGCATTTTATTTGTTTTTAAATATGCTTATAATTTGTTGAATATAGTTCAGACACTTTTCCATTTGGATAGAGACATTTCTTTTTTGAAATTTGTGTCAATTATTGGTGTTTCCTATTATGTTTTATCCGCTATTGGATACTTGGTGGAAGTTTATTGGGGGAATCTTGAAGCTGACAAAGACATTCTTAATGTTGGATTATTTATTTTTTTCTTTCCGCAGTTGATTTCGGGACCTCTTACTCGCTACCAAGCCATGCAATCCCAGTTTAATCGGAAGCATAGTCTTCGATATGATACTATATCGCATGGATTGAGAAGAATGATTTGGGGTTATTTCCAAAAGCTGGTTATTTCAGAAAGATTTGCCATAATAGTATCTTCTGTCTATGGGAATATAGACCACTACGGTGGATTGGGGATTCTAATGGCAAATTTAGCCTATGCGATTCGTCTTTATACGGATTTTTCGGGCTGTATGGACATTGTCTTGGGAACGGCAATGCTCTTTGATATTCAACTTCCGGAGAATTTTAATGCTCCATTCTTTTCGGAATCTATCCAGGAATTTTGGCAGAGATGGCATATAACTCTAGGGATTTGGTTTAAGGATTATGTAATGTACCCTCTGCAAAAATCCGGTCCAATGCAAAAATGTGGCAAACTGGCAAAGCGCATCATAGGGAAAAAATACGGAAAAAAGATCCCTTTTCATCTTTCGATGTTAGTGTTATGGTTTTTGATTGGAATATGGCATGGGGGAACAGCATATTATTTTATAGCCTCAGGCTTCATTCCCTGTGTTTTATTAATATTTTCCGAACTTCTAAATCCTGTATCTATTAGATTTTATTCTACATTGCATATTGAACGGAAGAATAAAATTTTCTGCTTCTGCAGAAGAATAAAAACACAAGTTTTATTATGCTTGTGTTGGATCTTTGTAAATGCGGAAAGTACCGGTAGAGGGATCCAAATAATTAAATATTCGTTAAAGCATCCTCTTATTCTTTCGACACAAGCTGATTTTCCATTTTCCATGGGCTTATCCTATGGAAGTATTTTTATTATGGTTTTTTCTCTGGCAATATTATTGTTTGTGGAACAAATCAAGTACAGGAATTCAACTATTTTCTTGGAAATGGATAAAAAGCCTTTTCTGACACGCATTTTTTTTATTTATTGCGAACTGCTTTTAATCTTGTTTTGTGGAAAAGTGGGTACTTCTGCTTTTATTTATTTTCAATTTTAAAGAGAGGATCAGAAGATGAAAAAAGAAAAATTGCAGTACCTGAAAATCCTACTTTTTTTTCCTCTACTGATTTGTCTAGTGTATGTCAATGTTGTAGGAGATGCATCCAATTACTTTCATGATATCAATAAGGATATTGCAAAATCATTACTGAGTGGTAAAGCGGCTGGTTCTAACACCGGAAATGATAATGAGCGAGAAATCAAAGCGTTTCTTATTCAAGGAATGAAAAAAGAAGTGGATACCATTGCTATTGGTCCTTCTCTCGTGACCTATATTGGGAGGGAAGCTGTTGGGACAGAATCTTTTTATAATCTGGGTGTAACAAACGGTGACCATTATGACATGATGGCACAGTTTGCTTTGTTAATGGAAAATAAAATCAATTACAAGAAGGTGATTCTTACAATAGATCCGGCTTATTTTACAGATGAGTCTTATGTTACAGAAAATGTCTTACATGATGCGCTCATGCCATATTCCGATTATATGGTGAATTTCCTTAAAGCAGAAAAGACTAAAGCGACACTAGAGAGTTCTATAAAAATGAATAATTTCAAAAAATGGAAAAATTCTCCCATTTTTTCTATCTCCTATTTCCAAGCAAGTTGGCCTTTCATATTTAATAGAGAGGAAAACAGGCTCTTGGACATCTCTTCAAATCCTACTGCCTTATATTACGAGCCGGATGGAAGCCGTCATCCTTCAGTAAGCATGGATTATGCAACGGAAACAGATGTGATACAAGCGGTTTTGAACTATGATTTTCAATCTTTAGATTGCAAAATATTTCCTGAAAGGCAGCAAGAATTTGAATTATTGCTAGATTATTTATTGAAAAACGGAAAAGAAGTGGAATTCTGGTATTGTCCGTTATCACCTGCGCTTTGGGATAATTTAGATCGAGCAGAATATCCAATTTTTGATCAATTGGAAGAATATACATTAAGTCTGGCTGAAAAAAAGGGCATAAAAACAGTTGGAACTTATAATCCGTATAAGCTTGGCATGGATAATTCCTGCTTTTATGATGCAAGACACTTGAAAAGAAAGATAATTCCTGAATATTTTATGTTCGCAAATGCTGAATAACCAAGTCGTCTTTTCCTTTCCTCCCCCAAAAAATTGAGACAATCATGAAAATTGTGAAAAGTTTAAGCGTACTTTTGTGCTTTTCAAACTATCTCAAGGAGAGACTCATGAAGGAAATTTCAGGAAGAACGTTTATTGCATGTCTCATGCCATGGACGAATCGACGAAAGAAATATTAATACCGGAGAAAAAGTAGAATTTGAAGTAAGTGGAGACAAATAAAAGTAGTCTATATGATTCCGAGCTGGAATCATAACATTATAAATATATCGACGACGGAAGATTTGGCTACGGTAATGATATGTAACGAGAACTTTGATCCTATGCATCCGGATAAATTTTTTGAAGAAGTATAAGATGAGATAAAAGAAAAAATTGTTTTAGATGAATTATTATTTTTCTCTTAATATTTACCTTAAGAACTTCGTAATAATTTGTTTATGCTTTGTAATAGACAGCAAAAAGAACTTGCGCTATATTGTTGAAAGTACGATAAAACCCTTGATGCAAAAAGTGGTATTGCTTTTTGTTGATAAAAAAACTTGAATCGATGAAAAAAAAGGGGTATAATCGTCACGCAACTTGGATTATTCCATAAATTTAAAAGGAGAGTGCATTAATTATGAGAAAGCAAACAAAATTAGTTGCAGCTTTATCTGCAACAGCATTACTTGCTATCGGAGCTTCCGCTGTAACATTCGCTGCAGGCTGGAACAATTCCACAGGTAACTGGCAGTATTTAGACAATGAAGGAACTCCTATCGCTGACGCTTGGAGAAAGTCCGGAGACTATTGGTTCTATCTTGGTTCCGATGGAAACATGGCTACGAATGAAGTTGTTCAGAACAATAATGACTTCTACTATGTAAACCAGGACGGTGCTATGGTTACCAATCAGTGGGTGGCTTTCGACGTTGAGTCCGATGACGCTAATGCAGACCACAGATGGATGTACTTCGGTGCTGATGGTAAGGCATATAGAGATTCCAATGGAAAGTTAACCATTTCAGATATCAGAACCATCAACGGCAAGAAGTATCTCTTCGACCAGGAAGGCTATATGCTTTATGGCTGGCTTGGTGATGATACTACACTTGTGATTTCTGAGGACGCTTGGGAGACTGCAAAGTATTACTACGGTGGATTTGATGATGGATCCGCTCAGTATGGTTGGGTACAGCTTCCGGTTCTTAAGGATGGCGATGAAGTAACTGCTTGGTTCTACATTGATGGAAACGGAAAGATTGTAAAGAATACAAAGAAGACTATCAATGGTCAGACTTATTATTTCGGTGCAGATGGTCGTATGATCGAAGACTGGTCCAACTTGAGAAAGAATGGATCTCCGTCTGAGATGAAGCCGGCTAATGCAAGTAGCAATGAAATCGTTTATGTAAACGGCGATGGTGGTGCTAGAAAGAATCAGTGGATTTGGGCTGTTCCGAGTGAAGAGTTAAACGTCGATGATTTTGAAGATGATTCTGCATCTTGGTGGTGGGCTGATAACAGAGGTAAGATTGTTTCCAACACTACTAAGAGAATTAAGAACAAGATTTATGCATTCGATCATCTTGGACGTATGCTTTCCGGTCTTCAGGTTTCTGTAGATGGACGCAAGGAATTCAGCAATGAGAACACGATGGGCAAAGCTATTTCAAAGATGGATGTTGAAGAATATATCGGTTCCTCTTTCGTAGGAGATATTTATTACTTCTCTGGCGATTATGAGAAGGATGGCTCCAGAAAGACCGGATACCAGACAGTAAGCTTTGAAGATGGTGAAGTTCAGATGTACTTCCAGAACAATGGTAAGGCTGTAACCGGCTATGTATCTAAGATTAAGAAGTATGTTAATAAGGGTGTTGTACTCGCAGCTGATAATGATCACTCCAACTATGGATATGTTCATTTTAATGGTGATGTAAATCACATCTCTAATACTACTGCAGTTACCTACTTTGAAGATAATGGTGTTCTTCCAACTGATATTGTGCTTGTAAATTCTACCGGTACTGTTCAGAAGGGTAAGGTTAACCTTAAGGACATCAATGATGTTTACTATGTAACTGATAAGAAGGGTGTTGTTCTGTATGCAAGCTACAAGAAGCTCTATACATCTAAGTCTGATGATCATAGCGTTCCTGTAACTATTGGATCTAGAACATACTACACAGAGTAATCTTATCTAAGTACTTTAAAAGAACTCCCGAAATCGGGAGTTCTTTTTTGTCGTGCGCCTAGCGGCGCACGTTTCTAACGGGTTAAAGTCCCGAATCCGCCCGGTAGTGGGAAGGATATAGCCGAAGGCAAGGTGTCGAGGGTGACCTCGAATCTGAAGGAAGCTGGATATGAGGAAGATACTAACTCATGGGCAAATCTCTGGTCTGACGAACAGAAATCTCATATGAGGTTATGCATGAGGATAAAACTGCGACACAAGCCAAAGTCCAATAACTACACGGAATCATGCATGATAGATGAGGCAGATATATGGAGAGGAAGAAACGTGTGGTACCTAGGGAGGTCTGTGTGATATGCCTCGAAAGAGGTAACCATTGTCCAAAGCAATGCTGAACACACAGAAGTCAGCAGAGGTCATAGTAGTCGAGAGACAAAGGACCGAATCAGTAGGAGTCTCAAGTATGACTGAGAAAGGAGGAATGACTGGTTATGGCAGAAAACATTGAAAACAATGGCTGTTCGCAAAGAGATAGTGCGGAACATGAAGGGTATGTGAAAGCGCGTAGGTCATTCAATCTGATATGGAAAGAAAGAGACAGTGCACAGCCGAAGCTCTTAGAAGCGATACTGCATAAAGATAACTTTAACAGAGCGTATAAGAGAGTGAAGGCAAACAAGGGAGCACCTGGAATTGATGGAATGACCATCGAAGAGGCACTTCCTTATCTTCAGGAACATCAACAGGAGTTAACTAACCGTATCCATCGTGGAAAGTATACTCCGTCTCCAGTAAGACGAGTTGAGATTCCTAAACCGGATGGTGGTGTGCGAAAAGCTTGGCATACCAACAGTGATAGACCGTACACTTCAACAGGCGATAACACAACAGTTAGTTCCAATCTATGAGCCACTTTTTACAGACGGCAGTTGCGGTTACCGTCCAAACAGAGACGCAAAAGGAGCAATACTTAAGGTTAAGGAGTACGCTGAACTGGGCTACACATATGCGGTAGTTCTAGACTTATCGAAATATTTCGATACAATCAACCACGAGATTCTTATCAACCTTCTGAGGAAAAATGTAAAAGATGAACGTGTGGTGCAACTTATCAAGAGGTATCTGAAAAGTGGCGTAATGGAAAATGGAGTGGTTATTGAAACAGAGGAAGGGTCGCCACAAGGAGGGAATCTATCCCCTTTGCTTGCGAATATCTACCTCAATGAGTTCGACTGGGAGTTTTTGAAAAGAGGTGTCCCATGCATAAGGTATGCAGATGACATAGTGCTTCTTGCGAAAAGCAGGAAGGCATCAGAGAGACTCTTAGAGAGCAGTACGAGGTATCTTGAGGAGAAACTGAAACTCACAGTGAATCGAGAGAAAAGCCGTACTGTCAGTGTATTTGCAATCCGAAATTTTAAATTCCTTGGCTTTGCACTGGGAAGGAACAGAAGTGGCATATATGTCCGAGTTCATGCAAAGTCTTGGGAGAAGTTTAAGTCGAAACTGAAAGAGCTTTCTTCCCGTAAGCGCTGTCAGTCAATCAAGCCGAGCCTAGAAAGAATCAAGGTATACGCAAGAGGGTGGCTTAACTACTATGGAATAGCAAGTATGAAGAGAAACATGAATGAGGTCAACGGATGGCTCTATCACAGAATACGTATGTGTATATGGAAACAATGGAAATGTGTGCGAACCAGGTACCGAAACCTGAGGGTCATGGGAGTTCCTCAAGACCTAGGGTGGAAAACGGCAAACAGCAGACGAGGCTATTGGTTTACAACACATACAGTTGTCATGAACATGGCAATGACAAAAGAAAGACTGATAAACAGTGGCTTTACGATTTAGCCTCAGCCTATCAGTCTGTGCACGTCAACTATTGAAAGCGCTGTATACGAGAACCGTACGTACAGTGCTGTGAGAGGACGGCGGTTAGTCACCGCCTCCTACTCGATGTGCGCCTAGCGGCGCACGTTTCTAACGGGTTAAAGTCCCGAATCCGCCCGGTAGTGGGAAGGATATAGCCGAAGGCAAGGGTGTCGAGGGTGACCTCGAATCTGAAGGAAGCTGGATATGAGGAAGATACTAACTCATGGGCAAATCTCTGGTCTGACGAACAGAAATCTCATATGAGGTTATGCATGAGGATAAAACTGCGACACAAGCCAAAGTCCAATAACTACACGGAATCATGCATGATAGATGAGGCAGATATATGGAGAGGAAGAAACGTGTGGTACCTAGGGAGGTCTGTGTGATATGCCTCGAAAGAGGTAACCATTGTCCAAAGCAATGCTGAACACACAGAAGTCAGCAGAGGTCATAGTAGTCGAGAGACAAAGGACCGAATCAGTAGGAGTCTCAAGTATGACTGAGAAAGGAGGAATGACTGGTTATGGCAGAAAACATTGAAAACAATGGCTGTTCGCAAAGAGATAGTGCGGAACATGAAGGGTATGTGAAAGCGCGTAGGTCATTCAATCTGATATGGAAAGAAAGAGACAGTGCACAGCCGAAGCTCTTAGAAGCGATACTGCATAAAGATAACTTTAACAGAGCGTATAAGAGAGTGAAGGCAAACAAGGGAGCACCTGGAATTGATGGAATGACCATCGAAGAGGCACTTCCTTATCTTCAGGAACATCAACAGGAGTTAACTAACCGTATCCATCGTGGAAAGTATACTCCGTCTCCAGTAAGACGAGTTGAGATTCCTAAACCGGATGGTGGTGTGCGAAAGCTTGGCATACCAACAGTGATAGACCGTACACTTCAACAGGCGATAACACAACAGTTAGTTCCAATCTATGAGCCACTTTTTACAGACGGCAGTTGCGGTTACCGTCCAAACAGAGACGCAAAAGGAGCAATACTTAAGGTTAAGGAGTACGCTGAACTGGGCTACACATATGCGGTAGTTCTAGACTTATCGAAATATTTCGATACAATCAACCACGAGATTCTTATCAACCTTCTGAGGAAAAATGTAAAAGATGAACGTGTGGTGCAACTTATCAAGAGGTATCTGAAAAGTGGCGTAATGGAAAATGGAGTGGTTATTGAAACAGAGGAAGGGTCGCCACAAGGAGGGAATCTATCCCCTTTGCTTGCGAATATCTACCTCAATGAGTTCGACCGGGAGTTTTTGAAAAGAGGTGTCCCATGCATAAGGTATGCAGATGACATAGTGCTTCTTGCGAAAAGCAGGAAGGCATCAGAGAGACTCTTAGAGAGCAGTACGAGGTATCTTGAGGAGAAACTGAAACTCACAGTGAATCGAGAGAAAAGCCGTACTGTCAGTGTATTTGCAATCCGAAATTTTAAATTCCTTGGCTTTGCACTGGGAAGGAACAGAAGTGGCATATATGTCCGAGTTCATGCAAAGTCTTGGGAGAAGTTTAAGTCGAAACTGAAAGAGCTTTCTTCCCGTAAGCGCTGTCAGTCAATCAAGCCGAGCCTAGAAAGAATCAAGGTATACGCAAGAGGGTGGCTTAACTACTATGGAATAGCAAGTATGAAGAGAAACATGAATGAGGTCAACGGATGGCTCTATCACAGAATACGTATGTGTATATGGAAACAATGGAAATGTGTGCGAACCAGGTACCGAAACCTGAGGGTCATGGGAGTTCCTCAAGACCTAGGGTGGAAAACGGCAAACAGCAGACGAGGCTATTGGTTTACAACACATACAGTTGTCATGAACATGGCAATGACAAAAGAAAGACTGATAAACAGTGGCTTTTACGATTTAGCCTCAGCCTATCAGTCTGTGCACGTCAACTATTGAAAGCGCTGTATACGAGAACCGTACGTACAGTGCTGTGAGAGGACGGCGGTTAGTCACCGCCTCCTACTCGATTTTATATTCTAATATTTCTCCTATCCCTAAACCGTAAGAACTTGTAAGATTATTCCGCTAGCAATCCTTTCACAAAAATCGTAGTATGAAGAAGCTTTGATTTATGGAACTTGCAATCACTATTGAAGAAAGCTGACTATACTTAGCAATAAATAATCAGCTATTTCAAACATTATTGCATCCAATGAGAAAGGATAGTCGAGGAAGAATTATGAGTTTAATGGGAAAGAAGAGTATAGGCGTTTTTTGTGCCTTAGCTATGTCTGCACTATTTTCATTTGGGGCATTTGCCCATACCATCAGTGGTAAGGTACGGGATGTCGGAATCAACCAGGAGAAGGATAAGATTTCCGTTACGGTTGACAGTGCCGGGGATAGCAGTGGGACAGATGGCTCTGTTTATATTTGAGATCAAGCCTTATCAAAATGATCTGTCCGGAAGATCGGATTATCTTGCAAAGGGAAATATTGGAGCAAATCAGAAGTTTAGCTTTCCGCTTCATGCAGGTCCCGGAGAGCTTCGTCTCTACAGTGCCTTTGTACCGGCTGTTAAGGTTGGCGGACGATACGAGATGATTGCGAACAGACGCTATATTGAGAATCCGGAGATTGTTGCGGAGAATCAGGAGCCGGCTTTAAATCCCGGAAAAAAAGGACTACGTGTAGATCCCAATATCTTGGATGATGCTCTTAGTTTGAATATTAAACATGCCGGAGTAGATATTCCGACACAGCGCTTTTTTGGAAATGGAATCAACTACACCTATGAGAGTAAGACTTACAAGATCAACAAAGAATTGATTGACCAGCTGGATGCGGAGGTAAAGAGACTTAGTGACTCTGGTGTAGCGGTTACGGCAATTCTTTTAAATGCATGGAATCAGACTGTTCCGGAGTTAAACCCTCTTGGTGTAACGGAACTCCCGAAAGAACAGGCTGTATACTATGGATTTAACGTAGAATCCGAGGCAGGCTTCCGTGCGGTGAAGGCGATGGCTTCATTCCTCGCAAAGCGTTATAATGGAAAGAACGGTCACGGTAAGATTACCAACTGGGTTGTGGGGAATGAGATTAACAACCAGTACTGGAACTATATGGGAGACCTTGATGTATCAGCTTATACTTCCAAGTTTCAGAGAGCATTCCGTGTTTTCTATACAGCGATGAAGTCCGTCTCTGCCAATGACAATATCATGTTCTCCCTTGATCATTACTGGAACATGTTTCCGGAAGCTGCACCGGTAGGGAAGTATAAAGGAAAAGACATTCTTCTTGCCTTCCATAATTATGAGGAAGCGGAAGGCTATATGGACTACGGTCTTGCCTTACACCCGTATCCGTATCCGATTTATTCTCCGAATTTCTGGGATGATGATACTACCGGACGTGTGAATGACACAATGGATTCGCCGATTGTAAACTTTAAGAACCTACATGTCATTACGGATTTTATGCAGATGGACAGCATGAAAAACCGTAAGGGACAAGTTCGTAAGATTTTCCTGACTGAAGAAGGCTTTAGCAGTATTGCGAAAGGCGTGGACAAGTCTACTGAACAGGCAGCTGCAGTAGCATATTCCTACTTTATTGTAGATAATAATCCGTACATTTCTGCCTACCTTATGAGTAGACAGGAAGATAATGAGGATGAGACAAAGCATGGACTTGCCTTCGGACTTTCCAGCATTGTAAACCATCAGCTTGTACCAAAGCCTGCCCACGAAGTCTTTAAGTGGATTGATAATCCTAGTGCAACAGAGGGAACAGCAGACTTTGCAAGAGCTGTTATCGGTATAGATTCCTGGGATCAGCTTATCCCGAACTTCCGCTTCCCCGGACGATAAATAATAAAAGAATGAAAGGAATGGAATAAGACTCAGATTATCCGGAATTTTCGTCCTGAAACGGGATAGATTTTAAAAGTCTGTTCAGAAGAATAGTATTAAGATACTTTTGAGAAGAGAAGTGAAGTAAAGAAAAGTATAGTAAGCAAAAAGCCACTGTACTCTTCAGAGAAAGCCGTTTGGAGACCTCGGCACTTGCAGAAAACGATGAAACGAAGTTTGATGCTTAGTGCCGCTAGGTTGGAACCGAGCGGGAGCGTGCTTTCGAGGAAGGGTACAGTGGCTTTTGCGATGCGAAAAAGTCTTACTATGAAGTCTGAACAGGCAGAGCCACCGCTAGGTCGAAACCGAGCGCGAGCGAGCTTTCGAAGAAGGGTACAGTGGCTTTTGCAATAAAAAATGCTTCCGGGCGGACTCGAACCGCCACTACCGGCGTCGGAGGCCGGGGCTCTATCCCTTAAGCTACGGAAGCATAGAAAAAAGTATAGAACAAAATCCCCTCTTTTGCAAGTTTCGCTATGAAAAGAGCTCATATTCTTAGCAGATTATAAATTGTATTAAAAAATACAAAAAAATCAGGAGGAAAAGATATTGCTTTAAAACCTTCTTTTCGGGTACTATAGGACTAATTGAAAAAAGTTTCGCTGATGCGTTGTTGAAGGGCAAAGTGGAGGTAGAGATGAAAAGAGGTCTTTTGGGTTCTGCGGTAGTATCTTTTGTGCTGGCGATGGCTTTGGCTTCTTGCGGAGCTTCCGGAGTTAAAGAGGAGGAAACAAAGGGGACGACTTCTGTAACAGAGGCGATGCGGGAAGAGACGGAAGCCGCCCAGGAAGCAACAAGTTCTATAGAGTCGGAGGTTGCTCTTCAAGAAGATGCGGCGAAGAGACGGGGAGAAGCGGAGTTTAAGGATTCTGCTGAGAAGACAGCAAGCTATTTAAACCATTACTTTAAGATTGATCTTAAAGCCGAAACGGACGCCAAAGCTTTTTCTGAAGCTTTGAAAGCGATTACGGAGAAAGATATAGCGGTAGAAGGGGAACTTGACCGAAGCACAGCGGTATCTGCGGCAATAAAGGCTGCAGGATATGAAGAGCTTGCTTTGACCTATACTACGGAGAAAGCGAAAGAAAGACTGAAACAATACGGATTGGAAGGGGAAGGGGATCATCTTTCTCTTATTGCTTGTGCTTTGGATGTGGATTTAATTAGTCCGGAGGAAGCTATGCTGCTTCTGAAGAATGAGAAGCCGGATAAAGCTTCTTTCGATACACTTCTTATGAAGGTCGCAGACGCAGTAGGAAAAGGAAGAAACTATCTGGGGCTTGCCAGTGATCCGGACATTTTCGGAAAGCTCGAGAAAGAGTGGAATTCTTTCCAGCTTTTTGAGGACGAGACGCTTTCAGAGGTGGGAAGACAGGCGGTGGAGCAGGAAATTACAACCGGTTATGGTTTAAAGTCTTCCGCTTATGATGCAAGATTCTTGCCGGACCTTACCTTACAATATGGACACTCGGATATACTTCATGCTCAGCAGTTAATCGGACTTTTAGACAGTGAAAATATCAATGCCAGAATCCAGCTGGAACCGAAAATCAGCATTTATCAGTATTTACTGGATTGGGGCCCTGTTCCGGATCCGACTCCGACATATGAGGTTAAGAAATTCAGTGATGACTTATATTTGGTTTATGCGGTGGAATACGACTTGAAGTTGGAATTTGCCGATACGGAAGACCTTATGGCGTTTGATAAGCTTATCAAGGCATTTGCCAAGAAGAATGCGGAAAATGCCGACCTAAAGGGCTTAATCTACGGTTCCTGGTGGCAACCTCTCTACAGTACGGTGAGAGAGGATATGCCGAAAGAGGACTATCACGAGATTTATGACTGTGTAGTGACAAACGGCAACTATTCCATTCACCCCTTTACTACGGTAGAGAAAAAGGATGAGGTGGTAAAGAGCCTTTCCGCGCTTTCCGACGGTATTTCCGTGGAACCGGAGAAGCGCTATGTAAATACGGCATTTTATAATTATTTGACCGGAGAAGATTATCAATAAGTTATGAACTTTCCCTGCGTGCCTTGTGCTGTCTTTCTGTGAAATGGTTTTTTATGAAATCTGTTTTCGTAAAATCTGTTTCAAGAAAAAACAGCACAGGGAGCAGGAAATTGTTTTTAAGAGAGGAGTAAGAGATGACGAAGCTGTATGAAAGACTGGAGAGAGCATACAAGAGTATAGTGGATAAGATTCCTTTTCGCCCTCGTCTTGCCCTGGTCTTAGGATCGGGACTGGGAGACTTTGCGGAGAGAATCGAGATAGAAGCGAGTATTGATTATCATGATATTACGGATTTTCCGGTTTCTACCGTGAGCGGTCATAAGGGAAGATTTGTCTTTGGGCATATCGGATCGGTACCGGTAGTGATCATGCAGGGAAGAGTGCATTACTATGAGGGATACTCCATGGAAGAAGTGGTACTGCCTGCTCGTCTTATGCATCTTATGGGGGCGGAGATCCTTTTCTTAACGAATGCCTGCGGTTCGGCAAATCCTGCTTATCAGGCAGGGGACTTTATGTTGCTTACCGACCACATTTTATATTCCGTTCCGAATCCTTTAATCGGAGCAAATGCGGAGGAACTTGGCGTGCGCTTCCCGGACATGTCGGAGGTCTATGACAAGGAGCTTAGAAAGGAGATTCTGACTGTCGCACAGGAGCAGGGGCTTTCTCTTCGAGAGGGTGTGTATATGCAGTTTAGCGGTCCTAGCTTTGAAACACCGGCAGAGGTTCGCATGGCCCATATTTTAGGGGCTGATGCGGTAGGAATGAGTACAGCCTGTGAAGCGATTGCCGGACGGCACTGCGGTATGCGTATCTGCGGTATTTCCTGCATATCGAACCTTGGGGCAGGACTATCCAAAGAGCCTTTAAGCGATGAAGATGTGAAGATCGTGGCCGATCAGGCAGCGCCTCGCTTTAGAAACTCGTTATGGAAGCTATTCAGCGTATGGTAAAAGCATAAGAAGAGCGTTTATGGAATAGGAAGACGGACACAGCAATAAATATATAGAATAGGGATATATTGGAGCCGGTTTTCTTGATAAAAAAGCCGCTCTATGATACTTGTATAGGAAATGCAGGAGGGAAAAAAATGGGGCAGGACAGTTTAAAAGAGGAAGAAATTGTAGAATTGCTCTCCGGAATTGAGAATGTTCGTTTAAACGAGGATGAGTCTGCAGTTGTGATTGTGGACCAGACTGCGCTTCCCGGAAAAAAAGAGCTCTTGGAACTGGGAGATGCAAAGGCACTTTATGATGCGATTTTTGAATTAAAGGTGCGTGGAGCCCCTGCTATCGGAATTTGCGCCGCTTACGGCATCTTTATCTTGGCAAAGCAGATTCAGGCAGATTCCGGAGAGGCTTTTTACAAGAAGTTTAAGGAAGATGCAGCGTATCTGAATTCTTCCCGTCCGACAGCTGTAAACTTAAGCTGGGCACTTCAGCGCATGGAAGATGTGGTAAAGGCAAACATTTCCAAAACTCCTAAGGAAATTGTTTCCTTATTAAGAGAAGAGAGTAGAAAGATTCAAGCGGAAGACGCCGCAATGTGTAAGGCGATCTCCGAGTACGGGCTTTCTTTGCTAAAGGACGGTGACGGGATCTTAACACACTGCAATGCCGGTCCCTTGGCGACTTCCAAGTACGGAACAGCACTCGGTCCGATTTTTCTGGGTAAGGAAAGGGGAGTGAAATTCCATGTCTTTTCCGATGAGACAAGACCGCTTTTACAGGGTGCAAGACTCACTTCGTACGAGCTTGAACAGGGCGGAGTAGAGGTGACCTTGATTTGCGACAATATGGTAAGTATTGTCATGAAAAACGGTTGGGTACAGGCCTGTCTTGTAGGCTGTGACCGTGTTGCGGCAAACGGAGATGCGGCAAATAAAATCGGAACGAGCGGTGTAGCCATCCTTGCAAAACACTACGGAATCCCCTTTTATGTACTGGGACCAAGCTCCACGATTGACTTTAACTGTAAAACAGGGGAAGATATCGTGATAGAAGAGAGAAACCCGGAAGAAATCAAGTGTAAGTTCTATGAGAAACCCATGGCGCTTTCTTCGGTAAAATGTTACAACCCTGCGTTTGATGTGACTGACCACAATCTGATTACGGCAATTATCACGGAGAGAGGAATCTTAAGAGCACCTTACACGGAATCTCTGAAAAAGGCTTTTCCGGAGAGGGTTATGGAGTAAAGCTATCGTAGATACAGTGCAAAAATAGCATAGATACTGCATAAAGAAGTCATAGAGTTGCTACGGAGATAGCGTAGGAGAAAGAAAGTCTCTACGATACTCATAAAAGCTAAACCTGTACGAAAAGGTCTTCTAATCGAAAAAAAGAGAAAGAAGCCTTTCGTATGCAATCTTGTAAAAGAAGGAGAGGAACGCATTATGAAAAAAACTTGGAAAGTTCTGACAGGTGTTGTACTGGTGGCTTCCCTTTTTGGCAGGCTGCGGTGCATCCGGTGCGGCAAAGTCCACGACTGCGGTTGCAGGAGAAAATGCTACAACTGCTGCAGCAGCGGATGGAGAGAAAGAAGCGGCAAAGGATGGCGAGGAGAAAAAAAGGGCTTAAAGATTGCCATCGTTTCCAGCCCATCCGGTGTAGATGACGGAAGCTTTAACCAGGATAACTACAATGGTATCTTAAGCTTTATCGAGAAGCATCCGGATGCAAGCGTAACCCCTGTTCGTGAGGAGACAGGAGATACTGCGGCTGTTATGCAGGCTGTAAACGATATCGTGGCGGACTATGATGTTTTAGTGTGCTGCGGATTCCAGTTTGCAGGAATCGGAACCATTGCAAAGGATAACCCCGATACAAAGTTTATCCTGGTAGACTCCTATCCTGTAGATGCTGACGGACAGGAAGTATCTTTAGACAATGTTTATGCTATGCAGTTTAAGGAGCAGGAGAGTGGCTTCTTCGCAGGAATTGCTGCTGCTTTAGAGACAAAGAGCGGAAAGGTTGCCGTAGTAAACGGTATCGCTTATCCGTCCAACGTAAACTATCAGTATGGCTTTATGTCCGGCGTAAACTATGCTAAGGCAAAGTATGATGCCAAGGCGGAGTATGTAGAGATTCCTTCTTATGCAGGAACCGATGTGACCAATAAAAATGTTGGCGGAAACTATATCGGAAACTTCGCCGATGAAGCAACCGGTAAGGTAGTTGGTAAGGCACTCCTTGATAAGGGTGTAGACATTATGCTTGTTGCAGCAGGCGGATCCGGAAACGGTGTATTTACCGCTGTGAAGGAAGCGGGTGACGCACAGGTTATCGGATGTGATGTGGACCAGTATGATGACGGAGCAAACGGCGACAAGAACATTATCCTGACTTCCGTTCTTAAGGTTATGCATTCCAACGTGGAGAAGCAGCTTGAGAAGGTTCTTGACGGAAGCTTTAAGGGAGAAAATGCGCTTCTTGGTGCAGATACCGATTCTACCGGCTATGTAAGTGCTGACGGTAGACAGCAGCTTTCCGCTGAGACTCTGGAAAAGCTGGAGGACGTGTACAAGAAGGTGCAGAGCGGAGAAATTGTTCCTGCTGCAAACTTTAACAACATGACACCGGATGATTTTACAGGCTTAAAGTAAAAAATAAGCTGTAGAGGGCGGCTGCCCGGTAAGAAGGATATTCCTGCCGGACAGCTGTCTTATTATAATGTACATAAAGCGTGTCGATCTCGTCCATCGAGATAGAGAGGAAACAGCATGTCCGAATATATAGTTGAGATGAAGCACATCACCAAGCGCTTTCCGGGAATTGTGGCAAATGATGATGTCTCCTTAGGGATAAAAAAAGGAGAGATCTTTGCCCTCTTAGGAGAAAACGGTGCCGGAAAATCCACCCTTATGAGTATGCTCTTTGGTATGTATGAGCCGGATGAGGGAGAGATTTGGATTAGAGGGAAAAAGGAAAATATCAGCTCTCCAAGCTATGCGACCAAATTGAATATCGGTATGGTTCACCAGCACTTTAAGCTGATTCACAATTATAGCATTACGGAAAATATCATCCTGGGCTTGCCTTCAAGGGATAAAAGGCTCGGCTTTTTGCCGTATGTGGATTTAAAGAAAGCGGAGGCAAAGGTTTCCGCGCTTTCTGAAAAATACGGACTGGAAGTCAATCCCAAGGATATCATTGAAATGTAGGTATTTCCGTGCAGCAGCGTGTAGAAATCCTGAAGATGCTTTATCGCGAGGCAGAAATTCTCATCTTCGATGAGCCGACTGCTGTTTTGACTCCGCAGGAAATCAGCTTCCTTTTGGAGATTATTCGGGGACTTCGAGATAAGGGGAAGACCATTATTTTGATTACCCATAAGCTCGCGGAAATCAAGCAGGTAGCGGATCGATGTGCCATTTTAAATAGAGGAAAACTCATTGATATATTGGATGTGGCGGAGACCTCCGCAAAGACCATGGCAAATCTCATGGTGGGCCGTGAGGTGAACTTTACGGTGGATAAACCGGAGCCAAAATACGGAAAGACGGTTCTTCAGGTAGAGAATCTTACGGTGAAAAATCGGGACGGCTTCTCCGTTGTGAAAAATGTCAGCTTCTCCATTCGAAGCGGAGAAATCTTTGCGATTGCCGGTGTTGCCGGAAACGGACAGATTGAAATAGCGGATGCCATTGCGGGGCTTGTAAAGATTTTCGAAGGAAAGGTCATTCTAAACGGAAAGGATATCAGCTTGGAAAGCATTCGAAAGAGAACGATGGAGGGCATTTCCTATATTCCGGAGGATAGACAGGATGTAGGGCTTGTGATGGATTTCTCTTTGGAAGATAACCTCGTTTTAAAGACCTATAAAAATGAGCGTTTTTCCAAGAAAGGGATATTATCTCACAAGGCAATTCGGGAAAATGGAGAAGAGCTTATCGCAAAGTATGATATTCGTTCCGGACAGGGCTGTCAGACGATTGTGCGTTCCATGAGCGGTGGAAACCAACAGAAGGCCATTATAGGAAGAGAAATAGAGCTCGATTCAGAGCTGATGATTTTTGTGCAGCCTACGAGAGGCTTGGATATCGGTGCCATTGAAAATATCCACAAACAGATTATTGCAGAGAGAAATGCCGGAAAGGCGATTCTCCTGATTTCTCTGGAGTTGGATGAAATCATGAACTGTGCAGACACAATCGGCGTTATTTACAATGGAGAAATGCAAAAGATTGCCGATGCGAAGGAGCTTAGCACAAATCAGGTAGGAGAGTTTATGATGGGGGTAAAACATGAAAAACAGTAAGACGAAGGGAAAGAGTCTGCTGCTTAGGCTTCTTGGGCAGGAAAAATCACAGAATATCACAATACCCATATTTGCTATTGTTTTAAGCCTTTTTGCCGGTGCGGTAATTATTCTTTTACAGGGAAAGAACCCCTTAATTGCGTATATGAATCTGTTGCAGGGATCCGGCATTTTACCGAAGGAAAGCTATGCGGGGTATAAGAATATCCTGACGGATTTTTGCAGTTTCCTAAATGCCTGGACCCCGATGATTTTTGCCTCCCTTGCCGTAGCCGTTGCGCTTCGGGCAGGACTCTTCAATATCGGGGTAGCAGGACAAATGCTCACTGCGGGCTTTGTAAGTTCGGTTTTTATCGGCTACAGCAATCTCCCTGCATTTCTTGCAAAACCCTTGGTTATCCTAATCGGTATTGGCGTAGGCATGGCTCTCGGGGCTTTTATCGGAGTATTAAAGCATCGCTTTAATATTAACGAGGTAGTTTCTACCATTATGGTGAACTATATTGCGCAGTATGTTATCGCTTTTTTTATCAATACCTATTATGTAAATCCGACCTCCAGACAGTCCAAGCCGGTTTCAGCGGCTTCCCGTCTGACTCTTATGGATACGCTCGTAGGAAATTTGAAAATTGACATTCCACTTGCGATAGTTTTGGCGCTGCTTGTTGCGGTTTGATTCAGTTTGTCTTGGACAGAACCTGCTTCGGCTTTGAGATTAAGAGTGTGGGCTTCAGTAAGAAGGCCTCCCGCTATGCCGGTATTCCGGTGGGAAAGAATCTGGTACTGACCATGGCGCTTTCCGGTGCGCTTGCAGGTCTTGCCGGTGTCAGCTATTACCTTGGCTATTTCGGCTCTATCCAGCCAAGAGTTTTACCGAGTATGGGCTTTGACTCTATTGCGGTAGCTCTTCTTGGAAACAGTAACCCTATCGGGATCGTGTTCTTCTCTTTCTTCATTACCATATTGAGCAAGGGAAGCACCTATATGAACTCCGCATCAGGCCTGGAGTCCGAGATTGCGTCCGTAATCACCGGTATCATTCTTCTTTTCTCCGCTTGCAACGCCTATATTCGTTACCTAGTGAATAAGGAAAAGCTGGAATTGGAGGAGCGGAGTAAGAAGCAGGAGAAGAGTAAAGCGGAAGGAGCCGAGGGGGAAGTAAAAGAGATAGATGAAAAAAGAGAAGTAGAGGAAAATAGGGGAGAAACAAAAGTGATGGAAGGAGGGAACGTATAATGGAAAGAATCATTATCGATGGACTGTCCTTTTCCTTACCGCTTTTTATCATGGCAGTAGGAGGAATCTACAGTGAGAAAAGCGGAATCACAAACCTCGCTTTGGAAGGTTTCCAAGGGATGGGCGCATTTACCGGAGCCCTAGCAGCGGTCATTATGATGAATCTTGGAATCGGAAATGCCACAACACAGTTTTTATGCCGCGATTTTCTTTGCCGTACTGGGAGGAGCCTTATATTCCTCTCTTCATGCCGTGCTATGCATTAGGATGAAAGCAAATCAGGTCATCAGCGGCGTGGTGCTGAATATTCTGGCCATGTCCTTAACTGCCTACCTCTGCAAGGCTCTTAACAAGGGACTTTTCCATGCGGCATCCGATAAGTTTGTGCTTAGCGTTTCGGATAAATTTACAGTGCCCGGACTTTCGGCTATCCCGGTTCTGGGGGCATTTTTTAAGGATATTTATCCCTTTGAAGTTTTGATTATCATAGCTGCCTTTGTATGCTGGTACATCCTTTACCAGACTCGTTACGGTATGAATCTTCGCGCCTGTGGAGACAATCCTCATGCTGTGGATGCGGCAGGAGAGAGTGTGAGCCGAACCCGTACCATTGCGGTAATGTTTTCCGGAGCCCTTTCAGGCCTTGCGGGAATTTGCTTTGCTTATTCCATTTCCGGAAATTTTTCCTCCGCGATTTTCGTGGGCTATGGCTACTTGTCCATTGCGGCACTTATCTTCGGAAACTGGACTATTTTACCGACTCTGGCTTCCTGTCTGCTTTTCGGTTTTGCTCGTTCCGGAGGATATTTTCTTGTACAGAAGATGCAGATGCCTAGCAGTTACTCGGATCTTGCGATGACACTGCCCTATATCTTGACCTTGCTGCTTTTGATTTTCTTCTCGAAGTTTAACAGAGCACCGAGAGCTCTGGGAGAGATTTATGATAAGGGTAAGCGGTAAAACTTCGAAGAGATAAAGAGAAGAGAAAAACAAAAGAGACGAATAAAAGAGAACACTTGGAAGAGATAAACATGGCGAAATAATAAAAAGGCTAAAAACATAAATGCATAGAAAACAAGGAAGGGGTGGCTATGGGAATTCGTTTTTATAATGCAAGAATCCTGACTATGCAGGACAATATGGAAATTCTTGACGGAGAGCTCTGGACGGAAAGGAGCGAATCAGCTATATCGGCCCGCAGAGAAAAGATATACAGGCAAGTTTTGAGCGGGAAATCGACCTAAAAGGGAACCTCATTCTTCCCGGTTTTAAGGATGCGCATACCCACTCTGCCATGACTTTCCTTCGCTCCTATGCGGACGACCTTCCCCTATGGGATTGGCTTTCGAAACAGGTCTTTCCCATGGAGGCGAAGCTTAGAGGAGAGGATATTTATTCCTTTTCGAAGCTTGCGATTCTTGAATATTTAAGCTCAGGTATCACAGCTTGCTTTGATATGTATTTTCATCCGGAGGAAATGGCGCGCCTTGCGGTAGATACGGGCTTCCGTACCGTTTTAGTCCCGGGCTTAAATGATTTTAATTTTTCTTTGGAAGAAATGCGGGACTGCTATCAAAAGTACAATGCTTTTCATCCTCTCGTTTCCTATCAGCTCGGATTCCATGCGGAGTACACGACTTCGAAAGAGTTGATGGAAGGGTTAGCCAAAATCTCGGAAGAGTTTAAGGCACCGGTATTTACTCATAATTCTGAGACAAAAGGGGAGGTGGCAGGTTGTCTGGAACGATACGGCATGACACCGACCGCGCTCATGGACTCCCTTGGGATGCTGAACTACGGCGGAGGCGGATACCACTGCGTTTACTTAAGTGATGAAGACATGGACATTTTCAAAAAAAGGGGAATGACGGTTGTCACGAATCCGGGCTCCAATATGAAGCTGGCAAGCGGTGTTCCTCGTACGGCAGAACTCCTAAAAAGGGGGATTCCTATGGCAATCGGTACAGATGGCTCGGCAAGCAATAACTGTCTGGATATGTTCCGGGAAATGTTTTTAGTTACCGGACTTGCCAAGATACGGGAAGAGGATGCAAGTGTAGTTTCCGCAGAAGAGGTTTTGAAAATGGCCTGCGTGAACGGCGCGCATTGCATGGGACTTAAAGACGCGGACTGTCTTTCCGAAGGGAAGCTTGCAGATCTTTGTGTGCTGGATCTTCATCAGCCGAATATGCAGCCCGTGAATTCCATTGTGAAAAATATCGTCTACAGCGGCAGTAAGCAAATGTAGATCTCACCATGGTAAACGGAAAGATTCTTTATGAAAAGGGAGCGTTCTTTATCGGAGAGGATCCTGAAGAAATCTATGCGAAGGCTAATCGCCGTATGCAGGAATTAAAGGGGTAAAGATGAGAGTAGGAATAATTGGAACAGGATTTATTGCGGATGTCCATGCTGCAGCATTGCGAGCGGCAGGACAGGATATCGTGGCGATTTGCGGAAATGAGGAGGCGGTTCTCGCCTCCTTTTCCAAGAAATGGGGAATTGCAAACAGCTATGCGGATTATCGGGACATTCCTTTGGAAAATCTTGACGCCGTGCATATCTGTACACCGCCGAATACACACTATGCCATAGCGAAGTATTTTCTGGAAAAGAATCTGGAGTTGGAAGAAAATCGGGAGTTAGAAAAGAACCTGGAGTTAGAAAAGAATCAGGAATTGGGAAAAAACCGGATTTCAGAGATAAATTTTAATATAGGAAAAAATCCTGAAAAAAACCTTGGAAAAAAATAAAGGAAAGCTGGCCATTGTCTGTGAAAAGCCTCTCTGCCTGGATACGGAAGAGGGAAAAGAACTTTTGGAGCTTGTGAAACAGTCGGGAACGCCTTTTGGAGTCTGCTTCCATAACCGTTTTTATCCGGCTATTCGGAAAATGCGCGAGCTTCTGAAAAGCGGAGAGCTCGGAAGACCGATTCTCCTCTACGGTGCCTATGAGCAGGAATTTCACATTCCCCCCGTTCCCTATTCCTGGCGTTTTGATGTAAAGGACGGCAACCATCTTCGCGCCGTTTCGGAAATCGGTTCTCATGTCTTAGACCTTACGCATTTCTTGCTGGAAAAGCCGGTAATCACTCTACAGGCTGCTTTTCAGAACCGAAACCATGTCTTATTTAAAGATCAGGCAGGTATGCTGTGGGATAAAGAAGACGCGGGAAAACTTCCCGTTCCGATTGAAAATGAGGATACGGCTATTCTTGATATGGAGGTCCGGGGAGGATGCAGAGTCTCTCTTGCTCTTTCGGAGGTAAGTTACGGTAAACAGAACCACATTTTTCTGAATCTAATCTGTGAAAGGGGAAGACTCGGCTGGGATAATGACAGGGCTGATCTGCTTTCTTTCTCTTCAGAAAAAGGAAGCTCAAAAGAACTGAGCCTCGGTATGCAAACAGGTTACAAAGACTGCTTCCGGGAGATGTTTAGCGATTTTTATAAAGCTATAGCTGAGGGACGGAGTCCTCTTATGGCAACGCCTTCTGATGCTTTGCAAAATGAAGAGCTTTGCGAGGCATTTTATAGAAGTGCTAAAGCGGAAAAGGAATTTATATTCAGTGATGCCTTGGAACAGGAGAAGGCTAAGCCGGATTCATTGGAAGAAGCCGATTTAAAAGAAGAGGTAGAGAATTTTGGAAAAGAGAAGTGTGAAAAAAAGAAGCGAAAGGATTTTTTGATTCGGCATTATTCCATGGAGCTTTTGGAAGGGGAGCACACCTTCTTTTCGGAGTGCTATCATTCTCCAAACCGCAATGAGGAGGGAAAGCTCTTAGCCTCTACCATGTACGGCTTATATTGTAAGGAACCGAAGAGCTATTCCGACTTCCATAAACTAAGTCACGAAGAAATCTGGACTTTTTTAGAAGGAGACTCCTTTACTCTTTATCTCTTATATGAAGACGGTTCAGTGGACACGGTAACTCTTGGTTCGGATCTGGCTTCCGGGCAGCTTCTGCAATATACGGTTCCGGTAGGAGTAATACAGGCCGGTTGTCTAAACCCCGGCGGCGAGTATGCTTTGTACAGCTGCACCGTAGTACCGGCTTTTGATTGGCAATGCTTTACTATGGTAAGCACAGAAGAGATTATGCAAAAATATGGAGAAAAGCAGGAAATCAAAGACTTCTATCAAAGACTATATAAAAGAATAGAGAAGTAGAACTGTAAATAACTTTATTATTGGACATAGCCCTATAGGATAATAAAGGAGAGAATCATACAAAATGGAATAAGTATTGACAGAGCACTTTTCCAATGCTAAGGTTCTTAAGTTGTTATCGAAAGGGGACTCTTTAGAGACTTACAAGAGAAATACCCTTATGACTTTTTAGGAGGAAATATGGGCGAGCAGTTTGGAAATCTTTTTAGACAGTATCCGTGGCAGATGCTCTGTGTTATTTCATTTTTATTTATTGTAGGACAGGTTGTACTACTTTACATTGCAAAACAGCGCGGTTGGTCAATGAGAGTTAGACCGTTACGCATTCTGGTATTTGTGGTTTTGTTTTTCTTTTCCATATATGCGATGATTACAGGACAGACTTTCTAAGCTTAGATAAGAGAAAGTACCGATTGCTCTTTTTGAAGTATCGGTACTTTTTGCTTTTGGGGCATATACAACCCTATAATTGGGGAAAACTTTGTACTTTAGAATCACGCTATGATTTTTAATTGAACCTTTCAAGAGTATTTAGAAAAATTCCTTTAAAATGTCTTTAGGAGAGCTGATATTCCTCAAGTAGAGACTTTCTAAAGCTTTCGCTTTCTGAGGCTTTTGCAATATCGTCAATGCGTCCATCTTTTACTAGCAGCCCCATCAATTTTGCCATTTTTGTTTCGGATTCAGCTCTACCCTCGGCTCTACCTTCGGCTCTTCCCTCTAAAACTGCTTCTTTTTTCCACTGTTGTTTTAGTCGTTCAAAATAGCTGGCCATAATTCCTTCCTCTCCTTTCTCAATGGCGTTATTTTCTTTTAACTCGAAAACTCTTCTGGCAAGAACTTTAGAATGCATCTTTTTAGGATCTGTTATATAAAAATCCTCAATCAATTTACCTAATTCTGTGTTATCACGAATGTACGTATTGAGATAAACAATATGAGTTTTATCTTGGAATGGCTCTCCGGTTTCCTCTATCACCCTGGAAATATGATAGATTTGTTTATTTCTTTTTAAAACATCCTTTCCACAAATAAATATAACATAGCTTTCGGGTAAATGCTCGAAATTCTGTCCGCTATGCAGGATGTTCATATCAATCATTCCGGAATGATAGCGTGCGCGTAAGGGGGCTTGCCCCCTGTGCCCCGTTTTGTATTTCAATGTTATAGACAGTGCCGGTTTTATCGGTACAATAACAATCTAGTATAAGGGATCTTCCTTGGAGATTTTTTAGATCCATCTGCAAGTTTTGTGATTTAACCCGTAAGTCGGGTTTATTCAAAACAATTTGTAAAATATATTCGGTGCATTTCATATCTTTTAAGACGACACGCATGAAAGCATCATCCATTAAAATGAGCCTGGGAATAGTCTCTCGCACCCAATCCTGAGTGGGAAAACTGTTAGAACAAGACGCGGATTTCTTCATGTAGTACCCTCCTTAGAGAATGTAAAAAAGAAAATAGAAATCAGAAATGAATTAGATTAGAATTAAAAAAACGATTAGAAAGTTAGACTTAGAAATAAATTGAGTCCTGAAAAACAGAACAAGAAATCATAAGAATCATAACAGGGATAGTGTAACAAAGAAAATATAAAATGCCTATACTTCATATTCGGATAAGGTTTAAAGGATTCTTTCAGGAATAAATTATAGGAAATACTTTTGAAATCAACAAAATACAAACTTCAAAAATAAAACTGTAAAATTTCCGACAAAAAAATCCGATAAAAAATTCCGACAAAAAATAAAAAAACTGCTTGACACTACATTTTCATAGTGCTAAGATACACAGGCTGTCGCTCCAAACGAGAGGTGGCAAGTACCTTGAAAATCAAAGATCGAATAATACACAGACCCTGAAGATTCTTGAAATAAGTTCTTCTAAAAGAAGAACAAAAAAGCCGGAGTTCCGGCAGAGAAAATTCAGAAGCACAGAAATGTGCAGCGAAAAACCTAATTACAGTAATTAAGGAAAAACAAAAGCTAAGCTAAGTTTTGACTTGGACTGAACTTTAAGAGAGAAATCTCTTTCATTTTTATGAGAGTTCGATCCTGGCTCAGGATGAACGCTGGCGGCGTGCCTAACACATGCAAGTCGAACGAGATGCGTATCGGAAAGCTTCGGCCGGAAGATGCGTTATCTAGTGGCGGACGGGTGAGTAACACGTGGGTAACCTGCCTTATGGAGGGGGATAACAGAGAGAAATCACTGCTAATACCGCATAAGCACACATTGCCGCATGGCAGAGTGTGAAAAGATTTATCGCCATAAGATGGACCCGCGTCTGATTAGCCAGTTGGCAGGGGTAAAAGCCTACCAAAGCAACGATCAGTAGCCGATCTGAGAGGATGACCGGCCACATTGGGACTGAGACACGGCCCAAACTCCTACGGGAGGCAGCAGTGGGGAATATTGCACAATGGGGGAAACCCTGATGCAGCGACGCCGCGTGAGTGAAGAAGTATTTCGGTATGTAAAAGCTCTATCAGCAGGGAAGATAATGACAGTACCTGACTAAGAAGCCCCGGCTAACTACGTGCCAGCAGCCGCGGTAATACGTAGGGGGCAAGCGTTATCCGGATTTACTGGGTGTAAAGGGAGCGTAGACGGAATGGCAAGTCTGAAGTGAAAACCCCGGGCTCAACCTGGGGACTGCTTTGGAAACTGTTGTTCTAGAGTGTTGGAGAGGTAAGTGGAATTCCTGGTGTAGCGGTGAAATGCGTAGATATCAGGAAGAACACCGGAGGCGAAGGCGGCTTACTGGACAATAACTGACGTTGAGGCTCGAAAGCGTGGGGATCAAACAGGATTAGATACCCTGGTAGTCCACGCTGTAAACGATGAATACTAGGGTGTCGGGGTGCAAAGCATCTCGGTGCCGTCGCTAACGCAATAAGTATTCCACCTGGGGAGTACGTTCGCAAGAATGAAACTCAAAGGAATTGACGGGGACCCGCACAAGCGGTGGAGCATGTGGTTTAATTCGAAGCAACGCGAAGAACCTTACCAAGTCTTGAGATCCCATTGACAGAGTATGTAATGTACTTTCCCTTCGGGGCAATGGTGACAGGTGGTGCATGGTTGTCGTCAGCTCGTGTCGTGAGATGTTGGGTTAAGTCCCGCAACGAGCGCAACCCCTATAGTTAGTAGCCAGCAGTAAGATGGGCACTCTAACTAGACTGCCAGGGATAACCTGGAGGAAGGCGGGGATGACGTCAAATCATCATGCCCCTTATGACTTGGGCTACACACGTGCTACAATGGCGTAAACAAAGGGAAGCAAGAGGGCGACCTTAAGCAAATCTCAAAAATAACGTCTCAGTTCGGACTGTAGTCTGCAACCCGACTACACGAAGCTGGAATCGCTAGTAATCGCAGATCAGCATGCTGCGGTGAATACGTTCCCGGGTCTTGTACACACCGCCCGTCACACCATGGGAGTTGGTAATGCCCGAAGTCAGTGTCCCAAGAGAGGGAGCTGCCGAAGGCAGGACTGATGACTGGGGTGAAGTCGTAACAAGGTAGCCGTATCGGAAGGTGCGGCTGGATCACCTCCTTTCTAAGGATAAAGTAGGGGTTTGTGTGTTATTCGATTTTTGAAACACCGAGTTTTCATAAAGAAAACTTGATGTGTACAAGGTGAACTCGAAGAGTTTACTTTTCGAAGAAAAGTTTTCGACGGCAATCCGATGCCGGAGAAAACCCTTATAAAGGTAAATTCGAAAAAAGTATCTTTGATAAAACAATTAAATAATTCATTCTTGTTTGGTGCTGATGCGTTTAGGGGAAACACCCGTTCCCATCCCGAACACGACGGTTAAGACTTAAACGGCCGAAAATACTTTGCTGGTAACGGCACGGAAAGATAGGTGGGTGCCAAACATTTTTTAGAAAATAAAAGAGAATGAAATACAATGCTGCGAGGAGCACAGGAGGTTCATGACTTCCCATTGTACTGCTTACGAAAGTAAGCATCGTACCTTGAAAACTACATATCAAGAAAGAAATAATTATTCTAGTAAATAGAGTAAGACATCCGAGGGTACAAGGTAAAACTTGTACAAACAATCGAGAGTAAGAAGAGAAATCTTCTTCACAATCAGAAAAAGAGATACACGCTAGTATCTCAAAACACTTGAGAAGTCAAGTGGAGAATTGGTTAAGCAATAAGAGCATAGGGTGAATGCCTAGGCACTGAGAGCCGAAGAAAGACGTGATAAGCTGCGAAAAGCTGCGGGGATTGGCAAATACGAGTTGATCCGCAGATATCTGAATGGGGAAACCCACTAGAGAAGAGCTCTAGTACTGTACAGCCAATACATAACTGTACAGAGGGAACCCGCTGAACTGAAACATCTAAGTAGGCGGAGGAAGAGAAAACAACCGTGATTCCGAAAGTAGTGGCGAGCGAAATCGGAAGAGCCCAAACCGAGGTGCGTGCACCTCGGGGTTCGGACTGCATAAAGATCTGTAAGTGAGTGGAAGCCGATGGAAATAGGCGCCATAGAGGGTGAAAGCCCCTTACACGAAGCGTAAAGGATTAAGCAGTATCCAGAGTACTGTCAGACACGTGGAACCTGGCAGGAAGACGGGGGGGACCACCCCCCAAGGCTAAATACTACTCAGTGACCGATAGCGATTAGTACTGTGAAGGAAAGGTGAAAAGGACCCCGGGAGGGGAGTGAAAGAGAACCTGAAACCCTGTGTTTACAAACTGTGGAACAGCGCAAGCTGAACCGCGTACTTTTTGTAGAACGGTCCGGCGAGTTATAGTTACTGGCAAGGTTAAGGACTTTAGGTCCGGAGCCGAAGCGAGAGCAAGTCTTAATAGGGCGTTAAGTCAGTAAATATAGACCCGAAACCGGGTGACCTATCCATGTCCAGGATGAAGCTAAAGTAAAATTTGGTGGAGGTCCGAACGCACATCCGTTGAAAAGGGTGGCGATGAGGTGTGGATAGCGGAGAAATTCCAATCGAACCCGGAGATAGCTGGTTCTCCTCGAAATAGCTTTAGGGCTAGCCTCGCTGATAAGTCTTTCGCAGGTAGAGCACTGAATTCTTGAGGGGGCGTCAAAGTCTACCAAGAGATATCAAACTCCGAATGGCGGTAAGATATAAGCGGGAGTCAGACTGCGGGATATAAATTCCGTAGTCAAAAGGGAAACAGCCCAGATCTACAGCTAAGGTCCCAAAGTACATGTTAAGTGGTAAAGGATGTGGGATTTCATAGACAACTAGGATGTTGGCTTAGAAGCAGCCACACATTCAAAGAGTGCGTAATAGCTCACTAGTCGAGAGGTCCTGCGCCGAAAATTAACGGGGCTAAAACATGACACCGAAGCTTAGGGATGTATTTATACATCGGTAGAGGAGCATTGAAAACGAGATGAAGCGGTACCGAAAGGATCCGTGGATTGTTTTGAAGAGAGAATGCCGGAATGAGTAGCGAGATGGAGGTGAGAATCCTCCAGGCCGAATATCTAAGGTTTCCAGGGTAAAGCTGATCTGCCCTGGGTAAGTCGGGGCCTAAGGCGAGGCGGAGACGCGTAGTCGATGGACAACTGGTGTAGATTCCAGTACCTTACTAAATCAGAAATGTGGGGACACATGGAGAAAGAGAGAGCCGGGAATGAGAAGACCGGTGCAAGGGAGGTAGGAGTGTAGTAGGAAAAACCGCTATACAATCTGAAGACCTGATGCGGATCGAAATAAAGTAGAGAAGCTCTTCGACTCTGTGGCGAGAAAAGCCGCTATAGTGTTTAGTAAGCCCGTACCGCAAACCGACACAGGTAGATGAGGAGAGAATCCTAAGGCCGGCGGGAGAAGCATTGTTAAGGAACTCGGCAAAAATGACCCCGTAACTTCGGGAGAAGGGGTGCCCAGGCAACTGGGCCGCAGAGAAAAGGCTCAAGCAACTGTTTAGCAAAAACACAGGTCTATGCGAAACCGTAAGGTAAAGTATATGGGCTGACGCCTGCCCGGTGCTGGAAGGTTAAGAGGAGAGGTTAGAGCAATCGAAGCTTTGAATTGAAGCCCCAGTAAACGGCGGCCGTAACTATAACGGTCCTAAGGTAGCGAAATTCCTTGTCGGGTAAGTTCCGACCCGCACGAAAGGCGTAATGATTTGAGCGCTGTCTCAACAATGCACCCGGTGAAATTGAAGTGCCAGTGAAGATGCTGGTTACCCGCGCCAGGACGGAAAGACCCCATGGAGCTTTTACTCCAGCTTGATACTGGGATTCGGTAATGTATGCACAGGATAGGTGGGAGACTGAGAAGATAGGACTTCGGTTTTATCAGAGTCGTTGTTGGGATACCACCCTTATGTTATTGGATTTCTAACCTTAGGCCGTAAGCCGGTCAAGGGACAATGTCAGGTGGGGAGTTTGACTGGGGCGGTCGCCTCCGAAAGAGTATCGGAGGCGCTCAAGAGTTCCCTCAGGATGGTTGGAAACCATCCAAAGAGTGTAAAGGCATAAGGGGAGCCTGACTGCGAGGTTGACGGACCAAGCAGAGTAGAAATACGGACTTAGTGATCCGGTGGTATGAAAGTGGGATTGCCATCGCTCAACGGATAAAAAGCTACCCTGGGGATAACAGGCTGATCTCCCCCAAGAGTTCACATCGACGGGGAGGTTTGGCACCTCGATGTCGGCTCATCGCATCCTGGGGCTGAAGTCGGTCCCAAGGGTTGGGCTGTTCGCCCATTAAAGCGGTACGCGAGCTGGGTTCAGAACGTCGTGAGACAGTTCGGTCCCTATCCGGCGCGGGCGTAGGATATTTGAGAGGATCTGTCCTTAGTACGAGAGGACCGGGATGGACTGACCTCTGCTGAACCTGTTGGGAATCAATCCCATCGCAGGGTAGGCAAGTTGGGAATGGATAAACGCTGAAGGCATCTAAGCGTGAAGCCAACCTCAAGATGAGATATCCCATCGTTAGGAGTAAGACCCCTTGAAGAGAACGAGGTAGATAGGACTGAGGTGTAAGTGTAGCAATACATTCAGCTGACAGTTACTAATAGGTCGAGGGCTTATCCAATGCGTCTGATTGATTTGTTTTACTTCTAGAGTTATTTCTTTGATATGTTGTTTTTCTGAGGAAAGGTAGTTGTTAGGTAATTGTGACCTAGGGATTACTAAGCACTCGGTGAGATATAAACTTCCATTATAGGAAGCAGGTACGAAATGGCCCGGTGGCTCAGTTGGTTAGAGCGCCGCCCTGTCACGGCGGAGGTCGACGGTTCGAATCCGTTCCGGGTCGCTAGGCTTTAAAGCACATCTGATAAGATGTGCTTTTTTCTTTTGTAATTTTATCTCAATTTTACCTTCTTCTATAAGTTTTTGTTTTTACCCTAGAAATACTAATTAATTTTTTTATAGAATATATTTATTAAATAATAATTATTGTAATGAAATACTTTCAAATTATTCAGTCGCTTTATCTATTTTTATGTGCATTTTTATATAATTGTTCTTGAATTCATACTTTAAAACTGCTATTATTCATTTTGTGAGCGAAGATTTTAGCGTATATTTTTACAAACAAGTATCGCTCGGCTTTTCTAGCTTTAGAAAAGAGTTACCCCCATCATGGGGAAGAATAAAGGAGGATAGTAGATGAAAAAAAGAAATTTAGCACTGCTTACAGCGCTTCTTGCTCTGGCTTTAACAGCTTGTGGAGGCGGTTCTGATGCAGGAGATGCAGCGAAAGGATCTGAGGCATCCAAGGAGGAAGGTGCTGCCTCTTCCGGGAAGGAGCTTCGTCTTGTTAATGGTAAGATTGAGGTAGATGCACAGCTGAAAGAGCTTGCTGCAGCTTATGAGAAGGAAAGCGGTGTTAAGGTCAATATTGAGTCCATGGGTGGTGGAATCGATATTCAGGGAACAGTCAAGGGGTACTTCCAGGCTGACAATATGCCGGACATCTTCGTAAACGGCGGTTCTTCCGATTTTAAAAACTGGGAGGGCTATCTTGTGGATATGTCCAACGAGAAGTGGGTTTCCGATACGGAAGCGGCTTTCAAGGATGATGCAGGAAAGGTAATCGGATTTCCTTACACAACGGAAGCTATCGGTTTAGCTTATAACGCTGATATTTTAGAGAAGGCCGGCATTGATCCGAAGTCCATCACAGGACCGGAATCCATGAAAAAGGCTTTTGAGACTTTAAATAGTAAGAAAGATGAGCTTGGATTAACTGCGGTTATCGGTTATGTTGCAGAAGCGACTAACCTTTATTGGTCCACCGGTAATCACCTTTTCGGTGTATATGAGGATGCCGGATTAAAGAGAGATGATACCAATTACTTCGATCTTCTCCAGGATGGTGGAAGAATTGATAATGAGCGTTTCACAAAGTATGCAGAGATGGTAGATCTTTTCAACAAGTATGCTGACCCTGCACTGCTTGTTTCCGGAACATACGATCAGCAGATTCAGAATTTCTCTTCCGCAAAGTACGCTTTTGTAACACAGGGGTCTTGGATTGGTGCAACCATTACCAACGACAACAAAGAGGCTTATGAAGCTGCAGGAAGCTTTAAGGTTGGTATGATTCCGTATGCTTTTGAGGAAGGAATTGACACCATTCAGACCAACTCTCCATCTTGGTGGGCTGTTTATGATAACGACAACAAGGAAGAATCGCTGAAGTTCTTACAGTGGGTTTCTGAAGATGCAGGACAGAAGATTCTTGTAGAAAAGGCAGGATTCATCAGTCCGTTTAAGTCTATCAGCTATGTAGCAAGCGATCCTTTTGCACAGACTATTTCCGACTATACTAAGGCCGGAAAGACTTCTGCTTGGCACTGGTTAGGAAACAAGGAAGGTCTTGCACAGAACGCATTAGGTGTTGTATATCAGGACTTTGCTTCCGGTAATTTGGATGTAAATGGTTTCGTTGAGGCTGTAGAAAAGGTAGTTGCCCAGTACTACGAGGGTTAATTCCGATAAGAGGCTATAGCTTGCAATTCGGTATAAATTATATTTTGATTTGCGATTTTAATCTAAGTAGAATAAAACTGATAAGCGGGGCAGCACTGCTGCCCCATTTTTTCAAAAGGGGGAACACATGACAGGACGAAATACAAAAATCGAGTCCACAGTCCTACTCTTTGTAGGAGCTATAGCCATGTTGGCTGCTCTCTTTTTTGCTTTTACCATGAAAGCAAATTATAGTGGGGCATTAAAGAGTTTTGCGACATTTAGAGGAACGATACTGATTATTGGGGCAATCTTATTTTTAAGAGGATTGTACTTAGTTCCCAGTACCAGACATCATAGAAAGATTGTTTACTTTCTTTTTCTTTTTCCCCTGCTTTTTGCATTTTTTGTTACCGTAATCATTCCCTTAATCCTCGGTATCGGCTATTCCTTTACTGATTGGACAGGAATAAAATTTACAAAAGTAGTAGGGCTTCAAAATTACTTGAAGATGTTTTCCGATCAGGCCTTTATCTGGTCTGTGCTGATTACTTTCGGTTTTGTAATCATGAACGTAATTTTGATTAATTTGGTGGGTTTCTTACTTGCTCTCCTTTGCACAACCAAGCTTAGAGGAGTTGCTTTTTTCAGAGCGGCTTATTTCCTTCCGAATCTTATCGGAGGAATTGTACTTGGTTATATCTGGCAGTTCGTCTTTAACAATGTACTTTTAAAGTACTTTAATTTTTCCATGCTTTCCGATACGAAGTTGGCTATGCTTGCTATTATCATTGTCTATATCTGGCAGTATGGCGGATACATTATGTTGATTTATGTTACGGGGCTTACGCAGATACCGGGAGATGTTCTGGAAGCTGCTTCCATTGACGGTGCAAGCACTACACAAACCTTATTTAAGGTAAAGATTCCGATGATTGCATCTACCGTAACGATTTGTACTTTCTTAACCCTTACTTCTGCTTTTAAGCAGTTTGATGTAAACATGGCTTTAACCAACGGTACCGGTTCCGTGGCAAACTTCCTCGGTTCTTACCTCTCTAACGGTACGCAGATGTTGGCTTTAAATATTTACAACACCGCCATTGCAAAGAACAGCTATGCTCTTGCACAGGCGAAGGCTGTTTTATTCTTCATTATCTTGGCTGTAATTTCTTTGATTCAAGTTCGAATCAGCAATAGTAGAGAGGTGGAAATGTGATGAGTAAGACAAAGAATGAAAAAGAGCATCCTTTTAGGAGTAGTGGGGACTTGTATCGCGTTATATATTCTTTTTTTCCCTTTTATCTGGTAGTAATGAATGCATTTAAGAAGCAGGCGGATATTGTAGCCAATCCGGTTAGTGCCGCCGGCGTAAATGCTTCTCAGCTTCTTAAGAATCTTAATGCGGTAATTAACAACTCTAACTTTAATTTCTGGTATGCCTTCGGTACTTCTGCCATGGTTACGATTATCTCTTTACTGCTTCTTGTTGTATTGGGAAGTATGGCAGCATGGGTAATCAGCAGAAATAACAAAAAAAGCCTGGGCTACTACGATTTATATGGTTTTTTTATTGCTTCTATGATTATTCCTTTCCAAGTGGTTATGCTTCCCTTAGTTTCCACCTTCCGTGATGTGGGAAAATTTATTGGAATCAATATGCTCCAGTCCATACATGGAATCGTATTTGCTTATTTGGGCTTTGGCGGTGCAATGACGGTATTTATCTTGACCGGTTTTATCAAGGGAATTCCTTATGAGCTTGAGGAAGCGGCGGCGATTGACGGCTGTTCTCCGGAGGGAACTTTCTTTAAAATTATTTTCCCGCTCTTAAGACCGATTATCACGACAGTCACCATCTTAAACGGAATGTGGATTTGGAATGACTATTTGCTTCCCTCTCTTATGCTTGGACAAAACGGAAAAGTAAAGACGCTTCCGGTTGCTGTGCAGGCATTTGTGGGTTCCTATGTTAAGCAGTGGGACCTCATTCTCTCTGCAGCACTTCTGGCTATTTTACCGATGATTATCATATTTATCGTGGGACAGAAGCAGATTATGAGCGGAATGGTGGAAGGAGCCGTGAAAGGTTAAGAGAGAAAACGGTCTAAATAAAGGTATAAGAGGCTTCTTATGGCGAGAATTAAAGATATTGCAAAAATGGCAAAGGTAAGCCCCTCAACCGTTTCCAATGTAATTCACAAAAGAGCGAATAAGGTAAGTCCGGAAATCTACGCAAGAGTCGAGAAAATTCTGGAAGAAGAACATTATGTTACCCATATGGGGCTAGGATGCTGTCGAAGAAGGGTTCAAAGCTCATAGCCCTCATTCTTGCGTATAAGAGGATTGAAAAAGAGAGTATTGTTGAGGATCCCTTTGTGGCTTCTGTAGTCGGAGCGGTACAGCTTGCTCTGCAAAATGCCGGATATTTTCTTCTTCTGTACAGTAATCCCGATATGGATGAATGTGCGCGGATTTCCAAGGAGTGGAATGTGGAAGGCATTATTCTGCTTGGAGCAAAGAGAGAAGGATATTATAAGATTCGGGAATTCCTCACGGTGCCTGTAGTTTCTATCGATACGCCTTTTTTACAAGAGGATCAGTCCTATGTGAATATAGGTCTTGAGGATTTTAAGGCGGCGAAAGAAATGACTCGATACCTTCTGTCTATGGGGCATAAACAAATTGCCTTTTTCTCTTTAACGGAGGGGGGAGACCTTTTAAAGAGAAAATATATTGATACGGAACGCTACGCAGGGTACAAGGAAGCAATGGAAGAAGCAGGACTTTTTGCGGGAGACTGGCATAATTTGTCGTTTACGGAAGTAGAGAGAAAGAAACAGTATCTGGAATTTTATAAAGAAAAATTCTTTCATGCCACTGCGGTTTTTGTAACGGCAGACATTATGGCGCTGGAGCTGATTCGCTTCTGCGAGGACCATGGCGTAAGAATACCGGAACAGCTTTCTGTGGTTGGATTTGACGGGATAAAGATAGGGAAGGCTTTGCATCCCATGCTGACTACGATGGAGCAGGATAGTGCGGAAAAAGGAAAAAGAGCGGTAAAAGAACTTTTTGAACTGATTAAAGTAGAATCCATGCATTCCTCTGCTGAAAGGGCGGAAAGAAGTGAAGAGAACAAATTTGCCCGCAAGGATATTCGGCTTCCGGCAAGATTGTTTATCGGAGAGACTGTGATTAAGCCGGAGTAGGAAGAGGAAAAAGCGGAAAAGCGAAAGCAAGAAGAAATGGAAAAGCGAAAGTAAGAAGAAACGAAAAAGCGAAAGCAAGAAGAAAAGGGAATAAAACTAAAGTGAATCATAAAGTGAATCATAAAGTGAATCATAAAGGAGTAGGGAAATGAAAAAAAACTGGTGGAAAGAAGCGGTAGTGTATCAGATTTATCCGAGAAGTTTCTGTGACAGCAATGGTGACGGAATCGGCGATTTACAAGGGATTATTTTAAAGCTTAATTATTTGAAAGAGTTGGGGATTGATGTGATTTGGCTTTCTCCGGTATATCGCTCTCCCAACGATGATAACGGTTATGATATTTCCGACTACGAAGATATCATGGAAGAATTCGGCACGATGGAAGACTTTGATGAGCTGCTTAAAGAAGCGCACAATCGAGGTATTAAGATTGTGATGGATCTTGTGGTGAACCACAGTAGTGATGAGCACGCCTGGTTTATAGAGAGCCGAAAAGATAGAGAAAAATCCGAAGAGGGATTTCTACATTTGGAGAAAGGGACGAAAAACTCAGCGAAGTTTCTCCGGAAGAAGCAGAGCATTTTTCAATCGGATATTGTAGAATTTCAAGGAGAGAAATTACTGCCTCCCAATAACTGGGGATCTTATTTCTCAGGTTCTGCATGGGGATTTGATAAAAAAACGGGAGAGTTTTATTTGCACCAGTTTTCCAAGAAGCAACCGGATTTAAACTGGGAAAAATCCGGAAGTGCGAAAGGAAGTTTTTGAGATGATGAGTCGCTGGTGCGAAAAGGGAATCGACGGTTTCCGTATGGATGTCATTTCTTTAATTTCCAAGCCGGATGGTCTCCCGAGTCAGCCGATTCTTAAGGGCTCCGTTTATGGCAATGCAGGTGCTGTGTGTGCAAACGGGCCGAAGGTACACGAGTATCTAAAGGAAATGAATGAGAAAGTCTTATCTCGTTTTGATCTTATGACAGTAGGAGAGACTGCAGGAGTAACTCTTGAAGAAGCGAAAAAATATGCCAATTCCGAAGGAACCGAACTCAACATGGTCTTCCAGTTTGAGCATGTAGACTTGGATATTAACCCAAAATACGGCTTTAAGTGGGCAAAAGAAAAAATGCCTCTCGTTCCGCTAAAGAAGAATCTTGCAAAGTGGCAAAATGGTCTTCATGATCTTGCCTGGAACAGCCTTTACCTTTGCAATCATGACCAGCCTCGAATTGTTTCTCGTCTTGGAGCAGAGAACGGAGAACTAAGAGAGCGTTCCGCGAAATGTATTGCAACCTTTCTTCATATGATGCAAGGAACACCCTATATTTATCAGGGAGAAGAGCTTGGAATGGTGAATTACCCCTTTACGGACCTTTCCGAGTTTCGAGACTTAGAGAGTATTAATGCCTTTTCGGAGCTTACGGAAAAGCTGCATTTAAGTATGGAAGAACTCTTTCCGCTAATCGCCCATAAGAGTAGGGACAATGCGCGGACGCCCATGCAGTGGGATGACACGAAAGAAGCCGGCTTTACAAGCGGAAAGCCTTGGATTTCCGTAAATCCGAATTATACGGAGATCAATGCAAAGGAAGAGCTCAGTCGAGAAGATTCTGTTTTCCATTACTATAAAAAGCTGATTAGCTTAAGACACAATTCGGAACTGATTGTATATGGCGATTTCCGCCTTTTGGAGGAGGAAGATCCGGATCTCTTTGTCTATGAGAGACAGTTGGGAGAAAAGAAATTACTATGCGTTTGCAATGTTTCAGGAAATGCGCGACATTACAGCATTCCGGAAGAATTTCGGCAAGGCAGAGTTCTTATTCAAAACATAGAGGGGAATACTGTTTTTGATGGAGAGCTTGCTCCGTATGAGGCCTATGTTTTGGAGATGGAGTAAGCAGATAAAAGTTGGAGTAAGCAGATAAAAGATAAAGTAAGTAGAAAATGATAGAGTAAGTAGACAAAAGATAGAGTAAGTAGAAAAAGATAGAATAAAAGGAGAAGAAATGAAAAAAGATTGGTGGCAGGAAAAGGTTGCGTACCAGATATATCCGAAAAGTTTTCTGGATACAAAGGGAAACGGCATCGGGGATTTAAAGGGCATTATCGGGAAGCTCGATTATCTTAAAGAACTTGGGGTAGATATTATTTGGATTTCCCCTTGCTTCCTTTCCCCTCTTGCAGACCAGGCTATGATATTGCAGATTATTATAAGATTGACCCTCGTTTCGGTACGAATGAAGACATGGAGGAATTGATTTCCGAAGCGAAGAAGAGAGATATGTATATCCTTCTCGATCTTGTGGTAAACCATTGCAGTGATGAGCATGAATGGTTTAAGAAGGCGGTTGCGGATCCGAAAGGGCACTATGCGAAGTATTTCTATTTTGAGGAAGGGGTAGACGGCCATGCACCGAACAACTGGAGATCGTATTTTGGCGGTTCGGTTTGGGAAAAAGTAGAGGGAACAGAAAACACCTACTATCTGCACCTCTTCCATAAAAAACAGCCTGACTTAAACTGGGAGAATCCGGAAGTACGGGAAGAAATCTATAAAATGATTAACTGGTGGCTGGATAAGGGCATTGCCGGGTTCCGCATCGATGCAATTTTGAATATCAAAAAGGTTTTCCCGCTTCAAGGCTGCAATTTCCCGACAGATCGGGAAGACGGTATGGCAAGTTGCCGCAATATGATTTATGAAGCAAAAGGTATCGGCGAATTCTTGGGGGAGATGCGGGACCGCTGTTTTAAGCCTCACCATGCCTTTACGGTAGGGGAGGTATTTAACGAGACGGAGGAGCAGATTCCGGAGTTTATCGGGGAAAATGGCTATTTTTCCTCTATGTTCGACTTCCGTGCACATTCCAGTGCGCACTCCGAAATTGGATGGTTTGACGCGGCTACGGTTACCCCGAATATGTATAGGGACTGTTGCTTCCTTACCCAGAAGCTTGTGAATCCGATTGGCTTCATTTCCACTATTATTGAAAATCATGATGAACCCCGCGGGGTAAACTTCTATATTCCGAAGGAGGATTTATCAGAAAAGGCAAAGAAATTCCTGGCTACCATGCAGATGCTGCAAAGAGGTCTTCCCTTTATTTATCAGGGACAGGAGATCGGAATGGAAAACATTGTTCTGGAAAATATTTCTGCAGTGGACGATATTTCCACCATTGATGAATATGCCCTTTGTCTGGAGGAGGGATTCTCGGAGAAAGAAGCACTGGCTATCGTAAACCGTTTTACACGAGACAATGCAAGAACACCGATGCAGTGGGACGAAAGCGAAAACGCAGGCTTCACAAAAGGAAAGCCTTGGCTTCCGGTAAATCCGAACTATACAAAAATCAATGTGGCTTCACAGGAGCAGGATGAGGACTCTGTTTTGAGCTATTATAAGAAGCTCTGTGCGCTAAGAAAGAATCCGGAGTATAAGGATACCATCGTGTACGGAGACTTGATTCCGTTCATGGAGGAAGAAGACCGCCTGATGGCATTCTATAGAAAAGGCGAAAAGACAATCCTTGTCCTTGGAAATTACCGAAAAGAAGAACGGGAAATCGAACTCCCCTCCGAAGTGAAGAAAGTGATTCTATCCAATGCCGAACCTTGTATAGCCGGGAAGAAAATACGACTGTCCGGATATGAGGCAACGATTTTAGAATTATAGATGCTTATTTAGCTGTGTGAAAATAATAAGGGAATATTCTTTTTGTGCTGTGCAGGTCCATAGAGGGGCGATCTGAGCCCGTGGGCAGCAGAGTCTATCCGGAAAGAGTGAAGACACATTATCTTCACTCTTTCTCCATTTTTAGAACATATTTTTTTTCTATTCTAGGTCTCGTAAAACAAAGAAAGTTTTACCCGCCCTTGGAAACAAGAGGGTGGAGAAAACAGATAAATAAGCTAGGAGCTTTGAAGAGCTAAGAAACTTTAGAATGTTTTAGGAGGTATAGATATGAATGGAGGAAGAAAATTTGCGGGACTGGTTTTATCGGCGATGCTCTTCGGAACGGTTGCCGGTGGCACGATGGTAGGGGTAAATGCTTTATCCGACCAGTATCGTTCGGAGGTTTTGGGACAGGCTTCCGACAATATAGGAAGTAGTCTTTTGGGCGAAAATGAGGTGAACAAGGAGGCACAAAGCAATTCTGTGCAGCAGCTGAATTCTTCGTCTAAAAATAATAGTTCGGAAGTGGGGGGAAGCGTTTCGGAGATTGCCAAGAATGCGATGTCTGAGGTAGTTTCGATAACCAATACCATTCGCTACCAACAGTATGGCTATTCCCTTTTCGGGCAGGGCGGAGAGCAGGAAGCGGCTGCGAGCGGTTCCGGTGTGATTATCGGAAAGAATGATACGGAGCTACTGATTGTCACAAACAACCATGTGGTCGAAGATTCTACGGCTCTTTCCGTACAGTTTGTAGATGGAAAGTCCTATGATGCGGAGATTAAGGGGACAGACAGCGATGTGGACCTCGCGGTCATTGCCATTCCGCTTTCCTCTATATCTCAGGATACTTTAAATAGCATTAGCTTTGCAAAGTATGGAGATTCGGACGGTATAAGTGTTGGAGATCAGGTGGTGGCTATCGGAAATGCTTTAGGGTATGGACAGTCGGTAACCACCGGTATCATATCCGCTAAGGATAGAGATATTTCCACGAAAGGCGGAACAGAGTCAGGTCTTTTACAGACTGATGCTGCAATCAATCCGGGCAATTCCGGCGGAGCACTCCTCAATATGAATGGAGAGTTAATCGGCATCAATGTGGCAAAGTATTCCGACACAACGGTAGAAGGAATGGGCTATTCGATTCCGTCTAAAAAAGTAAAAGAAATTGTGGAAGGGCTTTCCAAGAGAACCACAAGAGCGAAGGTGAGTCAGGAAGAAAAGGGTTATATCGGAATCCAGGGAAAAACCGTAGATAGCAGCATTTCCGAAGCTTACAATATGCCGGAGGGTATTTATATCTTTAAGCTCTTATCGGGAGAGGGAATCGACAACTCCGCCCTGCAGGAGAAGGATATCATTACGAAGTTCGACGGACAGTCTGTAGCAAGCCTGGAGGAGCTTTCCGGCCTTCTTTCCCGCTATAAGGCAGGAGAAAAGGTGGAAGTCACGGTACAGAGGCTTTCCGGAAAGGGTGAGTATGAAGAAAAGACCGTTATTGTAACTTTGGGAAAGAACAGCCAAAGTGAAACGAGAGGCTAAGAAAATATCTCCCGAATAAAATAGAATAGTTGTGATATAAAATGCGATAAAAAAAGCTGTATTATAAAAACGCCGGTTTCTACTCGTCTGCACATTGAAAGAAAGTAGGACAAAAACGTTCTTATAAGCCGGCTTTTTTTATTTATATTGAAAAATACTTATTTTTTTGTTAAGATTGACGAGATATTTTAAGCAGAAAATCTTTGCCTTTGTTTAAGTTCTTTTTAAGGGTGAATAGGAGGCGGATTGATATTTCTGAATCAAGATAAAGGAGTTTGCAGGAAATAACAGATTTTTAACTTGTTATTTCGCAAAAAAAGGCTGGATTATGGGAAGAGCACATTTTTTAGGAAAAGAGAAGTTTCGAAGATTCCTTAGGGTGGGCTTTTTTTCTTTGTTTATTTTCTGTATCGCATGTTTCATCGGTACGTCAGATACATTAGCAGGGTCTAAGAAATATAGTAAAGCTACGGCTCCGGTAAACTTAGCTGTCAGTAGAAGAGATTCCTATTATGAATTTATCTGCTATAAGAATCTTTCCTATCCTTCAATGTATCCGAACAATTATTATGATGCTTATGTCTATCCCAATGATAAAAGAAAGAAAGTTGTCGGCACAATTATCTATGTGCATGGTGGTGGCTTTGTTTCGGGATCTAAGGATATTGTGGAAGAGAATCCGTATTTTCTGGCTTGGCTTCGCGCCGGCTTTCAGATTATTGCGCTGGACTATTCTTTGGCTCCGGATTATCCGTATCCCGCGGCACTTAAGCAAGTTTCTTACTGCGTACAAAAGCTTATAGAGGATAAGGATAAGTTGGGAATCAATCCTCGAAAACTGATTTTTATGGGAGACAGTGCAGGTGCAAGTCTTGCGGGACAGTTTCTTTTATCTCAGGTAAATGAAAGCTATGGAAAGAGATTTGGCATTCCTTCTTTCCTCTCAAAAAGAGGGGCGAGAGCTTGCGGTTTTATTTCCCTTTCCGGCTTATTGGATTGTACACGTTTCCATAAGACCGGATTGGAAGAAAATGATGAGACTTTTCTTTCCTGGGGAAGAGATTATTTCCAGGAAGAAGAATTTTATTCCGGAAAGAAGGCTGCGGAAACCAAATTGGAAGATTATTTAACCAGGAATTTTCCTCCTACATTTTTATCGGATGCCGGCATCGGTTCTTTCCGTGATCAGGCTTTTGATTTTAAAGAGAAGTGTGAGGCATTGGGGATTTCGGTAAGTTCTTATTTTCCGGAGGGAAATCTTCCGCATGATTATGAGCTTCATGTGGATCTGCCCGAAGCGGAAGAAGCCTTACAAGAGCAGATAGACTTTGCTCATTCTGTGGTTTCCTAGAGTGAACTTTCCTCTTGGAATTATGGTAGACAAAGTAAGGAGAATATAGATTTTTAAAAAAGCAGGAGTTTCTCCTGCTTTTACTATGCAAGTGATTCATCCTATTGTATAATCGTCACTATGATTAAGGACTTTCAAAGACAATTAAACCAATTACAAGTGCTTTTAGATGCTTTGGTTTTGGCATTATCCTATAGCCTGGCGTGGTATTTTGCGATAAAGAATCCGATATTTCCTCAGGGGCATGGTGTGCTTTCTCCGAGCTTTTATTTTACTGTGCTGATTCCCATGATACCGGCTTATCTATTTTTATATTGGATTTTGGGCCTCTATAAGCCTATGCGAACCATTCGCATGAAGACAGCGCTCTTTAGAATTATTCAGAGCAATTCTATAGGGCTTCTTCTTTCTGCGTCTATCCTTTTTGTGTTTCGTAAGAGCGGTTATTTTGAGCATTATTCCACGAGGATGCTGGGCTTTTTCTATATTTTCTCCATCTGTATCACGACAGTGGAAAGATATGCTTTGCGGCGAACTCTCTCAACTTTGCGAAAGAGAGGGTTTAATCAGAAGCATATTATTTTGGTGGGATTTTCTCCTGTTTCCGACCGTTTTATTGACCTGTGTAAAAAAAATCCGGACTGGGGTTATCGTATCTACGGGATAGTAGACGATCTCAGTGAGCAGGGGGCATCTTATCGTGATATTTCCGTGATTGGAAGAATCAAGGACTTGGGAGAACTTTTAAGCAAGAACACGATTGACGAAATTGCCATCACTCTTCCGCTTGCTGCTTATGAAAAGCTTCCCGGCATCGTAGCTGTCTGTGAAAAATCGGGAGTGCACACGAAGTTTATTCCCGATTATCAGGAAATCATTCATTCAAAGCCTATTGCAGAGGATATGGACGGACTGCCGATTATCAACATTCGAAATGTTCCTTTGACAGAGCCTTTCAATGCGTTACTGAAGAGGGTAATCGATATCATTGGCGCTATAGTGGGAATCTTGATTTTTGGGCCATTGATGCTTGTGGTAGCGGTGCTTGTGAAGTGGAGTTCTCCGGGACCGATTATTTTTAAGCAGGAAAGAGTCGGATTGCATAACCGCCCCTTTATGATGTATAAGTTCCGTTCCATGGGGGTGCAGAAGATGGAAGAGGAGAAAAAAGCCTGGACGGTAAAGGGTGACCCGAGAGTGACCGGAATCGGGAAAATCATTCGAAAAACCTCTATTGATGAGCTTCCTCAATTTTTTAATGTATTGAAAGGGGATATGTCCCTCGTCGGTCCCAGACCGGAGCGAACACAGTTTGTGGAAATGTTTAAAGAACAGATTCCGCGCTATATGATTAAACATCAGGTTCGTCCCGGGATTACGGGCTGGGCGCAGGTCAACGGTTTTAGGGGGGATACCTCTATTCCCGCAAGAATTCGCTGTGATCTTTGGTATATAGAAAACTGGAGTCTCGGATTGGATATTAAAATTCTTTTTTTAACCGTATGGAAAGGATTTGTTAACAAAAATGCCTATTAACTTTTCCTTGATTTATGGTAATATACTCTATCATTCCTTGTGCAGACTGCATTTTTTACATTTCTCTGTCGGAGAATGGTAAGTATAAAAAAGAGTATAGACATAAAGCTGTTTGAAATTCCGGAGTGGCCTAAGAAGGATCCGGTTGATGGAGGTAGATTTTGGCATTAGAGCAAAATAGGGGACGCAGAAAACCCCATAGCGAGCTGAATAGGGATACGACCGATGCAAATAGACTGAATACCATATCCGGAGAGGGAAAGCGAAGAGCACCTATTGTGACTCTTCCCGAAGATAAGAAGGAAGGGAAGAGACGAATTGACCACTTGGATGTTTTACAGGTGAATACACCGAAGGATATTCAAGAGGAACTGGACGAGGTCTACAGTAAGAAGGAAAAAAAGAAGAAATCACGATGGAAGAAGATTTTACTGCTTTCCGTCATTGAAATTTTGACTTTGATTTTCATTTTCTGTACAGCCTATATCGTGCGTTACATGAATATCAAGCCGGAAGTGGAGTTTAATGTCAAGAATGTCAAGAATGAAAATATTGATGTGACTAAGCAAGAGCAGATGCAGGGCTATTGGACCATTGCCGTCTTCGGTGTAGATAGCCGTGACGGAGGTGTAGGACGAGGTGCCAATGCCGATGTACAGCTGATTGTTTGTATAGATCGGGCAACCGGTGCGGTTAAGCTTGCCTCCGTATTTCGTGATACTTATCTGAATCTGGCTGCAGGATCCCGCTTTGCGAAAATTAATGAAGCTTATGCGGACGGTGGACCGGAACAGGCAGTTAAAGCCTTAAATAAAAACCTGGACCTGGATATCGAACACTATGCAACCTTTAACTGGCGTGCGGTTGCGGATGTAATTGATATGTTGGGCGGGGTGAATATAGATATTACGGAAAAAGAATTCAAGTATATGAATGCGTATATCCATGAAACCAGTATTGAGTCTAAAATCAATGTCAAGAATCCTGCGGCAGAGTATATCAAGAAGCCCGGAATGCAACATTTAAACGGTGTGCAGGCGGTGGCTTACGCCAGACTCCGCTACATGGACGATGACTTTACCAGAACAAAAAGACAGAGAGAGGTTATTTCCCAGGTTTTAGAGAATGCCAAGAAGGCAGACCTTGCAACATTGACCAATGTGATCGACACAGTGCTTCCTCAGATTGCCTTCAACGTGGATGTGGGTGATATTTGGAACTTGCAAAGGGTGTAAATCGCTACAATATCGTCGGTTCTGAGGGATTTCCCTATGATTTAAAGACACAGATGATGGGGAAGAAGGGAGATTGTGTCATCCCGCTTAATTTGGCTTCCAATGTAACGAAGCTCCATGCGTATCTTTTCGGAGATAAAGAGTATAAGCCCAGTTCCGCAGTCTGGACTTTCAGTGATACCATAGCTTCCGACGCTGCGGCATATAAGAATGGCAAAGGCGATTCCGGCGAAAAGAATTCCGAGAAAAAATCCAAAAAGAATGAGGATGAAGAGGACAGTACAAAGTCCAAAGACGGAAAGCAGGAAGAGACGAAGAAAAAGAAAAACGGTACGGATGAAAGTGAGTCTGAAAAAAATAAGAAGCAAGAGACCGATGCGGATGGAAATATTATAGAAAGCAGCAGTTCATCCGGCAAAAATTCGGATCAGAAGCCGACTGTGGAAGACAGTAAGAAAAGTACGGATGAGACAAAATCGCAAGGTTCGTCCGAAACAAAGAAAAATGCAGATGAGAAGAAGAGTACGGAGGAAACGAAGAAACGGAGACGAGACTAAGAAGAATGAATCAAAGTCACAGGAGCCGAGTATCGGAGTTGAGCCTACTGCGGATTCCGGTGGAGGAAATGACGGTCCCGGTGTTATTGTGGATTAAATAAGTAAAGAAGAAAAGATAACGGAACTGGAGAACGAGGATGGAACAGCTTTTAGAACGAGAAACAACAAAGGCAGAGAAAGATTTTTATAAAATTGGAGAGGGAATAAGCTTGATTTACCTTGCAATCATTCTCCTAGTTTATCCCTTATATATCCATGACGGTTATTATGATATTTTGCAGGTGAAGTTTAAGTTCTTTTGGATTTCTACTCTGGCTTATACCCTTATCATGCTTTGCTTCTTTCTTTTACATGCTCTGACACTAAAGAAGGGGATGAGAAAGCCGATTTACTCTGCCTTGTTTCTGCGAGAAGAAGAGGGAAAGAAAAAGCTGTTTTTACCGACGGATATTCCTTTTTTTCTTTTGATTTTTGTTTTCTTGATTTCGATGGTTCATTCCGGCTATATCTATGAGACTTGGTGGGGAAGTACGGGAAGATATATGGGAAGCTTTACTTGGCTCCTGCTTTTCTGCGCTTATTTTTTTCTTAGTCGCTTTTATCGTTTTAAAAAAGTGCATCTTCTCTTTCTCTCTGTTTCTATATTTTTGCAGGCGAGTTGGGGTATCAGCGACTTCTTTTGGATGAATCTGTTTCATTTTTTTGATTTGGTGGAAGATAAAAGTTTGTGGAGTACTTTTGCGGGAGGTATAGGAAATATTAATGGCTATACCTCTTTGATGACTAGCTATACCGGTCTTTTTGCCGGGCTTTACTTGGGAGAAAAGAAGTGGAAATGGAGCCTGCTCTTTCTCTTGATGTATGCGTATACCCTTCTTGCTGCTTTCTACGGGATGAGTGATAACGTGGTATTTGCCCTTTTTGTCCTGTTTTTAGTCCTGCCGTTTTTCTGCTTTGGGAAAAAAGAACGCTTACTAAATTGTCTTGATTTATACCTTGCTTTTTTTCTGGTAATGAAGATGGCTACCTTCTTTAATCCTGAAACTGACAGTTCCTATCGGTATGGAGATAAAGGCTTTTTCCTTCAATTGGGTTTTACAACTATTCCTTTTCTTGCGATAGCTGTTTTAGGAATTCTTCGATTAGTGATTACAAAACTGAAGGAAGAAAGCATTGGAAAATTTTTAAGACCAATCTATATCCTGGTGCTAATCTTCATCCTTTTAGCTGTAGTCTTTGTTTTTTATGATGCGAATGTATCCCATCATTTGTCCTTCTTGGAAAGCTATAGCAATTATTTTCGTTTTGATGATAACTGGGGATCGGGTCGTGGCTTTATCTGGAAGATGGGACTGGATTATTTTTCCCATAAAATGCCCTTCAATCAGGTTCTCTTAGGCTATGGACCGGACGGCTATTATATGCTGACCAATGATCACTATAAAGTTGCCATTTCGCAAAGTCCTTTTAGCGCAATTGACAATGTCCATAATGAATACTTAAACTTTTTGCTGACGATAGGAATCTTGGGGCTTATAGCCTATATTTGCTTTATTATCTTCTTTCTTAAAACTCTTTTTACAAAGAAAGAATGGGATGGAGAGCAGAGTTTTACGCAAACCGCATTTCCTTCGCAACAGGGCTATGTCTTCTGTGCTATTTGGGACAGGCGGTCATCAATATTGCGGTTCCGATGGTTCTGCCGGTGATCTTTATTCTGGCTTTCATGGGACTTGGAAGCAAGACTGGAGGAAAGGAAGCATAAAGAGACAGTTCCGTTCGTTTTTCGGAACTGCCTCTTCAAAATTGCAGCTATTGTGAATCTAGCTTATATTCGATTTTTCATTCTGTTTCCAATTCATATTTTGACTTTTTGCTACTTCGCTTTTATTGTTACGTTTCGATCTGCCTATTCTTCCGGCTCAATCAGACCGTAACTTTTTGCCTTTCTCTTATATACTACATTGACCTTGCCTGTGTCTCCATTTAAGAACACGAAGAAGCTGTGTCCTAAGAGTTCCATCTGCAGGCAGGCCTCTTCGGGAGTCATGGGCTTTAAGTCAATCTGTTTTGTACGTACAATTTTAATTTCATCCTCATCGTAATCCGCGGGCTCCTCCAGGAACTCCGGTGTGAAAGAGGAAGACTGGTGCTTCGCAACCAGCTTATCTTTATACTTTCTGATCTGTCGTTCCAAAACATCCACTACAAGATCAATGGACTGGTACATATCCTCGGTAGACTCCTCCGCACGGATAACACTACCTTTTACGGGAATGGTAACTTCGATTTTCTGCATGTCCTTCTGCGTAGAAAGAGTTACATTACAAGGTGTGTCAGCTTGGAAAAATTTGTCTAATTTTCCAAGTTTTTTCTCCACCATATTTTTCAAACCCTCTGTCAAACTAATGGTTCTTCCTGTAATGCTAAATTTCATAATCGAATCCTTCCTTTCTTTGTTTTTCGGAAGAAAGTTCCCGAAGAGTAAGGAGGCTTTCTTCTTGCTTTTAGTATAGCATTTTCTATAAAAAAATAAAGTGAAAACCATAAAATAAAGATATTTTTCACAAATTATTCATGGATAAGGGGAAGAAAAAAGAAAAATATAATAAAGGCTTAAAGTACTGCAATATTCGTAAAGGATTTCATAGTATTTTCATGGCTTCTTCCTTGATAAGGCGGGGACTAATGGTAGAATCTATGAGTTATAGATTTATACAATGCCATACTGTTGCTGTATGGAGAAGGAGCATATCGAAATGAAGCTTTTTGAAAAAATATTTGGAACACATTCGACTAGAGAGTTGAAATTGATAGAACCGAAGGTGGATAAAATCCTTTCTTTACAGGAAACGATGGCGGCAATGTCCGATGAGGATTTGAAGGCGCAGACCGGAAAGTTTAAGGAGAGACTTTCTGCCGGAGAGACACTCGATGACCTTCTTCCGGAAGCCTATGCAACAGTTAGGGAGGCGGCAAAGAGAGTGCTCGGGATGGAACATTTCCCTGTGCAGCTTATCGGTGGTGTCGTTTTACATCAGGGTAGAATTGCCGAGATGAGAACCGGTGAAGGAAAGACTCTTGTTTCTACCTGTCCGGCTTATCTCAATGCTTTGGCCGGAGAAGGGGTGCATATTGTAACGGTCAATGACTACCTTGCAAAGCGTGACTCGGACTGGATGGGACAGGTTCATCGTTTCCTGGGACTTACCGTTGGTACCGTACTGAATGAGATGTCTACCGAGGAACGTCAGGCTGCCTATGCTTGTGACATTACCTATGTTACAAACAATGAACTGGGCTTCGACTATCTTCGTGACAATATGGCGATTTACAAGAATCAGCAGGTATTAAGAGGCTTGCATTACTGTATTATCGACGAGGTGGACTCTGTTTTAATCGATGAGGCAAGAACGCCGCTGATTATTTCAGGTCAGTCCGGAAAGTCCACGAAGCTTTATGAGCTTTGCGATATTTTGGCTAGACAGCTCGAAAGAGGAGAGGAGTCTGCCGAGTTTTCCAAGATTAATGCGATTTTAGGTGAAGAAATCGAAGAGAGCGGAGACTTTATCGTAAACGAGAAAGAAAAGACCGTAAACCTTACCCAGCAGGGTGTGGAGAAGGTGGAGAAGTATTTCCATATTGAAAATCTGGCTGATGCGGAGAATCTGGAAATTCAGCATAATATTATTCTGGGTCTTCGTGCCAACTACTTGATGTTTAGAGACAAGGACTATGTGGTAAAGGATGATGAGGTTCTGATTGTCGATGAATTTACCGGCCGTATTATGAACGGTCGTCGTTACTCCGATGGCCTTCATCAGGCGATTGAGGCGAAGGAACATGTGAAAGTAAAGAGGGAATCCAGAACACTCGCAACCATTACTTTCCAGAACTTCTTTAATAAATTCAAGAAAAAAGCCGGTATGACCGGTACTGCACAGACTGAGGAGAAGGAGTTCAGAAACATTTACTCTATGGACGTTATCCAGATTCCGACGAACAGACCGGTGCAAAGAATCGACTTGGATGATGCGGTGTATAAGTCTAAGAAAGAAAGTTCCAGGCGGTTGTGGATGAAATCGAGGCAATCCACGAAACCGGCGCTCCGGTGCTGGTGGGTACGATTGCGATTGAGACTTCCGAACTTCTTTCGGGCATGTTAAAGAGACGAGGAATCAAGCACAATGTCTTAAATGCGAAGTTCCATGAGCAGGAAGCTGCCATTGTGGCGGAAGCCGGTGTGCATGGTGCTGTAACTATTGCAACCAACATGGCAGGTCGTGGTACCGATATCAAGCTGGATGAGGAAGCAAGAGCGGCAGGCGGTCTTCATATCGTGGGTACGGAGAGGCATGAGTCCAGACGTATTGATAACCAGCTTCGCGGTCGTGCCGGAAGACAGGGTGACCCGGGACAGTCTCAGTTCTTCCTTTCCTTGGAAGATGATTTGATGCGTCTTTTCGGATCCGAGCGTTTGATGGGGATGTTTGAGGCTCTGGGCGTTCCGGACGGTGAGCAGATTCACCACAAGATGCTTTCCAATGCCATTGAGAAAGCACAGGAGAAGATTGAGTTAAACAACTACGGTATCCGTGAGAATCTTCTGAAATATGATGAAGTAAACAACGATCAGAGAGATGTAGTGTATGCGGAAAGAGAGAAGGTTCTTGAGGGCGACAATATGCGTCCGCTTATTACCCGCTTTATTACCGATATAGTGGATTTCTATGTTAATGAAAATATCGTGGACAGCGATAGCCCGAAAGATTGGGATTTCCAGGGCTTAAACGATACCCTGATGCAGATCATTCCTTTAGGAAAGCTGAATTTCACTGAGGAAGAGTTCGAGCATATGACCAGAGATCAACTTGCGCAGAAGTTGAAGGAAAAGGCTATCCGTCTGTATGAAGAAAAGGAAGCGGAGTTCCCGAATCCGGAGCAGATGAGAGAGGCGGAGCGTGTCATTCTCTTAAAGGTTATGGACCAGAAGTGGATGAGCCATATCGATGATATGGATATCCTCCGAGACGGCATCGGTCTGCAGGCTTACGGTCAGAAAGATCCGCTTGTAGAGTATAAGATTGCCGGCTATGAGATGTTCCAGGAAATGATGAGAGCTATTCAGGAAGAAACGGTACGCGTGCTCTATCAGATCAAGCTGGAGCAGAAAGTGGAAAGAGAGCAGGTGGCAAAGCCCCTTGCGACAAACCGCGATGAGTCTGCTGTAAGAACCCCGAAGACGAGAGAGAGCAGAAAGATTTATCCGAATGATCCCTGTCCTTGCGGATCCGGCAAGAAATACAAGAACTGCCACGGACAGAGCATTTACCGGAAAGAACAGTAAAATGCTTTCCGGCTTTGATAAAGAGTGAGAAAGAATGTGTTTTTGCCTTTGAGAAGGATTCTCTCAAAAGGAAAATACAAAAGGATTACGAGAAAGGAAGGAGCCTCTATGATTGAATTTGATCAATTTAAGACGGAGCTAAATACCAAAACGGAGCCGCTTAAAGCCTTAGAGCAGGCTCTGGACTTGGAAAACAAACAAAAGAGAATTGTGGAGCTGGACCGCATGATGGAAGAGCCCGACTTTTGGTCGGATGCGGAAAAGGCAAATCGCTTATCTACGGAAGTGAGACATCTGAAGGATGAGGCGGAGAGTTTTTATCAGTTGAAAACGACCTATGAGGACATCGATGCTTTGATTCAGATGGGGAAAGAAGAGGGAGATGAGTCCGTGATTCCGGAAATCCGGGAAATGCTGAGCCAATTTTCGGAAGAACTGGAAAATATGAACACCACCCTCCTTCTTTCCGGAGAATACGACAGTATGAACGTCATCCTGCGTTTAAATGCCGGTGCGGGCGGTACGGAGGCAAATGACTGGGCGGGCATTCTTTACCGAATGTATACCCGCTGGGCAGAGCGACACGGATTTTCTGTAAAAATCCTCGATTATCTGGATGGAGATGAGGCCGGAATTAAGTCGGTCACCATGGAAGTGGTAGGTCAATATGCCTACGGTTATCTTCGCTCCGAGGCGGGAATTCATCGCTTAGTGCGGATCTCTCCCTTTAATGCCCAGGGGAAGAGGCAGACTTCTTTCGTTTCCTGCGATGTCATGCCGGATATTGAGACGGAAATCGACATTGAAGTTCGGGAAGAGGATATCAAGATGGAGGTTTTCCGAGCGTCAGGTGCGGGCGGACAGCATATCAACAAGACCTCTTCTGCGGTTCGCTTGATTCATATTCCGACGGGAATTGTAGTAGCTTGTCAGGAAGAACGTTCTCAATTGCAAAATAAAAACAAGGCGATGCAGATGTTAAAGACCAAGCTCTACTTAAAGGAAAGAAGAGCAGGAAGCAAAGCTCGCCGGCATCCGGGGAGAGGTAAAGGATAACGGCTGGGGCTCCCAGATTCGTTCCTATGTATTGCAACCTTACAGAATGGTCAAAGACCTTCGTACCGGAGAAGAAACGGGAAACACCGATGCGGTACTGGATGGCGATATCGATCGTTTTATCACAGCCTACCTGAAGTGGATGCAGCTGGGCTGCCCGGATAGAAAAGTAGCCGGAAACGACTAAAACAATACCGATTCCGGAAAGAGAAGAAATCTAGGAATGATGCAGAGAGGAAAGGGGATAGGCATGAAGATTGCCATAATGGGATTCGGAACGGTCGGTTCCGGAGTAAAAGAAGTTTTAGAGTTAAATAGAGAGCAAATCGAGAAAAAGGGAGGGGAAAAGGTAGAAATTAAGTACATCTTCGCCCGTAGAGAGCATATTCCCGGAATTCCCGATGAAATGATTACCACGGATTTTTCTGTCATTGAAAATGATCCTGAGATCGAGCTTGTTGTTGAAGCAATGGGCGGGATTCACCCGGCTTACGAATACATCAAAAGCTGTTTGGAAAAGGGAAAGCATGTAGTCAGTTCCAATAAGGCGGTTGTAGATGCCTGCGGTTCCAAGCTCGTGCGCACTGCAAAGGAGCACAGTTGCAATTTCTATTTTGAGGCTTCCGTTGGAGGAGGAATTCCGGTTATCCGTACCCTCTACCATAACTATGCCGGAGAGAATGTGACGGAAATTACCGGTATTTTGAACGGTACCAGTAATTTCATTTTAAGTAAAATGAAGGACGAGGGCTCTACCTTTGCAGATACCTTAAAGGAAGCACAGCGTCTAGGCTATGCGGAAAAAGACCCGTCTGCGGATGTGGACGGTTTTGATACCTCAAGAAAGACGGCGATTCTTCTGTCCATGTCTTCGGGAATGCGATGTCGTCACGAAGATATTTATACCGAAGGAATTCGAAATATTTCAGATATAGATATGTCTTATGCGAAGCAGATGGGATATCATATTCGTCTACTTGGCTCTGTAGAGACGGTGGAAGACAAGTATTTTGCCTATGTTGCACCGATTATGGTGGGGAAGGATGATCCTCTTTACTTTGTAAATGGTGTCTATAACGGTATCCGTGTTGTGGGAAATTGCCTCGGCAATACCATGCTTTACGGTAAGGGAGCCGGTAAGTTACCGACTGCCAGTGCGGTAGTTTCCGATATCATCGCGGCAGCAAGACATAAGGATCATTTCCAGGGAATCGGTTGGTCCGAAAAGATGATTGAGATTGAACCTATGGGAGCCAATGCCTTCCGCTACTTCCTTCGCATAGAGGGAACCGCCGAGGAAATCAAGAAAGCATTAAAGACGTATTTCTTAGGGGATGGAGAAACGCTTAAGCCGGTTGTTCTGGAGGGTAGACAGGATGAGTTTGCGCTTGTATCGACCATCTTATTTGAAGAAGATTTCTTATCCAGAATGAGGGAGTTTGAAGAAGAAACAGGAAGAAGAGTATTCCATTTCATTCGTATAAAGGGAATGACGGAAGAATAAAAAACCAGGGCTAGAAAAGAAATCCGTTTTCTTTTATAGCCCATTTTTCATAAAAGACGGATAAAAGAGCAATGTCTTTTGACTTTGTAAGAGGGAAAATAGATGAACATCTTGGAAAGCAGAAGTGAGGAAGAGAGCATTTGGATAGCGGAGGAGCTGGGGAAGAAAGCAAAAGAAGGGGAAATATACTGCCTGGAAGGAGAACTCGGGGTAGGAAAAACCATCTTTGCAAAGGGCTTTGCAAAAGGTCTTTCTGTAGATGCTGTCGTGGATTCTCCCACTTTAATATTGTAAAGGAGTACCGAGGAAGAATTCCGTTTTATCACTTCGATGTCTATCGTATTGAGGATATTGAAGAACTTTGGGAAATCGGCTTCGAAGATATAATAGGAAGTGATGCGGTATGTCTGATTGAATGGGCAAGCAGGATAGAGGAAGAAATCCCTCCTTTTGCAAAGTGGATCAGGATTGAAAAGGATTTGGAACAGGGTTTCGAGTATAGAAAAATCACGATGGAAGAAGGCAAAGCATGATCACGATGGAAGAAAGCAAAGCATAATCACTATGGAAGAAGGAAGAGAATGATAAGTTTAGGGATAGATGCTTCCGGAAAGGTAGCCGGAGTAGCACTTGTTCGGGATTCGGAATTGATAGGGGAGTTGTACTTGAATCTGGGGCAAACACACTCGGAAACCCTGCTTCCCGCCTGTGTTTCTTTACTGGAGCAATGCGGACTTTCCGTAGAAGAGATTGATTTAATCGGGATTTCCAAGGGGCCGGGTTCTTTTACGGGGTTAAGAATTGCTGCGGCAACCGGAAAGGGGCTTGCGCTCGCAAGGCAGATTCCTGTTTTGGGTATCAGTACACTGGAAATGTTAAAGGAAAATCTCTCCTTTATGCCGGAGCCGATTCATGTTCTTTTGGATGCAAGAAGAGGACAGGTCTATACCGCGTCCTATCAATGCGGAGAGTGTATAAACGAAGAAAGAGCCTGTGCACTGGAGGAACTCTTAAATTATGCGAAGAGCCTTCCGGGAAAGCAGATATTTATGGGAGATGGGGCGCTTCGTTTTCAAGAAGAGATTCTTGGTACGGTCGGTACGGAAAATCTTATTTTCCCAAATGCGGGTTCTATCCTGCAAAGAGCTTCTTCTCTTGCCTTTCTTGCGGAAGCGAAATGGCGTTCCGGAGATAGAGGGGCCTTTCACTTAGAGTATTTGCGAAAACCGCAGGCAGAAAGACAGAAGGAAGCCGGAGAGTTAAAGGATTTTCAAGTGATTGAAGAAAAGGATACAGAGGAAATCGGAAAGACGGAAGACCGGCTTTCTGCAAAAAATTATCCTGTTTAGGCTTGGAGAAGAAGCTGTTCGTTAGAGAGATGGGAGAGGAAGATGTTCTTTAGAGAGATGGGGGAGGAGGATTTACCGGAGATTCTTCGCCTGGATCAGATGATTTTTCGCTCTATGGCGTATAGCGAGAGGGATTTTCGCCATGCCCTTTCCGGAAAATATGACCGGGCGATTCTCCTTATGGAAGAGGAAGAAGAAATCATTGGGTATGGAATTTTGCGCCTTCTTGCTTCGGAGGGAGAACTGGAGAGCATTGCCATTCGGGAAGAGTATAGAGGAAGAGGTTACGGGAGGCTACTCTTAGAGGAGTTTTTGCGCATTGCAAAACTGGCAGGAACGGAAAAACTTTTTTTGGAGGTTCGAGAAGGAAATCAGGCGGGAATACAGCTCTATGAAAGCGTAGGCTTCAAAGTATTTTCCCGAAGAAAGTCCTACTATCGGGATCCTGTGGAAGATGCCCTTCTTATGGAAAGGATTATAAAGTAAATGTTAGAGTTAAGTTTACTGGGAACCGGGGGAATGATGCCGCTCCCTAAGAGATGGCTGACCAGTCTTATGGCAAGGTGTAACGGCTCCAGCCTTTTGATAGATTGTGGAGAGGGAACACAGGTGGCTATGCGAGAAAAAGGCTGGAGCCCCTACCCTATTGATACCATTTGCTTTACGCATTTTCATGCGGATCATATTTCGGGACTTCCCGGGATGCTGTTAAGCATGGGAAATGCGGAGCGAACGAAGCCGGTGCGCCTCATTGGTCCTAAGGGGCTTTCAAGGGTGGTGGACGGACTTCGCATGATTGCGCCGGAGCTTCCCTTTCACTTGGAATATATCGAGCTTAGTGAAGAGGTGGAAAAGCTGGAATCCGAGAGTTTTGTGATTGAAGCATTTAAGGTACAGCACAGTATTCCCTGCTACGGTTATCGTCTTTCCATCCCCCGGATGGGCAAGTTTCCGTAGAAAGAGCTAAAGAGCAGGAGATTCCTTTGCAGTGCTGGAACAGGCTGCAACATGGAGAAATTGTACAATTTGAAGGAAAGACCTACCGCCCTGAAATGGTTATGGGAGAGGATAGAAAGGGAATTTCCGTTGTTTACTGTACCGATACCAGGCCTGTTCCGAGGATTTCCGAGATGGCAAAGGGGGTAGACCTCTTTATCTGCGAAGGAATGTACGGAGAGGAAGATAAGGCGGTAAATGCCAGAAAGCATAAGCACATGACGATGGAGGAAGCGGCAAAGCTTGGTAGAGAGGCGGAGCCGAAGGAAATGTGGTTGACGCATTATTCTCCGTCAGAACTCCATCCGGATCAGTATAAGGATAAGTTTAAGGATATTTTCCCTGTGAAGTTTGCAAAAGACGGTTGGAGTAAAGAGCTGGTTTTTGAAGATTAGAAGAAGCGGAGAAACAAATGGAAGATATTTATATACTGGGAATTGAGACGAGCTGCGATGAAACGGCGGCAGCGGTTGTAAAAAACGGGGAAGAAGTGTTTTCCAATGTGATCTCTTCCCAAGTGGCTCTTCATGCCGAGTTTGGAGGAGTGGTTCCGGAGATTGCTTCCCGAAATCATTTGGAAAAAATTGATGAGGTGATCCGTCTTGCCGTAAAAGAAGCAGGGATTTCCTTGCAGGAACTTACCGCGATAGCGGTTACAGTGGGACCGGGACTTGTGGGTGCCCTGCTTGTGGGCGTTTCGGAGGCGAAGGCGCTGGCCTATGCCCTCGGAAAACCGCTTGTTCCCGTGCATCATATTGAAGGGCATATTGCGGCAAATTTCATTTCCAATCCGGAGTGTAAACCTCCTTTTGTCTGCCTTGTGGCAAGCGGAGGACACAGCCATTTGCTTCTTGTGGAGGACTACGGAAAAATCAAAATCTACGGAAGAACCAGAGATGATGCTGCCGGAGAAGCCTTTGACAAGGTGGCTCGTGCAGTGGGGCTTGGGTATCCCGGCGGTCCGAAGTTGGAGAAGATGGCAAAGGAAGGGGATCCGTATGCCTACCATTTTCCGACGGCTAAGATGGAAGACGCCCCCTATGATTTCAGTTTTTCCGGAGTGAAATCGGCAGTCTTAAATGAGATGAATCGAAAGAAGATGTTGGGGGAAGAGATACATGTGGCGGATCTCTGTGCTTCTTTTCAGGAAAATGTCACGGAGGTGCTTTCGGAAAAGGCGATTGCCCTTTGCAAAGAGCTTCACCTCCATCGACTTTCCATTGCGGGTGGAGTTGCGGCGAACGGGAAGTTAAGAGAGAAAATGGAAGAAAAGGCAGGACAGGAAGGGATAGAGTTTTTTTGTCCGAAACTGATTCTTTGTACAGATAATGCAGCCATGATTGCGGCAGCGGCCTACCATGAGTGGAAGAAGGGAAATTTTGCGGGCTATGATATCAATGCTTATCCCTCCCTTACTTTGCGTGAGGCTTTGGACTAAGAAAAAGATATAGACTAAGAAAAGATATAGAATAAGAATTAAATTGTGAGGCAATGGTACTTGCCTTGGCCGGAGAGGGATATGGGAACAGGAGAAGCAGAAAGAAAACATGGCAGAGTGGAAGAAGAGAAGAATAAAAAGCTAGAAGAAGAGAAGAATAAAAAGCTAGAAGAAGAAAAGAATAAAAAGCTAGAAAAAGAAAAGAGTAGATCTGTTACCGCCGTTCTTCTTATGGCAGGCTCCGGAAAGAGAATGAATACGGAAGAGAAGAAGCAATTTATCCCCTTTTGCGGAAAACCGCTGTTTTATACCTCTGTGGAAAAATTTCTTTCCTGGTCTTTTTGTGAGGAGATTCTTCTTATCGTAGGGACAGATGATATGGAAGCTGTGGAAAAAATGGTAGAGCGGGAAGGCTGGAGAGAAAAAAAGAAGATTTCCCTTGTAGAGGGCGGTGAAGAACGCTTTGATTCCGTGGCAGCCGGGCTTCATTATATAGAAGAAAAGGGAAATTCGGAAAACTACGTCTATATTCATGACACAGCCCGTCCATTTTTTACGGAAGACTTACTGGAAAGGCTTTATCAGGAATTGCAACATTCCAAGGCGGTAATTCCCGGTGTTCCGGTAAAGGATACAATCAAAGTACAGCGAGACGGAATTATAGAAAAGAGTCTGGATAGGAAAACACTTTTTGCCGTACAGACCCCACAGGTTTTTAATTTTACCGTGCTTTCTTTGGCTTTTAAGAGCTTTCTAAAAAAAAGAGATGTGATGAAAGACCGAATTACGGATGATGCTATGGTGGTGGAAGAGTTTTCCGAAGAAAAAATTCACCTCATTGCAGGAGAAGAAGAGAACATAAAAATCACTGTAAAGGAAGATTTGCGCTTTTTAAAGGAAAAACATAAAAATTTTTTTCAATTTTAAACTTTACTTTCTTTCGGTCTACTCTTAAAATAACAGGAGAATAGTAGGAAGCTTGATAAATTGGTGAAGGATCATTATGGAAAAGAAAACGAAAATTTATGTGCAGATGCTGGGTGGTTTCTCCATAACTGTCGGAGACAAGAAATTGGATTTGGGGTCGAATAGCAAGGCTAATTTTCTAAAGCTGACCGAAATTGTATTATTAAGAGGCGTGGGCGGTGTTTCCAAGAGAGATTTGATTGACGGTATTTTTGGCCACAAGGCTCTTTTGGATGAGAATAACAGCTTAAACAATTTGCTGCATCAAGCAAGAACACAGCTGAAAAAGGCCGGAATGCCCGGAAGAAAGATTATTGACGGAAAGAGGGGAGTATATGCTCCCGAGAACAATCCGGATTACGAATATATTTTGGATGTACAGGAATTTGAAGACATTTGTCTGAAAGCAAAGAATGAGAAGAAAGAAGAGAAGAAACTCTACTATTATCAGAAGGCTTTCGGGATTTACGGGGGGGAGCTGCTTCCCGAGTTTGCGACAGATTACTGGGTTATTTTAGAGAGCGTTCGTTTAAAGAGACTCTATGATGATGTAGTGGATTTCTTGGGTAAGCACTATAAAGAAGCGGAAGATTTCGAAGCGCTTTTTGATTTGTATGACAAGGCCAATAAGATCTACCCGGATAATGGCTGGCAGATTGAGATGATTGATGCCTTAATCTTGAGAAAAGAATATAAGACGGCGTATGAGCTTTATACGAAGTGCGCGCATTACTATCAAGATGAGTTGGAAGTTCCTATTCCGGATGCACTTCGTTCCTGCTATGAAAGATTGTCTGACAATGTCAGAGTGGTAACGGATGATATCCGCCAGATTCAGGCCAATATTGTCCGGAAAGATGAGAAGTTAAAAAGTGAGATGGGTACACGGAAAATCGGTGCTTATCTCTGCCCGTTTACCAGCTTTATTGATGTCTATCATGTGTTAAGAAGAAACTTGGAAAGAAGAGGATCTTCCATTTTCATGATGCTTTGTACACTTGTGGACTACGAAGGAAAACCCATTCAGAACCAGGAAAAGCTGAATGCCAGAGCGGAGATACTGCAACAGTCTCTTTCCGAGGGCTTAAGAAAGGGTGACGTTTATACAAAGTACTCTTCCTCACAGTATCTGATTCTCCTTATCGGAACAAAACGAGAGGATTGTGCGATTATTTATCAGAGACTTTCCAGAAGAGTGAAGGAGCTTGCAGGCTCCAGAGCGGAGTTCCGTTATCGTATTGTTTCTCTTGCTGAGATTCCGGGAATTTTGGATAGAAGCCAGCAGGGAGAAGATGAGGAATAAGATTCAAAACGGATTCCAATTCAAAAGGGAAAAACAAAGAAATCAAGCAGAAAAAAAACTAAATTGAAAAAGTAAATTCCAGTGCAGAGGTAAATTCTACCTAGCTTTAAAAAATCCCTAAAATCAGGCAGTTTGAAATTTCATTTCTGCCTGATTTTGCTATAATAGTGCATAACAACCTCAAAAAATCTCTTTCCGGACATGGGAAATAAGCCACAGGACAAGTCGTGTGTAGGACTAAATTCCACTGGCTATATCGAAAAATGTAAAAGTTTTTGCCCTGTCTGACAGCAGATCGGTTTTGGGTTGTTGGGTTACTTAAAGCGAATCAGCTTGGGCCTCAGACAAACCTCGTCAGGATGAATGGGTCCGAGCTGAAGTGCTTTTAAGACATCTTCTCCATATCGGTTTAGTGCCCTTTGATAAGGAGTATCTCCATTTAAGCTTTCCCTTGGCGTGGAATTGATGTGGTTTACAATCCGATTCACATCCCATTGTGTAAGAAAAAGCAAAAAGAAGATCCTTTTTGGAAGAATCATGCGGAGCATGGTGTGGGCTTGCTCTAAGCCCCTTTTTGTCCACTACGCATAGGGATCACAATAATAAATGCTGCTACGTTGTATCCCATTGGGATTTGTTTCTAAAGCGACAGGATCTCCAAACTCCGAGCCTCGGTCTGTTAGGATATATTCAAAGATAGATTGAAAGTCAAAAAAACATCCTCAAAACGCCTTTTCTAAACGGTCAAAGACTGCTTTGACTGCTCCCTTTGTACATCGATTTAACAGATAAGCCGGGAAAAGTTTTTCCTCTGTAAAGAAAAAAGTTAGTAGAGTTTTTTGTGAGTCTCTGCATGAATGAACGGTATCCATCTCTACAAAAGCATTTAATCCAAGCTTCAAGAAGTCCTCATAGCTTCGACCATGAAATATTTCACGGTTTGAAATCTGTGTTTTATGGCATTTCCTTGGTTTGAATGTCACTTTTCGTTTTAAATCGATATTTTTGGAGCTAAAAATTCCTTGGTCAATGTAGGAGTACATGGTGCGAACAGACATCTGTAATTCCGGATGATTCACTAAAATCTGGTAAGGTGATTGCCCCTTTGCGATAAGTGGTGTGATGATGTTGTCTTTTTCTCTTGCTTCCTTTTCGGAAAGATTTATACCTCGACGAGAGTCCTTAAGGGTTTCCTATATTTTTCTATCAGCAAATCTGGCATCATAGGTATATTTATGGGCGATACTACAGAGATGAAGCTTTTGTGAGCAACCATTACATACGTAGGGAGCCTTCATTAAGCGATTACAGAATTCCTTTTCAAAGTCCTTACACGTTTGATTACAACTAGGACAAGAAGTGCACTTTATCCCACAAAGAATAATCTTCTTACAGACATTTGTTTTACGACACTGGTAACGATGAACACAGAAGTTCTTTTTTTGTTCAGAAAGCTGCCCTTGTGATACCAGTTTGATGCTCGGTGTTTCTTCACTTCCTTAGAAATGGTAGAAGGATCTTTGCAGAGGTACTTGGCAATCTCCTTAAAGGAAAGCCCTTGATTTAGACTTTGCTCTATAAAGAGTCGGTCTTCTAAAGAAAGATGCTTTTGGTTACCGGGAATAATTTTACTCATAATAATCTCCTTCCATCGCTGTCAGAAGGAGCATTAAACATACCATGAGTAGTGTGAAAGAGAAAATATCAACTGTGCAGAAGTAAAATCTACTGATAGACTGAGGACTAGAATTTACTTTTTCATTTTTGGAAGCAGAAAAAAATAAACTTAGTGCTTGACATGGATTTCACGATTTGATAAGATAACTCTTGCATTTCTTGAGCGTGCGTAGCTCAGCTGGATAGAGCGTCTGGCTACGGACCAGAAGGTCGTGGGTTCGAATCCTGTCGCACGCATAGAAAAAAGACTCTTCGAAAGAAGAGTCTTTTGCATTTTACGAAAAAACCTTGCATTTAGCTTTTAACTATGCTAGAGTGTAATGGTGATTTATTGATTCTGGAGAAGGGGCAAGCATTGGCTTGCTCCTTTTAATGATAAAGAGCAAAATCGATAAAGAAAAAGTCTTTTTTGAATGGAGAATAAGATGGAAATCGAAAGAACAACGGGTTATTTAGAAGAGATTCTTCCGGATATGGGTTATGTTTTAGACAGCGTAACGTTCACGGAAGAAGCAGGAACACATTATCTTCGGGCATTTATCTATAGAGCGGATGAAGAAGATATGACGGTCAATGACTGTGCTATGGTTTCGAGAAGATTGTCCAAGTGGCTGGATAAAGAGGATTTCATTGCGGAAGAGTATATATTGGAGGTTTGCTCTTTAGGATTTAAGGATAGTCCCGGGGAGGATGGCGAGTTCTTTCCGGAGGAAATCGGAGAAGACCGGGAAGACGACTCGGAGCTAGAGGAATTCGAGGATGAGGATTCCGAGAACTAAGGATTCCGAGAACTAAGGATTCCGAGAACTAAGGATTCCGAAAACTAGGGATTCCGAAAACTAAGGATTTAGACGAGATAAAAAACGGATACTGCATAAACAATAGATAGATGAGTTTCTTTCTATGATGAAGGGAAGAGGAGTATAGCAATGAATAATGATGAATTACGATTAGCGCTGGATATGTTGGAAAAGGAGAAAGGGATTTCAAAGCAGGCAATTATCGAAGCAATTGAGCTGTCCTTACAGACGGCTTGTAAAAACCACTTCGGTTCTGCGGACAATGTTCGTGTAAGCATGAATCCGGAAACGGCAGCCTTTTCTCTTTTTGCAGAAAAGACCGTTGTAGAAGTGGTGGGAAATCCGAGCACGGAAATCAGTTTGGAAGATGCCAAGGCGGTGGATGCCGGTTATGCTCTGGGAGAAACGGTTCAGGTACCGATTGATTCCAAGTCCTTTAGCCGAATCGCCGCACAGAATGCAAAGGGGGTTATTGTACAGAAGATTCGTGAAGAGGAAAGAAAGATTCTCTTTGAAGAATATTACTCCATGGCAAAGCAGGTGGTATCCGGTGTGGTAGAAAAGGATACCGGAAGAGCATTAATTGTGAATCTCGGAAAGGTTGACGGATATCTTGCCGAAGGGGAGCAGATTAAAGGAGAAAAGATTCTTCCGAACCAGAGAATTAAGGTATACGTTGTAGAAGTTAAGGATAATCCCAAGGGACCGAAGGTGATGCTTTCCAGAACCCATCCGGAGCTTGTGAGAAAGCTTTTCTTTGATGAAGTATCTGAGCTTAAGGAGGGTATTGTAGAGATTAAATCGATTGCCAGAGAGGCAGGCTCCCGTACGAAGATGGCCGTTCTTTCCCATGATGACGATGTGGATGCGGTTGGAGCTTGTGTAGGTTTAAACGGAAACCGTGTAAATACTATTGTAGAAGAACTAAGAGGCGAGAAGATCGACATCATCAATTATGACGAGAACCCGGCATATTTGATTGAAATGCACTGTCTCCCGCAAAGGTTATCGCCGTTATTGCGGATCAGGATAACAAGGACGCACTGGTAATCGTACCGGATAATCAATTGTCCCTCGCTATCGGTAAGGAAGGACAGAATGCCCGCCTTGCAGCCAAGCTGACCAACTATAAGATTGACATCAAGTCCGAGTCACAGGCTCAGGAGCAGGGCATCTTTGATGAGATGGGCATCGACTATCATGGTGACGGAGAGTCTTATGACGAGGGCTATGATGAGGATTACGATGAAAATGCGTACGAGGGAGAAGAGTACGAAGACGGAGAGTCCTATGAGGAAGAAGAATAAGACTTGCTAAAGAACCGGAGGAAAAATGAAAGTAGAACCTTTACGTTCCTGTATTGCCTGTAATGAGAAAAAATCGAAGAAAGAACTCCTTCGCATAGTGCGAGAGGAAGACGGAAACTATTCTCTGGATTTAAGCGGGAGAAAGAACGGGAGAGGGGCCTACATTTGCCCAAAGCTTTCTTGCTTGGAAAAGGCGGAAAAAAGAAAGGCATTTTTCAGAGCCTTTAAGGAAAATATTTCCGAAGAAAGCTTAGCGAAGCTAAGGGAGGAAATCAAAGAAATTGCAGAATAGAGTTTATGGATATATCGGACTGGCTATGAAAGCCGGTAGGATAAAGGCCGGGGAGTTTTCTACAGAAAAATCCATCAAATGCGGAAAAGCAAGACTTGTACTGGTTGCGGAAGATGCCTCGGAAAATACGATTAAAAAGTTTAGAAACAGTTGTTTGCACTATAAAGTTCCTTTTTATACTTTTGGGACTAAGGATGAGCTGGGAAAGATCATCGGTAAGGAAATGCGTTCTTCTCTATCTATAGAGGATGAAGGCTTCGGAGAGAGAATAATCGGTATTATGAATGGAGGGAATGCGGATGTTAGATGAAAATAAGGCAAAGGGAAGTACAGAAAAGAAAGAAGAAGGAACCGTCAAGAAGAAAAAACTGGCGGTGGTTTTCCATTCCCAGAATTCTGTAAATCATAAGAATCATCCACTGAGCGGTAAATTTTCCGATAAGGCAAAAAAGCTGAAGGAAGCTAAAGAAGTGAAGAAGGATGAAGATAAGAAGTCACCAAACGGAAGACCGCTTCCTCCGGGAACGGCAAGAGTGACTCCACTTAAGGCTTTGAACGCCATTCAGAAAGCAGGCTGAAGAAGAAAAGAAGTTGGAAGAAGAGAGACTGTTAAAGGAAGCAAGGGAAAGAGAAGAAGCTGCAAAACGAGAAGCGGAAGAGGCTGCCAAGAGAGCTGCAGAAGAGAAAGCGGTAAGAGCAGAGGATTCTGAAAAGACGGAGAAGTCGGCTAAGCCGAGGGTGAACAAGCTTTCCGGCATTGTGGCACATACCATTTCTAAGGACGGAAAAGAGAGAAGCACTTCGAGAGAGAAGACCGAGGGAAGGACTTCTGCATTCCCGAGAACGGATAGAAAACCCGGATTTTCCAAGGATTTCGGAAAAGACGGAGATAAGAGAGGCGGATTTTCGAAGGATGGAGAGAGAAAGCCGTTTGATGGAAGAGGAAAAGCTTCTGCAGGAAGAAAACCGGCTGCAGAGTCTTTTGCGCCGGAAATTGTGGAAAAGCAGAGCCGTGTAAAGCATGATGCTGTAAAGCCTGCAAAGAAGACCTACGGCAACAAGAGCTTTGAAAATGAAAAGGCGACGATTTCACAGAAGAACAGAGCACAGAGAAAGCAGAACAAGTACGGTGCCACCCAGTCCTACGAGAGAGATGATCAAGTAAAGGCAAAGAAGACCGGAAAGGGCGCATTTATTAAGCCTGAGGTGGTTAAGGTAGTAGAAGAGACCATTAAGTCCATTACTATTCCGGAAGTAATTACGATTAAGGAACTGGCTGAAAAGATGAAGCAGAAATCTGCCGACATCATTAAGAAGCTCTTCTTAAAGGGCCAGATTGTGACCTTGAACACCGAGCTTTCTTATGAAGAAGCGGAGAATATTGCGGTAGAATACGATATTCTTTGTGAAATGGAAGAGAAGGTCGATGTCATTGCAGAGCTTGTTCAGGACTCTGAAGTCGATGAGGAAAAGGATTTAGAGGCTCGTCCGCCTGTTGTGGCCGTTATGGGACACGTTGACCACGGTAAGACTTCTATTCTTGACGCGATTCGAAATACCAATGTAACCAGTAGAGAGCACGGCGGAATTACCCAGTCTATCGGTGCTTATCAGGTGTCTGTAAAGGTAAACGGAGAGCCCAGAATGGTAACTTTCCTGGATACTCCGGGACATGAGGCATTTACCGCTATGCGTATGCGTGGTGCGCAGTCTACGGATATTGCGGTACTGGTTGTGGCTGCGGATGACGGTATTAAGCCGCAGACCATCGAGGCAATTAACCATGCCAAGGCTGCGAATACCGAGATTATTGTAGCAATCAACAAGATTGATAAGCCGACTGCGAATATTGATAAGGTAAAGCAGGAGCTTATGACCTATGATTTGGTTGCGGAAGACTATGGCGGAAGCACCATTTGCTGCCCTGTTTCCGCAAAGACCGGAGAAGGCTTAGAAAACCTTTTGGAAAATATTGCTCTGGAAGCCGATGTATTGGAGTTAAAGGCAAATCCGAATCGTAAGGCATACGGTGTTGTTATCGAGGCGGAGCTGGATAAGGGAAGAGGTTCCGTTGCACGTCTTCTTGTGCAGAAGGGAACACTCCATATCGGAGATGTTGTGGCTGTAGGTTCTGCTTTTGGTAAGGTTCGTGCCATGATTGACGACAAGGGGCGCCGTATCAAGAAGGCGACTCCGTCCATGCCGGTGGAGATTTTGGGACTGAACTCCGTACCGAATGCCGGAGAGATTTTCCAGGTTAAGGAAATGAGAAAGAGGCGAAAGCTTATGCAGATACCTTCGTTTCCGAAGGAAAGCAGAGAATGGTGGAGGAGTCCAGAAAGAAAGTCAGTCTTGATGCACTCTTTGACCAGATTAAGGCAGGCGAGTTGAAGGATCTTCCTATTGTGCTTAAGGCCGACGTACAAGGATCCGTGGAAGCGGTTCGCGATTCCTTACAGAAGATTCAGAATGAGGAAGTACAGGTTAAGGTTATCCATGCCGGTGTGGGTGCTATCAATGAGTCCGACATCAACCTGGCGATTGCGTCAAACGCGATTGTTATCGGATTTGATGTGAAGCCGGACACAACAGCAAAGGATATTGCCGAGAGAGGAAAATGTAGACGTTCGTCTCTACAACATTATCTATAAGGCAATAGAAGATATTGAGCTTGCGATGAAGGGAATGCTTGCCCCTGTATTTGAAGAGAAGGTTATCGGTCATGCAGAAGTACGTATGATCTTTAAGTCCTCCGGTGTGGGTATCATTGCCGGATCCTTTGTTACGGACGGTAAGGTACAAAGAGGAGCAAAGGCGCGCCTTACAAGAGACGGCGAGCAGCTCTTTGACGGAAATATTGCTTCCGTAAGACACTTTAAGGATGATGTAAAGGAAGTGGGAACCAAGCAGGAGTGCGGTATCGTATTAGAAGCTTATACCGACATTCAGGAAGGGGACCAGATCGAAGTTTACATCATGGAAGAAGTAAAGAGATAGAGGTGAAGCTTGAAAAGGCAGAGTTTTAAAAACCAAAGAAGAAATGAGGACGTGCGGAGAAATCTCTCCGTCCTCATTCGGAATGAAGTAAAGGACAGCCGTGTTTCTCCCTTTTGTGATGTGACCGGAGTGGATTTGACACCGGACTTGCAGTATTGCAAGGTCTATGTTTCCTGTCTCGGAAGTGAGGAAAGCCTCGGAAAGACCATTGAAGGCTTGAAGGCGGCTGCCGGATTTTTAAGAAGGGAACTTGCGCGAAGCTTAAATCTTCGCCATACCCCGGAGCTGCAATTCGTTCCTGACCACTCTGTGGAATACGGCTCCCGTATGGATGCCTTAATTAACAAGGTAAAAGAAGAAGACGAAGCACGCCCCGTAGGAGAAGCGGTAAATCAGGACAATCATTATAAAGAAGACGAAGAATAGAGAAACAAAGAATAGAGAAACAAAGAATAGAGAAACGAAGAATAGAAAGGCGAAAAAAATGAGAGAGCTTTTGGAATCTCTGATTGGCAATGCAAAAAAAGCATCTGTGTATTGGGACATACCCGTCCCGACGGAGATTGTCTGGGATCTACCCTGGGGTGGAAAAAAATTATATACAGGGACGTTTTCCGGATAAGGAAGTAACGGTATTCCTGATGGAGGCGAACGATAAATTTGCCTATCTTCCGGGCTTTTCCGAAATTCGCCATGATGTTCCAAAAGATGAGTATGATTTGGCAATCATCTGTGATTGCGGCGTCTATGAAAGGCTTGGAGAGTACGGGCGTCTTGCAAAAAAATGCAAAAGAGCGCTATGTAATCGATCACCATATCACAAGTAGTGGCGAGGAGTTTCCGAATCATACGATACTTCCCGATGCTTCCAGTACCAGCGAAATCAGCTTTGACCTAATGGATGAGCGGTATTTCACAAAGGAGGTAGCGGCCTGTATCTATACCGGCATCATTCATGACACCGGCGTCTTTAAGTATACTTCTACAAGCTCTCACACCATGGAGATTGCAGGGAAATGTATGGATAAGGGGATTGATTTCTCCTCGATTATCGATGACAGCTTCTTTATGAAGACGGTAAACCAGCAGCAGGTAACGGGAAAAGTGCTTCTGGACGGAAAGCTTTATATGGAGGGGCGTATTTTTGCCTCATCCCTCAGCATGAAAGATATGGATAGCTTCTCGGTTGACCAAAAGGATGTGGACGGGATTGTCAGTGTCCTTCGGGAAACGAAAGAGGTGGACGGTGTTATCTTCCTCTATGAAGTGGGAAACAATACCTATAAGGTCAGCCTTCGCTCGAACAATACGGCACTCGATGTTTCCGCTGTAGCGGCGCACTTTGCCGGTGGCGGTCATAAGATGGCGGCAGGCTGCAGCTTAAAGGGAGATGCAGCGTCCATTTTGGAAAAAATTATTACGGAGCTTAGGAAGCAGATGGATGAGCCGGACTTTCCAAGCAACAAGGAATAAAGAACAATACAAACTATGGATGGAATCATCAATGTCAATAAAGAAGCGGGGATGACGAGCTTTGATGTGCTCCGCGCTTTAAAAAGAATTCTCCACGAAAAGAAGATGGGACATGCAGGCACCTTGGATCCTATGGCGGAAGGGGTGCTTCTTGTTTGTGTGGGAAAGGCGACTAAGCTTGTCGATAGCCTCATGAGTGAGGTAAAGGTTTACCGAGCGGAGCTCCTTCTTGGTGTAGAGACGGATACGGAAGACAGTACGGGAAAGCTTTTATCGGAGGAAGAGAGGCGTGTTACGGAAGAGGATGTTCTCTTCGCTTTTCAGTCTCTTCTTGGAAAAAGAGAGCAGATTCCACCCATGTACAGCGCAAAAAAAGTGGAGGGAAAACGCCTTTACAGCCTTGCAAGAGAAGGAATTGTTGTTGAGCGAAAAGCCTCACAAATCGAGATCTTTTCCATTGCGCTTCTTTCCGTGACGGATCCGGAGCCTTTTACGGTACTTCCCTGCAAGGGTAAACACCAAAGAATTTCTTTTCGTGTAAAATGCTCTAAAGGTACTTACATTCGTACACTTTGTACGGAAATCGGAGAAAAACTGGGAACAAAAGCCTGTATGTCGGCACTTCTCAGAGAGGAAGTCGGAGAATTTCAGCTTTCGGAAAAGTAAGACGCTCTCCGAAATTGAAAAGGATATGAAAGACGGAAATCTTTCTTCCTTTTTGAAGCCGGCTTTATACAGTAAAGTTCCGACAGTGCTTACCTTTGGGAAATTTGACGGTGTGCATCTCGGACATCAAAAAAATCTTTTTCTTCTGTTTTCGACATTGCTAAAGAAAAAAAGGCTTAAAAGCCTGCCGTGCTCTCCTTTACCATGGAAAAAGACAGCTTCTTTTTGCAGGAAAGAAAGGATCTGCTTTCTGCGGAAGACGAACATTTTACCAGACTGAAAAAATGCGGGCTTTAACGAGGTTTACCTCTACCCCTTGACAATAGAGGCAGCCCGGATGAGTCCTGAGGACTTTGTGAGAGTTATTCTTATCGAAGCGCTCAAGGTGAAGCATCTTGTAGTGGGGACGGATTGTAGCTTCGGTTATCAGGGAGCAGGAAATGTAGCGCTCTTGAAAAGCTTGCAAGAAAAATACGGCTTTCAATTAACGGTAGTGGACAAAGTGCTGACGGTAAACCCTGCCGGTGAGGAAGTGGAAGTTTCCAGCTCTTATATTCGAAAAGCTCTGGAAGAGGGAAGGGTAGAAGAGGCGGCTGCACTTCTTGGAAGACCATACAACATAAACGGTACTGTGGTGCACGGAAAGGCCATCGGAAGAAGTCTGTCCTTCCCGACTGCGAACATTTTCCCGAAGGAAGGAAAGCTGTGTCCGGAAGAAGGAGTGTATTACACGAGAGTTATGGTGGATGGAGAAGAGTATGATGCGATGACCAATATAGGAAGAAATCCCAGCATTTCCGCGGGAAATCCTTTGACTATCGAAAGCCATCTTCTTGACTTTGACAGAGATATCTATGGGGAGAAGATTCGCGTAAGTTTCGTGCGCAGAATCCGGGAGCAAAGGCAATTCCCGGACCTTACTGTGCTAAAAATACAATTACAAGAGGATCTTCTTATAGTGGAAAAGTTTCGAAAAGAGAAGGGCTGATCCTTTAGGACTTAGAGGTATAGGAATTCGGGTAGAACTAAAGTGGATTTCTTTACCTTTTCTTTACTTTATTTATTTTTTTGCTTATACTAGTAAGAAAATTAGTAAATGGAGGACTTATCATGGCACGGGTAGTTAATGTGAATTTCAAGTTAGATGCGGATATTAAAAACAGTATGGAAGAGGCTTGTTCGGAAATGGGAATATCAATGAGTGCAGCATTTAAAATATTTGCAAAAAAGGTAGGAAGAGAGAAGAGAATTCCCTTTGAAGTATCTGCCGATCCATTTTATTCGGAGAGTAATATGAGACATCTCAGAAGAGGCATTGCAGCACTTAATGCCGGCGATGGCAAGGAACACGAGATAATAGAGGTGACCGAATAAATGAAAAAAATATGGTTTGATGAGGCTTGGGATGATTATATTTATTGGCAAAAACAAGATAAAAAAGCTTTAAAAAGGATCAACTCTTTATTGCGAGACATTGAGAGAGACAATTTTGATGGAATAGGAAAACCTGAACCATTGAAAGGGGAACTTAGCGGTTTTTGGAGTAGAAGAATTGATGACACTAATAGATTTGTATATAGAATAAAAAATGGAATTTTGGAAATCCTGTCTTGCCGTGGACACTATGATGATTGAAAAGAATACAAAGAAATACTATTTTTTTGTCAATTTATATGTTTGATTTATTAAAATCTTTTTTTGGCTTGCTCCGCTTATGGGATATCTAATGATAACGATGAAAAATTCAAGACATTCAAGAAAATCTCGGCAAATCCTAAATTCCAAGAAACTCGTCAAATTCCTAAGAAGACCTTGACATTTCAGAGGAAAATACAGTATCATATTCCCTCGTGAAGAAATCAGATTTGTTTTGTCTTCATAGGGGATTTTTGTGAAAAAGGAAATCCAAGAAACTTTTTATGACGCGAAGGCGTAGCAAAGCGCGCTCCGACGCTTGTTCCGTTTTTCGTGAGTATCGAGCTTTGGCTCAAAGAAGGAGAAAAGATGATTACAAAAGAGAAGAAAGCAGAGTTGGTTGCTAAGTACGGCAGAAAGCCCGGCGATACCGGTTCACCCGAAGTACAGGTAGCGCTTCTTACAGAGAGAATCGTAGAGCTTACCGAGCACCTAAAGAGCAATCCGAAGGATCACCACAGTAGAAGAGGACTTCTTATGATGGTTGGTCAGAGAAGAGGACTTCTTGATTACTTAAAGAAGACAGACTTAAACGGATACAGAGCTTTAATCGAGAAGCTGGGTATCAGAAAGTAAGAAATTTCCGGGGCAGAGGGGGTTATCCCTTCTGCCCTGTTTTGCTTATTCCGCCCCTTGCGGCGACTTCTTCCCTTTAGTATAATGATTCATTAGTGATTTAATCAAAAATTTTTCTTTGGAAGGCAACCGAGATCACTGAAAAATAGACGAATTTCGTAGCTTTTTCAGTGCTTTTGGGGCTTCCGAAGGAAAGAAGAAAAAAGGAGGCTTTATGTACAAAAGTTATTCAATGGAACTGGCAGGCAGAATGCTCACCGTGGATGTGGACAGAGTCTGCGCACAAAGTAACGGTGCGGTTTTAATGCACTATGGAGATACCACTGTGCTTCAACCTGTACCGCATCGGCCAAGCCCAGAGACGGTATCGATTTCTTCCCTCTTTCCGTGGAGTATGAAGAGAAGATGTATGCTGTCGGAAAGTTCCCGGGCGGCTTTAAGAAGAGAGAGGGAAGAGCGAGTGACAACGCCATTCTTACGGCAAGAGTTATCGACCGTCCGATGCGTCCGCTTTTCCCGAAGGACTATAGAAATGATGTTCTTTTAAACAATACCGTTTTATCCGTAGATCAGGACAATTCTCCGGAACTCCTTGCCATGCTCGGATCTGCCCTCTCTACATCCATTTCCGATGTGCCTTTTGATGGTCCCTGTGCGACAACCCAGGTTGGTATGATTGCCGGAGAGTTTGTCCTTAACCCGGGGAATGGAGAGAGAGCGGTTTCCGATTTACTGCTTACCGTTGCGTCTACAAAAGAAAAAGTAATCATGATTGAAGCGGGAGCTAATGAGCTTTCCGATGAGAAGATGATTGAGGCTATTTATCTTGCGCATGAAACCAACCAGCAGATTATCGGCTTCTTCGAGAGTATCATCGCAGAGTGCGGAAAAGAGAAGCACAGCTATGAGTCTTCCGCTATTCCTGAGACCATTTTCGAGAAAATGAAGAGCGTGGTCAGCCCGGAAGAGATGGAAAAGGCGGTATTTACCGATGAGAAACAGGAAAGAGATGCCAACATCTCCGCGCTTAGTGAGCGTTTGGTAGAGGCGTTCCAGGATGATGAGGAAGCACTTGCAATTCTCCCGGATGCCATATATCAGTATGAGAAGAAGACGGTTCGGAAAATGATCTTAAAGGATCACAAGAGACCGGACGGAAGAGCAATCAATGAGATTCGTCCTTTGGAATCGGAAGTGGATGTTCTCCCGAGAGTCCATGGCTCCGCTATGTTTAAGAGAGGACAAACCCAGATTTTAAATATTACTACTCTTGCCCCTCTTTCCGAGGTACAGAAGGTTGAGGGCATGAATGAGTTTGAGACGGAGAAGCGTTATTTACACCAGTACAACTTCCCGGGATATTCCGTAGGAGAGGCAAAGGCTTCCAGAGGTCCCGGAAGAAGAGAAATCGGACACGGTGCTCTTGCTGAGAAGGCTTTGATTCCGGTGCTTCCTCCTGTAGAAGAGTTCCCCTATGCGATTCGTTCCGTTTCCGAGACCATGGAGTCTAACGGTTCTACCTCCATGGCTTCCACCTGTGCATCCTGTATGTCCTTAATGGCTGCCGGTGTACCGATCAGAAAGCCGGTTGCGGGAATTTCCTGCGGTCTGGTTACCGGAGAGAGCGATGATGAGTATTTGGTACTTACCGATATTCAGGGCCTCGAGGATTTCTTCGGCGATATGGACTTTAAGGTAACGGGAACGAGAGACGGTATTACCGCTATCCAGATGGATATCAAGATTCACGGACTTACCCGTCCTATCGTAGAAGAGGCGATTAAGAGAGCAAGAGAGGCAAGACTCTTTATCATGGACGGCGTAATGAAGGATGCGATTGCCGAGCCGAGAAAAGAGCTTTCTCCCTATGCACCGAAGATTATTACCTTACAGATTGAGACCGACAAGATCGGAGATGTTATCGGTAAGCAGGGTAAGACGATTACCGCAATTATTGATGAAACAGGTGCAAAGATTGATATTGATGACAGCGGTATGGTATCCATTTCCGGAATTGACCTTGCTGCTTTAGAGAGAGCGAAGGAAATTATCCTTTCCATCGTAAATGACATTGAGCCGGGTCAGATTTTAGAGGGAACCGTAGTGCGTATGATGAACTTCGGTGCTTTCGTGCAGCTCAGCCCGACAAAGGACGGTATGGTGCACATTTCCAAGCTCTCCGATAAGAGAGTCAATGAGGTGGAAGATGTTGTACACATCGGTGATAAGGTGCGTGTAAAGGTCATTGAGGTGGATAAGATGGGAAGAATCAATCTTTCCATGAGACCGCAGGATTTAGCAGAGTAATATAAGTTAGGGGGCATTTATGAAAATCAGGACCAGATATGCGCCTTCTCCAACAGGAAGGATGCATGTAGGGAATCTTCGTACAGGGATGTATGCCTATTTGATTGCGAAGCATGAGGGAGGAGACTTCCTTCTGCGTATAGAAGATACAGATCGGGAAAGAGAAGTGGAGGGGGCTGTGGATATTATCCGGAGAACCCTCGAAGAGACGGGACTTTTTTTGGGATGAAGGTCCGGACAATCCCGGCTCCTGCGGCCCCTATGTACAGTCCGAGCGTGTGAAGACCGGCATTTATATGCAGTACGCCAAGGAGCTTGTGGAAAAAGGAGAGGCGTATTACTGCTTCTGCGATAAGGAGAGACTTGAGTCTTTAAAGACGGAAGTGAATGGGGAAATTCTGATGCACTATGATAAGCATTGCCTTTCTCTTTCAAAGGATGAAGTGGAGGAGAAGCTTGCTTCCGGTCTTCCCTATGTTATTCGGCAGAATAATCCGACCGAGGGCACAACGACTTTCCATGACGAGCTTTACGGCGATGTTACCGTGGAAAATACGGAACTGGACGATATGGTGCTCATTAAGTCGGACGGCTTCCCGACCTATAACTTTGCGAATGTTGTGGACGACCATTTAATGGGCATTACCCATGTGGTTCGTGGAAATGAGTATCTTTCCTCCAGCCCGAAGTATCAAAGACTCTATGATGCCTTCGGCTGGGAGTCTCCGAAGCTGATTCACTGCCCCTTGATTACGGATGAGAACCATAAAAAGCTTTCCAAGCGTTCGGGGCATTCCTCCTTTGAAGACTTGATTGACCAGGGCTTTGTGGCGGAAGCGGTAGTGAACTTTGTGGCACTTCTCGGCTGGAGTCCGGAGGGGAATGAGGAAATTCTTTCCTTGGAGGATTTGATTAGAGAATTTGATTATCACCGCATCGCGAAGAGCCCGGCTGTCTTTGACATGGGTAAGCTTCGCTGGATGAACGGGGAGTATATTAAGAGCATGGACTTTGATAAGTTCTATGAAAGAGCGCTTCCCTTTATTAAGGAGGCTGCGGGAGAGAAGGTCGATGCGAAGACGGTTGCCGAGATGGTAAAGAGCCGTATTGAGGTTTTTCCGGATATTTGCGAGCATGTAGACTTCTTTAAGGCGGTTCCCGACTACTCTTTGGAACTTTATCAAAACAAAAAAGCCAAGACCAATTTAGAGAATTCGCTTAGCCTTCTTAAAGAAGTGCTTCCGCTTTTGGAAAAAGAAGAGGATTACAGCAATGACCGCCTCTACAGCCTTTTACAGGAATTCAGCACGGAAAAGGGATACAAGACGGGATTCACCATGTGGCCGATTCGGATTGCCCTTTCCGGAAAGCAGATGACTCCTGCGGGAGCTACCGAGATTCTTTCCGTTTTAGGAAAGGAAGAGTCCTTAAAGAGATTGAATGCGGCTGTAGCAAGATTAGAAGCGAACGCATAAGAGGGGTTCCGAAAACGGACGCATATAGGTGGAGATCCGGAGGAGAGAAATCCGGATGCATACGCAAAAGTGAAAGAATCACAAACGAATGCAGAAGTAAAATGAGGTTAAATTATGGATAGAGAAGAATTTTTAGAGAGATACAGACATTCCATCGCCCATGTTTTAGCAAAGGCAATGATTGAGCTTTACGGGGAGGAAGTGCAGTATGCTATCGGACCGCAGATTGAGGACGGAGCATATTATGACTTTTTGGTACCGAAGAGCTTGTCTGAAGAAGATTTCCCGGCTATTGAAAACAAGATGCGGGAAATCATTAAGAGAAGAGAAGACTGGACGAGAGAAGAGCTTAGCAGAGAGAATGCTCTGAAGCTTTTTTCCAAGCAGAAGTTCAAGAAGGAGCTGATTGAGGACCTACCTGAGAGTGAAATCATCAGCGTTTATCATACCGGTTCCGACTTCGTGGATCTCTGCCGAGGACCGCATGTAGAGAATTCCCAGGAGCTTATGAATGTGGCTTTTCAGGTCAAGTCCGTTTCCGGAGCGTACTGGAGAGGAGACGAGCATAGAGATCAGCTCCAGAGAGTCTATCTCTTTGTGTACCCGGATAAGAATGCGTTAAAAGAGCATCTTAAGTGGTTACAGGAAGCACAGGAGAGAGATCATAAGAAGCTCGGAAATCAGCTGGAGCTCTTTATGTTCGAGGAGACCGCACCGGGTATGCCCTACTGGCTTCCCAGAGGCTGGAAGATGTATCAGGCGCTTCTTAGCTACTCCAGAGAGCTCCAGAAGAAGCACGGCTATACCGAGATTTCCGCACCGCTTATCAACAATAAGAAACTGTGGCTTATCTCCGGTCACTGGGCACACTACATCAACAATATGTTCATGGTTCCGGGCGTTTCAGGCTGGCTAAAGGCCGATGCGGACCTCTCCGGAGTGCTGGAGCATCCGACCGATGAAAGCCTTGGAGAAAAGACGGTGAAGATTCAAGCCGGCTCCGTTGTCTATAACCGTGAAAATATCGACACCATGGCGGCAAAGCCCATGAACTGCCCGAATGCCATGATTACCTATAAGAGAAGAAATCGTTCCTATAAGGAACTGCCGATTCGTTACTCCGAATACGATGTTCTTCACAGAAAAGAGAAGTCCGGCCAGATGAACGGTCTTTCCGTGTGCAGGAGTTCCGTCAGGACGATGATCATACCTTTGTAATGGAATCTCAGATTGAGGCGGAGATTGCCGACATCATCTCCATTGCGGATGAAATCTATGGTACCTTCGGAGTAAGCTACCGTGCAGAGCTTTCCACAAGACCGGAAGACTTTATGGGAGACATCGCGGTTTGGGATAGAGCAGAAGCTGCTTTAAAGAAGATTCTGACCGACAAGTACGGAGAGGGCGGTTTTGAAATCAACGAGGGAGACGGTGCCTTCTATGGTCCGAAGATTGACCTGCAGATTAAGGATGCTCTCGGAAGAGAATGGCAGTGCGGAACCATCCAGCTTGACTTCCAGCTTCCGCATAACTTCGGCTTAACTTACCAGACTGCTGAGGGCGGACAGGAGATGCCGGTAGTAATCCACCGTGCAATTTACGGCTCTTTAGAGCGTTTTATCGGAATCATCATCGAGAACTTCAAGGGAAGTTTCCCCTTCTGGCTCTCTCCCGAGCAGGTAGGAATTGTGCCGATTCGTGAAGAGCATAACGAATATGGAAAGAAGATTTATGACGCTCTTTCCGACATGGGAATCCGTGCGGAAATCGACTACTCCGATAAGAATATGAAGGAGAAGATTAAGAGCTATAAGAACTACAAGGATCCGTATATTCTTGTGCTTGGAGACAAGGAAATGGAGGAAAACACCGTTTCCATTAACATGAGAGGCTCCAACAAGCAGATCAACAATGTGCCCTTGGACGTGTTCTTAAAGGTTTGCGCAAAGATGCAGAAGGAGCACAGCCTAGAGCTTACAGATGAGTTCAACTAAAGATAATCATGTAGAGTGCTATTTTCTTCAACGAAGGGAAGAGTGCGTCTATAGCTCCCATTCCGAAAGGATATAGGGAAAGCATGGCTTTTCCTTGCAGGAAAGGCAAAAAGGCTTTAAAATAGCAGACTATAGAAGTGATTTTAAAATAGTAGACTATAGAAAAGGGTTTTTCTTTATTTCCATGAGGTAAATAAAGGAAAATCCTTTTCACGTATAGAGTTTTTCAGGAGGCAAGATGAATAGTGAAAATGTAAGAGAGGGCGTGCAGCAGGCGCCCCATAGAAGTTTATTTAATGCCTTGGGCTACACCAAGGAAGAGATGAAGAAGCCGATGATCGGGGTGGTGTGCTCCTACAATGAAATTGTTCCGGGACATATCAATTTGGATAAGATTTGTGATGCGGTAAAGATGGGCATTGCCGAAGCCGGGGGGCTTCCTGTGGAATTTCCGGCTATTGCAGTCTGTGACGGCATTGCCATGGGGCATGTCGGTATGAAGTATTCCCTTGTGACAAGAGACCTGATTGCCGATTCCACGGAGTGTATGGCAAAGCACATCAGTTTGATGCGTTGGTCATGATTCCGAATTGTGACAAGAATGTACCGGGACTCCTTATGGCGGCAGCCCGTGTTAATGTACCGACGGTCTTTGTTTCCGGAGGTCCCATGCTTGCCGGTAAGGTGCATGGGAAGAAACGCTCCTTATCTGCTATGTTCGAAGCGGTGGGAGAGCATGAGGCAGGAAAAATCGGCATGGAGGAGCTTAAGCTCTATGAGGAAAATGTCTGTCCGACTTGTGGCTCCTGCTCGGGAATGTACACTGCAAACTCCATGAACTGCCTAAGTGAGGTTATCGGTATGGGACTTCCCGGAAACGGAACGATTCCGGCAGTCTATTCCGCGCGTATTCGTCTTGCGAAGCAGGCAGGATACGCTATCATGCATCTCTTAAAAGAAAATATCCGCCCACGAGATATTATGACAAAGAAGAGCTTTGAAAATGCGCTTCGTGTGGATATGGCGCTCGGCTGTTCTACGAATACTATGCTTCATCTTCCGGCTATTGCTCATGAGTGCGGTTTTACTCTTGATATGGAATATGCCAATCAGATTTCCGATACGACACCGAATCTTTGTCACTTGGCACCGGCAGGCCCCGCCTATATGGAGGATTTAAATGAAGCAGGCGGAATCTCTGCCGTGATGAAGGAGCTTTCCAAGAAAAATCTTCTGCACTTAGACGGCATAACGGTTACGGGAAGAACGACAGGAGAGAATATTGAAAGAGCTGTGAATCTCGATGAAGATATCATTAGACCGATTGAAAATCCTTTTATGCCAAACGGAGGCATTGCGGTTCTGAAAGGAAACCTCGCTCCGGATACCGCTGTAGTAAAGCGCTCCGCTGTGGCCCCTGAAATGATGGTGCATGAGGGACCGGCAAGAGTTTTTGATTGTGAGGACGATGCGATTAAGGCGATTAAAGGCGGGAAAATTCATGAAGGAGATGTTGTGGTGATTCGCTACGAAGGCCCGAAGGGCGGTCCCGGTATGCGCGAGATGTTAAATCCTACCTCCGCTATCATGGGAATGGGACTAGGAAGCACTGTAGCCTAATTACCGACGGAAGATTCTCGGGAGCTTCCCGCGGGGCATCCATCGGTCATGTTTCCCCGGAAGCGGCTGTAGGTGGTCCGATTGCCTTAGTGGAAGAAGGAGATATTATTTCCATCGACATTCCGAAGAATAAGCTTGACATGAAGGTTTCGGAGGAAGAGTTGGAAAGAAGAAGAAAGCTCTGGAAACCCAGAAAGCCGAAGGTGACGGAGGGCTATCTTCTCCGCTACCAGGCACTGGTAACGAGCGGAAACAGAGGGGCAATTTTGGAGCTTCCCAAGGACTGGAAATAAATATTGCATAAATAATGAAATAGTGTACACTGAAAGAGATATAGGCAATTTGTACAGTTTATATCTCTTTTTTGTGATTTTTGGGCATAATACACGATAGATAGGGGAGATAAACAACAAGGACGGGGAATGAGTAAAAGAGAAGGAAATCGCTTTATTAGAAGAAGCTTACTTGCAGCAGGAATTCTATTTCTGCTTCTTTTTATTGTCCTTTCCGTAGCTTCCTGGAATCGCTATTTTCGTATTAAACCGGGACAATGGAGAGAATGGAAGGGGATGGAAGAACCTTATGAACTACCGGAAAAGAAGAGTCTCCTGTTCTTAAGCTCCTATGACCCGGCAGATCTCATTTTCCCACAGCAGATAGAGGGAATAGAGGAGATTCTACATCAAAGCAATGTGCATCTGGATATTGTAAATATGGATTTTCGCCATTTTAATCATGATGAAGATGTCGAAGCGTTTTATACCTTTGTCAAAAGCCGTCTGGAAAACAGAGATAGTGCGTATGACGGTATCCTTGTGGGCGATGACAGGGCTTTGAATTTTGTTATAGAATATAAAGAGGAGTTGTTTTCGAATATTCCCGTAGTATTTTTTTCGATAGGCAGCAAAACCCTGGCGGAAAAGGCAGGGGAGGCTTCCGGAATGACAGGCTATTACTGCCCTTCTTTTTTGGAAGAGACTTTGAACACGGCAACCGCCTTACAGCCTAAAGCGGAAACAATTATGGCTATCTATGACAATAGTTTTTCGGGTGTTGCCGCAAGAGAAGACTTTTTTTCTTTGCAAAGACAATTTTCATCCTATCGCTTTGCGGGAATCAATTTTTCTCAATTAAAGAGAGAAGAATTTGTCCAAGCGTTAAAAGCGGTACAGGATAAAACCATACTGATATTTCTTTCGGCTTATCAGGATGGAGACGGAAATAATTATCCTACCGGTCAGATGGTGAAGCTGATTTTAAATACAGTGGATACACCGGTATATGGCAATATAATGGTCAGGAATATTCCCGGTTTTATAGGGGGAAGGGTACAGGATTACCGACAGATGGCCAAGGATGCTACTCTTTTGATGCTGGATATCCTGTCCTCCAAGGTAAAAATCGAAGAACGATCCTGTAAAATGGACAGTCCCGGAAATGGTCATTAATTACAGGGTCCTTACAGCATACGGATTGTCGAAGAATCGCCTTCCCAAGGATGTCTTTTTGGAAGAAAGTGCAGGGCATTTTTTTGCAAAATTTGCCGGATATTTTCTCTTGGCTCTTTTACCTATGCTTGCCATCCTTCTGTTCTTCCTCTATACCCTTCTTGGAAGATTACACAGCACCAAGCTTTTAGAAGAACTGGAGGAGAAAAATGAGAATCTTTTAAAGGTTCGGGATGAGTTGGAGCATAAGCTGAGCTATGATCATTTGACGGAGCTTTTAAACCGACAAACGATTCTTGCGGGAATAGAAGAACTTTTGAAAAACAGTGAAGTTTTTACCTGTGTTCTTATGGATATCGACAATCTAAAGGAGCTAAATGAGTCAAGGGGCTATGAGACAGGAGACTTATACCTTTCTGCGGTTGCAAACCGTCTCCGTAAGTTGGAAAAGGCTCATGGAGCAGTCGCTTCCCGCTATGGCGGAGATGAGTTTTTGATTGTATTTCCGGGAAGCATTTTACCGGAAAATTCACCGGCTTTACAGGAGTTGCATTCCATTTTCCGAAGATCGATTACCGTAGGCGAAGAGACCGTCAATATGAATTCATCCGGTGGGGTAGCGACTTCCAACGGAAAGGACAGTCCGAAGCAGATTGTTGTTTCTGCAGGAATTGCTATGAGTTCAGCTAAGAAAAAAGGAAAGAACCGCTTAGTATATTACACCGATGAACTCCGATATAAAAAAGAGAAAATCAATCTGATTTTAAAAAAGGTGGAAAAGGCTATCCAGGAAAATGCCTTTTATATGGTTTACCAACCGCAGATTGACTGCAAAACCAAAAAGATTGTAGGATTTGAGTCTTTGATGCGAATCCACAATGACGAGTGTTATCCGGATCAGTTTATTCCGGTGGCAGAGCAGTACGGTTTTATCACAAAGCTCGGGAAAATTGCCGTAGAGCAGGTTATACGACAACTGGCAAGGTGGAGAGAGGAGGGCAAGGAACTGCGTCCGATTTCCATCAATTTCAGTAGTTACCAGATTTATGACGATGATTTTGTGGAGTTTCTTTTATACCAGTTGAATCGTTTTGCTATACCTCATGAGTATGTTGTTCTGGAGATTACGGAGAGCATTCTCTTTGAAGAGAGTAAGCAAACTAAGTCGGTATTTAATACCTTGGTAGAGGCCGGTATACAGTTGCATCTGGATGATTTCGGTACGGGCTACAGCAGTTTTAGCTATTTACCCTATATCCCACTGAATACAGTCAAGATGGACAAGTCCATTATCGATAATTTTCTTTTGAACAACGGAGATGTGGTACGTAATCTGATTAGCATCATCCATGGTCTTGGAAAAGTGGTCATTGTAGAAGGCGTTGAAGAAGAATGGCAGTATGAAAAGTTGCTGGATTATAGCTGTGACATGATTCAAGGCTATTTGTTCGGGGGACCCTTGCAGGCAGGCGAAGTACATGGAGGAGAAACGCATTAAGGAGAAACACATTAAGGAGAAACACATTAAGGAAGAAATAGAGAATTATAAAGAAACTTCAATAATTTAATATAAAAGAAATTCCCTTAAGGTGCAGAATAATGTACTTTATGAGGGAATTTCTTATTTTGTTTAATCATTTATCTGTCATTATTTTAAATTTTTCTGTCCTGGAAAAACAGATTATTTAAATTATTTATAAATTGTGATAGACTAAAAAAACAAAGCTTAATGAATCAGTCTTTGATGGAGAAGAAGAACGACGCATTAGTCTATTAAGCATGCTTTTTTCTAAAAGCAAAAAGGAGAAAAAATGATACAAAAAAGAAAGTTACTGGCTATCTTCATGGCGGCAGCTATGGCATGGCAGGGCTTTTCTCTTGCGCAGGCAGAAGAGATAGGGCCGGGCGTAGTGTCACAGAGTAACATTTCCAATCCATCTGAAAACAGCGGCGTTCCCTCAGAAGAGGATATTCGGGCGGCACAAGCGAAGACGGAAGAAGAAAAGGCGGAGCAGGCCGGCGCGCAGCAGAATCTGGCGCTTACTCCTCTTGAAGTAATGACGACGGAAAGCAGTAAGGTGATATTGCTTAATCCAATCAGTGCAAGCTATACAAATAAGGAGGGGACCGCCCCTTATGACGGTACAGGACTCGGCAATAACGGTGAGTTCGGTATCCAAATGGAATTTGCCATTCCCAATGACGCACAGGTCAAGACCGGAGATACGAGCAGTATCAATATGCCTGCTTCTTTTACCGCTCTTTCTGCTAAGGATTTTGAAGTAAGAGATGGAGAGAATCTACTGGCTAAGGCTCATTATTCGCCGGACAGCAATGCAATCAATTTGACCTACGAACCCTATGTGGAGCAGAAAAGCGACATTCGAATGAGTCTTTTTCTTTCCATGCAGGTAAACCGGAATACGGAAGCGGTAGCGAGAAACATCACTACGGAAATCCGGGTGAATAATTATCTTAGTTATCCGATTGCCGGCAGTATTCAATATACGGGGATTGAGAAAGAAACCGACTTTAAATTTGTAAAGGATGCGAAGCAAAGTTTGGAAGAAGCAACCGATCCCCTGACAGGAAATAAGATTTTTTTGACGCGCTATCGGATACTGATAAACCTTGGAGAGGCCAGAACAAACCTGGTACTTCGGGACAGCTTGGGAGAAGGGGCATTTTCCTACTATGCGGATGATGCGCATCCAATATCGATACGCAAGGGAGTTTGGGAAAGAGGACATTTTGAGGGAAGAAGCTGGATTTCCGATCCTATTAACGGCAGTAATTTTGACTTAAGAACGCAAAGCAGAACAAACTCGGCAGCGCATGAAACTGCGGCAGAGTCGGCATTTCGAACTAACGCTCCGGGAAGAAAAAGTTTTTCCGTAAATCTTGGAAATATTGACCGTACGGAAGGCTTTGAGATATTTTACTATGCAAAATTTGACGGAGTTCCCTTGCAGAACTTTATGTATACCAATACTGCAGAACTGATTTCCAATGGCTTTGAGCCTCTTGGAAGGAGCTTTGACTTAACCGTTCAGAAAGCTTTAGGGACAGCTTCCGGGGATAATTATAAATTAAGATCAAGAAGGTAAATGAAGATAATCAGCCGCTATCCGGAGCTGTCTTTGCCGTGGCAAACAGCAGTGGACAACAGGTTGGACAGCTTACTACGGATGCGAACGGAGATGCTATTCTGGATAATCTTGTGCGAGATAATTATACGGTACAGGAGATTCAGGCACCGGTAGGTTACATCCTTTCTACGGAGCAGTATCAGCTTAATGTAGACAGTTTTGATCTGAGTAAACAGGCAAGCTTAAAGGTGGAAAATGTTAAATCCGGTCAAAACAGAAGTATTAGCATCAGTACAAAATGGGTGGATGCCGGGAATCAAGCGCAGGGAAGACCCGGGAAGGTAGTTGTAGAGCTTCTGCGTAATGGAAGCTTTACCGGAGATGCAGTAGAATTAATGCAGGGAAGTGGCTGGAAAGCAAGTTTTCAGAATCTTCCGAAATACGATGGCAACGGGAAGCTTTATGAGTACAGCATCCGTGAGCAAGCGGTAGCAGGGTATTACCCGACCGTCTCCGGATCACAGGACTTGGGTTTTAACCTTGTAAATACGGTCAATTCCAAGGTTTCCATTCCGGTAACCGCAGTATGGAAAGGAAAGGGAGAGAATCCTTCTTCCGTTACTGTTCGTCTTATGGCAAATGATAAGGAGATTGCATCGCAGAAGCTCTCGGATGAGAACAACTGGCAGTACAGCTTTACCAATCTTGAGAAAGTAAAAGATGGGCAGGAAATTCAGTATAAGTTGACGGAAGATACCATACCCGGATATAGCACGGAACCCACAGGAGACGGCGCTTCCGGCTATCGCAATGTGTTCATTAATACAAAGATAAAGGTAAATCCACTTTCTTCCGGAAATATCGGTAGCTTAGGAAATCCTCTTGATAACGGCAAGCTTGGTAGCGGGAATGAAAATAAAAACTCAAATTCTGAGCAGAGTCTGGCAAAGAAGAAGGAGAAGTCGGAAGCTTCTTCCGTATTGGGTGCTTCTCGTGATGCCGATTCGAAAAAGGAAGAGGAGAATGAGAGTACAGCTTCCAATGGAGAAGTACTTTCCGCAGAAAGAGATGCAAAGACCGGAGATCAAAGCAAGAGTTTACAATATCTATTCTTCTTTACTGCAGCAGGATTTGGACTTTTCGCCTTCTTTTACAAGGAAAAAAAGAAATTCGAGATAAAAAAATAAAAAGCGGAAGAGGACACTATGAATATCCACTTAGAGAAAAGAAATGAAAAGCTGGCGGAGACCGTTATGAAAGGGCTTCAGTCCAGAAATATGACCGGATATTATGCAAAGAATAAGGAAGAGGCACTTAGTACTGCGCTTAGCCTAATCCCTAAAGGAAGCGGTATTGCCATGGGCGGTTGTATGACTGCAGGAGAAATCGGACTTGTTGCCGCTTTGCAAGAAGGAGATTATCATTTTATTGATAGAACGAAGATGGAACCGAGGGAGGCGCTTCTTGCAGCTTATGATGCCGACATTTTCCTTTCCAGTGCCAATGCTATGACGGATGACGGAATCTTAGTGAATATTGACGGAAATGCCAATCGTGTTTCCTGTATAGCGCAAGGACCGAAGAAAGTTCTCTTTATTGTAAGCCTGAATAAGATTTGCTCGGATATAGACAGTGCCATGAAACGTGCCAGAAACGTGGCAGCGCCTGCCAATACCCAGAGATTTGAAATCAAAACACCCTGCAAGATTACCGGAAAATGTTCGGATTGCAAGTCTCCGGATACCATCTGCTGTCAGTTTTTAATTACCCGCTATTCTCGTCACACGGATCGCATTCATGTCATTTTGGTGAATGAGGATTTGGGATTTTAGGGGGGAATTTGAATTAGGAAATAGAAATGAGGATTTAGGAAACAGTTGTTGAAAAGGGGCTTTTAAGGGCCCCTTTTTTAATACACCAACAAAGAACTTGTAAAAAACTGAAAAATCGCACTAGATAGAAGTAGGAGATAGAAGTAGGAGATAGAAGTAGGAGATAGAAGTAGAAGATTATTTTGCTGAACAAACATGAAAGCATTTGCTATACTAAAAATAGAATTTTTTTACGGAATATTTTGTCTTAACAAGGAAAAAGGGTTCATGAATGAAAAAAATAAATCTATCTTTAATATTCTTAATCATTTTTATTATTATCACAGGCTGTGATAATAATAAAAGCATAGATATTAAAACCAAGAAAATAGTTGTGATTTTATCCGGTTCCATTGATGACATGAGCTGGAATAAGGCGAATATTGAAGGAATTGAGGCTTGTAATAGAGAGAAAAATATAGAAATTGAATATTTACAAAATGTAAAAGAAAAAGATTATGAGAGAGTGTTTGTAGAATATGCCTTAAAAGGATATGACTTAATCATTGGGGCGGGCTCACAGTTCAATGATTCGGTTGAAATGGTTGCACCAAATTACAAAAATTCTTTCTTTTGTGTAATTAATGGCTCTATTTTAGATATGGAAAATGTACTTTCTCTTCAAATTAATGAAAATGAGGCAGCTTATATAGCTTCCACAATAGCAGGAAAGGAAACGGATACGGGAGTATTTGCAGTGATAGGAGGATATCCGAACCATTCTATGAAAGATATGCTGGATGTATACGAAGAGAATGCGGTAAAGATTGCAAAAGAACGAGGTCTTAGCGAAGCGCATAGTCTGAGGGCATATACAAATAGTTGGGATAATGTAGGTTTGGGGAAAAAGATAAGTGAGAGAATGTTGGAAGAAGATGTGGATATCGTATTTGTTTACGCAAATAAAGTTTGTTTGGGAGCTTTGGAAGCGATAAAGGACCAAAAAGCGCGAATGATAGGTTTTGTTACGGATCAAAGTGCTTTAAATCAAGAGAAAGTAATTGCATCAGTTGTCTTTGATTTTCAAAAATTATACACATGGATTTTGGAGGAGTATGCTAAGTCCACTTTGGAAAAAAGAAGGATGTATTGCATTGGGATGAACCAAAATCTATTTTATGTGGCGGATACAGACAGAATAACTAATGATACAAATCTAGATATAGAAAGAATATTAGAAGACTTAAAAAAGGGTAAAATACAATTAGGCGAGGAGTAAATATGGCACTTTGGAAAAGAATTTCAATTGTACTGGTTTCGCTTTTAATATGTGTTAGCCTTTTTGTCGGGACGGCTTCTTATGGAATTGTAAAACAGTTAATTATTCAAAATAAAGAAGATGATATAGAGAATATGCTGAATCTAATAGATATGAGTATAACGGAGCAGATGCTTCAATTTAATACAATATTGGATTCTTTTAGCGAGTCCCGATATGTAAAAGGATTATTGCTTGTCGGTGAAAACAGAGAAGATGAAAATAAAGACTATCTTCGTGATTTAAGTGCATATTTCGTTTCTATTAGAAATATTTATCTCGTAAATAGAGAAAATGAACTAATTTTTTGCTATCAGGATGATACTTTACCGAAAGATGAAAGCATGACATCTTCTTTAAGTGAATCAAAAAATAATCCGGAGAAAACCATTTATCTTGCTGAAAATGGAAGGGATTCTATTTTCTTACTTCGAAGTATAAGAAAGGGAGACGTCGTTTTGGGAACGGCAATTTTGGAATTTTCACCCGAGATTTTTACGAAGCTATTAATTAACAATTTGAGTAACTTTCGACACCAGTATACTTTTATTGTAGATAAAGAAGGAGGGATTGTTTGCTCGAATAATAGCGTTCAAACGGAGTATTTGGAAACTGTGCAGAAACGATATGCGGCAGGAGAACGAAGATTTAGTTTTATTTGGGATAAGAAACAGTATTTTGTTTGTGGGCAATTAAATGGAATCAGCGGATGGAGGATTCTTTCCGTAATTGCATTGGATGATATATTTCCACAAATTCGAATCTTAAAGGAAAGGATATATTTATTTGTTATTCTTGCTCTGGTTTTGGGGATGATTATCAGCCTGCTACTGGCATGGTCAGTAACGCAACCATTAAAACAACTCTCCGAAGAAATGGGAAGAATAAAGTCGGGGAATTTTGACAGCAAAATAGAATCGAAAAGGAAGGATGAGGTTGGGATTCTAATTGACTCCTATAACTATATGATTGGAGAAATCAAAAGACTGGTCAACGAGGTATATGAAGAGAAAATGGCACAAAAGACAGCGGAAATAAAAGCCCTACAGGCACAAATCAATCCGCATTTTTTATACAATACACTTGATACAGTTAATTGGATGCTTTTGGATAGGGGGGAGGATGACATCAGTGATATTATTTTAAATCTTGGAGATTTGATGAAATACTCTATTTCAGGGAGCAATAATCTGGTCCCTTTAAGAGAGGAGATTAAATATGTTCGGAGTTATTTGGAAATACAAAAATGTCGAATGGAAGACAGATTGGATTATAGTATTTCCGTAGCGGATAATTGCATAGAATGCAAATGTCCTAAACTCCTTTTGCAACCTATTGTGGAAAATGCAATTAAACATGGAATTGAACCTCTAGCCAGAGGCGGAAGGATTGAAATAGAAGCCTTTTTAGGAAGAGGAGGTTTAAATATTTTACTAAAGGATAATGGCAAGGGAATGGAGGAAGAGGAGATAGAAAACATCATATCCGGGAATGCCAATATTGGATTGAATAACGTGATGAAAGAATCAAACTTCTGTATGGGCAAGAATACGGCCTTCATATCCAATCTCAAAAAAATGAAGGTACAGAAGTGGATTTGAGTATTCCCGCTTTGTTTGAGGATTAAGGCCTATGCGGATTATGATTATTGATGATGAACCGAAAATCAGAAGAGGGATTAAAACACTTCTTGAAGGACAGGAGGGTTTTGAAGTAGTTGGAATATACGACAATGCAATGTCTTCCCTCTCGGATATTACCGAAAAAGAACCAAATGTTCTGATCACAGATATAAAAATGCCGGAATTCAGTGGCTTGGATTTGATTGAAAAAATCCGAGAGAAAGATAAGAATCTCTATATCATCATTTTGAGCGGATATAGCAGCTTCAAGTATGCGCAAAGAGCGATACGTTCGGGAGTGTACAGATACTTGACAAAGCCTACGAATCCTAGAGAATTGCTCGGTGTACTGAGAGAAATAGAATTGAAAATAGAGGGTTCCTGCCAATCGGCTTCTAGGGAAAAAGAACTTGAGGCGTTAGAAGTGGGAAACCTTTTAATTAGAAAGGCTTTGGATTATATAGAGCTCCATTACGCGGAAAAAATAGGATTAAAGTCTGTTTCTGATGCGCTGTATATTTCCCCCAATTATTTTTCTGATTTATTTCGCCGTCATATGAAAGTAAACTTTTCGGACTTTTTGATTGATTTCAGATTAAAAAAAGCGTGTATACTGCTAAAGAAACCGGAATACAAAGTTTCTGAAATCTCTGAGATGGTAGGATTCAGAGATTCGACTTATTTCAGTACAGTTTTTAAAAAAACATATAATCTTACACCTGTGGAGTACAAAAATAGCAAAAAATAAAAGGATGGGTAAAAGAGCTTTGTTCACTATGGACTATAAGCTTCGCGTATGAATAAAGATTCTGTAAATTTTTAATAAAATATGTAAAAAACCATGTACGAAACGAAATACATAAAAGATATACTTTAAGAAACAAAAAAATTTAATAAAGGAGGAAATAAACAATGAAAAGAAGTCTATTGGCTTTTTGTGCAAGCGTTTGCCTTGTGGGAACGTTGCTCTCAGCGTGTGGCGGTTCGGGAGCGGCACCGAAAGAAAGCAAAGCAGAAGCCCTGGAGAGTATGAAAGAGGGAGAAAGCAGCGATTATGCAAGTATGAAAATTGTGCTTATCCTTCCGGGGAGCATTGATGACCAAAGCTGGAATGCAAGCAACAATGCCGGAGCTAAGCAGTGTGACAAGGAACTTGGGACTAAGATTGAGGTTGTGGAATCCGTTCCTGTAGAGGAGTTTGAACAGACTTTTACCGAATATGGGGAAAAGGGATATGATTTAGTTATGTCTGCGGGAAGCCAGTTTGATGAAGCTTGTGCAGCTGTCGCACCGCAGTACCCAAAGACAGTCTATACTGTAATAAATGGAACAAAGAGCGATTCTGAAAATATGGTTCCGGTATTTCCCAAGGAATATGAAGGTTCTTATATTGCGGGCATTATAGCAGGATATACAACAGAAAATGGAAATTTTGCGACTATGGGCGGAGAATCCAATCTTGCTATGGTGCACCTCTTGGATACTTATGAGGCTGCTGCAGTAGAAGTGGCAAAGACTAGAGGAATTGCAGATGCAAAAGCTAACCGTTCGTTCCTGAATACATGGACAGACGTATCTATCGGGAAGGCTATGACCTCTCAGATGATCGATAATGGCGCAGATACGGTTTTCTGCTACTCTAATGAAGCAACTTCAGGGGCAATTCAAGCTACCGCTGAAAAGAAAGCTAAGTTTGTCGGATTTGCTGCAAACAAGAATACAGAGAGTGATTGTGTTGTCGGATCCGTAGATATGGCTTGGGCAAATGTTTATCCGTGGATTATTAAAGGAATTAAGAGTGGAGAACTAAAGGGAGCCCAGGAAGTCGGTGTGAAAGAAGGCGTTTTTGAAACTATTCTTACCAATCAGTGTTCCGATGAATGTAAGGCTGCAGTTGAAAAAGCGACAGAGGATATAACTGCAGGAAAGCTGGACTTAAAGCAGTATTTTTCAGATTAAAGTACTATTTTAGAGTGATTAAACGAAACATGCTATACGTTTCGGACAAGTGAAAATACTATTTCTGTGGTTCGATGTAAAAGGCAATGTTTCAGACATTGCCTTTTACAATATTAACAGATATTTCGGGGGAAGCTTTTTATGGAGAGAAAAACACTGGTTGAGTTAAAACACATTTCCAAACGATTTGCCAAAGTGCTTGCCAACGATGATGTTTCTATGGAAATCAAAGAAGGAGAAGTTGTTGCTCTTTTGGGAGAAAACGGTGCAGGTAAGAGTACCATAATGAAGATATTATATGGTCTTTATCATGCTACATCCGGAGAGATTTACATTAATGGAGAAAAAAGAGATATTAGTTCACCTAGGGAGGCAATTGCTTCCGGGATTTCCATGATACAACAACACTTTTCTTTGATTCCTGCACATACAGTTACAGAGAACATTATTCTAGGGCATTGTAAGGGAAAGATAGATTATAAAGCAAAAGAAAAAGAAATTCAGGAGCTTGCAGACAAATATCATTTTGCGGTAAACGCGGGAGAATATGTTAAAAATCTTACTGTTGGAGCACAGCAAAAAGTTGAAATACTGAAAGCGTTATACTTGAATTCCAAAATTCTAATCATGGATGAACCCACAGCCGTTCTGACACCGCAAGAAGCGGAAATTCTCATGAAATTTGTGCGTGACTATGTAGCAAAGGGGAATTCCGTGGTTTTCATTACCCATAAAATGAAAGAAGTTATGGAGGTGTCGGATCGTATTATTGTTCTTAGAAATGGAAGAGTCAGTGGTACGATTAGTGAAGAGGAAGTAAGAAGTGTAAAAGAAACAGAACTGGTCAATATGATGATAGGTCATGCTTTGGAAGTTTTAAATCTCCGGGAGGAGAAGAAAGTCAGAAAGTGAGATTTTCTGTCTCCAACCTCAGCATTATTCCAAAGGATGAAGTCCCTATTCTTTCCAATATAAGCTTTGATATTCATGGAGGTGAAGTTCTGGGATTTGCCGGAGTTTCCGGAAATGGACAGCAGGAGTTATGTGAAGCAATTTATGGGGCGAGAACGATACACTCGGGTAAGATTATTTTAGATGGAGAAGATATCAGTGCTTTACCGATTAGCGAAAGAATTCGTAAAGGAATCGGGTATCTTGCTTCGGACAGATATAAGTATGGAATGGTATCGGATATGAGTTTATCTGAAAATCTTATGTTGAAAGCCAGCTATTTAGATAGGTGGGTGAAGCATGGGATTATACAGTGGAAAAAGGTAAATCAGGATACGGAAAATATTATTGAGAATTATAAGGTTAAGGCACCGGATTATAGTGTAAATATAGGAAGTCTTTCCGGAGGAAATCAACAGAAGCTGGTAGTGGCAAGGGAAGTAGACATGGGAAAAAATCTGGTTATCTTTGATCAACCTACCAGAGGATTGGATTTGGGGGCAATCAATTATGTTCATAAGACTATTTTAAAGGAAAAGGAGCTTGGAAAGAGCATTTTGCTCGTATCCACCGAACTTTCTGAAATTTTTGCTCTTTCTGACCGGATTGCCGTCCTCTATAAAGGCCGTATTATGGGGATTTATCGTAATGGTGAAATATCTACAGATCAAATTGGACTTCTCATGGCAGGAGTAGGTGAAAAGGAGGCAGCGAATGGATAAGAAAGAGCAAAGAAAGAAGCTTTCTTTCAACAATACACAAAATCTTCTGGATGTACTGCTTTGGACTGCCCTTGCAATTATACTGGGACTATTGGCAAGTTTTAGCTTTTTGCCACTTTTGGGAGTAAATCCTCTTTATGCCGTTTCTGTCATGTTTTCGGAAACGTTTTCCAGTACATTCAATATGGGAAACATACTTATTAAGACTGCGCCTCTTATCCTGACAGGTCTTGCCTTTGCTTTTACATACAAGGCAAATTTATACAATATCGGTGCACAGGGGCAATTTTATGCCGGATGTATTTGTGCATCCACAGTTTCACTCAGCCTGGGTGGCAAGATACCGGGCTTTATCGTAATCCTACTATCGTTATTTGCGGCAATGCTTGGTGGTGCACTCATAGGCTTAATTATTGGATTCTTGAAGGCTAAATTCAATGCAAATGAATTTTTGATTAGCATGATGTCTACCTATGTTATCCAATATGTTATGCAACTTTTGTTAAGAACTCTTTTGCAGGAATCCAAGCATGAATATTTAAAAACCGATTACTTGGATAAGAGTACTTGGTTGCCTAAAATTTTACCGGGAACATCCGTTTCTTTGGGGATTGTATTTTCTATACTAACTGCTGTTATAGCCTGGTACATTTTATATCACACATCTTTAGGGTATCGGATCCGTGTGACCGGTTTAAATCAGGATGCGGCCGGAATGTCGGGGATTGCTCCTAAAAAGCAATATATGATTGCATTTGCTATTAGTGGTGCGATTGCAGGACTGGCAGGATTGGTAGAAGTAAATGGGATGCAACATATGCTTCTTACCGGTTTTGATACACAAATTGGTTCCTATGGTATAGGCATAGCTATACTTGCCAATGCCAATCCCTTGGCTGTAATTCCGGCGGCGCTTTTATTTGGCTTTTTACAGGTCGGAGGGACTGCCTTGGGGCATGCTTCTGATGCTCCGGCAAGTGTGATTGATTTACTGCAAGGTTTTGTTATGCTTTTTGTGCTGATGTCTTTCTTCTTTAGACGTAAGATTGAGCTGAATAGATTGAAGAAGAAAAAAGTGGCGGAAGGAGGGGAGTTGGCATGAATAATTTAATTAATCTATTGACAAGAGCGTTCTTTATGAGTACTCCCTTGGTCCTGGGCGCCTTAGGGGAAGTCATTGCTGAAAGAACGGGAATGATGGTAACCGCAGTAGAAGGTATCTTTTTGATTGGCGCTTGGGGCGGTTTTATTGGAGCATATATTTCAGGTAATATATGGTTGGGATTCCTTATTGCTATGATTTGTGGTTTAACTGTTGCAGCATTATACGCATTAACGACAGTCTATATGAATCAGCATCAGATTGTAATGGGGACAGCAATCGCTATACTGGTAAGTGGATTTTGTACTTTTTTTTATCGTGTTATTTTTGGCATTCAAACAACGCCACTGAAGGTTGAGGTACTCCCTAATATAGAAATACCACTCCTTAGTAAAATACCTTTTTTGGGAACCATTATTTTTTCACAGAATATTATTACCTATTGCACATATATTCTGGTGCCGATTGTATTTTTTGTTATATTTAAGACTTCTTTGGGATTGACCCTCCGTTCTTGCGGGGAAAATCCGGAAGCTGTGGATGCAGCCGGGCTGAATGTTAGGCTGGTAAGATTTGGTGCTTTACTGTTGGCAGGTTGCTTGGGCGGTATTGCGGGTGCCTACTACTCTTTATGCAACGTGGGAATGTACACCTCGGAAATTATCAGCGGAAGAGGATGGATAGCTTTTGGAATCTGTTTTTTAGGAAACTGGAATCCGGTAGGTGCTTTGATTTTCGGTATTGTATTCGGCATTTCCGAAGCAATCGGGGTATATGTTAAGGCACTGGGACTTAGTACGATTCCTAGTGAATTATTTAGTGCTTTACCGTATATGTTGGTAATTATATTGACGGTATGTAGAAAGGAACTTAGAGTGCCGAACCGTTTGGGAGCAAAATATCTTAAAGAAAATTAATGTTTTTTTGCATTCTTTTTATTGCAAAGCACTAAAGTTTCTGGAAAATCAAGATAAGAAGGCAAAAGGATTGAATAAAGACTTTTGGTAAAATGTAGTTTTTAGGCATAATAAAGTATTTATTTATAAAAAAGGAGATGTAGACATTTGAACTACTACATCTCCTTTTCCGTTATTCATCATATATATTGCTCTTTAAGCCTTTGCTATCTCTTACTTTATGTACTTTTAGTCCTTGGACTTGCCTGTTCCTTTTTGGAATCCTACATGGTAAAAAAAGAATAAAAGGCAAGAATACAAAATGAAGATAGAAAATAAGAATAGAAAATAAGGATAGAAAAATTAGTTCAAAATAGTTACAATAGGGGGGATTTTATAGCAATATGCGGTCGGAAAGATTTAAAGGAAGGAAAAGAAATGCAGGATTTTTTAAAACGGAAATATTGAAATCTCTCTTAAGCGTTATGGCATAGATGCTTTATCCGCTATGGCGCAGGGACTTTTTTGTTCACTTCTTATTGGAACAATTCTCAATACCCTAGGGCAACGTTTGGGAATTACCGCCTTAACTCGAGTTGTGGCTAGCATTGGCGGTGTAGATTACACGGTGGGTGCTATGGCTTCCGCCATGAGCGGCCCGGCGATGGCTACAGCAATTGCCTATGCTTTACAGGCGCCTCCCTTGGTTCTTTTTTCTTTAATTACTGTGGGATTTGCTTCCAATGCTTTGGGGGGAGCAGGTGGACCCTTGGCGGTACTTTTTGTGGCGATTCTTTCTACGGAAATCGGAAAGGCGGTTTCTAAAGAAACCAAAGTAGATATTCTTGTGACACCGCTTGTAACTATAGCCTCAGGAATGCTTTTTTCCGCTGTCTTGGCACCGCTTATCGGAAAAATGGCAATCCAAGTAGGGGGCTTAATTATGTGGGCAACAGAGCTACAACCCTTTTTTATGGGAATCCTGGTTTCTGCTCTCGTGGGTATTGCCCTTACTCTCCCGATATCCTCTGCGGCGATCTGTGCAGCCTTGGGACTTACCGGTCTTGCCGGGGGAGCGGCTGTGGCAGGGTGTTGTGCCCAGATGGTGGGGTTTGCCGTCATTTCTTTCCGGGAAAATGGGGTATCCGGTCTTGTTTCGCAGGGAATAGGAACTTCCATGTTGCAAATGGGAAATATTGTGAAAAATCCGAGGATTTGGATTCCTGCGACCTTTGCATCCATGATTACAGGCCCCTTGGCGACTTGTGTTTTTCACTTTGAAAATAACGGTCCTGCCGTAACCTCCGGTATGGGAACCTGTGGCTTGGTAGGTCCTATCGGGGTGTATACCGGATGGCTAAAGGCTATAGAAGAAGGCGGTAAGTCCGCTGTAACAGCAACGGATTGGATTTCCCTCTTACTTTTATGCTTTGTATTACCGGCTATTTTGTCTTTGCTTTGTGCATCCTTTTGTAAAAAAATGGCTTGGATTAAGGATGGAGATATGAAATTGGCTTCCTAAAGACTACTCCTTCACCTTTCGATTATCAATTTTAAATATCGCCAGCAGGTCAAAAAGTAAGCTGCTGTCTTTTGGATAGGACAGGTATCTTGCCTCCCATAGGGGCGAGAACTTGTCCTTATATTTTCTCAGCCCCGAAAAGGAGTAGAAACGATTGGTAAAGGCGTAAGCCAGAAAGGCCAGTTTTTCCTGAAAAAAGCTATGCTCTTCCTGTCCCACGTTGGACAGGGGAGCCATACCCAAATCAAAGTATTCTACGCCTTTTTCTTTAAAATACAGAAAGTTTTGTACGAAGAGATAGTCCATGATGCCGTTGCTTTCTGTGCCCGGATTATAGCGCATGAGATCAATGCTGGCTTCTTTTTCTCCATTACAAATGAGGAAATTGGAAAAGGCCTGCACCTTCCCCTCGGAATCCAATACGCAGGCAATGGGGGCAAGGGAAAGATAGTTTTTGTCAAAGAAGCCCAGGGAAAAGCCTTTTTCCTGTCTGCCGGAAAGCCAGGCATCAGAAATATTTTCCAGATCCTGCAAAAAACTGTCGGAAAAAGGAGGATACATTACTTTGAAGGAATAGCCTTTATTTTCCAACTTATTGACTGCGGCACGAAACTTCTTTCCGGATTTTCCTACGAGATCAAAAGCGGCAAGAGGGACCTTTGCAGTCTCTCCAAACTTCATAAATTCATAGCCGTGGTTATGGAGGAGCAGTGTCAAATCCTGCCCTACCTCATAAAAGAGGGGAGTGAGATTTTTTTCCTCCGCTTGCTCTGTAAAGGAAGAGATAGCAGCGGGGAAATATTTTTTCTCGCCGATAGGTTCTCCCATGACCACTGCTTTTCCGTCTTCCAGGGCAAATTGAAAAGCCACCTTATCCTCTCCGTCTTCCTGATAATAGTAGAGTAGCTTATCGCCAAGGAAGGCTAAAGAAGCATCCAGATTGGTATTGGAAAAGCTATGTAAAAAGTTCTGAAAGCGTTCCTGATTAAATTTTTCACCAAAGGAAAAATGCTTATCCCCTGCCAGCATGCCTATTGCGATATAAGAAAGTGCCGGAATCAGAAAATAGGCAAAAAGATGCAGGAAATAGTTCAAAAAAACTGTAAAATAATGGGGCTTCGAGAAAGCATTAATCTTGTGCAGGACTCCCTTATGGAAAATGAGGAAGCCGAGGCTTTCTTTTCCGGTATTTCCACTGGAAAGGTATAAAAGAAGGAGCGTAATCAAAAGGCTCCCTACAATATAGGAAAAATCCTTTAAACGGTCTTCCGAGGGATAGAAAAAGGATGTTCTGGAGAGCTCCTTTCTTCGGATAAAGAGTAGTAGCATAAAAAGGAGGAGATAAAGGCTACTGAAAAGAGAAATGCTTCCCAGATTTATATAGAGAAGACTTACAAGGCAAAGCAGAAGGGCAAAGGGCTTGGCAAAGGCGGCCTTTCTTTTTAAAAGTCTTCCCAAAAGGAAGAAAAGAGAGCCCAAAAGGAAGCTTGGAAACTGCCAAAGGAGCTGCCCCCGGATGGGATCCATTTGCCCAATCAAAGGAATACTATGAATTTCATCGGGAAGAATGGCGGTGGCCATCAGAAAAAAACCGAAGAAATTCGCCATAAAGTGGCTGATGCCCTGTCCCAAGAGTGAGCTAAGTTTTTTTGGCAGACCGTAAAATTTTTGATTGATTTGTCCGCCCATACTTTTGATAAAAAAGAGGAGGCCGATGGCAAAGGGAATGATGTAATAAAAGATACGGAAAAGCAGTAACCAGCTTGCCGCCTCATTTCTATTTACGGAAAAATGTAAAAGACCGCTCATCATTATTAAGTCAAAGCTTCCCAGGCTTCCGGGAATCATGGAGACGATACCGATACAGATGGAAATAAAGAATAAAGGCAGGGTGCTCAAAAGGGAAACACTGTAGCCCAGTGTTCTTCCGCAATAAAAGAAAAAGCAAGAAACAAAGCCCCAATCGAGGAGGGAAGTTACGATTAAAGCCAGAATCTTTTTCTTAGACAGATTCCCAAAGTAGGACCAGTTTTTTCTGGTAGAAAGAAAAAGCAAGACCGGGAGAATCAGAGAAGCCATAAGGAGGACAAAGCTATAGGGCTTTAAAACGGCATTTTCCTGAACGAAAAACAAGAGCCCGAAAGAAAGCAGAGAATACAGAGAGAGCCCGGACATAAAATAAGGCATCACCTTGGAAATGCCCTGCATGGTTTCCTCGCCCTTATCCTCTTCCGTAAAATAACTGTAGCGAAGTCCCACATCCACAAGACCGGCAAATCCAATCAGGTTGTTTAGGCTGTTGATGGTCCAGCTGCTTTCTATGAGCTTCCCCAAAGAAATCTTCTTTTTCAGCTCCTTGCAAAGAATAAAGTCGTAAAGCATCATCGGAGAAACCGAAAGGATTCCGAGTACAAGAAGACTAAAAATTTGGAGGGGAGACAGTCCGCTCAATATGCCTTTTACCGCTTCCGGGGAAATGGTCTTTCCCATTTTAATCAGTTCCAAAAGCACCAAAATAGAAATGCTCAGGAAAAGAATGCTCTTTAAAACATTCTGCCATTTTTTGAAAAAAGAAATCAGCTTATTCAATTTTTCCTCCTTACTAGGGAAACCGGAGTTTCTTTACTCTATACGAACTTTGTTTTGCTTGTATATCCGCATGGCTTGCTTGTTGCGGTAGATTATGGCTGTATGCCCTGCACCATTTTTTCTATCAAGCGATTAAAGTAAACGCTATCCTTTTTCGGGATGATATGTCCCTGTCCTTTTCTTTCCAGAAATTTGCCTTTTGGGAAAAGCTTTGCAATAGCCATACTGTGCTTTCGTTTAATCATATCTCTGTCCCCCACCAAAACCACTACAGGGTAAGGCGCCTTTCTAAAAAGCTCTTTCGGCACATCTACATTTTCCCGTAAAAGGGGAGAAACTCTGGATTTCCGTTTAAAGGCGAGAAAAAAGAGTCCCAAAAGCGGTAGAGCCATTCTTCCAGATAGCAGGCATAGCGGGGAAGAAACTTTAATCCGGAAAAGGAAATATTTCCGCTGTTGGCAAGAATCCCGGCCACTCTTTCGCCGTGGCGACCGGCGTATTCCAGGGCGAGGTTCGCGCCGTCACTGTGTCCCACCAAGAGACACTTTTTGATGGAAAGGGAGGAAAGAAGTTCCTCCAGACTGTCGGCAAGATACGCAAAGCTTATTTCCCCCTGCAAGTCTCCGGATTTTCCGTGGCCTAAGCTGTCTACAAAAAGGAGCTGAAACTCTTTCTCGAGAACTCTTTGCTTTGCAAAGTAGCTGCTTTGCAGGTTGTTTCCATGAAGAAAGACAATAGGAAAGCCTTTCCCAAGAATATCCACATGGATTCGTTCTCCGCTTTTACAATAAAATTCCATTTACTGCCCCCTACTATAGGTTCATCATCTTATTCCTTTAAAACGCTTTTTTTTAAAGCAATAAGAAGAAAAAGGTCTATACTATTCTTCGCAGGATAGTATAGACCTCTTGAAGAAAGAAGGGTGTGATTTTCTTGTGAAAAATATCAGGTAGAGGAAGCCTTGGAAATAAAGGGATATTTTTCTGTGAGTTCGTTATCCGATTCCATCATGTGAAGAAGTCTGCTGGCTGAACCGGAAGGATGGTTGGTACCTGCTTCCCAAGCTTCTACAGTTTTAATGGAAACGCCCATATAACTTGCAAAGTATTTTTGAGATAGGCCGGTTGAATTTCTGATTTTTTTTATATCATTTGCTTCATATTCTTTGAGAGGAATGACGGTGACTCGATGTCTTTTTAAAGAAGGAGTCTCTTTTTTTGCATCTTCCAGTGCTTCATTCAGTCCGGATAAAATGCTGTCGAATACGTTTTTTTTACCCATTATGTACCTCCTCTAATGCCTTTTTTAGTGTTTCAATCATCTTTTTGATTTGATTTCGTTCTGCGTTGGAAAGATTGTCTTTTTCTTTCTTTCCATATACGGTAATCAGGTATACTGTATCAACAAAAATAAAATCTACAAAACAAACCCTAGCCCCTCCGCTTTTTCCTTTTTTATCCAAAGAAATTCTGGCTTTTCGAAGCCCAACGGTTCCTTTCATAATAGGATATTTTTCCGGATGTTCTAGAATGCTAAGTTCCAATAAGCGTAGGTCTTCATCATCAAAACCTAAGATGTCCCAATTTTTAGAAAATTCGTTGGTCTGAATAAATGTTCTTGTCATAGTATTTTCTCCTGATATAATACACCCTATTTAATAGGGCGTCAAAGAAAAATGGAATTGATTTTACTAAGGAAAAAAGAAGAATGAATCAAAATTTAAAGAAGAGAATTGTGATAATGCATGAATCTATACAATATGTAACGAGAGTCTTAGATGCGGAACATAAGATAAATAAGTGTATGGAATACAGAGGAATAATAAGATAAAATACTTGAGTAGGACTATTTTTTAGAACTTTGTAGGATTATTTTTTATGTTTTTTGAGATTAGAGAGAATGCTGTGGGTTCAAGATTTTTTTCAAGAGATATAATAATTTGCCTACAGTATAGCACAAAAGGAATCGGGCGAAGAGAATTTCGCAGATGATTTAGTTTGAAATTACATAGTTTTGGGAGGATAGAATGTTAGAAGGGTTAAAGAAGTTTTTTACCGGGAAAGACGAGTCTAAATCTGAAAATCAAAGGAATGGTGAGAATGGGGGCGAGCTCACCCGCTTTACGCTGATGGCGGAAAGCTATGCAGCTGTAGAGGGAGATTGTTTTTCTGTAGAAGGCCAACTCTTTGGAAATGCCAAAGAAGGGGAAAAGGCTTATGCCCTGCATCGTGATGGAACTATTTCTCATCTCACGATTATGAAGATAGAAGAAAGTATGACATTTGCGGAGCAGGTAAAAAAAGAGGAACATGAGGAAACACCGGAAACCCAAGGGCAGAGAAGAGTAAAGCTCTTCTTCTCTCGAAAAGAGGCTCTTTCTTCGGACTGGCAATATGCCGTAGTTACGAACATTCCCTATCAGATTGAAGCAAATGTAAACCAAGCGGTGGAGAACCCCTATCTTTTGGGATTAAGTTGCGTGTTTTTTGAAAGACAAGGAGAGGGAGAGTTTCTGAATCTCTTTTTTAGAGAGCTGGTGCGGAGTCATTACCTTGTGGCGATAGAGACAGACGGAAGCCTGCCAAAGGGAGAGGAGGATGGAACTGTGACACTAAAGGCGGGAATGAAGATTACCATTCCTCATATTACCATGGACCGGGGAGAATCAGCACTTCCGGTGTTTACGGATTGGTTTGCACTAGGCGCCATGGATCAGCAAATGGGGGCTATGAATCAGCAGATGGAGGCAGGATGGAAAAGAGAAACCATGATTGCCGGTTTCCCTCAAATTGTGTCCATGCTTACTAAGGGAGAAGGCTTTGTGATTAACCCTTATGGCCCGCAACTCTTCTATGTGAGTCCGGAGCTTATCCATAACCTGATGAGTTCCCCGGGATACCAAAGTGAATTTGGGGAAGCGAAAGTACAGTCCGTGGAAGTGAAGAAAGATACGGAGGTTCTGCTGGGCTATCCGGAGAAAAATGAAGAAGTGGAAGCCTTGCATAGGAGACTTATATCTTTTGCAAAGGTACATTCCGAGATTTCGATGCTGGATATGCTTATAAAGTCCGACTCGGATGGCACCACTTCTTATCTGATTATTGTGGACATGCCGGAGGAACATTGCCATGAATGCTTTAAGGAAATCTATGAAAGCTGTCGAGATCTTTTGCATAGAATACCCTATATGGATTTTGTGACGCTGCAAAGAGGAGATTTTGCAAAGGGAGTAAGAAGAGAGACACCGCTTTATCTAAGGGGATAGATAATTCAAGAAAATATAGGGATTAGCTTAATTATGGAATGAGTTAAAGAAGATGATAAAATAGATTTGATTGAAAAAGTATTTCGAAAAAGTAGAGAAAATGAAACTAGTGGAAAATGGATTAATTTGAAGGGGGAATTTGAGCCAAGAAGTATTTTCTTTTATTATTTACATGATTCATGCTTGTGCAAATCGTTGGAGAAAGACGAGCGCACAGGTATATTTTACTTTAAAAAAGAGTGGATGCCTTAATCATTACCTGATTTCGAATTATGATATTTTACATACACAAAGTACGGATTTTGTTGTGAAGGATATTGAAGAATACCTTGCCAAAAAAGGGGTGATAGTATGATAGTGTATCATGGTTCTAATCAGCATGTAGAAAAGCCTGACGTAAAACATAGCCTTAGGAATTTAGATTTTGGTTCGGGATTTTATGTAACTACGGTAAAAGAACAGGCAGAGAAGTGGGCAAAACGAAGAGCAGACTTATTGTCGGGAGATCCGCTTATTAACAGATATGAGTTTTGCTTGGATAAAATACATTTTAAAGTAAAAGAATTCGGAGAGGATTTAGATTCATGGATTGATTTTTGTGTGATTGCCGTGAGGGGAAAAAAGATTATTTGCAATTTGACATTATTATCGGAAAAGTTGCAAATGATAGAGTTTTTCGAGTGGTTGATATGTATCATCAAGGAATATGGGATAAAGAAAGAGCGATAAAAGAGATTCGTGTGTATCCAAATTATGACCAGATAGCATTTATTTCTCAAAGGGCAGTTGATGAGCTTTTAAAATTTGTTGCAGCAGAGGAGTTAACACCATGACAGAGGAAGCTTTTAGAGCAGTTTTATCAAGAAAATCTAGAAGAAAGATTGATACAAAATATTGCAAAAAGAACTACACTTATCTTTAGAAAAGGCGATGGACTGTTATTATAAGAGTAGACTGGCAGGCATGATTCAGGAGGGAAAGGAAGGAGTGCAGTACTTGGATTATAGGGCTTTGACTGTATTTTTTATGGAGATGGAAAAAATAGATAGAAAATCTGAATAGAGTATTTGCCTCCTTGATGCAAGTAAAAGAATAAAAACATAGTATACATAGGAGTAAATTGTAAAATATGAAAACCAAAGAAGAAGCCATTCAATTCGGTCTATCCTTTCCGGATAGTTATGCGGATCATCCCTTCCCTACGGCGGATTGGGATCTGATTCGGTATAAGGAAAATAAAAAAGCCTTTTTATGGATTTATGAAAGAAATGGATTTGTGAATCTCAATGTGAAGGTGCATCCGGAATGGCGGGATTTTTGGAGGAGAGTTTACCCTGCAGTGCAACCTGCCTATCATCAGAATAAAGAGCATTGGAACACGATCCTTTTAGACGGAAGTATTCCGGAGGAAGAGCTTCGGAGAATGATTTCGGAAAGCTATGCTCTCATTTCCGATTCTCCCACTAAACGAATTTACGAGGCGGTGAAGAAGATTCCCAAAGGCAGGGTAGCTACCTATGCGGAAGTTGCCGAGATGGCCGGGAATAAAAAGATGTCTCGTGCCGTGGGAAATGCCCTGCATAAGAATCCGGATCCGGAGCATATTCCTTGTTTTCGCGTGGTGAATTCCAAGGGGGAGCTTGCGCCTGCCTTTGCCTTTGGGGGTGAAGATGAACAGAGAAAACGCCTGGAAGAAGATGGAGTAGAAGTAAAGGACGGAAAAGTGGATCTAAAGAAGTATGGAATAAAAATTGAAAAGTAAAAGCGGACTCAAAGAAGTATGGAGTGGGAACCGGAAAGTAAAAAAAGAAAAGTGGACTTCCGGAAATGGTAAACGGAAAATCAAAGAAGAAGTGGATTTAAAGGAACAGAAAATAGGAAAAAAGAAATAAAAGTGGACTTCCTAAACTGTGATGTGAAAAAAGAAATAGGAAAGTAAACATTGGATTTTTCTAAATAAAGAATTGAAATTAAAGAACAGAACTTGTTTTTTGAATCAATATTCCTTGTTTAAGAGGAACGTTTTGAGAATTAGATAATTTTTAGTTTGTCGAATGAAAATAATTATTTTCAAATAATCCTTTTTTACTTTGCGTGAAAAGATGAAAGAAAGATGTCGGATTTTTTTAGTAGAACAAGAAAATCAAATCATCCTTCATGTGGATATGGACGCCTTTTATGCTTCCGTGGAAATGCGAGATAATCCTGATTTGAAAGATAAACCTTTGATTATCGGCGCAAAACCTACGGAGCGGGGTGTAGTGGCAACCTGCAACTATGAAGCGAGAAAATATGGCGTTCGTTCCGCTATGAACAGTAAGGAAGCCTTTCGGCTCTGCCCGAAGGCTGTTTTTCTATACCCGGATTTTGAAAAATATAAGGCGGTGTCAGAGGAGCTCCATGAGATTCTGGAAAGCTATACGAAGCAGGCGGAATATATTGCCCTCGACGAGGGTTATCTTGATTTAACAGAAGTCGCCAAGGATTTTTCCGAAGCGGAAAAAATCGGGCGGGAAATTCAAAGGCGGGTAAAGGAGGAACTGCATCTTACTTGTTCTGTGGGCATTGCTTATGGGAAAACGGCGGCAAAAACTGCCAGTGAAGAGAAAAAGCCCAATGGCTTTTTTATGATTCAAAGAAGAGAAGACTATGTAAAGCTTTTGCGAGATAGAGATGTACGGGCACTTTTTACGGTAGGAGCAAAAACTGCAGAAAAGCTCTATTCCTTCGGGATTTATACCGTGAAAGATTTACAGGAAAAAGAAAAGGAAGTGCTTCGCCTTCTGGGAAATCAGGGGAAAATGCTCTTGGAGCTTTCCTACGGAATTGACCATCGGAGGGTAGTGCCCTATCGTCCGGAGGACACCCAAAGCATCAGTAAAGAAATGACCTTTCAGGAGGACGTAACAGACTATTCCTTTTTGGATGATGTGCTGTTTCTTTTATCCTTTCGAGTAGAGAGTAGGGCGAAGCGCTACGGGCTCTATGCAAGAGGCGTTTCTTTGAAAATCACTTTTGCAGATATGAAAACCATTACCCGCTCCGCTCTCATTTCGGAAAGTACCCAAAGCGCATTTTCCTTATATAAAAATGCCTCTGCACTCTTGCAGCAGATTCCAAAGCGAAGGGTGCGATTAATAGGGGAAGGCTTTTACCATTTGGAGGAAATGAAGGAAGACAGCTTAGTTTTGCCGACATTTTCACGGAAGAAAAAGAACGGGAAGAAAGAGAAATGGAAGAGCGATGGAAGCAAATGGAGACTCGTTATGGCACCATGTTTCAGGATAGAAAGGCAATGATTCTTTCCGGAGACAGGGTGTATGATTTGATTGAGGAGATGCGTGTTTATGGAAAAAACTAGAATAGAAAGAGCAATAGGCTATATCACATCGCTATTTCAGGGAAATGGGGATGGGCATGACCTTTCCCACAGCCTTCGGGTATATAAAAATGCGATGTCGATTGCCAAAGCGGAAGGGCAGGGAGAAGAGGAAATGATTGCCCTTTCTGCCCTCCTGCATGACTGCGATGATCATAAGCTTTTCCATACGGAAAATAATGCCAATGCCAGAAGATTTTTGGAGCAGGAGAAACTTCCTGCAGGAGTAATTGAGGAGATTTGCAAGAACATTAATTCCGTTTCCTTTAGCAAAAACAGGGGAAAAGCTCCGGAGACGATAGAGGGAAAAATTGTACAGGATGCAGACCGACTGGAAGCTATAGGTGCTGTCGATATTGCCCGCTGCTTTCAGTTTGGTGGAAGCCACGGAAGAAGCTTGGAGAATTCCATTGAGCATTTTTATGAAAAGCTTTTACTCATTTCCAAGGAATTAAATACCCCTGCGGCAAGAAAAATGGCAGAGAAAAGAGATAAACTAATGCAGGATTTTCTGAAGGAATGGGGAGAGGAAATGAATTAAACATTAAAACTGTAAAATAGTTTAATTTTCCAGCTCATTTCTTAAATAATTCCGAGTGAGTTCCAAGACGGTAGAGTATGAGGACAAGAACGTCATTTTGAATTTCGTATACTAACAACCAATCCGGTTCAATATGACATTCTCTTGTGCCCTTATACTTACCGGATAGGTCATGGTCTCGATATTTTGCCTCTAATATGCCGCCTTCTGCTAGAATATTTACTACATCGAAGAGTTTATTTAAATCTTTATTCTGTTTTTTAGCGAGTTTAAAATCTATCTTAAACTGGTTAGTGAACTTGACTTCGTATTTCATACTTCCAAAGCCGCCTTGAGATCATCCATGGTTTTATAGGATTTTACGCTACTATCTAAGGCAATACGGCGTCCTTCCTCGATGGCAGTAGCCGTCTCTTCATTTGGAGTATCCAGTTTTAAAGAAAAAGGAATCCCGTTTTCGCGGATAGTTGTTCTAAGGAACATATTGATGGCGGTAGTCATATTCAGTCCCAGCTTGGAAAATATTTGATCCGCCTGCTCTTTAATATCCTTATCGGTTCTGATGTTTAAATTTGTTGTTGCCATGCAAAGTACCTCCAATCAGATATTTCTAAATTGCTTTTTCGCTTATTGACTTTATGATAGGATACATCAAAATTCGTTTGTTATCAATACATTGTCATTATAAAATGAAGTAACCAGTTCATCTAAGTTTCTTCGACCATAAAGAATACGAAATCTTCCCTATTCTTCCTTGTTTTCCGTAAATGGTCAATAATCTGTCATCCTATAATGCTCTCTTTCAGAGATAAATATTCAATTTAAAATCTTTGGTTCTAACAGTCCTGTTTTGAATAAATACTAACAGTCAAAGAACAAGATATTAAAAACACAGCAATAGATAATACTAAATTCCCTGTTGCAAATATCATAAGTTGCATATCTGTCGGTTTTTCAATCAAAATATTTATTACTGCTATTAGACCTAGCATAATAGCTACTGAGATTATTAAACTAATAATACTCATAGCTTCAGTTCTATCATTTGAGTCTAAGTAAGAAATAGGCAAGAAAATCGCATTCATTATTAAACTGATTCCTATTGCAGTTGAAAATAACAAGACTACATCTATATATCGATAAAATGCAAATCCATGAATTAAAAATGATGTTAGAAATAGTATAACAGAAAGCATACTCCCAATTAAAATTGTAATTGCTTGCGTCGCAAATACGCTCTTTACTATTTCGCATCTCTTTACCGGTAAGGATAAAATATACTGATTCCACTTGCCATTATTGTTTCTCCTTAAGCCAATTGAACTGATAAAAGGAAAACCTATAACAGAAAGACATAGAAAAGCAAATAAAGGCATTTCCTCCCCACCACTAAAAATCAGTATTGAAACTCCGGTCAAAAATATAAATATAAGTAATATCTTTAGGTTGGATACTATTTTATAATAATGATTTCTAATCAATCCTGGCATTTCGTTCTCCTTTTCGCTAACAGCAACATTATTTCATCTAATGATACGCTGTCTATTATTAAATTTTTTTATATTTTTTTCTCCATCAATTTCTTGTTTTTTATCAACACATCAATCTGATAATCTTTTTTTCATACTTGATAATATATCTTCCGGTAAAATATTATAAAAATCGTTTTCTGAACAACGGATAACTCCATAGTCATATATCAATTCATCTTTTGTTTTATTCAAAATAATTTCACCATTATGAATAAAAATAATATAATCAGCTATTTTTTCCAAATCGCTTGTAATATGTGAAGATAGCAAAATGGAGTGGTTCTCTTGTTTTACAAATTCAAGAAGCACATCAAGAATTTCATCTCTCATAATAGGATCAAGACCACTTGTTGCCTCATCCAAAATAAGCAATTTTGAATCATGTGAAAGTGCCACGGCAATCGCAAGCTTCATACTCATTCCACGAGAGTAGGTTTTTATTTTTTGAGATTCAGGCAATCCAAAATGCCTAAGAAATTGTCCAAAACAAAAATCATCCCATTTACTATAAATTCTCCCTAAAATGTCAGCCAATTGCCTTGCCGTCAAATATTCCGGAAAATTATTGCTATCATATACAACTCCAATATTCTCTCTGCTATCTAGATCTTCATCAGTCATTTCTCTTCCAAATATCTCAATAGTACCACTATCTCTTCTAATCACATTTAGAATACAATTCATAGTCGTTGATTTTCCCGCTCCATTCTCACCGATAAATCCTACTATGCTTCCTTCAGGTACTGAAAAAGAAATATCTTTGATGGCAAAATTTGACTTTTCATATTTTTTATTCACATTTTTTAGTATTAAAGTACTATTCATCAACTTATTCCTCCAAGTATAAAATTTTTAATATATCAATCATTTTCTCAAGAGGCATAGCATTTTCTTTTGCAGCTTCAATAGCCAATTGCATATATTCTTCTATCCGTTTCTGCTGTTGTTCTTTATAGAATTCTTTGTTTCTTGCCAATACATAAGTGCCTCTACCTATTTCAGTTTCTATAAATCCATCTCTCTGCAATTCTTCATATGCTCTTTGAACTGTAATAACACTTACATGAATTGATTTGGCTAATGATCGCATTGAAGGAAGACTATCTCCAGCAAGCAATTCTTCGCTCATAATCATATTTTTTATCTGCGAAACTATCTGTTCATATATTGGTTTGTCACGATTGTTACTTATGATAATGTTCAAACTTTTACCCTCTCTTTAATAGTGTACTTATTGTCTATATACAATATTATCGATTTGTGATTGTTTTGTCAATAAACTTCTATCATTCATTTTTTCTTAGAGTAAAATTTTAGTTGGTAAAAAAATACTAAGGTCAGGAGCTGTATGATAGAGTTGCCAACGATTACTTGACAGTAATGAAACTTTACTGCATAGAAGCAAGTGTTTAGTCTTGCTACTTTGTAATTGTGTTCATTATGTTAATTGTGTTCATTCTGTTAAGTGTGTAGATTCTGTTAATTCTATTTATGCTGTGTTGAAATTTAATTTTATCGATGTTAGAGTGTGCGTACATAGGATGGTTGGACCATCTTCACAGGGCAGTTTGCCCTTTTCCTTAATGAACAGGAGGAATCTTATGAAAGCACATGAAATTCTGAACAATCCCTTTTTAAACAAGGGGACGGCATTTACCATGGAGGAACGTGAGAAATTAGGGACTGATCGGACTTTTGCCTCCCACGTGCAGACCATTGAAGAGCAGGCGGCACAGACCTATGCTCAGATGGAAAAGAAGGAAAATGACCTGGAAAAGCGTCTCTTCCTCATGCAGATTTTCAACACCAATCGTACTCTTTTCTACTATCTTTTTTCCAAGCATTTGGCAGAATTTAATCCTATTGTTTATGATCCCACGGTTTCGTTAACCATTGAGGGCTATAGTGATCTTTTTGTGGATCCTCAGTATGCGGCTTATCTGGACATTAACCATCCGGAAAAATATTGAAAAAGACCTTGAAAAAAACGCCGCAGGAGACAGGGAAATCCGCCTCATTGTGGTAACCGATGCGGAAGCTATTCTCGGAATAGGGAGACTGGGGCACCAATGGTGTGGATATTTCTGTAGGAAAGCTGATGGTATACAGCGGTGCTGCAGGAATTGATCCGGCCTGTGTTCTCCCCTTGGTTATCGATGCCGGTACTAACAGGGAAGAGCTTCGAAACAATTCCAATTACTTGGGGAATCGGCATGAGCGAGTGAATGGAGACCGCTACTATGCTTTTATTGACCAATTTGTAGAGACTGTTGAGCGTCTTTTTCCCCAAACTCTATCTTCATTGGGAGGACTTCGGTCGTGAAAAATGCTGCGAATATTTCTGGAAAAAAATATCGTACCAAGATCCCAACTTTTAATGATGATATTCAAGGAACAGGAATCGTAACCTTAGGCGGAGTATTTGGGGCAATGGCCATCAGCGGACAGAAGCTTAGGGATCAGGTTTATCTTTGTTTTGGTGGGGGTACGGCAGGAGCCGGTATTGCCTCCCGCGTACACAGAGAAATGGTGAGAGAGGGCTTATCCGAGGAAGAGGCTTACCAGCGTTTCTTCATGGTGGATAAGCAGGGATTACTCTTTGATGATATGGAGGATTTAACGCCCTCAGCAGAAACCCTTTGCGAAGAAACGTTCCGACTTTCCCGAAATGCAGACAAATTAACGGACTTGGCAGAGGTAGTAAGAACGGTAAAGGCGACGATTCTTGTAGGTACCTCTACACAGCCAAATACCTTTACCAAGGAAGTTGTGGAAGCGATGTGTCAGAACACTGCGCGCCCCTGCATTTTCCCCTTGTCCAATCCGACAGAACTGGCAGAGGCAACGGCGGAAGACCTGATTACCTGGTCAGACGGAAAGGCCTTCGTGGCAACCGGTATTCCGGCAGACCCTGTTTCTTATAAGGGCATAGAGTATATCATTGGGCAGGCAAATAACGCCCTGATTTATCCCGGACTGGGCCTTGGGATGCTGGCTTCGGAAGCAAGTCTCTTAACCGATGAAATGATTGCGGCAGCAGCAGATTCCTTGTCCGGTATTACCGATATCACAAAGCCCGGTGCACCGGTGCTTCCTCCTTTTAAGTATGTGGGCGAGGTTTCCATTAAGGTAGCGGAAGCAGTGGCAAAGAAGGCGAAGGAGCAGGGACTTGCTCGTGCAAAAGAGCAGGATATGGAAAAAGGCGGTAAAGGGACTTAAAGTGGTATCCGGAATATAAATAAAGGAGGAGATAATGACGGTATTTCTCACCTCGATGCAAAAGTATTATTCCGATTATCGTGATTATCGCTCTCGGCTACATTTTGCAGATAAAAGGCTGGTTTTCGGAGAGCTTCGGACCCGAATCTGTCCCGGCTTATTATGAATGTAGCTTTACCGGTTTCCATTTTTTTGTCTCGGTATTAAAGTATCTTACCGTAGATAAGCTCATCAGCCTTTCGGGAGGCTTGCTTTACACCTTTTTGGAGCCTTTGCTTTTAACCTATATTTTTCGGCTTTTTGGCGGTAAAGCTATGCGGAGTTCGTGCCGGAAGACGGGGAACCATGATGAATACCTTTGTGAAATGCCAACACCATTTTCATTGGGCTTCCCTTAAACATTGCTCTTTTTGGGGAAGAGGCTCTACCCTATTTCCTGATTTATTATATTACCAATACGATTTCCACCTGGACATTGGGTGTTTATATCATGACCTCGGACAGTGTGGGAGGAAAAAAGAAAGAGGGGACAAAGTTTGACTGGAAGAAGCTTTTACCGGCTCCTCTTGTGGGCTTTCTGATCGCTTTGGTATTTTTACTTTTAGGAATTTCAGTGCCCGCATTTGCTGAAAAATACCTTGACCTATATTGGAAATATTGTAACACCCTTTGTCTTTGATTTACATTGGAATTATTCTTGCAAAGGCAGGGCTTAAGAGCATTCACTTAGATAAAGACACTGTAGTTGCGGTGGTGGGGCGTTTTATTCTTGCCCCCGCCATCATGTATGCTTTACTTTTCTTTACAGGAAGAGGACTACCAACAAAGGAATTCAATACCTTTGTGATTCAGTCGGCTACACCGGCTCTTGCGGTTCTCCCCATTTTGGCCAGCCAAGGAGACGGAGATGTAGAGTTTTCCACCAATGTGGTGACCATCAGTACCGTGCTTTTTATTCTCGTTGTGCCGATTCTTATGACTTTGTTGGGCTAAGCGTTTCAATCATACATTGAGAAGCTGAGGATTTTTAGTTTGGAAAAGCCTATATAGGAGGCAGTAAAAAGAGCGGTTTCCGCTCTTTTTTTGTGTTTTTGTTCCTAAGCAAGAACTTGAAAATATTGAACTATGAGCATAGACTTTTTTTGTATGAGAAATCCTGTTAAAAGGATGAACATAAATATATACATAGGTATAAACATAACTATATACTCATAACTATATACACATAGGAGAGGAGCTTTCTTTGCGCGATTTCTTGAAAAAATATGCTTTGGTGCTTCTAATCGGCGGAGTTTTTGAAGCAGTAGCGGTGAGCCTTTGGTTGACAAAGAATAATCTATTTTATCTTTTAAATTTTACCTATATCGGAGCTTCCCTGTCTCTTGGGATTTTTCTCTTCATCAAAAAATATCCCTATGCCCGCAGAATAGTACAGCTTCTGGTGGGACTGTATATGCTTGTTTATTTAGGGCTTATCAACCGGGAAAATATGCAACTTGAGGGCTTTTGGTACTATTTATTTACCGGTGTTTTCGAGGCGGCTACCATTCATTATGCGGTGGCGAAAATCTTCGGCCCTCTGATTTTTGGGAGAGGCTTCTGCGGCTATGCCTGCTGGACTGCCATGGTTTTGGATTTTCTACCCTATAAGACGAGCGTGCTTCCCCGGAAAAATATTGGCTGGATTCGCTATCTGACTTTTGCCCTATCTTTTCTCTTTGTTTCCGCCCTCTTTCTATTAAAGGTAGGAAACTTGGAAAGGATTATGTTTTGGGCTTTCCTTATCGGAAATCTCGCCTATTATCTTGTGGGGATTGCTCTGGCCTTTCTTTGCCAGGATAACCGAGCATTTTGTAAATACATTTGCCCGGTTACCGTATTTCTAAAGCCTGCAAGTTACTTTTCTTTGGTGCGGATTCGTTGTGATGAAGAGAAGTGCATTTCCTGCGGAAAATGTAAGAGAGTTTGTCCCATGGATGTGGAAATGACAGATAATTCCAGGAAGAGAAAAAACGGGACGGACTGCATCCTTTGCATGGAATGTGTAAAGGTCTGCCCGAAGGGGGCGCTGTAATAGGTATTATCTGTATTGGATTCTAGTTATTTTCATTCAGCAGAGGAAAACGCAATATCGTAATATGCAAAAGTATATTATTGCATATTACGATATTGCGTTTTATAATGTCTCTAGAGAGTATCGCGGTATACGCAATATCTCGTTTCCAGGAGGTGAATTTATGCGCTTTATAGGAAGAGCATTCGAACTAAGAGAATTGGAAGAGGAATACAGGAAAGGCATTTTTGCTTTATCGGTTATTTACGGCAGAAGACGAGTAGGGAAAACTTACCTGATTAAAGAATTTTTAAAAAGAAAAAAAGGCTATTATTTTGTGGCATTGGAATCCAATGCACTTATCAACCTGAGCCTTTTGTCACAAGCGATCTATGAAGCTTGCGGGAATCTAAAGGGGCTTCCCGATTTTCAAGATTTTGAGAAAGCCCTTCGCTATTTGTTTGCCTACGCGGAAGAACATAGAATCATTTTTGTCATCGATGAGTATCCCTATTTAGCCCAAAGTGCGGAGCATATTTCCTCCCTATTACAAAAACTGATTGATGAGTATAGGGAGAGGAGCAAGCTCTTCCTGATTTTGTGCGGCTCTTCCATGAGCTTCATGGAAAATCAGGTACTGGGATACAAAAGCCCGCTATACGGACGACGAACCAGCCAGTTAAAGCTTCAGCCCTTTGGTTATTTGGAAGCGGCAGAATTTGTCGCTTCCTATAGTTATAGAGATAAGGCGATTGTCTATGGCATTACCGGGGGGATTGCGGAATACTTAAGCTTCTTTGATGAAAATGTGGATTTAAAAAGCAATATTATTCGTAATTTCCTAAAGCCCGGCGGAAGATTATTCGAAGAGCCCGATAATCTCTTAAAGCAAGAGCTGAGACAACCCAAGCTTTACAATGATATTCTTTTTGTGATTTCGGCAGGGGCAAGCAAGTTAAATGAAATTGCAACAAAATTAAATATGCAAAGCGGGGGACTCAGTCATTATCTGAATTCCTTATTGGAGCTTGGAATCATTGAGAAGAAAACACCGGTTTTAGACCGTAAAAGTAAGCGTCCTATTTATCGGATCAAGGATACGATGTTTCGCTTTTGGTACTGTTTCGTACAGAAAAATTTGAACTTGCTCAATATGGATTTGGGAGAGCATGTATACGAGAAGCAGATTGAGCCAAAACTGAATGAATATATGGGGACTGTATTTGAGCAGATTGTCATAGAGTATTTTGAACAAAGACTGCGAAAAGGAGAGTTGGACTTCCTACCGGAAGATTATGGAAACTGGTGGGGAACGGACAAAATCAGAAAGAAGGAATCCGAAATTGATTTACTTGCTTTTGATGGAAAGGACCGCTATTTATTTGTCGAGGTAAAGTGGAGAAATCAAAAAATAGATGTGGCAATTTATGAAGAATTATTGGAAAAGGCAAAGCCATTTCCGGCGAAGAATAAAAGCTATTGGCTGGTCAGTCTTTCCGGATTTGAAGACTTTCCTGTTGAGAAAAATACGGAGCGAATTACTTTAGAGCAAATTTATGAGATAAAATATTTTTGACGTACGTAATAAAGTACGGTATAATGAGGCATAGAAAAGCTTATGAAAATGCAATACAGAAGGAAGATAAGAAGATAAGAAGATAAGGAGATACGCAATGACTTCAATCAGTATTACTAAGGTAAGAGCAAACCTGTATCAGACGGTTTCAGAGGTAAATGAATCTTCTCAGCCAATCACGATTACCAACAATAGAGGGAAAAATGCGGTATTAGTCGGTGAAGAGGATTGGAAGGCCATTCAGGAAACATTGTATTTGAATAGTATTCCGGGTTTGAGCCAAAGTATTTTAGCGTCAAAGGAAGAAGATTTATCGGAATGTACAAGTTATGATCCGAATGAGGAGTGGTAATGTATTTGATAAAGTTCAGTAAAAATGCAGATAAGGACAAAAAACTCCTTAAGAGTGCAGGTCTGGAGAAAAAAGCAAAGCTTTTACTTGATATCATTGCAGAAGATCCATTTAAAACTCCCCCACTTTACGAGAGTTTGGTGGGGAATTTAAGCGGATTTTATTCCAGAAGAATTAATATTCAGCATAGATTAGTCTATACAGTATACGCGGAACAAATCACGGAAAATAATGTGTCTTATGAGGGCATTGTACAGGTTGCTCGGATGTGGACGCATTATGAAGGGATTAAGTAATTGAATATTGCTTTGCATAAAAAATCAATCAGCTTTAAAGGAACAAGAAATTTCCTATCGCTCATCTATTAAATAAATAGGAGAAATCATGAAACAATCTTTAGAAGAAAAACAGTCACTAGCTATGGAAGGCTTAGCGGCAGGAAAGAACTGCGGACAGCTGGTGTTGCTTGCCTATCAAGAGGAATTAAATCTGCCCGAGGAGCTTCTGCTTTCTCTCTCTGCTGGGCTTATTGAAGGATTGGGAACCTTGGAAGGAACCTGCGGCGCACTCATTGGAGCAAATTTGGTTTTAGCTATGAAAAATAAGGGAAATCCAATGGTGCAGGTGGAGGCCGCCCACCTATTTCAGGACTTTGAGAAGCGCTGCGGAGCCAGCATCTGCAAAGACTTAAGAGGGATAGGCAAAGAAAAGCCTCTTTGCAGCTGTGAAGATTGCATCAAAGAGGCGATTGCTTTGCTATATTAGAAAGCTGCAGAAGTCAATGAATCTTTTCCTCCACCTCTTGATAAGGATAAGCCTTACGGAGTGCCTGATAGCAGGGGCAGTCTTCCTCGTGGTCGTTAATAACACCGCAGGCCTGTAAAAAAGAATAGACAATGACGGGGCCGGTATACTGAAAGCCTCGTTTTTTTAAATCTTTACTGATAGCCTCAGAAAGAGCATTTTTGGCCGGCATTTCCCCTTTTTCATGCCCTTGATAACAAAGACTTTTCCCACCGGAAAAGCTCCAAAGGTAAGCATCAAAGCTTCCCTTTTCTTTTTGCAGGGCTAAAAATGCCTTGGCGTTTTGCATCATGGCTCTGATTTTTCGCTCCGACTTAATCATATTTTCCGTATGCATGATTCTTGCGATATCTTCCTCCGTGAATGCTGCGACTTTTTCCGGGGAAAAGTTTGCAAAACAGCTTCGAAAAGTTTCTCTTTTTCGAAGAATCAAGGCCCAACTGAGACCTGCCTGCATGGATTCCAAAAGCAAATATTCAAAGAGCTTTTGATCATCATGGGTGGGTACGCCCCATTCTTTATCGTGGTAAGAAATCATTTCTGCACTGCTATTTTTCCATTGACAAGCCATAATGCCTCCTTTTTAAAGGATTATAACAGATTCTATTTAGAGTTGATAATAAATAAGTGGAGTAGTATAATGTACTACACATTAAGTTTGTACATACTTTGCCTATAAAGTACAGCAAATAATTTTTGAAATAGAGGTAAAATCATGGCATTTTCAATTCGAATGAATGAGGAGGAAAAAGCACTTGCAGAAAGCTATGCAAAGCTTCATGCAATGTCTTTAGGAGAGGCTTTCAAAAGGGCATTATTTGAACGCATTGAAGAGGAGTATGAAATCAGTCTTGCCAATGAAGCCTATCAGGAATATAAGAATACCGGCTGTAAATCCAGACCCATTGAGGAACTCTGGAAGGAATTGAATCTATGAGCTATCATGTGGAAACCACTTCTCGATTCGATAAAGAGTTCAAAAAACTGGACAAATACACACAACAGATGATCAAATCATGGATTGTAAAAAATTTGCAAAATTGTGAAAATCCCAGGGCACATGGAAAAGGGATTACCGCCAACAAAAGTGGACAATGGCGGTATAGAATTGGAGATTATTATCGCTTACTTTGTTTTATACAAGATCAGGAGCTGATTATCCTTGCGTTGACTGTCGGACACAGAAGAGATATCTATAGTACTTAGAGAACGAATTATGCGTTGTTATGTTTTGAAAAGGCAAGTACAGCATCTTCAGAAACGAAATTAAGTATTGTTACCGTCTATGAAGATCTTGAAGGACATACAGAAATTTTAAGTACAGAAGATGTGGATTTTGGCGTATAATAAGGAGGTATCACGCCTTTGCCCTATCAGCGGCAAAGCAAAAGGAAATTCAGGAAAATAGAAGTAGGGAAAAATGCAGGTAAGTAAGAAGCTCAGTGACAATGCCACATGGATTAATATTGATTCCAAAGAAATTACAGAGAAGTCTAAAATCTACGAAGAGTATGATATTGATCCGAAAATTATTGACTATGCTTTGGATGAAAATGAGCATGCTCACATGGATTTTGATCGGGAGGACGGAACTGTAACCTTTATTTACAGCGTTCTGGAGTCAAAAAAAGACAAGGAATACTATGAAACGGTTCCGATGACTTTTATTGTACAGAAAAATCGTCTGCTGACCATCAGTAACGAGGATAATGACTATATTATTCAGAAAATGTGTTCCTATGTGGATACGAAAGAAGAGCTTTCTATTTACACCCTGCTTTTTGCAGGTTTGGAAATGATTTCCAATGCCTATTACCCCGTAATTGAGCGACTGGATAAGCAAAAGGATGAGATCAATCATTTGCTTCGGAAGAAAACCACGAAGCGAAATCTTTATGCCCTTTCCGATTTGGAGGTGGGGATGATTTACCTACATTCTGCGGCTACACAAAATCGCCTGCTTTTGGAACATATACAGGCTCATGCCATATACCATAGCTTTAGCGAAGAGGAGATAGCCCAGTTTGATGATGCTATGGTGGAAGCCAGACAGCTGGTTTCCATGACGGAGCTTCTTTCTACCGTGGCTCGCCAGCTTTTGGATTCCTACAACAATATTTTGAATAATGACTTGAATAACAACCTGAGCACCTTGACGATTTTTGAAATTTTACTGAGTGTGCTTGCGGTAATTACCGGCTTCTTCGGGATGAATGTACCACTTCCCCTTATGAATGATCGAAAGGCTTGGATGCTGATTTGCGGGGTGAGTGCACTCATTTGGATAGCCCTAACTTGGATTATGCGCTGGATTATTAAACGAAGATAAAGGACGGGATTCAGTTATGCGATAGGAACTTTTATTCTCGAAACTCCGTTAAATCCACAATTTCCGTTGCCACCTCCTGTAAAAAGGCAGTATCATGGGAGACCACAAAGAGGATGCGGTCGTTCCGAACTTGCGATTTTAAAAGCTTTGCAATACGAAGCATATTCCGCTCATCCATACCGCTGGTGGGCTCATCAAAATAAAGAAACTTGGCATCTTGAAGAAGACTGGCGGCAATAGCCAGTCTCTGTTTTTGTCCTCCGGAGAGACTCATGGGATGCCGTTTTTTTAAGTCTACCAGGTCAAGGGATAAAAGTAAGGAATCCATTTCTTCTGTCCATTTCTTCCCTTTGCAGCTTAGCATGAGCTCCTCCTCTACCGAATCGGAAAAGAGCTGGCTATTCACATCCTGCATGACCAGAGAGGAGAGGGAAATCCGCTTTCTTTTCGACAGGGCCTTTCCGAAAAGAGAAACTTTGCCTTTCCTTTTTTCTGAAAGACCGCTTATAGCGCGAAGAAAAGTGGATTTTCCACAACCGTTTTCTCCGATGATGCCATAGATTTTTCCAAAGGAAAAAGAGGCAGTACGGATAGTGGCGCCGGAGGAATATTCTATTGTAAAATCCCCTTCATTTTTCCACTTTGGAAGAGAAAGGGAGAGCTTTTCTCGGGAGCGAAGTCCCATCGCTTCCACTTCCTCATTTTTTAGCGCTAAAAATTCTTCCTTTGAAAATGCTTTTACAATCCTCCCTTTTTCTAAAAAGAGCAAGCGATCCATAAGGTCCATAAGATAATAGAGCCTGTGCTCCGCAATAATCAGAGAAATCCCTCTTTCCTTTAGGAGAAGAAGCATTTTTTGTAAAACGGCAATGGACTTTTCGTCCAGATTGGAAGAGGGCTCATCCAGTACAATCAGTTTACAGCCGGAAAGATAGGCAGAGGCTACGGACAGAATCTGTTTTTCTCCGCCGGAGAGGGCGAAGATATTTCTCCCTAAGAGATGTTCAATAGGGAAAATGGAGAGAAGGTCTGTCATTCTTTCGTCCATTTCCCTGCGGTCTAGCCCCATATTTTCCATACCGAACAAAAGCTCTAAGGTAGTATTGACATTAAAAAAATGAGTTTTCGGGTTTTGAAATACGCTGGCTATTTGCAGGGCAACTTGATAGAGGGGAAGCTCCTGCAGATTTTTTCCGAAAAACTCTATACTGCCCTGACACTGTGCATGGTCATAATGATAAGCCAGCCCATTAATGGCATGAATTAAAGAGGATTTTCCACTGCCGCTTTCCCCGGAGAGGACAAGGCATTCGCCCGGTTCTACGGACAGGGAAATATCCTTTAGTGAAAGACTGTCTCCCTCATAGGATAGGGAAAAATGCTCTATTTTTAACATACGAGGTCCCCCTAAATGTTTTTTTATAGAAATATATTTCCGGAAAGAAGCTATCTTTTATAAAGTATCCAGCCTACAATTAATGTGCTTATGATGAGAAGTGCATAAAAGAAATCCGCCCACTGCAAGTGTACTGAGCTGTATCTGCACTTCGGTATGGGATTTTCTATGCATTTACATTCTGCGGCTTTAGCAATATCCTCTGCAATATTTGCGGAAATGATGAGAAGGGGAACGGTAATATATTCCAGATAGCGTAAGGGATTTCGAGTTTTAATGCCTCTTATCTGCATAGCCATGGAAATGTTTCTTTTTTCTTCCGCGAAAGATGGGAAAAAACGAAACATCACGGCGATAGGAATAGAGATGCACGGAGGAATGTGTAAGTAATCCATCGAGGCTAAAATACTCCCCACATCGGAGGTCTGAATGAAAAATCGCCCCCCGGCATAAGGAAGATAAAACATTCTGAGAACATAAATGAAGGAAAGGAAAAGCTTTAGTAAGGCGGGAAGAGAATAAAGCTCAGGAAAGCTTGGAAAAAAAGACAGGAAAAGAAAGAATAAAAGGTTTGTGACAGCAGTTTTCCGCTCTTCCAGTGCAAAATAGAAGAGGGAAATAATGCCTATCACTGCCCATTCGGCATAGGCGGAAACCGGATGCACAACGGTAGCACCCAGGAATCCCAGAACGAGAAGTTTCGTCAGGGGATTCGGGTTAAATGGATTTTGTCGAATCGCCCAAGGCTTTAGAGTTTCTTCCATTACAAAATGCCCGCCTTTTCAAAATGTTTTTTCAGAAGCTTTCTTCCCAAAAAGGCACCGCAGATTCCGCCGAGAATTGCACCAAGATAAACCAGTCCCATGTTCGGAACGGTAATCAACTTTTCCAAGGCATCGGCATAGTCATTTCCCATCTCCGCTCTGGTAAGTTCCAAATATCTTTCTTTTACAAGAAGCATTTGCATTAAAGAATTACATGTCCAAGTGGAGAAAATGACATAGGAAAGCATGGTTAGGGGCATAGAGCGGTATCTTCCAAGCCTCCTGATTCCTTCTGCAAGTAAAATGATAAGGAGAGATAGGAGCGGTACAATAAAGCTGTGTCCGAAGGCGAGCATAATCAGGGGAATGATCATTCCGAAAATAAAAAGTGCCCAGGGCTTCGGCGCTTTGGCCATCAAAAGCATCACTATGGGACCGCAGAGAAGAGCAACGACTGCAGGGTAAACAAGGTAAAGAATGGGAATAACCCCCATCATACCTATGGCAAACACACAAACGAAGTAAATGACATCGAATACACCGATGGTAACTAAGTCTTTAACGGCTAAGGCATTTGGATTGTTTTTCATATATTCCTCCTTCGATAGACTTGTTATGAAATAAGATAAGTCTTATCCATTTAAGCGGAATACAGTATACATTAGTTAGCAATAACTAACAATATTTTGTTGGAAATATCAATTTAGAAAAATTAATACAAAGAATATATTTTCCTAAAATGAGGAAAACCATGTCTAAAGCTTATTCAGAAATTTGGACATCTTCCAATGCGCTTAAGCCCTGTAAATCCGGAATGGGGCAGGAGACACCCTGAATGGATAAGCGTTGCAGGGAAGAAAGGCTCAGAAGAGCATCGACATTTTCCAAATCATAACAGCTTTCAATCGTAAGACTGTTTAAAGACTTGCGATTGGAAAGGTCGTCCAGGTTTAGAATCGGAAGGTCCTTGAGATACAGGGATTTCAGATTCGGCATATTCTTTACAAAGTTCAGGTCCTTGATATCGGATAAACTGTCCAGCCGGATGTGTTCAAGCTTCGGCATACCGGAAAAAACGCTGACATTTTCAAAAGAAGTATCCGAAGTGCATACAATACTAAGGCTTGTACATTGGCTTAAAGAGGAAAGGGGAGAAAGGTCCAGCGCAGTATCGGATGCGCTTAGTGAGATTTCCAACTTTTCCAATGTGGGTAAATTTCTAAGGAAAAGAAGTCCCTCATCATAGTCCCCATCGATGGAGATGGAAAGGGACTTAAGAGAGGAGAAGGGAGTGAAGATGTCCTTGATTTCTTTTCCATTTTTATCCTGTACACCCGAAGGAATTTCATTATCAAAGAGGAGAAGACCGGAAAGACTCAGGATTTCTTCCGGCTTTCCGAGGATTTTTACAGTATCATTTAAGCTTTCATCCTCTGCGGAGAAATACTTTAAATTCTCCAGATTTTTTAAATCACTGCTTTCCTCTGCTTCATAATCAAAGGAAATGTCCGTTCCTAAAGAAAGGCGAACAAGACCGGTAAAGACCTGCATATCCTGCTCGGAAATACTGTCCGTAAGCGGGAAATAGAGTGATTCTTCGTCCACGGGATTTCCGTTTTCATCCAGTTTTTCCGCATAGCTAAATCGCCAGCTTTTCGTATGGTCGGAGGATGACTCTTCCGTATATTTGAATATTCAAGGATCGTATAGAGTCGTAGTCCTCTTTGCTTATCTCTTCCGGAGGCTTTCCGAAGGCCTCCTCTACAAACTGCATCACTACGGCATCTTTCGGAGTGCTTCTATAGTTTGCTGTATTGATTGCCTCTCGTTTGTCGCTTGACTTTCCATTTAAAAGAAGGAGAACGATAATGGTAAGGGCACCGAGAACACTTCCGCCTATGGATATCCAAGTTTTTAAATCAATCAGTGAATCCGTGTCGGAAACGGAATTTGCCTTATTATAATTTACGCTCCCGATATTAAAATTTTGCGTAATGTCGGGTTTATGCGGTTCAATATAGACCTTGGTATTGCAAAACGCACAGCTGACAAAGCCTTCCTTCATTCCGTCGGGAATAGTAAGACTGCCGTGGCAGTTGGGACATTCGACTTTTGTGACCTTCATGGCTTTTCCTCTTGTATTTTTATACACAATCTTGTAAAGCGTACGATATGGCATTCTTAACGAGTGACTCTTGCAAAGCGCGATATCTCGTTTTGCTTTAGCCAAAACGCACAAAAATAAGTTTACAAAAAGCAGGGAAGATATGCAAGAGAAGAAAGGCAAATCGAAAAGCAGAAAAAATGAATCTCCTTCTAGCAAAATGAAATGCAGTTCATTATAATGGACATTGATTTCCGGATAAAAAAGACTGAAGATAAAAAGATTAAGAATACAAAACACAATATATATAGGAAACATAATATATACAAAACATAACGTACATACGAAACATAACGTACATACGAAACATAACATACATACGAAACATAACATACATACGAACCATAACGTACATACGAAACATAACATACATACGAAATAGAATGTATATAAGAAACATGCTATGCAAAAAATGATATATTTTCAGAAAAAACAGGAGGAGTTCTAATGAGAAGTATTTTAGGTAGTCGTACAGCCGTCTTTGATCCTAATGGTCGGAGATTAAGTATAACGAAAGAGGGATTTAGTGTAGAGGGGAAGAAGCCATATTCCCTGTCTTTTTCAGAAGTGACATATATCAATACTTTGCGATACGGTAATTCCAATATGTCTTATTCTTTATTTTTCCAAAATGAAGAGGGAAAGAATCTTCCGGTACCGGAACTGGATACGGACCTGAAATTACAGTCCAATGATCATAACATTGCGGAGACGAAGACCTTACTCCTTGCGTTTGCGGCAAGTAAGCTGGGGGCGGAATTTCCGAACAATATTGATAGTCTTGCTATTCCGATTGCCCACAGCTTAATGGAGAAAGAGATTCGCCTTTCCGGAGGTGCTATTGTTGGAGGAAAGCACAGTATTCCGTTAAAAGATATCCGCAGGGTGAAAATGCTTACAAACGGAACCCTTTCCAACCTGGGAATTTATACAAAGGATAAGGGAGGATTCCTTGATTTTCCAAACATGACGATTCCTGCCAATGAGCTGACTCTTCCTATTTTGGAAGCGGCAGTAACAAGAAACACCGGTAAGGGCATTGACTTTAGCCGCGGTGACGGCTTTGCACAGAAAACCTCGGAGTTTATGATTATCCGTTACCTTTCCCCTGACTTTTTCATCAATGCGGACGAAAGTTTCTCGGGAGAGTGGCAGCAGGCAATTTATGAGAGAATTTCTTTCTACGGATATGATGAGGAAAGCTTATTAGAGCAGGCAGAAGTGAATTAAAAGTGGGATAAAAAAACCGGGCTAAAGTTCATTTTAGTCCGGTTTCTTCCTTATCTCGTTATCGAGTGCTTTTTAGGCATCATGGCATTGTCCCAAAATCAATAAGGGCTGTCACTATATTCTTGCTCTATCGCGCCGTTCATTATCTGCATTCCACTTATTTCCTCGGTTCCCCTTATTTCCTCGGTTCCCCTCACTTCTGTTTCTTCATTTATTCCGTTTCCTTTTTCTAAGAAATCAGTTTCCTTAGAAGCATCAGGTTCTTCATGGTCCTTTGCTTCTTCTGTACTCTGCGAAATTCGACCATCCATATCTCGAAGGTGGAACTGACGGATTTGCTCTTGTAATTTCTCGGCCTGACTGTTTAGCTCGGTGCTCGCATCGGCACTTTCAGAAGCGGTAGCACTGTTCTTTTGCACAACACTGGAGATTTGCTCAATACCACTGGTGACTTGTGCTACAGCCTGCGCCTGATCTTCGGAAGCACTTGCAATCTCATTAATTAAAGTACTTAATTCCGTCTGTCCCTCTACAACCTGATGTAGGGATTGTGCAGTGTTGTCTGCAAGGCTGCTTCCCTGCTCTACCGCTCTTACGGTTTCATCAATCAGGACCGTGGTGTTTTTAGCAGCTTCTGCCGACTTTTGTGCCAGATTTCGAACTTCATCCGCTACAACGGCAAAGCCTCTTCCGGCCGCACCTGCACGGGCAGCTTCGATGGCTGCATTCAGTGCCAGAATATTGGTCTGGAAAGCGATGTCATCAATAGTTTTGATAATCTTACTGATTTCAGCGGATTTTTCGTTGATATGGCTCATCGCCTCCTTCATTTCCTGCATCTGTCCGTCGCTCTTTAACATTTCTTCTTTTCCGACCTTGGCTTTTTCATTGGCCTTTATGGCGTTGTCGGCATTCTGCTTTACGCGTACGGAAATGTCGTTGATGGTAGAGGAGAGCTCCTCAATGCTGCTGGCTTGTTCAGTTGAACCCTGTGTCAGGTTCTGTGCACCGCTGTCTACATTTCTTGCAGACTGGGAAACCCGCTCGGAGGAGAGACGAATGTTTCCGATAAGGTCGGTTAATTTCGTTGTTAAGTCAAGGAGAGCATCTTTCACCTTGGCAAATTCCCCTGCATAATCGTTTTTCAGCTCTATATCGAGATTTCCGTTTTTAATTTCATTCAGACTGTCGGTAATTTCTTGGATATAAAGCTTATAGTCCTTCAACTGGGCAACCAATTGGGTGAGACCCTTTGCCAGTGCTCCGGTTTCATTTCTGCTCTTTACGGTAATCTCTTCGTCTAAAGAACCTTCTGCCAGTCTTCTTACGGACTTCGTAAGGGAAAGGATGGGTTTTGCCTGTTTGGTTCCGACTATGAAGGAGAGAACAAACATGATGATGAGATATATGGCAATGAAGAAGCCGAGAGTACTCTTTAACATCTCCATGGCTCCGTAAATATCCTCATGGCTTGGGGTGACTACAATTTTCCAACCATTACTCAGTGTGTCAAAGCCAAGTAATACCGCTTTTTTACTTCTTCCTCCATTCACATAACCATTTTTATTGGAGACAATCTGTGATAAATCATTTTTATATTTTCCGTCCAGAATATCTCCGAAATTTTCGCCGTTTGTAAAATCCGGATGATAGAGAATTTTTCCTTCTTCATTTAATAAATAGGTATCTCCGACATGGAATTTATGGTGTGTTGTAAACAATTGATTCAGATAATCAAAGTCAAAATCGACACCGATTACCGCGAAGCCTTCCCCGCTCTTTAAATAGACGGGACATACATAAGAAATAATGGTCTTACTGATATTGGCATTATAGTATGGTTCCATCCAGGTAGCTTTTTTATTCTGCAGGGGAGTATAAAACCAACCAACATGCTCTATATCAGTAGGGGGATAGGCAGCAAGATCAGTCGGAGTGACGGCTTCCAGTTTTCCGTCATTGTCCGCATCGGTATAAAAGGTACCGGAGGTACCATAAGTAAGGCTCGGATCATAACGGATATAAGAAGCGATCAGCCCCGGAATATCCTTTGTAGAGGAGATGACCACTTCATTCATCTGCTTTTCATATTCGGCAAAGTAAGCCTTGTCCTTTGCCAGGATTTTTTCTTCATCCGTCATCATAGTACAGGTATTGGCAAGCAGATCCACCTGAGATTGAACCAGCTTCAGAATACTATCAACGGATTCCGCAGTTTGGGAAGCACCTTCAGGCATCAATTTATTTCCGTCACTGACACTGAGAGTGTCCATATAGAAAACTAGTGTTCCGCCCATCAAGGAAAACGCAATGATGATAGGCATCAGCATACAAATAATTAAGGTCGTCCGAATCGATTTCATAATCACCCTCCTATACGATATCTACTAAAGATTATCGGAGAAATGTATTAGTTCATAATCTATATCGGAACTTTTTGCAAAAAAAAAGCGGATGATGGGAATCGAACCCACGTTTTCAGCTTGGGAAGCTGACATTCTACCATTGAATCACACCCGCAAAATAACTATTTAGTTGATACTATTTTACAATAAGAAATTCACTTTTTTCAATATATTTTTTTCATCCATTTTTTCTTCCTTTTTTATTTTTCTTCCTACTGAAAAAGCAAAATAAAATGTAGAATTCTTCTTATTTTTTGGAGAATGATACCGATATAACAAAGAGTCTCATTTTCAAGATTTTATTAAGGAGAAGAAGAAATGGAAAAAGTACAGGGAAGTACACTTGCTTCAAACGAGTCGTCTCTGCAAAAAAATCATCTTCGTAAAAAAATATGGAAAACAAGCGGAAAGGCTATGAATCTGTCAGTAAAACTGCCCCTCGTTTTGGGCATTGTTTCTGCGCTTGTGATTTTATGTATGAATGTGGGCCTAATCCGAGCAATGAGGATTTCCTTTGAAAAATCGATTGATAAAAATATGGAAGATAAAGCACGTGCATCCGCTGATGAGCTTTCAGCCCTGATATCGGAGATGGATGCGATTGCTTCCATTATTTATAATGGGGTTAGTACTGCCGGAGATACATCGGAAACACAGTGGTCGATAGAGAATATCAAACAAGAGAAGCAGCATATCACGCCGATGGAAAACTTGAATTTCCGCTCCCGCATCGTGGATGAGTCACTGAATATGGCACAGTACAACAGCGAGTCAGTTCTGATTGATTCTTTGAATGCCTTAATTGCATCGAATGAAAATATTGGTGGTGCCGGTGCATTTTTTGAACCGGGCGGATTCTTAAAAATTAACGGAGATTATGCACCGTATCTGAATAGGGACGGATACAAATCCAAGAAATTGGTGAACTTCTCCTATGAATATTATAAGGAAAAAGAATATTATAAAGATGCTAAGGAGAGTCAGAAAACAGTCATTACGGAGGTCTATGAAGACTTATTAAATAACAAAAAAATCATCAGTATTTCCAGACCGATGATTTTTAACGGTCAGTTTGTCGGCGTTGTTTTCTTGGATGTTGATGTCAATATTTTCTCCTCTATCCAACAGGAAGATATACGTTTTCCAAGTCTTGTCACCAATATTTTGGATGAGCATGGTAAAGTAGTTTACAGTCAAAATGAGCCTATGATTGGAAAATCAATTGTAGAGGAAAAGACGGAAGCGGAGGGAAAAAAGGTAGAAGAAAAACTGAAAGAAGGAAAAGGCTTTTACCTGAAGGAAAAAATGGAGGGACAGCAGCCAAGAGAGTTTATTATTTTCCGACAGATATTATGGGAAATACCTGGTGGATTATGCTTTCCGTGAAAAATCAAGAATTTATGGCGCCAATATACGCTGTGATTGTACTAAGCTTCTTCCTTGCTGCGGCTGCTGTTTTTACTATGGTAATCGTACTGTTTACTCTTATCAAGAAGTCCCTTAAGCCTTTGCAAAAAATGGCAAAGGTAGGAAGTAAAGTAGCAAGAGGAGATTTTAGCGAAGAGATAAGCTATCTGAAGGACGATGAGATTGGGCAAATCGGAAATGGTTTCCAAGAGGTCATGAATCGGATTAAGAGCATTACCGGAGATTTACAGGAGAAGTTGGAAGAGTTGGCCAAGGGCAACTTCCGGGTTAATCTGGAGGAAGAAGAGAAATATCAAGGGGAATATCATCCTTTGATTGAGTCTTTGCGTTCCATTCGTACAGACTTAAATGCCACAATTTTGGAAATCCAGAAATCCGCTTCAGAAGTCAGCGGTTCCTCAGATCAGGTTTCCAGCGGAGCGCAGTCTTTGTCTCAAGGAGCAACCGAGCAGGCCTCTTCCGTGCAAGAATTATCTGCCGGCATGAGTGATATTGACCATTCGATTAAGATCACAACGAAGAAGGCGGAAGAAGCAAAGGGGCTTACCGAAAAGGCGGAAGAAGCCGTTATGCTGAGCAGTCGGAAGATGGAAGAGATGTCCAAAGCGATGGAAGAGATTACAGAAAAGTCCAATGAAATCGGAAAGATTATTAAGACCATTGACGACATAGCCTTCCAGACTAATATTCTGTCTCTCAATGCAGCCATAGAGGCTGCACGTGCGGGGGAAGCCGGAAAGGGCTTTGCCGTCGTTGCGGATGAGGTTGGAAATCTGGCACAGAAATCAGCCAAAGCTGCACAAAATACAGGTGTTCTTATAGAAGAGACAAAGGACGCCGTAGAGCGAGGAGCAAGGATTACAAGAGAAACAGAAGAGTCGCTCTCCGATGTTGTAGAAAGAGCCGGAAAGATTAACGCTATGATTTCCGATATTACGAGAGAGACTCTGCGCGAATCCGAGGGAATGAGTCAGCTGACTATTGGAATGGATCAGATTTCCGCTGTGGTACAGAATAACTCTGCAACAGCCGAAGAAAGTGCAGCGGCAGCGGAAGAGTTATCCGGTCAGGCCGGAATATTGGATGAGCTGGTTTCGAAGTTTAAATTACAAGCAGAATAAGTAAAGCAGGAAAAATCATTCAAAATTTAGAAAAGCAGTCCCAAAAATAAAAAAGACAGATTCGATAATCGGAACAGTAGAAACCTTATCGCCAATACGCTAAAGGTACTACAGTCCATCGAATCTGTCTTTTTTAAAAAACTGCTCTTAGCCCCGGAAATAATTCCCGGGAAGAAGAGAATAAATCCCCATTCCAAGAGCGATGCCACAAAAGTCTTCATAATTCAGTCGAAAAAATGAATAATTTTGTCCTCGTGGGCAAATACCTTGACTTCATTTTTCTTACTTCTATAATAAAACCTCAGACAGAAAGGAGTTTTAATGAAAAAACTGAAATATATTGCAATCTTAGCGTTCCTTGGGCTTTCTACGGCATGCGGCAGTCAGGCAAAACAGACTGAGCAAGACAATACTGTAAAGGAATCTATGACCGTGTCCAAAGAAGATAGTACGGAAGCTAAAGATAAGAATGGCGATACAACTGAGGCGGAAAAACAGGAGAATGCCACGGACAGTGCGACAGATGCTCCAATCAGTAAGGCGAAAATCAAATTGAAATATTCCAATCTTGTGGATCAGGAAACGAGAGATAGAGTAGAAGCCGCATTAAAAGGAGCAGGTTTAAAAGAGGAGAAGATACAATCCTTTTTTGCGGCGGTAGACGAATACAACAACGCGGTAGGAAAAGAAAATCTTGTGCAGAAGATGACTACAATTGATGCCGGCTTCCCGGACTTTGATTCGGATAAGCTGGTGGATGCCTGGTTGGATAAGGGAGGCTATGTCGGAAGAAACTGTAGGATTACAGCGTTTTCCCTGATGGGAGATTCTATTACGGTGGAAAATCCTGTTCCGGGGGATACTACGATGCTTTTCTCGGATTTTGATGCAATATCCAAAAAGCAAATCTTTAGCGGAGAGGATAAGAAGAACTATGATACTCTTTTTTTCCTATATTGATGTAGAAGATACACAGGATACAGTTGTTTTATCCGAAGAGATTATGAAGTCCTGGAAGGAGAAAGGAATTTCTTTCCATAATGATAAGATGCACATGGTTTCCGTATTTATGACTATGGATGATGGTTTAAATAAAGTGCAGGAATTCATCGGCCATGTAGGTGTTTTGGTAGAGGATGGCGATAAATATCTCTTTATTGAAAAGATTGCCTTTGAGTTACCGTATCAGGTAGAGGAGTTTTCCGATTTACAGGAGGTAAATGACTACCTGATGGGCTATCATGACAAGGATGCCGATGGGTTAACGGCGAAGCCGCTTATCTTCATGGATGGCGAAGTCATGAAGCAATACCGGGTTTTAGAGTAGTAATAAGAGCAGTAGAAATAGCAAGGGTATTTTCATTCATAACAAGTTTTTCTCACAAGCGTGTGATATTTTGTTTTTGGGCATAAGTGAATTATACAAAAAATTGCTCGGACCATTCGTGTCTGAGCAATTTTTTTCTTGGTGCATTTTTACACCTCTATACATATTTCCTTAAATCCCCATAGCCTTCTTTTTCCATATCTTCATAGGGAATAAAGCGTACGGAGGAGGAGTTTATGCAGTAGCGTAATCCTGTAAGCTCCTTTGGCCCGTCCGTAAAGACGTGACCGAGATGGTAATCCCCGCCTTGAGAGCGGACTTCGACTCTGTGGTGTCCTAAGCTATCATCATCCAGATAGCGAATGACCTCCTGCGCAATCGGCTTGGAGAAACTTGGCCAGCCACAGCCGGATTGGAACTTGTCTTTGGAGGAGAATAGAGGTTCTCCCGTAGCTCTATCTACATAGAGTCCTCTTTCTACCGTATCCCAGTAGATATTTTCAAAGGGACGGTCGGTAGCGGAGTGAACCAGTACCTCATACTCTTCCTTGGTGAGCTTCTTCTTTAACTCTTCTTCGGATAGAGCATGATACTTATCGTCTTCCAGAAGCGGTTCGTCCGCAAGCGCCAGAGGAATGTGGCAGTAGCCGTCCGGATTTATTTAGATAATTCTGATGATATTCCTCGGCAGCGTCAAAGCGTGACAAGGGGAGTACTTCGACCACGATGGCACTTTTGGTATTTTTCTTGCTCCTTCTTTAAAACCTTCTCTATGATTTCTTTGTCCGCATCATCCATGTAGTAGACTCCGGTACGATACTGAGTGCCTCTGTCATTTCCTTGTTTGTTTAAGCTGGTAGGATCAATGATCCGAAGGTAATAGCGTAAGAGGTTTTTTAGGGGTAAACGTTCTTCATCATAGTGTATTTCTACGGTTTCGGCGTGTCCCGTGTCGTTTTGGCACACCTCCTTATAGCTCGGATTTTCCGTTTTTCCATTCGCGTAACCGCATTTTGTAGAAAGAACACCGGGGATTCTTTGGAAATAGGCCTCCACTCCCCAGAAACAACCGCCTGCAAGATAAATGGTTTTTGACATGATGGCTCCTTTCTTATGTCACAATATAGCTAAAGTTCTTTTCAATATGAAAGAACGACATTTTCTTCTCCAAATGAAAGAACAAGATTTTCTTCTCCAATTATAGAATGAATTTTTTAGATGTATAGAGCGGAATTCTTAAGCTGTAACTTGTTGCGTGTGTAAATGACGATAGACAGAAAGACTTTATTGCAATAGAGAATAGGATAAGAAACTAAAATTTTATTAAGAATCATATTAAAAGTATAAGCTTATGAATCCTTGTATTTTTTGAAGCTTCATGATAGCTTTTTACTAGGAATTTTAAGTTTCACAGGAGAAAAGAGGAAAAGAAGATGAAAAGGAGTATGCAAAAAATAGTTTTCGGTTTGGCTCTTGGAGCGATGCTTATGCCTTCTTTTTATGCATTTGCCAAAACAGAAATGGCAAATACTGCTGGTCAATGGAGAATGGAAGAGAAATACTGGACTTTTCTGAATGAGCAGGGAGAAAAACTGAAAGGCTGGATTGTATCGAACGGAGAATGGTATTTCTTGGATGAAAACGGCAATTTAAAAACAGGCTGGCACGAGGAAAGGAAAATGGTATTTCTTCAACACAGAGATGGGAGCGAAGATAGGTTCCTTATTGACCGGATGGCATTGGATTGAAGGATATTGCTATTATTTTGCTGGGACAGATAACTCTACTTATGGCGCACTTTTTGTAAATGGTACGACTCCTGATGGATACCGGGTAAATCATAGCGGACAGTGGGTAAATGAAAATGGAGAAGCGTATTACATCGGAGGAAAGGGAATTAGTTCCACGCATGTAGCCGGAGCAAGTCGCCCTATTCCGGGAGAGGCCGCTTCTAGCGGAACAGTATCCGGGACCGGTCGTGGACCTGTAGCTTCTTCCGGAGGATCTTCTTTCGGAACTGCATTTTCGGGGAAAGCCGGCGAAAATGTTGGAGGAAGTGTATCCAAGCCGGAAAGCGACGAAAAGAAGCCGGTTGTAGAAGAAAAGAAAGAGGACGAAAAAAAGCCGGTTGTAGAAGAAAAGAAAGAGGACGAAAAGAAGCCTGCTACAGAAGAAAAGAAAGAGGAAGACAAAAAGGAGGAAACAGAAGGATTGTTGGATTACCCTAAAAACCTTGTTTTGCAACACAGAAAGAACCAATTCTATGAGTTACATTATTTATATTTTGGCAAAAGAAAAATATACAGAAGAAATTAATGCTTATATCCAAAATGTAAGTAGTGTAGAAATAAATGGAATGAAATATGAAGAATTCATATTTGGAGACTCGGATGGATATGGAGATTTAGCAGAAAAGAAGAAGACTTTCTCTAAAATTGCAGACGGACCGGAAACGGTTGATAAGGTCAATGCTCTTGCATTAACCGTAGATCAATTTAAGGATAGTGACAATGAAATAGTCATTCACTCCGAAGGATATAAAGACTATAGAATTACCCTGAAAGCAAAGTAGGCAAATAGAGGAGCTTATCTTCCTTTTAGTTTTTCTGATAAGGCACACAGCGAAGAAATAAAGAAAAGCTTGTAGAAAGAAATTAATCTACAAGCTTTTTCTGTATTCAGAATTTGGTAAAATCATGATCTCTCGTTGAGGATTAGTATTGCATCGAGGAATCCACATCTTCCAAAATTGGATAGGATACCTTCAACTTCTTTTCTGAAATAAAGGTCACAATCGTACCGAAGATGCCGGTACCCAGAGTGAATAGCATAAGCTGCCACAAATTACGATTATAGCTCATACTTACTTCCGGAACTTCCTCTGCCAAGATTTCCTTTATGTACTGGAAGCACTCCATTACGTGCTCGAAGTTTCCGAAATAAGCTTCGGAAAGTAAAAAGGCAAAATCAAGACGATTCACAAGATAAACCATGGCTGCCATGAAAAGAATCGAAACGGGAATGCCGATGATTCCAAACTTTCCGGCAAAAAGCTTATAGCCAAGGATGGTTGTTGCTCCCATGATTACCCCGCCATAGAGAGAAATATATCCCATTCTGGAAATAAGGAACACGGCAATGGCACCTATAAAGGCACCGACCAGAGCACCGAAAATACCAAGAATGACACCAACCGGACCACGGCTTTGATCCTTAAGATTCTTTCCTCCTGCTCGATTCTCTTCTGATCGTATTCTTCCTTGGTAAAGAAGTGGCTTTGCCCGTTTAAACAGTAAAGAGAAACGCCATCCATGCTTCCGCTTATTTCACTGCAGTTCGCTAAGCCGTTTGCCGCAAAATGGGAAATTAACTGAACGATGGAGTCCAGAAGATTCTGCTTGAAGCCCTTTGTGGTAAAGCCACCCTTGATGTTCGCTTTTACAAGATATCCGGAGATTTCCATACTATGGACCGGCTTAATTTCCTTTCTTAAGCCCTTGATGAACTGCTTATCCGGATAGTTACCCATCGAAGATAAGGAAAAGCAGCACTGATAAACCTGATTTACGTAACGTATGGATAGGAAATAACCCTCGTAAAAGCCTGCAGCTTCATTTATATCTTCCAGATACTTGAGCCCCAAGGTATCAGCAACATCAATTAATATTTTGTTTTTCATCTTTCCCCCTTAAAAATATAAAAAATAGCATACATAGGCATTTTATACTTTTTTTTATCTTATGCAAGACAAAAAATATAAAAACAAAGGATTTTGGAATTCCTGATTGAAAATTTCTTGTTAAAAAATAAGGATGTGTTAAAATTATAAAAGGAGAAGAAAAAATTAATTATTTTTATATATCATATAAAGAGGGGGAACAAGAATGAAAGCGAAAAAAAGGTTTTTGGCGCTCTTTTTTTCCATGCTTATGATTTGGCAAGGTTTTTTCTTTGCCAAGGCGGAGGGGGAAGATTTTGCGGTTTTACCTGTGGTGGAAGAACTTGATCAAAACGTAGGAAGTAGTCAAAATGATTATTCGGAACACAGTATGAGTATTGAAACTGTGGATGATGAAGCTGTTCATAATGAAGCTGTGGATGATGAAGCTGTTCATAATGAAGCTGTTCATAATGAAGCTGTTCATAATGAAGCTGTTCATAATGAATTTATGAATAATGAGGAAGCAGATAGAGACAATAAACCTACAAAACCCATTAGCTTTTCCAAGGAAATTGTCAATGGAGGGATACAAGAGGTCAAGGATAAAGAAGGGGAATATCACTATATTTTGGAATATGTGGTTCGTTTTGATGCCAAGAATTTTGAGGGACAGCATAACGAAGATGGCTATGATAATCTCACCTTTCAGGATAGTTTAAAAAGCAATATGCTCAGATACTTTAATCCTGCGCTTAGTCTGAATAGTGATTTTGAAGATAAAGAAAAGTACTATCCGCTTGTTAAAAAGGGTGTTTGGAGAAGCGGAGAGTATAGGGATGATGGGAATGGTGGCAAGGTTTTTGTGCCTGCGGAAGATGATGCTGAACATCGTGGACCGGTCTTTTCTCTAAGGTCGGATGAAGAAGGAACAAGTCCTGCAGAAAAGATGGATAATTCTGAACTGGAATATTCAACAGAATATTGGAGTGACAACGATGTAATCATGCAATATTTATTTGAACATTTGCGGGCTGATGAAGGCTTTGAAATTCGATATTTTGTGGAAATTATCGAGTATCCGCAAAAAGGAACCAAGTATAAGAATAAGGCGGAAATATTAAACTTGGGTGTGAAAGCACAGGAGCATACTTATACTGTGCAAGAAAATCCGGATACCTTTACAGGAAAGGAATACAGCTTTACCATTGAAAAGACAGATAAGCAGAGCGGAATTCCCTTAAAAGGCGCAGAATTTCTGGTTTCCAGTGTAAATACCGGCTATAAGAAGTTGGTGGAAACAGGAGAAGACGGAAAAGTTACAGTACATAATTTAATTAAAGAATATTATGATATTGAAGAAATAAATCCTCCTGAAAATTATAAGATGAATGAGGAAGAGGAAGAAAGGGTGAAGTCAATTTCACCGGAGCAATTTGATGATCCTTCCGAGATTGTTGTCCGTTTTCAAAATGAGAAGAGGCACAAGAATGAAGATCCGGATAAACGCGATATTATCGTAGAAAAGAAATGGCATGTAAAACCCGGCGATCCGGAACCGGCATCCCTTCCTGTTGAAGATACGGAAGCGATGGATTTTTCTAATAATGACGATGAAGAAGTAATTGATAGAAATGAATCTTTCTTAACGGACATGGTTCCGACCGGCAGGAGTGTTCCTTATTCTCCATTAGTCACAATTTACCTTTTAAAGGATGGACAGGTGATTAGAGAAGCAGATATTCCTCCCCAGTCATATTTTGGAGATGCAGAATATATCTTCAAGGATTTACCAAGAAAAGATGAGAATGGGAAGGAAATTCTATACACGGTAAAAGAGAAAGCCTTAGCAAATTATGTAACAACGATTAGCGGTTCACAGGACACAAAGTTTACGATAACGAATAATTATTATGAAGGCGACCAGGCTATAATTCCGGTTACAAAAATCTGGAAAGGAGAGGGTCCACATCCCAGAAAAGTTGAAGTTTTGCTGTTAGAGAACGGCGTAATTACGAAATCTGCAATATTAAATGAAGGTAATGATTGGCAGTACAATTTTGTACGGAATAAAAAAGATGAATATAATCAGCTTATCCGTTTTGAAGTGAAGGAAGTACCGGTAGTAGGCTATGAAACATCGGTGGAAAGTGACCCGGATACCGGCTACCTTAATGTCTTAATTAATACAAAAAAATCAAGTCCCAACAACTCGGATAATGGTGTGGATACTCCGAGCTCCCCAAATGGCGGTAAACCCGTTGTCCCTCCTCAAAATGGTAGAGGTCAAACTCCAAGACCTGGCGAAACTTCTTCTTCGAATGGATCAGCAGTTCTATCTGTGCCATTGGAGAACCAAGGTGAGGTTTTGGGATCGGATAGACCCATTGTTCATGCGGAAATGGGAATCGGACCACAGATTTTTGAGGAAGAAAGTTCCTAAGGTTCTTGGAAGAGGAAGAGGCTGGACAAAGACCTCCGATAGTAGCGCAATGAGGATTTACCTTGTATTGTTTCTGCTTTCGTTAATCGGATTACCCTGCTCTTATATCTATAGCAGAAGGAAGATAAGGAACAAGCGATAATCAGAAATTATAAATATGTAATATCGGATATATAAGCGGAGAAATTTTCCGTCTAGGCTATCCGGTTCTGCGAATCGTCAACTCGTTTTCGGGTTGACGATTTTTTGGCAAAGGATACAGGCGGAGTCTTAGGCATCTTGTTCAAAACGAAGGATATTTGCAAAGTATGCCGTATCCTATTCGTGTGGTATAGGAAAGGATGAACCTTTTTCTAAGAAAAATAGTTAAAAGACTTTTATACAATGCCTTATAAACAAATATGTTAAAACGAGGTGTTTTTCTTGTTGGTGTCTTGAATTGTGCTAAAATAATCCTATAGAAAAACTTAAATATTAACTTTTTGTATATAAAGAGAGGCGAAAAGATGAGGAGAGCAAAGAAGGTTTTTTTGGCGTTCTTTTTTTCTGCATTGATGATTTGGCAAGGTTTTTTCTTTGCCAAGGCAGAAGGAGAAAGTCCTTTTGTGTTACCGGAAATGCAGGAGTTTACAGAGTCAGTCCAAGCTGAAGGAGAGATAGGACACAGAACAGAAGTAGAATCCGAATATATTGCGGAGGCTGAAAAGCGTGAAAACACCGGAAACACTGAAAACACCGGAAACACTGAAAATAACGAAAACACTGAAAACACTGAAAACACCGAAACCACCGGAAATATCGAAATTACGGAAAACACCGGAATAACTGCAGAAACGGAAGAGAGTGAGAATGCCGGAATGGAGCCGGTAATCACAGATATGGAAAAGGATAGCAAAAGTTATTATACCAAAGCTGTCGGTTTCTCCAAGGAAGCGGTAGATGACAATATTTATGAACTTTGGGATAGTGACGGTAATCCGCATTTCGTAGTGGAATACCGTATTACTTTTGACGCAAAAAGTTTCAAGGGCACAAAGAATAAAGATGGCTATCGACATCTTGTAATAAAGGACAGTCTTGCATCCGGTGAGCTGGACTATTTTGATCCCTTAAATAGATATCCGGGCTTTTCTTTCGATTATGAAATGGATAGATTCCAACCTTCTTTCCGAAGAGGGGTCTGGAGAAGTGGAGAACTCAGATTGGGGGAAGACGGAGTAAAATACTTTGAAGCTGCAGCAGATGATGAAGAAAATCACGGAAGTATTTTTGCATTACGAACGGATGAAAGTGGTAAACATGCCGCAGAAGAAGCAACTGCATATTTAGATTATGGAAATTCGGATGGGCGGTCCGGAACGTTTCAATATGATTTGGGAGAGCTGGGAGCAAATGAAGGTTTTGAGCTTCGCTATTTTGTGGAGATCAATGAGATTCCGGTAAATGGGGCAAAGTATAAGAACAAAGTGGAACTTGAAGGTGTAGATGTAGATTCCATTGAGCATATCTACACGGTAAAGAATGTAGATGAAAGCTATCAGGATGAAGCGTACAGCATAAAAATCAAAAAGATAGATAAAGGGTCCGGAGAAGCTCTAGAGGGGGCAGTATACTGTCTGTCCAGAATCAATTCTAATTTTAAAAAGATTATAGAAAGCAATAAAAAAGGTATTGCAGTAGCAAAAAATCTTTGCAGAGGAGATTATGAACTGCAGGAGATAGTGGCTCCGGATGGTTACAAATTAGATAAGTCAACTCTTAATCTCAGACATGATTCCTTTGGAGATAATAAGCTATTGGAGTTTGAGTTTGAAAATGAGAAAGAGGACTTGAGCTTCCGAAATGTTATTGTGGAAAAGAAGTGGCCTGTATTGGTAAATCCCGGATCTGCATCCGATGCTTCTCTATCACCAGATGGAATTCAAAGTGAAGAAGTCTTTGATTTTTTAAAAAAAGGTGCCTTAGATGTTATTGGCGATGCAGGACTTCCCAAACAACCGGACAAGATTACGGTTTATCTCCTGAAAAACGGAAACAGGGATGAAGACCTAAAAGCGGAGCTTAGTAAAGATAATGGCTGGGTTTATGTTTTTGAAAATCTACCAAGGATGGACGAGAATGGAAACTTAATTCAATATACCGTTGAGGAGAAAGAGGTAGCGGGTTTCACTTCCGTTGTTAGCGGTACGATGAGTACAAAGTTTACGATTACCAATTATTATACCGATGGAGACAGAATTTCGATTCCGGTAACCAAGGTATGGGAAGGGGGAGGGAGACATCCCTATGAAGTGAAAGTCCAGCTATTGGCAAAAAGAGAAGTTCTTGATACGGTAGTCTTGGATGAAAGAAATGATTGGCAGCATACTTTTGATGAGCTGAAAAATGATTTAGAAGGTAAGGAAATTCAATATGAACTTCGGGAAATCCCTGTAGACGGATACAGTGCCAGGACGGAAAAGGTGCCCGGCTCTGCGTTCGGAGCTGTAATTATCAATACAAAAATAGGAAAACCGGAAGAAGAAAATTCAAAATCGAATCCTCCCGGGGGAAAGGACATTCCACCTGTTTCACCGAATAAAGGAGGAGATACACCCGGTGGTGACGGAATTAGGCCAGCGCCTCCCTCTGCCGTTAATCCGCCTAAAGCTGTAGAAACACCACCCCTGGGAGCTACTACGCCAACTCCTGCTATATCGAATAATCCCGGAGAAGTTTTAGGTACGGATAGGTCTACTCCTGATTCAAAAGAAGAAACGAAGCAGATACTCGGAGCCGATAGAGAGCCGGAGGTTCTCGGTACAGGAAGAGGCCGGACCAAGACTTTCGACAGCGGCATGATACAGCAATATTTCGCTTTATGCCTTGTTTCCACAGCGGGATTTGCCCTTAGTCTTCTGTATAAGAAGAAAAGGATGATTAGGAGGAAATAATAAAAGAAATTGCTATACTATTTATAGTAGAGAGCAATACATTCTATCGTCGATCCGAGACTTCGGGTCGGCGATTTTTTAGCTTCAATATCTTGTGTAACGGAATACCGCGGATTTTGCTTATCTTGTAAGAATTACTTTTATGCATTAAAATATTAATAATTTACTTCGAAACAAAAAGATAAATAGCCGTTTGCAGAAGGAAGATAAAGTATGAGACTGGATAAGTATTTATCGGAAATGGGGATAGCGAGTCGTTCGGATTTAAAAAAAGATATTCGTAAAGGTTTGGTTTTTGTGAATGGAGAAATGATACGGGATGCCGGTTTTTCTGTGACGAAAGATTCAACAATTCAATATAAAGGAAAAGAAATAGAGTATGAGGAGCTTTCGTACTATATGATGAATAAACCGGCGGGTGTACTTTCTTCCACAGAGGACAGAAAACAGAAAACAGTTCTGGACTTGTTCCTGGATACCCATAGAAAGGATTTGTTTCCTGTCGGAAGGCTGGATAAGGATGCGGAAGGCCTGCTTCTCATTATGAATGACGGGAAGCTGGCGCACACTCTTCTTTCGCCAAAGAATCATATTGAGAAAAAATACTATGTGGAAATCCCTGCAAGCTTAAAAGATGAGGATTTGGAGCCTTTGCGCCATGGGATTCAATATGATACGGATCTTGTTGCAGAGCCGGCACAGGTTCAACTTCTTTCTGCGAACCCGGATAAATCTGCCGTGGAAATCATCATCACGGAAGGAAAGTTCCATCAGATTAAGAAGATGTTTCTCGCTCTTTCGGAAAACTATGTCGTGACAAAGCTGAAACGTATTTCCATGGGAGCGTTGAGACTGGATGAAAGTCTATCTCCCGGAGAATATCGAAAGCTTAGTCCGGGAGAGATAGAAACACTGAAGGAGTCCATGAAGAAAGACGAAATTGAAGCCTAAAAAAAATATTATTCTTCTTCCAGCCTTCTGCGAATGGGAATTCCATTTACTTCAAGATTGTCCGAGACGGGGATGAGTAAATACTCTTTCCCGTCTATTATTTTGCTTTCCAAAATGGCGGAAACTTCATTTTTGATTTTCAGCTGCAGATTTTCCGACTTCAGTTGCAAACTGTTATGGACAAGATTTTCCGTATAGAAGGAAGAGTCGTTCTCTCCGAGGCTCTCATCGTAGAGTGCAGAGAAGTTTGCAAGCCCTTCTTCCGTTGCTCCTGCATTCTCTAAAAGCTGTTTCAACCGGGATTTTGAGATAGTTTGTTCCTTTTCCTCGTCTTTTCCCTGCTCTTTTAGCTCCTGTAATTCTTCTTGTAGGACACGAACATTTTCAAAATTACAATTCTCCTTCAAAACTTCCTGCACTAAAGCGGAGAACTGTCCTTTTTGTTCTTTTTCTCCGTATGGAAGGCTGATACCGAAAAGTTCTTCTGTCAGGTAGTCCAGTCCTTCTTCTCGCTTTTTTGCGCGGTAAAGAAGGGAATGAATGTCCGTACCACGATCATGAAAGGCAGGGTAAAGGAAGGAAAGCTCCGGCTTTTGCACAACAAAGTCCTCGGAACGGGCAATGAAGCTGTCTTTTTCCTTGTCAAAGCAGAGTCCTTCCTTTAAGAGGCTTACCGGGCAGAGTAAGAATAGAGTAAAGGAGTAGACGTTATCAGAGGCATCCTCCATGATGATGCCGTCCGTTCCTTTTTTGGGAACATCATAGACTCCGTGTGCAAGAATCAAAAGCTTCTTGCCGGGAATCGGATAGCTTTCATTTATCTTTTGGAAGAAATTCTCGCAAAGTCCTTCGTCTTTTAATGCAGATTCATTCAGATGATACAGGCAGGCCTGTTTTCCGCCTGTTTCTTCTTCGGAGAGCGGAAAATCCAAGGTATAGAGTTCTCTACCGAACTTTCCGGAAAGTGCCTGCTTAAATAAAGCGCAATATTTGTGCATTTCCTCGTCTTCCAAGGCATAAAAGGAGTCGGAAAAACGGGAGAGTACTTCTCCCTCCTCGCTGATAAAACAGCTTCGAATACGGTCGATACGACAGTCTTCCTTTTTAAAACATTTTTTGATTTCCCGGATTCCTTTTTTGTCCATTTTAGATTCCCCTTATTTTTTTATTTGTTTTTTGTAAATTTTTTCTTCCGGAAATCGGATTGTCTTGGCTTTTTGTCTCTGTATTTTCCGGAAAAAACAATTCTGGATTTCTGGCAAAATCCCCTCTTGGTCTGCTTTCTTGAACTACTTTCTTTTGATTGAATCGCCTGCTATTGTAAACAATTTCCAAAAACCGTTCAAGAAAAGATTTTTGTTCTTCTTTAAAGTCTATCTGTAAAGTCGGGAAAAATATGCTATAGTAAGGAAGATACGTATATGACGGAAATATTCGGCAAGATATCATTCTATTTTGTTAGATATAAAGATTTTCATAAAAGGAATATAGCATGGCAGATAAACGAAAGCTTGGAAGCGGAGAGAAAAAATTTCGAGACAGAAGTCAAAATTATCAATCGAGTAATCGAGTTCAACATAAAGTGAAGAGAAAAACACCCCTTACGGAAGAAGAAAAGCGTCTTCTGATGCGAAAAAAAGCGAGGCTGAGAAAGCAGAAAGAGGCAAGAAAGGCAAGACTTATCTTTGCCTTTGTTGTATTGTTTTCTATTTTTATAGTTTTTCAGGTCTTTGCCTTTGCTTTTCGTTTTTTGGAAAAACGGCGAGAAGCCCAAAAGGGAGAACCGGAAACAGTTGTGGAAAGCAGCATGGAGACAGTTCCCGCGGCAGAAGAGGAAAGCACGGAGGAGACCACTCCTGAAAATGGAGAAACCAATGCGGAAGGAATGGTATTTTCCGGTGGAAGATATATTGATCCGGAAAAGCCTATGGTTGCTCTGACTTTTGATGATGGTCCGGATGTGCAGGTGGACGGCATCCTGATGGATGAATTGGAAAAGGTAAATGGAAGAGCCACATTCTTTGTAGTAGGACAAAGAGTGGAAAAGTTCCCCGAAGATATTAAAAACACGGTGGAGCGAGGACATGAGATTGGAAACCACTCCTATGACCATGATATTCATTTGAGTAAAAAAGGTGTGGATTATATTCGAAATGAATTCGATAGGACGGATGCCGCAGTGGAGAAGGCTGCAGGAATAAAACCGACTCTCGTGCGTCTCCCGGGCGGAAATTACAGCAATGATGTCAAGACTGCGGTAACAAAGCCTTTGATTTTCTGGACGATTGATACGGAAGACTGGCGTTCCCGTGATGCGGAAAAAACAAAAAGCAGTATCTTATCCAATATAAAAGATGGTGACATAGTTCTTATGCATGCCCTTTATCTATCAACGGCTGAGGCATGCAAGACGGTTATACCGGAGTTGAACGCGAGAGGCTATCAGTTGGTGACTGTTTCAGAGCTTATTCACTTCCGTGGACAGGATGTTGCAGGAGGAAATGGAATTCAGTATAAGAATTTTCCGCCCGTGGCAAGGGAAACGGTGTCTTCCTCCGTCAGCTCGGAAGACTTACAGAGTTCCGGCGTGACAGAAAGCAGTTCTTCAGCCGTTCAAAACACTGTTTCGGAAACAAAGAAGAATAGTACAAAGGCAAGCGAAAGCAGCGGCACTAAAACAAAAACGACAGATTCAAAAACGACTACAAAGAAGAGTACGGAAAGCAGTAAAAAGTCATCTACGGAAACTACAAAAGAAAATGGAAATGTAGTGGACAGCCCGGAACCCACAGCGGAAAGTCGAAATCCGGAAAAAGCACCTGTAGAAACTTCCGCACTGGCACCGGCCAATATAGCGGGTGCGATTGATGCGGATGATCCGAACTAAAACTATTGCGAATAGGAAGAGATTGCCATGGATTTTAGCGGTTACGAAAAAAAAATACAGAATCTGGCAAGCTTGGTAGAGAAACAATACACTCTTTTTGATGAAGAAATTTTTCATAACCTGGGTTTGCTTCTCGGGATAGCCGAGTCATTGGAAGATGAAGCCTTGCAGGGCTATGTATATTATCAGCTTGCGGATGCTCATTACAGCTTTCACTTTGATGTGGAGAAGATGCAGAAATATCTCTCTCCTTGGAATCAAGGTACAGCAGGAGTCGGAGGATTTTTCTCTACTTACTCGTTCCTACAATCTTTTGGGAATCACGGAGTTTTTACGCGGAAACTATGCTTTGGCACTGGATTATTACATGTCTGCGCTGGACTATTGCAAAAAAATAGATATTCCGGATAAGGGGCTGAAAGGGATTGTAAATTCAAACATTGCGCGTCTCTATTTTTCCTTAAACGACTATAACCATGGTCGTTTCTATGCGGAAGAAGCGCTTTTTGAAATCAGTGGGAACACGGTGGACAATGCCTATGTTTCCAATATGATCAATATATATACCTTTTTGGGAAATATTTACCTCAATAAAAATCGAGATGTTCATGCGGCAAGAGCCTGCATGGAGTCCATTCTGGAACTTGCAAAAAAGACTTCTTTCGAGGAAGAGCTTATGGGAGGGATTGATATTCTGACCTTCTCCATCCGGCTTGCGCACTATGAAGATAGAATTGAAGAAAGAGGTTGTCTTATTCTCCAATTTGCAGAGCGCGCAGTTTTTTCTGCTATTCGCAGCAATATGATAGAGGATGTCTGTGATTTGGCGGATTTTTATCTGGAAATTGGTAAGATAGAGGATTGTCGACAGGTTCTTCATCTTCTGGAGGAAATGCTCCGGAAAATCAATCTACTGGAGATTCAAAAGCGCTTTTTGGAATCGCAGATTCGATTTTATTCGGCAACAGAAGATGCGGAGAATCGAAATGCAGCGGGCTATCGTTTCTATGAGTTGATGAAAGAGCAGGAGCGAGAAAAAATTTCCGCCTTTCTCTTCGCACTATCTATTCGAAAGGATTTGGAAGATTTAAGAGCACAAAATGCTTTCATGGAAGAGGAAATCTTCGCCTTGCCAAAAAGGCTGAGCATGACCATTTGACAGGACTTCCGAATCGCTATCATCTGAGCACCTTTGCCGATGCGGCATTTGAACGAGCTTACATTGCGAGAACCACGGTGGCATTTGAGATGGTGGATCTCGACTTCTTTAAACAGTATAATGACCGTTACGGGCATCAAAAGGGGGATGAGTGTCTTAAGCTTGTAGCAGGAGAAATCAGAAAGCTTTGCTTAAAATATCCCGGGATCTATGCCGCGCGTTATGGCGGAGATGAGTTTGTCTTGATTTATGAAAATATGTCGGATGAAGAAATCCTCACTTACGCCAGGGAACTTGCAGACAATGTTATTGCGCTGAATCTTCAGCATTCGGGAGAAGAGGGTGGAATCGTAACCATTTCTCAAGGAATACGAAACTCCGTTCCTTTAAAGAAGAACAGGGTTTGGGACTATACCTTTGCCGCGGATACTGCTCTATATAGAGTTAAAAGAAAGGAAAGAGGAGGAATTCTCCTTATTCATAAGGCAAAATTAGAAGGAGAATCGATGTATGTTTAAAACATCGATTCTCCCTTTTTTCCGGATTTGCACCTTGCTCTATGGTTCTTTTTTGACATTCTATCGTAACAGCCTTACTCTTCCAATTTCTTAATCGCCTTTGTGATGGTTCCTCCGCCTACCACCATTTCTCCGTCATAGAGAACTACAGCCTGCCCCATAGCAACGGCACGCTCCGGTTCTGCAAAACGAACAAGAACAACTCCGTTGTCTTGCGTGGAAACGAAGGCGGGAACTGCCTTGGCATTGTATCGGGTTTTGGCAGTGACGGGATATTCCTCCCTTGGAGGCTCCATACTGACCCAGTTAAAGTCATCAGCAAGAAGTGCCTCGGAATAAAGCGCTTCTCCCGTAGTCAGAATGACTCGATTCTTTTCAAGATCCTTTCCGGCCACATACATGGGCTGTTTTAAAGCAAGTCCCAAGCCCTTTCTTTGCCCTATGGTATAGCGAACAATCCCCTTGTGCTTTCCGAGTTTATGCCCTTCCTCATCTACAAAATAGCCGCTTGGATAAGCTTCCCCCCTAAACTTTTCCAGAAAGTCCCCGTAATCTCCGCTGGTAACAAAGCAAATATCCTGAGAATCGGGTTTGTCAGCGTTATAAAAGCCGTTTTCTTCCGCAATGGCACGGACTTCTTCTTTGGTTTCAAATTCTCCCAAGGGGAACATGCTGTGTTTTAATTGCTCCTGATTTAAGAAGTAGAGGACATAGCTTTGGTCCTTTTTTTCGTCTTTCGCTTTTAGAAGAAGATAGCGTCCCTTTTCCTTATCATAGCGGATTCTTGCGTAGTGTCCTGTTACAATGAGGTCACAGCCCAGTTCTTCCGCTTTTTTGTAGAGCTTCTCATGCTTCATAAAGCGATTGCAACGGATACATGGATTGGGTGTACCTCCATTTTCGTAGGTCTCCACAAAGGGGAGGATTACTTTTTTTTGAAAATCGTCCTTGAAATTCAGGACATAGTAGGGGATAGAGAGAGTGGAAGCCACCTGTCTCGCATCCTCAACATCCTCCAGCGTACAGCAGGTTTTACTTCGACAGGCCTGCCCGGTTTCGCTGTCATATAATTTCATGGTTATGCCAATACAGTCATAGCCTTTTTCTTTCATAAGCAGTGCAGCTACAGAGCTGTCTACTCCGCCACTCATGGCGATCAATGCTTTTCCCATTTCTTGTTTCCTTTTTATTATTCAAAAGTTTATGCAAAGAGTTTCTTTCAAAGAAATCCTTCCTGTCTGAGTTTAAAAAACTTTATTTGTGAAGTGTAGCACAGAAGCTTCTTCTATGTAAGATATCGGCGAATTTTAATAAAGCAAGCATTTCGCAGAAAATCTTTGTATATCCTTTCTTCCTATGCTAAAATCTTAGGAAGTACGCAATAAAATCTCTTAAAAAGGGGGAAATGATGAAAGGAATTATTCTTGCCGGAGGTTCGGGAACCAGACTCTATCCGTTAACCAGAGTGACTTCCAAGCAACTTTTACCGATTTATGATAAACCGATGATTTATTATCCGCTTTCCGTGCTGATGGATGCCGGGATTCGGGATGTTTTGATTATCTCCACACCGGAGGATACACCGCGCTTTAAGGAATTGCTCGGAGACGGTTCTTCCCTTGGTATGAATTTGGAATATGCCGTACAGGAAAGTCCGGACGGACTGGCACAGGCTTTTATCATTGGAGAAAAGTTTATCGGAAACGATAAGGTTGCCATGATTTTAGGAGATAATATCTTTTCCGGCTACGGCTTTAAGGCCATTTTAAAGAAGGCGGTTGAGAAAGAGAAGGGTGCAACGGTTTTCGGTTACTATGTAGATGATCCGGAGCGTTTCGGTATCGTGGAGTTTGACAAGTCGGGTAAGGCTATTTCCATTGAGGAAAAGCCGGAGAAGCCGAAGTCCAATTACTGTGTAACAGGCCTTTATTTCTATGATAATCGTGTGGTGGAATATGCGAAGAACTTAAAGCCCTCTAAGAGAGGAGAGCTGGAAATTACCGACTTAAACCGTATTTATCTGGAAAATGGAGAACTCGATGTAGCGCTTCTCGGTAAGGGCTTCACCTGGTTAGACACCGGCACACAGGAGTCTCTTGTGGATGCCACCAATTTTGTTTACACCGTTGAAACCCACGAGCACAGAAAGATTGCCTGTCTGGAAGAGATTGCCTATAAGAATGGCTGGATCAGCAGAGAAAAGGTATGGGAAGCCTACGAGCTCTATAAGAAAAATGAGTACGGAAAGTACCTTAAGGATGTTTTAGACGGAAAGTATATAGAGTGATTTTCAGATGAAAAGTATATAGCGTGATTTTCAGATGAAAAGTATATAGCGTGATTTTTAGACGGAAAGTATATAGAGTAATGACTTAGGAGGAAAGATGAAAACTATTGTAACCGGCGGAGCCGGATTTATAGGCGGAAACTTCATGCATTTCGCTGTGAATGCCTATCCGAATGAGGAGTGGGTCTGTCTTGATAAGTTGACCTATGCCGGCAATATGGAAACCTTGCAGGCTTTAGAGGGAAAGAAGAACTATAAGTTTGTAAAGGGCGATATTGCAGACAGAGAATTTATCTTTGACTTATTTCGTACGGAAAAGCCGGACAGAGTGATTAACTTTGCTGCGGAATCCCATGTGGACCGTTCCTTAAAGGATCCGGAGCTATTCCTTCGTACCAATGTTTTAGGAACTGTGTGTCTTATGGATGCATGCAGGGAGTTCGGTATCGAGCGTTATCACCAGGTTTCCACGGATGAGGTTTACGGAGATTTACCTTTAGAGAGAACGGATCTCTTCTTTGACGAGGAGTATCCCATTAAGACTTCTTCTCCCTACTCTTCTTCCAAGGGAAGCGCAGACCTCTTTGTATTGGCTTATCACAGAACATTCGGGCTTCCGGTGACTATTTCCCGCTGTTCAAACAACTACGGTCCCTATCATTTCCCGGAGAAGCTGATTCCGCTTGTTATCTCCAGAGCCTTAAACGACGAAAGTATTCCGGTTTACGGTAAGGGGGAAAATGTTCGAGACTGGCTTTATGTGACGGATCATTGTAAGGCGATTGACCTCATTGTTAGAAAGGGGAAGGTCGGGGAAGTTTATAATGTTGGCGGACATAACGAGAGAACAAATCTTGAAGTAGTAAAGACCATTTTGAAAGCACTCAATAAGCCGGAGTCTCTGATTACTTATGTAACGGACAGACCGGGACATGATATGCGCTACGCAATAGACCCGACGAAGCTTGAGACGGAACTGGGTTGGAAGCCGGAATATACCTTTGATACCGGAATTCCCGTGACCATTGATTGGTACTTAAACAATAAGGATTGGTGGGAGCACATCATTTCCGGAGAGTATCAGGAGTACTACAAGAAGCAGTACGGAGAAGAGGGGTAGGATGAAAGTTTTTGTTACCGGTGTAAACGGACAGCTGGGACATGATGTCATGAACAGCCTCTATTATGCGGAAATTGATGCAATCGGTTCGGATATAAAAGAGAGCTATAGTGGAGTGCAGGATGGAAGCCCTGCCTGTACTATGCCTTATATCGGCTTGGACTTAACGGATGAAGAAAAGACGAGAAAGGTGATTGCCGAGGAAGAAATTGATGCCATCATTCATTGTGCCGCTTGGACTGCAGTGGATGCAGCGGAGGAACCCGAGAATCAGGCAATTGTCGAGAAAATAAACGGAGAGGTTCCGGGTGTACTGGCAAGGATTATGAAGGAGAGGGACGGAAAGCTGCTCTATCTTTCCACGGACTACGTTTTCTCCGGAGAGGGAACAGAACCCTGGTCACCGGACGAAAGAAACTTTTCTCCCATTAATTTCTACGGGAAAACGAAGCTTATGGGCGAGGAAAAGATTCGGGAAGTTTTAGAGAAGTACTTTATTGTTCGGATTGCCTGGGTTTCGGTTTAAACGGCAAGAACTTTATTAAGACAATGCTGAAGGTTGGAAAGAGCCATGAGGAAGTCCGTGTGGTCAATGACCAGATTGGGAACCCGACCTATACTCTGGATTTGGCAGAGCTTTTGGTGGATATGATTACTACGGAAAAGTATGGAAACTATCATGCTACCAATGAAGGCGATTATATTTCCTGGTACGATTTTACAAAGGAAATCTATCGGCAGGCGGGTTTAAAAACGAAGGTGATTCCGGTCAGTACCGAGGAATATGGTCTTAGTAAGGCCAAGCGTCCTAAAAACTCCAGACTGGACCGGACCAAGCTAAGAAAGCAGGGCTTTGTCCCTCTTCCGGATTGGAAGAATGCCCTTTCCCGATATCTTGAAGAACTTCCTGAGGAAGAGGGAGGAAAAGGATTTCGTGCCTGTCGCTCCTGCTTCGGCTAAGTCCGGAAAAGGATGAAAAATGCGGGGACTTTAGAATCTGAAGGTAAAGTTTAGGTATGAAAAATTCGGGACTACTCCCGAATTTTTTTATAATGGCTCATAGTGAAAAAATAGTATTGAATAAAATGTCCGCCGGATAAAAACATAAAACTGACACAAAATCATTGTATAAAATAGCAAGCTGAAGAATTAAGAACGACAAAGAAAAAAGAAGTCTTTTATTTATGGAATAGAAGCAGGAGGTCAAGATGGGAAAATATTTTGGGACAGATGGATACAGAGGAGAAGCCAATGTGGACTTAACAGCGGACGATGCCTTCAGAGTAGGGAAGTTTTTAGCCTACTATTTTTCCGATGGAGGGAAAAAGATTGCCAAATTGTCATCGGTAAGGATACGCGGCGTTCCAGCTATATGTTTGAGTATGCGCTTTCTGCCGGAATTACCGCGGCCGGAGCGGATGCCTACCTTATGCATGTAACCACTACACCTTCTGTCAGCTTTATTGCCCGTGCAGAAGACTTTTCCTGCGGTGTTATGATATCTGCTTCGCATAACCCTTTCTATGACAATGGTTTAAAGGTTATCAATGGAAATGGAGAAAAGGTTTCCGATGACTTTATTGAAGAAATTGAAGCCTATCTTGATGGAAAGACCGGGGAGATTCCTCTTGCAAGGAGGGAAAAAATTGGACGAACTGTGGACTATTCTGCCGGAAGAAACCGCTATATCGGCTATCTTATTTCTCTGGCAATGCATTCCTTTAAAGGAAAAAAGGTAGCACTGGACTGTGCCAACGGTTCTGCATCATCTGTAGCAAAGGCGGTTTTTGATGCTTTGGGTGCGGACACCCATGTGCTTTCCAATAGCCCAAATGGCTACAATATCAATGGAAACTGCGGGTCTACCCATATTGAAGCCCTGCAGGATTATGTAAGGAACAGTGATTGCGAAATCGGCTTTGCCTATGACGGAGACGCGGATCGTTGCCTTGCGGTAGACGGTGAGGGAAATCTGGTGGACGGAGATATGATTCTTTACCTTTGCGGAAAGAATTTAAAGAAAAAAGGACAGCTTCAGGGCAATACCATTGTGACTACCGTGATGTCGAACTTTGGCTTATATAAGCTTTTGGATGCAGAAGGAATTTCCTATGAAAAGACACAGGTCGGAGACCGCTATGTTTATGAAAATATGGCAGAGCATGCTTATGATTTAGGAGGAGAGCAGTCCGGTCATATTATTTTCATGAGACACGCAACGACGGGAGACGGAATTCTTACCAGTATTAAGCTTATGGAAGTATTGCTGGAAGAAAAGAAGAGCCTGAAGGAATGTCTCTCCGACTATAAGAAGTTCCCGCAGGTTTTGGAGAACGTAAGGGTAACGGATAAGGCGCTGGCAGAGGCGAATCCTGCGGTGTTGGACGCGGTGAAGAAAGTGGAAGAGAAGCTTAAAGATACGGGAAGAATTCTCCTTCGTGCCTCCGGGACGGAACCGCTTATTCGCGTTATGGTGGAAGCGGAGCAGGAAGAGATTTGTAAAAATCTTGTTGAAGAAGTTATAGCAGTTATGAAAAAAGAGGGACTGGTTCAGGCATAAGTCTTGCGATACAATGGCAGCTATGGAGTGGGAAAAATAGAGTATTGGCAGTATACAATACTTAAACAGAGCAGAATAGGGGGAAGAATCATGGAAAAAGTAAATCGTTATCGGCAATTTCCCATCTTTCGATATCCGGATAGGACATGGATGGATAAAGAGGTGGAAAAGGCTCCTATCTGGTGCTCTGTGGATCTAAGAGATGGAAATCAGGCTTTAGTAGAGCCCATGGGTGTAGAAGAAAAGATCGAATATTTTCTCCTTTTATGCCGTCTGGGCTTTAAAGAAATTGAAGTGGGATTCCCTGCAGCCTCTCAAATTGAATACAATTTTTTGCGAAATCTTGTTGAGAGAAAGCTGATTCCTGAAGATGTCACCGTTCAAGTTCTGGTGCAGTGCAGAGAAGAGCTGATAGAGAGAACTTTTGCTGCACTGGAGGGTGTAAAGAATGCCATTGTGCATATCTATAATTCCATATCCATACTGCAAAGAGAAGTGGTGTTTAAAAAATCAAAGGAAGAGATTAAGGATATTGCTCTTTCCGGAGTGGAAATAGTAAAACGGCAGGAGAAGAACTTCACCGGAAAACTGCGTTTGGAGTATTCTCCGGAAAGCTTTACCGGTACAGAGATGGACTATGCTTTGGAAGTATGCAATGCCGTGATTTCAGCCTGGGGAACGACAAAGAACCGTGAGATCATCATTAATCTTCCGAGTACCGTGGAGATGCACAGCCCGAATGTTTTTGCGGATCAGATTGAGTTTATGTCGGACCACCTCCTGGAGAGACAAAATGTCGTGCTTTCCATTCACCCGCATAATGACAGAGGCGAGGGAATCGCCGCAGCGGAGCTGGCTCTTCTTGCCGGTGCGGACCGTATTGAAGGGACTTTGTTCGGGAATGGAGAAAGAACCGGGAATGTGGATATCTTGACACTTGCCTATAACATGTTTTCTCACGGCATTGATCCGAATCTTAGCTTGGAAAATATCCGGGAAATTAAAGAGGTCTATGAGCGGTGCACGAAGATGCAGATACCCGATCGTCATCCTTATGCGGGAAAGCTGGTATTCACTGCCTTTTCCGGTTCGCATCAAGATGCGATCAATAAGGGTTTACAGGCCATGAGGGAACAAAGTTCTCTACTTTGGGAGGTTCCTTATCTTCCGATTGACCCCTGCCGATATTGGTAGAGAATATGAACCGGTTGTTCGTATCAACTCCCAGTCCGGAAAAAGGCGGAGTGGCATTTATTCTGGATTATCAGTACGGATATAAAGTGCCGAAAGGAAATGCAAAGAGAGTTTGCGGACTACATCCAGTTTATTTCGGAAAAAGAGGGAGAAGTGGATCCCGAGCGTATCCTTAAGGTATTTACAGAAGAGTATGTTGAAGTAAAGGAACCTCTTTTTTTCAAGAATTTACGTTCCATGGATATGGAAGACGAAAAAGCAGGGATATATCAGCTTTTGTACAATTGAGCTTTGAAAAACAGGGGAGTTTTAAAAGAGCTTTCCGCAAGTGGTTCCGGTCCGATTGAGGCAACGGTCAATGCCCTCCGAAAGGAATTAAAGAGAGACTTTACCGTTATCGATTATAATGAGCATGCCCTGGGTGCAGAGGCTTCTGCAAAGGCTGTATCCTACATTCATTTAATGGACAGGGAATCGGGAAAGAGTACCTTTGGCGTAGGAATTTCCTCGAAACATTACTCGTTCCTCGGTCCGTGCTCTCTTTAGCGCAATCAATCGTCTTTATTATCCGAAAACGGCAGAAGGATAGGAACTATGCATATCATTTACGGCGTTGACGACAATTTTATACCGCTCCTTTCCGTATCGATATCCTCGGTACTGCATACGATGCAGGGGGAAAGCTTACATTTTCATATTTTGAGTATGGGGTGTAAGAAGGAAAATAAGGAAAAGTTGATTCATTTTATTGAGGGAGAGGGACAGAAGATTTCCTTTTATGAGCTTGAAGAAAAACTGCTGGAGCTGAAAAAACGAATCCCGGGCTTAAACACCGGAAGTTTTTCCACTGCGACACTGCTCCGACTCTTTATACCCGGTGTGCTTCCAAAGAATATCACAAAAGGCACTCTACCTCGACGCGGATACGGTGGTGTTACAGTCTTTAAGCTCCCTCTATGCAACAGCGCTTCAGGAAAATGCACTGGGAATGGCGCCGGAGCCAAGTATTTATAAAAGCCATTGCCACTTTTTGGGACTTTCCGAAAAGGAGCCCTACTTTAATGCAGGCATGATTCTTTGGAATCTTTCTTATTTTCGGGAGCAGGGGCTGGAAGAGAAGTGTCTTCGCTACTATCAGCTTAAGAGGGGAAAACTTCCTTTTAATGACCAGGATATTTTAAACGTAGTTTGCAAAGGAAAAATCAAAGCACTTCCTCAGCGTTATAATTTCTTTTCAAACTACTACTATTTCCGCTATAAGGCACTTTGTGAGAATGCTCCTTGGTATGGAAAACTTGGAAAAGAAAAAAGGATTTAAGCAGGCAAAGGCACATCCTGTCATGGTGCACTTTGCGGGGCGCATCCAGACCTTATGTGCGGGGAAGCGGAAATCCATACGGAAGAGCCTTTCGCTATTATGCGGAGAACAGTCCGTTTGAAGTGAAAGAAGTGAAAGGAAAAGAGTTCTTTATGCTCCTTTACAGAGGAATGAATATCTTAAGCTTCTTCTTCCCTAAGCTTAGAGAACAAATAGGGGAGACCTATTATAAAAGGCTTTGTAAGAAGATGAAGTTATAGCTAACAAAATTTACAGTACGAATACATAAGTAAAAGAAGTAAAAGAAGAAAAACCCCTTTAGTATTCTTTTCCGTCCTTTTCCATGCTAGAATAGTCCGTAATACAGAAAACTTCCAAGGAAGAAGCCGGAGGGATAAGAGCGTGGCGGTAGGCATAGTCGTTTTAAATTATAATGATTGGGAGAACAGCTCCCGTTTGGTAGAGGAATTGGAAACATTTCCTCTATTTTCGTGTATTGTAATAGTAGACAATGCTTCTACGGACGACAGCCTTTCTCGTCTTGGTGCACTGGAAAATGAACGGGTCAAGCTTCTTGGCGCAAAGGAGAATAAGGGCTACGGAGCAGGGAATAATCTTGGACTTCGCTATCTTTTTGAAAAGGGAATGCACCATGCTTTTTTGGCTAATCCCGATACTTCTTTTACAGAAAATTATTTTTCTGCCGTTCTCTCCATTTTTCAAAGAGAAAAGGAAGCCGGGCTTGTTTCAGGCAGGATGCAGGACAGAATCGGATTACAGCAGACCGCATGGAAGTTGCATTCCTTTGTCCCTGCTTTACTTGCATCAGGTCCTATGTCTCGGAGATTATTTTCTTCTCTGCTTTTTTACAAGAAGAGTTATCTGGAGAAAAAACCCTATGTCCAAGTAGACTGTCTTCATGGCTCCTGTCTTTGTTTTTCCAAAGAATCTTTTGAAAAAAGCGGAGGCTTTGACGAAGATTTCTTTCTTTATGAAGAGGAAAATGTTATCGGGCAACGCATGAAGGATGCAGGCTATAAGGTCTTTTTATGCACAGCGGTAAGCTATTTACATCAGGATAGCGGGAGTACCGGAAAAAACATCAAATCCCTAGTGAAAAGGCAGACAATCCGACAGGCATCGGAAAGACTGTACTACAGTAAATACCTGTCTATTGGAAGTTTTAGAAAGGCTATGGTCCGTTTTTTTCAGACTGCCGTATTGTTGGAAACCCTACTTTTTGAGCTCTGCTCTCAAAGGAAAAAGATATAGGAATAGGGCAAGTGAATCGGAAAGATAAAATAGTCTAAGCACAAAGAAAAAAGCCTCAGATAAGACAATAAACGATAATAAAGTAAGGAATAAGAAAGCGGAAACAAAACAGTTTGGAGGGAATTTTGCAAATCATTATCCTATGTACGTATAATGGGAAAAAATACCTGAGAGAGCAGCTTCAATCCCTGCTTTCTCAGGACTATTCGGGAGAATTTTTGCTCCTTCTTTCCGATGACGGATCGACCGACGGGACAAGGGAGATTTTGCACAAGACGAAGGAAGAATATGGGGAGAAAGTTTTTCTTTATGATAAGGGAGAAGCCTCGGGATCTGCCTGGAAACATTTTCTGATGATTCTCTCTGCTCTTGCAAATCGAACGATTCCGGATTTTCCCTATGAGAAGATGGAATATCTATTTCTCTCGGACCAGGATGATTTTCTGCTATCCTGAAAAGCTTTCCACAATGACAAGGGTGATGCAGGAAGCGGAAACTCGATATGGAAAGGACTGTCCTTTGCTTTGCCACACGGATATGGAAGTGATGGATGAGTCGGGAAAAAAGATAGCAGATTCTTATTTTCGTTTATCAAAAGATGCCTTGGAAAAAGGACAACTTTGCCAATCTCTTAATACAAAATCATGTAACAGGTGCCGCAATGGTGATGAATCAGAGTCTTTTAGCGTACTTAAAGCAAGTTCCCGACTTTGTTTATATGCATGACCAATGGATTGCACTTCTTGCATCAGCTTTTGGCCATATTCTAGTGCTACCGGAGGCACTCTATGCTTACAGACAACATGGAGAAAATGTACTCGGAGCGAAAAAGGGGAGTGCGCTAAGAGAAACTAAAGGAGTGTCTTCGGAAAAATATTAAGGAGAGGGCAGAATCCGATAAAAGGTCGGAAGAGGGATACTTCGCCTTATTTCATCAAGGGAGAGAGTTTCGAAGATTTTACGGAGAGAGGCTATCTATAGAAGACAGAAGAGTGCTGCATGCCTTTTTATCCCTTTCAAAACTGTCGCTTCTTAAACGGATAAAGACTATGTTGCAATATAAAATCTATCCTCTTCCCTTTTATCGGGCCATGGGAGCGATGCTCTTTATTCCGAAAGAAAAAACTGAAAAGAGAAAGAAATGAAAAAACCATTGATCTCGGTTTGTGTAGTCACATACCAACATAAACAATATATAGGAGAGTGCCTTGACTCCATTCTTAAGCAAAGGGGCGAGTTTTCTTTGGAAATCCTCGTTCATGATGATGCGTCCACGGATGGCAGTCAGGAAATCATTCGGGGATATCAGGAGAAATATCCGGATATTATTTTTCCTATATTGCAGGAAGAAAATCAATATTCGAAAGGAAAGCATAATATCACGGGAATTTTTAACTTTCCAAGGGCAAAGGGAGATTTTATCAGTGTGATAGATGGAGATGATTTTTTTTCCTCGGAAGAAAAGTTGGAGAAACAAAGAAGGGCTTTGGAGGAGCATCCGGAAGCGATTCTCTCTTTTCATCCCGTAAAGGTGATTCTCGAAGACGGGACGGAGGGACCGCAGAAGCTTTTGCGCCCCTATGAAACAGACTGTATAATCTCGGAGCAAGACTTGATTACGCATAGAGGCGGAATTGCCTTTTCTTCCTTTGTTTTTTTTAGGAGAAGCTTTGCTTTATGATGAAGCGGAGGCTCTAAAACTCCCGGAGTTTTATTACAGCTTTCCGGTAGGAGACCGTCCCATTGGAGCTTATGGCAGCCCTACAGGGAAAGGCAGTGTATCTTTCGGAAGCCCTTTCTGCATATCGCTTTCACCTCTCCGGTTCCTGGACGCTGGCACAAGGAGGAGATGAAGCAAGGGCAAAACAGGAGAAGTACTTTTCAGGAAATGAAAACAGGGCATACAGTCTTTTTTTTTGAAAGAAAGTCAGGGGAGATATGAGGAAGATGTGGAGAAGTCGATTCACAGGCTTTCTTTCTCCATTGCAATGAATCTCCGGGACTTCTCGAAAATCTATAGTAAGGAGAATCGGGGCTTTTACAAGGAACTCAGTGTCAAGGAGAAACTCTTACTTCGATTGGAATACTGCCTTCCCGGGCTGTATCGCTTTTTACAATGCCGTTTTGGGATGGAAAGAGCAAAAAACAAGAGCATGAGCTAAAAAACAAGAGCATGAGATAAAAAACAAGAGCATGAGCTAAAAAATACAAGAGCATGAGTTAAAAAACAAGAGTGTTTATGAAGAAGATAAAAGGGTAGAAAAGGATATAGAATGGCGGGAGAGAAAAGTCAAAATCTGGAGAAAAGAGTGGTTTCCGGTATGTTTTGGAAGTTTTTGGAGCAGATTTCCTATCAGGGAATTCAGCTTCTTTTTTCCATTCTTCTCCTTCGAATGCTTAGCAAGGAAGATGTCGGGGCGGTAGGAATCATTTCCATCTTTATCGGTATTGCCAACAGTTTGATTCAAACAGGTTTTTCCCAGGCGCTGATGCAAAAAAAAGAAGTCAAGAATTTGGATTATTCTACCGCATTTCTTTCCGGCTTAGCTTTGGCAACACTTCTTTATTTGGTGTTTTTCTTCCTTAGCCCTTATGTTGCGGCTTTTTATCATCTTCCCGTATTAACGGGGCTTTTACGTCTCATGGCCTTACTCCTTTTTCCGGGGGCAATCCTTTCCATCCAGCTTGCCCATGCAAGTCGTGCCTTGTCTTTTCGGCCGATATTTCTTTGCAGTTTTCTTTCTTCTCTTTTTTCGGGGATTCTTGCAATTGTCTTTGCCAAAAGAGGATTTGGTGCTTATGCAATGGCTTACCAACAAGTTTTTTTTACCTGTTTTTCTGTTCTTATTTTATTCATTCTCTTACCCTATAAACCGGGATTCGGATTTTCACTTCGTTCTTTGCAAAGTCTATTTGCTTTTAGCTGGAAGCTTATTCTTTCCGGTATCGTAGATCAGATCTGGCAAAATATTTATGCGCTCCTTATCGGAAAAAAATATTCTGTAGAAGAGCTGGCTCTCTATAATCGAGGTGAGATGTTTCCGAAGTTGATTTCCGGTACCCTTTCTTCTTTGGTATCTTCTGTACTCTTTCCCGCATTTTCAAAGTTGCAGGGAGAGAAAGAAAAACTGCTTAAGGGAGTCCAAAAGAGTGTATCTCTATCCGCTTTCTTGCTGTTCCCGCTTCTCTTTGGACTTATGGCGGTTGGAAAGCCTTTGATTGTACTGCTTCTTACGGAAAAATGGCTTGGGCTTTTACCCTATCTTTATTTTCTGTCTCTTGTGTATTTGCTTTTTCCTTTGCACATGATTAATTTGCAGCTGATGAGCAGCCAGGGACGTTCGGATTTATTTTTAAAAATTGAAATGCAAAAAAAGATTGTTGGAGTTTTGATTCTTGTGATGACTTTGCCATTTGGACTTTTTCCCTTTTTGTGGGGAAAAATCATAGGGGATTGGATTTGCTTTTATTTAAATACCCGACCAAATAAGAAACTCTTGAACTATGGTTTTTTTGAGCAGCTTCGAGAAGTGCTTCCTTCTATTTTTGCTGCAGTTTTTATGGCGGCTTTGGTCTATCTGAGCGGTAAATTTTTAGAAAAAAAAGGAGTGGAAGAAATCTTCCAACTCCTGATTCTGATTCCCCTAGGAGGTATTATTTATCTTATTTTCTCTTTCCTATGGAACAGAGAAAACTTGTTTTACAGCTTCAGCCTTTTTCGTCTTTTTCGTTCCTCCAGATAAACGAAGCAGTTTCGGATAAGACGAGCCTCGATTTGGAGGTAACGGGAAAGGGGAATTCCCCGAAAATTGGCCTGTTTCATTGTCCTTCTTTCTCGAAGACCTGTTATAAGGCCCTTTCTATATGCTTTTCCATAGCCTTTTTTCTGAAAATAAATTGCTTTAATACAAAAGCCAAGTAGAAATGGCAAAAAATTGAGCACTTTCAGGAAAAAGGGGAAATTCTTATAGAGAAGAAATACGGAATTTCTGGCAGATAGCTCGACCTTGAAATTACTGTATTTGCCTCCGCTCGTACCGGAACCGACATGCTTGCAGACTGCTTCCGGACAGAAGTATATCTTATAGCCGTAAAGCTGTGCACGGAAAGAAATATCAACATCCTCCAGGTAAGCGAAGTGCTTTTCGTCAAAGAGTCCTGTTTTTTCCAGTGCTTCTATGGAGTAGAGCGCTGCTCCCGCACAGGCCGAAAAGACTTCTTCCGCTTTATTCCAATTTTTTTCGCTGTCCTCCAGTCCCCTTTGAAAAGGAAAGCCCAGGACGCAAAGTTCATCACCGGCATCATCCATGAGTCTTGGATCATGCATCTTCACCATCTTAGAGGAAAGGGCAAAAACTCTTTCACCCTTTGCTTCTTTTTCTTCCATAAATCGGACAAGCTTTTCCACAAAAAAAGGATCCACTTCCGTATCGTTATTGAGCAGAAGAGCATAACGGGCACCGGCATCTTTCGCAAAAAGAATACCTTGATTTACCGCCTTGGCAAATCCGTAATTCTCTTTGTTTTCAATAAGAAAGATACGCTCCGGCTCTTTTTCGATATAGGCTCGGATAGTCTTTATGCTGTCGTCTTTCGAGTTGTTATCTACAAATAGAATAGAAAAATCATGCTTGCTCTGGTTTTCCAAAGCAAGCATGCACTTTTCTAAAAAATGATTTCCATTGTAATTCGGAATAATGATGTATGTTTTCATAGTTTTAAGCATTTGGCTCAATCAGATTATGGGCAGCCTCATTTTCGGCCTCTCTTTTTGCTGTGGCTTCTTTTGCTGCATCTTCAGCGCTCTGCTGTCCTACTACAGAGGCATCTGTGGGATCATAATTCTGCTCTCTCGGGAATCGCCTGCATGATGGCATCCTTCTCTACCGGTCCCTTATCCCATGCATCGGAGTAAATGATGACGGGAGTGCCGTTTTTACAATTCTCATAAACCCATGCAGAATCGATAGCCTTTAAGCGGATGCATCCGCCGGAGATAGCTTGATCCATGAAGTTATAGTTAATGGCATCAAAGCTTCGTGCATCAGCTCTTTCATAGAGAAGAGAGTGAATGATGAAGCCCTTGTAGAAGCGGGAAAGGATACTGGGTATAGCAATCCTTATGCATAAAGTGCCAACGATATTTTTCATAAATCTTGAAGCTGCCCAGAGGTGTTTCTGTTCCCGTACTGCACATCAAAGTTTTATAGGGAATGGTAAAGTTTCCGCTCTCATCCTTTGCCATCACATATAAGGTTCTTGTTGCCTTGTTGATGCGAATGGAATAGGAGCCGGGTCTTCCCATAATCGGTTCCAAATCCTTCTGTAAAATACCTTGTTCATTAAAGTAGAGTTTGTAACCGTCTACTCTTTTCCAGCCCTTTTGAGAAACACCATTTTCAAAATAATATTGATTGGAGTCACTGTCAAAGGCGAAAGCCGGTATAAGCTTCTCCACTTGCGAGGCGATACTTTGCTTCCTCACCTTCAAAATAAATACCTTCTTCATAGGCGTTGTCCAAGGCTCTGCCTCGTCTTCCGCTAAAGGCGGTATTGTTATTCCAAAGTGTGATTTTTAAGCCGACGATATACTTTCCGCTTCCGATGCTTCCGCAAGCTTCTCCGCTTTTTGCCCAGTCTGTTACGGTGCCGTCATTTAGAAACGGCTCTGTAATACACTTCCCCAAACTTATGGGAATATCCTTTTACTCTGACCATGATAGCGGTTACCGTACCTCTATCCGGTGTGGTTTCCCCTGAAGCGGCCCACGGACCCCATGCACCTTCCGTAGTGTAGGTTCTGTAATACCATCTTCCTACGTTCTGATGTTCCATAAGGATTCGCTTTAAATCCTTCCGGACTGAAAGGTAAAGGACTGATTGTCCTGCGTGTATCCATAGTCAATCCGGTCTCCTGCAGAATTGTATATATAATAAGTAGCAAGAGGAACTAAATTGAGTACCGGATCAGCTGCAATATCCGCTTCATGCGGTGTTGTCATAAAAGGACGGATACTGTCCACGTTCAGTTCCGCATGTTCGAAAGAACCGTCAGCGATGACGTTTCCGGCTTGTCCGTTATCCTCTACAGTAGCGTTTGCCAAGACTTTGTCCCGGACCAAATTCTACGCTTTCCGAATGTGTTTCTGTACCCTGTGCTTCCGAAGAAACTGGAGTATCAGCGAGAGCTAGAAAGGGCTGCGAGAGAGTCATACTAAGCAAGATACCGAGTGCAGCGAGCTTTTTCGCCTGATTCATAATAGAAAACCTCCTTACTATAGGGCATTCTGTCCTATTCTCTTAACATTTTAAACATGAACCATTCATCATATAGTTTAATATCTAAAAGCTTATTAAAGTCATTCTTAAGAACCTTATCATAAATAAGTAGAAAGTGCCACCCGGCATTTACATTTTCAGCTTAATACTATAAAATTGTAAAAATCTTGTCAGAAATGGAAGGGAAAAGAGAGGAAAATCCAATGAAAAAGACGGAAATCTTTGTGACCAGATCCAGCCTTCCGGCATTAGAAGAGTTTCTTCCCTATCTTGAGAAGCTTTGGGAGAGTAGATTTCTTACCAATATGGGCGAATTCCATGAAGAACTTAGGGGGAAATTAAAGGAGAATCTGGACGTAAAGGAAGTCGAACTTTTTACAAACGGACATCTGGCTTTGGAGTTTTTACTGGAGTGTTTCGGGACGGAAGGGGAGATTATTACCACTCCTTTTTCCTTTGCCAGTACAACCCATGCCATCGTTCGAAAGGGATTTACTCCGGTATTTTGCGATATTGATGAAGAGGATTTCACTATTCATCCGGATGATATTCGAAAGAAGATAACAAGTAAAACCAAGGCAATTCTTCCTGTACATGTTTACGGCAATATTTGTGATGTAGAGGGATTGGATACTCTTTCCAAAGAATATGGTCTCCCTGTGCTGTACGATGCTGCGCATGCTTTTTTTGAACGGTTTAAGGGAAGAGGAATCGGAAGTTTCGGCACAGCCTCCATGTTCTCCTTTCATGCTACGAAAGTCTTTCACACAATAGAGGGGGGAGCCATTGTTTCCGGAGAGGAAAGGCCTTCTCTTTTTCAACGGCTATATGAACTGAAGAACTTCGGTATTCTCGGTCAGGAAGAGGTAAGAAGCGCAGGGGGGAATGGAAAGATGAATGAGTTTTCCGCCGCAATGGGACTTTGCAATCTCAAACATCTTCCGGATTATATACATGGGCGGAGAAAGAGTCTATGAGCTGTATAAGGAAGCTTTTTTCGGTATGAATAATCTTATTTTTCCGAAAGAGCAGGAAAATTTGGAAAAAAATTATGCCTATATGCCGATTCGTCTCCTTGGCGAAGGAAAGAGGGATGAAGTTTTCCTTGCGCTTCAAAAAGAGGGGATTCATGCCAGAAAGTATTTTTATCCCTGCATCAACGCCTATGATTGTTATAAGGGACGTTTTAATGAAGAGGAAACCCCTCTTGCAAAGAAGATTTCCAAAGAAATCCTGACACTCCCGATTTATCCGGACTTATCGAATGAAGATGTAGAGCGGATAGTGAGGATTTTGAAAGCTGTTATGCGATGAGTTGTATTGCAATATCTATTATATTACACTTTATTACGATGGGTTTTACGGGGATAAGATAGGAAAAAGCAAATGACAACGCAAAGGACAGAACAAAAGACAAGGCAAAAGACAACGCAAAAGACAACGCAAAAGACAGAACAAAGGGCAGAGAAGAAAATACTGCTTACCGCCATCGGTTCTTTTTCAGCGAGGGCGATTATTAAAAGATTGAAAGAGATGGGATTTCTCGTCTTCGGTATGGACTGCTACCCAAGAGAATGGGTGGTCAATGCCGCTATTGTTGACGGCTTTACTCAGGTTCCTTTCGTCTCGGATGAGGAGAATTATGGGAATACATGCTTATCCATAGTGAAAAGCCGAGGAATCGACGCTATCTTCCCTCTTACCGATATAGAGGTGGATTATTTTTATCAAAATAGAACAAAGTATGAGGAGATGGGGATTCAACTCCTGCTTCCAAAAGGCGATTTATCTTTGATTCGGGATAAATGTCTTCTCGGAAAAACCCTTGCTTCTTCTATGGAGAGCGGTTTTTCCGTTATCGAGGGAAAAGACTATGAAGAAATGGATTTTTCCGAGCCGGAGTTCCCTTTGGTTGCGAAGCTGAAAAATGGCCGATCTTCCGAAGGGCTCAACTTTATTTACTCCGAGGATCAATTGGGATTTTTCTTGAATCAAATCTTTAGAGAACAGAAAGAAGGCTCTTATTTTTTCCAGAAAAAAATAGAGGGAAAGGTATATACCGTGGACCTTTTTCGAGGAGCATCCGGAGTGGAGAGGGCTCTTGTGAGAAGAGAAGAACTTCGGACCGGAAATGGAGCGGGAACCAGCGTCACAATCCTGGAAAATAAAGCTTTGGAAAAAATGTCTCTGAGGATTATGGCGGATTTAAAGCTTTATGGTCTTGTGAATATGGAGTGGATTTATGAGGAGGAAGAAGCCTGTTTTTACTTCCTGGAATGTAATCCAAGACCCTCCGGAGGAATCGGTTTTTCCGAGATGGCAGGGGGTGGCTTTGTAAGACTTCTTATAAAGGAGAATTTTCCGGAAAAGGAAGCAGGTATTTTAACAGAGATTCGTTACGGAAGCTATGGAAAGGTCTATGAAGAACATTACCTTTCCTCTGAAGAAGAGTGAGGAAATGGAAGAAAAGAACAACGGAAAAAATAGAATCTTGTGGATTATTCCTGCATACAATGAAGCAAGGAGTATCCCGAAAGTTGTAGAGGATATCCTTTCGTATGACAAAGATGCGGAGTATGTCATCATTTCCGACGGATCTACGGATGAGACTGTACGCATTTGCGCAGAAAATGGATATTCTTATATTGCCCTTTCCCAAAATCTGGGCTTAACGGCGTGTTTTCAGACCGGCATGCGTTTTGCTTATGAGAATGATTTCGATTTTGCATTACAATTTGACGGTGATGGACAGCATAGGGCGGAAGATGTGGGGTTTCTTTTGGAAAAGGCTAGAGAGGGAGTGGATATTGTCTGCGGATCTCGCTTTTTAAGTAAAAAGAAGGGAATGAACCCAAGAGACCTCGGATCGGCTTTGTTGAGCTTTTTGATCTTTCTTCGCACCGGACAGAAGCTGACCGACCCGACCTGCGGTCTTCGATTATATGGTAGAGAGGCGATAGCCCGTTTTTCTTTGGAGAAAAATTTTTCCCCGGAACCGGATACCTTGGCACATCTACTTCTTGCAGGGATGAGCATCTCGGAGGTTCCGGTTGAGGTACGGAAGAGAGAAGAAGGGGAATCGTATTTGAAGCCGCTCAAAGCCATACAATACATGGCAAGAGTGGGACTGTCTATTTTATTTTTTGGAAAAACGAAGTAGCTTAGGGAGAAGGGATGATAAGGGAAAAGCAGTCACTAATGAAAAATGATATTTTGTGGAATGCTTTGGGAAGTATGACTTATGCTCTGGCTTCCATGGTTCTGGCTTTCTTTGTTCTGCGCATTTTGGGAGAGAAAGAAGGCGGAATTTTTGGCTTCGGTTACTCTACGCTGGGGCAGCAATTCTTTATTTTGGCTTATTTTGGCATTCGCCCCTTTCATATCACGGATATGAGGGGAGAATTTTCTTTTCGAGACTATCATATCTTTCGGATTTTGAGTTCCTGCCTAGCTGTACTCCTTTCTTTTCTCTTCCTTTCGTATCAATATACAAATGGACATTATAATATGGAGAAAGCTTCTGTATTGTTTTTTCTTTGCGTATACAAGATATTAGACGGATATATCGATGTTTGAATCGGAATTGCAAAGGAGAGGGAAATTATATAAGACGGGGCAATCTCTTTTCTTTAGAACCCTACTTTCCGTATTTATTTTACTATCCTGTTTGGTCTTTAGTAAAAATCTTCTTATGGGAGTTATTCTGATTAATTTCTCTCAAATTTTCTCCTTGTATCTTTTTGCTATCTTGCCTTTACGAAAAACCAAGGCACTTGGTACAGAAGAACCGGATCCCGCCTTAGACGAAGAAAAATAAGATCAAAACAGTCTGTTTTATAGCAGTTTTTTTCTCTTTCTTTCTGTATTTCTGGATTTCTATGTTTTTTCTTCTTCGAAATATGCAGTGGATGCAGTGATGGGATCTTCTTCCTCCGGCATCTACAATCTTCTTTTTATGCCCGGTAATTTTATCTATTTACTGGCTAACTTTATCATTCGACCTGCATTGCCCGGTATGGCTGCTCTTTGGCAATCAGGGAAACAGAAGAGGATTTCGAAAAGAGGAGAGCAAATTAATGAAGAAGGTTCTTTTCTTGTCCGTTCTTCTTTTTTTGATGGCAGTTCTGTTTTCTCCGTTGGCTTTATGGATTTTGGAGAAACTTTTGGGAAGTGGATTTGGCGGAAAAATAAGCGGAGAAAGGTGGTCTTTCTGCCTGCTGATTTTGGGAGGTTGCTTTTATGCTCTTGCCAATTTGGAATATTATATTTTGGTTACCAAGAGACGGCAGAAGAGAATATTTACAGGGTATGCGCTAGGGGCGCTGATTTCCTTTTTTACCGCAGATTTTATGGTGCGACAAGCGGGATTTTTCTTTGCCTCCTTACAGTTTGTACTCATGATGGCATTTCTTTTCCTTTTCTTTCTTTTCTCGGGTAGCCATGATAAAATAGCGGGCAGTAAAGGAAAATGAGAAAAATGCTAAGAAAGGAAGAACAGGCGAAATATACGGAAATGGAACAGTGCTCTTTAGGAATGAACGATATACGAATGGAAGTAAAATGAAAGAGACTTCTTCTTTTGATGTCATTATTCCTTGCTATAAGCCGGGGGAAAAGTTTCGAAAGCTGTTGAAAGCTTTGGAAAAACAGGAAATTCCTCCGAAAAAAGTGATTTTAATCAATACGGAAGAGCAATATTTTTCAAAAGATCTTTTGAAAGAGACAAAGCTGGATATCCGTTTATATCATATTTCCCGTGCAGACTTTGATCATGCTTATGCCAGAAACCTGGGGGTTTCATTTTCGGATACTCCTTATTTTTTATGTATGACGGATGATGCTATTCCGGCGGATGAGGGAATGACAAGGGCTTTGCTTTCCTCTTTCTCCATGGACTCTGCAATTGCTGAGGTCTATGCAAGGCAGTGCTGTACCAAGGAAAGTTCCTTTGATGAAAGACTTTCTAGAAACTTTAATTACGGAGAAACTTCGCAGATAAAAGGAATAGAGGATTTGAAAACTTTAGGAATCAAATGCTTCTTCGCTTCCAATGTCTGCTGTATGTATAAGAAAGATGTTTTTACGGAATTGGGAGGTTTTCTTGCACCGACCATCTTCAATGAAGATATGATTTTTGCGGCAAGGGCTGTGCAGGCAGGGTATAAGCTTGCTTATCAGGCTAAGGCCAGGGTATATCATTCTCATCACTTTACTGCTATACAACAATTTAAGAGAAATTTTGACTTAGGAGTATCGCATAAAGATTATCCTGAGATTTTTGATTTGGTTCCCCCCGAAAAAGAAGGCATCAAGATGATATTACAAAACAGTAGAACCCTTATAGCTCGAGGAAAAGCATTTTTACTGATTCCTTTATTTTACCGTACTGCGTTTCGCTTCTTGGGCTATAAAGCGGGGAAAAACTATCACCGATTACCGAAGTTTTTACTACGTCGATTTACCTTGAATCCGCAATATTTTCAGAAAAAGAAATTCCACTAGAGGGATTTCGGAAGAAGAGGCAGAAGATGACTTTATTGTTTCGTATTATTTTACTGGCGGTTTGCCTGTTTACCTATTTCTTTTTATGCATAGATCGATTAAGAAAGAAAAAATGAGGATAGAGGAGAGTATTTTTTGGCTCATTCTCTCCCTCCTGCTTTTGCTTTTTGCTATTTTTCCATGGGTTCCGGATAGTTTGGCAAGGCTTCTCGGGATTTATTCCACGGCGAATTTTCTCTTTCTCTTTGTGATCTTTATTTTGTTGCTTCGTCTTTTTTATGTGAATGCGGCTTTAGGGAAGCTGGAAGAACGTGTAAAGACTTTGGTCCAAAATGAGGCCCTTAGGGATAGGAGAGATAGGGAAAAGGATAAAAAGAAGGAGATGAACAGAGAGAAATGATGAAATTGCTTGATGATATGCGAAACTATCCAGCATTTGGAAGAGAAGTGATTTTTCTCTTTCTCCTTTCCGTACTTCTTTTTCTGTTGGTGTTTTTTTTGTTTTTCCTCAAAAAAACAAGATTATCTCAGGTGTTTTTTATTACAATGATGATTCTGGGATCCGTTTATTCTTTTGTTTTAATGCCCCTATCGGCACCGGATGAGGTCTTACATTACGTGGGAGCCTATGAGCTATCCTCGAAAATACTGGGAAATCCCAAGCCTTTGTATGACCGGGACGGTAACATGCGTATTCGGAAAGAAGATGTAGAAATTGATGATTGGAGTGGAGACAATAAGCCTGATGAGGCTACGGTTTTCGGCATGTTTATCCAAAAAGAACAGATTCTGGAGCGACAGAAAGCAGGATTTTTCGCAGAGGAAAGCGGTTATTCCTTTACTTTGCAAAAACCGGTTCCGACCACTCCATTTGCTTATTTGTTCCCCTGCACTGGGCTTTAGCTTTGCGAGACTTATTTCGGCTTCTCGCTTTACTCTTCTTTACTTCGGACGCTTTTTTTCAATCTTTTGTTTTTCTCTATTATGGCTGCGATTGCTATAGAGAAAATGCCTTTTGGAAAAGAAATGCTGTTTTCCATATCCCTTGTTTCCGATGACACTGGAGCTTGTTTCCTCTCTTTCTTATGACGGATTTCATTCTTGCGCTTAGCTTTGTTTTACTATCTGTTGTACTGGATTATGAAAAACGCACAGAAAAGCTGGGACTAAAGGAAATAGGGGTTATCTGCCTTTTGGCAATTCTACTTTCTCCGTGTAAAATGATTTATTCTATGCTTTTTGCTTCCTGTATTGTGGTATCCTATCGTCGTTTTTCCTCTCCTCTACTCTATTTCTTTGCCATTTTTGCGGTGGGTCTTTCCATCGTATTGGGAGTTTTGCTTGTCAACTTTGACGCTTTTAGTCGTTACTTAAGACCGCAGGCGGATACGGTAAATGTCTCCGATGTGGTAGGAGATGGTATTGTACAGGAAACCTATAATCGTAGAGAGACTTTTGCACAGCCGGATGTTTTTGTGAAGATCCTTAGAAATACTTTTATGATAAAGGGGAAAGAATATCTCTTGACTATGGTGGGGCATCCCTTAGGACAGTTTGATGAAAGACTTTGCTTTTCCGGAAGGACTTTGCTATCTTTTCCTCTCCTTTCCATTTGCGACTGCGATTTCTGGGAGAGAAGAAAGAAATCCGAGACAAAAAACCATGGCATATCCTGCAAAGAGCGGTATTTCTTCTTCTGAGTGCAGGACTTGTTCTTGTGACATTAACCATGATGCTTTTTGCCTACACCCCGAAGAGGACAGATTATGTTTTGGGGGTACAGGGAAGGTATTTTATTCCTGTCTTACCTTTTTTCGTTCTCGCCCTCATGCCGATAGGGAATAGCGGGGAAAAAAAGGAGAGAAGGCAGCGCGGGGAATTCTGCTTTTCCAGATACTTGCCAATTTGCTGTTCTGCATATACACTTACTGTACCTTGTTTCAATCTTCATGAAAAAGGTGGATTTTACTTTGTTTATAGCCAATTTTCCGGAAAGGAATAGAACTTGTTCAGTTTATTAAGAGAATGTAAGCAGAAGCATAAGATGATTTTGGAACTTGCAAGAGCAGACTTTCGTAAGCGTTTTGTCGGCTCCTACTTCGGTGCAGTTTGGATGTTTATTCAGCCGCTGGTTACCATTGCCATCTATGCGTTTATCTTTGGACCTTATGGTTTTAAGTCAAGCCCGCCCGTACCGAATGTGAGCTATACCTTGTGGCTTATTCCCGGGATTGTTCCCTGGTTCTTTTTTTCCGAGATTATGAATATGAATACCGGGATTTTACAGGAGTACCACTATCTGGTAAAAAAGGTGGTGTTCCCTATAGAACTTTTGCCCATTATCAAGCTTTTAAGTTGTATTCTGGTGCATAGCTTCTTTTTACTGGTGATGTTTCTCTTTTATCTTTTTAGTGGAAAAATGCCGAGAATCACTTGGTTACAGGTAGCGTACTATTCTTTTGCAACGGCATGCTTTGGACTGGGCTTAAGTTACTTTACTTCGGCAATTTCCGTGTTTTTTAAAGATATGCAGCAGATTGTGGGTATTGTTTTACAATTCGGAATCTGGATGGTACCCATTATGTATGATGAGCTTTTGTTCACAAATAAAGCTCCTTGGTTAAAGATATTTTTTAAATTGAATCCTTTCTACTACATTGTGGCAGGCTATCGTGATTCGATGATTACCGGGAATTTTTTCTTTGAAAGACCGGGACTAAGCCTTTATTTTTGGGTTGTTACCCTTTTGCTTCTTTTGGTGGGACTGCGTTTCTTTAGAGGATTGCGCCCTCATTTTTCCGATGTTTTATAGGAGGAAAGTTATGCTAGCCCTGATTCGTGTATTATTTTTACTGTTTAATTTTTTGACCTTTGGCAGCCTGCGTCTCTTTTTTCTCCGAAAGAGGGAGAGAACGAGAGAACGGGATTTGGAATGCCTATCCATTGTGAAAGGAAAGCTCAAGAAGATTTTAAAAATCTGCAAGGTAGAGGTAGAAGCTGAAGGTTTGGAGAATATTCCAAAAGACGAAGCGGTGCTCTTTGTGGGAAACCATCGCTCGTATTTTGATATCGTAGTGGGTTACAGCCTCATGGAAAATCTTACCGGCTTCATTTCAAAGGATAATCTGGCAAAGATTCCAACGATGAAGCTTTGGATGGAAGAATTACACTGCCTGTTTTTAGATAGAGATAATTTAAAGCAAAATCTGAAAGTGATTATCGAAGCTATTCAAGAAATTAAAAGAGGGATTTCCATCTGGATTTATCCGGAAGGAACCAGGGCGAAAGGGGAAAGTGATGAAGAAATCCTTCCCTTTAAAGAGGGTTCCTTTAAACTCGCTGAAAAGACAGCTTGCAAGATTATTCCGGTTGCCATGATTAATACAAGAAAAATTATGGAAGAAGATTTTCCGCGCCTGAAAAGCACGAAGGTTTATGTTCGCTTCGGAGAGCCGATTCTGCTTTCTGAGCTTTCCGAGGAGGAAAGAAAACATATCGGAAAATATGCTGAAGAAAAGGTGCTTTCCATGGTTCGGGAATTAAGGGAAGTGGAGAGGCGAGAAAAAGCGGAACTAACCGAATAAGGTAGAAAACTGAGACTTAGACGGAAGAAAACGGTGATGTCGGGAACAGTTAGATAATACCGGGAATATCGGAGGTGCAGATGGGACTGACAGAGATACGTATGGAACTTGATCAAATCGATCGGGAGCTGGTGGAACTGTTCCAAAAAAGAATGGAGCTTGTAACGGAAGTTGCAAAAGACAAGCTGAAAAGCGGTAAGGCGATTTTTGACGGAAAGAGAGAAGAAGAAAAGTTAAAAGCAGTGTCAAATATGGTGGAAGATTCCATGATGAAAGCTGCTGTGAGGGAGCTATTTTCTGAATTGATGACCCTCTCCCGAAGAAGACAGCTTCAGTATATGAAAGAAGCAGGGAGGGTAAACCGTTTTTCCTTTAAAAAGGTGGAGAAGATGATTTCCCCGGAGAAAAAGCTTGCTTTTCAAGGATTGAAGGGGGCTTATTCCTATCTTGCGGGAAGACGAATTTTTCCAGATGAAAATATGATTTCCGTGCGTCATTTTCAAGATGTGTTTGATGCAGTGGAGGAAGGAAGAGCGGATTATGGTATTCTTCCCATGGACAATTCCACCTACGGTATGGTACAGGATAATTATGATCTCTTGAATCGCTATCCAAAGATGGTTGTTCTGGGAGAGATTTCACTATCCCGTATCTCACTGCCTTTGCAGTATAGTCGGGGAGGAATTGGGAAGTATAAAAAAGGTCTATTCTCATCCTCAGGCCTTGTCACAGTGCCGAGACTTTTTCTCTTTGCATCCCGATATAGAGCAGATCCCTTCTGCCAATACGGCTATTGCAGCGAAAGAACTCTCCGAATCCGGAGAAAGAGAAGCTGCCGTACTTTGTAGCAGAGAGGCTGCAGAGCATTACGGGCTGAGAATTTTACAGGATAAACTCAGTAAAGAGGAGAATGCCACCCGCTTTTTTGTTTTTGGAAATGAAAAAATATATACGGAAGATTCCTATAAGCTAAGCATAAGTCTGACTATTCCCGACAATGTGGGAAGCCTTTATCAAATTTTGGGAAACTTTATGTTTAACGGTTTGTCTCTGAGTATGATTCAAAGTAGACCCGTGGGAGATGGTGCCTTTACCTATCGTTTTTTTATCGATGTAAGCGGGAATTTATCGGACAGCAGAGTGGGAAATGCCTTATCTACTTTGAAAGAAGAAGGAGTGGATTTTCGGATTTTGGGGAAATTATCCGAAGGAAAATTAGAACATTTTGTGAAAAAACAGGGAAAGACTTGCCAGCAGGTTCTGATATTAGGTAAACTGAGATAGTATGCTAGGGAAGGCATAAGGAGGTCTGATTGTATGCAGCAGATTAATATACTGGTTGTTGACGACGAGAAGGAAATTGCGGAGCTTGTAGAAATTTATCTTGTTTCCGACGGATATAAGGTGTTTAAAGCCTATAATGCAGAAGAAGGATTACGAATACTCGGTGAAGAAGAAATCCATCTTGTGCTTTTGGATGTGATGATGCCGGGCATGAACGGTTTGGAGATGTGCAGAAAGATTCGGGAGAGTTCCAATATCCCTGTGATTATGCTTTCTGCAAAGTCGGAAGACCTCGATAAGATCGTGGGTCTTACAGGCGGTGCGGATGACTATGTTACCAAGCCCTTTAATCCTCTGGAATTAACCGCGAGAGTGAAGTCTCAGCTCCGTCGCTATACGCAGCTAAATCCCAATGCAGGGACCAACTATATCAATAATGAAATCAACATTCGCAATATGCACATCAATAAGGATAATCACAAGGTAATTATTGATGAGGAAGAAATCAAATTGACTCCTATCGAGTTCGATATTCTCTTCCTTTTGGCATCCCATCCCGGAAAAGTCTTTTCTACCGATGAAATCTTCGAAAAGGTTTGGAATGAAAAGGTTTACGAAGCGAACAATACGGTTATGGTTCACATTCGGAGACTGCGTGGAAAGATGAAAGAAGACCAGAGAGAAGATAAGATTATTACCACGGTTTGGGGTGTGGGATATAAGATTGAGAAATAGGAGTTCTTAAGTGGATAAGGAAAGATTAACACACCATTTCGGCAGAGGATATATGATGCAGATTCTTCTCCATGTGGGGATGTCTGCCATTTTTACCGGAGTGGTGGAGTGCTTTCTTGTTTTTAATATCAGCTCTTACAGTAATTATCTTTATCAAATGGGGAATGATCATCCTCTTGTTCAGGGCTTTGCCTTTGCAGGTACGATAAGCATCTTGCTTTTCGTGCTTTTAGGCATAGTCCTGTTTACGCTTTGTTTTCTTTTCCTGCAGAGAAAGACGGCAAAAGACATTGAAAAGCTTGCCAGAGCGGTAAAACAGATCTCCGACGGAGACTTTCAGACGGAGGTGGATATCAACGGAGAGGGAGAAATTGCCCATATCGCGGAGAGTATCCGTCTTATGGAGGAGGAGTTGTCCAGGCATATTGAACTGGAAAAAAGCAATGAACAATCCAAAACGGATCTGATTACGAATATTGCTCATGATTTACGCACTCCTCTGACTTCTATTTTGGGCTATATTGATTTAATTAAGAATAATCAGTCTGTAAATGAGGAGATGAAAGAGCATTATCTGGAAATTGTATATAATAAAGCACTGCGTCTACAAAAGTTGATAGAAGAGCTTTTTGGCTTTACCAAGCTTTCTTATGGAAAGATGAACATGAATATTATCACCTTAAATTTGGTGGAGTTGCTTTCCCAGCTTTAGAAGAAGCTTATCCGAACTTTGAAAAAAATAACCTGAATTATGAATTTACCGCCAATGTAAAAAAACTCTATATTGATGGAGATGGAGATTTGTTGGTAAGGCTCTTTGACAATTTGATTACCAATGCCATTAAATATGGGGCTGACGGAAAAATGGTTAAAATCCGTCTTCGAAAGGAAAAGCAGCAGGTTCGTATTACGGTACTGAACTTCGGCTATGCCATTCCGGAGAAAGAAATCCCTTATCTTTTTGATAAATTCTACAGGGTAGAGTCTTCTCGTTCTCAAAGTACGGGAGGAACCGGATTGGGATTGGCTATCGTAAAAAATATTGCGGAAATGCACCATGGTTCCGTAGAAGCAAAGTCGGATTTATCCGGTACCCGTTTTATTGTTACCCTTCCTTTGGAATATGAAGAGGAAAAGGGGCTTTTTGAGGGTGGAATGAAAAGGTCGGAAGACCCGGCGAAGCAGAGAGAAAAGCAAAAGGAAAAGCCGAGAAGAGGAAAACGAGAGGATTCCGAAACTTTGAAGGAAACCGGAAGTTCACAGCTAAAAAGGCGAAAAATATAGTGGAAAGAGGGGAAGCGAAAATTGAAAAAAACCGGATTATGGATTGTCTTTCTATGTTTTCTTTTCCTTTTTTCGATAAGGGGATTTGCTGATGGATTGAACATCAGTCTGAATTACGGAATTCAAAACACAGCAAAAGCAGGAAAAAATCTGCCTTTGGAAATTACGATAGAAAATACGGAAGAGCAGGCTTTTTCAGGGACATTAAACATTATTTTTGCGGAATCGGGAAAGCATATTATCCAATACGCCTATCCGCTTGTAGTGGAGGGAAACAGTCAAAAGGAACTGGTTAAGAACTTCATGCTTCCTTCCGGAGTAAATCAGCTCTTTCTCAGTGTGGAGAATCTGCAAAAGGAACAGCTGGTATCCCGGCGTGTCGGTTTGGATATTTCCGGCTCCGATGCGGAACTTTTGATTGGTATCTTGTCCCAAAATGGCGAAAACATCAGTTATTTACAAAATGCGAGGGTCAATGATGGCCTTTTGAAGACCCGTGTTTTGAATTTTACTGCGGACAGCTTTCCGAAAGAAGAAACAGACCTTTATCTTTTGGATATGATTTTGATTCGTGACATAAATCTATCCATCTTGGAAAAGCAGGTAAGAGACAGCTTAAAGCGTTATGTGGAACATGGAGGAGTTCTGCTCTTTTCCTTGTCGGAAAATGGAGAGCAGACTTTGGCAGAGGATTTCGCGTCCTATCTTGCGACTCCTTTGGATTTTCAGAATCGAAGTCTCCATTTGGGTAAGCAAACAAGTCAAAGTGGAGAACTGGATAGGGGAGAAATTGGGACGGAAGAAACGGACACTACGGAAAGTCTTATGAGCTCCCCTGTTTACTTAAAAGGAGGAAGAGAAAGTGCCTTTTCGGAAGGAACGCCTTTTCTTTCCGTATCCCCTATAGGAAACGGTCTTTTAGCTGTTTTGGGCTATGATTTACTGCAGCTGGAACGCTATGCTACAGAGGACAGCAGCTATCTCGGCCGTTTATTTCTTCAAATTTACGGACAAAATCGATTGGATGTACTTTCTGTTTCCGCATCGGAGAAGAGCCTGAAACAGTACTGGGATCTGGAGGAACTGATGAATCTTTCCGACTTGTCAAAACTTCCTTCCATTCCCTTATATTTTTTTATTTTGCTCTTTTATTGGATTCTTGTGGGGCCGGGACTTTATTTTCTTATACGGAAACAGCATTCACTCAGGGCTTACCGCCCCAGTATTATTTTGTTGGCCCTCTTTGGAACCTTACTGGTCTGGGCTCTGGGTATGGGAACCCGATTTAACGGCAGTTTTATTTCCTATGTAAAACTATTGCAGTTGAATAAAGAAAGCATGGATGAAGAAAATTATATCAACCTCCGCTCTCCGGAAGATCGAAATTTTTCTTTGGGAATCCAGGCAGAATATACGGTGAATCCTATCTTGAAAGGCTTAGACTATACCGGAGATCTGGGAGAGTTAAGAAAAGAGGAAAATATAAGTCGTACAGAAATTCTGCAGGAGCATGAAAAGTCCGATATAGTTATTCGAAATGGAGAGCCCTTCAGCCCGCATTATTTTCTTTTAAATAAAAAGGTACCCAATAGCAAAGGTGTGATAGAGGGAAACGTAAGTTATTTTGCCGGAGTTCTTTCAGGGGAAGTAAAAAATAATACGGACTATACCCTTTCCGATGCCTTTATTCTACTCTACGGCAGAATCATTAAGCTGGGAAAATTGGAAAAGGGGCAAGCTGTGGGTCTTTCGGAACTGGAATCCACCCCGGTTCCCATCGGTGATTTTGATTATCTCAGCACTCTTTTGTTTACGGGAAACAGTAAAAACTTTATGCGTTTTATTTTGGCAGAGCAGATTCACGGCTATTTTCCGGATGCTCGCTTTTTTGCGATTGCAAGAGAAGACAGTCCAGGATTTATGGATGCTTCCGATATGGAAAAAGGACTGGGAAATAAACATCCGGAGCAGTATGGAATCAGTATCGTTTCCGCTTCCATGGAACTGATTCGCAGTGAGGGAAGTGTAAAAGAATACAGTGCCCTTTCCCGAGATCCCTCTATTGAAAGTGGAGAGTTTGACACAAGTACCAACACCATGAATCCTATGATTCCTCTGGAAATTGTTTATGACCTGGGGGAGGAAGAGAAGATAGAGAGCATTTCCTTTGAAAGGATGGATGTTGATGCGGACGGAAATCGCCTCTTAAAGAATTTCCAAGGGAATATGGCTATCTACAATCAGCTTACTGGAGGATATGACAGCATTGGAAAGGAGGAGGGCGTTTTAAGCGGAGTGCGTTTAAATCCCTATTTGAATGAAAAAAATCAATTGAAACTTCGTTTTATCTCCAAAGAGTCCCTTGCCTCTCCGGAGATTCGACAACTCCTTCCCATGATTACGGTCAGTGCCAAGGAGGAGATAGGATGATAGAATTTGCAAATGTAAAAAAAAGCTTTGGCAATTATCTTGTTCTGGAGGACTTTTCTCTGAAAGTGGAGACAGGAGAAATCTTCGGTCTTTTGGGGTTGGCGGACTCGGGAAAAACAACGGTAGTAAAGCTTCTTATGGGTCTCCAATCTCCGGATGTAGGAATCATCAGGATAGATGATATGGAAGCGGGAAGTGGTGTGAGAAGACTGAAAAGACGTCTCGGTTATGTGCCGCAAGTTCTTGGACGGTATCCCAAGATGGAGGTCTTTGAGTACTTACAATTTTTTGCTTCCTGTTATCATATGGAAGAAAGTAAGTTTCGCTCTCGTATCCATATGCTTATGGAACTTGCAGACATTCGCTCATGGGAAACAGTCCTATGGAATTACTACCCAAAGCTGTCTTTCAGAAGCTTTCTCTGGTTCGCGCCATGTTGCATGAGCCGAAGATATTGGTCTTGGATGAGCCTATGGCATCGATGGACATACGGACTGTTACAGAAATAAAAGCTATGCTTTTAGACTATGCAGAACAGGGTAAGAGTATATTTATGACCGGGTCCGGCTTAGGAGACTTTTCAGACCTTTGTACCCATCTGGCTTTCCTTCATCAGGGAAAGGTGATTCGAAAAGGTTCGGTATCTACAATTTTTCGTGAAGTCAGCGAGCAAAATCCCATCGTAATCCAGGTGGAGGGAAGACGGACAGATATCTTGGGCCTGTTAAAGGAAGATAAAAAGGTAAAGTCCATCAGCCTAAAGGAAAATGAAATTCACATCCAGTTTAAGGGAAGTGCCAGAGAGGAGGCAGAGCTCTTAAAACAGATTGTAGATGCGGGAATACGTCTGCACTCTTTCTATAGAGAAGCGGGAAGTATGGAAAATATTTTAGGAAAAGAAGCAAAGGACGAAAGGAGTATCATTTCTTATGAATGACAATCCGATTTGGCGTAAAGAAACTATACTGTTTAACCGAGGACTTTTTCTTCCGCTTCTGATTTCCTTTACCAACCTTATTCTCCTGATTCTGTTTATCAGTAATCTGTATTATATATCCTTAAATGGCATGCAGACGGGAGAGATTCGCTATTCCGCTTTTTTACAAATATATTACTATGTGGCGCTTGCCCTCTTTCTTTTTCTGCTCCTACTTGCACCGGCAATTACGGTATCCAGTTTGAGCATGGAGGAAGAACAAAATATGCTGGAGCTCCTCCTTGGTACGGACTTGGACAGTAAAAGCATTATTATTGGAAAGCTTTTTTCGCATATCAGTACTCTGGGAACTTTGCTGCTATCCACCCTTCCCTTCCTTGCTACCGTATATATTTATAGTGGAATTCCCAATCTTTACCTACTTTTATACTTTTTGACCTACGGGATTTCCTGCTTTTTCCTCAGTGCCCTGGGGATTTTGTGTAGTCTCCTGGCAAGAAACATTGCCTATGCCAGTATTTTTGCCTATGGAATCAGTTTTTTGCTTTACGGTATATTTTTTTACGGAATCTACAGTTTGCAAAAGAACAACTACTTGATGCACGGCATTTTACTCTTTCTTTTCTCCCTTTTGCTCCTTACTTTTCTTTGCATTGTGCTGGGGAAGAAAACTTTGGAGAGTCGTTTTCAGGCAAGAAATCCCTTGTTTACAAGGGAAGAAAAGTAGGCTATTCTTTTATGTTAAGCCGAGTAAAGCCTTGGCGGATATCGTGATTCATTCCGGTAGGAATGGTGTTGCCTTTGATTTATGAAAGACTAAGATTGAGACCCTTTTGGAAAAGGGAAAATTGGGGTAAAGGAGAGAACTATGGATTACCAATCTACACGAGGCGGAGAAAGAGGAGTGAGCCCTTCTTTGGCAATCGTAAAGGGACTAGCGGCGGATGGAGGACTTTTTGTTCCGGATTCCATCCCTAAGCTTTCCATGTCCCTTCAAGAGCTTTCTAAGCTCAGCTACCAGGATTTGGCGTATGAGATTATGAAGCTGTATCTTACGGACTTTACGGAGGAAGAACTTCGTTTTTGTATCCGCAGTGCCTATGATGATAAGTTTGATTGTCCGGAAATAGCACCCGTTGTAAAAGAAGGAAAGTTCTTCTATCTCGAACTCTTCCACGGGAAAACATTGGCTTTTAAAGATATGGCACTATCTATTTTGCCCTATCTCCTTAAGGTCAGTACAAGAAAAAATAACATCAAAGAGAAAATCGTCATTCTGACTGCGACCTCCGGAGATACGGGAAAAGCAGCCATGGAAGGTTTTAGTGATGTAGAGGGAACGGAAATCATCGTTTTCTACCCTAAAGACGGCGTATCCGATTTCCAGGAACGGCAGATGAAGGTACAAAGAGGAAAAAATACCCATGTTGCTGCTATTTTAGGGAATTTCGATGATGCACAAAGCGGTGTGAAGCAGATTTTTGCAGATGAAGAATATAGAGCGGAGCTTTTAAAGAAGGGCTATCGACTTTCTTCCGCAAACTCCATTAACATCGGTCGCTTGGTTCCCCAGATCGTATATTATGTCTATGCTTATTGTCAGCTCTTAAAGCAGGGAGAGCTTTCCACCGGAGAGAAACTGACCGTTTCTGTTCCGACAGGCAACTTTGGAAATATTCTTGCAGCCTATTTTGCAAAAGAGATGGGTCTGCCTCTGGGAACTCTCCTTTGTGCATCCAATGAAAACAAAGTACTGACTGACTTCTTCCATACCGGAATTTATGATAAAAATAGACCTTTCCATCTGACGACTTCCCCCCTCCATGGACATTTTGATCTCTTCCAACCTGGAAAGACTCTTATATGCCGTGAACCGGAAAGAAGAGGATGTTGAAGGCTATATGAAGGATTTGCAGAATCGAGGCAGATATCAGATTTCGCAAGAAATGCAAGAAAAGCTGGAAGAGGAATTTTATAGCGGTTTTGGAAAGGATGGAGAGGGAAGTGTAGATATTTTCCAGACCTACAAGGAAACCGGATATATTATTGATCCGCATACCGCCATGGCAAAACTTTTGGCCGATCATTATTCCTATGAATGCGGTAATAAAGAAAAGATTTTGATTGTTTCCACGGCAAGCCCCTATAAATTCTCGCAAACGGTTCTCCGAGCGTTAAAGGAGTATGTACCTGAGGATGTTTATGCTGCAATTCAATCCGTTTCGGAGCTTTGGAAGAAACCCATGCCGGAAGTTATCAGGGATGTAATGGAAAGTGAGGTGCGTCACAATACGGTTTGTACTGTTCCGGATATGAAATTGACCATTTCTCATTTCCTGCTTTCCTAAGGTGGAAATTTATGCTACACTCTCAAGGTATTTGTGAAAATTTCTACAAGCAGAAATTTTACGATACCGGAGTGTTTTTTGGAGATAAAAACAAGAAGCTTTTTAAGGAGGACTTATGTTAGTTAGTGCAAAAGAAATGCTGGACAAGGCACTTGCCGGACACTATGCAGTGCCACAGTTTAATATTAACAATTTAGAGTGGACCAGATCCATTTTACTGGCTTGTGAAGAGGTAAAGTCTCCGGTTATCTTAGGGGTATCTGAGGGAGCCGGAAAATATATGTGCGGTTTTGATACCGTAACAGCTATGGTTAAGGCTATGGATAAGAGCTTGGGAATTACGGTTCCGGTGGCTCTGCACCTTGATCACGGAAGCTATGACGGATGCTACAACTGCATTAAGGCGGGCTTTACATCCATCATGTTTGACGGTTCTCATTTTGCAATTGAGGAAAATATTGAAAAACCAAGGAATTGGTTGAGGCTGCACATAAGGCAGGCATTTCCATTGAGGCGGAAGTCGGTTCCATCGGTGGAGAAGAAGACGGCGTCATCGGTATGGGAGAATGTGCAGATCCGCAGGAATGTAAGAAGATTGCCGAGCTTGGTGTAGACTTCCTTGCTGCAGGTATTGGAAACATTCACGGTATTTATCCGGAGAACTGGCAGGGACTTTCCTTTGAGACCTTGGCGGAAATTAAGAAAGCCGTAGGAGAGAAGATGCCCTTGGTTCTGCACGGCGGAACCGGAATTCCGGAAGATCAGATTAAGAAAGCAATTTCCCTTGGTGTAGCGAAAATCAATGTAAACACAGAGCTACAGCTTGTATTTGCCAAGGCTACCAGAGAGTATATTGAAGCAGGCTCCGATAAAAAGGGGAAGGGCTTTGACCCGAGAAAGCTTTTGAAGCCGGGTGCTGATGCAATTGTAGAAGAATGTAAGAAAAAAATTGCACTTTTCGGATGTGGCGGAAAGGCCTAAGCTAAAAAAATATGGATAATTTTTCAAAGAATGTTTTTCATGACGGAATGATGCGGGAGAGGCTTCCGAAAAATGTCTATATGAATCTGAAAAAGGCGATCCGGGAAGGAAACTCTCTAACTCTGGAGCTTGCCGATGCCGTAGCGCAAGGGATGAAAGAATGGGCGATTGAGCAGGGCGCGACGCATTACACGCATTGGTTCCAACCTCTTACCGGTATCACTGCGGAAAAACATGAGGCCTTTTTGAGTCCCGTTGGAGAAGGAAAAGTTATGCTCGAATTCTCCGGAAAGGAGCTTGTTCGTTCGGAAGCGGATGCTTCTTCTTTTCCCTCCGGAGGCCTTCGGGCGACCTTTGAAGCAAGGGGATATACGGTTTGGGACTGCACAAGCCCGGCCTTTTTAAGAAGAGAAGGGGAGACGGTAACTCTTTGTATTCCGACAGCATTTTGCTCCTATACCGGGGAGGCACTGGATAAGAAAACACCCCTACTGCGTTCCATGGAAGCAATCAATCGGGAGGCTCTTCGCATTTTACGCCTTTTTGGAAATACCGGGAGTCGCTATGTTAAACCGTCTGTGGGAGCTGAGCAGGAATATTTCCTGATTGACCGGGAGAAGTACCTGAAAAGAAAAGATTTGGTCTATACCGGAAGAACGCTCTTTGGAAGTATGCCTGCAAAGGGACAGGAGCTCGATGACCATTACTACGGGATTATCCGAAAGAGAATAGCCGAGTTTATGCGAGACCTCGATGAAGAGCTGTGGAGCCTTGGTGTACCGGTAAAAACAGAGCATAATGAGGTTGCCCCCTCACAGCATGAGCTTGCTGTAGTCTATGAAGAGGCCAATATTTCTCTTGACCACAATCAGCTCGTTATGGAAAGCCTGAAGAAAGTGGCTTCAAGGCATGGTTTGGAGTGCTTACTTCACGAAAAACCGTTCTCGGGAGTTAACGGTTCCGGAAAGCACAATAACTGGTCGCTTACCACAGATGATGGAATCAACCTTATGAATCCGGGAGATAGCCCTCATGAAAATGTCCAGTTCCTTTGGTGCTGGCCTGTGTACTGGCTGCCGTGGATTCGCACAGTGAGCTTCTTCGTATGTCTGCGGCAAATGTCGGAAATGACCATCGTTTGGGTGCGGATGAGGCTCCGCCTGCTATTATTTCCTGCTTTATCGGAAGTCAGTTGCAGGGGGTAGTGGAGCAGTTAATCGGAACAGGCTATGCGACAAAGTCCAAAAAAAGAAAGAGCCTGACGATGGGAGTAAGCGCACTTCCGAACGTTCTTGCAGACGACACGGACAGAAACAGGACCTCTCCCTTTGCCTTTACCGGAAATAAGTTTGAGTTCCGTATGCTGGGCTCTTCCGACTCCATTGCCAGTGCCAATATCATTTTAAATACAATCACGGCCGAACAGTTCCAAAAGGCTGCAGATTTTTTGGAAAAGCAGGACGACTTCGACTTGGCTGTGCATGACTATATCAAGGAACTTCTCACAAAGCATGAAAGAATCATTTTTAATGGAAACGGATATGCAAAAGAGTGGATTGTCGAGGCGGAAAGAAGAGGACTTCCGAACCTTTCTTCGATGGTTCAGGCAATTTCCGCACTGAGCAAAAAAGAGGCTATTGATCTCTTTTCCAAATTTTCCATTTATACCGAGTCTGAGCTTTTGAGTCGAGAACTTGTAGAGTATGAGCATTACGCAAAGGTAATCCATATAGAGGCAAGGGCTATGGTGAACATCAGTGGAAAACAGATTATTCCGGCTGCAATGCAGTATGTGGAGAGACTGGCTTCCACACTTAAGGTGGTTCGAGAGGTATCCAAGACTGCTTCAACCTATGCGGAGGAACGATTGCTGAACGAAGCCTCCTCTCTCTTGGAAGAGATTGACAAGAGACGAGAAGAGCTTTTGGAGAAGCTGGAAAAGTCCATAGAATTAAGCTCGGAAAAAAAGAAAGCATACTATGCGTATGAGCTTATTGTTCCGGCTATGCAGGCTCTCCGTAAGCCTTGTGACAGCTTGGAAACAATTATGGATAAAAGTCTTTGGCCATTCCCGAGTTACGGAGATCTTTTGTATGAGGTATCGGAGATTTAGCCGGAAGAAGAGGAATCTGAGTAGAGAAGCTTGAGGGTTATGGGGAGAAGATTCCGATAGAATATAATCTTAAATTTCACGAAATTGAAAATAGTACAGGACATTTTTTTTCTTTTTTGCTATTATAGTTGTTCATAAAATGCCGATATATTCTTGTGATGAACAAAGGCCTATATGGTAGAGCAAAGGAGATAAGATGAATTCCTGTACTATTTTGTTACGAAATATTATGGAGCACCCGGACTATAGTCAGAGACAGTGGGCAGAGGAAACGGGAATGTCCCTTGGGAAGGTAAACCAATGTATAAAAGCCTGGGAAGAACAGGGATATTTGGAAAAGCAGGGGAAAAGAGGTCAAGAAAGAAAGTTAACGAAAAAAGGAAGAGCTCTTTAGAGGAGCATAAGGTGGATGCGGCCTTTATTCTCGCTGCAGGTTTCGGTTCCCGCTTTGTACCGCTTACCTATGAATGCCCGAAAGGTTTACTGGAAGTCTTTGGGGAACGAATGATTGAAAGGCAGATTAAACAGCTCCATGAGGTGGGAATTTATGACATTACCATTGTTGTAGGATATTTAAAGGAAAAGTTTGACTATCTTATTGATGCTTACGGGGTGAAACTTTTGTATAATCCGGAGTTTTCCACGAAGAATACTATCGGGACTTTTTATCATGCAAGAAAAGCCATGATGGGAAAAAATTTTTACATCCTGTCCTCCGATAACTGGATGCGGGAAAATATGTACCATGGTATTGAACCTCTTTCCTGGTATGCGGCAAACTTTATGGAGGGAGAGACTAAGGAATGGGTTTTGGATTGTGCAAAGGATGGACAGATTAGGAGTGTAGAAGTTGGCGGGGAAAATTCATATTGCATGTATGGCCCCGTATTTTTAAAGAAAGAGTTTTTTTCCGCTTTCCTGCCGTATTTGGAGGAGTACTATCATAAGCCGGGATCGGAAGACTTTTATTGGGAAGATGTGCTTCGCCTAGAACTTAAGAATCTGCCTCCAATTTATAGGAACGAGCAAAAAGAAGGACAAATCTATGAGTTTGAAAATCTGGAAGAGCTTCGCAGTTTTGATCCAAGGTACAACAATCGTTCCGGATCGGAAGCCATGGAGCTGATTTCCTCCGTATTTCAAGTTCCTGAACGAGACATCGTACATCTTCGCTGTCTAAAGGCCGGTATGACCAATAAATCCTTTCTTTTCGGTATAGATATTGCAAGTCAGAATAAAGAATATTCCGGTAAAGACTTCATCTGTCGTATCCCGGGTGTAGGAACAGGAAAGCTGATTAATCGTAAAGAAGAGGAAGAAATATATAAAATGGTACATGATCTGGGAAATTACCGAGGAGCTCCTCTATTTTAATCCGGAAAATGGATACAAGATTTCCCGTTACTATGAGGAAGCAAGAAATGCAGATTTTTCCAAACAGGCAGAGAGAAGAGCCTGTATGAAATTATTGCTCAGACTCCATCAGGGCAAGAAGAATGTGAGCCATTCTTTCTCTTTACGGGAAAGACTTAACTACTATGAAGAGATTTGTCTGGAAGGTGGAGGAGAGATTCCATATCAGGACTATGAAAAGTTGAAAGAAAGCATGGAAAGGATGCTCAGTTTTGTAGAAGAATCCAATCCTCCTCTTTGTCTTTGTCATATTGACGCAGTACAAGACAACTTCATTTTTACAAAAGAAGGGATAAAGATGATTGACTGGGAATATGCCGGTATGGCCGATCCGCTACTGGATATTGCTATGGGGGCGATTTATTCTTATATGAATTTCGATGAGGCGAAGGAATTCCTGGATGATTATTTCTGGGCTTCTAAAGAAGAAAAAGTAGAGAAGCCTGTACTTCTTCTTGGCAGGAGCAAAGAGAAATTGGACAAACTATTAATTGCCTACATGGGGCTTTCCGGGCTACTTTGGAGCTTGTGGTGCGCCTATAAGATGAAATGGACAGGAGTTTGGGGAATATAGCTTACGTATGTTCCGCTATTTTAAGGACGCAAAGAGGGTATTAAAATTTTAGATATTAAAATATTTCTTAGGAAATCAAGATAATATCAAAAAAAATAGAAACAATTCTTTATATTATTTTTATTTATTTTTACAAGAAAATAGTATAGAATGAAGTTATTGCTAAAAAAATATCAATTTTAAGGAGGAGTTCCATGGCAAAGACAATATTGGTAGGAGCTAATCACGCAGGTACAGCCTGTGCAAATACTATTTTATCTTATCCGAATCAGGAACTGACTATTTATGATCAGAACAGTAACATTTCCTTTTTAGGATGCGGAATGGCACTTTGGATCGGAGAGCAGATTCATTCCGGAGACGGTCTCTTTTATGCAAAACCCGAAAATTTTCTGGAGAAGGGTGCCAAGGTAAACATGGAGTCTCATGTTCTTTCTGTAGATTATGATAAGAAGACCGTAAAGGTGCAGTTAAAAGACGGAGAAGTGATAGAAGATCATTATGACAATCTGGTTTTTGCTACCGGCTCCATCCCAAACAGAATTCCGGTAAAGGGTTTTGACCTGGAGAATGTACAAATGGTTAAGCTTTATCAGAATGCTGCAGAGGTTATCGAGAAGCTGAAACACAAGGGAGAGTTTAAGAAGGTATGTGTGCTTGGCGGTGGATATATCGGTGTTGAGCTTGCAGAAGCTTTTCAGCGCCTTGGTTTGGAAGTAACCTTGATCGACATGGTGGATCGTATCCTGGCAGGTTATTTTGATGTACCGTTCTCGGATGAATTAAAAAACAGAATGGTAGAGCATGGCATTAAGCTGGCTTTGGGAGAAAGGTAGAAGAATTCTTGGGAGAAGGCAAGGTATCCGGTGTAAAAACCGACAAGGGAGTTTATGATGCGGATATGGTAATCTGTGCAGTAGGCTTTAGACCCAATGCAAGCTTGGGAGCAGATCATTTAAAGCTGTATCAAAACGGTGCTTACCTTGTCAATAAGAAGCAGCAGACCAGTGATCCTTCTGTTTATGCCATCGGGGACTGCGCTTGCCTCTATGACAATGCTAGAGGAAGAGAAAACTATATTGCACTGGCAACCAATGCAGTGCGTTCCGGTGTTGTGGCAGCACACAATATCTGCGGAACTCCTGTAGAAAGTTTGGGAGTACAGGGCTCCAGTGCTTTGGGAATCTATGGCTATAAGCTGGCATGTACCGGACTTTCCCTGGCTGCCGCAGAGAAAGAGGGGATGTCAGTGTCCTATGAGGACTATGAGGACACACAGTTCCCTGCTTTCATGGAAGTAGAGAATCCGAAGGTAAAGATTCGTATTGTTTATAGAAATGACGACAAGAAGATTGTGGGATGTCAGCTGGGCTCCAGCTATGATGCGACGGCAATCATTCATTTCTTCTCCCTGGCGGTTCAGAAAGGCTTAACCATGGCAGAGCTTCCCTTGGTAGATCTCTTCTTTATGCCGCACTTTAATCAGCCCTACAACTATGTGACCAGAGCGGGATTAAATTGGCTGAACAAAGAACTGGGATTAAAGGGTTAAATAAACGAGATTTTGTAGATAGTTAATAAAAATCGACCAATATTTTGAAAAAGCTTCCTTTCCAAGGGAAGCTTTTTTAGTAAAAAAATTCTTATAATTGTTAAGGAAAAGTAAGAGCTTAGTATAGAAATTGGAAACGAAGCTATGCTATAGTGTGAAAAAGAAAAAATGGGCAGTTTTCTAAGAGAAGAGAGCTGCTTTTTTGATAGCTTTTAACAAAATCCGCTTCAAAGGGGGAAGATTATGAATTTAGGAAAAAAATTAGGCTTGAAAGCCTTGGCCTTAGGGATTTGTGTGGCCAGCCTTTCGCTGACTGCATTTGCAGCAGGCTGGGGACAGCAGAACGGCAAATACTACTTCGTCGATCCGAAGACGGACCAGAAGGTTAGCGGAAAATGGATTCATACTTCCTCCGGATATTATTACATTGGTGCAGATACCTATATGGTAACGGGATGGAAGAAAATAAACAATGCCTGGCATTATTTCCGTCCGTCAGGCCTTATGGTTACCGGATGGAGAGAAATTGATAAGAGCTGGTATTATTTGAAATCAGACGGAACCATGCAGACCGGTTGGCTAAAGTTACAGAAGGACGGAAAGGATGTATGGTATTATCTGAAATCCTATGGTGCGATGGCGACCGGTTGGAGAAAGTCGGGGATAAGTGGTACTATTTCCTCCCTGAAGACGGATCCCTGGTTATGCAGAAATGGTTTAAGATTGCTGATAAGTGGTATTACTTCGGAGCAGACGGCTCGATGCAGAGCGGATGGTTAAATTTAAACGGGGATTACTACTATCTTTCCGCATCGAACGGCAATATGGAAACAGGCTGGAAGACAGATACGGACGGCAACAAGTATTATATGGAACCGAGCAATGGAAAGATGTCTACGGGCTGGAAGCAGATTGAAAATACTTGGTATTACTTCATTGCAAACGGCAAGATGGTAAGAGGATGGCTGAGAGAGAAGAGTCATTACTACTATCTGGATGACGGAAAGATGCTGGTAAATACAACAGTAACGCTGGATGGCCGTTCCTTCAGCTTTAACGAGCATGGTGTATGTACTTCCGATACATCAAATTTGAACTTTACGGAAGCGGGAACACCCTCATCCCCTGCACAAAGCAATCAAGGAAATACGCAGGGACCGGGATCCGCAGGACCCGGAGGAAACAGTTCTACCAATCCTGGTACGCCAAACCCGGGAACACCTGACCCGAATGGAAACAGTAATCCGGGAACAGACGGACCAAGTGCACAGGGACCGTCCGGCAGTTCCAATGCGAACGGCGGATCGATTCAAGCAGGCAGTACAAACGGACCACAATAAAGAATTGAAGAGGGATTTTAAGCAGTACGGTGTGCTGCTTACATCCCTCTTTTTTATAAACTTTCAGAAGGATAATAACGCTTTTGCCCGCTTTATGTTATACTTTGCATGTTTATAAAGGAGGCCCTATGATTGATGATTATATTGAAGCGAAAAAGCTGGGGGACAGAGCATACAGAAATGCCTTGCTTTTTGGCGAGTCGCCCTACCTGGAAGCCTTGGATGACAAGTTGGACAAAGAGGAAATACAGGGAGAAAACAGACTGGGACTTCTGGAGATTCCTCTGAAAGACATTGTGGGAACTAAGACAAAGTCAAGGCAGCAGTCCTTTGCAAAGAATTTTATGCCTATTTTAAGACCCAATACGGAGTTTGCCAGTAAGTGGTCCGCTTTATATGACTCTGCACGTGAAGAGGGAATTCGAGAGCCGATTCTTGTTTATGAATATATGTATAAGTTTTATGTGCAGGAGGGAAATAAGCGCGTATCGGTCAGCCGGTATAACGGAGCGGTATCCATTCCTGCAACGGTCATCCGTATTTTGCCTAAAAGAACGGAGGAACGGGAGAACAAGCTGTACTATGAATTTGTGGATTTTTTTAAGTCGACCGGCCTATACGGTATTCATTTTTCGGAACTCGGTGCCTATGAGCGTTTTACGCAATTTTTAGGAATGAAAAGCGGAGAAGCTTGGCCCTCCGAGCTCTCTAAGGATGTCCGTGCCGCCTTCGCTCGTTTTTCCGACTTGTACTTCAGCATGGGAGGAAAGAAACTCGGTACAACTGCCGGGGATGCTTTTTTCCTTTATATTACGGTTTATGGTATGGAATCCATTTTGGATAACAATACGGAAAGTATTAAAGAGAATCTGGAAAAACTGTGGAACGAGTACAAGAAATCTGCCGGAGAGGTGGTTTTGGTACAGAATCCCGGAGAAGTGAAGAAAAATACAGGATTTCTGGATCTTTTTTCTACAGGGAATCTTTACGACGGAAAAAATCCTTTGCATATTGCTTTTTTATACGAAAGGACGGTGGAGAGCTCCAGTTGGGCTTACTCTCATGAACTGGGAAGAAATTATATTCAGGAAAAGTTTAAGGAGCAGGTGGAAAGCCGAAGCTGGGAAAACTGCAATACCGATGAGCGGGTGAAAGAAAAGATAAGGGAAGCGATAGCCTGGGGGGCGGACGTTATTTTCACTACCGCACCATTTATGGCGCAAGAAGGGGTAAAGCTTGCTATAGAGCACCCGGAAGTTTCTATATTGAACTGTTCGGTCAATACTTCTTATAATTCTATCCGTACCTATTATGGCAGGATGTATGAGGCGAAATTTTTGATGGGAGCACTGGCTGCTTCCATTACGGATGGAAATGACCTGGGCTATGTAGAGCAGTTTCCCCTATATGGAACGGTTTCGAATATCAATGCCTTTGCAATCGGTGCACAGTTTATTAACCCTTGGGCGAAAGTCCATCTTTCTTGGAGCGGAGTAGAGGGAGCAAGTTGGAAGGAAGAGTTCCGGGAAAAGGGAATCCGGACTATTTCCGGGCCGGAATTCACTAAGCCCTTTGAGCGCAGCCGAGACTTTGGGCTGTATATCAGCCGGGAAGGAGAGTCGAGCTTAAATATTGCAGCAGCAGTCTATAACTGGGGAAGATATTATGAAATCATCCTACGCTCCATTTTAGAAGGTTCCTATCATAGCAGTAGCCTTGCAAAGAGTCACAGTGCGCTAAATTATTACTATGGATTAAAGGAAGGAGTCATAGATGTGATTCTTTCCGCAAATTTGAATTATTCCTCTAAAAAGCTTCTTTCGATTTTAGAGAGAGAAATTGTGGAAGGAAGACTACGTCCCTTTGCGGGAGAAATCCACAGCCAAGAAGAAAAAATACAGGATGAGGGAGCCGATAGCCTCGAGATGGATGAAATCGTAGATATGCGTTGGCTTAATGACAATGTTTTAGGTGAGATCCCCCCCTTGGATTCTTTTACCAAAGAGTCTCGAGAGGCCATTCTTTCGGGAGGGTTCTTACTATGAAAATACTGTGTATAGCAGATGAAGAAAATAAGGGACTATGGGACCACTTTAAAAAAGAAAAGCTGGAAGGTATTGATTTGATTCTTTCTGCAGGAGATTTGAATCCGGATTACCTGCAGTTTTTGGTTACGATGGGAAAAGCGCCGGTTCTTTATGTCCATGGAAATCACGACGAATCCTATTCTTTCAAACCGCCTCTTGGCTGCGAGTGTATAGAAGATAAGGTCTATGATTTTAAGGGGTTAAGAATCCTCGGGCTGGGAGGAGCTCCATGGTACAAGCCCGGAAAATTCATGTTCACGGAAGAGAAGATGCGAAAAAGAGTGCAAAAGGTAAAGAAAGATATTTTCCTGAAAAACGGTTTCGATATCCTTCTTACCCACGCGCCGGTTCGAGGCTACGGTGATATGGATGATCCTGCTCATCGAGGATTTCTTGCTTTTGAGGAATTGTTACAGAAATACAGCCCCAAATATATGGTGCATGGTCATGTGCATGGAAATTACGGTTCCGCCTTTAAAAGGGAACTTTTGCACAGTACGGGGACAAAGATTATCAATGCCTATGATAAGGTGATTTTAAACCTGGAGGATAGGGAATATCCCAAAGAGGGGAAAACGGGTTCGTTCCTCTATGACTTATATAAGCAGGTGACTGCAAAAAAGGAGCAACGCAGATTTCATGATTGAGAATGATTGGCTTACGCATATTCAGGGAGAGTATAAAAAACCATATTACAAGAGCCTGTATGAAACAGTGCTTAGAGAATATAAGACGCAGGAGATTTATCCTCCGTCAAAAGAGATTTTTAAGGCTTATGAGCTGTGTCCCTATGAGAAACTCAAGGTTGTGATTCTGGGGCAGGATCCCTATCACGGAACGGGACAGGCACAGGGACTCAGCTTTTCTGTGAGAAAAGGAACCGCGCTTCCGCCATCTCTTCAAATATATACAAGGAATTAAGCGATGATTTATCCTGTCCTGTTCCGAAGAATGGAGATTTAAGGCCTTGGGCAGAACAGGGTGTTCTTCTCTTAAATACGGTGCTCACAGTGCGCGCGCATCAGGCATTTTCCCACAGAGGAATCGGTTGGGAAGAATTTACGGATGCGACGATTGCCGCGATTGAGGAAAAAGAAGACCCTGTAGTGTATATTCTTTGGGGAAGCCCGGCGCAGAGTAAGAGGAAGATGATTCATCAGAAAAAAAGACTGATTCTTACAGCTCCGCATCCGAGCCCCTTAAGTGCCTACCGAGGATTCTTCGGTTCCAAACCGTTTTCCAAGTGCAATGCATACTTGGAAAAAGAAGGATTAAGTCCTATTGACTGGAGGATACCGGATTAGTTTTTAATTTGTATTTTTGCGCTTTTGGGAGTCCCGGATTTCTTTTCATTACTAAGTTTTCAAGAGGAAAGTTACTGCAATTTTTTGTTTTTTATAGGAAATACTAAAGGAGTTATATGAATATCGTTGAGTTTTTGAAGCTTATAGTTTTTTCTCTTGTGGAGGGTTTTACGGAGTGGCTCCCCATTTCTTCCACAGGGCATCTGATCCTTTTACAGGAAATTATTCCCTTGCAAGGGAGTAGAGAATTCTTTTCCACCTTTGAAGTTTTGATTCAGCTGGCTGCTGTTATGGCAGTGGTACAACAGTTTGCCCTTCGTCTGTGGCCGCTTGGAAGACGAAAGAAAGGAAGTGGATTTTATCTGAAAGAGGACAAGGCAATCCTCATTGGGAAAATACTTCTGGCTTGTATTCCCGCTGCGGTTTTTGGATTGGCGTTGGATGATTTTCTCGACCAACACCTCTATAACGGTTTTGTTGTTTCTCTGATGCTGATTCTCTATGGTATTTTCTTTCTTCTTGTGGAGAAAAGGAATGAAAACAAGACTTTTCAGATTAACAGGGTAGAGGACTTATCCTGGACTCTTGCCTTTCAAATTGGACTTTTTCAGTGTTTGGCGCTGATTCCCGGTACATCTCGTTCCGGTGCGACCATTATCGGAGCAATGCTTTTATCGGTTGGAAGAGTTGCGGCAACCGAATTTTCCTTCTTCCTCAGTGTGCCGGTTATGGCAGGGGCCAGTCTTGTAAAGCTCATCAAGCATGGAGGAAATTTTACCGGTGCTGAGTGGTTTGCTCTCATTTTTGCCATGGTCTTAACGTATTTTGTCAGTATCTATTGTATCCGCTTTCTGCTGCGTTATATTCGAAATCATGATTTAAAGTATTTGCCTACTACAGAATCATCTTTGGCGGAATAGTGCTGCTTTGGTTTGTGGTCTCCCGATTTCTCCTGTAAGAAAACTGTAATAGCACTGTAATAGAAAGAAGGTTGTACGGAGAATACCCATCCACTATCCTTATAAGGAAGTATGTAAGGTGCTTGCCTATTTACATAAATAACAGAAAAGAGGAGAGAAGATGAGGGGAAAAGGAATTATTTTGGGTCTCGCTATTTCCGTCTTGCTTGCCATGCAGAGCTTTGCGGCAACGGAAATCGGTTTGAACTTAAATTGGAAATATGCCGAAAACGCAAAAATCAATACGGGAAAGGCAATCTTGTACACTTCTGACAGTAAGAATCCGAAGAAAATTACCATTGCGGTAAATGCCGGTCACGGTACAAAGGGCGGAGAAAAAGTACGGACACTTTGCCACCCGGACGGAACGAGAAAAGTGACGGGAGGGACAAATGCTGCAGGGCTGACTACGGCACTCGCCGCGTCCTCCGGTATGACCTTTAAGGACGGTACAAAAGAAGCAACCGTTACCTTGCAGATGGGACATATTTGCCAAGAAATTATTGAATGCGGGCTATGATGTACTCTTAATCCGAAGTGAGGAAGATGTGCAGCTTGACAATGTGGCAAGAACGGTTTTGGCAAACAATAAGGCAGATGCGCATATTGCCTTACATTGGGATTCTACAGAAAAAGATAAGGGTGCATTCTTTATGTCTGTTCCCAATTCCTTAAAGAAGATGGAGCCGGTAGCTTCACATTGGGAAAGTCATGAGAAGCTGGGAGAAAGTCTTATTTCCGGATTAAGAGGAAGAGGAGTAAAGATTTTTTCCAAAGGCAGAATGGATATGGACTTGACGCAGACTTCCTATTCCACGATTCCTTCTGTGGATATTGAACTCGGTGACAAGGTTTCCGACCACAGTGAGAAGCAGTTGAATCTTTTAGGGGATGCTCTTGTAGACGGTGTCAACAAGTACTACGGTTTTACTTCATAAAATTTTGAAGAGTCTTAAAGTTTTTTTAAGGCTCTTTTTCTTATGCTTTTCTAAATTATGCCGATATATGTTTTGGAATTTAGGAAGAGAAACTATGCGGGCTATGGAAACTGGGAAAAAGGTTTCTCGGAACGGGATGAGCTCAACCTGAATCCCCTTAACGGGTTAATTGATAACGAGATGCACAGGGATTGTGTAAAAATCTCGTTTTACAAGAGCTATGTCAAGGTGTAAATGTGTTTTGAAAGGATGAAAACCGCACCAAAGTGGCATTGCTTCAAATGGATAGAAAGGACTTTTCTTTCCGGGGCGGCCGTAAGGCCGTAGCGTCCGGGGATGGAAAAAGGGACTGTAGTATTACAGATAAATCCCTATCCCAAGAAGAAAGGTCTTTTTTCTTTTGGAAAAAGCATATTGTATTTCTGCTAACTCATCCTTGTATTTTCAAAAAAGCGTTTGTATACTAAGCCATGGTATCGCTAGAGCGCATGGTCTGTTATTCATAACGAGTATTGCTTGCAAAGTGCACGGTATTTTGTTTTACCAAGCATTACAGGCGAAGCCTGAGACATCTTATTTTAAGGGAAAAAGAGTCTATCCTATGGAGAAGGGTGAGGAAAGAGTATGAGCTATCTCTCAAGTTTATTTAGCCTTTTTGGCGGTCTGGGAATGTTTTTGTACGGTATGACCATCATGAGTGATGGGATGCAGAAGGCTGCCAGCTCAAAAATGTCAAAATTCTTAAATATAGTAACAGAAAACCGTGTAATGGCCGTTGTTTTGGGAGCGGGAATTACTGCCCTCGTGCAGTCTTCTTCTGCGACTACGGTCATGGTAGTCGGTTTTGTAAATGCCGGTATCTTAAACCTTTCTCAGTCTGTGGGAATCATTATGGGAGCCAATATCGGAACTACGATTACGGCATGGATGGTTTCTTTGACGCAAGTTTCCGGTTCGGCTCTCAGTCTTTTTAAGCCGGAGTTCTTTGCCCCCTTGCTTGTGGGATTTGGCGCGTTTCGTTTTCTTTTTGGAAAAAAAGGAAACGACGATCTTCTTGCGAACTTTTGTATTGGTGTAGGTTTGATTTTTATCGGTCTTGAATTTATGAGTTCCGCGGTATCTCCTTATGCGGATTCTCCTATTTTTTCGAAGGCCTTTCAGGTTATGGGTGGAAATCCCATCCTTGGCATTCTTGCCGGTGCGGTTGTTACGGGGCTTATTCAGTCATCGGCGGCTTCCGTATCCATTTTACAGACTCTTGCTTTATCCGGTGCAGTTCCCAGAGCTGCAGGTTTCTATATTACACTGGGACAGAATATCGGAACCTGCGTTACCGCAATGCTATCCTCTGCGGGTGCCTCCCGTACGGCAAAAAGAGCTGCTGCCATTCATCTGCTCTTTAACGTAAGTGGTGCCGTACTTTTTGGACTTATCATTTTCTTCCTGAGCCTTCCCTTTGCGAGTTTTTTTCAAGCTGATCTAAGTCCGGTGGAGATTTCCTTATTCCATACCATTTTTAACGTAAGCTGCACCATTGTGCTTTATCCTTTTGGAGATTTGCTGGTGAACCTTTCCGGAAAGCTTGTTCGGGAAAGCGTTATAGATAAAGAAAAAGCAGAGAACCCGAACCATTATACGGAAGTGGAGAAGAATCTGATTCAGCATCTCGACCTTCGTATTTTGGAGTCTCCCGCTATTGCTATTTCCGCAACAAAAACAGAGGTAGTCAATATGGCCAGAATTACAGCGGAAAATATTCGCCATGCCTCTGACATATTGCTCAATGAAAATACGGCGGAAATTCCGGAAGTATTTGCGAGAGAAACGATTATAGACAATATGCAAAAACTCCTTACGGACTATCTGATTCATATCGGAAATCTGTCTTTAAACGAGATGCAAAAGCTGGAAGTCACCAATATGTTTAACACGATTACGGATATAGAACGCGCGGCAGACCATGCAAACAATATTGCGGAACAGGCGAAGTATGCGGAGGAACACAATATTTCTTTCTCGGAAATCGGACAAGATGATTTACGAAAGATTTCCGATAAGGTTATGGAGTCCTTTGGCTCCAGTATTGATGCTTTTGAGAAGAATGATCTGGAAGCGGTTGTGCGTACGGCGCATTTGGAGGACCAGGTGGACGAGATGGAAGAAGATATGAGAGAAACCCATATTCTGCGTTTAAGTTCCGGAAAGTGTGTTCCTCAGGCAGGAGTTGTGTTCTTGGATGTGATTTCCGATTTGGAACGTATTTCCGACCACGCGGATAATATTGCCGGCTATGTTAAAGCCATGATTTAAGACCTTTCAGTCGAAGCGGAATATTTCGCTTCGACTTTTTGCTTAAAGAAATATAAAAGAGATTGTTTTTTTTGGTTTTTAATTTTTTAAAAAGCAGCTCAAATTTCTTTTTGGGATAAAGCAGTGAAATTTTTAACAAATACGATTTTTTCCCTTGAAAAAAAAGGTTCCGTGCAATAGAATAGACGCTGTTATGTGATAGAAAGTTTCTTTTTAAGCTTTCTGGACCTGATTGAATTTTCAACTAATTTATCTAGGAGGATAAGGACTATGGCAGTTAAAGTAGCGATTAATGGATTTGGCCGTATCGGACGTTTGGCTTTCCGTCAGATGTTTGATCATGAAGGAACAGAAATTGTTGCCATCAACGATTTAACCGATCCTAAGATGCTTGCTCACCTTTTGAAATATGATTCTTCTCAGGGAAGATATAAGTATTGTGACAGCGTTGTAGCCGGCGATGATTTTATCGAGGTTAAGGGAAAGAAGATTAAGATTTACAAGGAGGCTGATGCTTCCAAGTTACCATGGGGAGAGCTTGCCGTAGATGTAGTTTTAGAGTGTACCGGTTTCTATACTTCCAAGGAGAAGTCCGAGGCACACATTAAGGCAGGTGCAAAGAAGGTTGTTATTTCCGCTCCGGCAGGAAATGATCTCCCGACCATTGTTTACAACGTTAACCATGAGATTTTAAAGGCGGAGGATAACATTATTTCCGCAGCATCCTGCACAACCAACTGCTTAGCTCCTATGGCTAAGGCATTAAATGATTTCGCTCCGATTCAGTCCGGAATCATGGCAACCATTCACGCTTACACAGGAGACCAGATGCTTCTTGACGGCCCGCACAGAAAGGGTGACTTAAGAAGAGCTCGTGCCGGCGCTGTGAATATCGTTCCGAACTCTACCGGTGCAGCAAAGGCTATCGGCCTTGTCATTCCGGAGTTAAACGGAAAGCTTATCGGATCCGCACAGAGAGTACCGGTTCCAACAGGTTCCACCACTCTGCTTTTCGCTGTAGTGAAGTCCTCCAAGGAAGTTACTAAGGAGACTATCAACGCTGCTATGAAAGCTGCTTCCGATCCTGAGACATACGGCTACACAGAGGATGAAGTAGTTTCCAGCGATATCGTGGGAATGACCTATGGCTCCCTCTTCGATGCTACCCAGACCATGGTTTCCAAGGTTTCTGATGACCTCTATGAAGTTCAGGTAGTTTCATGGTATGACAATGAGAACTCCTATACTTCTCAGATGGTTCGTACCATTAAGTATTTCGAGAAGTTTGTAAAGTAAGATCTTTTTAAACGGAAATACATATTGTGAAGTTTTGCGGGGAAGCCGCCGGGGTGTGTGCTCCGGCGGCTTTTTCCTTATAAGAATGTTATGCGAAGAACAGAATCGTTTGTTTTCCAATGAAAGGGGAATGATATGGCAGAATTAAATAAGAAATCGGTAGAGGACATTTCCGTAAAGGGAAAAAGAGTGCTTTGTCGTTGTGACTTCAACGTTCCTTTAAAGGAAGGAAAGATCACCGATGAAAACAGACTTGTAGCGGCACTTCCCACAATTAAGAAGCTTATTTCCGACGGAGGAAAGGTAATTCTTTGCTCTCACTTAGGAAAGCCGAAGGGAGAGCCGAAGCCGGAATTATCTCTGGCACCCGTGGCAAAGCGTCTTTCCGAGCTTTTGGGACAGCCCGTTCTTTTTGCCAAGGATGACAATGTAGTAGGAGAGAATGCAAAGAAAGCCGTTTCCGAGATGAAGGAAGGGGATGTTGTGCTCTTAGAGAATACCCGTTATAGAGCGGAGGAGACCAAGAACGGAGAGGCATTCTCCAAGGAGCTGGCTTCTCTTGCCGATGTTTTCGTAAATGATGCTTTCGGTACCGCACACAGAGCGCACTGCTCCAATGTAGGGGTAACCGAGTTCATCGATGGACCTGCTGTGGTTGGTTACCTTATGGAAAAAGAAATCCGTTTCCTCGGACAGGCGGTAGAGAATCCGGTTCGCCCCTTTGTGGCAATCCTTGGCGGTGCAAAGGTTTCCGATAAGCTTGCGGTAATCGACAATCTCTTAGAGAAGTGCAATACCTTAATTATCGGTGGCGGTATGGCATTTACCTTTGTAAAAGCACAGGGCTATGAAATCGGAAAGTCTTTGGTAGATGATGAAAAGCTCCAGTACTGTAAGGATATGCTTGCAAAAGCAAAGAAAAGGGTTGTGAGATTTTACTTCCGGTAGACGCGGTTTGTGCGGCTTCCTTCCCGGATCCCATTGACGACAAGAATCTTCCGATTAAGACTGTGGACATCAATGCTATTCCTGCAGATATGCTGGGACTGGATATCGGACCGAAGAGCCAGGAGCTTTTTGCCAATGCGGTAAAGAACGCTAAAACTGTGGTTTGGAACGGACCTATGGGTGTATTTGAGAACCCGGTTCTTGCACAGGGAACCATTGCGGTAGCAAAAGCCCTTGCAGAGACCGATGCAACAACCATTATCGGTGGCGGAGACAGTGCTGCGGCAGTAAATATCTTGGGATTCGGAGATAAGATGACCCACATTTCCACCGGTGGCGGTGCTTCTCTGGAATTCTTGGAGGGTAAGGAGCTTCCGGGTGTTGCCGCTGCAAACAATAAGTAAGTGCCGGTCGGTAATAGCTTGTAAAAGACCATATTTGGTCTAAAACTGAAGTCTAAGTAAGTGAAATATAGTTTGGAGAATAAAATGAGAAAAAAAATAATTGCGGGAAACTGGAAAATGAATATGACAATCACAGAGGCAAAGGCCCTTTGTGATACGCTGATTCCGATTTCCAATACAGATGAGGTGGATGTGGTGTTCTGTGTACCGTCCATTGATATTTCTACAGTGGTAGAAAAAGTAAAGGGAACAGCTATTTCCGTAGGAGCGGAGAACCTCTACTTTGAAGATAAGGGGGCATACACCGGAGAGATTTCCGCAGATATGCTGGTAGACGCCGGTGTAAAATATGTTATCATGGGACACTCTGAGAGAAGAGGATACTTCCATGAGACTGACGCCGATATCAATAAGAAGGCGAAGAAGGCCCTTGAAAAGGGTCTTACCCCGATTATCTGCTGTGGAGAAAGTCTTGAGCAGAGAGAAATGGGCATTTACTTCGAGTGGATTGCGATGCAGATTAAGGCGGCTTTTCAGGAGATTTCCGCTGCAGATGCTGCAAAGTCCGTGATTGCCTATGAGCCGATTTGGGCTATTGGAACCGGAAAAACGGCTACCGCAGAGCAGGCGGAAGAGGTTTGCGGCTATATTCGTAAGGTGATTGAAGAAGTTTACAACAAGGAGACTGCCGAGAAGATTCGTATTCAGTACGGCGGATCCATGAACAGCGGAAATTGCAAGGAACTTCTTTCCAAGCCGAATATTGACGGTGGTTTAATCGGTGGCGCTTCCTTAAAGGAAGAGTTTGCAAAGATTGTGCATTATAATGCGTAAGTTTCTACTTTATAAAAGTAGGATTAGAAAGTTATCTGAGCGAGGGATGCAGTAGAAAAATTGTATCCAAGTTAGTGAAAGAGGAGAAGAATGCTTGTGCCGATTTTCTTGGGCACAGGCATTTTTTAGCTTAGGCAATATCTGCCTCCTGATTTTGAATGCGGAAATAAACAACACAAAACAATTAAATATGTTAGAATTTCTGTGCAACAATAAATACAATATACAATATGCAAATAACTTGTGAAGCGTCTAAAGAATAAATTATAAGAGGGTATGCCGGAAAAATAGTAGGCAGAATAATAGTAGTGGAAGAAAAGCACTAGAAGAAAAGCACTAGAAGAAAAGTACTAGAAGAAAAGTACTAGAAGAAAAGTACTAGAAGAGAAAGATTCAACTGAAAATGATTTGTAGTGAGGGAGAAAATATGAGTCAAAATACATTTTTACTGGAGGAAGCAAATCGATGTCTTCTTTGCAAGAATCCAAGATGCTCCAAGCATTGTCCGGTCAATACCTCTATTCCCGAAGTGATTGAACTGTATAAGCAGGGAGAGCTGAAGAAGGCGGGAGAGATATTATTTGAAAACAATCCGCTTTCCGCAATCTGTGCACTGGTCTGTGAGCATGAAAAGCAGTGTGAAGGAAACTGTATTCGCGGGATTAAAAGCGTTCCCATTCCGTTCTATAAGATGGAGGAAGAAATTTCCTTACAATATCTGGAGGAACTGCAGTTTGAAAAGGGAGCTGAGGATAAAGAACGAATCGCTGTAATCGGTGGAGGTCCTGCCGGAATGACCATCGCCCTTTTGTTGCAAAGAAAGGGGTACAAAGTCACCATTTTTTTGAATCTCGCAATCAAATCGGAGGGGTGCTTCGTTATGGTATCCCCGAGTATAGACTCCCCAAAAGAATTATTGATTTATTGGAAAAGCATCTTCTTGATCTTGGTGTGAAGATTCGTCCAAATATTTTGATTGGACCGGTACTGTCTTTAGACAAGCTTTTTGAAGACGGTTATGCGGCTGCTTTTATCGGAACAGGGGTATGGAATCCGAGAACTTTGGGAATTAAGGGTGAGAGCTTCGGCAATGTGCATTTTGCGATAGATTATCTGAAGTCTCCGGAGTTCTATTCTTTAGGAGAAAATGTGGCTGTTATCGGCGCAGGAAATGTGGCCATGGACGCAGCAAGAACTGCAAAACGAAATGGCTCTAAAGTGACTGTGATTTACCGTAAGGGGATGGAAAACATGACTGCCAGTAAGAAGGAAATAGCAGAGGCAGAAGAAGATGGCGTGGAATTCCTGCTTTATCATGCTCCGGTGGAAATTACAGATGAGGGTATCATTTTAAAGCATCAAGAAGAGGGGATTTTGGAGGAAGAAGTATTCTTTCCGGCAGACAGTATTATTGTAGCCATAAGTCAGAATCCCAGAGCGAATATTGTGTCCAATACGACGGAACTGGAAACCAATCACGCAGGGCTCCTCCTTGCCGATGAAAAAGGAAATACGACAAAAGAAGGAACCTTTGCATCCGGAGATGTGGTTACCGGGGCCAGAACTGTTGTAGAGGCGGTACACCAAGCTAAAATTGTGGCAGCAGAAATAGAAGAATATTGCGCAAAAAAAAGACTGTAGTAAGCTGTGATACGTAATAAGAGAGAAAGATAAAGAAACGGCAACATAAGAAAAGGTGCTGTAAAAAAATCAAAATAATAAAGTGATTTTTGCAATATAGGTCTGAATGTGGGGTAGTCTGAGCCCGTCGGTACTTGCGAAAAACAAGAGAAACGCAGTTTTTCGCTTAGTATCCGTTACGTGGCGAAGCTAGCGAGAGCGTGCCCAAGTTCAGACCTATATTGCTTAGAAAAATATTTTGATTTTTTTACAGCCCCTTTTTGAATTCTTAGTAAGTGGCGCAGATGAAGCCTGAGAAATCTTGTTCTTTATTACTTCTCCCACGGAAGCTCCGGCTTTCCGAAATGTCCATAAGAAGAAACAAGATTGTAATCTACATTTAAAAGGTCCAAACGTTTGATGATTCCCTTCGGGGTCAGATCATAGCTGTCGAGGACGGAACGCCAGATATTTCCTGCCGGTTCTTTCCGTACCGAAGCAGTCCAAGTAAAGGGATACGGGCTCTGCCACACCGATTGCATAAGCAAGCTGTACTTCACAGCGATCGGCTCTACCGGAGGATACGATGTCACGAGCTACCTTTCTTGCCATATAAGCTGCGGAACGGTCTACCTTGGAGGGGTCCTTTCCGGAGAAGGCTCCGCCACCGTGATGTGCGGCTCCGCCGTAGGTATCCGCAATAATTTTTCTTCCGGTTAATCCGGAGTCGGCGAAGGAAGAACCTAAAACAAAGCGTCCGGTGGGATTTACGAGAACATGGAAGTCCGTGTTCAGATTCATTTCTTCTGCTGTTTCTTTCATGATTTTTTCAATGATATGGCGAACTTCCTGTAAGCTCACCGACTCACTGTGCTGGCTGGAAAGCAGGAAAGTATCGATTCTGTGCTCCTTATAGTCGAAGCTTACCTGTGCTTTTGCATCAGGCTTTAAGATAGAAAAATCATTTGCCAGATTGAATGCACGGAGTTTCTGGAGTGCTCGTGTAGAAAGAACGTAGGGAAGGGGGAGCATTTCCGCACTTTCCTTTGTTGCATAGCCGAACATCATACCTTGGTCACCTGCTCCGTCATTGTCTACTCCCATAGCAATGTCAGGTGACTGTGCGGAAATCAGTTCCTGTACCTTATAATTTTCCAGTTCTTTTAAGCCAATCTTGCGAAGAACACCCATGACAAGACTCTGATAATCCGGAATATAAGTGGAAGTAATTTCTCCCAAGATGATGATATCATAGTCCTTGATACATACTCTGCCGCAATTCTTGCCTTCTTATCGTGTGCAAGAATATCGGTTACAATAGCATCACTGATTTGGTCACAAATTTTGTCCGGATGCCCGTTGGATACCTGTTCTGATGAAAATAACATATAAACTCCTTTCGTTGCCCTAAGGCAATAACATATTGAACGCTTTATGCGTGAGAATTATGGCAATTAAAAAAACCATTGGGCGAGGCCAATGGATCATATCAAAACTTATTGATCGAAACAGACGCTTCGCTCAGGTTAGCACCTTCCTTTTAAAGGGGTTGCTGCGGTTTCATCGCTCCTATGTAGCTCCACCGACTCTGAATAAGGTATTTAATTGTGAAAGTATAGTAGCTAAAACAAAGTTTCTTGTCAATAAATTTTCGACAATTTTTAAAATTAGATAAGGAAGTAAATGGGAAACAAGTGGAAAGAATACATAATAATTAACTAAAGATATTAAAATTCTTTTGAATATCTTCATCTTTTCCTATAATATAAAGACTCTCTCCGTCCTGAAAACGATAGTCCGGACCAAGGGAGACATTTACTTCCTCCTTGTTTTTTATAGCAATAATATTGACTTTGAATTTTTTACGAACATCAATTTCCCCTATAGACATGCCAATCCAATCTTTCGGTAGTTCTATTTCAAAAACAGAAAAATCCTTCCCGACTTCAACATGATCCAGTACATTATCTGAACCGCATCGGATAGCAGTCAGGTTTCCCACTAATTTCTCCGGATAGACCACAGTGTCTGCACCATTTCGAAGTAGAAATTTTTCCTGTAAATCTCTTGCCGCACGAGATACTACCTTTTTGGCACCCAGTTCTTTCAAAAAAGAGGTAACCTCCAAAGAAGATAAAAAATCATTGCCGATGGCAACGATGCAGATATCAAAATGAGGGATTCCGAGGGATTTCAAAAATTCCGGATTTGTGGCATCTCCGATTTCTGCATTGGTAACATAAGGAAGAGCAGCCTTTACTTTTTCCTCACTGCTGTCAATGCCCAAAACCTGAACCTGCATTTCGTTTAGTTTTTTTGCGATATGTAATCCGAAACGCCCTAATCCTACAATTAATATTTGTTTCATCTTTTCTCCTTTATCCTACAATTACATTTTCTTCCACAAGCCGTCCTTTGTGAGGATTGGCATTGGGAAAAACGGCATAAATTAAACAAAGCCCTCCCACTCTGCCGGTGTACATTAAAAATATCAGTAAAGCGTGGGAAACGGAACTTAATTTTGGAGTAATTCCCAGTGTGAGACCTACAGTGGCAATCGCACTGGCGGTTTCAAAGCTTGTGCTCAATAGAGGCAGGCCTTCATAAAGACTGATAAAAATAGCGGAAAGAATGCATAAGCCTAAATACATAAAGGCAATGGTTGTGGCATTTCGGATAACATCTCCGGGAATCGTTCTTCCATAGGCTTCCGTACGAGCGCTACCCTTAAAAATGGCTATAGAGGTTAGAAATAAAACGGAAATGGTAGTCAGTTTCATGCCTCCTCCGGTACTTCCCGGCGCAGCCCCAATCAGCATCAGAATAGTTTGCAGGAAAATGCCGCTGTCGGAAAACTCGGAAAAATCAACCGTATTAAAGCCCGCCGTTCTGGGGGTTACTGCAGTAAAAAGAGACGCAAGAATTCTATTTTTTATCGGCATCTCTCGAAACTCAATAAAAAAGTAGAAAAGAGCGGGAAAAAACACAATATAGAGACTTGTGATAAGAATCAGCTTAGTTTGCAAGCGATACCGGTGAAAATGGAGTTTCTTTTTCGCAATATCTTGCCAGGTTAGGAATCCCAAGCCTCCCAGAAGAATCAGACTCATAATACTGATATTCACAAGCGGATTTCCAACATAGTCTGAAAGAGAAGAAAAGGGTTCTTTGACCCCCATTAAATCAAAACCTGCATTACAAAAAGCAGACACAGAGTGGAAAATACTATACCATATTCCTCTATTTATACCGAATTCAGGAATAAACTGTGTAGAAAGGACTATGGCGAAGAAAAGTTCTGTCATTCCGGTCCACTTTAAAAGGAAAATCAACATTTTCATGATTCCGCCTTGAGAACTTATAGAAATGGAATTGGCCAAAGTATTTCTTTGTGAGTAATCGATTCGCTTTCCCGATAAGAGAATTATGGAGGTGACGGCAACTACCACGCCTAATCCACCGATCTGAATTAAAAGAAGGATAATCATTTGCCCAAACAAAGACCAATGACTTGCCGTATCATATACGATAAGTCCGGTCACGCAAGAGGCGGAGGTGGAGGTAAAGAGTGCATGTAAAAAAGGAGTATAGAGCCCTGTTTTACTGGAAATAGGAAGCATCAGTAAAAAAGATCCTATAAGAATCAGACCTGCAAAGCCTAAAATAATTTTTGAAAATAATTAAAATGAAAGTGCTTCATTATAGAATAATATCCTCTTTTCATGCATTTTCTCTTGGTTTCTCGGTCTGAACAATAACTTTTACCATTATATAAAGTAGAAAGAAAAAAATAAAGCATTATCCCCCAAAGGTCCCACTATAAGACGAAGAAAAAATATGGAAGGTATAGACACTGTTCTTTTCATTTCATAGAAAATATGATACGCTAAGCAAGTGGTCATGCAGGACATGATACAAGTAGATGAAACAATAAAGGAGAGATTCTATGGGATTAGTAAGAGCTGCGGGTGCTGCTGTAAGCACCTTGATGGGCGACCAGTGGAGAGAGTATTATTATTGCAGTTCGTTAGATAACGATACCCTGATTGTAAAAGGGGAGAAGAGAATCGGACCGAAGAGTTCCAATACAAAGGGCGCGGACAATATCATTTCCAACGGAGCCCTTATTGCGGTAAACGATGGTCAGTGTATGATTATTGTGGAACAGGGTGCTATTGTAGAAGTTTGCGCTGAACCCGGAGAGTTCGTATTTGACAGCTCTACAGAGCCGAGCATCTTCTACGGAGATTTGGGTGAAAACCTGGTAAACAGCTTCAAGACCTTTGTGAAGCGTTTTGCTTTTGGCGGAGATACGGCAAAGGATCAGAGAATCTACTATTTTAATACTAAAGAGATATTGGGAAATAAGTACGGTACAGCGAATCCCATTCCGTTCCGTGTATACGATAAGAATATTGATCTCGATATGGAAATAGCCCTTCGTGCACATGGAGAGTTTAGCTTCCGTATGATGGATCCCATTCTTTTCTATAAAAATATTGCGGGAAATGTGGAAAGCTCTTATAAGAAATCGGAGATAGAGTCTCAGCTTCGTTCAGAGCTCCTGACCAAATTGCAGCCCGCTTTTGCTCGCATTGCCGAGAGCGGTGTGCGGTATTATCAGATTACCGCGCATACAGATGAGCTTGGACAGATTTTGAATGATTTACTTTCCAAGAGCTGGGGAAAACATTACGGCTTGGAAATCACTGCATTCGGTATAAGTTCCGTTACTGCTCCTGAAGAAGATGTGGAGAAGATTAAAGAACTGCAGAAAAATGCTGTATTCCGGAATCCGACCATGGCGGCTGCAAACCTTACTTCCGCACAGGCAGATGCTATGCGTGCTGCGGCAAGTAATGAAAGTGCCGGTCCCATGATGGCCTTTGCAGGAATGAATATTGCCAACCAGGCAGGCGGCTTCAATGCCGGAAATCTCTATGCTATGGGGGCGAATCAAAACGGAGCACAGGGAAGTCCCGCAGGAAACAATGCCGCACCGGCAGGAAATTCCGCAACAACGGCTCCGGAGGCTGCGGCAGCCGCTATAGGCTGGACTTGTGCAAAGTGCGGACATGAGCACAATATTGGAAAGTTCTGTTCCGAGTGCGGTACAGCAAAGGAAGAGGATTGGACTTGTCCTGAGTGTGGACATACAGGAAACAAAGGGAAGTTCTGTTCCGAGTGTGGTCATAAAAAATAATATAGTTTATATTGCTCGGCAGAAATCATTTTGCCGGGCAATTTTGAAATATGGCAGAAATTTCTGCTTTATAATCAGGGAGGAATTGGCATTTATCGGGTTTAGTATAGGCAAGCAATAAAAATACAGGAAAAGAAGAAGCAAAAGGGCTCATCGTATTTGTTCGGGAGGACGGATATGGAAGAAAGATTAGGCTGGCTTTCTCCGCTTGGAGAATTTTTATGAAACGGCATGGGGAAAGCATGGAAAAAGAGGCGGAATATATTTTGCAGGAAATCGGCTTGTATCGTTCGTTTTCTGCGCAGACTGTACTTGGGGCCGGGGATTTTTTTAAGTGGAAGAGGATATTTGCTTTTTACATAATCCCAGCAAAAAAACAGCTTATGGTTACCCATCTTTGCCCGCTTAGTCACAAGCAAAAGGAATTTCTTTACGGCTATTTTTATGATTTGGGGAGAAAGACAGAAGCGGAAAAGTACTTAGAATGATATTAAATGCAAGTCGAGTATTCTGAAATATCCGGGTTAAAAGTATTCTTTACTTTACGACAGAGGGAAAGAGGAGTAGAATTGGTGCTTATTGAAATCTTTATGGAAGCCGTTATATATACAGCTTGTTGTTTTATCTTTAAGGCGAGAGCTTATCATAAGTAAAAAGGGCTTCTGAACTGAAGGAGGAGAAAGATGGCACTGATAATTCCGGAACATTACGACCCTCGTCTTTCCGTGAGAGAGACGCAGGAGGCGATTAAGTATATTCGAGATACTTTTCAAAAGGAATTTGGGAAGGAAATGAACCTATCCCGTATTTCGGCCCCCTTATTTGTAGAGAAGAGCTCCGGCTTAAACGACAATTTAAGCGGTGTGGAAAGACCGGTTTCTTTTGATGTGGCTTGGAAGCCCGGGGAGACGGTGGAGGTTGTGCATTCTCTTGCGAAATGGAAAAGGCTTGCTTTAAAGCGCTATCAGTTTAAGGTAGGGGAAGGTCTCTATACCAATATGAATGCTATTCGTAGAGATGAAGAGCTTGACAACCTGCATAGCGTCTATGTAGACCAGTGGGATTGGGAGAGAGTGATTTCCAAAGAAGAGCGGAATGAAAAGACTCTTAGGGAAACGGTACAGAACATTTTCCGTATCATAAAGCATATGGAGCATGAGGTATGGTATAAGTATCCTGAGGCTGTAAAGAAGCTTCCGGAAGATATTTTCTTTATCGATTCCGAAGAGCTTTTTACAGAAATATCCGAACTTAAGTTCTAAAGAGAGAGAATGCCATCTGTAAGGAGCATGGCTGTGTTTTTCATTCAAAGAATAGGAGACAAGTTAAGTAACGGCGAGCCGCATGACGGAAGAGCACCGGATTATGACGATTGGGATTTAAATGGCGATATTTTATTCTGGTTTGATTCCCTGAATTGTGCCTTAGAGATTTCCTCCATGGGTATTCGTGTAAATGAGGAGTCCTTACGGAGACAGCTTGCACTTTCTCATAAAGAAGACAGAGCGACTCTTCCGTATCATAAGATGCTTTTGGAAGGAAAGCTTCCGCTCACGATTGGCGGCGGAATCGGACAGAGTAGACTCTGTATGTTGCTTCTTGACCGTGTGCATATTGGAGAGGTACAGGCCTCTATCTGGCCGGAAGAGATGCGAGAAGAGTGCGAAAAGCACAATATTATCTTGCTGTAACAGCTTCCTTTGCCAGAGCATCTGCTATTTCATTAAAATAAATACCTCTATGGGCTGGAACCTTGAAGAATTCCAGCCTTATTTTTTTCTCTGCATTCTGCATAAAGTCGTGGTATTCTTTGGTCTTTTCTTTGTTGCACTTCCATTCTCCCTTTACCCAGGAAGAAATCCCCTGATAGTCATGGAAAATGGTAAGAGAAGATAAGTTCTTTTCTATTGCAAGCTCTACAGCACGTCTGGCTCCGAGGATTTCCCCGGAGACATTCCGCATCTCTGCATAGGTTTTATCAGCACCAAAGTCTTTATGCTTAGAAAGTTTTCCCTCTCTTTCCATAAAAACCACGCCATAGCCGTAGACCTTCGTATCCTTTTGGAAGCTGCCGTCTACAAAGGCAAGGGCGTCTGTATTAAACTTCCGAAATAACTGCTCTGCCTGTTCCTCTTCGGAACTTTCCCCTTCACACTTTACAAGGGAGCTTATCTGCATTTCTTTATTTAAGACGGGAATGTCCGCTTCTATTTCTTTTTCTATAGGAAAAGAACTTCCTGTAAGAAGATATTTTTCAGCCTCTTCCCGCGTTTTCCATTTTTTATAAATCGCACCGGGGAAGCCATGAACCTGCTTTTTGCAATCGTCCCAATTTAAATAGATTCCGGGCTTTCTTCCTACCTTTACGGTATAATAGTTTTCCACGATACCCTCCTATATTTGAATTCCACAATAGCTTTCAGCTTCGGATTGTAGAAGAAGCTTTACTGCATTATACTATAGGCTGTTGAAATGGGTAAAGAAGCGGAGGCAAGGGATGAAAAAAAAAGATAAAAGCAGTTTTTTTTGATCTGGACGGAACACTGGTAAATACTTTAGCCAGCTTAAAGAAAACCATGGATTTAACGATGGAGCATTTTGAATTAGAGGGAGTGAGCCTTGAAGAGACCGGTCTTTTTGTAGGAACAGGTTACAAAAAGTTTGTAGAAAAAGCCTTGGCAAAGAATGCCGATAAAAAATACAGAGAAGCGGAAAAGTGGGAAGAAAGGGATGAAGAGAGAGCTATGGACCTCGACATGGAGGGAGATGAAATCATGGGGCTCTATGATGAGGTCTGCGAATATTATGCTTCCATTTTCCCGAAAAATTCTACCTATCAGGCGGAAGCCTATCCCGGAATAAAGGAATGTATTGCAGCATTAAAAGAAAAGGGAATCGCAGTTGTCTGCATCACGAATAAGTCAAAAGAAGTTGCGGAGGGCGTACTTTCTTCCGTTTTTCCTGCAAATAGCTTTTCCTTTATTATAGGAGACGACGGAGAGATGCCTTTAAAGCCGGATAAGGCACCACTTTTAAAGGCTTGCAAAGAATTGCATATTGGAGTGGAAGAAGCCGTTATGGTGGGAGATACAAAGACGGATTTGGATGCGGCTAAAAATGCACAAATGAGCAGTATCGGTTGTCTCTACGGTTTCCGTGATAAGAAGGAACTGGTAGAACATGGGGCAGAATATCTTGTTGAGGATGGATTTGCCCTCCTTCGTGTATTAGAGGAAGAATATCAACTCGGATTATTTCAAGTAAATTTGTGAAAGAAGAATGAAGTTTGGAAGATAGGGTTAGCGTATGCTTACTTATCGTGCTATAATACCGATTGTTTGAAAATGATGAAAATATGCTATGGAAAGTGCTTTATGCAGCTTTAAGCAATATAAGAGGAGGAACTATGACACAGATAGATATTATTTCCGGTTTCTTGGGTGCAGGAAAAACCACATTTATACAGAAACTTTTACAAGAGTCCTTAAAGGGAGAAAATGTTGTTCTAATTGAAAATGAGTTTGGAGAAATCGGCATTGACAGCGGGTTTCTAAAGAATTCCGGAATCGAAATCCGGGAAATGAATCAGGGCTGTATCTGCTGCTCTTTGGTTGGAGATTTTGAGACTTCTTTAAAAGAGGTGATTGAGACTTATAAGCCGGATCGTATCCTCATTGAGCCGTCCGGAGTAGGGAAGCTTTCCGATATCCTTTCTGCCGTAAAGACAGTATCGGCAAATCTTCCGGTGCATCTGGACGGAGCGGTGTGCGTGGTGGATTCCACGAAGGCTAAGCTCTATAACAAGAACTTCGGAGAGTTTTTTGATGATCAGATACGTTATGCGACAAGCATTGTATTGTCCAGAACGGACATTGCAAAAGAAGAAAAGGTAGAGGAAGCCATTCAGATTGTTCGTGCTTTAAATCCGAAAGCCAATCTTATTACTACGGCAATTAAAGAATTGACCGGCGAGAAACTTCTTGACATCATCGGCAGAGAGGAAAATCTGGAAGAAGCACTTCTTCAGGAGGTGAAAGAGAAGGCGCATCATCATGAGCATGAGCATCACCATGAGCATGAGCATCATCACGAGCATCATTTTGGAAATGAAGAAGAGCAATGCTGCTGTTGTTGTGGCGGAGCTTATGACGATGAGGATGAATACGAGGAAGAGGAATGCCATTGTCATGAGCATCACCACGAGCATGAGCATCATCATGAGCATCACCACGAACATGATCATCACCACGACGAACATTGCGGTTGTCATCATGATCATGATGAAGAGGATGGGCATTGTCACTGCCATGAAGAGGATCATCATCACCATCATCATGGGGATCATTGCAGTTGCGGGCATGACCACGATGCGGATGAGGTTTTCGACAGCATCGGGCTGGAGGTATTTAAGAGAGTATCTCGTGCAAAGTTGGAAGAGATTCTGGAAGAAATGGCGGAAGGCTCAGCTTACGGCGGTATTGTCCGTGCGAAGGGAATGCTGCAGTTGGAAGACGGTAAGTGGGTAAACTTTGATTTGGTGCCGGAGCAGGTGGAAATCCGTGATGGAGAGGCGGAAAATATCGGAAAATTTGTAGTCATAGGTACTGAACTGGAAAAAGAGAAGATTAAGGCATTGTTTACAGCATAAAAAGGAGCAATATGGCGGATAATTATCAGGGAGAGGGAATTCCGGTATTTTTGATTAACGGATTCCTGGAGAGTGGAAAAACCAGCTTTATTCAATACACCATGAACCAGGACTATTTTAAGACAGAGGGGAATACGCTCTTATTACTCTGTGAAGAGGGAGAAAAGGAGTATGATCCGATTGAACTCGCAAAGCTGAATACAACGCCCATCTACATGAAAGAAATTACAGATTTTCAAGCTGATAAGTTACAAAAACTAGCCGATCAGTATAAGCCTGAAAGAATTCTAATCGAATGGAACGGGATGTGGAATCAGGATGATCTCTATAATGGTCCGATGAGTGAAGCGGTACTTGCTAAGCAGCAGAATCGAGAGCCCAAGTATAGCGTTTCCATGCCGAAGGATTGGTTTCTTTATCAGGTCATTACGATTGTGGACGGAAGTACCTTGAAAATGTATCTTTCCAATATGCGTTCCTTCCTCGGGCAAATGCTTCGTAATGCGGAGCTCTGCATTGTAAATCGTTGTGACAATTTGTCTAACGAAGACATGGTGGAGTATCGTCGGAAGCTCCGTGCAATGGGACAAAATGCCATGATCATGCTGGAAGATAAGGATGGAGAAATACCGCAGTCCGCTCTTCCGGAAGAGCTTCCCTATGATATTAGTCAGGATAAAATTGCCATTTCCGATAATGATTACGGAACTTGGTTTTTAGACTGCATGGATAATCCGGAGCGATATCTTGGAAAAGAGCTTAGCTTTACGGCAATGGTTTTAAAGAGAAAAAATATGCCGGAGAATGAGTTTATTCCCGGAAGAATGGCTATGACTTGTTGTGCGCAGGATATGAGCTTTTTGGGTTTTATCTGTAAGGGTGATAAGAAGCTTCTTTCCGCTTTTTCTACAAGAGATTGGGTCAAGGTCAAGGTTAAGCTCACTTTAGAAGAAAGAGAAGAGTACCACGGAGTCGGACCGGTACTGCAATTGGTGGATATAGCGAGAACCGGAGAAATATCTGAACCGGTTAGTTTTTAAGTAAAATGTAATTATAAAAACTTAGCTTGTGTTTTTAAGAAATAATGTAGAAAGTATTGTTAAATTCGGTTGCTTTATGTATAATCTACGGGTGTTGCTGAAATGCAGTGAGTCCTAAAGGGAGATTGCGTTTTATATTGTTTGGATTCTTCTTTAGAGTAAAATGGAAGATTTCAGACACTTTGTCATTTTGGAGGGAAAAATGGAAAACTATATTGGAGCATTACTGGCAGTTGGAGGAATACTTCTTTTCTTTGTTTTGGCGATTTTGATTGCCCTTTATGTAATTGAGTCTTTGGCTCTTTATACACTTGCAAAGAACAACGGGCAGCAGGATAAGGCGATTTTAGCTTGGATTCCTTTTGTGAACCAAGGATTTTACGGTTTCTTAGCCGGCGATCAGAATATATTCGGAACAAATGTGCAGGGAATCATTTTGGGAATTTTGATGATTATCTTCCCGATTGTTACCGCAAGGGTAGGCGGTTTCTTATTTTATATTGTGGCTATCTGCGGTATCACTGTAGCATATTTCACTTTGAACGGACTTTATAAGAAGATGAACCATTCCGGCGATCCTACTGTTGTTGCAGTAGTATGTGCTATTATTCCCTTGGTTCGTATCATTTATGTATTTATTCATAGAAATGATATCTTTGAAGAAGAGGCTGTAGTTGTAGAGTAAGTTATATCCTGCAATTTAGCTTATTATTGATCTGCTTAGAAAAATATTTAAAGAGACATTGGGCTATGTTATTCTTATGCTTGAAGAGAATTTACGGGTGTAAGATAGACTTGCCCGATGTTTTTTTCTTTGTGGTTTTTGTTTTCATAAACAATGCGGTCTATGCGGATAATATAGCTTGATAAAGAGTTTAATTTGTAAGCTTCATATAAGTTTAATTAGGTTTTTGGGAGGGAAAATGAATACAGGAGCAGTTGATCAAATTGAAAATGAGATTCGTGTCTGGAGTTTTCAGAATTTTGGAAATGGTATTGCTTTAGGCATCAGCCGTTTTATGGGAAAGCTCTTCTTTGCACTTTTGGTTTTCCTTATTGGGAGATATTGTATTCGAAAGCTGATTTCCTTTCTTCCAAAATCCCGTATTTGTGAGAAAATCAATCCGACAGTTCGTCCCTTTGCCATAAAGGCGATACGTTTTGTTCTTTACTTCTTTTTGGGAATGAGCTGTATCAGCATTATGGGGATTCCGATGGCTTCCCTTATCACGGTGCTGGCTTCTGCGGGTGTTGCAGTCGGTCTTGCTATGCAGGGTTCTTTATCGAACCTTGCAGGAGGTATCATGCTTCTTCTTTTTCGTCCATTTCAGGTACATGATTATATCAAAAGCGGAACAGATGAAGGTACGGTGCAAGAGGTCAGCATATTCTACACCATTATCCTCTCACCCGATAATAAAAAAATTTCCATTCCAAACGGAAACCTGATGAACAGCAATATCATTAATTTTAGCTCTGAAGCGCTTCGCAGAGTTGATTTGGTATTTTCGGTAGCAAGAGAAGAGGATCCGGAGAGGGTGGAAAAGGCATTAAAAGCTGCAGTAGAAGGGGACAATCGAATCCTGCATAAACCGGAGCCCTTTTTTGGGATTTCGGAGGTGAAAAATGATGCCTTAAACTTTGCTATCCGTGTATGGGTGGAGAGTAAAAGATACTGGGATGTTTATAATACCCTGAATAAGAGGGTGATACTTGAGTTTTATCGGGAAAACATTAGCATTCCGAATATGAAGTTAAAAACAGTTTCGGACTCCATAGAGGAAACGGAACAGACGATACTCTCTTAGAGGATAAAAGTATTTTCCCTTCTCTCGTTCTCTGTTATACTGTCCTTTGTATAAGAGAATCCGGGAAGGTTTTTCTTAAGATTAGGAGGTTGAAATGGAAGAGAAAGATATAAGGGCTCGCTTACAGATGGCAAAGGGTCTTCACGATAGTGTTTTGTCATTTTCCGACCATCGGGATCAGGAGCATTTAAATCAGGTTTTTGCTGCGATGGAAGAGCTGGTTTCTAAGGCCGGCGGTCTGCTTCTTGCGGCAGATCCAGCCGGGGAAAAGGAGGGACAGCAGCAGATTACACTTAGGTTCTTAAAATCGGAAGACGGAAAGAACTATGCAGCTGTATTTACCGATGAAGAGGAAAGCGGGGAGACGGAGAGGAACAAAATGGAAATGCTCTTCTTCTTCCTGCCGGAGAAATTCTGAATATTGTAGCCAATCATCCTACGGCAGACGGGCTGGTTATCAACCCCTTCAGTAACAGCTTCATTATGTTAAAGGAAGCTGTGCAGGCTCTGCAGAATAAGATGCGTTCCGACAATGTTGAAGAACGATTAAAGGGCAGTATCGGCATTACACAAGCTATCTCTCTCTACTATGAGGAGCAGAAGAAATATACCGATAAGGAGATGCCGGAGGAGGAGAGAAGAGCCGGTATTGAAAAAGTACTGCAGGGATTCTTACAGGGTATGGAAAGAAATGCCCAGCTTCTTGCGGCTATCGTTCCGCCTGATAAGAAAGAGGGAGAAACGATGGAAGGGCAGGTTCTGTTCAACCATTTAACGACCAGTGACGGAAGAGATGCCATGGCGATATTTACTTCCGGAGAAGAAGTTCGAAAGAATAAAGAAGCTACGGCGGCCATTGCCATGCCCATTTTAGAAGTTTTAAAGGCTGCAGTACATATCTCGGAGCAGGGCAAGCTGGACGGCATGATTATCAACCCCTGGTCACAATCCTTTTTCTTAAGCCTTCACCTGATTAAATGGTTACTCGATGCCGGAGAAAGAAGAGATAAGCTTAGTAAGGAAAATGAAGAAAAGAAGAGCTTAACAAAAGAGCTTTCCGAAAATATGATTTTCTCTTCCCTGATTGGGGGAAGCCTCGGTCTTGCGAAGGAAAGAGGACTTATCGAAAAGGCACCGTTTAAGGCAGATGCTTTTTCCTTAAGACCGAGTATAAACAGTATTTACTTTCCGAATTTCATAGCTTGAATGCGGAGAAGCGTTTGCACTTTCCGGATATCATGGAGAAAATGTATGACTGGAAGTCCAAAGGAGTTTATCTTCTGGAGGGAAAAGAGGAAGACAGTATAGAGGCGATTGAAGCGGCAATCATGCGGTATGCAACCGGAAAGAAACCGGAAGAACTTGGTTCTGATATGTCTGATGATTCCGTGCTTTGCCGTATTTTACCCTTCTCCCTTCTTCTTTGCAGAAGACTTCATCAGTTTAGCGACTTGGACAGGGCAATGCTGCATGACGGGGCAAGACTGACTCACAAGAGTCCGGAAGCTCTTCTTATGACGGAGCTGTATTCCTATATTTTACGAAATCTGGTTCTGCATATCGGTGGTGATGGTCTGGAAGAAGAGCTTTCCGCAGCGGCATCCTATGTTGGTCTCTTCTATGAAGAGGAAGAGGCGGAGGATGAGGAAGAAGCAAGAATGAATGAGGAGGCAAAGGCACAGCATCGTGAAGATGTACGGGATTACGACCGTGTGGCTGCCGAGTATACTCGTCTTCTCCCCTTTATGAATATAGAAGAAATAAAGAATAAAAAGGAAGAAGAACTTGTTTTGGACGGTAGTGCGGAGAAGAGTCTTTACGCTGCAGTTTGGACTTTACTGCATACGACATCCTATCAGGAAGCGGTAGAAAAAGCGGTAGAGCTTTCCGGAGGAAAGAATCTGCCGATTCTTGTTTCTACTTTAGCAGCAGCTCACTACGGCTATGCTTCAATTCCGAAGGATTGGAAGGAGAATCTTGCCGGAAAGGAAGAGGCCTATGAGCTTGCCAGAGAATGGCAGGCAAGATGGCTGGATTAATCATTAAATGTAGCTATCTTAAAAAAATATAGATTCCTATAAGGTCATCAAAGGGGCTGTAAAAAATTTTGATTTTTTACAGCCCCTTTGATTCTTTCTTAGCCCAACTATTCTTATTGTTTTATAGAAAAATTGAATAAGCAGATGCTTTTATAAAAGATTAGTACCTTTGGTTGAAAAGTCACTTTGTTTTTATTAGTATTTTCATGGAATACATAGGAAAAATATAAAGGAGCATGAAGATGAAAACGAAGTATGGAAAGTTGATAGGAAAACTGTTTGTTTTTTGTGCAGTTTTAGTATGTCTTTTAGGAAGCGGTACAGTGTATGCGGAAGAGAAGCTGGAAGCTACTTTTATCTTAAATACGGAGAAGGATGATAGTAAGGAACCGGTTATGTCTTCCCTCTCCTTCATTCTGGAGGACAACGAAGGAAACAAGGAGGAGTATGTATCTGAGAACAGTATGTTAGTGGTAGAACTCCTTTCTGACAGGAGCTATATTCTCAGCTTGAAAGCAAATCAGGAATACACTATGTCGGAAGTAAAATTCAGGAATAATGGTGAATATCCGGCTGATTTAGAGACGGAAGAACCTGTAGTAGAATTATTTCTGCAAAAAAAAAGATATTGTGGAAGATAAGCAAGAAGAAAAGAATGAAGAAATAGCGGACAATATTACAATTTATACCATTAAGGATGGGAAAGCCTTAACAGGATCTGCCGTTAGACTTTTCCAATATGACGGTAAGATTCCTACTGTGCTTCGCAGTGTAATAACTGATGCTGAGGGAAAATATGTTTTTTCCGGTTTTCAAGCATTAACAAAATACGAAATTCGTATGGAAAATCGTGGATTAAAATTTGACCAAGAAAGTATCATTTTTCAAACAGATAAGGATGGGAAAGTAAATAAAATAGCCGGAAGGCCGATTCAAAATAAAGACGATGCAGTAATTCGCTTTACAGCTTATGAAAAAAATTCTGAAGCACTTCCTACAACAGATGTTTACTTTATGGTTGTGGATAAGGACACAGGAAAATTTGTATCGGATGTAGAATTAACGGCAAATATCCTTTCTCCCAACTTAAGCTCTTATAAGAATGTAAAGTCCGATTCCAAGGGAATGGTCAATTTCAAACTTGAAGGAGAGGAAGGGGGGAAGCTCTACTCTGTATGTGTTTCGAAAAATGCACAGTTTATGGAAGTTTGAGCCTGATCAAATCATTATTTCTGTAGATAAAGAAGGGGATGTTAGCATAGACGACGATATTGACCCGATATTTTATGTAAAAAAAGAAGACAGACTTTACTTAAGAGAGGATTTGAAAAATGCAATTTCTGATGCAAGAACATATTTGGCAGAGAATAAATTTTCCAATGCAGAGGCACAAAAAAGTCTGGAAATCGTACTTATCGAGGCGCAGAAAGAGTTAGATAAGCCGGAAACAATTCCCTATTATGTAGAGGGATTTATTCAATCTGTGAAAGAAGCGAAAACGAATTTGGAACAATACCTGGTAAAAGAAGAAAAGAAGATAGAGGAAGAGAAGAAAGAAGAAAAGGAAATACAGAAAGAAAAGGTAACAGAGAAGCCTGAGCAAACAGAGGAGGGAACGGGAAGGCAAGGCACAGAAAGAACTTCCGGTAATGCAGGAAGAATAATAGCATTCTCTGCCAAAGGACAGGTTTTGGGGGCAGATCGAGGAACGACTTCCGGTGAATGGCTTAAGGATGATAAGGGCTGGTGGTTTAAGAGAGTAGACGAAAACTACCCGAAGAACGCATGGAGTTATTTAAGTTCCGGAAACAGCTTGGCATGGTACTTCTTTAATGAAATGGGGTATATGAAGACCGGTTGGCACTTTTCTGACGGAAAATGGTATTTCCTTGGTACAGTATCCGACGGAACGCTTGGCGCAATGAAGACCGGCTGGTACTTGGATCCGACAAGCCATTACTGGTATTACTTAAATCCAAAGACGGTGCAATGCTTAGCGGTTGGCAGGAAATCAACGGCAAGTGGTACTACTTAAATGAAGGCGACTCTCGCCCCTTTGGTGCCATGTTACAAAATGAAGTAACTGCAGACGGCCACAGAGTGGATGAGAGCGGTGCAAGAGTAGGATAAGAGAGTAAAGAGTATGGCTTTTTACTCTAATTCTTATAAGTATTTTTTAAAGGCGTGCCAATTCGGCACGCCTTTTCTTCATGATTCGTATTTTAGAGAATCGCTTTGAGGAGGGACTAAAAATCGATTTATATAAAATTTAAAATCAATTTACAGCACTCGTTTTTCATTTTCTGTGTGAATTCCGCTCAGCTTTCCATCGGAGATATGAAGCACCGCTTTAGTTTGATCGAATTCCACAGCATCAATGTGCTCATCCGGTTTATTCTTCTCATCCTCGACAATAGGCTTTTTCTTCTTTTTTTCCTCAATAACCAATTGCATTGAACGCATTTTCAAGGCCAGATGAAACATCTTCGGGTCTTTTTCTCTCAGATACTTTAGATCTTTTTCATGTACCGCTTTTCCGGATCCGTATGCAATTGTGATTTTTAAAATATTGAGTAAAGTTTTTGACTCCTCATCGGAAGACTTTAATTCCTCTTTGGCATTTGCCATATCTTTCAAAATCTGCGCATAGCGTTCTACCAGCTCATTAAAAGCATTGATGTTTTTAGCAGTCTTTTTAAGCCAAGACTTATCCTCATCACTTAGGATGATTTTCTGATTTTTGACTTGAATGTATCCGTCTTCTGCAATCTTTAATAAATCTTCCGGATCTTCCAGCTTTAACTTAAAATCACCCGACGCTTTCTCTTCTCTTAGCATAGCAAAATAGGCGGAATTAATCTGCACGGATTCTCCCTCATCCTTTATGCCTTCTGCATTAGCCTTTTCCATGAATGCTTTGTATTTCCCGCTTATTTCCAATTGATCATTTTTTAGCAGACGAAATTCGGCAGTTTTTCTTTCTCCGTCTACTGTAAAGCTATGAATCTGCCTTTCTACCTGCTTGAAGGAAGTATACGTATTTCCTGAAACTCTGTTCATTCCCATTTTAAGCACCTCTTTATCTATCTATACTTTTATTTATATCGTCAAACTCGGCTTAGTTTATAATTATTGTATTAAAGGAGAAAAATACTGTTCCCTTTTGCATCTAAAACCTCATAAAGGATAAATAATGCTTACCGACTGCAAGTTGACCTTTATGAAACAAGAGAGCAGTATGATGTCTTAAATGATTCTGCCAATTAAAAAATATGAGCCATATCAAAATATGAGCCATATCAAAATTTTTCTCTTGACGAATGAGGGAAATGGATTATACTACAATACAAGACTTGAATATAAGACTTGAATAAACAAGTCTTAATAAAAAGGAGGAAGAGAGTATGAACGGAAAAGCAAAAAGCGGTGCCTTACTGGGAGCGGCATTCCTTATGGCAACTTCGGCAATCGGGCCGGGATTTTTGACACAGACGGCTAAGTTTACAGGAGATTTTCAGGCGAGTTTCGGCTTTGTTATCCTGATTTCCGTTATTCTTTCCGCGATTGCACAGTTAAATATCTGGCGAGTGCTTTGTGTAAGCGGAATGAGAGGACAAGATGTCGGAAACCGTTTGCTTCCGGGGCTTGGATACTTCATTTCCTTTCTGATTGTTCTTGGCGGGTTGGTCTTTAATATTGGAAATGTTGGCGGAGGCGCTCTCGGTATTCAAACTACCTTGGGGATTCCGGTACAGATTTCCTACTTTATTGCAGGGGGACTGGCCGTACTCGTTTTTCTATCAAAAGATGCTAAGGGGATTATGGATAAGCTCGTAAAGATTCTGGGCGGTATCATGATAGTGGTTATCCTTGTAGTAATTTTCATTGTAAAGCCTCCTGTTGCGACAGCGGTAAAGAACAGTTTTGTTCCGGATGCGAAGCTCGGCACATTGGTTCCGGCTATCTTGACACTCCTTGGTGGCACGGTTGGCGGATACATCACCTTTGCCGGTGCACACAGACTGATTGATGCCGGTGTTACCGGAGAAGGCAAGCTTAAGGATATTCAGTACTCTGCCGTTATGGGGATGATTGTGGCAGCGATTGTGCGTATTCTCTTATTCCTTGCGGTGCTCGGTGTAGTGGTAAAAGGTGTGGCTTTGGATGCGGGAAATCCGGCAGCGGATGCTTTCTTCCAGGGGGCAGGAGAAATCGGAAGACGCTTCTCCGGACTGGTGCTTACCTGTGCGGCTATTACATCCATCATCGGCGCGGCCTATACTTCTGTCAGCTTCTTAAAGACCTTCTCTCCAAAGATAGCGGAGAAGGAAAATCTTTGGACTATCGCCTTTATCGTGATTTCCACCTTCGTTATGGCCTTTCTCGGAAAGCCGGCAACCCTCCTTGTTTTGGCAGGGGCTTTAAACGGACTGATCTTACCGGTAACCCTTGGGGTTTGTCTTGTAGCTTCACAGAATAAGAAGATTGTGGGAGAGAACTATAAGCATCCGAAGCCCCTTCTTATCTTGGGAATCGTAGTTGTTGTACTGGCAGCCTATGTTGGTGTTCGTTCTCTTTCGGCTTTGAAATTATTCTAAAAGATTTGCAATTATCGTAAAGGATTGAACTATATTTTGCTGAAAGATTTGGTTTATAATGAGTGCCGTACGCAATGCGTACGGCAGCTCGTTTATCTTCATAACAAGTGCTTCAGGGGAAATCCTGATATATAAGGAAAGTGTAAGATTTTACTTATCAAAAGTGTTGCAAGAAAAGTGCAAGACATTATTTTATAGAAGGAAAAAAATATGGAAAAGGTAAGAGTGGTTGCGGCAGGGGACTCCGCGATCCTGATTCTTTTTAAACAGGAAATCAGCGAAGAGGTGAACCGTCGAATCAGTGCTACGGTACAGCTGATAAAGATGCAACAGATTGAAGGCATTGTGGATATGATTCCGGCCTATGCCTCTCTTCTTGTGGAGTACAATCCCTTGGTAATTCGCTATGAGGAATTATATAAGAGACTGCATTCCATTGTGAAAATGGATACACAGGTCGAGAGTCTCGAAAAAAAGATTTGGGAGATTCCTGTCTGCTACGGCGGAGAATTCGGACCGGATCTTGATTTTGTTGCGGAAATTCCGGCTATTCCGTGGAAGAAGTGATTGAAAGACATTCCCGGGATGCGTATCTCATTTATATGCTCGGTTTTCTGCCGGGCTTTACCTACCTCGGGGGCTTGGAGGAAAAGCTTCACACCAAGCGACTCGATAATCCGAGACTCTGTATTCCGGCGGGATCTGTCGGGATTGGAGGCTCTCAGACCGGGGTATATCCCGTGGATTCTCCCGGCGGTTGGCGCTTAATCGGAAAGACGCCGGTAAAGATGTATGACCCGACTAAGCCTGATCCGATCCTCACAAGAGCCGGAGAATACATTCGTTTCTGCCCCATTTCCCTTAAGGAATATCGGGAGATAGAAGAGGCGGTAGCGAAGGATGAGTATGAAGTAAAGTGGTATAAGGGGGAGTAAAATGGGATTTCGAGTAATTAAAGGAGGACTTCTTACCACGGTGCAGGACTTAGGGCGAACCGGATTTCAGGCGCAGGGCTTTAATGTAAACGGCGTCATGGATAGAAGAGCCTTCCGTATTGCAAACCTCCTACTGGACAATCCGGAAAATGAGGCGGTTTTAGAGTGTACTTTAATCGGGCCTACACTGGAGTTTACTGCTCCCATGATTATTTCCATAACGGGAGGGGACTTCCGTCCGGAGTTAAATGACGAGAAGATCCCTATGTATACCGCAATTTATGTTGCGGAAGGGGATGTCTTAAAAATCGGCTCCGCAAGAACCGGGAGAACCTGCTATATCGCCTTTTCCAATTATCTGAAGGTGCCCGTTGTGATGGGTTCCCGTTCCACTAACTTGAAATGTCAAATAGGGGGCTTTAAGGGAAGAAAGCTGGAGGACGGCGATTTTATTGAGACCCGTATTAACAGAAGAATTTACCTTTCGAGCTTTCTCTCAAGAACGCTTCCGCTCAAAGAATATGAGGAAGATAAGGTGAAGATTCGCGTGGTCATGGGACCGGAGGAAGAGATATTTTCCAAAAAGGGAATCCGGAGCTTCCTAGAAACGGAGTTTACGGTCGGTGCGGAATTTGACCGCATGGGGATGCGTCTGGAGGGAAGCTTTATCGAAACAAAGCGCGGTTCGGATATTATTTCCGACGGTATTGCCCTCGGCTCCATACAGGTGCCTTCCCACGGAAACCGATTATCCTTCTTGCGGATCGGCAGACAACCGGAGGATATGGAAAGATAGCGACAGTCATTTCCGTGGATTTACCGAAGCTTGTACAGAGGCGAATGGACGATAAGATTCGTTTCGAGGCAGTGAGTGTGCAGGAAGCACAGCAGCTTATGCTACAGGAGGAACGAGAGCTGCAGGAGATGCGAAAGGCAATCCATAAGCCCTGTAAGGAAGTGCTCGAATGCAGATTGGCTGCAAAGAGATTATCCATGCTGTTCGGATAGGACAGCTTTACGATAAGGAGAGTAGAATGTTGGATTTAGAAAAGTTAGAAGGACTGGTGAAGATTATGGAGGGCTCTACCTTAAACACCATGTCCATTAAAGACGGCGATTTTAAGATTATGATGAGTAAGCTGGATAATCCTCCTGTTATTGCAGGAAGCGGAGTGGTAAGCAGTATCAGTGCAGTCAGCAGTGACAGCAGTGCAAGCAATTCTTCTACGGATAATGCCGAGGAGGAAAATGAAGTGCATATCACCAGTCCGATTGTGGGAACCTTTTATTCCGCTAAGGGCCCGACTATTCCTGCCTTTGTAAAGGTAGGAGATACCGTAAAGGCCGGGGATACCGTCTGCATCCTGGAAGCCATGAAGATGATGAATGAAATCACGGCGGATTTCGACTGTGAAATCGAAGCGGTACTGGTTTCGAACGAGCAGAAGGTGGAATACGGACAGCCTTTATTCCGTGTGAGAAAGCTGTAAGAGCGCTGAGCTTACGCTTTGGCGTGAGAAGACAAAGCCTTAAATTTTAGTATCAGAAGGCGGAGCTTGCGTTTTAGTTTCAGAAGGCAGCGGAAAACGTGAGAAAGTGTGAGAAGGCGCTGAAAGGAACAGACTTAGTCTGTTCTACAGCTTTAAAGGAGGAAAAGGTGTTTAAACGAGTTTTAGTGGCAAATCGAGGAGAGATTGCGGTTCGGGTCATCCGTGCGCTTCGTGCTCTTTCCGTGTCCTCCGTTGCGGTTTACTCCAAGGAGGATCAGGACGCGCTCCATAGTCGTCTTGCGGATGAAAGAGTGTGTATCGGAGAGGGCTCGGCAAGAAACTCCTATTTGAATATGGATACAATTTTAACCGTGGCGAAGAATATGGGCTGTGATGCCATTCATCCCGGCTACGGTTTTCTTTCGGAAAATGCGGGCTTTGCTAAAAAATGCGAAGAAAACGGCATAGTCTTTATCGGGCCGACTGCGGAAGTGATTGACTCCATGGGAAATAAATCGCAGGCGAGAGCGAAGATGCGGGAAGCCGGTGTGCCGGTGGTTCCCGGTTCCTTATCCGTTCTTTATGATGTGAAGGACGCCTTAGAGGAAGCAAAGAAAATGGGCTTTCCGGTCATGATTAAGGCAAGTTCCGGCGGCGGCGGAAAGGGAATGCGAGAGTGCTTCGGAGAAGAGGACTTTGAAAAGGATTTCCTCACAGCGCAAAGAGAGTCTGCGAATGCTTTCGGACGATGCAATGTATCTGGAAAAGTTGATTTTAGAGCCTCGTCATGTCGAGGTGCAGATTATGGGGGATAATTTCGGAAATGTCGTTGCCCTCGGAGAAAGAGACTGCTCCATACAGAGAAATCACCAGAAGCTTGTCGAGGAATCTCCCTCCCCGATTGTCAGTGCAGAAACGAGAAAGAAGATGATGGAGGCTGCCGTCAAGGCTGCAAAGTCCGTGCAGTACACCGGAGCAGGAACCATTGAATTTATCATGGATAAGAGCGGGGAGTTCTATTTTATGGAAATGAATACCCGTATCCAGGTGGAGCACGGCGTTACGGAGCTACTTACAAATACAGACCTTGTCATGGAACAGATTCACATTGCGGCAGGAGAGCCCTTAAGCCTTAAACAGGAAGAGATTCCCTTCCTTGGACACAGCATAGAGTGCAGAATCAATGCGGAAATTCCGGAGAAAAACTTTATGCCCAGTCCCGGTAAAATCACGGCGCTTCACCTTCCCGGCGGAAACGGGGTGCGTGTCGATACTGCATTGTACACCGGCTACAACATTCCGATGGAGTACGACTCCATGATTGCCAAGGTTCTGGTGCTGGGACGAGATCGAAATGAGGCGATCCGGAAAATGAAGGTCGCCCTCGAGGAAATGCTGGTCCTCGGTGTGGAGACGAATCTCGATTTTCAATATAAGATTATGCAGTCTGAGGCTTTCCGGGAGGGAAAAGTCGATACCGGTTTCGTAGAGCGTTTTATGCTTTCGGGAAAGTAGGAGAAGATGAAGGTTGACTTAAATGCAGATGTAGGAGAGTCCTACGGAAGATATACCTTGGGACTCGATGAAGAGCTGATTCCGCTTATTTCTTCGGCAAATATTGCCTGTGGCTTTCATGCGGGAGATCCCGTTGTATTGGAAAAGACGGTCGGAATCTGTGAGAAGGCGGGAACCGCGATCGGTGCACACCCGGGCTTTCCGGATTTACAGGGCTTCGGCAGAAGAAATATGAATTTAAGCCCGAAGGAAGTGAAGGCAATGATGCTCTACCAGATCGGGGCGGTAGATGCTTTTCTGCATAAAAACGGCGGAAAGCTTCAGCATGTAAAACCGCACGGTGCCCTCTACAATATGGCGGCAAAGGAGGAAAGTCTTGCAAAAGCCATTTGCGAAGCGGTTCTGGAATACGATAAGAGCCTCATTATTCTTGCACAAAGTTCCGGCGCGCTTTATAAAGAGGCTGTAAAGCTCGGTCTTCCTGTTCGTGCGGAGGTCTTTATGGATAGGGCTTACGAAGAGGACGGCAGCCTTGTGGCAAGAAGCAAGGAAGGGGCGATGATTACCGATGAAAACCTCGCCATTGAGCGTGTGCTTTCTATGATTTTAAAGGGAAGGGTGCAGGCTATAAGCGGGAAGGAAATCCCCATACAGGCGGATTCCGTCTGCGTCCACGGGGACGGAGAGAAGGCCCTCCTTTTTGTGAAGAAGCTTAGGGCGGCCCTTACGGAAAACGGGGTGGAGATAAGGAAGCTTAAAGGGTAGGAGAAAATAGAAAAATAGGGAGTGTAGGCATTTAAAAGCTAATGCATGCAACTCTCTCTTTTTTTAAAGTACTTTAAATCTGATATACCTATAATTTCCATTTGATTTTCCGGATAAAGTCCTTTATATTTATTTTGTAACCTAAATTAAGTTACAAAATAAAAAAGGAGCATTTATGAAAGATTTTTTGGAAAAAAGACTGGGAATAGAAATTATGTTGGAAGATATTAACTTTGAAGATAGACTTCCTCTCTTATACATCAGTCTTTATACATTTAAATTGGTCCAAACCTATGGTGTAGAGTGGATTATTATTATTCCAAAAGAGCAAGTTCATTTATCAAAACTAAGAAAACAACATAAACAAATTGAAAAAATATTGAATCTGCATTGTGCTTTCTATCTGAGAGCAGGAAATTTATATTCCATAAATACGATGATTTCGGAAGGGATTCCTTTCTTTATAGAAAATAGGGAGATATACCTGCCTTTTTTAGGGATTTTGCTGCAAGCAAATTCTGAAAGAGAGATAAAACCGATTCAGCGTTTATCCTACCTATGTCAAAAATTAATTCTTACGGCAATATATGAGGATTGGAATGAAATAAATGTTAGCAAAACAGCGGAAAAACTCGAAATCACGAAGATGTCTGCTTCAAGATGTTTTGATGAAATCGAATTTTTAGAGATGCCGATTCTGGGCTTAAAGGGCAGGTCACGTGTTATCAATATACCTGAGGATAAAAAAGCTCTATGGGAAGAACTTAAGAATTTTATGAGAACGCCTGTGATATCTACGTTTTATTTTGCTGATGATTTGCAACTTCCAATCAAAGGTGGGATGTCAGCATTGGCAGAATATTCCAATATAGAAGATAACGCTTATCCAAGCTACATTGTGGCTAAAAAGGATATGAATAGACTGGGGATAAAAAATAGACCTATTTCCGGAAAGATAGATATGCCGGGATCTATGGTACAGGAGCTTGGATATATGCTTTTTTATAAAGCCGGAAATATAATGGATCCTTTGTCTCTTCAGCTTTCTTTATCAGAGGAAGAAAAAGAGGATTATAGAATCGGAAAAGCGGTTAAAGAAATGCTGGAGGAATATGTATGGTGACGGGGCTGTTAAAGTTTAGAGATTATTTTAAGGGCTATACAGGCAGTTATGTTCTTATAGGAGGCGCTGCCTGTGACATCTTGTTTACGGAAAATGCTTCAGATTTTCGCGCTACCAGAGATTTGGATGTGGTTTTAATAGTAGAAGCATTATCTGTGGATTTTGTCGAGAAATTATGGGATTTTATTAAAGATGGAGATTATAGACATATTAGCGGAAGCACAGGAAAACCGCAGTTTTATCGATTTGATAAACCTCAAGTCGAAGGATTTCCCAAAATGATAGAACTCTTTTCCAGAATGAATTTTGAACTTAGAGAACAGAATGGAATTACGCCTATACATATTGAGGAGGATATTTCCAGTTTATCTGCTATTCTTTTGGACGATGATTATTATCAGGCTCTTTTGGATGGAAGAGTTGAAGAAAGTGGTTATTCCGTCTTGAGACCGGAGTATTTGATTTTATTTAAGGCAAAGGCATACCTTGACTTGAGTTCTAGAAAATTACATGGAGAGAGGATTGACTCCTTCGATATAAAGAAGCATAAAAATGATGTGTTAAGATTAGCGGTAGAAATGGCTTTAAATCCGATTAAGGAGTTACCGTTGTCAGTTTACAAGGATATAGGCTTTTTTATTTCAAAATTAAAAGAGGATGAATTTGATGATAATAGTTTGAAGACATATAGAGTAACTACAGAGCAAGTGATTCATAGACTTAAAAGTATCTTTAATGTATAAGAAATAGTTCATGTGGAAAGGAAATAAAACTATGGAATTACTGGATTACTTACAATGGAGAAATGATGTACCTTTGTCCGTTTCCCCCTTTAATGAGGTGGACAATGTCATCTTTTCTTATCTTTCCTATATTGATTTTCGAGATTTGAAGGAGGACTGGAACGGCTTCTTTGATTTAAAAGAGCTTTTTCAAGATTTTTGTGAAAAGCATTCTTTGGAAGAAATCCAGACCACAGGAGAGTTTACGGAGCGAGCTCCCCTCTTACTGCAAGAAATGATGGCAGGGGAACGCTTTTCTGCTACCAAGGTCGGTTATTATGCGGAAGACTTTGACAAGGATAAGGTGAAGCAATTTGCTGCACTTGTCTTTCTCTTGCCTGACGGCAGAAATTATATTTCTTTCCGCGGAACGGATAAGACCATTACCGGCTGGAAAGAAGATTTTCTCATGAGCTGCCAATCGGAAACCGCAGGCGCTAAAGAAGCAGTAGCGTATTTTAACAAGATTGCTCCCGTTTTGGAGGGAGAGCTTATCTTGGGGGGGACACTCGAAAGGTGGAAACTTTGCCATGTATGCAGCTGCTTTTTGTGAGGCAGAGTACAAGGAACGCATTATGCAAGTTTATAATAATGACGGCCCCGGCTTTCGAGAGGAAGTGATTCAGTCTCCGGAATTTCAGGAGCTTTTACCGAAAATTATTACTATTGCGCCACAAAGCTCCATTATCGGGCAACTCTTATCTAATCCTGCAAAGCAACATGTGATTCACAGTACGGCAAAGGGCATTTTGCAGCATGACGCCATGACTTGGGAGGCGGAAAAAGATAGGCTTGTCTCCTCTGAACTGGATGAACTTAGTCACTATGCAAAAACCACCTTGGGAAGCTGGCTGGAAAGTATGGATGATGAAAGCAGAGAGTCCCTTTGTACAACCGCATTTTCCCTGATTGAAAGTACAAATTCGGAGACCTTTATAGAGTTTTCCGGAAATTTAATGAAAAACATGGAAACCATCTGGAAAGAGATGGGGAAGCTTCCGGAAGAGAAGAAAAAAGAAATTATGGATGCTTTAGCAAATTTGATGGAAAGCAGTAAGAAGTCGGCTCTTCAACACATGAAAGACGGCGGACAGGCAGTACTTAACCAAATACAAAGCAGTGGACAGGCTCTGCTAAGCCAAATGAAAACCGGTGGTCATGCGGCCATTCATCAAGTTTTGGGAAAGACAAAGGAGGAAGGAGAGCAGGTGTAGAGGATTTATGATATAGTCTACAATTCTTCCTATCTTATTGAGCTGCGGTCAATAAGCATCCTTCGCTCAAAGAACTCAGCTAATTCTTCTTTCTCAATAAGCAAATAATAGTAGACTATTTTCAATCCATTTTTTAGATCAGCTTTCTATATCCTCCTGTCCTGTAAATTGTCAGTTTTCCAAAGGGAATATACGGAAACCATAGCCAATCCACGCTCGTCAGATCTATATCTGCCATGCGGAGCGTGGGGACAGGCTGGCGGAGGACAGCACTTCATGCTGTTTTCGGGCGGCAAGTCCAAAAGGGATAGACGCACAAGTATCGCAAGGGAGTGTAGTGCCCTCGATGGAACGAAGTGATGAAACATTCTCGGTCGGGCAGTTTTATTTGTTACTCTTTTGTATCGTAAATAATTCTGCCCGTAAAGTAAATTGAAATGTCCATTTGAACTAAATCTTCTGTTTCTAAGATAGATAAATAACCAGAATACAATACTTGATTATACCCATATAATTCATCTACAATTTCAAAGCTATAGTTTTTGTATTTCTTTATAAAGTGTTCCAGTTCTAATTTCTCACCATTGAATTTTCCATAGTTTCCCCATTTGCTCTGCAACATCACGCTGGTAAAATCAAAATCCACACCTTCGATTGTGATGTTTCCCTCGACCTGTTCAAAAGGTTCTGTAAGTTTTTTATATCCGTCCTCAAATTCAAGTACTATTGTTTGAGCTTGCATTATAATCTTTTTGACCCGCATATCATGTAGACTATATGGAATGGGCGGATTGTGTTTATATTCTGTCCTCATGAGACCTCCCCGTCAAATTCCGATTTGTTGCACAATTTTCATATTTAAATTATACAATAAAAAAACTTGTGAACAACGGCACTTTTTTACTCCATCCTGCCCGGAAATAAGCTTGCAAAACCAAGATGTAAAATGTAGATTTACATCATGGTTTTTTCTTTTCTGATGAGTCCTGTCAGAGAGATGGCGTAGTTCATTCTAAAGCGCTGTTATAACAAAGCCTAGACTTTACTATTGGACATTATTAAACGTATTTTTGATGGAGGATCTATGCAGGTATCAACCAAATTTACCATTGCCTTACACATTTTAATTGCGGTGAAATACTTTGAAGAAGAATACAAGCTCACCAGTGATTTTCTCTCTGCCAGTATCGGCAGTAACCCGGTGATTATTCGAAACATCATGTCTCAGCTTCGAGAGGCGGGAATGATAGAAATCAAACGCGGGCCGGGAGGAATGCACATTACCAGAGATTTAAAGGATATTTCTTTTTTAGACATTTATCAGGCGGTGGAAACCAGCGGTCAGGGAGAGCTTTTCAACTTTCATGAGAAGCCAAACCCAAACTGCCCCGTGGGGAAAAATATTCATAGGATTTTGGATGAGAGCCTTCTTGCAGTGCAGAAAAAGTTTGAAGAAGAACTGAAAGAGCATTCCGTGGCAGAGGTGTATGAGAGGATGGATAAAGCATAAAAATGTCCCCCGGAATCGAAAAATATTCTCCCTTTTCTTTCTTTTTAAATCTTTTAGAATGAAAGAAGAGGGATATTTTAGATTGTGAAAAAGAGGCGAATATGGGGAACAGTTTGGTTCAAATGAAAAATATTGCCAAGTCTTTTTCCGGCACCAAGGTTTTGAAGGGCGTGAATCTGGAATTAGGCCATGGAGAGATTTTGGCGCTCTTAGGAGAGAACGGTGCAGGAAAATCCACTTTAATGAAGATTCTCAGTGGAATCTACAGTAAAGACAGCGGAGAAATCTATTTAGACGGAGAGCTTTGCCATTTTCAAAATCCGAAAGAAGCACAGAATAAGGGCGTTGCCATCATCCACCAGGAAATGAATCTGTGTAACGATTTAAGCGTGAGTGAAAATATCTTCTTGGGTAGAGAAGTGATGGATGGGTTAAGACTGAATCATAAAAAGATGGATGAGGAGGCCCAGAAGATTTGGATGATTTGGGCATCAGCATGAAGTCTACGGAGTTAGCGGGGGACCTGAAGGTATCGGAACAACAGATGGTGGAGATAGCCAAGGCTCTTTCTCAAGATGCCAAGATTCTCATCATGGATGAGCCGACATCCGCCTTAAGCAGAAAGGAAATTGAGGACCTTTTCCGGGTAATTCGAAAGCTAAGAGATGAGGGTAGAGGAATTATCTATATTTCTCATAGGTTGGATGAGCTTCGGGCGATTGCGGACAAGGTCAGTATATTACGAGACGGAGAAAATGTTATCTCCGGAGACTTAAAGGATTTTTCCATTGATGACATTATACGACACATGGTGGGAAGAGAAATTCAGGACAAATTTCCTCGAATTCTTTGCGAAAAGGGAAAAGAAATCCTTAGGGTAGAGAGTTTAAATGCCGGCCCCAAGGTAAGAGATATTTCTTTTAGCCTTTATGAAGGAGAAATCCTTGGAATTGCGGGGCTGATGGGAGCGGGAAGAACGGAGACGACCAGAGCGCTTTTCGGGGTGGATGAAAAGACTTCCGGGAAAATCTACCTTTTTGGAGAGGAAGTCAAAACAAATACACCTAAGGATAGCATAGAGCTCGGTATGGCTTTAATTCCGGAAGACAGAAGAAAAGACGGACTTTGTACGGATTTAAGCATACGAGAGAATATATCCCTCCCTAATCTGGACAGCATGAAAAATTCTTTAGGAGTTCTATCTAAGGACTTAGAGTTGAAAATTAGTGAGGATACCATAAAAAGCTTGAATGTTAAAGCTAAGGACCGGGAAATGATTTCCAAGAATCTTTCCGGAGGAAATCAACAGAAGGTGGTTTTAGGCAAATGGTTGGTAAGAAATCCTAAGGTAATCCTTTTTGATGAACCCACTAGAGGAATCGATATCGGAGCCAAGGTGGAAATTTATCAAATTATGAATGAACTGAAGAAGAAGGGGGTAGGTGTTCTTTTTATTTCTTCGGAAATGGAAGAAGTGCTGGGAATGTCCGATCGAATCTTGATATTCTGTGATGGGAGAATCACAGGGGAATTAAGTCGGGAAGAGGCAAATCAGGAAAATATTTTGAAGTTGGCAACAAGGTATGAAGAAAAGGTATAAGCGAGGTAATCAGTTACGAAGAAAAGGGCTTAGCTAAGAAAAAGCGGGAGTATCAGGCTTGAAAAAAATATCTGTTTTGCGGGGAGTGAAAATGAAAAAAACAAAGTAAAAGAAATACTGAGAATCAGAGGAATGAGAGGAGCAATTACTGCTTTTGTGGGGGCTAGTAATTATTTACGTTGTTTTCGGATGTATCAATGACAAGGTCTTTTCTTTACAAAAACAACTTAAATCTTCTTCGTTCCATGGCAAAGTATTTACTCATCGGAATCGGACAAAGCTTTGTCATGATTACCGGGAACATTGACTTATCCATTGGTTCCGTGGTGGGAAATGAGTGCCATGGTGACTGCAAGCTTGATGACAAGAGGAGTGCCCATTGTGGTAGCTCTGTTGGTCAGCCTCCTAATTGGTCTTATTATCGGATATGTGAACGGAGAATTGGTAGGAAAGTTCCAGATGCCTCCTTTTATTGCCACCCTGGGAACCATGTTTGTGGCAAGAGGCATTGCTTATCTGGTCAACGGAAATCGAAATACGGATAACATTGCCAGCATCTTAGGAAAGGATCAAGGTAAATTTTTTCAGGATGCCTTTTACTACGGAAAGATTCTAGGCATCTATACGACCTTCTGGATTGCCTTTTTGATTTTCCTGATTTTCAGTTTTATCTTAGGGAAAACCAAACTGGGAAGGCATATCTATGCTGTTGGCTCCAATAAAGAAGCTTCCAGATTATCCGGTGTGGATATTGTTTCCGTAATCAAGAAAACTTACCTGATTTCCGCGTTTTGCTCTGTGATTGTAGGATTTATCCTCTGCGCACAGGCCGGAATGGGAAATATGGAAGCCGGAAATATGTACGAAATGTATGGTGTTGCCGCCGGTGTAATCGGAGGAGTATCTCCTCTTGGAGGCTCCGGCCTCTTACTGGGAACCTTTCAGGGAGCACTGCTTTGGCAGACTTTGGAAAATGGTTTAAACATGGTGGGGGCTCAGGTAGGTATTCAGCGAATTGTAATCGGTGTAATTGTGGTACTGGCAGTACTCATGGATGTCTTAGTTCGAAACGGAAATTTGTTTTCCAAAAAGAATAAGCAGTAAGTGAGGATTGCTATAATATAGAAAGAGAGGAAAACATTATGAAAAAGAAACTTATTTTGCTTGCTGCACTTTTATCCGCTGCAATGCTCTTTGGCTGTACTTCAGATAAGCAGGATGCTAAAGACACTACTGCGGCAGTGACGGAAGGAACTACAGCGGCAGGAGAGGAAAAGGCTACGGAGGAAAAGGCGGAGAACAGTGGAGAGACAACAGTAAAGGCTGATAAGCCTTATAAACTGGCTCTTATTACTATGGATTCTCTTGACCAGCACTGGGTTACCTTAAATGAAGGGGCTCAGGCGGAAGCAAAGCTCGTTGGCGTGGAAGTAAAGTTTATGTCTCCGGATACCAAGGATGACTCCAAGCAGATTGAGTGTATAAACAATGCCGTTGCAGGCGGCGTGGACGGAATTATGATAGCAGCAAACGGACCGGATGCCATTTCTGCTTCTTTAAAGGAAGCACAAGCACAGGGAATCAAGATTGTTTATGTGGATTCTCCTGCCAATGTAGATGCGGAAGCAAGCTTTGCCACCAACAACAAGCAGGGTGGAAAGACTGCAGGAGAAGAAATGAGAAAAGCTTTGGAAGCACAGGGGGTTATAGAAGGAACTATCGGTATTATCAGTACCAATGCTTCTACCCAGTCCACAGTAGACCGTGACAGTGGCTTCAGAGAGGCTTTTGAAGGCTCCAAGTTCACTATCGAAGAGACACAATACTGTGACGGAGATGCTGCGAAGGCACAGACCATTGCAGAAAACTTTATTACCAAGGGCGTAGTAGGAATCTTTGGTGCAAACGAAGGCTCTACTGTAGGAACAGGAAATGCAATTAAGGCTTCCGGCGATAGCAAGATTATCGGTGTAGGTTTTGATAAGTCTGACAATATTAAGAGCTTAATTCAGGATGGATATCTTCTTTGCACAATGGCACAGAATCCGGATGTCATGGGTAAGATGGGTGTGGATGCATTAGTAGAATCTTTGAATGGAAAAGACTTAAAGGGCGAGACTGTGGATACCGGTGTATCTGTTTTAAATAAGGATAAGCTTAAGTAAGCTTTAACAAAAGAAATAGGAAGGCGGCTTTTAGAATAATCTGAAGCCGCTTTTCTTGCATGAATTGAAGAAAAAAGAGGGACGCATGGAGAGATATTATTTAGGATTTGATTTAGGAGGAACAAAATCTGCTGTCATTTTGGGAAGAGATGCGGGAGGTCCCATAGAAATTTTGAAAAGGGAGGAAATTCCTACTTTTCAGGGAAACAGAAGTCCTTTGGAAACGATAGAATGCCTCTGCAAGATAGGAGAAGACTTCCTTTTAGAAAAAAATATCCAACTTCAATCTACAGGAGTCAGCTGCGGTGGGCCATTGGATGAAGAAAAAGGACTGATTCTATCGCCACCAAATCTTCCCGGCTATGATGAGATTCCTATAAAGCGTATTTTAGAGGATAGATTTCAAGTTCCTTCTTTTTTGGAAAATGATGCCAATGCCTGCGCCCTTTGTGAGTGGAGATTTGGAGCAGGTCAGGGGACAAAAAACATGATTTTTTTGACCTTTGGAACAGGGATGGGGGCCGGACTGATTTGAATGGAAGTTTATATCGGGGAAGTTCCGGAATGGCAGGAGAAGTAGGGCATATTCGTCTTTCCAAGGGTGGTTCCTTTGGTTACGGGAAAGAAGGCTCTTTTGAAGGATTTTGCTCCGGAAATGGCATTAAAGAAATGGCAAGGAGAATGTATAAGGAAAGAGAAGAAGGGGGGAGCTTGGAAGAGCAGGACGAAGGGATTATAGATTTCACTGTGAAAAATTTGGCTTCTTTAGTAAAAGACGGTTCTCCTTTTGCCAAGTCGGTCTTTGATCGTTCTGCCTATTATTTGGGAAGAGGCCTTGCCTTACTTATTGATATTCTAAATCCGGAATGTATCGTGATAGGCAGTATTTATGAGCGATGCGAAGCTTTATTTAAAGAAAAAGTAGAGGCAGTAATTCGGGAAGAATGTTTTACAGAAAGTGTAAACTTATGTAAAATAGAAAAATCAAAACTTAGTGATAATATCGGAGATTATGCAGCTCTTTCTGTTGCTATGGAAGTCCAAAGAGGAAGAGCATAATGATATAAATGCAATGAAGAAGGGCATTAGCTTATAAATGTAATAAAGAAGTGCATAAGGATATAAATATATTAAAGAAGAGCAAACTTATAGTATGAAAAGGCTTGACGTAGAAGATGAAAGCTAAGGAAACAGAAATGAGAGTCTTGATAGCGGATGATGAAGAACGGATATGCGAGTTAATTCAGTTTTTGGGGAATTTTCAGGAGGAAGGCATGGAATGTCTTCCTTTTGCGAAGACTGGAAAAGAGGCTTTGGAAAGGGTAGAGAAAGAACGTCCGGAGCTTTTGATTACGGATATTAAGATGCCCGTTTTTTCAGGACTGGACATAGCCAAAGAAATTGCCAGAAAGAAACTTCCTACCAAGGTTATTATTGTTTCCGCTTATTCAGACTTTTCCTATGCCAAGGAGGGAATACAGGCAGGGGTTTCAGACTATCTGTTAAAACCGATTAAGAAAAAGGAACTGCAGGAAAGCGTTCGGAAGATTAAGGAAGAATTGACTGGGCCAAGTCTGGAAACCATGATGAAAGATATGCCTTGTTCTCATCTGGTTTCTTTGTCTAAAAAGTTCATTGATCGACATTTTGAGGAGAACATCGGTTTGGAGGAAGTGGCAGAGCATTGTAAGGTCAGCGCCTCTTATTTAAGCACACAGTTTAAGAAGGAACTGTCGCTTGGTGTCAATAAGTATATTTCCGGGCTCAGGATGGAAAGAGCTAAGCTGCTTTTGGCAGAAACCAATTTGAGTATTACGGAGATTGCTTCCCGGTTATTTTATTATGATGCAAAATATTTTTCCAAATGTTTTTTTGAGAAAATGGGGATGAACCCCAAGGACTATAGGAATTCCTTACATGAAAATCGGAGCGAATAAGACAGAATATAAATCGGAATCGGGGCAAGGCTTAGTGAGAGCGGAGAAGAATGGTCGGAGCTCCTTATCCTCTCGACTTCTTCGACTGTATACTCTAACGCTGGCTTTATTTTTGTTATCTATTTTTATTATTTACCTACTGCTCGCAACAGGAGGCAGCTTCTTTCAGACGGGAATGAAACTGCTTCTTTTGGGGCTTCTATGTCTTTGTATATTGACACTTGCTTATTTTTATTACGATATTCTCAGACCTTATAAAACTTATCAGTCTACACTGCGAAGAGTCTTGGAAGGATATAGTGAAGTGAAGGAATTACAGAAACTTCCGGTTTATTTGACAGAGGAAAGTTATGAAGAATACCATTATATTTCGGAAATCCTCAGCGCTAATCAGATTATAGAGGAAGGGGAGAAGATGGCTTACATTCAAAAACCTGCAAAACCAGATGAACCCTCATTTTCTCTATAATATTCTGGAAAATATTCGCTCGGAAAGTCTTTTAAACGGTTTGGAGTCAGTGGCAAACATGGCAGAGCTTTTGGGCGATTTCTATCGCTATACCATTTCCCAAGAGGAGAACTTTGTTTCTTTAAAAGAAGAGCTGGACAATGCTGAAGTATATTTTCAAATTCAGCGATTTCGGTTTTCAAAAAAATTAGAATTGAAAGTTAAGGTACAAGAGAATTTGTTATTGCTAAAAGTACCAAGAATTTTACTGCAACCTATCGTGGAAAATAGTATTGTGCATGGCTTAGAGGGAAGAGAATCTGGGGGGAAGGTAGAGATTTCCATTAGCCGCAGTAATCAGCATGTTTATATTCAAGTCTCCGATGACGGCATTGGCATAGAGGAGGAGAAGCTAAGGCAGATAAATGAAGATCTTCGGAATATCCGTAGAGGATTTCAAGGAGGCGTAGTGGGAAAAGGCGGTATGGGTAAGGCCGGAATGGGAGTTTCTCTCCTGAATATTCAGGAAAGAATCCATTTGCTTTACGGACGGGAATACGGTTTATATTTGCAGTCCTTAGAAAATTCCGGAACGGATGTGTGCATGGTACTTCCCCGGGAGCTTTCCGTAAAGCAAGAAGAGGAAAGTTTTATCAGTGAAAGTCTGGATCTTTTGTCCGAGAAAGAAAATGCTTTGATTATTAACACAATCAGTACTAAAGAGCCGGAAAAAGAAGAACTTCTCTTTGCTTTAGAGCTGTATCTGTCTGAGGGAAATCGATTTACTGTAGAAAATTTATCCTTCCAGCTTTTTTCCGGAGAAAGCTTAATGTTTTTATCTTTGGACAAAGCTATTCCCAAGGATTTGATTATAGCCTTGAACGCTGAGAAAGAGCCGTATTATGGCTGTGTAAAGTCCTATGAGAACAAGATGAAAATTTTCCCAAAGGTCTGGATGGTAGGAGATGGCAGTTCCTTAATAGAGGGGCAGACTGTGCTTTCTAATCTTTTTGTCTATCAGCCGAAATATCCTCATTTTCTCCTTCGAAACAAAGAATTGATTGCCGAATATAAAGACTTGTTTCCGGAACTTTCCAAAGAAATTCCCTTCCGGGAGCAGGTGGAAGCTTTGGAAGGAAAACAGAGAATTTTAGTAGAAATCATGAAAGGACTAATTGCAGGGGCCAGAGTCTTTGCTCTATGGGAAGTCCATCTAGGGAAAGAAGATGAGAAAGAGCTTTATGCCCATATAGAAAAATGGAAGAAAGAAGGCTATGCCTTTTTGTTTTTCTCTTCGGAGCCTTCGGATGCTGAAAAGCCCTGTGAGCGATTGGGGATTTGGAAGGAGAGGAGAATATTGAAGGTGATTACTAATTCACTGTAAAGGGGTCTTTTACCATGGTAAAAAGGAAATACATTGTTTTTTTCTTCGCTTGCCAAGTCTGGTGCATTACGGTATTTTTATACGGGGATTGGGGCTTCACTTTTTTTCTTGCGGGAGTCCTTTTCGATTATCAATTATGAAAATGTAAAGAGGGTAAAGATTGGAGGTATTATGCAGCATCAAATTTTAGGAGATAACGATTGTCCTATTTTGGAAATCTACTTAAATGCGGGAGAAGCGGTGAAAAATTGAGCGTGGTTCCATGGCCTATATGTACGGTGTGGAATTACAGGGGAAAAATGAATTCCGGCTCAAACGGAGGCGGTCTCGGCGGTTTACTTAGCGCAGTAGGAAGAAGCCTTGCCAGTGGCGAAAGTATGTTTATTACTGAGGCTAGAGGCGTGATGAATGGCGGAAGAATCGGTGTTGCTCCCTCCATTCCCGGAAAAATTGTCTGTTTACCAATTGGAGAAAGGCAGTATCGCTTAAATACCGGCGCCTTTTTGGCAGGAGACTATTCAGTGGGCTACTCCATGAAGATGCAGGATATCGGGAAAGCTTTCTTCGGTGGAACCGGTGGACTCTTCGTAATGGAAACGGAAGGACAGGGAGATGTCTTTGTCAATGCCTTTGGGGACCTCTTGGAGTTGGAAGTGCATCCTGATTCTCCGATGACGATTGACAATGACCACGTGGTAGCTTGGGACAGAAATCTGGACTATCATATTTCCGTGGCTTCCGGAACTTTCGGCTTTACTACAGGTGAAGGTCTGGTAAATCGTTTTGTAGGAGAAGGAAAAGTCTATATTCAGACCAGAAACTTAAGCAGTCTGGCTTCGGCATTACCTCTTGCCAGACTGAATAAGAACAGCGGAAAAGGTGGATTTTCATTCTAAATACAGTAAATAACTAAAAAGGGAACTCCTTCCAATGATGTACCGGCCCTAATCGTTAGACCTGAAACTCTAACGATTGGAGAGCGGTACATTAGGGGGGAGTTTTTTATATGGCTTAAATAATGATGATAATACGGAAATTTTTTGTGAAGAAACTAAGCTACAATGCAATCCTTTTCCATATAATAACAAATTGATTTTATGAATTTCTTAGTTTTTTATAAGATTTCCGTTGATTGACTTTAAAAATGAAAGTGTTAAAATATGAAAACGGTTTTCATTTTAAGGCAAAGAAAACGAGAAAATTCTGGAGGAAAGTATGGCGGAAAAAACCATTTATAAAACCCAACATAAAGAGGAGCTTTATCCTATCTTTCCACTTGTCCGGGTATGCACTTTACGGTATCGGATCTAGTTTCTCATTTTCGGGAGGAGGGAAAACCAATCGGCACAACCACGGTCTATCGCCAGTTGGAGCGACTGTGTGTAAAAGGAGTGGTAAACAAATACATCATTGACCAGAACAGTCCGGCCTGCTTTGAGTATGTCGGGGAGAGGGAAAGGGCGGAGGAAGCACATTCCTGCTTTCATTGTAAATGTAATGTCTGCGGAAAGCTCATTCATTTACACTGTCATGACCTGGAAAGCATGATGCAGCATCTTCTTACGCACCACGGTTTTCATTGGGATTCCAAGAAAACCGTCTTCTATGGCTTATGCGAAGATTGTGCCAAGAAAGAGGAGCAGAACAAACTATAGTATTTCCAAGAAAGGAGCCTCAAGATGAGACTGAAAAAATGCATTTTGGCGGGAGGAATCATGCTTTCCACTGCCGTACTGTTTGCCTGTGGAAACAAGAGCGGTAAAGAAATGGAGACGACAGCCGCTGCTGTAACAACCGATGCGGAAAAGAGTATGGAAACCGAAAAAAGTACGGATAAGCCCACAGAAGGAAAAAAGTTACAGATTGTGACCACAAATTTCCCCTCCTATGATTTTGCCCGTGCCATTACCAAAGAAGATGCGGATGTCACCATGCTCGTTAAGCCGGGTGCGGAAACACACAGCTTTGAACCGAGTCCGCAGGACATTATCACCATTCAGAATGCGGATCTCTTTATCTATACCGGCGGAGACAGCGACGAATGGGTAGACGGAATTTTGGAATCTATTTCGGATAAAAACTTTCATGTGTTTAAGATGATGGATGCCGTAAATCTCATTGAAGAAGAGACGGTAGAAGGCATGCAGGAAGAAGAGCATGAGCATGCGGATGCAGACCATGGAAATGAGGAAGCAGACCATGAAAAAGCGGATCAGGCAGAAGAGCATGAAGAGGAAGGTCCGGAAATGGACGAGCATGTTTGGACTTCCCCGAAAAATGCCATTACCATTGTAGAAAAGCTGGAAGAGACTCTTTCCGGACTTGATGAGAGCCATAAAGACAGTTTCAAGGCAAACAGTGAGTCTTATGTTAAGGAACTTGAAGAGTTGGACAAGAGTTTCAAAGAGGTAGTGGATAGCGGAAAGAGAAAAGAAATCATTGTGGCGGATCGTTTCCCCTTTGCTTATTTCTGTAAGGAGTACGGCTTAAGCTACTTTGCCGCATTTCCGGGATGCTCAACCGATACACAGCCTTCTGCGGCAACCATTGCCTTCTTAACGGATAAGGTGAAGGAAGATAAGATTCCGGTTGTTTTCCATATCGAAATGGGAAATGAGGATATGGTCAATGCCATCAGTAGAGATACAGGAGCAAAGAAGATGCTTCTTAACTCCGTGCACAATGTTACAGACAGCGATTTTAAGGCAGGAAAGACCTATGTGGATCTGATGAAGCCGAATGTAGATGCTTTAAAGGAGGCGTTAAACTAGATGTCCTATATATCCCTAAACAATGTTGGATTTTCCTACGAGGGAAAGACGGTATTGTCCGATGTTCATTTCTCTGTAGAAAAAGGTGACTACCTTTGTATTGTTGGGGAAAACGGCGCAGGAAAAAGTACCCTTTTAAAGGGACTTTTGGGCTTAAAGAAAGTGAGTGAAGGAAGCATTGTCTTCGGAGACGGTTTAAAGGCAAATGAAATCGGCTACCTTCCCCAGCAAACCGAAAGCCAAAAGGATTTTCCCGCCAGCTGTTATGAGGTAGTAGAGTCGGGTAGATTAAATAAACTTTCGTTTTTCCCTTTATCGAAAAGAAGATAAGAAGAGTGTAGAAGACGCTATGGAGTACTTAAAGGTGACAGATCTGAAGAAGTCCTGCTTCAGAGACCTGTCCGGCGGACAGCGGCAGAGGGTTCTTTTGGCAAGAGCCCTCTGTGCCAGCGAGAAGCTCCTTGTTGTGGATGAGCCGGTTGCAGGACTGGATCCTTTGGCACAAAAAGAGCTCTATGAAATGCTCAATAAGTTAAATAGAGAAAAGGGGATGACCATTATCATGGTCTCTCATGATGTAAAGGAAGTGGTGCAGCATGCTAAAACCATTCTGCACCTTGACCGCACGCAGTGCTTTTTCGGAAGTACGGAGGACTATCTTTCTTCGAAGTGGGGAAAACTTTTGGTAAAGGAGGAAGAAAATGCTTAATTCTTTACTGAAGATGTTCCAATACGACTTTATGATTCGTGCTCTCGTGGTGGGAGGTCTGGTTTCCTTGTGCTCCGCCCTTCTTGGAACAAGCCTTGTTTTAAAGCGCTATTCCATGATTGGAGACGGTCTTTCCCATGTGGGGTTTGCGGCATTGGCCATAGCTTATGCCCTCAATTTTGCACCGATGTCGGTATCCATTCCGGTCTGTGTGATAGCGGCATTTTTCCTCCTGCAGCTGGAAGAAAGCTCCAAAATAAAGGGAGACGCGGCTACGGCACTGCTTTGCAGCGGGGCTTTGGCGGTAGGCGTTATGACGATATCCTTAACTTCCGGAATGAATACGGATGTATGCAACTATATGTTCGGCTCCATCCTGGCTATCAGCCCTTCGGATCTTCGACTTTCCGTCGTTCTTTCCGTGGTTGTTTTGTTCTTATACATTGTATTTTACCCGCGTATTTTTGCGGTAACCTTTGATGAAAGTTTTGCGAAGGCCAGCGGCACCAATACACGCTTTTACAATATGGTTCTAGCGCTTCTTACCTCCATTACCATTGTGCTCGGTATGCGAATGATGGGAACCTTGCTGATTTCCAGCTTGATTGTATTCCCTTCCATTACGGCGATGCGAGTTTGCAAGAACTTTTTATCTACTATTATACTGGCGGCTGTTCTTTCACTCTTCGGATTTATTGTCGGAATCAGCCTGTCCTTTTTGTACAGCATTCCCACAGGTGCTTCGATCGTAATAGTAGATATGATTTTGTTTTTTATTTTCCTGGGCGTGGAAGCGGTACGTAATCGGAAAAGCTAGGAGGTTGGAAATGGAAGGGCTATCTGAAAAAAACAGTAGAAATAGCAATGCGAATAGCAGATTGTACAAGCGTTTCATAAAGTCAGCCATAAGCTGTAATTCTGCTTATAAAAAGATGTTTTTAGTACTATCTCTTTTTGTACTTTGCTTATCTTTTACTTCCTGCAAAAAAGAGAACAATATCAGAAAAGTGAGTAATACGGAAGGTGCTGAAGGCACGGAGACAGTGGCTTCCTCTATTTCGGAAGAGGAGGCTCTCAAGCAGGCTAAGGAATTGGAGAGCTTGGAGCAAAAAGAGCAGGAATCTCTGGATAAGGAATATGGGACTGTAAGTTCTACTGAAGAAAGTAAGGAAGAGGGACAATACCCTTATGACGACTACCCCTATGATCCGAAAGAGGATAGGGGAAAGGTAAATCTTGAAAAGCCGGATATTGTGGTGGGAGATAAGCATTATGCCACACAGATTAATGACTGGTATATAAACTTTCAAGATTATGAGGGGAAGACTGTCAGCATTGATGGCTATTATATGAACTTCGGTGGCTATACACTGGTTGGAAGAATGGGTCCATCCTGCCCGTATTGCACCGGGGGCTATGTGAATTTTGAGTTTAAGACTGATCTTGACTTATCAAAATTAAAATCGGAAGAATCTTGGATTCGGGTAAAAGGAATCCTCCGAAAGGGAAAATATTCCATTTCGAAGGATGTGTCGCAGCTTATCTACTATATTGAAGCCTTGGAAGTGGAAGAGCTTCCGGAGGTAGGGGTAGATACGGTGGCGGATTAAAATATGGCGGGAATCGGTGACTTCGTTTATTCAGCTTATACGGATAAACGAAGCGAAAAAGATAGTATTGGAAGATAGACAGTACTAGTCTAAAAACTGTAAGTATTCCTCAATGGGAATAGTTTTCTCGTCATGATTTCTTTCTTGGAAGACATCCAAAATGCAGTTCATTTTCTGAAGAGCCCAGTCTCCGGCGGAAAGAAAATTCTTCTCATCTAGATATTTTCCGATAAAAAGGGAAGAGAAGAGGTCTCCGGTACCTCCAAGATTCAGATTTTTTTCTGTATAAGGGAGAATGTGAAATTCTTGTGTATTTTCTTCATAAAGAAAAATACAGGGTTCTTCATCAATCTTCATGCTGGTAATACAGATGCTTTTTGCTCCTCTTGCAGTTAATGAATAGACAAGTTCCTTTGCCTTGTCTAAGCGAAAGGAGTCCGGAATGTTTTCGAGGTCTGCCAAAAGGCAGGCCTCTGTTTTATTCGGTAAAATGCAATCTGCGACCTGCATCAGTTTTTTTCTGCTTTCAATGTCCCTTTTTTGAAGGCCGTTATAAAGTTTTCCGTGATCTGCCATAATGGGATCAAAAAAGATATAATGCCCTTTCTCTTTTTCCTCTTTTGCAAATTGATAAATACGCTCTGCTTGCCTTTCTCCAAGGACAAAGCCGATAAAAAGAGAAGGAAAAGAAAAGCCTAGCTCCTTCCAAATGCTAAGGCTATGAAAGAGGTACTCTGTTGTATCCAGTATTTCCGCCCTTCCGTAATTTAAGGTATTCGATACCAGAGCGGTCGGAAGGGAAAAGACGTCATAATGGAGCTTTTCCAGTACGGCAGAGGCCATTCGTAGTGCTACCGTACCGTAAGAGGGAGAGTCGCTTAAGAGTAGGATGGACTTTGCTTTATTTGATTTATCGTGCATAATTGTCTCCGTTTTTCTATGTAAGGCTTGAAAAAAATACAAGAAAGAGTATAACGCATTTTTATAAGAATAATACATTTTCAATCACCGGAGAATTATTTTTTTGTTGACTTGACATTGTATTGAATACAAATTAAAGTAGAAACAAAGAAACAAAGAAACAAAGAAACAAAGAAACAAAGAAACAAAGAAACAAAGAAACAAAGAAACAAAGAAACAAAGAAACAAAGAAATGGATGTAATAAAAAGCAAAGAAGATAGGAATAAGAGGGCAAAAGATGGGGAATGTGTTAGAAAGAGAAAAAGCATTTGAGGTTAAAAAATTGCGTATTTCTGCGAAAAGACAGATTACTATTCCGCAGAAATTTTATTCACAATTGGGTTTTTCTCATGGTGCAGAGTGTGAGATACGAGGGGAAGAGCTGATTATTCGTCCGATTCGAGAGGGGGGAGGGGAATTTGCTGAAGAAATTCTTTCGGATTTGATTAAAGAAGGGCTTTCGGGAGAAGAACTCTTACAGGCTTTTCGGAATAGACAGAAGGAAATTCGCCCGACAGTTGAAGCTTTGCTGAAGGATGCGAAGAAAGTTGCCGAAGGGAAAGCTCCATACTATACACTGCAAGAAGTTTTTGGTGAGAAGGGAGAAAAATAGGAATGCCGGAACTTCGCTTTCTTCCCGCTGCGGGTAAATATTTTAAAAAGCTGAAAGAAAAAGGGCTAAAAGAAAAGTTTAATCAGGCGATTCAAAATATTTTAGAAAATCCCTTTATTGGAGAAGCAAAACATGGCGACTTAGAGGGCATATATTGTTTAGATGTATTCTATAATAAGACAAATTATGAATTGGCCTATGTGATTTATCAAGAGGAGGATCAAGTTATTATCGTCATTATGGTCGGGACACGTGAGAATTTTTATGAAACCTTAAAGAGATATAGGAACTAATTATTCACTTTTTTTTGATTTTTCTCTGTATGCTTATTTTTAAAAATACGGTTATAGAAGCTATACCGACAATCTATGGCAGAGGGAGGGAAACCCCCTCTGTCTTCGTTTACACATCTCCTCTTCTGTGTTAGAGTAAAGCCTTGCAATATAAAAAGGAGGTTATTATGAAGAAAAGACTATTGGCAACTCTTTGTTTAGCATCCGTGCTTTCTTTAGCGGCATGTTCCAAGCCTGTGGAGAAGGCAGAGAGTAAGGGAGAAGAAAGTGTTTCCGTAGAGGAAAAGGGGACAGAAGCAAGGGAAGAAGAAAAGACAGAAGGAAAGGGAGCTGCAGGAGAAGAAAAGACCTATAAGGTAGGTATTTTAAAGTTTATGGATCACCCTTCACTCAATCAGATTGAAGACAGCCTTACCGAGGAGTTGGACAGCCTTTCCAAGGACGGTGTAAAGTACGAGTATAAGGAGTACAGATTAAACGGGCAGGGCGATCCTTCCGTATTAAACCAGATGACAGCGCAGCTCCTTGCGGATAAGGTGGATGTTATTGTTCCGATTGCGACTCCAGCGGTACAGGTGGTGCAGTCCGGTACAGAAGGAAAGAATGTTCCCATCGTTTTCTCCGCAGTATCGGATCCCGTTTCCGCAAAGCTTGTAAAGTCCATGGAAGAGCCGGGAGCTATGATTACCGGAACCTCCGACTATTTGAATACGGATGCCATTATGAATCTGATTTTTGCGGCAAATAAGGACGCAAAGAAGATTGGACTGCTTTACTCAAAGAGTGAGGACTCTTCCAAGGCTCCTATTGAAGAAGCAAAGAAATTCTTAGCGGATAAGGGTGTGGAAGTGGTAGAGAAGACCGGAACGACTACCGATGAAGTAAGTCAGGCGGTAGATGCCCTTATTGCAGAAAAGGTGGATGCTATTTTCACTCCGACGGATAACACAATCCAGAAAGCGGAACTCAGCTTCTACGAAAAATTGCAAAAGGCGAAGATTCCCCACTACGGTGGAGCCGATTCCTTTGCTTTAAACGGTGCTTTTGCCGGCTACGGTGTAGATTATGTACAGCTTGGAAAGGCAACAGCGGATATGGTGGATGAGGTCTTACGCGGAGGAAAAGAAACGGCGACTCTTCCTGTACAGACCTTTGACAACGGTATTGCGACTGTGAATACCGATACAGCGGAAAAGCTCGGATTTTCCATGGATGAGTTAAAGGAAGTCTTTAAGCCCTACTGCACAAAGGTGGAAGAGATTACAACCAAGCAGGAATTTGCAAAATAAATTTTTGTATGGAATTCTGTGCTGAGAAGATAGCACTGCTATATTGATAAGTGGTACAGGATGAATCTGAGAACAATTTTTATGCCGAAGCGGAGTGGAAACGACGCTTCGGCATTCGAGTAACATAAAACAAATTCGAGTAACATAAAACAAATTCGAGTAACATAAAACAAATTCGAGTAACATAAAACAAATTCGAGTAACATAAAACAAATTCGAGTAACATAAAATAAATTCGAGTAACATCAAGTAAATTCAAGTAGATTAATTAGAATAAGTAGGATGAGTATGGCTGAATTTTTTACGATAGGAATCATGAAGACTGCTTTGGAAATCGGGCTTATTTATGCGCTGGTTGCTATGGCTCTTTTTATTTCCTATAGTATCTTAAATATCGCGGATCTTTCCACGGACGGATCCTTTACGCTCGGTACTGCGGTATCGGCAGTGTTTACGATTTCCGGGCATCCCATACTGGGGATTTTTATGGCAATGCTTTCCGGCTCTCTTTCGGGCTTTTGCACCGCTTTTTTGCAAACGACTCTGGGAATTGAAAGTATCCTTGCCGGAATCATCGTGAATACCGGACTTTACACTATTAACCTTGTGGTAATGGGATTTTCCTCGAATCTTTCCATATTCGGGACGGATACGGTGTTTACTTTATTTGCAGGGGAAAATCCCTTCCTTTCCGAGTGGGGAACACTGATCTTACTCCTTCTTATTTTATTTGTGGTGGCCTTTGTTTTACGCTGGTTCTTCGGAACGGGGCTCGGACTTTCCATTCGTGCAACCGGAGACAGTCCGGCGATGGTACGGGCATCTTCCATTAATCCTGCTTTTACCATCACTGTAGGGCTCTGCCTTTCCAACGCCTTAACCGGTCTTTCCGGCTCTCTGATTGCCCAGTATAATAAGGCATCGGATATCAACTTGGGGAATGGAATGGTTACGGTAGCGCTTGCTTCTCTCGTAATCGGAGAGACACTTTTCGGAAAGAGAAAGCTTCTCGGAAGAATCCTCGGGGTTATCGGCGGAGCGATTCTTTATCGCTTGGTGATTGCCCTTGCGCTTCGCTTACGTGTGCCGACAGAAGCCTTTAAGCTCGTCAGTGCTTTGATTGTTGCTCTTGCGATTTCTTCCACAAGAATTAAAGAGCTTTTCCATTACGCGAAGCTCAGAAGAAACGCGATGCGTGAAAGGGGAGAAAATGCTTGATTTAAAGAATATTTCCAAAACCTTTAATCCGAATACCATTCATGAGAAAAGGGCGCTGGAAAACCTTTCCCTGCACCTTGATAAGGGAGATTTTGCGACCATTGTCGGCAGTAACGGGGCGGGGAAGTCTACCCTTTTTAATGCCATTTCGGGATCTTTCCTTTTAGACAAGGGCAGTGTTATCTTGGAAGGAAGGGATATCACTTTCTTACAGGAGCATAAGAGAAGTGCCTTTATCGGGCGACTCTTTCAGGATCCCTTGATGGGTACGGCTCCTCACATGAGTATTGAGGAAAATCTTTCGGTCTCCTACATCAGGGCGAGCGGTCTGTCTTTATTTTCCCGTGCGGGAAAGAAGGAAAAGGCCTACTTTAGAGAGCAGCTAAGTCTTCTTAACATGGGCTTGGAGGATAGAATGAGTCATCCGGTGGGGCTTCTCTCTGGAGGACAGAGACAGGCACTCACGCTCTTAATGGCTACCATGGTTACGCCGAAGATTTTGCTGCTTGATGAGCATACGGCGGCACTCGACCCGGGAACCGCGGAAAAGGTGCTATCTCTCACAAAGAGTATTGTAGCGGAGCGGGAAATCACCTGTCTTATGATTACCCACAATATGCATCAGGCTTTAGAGCTCGGAAACAGAACCTTAATGATGGACAGTGGAAAAATCGTTTTGGATATTTACGGAGAGGAAAGAGAGAATCTCACGGTGGATATGCTTCTTAAGAAGTTTTCCGAGAGGGCGGGAAAGGCCTTGGACAACGACCGCATTTTACTGTCCTAAAGGAGATAATTGAGAAAAATACAATACTATATTTATATGAAATAGAGACCTGATCCGAGATAGAAATAGTAAAAAGAATTTTTTAGATTCTAAGAGAGAAGAACTTGGCGGGAGAAGAACTCGGCGAGAGAAAAATCAGGCAAAGTAAGTACAGTAATATCAGGTTTAAAAGTAAAAGGAGGCAGTTCGGCGCGTAGAGATATTTTATAGCTGTGCTACTGCCTTTTTATGTATTATAATAGGAGAAACAATAGTACTAGCGATGTAGGAGGAAAATATGCTTACAAAAAAACTGGTCATTACCATTGGAAGACAATATGGTTCCGGAGGACGCACTGTAGGAAAGAACTTGGCAGAGTCTCTGGGGATTCCTTTCTATGATGAGGAAATTTTACGCATTACTTCCGAAAAGACGGCAATCGGAGAGCAGTACTTCCGTTTAGCAGATGAAAAAGCGGGAAGTAATCTTTTATATAAGATTGTCGATTCCTTAAAGCCGAGGCTCGGTAAGCCGAGCCTGGAAGAAGATATCGTTAGTCCCGAGAACCTTTCCGCTTCCAAAGCCAAGTTTTGGTGGATCTTGCGGAGCAGGAGAGTTGCATCATTGCCGGACGCTGCGCGAATGTAGTCTTACGGGAAGCCGGAAAAGAGCATGTGGATTTCTTCGTTTATGCGGATATGGAGAAGCGCATCGAAAGAACCATGGACTACTGTAAGGTGGACGAAGAAGAGGCGAAGAAGCGGATCAAGAAGATTGACCGGGAAAGAAGAGAATATCATAAGTATTACACCGGAGAGGACTGGATGAAGGTAGATAATTATGATTTGATGATTAACGCCTCCCGTATTGATTATCACGAAATGGAAGTCCTCATGCGGAATTATTTGGAAATGAAGGGGTATCTTAAGTGATTGTGAAGCTCTATGGAGCAGGAAAGGTATTAAGTGGAAGACTTTGTGTTCCCGGAGATAAGAGTATTTCCCATAGAGCGATTATGTTTTCTTCTCTTGTGAGGGGAAAGACTGTGGTGGAGGGCTTCCTTCCTTCCGAAGACTGTCTTTCTACAATGGATATCTTTCGGAAACTTGGTGTTTCTATAGTAAGAGAAGACACAAAACTGACCATAGAGGGGAAGGGCATGGAGACTTTAGAGGCACCGACCTCCCCCTCTTTATTGCGGAAATTCGGGAACAACCATGCGTCTTATGGCGGGAATCCTTTCCGGACAAGCTTTTTCTTCGGTACTTTGCGGAGATGAAAGTCTGGAAAAACGCCCGATGGGAAGGGTGCTTAGTCCCTTATCGAAAATGGGGGCAAAGATTTTTGCGGAAGGAGAAAAAAGCACCGCACCTTTAAAAATAAGAGGAAGTGCACTAAAGGGAATTTCCTATGAAAGCCCCATTGCGTCCGCACAGGTAAAGTCTGCCGTACTCCTGGCTTCTCTCTATGCTGAGGGGGAGACCGTTTATACGGAGCCTTCTCTTTCGCGGGACCATACGGAGAGGTTGCTTTCTGCAATGGGGGCGGATATCGAGACAAAAATCCTGAAAGACGGAAAGGCCGAGATTCATTTAAGACCGGGTAAGCCCTTACATACGATTTCAGGGACTTTTTCTATTCCGGGAGATATTTCCTCCGCGGCCTATTTTATGGCAGCCTGCTACTTTCTTCCCGGCTCCGAAGTCCTTTTAGAAAATGTAGGCTTAAATGAAAGCCGGAGCGGAATCCTTGAAGTTCTTTCCAAGATGGGGGCAAAATTTCAAATCCAAAACAAAAGAACCGTCGGGGGAGAGGAGAGAGGAGATATTCTTTTTACTTACGGAAAGCTTCGAGCCACGGAAATTGCAGGTGCTCTTATCCCAAGGCTTATCGATGAACTGCCGGTTCTTGCCGTGCTTGCTACCATAGCCGAGGGAGAAACCGTGATTAAGAATGCGGAAGAGCTTAAGGTAAAGGAAACAAACCGGATAAGAGCTGTGATAGAGAATTTCAAAATTCTCGGTATTCCCTGCGAAGAGACAGAGGATGGAATGCGGATTTTTGGAAAGGGGGGTATTTCCCCTTGGACGGAAAGAGGGTCTCGAGCTTTAAGGATCATCGGATTGCCATGAGCTTTGCCGTACTTGGCCTTCTTTGTTCGAAGGAAAGTCCCATGGAGATTGAAGACGCGGATTGCGTTTCCATTTCTTATCCCGGATTTTTTAAAGATTTAGAAAAATTGCTTGACGGAAATCTTGTGGTATGCTAGAATTCGCTAGTCGGTTTCAAATCGACTAAGGCGAATTGGTCAAGAGGTTAAGACGCAGCCCTCTCACGGCTGAATCCCGGGTTCGATTCCCGGATTCGTCATATCCCGAGCGGTGCTCGGGATTTTTTTTATATAAAAATCGGAGGATTGTAATGATTTCTTATAAGAATATTCTTTTTGATATGGGGAATGTCCTGATAAGCTATAACCCGGAGTGGGTTATCCGGCACTATACGGAAGATGAGGAATTGATTCGAGAGGTGAAGAACATTGTCTTTAACTCACAGGAGTGGTTTTTACTGGATGCCGGACTGATAGAAGAAGAAAAGGCTGAGCGAAACTGGATGGAGAGGCTTCATTCCGATAAGGCAAGAGAAATCGCGCATCTTTCTTTTCAAAACTGGCATCTTTATAATATGGAGACGATTCCGGGCACAGCGGAGATTATCCGTGCTTTAAAGGAGGCAGGAAAGAATATATACCTCCTATCCAATGCCTCTATGCGTCTGCTTTCCATCTACAAAGAAGTGATTCCTGCCGTAGAGTGCTTTTCCGGGATTTTTTATTCTGCAGCCTATAAGTGTGTGAAGCCGCAAGATATTATTTACGAGCGTTTCTTAAAGGAATATCAATTAAATCCTGCAGATTGCTTTTTTATTGATGATTTGGAAGACAATATCAAAGCGGCGAAAGAAGCCGGTATAAACGGAGCTGTAATGAGCACAAAAACAGCGAAGGAAATGGCAGAGATTTTGGAAATGGACAGAGAAGTATAGAGTGAAGACAGTTTTAATAGAGCAGCTTGAAAACAGTTTTATAAGTATAAAATTAAAGACAGTTTTAGGAGTACAAGATTGAAGACGGTTTTTCCGATAAAGAATTATAAAGTTGGGGAGCAGAACCTTCCCCTTATCGAATCCCCCCTTTTACAAGGCTTTTCGGGACTTCGACACGGTTTTTCCACAAGGAATGGAGGGGTCTCCAAGGAGCATCTTTCTTCTTTGAATTTTGGTTTTTCCTTAGGAGACGATAGGGAAAATGTTATAGAAAACTTCCATATTATAGGGCAAGCTCTCGGGGGACAGGCAGGAGATTTTGTGCTAACGCAGCAAACGCACAGTGTGAATGTTCGCCGCGTGGGAAGAGATGACCGAGGGAAGGGCATTTTCCGGGAAAGAGACTATACGGATGTGGATGCTCTCATGACAAATGAAGAGGGGGTGATACTCACTGCCTTTTCTGCGGACTGTGTGCCGATTCTTTTTATGATAAGGGGCAGAGAGTGATTGCTTCCTGCCATAGCGGCTGGAGAGGAACGCACGGAAGAATCCTTGCAGAAGTGATTAAGGCAATGGAGGAAGAATTTTCTTCCAAGCCCGAAGAAATCTATATTGCAATTGGACCAAGCATTTGTAAAAATTGCTACGAGGTCTCCTCTGATGTGGGAGAAGCCTTTCTTGAGGCTTTTCCGATACTAAGGGAAAAAGGGAATTTAGACAGAGCGGGGATTTTTCAAACAGTGCAGCGCTTAGTGGAGAACTTGGATATACAGAACTCTAAAACATCATCGGATTTGGAAAGGGAACTTCTTTCGACAAAAATAAAGTATTGCCCTGTCGAGCGGGTTTCTGAAGAAAAGTTTCATATTGATTTGTGGGAGTTAAATCGCTTAATTGCTTTGGAATGCTTTATTCCCCCGGATAATATTTCCATAAGCGGATACTGCACGATGGAGAATCCGGAGCTCTTCTTTTCCCACCGTTTTAGTCAAGGAAAAAGAGGAGTACAGGGGGCGTTTATCTGCCTAAATAAAGAAGAACTGTAAATTTAAGAGATAATAATAAATCCAATAAACAATCGGGTAAGTAAAGAGGATAAAGATGAAAAGAAAAATTGGAATTCGACATTGGGGATTACTGCTACTGTTGTCCGGTCTGTCTTTTTCTTTGTATTCCTGTAAAAAGGCCGGTAGCCCGTCTCAACAAGAGGAGAGTGCAGTTTCCGTTCCTTCTTCAAGTGAAATAGGAGAAGGAGAGACAGAAAAGGAAAGTGAATTAAAACTAAAACTGGAGGAGAAAATCAAAACGGAGCAGGAAGATGCACTTGCTCAATACCTGAATCTGGGTTTGATTCAATGTGATTCCTTTATTAACTTTCGTTCGGAAGCCAATGAAAATGATATTCGAAACATCATCGGCATCCTGCGAAACGGTGCCGGTGTAGAGGTGCTGGAATCAAATGTAGAGGGAAAAGAAGGCTGGGCAAAGGTCCGTTCCGGCGGCTTGGAGGGCTACATTGTAAAGAACTATCTGTTGGAAGGAGAGGAAGCAAGGCTAAAGGCCAGTGAGTATATGGCTCCTAGAGTAACCATTCTTGCAGATAAGCTTCGCATCCGTTCCACACCGGAAATTGTTGACGGAAATACGCTTTCTTCCTGTGCAAAGGGAGAACGTTATATTGTTCTTAGTAGAAGCGGAAAAGATTTCCTGAAAATTTCTGCCGATACGATTGAAGGGGTGGAAGAAGCTTATATTTCTTCCAAATCGGAAAATGTGCGTCTGGAGTACGGACTGGATGAAGCAAGGAGCTTAAATCTTCGCCAGAAGGTCCTGAATATGTATGATAATTTGGGTGTTTCCAAGGCACAGGACTATATCAATATTCGATCAAGCCCTGAAGATAAGGGGATTGAAAATATTATCGGAAAATTTCCGAGCTTTGCAGGAGGAAATATACTCGGTGAAGAAAACGGCTGGTTAAAGATTGAGTCCGGCGGTATTACGGGTTATGTAAAGGCTGAACTTGTGGCAAGAGGAAAAGAGGCGGAAAATCTTGCGGTAGAACATGCAACTGTAATGGCAATCGTGAATACGGATGCTTTGAATGTTCGCTCCAACGCAGATCTGAACTCTTCGGCATGGACAAAGATTACCAAGGACCAGCGGTATTCGGTTATTAATCAGCTGGATGGTTGGGTACAGCTGGAATTGGACTCCGGAGATGATGACGAAGGAGAACAGGGAGCTTTTGTTTCTACACGAGATAACAATGTCTCTGTGAGCTATGCTCTTTATGAAGCTCTCAGCTACCGTCCTGCTCAAGATAGAGCGAATCAGGCTGCAAAGAGAAGAAGTGATTTGGTTAACTTTGCCTGTCAATTCGTGGGAAATCCCTATGTATGGGGCGGTACCTCTCTAACACGCGGTTGCGACTGTTCCGGTTTTACACAGACGATTATGAATAAATACGGTGTCTCTCTTCCAAGAGTATCTCGAGAGCAGGCGAAGACCGGTGTAAAGGTGAGCAGTGAGAATATGAAGCCCGGAGATTTGATCTTCTATGCCAATCGCCGGGGTGTGGTAAATCACGTAGGTATCTACATCGGAAACGGTCAGGTGGTGAATGCTGCTTCTCGACGTTCCGGTATCCGCATTTATCGTTGGAATTACAGAACTCCTGTGGCGATTCGCAATGTGCTTGGAGAGTAGCGGCTTTTTAACTATAGAATGTATGTTTCATGAACTAGTGATAGAAAGGGTAAAAAATGGATAATTATGTACTGTCTTGTTGTTCTACCATGGATTTACGAAAGGGCTGGGCGGAGGAACATGATGTTAACCTGATTTATGCAAAATTTTTCCTGGAAGAAGAGGAATTTTTGGATGATTTTTATGAGTCTATTCCCCAGGAAAAACTCTTTACACGTATGCTTTCCGGTGAGAAAAGCCAGACTACACAGGTAAATACCGAGGAATATCTTGACAGTTTTAGGAAATATTTGGAGCAAGGGCAGGATATTTTCCATATTTGTCTTTCCAGCGGATTGTCCGGTACCTATAATTCCTGCCATATCGCAAAAGATATTTTACTGGAAGAATTTCCGGAGAGAAGAATCGAGATAGTGGATTCTCTTATGGCGTCCTGCGGATATGGTCTTTTGGTAGATAAGGCTTATGAACTGAAAAAGAAGGGACTGGATATGGACAGCCTTCGTACTGAAATTGAAAAATGGAGGAATCGTCTTCATGGCTATTTCTTTACCTCAGACCTTCGCTTTTTCATTCAGGGAGGAAGAGTCAGTAAAGCAGCAGGATTTATTGGCGGACTTCTTAAGATTTGTCCGGTCTTAAAGATTACGGAAGAAGGAAAGCTGAAACCAATAGAAAAGGCAAGAGGAAAGAAACAGGCTATGGAGAACATTCTTTCCAAGATGGAAAAAGAGGGGTATCTTTCTTCCGAAAAGTGCTACATTAGCCACTCTGCTTGCTTGGAAGATGCAAAGAAGCTTGCGGATTGCATTCGAGAACGCTTTCACCCGGAAGGCGGCATAGAAATTTTTGATATCGGAGGATCGATTGCCTGTCACACCGGTCCGGGAACGGTTTCCGGCTTTTTCTTCGGAAAAGAAAAAGAAGCAGTATCGGAATAATTGTCTTAAAAGCATAGCGATATTTAGGCAAAATAGTACTTTTGAATTTGAGAAAAGCGCCATAGCAAAAGCTGTGGTGCTTTTTCTTGTAAGAAAGCCGGGACTATGCTATAAATAAAGCGTTATAGGCGCAGAAATACTAAATGGAAATAAGATGACAGATAAGAATCGGAGGCGAGACATGGGACTGGAAACAGAGAATCCTCAAGCTTTTTTAGAGCAGTCAAAGGAAAAATTAATTAACTTTCAAAGGATTCAAGAGAACTTGCAAGCGTCTTTGGATAAAGAGAAAGAGAGCAAGCAGGCATTTGAAAAGGATAGGAACGCTGTAAGCGAAAAGATAGAGAAAACCATAAAAGAAAGACAGAAGGAGCTGGAGCAGTCCTACGATGAGAAAATTGAGCAGAGTGGCAGCAAGGTCAAAAAAGCGCAGGGAGAGAGAGAAAGCGCAAAGAATAAAGGTATAAAAGAACGAATTGCGGAGGAAACAGCACCTCTAAAACAGGAAAACAAGGAATTAAAGAGACAGATGCAGGGGATTTGCAAGAGAGAAGGCGCTCCGATGTTTATTTCCCGCAAGCTTTTTGCTGTCTTATATAAGCCGGTAGGCTTTTCGGAAATTCTATGTTTGATTTTCCTTTTCCTGTTCTTCTTTGCGGCAATTCCTCTTGGACTTTATTTTTTCCTTCTAAAGGAAAGAGGGATTCTGTACTTGGCCGGAATTTATCTGCTGGATATTTTGCTTTTCGGAGGTCTTTATGTCTTTGTGGGAAATCGTACTGTAGGTAAGTTCAGAGACGTGGTAAAACAAAGTGTTTCTATTAGAAAGCGTATTTTGAAAAACAAAAAATCCATTCTTGCTCTTGCTAAAGAGATTCGGAAGGATTCGGATGAAGGGCACTATAATCTTACCGAATACGATGATGAAATCGCGAGATTGACACAGGAAAGAAATGATTTTATTGCACAAAAGCAAAATGCTCTGCACAACTTTGAGACTGTCAGCAAGGAAATCATCAAAGATGAAATTGAAAATGCCGAGAAGGAGCATTTAGAAGCTTTGAAGGCTGCTTCTTTGGAAAGTACAAAAGAGCGCGTTGAACTGGAAGCCTTGGAAAGAGAAAAGGCTTTAGGATTATCCAAAGATGTGGAACAGTTTATCGGAAAAAAACATATGAATTTGGATGATATAGAAGCGATGATTCTTATTTTGCAAAAGGGAGAGGCACAAAGTCTGACGGAAACCATATTGAAACTGGAAGAAGAAAAAGCAAGCATTTAAATGAAGTAAGTCCGGCTAAGAACAGAGAAAAAAGAATGATAAACCATTCCATTGGAAGGAGCATTTGAACTGCTCTACCTAAGGGATGGTTTTTTATTTTCCGTACTATGCTTTTCTTCCTCTTTTTTTCTTTGGAATAATTGCTGATTGATCTTCGGGAGATAAGAGGAAAACCCTATACTTTATGAACAAAATTAAACTACAAATTGAGGTAATTTTTTGCATTCTTATAAACTTTTACAAAAAAATACAAAAAAAATGGCACAATTTTACCATGCATCTTAAATAATAAGTTTACAATTAGGGAAGAGTTGATGCATTTATTTACGTACAACTTTAGCATGTTACCAAAACCTGACAAAAGGTTAATTATTGATTGAAGTAAATCCATTTCTGGCGCGCGGTATGGGATTATGGAAAATCAATTTTTATTTAAGGAGGAAAAACATGTCCAATATTCATGTAACGAGTGAAATTAAGACACTCAAAAAAGTACTGCTTCACAGGCCGGGTGATGAATTATTGAACTTAACTCCGGATACTTTAGGGGAGTTATTGTTTGATGATATTCCTGATTTGGCTGAAGCACAGCTTGAGCATGATCGTTTTGCACAGATTTTACGAGACAATGGTGTTGAAGTTGTTTACCTTGAAATCTGATGGCTGAAACACTGGATGCCCATCCGGAAATTAAGGAGAAGTTCCTGGATCAGTGGCTGGAAGAGTCCGGAGTTCATACGGCAGAATATCACAAAATCATCAAAGAATTTTTGGCAAAATTCAAGAACACCAAGGAACTCGTTTTGAAGACCATGGCAGGAATCACCTTTGCCGAGCTTGGTGAGATTCATACGAATTTTCTGGTAGACAGAATCGAAACAGCGTCTCATCTTCTTGTAAATCCGATGCCAAACCTCTATTTTACTCGTGATCCGTTTGCATCAGTGGGAAATGGTGCGGTTATCAACAGAATGTATTCTGTAACCAGAAACCGTGAAACAATTTATGCGGATTACATCTTTAAATATCATCCTGAGTATGCAGGAAACGTTCCTGATTTATATGGTCGTCATAATAATTTCCACATCGAAGGCGGTGATGTATTAAACGTTAACGAAAAATTACTCTTCATCGGTATCTCTCAGAGAACACAGGCAGAGGCAATTCAGGACCTCGCTATGAAGATGTTCTATGAGAATGAAGGAAACAAGATCGAGACTATCCTCGCTTTCAATATTCCGAATTCTCGTGCTTTCATGCACTTGGATACCGTATTTACACAGATTGACACCGATGCATTTACCATTCACCCCGGTATCATGGGAACCTTACAGGTTTTCGCTATTACAAAGGATGCGGCAAAGCATGATGTGAAGATTGAAGAGCATACCGGAAAGTTGGAAGAAATTCTGGCTAAGTTCATGGGTCTTCCGAAGGTTCGCTTGTTCCCTTGCGGTGCAGGAGATGCACTTGCTGCAGAGAGAGAGCAGTGGAACGATGGTTCAAATACCTTGACTATTGCTCCCGGAAAGATTATTGTTTACAAGCGAAACTACGTTACGAACAAGTATCTGAAAGAGAATGGATTTACCGTATTGGAGCTTGAAGCATCTAACCTTTGTGTAGGACGTGGCGGCCCCAGATGTATGTCCATGCCGCTTATTCGTGAAGACTAAGTAGTGTGATAATGTAGAAGAGAAAGGGAATTAACTATGGGCGTTAATGTAAGAGGAAGAAGCTTCTTGACTTTGCTGGATTATACACCGGATGAGATTAGATATTTCTTAGAGCTCTCTGCCGAGTTCAAGAGATTAAAAGCAAACGGTGTAGACCACAGTTATCTGAAAGGCAAGCAGGTTGTATTGCTTTTTGAGAAGACTTCTACCAGAACACGTTGTGCATTTGAAGTGGGAGCTCGTGATTTGGGAATGGGTGTTACCTTCCTTGATTCGGGATCATCCCAGATGGGTAAGAAAGAGTCTCTGGAAGATACCGCTAAGGTATTGGGTCGTATGTATGACGGTATCGAGTACCGCGGATATGAGCAGAAGGTAGTAGAGGAACTTGCAAAGTATTCCGGTGTTCCTGTATGGAACGGATTAACCGATTTGTATCATCCGACACAGATGCTTGCGGATATTCTTACTGTAAAGGAAGAGTTTGGCGATGTAAGAGGCCGTAAGTTAACATTCTTTGGAGACGCAAGAAATAACGTAGCTAACTCTTTAATGATCGTTTGTGCTAAGCTCGGAATGCACTTCTGTGCATGCGGACCAAAGGATTTGATGCCTTCCGACGACCTCGTTGCAAAATGCAGAGAAGTAGCGAAAGATACAGGCGCAGAGATTGAATTAACGGATGATGTGAAGATTGGTGCAAAGGGCGCTGATGTACTTTATACCGATATCTGGCTTTCTATGGGTGAGCCGGAAGAACTGTGGGAGAGCAGAATCAAGCTTCTTCGTCCGTATCAGGTAAATAAAGAAGTTATGGCTATGGCTAATCAGCATGCTATTTTCCTGCATTGCTTACCTTCCTTCCATGACCGCAATACCACCATTGGTGAAAATATTTACCAGAAGTATGGCTTAGAGGCTATGGAAGTAACGGATGATGTCTTCCTGGGAACACAGGCAAGACAGTTTGATGAAGCAGAAAATCGTATGCATACCATTAAAGCAGTAATGTATGCAACCTTAAAGTAGGAGAGTAGAGCATGGCAAAACGTATTGTTGTAGCTCTCGGGGGAAATGCCTTAGGCAACACCCCCGAAGAGCAACTTGACTTAGTTCGTCACACTGCAAAGACAATTGTAGATTTGTCTGAAGCAGGATACGAGGTGATTGTAGACATGGTAATGGACCACAGGTCGGCATGATTAACTTGGCTATGGAATTTTCCAGTACTAAGGGAGGAAATACTCCGTTCATGCCGTTCCCGGAGTGTGGTGCAATGTCTCAGGGATACATCGGATATCATTTACAGCAGGCTATTCAAAAGGAATTAAAAGCACGTCATCTGGACAAGGAATGTGCTTCCGTTATTACCCAGGTTGTTGTAGATGAGAAGGATCCCGGATTTGCAAAGCCGACAAAGCCGGTAGGAAGCTTCTATACGAAAGAAGAAGCGGATAAGATTGCGGCAGAAAAGGGCTTTACCTTTGTAGAGGATGCAGGACGCGGATATCGTCGTGTTGTTCCTTCTCCAATCCCGCAGCGCATCGTTGAGCTCAAGGTTGTTGAGCAGCTTGTAAAGGCAGGTGATATTGTCATTACTGTCGGTGGTGGCGGAATTCCGGTTGTAGAAACAGCGGAAGGCTTAAAGGGAGTTGCAGCGGTTATTGATAAGGATAGATCCAGTGCATTACTGGCTGAGTCAATTGGAGCAGATATGTTGATTATCCTGACTGCAGTTGATCGCGTATGCATCAATTACAATAAACCGGATCAGAAGGAACTTCCAACCATGAGTCTTTCCGAGGCTGAACAGTATATTGCTGAAAAGCAGTTTGCGCCGGGCAGTATGCTGCCTAAGGTTCAGTCTTGCATGGAATTTGTCAAGAATAATACAAACGGAGGAACTGCTCTTATTACTTCCTTACAGAAGGCTGCTCTTGCTTTAAAGGGTGAAACAGGCACCATTATTACTAAATAAAAAAAGCAGAAGGGGGGATAGTGTTTCTGTGAAAGCGAAAAAACAATCTCTAACAGCATTTAGTATTTTATTTATTATTTTAGCAGTTTTATGTATTATTTCCGTTCTTTTGAACGGACAACCAATCAGCAATGATCTTATTGCAGGTTTGAATCCCGATAAGTATGGGGACTTGGTTCAGACCGTTGCTGACGGTGGTACCGTAACCGTGGTAGGAGCCAAATTAAGCAACTTCTTCATGGCATATCCTAATGGATTTGTGGATGCGGCTGACTTAATTGTGTTTATCGTATCTATCGGCGGTTTTATCGGCGTTGTGATGAAGACCGGTGCTCTTGAAGCCGGTGTATATCATCTGGTTAAAAAGATGCACGGTAGGGAAGAAGTTTTAATTGTTATTTTGATGATTCTTTTCTCTATCGGCGGTTCTACCTACGGAATGGCAGAAGAGACCATCGGTTTCTACGCTTTGATTACTACAGCTTTGGTTGCGGCAGGATTTGATACTATCGTGGCTGTGGCAACAGTTCTTCTTGGAGCAGGATGCGGAGTTTTGGGATCCACCATTAACCCCTTTGCGACAGGCGCTGCAACCTCTGCATTACAGAGCGTAAACGTTCCCTATAGCAGCACAACCATCATGATTCTTGGTTTTGCTCTTTGGATAACCTCACTCCTTATTGCTATTTTCTTCGTACTCGCTTACGCAAGAAAAGTAAAGGCTGATAAAGGCTCCACCATTCTTTCCTTACAGGAACAGCAGGACATGAAGGAGTACTTCACCAAGGATGGCGGACAGGTTTAGAGTTTACCGGAAAGCATAAGGCAGTGCTGATTGTATTTGCAATTTCCTTTGCAGTTATGATTGCTTCTCTGATTTCTTATCAGGATATTACCTTTGGAGGTAGTGAAGAAGCTTATCTTGCGGCACTGGGCTGGTCGGATTTCTTAACCGGATTACCTCTCGGACAGTGGTACTTTGCGGAATTGGCTGCTTGGTTTACTTTTGCCAGCGTTATCATTGCTGTTATGGCAAGAATGTCGGAAAACGAATTCATCAATACTTTCCTTGATGGGGCGAAAGATCTTCTTTCCGTAGCTATAGTTATTGCGGTAGCACGTGGTATTACGGTAGTGATGAAAGCAACGCATATGGATTTCTGGATTTTGGACAAGTCTGCAGGTATGCTTAGAGGAGTTCCGGGCTTCGTATTTGCTCCGCTTTCCTACATCATTTACTTAGTGCTCAGCTTCCTGGTTCCCTCTACTTCCGGTTTGGCAGGTTTCTCCATCCCGGTAATGGGCGGACTGGCAAATGCTCTTGGATTTAATGCATCCGTTATGGTTGCCGTATTCTCTGCAGGTTGCGGTTTGATTAACCTTTTCACTCCGACTTCCGGTGTTGTTATGGGAGGACTTGGTGCAGCTAAGGTAGAGTTAAAGACCTATATGAAGTGGGGATTAAAGCTCTTTATTGCAATTGGTATTGCGAATATCGTCGTATTGTCTTTGGCAATGATGATGATGAAGTAATTGTTTATGTAAGTATTTTTAATAGGTGCTGAAACGACTCTGAACAGGATTTCGCGCGCAAGGAGCGTGGTACTTATTTAAAAAGAAAGGACTTTTGGGACTTGTTTCCAAAAGTCCTTTTTTGTGAGCAATATATTCAAAATCATGGTATAATAAGACAACATTGAGTTAGAGTTAGATGTTATAAAAGAGGGGATTTTTCTTTATTTGCTATTCCGTTCCTATTTTAGGGATAAGAAATTTTATAATCTTGGGGAATAAGGATATATGAATAAAAAAGCCGTTATACAGGAAAGTTGGACGTCCGATATCAATCCGATTTCTCTGTGTGCCTTTGACTATGAGGCGATAGAGAAGCCGACAAAAGCATTGATGCATCAGGCTGCCCGATTTATGTATTTTAACAAGGGAATCGGGAAAATCAAAATCGACGGGGTGGAGTATGATATTCGCCCGCATACTCTTTGTGCAATTACGCCATGGAGAGTGACGGATATCATCGATGTTAGAGACACATTACATCTAAGTCTCATTGTTTACGATTATCAATTTTTAAATACAGTTTTGAAGTTTACGCCGGGCTTGGAAGAGGAGAGCGTGAGTTTATTAAACTTTCTCTTGTCACACCCTGTGCTATATTTGGATAAAGAACAGGTATCATGTATAGATCAGATTATGTCTTCTTTACAGGGTGAGCTGGGGGTTGATTCGGCGGTTATGAGCCAAAGCACTAAACCGGTAACATTTTTATATACTCTGGTGAAAATTATTGAACTCATGATCGAGTACCGACGATGTTTCCAGGCAAGAGAGGAACTCCATAAAAAAACAGCAAACGGCCTACAGAATTCGATTTTGAGCTATATCTATTTTCATTCCGCAGAACATTTGACTTTGGAAAAAGTGGCGGATGTGTTTTATATTTCTGAATCCTCTTTATCAAAGAAGCTGAGTGATTTAACCGGTACGACTTTCACCAAATTATTGAATGATATTCGAATTAAAAAAGCTTCCGACTATTTAATCTACACAGCTTTAACTCTGGAAGAAATAGCTGGACTTCTCGGCTTCTCGGATGCCTCACATCTTTCTAAACACTTTGTGGAAAAAATTGGTTTAACACCTCATAAATACCGTAAAACATATGGAAAAGAAGGTGCGTCTTACAGTTCTTCAGAAAAAAATGTTGCTCTGGAAATAACAGATTATTTGTATCAGAATTATGAAATTGAAAAATTACACGCCGGAAAAGTAGCAGAAAAATATGATATAAGCCTTTCTGAATTGAACCGTTCTTTACTGTATTATACCGGAATGAATTTTTCTACTTTATTGAATTTTATACGTGTAAATAAGGCAAGTGAAATGCTGCTTTCCTCATCGTATTCTATCTTGGATATATCCGTTTCTGTCGGATATAGCAATATAAAAACCTTTAATTTGAATTTTTACAAGTTTAAAGGTATGACACCGACGGAATTTCGTGAGTCGATAACCTTACAACGGATGGATGGGGGAGAAAAGCATTATAAAAATAAAGTAAAAGAAAAAGGACTGTAAACAGTCCTTTTTTTGACTCTTGCCAAGACGGCTAAATGCGAATCAGTTGAAATGGAATATTCAGGGTGCGTAAGATTTCCGATTCCCGTTTGTGGCAGGTAAAAAGAAGAATCTGCGACGGGTATTCTTTGCTTACGAAAGAAAGCGCCTGAGTTAATCTCTTTTCGTCATACATGGCAAAGCTGTCATCAAAGAGAAGCGGAAGGTACTCTTTTTTCTCCTTTTGCAATAGTTTTGCAGTAGCAAGACGGAGAGAAAGGTAAAGCTGGTCTATAGTTCCGGTAGAAGCCTGTTCCAAGGGGAGTAATTTTTCTTCTGTATTGACAAAGATACGCAGATTCTGATCAATAAAAAGAGAATCATAACGTTCTTTTGTAATGCGGGAAAGTATTTTTCCGCTTTCCTTATTTAAGTAGAAGGCAAAGCTCCGGTAGATTTCTTGAGATAGGGCTTCAATGCGTTCCCTGGCTTCTTCAATGGCCTCCAGCTTTTCTTTAAGTCTCTCATTTTCATAAATACTGGGACGAATCTGCTCGGCCCTTTTTTGCAGGGCGGAAACCTGACGTAAACTGTCTTCTAATGAATTTTCTATCTCCTGAATCCTGCTTTCTTCTTCCTTCTTTTTTCTTTCCTCTTCTTTCAAAATGGAAATTTCCTGATTTACAACTTCCATTTCCTTTATTCTTGGCAACTTCTTCGAAACTCCTTTTAATCTCGGAATAATAGGCTTTGATAATATAGGGACTGAAGAATTCGTTGGCTGAAGTACTTTCTACTTCTTCTTTACTGCTATTCATGTGAGAGGCATAGTCGGCAATTCTTCTTTTTTGTAAAATCTCAGTAAAAAACTTCTCTTTCTGCTTTTCCAACTCTGCTTTTTTCTTTCCTTCACTGTATACCGTAAAAGAGAAGACAAAGAAAAAAACAGTAAAGCAAAGGCAGGGATAGAGCAGCGGTATTCCGTTTATTCTGAAGGAAAAAAGCTCTGAAACGGATAAATTGCTGTAAAAATAGAGAGCACTAAAAATTGCATAAACAAGAAAGACCAGACCAAAAAGGAAGAGGAGGAGAGGATATACAAGACTGTGTTTTTTCTTTCCCTCTTCATCTTGCAGCTCCGCTATCAGCTTTTCCAGCTGATTCTCTTCCGATTCTGCTTCTTCCATGGAAGTAAAAGATTCTCTGGCAAGACTTCCTTCTAAAGAATTTATTTCGCTTTGCAGGCGTGCAATTTCGGATATTTTTTCATCCAATTCCGCTGTAATGTTTCTGCTGTTTCGTTTTATTTCATAGGCAAACTGATTTTTACTGCTTTCGACATCTTCCCATTTTTGGTATAAATCTGTGCTCTCTTCTACTATACTTTTTTGCGCATTTTTTGCTTCTCCGAGGAGAGAAGAGTATTCCTTTTCTGCATGAGCATAAATCTGTTCCTTCAGTCTTCTTTCTTCCTCTTCTAATAGGGAAATAGCGTGTTCCGGACTGATATTCATATTTCCGCTATACTCCATATTGGAGAAAATATTTTGCAACTCCTTCACCATTTCCCGCTCTGTGGTAGATTTTAGCTGGCGAATAGAAACTGTGTTTTTGAAACTCTCTAAAGAAAAGGAAGAGAGAACTTCCTCTAAAAAAGATTCCGGATTGTGCATGGAGTTTTGAGAGCCTAAATGAATGATCTTTGCTTCTCCGCCATTTAAAAAATCACGACTTAAACAGTAGTCTTCATTTTGGTAGAGAAAATAGAGCTTGCCTCCAAAACACGCTTTTGTGTCGGAGCTTGCCTTTGAAGACGGAGATATGCTGTTTTCTGCGAAAGGCTTATATCGGAAGAACTCTTCTTTTTTACTTGGAGAGCTTGGAATGCCGTATAGCATAGCTTGAATAAAGCTATGCAGAGTGGATTTACCGGCCTCATTTTCTCCATAAATCACATTGCATTGAGGAGAAAAGTCCAGGGAAAAATTTCGGAATTTTCCAAAAGCTAAAATCTCCAATTTCTTAATCTGCATTATTTTCCTCCCTGAAGAAGTGCTGAAACTCCATAAAACAGGGCATCTTGCTCTTTCCTGGAAAGTTCATTTAGTCCTTTATGTAGATAAGAGCGAATATAGAGCCCGATAAGGTCGTTGCTGTGCTCCTTGTAAAGTGAGTAAAAGTTATAGAGAGGATAGCTGGTGTCTATCCATTCAATCACCCTTGCTCCTTTGGGAAGCAGATCTTCCGTGATTTTGGTTTCAGGATCCCGGTCTCCGCTAAACTTGATACGGTAAATATGTTCTATCCCTCTTTTTGGATTTCTTCATGAAGACGGGAACGCAGTGCTTCTGTCCCTGTCTCTGTATCCAGATGAAAATGCAGGGGAATATATTGAGCCGTTGCAATCGGGATAAAATCCAAGGCATCTACTTTTCTTTGTAAAGGATGAATATTTCCAAGATAAATGCCATGCTTGCCAAGCTGTTCTTTACCCAGTGGTTCCGGAGAACCGGAATAGACAACTTTATTTTCCAAAAGAACTCTTTTGCTGCATTCTCCACCCAAGGCTATATAGGAAAAAGGAAGTTCTTCCAGTTCCGCTTTATTGTACGGAAATAGATGCTCTTTTCCTGTATTGCAGAGCAGGAGGGGAATTGCATCGCTGTGTATCAAGGAAAATTCCCTGATAGCCTTATCCTGTTCTTTGAACCTTTGTAGGGCAAGCACTTCCATATTTAAATCTTCAATATAAAACTGTTCTTGTTCTTCTCTGACAAGATGCACATTTCTGGGGAGGATTGCATTGTTTAAAAAATGGTAATCAGGAGTATCTTTGGAAAAAGGAGGATATGACAAAAAGGAATCCGGGCAAAAATCTGCCGGATTCTTTCTACATCTTCCTTTAAAGGTGAAAAATGGAAGCTTTGTCCCGTAAGAAACAAAGCATCCACATTTTCCTGTATAACCAAATCTACAATTTTATCCAAAGAGGAGAGGATTGCATTTCCGCGTTCTCTTCCCCATGATTTTTGCCCATCCGGAATCATTCCCAGATTTAGATCGGAGGCATGAATAAAACGCATAGGATTCCCTTCCTTTACAGTTCACAATTTCCTACGGTTCTTGGGAACGGAAGTACATCACGAATATTGCTCATACCGGTAATGTACATTACGGCTCTTTCAAAACCTAAACCGAATCCGCCGTGTCTGGTGCTTCCGTATTTTCTAAGATCCAAATAGAACTGATATTCTTCCAGGTTCATGTTTAATTCTTCCATACGCTTACTCAGCTTTTCGAGATCATCCTCTCTTTGCGAACCGCCGATGATTTCTCCGATACCGGGAACCAGGCAGTCCACAGCGGCAACGGTTTTACCGTCCTCGTTCAGCTTCATATAGAAGGCCTTAATATCTTTCGGGTAGTCCGTTACAAAGACCGGTCGCCGGAAAACTTCCTCGGTCAGATAACGCTCGTGCTCTGTTTGGAGGTCACATCCCCACTCAACTTTGTAATCAAAGCGGTCATTTACCTTGGATAAAAGCTCGACAGCCTCTGTATAACTTACTCTTGCAAAGTCGGACTTTACGATGCTTTGCAGGCGGGCAAGGAGACCCTTGTCTACAAATTGATTTAAAAATTCAAGTTCTTCCGGTGCGTTGATCAGAACATACTGAATAATGTACTTCAACATATCTTCCGCGATGAACATCACATCTTCAAGATCGGCAAATGCCATTTCCGGCTCAATCATCCAAAACTCCGCGGCGTGTCTTTGTGTGTTTGAGTTTTCTGCACGGAAAGTCGGACCAAAGGTATAAATATCTCTAAAGGCCTGAGCAAAGGTCTCTCCGTTTAACTGTCCGGAAACGGTCAGACTGGTTTTCTTTCCAAAGAAATCCTCTTTATAATCCGGATGTCCCTCGCTCATCGGAAGACTCTCCATGGGAAGAGTGGTTACCTGGAACATTTCTCCGGCGCCCTCTGCATCGGATGCTGTAATAATCGGGGTATGAACGTAGACAAAGCCTCTTTCCTGGAAGAAGGAATGGATTGCAAAAGCAATCTGCGAACGAATCCGGAAAACCGCCTGGAAGGTATTGGTTCTTGGGCGAAGATGGGGGATGGTTCGAAGATATTCTAAACTATGTCTTTCTTTTGGAGCGGATAGTCCGGAAGAGTATCTCCCTCAATAGAAACTACACTCGCCTGCAGTTCAAATTCCTGCTTTGCATCGGGAGTGGCAAGCAAACGGCCGGTTACAATAACGGCAGCTCCAACACCAAGCTTTGCAATTTCACTAAAGTTTTCCATATTGTCATGGTAAACAACCTGGAGCGGTGTGAAGAAAGTTCCGTCGGAGATGGTTAAAAAGCCGAAATTTTTAGAATCTCTGTTACTTCTTACCCAACCGCTGACGGTCACTTCCGTATCAAAAAATTCTTCCTTGGAAAGGAATATGTCCCGAAGTCCTGTTATTTCCATAAATCCCCCTTTTGCTTATTCCGTAAACTGATAGCTTAGTTCACCGGATAAATTTACACTATAATGATAAGATGATTCTTTGAATAAAATGGAGAACTGTATTTATCTAAAAAAATTATCTTAATATCCTTGTAGTATACTGAAGCGACGCTGTTTTTTTTCAAGGTTATTTCCGCTTTGAAAGTGGAGGAACACAGCAGATAAAAAAATTAACAAATATATATTTTATTATTTATATAAAATTATTTATAATTACCATAGAAAAACACTATTAAAAAAAGGAAACTTATTGTAAAAATATTAAGAAATAGAAAAAAAGAGAACTATCTCTTGGGTATTTCTTTGAATTCTTAGAGAAAAAAACGAAAAACAGGAAAATAAAAAAGAATTTATACAAGACACATACAAACATTTATACAAAATTACTAGGAATATCACTCGTTTTATGGTGAATATTTTGATTTACCTGTTTTCAATGTATTCCAATCGTGCTATAATTCAATTACCAGACTTAGGAGATTTTTTTGACTCATTACAATTTTCTATAATCTGGACTTAGCCAGAGCGACAAAATCCTAGGAGCGATGAGGTGCAGACTATGATCAAGAAGGAAATGATCGCCATGCTTTTAGCTGGTGGCCAAGGCTCTCGTCTTGGTGTTCTAACAAAGAATGTGGCAAAGCCGGCAGTAGCTTTTGGAGGAAAGTACTCAATTATTGATTTTCCTTTGAGTAATTGTATCAATTCCGGTGTTGACACGGTAGGCGTCTTGACACAGTATCAGCCTCTTCGTTTAAACGCACACATAGGAATCGGCATACCATGGGACTTGGACAGAAACAGAGGTGGTGTGACGGTGTTGCAGCCCTATGAGTCCTTGATGGACACAGGCTTTTACTCTGGTACGGCAAATGCCATCTATCAAAATATCGCCTATATCGAAAACTATGATCCCGAATATGTTTTGATTTTGTCCGGAGACCATGTGTATAAGATGGATTATGAGGTGATGCTGGAATACCATAAAGCGATGAAGTCGGATTTAACCATTGCTTCCATGCCGGTACCCATGGAAGAGGCCAGTCGTTTCGGTATTACCGTGACGGATGAGCAGGGAAGGATTATAGATTTCCAAGAAAAACCAAAAAATCCGAAGAGCAATTTGGCATCCATGGGAATCTACATCTTCAATTGGAAAGTATTAAAGGAGGCTTTGCTCAGGAACAAAGATGTTCCTGACTGTGATTTTGGAAAGCATATTATTCCCTACCTTTTCCAAAATCAAGGGAAGATTTATGCGTATGAGTTCAATGGATACTGGAAGGATGTTGGAACTCTTTATCCTACTGGGAGTCCAATATGGAACTGATTGCATTAATTCCTGAGTTTAATTTGTACGAAGAGTACTGGAAGATTTACACTCAGACTGACAATGCCGCACCGCAGTATGTCTCTACGAATTCACATGTAGAACGTTCGATTATTGCGGAAGGATGTGAGATTCACGGAGAGATATATAATTCCGTGATAGGACCGGGTGTAACAGTGGAACACGGGGCAGTTATAGCAAATAGTATTATTATGGAAAACACAGTCATTGGAGAAGATACCCACATTGACCAGGCTGTGGTGGCAGAAAATGTGACAATCGGAAATGCCTGCACGATTGGTACAGGAGAGTATCAGGAGTCAGGCTATGACAGCAGGGTTTATTGCTCGAACCTTGTAACCATCGGGGAAAACTCCCGGATACCGGATGGGGTTAAAGTGGGGAGAAATACAGCTATCTATGGAACAACAGTGCTTTCCGACTATCCAGATGGGCTTCTTGCTAGCGGAGGAGCGATTATCAGGGAGGAGGAAAGAGCATGAGAGCGATTGGTATAATTTTGGCAGGTGGAAACAACAAAAGAATGCATGAGCTTTCCAACAAGAGAGCCATCTCTGCTATGCCTGTAGCAGGAACATTCCGGGCGATTGATTTCTCCCTTTCGAATATGTCCAATTCGCATATTCAGAAGGTAGCGGTACTGACACAGTACAATTCCCGCTCATTAAACCAACATCTATCTTCTTCCAAGTGGTGGGACTTCGGAAGAAAACAAGGAGGGCTATATGTTTTTACGCCGACCATAACCGCTGAACACGGGGATTGGTTCCGCGGAACAGCTGATGCTCTCTACCAGAACCTTGTTTTTTTACAGTCTTCTCATGAGCCTTATGTGATTGTTGCAGCAGGAGATGGGGTATATAAACTTGACTATAACAAGGTACTAGAATATCATATCGAAAAGAGAGCGGACATTACCGTCGTATGCAAGTCTATAGATGCAGAAGACGATGTATCTCGCTTTGGCTGTCTGAAGATGAATGAAGACAGCAGAATCGTGGAATTTGAAGAAAAGCCGGTATCGACAGATGCCAATTTGATTTCTTGCGGAGTTTATGTAATTCGTAGGAGACTGCTCATTGAGCTTTTGGAAAAAGCCCACGACGAAGATCGTTATGATTTTGTAAAAGATATTCTGGTTCGCTACAAGAATTTGAAGCGAATCTACGGTTTTAGACTGAACACATATTGGAGCAATATTGCTTCTTTGGAGTCCTATTACAAGACAAATATGGACTTCTTAAAGAGAAATATTCGGGATTATTTCTTTCAGCAGGCACCAAGGATATACACAAAATTAGCGGACAACCCGCCTGCGAAATACAATCCGGACTGCAGTGTGAAAAATTCCATAGTGGCCAGCGGCTGTATCATAAACGGAACAGTGGAAAACTCTGTTCTTTGCCGTAAGATTTACGTGGGAAACAACTGCATTATTCGGAATTCGGTAATCCTGAATGATGTGTATATCGGAGATAACAGCGTCATTGAGAATTGCATCGTGGAGAGCCGGGACACCATTCGCGCCAATACAACCTACATTGGAACGCCGGAGAATATCAGAATCGTCATCGAGAAAAAAATGAAAGGTATACCATGTAAAAAAAGGAAGGAGTATCATGGAGGTTACAGATGTACGGGTTCGTAAGGTTGACAAAGAAGGTAAAATGAAGGCCATTGTTTCCATCACTTTCGATGAGGAATTTGTGATTCATGACATAAAAAGTCATTGAAGGTGAAAAAAAGGTTTGTTTATTGCAATGCCTTCCAGAAAAAAACAACGGACGGGGAGTATAGGGACATAGCTCACCCCATCCGCTCCACCACGAGAGAACTACTTCAGCAGACTATTTTTGGAGAAATACCAAGAGGACACCGAGGGAGAGGAAGAAGAGGATCTTTAATCTCGAGGGGAGGAATAGAATCTATGTACGAGGATAAACTGTTTGGCATAAGTTTGACTCGTCTCAAAAACGCTACCAAGAGATTGACCCTCTCTTGGTAGTATTTTTTTTATATCATCATTTTTATATATCCTTTTGTTTCCGTCGAAGAATAAATATGTTAAAAAAACTGCTTTAGAAGAAGGGGTAATTGCTTGTTTGCCCCTGGATGATTTGATATAATTCAGGGGAGAATTATATTTTGTAAGTCTTTCCAAAGACAGGACCCGGAAAGGAAGTTCGGAAAATAAATGATAAAAATAACTGAAAATAAGATAAGAGTCATCTATTTGAGCTTCCTGTTTTTTGTTTTGATTTTTATTTTGGGAAGTTCTGTAAGACAGTATGACAAGCTTGGATTTGTTGCTCAAAAATATGAAATAATGCGGAGCGGGTGGCAGAGAATCCTGCCTGACGGTTCTCGAAAGACCCTGAATTCATCGGAAGAAAAGGTACTGATTAAGGATCTCGTTATGGAACGACAGCTTCCGGAAGAGGTACCGTATGCTTTGACGACTCTTTATGTTCGGACAGTGCATCAGGATATCAGTGTGTGGATTGATAATCATATTGTTTATGATTATACCTATGCCGACATCCCTCCGTTTAACAGCAAAATCCCTCCTATATATTGGGTTCGTATCCCGATAAGAAAGGATATGCTGGGAAAGACGATACAGATTGAGTTTCGCGGTAGGGCAAGAAATGCAGAAAACACCTTGAATAATATTTATTTTGGAGAAGACCTCTCCGTTGTTACGGCTATATTATGGAGAAGTTCCTTACAGATTTTATCTTCCCTCTGCCTTATCTTTATGGGGATAGGGATGTGGGTGGAGTATATTCTTGTGGATCGTAAGCAAGGCGCGGAACGGGGAGTTTATTATCTCGGGCTATGTCTCTTTTTTATCGGGCTTTGGATGGGAAGCCAGGTGGATTCCAGGCAATTACTCTTTAATAATATTCTCTTGCTATGGAACCTGGAATATATTTCCCTTATTATGATTCCTATTCCGAGTTTGCTCTGTATCAACAAAATAGAAAGAGGATCATGCCAGAAAGAGATTTATGCCATCTGCATGATTATTGCGGTATTTGATGCATTATTTATCATTTCTGCGGGTATTGGTCTATACAGTTTTATAGAGCTGAATTTACCGATAGACCTGCTGATACTTTTAACCTGCTTTGAAATTGCGCGTAGCTTTTATCTCATTAAACGGGACAATCCTGCACTTTTTCAGGAATTAACCTGGCTTATTGGTGCAGGCACGACGATGATTTCCTTTAGTTGCATAGAACTCTTATCTTTCTTCTTAAACGGATATGAGAATCAAGGAAAATTCCTTTCTATTGGAGGAGTTCTTTTTGCATTCCAGATGTTGCATGCACAAGGTGTGGAATATGATAAGGTGCGAAATGAAAAGGCCAAGTTGGAGGTTGCGGATAAGATACAATCGGAATTTTTTGCCAATATGTCACATGAAATTCGTACCCCTATCAATACCGTAATCGGGATGAACGAAATGATTCTAAGAGAGAGTCATGACGATGCAGTATTAAGCTATGCACAGGATATACAGGCGTCCGGACATGCTCTTCTTTCTTTGGTGAATGATATCCTGGACTTCTCTCGTATTGAATCGGGAGGAATTAAGCTTGTACCAAAAGCCTATGAGCTTGCCGATATCCTTCATGATATTAACAGTATGGTGCGGTTCCGCGCAGAGTGGAAAGGACTGCGTTTTTCTATCATTGTAGATGAAGATACTCCTGCAGTGCTTTTTGGAGATTCCTTCCGGGTCAGAGAAGTGATTTTGAATCTGCTGGATAACGCGATTAAATATACGGAAAAGGGAAGTATAAGTCTTTCTGTGAGCTTTAGGGAAATGGAAATCGTGGAAGAGGAAGATGCAGAAAAAACGGTAAAAGGGAATAACGGTGTGTCGATAATCGGTCCTGACTCCTATCTTCTGCAAACTGAAGAGAAGGGAACGGACTATGCCAAGGCGGTGGAGCTTTGCTTTACAGTAAAAGATACGGGCGTGGGAATCAAAGAAAGCGATCAAAATCTGATTTTCCAGAAGTTTCAGAGAGTGCATGCCGGTTGGCATCAGAATGTGCAAGGCACAGGGCTGGGACTACCGATTACCCATTATCTTGTCAACATCATGAATGGGCATATTGAACTGAAGAGTAAATTGGGAGAAGGATCCAGCTTTTCTGCATATCTTCCGCAACTTAGTTTGAAGGAAGAATGCATAGGAAATTATGAGGAGCGGTATGTAAAACAAAAAGGAAATCGAAGAGATTACAATAAGGGATTTATTGCTTCGGATGCCAAGATATTGGTTGTGGATGATAACGAATTGAATGTCCGCTTGGTACAAAATCTTCTGAAACGTACAGAAGTGCAAATCGACGTTGCATACAGTGGAGAAGAATGTCTGGAGAAGATGAAGGAAAATACCTATGATATAGCGTACTTGGATTATATGATGCCCGGCATGGATGGGGAAGAAACCTTAAAGCGGATTCGTGAACTGGGAATTGAAAATCGCTATGGCAGATCCATACCTGTGATTGCATTTTCCTCCAATATGCTGCCCGGGATGAGACAAAAATATCTAAATGCCAGTTTTGATGCCTATCTTGCGAAACCGGTGGATGGAAATGAACTGGAAAAGACACTTTATACTTTTCTGCCTGAAAATCTCATCCGCAGAAAAAGCAATGAAGAATTTTTTGAATCGGAGATGAAGCAACATAATATCACGGAGAATAGTGAAGAAGAGAAGATTTTAAATCGGGATATGGGTTTAAAATATTGCATGCAAGATGAAAAAGTATATCGGGAAATTTTGACTTTGTTCAAAGAAAGCAGTGACGAAAAGATGCAGGAACTGGAAACGGCTTTTGCAGAATCGGATTATGTAAAGTATCGTCTTTATGCGCACGGCTTGAAAACAACCTCCCTTACTGTAGGGGCAATCCAGGTTTCGGAAGATGCAAAAAAACTGGAGCATGCGGCAAAGCAGGTTGTAGAGGGAGTTGAAAAAGAAGAGGCAATGCATTATATTCGATATAACCATAAGTCATTTATGCGATTATATCAAAGGACAGTTCAGGAAATCGCGGAGTATTTGCAGTGATGAGGAAAGGATAATGGATAAACTAAGAATTGCAGTATGCGATGATGAGATTGTTCAACAGAAATTAATACAAGCCTTATTGCAGAAGTATATAACAGAAAATAATATTCGTGCTGAGGTAAAATTCTATACTTCGGGGCAGGAATATCTCAAGGAAAAAAAGAGTGAAATATTAGAAACAGATATTTTTCTGTTGGACATTTTTATGCCGGAAATGAATGGAATCGACATCGGCAAAGAGTTAAAGAGTCTGGGTGTACATGGTAAGATTATTTTTATTACCGGAGGAAATGATTATATTACAGAGGCTTTTGAAATTCAGGCATTTTCCTATATTCAAAAGCCTGTGGAGTATGAAAAGTTTGCGAAAGTAATGAATGCGGTCGTATCGGGCTTTGAGAAACATCGCTACATGGATATAGTTGTGGATCGTGAAAAGCAAAGGATTTACCTGGATGATGTTGAGTACGTGGAAACCTTGGGACGCAGACTTGTTATTTACATGAAAGAAGAAGATGTAGAAACCTATCTTTCGGTTAAAAGTTTTATGGATGATTACGGGGAGGATGATTTTATCCAAATTTCCCGTTATGTTGCTGTGTCAAAAAGCAGGATACAAAGGATTGTCGGTCGGAGTTTATATTTGGATGACGGTAGAGAACTTTTGATTAGTGAAAAATATCTTCCGAGTACGAAGAAACTCCATATAGACTATATTCATACCAAGAAAGTTGCCACTGTATAGAATGTGAGGACAAAATGCAAAGTGTCGTAATTGTGGACGATGAGCAGATTCCGCGGATGATTGCGGAGCAAGCATTAAAGGGAAAGTATGGTGTTCGATGCTATGAAGATGCTCGTACTGCCCTTTCTGAGCTTTCAGAAACCCGCCCCGATATACTTTTGGTGGATTTACATATGCCGGATATGGATGGCTATGCTATCTTAAATGCAGTGCGTCAGCTGAAAGATCCTTCACTGAGCAATATTCCGGTAGTGATTATGACTTCCGATGATGACAGCAATAATGAAATCAAAGGATTTGATTTGGGAGCATATGATTATATTCGAAAACCCCTTCTTCCGGATGTACTGATTCGTCGTGTTGACCGGATTATGAAGCGAGAAGAAGTATTAAAGCATTTGGAAAAAAAATCGGAAATTGACCTTTTGACGGGACTTTTAAATCGGAGTGCCTGCGTGCAACAAATCAATGAAAGTCTGCAGATGCATAAAGACAGCGGTTTGCTATTCATGCTGGATCTGGATAATTTTAAGATGGTAAATGATTGCTTTGGTCATGAGGTAGGTGACCAGGTGCTGGGTTTGGTGGCTAGGATTCTGAAGAAGCTGGTTCGCTCCGATGATGTGCTGGGTAGAATCGGAGGAGATGAATTTGTTATTTTTTACAGAGGCCTATGGAGTAGAGAAGCACTAAGAGAGCGGTGTGAGGATATTTGCCATAAGGTAAAGTGGGGAATGGAAGAAGTTCTGGGAATTCCTCCCGAAAAAGAATTCGGCATTTCTATCGGAATAGCGTTAGCTCCACAGCACGGAAGAGAGTTTTTAACCCTTTACCAAAAAGCGGATGATGCGATGTACAGGGTAAAATCCGAGGGGAAGGGCGGTTACGCAATATATGAAGAAATAAGTGAAAAGGAAGAGGGAGAAACCGGCATTCAATCTATCCCTGACCTGCAAAAGCGAATAGAAAAGCAGGACTTCAGCTCCGGAGCTTTTGTAGTTAACTATGATGATTTCTGTAGTATTTATCGTTTCATTAAAAGGGCGGGAGAAAGAGAACATCCTCCTGTGCAGATGGTCCTTTTCACTATAGAAGAAGCAGAGAATGTGGATCGTCGAGGGGTAGAAGGGCGCATGCAAAGCTTTGGAGGACTTGTGAGTAAAGCATCCGAAGGGGCGATGTTATGGTTCGCTGCGGAAACAAGCAATTTATGGTTCTTCTTGTGGGAGCAAAGCAGGATAACGGTCATATTGCAATCGAGCGGATTATGAACGGAAGAAGCGAGGAGGAAAGAAAAAATTACCCGATCCAATATGAAGTGAATACTTTAATTTCCTAAATTATGGATTTTATGATAGAATAAGCCTCATTTGATGCTTATTCTATTTTTTTGCTGTTTATTTCAGTTAAATGTATAGAGGGGAAAGGAATTACAGTGCAGTTATTAACAGAAATCAATCAATTGGTAAATCAGTGGATTTGGGGAATCCCGGCAATGGCATCTATCATTGGGGTAGGAATGTACTTGACGTATCGTACAGGTTTTTTACAGATATCCCGTTTTGGAAGAGCGATGCAGGTTACCCTGGGGAGAATGTTTCGAAAGAGAGAGGCGAGGGATGGAGCTCTGACTCCATTTCAGGCAGTTTGTACTGCGCTTGCCGCAACAATTGGGACAGGAAATATTGCCGGAGTTGCCGGGGCGATTGCCATCGGTGGTCCGGGAGCGGTATTTTGGATGTGGTGTTCCGCGATTCTCGGCATGTGTACAAAGTTTTGTGAAGTGACGCTGGCGGTGCACTATCGCGAAAAAAATGAAAAGGGAGAGTATCTGGGCGGTCCCATGTACTATATCAAGAACGGTTTGGGGAAAAAATGGATTTTTCTTGCCTACCTGTATGCTATTTTTGGTATTTTAACAGTTTTCGGTACCGGAAATGCAACGCAGGTAAATACCATTACAGCAGCTATTAATGAAGCCTTGATTAATTTCAATTTGCTTTCGACCGGAGGAGACAGCAGAGTAAATCTTGCCATAGGAATCCTCATTGCAGTATTGGTTGCACTGATTCTTCTTGGGGGAATTAAACGAATCGGGAAGGTGACGGAGAGACTGGTTCCTTTTATGGCTCTTTTCTATATTCTCCTATCTCTTATTGTGATTGTCCTGAATATGCACAAGGTTCCCGGGATTTTTTCTTCCATCTTCCTAGGAGCATTTTCTCCCAAGGCGTTTACCGGCGGTGCGGTATACTCTCTCTTTACTTCTATGAAAAAAGGAGTTTCCAGAGGCATCTTTTCCAATGAGGCGGGATTGGGAACCGGCTCTATTGCACATGCCACAGCGGATACCAGAAAGCCTGTAAAGCAGGGATTTTTCGGTATTTTCGAGGTGTTTGCGGATACAATTGTAATCTGTACTCTTACCGCGCTGGTTATTCTTTCCAGTGGTGTGAGCATTCCTTATGGAGTCGATGCCGGAGCAGAGCTTACTATCTCCGGTTTCACCTTAACCTTTGGACCTTATGCCAGTTTGTTCACTGCTGTAGCCCTTTGTTCCTTTGCTTTTTCTACTATATTGGGATGGGGACTTTACGGTGCACGCTTTACCGAGTTTGTTTTTCGTTCAGCTCTTGCTGTGAAGGTTTCTTCTGCTTTACGCTTTGGTATCCATAGTGGGCGCGACCATGAATCTATCTCTGATTTGGTCGATTGCAGAGACCTTTAACGGCCTCATGGTCATCCCGAATCTTATTGCACTTCTTCTTCTTTTGCCGAAAGTATTGCAATTGATTCAGAAATACGAGGAGGAAGAACAATAAAGCTGATGTTGGACATCTTGCTCATTGCTTAATCCAACAAAAAACCCTAGGTTTCAAGCCTCTCTTGGCTTAATTCCTAGGGTTTTAAAATCGTGCAGAAGATGGGAGTTGAACCCACATGAGTGTTACCTCACACGGACCTGAACCGTGCGCGTCTGCCATTCCGCCACTTCTGCGAACTCGACTACTATAGCATTTTTGGATTTTACAGTCAAGACTTTCTCATTTCAAGACTTATAGACAAGTAAAAAGTCTAGGGTTTCAAGCTGTTTTGGCTTGTACTCCAGACTTTTATAATAGCGCAGAGGGTGGGACTCGAACCCACGCGCCCTTGCGGACAAACGGTTTTCAAGACCGCCTCGTTATGACCACTTCGATACCTCTGCAGAACTTTTTCAGATTAAAGTAAAATTTTAATTTTGTCAAGACTATATTAAGATTTGCTCTCTTGCCAGTAAATTGAAGATTTGTTATACTTTCTTGCCAGTAGTGTAGTCTGTAAAGGAGGCCCATTGTATGGCTGATAGAGGAAGTATGAGGCAGGAGTTCTATCCTCAAAAAAAGAAAAAAAAATCGACATTTGTTTCCGTATTTTTTTTCTATATCGTTCCTTATCTTATTATTAATTCGTGCATTCTTTTCTTCGCGCTGGCAACACCTAAGGTGCAGATCAATGAGCCGACAGAGCATAGTGGGGACAATACCACATCAGTTCTGGTGCATGTGGATTCCATTTTGCCGATTAAGAATTTTTCGGCTAAGCTGGAAGGAGAAGAGCTGAACTATACTCGGGAGAATAACAACTATATTATCCCGATTTCTGCAAACGGAAGTCTTCGTATCAGTGTAAGCTCCATCAATGGAATGTCCAATATGGAGAACACGCAAATCAACAGTTTTGATGAGAATCCTCCGACGATTGACGAGGATAATGTTGTCTTGGGTGTGGGATATGTTGAATTTATTGTCACGGACGGTCAGTCCGGTGTGGATTTCTTCGATTTACGGCATTGACCATGACGGTAATAATTTAAAACCGAATCAAATAGATGAGAAGAGCGGTAAGGTGAGTTTTTCTATGAAAACCAACAGCATCACGGTTTATGTTTCGGATAAATCCGGAAATCAGGTCAGTGGCAATTTTAATTTGGAGGAGTCTCCCTATCCTAAGACCAAGGCGGATTTGGAGGAAGAGGAAACAAAGAAAAGTTAGAGGAACAGGCAGAATGGAGCAAAACTTCATTCTGCTTTTTTATGCTTTTCTATAAAGCCGGCATAGACTTTTTTATAGCCTATGGTAAAATTAATATGGAGTATTTTGTAACGTTTTAGGAGGGTGAAATGAATAAGGAAATAGAAACAAAGGCAATTAACAGTATTCGTATTCTTTCTGCAGATGCAATTCAAAAGGCAAATTCCGGTCATCCGGGTCTTCCGCTTGGAGCGGCACCGTCTGCTTATACACTTTGGGCACAGCATTTACACTTTGATCCGACACATCTTGACTGGGAGAACAGAGACCGTTTTGTTTTATCTGCCGGCCATGGTTCTATGCTTCTCTATTCCTTGTTGCACCTCTTTTCTTGTGGATTAAAGAAGGAAGATTTGATGTCTTTCCGTCAGATGGGATCTCTCACGCCGGGGCATCCGGAGTACGGACACACCCGGGGCGTGGATGCCACTACGGGACCTCTTGGCGCAGGTCTTGCTATGGCAGTGGGCTTTGCTATGGCAGAAACGCATTTGGCTGCGGAGTTCAATAAAGAGGGACTTCCTCTCGTGGATCACAGAACCTATGCACTTTGTGGTGATGGATGTCTTATGGAGGGGATTTCCTCTGAAGCATTATCCCTTGCGGGCACTTTAAATCTTCATAAATTAACTATTTTATATGATTCCAACAGGATTTCCATTGAGGGATGTACGGATATTGCTTTTACGGAAGATGTACAAAAGCGCATGGAGTCTTTTGGATTTAAAACACTTACGGTAGAAGACGGAAATGATGTTGCCGCAATCTCTGAAGCGTTGGATAAGGCAAAGGCGGATGACAGCGCTCCCTATTTTATTACGGTGAAAACAGAAATCGGATATGGTGTACCGAAAAAGCAGGGAAGTGCTTCGGCGCATGGAGAGCCTTTGGGGGAAGAGAATATCAAGGAGATGCGAAAGTTCCTAAACTGGGAGCATGAGGAAGCTTTCTTTGTTCCGGAAGAGGTATATCAGCATTACGGTGCTTTAGTGGAAGAGAAGAAAAATCTATATTTGAGCTGGGAAACATTAAAAGCGGAATATGCAAAGAAATATCCCGAAGACTATGAAAAGTATCTTTCCTACTATGATAAGAACAGAGTGATGGATCTAATTCATTGCGAAGAACTCTGGGAAAAAATTGAAAATCCGGAAGCAACAAGAAGCTCATCTGGAGAAGTCATTCAGGTACTAAAGAAGGCGATTCCGAACCTTTTCGGCGGTTCTGCTGATCTTGCTCCTTCCAATAAGACGGAGATGAAGGGGGAGGGCTTCTTTGCTAAGGACAACAGATTAGGAAAGAATATACACTTTGGTGTAAGAGAATTGGCTATGGCAGGCATTGCAAACGGCATCCTCTTACATGGGGGATATCGCTCCTTTGTAGCAACTTTCTTTGTGTTTAGTGATTACATTAAGCCGATGGCGAGACTTGCGGCTTTGATGCAGATTCCGCAGATTTTTGTTTTGACACATGACAGTATCGGTGTTGGAGAAGACGGCCCGACACATGAGCCGATTGAGCAGCTTGCGATGCTTCGCTCTACTCCGAATTTCCGCGTTTTCCGTCCGGCTGACAGACAGGAAACGGTTGCGGCATGGTTCTCGGCTCTAAGCAGTACAGACTGTCCGACAGCCATTGTTTTAAGCAGACAAAATCTTCCTCAGCTTTGTAAGAACGGAAAGGATGCCTTGAAAGGAGCCTATATTCTTTCGGATTCCGCGAAAACTCCGGACTTGATTTTTATTGCGACCGGTTCTGAACTGGAGCTCGCAGAAGAGGCTGCAAAGGTATTAAGAGAGGAAGGAAAGGCAGTTCGTGTTGTTTCCATGCCCTCCATGGACGTCTTTGCAATGCAGAGTGCAGAGTATCAGGAAGCAATTTTACCCTCTTCGGTAGAAAAGAGAATTTCCGTAGAAGCACTTTCTTCCTTCGGTTGGGGTAAATATGTCGGATTAAAGGGTAAGTCTCTTTCTTTAGACAGCTTTGGCGCATCCGGTCCTGCGAACGAACTGTTTAAGCACTTTGGCTTTACTGTGGAAAACTTACTTTCTATGGCAAGATCCATGTAAATAGAGTGGCTATTTTAAGAAAGATCTAGAGAAGAGAGGAGAGAAGTATGAAGTTTTTTATTGATACGGCAAATGTAGAGGAAATTCGCAATGCCTATGACATGGGGATTATTGACGGTTGCACTACCAATCCGTCTCTGATTGCGAAAGAAGGAAGAGATTATGTGGAGACCTTAAAAGAAATTGCCTCCTTTTTAGACGGTCCTATTTCCGGAGAAGTCAAGGCGGATACGGTAAAGGCTGAGGATATGATTCAGGAGGGAAGAGAGATTGCTTCTCTTTCCAAAAACATGGTTGTGAAGATTCCGATGACGGAGGAAGGCTTAAAGGCAGTAAAAGTACTTTCTAAAGAGGGCATCAAGACCAATGTTACCTTGATTTTCTCCGCAACACAGGCTCTTCTTGCCGCTAGAGCAGGAGCAAGCTATGTGTCTCCTTTCCTTGGAAGACTGGATGACATTTCCTCCGATGGATTGATTCTGATACAGGACATTATGGATATTTTCTCCGTTTATCCGGACATTGAAACAGAGGTGATTTGTGCATCTGTTCGTCATCCGATTCATGTGATTGAATGTGCAAAAACCGGTGCGGATATTGCCACGGTTCCGTTCAAAGTATTGAAACAGATGATACATCATCCTTTAACGGATATCGGGATTGAAAAGTTTAAGGAAGACTATCGGAAAGTATTTTCTTAAAAAATACAAGGAATAAATCATCCCTTTTCCTCGCAGAACATTGACAGCATTTTCACAAAACAGTATAGTGGAAAAAAGTGTGATTATTTTTAGCGAATGAGGAAAAATAATGGATAGAAAAGAAATATCACAGGCAGTTATCCAGCGTCTTCCAAGGTATTATCGATATCTGGAAGATTTAATGGAACAGGGAATAGAGCGCATTTCGTCCGGAGAGTTGTCCAAGAGGATGCGCCTGACCGCATCGCAGATAAGACAGGACTTGAATAACTTTGGCGGTTTTGGACAGCAGGGCTACGGATACAATGTAGCCAATCTCCATGACGAGATAGCGAAGATTTTAAATATTGACAGAGAAAATCCCATGATTATCGTGGGAGCAGGGCATCTTGGACAGGCTTTGGCAAACTATACCAATTTCCAAAAAGAGGATTTATATTAAAGGGAATCTTTGATGTTGATCCGGAAAGAATCGGAAAGGAAGCCGGTGGTTTGAAGATTGCTCCGATGACGGAGATGAAGGCTCTTGTAGAGAAGGAGAAGATTCGTCTTGCGGCAATTTGTATCCCCAAAGTGGCAGCTGTTAAAGTTGTGGATGATTTGATTGCCTACGGTATAGAAGGAATTTGGAACTTTGCACACATAGACTTGGAAGTGCCGAAGCATGTTGTCATTGAAAATGTGCATCTTTCCGAAAGTCTTATGCGTCTTTCCTACAGACTGTTTGAGGAACTAAAATGATTTTAGGCGTTGGCACGGATATTCTGGAAATTCTTCGAATGGAACGTTTACAGAATGGAAGTGCGGTGGAGAAGATTTTCACAGCAGAAGAACGCCGGCAAAGTGAGGGAAAGGTCTCTCGCCTTGCCGGTGATTTTAGTGTAAAAGAAGCAGTTTCCAAGGCTCTGGGGACAGGAATCCGGGGTTTTTCTTTATTGGATATAGAGGTACTGCGAGATGAACTGGGAAAACCCTATGTAAAGCTTTACGGAAATGCAAGGGAGATTTTTCTTAAGCTCGGGGGAACCAGGCTGGAAGTCAGCATTTCCAATACGGCAACATTGGTAATTGCTACAGCCGTCTTATTTGGGAATTCTCTTTCCTTTGCAGAGGGGATAAGCCGGGACGCTTCATTTGACACAGAACATGAAGAGGAAATGCAGGAAAATATTTTTGGCGAGAATACAGAAAGAAAATCTGCCGAGAATTCCGGGTGGAATAAAGTATTGCCACTGTTTTTGCCTATTCCAAAGCGAAATCCGAAATCTCATAAGGGCTCCTATGGAAAGGTGGAGATTTTTGCCGGAAAATCAGGGATGGCCGGGGCGGCTATTTTTCGGCTCTTGCAGCTTATACAGCCGGCGCAGGACTTGTGAAACTTATTAGTGATAAAGAGAACCGGATACCTTTGCAAATCATGGTTCCGGAGTCTTTGTTTTTGGATAGGGAGAAGTTCTCTTTGGAGGAAAGCCGGGATGAAGGGCAGGTAATTCTTTTTGGACCCGGAATAGGAACGGAAGACAAGGAAAGAGAGCTGCTTTATGAACTTTTGCTACGAGGGAAAACGGCGAAGTCCAAGAGACAGATTTTGATATTGGATGCTGATGCGCTGAACATGATTTCCAAATCCTCTTTATTGGAAGAGACACTTAGCTCTTATGCGAAAGAGGCCACGCTGATTCTTACTCCGCATATTAAGGAGTTTGCAAGACTTTGCCATCTAAGCGTGGAAGAGGTCTTGAAGAACAGAGAAGAATTAGGAAAAAAATACGCGGAATCTCATCATTGTATCTTGATTTTGAAATCACACGATACAATGGTTTTTGCTCCAGCCTCTTCACTTCAAAAAGCAGATGAAAAAGAAAGAAAGTCGAATATACAAGATAATAGAGCTTTTGCAGGAGAAAATAAAGAAAAAAACAAAATGGAAAAAGAAGGTTTTTTCCATAATCATATTTCCTGTGCGGCACTCAGTAAGGGTGGTTCCGGGGATTGCTTTGCAGGCTTGCTATGCGGACTACTTTGTATTTTGGAGGAAAAATACGGAGACATTCCTGCGAAAAAACTGGCATTTCAGGCGGCCTGTCTTTCTGTACTTGTTCAGGTACGAGGAGCTGAAATGGCTGCGGAACAGGAAGGTCAACACAGTGTTTTGGCCAGAGAGCTTCCTCGATTTTTTGCTTTCGCTATTGATGAATTTATAGAAAGGGAAGACCGAAAAAATGCAAGATAAAAAAAGCTACGATAGAACATATGCCATAGTGGATTTGGGGAGAATTGTAGAGAATCTTCATTTGTGTAAAGGAAATTACGAAAAGGGACGGCTGTCTGTGCGGTTGTGAAAATGGATGCCTACGGACATGGTATTGTAGAAGTGGCAAAGGCCATTGAAGAAGACTGTGCCATGTTTGGTGTTGCGACAGTGGAAGAGGCCATTACTTTAAGGAAATCCGGCATTGAAGGCGATATTTTAATTCTCGGTGTTATTCCGGAAAGCCAATATGCACTTCTTTACGATTACCGCATCATGCCAAGCCTCTTTACCATAGAACAGCTTAATAAGCTGGAGACGCTGGGAAAGGTACAAAAGAAGAGCTTGGAAGTACATCTTGCGCTCGATACCGGAATGGGAAGAATCGGGATACAGACAGAGGAAACGGGTTCTTTGGAGATTGCGGAGAGAATCCTTTCCAGTCCCTATATTGACGTGAAAGGGGTATTTTCTCACTTTGCTTCCTGTGATGAAAAGGACAAAACGTACGCCGAAAAACAAGAACGACGTTTCAAAACTTTTATAGGAAAGCTGAAAGAGAGAGGCTATTCCATTCCTCTTTGCCATATTTCAAATTCTGCCGGCATCCTGGAGGATTTTGGTACGGAATACAATATGGTAAGGGACGGCATCGCTCTTTACGGTGTATATCCTTCTCGTGAAGTGCGTCATGAACTTCCGATAAAAATGGCTCTTTCCTGGAAGGCGAAAATTTCTCATATTAAGATAGTTCCGGCAGGAGAAGGCATCTCATACGGTTCCACTTTCGTGACGGAGAGGGAAATGAAGATTGCCACCATTCCGGTAGGATACGGAGACGGCTATCCTCGTATTCTTTCCGGTAAGGCTTCTATCTTGGTAAGCGGTAAAAAATGTCCGATCCTCGGAAGAGTTTGCATGGACCAGTTTATGGTGGATATTACGGGAGTGGAAGCGAAGCTCTTTCAGGAAGTGACTCTACTTGGAGAAGAAGGACAGGAAGCGATCAGTCTTTATGACTGGGAAGATATGGGAGTATTCCCTTATGAGTTTTTATGTGGCTTGGGAAATCGAGTTCCCCGCGTGTATTATCGTGGTGAAAAATGGGTGGGAACCTATAATCCGCAGGACAATCTACATTTGCATGAGTTTTCCTAGGTGAAAAAGAGACAATCCTTGCTTTTTCGAAAGAACTTGCGTAAGAGCAGGAAAATAGGTACACTAGGAAAAAATTATACAGAGGAGTTAATATGTCAGGTCATTCAAAATTTTCAAATATCAGAGCTAAAAAAGAAAAAAATGATGCGGCGAAGGGAAAGATATTTACCATTATCGGTCATGAGCTTGCCTTGGCTGTAAAGCAGGGCGGTTCGGACCCGAACAGCAATTCCAAGCTGCGTGATGTTATCGCAAAAGCAAAGGCAAACAATATGCCAAACGATACCATTCAAAACGGAATCAAGAAGGCAGCCGGTGCATTGGATAGCGTAAACTACGAAGAGTTGCAGTACGAGGGATATGGTGTAAACGGTGTTGCCATAATTGTAAAAGTTCTTACCGACAATAAAAATCGTTCTGCAGCAGATGTTCGTTCCGCATTTACAAAGGGAAAGGGAAGTCTTGGTGCGCAGGGCTCCGTATCCTTCCTTTTTGAAGAAAAGGGACAGATTATTCTGGATAAGGAAGAGATGGATGATTTGGGAAAGGATTTTGATTCCCTTATGGATATTGCAATCATGGCCGGTGCAGAGGATCTGATTGACCGTGATGACAGCTATGAAATCTTAACTGTTCCTGCAGACTTCTCTACCGTCCGTGAGAATTTGGAAAAGGAAAATATTCCTATGGTGCAGGCGGAAGTGGTTATGATTCCCGGAAATACGGTTTCCGTAACAGATGAAGAGGCTGTGAAGAACCTTAGAAAAACTCTGGATTTACTGGATGAGTCCGATGATGTGCAGAATGTCTATACCAACTGGGAAGAAGAATAAGAGGTACCGTAGGCTTTGCGAAGCGATATTTGTTATAAACGAGATATCGCACGCTTTGCGTGCTTATGAATCAAAAGTCCCGGAGGAGCTTAAAGCTCTTCCAGGACTTTTTTCGCTTCCACTATAATGGAATAATTTTGATGGTAGATGACGAAGCCCGGGGCTCCTCCAACCACCTTTTTTAAATTCTTTCTTTCTGTGTAATCCACTTCTACCTTTGCACTTTCTCTTTCTGAGGAGAAATAGGCGGCAAGCTCGGCGGCCTCTTCGAAAAGGCGGTCCGGAAGCTCCTCCAGGCTTTTCCCCTCGGTTTTGGCAATCACATGAGATCCTGCAGCAGCCTTTACATGAAACCAAAAGTCTTTTGAATCTGCAATTTGAAAGCTGACTTCTTCGTTTTGGAAATTATTTTTTCCAACATATAAAAGGTAACCGTCGCTGCTTCGGAAGATTCGGGGAGAAGACTTATCCTCTTTTCTGCTTGCCTTTTTCTTTGCGGATACTTTTTTCATATATCCGTATTCTCCCATTTCTCGCCGGATATCCTCCAGGTCTCCTGCGTTTTCTGCAGTAAGAAGACTGCTTAGGATGGATTGCAAATGTTCCAGAGTTCGTCTGCTTTCCTGCAACTGTTCCGTCAGATTCTTTTCCGTCCGTTTTGCCTTATCGTATTTGTCAAAATAACGTTTTGCATTTTCGATAGGAGAGAGCTGTGGATCCACGGGGATGCGTTCTTCCTTCCCTGTATAATAATTCTCACAGAGCAGTTCTTTTTCCCCGCCTTGTAAACTGTAACCGTAGGTGGTAAGCAATTCGCCATAGATACGGAAGCTTTCTTTCTTCTCTGTGTCCTTTAGCTGTTTTTCCTGTAAGCTCAGTTTTTTTCCGACACGCTCCAAAAGAGTGGTGCATTGTTTTTTTAAGTCGACGGACTTTTGACGTACACGGTCTTCCTTTTCCTTTCCACCGTAGTATTGTTCTAAAAGTGCGGAGGGAGAAGAAAATGCTTCTTCATGGAAGCGTGGGTTTCCCAGATATTGCTTTGTGGAAAAGGCGGAAAAATCAAAGGCCTTTGTTTCTTCAAAAAGTATGACGGGTGAAAAGTTTCCGGAACTGATGTTTTCTCTTAAAGCATATATTGCCGTGGTGATATTTTCCCATTCGGAAGAAGTGAGAAGTTCTATATCCTTATCAAAGGAAACGAAAGACGCCTCACAAAGCTCTCTTGCAGAAAGAGGACTTAAGCCGGAGAAGCTGTGAAAGAGTGCATCGGAGATTGCCTCGGGCTTTTCCGTACCCTGCTTTCGCTCGATTAAGAAAGAACTTAAGTTTTCCATAGAGAAGTGCAGAATATTTTCTTTATGAAACTGATCGGGAATAAAGTAAGCTCTTCCGGGAAGTACTTCTCGAAGGGAAGACTGTGCAGAGGATATCCTTTTGATGGCGTCGAGTACAGTAAAATCTTCTTTTAAAAGAATAATATTGGAATATTTTCCCATGATTTCCACAGCCAGATACTTGATACCGTAGTCCCCCATTTCATCTCTGTGAGAGATATGAAGAAGCAGTACCCGTTCCAGTCCTTCTTCTCCTAATACGCTTGAGGCCTGGCTGATGTTCTGAATCTGACCGTTTCCGATATGCTTTCGTAACGCCATACAGAAATTGGGAGCGCTGAGAGGTGCTGTTTTTCCGGTATGGCTAAGGTACACCAAAGGAATGGAAGGATTTGCAGAAAGATGAAGTAAGAACTGTTGCTTTTCCTTTTTTACCGTAATCTGTAACTCATCTTTTTCGCTTTGTATAATCTTTGCAATCTTTCCACCTAAAATTTTTTCCTTGAATTCGAAAATCAATGCCGATAAAAATAATCCGTCAAATGCCATAAATCCGTCCTTTACTCCTTGAAAAAGCCTTTTTCCCTTGCTATCATAATTTATACTGATAACTTGCATTTCCTAGGATAGGCTAAAGGGGGAAAAAACTCAAGGAAAAGGAGAAGTTCCGAAATGAAAAGTATGACCGGATTTGGCAGAGCGAAGGCGGAAAACGCAGGACAGGTAGTCACGGTAGAAATTAAATCTGTCAATTCCCGTTTTTTGGATTTAAGTTTTAGACTGCCTAGAAGTTTTCAGGCAATGGAGATGAAAATCAGGGAAATGCTGAAAAATAACATTTCCAGAGGAAAGGTGGAGGTTTATCTTTCTGTAGAGGATGGCGCTGAAAAAGATAAGAACTTGCTGGTCAATACTGTACTGGCAAAACGATATAAAGAAGAGATTGAAAAGTTGTCGAAAGAACTGGATCTCCCCTTTACTTTAAGTGGGAATTCTTTATTCTTTTATCCTGATGTTTTTCGTCTTACGGAAGAAGAGGATGGAGATGATGAGACGGCGATTCTTGATATTGTGGATACGGCAATTCAAGAATTCGTACGTTCCCGTTCCTTGGAAGGAGAAAAACTAAAGGCGGACTTGGAGCTGAAGTTGCTGGAAATGGAAGGATATATTTGTTTTCTAAAGGAAAAGGAACCGGAACTTCGCACACAATATGAGAGTCGTCTCCGGAAGAAAATAGAAGAAAGCCTGACAGGGAGAGAGATAGACGAAGGAAGACTCTTGGAAGAGGTCGCTATTTTTTCCGATAAGGTCAGTACGGACGAAGAGATTACGAGACTGGACAGCCATATTCACAGGATGCAGGCCATGCTTAAGGAAGAGCAGGCAGTTGGGCGCGACTTGGATTTTCTGATGCAGGAAATGAATCGGGAAAGTAATACTATTCTTTCCAAAGCAAGTGATTTGGAGATTACGGATATTGGACTAAAGACGAAAAACTGCATTGAAAAAATGAGAGAGCAGGTACAGAACATAGAATAAAGCCTAGAGAAATCATAGAATAGAATTCATAAAACATAGAAAAACATAGAAAAGTTTTGAAAAGCATAGAAAAGCATACAAAATCATAGGAACTCGATATAAAAAACGCAGATATAGAAGGGGATAGTATGGATAAGGGTATTTTGGTTGTGGTTTCCGGTTTTTCCGGGGCAGGAAAGGGAACCATTATGAAAAGGATAACGGAAAAGTATGATAATTACGCGTTATCCATTTCAGCAACAACAAGAGCGCCAAGAATAGGGGAAGAAGAGGGAAAGTCTTATTTTTTTGTAAGTAAGACTCGCTTTGAAGAAATGATTGATAGTGATGAACTTGTGGAGTATGCCAAGTATGTGGACAACTACTATGGGACACCGAGAAAGTTTGTTGAGGATTGCTTGAATCAGGGAAAAGATGTAATTTTGGAAATTGAGATTCAAGGGGCATTAAAGATAAAGAAGAAATTCCCGAACAGTCTCCTGATTTTTATGACTCCTCCCTCGGCAGAGGAATTAAGAAGTCGCCTCATCGGAAGGAATACGGAGGATGAGGAAATGGTGAATAAGCGCCTTGGAAGAGCTATTGTGGAATCGGAAGGAGTAGAGGCCTACGATTACATTCTGGTGAATGCGGATATTGACACATGTACGGAAAAACTGCATAATTTAATTCGTGCGTCTCATGACAGGGTAGAGGCGCATTTAGATCTGATTGAAAAAATCAGAAAGGACTTAAGGAGGATAGAAGATGCTGCGTCCAACATACAATGACTTGATTGATTCTATGAATAAGAATAGAGAAGAGGGAGAACTGGAAGTGCAATCTCGCTATTCTGTGGTGATTGCGAGCGCAAAAAGAGCGCGTCAGATTATTGACGGAGATGCTCCTTTGATTAAGGCAGAGGAGGATAGAAAACCTCTTTCCGTTGCGATTGAAGAAATATCCAAGAACCTTGTAAATGTAGAGAAGGGTCTGGACTATGAAGAAGAACCGATAAATCCGACAGTAGAACTTGGAGACTATTCTCATTATGCCTTGGATGAAGATCTGGACGAGGAAGATGAGGATGAGTTGGATTCCGAAAAGGAAAATGAGGATTACTTACAGGAAGACGGCGAGGAAGAAGACGATTATTCTGACGGAGATTATTCTTCGGATAGTGAGGAATAATGAATTTATATCTGGAAAGTTTAGGCTGTGATAAAAATCGGGTAGATTCCGAAAAGCTTTTATCAGAGCTTTTGGAAAAGTATGAAGGAGCAAAGGTGACTATGGACCCTGCAGATGCGGATATTGCCATAGTCAATACCTGCTCTTTTATTGGTCCTGCCAAAGAAGAAAGTATCAATACTATTTTGGAACTGGCAGAATACAAAAAGACAGGGAAATTACAAAAGCTGATTGTGGCAGGCTGTCTTGTGGAACGTTATAAGGATGAAATCCGAAAGGAACTTCCGGAGATTGATGAGATTGCTTCCGTAAAGGATTATGTAAGTCGTCTGGATAAGCAGATAAAGAGAGTGGAAAGCGGGGAAAGATACACCCGCTATATTAAATTGCGGAGGGCTGTGACAAGTACTGTAGTTACTGTATTATTCCCCGTTTGCGTGGGCACTATCGTTCCATTCCTATGGAAAAAGTTCTGGAGGAAGCAAAAGAGCTTCGGAACGAGGGGGCAAAAGAGCTGATTCTGGTTGCGCAGGAAACCACTCTTTATGGTACTGATCTCTATGGAGAGAAATCTCTGCATAAATTGCTGCGCGCTCTTTCTGAAATTGATGGGCTGGAATGGATTCGTATTCTCTACTGTTATCCGGAGGAGATTGAGCTTCCTCTTATTGAGGAACTTCGGGATAACCCCAAAGTTTGCCATTACTTGGATTTGCCCATTCAGCATTCTTCCGACCGCATCCTAAAAGCGATGAACAGGAAGACCAGAAGAGCGGAATTAAAGGAGAAAATTGCATTATTGCGGAGAGAAATTCCGGATATTTGTCTAAGAACCACTCTGATTACCGGCTTCCCCGGGGAAACGGAAGAAGACCTGGAAGATGTACTCTCTTTTATCAGAGAAGAGCGTTTTGATCGTTTGGGTGTATTTCCTTATTCTCAAGAAGAGGGAACTCGTGCAGCGACTATGGAAAATCAGGTACCGGAAAACGTAAAAAACAAAAGACTTTCCCGTATTATGGAAGTACAGCAGGAAATTGCTTTCCAAAAAGCGGAAGAACAGAGAGGGAGAGTCTTAAAAGCCCTTATTGTAGGATATGATGAGGAAGAATCCCGTTTGATTCTTCGCAGTTATATGGACAATCCCGATATTGACAGCTTTATCTATCTGAAGGGGGAGAAAAGGGCTGTAGGAGAATTTATCTGTGTGAGAATTATAGACACGGAAGGATATGATTTAATAGGAGAGTATTGTGAATCTTCCCAATAAACTAACCATTCTAAGAGCCTTATTGGTTCCGGTATTTGTATTTTTCATGCTGTTTCCTGCAGAAAATGACTTACTCTTTCGTTTGATTGCGGAAGTAATTTTCTGCCTTGCCTCGTTCACCGATTTTTAGATGGATATATTGCAAGGAAGAGAAAGCTGGTGACCAATTTCGGGAAATTTATGGATCCGTTGGCGGATAAGCTGTTGGTTTGCGCCGCTTTAATCTGTATGATTCCTCTATCTTATCTTCCGGCTTGGTACGTTATTATCCTGATTTCCAGAGAATTTATTATTTCAGGCTTTCGTTTGATTGCGGTGGAGCAAAATCTTGTGATTGCAGCGTCCTATTTCGGGAAGCTCAAAACGGTCAGTCAGATGCTCATGATTATTTTACTTATTCTGCAAGTTCCTGCACTTTCTCTTGTGACAGAGATTTTGGTTTACTTGTCGTTGGCTCTGACAATCATTTCCTTGATGGATTACTTGTATAAAAATCGTAGGGTTCTTGAAGAAGGAGGCTTTTGATGGGAGATAAGAAAAGAGAGATTTATTGTCCGGCAGATGCACCAATCGAAGAGCAGCTAGTCTGTATATTGAAATCCTTGAAGAAAACGATTACTACAGCGGAAAGCATTACCGGCGGAATGATTTCCGCAGCAATTACTTCCGTGGAAGGTGCTTCGGATTGCTTTAAGGTGGGCTATGTAACCTATTCCAATAAATCCAAGAGAAACTTCTTTCTGTGAAGAAGGAGTTGCTTCGGAAAGAGGGGGCTGTATCTTCGGCTACCGCTAAAGAGATGGCAATCGGCGCTATGATGGAATCCGAGGCGGATATTGCCGTGGCAATCACCGGAAATGCGGGACCAACCGGTCTGGAGGATAAAGAAGTCGGGCTGGTTTATATTGCAGTTTGTGCCGGGGGTAAAACCAAGGTGGAGGAATACCACTTTAAAGGAAATAGAAAAGAAGTTAGAGAGCAGGCTTGCGGTGCTGCCTTAGTGATGGTCAGAGATTATCTTTTGGACAGAAAATAATGCGTTTATCAAAAAAAATGCGCTTCGGTGCCAGAGCAAAAGAATATATTCCTTATCTGATGGAAAATTTACGGGAAGGGCACGTAGTGCCCCTGTGTTACATCGTCTATAGCGGATATGGAAAGAATCTATACGAATTTTATCCGTCTTCTATGCTGAAAATTCCAAATTTTCCAAGGATAAATGATGAAATACTGGGCTTGGCTTATGGATATAAAGATGCTCTTAAACTGGTAGCCGGGATGGTGGAAGAAAGACTTAAAGGAGAGGGGGATATGCTGCTGATCTTGACGATTCTCAAGTATTTGCTGATTGCAGTGGCAGTTCTTCTTTTGCTTTTACTTGTACTTCTTCTTTTTCTTTTGTTTTATCCTTTTCGGTATAAACTGGAAGGGAGAAAAGCGAGAGAAGAAAAAGATCCTGAAGGAGAATTCCATTTGCGCTTTCCGGCTTTGCATTTTCGGGGAGATTGTAAAGACGGCAAACTACATTATATCGGAAAAATTCTTTTCTTCACGATACTGGAGAGGGGAGAAGAATGAGTGAAAAATTAAAAAAATGGAGACATATTTTTCAAGATAAAATACGGAGTATCAGAGATATAATCGATCTATTAAAAGAACTTGGAAAGGAAGAAACGAGAGAAATGATTGCCTTTGTAATTAAGGAGGCAATTCGCTTTTTAAAAACCTGTAGAATTCGAAAGATGGAGGGGAGTATCTACTTTTCGATGGAAGATCCGGCAACAATGGGGCAGGTTTTAGAGGCTGCTGCTCTGCTTTATCCGTTTATCCAAGATAAAATTAGACTTGTACCGGAGTTCGGAGACAGCTATTATTATGGAGATATCCGTTTAGAAGGTAAGATTCGTCTTATTCATCTATTGATTCTCCTGATTCGTCTTTTAAGGAATAGAGCGTTTCGTAGATTAGTCCTCAAGGGGGGGAAGCATGGCAAATAACAATACAAAAGAACTTATTCAGGAATTGTTCCAAGGGATGGACGGCTTTATTCAGTCAAAAACCGTGGTGGGGGAGCCTATCAAGCTGGGAGACACGGTTTTGGTCCCACTTATGGAAGTGAGCTGCGGTATGGCAAGCGGAGCTTTTGTGAAAGAAAGTACTAAAAAAGGAGATGGCGGAGCCGGTGCTATGAGTTCCAAGATTACTCCTGCGGCAATGCTCGTAATTCAAAATGGCAGAACCAAGCTGATTCGCGTAAAAAATGAGGATGCCTTATCCAAGATTATTGATATGATTCCGGATGCGATAGATAAGATTACCGGAGGAAATAAGGTGAGTGAGTCTGCGGAAAAGCAGGGACAGGAAGCTCTTGATTCTTTGGTGGAAGGGGATAGAAAAGAGCAAGAAGGCAAGAAATATACCGTGCTTTCCGGAAATGATTCTACAGAATTAGAGATTGAGGATGCGGAAGATGTCATTGATTTAGATTTGTCTGATTTTGATGAGTAAATTTTGCTTGCAATCCAAAATCATTTTTGCTATAGTACTATAGTCGCTGTAAAGCAGTGGATTTTTTAAAAGAGGGAGGTGCAATCATGGCTAAGTGTGCTATTTGCGAGAAGGCAGTACATTTCGGTATTCAAGTAAGCCATTCACATAGAAGATCAAACAAGATGTGGAAAGCAAATGTGAAGTCAGTTAGAGTGAAGGTAGATGGCGGTACAAAGAAGATGTACGTCTGTACTTCCTGCCTGCGTTCCGGAAAGTTGAGCGTGCTGTTGCAGGCGTTGCTGAATAATGAACGATTAGAAAGATATTGTCGTAGGGCAGTATCTTTTTTTGTGCTCAAAAAAAGCTAAGACTATTTTGTTTTGTAAAAAAATTTAAATAGGAAGTCTTGACGTAATCATAACACTAGTGTACTATTTAAATAGTTCACTAGTTAAGCAAAGCATTATTTTAGCTAACTGAAATCTAAGAAATATGTAGTGAAAGACATTCGCTGAAAGGAGGCAAAATGCAATACAAACCCTCTCTTCCGATTTACCAGCAAGTGGAGATGGCTATCATAAAAGATATGCTAAACGGTACACTCTCTCCGGGAGCGAAGATGCCTTCGGGAAGAGAGCTTGCGCTAGCCTATAAAATCAATCCCAATACGGCCCAAAGAGTATATCAGGAGCTGGAGCATAAGGGGCTTTGCTTTACCAAGAGGGGTATGGGAACTTTTGTGACGGAAGAGGAAGAGAGACTAAAAACGGAAAGAATAAGCCTTGCCAGGGAGTATAGTAGGGAGTTTCTCCAAAGAATGAAGGATTTATCCGTTTCAAAGGAGCAGTTAAGGAAATATTTAGAGGAGGAGTTAAATGCTTCAAGCTAGTAATTTATCGAAAAAATATAATGGAAGAACAGCTTTGGACCATGTCAATGTAGAGATGGGAGATGGAAAAATATACGCTTTTCTTGGACCGAACGGTTCGGGGAAAACGACCTTCATGAAAATATTGGCAAGTTTGACAAAGCAGAGTGAAGGAGAACTTCTTTTAGATGGAAAATCCCTTTCTATACAAAGTAGGGCGGAGGTAGCCTATCTTCCTACGGAAACGCATGCCTATCCCTTTATGACGGTAGGGGAATTCGGGGAGTATTATAAGACTTTTTTTAAAGATTTTGATGAAATAAGATATAAGTCTTGGGTTGAGAGGATGAAGATTTCCTTTCGTACTCCTTTTAAGGTGCTTTCTTCGGGAATGGATAAAAAGGTAAGAGTGGCGGCAACCTTGGCAAGGGAAGCAAAGGTTCTGATATTGGATGAGCCTTTTAACGGTGTGGATTTACTGGCAAGAGAAGAAATCGAAAAGATGATTTTAGAAGTGATGTCGGATGATCGTACGATTATATTATCCAGTCATCTTGTGGAAGAGGTGGAATCCTATGTAAACTTCGCACTTTTCTTTAATGAAGGAAGACTGCTTGCTATGGAAGATGTTGAAGAATTACGGAGCAGTCGCGGGATGTCCATCACCGATCGATATAGAGAATTGTTAGGAAGGGTAGGGGAGTAATATGTTGACTTTAATTCGTTACGAAATGAAAAAAACCATGCCGATCAAGATTGTATCCGTGGCTTTACTCTTGATTTTTGAAGTTTTATTACTGTTTGGAAGCATCAGTGACAATATTTTTGTTATGGGACTCTCCGGAATGTTCCTTATATTTTTTAGCTTTGTCGTATTTTTATTGTTTGGACTTTCCAGTATGGTGAGCCTGAGCAAAGACTTAAGTACGAATCAAGGTTATATGTTGTATATGCTGCCAAGACCCAGTTACCAGTTTCTTTTGGCAAAGATTGTTGAGAGCCTTATCAGCTCAATCTGCATTGGCTTATTTTTGTACTTTCTGTTTTTATTCGATCTTTTTTATTTTAGTGTCGACATAGACGGTTTCTCCCAGGCTTTCGATATGATTTGGGGCTTGACCATGGAAAATAAGTTGGGAAATTTTGTTCAATTTATGATTTCAATCGGATCATTTTATGTGGGTGTTTGGATATATATGAGCTGTCTTGCCGTGCTTTGTGTGACAGTACAGGCGAGTTTCTTCCGGGGGAAAATGCTCGCATTTATCATTACGATTTTTATATTTTTAATTCTTGCGGTAAACATACTCTCCGGAGTGACTGATTTTGTGGATTCCATAAGGAATCTCTTTGCAATCAGTGCAGACTGGTCAATGTACCTTCAAGTGCTGGTGCTGTCTCTCATTTCCCTTCTTTGTTTTGGAGCAGCATCTTATGTTTTGGAAAAGAACAGAAACTATTAAAGCTGGGGTGAGCTGTATTTTTAATCTCTTTTCATATATTGAAAAATAGAGTATACTGAAAAAGAATTCTCGAACTATCGAGAATTCTTTTTCTTAATATACAGAACAGCATGCCAAAGATTTGCTTATCAAGAATTGGAGGACAGTCTATGAAAGGAAAGATTCCATCACACTTTGGAGAGGTTGAGATTTCCGAGAGAGTTATAGCTGAATATGCAGCGAATGCTGCTGTTTCCTGCTTTGGAATAGTGGGAATGGCTGCGGTCCCTATGAGTGGGAAAGGTCTTGCCCATTTGCTTCGGAAAGAAAGCTATCACAAGGGGATTGATGTAAGGATTAAGGACAATAGAATCAGTTTGGATTTTCATGTCATTATTGCCTACGGTGTAAGTATTAAAGCCGTTGCGGAGAATCTGGCAGACAGTGTAGAGTATCGGATTTCCCAATTTACCGGTATGGAAGTGGATCGCATCAATGTGTACGTAGAAGGTGTACGCATTATTGATTGATAGGAGGGTAAACCCTGTGGGTAAAGTGCTTAGTGCAAAGGAGTTGAAGAAGGCATTTTTAGCCGGAGCCAATCAGCTCAATGCAAAAAAAGATTTGATCAATGAATTAAATGTATTCCCCGTACCGGATGGAGATACGGGAACCAATATGACCATGACCATCCTTTCTGCGGCAAAAGAAGTTGCGGCTATAGAGGGAGGGAGCATCAAAGATATCTGTAAAGCGATGTCAAGCGGCTCGTTAAGAGGGGCAAGGGGAAACTCGGGCGTTATTTTGTCTCAGCTTATTCGTGGTTTTACCAAAGAATTGTCTGAAGCGAAGGATGTAGATAGCCTTGTCCTGGCAAAGGCTTTTCAAAGAGGAGTGGAAACAGCCTATAAAGCGGTTATGAAGCCGAAGGAAGGTACCATTCTTACTGTTGCCAAGGGGATGGCGGATAAGATTATGGAACTTTCCCTAACTGAAGAAGAGATTCTTCCTTTGCTGGAGAAGGTTTATGCACACGGAGAAGAAGTTTTAGAGCATACTCCGGATCTTCTTCCGGTACTGAAGGAAGCCGGTGTAGTGGATTCCGGCGGAGCGGGTCTTATGGCTGTAATGGATGGAGCGCTTCGTTCTCTTAAAGGAGAGAAGATTGTTCTTGACTTAGAGCTAAAGGAGAATGGAGCTGTATCCGCTCTTGTAGGTGAAAGAAAGAACAAGGGAGAGATTTCGACTGCGGACATTCGTTTCGGCTATTGTACGGAGTTTATGGTAAACGGAGACCATTCTTTCACGGATGAAGAGGTAGATGAGCTTAGAACTTATTTGACAAGTATCGGGGACTCTATCGTTTGCTTCTCTGATGAAGAGATGATTAAGGTCCATGTACACACGAATCACCCGGGTGACGCTTTTGAGAAAGGACTTTCTCTTGGTTATCTTTCCAAGATGAAGGTCGACAATATGCGTCTCGAGCACCATGAGCTTTTGATTGAAGATGCTTCCCGCATTGCAGCAATGGAAAAGCTGGAGGAAGAAGAAAAGCCTATAGAAAGAAAGGCTTTCGGCTTTGTGGCGGTTTGCTCCGGAGAAGGTTTGGAAAACATTTTCCGTGACCTCGGTGCCGATCAGGTGGTTTCCGGTGGGCAGAGTATGAACCCCTCCACGGAGGACTTGGTCAATGCGGTAGAAAAAATCAATGCCGATCATATTTTCATTTTACCGAACAACAAAAATATCATTCTTGCCGCTGAGCAGGTATGCAGCATTTTGGAGGATCAGCCGATTACAGTGCTCCACAGTACCACGATTCCGCAGGGAATTTCCGCTTTGATTGCCTTTCAGGAAGATCTGAGTGCGGAGGAAAATGCGGAGAATATGAGCGAGAGCCTAAAGGCGGTTTCCTCCGGTGAAATCACTTATGCAGTGCGAGATACAACGATTGATGGAAGAGAGATTCACTCCGGAGACATTCTTTTCCTTGGAGACAAGGGCCTTCTTTCCGCAGAGAAAGATATTCTTTCCGCGGTAAGGGAAGCACTGCCGAAGATGGGAGAAGGAGAAATTCTTAGTTTGTACTATGGAGAAGATGTGAAGGCAGAGGATGCGGAAGCACTTGTATCTGAAATTCAAAAGGACAATCCGGATTTAGAAATAGAGCTGCAAAATGGCGGTCAGGCGGTTTACTACTATCTCTTGTCTTTAGAGTAAAATGAAGCTATGTTTGAAATTGCAGGCGCTTGAGCAAAGGTTAAAAATTGAAATCTAAAGATTAAAGGCTAAAAATCAAATGGATTGAGTCCTGTGTTCAAGATAAATTTAGATTTCGTTTAGGGCTATGAAGGAAAGGAATAAACAAAGATTTCACTTCTTTCATAGCCCTTTTTTCATGGAAAGAGCTATGTTAAGTGACGGAATTGAAAAAATAAAGGGTGTTGGTGAAAAAACAACGGCTCTTTTTCATAAGGCAGGAATCTACAGTAAAGAAGATCTCCTGATGGAATTTCCCATAAGCTATATTGACTATCCTCCTATTTCGCGAATCGCTGACGCGAAGGAAAAGGAGTGGATGGCTTTTTCCGCTGTCTTAAAAGAGGATTTCCGTGGAAAGCCGGGAACGGCAAAGGAGATTTTACTGGCAAGGGTCTTTGATAGCAGCGGAGAAATTACCTTGCAGTTTTTTCATGCCCCCTATATCCGAAAGCTACTAAAAAAAGGAATGCACTTTATCTTTTACGGACAAGTAAAAGAATTTCAGGGACGCTATTATCTTCAGCAGCCGAAGTACTTTTCCGCAGCGGACTATCAGGAGAAGCGGAAGCTCTTGGAGGCAGTTTATTCTTCTGCAAAAGGAATCAAGAACTATGTTCGAAGAAGAGCCATTGCAGAGCTTTTTAAGGAAGACTTCGCGTGTTCCGATGTTTTTTCAAAAGAAGAGCTGGAGCGTCTTTCCCTTCCGGATAAAAAAGAAAGTTTAAGACTCTTGCATTTTCCGGAGAATTTCCGGGAGAGGGAGAGGGGGAGAGGGAGACTGGCCTTTGAAGAACTCTTTTTTTACTCCCTTTATCTTGAGAAGGAGGAAAAGGAGTATAAGGCGGAAAAGGACTACTCTCTCTATCGTGACGGAGAAGAAAGCGAATTCTATTCTTTTTTTCCCTTTAGTCTCACTGATTCTCAAAAAAATTGCATTTTGGAAATGAATGAGGAGCTTTTAAAGAAGCAAAGAATCTTTCGCTTTATAGAGGGGGATGTAGGTTCCGGAAAGACTGTCATTGCCTTTTATCTGATTTACCTTACGATGAAAAGGGAAAAGCAGGTAGCTCTTATGGCGCCGACCGAAATTTTGGCAAGACAGCATTACGAAAATGCCAAAAAGATTTTTCCGGAAAGAATAGCCCTGCTTCTTGGCAGCACAAGCCCAAAAGAGAAGAAAAAAATTTATAAAGGGATAGCTGAGGGAGAGATTCTTGCGGTATTCGGTACGCAATCCTTGATTCAGGAAAACTTGGTATTTTCTGCCCTGGAAAGCATTATTATTGATGAACAACATCGCTTCGGTGTAAAAGAAAGGTTGAAGCTGGAAAAAAAGGGAAAGCTCCCGCATGCCCTCTTTCTTTCCGCGACTCCTATTCCGCGAAGTCTTGCGAAGCTTTTATATGGAAGTATTCCCCTTTCCGTGCTGCGAGAAAGCCGGCGGACAGACTTCCGATTAAGAATGCTCTCATTCATAAAGAGGAGCAGGAGAAGGCTTTTTCCTTTATTATGGATGAAGTAAGAATGGGAAGACAGGCCTATGTTATTTGCCCCATGATTGAGGAAAATGAGAGTCTGGAAGTGGAATCTGTCTTATCGTATAAAAAGGTCCTAAGGAAGTTCTTTCCGGAGAATGTTCGGATCGGGCTACTTCACGGAAAGCTGAAAGCAGAGGAGAAGGAATCGGTGATGGAGACCTTTAAAAGGGGTGAAACCGAGATTTTACTCTCGACTACGGTAGTGGAAGTCGGTGTGGATGTTGCCAATGCCACAGTCATGCTCATAGAAAATGCTGAACGCTTCGGTCTTGCGCAGTTACATCAATTACGGGGAAGAGTAGGGCGTTCCGCCTTGCAAAGTTACTGTATTTTTCTGGATAGAAAAGACGATGAAAAGTCAAGAGAACGTTTGGGAATCATCAAGAACAGCAATGACGGCTTTGCGATTGCCAAGGAAGACCTGCGATTAAGAGGACCCGGGGATCTTTTCTTTGGGGAGAGACAATCGGGAGACTTGCAATTTATGATGGCAGACCCCATTTTAGATGAGGAGCTTTTCAAAAAAGCAAGAGAAGAAGCAAGGAATATGCTAAAAGATGATCCGGGTCTTAAGAAGCATCCCGGAGTGCAGGATCGTTTTAACAGGATGATTTCCATGGAATAATTACCAAGAAAATCCCTTAATTGTAAAACAAAAGTTTAAAAAAATAAGTTTAATCTATTTACAAAGGCTTCCCTTATTTGCTTTAATACATGGAGAAATGGAGAGAAAGAAATGAGAGTGATTGCAGGTACGGCAAGAAGAATCAATTTAAGAACACCGGACGGTTTGGATACAAGACCCACCCAGGATCGGATAAAGGAAACTCTTTTTAATATCCTACAGTTTGATCTTGAAGATCAAGACGTACTGGACCTTTTTTCCGGTAGCGGAGCCTTGGGGATTGAGGCTCTTTCCCGAGGCGCTAAGAGGGCGGTTTTTTGTGATAGTGCACGGCAGGCAATTCTTTGTATTGAAGAAAATCTGGAGAAGACGCATTTCAAGGAGCAGGCCCTGGTTTTACCAGGCGATTACAACGGGGCAATCAACGCTCTTATGCGAAAGGACTATCATTTTGGCTTGGTCTTTATGGATCCGCCTTACGGGCGAGAACTTGCGGAAAAGGCCTTAATTCGTTTAACAGATAAGCCTTTTGTGGATGAGAATACCATTTTTGTAGTGGAAGCAGGGCTCGAAGAGGACCTTTCCGGTATGGAAGAGGAGGGATATCTTATTCTCAGAGAAAAGTCCTATAAGTCCAACAAGCATGTTTTTCTGCGGCTAAATAGTGAGAATAATAAAAAGTAGTGGAGTATTAGTTTTAGAAGTAGAGTATGGCAGGTAGTTTGCCTTAGGATAGGAAGACTTATTGGTAAAGAATGTAGGAGGGAAAATGAAGATAGCCATTTATCCCGGGTCCTTCGATCCGGTCACCTTCGGTCATCTGGATGTGATATCCAGAAGCGCCAAAATGGTGGATAAACTGATTATTGGAGTACTTCTCAATAATAATAAGACCCCGTTGTTTCTACGGAAGACCGTGTTAGAATGATTAACGAGTTAATTTCAGAGTATCCGAATGTAGAGGTGCATTCTTTCAGCGGTCTAACGGTAGATTATGCGAAGAAGCTTGGTGCTACCATGATTGTGCGCGGTCTTCGTGCCGTTACCGACTTTGAGTATGAGTTGCAGCTCGCGCAGACCAATAAGGTGATTGCACAGGATATTGACACTTTGTTTCTGGCTACAAATCTAAAGTATTCTTATTTGAGCTCCAGTACAGTGAAGGAAATTGCTTCTTTTAATGGAGATATATCAGCTTTTGTTCCCAAATCAGTGGAAACAGCTATGAAGAAAAAATTCGGTTATGAATAGACGGAGGAAGTATGAGTAGAATAGAGCAATTGATTGGAGAAATTGAGGAGTATATTGACAGCTGTAAGTTTCAGGCTCTGTCTAACAGCAAAATCATCGTAAACAAAGAGGAGATGGAAGAGCTTCTTGTGGAGCTTCGTCTTCGGGTTCCGGAAGAAATCAAGAAATATCAGAAGATTATTTCCCAGCAGGATGCCATTTTGGCCGATGCAAAGTCCCAGGCGGAGACTTTGATTACCGAGGCAAAGGTGCAGACGGAAGAGATGCTTTCTGACAACGAGATTATGCAGCAGGCCTATGCAAAGGCAAATGCTTTAGTGCAGGACGCGCAAAATCAGGCGGATATCATTGTGAATAATGCAGTTGTCGATGCAGATCAGATTCGTGGCAATGCTATTCGTTACACGGATGAAATGCTTGCAAGCTTAGAGACCATCATTTCCCGTTCTTTAGATACCGCAACAGGTCATTTAAATGAACTAAAGTCTTCTCTTAGCGATTCCAGAAGCATTGTGCAGTCCAACAGAGATGCTTTAGCAAAGGCAATGCCACAGGTCAATGCAGCTGTTACACAGGAGTCTGTAGAGCAGTAAAAAATAATTGATTGACAGGAATGCAGAGAAAGATTATAATCCTTGACTAGTGAGTTTTTAGAAAGTCTTGAGCTCACCGGTCAAGGGATGCAATTCTCTATATTGTATTCCGGGATATAGAATAGATTGCGAATCCGGTTTTTTTCGTTTGATCTATCCAATAACGATGCGTGGCTCAGCTTGGTAGAGCGCTGCGTTCGGGACGCAGAGGTCGCTGGTTCGAATCCAGTCGCATCGACTTCGAAAAGCAGGAGATGTAAGACATCTCCTGTTTTTTATTATAAATCTACTAGACTTTTATGAGTTGGGATATTTAAGGGGGAATGTAAGAGTATGGGAAGAGAGAATTTTAAGTCCAGAATCGGCTTCATTTTAGTGAGTGCCGGTTGTGCAATCGGAATCGGAAATGTGTGGAAGTTTCCGTATTTGGTAGGACAAAATGGAGGAGGAATTTTTGTTCTCTTTTATCTGCTTTTTCTTTTGATCATGGGCCTTCCTATTCTTACCATGGAGCTTGCTGTAGGAAGAGCGAGTAGGAGATCCGTTGTAAAGGCATATAAGGCGTTGGAGCCGAAGGGGACGAAGTGGCATCTTCATGGTTATGTCTGCATTTTCGGCTGCTATCTTTTAATGATGTACTACACGACGGTTTCCGGTTGGATGCTTTCTTACTTCTTTAAATTTCTCTTTAAGAGTTTTGAAAATATTGAGCAGAGTCAAGTGGAGGGGATTTTTGCTACGATGCTTAGTCGTCCGGAAGAAATGACACTTTGCATGGGAATTACCGTTATTGGCGGTTTCATGATTTGCTCTTTAGGCTTACAAAAGGGTCTTGAGAAAGTATCCACCGTCATGATGAGTGCGCTTTTGATTTTAATTGTTCTTCTTGCCGGGCATAGCTTGGTGCTGCCTGGCGCCTTGGAAGGTGCTAAATTCTACCTTCTTCCGAATGTGGAGAAGGTCAAAGAAATCGGCTTATATCATGTAATTTCCTCTGCGATGAATCAGGCATTTTTTACACTGTCTCTTGGGGTTGCCGCAATGGAAATCTTCGGTTCTTATATGTCTGACGACTATACCTTGGTGAGTGAAGGCGTAAAGATTTGTGCTTTGGATACCTTTGTGGCGATCATTTCCGGTTTGATTATTTTCCCGGCTTGCTTTAGTTTCGGTGTAGAACCGAATGCCGGACCACCCCTTATTTTCTTTACCTTACCCAAGATTTTTATGCACATGCAGTTTGGCAGAGTCTGGGGCTGTCTTTTTTTCCTCTTTATGACCTTTGCAAGTTTTTCCACGGTCATTGCCGTTTTTGAAAATTTGATTTCTACCAGTATCGATAATTTCCACTGGGATAGAAAAAAAGCGGTGATTATCAACTGTATTTTCATATTTGTAATGAGCATTCCCTGTATTTTAGGGTATAATTTATGGCAGGACTTAAAGCTAATCGGCGGGAGAGATGTTCTGGATTCCGAAGACTTTATCGTAAGTAATCTGATTCTGCCTGTCGGTTCTCTGATCTACCTCCTTTTCTGTGTCAGCAAGTGGGGATTTGGCTTTGACAAGTACATTGAAGAGTGTAATAAGGGAGAGGGGATTAAGATGCCCAAGGCTTTAAAGCCGTACTTTGTTTTTGTTCTACCGATTTTAATTCTGATATTGCTCTTGCAGGGATTGTTTTAGTTAAGACTTGCAGGCGTTATTGCAGTTTTTTTCGTGTGATTCTTCTTTGATGGTTTATCTTCGAAAAACAGTTCTTTAGAAAAGAAATAGTTTTACGAAAATAGGAAAGGAGTCTTATGACGATACGGGAAGAAATGGAAGAACTGGAGAAGAGTACGCTCTCTCCCTATGCATTTTTAAGTATGCATTCTTTAGGTCGGGATTTTCCGGAAGAGGAAGACGATATTCGAACTATTTTTCAGAGAGACCGGGATAGGATTCTGCATTCCAAAGCTTTTCGTCGTTTGAAGCATAAGACACAGGTCTTTATTCAGCCGGAGGGAGATCACTACAGAACAAGACTTACTCATACCTTGGAAGTGAGTCAGATTGCAAGAAGTATCGCAAAAGCCCTTCGTTTAAATGAGGACTTAACTGAGGCGATAGCACTTGGTCATGACCTCGGGCACACTCCTTACGGTCATGCCGGGGAAAGTGCACTGCAGAAGATCTGTTCTTTCGGCTTTTCTCATGTGGAGCAGAGCGTTCGTATTGTGGAAGTCCTGGAAAAGAACGGAAGAGGTCTTAACTTATCCAAGGAAGTTCGAGACGGGATTTTAAACCATAGAAGCTCCGGGCATCCGAAGACACTGGAAGCGCAGGCGGTCCGCCTTTCCGATAAGATTGCGTATTTAAACCATGATGTAGACGACAGTATTCGTGGAGGAATTATTACGGAAGAGGACTTACCGGAGGAATATCGTTCCGTTCTTGGCAGGAGTGTCAAGGAGAGGATAGATACTCTCATTCGTTCGGTTATTTTCTCCTCTATTGGGAAAGACAGCTTGAGCATGGATCCTAGAGTAGGGGATGCTATGCAGGGACTTCGGAAGTGGATGTTTAGTCATGTCTATAAGAAAAGTGAGGCTAAGGAAGAGGAATGGAAGGTAGAGGGAATGCTTCGTCTTCTTTTTACTTTCTATATGGAGCATCCGGAGAAGCTCACGGAGGAGTATCGTTTCCTCTATGAGAAGAGCTTGGAAGACAAGAGCATTTCCGAAAAAGAGCATCTGGAAAGAGTGGTTTGTGATTATATTTCCGGTATGACGGATGAGTATTGCAACCATAAATTTATGGAATTCTATGTGCCGAAAGCCTGGGCAAAGGATTAAATTATATTTAATGAAGATAAAGCAAAGAATATTGCGATAGCAAGTTTACAGTAGTATAGCTTTTATACAAAAATACTATGAAGGAGCATCCATGTATTACGGAGAGGATATTGTCGAGGAAGTTCGTCAAAAAACGGATATTGTAGACCTGGTGGGACAATATGTTCACCTTAAGAAAAAGGGATCAAGTTATTTTGGTCTCTGTCCTTTTCATGGAGAAAAGACTGCTTCCTTTTCCGTTTCTCCCGGGAAACAGATTTTTTACTGTTTTGGTTGCGGAAAGGCAGGCGACAGCATCCGCTTCCTTATGGAATATGAAAACTTAAGTTTTGTAGAAGCGCTGGAAGAGCTTGCAGAGCGTGCGAATGTCATGCTTCCGAAGGAAGAAAAGAGAAATAAGGGAGAAGAGGATCTTCGTTATAAAATACTGGAAATCAATAAGCAGGCAGCTCTTTTCTATGTAAAGCAATTGCGGAGTGACAAGGGAAAGCAGGCACTTGCATACTGTGCGAAGCGTAAGCTCAGTGGAGAAAGTATCACACATTTTGGTTTAGGCTATGCCGGTAAAGAAAAGGACAGCCTGTATCAGCACTGTAAGACCTTGGGATTCCGGGATCAGATTTTACAGGAATCCGGATTGTTCAGTTTTAAGGAAAATGGTGTTTATGATAAGTTTTTTAATCGTTTGATGTTTCCTATTATGGATTTACATAATCGAGTAATCGGCTTCGGAGGAAGAGTGATGGGAGACGGAGAACCCAAGTATTTAAACTCTCCTGAAACGAAACTCTTTGATAAATCGAGAAATCTCTTCGCCTTGAATTTTTCCAGGAAATCCCGTTCCAACTATTTTATCCTCTGTGAGGGCTATATGGATGTAATTTCCCTGCATCAATGGGGATTTCCGGAGGCTGTAGCGGCACTGGGTACGGCTTTTACGGAGCAACAGGCTGATCTTATGAAACGATTTAATTCCTTGGTCTATCTTTGCTTTGACAGTGACGGTGCCGGGAAAAAAGCTTGTAAAAGAGCCATATCTCTTTTGCGGGAAAAGAAACTGGAGGGGAAGGTCATTCATTTAAGTCCGTATAAGGATCCGGATGAGTTTTTAAAGGCAGAGGGAAAAGAAGCCTTTGAAAAGAGAATAGAGGAGGCAAAAAATGCCTTTCTCTGGGAAGTGGAAGAGAAGAAAAACGAATTTGATCTACATGACCCTGCGGGAATGCAGAAATATATGGAAAGTATTGCAGATCTTTTGATAACAAGCTTCTCCGATCCCGTAGAGCGGGAAAATTACCTGAAGGCGGTTGCCGGAGAGCAGTTATTAAAGGCTGAAAACTTACAGCATCTTGTAGATAGAGGAGAGGAAAAGTCGCAACTCGAATTTGGCTTACGGAAAAATGTCGGTCGTCAGGAAAAAAAGAGAGAAGAAAAATGGAATTCTCCCTTGGAAGAAGAATTTCTTTCCGTTTTGATGCAAAGAACGGAGTTTGTTGCACTGGCTAAGAAATATGTTGAGGAAGCAGATTTTCAAGGCAATTTTGGAAAGGAAATATATACAAAGCTTCTATCCGGGATGGATGCAAAAGGGATTTTGGACAGTTATCAAAATGAAGAAGAAAAATACCAAAAACTCGCAAAGCTTTATCACGGGGACTTGTATCACATGGATTTGGAAAAAGAAGAAGAGAAGAAACTCTTATCCGACTATATCCGTCAGCTGAAGTTGCTGAAGATTGAAGAGGAGATTAAAGAAGTAACAGATGCTGAAAGTCTGTCCCGCTGTTTTAAAGAGCGGGATAAATGGGAGCACTTTGCTTTATAACTTGTTTTCAAAGAAATAGATTTACTTGGAGGCGTATTGAGTAAAAGAATAGAAAAACTGGTAGAGCTTTTTCCGGGAGCACGTTCCATAGCAGATATTGGATGCGACCATGGTTATACCTCCATTCTTCTTGCCAAAGAGAATAAGGCGGAGAAAATCATCGCCTGTGATATCGGGGCGTCCCCTTTAGAGAGTGCTAAAAAGAATATCCTAAGGGAAAGGCTGACAAAAAAAATAGAATGCAGACTGGGAGACGGTCTTATGCCATTAAAGCCTTTTGAGGTAGAGGCTGTATTGATTTCCGGTATGGGAGCACCATTAATGATGGAGATTCTGGAAAAGCGTATAGAGGAGTTTTCCCTTGCCGTTCTCTCGCCCCAATCCGATTTTGCCAATTTTCGTCGTTTTCTATCGGAGAGGATGGATATTCTTAGGGAAGAGTACCTCGAAGAGGGAGGGAAGTACTATAGACTTTTTCTCGCAAAAAAGAAGGAAGCGCAGGGAAAAGAGATTCAAGGAAACGAAATGCAAAGGAATGTGATTCTTGGAAACGAGATTCGGAGAAACGAGATTTTGCGAAGTTCCGTAGAATGGGAATACGGTTGGATTCCTTTACGAGAGAAGGATCCGGTATTAAAAAGCTTGTTGGAAAAGGAAGAGAAGCAATACAGAGAAATCTGGGAGAAGAGGCAGGTTAAAGAAGTGGGAGAAAAGCTTGCGATCATCGAGAAAGCCTTATTGTATTTTAAAAGCTGATAGAGGAGAGATTTATGAATAAAGAAGAATTGATTCGGTTTTTAGAGGAGCTTGCCCCGAAGAATCTCGCAGAAGAATGGGACAATGTTGGATTTCTTCTTGGGAACAGAGAGGGAGAAGTAAAGAGAGTATATCTTTGTCTGGATGTAGATAACTTTGCCGTAGAAAGCGCTATAAAAGAGGGATGTGATTTTATTCTAAGTCACCACCCCTTTATTTTTAAAGGAATTAAGTCGGTTACGGGCGAGGACTGGCAGGGGAGAAAAATTCTTTCTCTTATTGAAAATAAGATTTCGGTTTTTTCCATGCATACGAACTTTGACAGCGTAGAAAAGGGAATGGCAGACTTAGTTGCAGAAACACTTTCTTGGAAGAAGGAGGGGGTTATCGAGGCAGTATCTCCCGGTACAGATGGAACTGAACAGGGAATCGGCTTTTATACGCATTGGAATAAAGAACTATCTTGCAAAGATTTGGCGAGCTATATAAAAGAGAAATGCAATCTGCCTTATGTCGAATATTTTGATAGTGGAAAAATGATTCGCAAGATTGCGGTCTGTCCCGGATCGGGAAGGGGCTTTTTATCAGCCTTACCCTCTGATGTGGATGCCTATATCAGCGGAGATTTCGGGCACCACGATGCCGTTGACAGTATGGAAAAAGGCTTAAGCCTTATCAATGCAGGACATTACGGTCTGGAACACTTCTTTGTGCCTTATATGAAAAACTTACTTTGCCGACATTTTCCGGAGATAGAAGCGGTCGAAGAGGAGATTCATTTTCCCGGAAATATACTCTAAGATGAGGCTTCCTTGTTCCTATTCAAAAAAAATAAGGAGATAGAGTAGAATTAAAACTCGCACAAAGTAGAAAAAAACATTGGAAAGAGAGAGGAGAGTAAAGTATGCAGGTGACATCCAAGGGGAAGAGCATCGAAGTGGAAAAGGGGAGTCGTTTTCAGGACTTGGTTCCATTTTTTCGGGAGCAGGAAGAATACCCTCTTCTTTGGCCAAGGTAGGAAGTAAGATTTATGAGCTTCACAAGAAAGTTCCGGAAGAGGATTGTGAAATAGAGTGGATTACCATCCAAAATCGTATCGGCTTGCAGAGTTACCAGCGTTCCGCTGTTTTTATGCTATTAAAGGCCTTCTATCATCATTGTCATGGGGTAAAGGGATTCAATGTGACCATTGACTATACCCTTGGTGGCGGATTTTACGGCTATATTTCCGGAGAGCAAAAGCTTACGGGAGAACTGCTTTCCAAGGTGAAAGCGACAATGCAGGAATATGTAAAAGCGGAAATGCCCATTATGAAGAGAAATATGTCCACTGAAGAGGCAAGGAAACTTTTTCAAAAGCTTGGGATGCATTCTAAGGAGCAGCTTTTCCGTTTTCGTATGACCAGCCGTGTAAATATTTATTCCTTGGGGAATTTTCAGGACTATTTTTATGGCTATATGCTTTTAAATACAAGCTATATTAGCAAATTCGATCTTTTCCCGTATGGAAATGGCTTTATTTTATTGCTTCCAAAGGAGGAAAATCCCGGAGAGCTGACAGAGTTCCATCCAATGGATAAACTTTATCAGGTACAGAAGTCTTCTTCCAAATGGGCGACTGAGGTCGGAATCAAAAATATTGGCGCATTGAACCAAAAAATTGTTTCCGGAGATCCGGACTCCTTGATTCTCATGCAGGAGGCATTTTTTGAGAAGCAAATCGGCAATATGGCAATGGAAATTGCAAAGAAAAAGAAGCGTCTTGTTTTAATAGCCGGTCCGTCTTCTTCGGGAAAAACCAGCTTTGCAAAGCGATTAAGTATTCAGCTTTCAGCTCTTGGAAAAAAACCGCATACCATTTCGGTGGACAACTATTTTAGAGGAAGAGATCAGACTCCCGAGGGATGAGGATGGAAATTATGACTTTGAGTCCATTGAAAATGTGGACCTTCCACAGTTTAATGAAGATATGCTCGGGCTTCTTTCCGGGAAGACGGTAGAATTGCCGCGTTTTAATTTCCTTACCGGAAAACGAGAGTATAAGGGCGATTTTTTGACTCTTGGAAAGGAAGATATATTGGTGATAGAAGGCATTCATTGTTTGAATGATAGAATGTCTTCTTCGCTTCCGGAGGAGAGCAAATATCGCATCTATATATCCGCTTTAACCCCCTTAAATATTGATGAGCACAATCGTATTCCGACAACGGATGTAAGGCTTCTTCGCCGTATGGTCAGGGACAATCGTACACGCGGTTATTCTGCGGAAGATACAATTTCCATGTGGAAGAGTGTTAGAAGGGGAGAGGATAAGAACATCTTCCCGTATCAGGAAAAGGCGGATGTGATGGTAAACTCCGCACTCATCTATGAGCTTCCGGTTTTGAAAATCTTTGCGGAGCCTCTTTTGTTTCAGATTGCGGAGGACAGCCCTAACTATCAGGAAGCTAAGCGACTCTTAAAGTTTTTGGACTATGTTCTGGCACTCAGTCCGGAGTCCATTCCGCAAAACTCCATACTTCGTGAGTTTATTGGAGGATCTTGCCTGCATGTAGGATAAAAAGAGGAAATATATTCTTATTCCTCATCATACCACTCCAGGAAGGAGTGCTTTACCCCCTTGTCCTTTAGCCCGAGAATAGTCTGTTTGGAGACATTTTCAGTGGAACGGAAAATATTTTTCTCGATAAAAGGATTGGTCTTTTTCAATTCGGCAATCAACTTCTTTATTTCCAGACGCTTGGAACTAGTGGTTCCGTCTGTATGACAGGTTGAACAGGTCTCCGTAAACTTGCAGGCACATTGAATAAATTCAGTTTATTGTAGTCTCGCCAATGCTTGATATCGTCCTCTCGCACATAGTAGAGGGGGCGAATCAGTTCCATACCCGGAAAGTTTGTGGAATGGAGCTTCGGCATCATGGCTTGGAATTGCCCGCTGTAAAGCATACCCATGAGAACCGTTTCTATCACATCATCAAAATGGTGTCCCAGCGCAATCTTGTTACAACCTAATTCCTTTGCCTTGGAGTAGAGGTGTCCCCTTCTCATTCTTGCACAGATATAGCAGGGAGAAGACTCAATTTCAAAGACAGACTCAAAGATATTGCTATCAAAAAAATGAAGAGGAATCCCTAGAAGCTTGGCATTTTCTTCGATAATCTTCCGGTTATATTCGTTATAGCCCGGATCCATGCAGAGGAATTGTATATGAAAGGGAAATTTGTTGTGTCGCTTTAACTCCTGAAAGAGCTTTGCCATTATCATGGAGTCTTTTCCACCGGAAATGCAGACACAGATATTGTCTCCTTCATGAATTAATTCAAAGTCATTGATGGCTTTCGCAAAAGGAGTAAAAATGGACTTTTTGAATTTTTTACGTAAACTCTTTTCTATTTCTTCCCTGCGTTCCTCTTCCGAAGCAGTTTTGATCTTCATAAGAATGTACTGCCCGTAGCCTCCGGTTAAGTTTGCAATCCTATATCCTTCTTCTGAAAGGCGTTCTCCAAGTTCTCTGGAAATTGTGCCATATTTACAGTAGAGTAAATAAGCCTTGGATTTATCCAAAGTTTTATCATCTCGGAGTAAATCCGAGATAGCCATCCATTCCGCATTTTCGATATGCCCAAGCTCATATTCCGCTTCATCACGAAGGTCAATCGCGCTATAGTTTTTATATTCTACCTGTTCCCATTCTTCAGGACTGATTTCTCTTATTTTCGACATAGTATATCCTTGAAACTCGTTTTTAGTCGGATAACAACACCGACAGTCAATTCTAAAACCCAAACAGTATAACATAAAATCAGTAGGAAAGATAATATTCCGATGGCATGCATCATAAAGCATGCATAATAAAGGCTTAAATAGTAGACGATTTCTTTTTGAAAAGCAAAAGATGCAAGAAAATGATTCCTCCATTTTATTTTTTCAGCTTCTAGGTTATAATCCTATAGGGTGACTCAAACGCTCCGTCTTAGCCTATTCATTTTTTAAGTAGTATTGCTATCGTAAATAGTTTTATCATAGCTGGGAACGTAGAACTTTTAGGCTGATTCTTTATCTGAACTATGTAGAAACTTACGATAAAAGTTGATTATAAAAATCATGAGAATCCGATGTAGAGAAAGGAAAGGGAAATGAATCCGATAGAAATGATGCAATTTGCAAGAGACCTCGAAACCTTCAAAAAAAAACCACCCGAAGGTGGCAAAATTTTTGGCAACGGAATTTTCCAAAGGACTTCCGGAGGGCAGTATTTTGGAACTGAAAATCATACGCCCGGGGGAAGAAGAAAAAATCAGCAATATGCGTGTTCTTCCCGACGATGTCAGTTTTATAAAGAAAATCACAAAGTCCTAGAGTGTTCTTTAATGCGCAAGCTCGTTGATTTCACGCTCTTCCGTCTTCGAGAAGAGTATTTTTTGTGTATGATAAAGTCCATAATTTCCTGAGCAAAGATAGCTGATTGCGATGGCCAGGATAAAGTAGGAAGATGCCTGAAAACCAAAAAGTTCAAAGCAGATAAGCAGAGTGGCAAGCGGACAGTTGGTTACTCCGCAAAAAACGGATGCCATGCCCAGTGCGGCACAAAGACCGGGTTCCAGCGGTAAAAAGCCCTGCAGTGCATTTCCCAGTGTTGCACCGATAAAAAGGGAGGGAACAATTTCTCCACCCTGGTAGCCTCCACCAAGTGATACGGCAGTAAAGAGAATTTTGATGAAAAAGGCAAGGGCAAATACTCTATAGCCCGGCTCGCTAATCGTTTTTACAATGATTTCCATTCCCGTGCCGTTATAATCAGTATTTCCCAGTAGAATTGTAGCAAGAACGATAATAGAACCGCTTAAAAAAATACGAAAGTAATTATTTTGAACATATTTGCTAAAGAGTGCTTTTACTTTATGTGCCGTTACAATGAAAGCACACTGACGAGAGAAGCAATAATAGCCAGAACTATACAGGCCAATGCGGACTTCCAGTTTATCTCGGAAACCATAGCTAAGCTCAACTCCGGTTCGCTGACCATAATGATCTTTTCGGCAAAAAAATGGGCAACCAGAGCGGAAATAGTACAGGGAAGGAGCGCCGTATAATACATGTGTCCTACTGTACAGATTTCCATGGAAAGGACTGCTGCGGCAAGCGGAGTTCCAAAGAGACCGGAAAAAGCGGCACTCATGCCGCACATCATCATTCTGCGTCTATCTTGCTCTTTTATATGAAGGAACTTTCCGATTGTGGAACCCATTGAGGAACCAAGCTGTAAGGCAGCTCCCTCACGTCCTACGGAAGCTCCGAAGAAGTGGGAGAGCAGGGTGGCTAAAACGATAAGAGGAGCCATATAGGATGGAAGTGTTTCTCCGTTTTGAATGGATTCCAAAACAAGGTTTGTTCCCTTCGGATTTTTCACGGAAAATAGACGGTATGCCAAAACTATGACGAGTCCGGCAAAGGGGAGAAGTCCGATTAGCTTTGGATTTTCTGTTCTAAGTCCGCTTACAATCTGAATTCCTTTAGCAAAATAAGCAGAAATCGTTCCGACTACCACTCCGGTAAAAAGTCCGATTGCAAGCCACTTTAAACCACTGCCATAGGTCAATATCAGTTTTTCTCCAGTTCCTTCATTCTATTTATAATCCTTTTTTTGCGTTTATTGCCAGTTGCAGGCATCCCAGTATACCTTGGTTGTCATCTAGACTTGCCGGAACAATATAATTGTCTATATCGTCCAGTTCCTTGGTTTTCAAATATCCGTTCAGTTGTTTTTTTACCTCGGCACGAATAAGGGGAAAGAGTTGGGTTTGATGCATCACGCCACCACCTAATATAATTCTTTCCGGGCTCAGGGTCAGAATGATATTGCACAAAGCCTGCCCGATATAGTAGGCTTCCATTTCCCAGACCATAGGAATCTCGGCAAGGGTGTCGGCTTTCTTCCCGTATCGTGCTTCCATCGCCGGACCGGATGCCATGCCCTCAAGACAATTTCTATGGAAAGGACAGATTCCTCGGAAGTGATCGTTTTCATGGGATACCATGGCCATATGTCCCAATTCGGGATGTAACATACCATGAAGTAACTTGCCGTTACTCAGGACCCCGGCTCCGACCCCGGTTCCAATCGTGATATAGACTGCATTTTCCATTCCTTTACTTGCACCGTAGGAAATTTCTCCCAGCAAGGAGCCGTTAACATCAGTATCAAAGCCGCAGGGGACAGAGAGCGCCTTTTGAATAACCGGCAAAATGGGGTAATTCTGCCATTTGATTTTTGGAGTACTGGTAATATATCCATAGGTGGGAGAAGACTTATGCAAGTCAATCGGTCCAAAGCAGGCAATGCCCAAAGCAGCTATACCCTTGTCCTTGAAATAGGCAATGATTGCCGGGATGGTTTCATCGGGGCTGGTTGTAGGGATGGAAGTCTGCTCAAGAATTTCTCCATCTTCCTTACAAATAGCGCAAATCATCTTTGTTCCGCCGGCTTCTAAAGCACCATAAATCATAGATTCACCTCATTTTTCTATAAGAATTTAGCGGGAAGGCTTTTTTTGAGGAAAGTTTTTTCGTTTGACTGTATCCACTTTGATGTACCGAACAACTTCCCTTTTTCTGTATTAGTTTATATAAGGAAAGGGAAAAAAGCAATCTCCAACAGGGCAGAATTCGGTATAAAAAGCCCTGTTCATTTCGGCTTGTTGTGCATTTTTTTTTAGGGTATAATAGGGCTCGTTATAGTAGGAATCGGATTGTTAGGAGGGAAAAGATGAAGTCGAAATCTGTTAATGGAAATGAGGCGGAAAAGGATCGGAAGATAGTGGCAGCTTCGTCGGTTAAAGAGGCTGTTGAAAAAATCACACTTATGCAGGAAGAATCCAAAGCAGTAGAGACTGAAAAGAAAACGATATCACAAACAAGTTCGGAAAAGAAAAGTCCCTCGAAGCCTGATACCGCAAAAAAATCCGCTAAAAAAGCAGAAACGGTGAAAGTCGCTTCTGCAAGAACAAGCGTAAAAAAAGCGGATACCGGTAAGACTAGTGAAAAAAAGACCGCTACCAAAAAGACTACAGAAAAAAAGATTGTAAAAAACGAAACGGTAGAAAAGAAATCTGCGGAAAAAAAGACTGCCCAAAATAAGACAAAGCGAGTTAAGCAAATTAAGCCGATAAAAGAAAGGGCTGCCGAGTCGTATAAGAATAGATTAAATTCTTACTTTGACGAGATGAAGTGGCTGTATTTGAATTGTACAGAGGAAATGAGGAGGCATTTTCCTATTTCTTAAGCTTGCTGGAGAAATATGCCCTGAGCCGTGAAGAGGATTTGTTGCTTCTTGATGAAAAGAGGATGGCGGATCCCGACTGGTATAAGGGAAAAGAGCAGTATGGCGTATTACTTTATGTCGATAATTTTGCAGAGAACCTGAAAGGTGTGGAGCAACACCTGGACTATTTAAAAGAAAGTGGATTCAATTATTTACAGCTTATGCCGATTTTGGAAAGCCCAAAGGGAAAGTCGGATGGAGGCTATGCCGTATCTGATTTTCAGAAAGTACAGGCGGAAATCGGTACGATGGAAGACCTGCGTTCCTTGTCGAAGGCATGCCATGAAGAAGGGATTAGTATCGGTTTAGACTTTGTTATGAATCATACTTCGGAAGAGCATGAGTGGGCAAAGCGGGCAAGGAAGGGTGAGAAGGAGTACCAAGATCGTTATTTTATTTTCCCGAACTGGGTAATCCCCAACGAATTTGAAAAGACGGTTCCACAGGTTTTCCCCGAGTCTGCACCCGGAAACTTTACCTATTGTGACGAAATGAAGAAAGTGGTGATGACCACATTTTATCCGTATCAATGGGACTTAAATTATGCGAATCCTACAGTGTTCAATGATATGTTGGACAATATTTTATACCTTTGCAATATGGGTACAGATGTATTTCGCTTAGATGCCGTTCCTTATATCTGGAAGAGACTGGGAACCTGTTGCCGAAATCTTCCGGAAGTACATACTCTGGTTCGCCTTTTCCGTATGGCTTTGGAAATCGTTGCTCCAGGAGTTTTGCTTCTTGGAGAAGTCGTTATGGAGCCGACGAAGGTTATGCCGTATTTTGGCAGTGAAGAAAAGCCGGAATGTCACCTTCTTTATAACGTGACAACTATGGTAAGTACATGGCATACCGTGGCGACACAGGATACACGACTTTTACAGCATCAGTTAGGACAGATTTTTGCTTTGCCAAAAGATAAGGTCTTCCTAAATTATCTTCGTTGTCATGATGATATAGGTTGGGGATTAGACTACGAATTCTTAAGGAATTTCGGTATGGAGGAGATTCCGCATAAAGCATATCTCAATGCTTATTTCCGCGGCTTTACGGATTTGTCCGAGTCCCGAGGGGAGCTATACAACGATGATCCTCTTCGAGGAGATGCGAGACTTTGCGGTACAACCGCTTCTTTATGCGGTATAGAGGCTGCTGAAAAAGAAGCCAGTATGAAGAAGATGGATGAGGCGATACGCTTGGATACCATGCTTCACGCCTTTCTCCTAAGTCTCTCCGGTATCCCGGTTATATATTCCGGCGATGAGATTGCCTTGGAAAATGATTACAGCTATCATGATGACCCTATCAAAAAAATGGATTCCCGTTACCTTCATAGAGCTGCTTTCCCTTGGGAAAAGGCAGAAAAAAGAAAAATTCGTGGTACAGTAGAAGAACGGATTTATTCCGGTATACTGAAGCTGGAGAAATTAAGAAGAGAAAATAAAGCGTTTTCCAATAAGGCGGATACATGGGTTATGGATACGAAAAATAGCCATGTTTTGGCTTTTGGCAGATATTTTGAAGGAGTAAAGCTTCTGTGCTTCTATAATTTTTCTGTCAATACGGAAGTAGCTTACGTTTCCGAGGTAGAGGATTACGTCAATATGCTTACAGGCAAGAAAATGAAGGCGAAAGACTTGGTTATCCCTTCTCATGACTTTATCTGGTTAAAGACCAGTTTTTAAAAAATAGGATTGGGGAATGTGTAAAAAGAGGAAAGCAGGTTTTCAAAACTCTTTTTCACATTCCTCTTTTATCGCTTAAAAATGCAGTGAAGAACACAGTCTATGAAAAGATAGGTAAAACAAATCGGATAGGAACAAGAGGAGGTCGGATGAAACGGATTCATGGAATTTCCATTTTTCCCGGAATTGCAATCGGTAGAATAAAATACAGAGGGGAAACAGGATTGGCTTTTTCCATGAAAAACGAGGGAGAAATGGAAAAAGAGAGGGAAGCTTCCCCTGAAACGGATTTTTCCGAAAAGGAAATCACTGTCTTGGAACAGGCAATAGAACAGGCTATCGCAAAGGAAAATACTTTTTATCAAAAAGCACTTCAGGAAACAGATAAGGGCAGTGCGTCTATCTTTGCTTTTCATGCCTTGATTTTGGAAGATACTGAGCTACATAAGATGCTCCTCCGGGAAATAAGAAAAGGGTGTTCCGCATCTTCAGCCGTGGAAATTGTATTTTCTGCACAATTAGAGCATTTTTCCAATATTGAGGATGGCTATTTTCGGGAACGAAAACAAGACTTGGCAGATATTCAAAATGTACTGCTATCTTGCTTAAGAGGAATAAAGGAAGAAGTAGATGATTGTATACCCTTTATTCTGATGGGAGAGGACTTAAGCCCCTCTGACACTATGCGATACGGAAAGGAAGAATTTTTGGGCTTTATTACAAGGGAGGGTTCCTTGTACAGTCATACTGCAATCCTTTCTCGATCTATGGGGATTCCTGCTCTTGTTCAGTGCAGGGAGGTCTCGTCCAAGATGGAGGGAAGGCTCTGCATCTTGGATGGCTATAGCGGAGTTGCCTATCTTGATCCGGATAGGGAAGTTTTAGCAAAATATCAAGTGAAGAAACTGGAGGAAGAAGAGAAGAGAAAGGCAATGCGGGCTTTAGTTCATAAGCATAGTATCAGTAAAGACGGAAAAACCATTCAAGTTCTTGCCAATATTGCGGATGAAAGCGGACTGGAATTTGCTCTGGAAAACGGAGCTGACGGAATCGGACTTTTTCGTTCCGAGTTTTTGTATATGAATCGAAACGCAGCCCCTTCCGAAGAAGAACAATTTTTCTTGTATAAAAAGCTACTGGAAAAAATGCAGGGAAAAGAGGCTGTAGTTCGTGTTTTTGATATAGGAGCGGACAAAGAAGTTCCTTATATTGCACAGGAGAAAGAAAAAAATCCCGGCCTTGGTATAAGGGGAATCCGTTTATGCCTGCGGGAAAAAGCCTTATTTAAGACGCAGCTTCGCGCTCTACTTCGTGCGTCTGTTTATGGAAATCTGTCTGTCCTTCTTCCGATGATTTCTTCGATTGAAGAAGTTCGGGAAAGCAAAAAGCTGATCAAAGAGTGTAAAGAGGAATTAAAGCGAGAGGGAAAAGCATTTTCAGAGAAGCTTGCACTGGGAATTATGGTAGAAGTTCCTGCTCTTATCTTTATACTGGAAGATATTGCAAGGGAAGTGGATTTCTTTTCCATAGGCAGCAATGATTTAAGCCAGTATTTACTGGCGATAGACAGGGAAATCGGAAACGAAAAGGACTTGTCTCTTCGACATCATCCTGCTGTTCTTAAGGCAATACAAGAGATTGTGGAGAAATCACACAAGATAGGAATTTCTGTTGGGATTTGCGGAGAAATGGCGGCGGACCCTGAACTCATTCCTTTCTATTTATCGATTGGATTAGAAACTTTCCGTGAATGTCCCATCCATTCTTCCGCTTAAAGGGAAGATATTGGAGAGTGAAAGTCTAAAAGAAGAATAGGATTGTCTAAAGGAAGAATAGGATTACGTTGACGGATAAAATATCCTGAAGTACACTAGGAACCTAAGTATTGTGAATGGTCGCTGCCGGGAAACCGGGAGAGGAAAGTCCGGGCTTCACAGAGCAGGATGCCTGATAACGTCAGGTTGAGGTGACTCACAGGAAAGTGCAACAGAAAATAACCGCCGTGTATACGGTAAGGGTGAAAAGGCGATGTAAGAGATCACCGGTTTTCTGGTAACAGGAAACGCTATGTAAACCCCATCCGAAGCAAGGTCAACAGAGAGCATAAGGCTGCTCGTCTGCTCTCGGGTAGACCGCTTGAGGCTTATGGTGACATAAGTCCTAGATAGATGACCATTTTGAACATAACCCGGCTTATAGCAATACTTAAGCCCCCTCGAAAGAGGGGGCTTTCTTTGTGTGCTTTATCCGGTTTGAAGCGTATTCAATATAGAAATCTTGATTCCATATACAAATTGGAAACCGCTTTTTTATGCTTCCACTTCCACTTTTTCCATCACTACTTTTTTAAGCGGAGCATCCTGGAAGCCGGTTTCTACAGAAGCGATTTCATCTACTGTCTCAAGACCTTCAATGACCTTACCGAAAGCGGCATATTCTCCATCCAAATGCGGAGCATCCTTATGCATGATAAAGAACTGAGAACCCGCAGAGTTCGGGTCAAAGGCTCTTGCCATGGAGATTACACCGCGCTCGTGCCTGATTGGGTTGTTTACACCGTTGGACTTAAATTCTCCTTTAATGCTGTATCCCGGACCGCCGGTGCCATTTCCGGATGGGTCTCCGCCCTGAATCATAAAACCCGGGATAATACGGTGAAAAGTTAAACCGTTATAAAAGTCCTTTTTAACTAAATCCAAAAAATTTTCCACTGTAAGGGGAGCAATCTCAGGGTATAATTCTAAGCGAATAGTCTTGCCACTATCCATGGTAATTCGTACAATAGGATTTGCCATTTTGTTTCTCCTTTTTATAAAAATCTATATAACAAGGGGATTTTAACAGTTTTCATAAAAATACACAAGAAAGATAGACTCCGGGTTTTTTGCAAAGAGAAATGGTATTGTCCAATACCGGAGATAAAATGCTTGATTCGGATAGCCCAAAGAGTACTTTAGAAAGAGTAAATTAGAAACAGCAATGTAGAGACAGCAATGTAGAAACAGCAATGTAGAGACAGCAATGAAGAAACAGCAATGTAGAAACAGGCAAAGAAGGATGCAGATGACAGAAGAAAAACTATCCTATAGTTCCTGTACGCTTTGCGGAAGGGAATGCAAGGTGAACAGGGAGGCGGGACAAATGGGATTTTGCCGTGCCGGAACAAAAATGCATATCGGGCGTGCAGCCCCTCATTTTTGGGAAGAGCCCTGCCTTAGTGGAGCAAGGGGAAGCGGCACGATATTTTTCTCCTCTTGTGGACTTTCCTGTGTGTATTGCCAAAATCAAAGACTTTCCCGGAAAGAATCGGGGAAAGAGATGCGTGTCGAAGAACTTGTAGAAATCTTTTATCGTCTGGAAGAAGAGGGTTGCCATAATATCAATTTTGTGACGGCGGAGCATTATAGTAAAAGTGTTCGGGAAGCTATGCAGCTTGCCCGAGAAAAAGGCTTTGGTCTTCCCTTTGTATGGAATTCTTCGGGCTATCAAAGAGCACGCGTTTTAAAAGAATTTGAAGGCTTAATTGATATTTACCTTATGGACTTTAAGTACTGGGAAGGGAAGTTTTCCGAGCGATATTCCAAGGCGAAAAATTATCCGGAAATGGCAAAGGAGGCTTTGGAAGAAGCTGTACGACAGTGTCCGGAACTCATTTTCCAAGAAGGAATGTTGAAAAAAGGAGTTATTCTTCGCCACCTCCTTCTTCCTGAACAGGTTTATCAAGGGAAAAAGATATTAAATTATAGTTTCAGCCGATATGGAAATCATATACTATACAGCCTTCTTTCGCAGTATACTCCCTTTGGAGACTTAGATTCTTTTCCGGAGATAAATAGGAAGGTCTTCGGGAAGGAATATCAAAAGCTTGTAGATTATGCCCTGTCTCTAGGAATAGAAAATGCGTTTATCCAAGAGGGAGAGAGTGCGAAAGAGAGCTTCATACCGGATTTTATGGTGTAAAATTTAGCTTTTAAGGAGAAAAACTAAATGATTAATTTTACGGTTGGCCCGGTGATGGCTTCAGAGGAAATTCGTTCTATCGGGGGAGAGCAGGTACCCTATTTTAGAACCGCTGAGTTCTCTGCAATCATGTTGGAAAATGAAAGATATATTTTAGAGTATGCCAAAGCAGGGAGGAATTCTCGTGCTGTTTTTATGACCTGTTCCAGCTCGGGATCTATGGAAGCGGTCGTGATGAACTGCTTTACCGAAAAGGATAAGCTTTTAATTATCAATGGAGGAAGCTTCGGACAGCGCTTTGTAGATCTTTGTGAAATTCATGAAATCCCCTATGTTCCGATTAAGCTGGAACACGGAAAAAAACTTAGTCGGGAAAAGCTTTACGAATATGACGGGCAAGGATTTACCGGGCTTCTTGTGAATGTCGATGAAACCTCGACCGGCGTTTTATATGATACCGGGATGCTTGGAGAATTTTGTGAGAGAAATCATTTGTTTTTTGTTTGCGACTGTGTTTCTTCGTTCTTGGCGGATCCCTTTGATATGGAAAAAGTCAAGGCGGATATCATGATTACCGGATCGCAAAAGGTTCTGGCTTGTCCTCCCGGTATATCTATTATTGTTTTTTCTGAAAAAGCGGTAGAGAGAGTGCATAGTCTGAAAACCAAAACGATGTATTTTGATTTGCAGTCGATGCTAAAGAATCAGGAGAGAGGGCAGACGCCTTTTACGCCGGCAGTTGGGATTCTTTTACAAATCAATGCAAGGCTAAAGGAAATAGAAAGGCTTGGAGGTGCAGATAAAGAGGTAGAAAGAGTTGCGATGCAGGCAAAGGATTTCCGGGATAAGGTAAGAGGCTTACCTTTCGAATTTGTTTCCGAAAGTCCGGCCAATGCCGTAACGCCCCTACATCCGATTTCTGCCAATGCCTATGAAATTGTTCTCCGACTAAAGGATGAATACGGAATTTGGATTTGCCCTAACGGAGGTGAAATGAAAGAGAGCATTTTCCGAGTGGGACATATTGGAGCTTTAAGTCATGAGGATAACAGCAGTTTAATTAAGGCGTTCCAAGACTTACAGGTGCGCGGATTACTATAAGAAAAGACGATTACTGTAAGAAATACTGTAAAAGAAGTGCTTACTGTAAAAGAAGTGTTTACTGTAAAAGAAGTGTTAACTGTAAAAGATGTGATCGATATAGAAGATGTAGATTGCCATAAAAGAGGCTAATTACTATTGTTAATGAGGAAAAGAATATGATACTGGCGCTGGATGCGGGAACAACAAGTACAAGAGCGATACTTTTTAATGCAGAGGGACGATCCGTTTCTTCCGCGCAAAAGGAATTTCCGCAATATTACCCCAAAGCAGGTTATGTAGAGCATCATGGAAATGAAATCTGGCAGGCTGAGCTTTCAGCGGCAAGAGAAGCGGTAGAAAAGTCGGATATGGATGCTTCCGAAATACAGGCTATCGGGATTACAAACCAAAGAGAAACGACACTGGTCTGGGATCGCGTAACCGGGCTTCCCATTTATCCGGCTATAGTCTGGCAGTGCAGAAGAACCACGGAAATGATAGAGAAGATGAAAAAGGAAGATCCTTCTGTCACGGAGCTTATTAAAGAAAAAACAGGCTTGGTCCTTGATCCCTATTTTTCCGCAACCAAGCTTTCCTGGATTTTAGACCATGTGGAAGGAGCAAGGGAAAGAGCGGAAAGAGGAGAGCTATGCTTTGGAACGGTGGATACCTGGCTGATTTATAATCTGACCAAAGGAAAATCTTTTGTTACCGACTACAGTAATGCAAGTAGAACACTTTTATTTAATATCCATACGCTGGAATGGGATACGGAACTTTGCGAGCTTTTCCGGATTCCCAAGTGCATGCTTCCTGAGGTTCGCCCGTCTTCTTCCCTTTTCGGAGAGACGGATGCGGAATATTTCGGAAGAGAAATTCCGATTTGCGGTGTAGCGGGAGACCAGCAGGCGGCACTTTTCGGACAATGTTCCTTCCAAAAGGGAGATGTCAAAAATACCTACGGCACAGGCTGCTTTATGCTGATGAATACAGGGGAAGACTGCGTACCCTCTCATCATGGACTCTTAAGTACAATAGCTTGGGGGATTAACGATAAGGTCTATTATGCTTTAGAGGGCTCTGTCTATGTTGCAGGAGCCGTGATTCAGTGGTTAAGGGATGAGTTGCATCTTTTGGATGATTCTAAAGATTCGGAATATTTTGCCACCAAAGTGGAAGATACACACGGTTGCTATATCGTACCTGCTTTTACGGGACTCGGTGCTCCCTACTGGGATCCGGACGCAAGAGGATCCATTACCGGACTGACCAGAGGTGTAAATAAAAATCACATTATTCGTGCTGCACTCGAATCGATTGCATTTCAGAGCAGAGATTTACTAAATGCCATGGAACAGGATACGGGACAAAGACTTCGAAGTCTTCGTGTAGACGGAGGAGCCGCCGGGAACAATTTCCTTATGCAATTTCAGGCGGATATTATGCAGGCTTCCGTCATTCGCCCTGCTTGTGTTGAAACGACAGCACTAGGCGCGGCTTATCTTGCCGGCCTCTACTGTGGTTTTTATCCCTCTATGGAGAACCTTGAGGAAATGCATGATGTGGAAATGGAATTCTTCCCGAAAATGCTTCGAGAGGAAAGAGAAAAGAAGCTCTCCGAGTGGAAAAAAGCATTAAAGGCCAGTTTAAGCGAAGACAATAAGCCGGAGTAGAAAAGGGAAAAGTAGAGAAATATAAGAGCAAATAGAAAGAAGGAAAAATGCAAGTAACCAATACCACCTGCACGATTTGCAGGAGAAATTGTTTCATCAGTGTAGAGCATGACGACCATGAGGTCTTTGCCGTTTATGGGAATTCCTGTCATAGAGGAAAGGAAGCGGCTGTAGAAGAAGCCCTCGCAAAGGAAAAGAAATTTTTAGGAGAAATCAAAATAATCGGAGATAAAGAACTTCTTCCCGTACGAACCGAAGGATTGATTCCTAAGGAAAAATTCGCTGAAGCGGAAGAATTCTGTAAAAACTTCCGCATCCCAAAGCCGATACGGATAGGGATATCCTCGTGACAAACTTTCTGGATACCGGAGTAAATTTAATCGCTTTAAAGACGATATCATAAAGCATGGAGTGCCTTCTCAGAGGGACGGATTTATGCTTGGCAATTTTATAGGGACTGAAAGACAGGGGTAGTTCTCCGCCGGTGGGTACTTGCGAAAAACAAATGAAATGCAGTTTTTCGCTTAGTATCCCCTACCAAAGGACAAACTTTTCATCAGAAAAGTTGTCCTGTACAAGACCAACTTCTGAAGGAAGTTGCTTTGCGAAGCAAAGTGAGCAATGGGCTACCGAGCCCATGCTCAGTCAGGCGGAGCTAGCGAGCGCGTGCCCCTGCTTTTCAGTCCCTATAAAATGCATATTCATGGTCTTTTGAGAAGGTACTCCATGTTTTTTTTCTTATAATCCTATAAAATTACTAGGAATACTATTGTCACATCCATGCTGCTGCTTTATAATTCGTGAAAAGTAGGGGAGGAAAAGACTTTTTTCATTTTTCATGCAACTTACTGCTAAGAATATTATGGAACGATGTATATCGCAAGGAACGAGGCGATATGGTAGATGGAGGAATTATGGCAGATTTACTGGATATCAAAAATTTATCTGTTTCCGTGGAAGAGAAGGCCATTCTCGATGCGGTTAATTTCAATATAAATAAAGGAGAAACCCATGTTTTAATGGGACCGAACGGTGCAGGAAAGTCCACCCTCGGAAATGCCATTATGGGAAATCCCCGCTATACGATTACAGGGGGCGATATTTTCTTTAACGGAGAAAATATCACTTCGGAGGCGGTAGATAAGAGGGCGAAGAGAGGTATCTTTCTTTCCTTCCAAATCCGCTTGAAGTACCGGGTGTAAGCCTTGGAAACTTTATCCGTTCCGCTATGGAGCAAAGATTCGGAAAGAGAATTCGTCTTTGGGATTTCCGTAAGGAGCTGAAGGCTTCCATGGATATCTTGGGTATGGATCACAGTTATGCGGAAAGAGACTTAAATGTAGGTTTCTCCGGCGGAGAGAAGAAGAAGGCGGAGATTTTACAACTTTTGATGCTTAAGCCGGAGCTTGCCATCCTTGATGAAACCGATTCCGGTCTAGACGTAGATGCGGTGCGAACCGTTTCCGAAGGCGTAAAGGCATATCAGAAAAATATGGACGGCGCGCTTCTTATTATCACGCACTCGACAAGAATCCTGGAAGCACTTAGCGTAGATAAGACGCATGTTATTGTAAATGGGAAAATCAAGGCGACCGGAGACGGCAGTTTGGTCAATAAGATTAATGATGAGGGCTTTGAGTCCTTCTTAGAGGGTTAAAGTATGGCAAAAGATAGAGCAATAGTAGAAGACATCGATCGCTCCCTCTATGATTTCCGCTATGAGGAAAAAGACGGAGAGTTCTATAAGATAAAAGAGGGATTGACCGAGGATATCGTTCTCGAGATTTCCGAGAAAAAAAATGATCCCAAGTGGATGCGGGATTTTCGTTTAAAGTCTTTGGAGATTTATAACAAGTCGGAAATGCCGAACTGGGGTCCGGACATTTCAGGACTCAATGTAGACAATATCGTAACCTATGTAAAGCCCAATACCGAGATGTCTCAAACTTGGGAAGAAGTTCCGGAGGACATCAAGAATACTTTCGAGAAGCTCGGGATTCCCGAGGCGGAGAGGAAGAGCCTTGCCGGAGTAGGAGCACAGTTTGACTCCGAGCTCGTTTACCATAATCTTCAGGAGGAAGTGGCAAGACAGGGCGTTATTTATACCGATATAGAGTCTGCTCTTCACGGTGCTTACGGGAAAATGATTGAAGAGCATTTCATGCGACTCGTTCCTCCTACAGACCACAAGTTTGCGGCTCTCCACGGTGCAGTTTGGTCGGGCGGATCCTTTGTTTATGTTCCGAAGGGAGTGAAGGTGGAAATTCCCCTCCAGTCCTATTTCCGCTTAAATGCAAAGGGAGCGGGACAGTTTGAGCATACTCTGATTATCGTGGATGAGGGGGCACAGCTTCATTTTATTGAGGGTTGCTCCGCGCCGAAGTACAATGTGGCGAACCTCCATGCAGGCTGTGTGGAGCTCTTCGTCGGAAAAAATGCGAAGCTGCGCTATTCCACCATCGAGAACTGGTCCAAGAATATGTATAACTTAAATACAAAGAGGGCAAAGGTAGAGGAAAACGGCATTATGGAATGGGTTTCCGGCTCCTTCGGTTCTCATGTTTCCTATCTTTACCCCATGACCATTTTAAAGGGAGACAATGCGCGTTCCCAGTTTACAGGTGTAACCTTTGCCGGAAAGGGACAGAATCTGGATACCGGAGCAAAGATGGTACATATCGGAAAGGACACCAGCTCCTATATCAATACCCGTTCGATTTCGAAGGGAGGCGGCATTTCCACTTATCGCTCTGCTGTAGTGATTCAGAATCAGGCAAAGAATGCGAAGTCTGCCGTTTCTTGTCAATCCTTGATGCTCGATGACGAGTCCCGTTCCGATACTGTACCGGCTATCGATGTGCGTACCAACAAGGCCGATGTAGGACACGAGGCGAAAATCGGAAGAATTTCCGACGATGCCGTGTTCTACCTGATGAGCAGAGGAATCTCGGAAGAGGAGGCGAAGTCCCTTATCGTAAGCGGCTTTGCGGATTCGGTTTCCAAGGAGCTTCCCTTAGAGTATGCGGTGGAAATGAACAATTTGATTCGTTTGGAAATGGTTGGAGCCATCGGCTAGAAAGGAGGATAGGATGAAAGACAATCAATTTATAATCAATAAAATGCCTGTGCCTACCTTTCGCTGGTTAAAAATGAACGAGGCAAAACTCGAAATTCCGGGAGAGCTCACAGCCTATCAGCCTTCTGTACACGGAAAGCTTCCGGAAAGGATAGAGGAAGAGAATGGCTTTTCCGGCAGCATGAGTACGGCACTGGACGATTATTTCCGGGAGGAAAGACTTCCTGTGCAGTCCTTTGTTCTAAGAGAAGGAGAGGAGAGCCCTGAATATATTCGTATGCATTTTCAAAACGGAGAAAATGCGGTGGAGCACTCCGCTTACAGTTTCACTATAGAAGAGGGGGCAAGACTGAAGCTCTTTTTAGCGATTGAATCTTTGGAAGAGTCCAAAAATATGGCATTTTTACAGGAGAAGTTTCATTTAAAGAAAAATGCCAAACTGGACCTTGTCGTTGCTGTAAAGAATGCGAAGGATTTTGCACATTTACAGGACTTCTCTTTTGTGCTTGAGGAGCGTGCCAAACTGAAGCTGACTTCCGTTCTTTTATCAGGAAAGAGCCATCACATCTCCTATCAGATTGATTTAAACGGAGATAAGTCCGAGGCGGAGTTGCATCTGGATTATGTACTCTCTCGAAAGGAAAAAGCGGATTTTAATCTTGTAGTGAATCATAGAGGGAAGAAGACGATCTCCAATATCGTGGCAGACGGTGTACTGCGAGAAGATGCGGTAAAGATTTTCCGCGGTACCATTGACTTAAAGCACGGAGCAAAGGGTGCTTCCGGTACGGAGCAGGAAAATGTGCTTCTTATGGACGACTCCGTAGTGAACCAGACGATTCCCGTTATTCTTTGTGATGAGGATGATGTGGAAGGAAATCACGGGGCAAGCATCGGAAGACTCGACGAGGAAAGCCTCTTTTATATGGAAAGTCGCGGTCTCTCTCTGGAAGCGGCTTATGAATTAGTTGCGGAAGCCCGCATGGAAAGTGCCATTCACGGTATTATGGACGAGAAGGTGGAAAAGTATATAGAAGCGGAGCTTCGCGGTAAGAGGAGTGAGGAGGACTAATGGAAGATAGAGAGAAAGAGATTGCAAAAATCAAGGCGGACTTTCCTATTTTTCAAAGCGGGAACTTTTTCTATCTGGATAATGCTGCCACCACACAGAAACCCTATACAGTGCTGGAAGCTATGAAATATTATTATGAGACGGAAAACGCCAATCCGCTTCGCGGTCTTTATGAACTTTCTCAAAAGGCGACAGAAGCCTATGAGAGGGCGAGAGTAAGCGTGCAGAAATTTCTGAATGCCAAAAGTCCGGAAGAAATCATCTTTGTACGGAATGCGACGGAGGGCTTAAACCTCGTTGCGCAGAGCTACGGAAGAGCATTTCTTAATGAGGGAGATGAGGTACTCATCACGGTGATGGAACACCACAGTAACCTGATTCCCTGGCAGCAGATTGCAAAAGAAAAAGGAGCGAAGCTCATTTTCCTGGAGCCGAATGAAGAGGGGCTCATTTCCTTGGAGAGCTTTAAAAAGGTTCTTAGCGACAAGGTAAAGATTGTAGCTATGGCGGAGGTTTCCAATGTTCTGGGAAATCGACAGGATATCGAGACTTTTGTAAAGCTGACTCATGAAAAAAATGCTATTTTTGTCTGTGACGGTGCGCAGTCCGTGCCGCACAGAAAGGTGGACGTACAGGCCATGGATGTGGACTTTTTAGCCTTTTCCGGCCATAAAGTTTACGGTCCGATGGGAATCGGTGCGGTTTACGGAAAGAAGGAATTACTGGAAAAAATGCCTCCCTTCCTCTTTGGCGGAGAGATGATTGAGTATGTTACGAGGGAAGAGGCTACTTGGGCAGAGCTTCCCCATAAATTCGAAGCCGGTACCGTAAACGTTGGCGGAGCTGTCGGTTTGGAAGCGGCTATTCAGTATATAGAGAAGCTTGGATTTTCTTTATCGAAGAGAGAGAAAAAGAGCTTTCCGAATATCTTATGGCAGGGATGAAGGAAATTCCCCATGTGCGTGTCTTGGGTTCTGCAAATGGAAGAAATCATCACGGAATCATGACCTTTACCATTGAAGGCGTGCATCCCCATGATATAGCGGAGATTATGGACTCCCATAAGGTATGCATTCGTGCCGGACACCACTGTGCGCAGCCGCTTATGAAGTTTATGGGAACGCCGAGTACCAGTAGGGTAAGCCTCGGCTTATACAATACCAAAGAAGATGTAGATGCCTTTTTGGCAGCTTTAAAAACAATCAGAGGAGCTATGGGATATGGCGAATAATACCTATTACAACGAAATATTGACGGAACACAATATTCGACCTCTTCATAAGTACAAGATGGAGAACGCGGATTTTTCTCTGGAAGGAGTGAATCCCAGCTGTGGAGACGATATTGTCCTGTATCTGAAGCTCGATCAGGATGAAAATATTGTGGAAGCAAGCTTTGATGGAGACGGATGTGCCATTTCTCAGGCGAGCAGTGACATCATGTGCGACCTGATTACCGGAAAGAAGAAGGATGAGGCTCTCCGTCTTTCCGAAATTTCTTCGTATGATTCGCGGAAAGATTACGGAAGAAGAGAAGGATGAGCTGGAGGAAGCCGGGATTCTGGAGGATATTTCCCACATGCCGGCGCGTGTAAAGTGTGCAGTTCTCGCATGGCGCACCATGGATGAAATCTTTCAGGACGCTGCGGAAGGAAAGATTGATAAATATAGCGGAAAGTTTGATTAGCGCTAATTGACAGAGAAATTTTGTAGCATCCGGAGTTTTCCGGAAGAAAGTATCTATAATTTGAAGAGCATTCACCAAAACCAATCTTGTTGAATGCTCTTTTTGTTAATTTTAAAAAAATATAGACTGTAAAAAAATAAGTAAAAAAATGGAGATAAAGTTAAATAGATTTTAAATTAATGCAAAGGGAAAATTTTAAATTAATGCAAAGGGGAAAAGAAAAAAATTTCCAAATAGAGTTTGACAATAAAAGAAATAACCTCTACACTACTACTGAAATTACTTGTCATAAGCTGTAAAAAACAAGGCAGTTTAGACAGCTTTTTATAAGGAGTGTATTATGAGAAAAAAACAAGTTTTGGCCATGGTATTTTCCGGACTCTTTGCTTTATCCTCATTGGTAGGCTGTGGATTTACCGGAGGAAGTAATGCCACAGAGGCAGTGAAAACAGAGAGTAGTGCATCCGTTGAGGGGGAAAAGGCTGATGCACAGGCAGCAAGTGGAGATCAGGTTTTAAGCGTTGTTGCTGAGGCGGAGATAAAGACCTTGGTGCCTTGGATGGTTTCCGAAAATCAGACTTTTCTGGTTTTAAACCAGGCTCAGGAAGGCTTGTTCCGCATGGACAAGGACAATATTCCCCAGCCGGCACTTTGTGAAAAGTATGAGGTCTCCGAGGATAAGTTAAATTATACTTTCCATTTAAGGGATGCAAAGTGGAGTAATGGTGAGCCTGTAAAGGCTGAGGACTTTGTCTTTGCTTGGTTAAAGCAGATGAGTGCTGATGCAGGGAATGGATACAGCTTCATTATGACAGATTACATCGTCAACGGAGAAGAGTACAATGCAGGAACTGCGAAGGCAGAGGATGTAGCCGTTAAGGCAGTGGATGATAAAACTTTGGAAGTTGGCTTAAAGAGCCCCACGCCATACTTCTTAAATTTGACTACCATGACCATGTTCTTCCCGGTAAATGAAAAATTCTATAATGAGCAGGGAGAAAAGTTCAGCATCAGCCCGGAAAATATGCTCTTCTGCGGTCCTTACCAGATCACAGAGTACGATCCTTCCGTGGGGGTTAGCTTTGTAAAGAATGAGCAGTATTGGGACAAGGATAATGTAAAGATTGAAAAGGCGAAAGTTCGTGTAATGAAGGATGCTTCTGCGGCTTTAAATGCTTACCAGGCAGGAGAGCTTTCTCAGGTAAAGTTAACCAGTGCTGACGTTGCTGCAAATGAAAATAGTCCGGAATTTTCAAAGTCCGTAGATTTCCGTACTACTTATTTACAGTTTAATCTAACAGATCCTGTCCTTGGCAATGTGAATATGAGAAAGGCAATTTCTCTGGCTTTTGACAGACAGCTTCTGGTAAAGAGTATTTTGGCAGATGGATCCGCAGCAGGAACAGGTCTTGTTGCTGACGGCTTGGCAGGTGACGGAAAGAAGAGCTTCCGTGAATTAAATGGGGAAGTTTCTCCATTTAACAAGGAAGAAGCAGCAGAGTATTACAAGAAGGCGGTGGAAGAGCTTGGAAAGGCTCCGGAATCCATTACTCTCTTAATTGGAGATGATTCCGTATTAAAGACCATTGCGACCTTTATGCAGAGTGAGTTGGAGAAAAACTTAGGCCTTAAAGTGGAGATTGACACAAAGACCATGCAGGGAAGAGGTCAGCAGATGGATGCCAACGACTACCAGATGGGACTTACCGCTTGGGGAGCAGATTATGATGATGCTATGACCTATTTGGATTTATGGACCAATGGTACTCCTTATAGAGGAAATTATAAGAACGATGCATACAACGCTTTAATTAAGGATGCTAAGACAGAGACTGATGATGCAAAGCGTTTACAGGACATGCTGGATGCGGAGAAGATGCTTTGCTCCGATGATGCAGTAGTAGCACCGGTTGTTCACAGAGGTAGTGCTATGTTGACTAAGCCGAATGTGAAAAATCTGATTACTCATCCCATCGGTGTACCCATGGAATTTAAGTATGCCTATTTTGAATAAGAAGTCGTAGCGAAGAAGTAAGTTTTCACAAAGCTTGACCACAGTTTTCCTTGTGGGTGGAGTGCTCTGGGATATCTGTTCGGAGCCTTCACCCATTTTTTATATAGTAGAGGGGAATTCATGTTAAAATACATAGCAAAACGATTGGTGTATATCGTTATTACCTTATGGATTATTATTTCCGTAACTTTTTTTCTGATGAAAAAACTTCCGGGAACACCTTTTGATGCGGAGCGTTTTGCCATTATGACGCCGCTTCAACAGGAGAGAATTTTAGAGCTTTATGGCTTAAACGATCCTTTGCCGGTACAGTACCAAAAATATATTGTAAACATTTTGCATGGAGACTTGGGTACTTCCTTTACCTATGTCAATCAAGACGTAGGTAAGGTGATTTTTGGTCGTTTAGGACCTTCCTTTTTAATTGGCTTACAAGCCGTAATTTTGGGACTAAGCATCGGTTTAATACTAGGAATTCTTGCGGCTTGGAAACATAACAGCGCCATAGATTATTTCACTATGATTTTAGCGGTTATTGGTGTTTCTGTACCGAACTTCGTAATGGCGGCTCTCCTCCAATACTATGTAGGCCTAAAGTGGGGAATCCTTCCGGTAGCCTTTTGGACGGACTGGACTTGCTCCATTTTACCGACCATTGCCTTGTCCTTTGGTGCCATTGCGCAAGTCGCTCGATTTATGAGGACGGAAATGCTGGATACGCTTGGGCAGGATTATATGATTACAGCAAAGGCCAAGGGCTTAAATCAGTGGGAAGTTTTAAGAAAGCATGCCATACGAAATTCCATTCTTCCTGTGGTGACGATTTTGGGGCCTATTATCATAAACCTTTTGACAGGATCTTTAGCGGTGGAAAATGTCTTTGGTATTCCGGGAATAGGCAGTCTTTTCGTAGATTGCATCAAGGGGAACGATTATCCGGTAATTATGGGCATTACCATCTTTATGCTGCATTTTACATGTTTGTCATTTTGATTGTGGACCTCTTGTATTCAGTCATTGACCCGAGAATTCGACTTTCCAAAGATATGGAGGAATAAAGGAATGGAAGAGATAAAGATTGAAGATGCTCTCTTTGTGAAGGTAAGGGTGGATGAAGGAGAGCGGGAAAAAATCGCCGCACCTGCTTCTACCGTCTTAAAGGACGCTTGGCTTCGCTTAAAGAAAAACAAGGCTGCTGTAGTTTCTCTATTTATATTACTGACGATTTTAGCCTTTGCGATCTTTGCGCCGATTTTCAGTCCCTATAGCTTTAAAGAGACGAACTATGAATTGATTTTTTCTCCCGCATCCAAGGCCCATATTTTCGGTACAGATCAATTCGGTAGAGATTTGTTTGTCAGAACCTGGATGGGCTGTAGAATTTCTCTCTTGATTGCCATGGTGGCAGCTCTTTTAGATCTTCTTGTAGGGGTGACTTATGGTGCGATATCTGCTCTTCTTGGAGGAAGGGTGGATGCGGTCATGCAGAGAATTGTGGAAATTTTAGTGGGAATTCCCCATCTGATTATTGTGATTTTATTTTTAATGGCTTTTCCGGCAGGAATCTGGACCATTATTGCAGCACTTTCCATTACCGGCTGGGTAAATATGGCCAGATTGGTTCGTGCCGAGATTTTAAAATTAAAAAACCAGGATTATGTTTTAGCTTCCAGAGCCTTAGGCAGCAGTTCGGCTTTTATTATCCTAAATGATCTGATTCCCAATGCGGTTAGTGTTATCGTTATCAATGTAATGTTTACCATTCCCGGAGCTATCTTTACGGAAGCCTTTCTTTCCTTTATCGGAATTGGATTGGCAGAACCTCAGGCTTCCTTGGGTGTTTTAATCAACAATGGTTATCAGGTTCTTAGAAACTATCCTCATGTGATGCTTGCTCCGGCAGTCATCATTGTCCTAATCATGGTTTGCTTCAGTATATTGGGAGACGGATTAAGAGATGCATTGGATCCGCAGATGAGGAGATAAGCTATGGGAAATTTATTGAGTATTCAAAATCTAAGTATTGATATAAAAACCCACAAGGGTGTAGTACATGCTGTACGAGGTATTAATCTGGAGCTGGGAGAACAGGAAACCCTTGCTATCGTGGGAGAGTCCGGCTGCGGAAAATCTATGAGTATGAAAGGGGTAATGGGATTACTTCCCCAGACTGCCGGAATTACAGAGGGAAGCATTCGCTTAGCAGGCAGAGAACTGCGGGATTGCTCGGAGGGAGAAATGCAGAAAATTCGAGGGGGAGAAATCGCCATGATTTTTCAAGACCCTATGACTTCCTTAAATCCCACTATGACCATAGGCGATCAGATTGAAGAAATGCTGAGAAAACACAGAAAGGAAATGGGAAAGAGGGAGCGTAGAGAGCGTGCCCTTTCTCTTCTTTCTTTGGTTGGAATTTCCAACCCGGATACTCGCTACAAACAGTACCCCCACCAGCTTTCCGGGGGAATGCGACAGAGAGTTATCATTGCTATTGCCCTGGCTTGTGATCCCAAAGTATTGATTGCGGATGAGCCTACCACTGCCTTGGATGTTACTATTCAGGCGCAGATTTTGGATTTAATGAGAGATTTACAGAAAAAAATCAAGACTTCCATTATTATCATTACCCATAATCTGGGAGTAGTTGCCAATATTGCGGATCGGGTTGTGGTGATGTATGGCGGAAAAGTTATGGAGACTGGGGAGGTTCATGAGATTTTTAAAAATCCTTCCCATGAATATACTAAGGCACTCTTACAATCGATTCCCAAGCCCAACGAAAGCGGTAGTCTCTATTCTATTCCCGGTACTCCCCCGGATTTGATGGACCCTCCGAAAGGCTGTCCTTTTGCAGTAAGATGCAGAAAAACCATGGAGGTTTGTAAGGCATATATGCCAAAGCCCTATACCTTGGGCGAGACACATGAGGCGGCATGTTTTGCTCTGGACGAAAGAGCTAAGGGTATTTTTATAGAGGAGGAGTAGAATATGAGTAAGGGAGCAGATGTCTTAATAGAGGTAAGTCATCTCAAAAAATACTTTCATGTAGGTAAGAATAAAGTATTAAAGGCAGTAGATGATGTATCCTTGAAAATATTTCGGGGAGAGACCTTAGGATTGGTGGGAGAATCCGGTTGTGGAAAATCAACCTTTGGAAGAACGCTGATTCACCTTTATGAGCCTACGGAAGGAAGCGTCAGTTATGACGGACTCGATATCAGCAATTCACTTTCCAAGGATAGCAGGCAAGCCTTAACAAGGAGGATGCAAATGATTTTTCAGGATCCTTACTCCTCCTTAAATCCCAGACGAAAGATTTTGGATATTGTGGCAGAAGGAATGGATGCTCATCATTTGACAAAAACGGCGAAGGAAAGGGAGCAAAAGGTACTGGAACTCTTGGAGAGAGTAGGCTTGCAGGCGGCTCATGCCGATCGTTTTCCTCATGAATTTTCCGGAGGACAAAGGCAGAGAGTGGGAATTGCAAGAGCCTTGGCAGTGGATCCGGAGTTTATTGTTTGTGACGAGCCGATTTCCGCCTTGGATGTTTCCATCCAGGCGCAGGTAGTGAATCTTTTAGAGGAATTACAAAGGGAAAGAGGACTGACCTATCTTTTTGTTGCCCATGATCTTTCCATGGTGCGTCATATCAGTAAGCGAATTGGTGTAATGTATCTGGGCTCTTTGGTGGAACTTGCGGAAAGTGAAGAGCTTTTTGCTAATCCAATGCATCCTTATACCAAAGCGCTTCTTTCTGCTATTCCGGTACCGGATCCGGAGGTAGAGAAAAAGCGTTCTCGTATTATGCTGGAGGGCAGTATTCCGAATCCCATCGGTTTAGGAGAGCAGTGCAAGTTTGCCTCCCGTTGCAAGGAGTGCAGAATAGAGTGTAAAGAAAGAATGCCTAAGCTTCGGGAAGTAAAGCCCGGACACTTTGTGGCCTGTGTGAATTATGAGGAAGGCTAGGAAACTTAGTTAGCAATACAGAATAAGCCTTAATCTTTAAAGGAGAAATATGTATCAGTTTAATGAGGAAGTCTATAGAAAAAGAATGGCTTGGTTTGAGGAAGCACGTTTCGGAATGTTCATTCATTTTGGATTGTATTCTATTCCTGCCAGAGGAGAATGGGTATTCGGAAATGAAGAGATGCAAGAGGGAGATTATGTTCCCTATTTTCGGGAATTCAATCCGGACTTACTTTCCATGAAGGAATGGGCGAAGCTCTGTAAGAAAGCCGGGATGAAGTACGCAGTGATGACGGCAAAGCACCATGATGGTTTTTGTCTTTATGACACGAAATATACAGACTACAATTCCCTAAACACTCCCTGCAAAAGGGATCTTGTACGAGAATTTGTAGATGCCATGCGGGAGGAAGGAATCAAGGTGGGTTTGTATTATTCCTTGATAGATTGGCGGCACAAAGATTTTCCTCACTATGGAGACAATTTTCATCCTGATCGAAATCGAAAGGAAGAAGAGAATGGGGGAAGAGATTTCTCGCGCTATATTGAGTATTTTCATGGACAGGTAAGAGAGCTTTGTACGAACTACGGGAAATTGGATCTTTTGTGGTTTGATTTTTCTTACGGAGATATGCGAGGAGAAAGTGGCAGGCAACGAAGTTGATTGATATGGTACGTTCCTTGCAAAAAGATGTTATTATTAATAATCGTCTAGAGGTTAGCGGGGAAGGCTACGGCTCTTTACAGGAAGGATGCCCTTCTCCTTTCCATGGGGATTTTGTGACTCCGGAGCAGATGATTCCTCCTGTGGGCATTCGGGATGTTCATGGGAAGCCTCTACCTTGGGAAGCCTGTGTTACCATGAATGACAGCTGGGGTTATACTGAAAAGGATAGGAATTTTAAGTCCGGAAAGCTTCTGATTCAAAAGCTGGTGGAATGTGTTTCTAAAGGTGGAAATATGATTCTTAATGTGGGACCGGATGCCAGAGGACGGATTCCCAAGGAGGAAGTAGAGCGTTTGGAAGAAATCGGAGAATGGATGCGGGACAACGGCAGGAGTATTTATGGCTGTAAGGAAAGTGTGGTTCCGAAGCCGGAGTACGGTCGTTATACGGAAAATGGCAATAAAATTTACTTCCATATTCTGGAAGATACGATTGGGCCTATGCCTTTGTCTTACTTAAAAAAAGAAGAGATAGAGGGAATTCGCTGGCTTTATTCCGGTGCAGAAGTACAGATTTCCAGCAGCTGGGTGCATAGCGATTATCCGGAAATTCTTTTTGCGGATACTAAGATTAATGGAAGCAGTCAAGATTCTGTAGGAAAGGTATTGGAAATCATTAAGAAAGAAAAATAGAGTCCGGGAGGGGTTTCATGAGCATAGAAAAAAAAGAATTGGAAATCTGTGTAGATAGGGTAGAGTCTGCTCTTGCGGCAGAGCGTGGAGGAGCTGACCGGATTGAGCTTTGCGGAAATCTTGTTATAGGGGGAACTACTCCGGAGCCGGAGTTTTTACGTCTTGTGAAAAGACATTTACAGATTCCTATTCACGTTATGATACGCCCTAGATACGGGGACTTTTGCTATAGCGAATATGAATTTGACATGCTCTGTGCAGCAATCAAGGAGTTTAAGAATTTAGGGGCGGATGGTATTGTTTGTGGAATCTTAAAGCCGGATGGAACTTTGGATATGGAAAGGATGGAAAAATTCTTTCCCTTTCTAAAGGAATGCGTTTTACTCTACATCGAGCCTTTGACCTTTGTCGGGATCCTTTTGAAACCTTGGAACAAGCCTGCCAACTGGGGATAGATATTATTCTGACTTCCGGGCAAAAGCAAAGGGCAACAGATGCTTTAGATATGCTCAAAGACTTGCAAGAAAAGGCAAAGAGAAGAATTATTTTGCAGGTGGGAGCCTCGGTAAATCCGGAAAATATTCCCCTTATTTATGCGAAAACAGGAATTAATGCTTATCACATGTCCGGAAAGGTTCTTTTGGATAGTCCGATGATTTATCGAAAGAAGGATGTGAATATGGGTATTGCTTCTATGAGTGAGTATGAAATCATGGAGACGGATGAAAACTTGGTGCGGGCTGCTAGAGGTGCTTTGAATACTTTATAGGGAATAAATTGATGAATAAGCTTTCAAAGGAAAAATAGAGAATAGTGTAAGTGAGGAAAGAGGATGGAAAAATCTGTACAGAGAGATAAAAACGGAAGCACAGTGAGAACTGATTTTTGTTCTGAAGCATTAAGGGAAAAAATAGAAAAACGTTTTCAGAAAGAGTGCTTGGAATTTTCGAATATTATGCAGGAAATTGCAGAACGGATATCTCAGATTTTACCTACAAATAAGGGAGAGAATCTCTTAGTGGAAGAGGCTGAGAATCTGCGCTGTGCTCTGCAATATCTCTATATATCTATGCCTTTATCGGATAGGGTGACCTATCCCTTTGAAACTTATTTGGATTATGCCAAGAGGGGGGGTGAAATTAAGAAAGAACCGAGCTGATGTGCAGGCTCTATCGGAAGCCATTTTCTTTCCCTATGTACTTTTTCATAGGGTCAATGAAGAAGAAATTTTGCCCTGCAGAACCCTCTTTGGAGAAGAGATTGAGTCCTGGCTTAAGGAAGGAAAGAAAGACTTTGCTTCTAGTTCTAAGGTGAAGCTTGCTTCGGAGGATACGCTGAAGAATACTTCGGATAATTCTCAGAAAGATACGTTGAAGAATACTCCTGAATTGGTAAAGGAAATTAATTATTGGTGTAGTCAAGAAGGAACTTATCGAAGCACGGATAACCGTACACTTTCTGCGCTTATGTTTTACCAAAGGGGCTATGGAAGATGTGGCGAGGAGTCCGTATTTGCTGTGAATGCTATGCGCTCTATGGGCGTTCCCTGTAGACAGATTTATGCGCCTCGTTGGGCACACTGCGAAGACAATCATGCTTGGATTGAGGTGTTCGTAGAAGGAAAGTGGCAATTCTTGGGTGCCTGTGAGCCTATGGAAAAGTTGAATATAGGATGGTTTAATGCTGCGGCAAGTCGAGCGATTTTGATTCATTCCCGCTATTTTGGAGAGGATCTTTTTGAAAGATGCAGGGAATCGGAATCCTTGGGGATGAGCTTTGGAGCATTAGAAAGGGAAGGGGATTTTTCGGAAAATCAGCAAATGACGGCGGAAAATTCATTGCCTAAGGAAGAACTTTTGGGAAAAGAAGGGATAGTAACCGAGTTTAATCAGATTTCCCGTTACGCAGAGTCTAAAAAAATAACTATTCTTGTCTTGGATAGTAAAGAACGTCCCGTCCCGAATGTCAGTATTTCTTTGGAATTATTAAATACCGGCGAGTATTATCCCATTGCAAGACCTAGAAGCAATGAGAAGGGAGAGCTTTGTTTTCATTGCGGATTTGGAACCTTATTACTGGAGATTTATCACAAAAAAGAATGTGCGTCCCAATTGATTGACACAAGGCATGGAGAGCATTTTACTGTCCGTCTTTCAGGGGAAAATAGGGATGAGGAGTGGAGGGTTCTGGACTTTTTTGCTCCTAAGGACAGTGAGAAGAATCCCAATACAGAAACAGAAGAGGAAAAGGCAAGAGGAAAGAAGAGACTTAGCCTTTGCAAGGAAAGCTTAAAGGAGAAAAAAGGGGGCTATCAAAACCAGGCAATACTATCCTTTTTGCAAAATCATGATAGGGAAAGACGTGAAGAATTCCTCAGTCTTCTTACAGAAAAGGATCTTAGTGATGTTTCTATAGAGGTTTTAGAGGATAGCTATCTGGATGAGACCAGTGAAAATGCTTATCTTGAGGAGTTTGTGAAAGATACTTTTCCGGAAGAAATCATTAGAAAGGACTTTCAGAAGAATTGTGTATTTCCCTTTATTATGAATCCCAGAGTAGATGAAGAAGTATTAAGACCCTACAAAAAAATAGTTATTAATAGCTTTCATGATACAGAGAAAGAACAGTTTTTAAGAAATCCGAAAGAAATTTGGAACTGGATACAAAAAGAGATTAAATCTCATCCTGATAAGGAGCGATGGAGTATTATTACCCCTCCTTCTGCCTGCCTTTCCGGGAGGGTGGGAAGTGCTCTTTCTAAGGCTATTCTTTTTGTAGCGATAGCTCGTAGCTTGGGTATTCCTGCACGTCTTAGAAAATCGGATAAAGCTATGGAATATTGGGAGAAGACACAGAAAAACTTTATCCCTGTCTTAGAGGAAGAGCGGGAAAGCTGTAAAATAGTTTTTCGAAAAAATACCCAAGATAGTTTACAGTACGGACAGCATTGGACTTTGGCAAGAGAAATTTCCGGAGAATTTAAAAGTTTGAATTTACGAGAGATGATTTTTCAGGAAGATAGCTTAGAGCTTTCAGCAGTTCCCGGAAGATATAGAATCATTACGGAAAACCGTCTTCCTAACGGAAATATTCAGGGAGCAGACTTTATTTTCACTTTAAAAAAGGGAGAAAAAAAAGAAGTGGAAGTTCTGTACCGAAAGGCAGAGCTAAAAGATATGCTGGAGCAGTTGACGCTTTCGGATTTTACTTTGTATAAAGAAGAAGGTGGTAAAGAGCAGCTATTTTCTATTGTTCATAAAGAAATGAGCAAGAATAGTCAGTCAGCAAAAAAGGGAACCAAGGCAATCTTTTTCTGGTTGGAACCGGGAGCTGAACCTACAGAACATATTTAAATGAAATTTTGGAACAAAAGGAACGTTTCTCAGCAATTTCAGAGCGAATGTACTTTGTGATGCGAGAGAAAAAAGGGGAAAAAGATCCACTTTTTAATCTGGTTCGACAAAGTCTGCCGAGCTTTAACTTGTATTTTGATAGAGAAAATAGGGATGAGCTTCTTGCCAGGAGGATGTATGTAGAACCCGGCTCCTATCCCTTTATTCTACTTGCGGAAGAGGATGCAGAGAAAGTATATGGAATCTATGCAGTTTCCGGCTATCAAGTTGGAACAGGAGATATGCTTCTTCGGATTATGGAAGAGTAGGAAAATAGGATTAGTGTAATTTAGTGAAATTTCGAGAATTAGCTTATGGGAAAAATAAGCTAAAATTGCTAAAATTAAGCAGAAAAGAATTGACAAGTAGTTCTTTTCTTGTTAGACTGTTACAGTCTTATGACAGGAAAGTAGGTATCCACCTCACCTTGGCAGAACGCTGACCCGGGTTTAAATTGATTATTTACTCTGTATATTTTCAATGGTGGATTGGCTTTCAATCCACCATATTTTTATGTGGATTTTGCTCGAAAGAGCATATCACTATAACGTCTTGCTATTACGGCATTTCGTTTAAATGTAGCAAAATTCATGTGCAGAGAGGAGCTTATGGCAGCTAAAAAGAATACGGAACTGGAAATTAACGAGCAGATAAGGGACAAAGAGGTGAGAGTAATCGGCGCCGAAGGAGAACAGCTTGGTGTGATGCCCGTACGGGAGGCACAGCAGCTGGCAAGAGAGGCGGATCTGGATCTCATTAAAATTGCAGCAACGGCAACACCCCCTGTAGTACGGATAGCGGACTACGGTAAGTATCGTTATGAACTCTTGCGTAAGGAAAAAGAGGCCAAAAAGAACCAGCACACCACTGAATTGAAAGAAATTCGTATGACTCCGAATATTGACACCAATGATCTGAATACGAAGCTTTCAGCAGCAAGAAAGTTCTTGGAAAAGGGAAACAAAGTAAAGATTGCTTTGCGTTTCCGTGGAAGAGAGATGTCCAGAATGAACCAGTCCAAGTATATCCTGGATGATTTTGGAGAGAAGCTTTCCGACATTGCAATCGTCGATAAGGCTGCGAAGGTGGAAGGAAGAAATATGGCAGTGGTTTTAAGCCCTAAAAAGTAAATTCACAGGAGGCAAATATGGCAAAGTTAAAGCTGAAAACAAAGAGAGCTGCAAAGAAGCGCTTTAAGTTAACCGGTACAGGAAAGTTAGTTAGAAATAAGGCATTTAAGTCTCACATCCTTACCAAGAAGTCTACCAAGAGAAAGAGAAACTTGAGAAAAGACATCGTAGTTGACCATACCAACGAAAAGGTAATGAAGAAGATTCTTCCTTATCTGTAAGTGTGAGTAAGAATAGGAGGATGAAATGAGAATTAAAGGTGGCTTAAACGCAAAGAAAAAGCACAATCGTGTATTAAAATTAGCTAAGGGATATAGAGGCGCTAGATCTAAGCAGTATAGAATTGCAAAGCAGAGTGTTATGCGTGCTCTTACAGAGGCTTACAAGGGTCGTAAGGAAAGAAAGAGACAGTTCAGACAGTTATGGATTGCCAGAATCAATGCAGCTGCAAGATTAAACGGTCTTTCTTACTCCAAGCTTATGTTTGGCTTGAAGAGTGCAGGCATCGAGATGAACAGAAAGATGCTTTCTGAAGTTGCTATTGCTGATCCGGAAGGATTTAAGGCACTTTGCGACAGCGCAAAGGCTAAATTATAAGAAAAAGCGTCGATTGATGCTTCTAAAGAAATGCCACAGATTTTTCTGTGGTGTTTTTGTTTTTAAAAAAGAAGTAGAATAAGTCAATTCGGAATATCTTATTTATTACGGGAATTTCAGAGATGCCTATGTTATTTTGCTTATTATGTAGAAAGTTCTCGTAAATCTTGCTTGTTTATACAGTAATTCTATAAGTTGGATAATTTATTAAATATTAAAAATAATTCATTTTTCTTGCTATATTTATACATCCTGCCTATAATGACAGAGTTGATAAGAGACAGTCAGCTTTTAAAAGCCTGTACAATGCTATGGATAAAAGTTTTTGTTCATGACGGCTGTTCTGTCCGAATTTTTAACATGAAGGTATAGTATTAGAAAAGAGGATATTTATGAGAAAGAACTATGGGAAAATTATATTTTCTGCACTACTACTTGCAGCGACCCTTTCCGCTTGTGGAAATGCAAAAAAGGAAGAAACAACTGTGATGAGTAGTGAAATGGTAAGCGAAGCGGGAACAGAGAAGGCAAGTGAGACGGAAAAAGCGGGAGAGACTGAGAAAGCGGAAGCAAAAGAAGCGACAGATCTTTCTTCTGTTAAGGAAGAGACGGTTTATGTTTCTCCGGAGTACGTAAAGGCTTTACTGGACTCCGATAAGGATGTAAAGGTCTTAGAGGCTTCATGGGGTCCGCTTGATGTTGCGGAAGACTACAAGAAATGCATATTCCGGGTGCTTTTCATGTGAATACAGACGATATCGAGGAAGATAAGACCTGGAACTTCCGCAGTCCGGAAGAGATTGAGAAGCTCTTAAAGAACTATGGTATCACGAAGGATACGCTTGTCGTGACCTATGGAAATACTGCGGAAATCACTGCAGATGATAGATTGGCAACCGTTCTTCTTTGGGCAGGTGTAGAGAATGTAAAGAACTTAAGCGGTGGAATCGATGCTTGGGTAGATGCAGGCTTCGAGACGGAAACAAAGATAAATGAGCCGGTAGCGACGAAAGAAGATTTCGGTGTAAAGATTCCTGCTCATCCGGAATATATTCTTAGTATTGAGGAAGTAAAAGAGAAGCTGGAAAAAGATTCCAAGTTTAAGCTGGTAAGTATCCGTTCCAAGGACGAGTTCTTGGGGAAGACCTCCGGTTACTCCTATATTGATAGAGCCGGTGAGCCTTTAGGTGCTGTTTGGGGACATGATACGGATGATGGATCTTACAACAATGCAGATGGTACGGTAGTTGACTTGGCAAAACTGGAGGAGTATCTTGGGGAAAGCGGACTTTCTCTTAAGAAAAACGATATTGCTTTCTACTGCGGTACGGGCTGGAGAGCTTCCGTTCCCTTCCTGATTGCTCATGAGAATGGCTATAAGAACGCCTACCTCTATGATGGAGGCTGGTTCCAGTGGCAGATGGATCCGGAAAACAAGGTACAGCTGGGAGAGCCGGGATCTTCCGATTATAAGGAAGTACAGGTGAAGGACCTGAGTACGGATAAGGCAAAGAAATAAGAGAAAACAATTAGAAACAGATGTTTTGCAGGATGGCACAGAAAGTAGAGGTATTTTTAGACTTTCTGTGCTATTTTATAAGGATGAAAATGAAAAAAATTCTGCTATTGCTATTACAAAAGTTATTTTTATTAGGGAGTTTAGTGATGCTTTTTGCCCTTTATATTCTTCGCTATTTTACGAAGCGGAAAATGGGTATGGCACGCTATATGCTCTATTTTAGAGAGAAATGGAGTGGGAGAGAACTGGCGGGATTTTCTCTCTTACAATGGGTCGTTTTCTTTCTCTTACTCTTTTTTGCGCTTTGCCTTTTTCTTATGTTAAGAAGTTTTCTCACGCAATCAGAGGGAAAGATTTTTCTAAAAGGAAGAGGAAAAACTTATTTTCCGCTTATTCCTTCATGCTATAGCCTAGTCCTTATGCTGTATTCCTTTCTTTACTTTTTTTCCCTTGTGGGAAATCCCGGAAGAGAATATACGGCAAGTATTCTTGTGCATCTCCTTATGCAGTTCTTTTCAATCTTGTTTTTGGCAACATTTTTAAAGAAGGATAAAGAGTATGAAAAATAAAAAACTATGGATTTTCCTCTTCTTTCTCCTCTTATTTTTGCTTGCATTATTTTTCTTGCCGGTAAAAGAGATTTTTCAGGGAAATGTACTTCATTTTCTGCAAGAAAAATCCGGAGAAAACTTTCTTCTTTCGGCACTTCTATACCTCGTTCTCTGTGCTTTGGCCGGGGCATTTTTGGCATTGCCGGGTATCAGTTATGCCCTTCTTGCCGGAACAGTGTTCGGTGCCCTCTGGGGAACGATTCTTTGTACATTGGCTGCCAGCATTTCTGCAGGGATTTCCTTCTTTATGGGAAGATATTTTTTGTATGACGCCATAAAGCCGAAGCTGGAAAAGAATCCCTATATCAAGAAGTATTTTTTTTCCGGTGAAAAGCGCAATTTACTTTTTTTACTCTTTTTGACCAGGACAATACCGGTATTTCCCTTTAATTTGCAAAACTACGCTTATGGGATTACGGATATTCCATTTTCCTTATATTTTATTTCCAGCTTTCTCTTTATGATACCGGGAACAGCTATGTATACGCTGGCATTTGCAGGACTCACTGAGAAAAAGAATCCATTTCTATACTTCGGCATTTCCTTAGGAATTTTAGTTCTGCTACTTATGGCTTCCTTTTTCTTTAAAAAGAAAAACGGAGTGAAAGAGTTGGAAGCGAAGGAAGATAACACAAAATTATAGAGAATCAATAGAAATTCATTACAGAAGTAGAGGAAGAATGAAGAAAGAAATTCACAAACGGGTAGACGAGTGTATCCACTGCAATGCCTGCAAAAGAAAATGCAAGTTTTTAACAAAATATGATATTTGTATTGGTGATACCGAGAAGCTGAAAGAGCTGGCTTATCACTGTTATCTTTGCGGAGAATGTACTCGCGTTTGTCCAAAGGGAATTGACGGTAGAGGGATAATCCTGGATTATCGGAAAGAGGAAGTCCGAGAGAGAAAATACGGTCTGAAAGAAGAGGGCTACAGAGGAATTCTCTTAGAGAAAAAGAAATACCTCTTTCAAAATCACAGAAAGGCGAAGGGATGTAAGACGGTTCTTTTTCCGGGTTGCAATTTTCCCGGCTATTTTCCGAAAACCCTTGATAAGCTTGTAAATACTGCATAAGGAAGGGATTGAGCCTTACTATGATTGCTGCGGAAAACCGATTGAGGAACTGGGTCTTGAAAGAGAAGCGGAGGCAATCCTTAGTCGCTTAAATACCGATTTTAAAAAACGTGGAATTGAGGAGATTATCCTAGTTTGCCCGAATTGCTTTTATCACTTTGGAGATAAGCTGAATGTAAAAATAACCACGATTTATGAGAAGCTTAAAGAGCTGAATATCGGGAAAAAGCTATCTACAGAGGACTATGCATGTTTCTTTCCCTGCCCGGATAGAGAGGATAAGCGTTGGCTCCCTCAACTTTCCCCCTTCCTTTTAGGAGAACTAACGGAAAAGAAAAATTTGCAGTGCTGTGGCATGGGAGGATGTGCTTTTGTAAAGGAGCCGGCACTGTCCAAAGAGATGGCTAAGGAACATCCGAAGGAGAAGAAGCTTATCAGCTACTGTGCGACCTGTATCGGACAATTTGCAAGATTCGGTGAGTGTGAACATTTTCTGCCACTTATATTGGAGACCGGAGAAAAGGCGGACTATAAGCATTCCTTTTGGAATCGTTTTAAGCATAAGTTCTATTAAGAGTAGAAAGATAAGTTCCGAGAATAGAAAGATAAAGTTTCGAGAATAGAAAGATAAAGTTTCGAGAATAGAAAGATAAGTTCCGAGAATAGAGAGATAAGTTTTGAAGTATGAGGAAGATCCGGGAAAGATAAGATACTTGGAGAGATGATAAAACCGAAAAAATAAAGAGAAAACGGGAGGAGCGAAGTGGATGGGCAATAAAGAAAATAAAAAATCAAAGCAGGCGCTCATTCTTTTTACAAGGCTCCCGATAGCAGGAAAGACAAAGACCAGACTGATTCCCTATCTTGGAGAAAAAGGGGCAAAAGACATTCATCTTGCTCTACTTCGAGATTTTTCCAAGCTGTATCAGGAACTTTATAAAAGGGAGAAGGGTGTGAAGTTCTTTCTCTTTTATGAGGACGGGAGTTTTGGAAATGCAATCGATAATAAAGAAGAAAAGTCTAAAGAAGATATAAATGAAGAGCAAAAATCCATAGTATTGGCCATGAAATTGCTTAAAAAGCTCTTTCCGGATGCCGAATTTGTTCCGCAAGAGGGAGAAGATATTTTTCGGAAAATGGAAAATGCCTTTCGTTACAGTTTCCAAAAGGGCTATAGTTTCTCTTATCTTGTGGGGGCGGATATTCCTTTCCTTGGCCTGGACAGCTTTCATAAGGCGTTCTCCTCGGGAAAAGCCGGGGAAAATGTACTGGGGGAGAGCCTTGACGGGGGATATTACGGAATCGGTTTACAAAGTAGAATCAAGAATTCCGATTTGATGAGTATATTTTCCACTGCATATATGCAATCAAATATTTTCGAATACACAAAAACCGCTCTTTACTCTACAGGACTTCCGCTTCTCCTCTTAAAGAAAAGGCGGGATATTGATGATAAAGAAGATATTACAGCCTATAGAGAGCTTATTCCCTATAACAAGGCTTTGCAAAACTCTTTTATCGGCAAAGAAATACTTAGGCAGGCAAAGATTTCCATCATCATACCCTGCTACAAGGAGGGAGATACTTTAAGAAAAATGGAAGAGCAGCTTCGTCCATATAAGAAAGAGGCGGAAATACTCTTTGCGGATGGCGGAGAAAATCATTTTTCCGGAGAATATAAGGTCGTGCCTTGTCCTAAAGGGAGAGCAAAGCAGATGAATACGGCGGCAAGGGAGGCAAGTGGAGATATTCTTTTCTTCCTGCATTGCGATTCTATTTTACCAAAGGACTTTTTATCGGAAATACGGGAAGCCTTGCGAAAGACTCCGGTTGCCTGCTTCGGTATCCGCTTTAAACCATCTTCTCCTCTTATGACCATCTGCAGTTTCATCAGTAATCATAGAGTTTATGATAGGAAAGTGATGTTTGGAGACCAGGGTATATTCTTAGGAAGAGAGCTTTTCTTTCGGATTGGGGCATTTCCGGATCTCCCTCTTATGGAGGACTATCAATTCTCTTTAAATCTGAAAAAACGGGGTATTCCTATGGGACTTTGTAGAAAGAGATTGATTACAAGCCCAAGAAGATTTAGTGGAAACGCATTTCATAAACTAAGTATTATGTGGAAAATGAATCGTCTGCGGGCGCGTTACAGAAAGGGAGAGTCTATCGATGCACTTGCAAAAGAATATAGAGATATTCGCTAAAGAGCCGGATTTACTGGAGAGAATCTCCGAGCAAGCCTATAGAGAGGCATTAAAGCTACCAAAGGAAGTTATAGAGGAATATGATTTTCTGGCAAGAGGAGAATATAACGAGAATTTTGTCTTTACCCATCCGGAGAGCGGGAAAAAGTATGTTTGAGAGTTAATCACGGCTCTCAGATGCATCTTAAGGAGCAGATTTCTTATGAAGCGCACGCACTTTCTCTTCTTGAAAAGAGCGGAAGAGTACCGAAAGTCTACTATGTAGACGAAAAGGGAGATAAGGGGATTCTTCTTATGGACTTTTTGGAGGGAAGAGCACTTTGCTACGAAACGGACCTTCCCGTAGCCGGGCAAATCCTTGCGGATATCCACAGTACAGAGTATGAGAGGGAAAAGGATCGGGGAGAGCTTCGACTTCTTTCTCCGGAAAACCCCCTTTATGCTATGCTTTCCGAGTGTGCTTCTTTGCAAAGAAGCTATGAGCTTAGTCCCTTTATGGAGGATTCCATTTATATGCGTTGCCATGCTCTTTGGAAAAAAGGGGTAAATCTTGAAATGAAATATGCAAAAATGCTTTCTCAAAAGGACTTTTGCATCATCAATACCGAATTAAACTCCGGAAATTTTCTTATTCAGAGTGAAGAAAAGAAAGATAAGCTGCCTGCATCGAACGGACAGTCGAAAGAAAATTGCAAAGATATAAATGGCAAAGATGCAAGCAGTTATTTAATCGATTGGGAAAAACCGCTTTATGCCCATTTTGCGCAGGACCTCGGGCATTTTCTGGCACCGACAACCAGCTTTTGGAAGACGGACATTATTTTACAGGAAAAAGATAAAGTTGATTTCTTCTGTTCCTATAGAGAGGCTTTAGCAGGAAGAAGAGAGTTTTCCAAAATAGAAGAGCAGACGGAGCTTTTCATTCTCTTTAATTGTATACGAGGACTTTCCTGGTGTGCCTATGCCTACGCTGAGTATCAAAAAGGACGAGATATACAAAATGAGGATACTTTTCGAAAAATCAAAGCTTACCTCACGGATCCGTTTTTATCGTCTGTGGAAGAACTATTTCAGAAGTCTCCAATATAAAAAGTCAAATTTGAAGTTTATTCCTAAAGGAGTATCGTGCGCGTAGCGTGAGATATCTCGTTTGAATGTAAACTTATAGCTTATACTGATAAATCAAGATGATTATTATAAATCAAAATCTATCATAAAAGGAATAAAGGTTTTTTCTTTTTACAATATGTGGTAGAATACGGAACTGTTGTATACAATTTTGATACACTAGGAGGATAGATATTATGAAGAAGAGAAGTTTTGCAATTATTGCTTTAGCTGCTATGGGGCTTTCCCTTACCGCCTGCGGAAACAGTGGTAGTGCCGCTAAGACAGAAACTACAGCGGCAGGCACAGAGATGGCAGGAGAGAAAGCTGCAGAGGCCAAGGCTGAGGAAACTACAGCTGCAGCAGAAGCTAAGGCCGAGATAAAAGAGATGAAGGGCGATGCCATTAAGAAGATTGTAGAAGATAAGAAGGAAAAAGAGAATTACATGATTGTGGATGTTCGTAGCCCTGAAGAGTATGCTGCAGGACACATCAACTTCGCGATCAATATGCCGATTGATACTTTTAAGGACAATGTTTCCAGAATTGAAGACTGGAAGGATAAGGATGTTATCGTTTACTGCAATTCCGGTAAGAAGTCCGGAGAAGCTGCAGATATCCTGGTTTCCAACGGTTTCACCAAGGTTTACAATGGAGAAGGCGTAAAGAAGTACGAGTATGATTTAAAGACTTTTGGAAATATCCGCGGTTCTGAACTTATGGAGCAGGCAAAGGATGCTCTTGTAGTAGATGCAAGAGAGGCAAAGGATTACGAGGCAGGACACTTTGCAACTGCCGTAAATGTAAACTCCGAGGATCCGGCAACCATCGATGCTATTCTTCCGGATGATAAGGATACCTTAATTATCACTCATTGCTATTCCGGTAACCGCTCCGCTGTAGCTGCAGAGTACATCGCAAGCAAGGGTTATACCAATGTATGGAACTGCTTAGACGGCACCAAAGGAAATCGAGTACGATTTTTTTCCAAGGGAGATAAGTAATGACGAAAAAAATCTTTCCTTAGAGACAGGATTCTTCTGTTTATTGGAGTGATTGCAGTCGTGGCTCTGTACTTTTTATATGCACCGTTTAGAGCATTCTTGAAGGAAGTCTTCCGTGTTTTTCGCCACGGGAGACTTTCAAAAAAGCTTAGGACTTTGTGGCCTCTTACGGGCCCTATGCTGCAGCCATTTCCTTCTTACTCATGGTTCTACAATCCGTTGTGGCACCGCTTCCCGCTTTTTTTGATTACCTTTGCGAATGCCGCACTGTTCGGCTTTTTGGAAGGGGGCTTTGCTTTCCTGGAGTAGCGCCATGGTCGGCGCTGCACTCTGCTTCTTTATTGCAAGAAGTCTGGGAAGGGAGCCGGTAGAGAAGCTGACCTCAAGGGAGCATTAAAAAAAGCATTGACGAATTTTTCAAGAGACATGGGAAGCAAAGTATCTTAATTGCAAGATTACTTCCCTTTATCTCCTTTGATATCGTAAGCTATGCTGCAGGCTTAAGTTCCATATCCTTCTTGGGCTTCTGGGTAGCAACAGGTCTCGGACAGCTTCCGGCAACCTTGGTCTATTCCTATGTGGGAGGATTTTTGACAGGAGGAGCAAAGCTTCTTGTAACGGGTCTTTTGATTCTCTTCGCACTGGCATTCCTTATTGGTCTCGGTAAGCAGATTTATACGGAAAGACAGAAGAACAAGGAAAAACAGGATTGAAATATAGGATAAATACGAATATTTTGGAAAATTTAAAATATGCATAAAGGCAGAACAAGTAAAAGTGCAAAGAATACATTAAAGAAAAATGCAGAATGAGGAGTAGAAAGAGTATGAAAAAGAATTTACGAATGATTTCTCGCCTTACAGCACTGGCTATGGCAGGAGTGCTCGCTTTGTCCGCTTGCGGTGGAAAAAAAGCGGAAACCACCGCTACTACGGCTAAGGCAGAGGAAACTAAGGCGGTTGAAGAGAGTAAGGCGGAAGAGAAAAAAGAGGAAACCGGTTCAGCAGCCTTTGACAAGCTTGTAGAGGAAGCCAAGGGTCAGACCGTAAACTTTTACGGTTGGGGTGGAGACGACCGTTTAAATCAGTGGTTGGACGGCTTCTATGCAGAGTATCTAAAGAAGAATTATGATATCACCTTAAATCGTGTTCCCATGGGGATTGAAGATATTTTGACACAGCTCTCTGCTGAGAAGAAGGCAGGCAGTACGGAATCCGACATTGACATGATCTGGATCAACGGAGAGAACTTTAAAACGGCAAAAGAAAATGATTATCTCTATGGTCCCTTTACAGAGGATTTGCCGAATTTCCGGGAATTCATCAATCAGGACGATCCGGAAACTACCGCAGACTTCTCTTATCCGATAGAGGGCTATGAAGCGCCATACGGTAAGGCGCAACTTGTTTTATACGGTGACAGCAAGGTTGGAGAGTTTCCGAAGAATACGGAAGAACTCCTGGAATTTGCCAAGGCAAATCCCGGAAAAATTACCTATCCGGCACTTCCCGACTTTACCGGTTCCGCTTTTGTTCGAAATGTGATTTACGACATCGTTGGGGTAGAGCAGTTCCAGACCGTGAAAGAGGATAAGGAAGCGGTAAGAGAGCTGGTTAAGCCGGCTATGGAGTATTTGAAGGAGCTTGCTCCCTATCTTTGGAAAGAAGGAAAGACTTATCCGGAGTCCGCACCGACCATGATGAACATGTATTCCGACGGAGAGCTGATTATGGGTATGAGCTATTCCGCCTATATCGTGGCAAACGGCATTGCAGACGGAAGTTTTTCTCCCGATACCAAGACTTTCCTTTTTGACAAGGGAACTATCGGAAATACAAATTATATTGCGATTTCCAAGAATGCAAAGCACAGAGCTGCCGCTGAAGTGGCAATCAATGCGATGATGGCTCCCGAAGTACAGTTAAACCGCTATGAGACCTTAAAGACCATTCCGGTACTCGATAATGCCAAACTTTCTACAGATGTACAGGAAGCATTCTCCAAGGTGGACTTGGGAGAAGGCGTTCTTCCGCAGAGCGAGCTTTTAAGTAAGCGCCTTCCGGAAATGCCCGCAGGTCTCGTTCCGATTATTGAGGAAATCTGGCAGGAAGAAGTAGTAGGACAGTAAGATGAAAGAATTTCTCCTTTCTTTATCTCTTGCCACAGCTATTCTTTTCGGGACTTTTTTTACTGGCCCTCATTTACGGGCTGTGGGACAGCTTTTCTGTAGAGGGGCGCATGAGTATCGCGCATTATAAGGAGATTTTTACTAGAGGGGAGACAGTCCCCTCTATTTTCTATACATTGAGAATTTCCTTTCTTTCTTCTTTTTTTACGCTCCTTCTTTCGATTCTTCTTTCTTTTTTGATTTTACATTTTTCGGAAAAATGGGATAAGATTAAACAGCTTCTACAGCTTGCAATCATCATGCCGCACAGTTTGGTCGCTCTCTTTCTCCTCTTTTTCCTTTCACAAAACGGCTTTTTGGCAAGAATTTTTTATGCCCTGCAGTGGATTCCCGATCAGACCGCCTTTCCGGAACTCGTGTATGACCGTTTCGGAATAGGAGTAATCCTGGGGTATATCTGGAAGGAACTTCCTTTTGTGCTATTTTTTTCTTTACCGCTTGCTTACGCTGTAGATGGAAAACTTGGAGAGGCGGCAAGAACGATGGGGGCAAGTCCTTTGTACAGCTTCTTTTTGATTACCCTGCCCTTATCCATAAGACAGTACCTTGCTGCCTTTTTTATTATTTTTTCTTTTTCTTTCGGAAGTTTTGATCTTCCTTACCTCTTGGGAAATACTACGGAAAAGGCACTCAGTGTTTTAGCCTATCAGGAACTGCAAAGAGGCTTTATGAATCGCCCGACAGCACTAAGCTATAATGGAACCATGCTTTTCTTTTCGATTCTGCTTTCCCTCTTTTATTTCCGTTTTTTACCGAAGAAGAAAGGATAACTATGCTTGTGAAGAAAAATCCCGCGTATGAGCTTCTACGCCTAAGCTTTCTGCTTTCCATTGTCTTTCCTTTTTTGGTATTGTTGATACTCAGCTTCTCTGAACGCTACACCTGGCCGGGAATTCTCCCCGGAAACTATTCTTTAAGGGCAATACGGAGTATTTTATTTCAAAGGAAGGCTCTTTTTTATAATGCCCTTTTCAGCATTTTTTTTTCCGTGCTGGTGTCTTTTTGTACTTTACTTGTAGCCTATTGTACGGCTAAATGGCAGAGTGAGCATAAAGAAAGCAGTTTGCTTTCCTTTTTTATTTTCCTCCCCTTTATGATTCCGTCCTCTGTTTTTGCTATGGGAGCGCAAATCCTTTTTCTGCAGCTTCCCTTTCAAAATCCTTATCTGTCCGTCTTTCTTTCCCATGTGCTGTATAGCCTTCCTTATGCGACAAGCTATCTTACGGAGGGGATGGAAGGGAAAATCAAACGCTTGGAGGAGCAGGGGAGAATTTTCGGTGCAAGCGGACTTTACTTGCTTTATAAGGTAAGCATCCCCTTACTTCTTCCTTACCTTATTCCCGCCTTTATGATGTCCTTTATTCTTTCCATGAGTCAGTACATCTTAACGGTGCTTCTTGGAGGAGGAAAATTAAAGACCTTGAGTCTTATCATGGTGCCCTTTATTCAAAGCGGGGAGAGAAACCTTGCCAGTGTCTATGGACTGCTCTTTTTATTAAGCAGTTTCCTTCTCTTTCTTCTTATGGAAATGCTTATGATGGCGCTAAAAAGGAGGGAAAAGGCGTGTTAAAAATAGAAAATCTGAATGTGTATCTTAGCGGTGCACAGATTGTAAAGAACTGCTCTTTAGAGATAAAAAAGGGGGAAATCTTCAGCCTCCTCGGTGTCAGCGGTTGCGGAAAAAGTACTCTCATTAAGGCGGTACTGGGGCTTATCCCAAGTTATGAGGGGAAGATTTTCCTGAATGGAAAGGATGTGAGCACACTTCCGCCTGAAAAAAGAAATTGCACGGTGGTTTTTCAGGACCTTCGTTTATTTCCCCACCTCACTGTGGGAGAAAATATTGCCTTCCCCCTGCATTTTCAAAAGAAAAATAAGGAGGAAGAGCAGAAAATCATAGAAGAACTGCTTTCTTTGGTACAATTAGAGGGCTTTAATAAGAGAACGATAGAGAGCCTTTCCGGAGGGCAGAAGCAAAGAGTCGCGATTGCAAGAGCTCTTGCGCAGAATGCAGAGCTTCTACTCCTCGACGAGCCCTTTTCCTCTTTGGACCCGAATCTTCGAAAGGAAATGGGGGAGCTTCTCCTTCAGTTACGGGAAAAGAGAGGCCTGTCCGTTTTGCTGGTCACGCATGACCATGAGGAGGCCTTACGCCTTTCCGATAGGATTGCATTAATGAAAGAGGGAGAAATCCTGCAATGCGGAAGAGGAGAGGAACTTTTTTATGCACCGGAGTCCGTCTATTCGGCAAAGTTCATGGGCGAAGGCAACTTCATTCCCGGGAAAGTGGAAAATGGAGTATTTAAAACCCCCTTCTTCTCTGTTTCTACAGATAAGACAGACGGAGAGTATTTTCTTTTTCTTAGAGAAAGGCAGGTACAGTTTTATAAGCTGTCGGAAGCGCTTGAGCCTGGAAAGACAGATCCGGTTAATAGAAAGACCGATTCAGCAGATGGAAGTACTTCATCTTTCTATCCGATAAGCACCCAGTGCATCGGAGACAGCTGGAGGGTAATCTGGGAAAATAAAGACGGCTTAAAGCTGCATAATTTGACAAACAGCCCACAAGAGATGGAAGAGCTTCCGTACAGGGTGGAAGTACAAGTAGAGAAGAATGCGATTCTGTTTTCGAAAGAGGAAGTTTGGGAGGACTAAAGGTGGGAAGACAAGAATTAGAAACACAAGAAAGAGTATCACAAGAAAGAGTATCACAAGAAAAAATAATAAAAGCAATGGTAACAGAAGAAAAAGTAACGGAAGAGATGGTAACACAAAAGCTTAAAAAACGGAAAATCATTTTTGACTGTGACAATACCATGGGGATTCCGGGCTGTGATATGGATGACGGCCTCTGTCTCCTTTATCTTTTGGAAAGAGAAGACATCGAACTTCTTTCTGTGAGTGCAAGTTTTGGAAATAATGAGACGCAGGTCGTTTACGAGAATACAAAGAAGATGCTGGCAGAAAGGAAGAGGGAGGATATTCCTCTTTGGAAGGGTGGGTTACAGGCAGAGGACTGGGATTCGGAAAGCTCTCGAAATCTAGTGAAACTTGTGAGACAGTATCCGCACGAGATTGACCTCATCGTCACCGGATCTCTTACCAATATTGCAGGAGCATTTATCCTGGATCCGGAATTTTTCAGTCTCATTAAAGGAATCTATTTCATGGGCGGAATTACGGCACCGCTTCTTTTTGAAAAAAAGGAAATGAAAGAACTCAATTTTTCCGTAGACTATAAGGCATCGACCCTCGTGTTCCGGAATGGAAAAAACCTGCACATCATTACGGGAAATGCCTGTCTTTCTGTCATGACCTCTTATTCCGATTTCAAAGAGAGACTTGAAAAATCGGAGCTTGGTCAATATATTTTAAAGAAAGAGAGCGACTGGTTCGCCTATAACGATAAAGAGTACGGCATCAAGGGCTTTTACAACTGGGATATGACAACCGTCCTCTATTATTTTTATCCGGAGCTTTTCTTTACACTCGAGAAAAAGATAGAGATTACGGAAGAAAAACTGAAAAGCGGTTATTTAGAAGAGAAAGCATCAGGCAAAACCCTATATTTTGGGGAAATAAAGGATAAAGAGGAAGTAAAGCGGAAGATGCTGGAGGCTTTTTCCTAGTCCTGCTGCATTTTCAAGATCCTGTTTTTCCGTGTATTCTACATTCGATAAGATAAAAAAATCAGCAAAATACGAAGGAGCACACTATGTCTACATTACAATTCGTTTTCGGTGCAAGCGGATCGGGAAAGACGGAGTTTTGTATTCGGAAAGCCTTGGAAGAGGCGGGGAAGGATTTAAATCGCAACGTCTATTACCTGGTTCCGGAGCAGGATACACTTGCCATGCAAAAAAGGATTGTAATGCATGAAGAAAATAAGGGAAGAGGAATATTGAATCTCGATGTTTTGAGTTTTCAAAGGCTTTATTATGCAAGTTTCACCCATGCCAATAAAAAAGTACCGAAGTCTCTCGATGAAATGGGAAAAATCATGGTGCTTTCCCTTGTAGCGGAAAGCTTAGCTAAAAAGTCCCGTAAAGTAGGGGAAAACGCTGCCTCTTCTTTACAATACTTTCGAGGAGAAATCGAACACCTTGGATTTTTGGAGGAATGTAAGTCCCTTATCTCCGAGTGCATGCAGTACGACATCAGCCCGGAAGACCTCCGAGATGCAGCGGAAAAGACAGAGAAGAAGCTCAGCAGAATGAAAATGCAGGACATTGCCCTTCTCTATGAGGGATTTTTAGAATGGCTTTCGGAGCATAGTCGTTTTACAGACGAGGGAATTGCAAGTCTTGCATTGGAGCAGATTGTTGAAGATTCGAGTCTGGAAAATGCGACTTTCATACTGGACGGTTTTACCGGTTTTACGCCTACACAGCTACATTGTTTGGAACTGCTTTTTGCACGAAATAACAAGATTCTCATTTCTTTGGAAATCCGTAGTCGGGAGGAAGGAAATCTCTATGATAAAGAGGATTCTTCATCTCTATTTTACTTAACAAAAGATGCAGTTGAGTCGGTTGAGGGCATGGCTCATCAGCTTAGTGTAGAACTGCTCCCGGCAATTAATTTAAATCTATATGACAGCATTAGTGGGGAAAAGCGGAAGAATGGCGATCTCTATCCTCGTTTCCGTGCCTTTCCTGCCTTACAAAAGATTTGTGATGACTTTGGCACAGGACAAAGCTATCCGTCTGAAGAGCCCGGAATTCTTCTTCGAGAGTCTCCGGATATCCAAAGAGAGGTGGAAGATGCAGGAGCATATATTCATCAGCTTATAAAAGATAAAGGATATCGATATAGAGACCTCTCCGTTATTATTTCGGATTTGGAGAGCTATAGAGATATTCTCTTCAGTAAATGGAAGGATTTAAAGATTCCTTTTTTCCTGGAAGAAGACATACAGCTCTTTGACTCTCCTTACGGAAAAGTTATTCGAGCCGCCCTTTTACTTACGGAAAAAGATTTTCTTTTTGACCCGCTTTTTCGCTATCTTCGTTCCTTTCCTTTTAGGGGGGAAAAGGTAGAAGGATTACTGGATGAGTGGGAGAATATAGCCAGGGCAAGGGGGCTTAAAGGAAAAAAGGCATTTCAATCGTTATTGGAGGATACAATTGTTGGAAAAGCTTCAAGCCTTATGGAGGAGTCTAAAAGTATCGAAGAAAAAATGCTGTATCAGGATTTGGAATACCTCTTCCGTTTCCATGAGGAAAATGCCGATGCCCCTCTTTTAAAAGATAGGATGGACTGTCTTTTCCGTCTTTTGCAAAATACCGATTTGGTAGAGAGAGTGGAAGTTTCCCTTTCCTTTTTGGATAAAGAAGGAATGGAAAACAGGCGAGAAAGTTATTATAGAAGCATAGAAGAGATTCATGAAATAATGGATAGGATGAAGGTGAGTTTGGGAGATATTCCTGTTTCTAAAAAATCCTTTGCTCTACTTTTTGATCTTGCCTTTTCCGTGGAAAAACTAAGACAGATTCCCGCAACCCTGGATCAGCTGGTTGTGGGAGATTTGAGACGTTCTCGATTTCACAATCCGAAAGCCTTTCTGTTTCTCGGCTTAAACTCCGAGTTTCTTCCTGCCGCAGTAGGACGGAAAAATATTCTCAGCGAGCAGGAAAGGGAGTTCCTAAGAGATAAGGGTTATCGCTTATCGCCCCTGGCATGGGAAGAAAGTTATATTGAAAAATACTATGTTTATAAAGCATTCTTAACTCCAAGCAAGGAGCTCTACCTGTCCTATCCCCGTTCCTTACGAGACGGGAAAAGTGGAAAGCCAAGCTCCTATCTTATAGAACTAAAAAAGCTCTTTCCCCGCTTAAAGGCTTCCTATTCTTATCGGGAAAAACGAGAAATTTACAATGAGAAGAAAGCAAGAGAGGAACTGGCAAGGGAGTTGCCGGCACTATGTAAGCGAGACAGCATCTTCCAATCCGGGGAGGAGTTGGAACATCACTTTAAGACAGAAGCTTTCAGTTTATTGCATTATCTTTGGAATAAAGAAGAATATCATGACGAGGTAGAGAAACTGCTGGCTGCGCTATTCTTTGAAAATAGAAAAGAGCCTCTTTCTACGGAAATTACTCAATCTCTATATGGAGATACCATAAAAGGCTCTGTGACAAGAATGGAGCTTTTCTCCGCCTGTCCTTTTGCACATTTTTTACAGTACGGTTTAAAACTGAAAGAGAGAAAAACAAAGGAAATACAAGCTTTTGATATTGGAAACCTGTATCACAAGATGGTGGAGATTTTCTTTAAGAGAATGCTGAAAAGCGGAGAGGATAAAGAATTCTTCGGAGAAAAGCTGGATAGCATTTTAGCGGAAGTGATAGAGGAAAGCATGCTGGATCCTCAATTTGCCGTTTTTCAGGAGGGCGGACGCAATCAGTACCTACTTCGAAAGCTTTCACAAAACGGAAAGCGAATCCTTTGGGCTTTGGGGAAGCAACTTGAGGCCGGGGATTTACGTCCGAAAGCAATAGAGCAGGACTTTCATTTTGAAGAGGAGGGCTTAAGTCTTAGAGGAAGAATCGACCGAGTGGACAGTTTTCTGTCCGAGGATAAAAAGTCTATATATCTAAAGGTTGTGGACTATAAGAGCGGAAAAAAAGATTTTTCTTTAAAGCGTTTACGTGCAGGGCTGGATTTACAGCTTCCGCTTTATATGGACTATGTGTTGAAGGAGGAGAGAAAGAAGCATAAAGACATGGAGGTGCTTCCGTCCGCTCTGTTTTACTTTACAATGGATAATCCCTCCCTTCCCTACGACCCGGAAAAAAATACGGAAAAAGAACGCTTAAAGGCTCTTAAACCCAGAGGCTTGGTCAATATCTCGGAGGAGAATCTCTCTCATTTGGAGAAGCTTGGTACAGAGGAAAGCCTTTATCTTCCGATTCAAGTAAAGAATGGGGCGGTAGAAGAAAAGGGAGCGGCGGTTTCCAAGGAGAAGTTGGATGCCCTCCTTTCCTATGCAAAGAAAAAGATGCGGGAAGAGTATCGGAGAATGAAGGCGGGAGAAAAAGATATTTCTCCCCTGGAAGAGGGAAATGAGCAAACTGCCTGCTCCTATTGCCCTTATCACAGCATCTGCGGTTTTGATGAGAATATTCCGAATTTCCGCTATCGTCGTTTAGAGGAGAAGACGGATGAAGAATTTTGGACGGATATTCTAAAAGAAGCGGAAGCCGGAAAAGGGGAATATAATGAAAATGATAAAAAAGATGTAAAAGCGGCTAAAGAGGGAGGTGAGTAAAGATGCCAAGATGGACAGAAGAACAGCAAAAAGTAATTTCTCACCGGGAGGGAAATCTCTTGGTTTCTGCGGCTGCAGGTTCCGGTAAAACTGCTGTACTGGTAGAGCATGTTATTGACCGCATTTTGGATAAAGAAAATCCGATCAGCCTTTCCTCCCTCGTTCTTATGACTTTTACGGAAGCCGCTGCTGCGGAAATGAAAGAAAGAATCAAGTTAAGACTCAGTGAGGCCTATAACGAAACAAAGGAAAGCTTCCTTCAGAGGGAAATAGCCCTCCTTTCCACGGCAAAAATCAGTACCATTGACTCTTTCTGTAAAAGACTGATTCAGGAAAACTACAGTAGTCTCGGGATAGAACCAAATTTTCGTATCGGAGAAGAAAATGAGCTTGCTCTTCTCCAAGAGGATATTATTGAGGAAATACTGGAGGAAGAATACAGTAAGAATGAGGAAGACTTTCTTTCCTTTGTAGACCAGTTTTCCAGCGGAAAACAGGACAAAGGCATATTGGAAATTATTCTAAAACTCTATCGCCTTGCCACTTCCAATCCTTTCCCGGAAGAGTATTTGAAAAATCTGGAACAGGATTCGGAGGAGAGCTGGAAATTTTATCTCTTAAATCGTATGCGTGGCAGCGTAAAGGAAATGATGGGGATTCTTCGAGATGCCCTTTTGCTTTGTGACGAAGAAGGAGGACCGATAGAATATAAAGAGAGACTGGAGGAAGAGTATGAGGCTTTACTCTCTCTTACAAGGGATAGAGAGGGAGAGGAAGCCGGAGCATCCTTGGATTTTTTAATAGAAAAAATACAGGAAATCAGCTTTGGACGCTTAAAGAACTCCAAGGCGGAGAGAAAGGATGAGGTCAAGGCGAAGCGGGACCTTGTAAAAGGGATAGTTCAAAACTGGCAGAAGAACTACAGCATTTTACCGAAAGAAATAGAAGAAAAAATAGAAATAGAGGGAAGAAAACGACTCCAAGAAGCGGTTCGTTTAAGTCTTCTTTTTTTGGAGCGCTATCAGGAGGAAAAACGGGAGAGAAATATTCTCGATTTTTCGGATTTGGAGCATCTGGCATTGCAGCTTCTCTATGAAGACAAAGAGGGAAAGAAAGTTTACAGCGCGGTAGCGGATGAGCTTGCCGGAGAATTTTCCGAGATTCTCGTGGATGAGTATCAGGATTCCAATATGGTGCAGGAATATCTCGTAAAAGCCTTGTCCAAAGAGCGTTTTTCTATGGGAAATGTTTTTCAGGTTGGAGATGTGAAACAAAGCATCTATCGTTTCCGATTGGCAAGACCGGAGCTTTTCCTTGAAAAATATTACGATAAAAGATATCCGAAGATTCTTTTACAAAAGAATTTCCGCTCTTTTTTAGGGGTTATTGATATTGTAAATGCCTGCTTCTATAAAATCATGAAAAAAGAGTTGGGCGGAATCGAGTATGATCGCGAGAGCAGCCTTTTTCTGGGAAGAGAGCAGAAAGAGGATATGGATGATCAAGCTGAGTTGCTTCTTATGGAAACGGAAGATTCCGAGGAGTCTGCTCTTAGGCTGGAATGCAAAATGATTGCGCAGAAAATCAAAGAACTGCGTCATAAAAAAATAGAATATAAAGATATGGTCATTCTTCTTCGCTCCCCCAAAAAATCAGCAAAGGAAATGGTGGAGATTTTTACAGAGGAGGGAATTCCTTCCTATGCGGAGAGTTCAAGCGGATATTATTCTCAACCGGAAGTGGAAACGGTGCTGTCCATGCTTTCCGTGATTGATAATCCGAAACAGGACATCGCTTTGGCGGCAGTCCTTCGCTCCCCTCTGTATTCCTTTACGGATGAGGAACTGAGTTTACTGACCATACAGTATGGCAGTCTGGTATCGGCACTGGATATCTCCTTGGAAGAGGAAGGAGAGGATGAACTTTATCAAAAATGGTCGGATTTTTGCCAAAGTCTTACAAGATACCGGATTTTATCCAGGAATCTCCGTATCCATGAACTCCTTTACATGCTGTATGAGGAAAGTTCCTATTATCTTTATGTTCAGAGTCTTCCCATGGGAGAAAAGAGAAAGGCAAATCTGGACCGCCTTATTGATGATGCGAAGAAATTTGAAAAGGGAAGTTACAGTGGATTGTTTCACTTTATTCGTTACATCGAAAAAGCAAGGAAAAAGGAGTATGACGAGGGAGAGGCCAGCGTTTATTCGGAAAATGACAATCTTCTCCGTATTATGTCCATTCACCATTCCAAGGGCTTACAGTTTAAAGTGGTTTTCCTTTCTCTACTGCAAAAAAGCTTTAATAAGATGGACAGTAGGGAGTCTATACTTTTGGATGAGCAACTGGGCATGGCATCGGACTACGTCGATTTGGAGGAAAAAATTAAATATCCGTCTCTCCATAGAACAGCCATTAAAGAGAAAATCAATGAAGAAAATCTGGGAGAGGAACTCCGACTTCTTTATGTTGCCATGACAAGAGCAGAAGAAAAGCTGATTATGACGGCAAGCTGCAGCAGCTTTGAAAAGCTGGAAAAAAAGTTCAGCGCAAAGCAGGATTTAAGTATAGAGGATTTAAGAGCTGCCAATTCTTATCTGGACTTTTTGATGCTGGCCTTTTCCAAAACAATCTTTCAAAACTTAGAAAACTCTCTCCTAAAAATCAGTCGCTTTTCACCTCAAAAAATGCAGGAAGAAGAGTTAAAGGAGACGAAAGAGACAATAGATTTGGAGAAGGAACTCTATAAGTTCCTACGCAGTCCAAAAGAAAGGGGCATGGAGGAAGAAATATGGGAGAAGGATTTCCATTATTCCTATCCCCATGAAGAAGCGACGCATCTCTATCCGAAGTACTCCGTATCGATGCTAAAGGAAGAAGCAATTGAGCGGTTAAACAAAGAAGCGACTGAAACAGTAAAGGAAGAAATGAGGAAAATCTCCGCAGTCCGTATTCAGAAAATGGATGATGAAGAGGAGGACTCTCGTTTCTATTCCGAAAAAAAGGAGAGAAGCAAAGGTGCTCTGATTGGAGACAGTTTTCACCATGCCTTGGCTTTATTTGACTATGAAAAAGGCTTAGAACAGTTATCGGCAATTTTAGAGGAGGAGGAACTTGAACTCATTCATCAGGAAAAATTAGAACAGTACCTGAACTCTCCTTTGGGACAAAAAATGAAAGAAGCCTTTAGAGAGAAAAGGCTCTTTCGAGAGAAGCATTTTATGCAGGCGATTCCCTATCAGGAGCTTTTTCAAAAGGGAGAAGAAAGGGAGGAGGTTCTTCTGCAGGGAATTATTGACGCTTTTATCGTGGAAGAGGACGGGATTATCTTAATTGACTATAAAACAGACCGAATTAAGGATGGAAGAGAGCTTGCAGAACGCTACAGAAAGCAAATGGAATTGTATAGTGCGGCTTTAGAGAAAATACTTGGTAAAAAGGTAAAGAGAAGAGTTCTCTATTCGTTCTCCCTCGGAGAGGAAGTGGAAATATAACTTGGGTATTTTCTTTTTGCTTTTGTTTTGATAGAATAAGAAGTCAAGTTATATAATCCACTTTTTATCCGTAATAATACAGCTTCTGATTCTGATTCGAAATTGATCTTCGTAATACTGAAAATATTCCTATTTTGAAGTATTGATTCGTTTTTCTCTGTCTGAAAAGATAATCATGAAATCCGGGAAGAAAAAAGAGCAAAGCATTATCTCATACTGTATTTTTGCCGATAAAAATAGGGTACTTGAAGGAGTGAGTAGAGTAAATATGGAAGAAACAGAGGAGAACAATTCCATGGAAGAGAAGAACAGGGAAGCCGGAGAGACTGTTACAAGAGAAAAGAAAACAAGGGGCAGACCCAAAAAAACAGAGACTATAGTGCCTGTTTCCACAGATTCAACCGGGGAAAAAGAGCTAAAAAAGAGTAGTAAAAAAGTAGCCGCAAAGAAAGCGACTGTCAAGAAAACTGCTGTTAAAGAGGAGCTTAAGCCGATAGAAGAGGTACCGGAAGAGAAGAAAACAAAAAAAAGAGCGGTTAAACGGGTAGTTAAGGCCAAGGACGGGGAGGAAGCTCCGTACATGGATAAGGCGGAACTTTCCGATGAAGCTTTTACAGAAGAAAAAGAAGAACTGCTACCTGTCTCCGAACTTTCCAATATTCCTACAAAAATGACTGTTGAAGAGAACTTAGCTTCTTATTCTGCGGAAAATCTTCCGCTTCAGACTTCCAAAGAGGAATCCATAAAAAAAGAAGGACCAAGAGATGCCGATGCAAGGGCTGTACACGGGATTTTGGAAATTATGCCGGAGGGTTACGGTTTTATTCGCTCCGAAAACTTTCTTCCCGGAGACCAGGATGTCTATGTAAACAATCTCATGATTCGTCGTTTTCATCTGAAAACGGGAGATATGCTATACGGCTATGCCAAGTCCAGAAATCCGCAGGAACGTTACAGTGCTTTACTGTATATTGAAAGAGTAAATTCTCTACCTCTTTCGGCAATTTTCGGACGTTCCGATTTTGATAAATTGACTCCTATTTTTCCGGATGAGCGCATCCCCATGGAAAGAGAAGGAAAGCGTGTATCCACGTCACTCCGTGTTTTGGATCTTTTAGCACCGATTGGAAAAGGACAAAGAGGTATGATTGTCTCTCCTCCCAAGGCCGGAAAAACCACCTTGTTAAAGCAGATAGCGCAATCCATTTTAAAAAATGAGCCTGACATGACTCTTTTGATTCTTCTAATTGATGAGAGACCGGAAGAAGTAACGGATATGATGGAAGAAGTTGTCGGAGATAAGGTACAGGTTATTTACTCCACCTTTGATGAACTTCCGGAACATCACAAGAGGGTTGCGGAAATGACCATTGAAAGAGCAAAGCGTCTGGTAGAACAGGGACAGGATGTCTGTATCCTCTTAGACAGTATTACAAGACTGGCAAGAGCTTATAATCTGATTGTTCCCTCCTCCGGTAAGATTCTTTCCGGCGGTATGGATTCGGCGGCACTCCATATGCCGAAGCGCTTCTTCGGTGCAGCAAGAAATATCAGAGAGGGAGGAAGCCTTACCATTTTGGCCACTGCTTTGGTGGATACCGGATCTCGTATGGACGATGTGATTTACGAGGAGTTTAAGGGAACCGGAAACATGGAACTGGTATTGAATCGTGAACTGCAGGAAAGACGCATTTTCCCGGCCATTGATATCCAAAAGTCCGGTACAAGAAGAGATGACCTCTTACTAAGTCCTTTAGAAAAGGATGCTGCGGACTTTTTACATCGGGAACTTTCCTCCGATAAAAAGAGTGCAGTGGAAGATACCTTATCTCTTTTTGACAGAACCTTAAATAATATTAAACTTTGTGAAACGCTGGTACGAGGAAGAAGCATAAGTTCCATGGACAGACCGGTACCGGAGAGAAGTGAAAATGTATATGTCCGTGTAAATAAGAAAAATTTTTAAAAATAAATGTAACCTTTACAGATATCCTCTGTCTCTATAAATGTGGACGAAAGAATGAAGCCACAGAAAGAGCGGTTTTACCGCTTGTTAGAGATGGAGGATAAAAAAATGAAAAAAAAACAATTTAACAGAAAAGAACACAATGTGGAAGAAGGCGGCAGTCCTTTCTCTTTCCGTGCTTATGGGGGCTTCTATGATGGCTTGCGGCGCTAAGGGCGGAGCTGCTACTGCTGATAAGAATACAAGTATTGCAGCATCTGAGACGGTAAAGGGAAGTGAGAAAGCGGGAGAAAAGAAAGCAGAAGGAGAAGAACTTAAGGGAAAGATTTCGGAAATAAAGGACTTTATGTTTACCGTAACTACCGATGATGGAAAGTCCTATGCTTTGAGCTTTGATAAAAAGCCGGAAGGACTTAGTGAAGCAAAGGATGGAGATGAGGTAGTTGTGCATTATACCGGAGAGCTTTCCGAGGTGGATACTTTCACGGGAGAAATCCTATCTGTAGAAAAAGCATAAGCAATTCACACTCTGGACAAATTTTTTTTGTATTCTATTATATTAGGATGGAATGAAAAACAGAAAAATTTGTAGGTGGCTATGGAAGATCAACAGATCATAGATTTGTTTTTTGCAAGAAGTGAAGAGGGGATTCTCCGTTTGCAGGAACAGTATAAGGCATATTGCGGAAAGATTGCAGGACAGCTTCTGTCTCAGAAAGAAGATGTGGAAGAAGTCTTAAACGATACTTGGCTTAGTATTTGGAATGCTATTCCTCCGGAGAAGCCCCTGTTTTTAAAGGCTTACTGTGCAAAAATAGTGCGTAATTTTGCGATAAATCGATTAAAGATGTTGCACGCAAAAAGCGTGCGGGAAACGATTTTACGGAAAGTATAGAGGAGCTGGGGGAAGATATACAGCTTTCTGTTAATAATGTGGAAGAGCATATCAATGAAGATGTACTCGTGTCCGCAATCAATGCGTTTCTTAGTGAGCAAAAAAAGGAAAACAGAGTTTTCTTTGTTCGCAGATATTTTTATCACGATGAAATTAAAGAAATTGCTGAACGCTTTGATGCAAGTGAAAGTAAGGTGAAGGTGAGTCTGCATCGTACAAGAGAAGCGTTAAAAAAGAAGTTGGAAAAAGAAGGTTTACTATGAAGGATTGGAAGCTGATAGAGGCTATAGGTAAAATAGAAGACCGCTTTATTTTGGAAGCCGATGAGGAAGCGACAAAGGCAAAGTTGTTTTCATTTCCGGGAAAGAAAGTACAAAAGGGAAGGAAATATCCCTTTATTAAGACTGCGATAGCCGCATGCCTTATCCTGTCTGTCGTTCTTCCCAATGTTTCGGAACAAAGTGCCTATGCTTTACAGGCGATTCCGGGTCTTGGAAGGTATTTTCAGATGATTACCCTTCGGAAGTATTCTTTTAATGACGGAAACCATTTTGCTGAGGTACAGACGCCCTATCTTGCCGTAGATGGTTTGGATACGGAAGGAAATCCCTCAAAGGAAGAGGCAATGATGGCCGGTGAAGCGGCGGACAGCGAAGACTTGAGCCTTTCAGACAGTTCTGCTTTGGCAAAGTCCGCAAAGGAAGATTCTGCAGAAAAAATCAATCTGGATATTGAGGAAAAAACGGAAGAGTGGATTCGGGAATTTAAGGAAGAGCTGGCGACAACGGAATTTAAAAACCTGGATGTACGCTCGGATTTGATTTTGGATTCCGAGGATTACTATGTCTTGTCTCTTTCCGTACTCAAACAGGTAGGGGATACGGAAACGGTTCATCATTATTATACAGTGGATAAAAAGAGCGGAAAGCTATTAAGCCTTGCGGATCTTTTCCCGGAAACTGAAGATTATAAGCTCATTCTCTCGGATGAAGTGAAGCGACAGATTAAAGAACATAACCGAAATTCCGAAAACAAGTATTTTGTCCGCGATGGAGAAGATGATGAAGGTTTTGAGGAAATCAGTGATGAGCAGAGTTTTTATATCAATGCCGACAATCAATTGGTTTTAGTATTCCCGCAAGGAGATGTTGCTCCGATGTATATGGGAGAAAGTCAGTTTATTATGCCCAAGAGTATATGGCAGGAGAACTAGGCTTGTGATAGAATGGTATGCGGTAAATTTGACTTTGCATACTAAGGACGAAAAATGAAGTTCACAAGATACAGTATAGAGAATCGTTTATATGAAATGAAAAGTAAGCGAGCACGAATATGGCACAGGTTTACAGGGATTCTAAAGACCGTAATCCTGTTCTGTTTCGTGGCTTCGCTTTTTTTAGGTGTTTCCTTTTCTTACGGCATGTTCAAAGGAATCTTGGATTCCGCTCCGGATATTCAGAAAATCCATGTCGGTCCGACAGCGTATGCTACGAAGATTTATGATAAAAAAGGAAATCTGATGTCTACCCTCGTTACGGAAGGCTCGAACAGAGAAAGAGTCAGCTATGAGGAACTTCCGAAGGATTTGATCAATGCCTTTGTTGCTATCGAGGATGAACGATTTTGGAGCCATAACGGAATTGATTTCCGTTCTATTCTTCGCGCGGTAAAAGGAGTAGTTTCGGATGACAGTTCTGCCGGAGGGGGATCCACAATTACCCAGCAGCTTCTGAAAAACAATGTGTTCGGAGGAGGGCTTCATGAGGGCAAGTTTGAAAAATATGTTCGTAAGTTTCAGGAACAGTATCTGGCACTGGAGCTGGAGGACCAGCCCGGCTTAGATAAGAAGCAGATTAAAAAAAGTATACTTACGGAGTACCTAAACACCATTAACCTCGGAGCAAATACCCTTGGGGTGAAGGTTGCGGCAAGACGGTATTTTAATAAAGAGGTTACGAATTTAAGTCTATCGGAATCGACAGTCATTGCCGCGATTACTAAAAATCCTTCCGGGCTGAACCCGATTACGCACCCGGATAAGAATTCCGCAAGACGGAAGCAGGTTTTGATCAATATGCTAAAGCAGGGCTATATCGATGAAGCGCGCTATAATGAAGCTCTTGTAGACCCGGTATATGAGCGGATTCAAAATGTGAATCTAACGACAAGCGGAGAGGATAAGCCTTATTCCTACTATACGGATGAACTTACGGAGCAAGTGGTTGATGCTTTCGTGGAAAGACTCAACTATTCGAAGGAAGAGGCAACAAGCTGCTCTATTCCGGAGGATTAACGATCTATGCCAATCAGGATCCGGATTTACAGGCCATTGTGGATAAAGAGATTAATGACCCGGACAACTATGATACAGCAAAATACGCTATCACTTGGCGTTACACTTTGCAGCATAATGACGGCAGTATCGTCAATTTCAGTGAGAAGGATATTGCAAAATATCTAAAAGAAGGTAAGGGCATCAACTTTAACGGACTTTACAATTCCAAAGATCAAGCCAATAAAAGAATAGAGGAGTTTAAGGAAAAGGTAGCGATGGATACGGATCGGGTTCTTGGCGAAACCATAGACTATGTCTTGGAGCCCCAGGCTTCCTTTGTATTGATGGATCCTCACAGTGGAGAGGTTCTTGCTTTAACAGGAGGAAGAGGAGAGAAAAAGCAGAGTAAGACTTTAAATCGTGCCTCTAACGTGCTCCGTCAGCCGGGGTCCACCTTTAAAGTCATCAGCTCCTTTGCACCGGCAATCGATCTCTACGGAGCAACTCTTGCCTCTACCTATTATGATTCTGAGTATACCGTTGGAAAAAAGACATTTAAGAACTGGTATTCCGGTGGCTACCTTGGCTACCAAAGTATTCGAGACGGTATCGTTTATTCTTTGAATATCGTTGCTGTGCGTTGCCTTATGGAAACGGTAAAACCGGAGAGGGGCTATCAGTATGCTGAGTCTTTGGGAATCACTTCCCTTGTAAAAGATGATGTCAATGCCGCTTTGGCGCTGGGAGGATTGACCCGAGGCGTTTCCAATTTGGAATTGACACAGGCGTATGGCGTTATAGCCAATAGCGGAAAAATGCAAAAGGCTAAGTTTTTCTCTAAAATAGTGGATCAAAACGGAAAGATTTTGATTGATACAACAGAAGATGAGCCTACGCAGGTTATGAAAGAAAGTACGGCATATCTTCTTACGGATGCCATGCGGGAGAGTATGGAATCCAAGCGTGCTTTTGCTTCCGATGTTCGAGTAGGATCCACTTCTACAAGAGCACATTTTGACGGGATGAGTTTGGCAGGAAAGTCCGGAACGACAAGTAACAACAGAGATATCTGGTTTGTCGGCTTTTCGCCGTATTATCTTGCCGGTGTTTGGGGAGGATGCGATGAAAATCAGGTCCTAAAAGATGCCGGAAGCGGAGAGTATAATGGCGGAACAGGTTTCCACAAGGATATCTGGAGAAAAATCATGAGTAAAATTCATGAAGGAAAGACGGATATCGGCTTTGAAAGACCGGACAGTATCGTGGAAGAAAAGGTATGCCGAAAATCCGGCTTGCTTCCGGTTTCCGGATGCTACCAGGACTATAGAGGAAGTGCTGTAATTACGGAACTTTTTGCCAGAGGAACGGTTCCCACGGAACATTGTGAATATCATACCTCATGGGGAGCTATGCTTGTTCCGGAGGATTTACGAGATTTGGACACGGATGACAGGTATTTCCGTTACCAGCCTGAAGAAACAGAGGAAGCGGACGGCGATGGCGAGGAGAATCTAAGCAACGGAAGAGTTATTATTTCAGAGCAAGGACCGGGAATCAAGAAAAGTCCTTCGAACTGACCTCATCTCAAAGGAATAGAATTTTAAAATATAGTTTCCATATAGTCAGGGAGTAAAATGAAATTTATTAACGAATGCTTTTATGGAGAGATTGAAGTGAAGAAGTCCAGGTTTTATGCCGGACTTTTTCCTCTTCAAAGAGAAGAGGAGGTAGAACTTTATCTCGAAGAATGCAGAAAAAAATATAGAGAGGCAAGGCATCACTGCTATGCCTATATCTATTTGGAAGAAGGCGAACGAGTCCTGCAGGAACATAAGAAACAAAGTGATGACGGGGAACCCGCAAAGACAGCGGGGATGCCTATTTTACAAAGGATGGAAGGCTTGGAACTGAAGAATGCACTACTTATCGTAAGCCGAGTTTTCGGTGGAACGCTTCTTGGTACAGGCGGTCTTTCCCGTGCCTACTCCGATGCGGCAAAGGAAGTATTGGATAAGGCCGGCTTTCTGGAAAGAATAGACGGTCGAGAGCTGGAATTACAGATTCCGTATAGTCTTCTTGGGAAATTGGAGTACAGCTTTACAGAGCAGGAAATTCCTATATTGGATAAACAATTTACGGAAAATGTAGTCCTGAGAATTCGTGTAAAAGAAGAGTATTATTCCGACTTTGAAAAGCAGATTCGGGAGTATAGACCGGCAGTGGTTTTTCTTGCAATCAAAAAATGCCGGTGGTATACTCGATAAGTTAAAGCGAAAGTAAAATAGTCATAGATTTGTTGCAGTTTAAGTATAGTAAAATTTAGTTCAGGAAGTGATGATTCATGTTTAAAAAAAGAGAAGATATTCGTAATGTAGCCATTATTGCCCACGTAGACCATGGTAAGACAACCCTGGTGGATGAGCTTTTAAAGCAGTCCGGTGTTTTTCGTGACAACCAAGACATCGGTGTTCGTGTTATGGACTCCAATCCTATTGAGCGGGAGAGGGGAATCACGATTTTAGCGAAAAATACGGCAGTTAGCTATAACGGAACAAAGATTAATATCGTAGATACTCCTGGACACGCGGACTTTGGTGGAGAAGTAGAGCGAATCCTGAAAATGGTGGATGGTGCCATTTTACTTGTTGATGCTTTTGAAGGACCGATGCCGCAGACTCGTTTTGTTCTGCAAAGAGCACTGGACCTTCGTCTTCCGGTTCTTGCCGTAGTCAATAAAATCGATAAGCCGCAGGCTCGCCCGACGGATGTGGTGGATGAGGTTTTAGAGCTGATGCTTGACTTAAATGCTTCCGATGAGCAGCTGGACTGCCCATTTCTCTTTGCATCCTCGAAAAACGGTTACGCAAAGAAGAACTTGGAAGATCCCGATGTGGATATGAAACCGCTCTTTGAGAGTATTATCGACTTTATTCCTGCACCGGAGGGAGATCCTGAGGAGGAGACGCAGCTTCTTGTTTCTACAATCGACTACAATGAATTTGTAGGAAGAATCGGAATCGGAAAGGTGGAGAACGGGAAAATCAAGGTAAATCAGGATGCTCTGGTAGTAAACCACCATAATCCGGACAAGCGGAAGAAAGTTCGGATTACAAAGCTGTACTCTTTTGACGGTTTAAAGAGAGTGGATGTGGATGAGGCTTCCTTTGGAGATATTGTAGCGGTATCCGGTATTGAAGACCTTCATGTAGGAGATACCATTTGTACGGAGAAGAATCCGACTCCACTTCCTTTCCAGAAGATTTCCGAGCCCACGATTTCCATGGACTTTATGGTAAATGATTCCCCGCTTGCCGGAACAGAAGGAAAGTTTGTGACATCTCGTCACATTCGTGACAGACTGTTTAGGGAATTAAATACGGATGTATCCCTTCGGGTTGAGGAAACGGAGTCTGCAGACTGCTTTAAGGTTTCCGGAAGAGGAGAGTTGCATCTTTCCGTTTTGGTAGAAACCATGCGTAGAGAGGGCTTTGAATTTGCAGTTTCCAAGGCGGAAGTTATTTATAAAACGGATGAATCCGGAAAACAGCTGGAGCCGATGGAGATTGCTTACATCGATGTTCCGGAAGAGTCTACCGGTACGGTTATCCAGAAGTTAACCCAGAGAAAGGGTACTTTAAACGGGATGAGTCCTTTGGCGTCCGGCTATACAAGACTGGAGTTTGAAATTCCGTCTCGAGGACTAATCGGCTATAGAGGAGAGTTCTTAACCGATACAAAGGGAAACGGTATCTTAAATACCGAGTTTGAGGGATACGGAGAATACAGAGGGGACTTAAACTATCGTCACCAAGGTTCTCTGATTGCCTTTGAGCAGGGCGAGGCGGTAACTTACGGTCTTTTCCAGGCGCAGAACAGAGGAACCCTCTTTATCGGTCCGGGAGAAAAGGTTTACAGCGGTATGGTTATCGGGCAGAGCCCGAAGTCGGAGGACATTGAGCTTAATGTTTGTAAGACAAAGCACTTAAGTAATACAAGAACTTCCAGCTCTGATGAGGCATTGAAATTGGTTCCGAAGAAGATTATGTCTTTAGAGCAGTGTATTGATTTTATTGATACGGATGAACTTTTGGAGGTTACCCCGGATAGTCTGCGTATCCGTAAAAAGATTTTGGATCCAACGGCAAGAAAGCGTGCCGGCTTTAACAGAAAGTAAGACAGAATTAAAGTCGGATTGACAGGAGAATAGCGAGGTAAATTATGGCTTTATTTAAGGGAGCTGGAGTAGCGCTGGTTACTCCTATGCATGAGGACGGAACAGTAAACTTTGAGGTACTGGAAGCGATCATCGAAGATCAAATTGCAGCCGGTACGGATGCTATTATTTCTGTTGGGACGACAGGAGAAGCGGCAACACTGGCGATTGAAGAGCACCTTGAAGTAATTAGACATACGATTAAGGTGGTAAATCATCGGATTCCCGTTATTGCAGGAGCCGGATCCAATTGTACCAGATCCGCTCTTTATACCTCTAAGTCTGCGGAAGAAGCCGGTGCAGACGGTCTTCTTCTGGTAACCCCTTATTACAATAAGGCTACGCAGAAGGGGCTTTACCAACACTTTAAGACGATTGCGGAATCGGTATCCATTCCCTCTATTCTCTATAATGTTCCCGGAAGAACGGGGGTAACTATAGAGGCAAAGACCATGGCGGCACTTTATCATGATGTTAAAAATATTATCGGTGTAAAGGATGCAAGCGGAGATGTTGGAAAAACTCTGGATTTAATGCGCCTTGTGGACGAAGACTTCTGCCTGTATTCCGGAGAGGACGGCTTGATTCTTCCGCTTCTTGCAGCCGGAGGGGTAGGCGTTATTTCCGTTTTATCCAATGTTGCACCGAAAGAAACACATGAAATCTGCGCAAAGTGGTTTTCCGGAGATATTGAAGGGGCGAGAAAAGAACAGCTACGAGCTTTACCCCTGATTCATGCCTTATTCAGCGAAGTGAATCCGATTCCGGTTAAGGCGGGAATGAATTTACAGGGGAAGCAGGTAGGTCCTCTGCGTCTGCCTCTTACAGAGATGGAAAAAGAACATTTGGAAGTTTTGAAAGAAGAAATGATTCGATACGGCATTTTAAAATAGAAAAAGTATAGCTTGCGAAAAAGGAAATAAACTCTTAGAGTGATGAGGGGATTTTCTTTTTCGCGGCTTTTTTTCTTTTGTAGAGTAAAGGAGGAAAAATGAACTTACTTTACATGGTGCTTCCGGAGTGATGGGAAGAAATGTTATGGAAGTCGCAAGGGGGACAGATGATTGTAAAATTACTTGCGGTGTAGATGCAAATGCCTCTGCAGCAGATTTCGGCTTTCCCGTTTATGAGGATATTTTCGAGGTAAAAGAAGATTTTGATGTAATTATTGATTTCTCCGTAAGAGAAGCAGTGGATAAGCTTCTTCTTTTTGCTGTAGAGAGAAAGAAGGCTCTGGTTTTATGCACTACGGGGCTTTCCGAGGAGCAGGAGAAGAAGATTCATGAAGCTGCAAAAAGTATTCCCATCTTACAATCGGGCAATATGTCCCTTGGGGTAAATATCCTGCAGGAGCTGATCCGCATTGCGGCATCCAAGCTTTATAAGGAAGGTTTTGATATAGAGATTGTGGAAGCGCATCACAGAAGAAAAAAGGATGCGCCGAGCGGAACGGCACTCATGCTGGAAAAGGCTGTGGAAGAGGGTATCGGAGAAGCTCTGAATAAGGTTTATGATAGAGAAGAAAGACATCAGGCAAGAGAAAAACAGGAAATCGGCATGCTCTCTTTAAGAGGCGGTACCATTCCGGGCATACATGAGGTGATTTTTGCCGGAGAAGACGAGATTGTAAAAATTGAGCATACTGCCTACAGCCGGAAAATCTTTGCAAAGGGAGCCATAACAGCCGCATTTTTCCTTTCTCATAAAGCGGCCGGAAGATATGATATGGGACAGGTTTTGCGATAAGATGTTTTAGTTTTATCAACTTGCATACGATATGTAAATGCAAAACCGGGAAATTGTTTTTAGAATAGAAAGGGCAGATAAATGGAAGCATTTTCAAGCTACGAAAGTCCGTTGTCCGGAAGATATGCGTCCCCCGAGATGCAGAAGATTTTTTCTCCGAGCTTTAAGTTTAAGACCTGGAGAAAGCTTTGGATTGCACTGGCGGAAAGCGAGAAGGAGCTCGGACTTCCGATAACGGAAGAACAGCTTAAAGAGCTTCGGGAGCATGCGGAAAATATCAATTACGAAGAAGCCAAACAGAGGGAGAAAGAAGTTCGGCATGATGTAATGAGTCATGTCTATGCTTATGGCTTGCAGTGTCCTACTGCGAAAGGTATTATTCACCTTTGGGGCAACCTCCTGTTATGTAGGAGACAATACCGATTTAATCACCATGCGTGAGGGCTTACGTCTGATTCGGAAAAAAAGCTTTTAAACTGCATGAAGGTGCTTTCCGATTTCGCCATGAAGTACAGAGCACTCCCGATGCTTGGCTATACCCATTTTCAGGCGGCACAGACCGTGACACTTGGAAAAAAAGGGCAAGTCTTTGGCTTCATGACCTCTACCTTGATTTTTTTGTGAACTGGAAGAGTGTATTTCTTCCATTAAGCTACTGGGCTGTAAGGGGACCACGGGTACGCAGGCTTCTTTCCTTGAACTTTTTGAGGGTGATCACGAAAAGTGCAAGGAACTGGATAGAAGAATAGCGGAGAAGATGGGATTTTTCCGCAGTATATCCTGTGTCGGGACAGACTTATTCCCGTAAGGTGGATTTCAGGGTACTTTCCGTGCTTTCCGCGATTGCGCAGTCGGCACATAAGTTTTCAAACGACCTTCGGCTTTTACAGCATTTAAAAGAAGTGGAAGAGCCTTTTGAGAAGAAGCAAATCGGTTCCAGTGCCATGGCTTACAAGAGAAATCCGATGCGTGCAGAGCGCATGGCGGCGCTTTCCAACTTCATTTCTTCGGAAATTATGAACCCCAGTATTACGGCATCCACGCAGTGGTTTGAAAGAACGCTGGATGACTCGGCAAACAAACGACTTTCCGTTCCGGAAGCGTTCCTTGCCTGTGACGGCTTGTTGGATTTATATTACAATGTCGCTGAAAATCTGGTAGTGTATCCGAAGATGATTGAAAAACACTTAAATCAAGAGCTGCCATTTATGGCCACGGAAAATATCCTGATGGATGCCGTGAAGAAAGGCGGAGACAGGCAAGAACTTCATGAGCGAATCCGTATGTATTCCATGGACGCAGGCAAAAGAGTGAAGGAAGAAGGGCTGGAAAATGACCTTTTGGAGAGAATTGTAAAGGACGATGCCTTCCCGCTTACGGAAGAAGATATACAGGGACTTATGCGAGGAGAACTTTACATCGGACGCGCAAAGGAACAGGTTGAAGAGTTCGTCTCCGAGTATATTCAGCCGATTTTAGAGGAAAATAAAGAAGAGCTTAATCTATCCGTAGAGATTGGCCTCTAAAACTATGCTATAATTAAAGAAAATGAATCAAAAAAACACTTGAATGAAAAACGTACAAATGCAAAATGTACAATCTTACAAATGCAAAATGTACAATCTTACAAATGCAAAAACGTAAAAACATTATAGCCTTACTAGGTAGAAATGAAAAAACTTTAATATAGAATGGAGGAGTAATGAAAAGAATATTGGCAATTGCAGTTCTACTATTCATTTTTGCGACTTTAGTCCATTTCCTATATACTGCTTTTACGGGAGGAAGCAAAGAATCGCTTCTTGCCCATCTATTTCTGCTTATGATTGTGCCGGCTGTGTTTTATGTTTTGCAATGGGTAAGCAAGCTCATTCGGAGGGACTAGTAGGAATAGTATCTTAAAGAATATTAACTTAAAGAATAGTATATGTGAAATGATTTTGAAAGGGGAAAAATATGGTACAGGCAATTGTCGGTGCAAACTGGGGAGATGAAGGAAAAGGAAAAATCACGGACTACCTTGCGGAAAATGCGGATGTCGTAGTGCGTTTCCAGGGAGGTGCCAATGCAGGGCACACCATTATTAATAATTACGGCAGATTTTCTCTGCATCTTCTCCCGAGTGGTGTTTTCAACCAGAATGTTACTTCCATCTTGGGAAATGGAGTGGCACTGGATATTCAGAAGTTCTTAAAGGAGCTTCACGCCTTGGAGGAAGCAGGAGTGCCGACTCCAAAAATCTACATTTCAGATCGTGTACAGGTTTTGCTTCCCCACCATGTATTGCAGGATGAGTATGAGGAAGAAAGACTGGGAAAGAAGAGCTATGGTTCTACAAAGTCCGGTATCGCACCTTTCTTTTCCGATAAGTATGCCAAAATAGGTCTGCAGGTAAATGAGCTTTATTATGATGATATTTTGGAAGAGCAGCTCAAGAAGATTTTAGAAATTAAAAATGCGCTCTTTGAGAGCCTTTACGGAAAGAAAGGACTGGATTACGAGACCGTTCTTGCCGAATTAAAGAAGCAGAGAGAGCAGATTCGCCCCTATCTTTGCGATACATCTCTTTTCCTTAGAAAAGCCATTAAAGAAGGAAAGAAAATCCTCTTGGAGGGACAGCTTGGTACCATGAAGGATACCGATCACGGCATTTATCCGATGGTAACCTCCAGCCATACTTTGGCCTCTTTCGGTGCGGTGGGAGCGGGTATTCCTCCCTACGCAATCACGAGTGTGGTTTGTGTAACCAAGGCTTATTCTTCCGCGGTAGGAGCCGGAGAGTTTGTTTCCGAAATCTTTGGGGAGGAAGCAGAGGAGCTAAGAAAACGTGGAGGAGATAAGGGAGAGTACGGAGCAACCACAGGACGTCCGAGAAGAGTCGGCTGGTATGATGCAGTAGCTTCCCGCTATGGCTGTGCTCTTCAGGGAGCAACAGAGGTAGCCTTAACTGTACTGGATCCCCTTGGATACTTAGAGGAAATTCCGGTATGTACTGCTTATGAGATCGACGGAAAGGAAGTGAAGGACTTCCCGGTAACGCCGCTTCTTCGTAAGGCTAAGCCGGTCTATACCGTACTAAAGGGATGGAATTGTGATATTCGCGGAATTCGAAATTATGATGAGTTACCGAAGGAGTGCCGTGACTATATTGACTTTATCGAAAAGGAGCTCGAGGTACCCATTACTATGGTTTCCAACGGTCCGGAAAGACATGAAATGCTGAAGAGAACACCGAAGATTAAACTGTAAAACAGCAGCGACAAAGTAATATATGGCTCCATGTGTAGAACTTGGATATACACAAGAGAAGTATAATTATGTTAGAGCCGGATTTTTCCGGCTCTTCTTTGTAGAAACAGATAGAAACAGATAGAAACAAATAGAAACAGATTGAAAGGAAGAGTTATGGCACATTGTTCAAACTGCGGAGGAGAAGTACGATTCTCTATAGACAGTCAGGAATTGGAATGCGTGAACTGTAAAACGCATTTTGATCCGGTAACTTATAATCGAACTCCGGAAAGTTTGGAGCAAGAGGTATATAAAACAAAGATATTTACCTGCCCAAACTGTGGTGCGGAAATAGAGAGCTCAGACTTGTCCGTGACCGGTTTTTGCGCATACTGCGGTTCGGCAGTTGTTTTTAACAGTCGCATAAAGGAAGCTGAAAAGCCGCAAAAGATTATTCCTTTTCAAATTTCAAAAGAAAAATGCAAAGAGCTTTATCTGCAAAAGATACGATCCTTTTACTATAGACAAAAGGACTTGGAAGATCCCGCCTACCTGGATCATTTTGTGGGATTTTACCTTCCCTATTGGCTGTATAATTATGATTTTGTCGGAGACTTCCAATTAAAAGGGAATAAGAATTATACAAGGGGAAACTATGCGATCCACGAAGACTACAGTCTTAGTGGAAATCTGCAAGGAAACATAGAGGGTATTCCCTTTGATGCTTCTCTGCGTTTTGATGACGATATTGCCGGCGTTATTGCTCCGTTTTCGAAAGAGCAACTGAAGGACTTTTCTCCCAACTACCTCTTGGGCTTTTATAGTGAAATATCGGACACCGAGTCCAAAACCTATGAGAAAGAAGCCTTTGCCATGTTGGGAGAAGAGATGGAAAGAACAATTCTGGGACCAAACGGCTTTGATAGGCCGGATATAAAAGTTCAAGGTAAGTTCGATGCGGCTTGTCTTCAAAATGAAATGTCCGTTGGAAGGGGAATGTTTCCAATATGGTTTTTAAGTTATAAAAAGAATGATCGTATTTCCTATGCTATTGTTAATGGAGAGACAGGAAAGGTATATTGCGATATTCCGATTGACGAGAAGAAATTTCACAAAACTTCTATGTTGCTGGCTATCCCTATTTTTCTTGTTTTGAATCTTTTCTTTCAAGTTTCGGCAGAGAGTTTGCCCATCTACACTCTGGCTCTGTCCATTCTTCTGATTATTTTATCTCAGGTACAGCTACATAAGATACGAGTGAGGGATAGGGAAGCTTTACGTTACAGTAGGAATAGAAAAAAGGAAGCAGAAAACAATACGGAGCAGAGTGGAACTTTTCGTGCTTTGTTGGCTCTGATTATTTCCGTGATTATTATCATCTGGCATCCGGTCCGTGATGAATACTATTACATTGCTTCCATTCTGGCTGCGCTTGCTTCCATTTTTTCTCTGAGAAGAATGATTAAGAAGTTTAATCTTTTATCGACACGTTCCATTCCCGAATTTTTTGAGAAGAAGGAGGAGTGATGAAAAACATTATTTTAAGGACTCTACTTTTTACGTTCTGTTTCGGTTTTTTTATGATAGGAAAGGTTTACGCATTGGATCAGTCTGCTTTTCTTTCTTCTTCAGTCTATCGAAATTCGGAAACGGGTTATTCCGTCTATATTGATGACGAAGAGGATTTGTTAAGCAGTACGGAAGAAGAGGATTTGGCTGAAAAAATGATTCCTCTAACGAAATATGGAAATGTGGGCTTTCTCTCCGGGCGAGGAGATTACAGTGCGGCAAATTCCATTCGTTATTTTTATGATGATGTATTCTCCGGTAAGAGTGGACTGATTTTCTTTATCGACATGGAAAATAGGGAGATTCGAATTCAGAGCGGTGGTACATTTTACAGAACAATCACCTCCAATGTGGCGGACAGCATCACGGATAATGTCTATGTCTTTGCTTCTAAAGGGGATTTTTATAAGACCGCTGCAGTTGCTTTTTCACAGGTAAAGGCAAAGATGGAAGGTGGTTTTGTGGCGACCCCGATGCGTTGGATTACTAATTTCTTTCTTGCTATATTTTTAGCACTTCTTTTTAACTTTACCATGCTTCTTCTGACCTGGAAGCAGAACAGGGCAGGATCAAAGGCGGTTCTAGGAGTACTTAAGCCCAATATGATTCTGAGTAATAAGCAGATCATTATGACGAATCAGACGAAAGTACGACTTAGCTCAAGCAGTAGCGGAAGAAGCGGGCGTTCCGGTGGAGGCTTTTCAGGAGGTGGAAGATCTTCTTCCGGCGGAGGCGGACATCGTTTTTAGACAGAAATATAATACCGGACAGACAGGAGATCATAAAAAGGAATACATTATAGATAAGATAAAAATCCATTTTTCTTTGTGTTTTTGTAAAAATAATATAAAAAACGAATTATTCACTTGACCGTAGATTAAAAAGCACTTAAATTAGCCAATGTTGCAAAAGAGTTATTGTAAACTAACTTAAGCTTTTAGGGTCGTGGTGTATAGGGGGAGAGAACTTATAGAAGACTATCCTCTCTAAAACTCTTAGTTTGTTTTTATAAAAAGATCCAAAGCGGAACAAGGAGGAAAAATGGTAAGAAAGGGATGGAAAAATGCGGCAATCGTGACAGCGATGTCTTTAATGCTACTACCGACATTCCAGGCTTATGCGGTAACGGCAAGGCCGAACACGAACGGAAATTTTGTGCAGGCGGAAGGGAATTGGAAGTTCCAAAGCTCTGACGGAAAGACGGTACAGGGTTGGGTAGTCAGCAACAATGAGTGGTATTACTTGGACCCTGTAACAGGAAATCTTCGTTCCGGCTGGTTCAAGTCGGAGGATGGAAAGACCTACTTTTTATATACTGTTCATGATGGTAATTTTGGAAAAGCAGTAAACGGTTGGAACTGGATTGACGGATATTGCTATTATTTTGAGTCTGCAGATAATGCGGAAAACGGTATTTTAAAGACTGGCGGCAGAACTGCGGACGGATATTTGGTAGATTCTGCAGGACGTTGGGTAAATGAAAGCACCGGACAGCCGGTATATGAGGCCGGAAAGGGACTGCCTTCTTCTGATTCCGATCAGAAGGTAGCCGGAATTGATCGTCCGATTTTCGGAGGAAGTGTGTCCGGAAACGGTTCTTCTTTGTCCGGAGCGGGAATATCCGCAGGAAGGGGAGGACGCACCTCCTCCGGAAACGCAGGGTCTTCTACTTCTTCCGGAAGCGCAGGGGCTTCCAATTCCTCCGAAAGCACAGGGTCTTCCCATTCTTCCGGCAGTGGCTCTTCTAATTCCGCTAACGAAAATAATAATGCGAACAACGAAAACAATAATGCGAATAACGAAAACAATAATGCGAACAATGAAAACAATAATGCGAACAACGGAAATAATAATGCGAACAACGAAAACAGCAGTGTAGAAAAGTCCGTATTAAATACGGAGAAGACCAAGGCCGTACACACAGAGCTTGGCGATTTCGTTTCCGTAGTATTTAGTGAGGGAAGCCTTTCCGATTATGATGTCTATATTGACGGAACGGATGTCAGTGAGGCCTTAACAAAGGTTGATGATGAAGGAAAGATTCTGAAGTGGATCAGTACCGTAGCTTCTCCGAAGAAGCTGGAGTTAAAGAAAAAGGGAAGTGAGGAACTTGTTCAAACTATCAGCCTAAATGAAGGTACAGCAGTGGATGCTATCGATGCAGGCAATCCGGAGGATGCGCCGAAGTACCTGCTTACCCGTGGAAGAATCAGTAAATATGATTACTATCTTTCTCCCAAAGACAAGGAAGGGCAGGAGAGAATTTATCCGACAAGCACGACTTTTGATTTAGAGGAGAGCAGAAAAGAGAACTCAAAGAATGTCAGCACAAGCTATTATGTAAACCTCTGCTTATTGATGCGAATGGAAACAGCGTTAACGGAGAACCGCTTGTTGCCAAGTTCAGCCTCTCCGGAGAGGAGCAGAAGAAGTGGTTTGACGGAATTAACAAGCTTTCTCTTCTCCGTTATGAGGATAACACCCTCATTAACCGCGAGCTGAGCTTTGAATCCGGAACGGAAAGTGCTGAATATGGAACAAACGGTGTAATCAAAGTCTATAGCGGACAGAGTAACATGAGAAATCATGGTCTCTATCTTCTAAACATTCATTCAAGTTACAGCGAAGAAAGCGTAACTATCCCCGTAGAGCTTGTGAAAGCGGCAAAGTTTAACTTAAAACTACAGGCACAGAGCAATAATGCGAAGCAGGGAGAAAGAGTCGGATTTGACGTTGTTGGTGAAAATGGAGCGACCTTCGGAAATGATCTTAAGGTAGACAATATGATTGTGACCCTGATTAAGCCGGATGGAACATCTCATGAATTAAGCTATATCCATGACTTCTTTAACTTTACAAACTATTTCATCCTTTATGGAACCGGCGGTGCAGACGGTAAGACCGTAAATACCGACCAGGTAGGACAATACAAGCTAAAGATTCGCTATGCAGGCTATCAGGAGATGGTAAAGGAGTTTACCATCCACCCCGGAAAGGCTGTAAATCGTGAAGACTCCGATCAGGAAAAGGCAGAGAGAGCAGCTGCAAGAAAGAAGAATACGGGAAGCAGTTCTTCCGGAAAGAAAACGGATGCGGTATCCGCAGCAACAAGCGGCAGCATCGGCAAGAAGAAAAAGACGGATAAAAAGTCTATTACGAAGGCTGACAGCGTATCTTCCGCTACGGGTGGCGGTTCCGGTCATATTGATGGAAGAGTGGTCTTTAACTATGATCTTCTTAGCAATGCCCTATTGTTAAATGAGCTGAAGATGTTAAACAGCGATGCCCTCGCCGTTGTAAAGACCTATTACTCCATGACTATCGATGACAGCTCTTATCTTTACAACGAGGGAGCGGATGCTTTCTACAGTTATCGTGATTATTTAAACGAAAATACGGATAGAAAAGCAAAGAGAGAGAAGCTCCTAAGCTTTAAGGAATTTACGGAAAAGGCTGAGAAGAAAGATTATCATGGTCCCTCTCAGGTTCTGAATGTTCTGGAAGACGGACGTCTGGGCGGATTAACAGACTTTAAGCTTGTCAAGGGAAAACAGACTCCAAGTTTTAGCGGAACATCAACGGACATAGGTGGAGAATTCACATTGAAGACAGAGGATACGGCTTACCTTGCTTCCATCAAGGGAGTCTATGTAGACAGACAGACAGCGAATCTTCTGGATAGCCATACAAAGCCTGTGGTAATCAATGCTGAGGAAGGCACAATCCTTGTAAAGCGGGATGCCTTTAATTTCTGGCTGACTCCCGAAAATCTTCCCCATACTCTGAAAATCAGTGCAGAGGGCTACAGAGACCTAGAGCTTAAGCTTCAGTTTAAAGAGAAGGAAGACGGTCTGCAGTTTAGTGTAGAGGGCGAAGCGGAAAGTAAAAAAGATGTAGTGCTTTCTCTTGGTACCTCTGATGATGCTAAGAAGGCACTGGCAAATGTCATTGCCGTTCGGATTAAGAAGCCGAATACGGGCGAGCTTAAGACCGTTCTTGATGCTAAGCAAGGAGGAACTGCCGGAAATGATTACTATGTAATTGATAAGGAAATGGAACCATCACCTTAAAGGCAGGACTTTTTAAAGAGGCAGGGGAATATAAGTATGAGATTAAGCTAAAGAACAGAACGAAGAGTCTTTCCGGAGATATTGATGTAAAGGAAGCTCCGGAAACGCCGAGTGCGCCGAATGAGGAGACGGATCAGGAAAATACAAAAGAAGGACATCCGAAAAAAGCAAGTTTTGTTCCATTAAGTGATAAGGAGAAAGATAAGAGCTATAGAACTCTGGCGTTTGAAGGCTTGGAAAGAAATGAACTGCATACCTATTTGCAAAACATTTCCGCTGTTACAGTAAACAAAACAGATTATAAAGAAGCATTTAGCTCCATCCGTATCAAGGAAAACCAGTATTTTGCAGTTGGAAACGGATACGGATATAAAAATCAGCTTCGCCTGGATAAGACTTCTTTGGTGGAAGGCAAGAATACCGTTGTAATCGAGAACTCTGACGGAACGAAGGACCGCTTTGTTGTGGAACTCTCTTCAAACAAGAAGGAAAATGAATCTTCCGGAAACAAAGACAATTCCGCATCCAATGCAGAGAAGAAATCCTCCGGTTTGGAAGTAAAGGAAATTGTGAAGGTGGAGAATTATACCGGGGCGGTAGAGAGCTATGCAGTTCTTTTTAAAGGAAAAGAGGAGGATGTGAAGTCCGCTCTTTCCAAGATCGAAACAGTCAGTCTTAACGGAAAGACTTTAGAGAAGGCAAGTTCTTTTATCGGCGGCTTTGGGAATTTCCCGGAAGATAAATATGTGATAAAGGACTATATAGGGGCATTTGGAGGAGAAGTAAGCTTACAGCTTCCTGCGAAAGCTTTACAGGATGGAAGAAATAAACTTTCCGTAAAGCTTTCTGATGGAACAAGCTTTACTCTTAACCTTGATAAAGAGGGTAAAATTGTAGAGGAAGAAGCTCCTGCAGGAAAAGAATTTGCGATTGAATCCATCAAGAAGAAGTCTTCTCTTTTCGGATCCAGTTTGCAAGTGAAATTTAAGAACATGGACCAAAATGCAATGCGTGCTTTTAAGGAGACGGTGAAGTCTATTACATTAAATGGAAAAACTTTAGAAAAAGAGATAAGCACAGGTTCTAAGACGGGAAAATACTATTTTACTCTCATTTCGGGAGCATACAGCGGAGTGGATCACTTGATTCTCTCTCCGGAGGATGCAAAGGAAAAGGTCAATACACTTACGATTGACGCAGAGGGCTACGAGATCCTTACCGTGAAGTTTGATCAGGATGGAAAGCTTCTTTCCGATACTAAAGAAAAACCTAAAGAAGAGAAAAAGGAAGATCTTAAGCTCAAGGTTTTGGAGAGAAGAGAAGCCAGTAACAATGCGGCAAAATACTTTGCATTGGCTTTTACGGACATGAGTGATGAAGAAGCTGCGGCGTATCTTCAAAAGCTTTCCCAAGGTTACGGTAAATGGCAGTGTCTATAATCTTTCCAATAGACCCTACAAGCTTTTTGAGAGGCAATATTTTGCAGATAAAAAGGATAAGCGTGCAACTGTAAATGCAGCTCTTGCTTTGACACAGGCCGGCGGAGTAAAGGTTGGAGAGAATGAAGTGGTTCTCGAAACAAACGACGGCGAGAGTAAAAAATACCTCTTTACCGTAGAGCCCTTGGAGGCTCCGGCATTCAAGGAGGCAAAACAGGCAAGCACAGGTGAAGTGGAAATTTCCTTCGAAGGAAAGTCCGCGGAAATCAATGCTTATCTTAAGAGAGAACAGCTTACAGTAAAAGTAAACGGTAAACCAATCACAATGGAAAGGTATTATGATTCCATAATGAGGGATTCTACTATAGGCGCTATTGTTCACGCATACTTTGGAGCTAATCGGTTTTATTTTGGAAAGGATACTGTGGAAGCAGGGGAAAATACGGTAAGTATCGAATCTCCGGACTATAAGGAGCTTAGTTTTACTTTTACTTATAACAAGTAAAATGATAGGACTTTGAAGACCGTCCTTCAAGCAATAAAAACAGCTCGGACAAAGTTATGTAAAGACAGACAAGAACAGGACTTAGATATAGCTGAAAACTATAACCAAGTCCTGTTTTTTTGTATTTTTCAAAGGAAGGGTCTATAGGCTATCCTATATCCAGATTAGAAACCAGGGATAAATAAAAATATCCCGTGGCTCTTTCGGAAGTATTCTAAAGAGCATTTAAAAAGTAAGAGCAAAACAAAAGGAAAAGTAAGGAGAAATATTTATGCAAACATCAGTTATCGGCTTTCCCAGAGTGGGAGAATTAAGAGAACTTAAATTTACAACAGAGAAATTTTTCAAGGGCTTGGTATCCGAGCAGGAATTAGAGGCTCTCGCAAAGGAGATTCGGAAAAAGCAGTGGCTGAAGATGCAGGAGAAGGAAGTGGATTTCATTCCTTCCAATGATTTCTCTTTTTATGACAATTTCTTAGATACAGCAGTTCTGTTCAATATTATCCCGGAGCGCTACAGAGAGCTGTCCTTAAGTCCCTTGGAAAAGTATTTTGCCATGGCTAGAGGCTATAAGGGACCGGCAGGAGATGTAAAGGCTCTTGCGATGAAGAAGTGGTTTAATACAAACTATCACTACATGGTGGCAGAGATTTCCGATAAAGATGAGATTTCCCTTGTGGGAGAGAAGCCCTTTAGGGAGTATCAGGAAGCAAAAGCTTTAGGTGTAGAAACGAAGCCGGTAATTATAGGACCATTTACCTTATTAAAGCTCCTTCGTTATACAGAAAAGAAGACGGAGAAGGATTTCCTCAAGCAGGCGATTTCCGCTTATAAAGCGTATGTGGAGAGATTCGTTTCTCTTGGAGCGAAGTGGCTTGCCTTTGACGAAGCTTATCTGGTAAGGGACTTAGATAAGGAAGACCTTGCGCTTTTCACTGCTTTATATCAGGAGATTCTTTCTGTAAAGGGCGAGACTAAGGTATTATTACAGACTTACTTTGGAGATGTACGAGATGCTTATGAAAGCATTTTGGCCCTTCCTTTCGACGGTGTAGGTTTAGACTTCCTTGAAGGAAAAGAAACAAAGAATCTGGTAGCGAAGGGCTTTCCGAAAGATAAGCTTCTTTTTGCAGGCCTTGTAAACGGAAAAAATATTTGGAGAAACCACTACGAGAAGACTGTTAAGGCGGTAAAGGATTTGGAGGATAAGGGCATTTCCGTAGTGCTTGGCACATCCTGCTCCCTACTTCATGTTCCCTATACCTTAGAAGGGGAAAATAAACTCTCCGCAGAAGTAAAAAAACATTTCAGCTTTGCTGTAGAGAAGCTTTCCGAGCTTTTGGACTTAAAGAAGATTTTTAAGCGAAAAACGCGGAGGCAAGCGTGTTAGAGGAAAAATAAAAGCTCTCTTTGCTTCTGTAAGACCGAACAGCGAAGACAAGTCCGTAAAGGACCGTTGTGCGGCAATTACCAATGCCGATTACACAAGACTTCCCGCATTTTCCGAAAGAGAAAAAATACAGAGAGAAGAGCTTAAGCTTCCTCTCTTCCCTACAACAACCATTGGTTCATTCCCGCAGTCTGCCGATGTTCGTCAGAACAGAAATGCCTTTAAGAAAGGTGAAAAGACAAAGGAAGAGTATATTGCTTTTAATAGAGAGAAGATTGCCGAGTGGGTAAAGATTCAGGAAGACTTGGATCTGGATGTACTGGTTCACGGAGAGTTTGAAAGAAACGACATGGTGGAATACTTCGGAGAACTCTTAAGCGGTTTCCTGTTTACCGAGAAGGCTTGGGTGCAGTCCTATGGAACCCGTTGCGTAAAGCCGCCAATTATATGGGGAGATGTTCGCAGACTCTCCGCTATGACGGTAGAATGGTCCACCTATGCACAGAGCTTAACAAAGCGCCCCATGAAGGGAATGCTTACCGGACCGGTAACCATCTTGAACTGGTCTTTCCCAAGAGAGGATATCAGCATTGCGGAAAGCACAAAGCAAATTGCTTAGCGATTCGTGATGAGGTATTGGACTTAGAGAAAAACGGTATCAAGATTATCCAGGTTGATGAAGCGGCCTTAAGAGAGAAGTTACCTCTTCGTAAGTCCGATTGGTACAGCGAGTATTTGGACTGGGCAATTCCGGCATTCCGCTTAGTACACAGCGGATGTCAGGCTGATACACAGATTCACACGCATATGTGCTACAGTGAGTTTACCGATATTATTCCCGCAATCGACAACATGGATGCGGACGTCATTTCTTTCGAGGCTTCCCGTTCCGATCTGCAGATTTTGGACTCCTTAAGAGAGAACCATTTCCGTACAGAGGTTGGACCCGGAGTATATGACATTCACTCCCCGAGAGTGCCTTCCGTGGAAGAGATTAAAGAAGCACTCGGAAAGATGCTTAAGAAGATTGAAAAAGAGAAGTTATGGGTCAATCCGGACTGCGGTTTAAAGACCAGAGGCAGGGAAGAAACCCTGGCAAGTTTAAAGAACCTTGTTCAGGCAGCAAAGGAATTGAGAAATGAGTATTGTTGATTTATTTCAAGATAAAACGGTGTTTTCCTTTGAGGTGTTCCCACCTCAGAGGAATGCTCCTATCGAAACCATCTATGACACCTTGTATGAGCTTCGGGATTTAAGACCGGATTTCATTTCCGTAACATACGGAGCAGGAGGCGGAAAGAACAATGTCAGCACTGTACCCATTGCAGAGCATATCAAGGATACCTGCCATGTGCCCAGTGTAGTGCATTTCCCCTGTGTCAATCAGAGCAAGCAGGATGTTTTGGAGAAAATAGAGGAATTAAAGGCTGCCGGAATCGAAAATATTTTGGCGTTGAGAGGTGACATTCCCGAGGGAGAAGAGAATCGTGGAGATTTTCGTTATGCTTCCGACTTAATTGCTTTTTTGAAAGAGCATGGGGATTTCAATATCTCTGCGGCCTGCTACCCGGAAGGACACCTTGAGAGTCCGGATAAGGTGGAAGATATCCGCAATTTAAAAAATAAGGTGGATGCGGGTGTAAATCACTTGATTTCTCAGCTTTTCTTTGAAAATAAGCACTTCTATATTTTCCAGGAGCGCTGTGCTTTAGCAGGAATTGATGTTCCGATTGCAGCAGGAATCATGCCCGTTATCAATAAAAGGCAGGTTCAAAAGATGGCCAGTCTTTGCGGGGTAAATGTACCGAAAAAGTTCCAGAAAATACTGGAAAAATATGAGGACAATCCTATTGCCATGAGAGATGCCGGCATTGCCTATGCCGTTGATCAGATTGTGGATTTGGTTACCCACGGAGTAGATGGAGTGCATCTTTATACCATGAACAATTCCTATATCGCAAGAAAGATTTATAAGGCAACCCACAGCCTTTTCGAATCCACCCATAAGGGTGCTAAGGATGCCAGCAATTCGGCATAAGAATAAATCCTCAGATGAAAACAAAAATGTACCTTTCTACAAATCATGAGTAGATAAGGTACATTTTTTCTGATTCTTAACAAGTGGCGCAAGTGCAGCCTGAGACATCTTGTTCATAGCTAGTATCGCTCACCAAGCATGTGGTATCTCGTTTATTGCGTGAAATTCCGGAAAGCAGAGAAAGAATTTTAAAAAAACGAAAAGCCGTACTTATGAAGCAGTTTCTTTGCCATTTCGCAGTTCTCACCCGTGTAAAAGGATAGTTGCAAAGCTCCTTCTCCCTTTTTCCCTATTGTGATTGATGCCGATATTGCGAATACTCACCATATTGGATGCAAGGATTGTGGAGATGATGGAAATGGCACCGGATGATCCTGTACATGAAGAGAAATGACATATTCACTTTGAATGAGCCCTTGTGCAGTGCTGTCCATAGAGTTTCGGTATTCTCCGGATTCTTGGAAGAGCTCCATAACAGCATGGGGCTCCTCTTTTTTTATGGAAGTCTTGATGTCCTCCAACAAAGTGATGTAATCCTCCATCATTTCTACAATGGCTTTTTTGTTGCTTAGGCAGATTTGCTGCCACATTACAGGAGAGGAGGAAGCGATACGACTGATATCCTTGAAACCTCCTGCAGCCAGTTTTTTTCATTGTTCCTTTTTTTCGTCTTCTTCCTTTAAAAAGTTTTTACAAGACAAGCTGCAATAAGGTGGGGGAGATGGCTTACACAGGCTACAGATTTATCATGATCTTCAGGACTCATAACAAAGGGAATGCTTCCGATAGAAGAAAGAAAAGCCTGCATTTTATTGGTCAGTTCAAGCGGAAATGACTTTCCCGGTGTCAGGAGGTAATAGGCATTTTCCAAAAGAAGAGAATCGGAGGCCCGATAGCCGGAAACTTCCGCACCGGCCATGGGATGCCCGCCGATAAATTGAGACGAAAGTCCAAGCTGCTCTGCTTCTTTCATGATAGAAGTTTTCGTGGATCCAACATCGGTGATAATCGTGCAAGGAGAGAGAATTGTTTGTAAATCTGTTAAAAATATCCGGTTTTGTTCTACCGGAGCACACAAAAAGAGAAGTTCGGTATCTTGGTCAATCTCTTTAAGAGTATGCAAATCTTGGTCAACTATCCCTTCCGACAAGGCGATTTTGACCGAGCGAGAATCCTTATCCAGGACGGAAATATGGGCATGCGGATATACTCTTTTTATAGCCTTGGCCAAAGAACCTCCAATTAATCCTAAACCGATAAAGGTAAAGCGTTTCCATTCCATATTTTCCCCTCCATGCTCCTTGCAAAGCAATCTGTATAGCAAGATATAATCTTTTTTCGCAGCGCAATAACACAGCGCAATAAAAAAATCGATTGAAGCTTAAGTTTTTTCTTTGAATTAGTATTCAAAAATTATACATAAAAATCCCGATTTATAGAAGTAAAGTAGATGAAGAAAAAGCACTGAAACGACTTGTTTTTCAAGAAACGCTTGCGTGCATTTTCATTTTATATTAAAAATTGACTGCGAGTTTAGGGTAGAACTATGCCCTCGTGGCGGTTTCCCATAAGTAGAAGATATTTAGGAGGATTTATGATTTCTGCAGGTGATTTCAGAAATGGTATAACCATTGAGATGGATGGACAGGTAGTTCAGATTATAGAGTTCCAGCATGTTAAGCCGGGTAAGGGAGCTGCTTTCGTCCGAACCAAGTTAAGAAATGTGATTAATGGCGGTGTAACCGACAAGACTTTCCGTCCGACAGAGAAGTTCCCGGCAGCAAGAATCGACCGAGTAGATATGCAGTATCTCTATGATGACGGAGAGATGTACAACTTCATGAACAACGAGACCTTTGAGCAGATTGCTCTTTCTCATGAGCAGATTGCCGATTCCATGAAGTTTGTAAAAAGAAAATGAAACAGTAAAAGTTATTTCTTATCAGGGAAATGTCTTCTCTGTAGAGCCTCCTTTGAAGGTTACCTTGGAAGTAGTGCATACCGAGCCCGGTATCAAAGGAAATACTTCCACCGGTGCTACCAAGCCGGCTACTGTAGAGACAGGCGTTGAGGTTCAGGTTCCCTTGTTTGTGAATATCGGAGATAAGATTATTATTTCCACACAGACAGGAGACTATGAGTCCAGAGCATAAATTTTATGCATAAGAACATTGCGCGAGGAGCACGATGTCTTGTTTAGATAAGAAATAGACTTCCGATTTAGGAAGTCTTTTTCCGTAATATAAGGGAGTTTTTAGAATCAGGAAGTATTCATAATTAGGCTTCCGACTATTGCAGCAAAAAATTTATATTGATGTATTGCGAGTGTCGTCCAAAGGGATGTAGGCACTCATTTAGCAAAAGAAAGGATGAACATGGAAAGCGTAAAAAAGATTTTACAAGGAGCTGTAGAGCTTGCATTTGAGTCTGCCGGATATGAAAAAGAACTGGGGAAGGTCACGATTTCCAATCGTCCCGACCTTTGTGACTACCAGAGTAACGGTGCTTTAATTGGCTCTAAGAAGTATCAGAAGAACCCGATTGAGCTTGCTGAAGATGTACAGAAGTATTTAGAGGGGGATAAGGCTCTTTCTGTGCCTTTATTTTCCAAGGTAGAAGTGGTAAAGCCCGGATTTTTGAATATGACACTTTCTCCGGCATTTCTTGCAAAATATTGCAGCTTGATGGCGGAAGATGAGAAAAACGGTTTGGATCCGAAGGAAGGACAGAAAGTTCTTGTGGACTACGGCGGAGCAAATGTAGCAAAGCCCCTTCACGTAGGACACCTTCGTTCTGCATCCATCGGAGAAGCTTTAAAGCGTCTGGCTATCCGTATGGGAAATGAAGCGGTGGGCGATGTGCACCTTGGTGACTTCGGTCTGCAGATGGGTCTTATCATCGGAGAACTGGAAGAAAGAGGAGAGCTGGAGAAAGATTTTACCATCGGCGAGCTCGAGGAAATCTATCCCCTGGCTTCCGCGAAGGCAAAGGAGAAAAATGCCGACGGCAGCTTAAAGAACGAGGAGTATGCAAACCGTGCAAAGGATATTACGGTAAGACTGCAGAAGGGCGAAGAGAAGTACAAGAAGGTTTGGGAGAAGATTATGAAGGTCTCCATTGCCGACTTAAAGAAGAACTACGATGCCCTCGATGTACATTTTGAGATCTGGAAGGGTGAGTCCGATGCGGAGCCTTATTTCCCAAGACTCATTGAAATTTTGGAAGAGAAGGGACTTTCCTATCGCTCGAACGGTGCTCTTGTCGTGGATATTTCCGAGCCGGAAGATAAGAAAGAACTGCCTCCCTGTATGATTTTAAAGTCCGACGGAGCAAGCCTTTATGCCACCTCCGACCTCGGAACCATTATGGATAGAGAGAAACTCTACCCGCAGAACTGGTATCTTTATGTGGCGGACAGCCGTCAGGAATTGCATTACACCTCCTTCTTCCGTGTAGGAAGAAAGGCGGAGCTCCTTCCGAAGGAAACAAAGCTCACCTTCATGGGCTTCGGAACCATGAACGGAAAGGACGGAAAGCCCTTTAAGACAAGAGATGGCGGAGTGCTTCGTTTAGAGAAGCTCATTGACGAGATTCGGGACTCCGTACTTTCCCGTATGGAAGAAGGAAAGGATACCGGACTTACAAGTGAAGAAAGACAGGAAACCGCAAAGGTTATCGCTCTTGCAGCCTTAAAGTACGGAGATCTTTCCAACCAGATTACAAAGGACTACATTTCGACCTTGAGAAGTTCAGTGCTTTTGAAGGAAATACCGGTCCTTATATTCTTTACACTATCGTGCGTATCGCCTCCATCTTACGGAAATATGCAGAGGCAAATGGAGAGAGCTCGGTAGATACCGCTACATGGATTAAGAACTACGGAAAGAACTATACAATTCAGTCCGATGAGGAGCCTTCTTTACTCGCACTTCAGAAGCAGATCATCGTATTTGCCGACGAAATGAATGACGCTTGGAAGGAGCTTGCACCGCATAAGATCTGCGGATATATCTATGCTTTGGCAAACAGCTTCAATGCGTTCTATCACAATGTAAAGATTCTTGGAGAAGAGAATAAGGAGAAGCAGAAGAACTATATTGCCCACCTTGCACTGACCTGGAGAATCCTGACCGATGCGATCCATGTACTTGGATTCTCTGCTCCGGAGAAGATGTAAGATGAAGTATTTTGTCATGAGTGACTTACACGGCTCAGCTTACTATACAAAGAAGCTTTTGGATATCTACAAGGCAGGAGAGTATGAAAAGCTTCTCCTCCTTGGAGATCTCCTTTATCACGGTCCGCGAAATGATTTACCGAAGGACTATGCGCCGAAGGAAGTTATTGCGATGCTGAATCCTCTTAAGGATGAAATCCTTGCAGTACGAGGGAACTGTGACGCGGAAGTGGACCAAATGGTACTGGAATTTCCTATTATGGCAGACTATGCGCTGCTTGACTTGGGAAGTAGAAGCATTTTCCTAAGCCACGGACATGTGTATAACCACGAAAGTTTCCCGCTTAGAAAAAATGGGGATGTCTTCTTGCAGGGGCATACTCACCTTCCTGTGGCGGAGAAGAAAGAACGAGACGGAAAGTTCTACTATCACTTAAATCCCGGATCGGGAAGTCTTCCGAAAGAGGACAATCCGAACAGTCACGGGGTTCTTACGGAAGAGGGATTCACAATTTATACCTTGGACGGGGAAGTGATGAAGATGGTGGAGTTTTGATAAGGAAGAGTAAGTATGTCATGCTTTACGTACGGGGACACTTGCTATAAGCGTGGTCACTTTCGTGGGCGGCTTGCCCCGAAAATGCACTACTTTTATGCGAAACACAGCTTCATGAAAATCTCTTAAAAGTGAATAAATAAATAGAAAAACAGCAGATTCTAGGTCGAAATTGACTGAAATCTGCTGTTTTTAATCGTGGACCTGATGGGAGTCGAACCCATGTCCGAAAAACGAATTCCCTTTCCTTCTACTATCATAGTACACTTCAAGATTCCCCACTCATAAAAGCTGTGCACCTCTTTTATGAGTCGGTATCCTCTACATACGCCCGAGCATGGGAGGAACCATGCGCGTCGTTTCTCACATAAATGAGGTCAGGATCTTCTCCTGTGAGTGAGAGAAGGCTGGCCAGCAGCGCTTAGGCTGCTAATGCGTAACTATTATCGTTAGCGTTTAATTTTAATTTTGAAGTTTAACGCGACTTCTTTCGGATAGCTTCTAAAGCTGCATCATCCCCGTCGAAACCGGTACAAGCCCTTGAGAATACAAGTCTAGCGAATTTTCCTAAAAATGTAAATAGAACAGCCCGAAGAGACAGAAAGATGTAATGAATAGAAAGTGAAGAATAGAAGCGGGATGATATCATAACAGAAATATCTTTTACTATCCCTTGCTTTCCTGATTGCAGATAAACTATAATGAATTCGATTTTGTGAAAGAGAACGTATCCATTGGATTAGCATTATTTGAATAGAAGAAAAGGGGAAAACAGCATGAATCATGAGAAGATTCTCGTTTTGGATTTTGGTGGACAGTACAACCAGTTGATTGCCCGGAGAGTAAGAGACGAAGGGGTTTATGCAGAGGTTTACAGTTCCGACATTGGCATAGAGAAGATTAAAGAATTAAGTCCCAAGGGAATTATCTTCACCGGAGGGCCTCAGTCCGTGTACAAAGAGGAAAGCCAGCATATCGGAAAGGAAATTTTTGATCTGGGCATCCCCATTTTCGGCTTCTGCTATGGAGCACAGCTCATTGCCTATGAGCTTGGAGGAGAGGTAGCTACTGCCCCTGTCAGCGAATATGGAAAGACACTGACTCACGTGGAGAAGTCCTCCGTGCTTTTCTCCGATGTAGCGGAAGAGACCACCGTTTTCATGTCCCACACCGACTATATTGCCAAGGTACCGGAGGGCTTTAGTATTACCGCTCATACCGAGCATTGTCCTGTTGCGGGAATGGAAGATGCCAAGAGACAGATTTATGCGGTGCAGTTCCACCCTGAGGTACAGCACAGCGTAGAAGGACAGAAGATGATTCATCATTTTCTCTATGACGTCTGCAAATGTACCGGAGACTGGAAGATGGCGTCCTTCGTAGAGGAGCAGGTTTCCCTTTTGAAAAATAAAATCGGCTCCGGCAAGGTGCTTCTGGCTCTTTCCGGGGGTGTAGACAGCTCTGTTGCAGCAGGGCTTCTTTCCAGAGCAATCAGAAAGCAGCTGTACTGCGTATTCGTGGACCACGGCCTTCTTCGGAAAAAAATGAAGGCGACCAGGTAGAGGAAATCTTTGGAGAAAAGGGAGATTTCGAGTTAAACTTCGTCCGGGTAAATGCAGGCGAAGAGTATTTTGAGAAATTAGCGGGGTGGAAGATCCGGAGAAGAAGAGAAAGATTATCGGAGAGCAGTTTATCCGTATCTTTGAGCGTGAGGCAAATAAAAATCAGGGGCAGTGGACTTCCTTGCTCAAGGAACCATTTACGCAGACGTGGTGGAATCCGGCCTTGGAAAGGGTGCAGTGATTAAGTCCCACCATAATGTAGGTGGACTTCCCAAGAACATTTCCTTTAAGGAAATCGTGGAGCCTCTGCGCCTGCTCTTTAAGGACGAGGTGCGGAAGGTAGGACTGGAGCTTGGACTTCCGGAGCATTTAGTTTATCGTCAGCCCTTCCCGGGACCGGGACTTGGGGTAAGAATTATCGGAGAAGTAACGCCTGAGAAGGTTCGCATGGTACAGGATGCGGACTTCATTTACCGTGAAGAAATTGAGAAAGCAGGACTCTCCCGTTCCTACAGCCAGTATTTTGCCGCCCTCACCAATATGCGTTCGGTAGGTGTTATGGGAGACTTCCGTACTTATGACTATGCGGTGGCTCTCCGCGCGGTGATTACCGATGACTTTATGACCGCAGAATGCGCGGATATCCCCTTTAGTGTACTCCAAAGAGTAATGAATCGAATCGTGAATGAGGTAAAGGGAGTGAATAGGGTGTTCTATGATCTGACATCCAAGCCACCCGGAACGATTGAGATGGAATAGAGGAATGTATAATTAATTTATTGCCACAAATCTAATTGAGCGGGTTTGTGGCAACTTTTATGTTATTCAAAGAATGTACTTACTATAGTTAAATGAAAGCTATATAAATCGAGAAAATAAAAATTTCCTTTTGTGAAAAAAATGTTAGAATATAATTCGTATAAAGAAATATTTTATGGATTATGGGATTTAACTATATTACGCCGAATTATACTATCAAAGACACAGGGAACAAGAAAGAGGTATGAAATGTATAAATCAATTGACTTATTTGCAGGAATAGGAGGAATAAGGCTGGGCTTTGATCAGGCATTCGGTAATGACATAAAAACGGTATTTGTAAGCGAATGGGATAATAAGGCTGTAGAAACGTATAAGGCTAATTTTGGTAATGGTATTGATGTGGTTGGTGATATCACCAAAGTTAGTGAAGATGATGTTCCCGAGCATGACATTTTACTTGCAGGATTTCCGTGTCAGGCATTTTCTTTAGCCGGACATAAAAGAGGATTTGAGGATGCAAGAGGAACTTTATTTTTTGATGTAGCCAGAATAGTAGAAAGGCATAAACCTAAAGTTGTTTTTTGTGAAAATGTAAAGAATCTTGTTAATCATGATCGTGGTCGTACATTTAAAGTAATTAGAAGTATTTTAGAGGAGCTTGGCTATGAAGTTTACTTTCAAGTTTTAAATAGCAAAAACTTCGGGGTTCCGCAAAATAGAGAAAGAATATACGTTGTCGCATTTAGAAAAGATATTGCACCTGAGACTTTTATCTTCCCTAATAAGACGAATGATAGCAAGACAATAAAAGATATAATTGAAAAACAAGAAGTATCTCCCAAATATTATTTATCAACAACGTATTTAACTTCACTTAAAAAGCATAAAGCAAGGCATGCTTCTAAGGGACATGGTTTCGGATATGAAATAAGAGAACTTGATTCTGTTGCCGGAGCTATTGTATGCGGGGGAATGGGAAGAGAAAGAAATTTAATTATTGATGAGCGCTTGACTAACTTTCACCCTGAAACTCATATAAAAGGAGAAATCAACAAGGAATTTATCCGTAAAATGACTCCGAGAGAGTGGGCCAGATTGCAAGGCTTTCCGGATGATTACAAATTAGTAGTTGCAGATACACATTTATATAAACAGTTCGGAAATTCAGTAACTGTCCCGGTAATATGTGCCATAGCAAAAGAAATTAAAAAATGTCTTGAAAACAATTAATTAATCAGAATAAAATGGAGTCTATTTATCTATTACGATATGGGGGGTAGGAATGCTTACCGGAAATAAAGGGGAATGGTCAGAGATTTATGTACTATTGAGACTTTTGGCTGATGGAAAAATCTATGCAGCTGATAGTGACTTAAATAAACTGGAAGATGTATTCTTTCCAATTATAAAAATAATTAGAGAAGAGAACAAAGGTGAAGTAAAAGAATACAAAACCGGTGAAATTGTTTCGATTTACCTTAATGGTTCTAAAGTGAAAGAATTACCTTCCGATGAGTTCATGAAAGAATCTAAGTACTTGTTAGATGAAATTAATAATAAGTCCTCAAAGGGAGCGTTCTCAATTGAAAATACGCAAATTTTATGGATAAAATTTTGTGCTATAAATTATCGGCACCTGCAACGGATAAGAGTGATATAACAGTTAAAATTGTAGACATTAACACAGGTTACAGTCCTACTGTGGGATTTTCAATAAAATCAGAGTTGGGATCTTCCCCGACATTATTAAATGCCGGTCAAACTACAAATTTCATATACAAGATATCCCATAACTATCCGTCTCTACTTAAAGAAACAAATGAAATTTATAAGGTTTCGGGAGGTAAGAATCATACGGATGTTAGAGGGCGTATAAGTAAGATTATCAAAGAAAATGGTGAATTACACTTTTTTAAAATGAATAATCAAACCTTTGAAGATAACTTGGTATTAATTGATAGCAGTATGGATAAAATTATTGCTGAAACACTTTTATATTTTTACAGAGACGGTGTAAGCAATTGTGATGAAATGGTTGAAAAACTGGAGCAAGAAAATCCGATGAGCTATGGAAACGTCAATGCATATAGATATAAATTTAAAAAGTTTTTAACAGCTGTAGCGTTGGGAATGCAACCTGCTACTGTATGGGATGGAGTTGATGAGGCAACAGGCGGGTATATTGTTGTTACAAAAGAAGGAAATGTACTTGCTTACCATATATATAACAGAAATTATTTTGAAGAATATCTGTTGAGAAATACTAAATATGAAACTGCATCCACTTCCAGACACGGATTTGGAGAGGTTTATAGTGATAACGGAACGGATTATATCAAATTGAATTTACAGGTGAGATTCAGATAATGAAAAAGAATAAACCTATGACTAGAAGTGAAAATATGGCTAGAGTTAAAAGTGTCAACACTAAGCCTGAGATTTTCTTAAGAAAGATTCTATGGCATAAGGGGTTTAGATATAGGGTGAATTACAGTAAGTTGCCGGGAAAGCCTGATATTTTTATTCCTAAGTATAATACAGCTATTTTTGTGAATGGCTGTTTTTGGCATATGCATGAGAATTGTAAACTGTCATCCATTCCGAAGAATAATTATGACTTTTGGAAAATTAAGCTTGAAGGAAATGTTGAACGAGATAGGAAAAACTATAAAGAATTGGAAAATATGGGAGTAAATGTCATAGTTGTTTGGGGATGTGAAATCAAAGAAATGATGAAAGATGATTCGATTTTAGAAGACAAATTAAATCATTTGTTGTACAAATCAATGTCAGAGTGTAGAAATATTGAAAGAAAAATATTAAGTGTTAGATTTGTATAAGGAAGGATACGGTGGATAGGTATGATATGTAGACCTAAAAATGGACTAACTATAACAGACGATTGTTCAAATGTTTTTTTGTTTTACCAGTGTATAAATGAAATGGTTTTTGATTATTCGCCTGATACTTATAAAGCAAAAACATTAAATGTTCATTCCATTTGCAGGGAACTTTGGGAAACATATGATATGTTGTGTAAGTCAGGGATAGAAGAAAAGTTTTTTCAAAAGTATACTACTATCATTATTGATGAACTAATTGATTGCATGAAAGATGATATTTCTGCTAGAGAAATTCTAGGAGGGAGATATCAGAGAATTATAAAGGACTTAGAGGAAAGTAAATCCAATAAAAAAACATTTAAAAAGTACAATAAGAAATTTGATTGGATATTTCTCTAATAGAAGATATTACAATTTTGTTAAAGAAAATCTTGTAAAAAAATATGTGCTGAAAAAGAATCAAAAAAATTATTATAAAAATTATCAGGGACTTGGGTTACTGAGTTACTTAATCTTAGGGTACTCAAAGCAACATATTTATAATGTTGCTACAGATTTTTCAAATAAGTGTATAGATAATAAAGTAATTATTTCACAATTTTTTTCGACCTTTTTGATTTTGAAAGGAAAAAAATGGGAGTGTGTAATACCAATTGATGAACGTATTATGACTTATTTAGGTAATTTAAGCAAACTGAGTGAGATTAATCAGATTTCTATGGTGAAAATGGAAATCAAGGAATTATCTGAATTAATCCAGCATAAAGAGTATAAATCATTGACATGGTTTTTCAATGAAATTCAGCTATTATCAAGGTTATATAATGTAATATTAGTTAGGTGTACATGTAAATCTTTAGATCCATATGCGGGCATGAAGTATTTACAAGGATATTTGAAATTTCTGACGAATATAATTGTTATTGTAGATAACGAAACAAAGCAAGCGTATTCAACCTGTGTGTGCCTTAATTACAATAAAATGAATATAAAAATCAAAGCAGCAATGCATAGAAGAAATCGAGTATATGCACAGAGTTATTTACCGCACATATTAGGATTATTAAGAAATATGAACTTATCAAATGAAACATATAAAATTTTAATGAATGTCTTTGGATATCATGGCGATGCAATTACCTCAGGCATTGATAGCAAATATACACTTACAATGTTATGGACAGCTTTAGAAACAATGTTTGCAAACGATAATCAGAATAAAAATAAAGGTGAGTCTGTAAAAGTTGCACTAATAGAAATATTACAAAGAACATATATTACAAAAATGTTTAAAAATATTTGCATAAAGACTTTGTGGCAAATGTTAAGGCAACAAACAAAGACTTAATTAATTTTTTTAATTTGGAATCGTTTCCAAATTTTGTTGAAATATTGTTTGATGAGAAGGAGAAGGATAAAGAAAAACAAACTGAAAAAAACACTTGAGAATAATCCGCTTTTTACGAACGAGGATTTTTAGTTTAATGGATAATTTAAAAAAATGGAGAATCTATTGAAAAAAATTCTTAACAGAACATAGAAAAAAACTTTTGCAGCAAATTGACCGTATATATAGAAATAGAAATTTTTTTAATACATGCGGGGCAAGATTTTTTTGGTATATAGATGAAATAGTAGAATGCCTTCACAATTATCTTGATTTTGTAATCAATTATATCATAGTAAAAAAATGCAGTCAGGAGAAGGTATTATGGATGTATATGATGTAATAGAAGAAGCACGTATAGACAATGAACTTCATTATGATATTCTTAAAAAAAGAATAAAGAATTAGATTCTAGGGAAGCTAAAAACTATAAGAAATTATTGTTTGGACCTTCTGACAATGTTTTGCATTACTATACTGATCACGATGTATAATAAATAAGCAACACTTTCTACATTGTGATTATCTTTTTGGATTTGCTTGTATAATAAAGTTGCAAAGTAAGATATAGAAAGAGGGATTACCATACAAAAAAAGTGAGCTCATTTAATAAAAAAATATATGTTTACGTATAATGTTTTTTTATTATACGTTATGATAATGAGACCGAAGTTGTTTTTTTTAAGATTGTAACAATGGATCAGAATAATTGTTTCTATAAAACAATAAGCCCCAGATTCAAGAAATGGAGCTCTTATATGAATTTATTTTTTTGAAAAATTCTCTGGCTATTCACTCTTCAAAAACTATATGCCCTATAATAAAAAAATATTGAGTTGGATTGTTATGTTAATAGTGGTATGTGTGTAAACTAGCTATATAATTTACGTTAGGAGATATAATGACTTTATATTTTTTTATCATCAAATAAATATAAAAATTCAAGAAGTTCAGTCTATTCTCAATTCAGATAACATTAATGTTATATCTGTTTCATTCAAAAATAAATGAAATACAAAAAAAGATAATATGAAAGATATTGCCGAGGATAAAGTTTTGAAAGCTTTTTAAAAGAAATTGGACGTCCAATATTTGTTGAACAAACTGGCCTTCTTATAAAAGATTTTGGACATCTTCCAGGTGGACTTACTCAGATTTTTTGGGATTCATTAGGAGCTGAAAAATTTAGCAAAATATTTTCTAAAATAGGTTCTTCTGAAGTAACTGCAAAAAAACAGTACTTGCATTTTGTGATGGGAAACAAATTCATACATTTGACGGGGCAATTGATGGATATATCATTAATCCACCTCGTGGAAATAGAGATTTTCAATGGGACTGTGTATTTAAACCAATTGGATATGATAAGACATTTGCAGAATTAGGGTTTGAGAAAAATGAAATTTCAATGAGAAGAATAGCGTTAAACAAATTTAAAAATTACCTTGAGGACATAAAATGATTAATGATTTAAAAAAATCTATCAAAAAAATAAAGATATAATACTATTTGTAGGATCTGGTATTTCTGCATCTCTAGGTTTACCTACTTGGTCACAATTAATAAATCAGATTGCCTCTGAACTACACTATGATGCGAATATTTTTAAACAATATGGAGATAGTCTTATTTTAGCTGAGTATTATTGTATAAAAAAAGGCCGTATAGGTGAATTAAGGATGTGGATGGATCAGAATTGGAATATATCTCGAGATAAAATTAAAAATTCCAAAATTTATGAAGCTATTGTAAAACTTGATTTTCCGTTAATATATACAACAAATTATGACCATTGTCTTGAAACTGCACTAGATGCATGGTCGAAACAATATAAAGTCATTGTCGATGTTGATGACTTTGTTAATTTGGAACAGAATACCACTCAGATTGTAAAATTTCACGGAGATACTATTTCAGATGAATCTATTGTATTAACAGAAAGTAGCTATTTTAATCGTTTGAGTTTTGAGTCTCCTTTAGATATTAAACTGCGTTCTGACATGCTTGGAAAATCGATTCTCTTTCTTGGATATAGTCTTTCTGACATAAATATTCGATTTTTTTAATTTATAAACTAGATCAAATGTGGAAGAACAGTAATAATAAGCGTCCAGCTTCATATATTTTTTTACCAACTCCCAATCCAGTTCAAGAATTAGTTTTTCAGAATCGTGGTATTAATGCCATTATTGGAAATGGTATAGACAAAAATAAAAGTACAGAAGATTTTTTATTTAGTCTACTACAGTAAATGCTTATTCTATCCTCTGTAGAGTAAACTGCTTGATAGTGTCAATAATCGAGAGGGGGTGCGGACATTTTCTTGGGAGAGGGAATTTATTCTTTCACAGGAGAAAAAATTTATTGCTAAAACCCTTGATATGATACAACTTTTACAAGACAACGGATACCAATTACGTGAACCTTATTCAAAAGCTCTCGAGAATGGTATCTTTGAATTGCGGATAAAATTGGGAAATAATATTTCAAGGATTATGTATTTCTTTTATGTGGATAAACATATCATTATTACAAATGGTTTCATTAAAAAGACACAAAAGACTCCTCGAAATGAAATTGAGAAAGCAAAAAAATATCGGGCAGATTATATGGATAGAAAGGAATCGTACAATGAGTAGAAAGTTTGATGATTTTCTTCAGGAACAACTTCAGGATCCTGAAATTAGAAAAGAATATGAAGCTCTTCAACCTGAACATACAGTTATTCAGGCTATGATTGATGCCAGAAAGAAATCTGGTATGACACAAAAAAAGAGCTTGCAGAGATAACCGGTATTGCCCAAGGAGATATTAGCAAACTGGAACGTGGTAGTGCCAATCCATCTATTAGGACTCTTCAGCGCTTGGCAAAAGGAATGGGAATGATTCTTAAGATTGAATTTACTCCGGAGCAGGTATCGGCAGTGAAATAGTTTTCGGGTCATGTGAAAGACAGAAATTTTCTTGGAATAGACAGTTTGAATGTTGCAAGAAATTTCTGTCTTTACTTTTTATTATCAATTGTTATCTATTGTTTACCAATGAGATCAGCTTCAGTTGAAGATAAAAGATATTATTCTATTTGTTGCCTATGCAACAAATGCATTTTCTTTTATAAAGATAATTAGAATATACTAACATGAAATATAGTATATACAGCAGACTGATATCGAAAATAATGAGCTGATACTATCAGGCAAGTGAAAAAAGTAAAGCTGCCTCATAGACTGTCAGAAGAAATCAGTGGAATTGGAAGGAGAAGAAAATGGATAAGATTTTGGATTTGGATAAAAGTGTTGCATCCCTTGTAAAGGAGTATCCGGAAGTTTCCGACATAATGGCTAATTTAGGATTCACGGAAATTAAAAATCCTGCCATGCTGGCTTCTGTAGGTCGGATTATGAACCTGAAGAAGGGTTCTCAGATGAAGAAGATTCCTATGGAGGAGATTGTTCGTGCATTCCGGGAAAAGGGATTTGAGATTACGGATGGGGGAAGCCCTTTCCTGCAGCCTCAGCTGATTCAGCTGAGGAAGCCGAGATAGCTAAGGCTGCTGATTCGGCTGAGGCGGCTAAAAGCACCGGTAGATCGTGCAGAAGCCCTGCGTTCGCTTTTTGGATCGTTTGTCTGAGGGCGAGGATTTGGAATCTGTTCGTGCAGATTTTGTACGGGATTTTAAGGACGTGGATCCTGCGGAAATTATGAGGGCGGAGCAAGGACTCATGGAGTCCGGCATGCCTCTTTCCAAAGTACAGAAGCTTTGTGATGTGCATTCGGCTCTTTTCCATGGAGATACCCGGGAAGAAAAGATTGCCAATGCGGAAAGAGCCGTTCAGGCTTCTTTAAAGAATCAGGCAGGGAAAGAGGAGAAAAACTACATCAATAAAAGCCTAGAGGCGGATGCATTGATTCAGATTCCTAGTCATCCTCTTTCCACATTCACGAAGGAAAATGAGGCTCTTGGGCAGTATTTAGAAAGCACGAAGGAAAGATGGGAAAGCTTAGTAGAAAGTCTTTCCGGAAAAGCCGGCGGAAAAGATAAAGCAGAAAAAATAGAAGGAACAGAAGGAGTACAAGGTGCGCAAGGTGCGCCGGATTGGGAAGCTTTGCTTGCTGTATTTTCAGAGGAGCTTGCAAAACTCCGTTCCTTTATCGTGCACTATGCGAAGAAGGGAGACCTTCTCTATCCGCTTTTAAAAGTGAAATACGACATTTCCGGGCCTTCTCAAGTCATGTGGACAGTAGATGATGAGATTCGGGATACTCTGGGAGAACTGAACAGAGAGCTTAGTGAGAAGAGTAAGGGCGTGAGAGCGCTCAAGAACACCGGAGAAGACTTGGATGATGAGGAAGAAGAGTATAGTAGAAGCAAAGCGGAGATTGCGGAAAGTATCCTAAACAGCTTTTTCTTAAAGAATTATCTTGCTGTACGAAACCGTATGGAGGAGATGATTTATAAGGAGGAAAATATTCTCTTCCCCATGTGCGCCCTGCAATTTCAAAAAGAGGAGTGGATACAGATTTACTTCGATTCCAAAGACTATGATGCTTGTTTTTCCGTTGAAAATGCAATTTGGAAGGAAGCAGAAGAAACCGGCAATACTCCGGAAAAGTGGAGAGCAGCCGAAAGTGCAGGAAATTCAGAAAGAGAAAAATCTGGGAAAGAAGCTTCCAAGGAACATTCCGAAGATTTTCATGCTGCTGAACTTCCTCAGGGAGCCGGAAAAATGCTGGAGGATCTGCTTCGTAGGGTAGAATCTCTAGAAGGAAAATCCGGGAATAGAGGAGAGTCCCCTTCTGCAAGCGATGGAGAAATCATCATGCCCGGTGGACATTTAAAGAAAAATGAGCTTATCGCCATGTTAAATACCATTCCGGTGGAGATTACCTTCGTGGATAAAGACAATATCAATCGTTTCTTTAATGAGGGACCAAAGGTCTTTAAGCGCCCGCAAATGGCCATTGATCGGGAAGTGTTTTCCTGTCATCCTCCCAAAGTGGAACCTATGGTGCGTATGATTATCGAAAACTTCCGGGATGGAAAGGAAGATGAAGTTCCTATTTGGATGGAGAAAGGCGGAAAGCCATTCTTGGTGCGCTATATGGCTGTTCGGGACAAGGAGCAGAACTATGTGGGAACCCTGGAAGCGGTAACGGATATGACAGAGGTTAAAGAACATTTCCGTCAGTATTTTAAGAGCCATCCGGAGGAACTGTAAAAAGCTTTTCCACTTTAAAAATCAGGAAATTGCACATCCTCCGTCTTTACCAGCTTTGCCTTTCCGCCTTTCCCGCTTCCGATGTAAAGGAGCTCATAGCTTGTTTTGGCATCTTTTCCTTTTGACTTCTTGGCGGTGAAAATCACGTCTTCTTCGGGCTTGCCTTCTTGTATGTGCTTCCCGATATAGGCTAGCGGAATATAGGATACATTTTCGTTATCCGGTACAGCCTCTGTAAAGGCATTTTGGATTGCCGGAATATTTTCCGGGAGATAGGAGCCGGTATTGTCAATGTAATCTTCTCCCTCCTCTCTGGATTCTTCTGTGGGGAAGAGGATAGCGCTTCCCATAACCTCGGACTTTCCGGAAAGGTCCTGATAAATCTGTAAAAAGTACAAAGGAGACATTTTCCTGATAATCCGTCCAAGTACTCTTACATAGGTAAAAGGTAGTTTGTGCCGGAAACAACTTGGGTGCTCAGCAGGGCTATGGGCTCATAATGGGTATAGTTATAGCCATTTGGAAATGCCGCTACAAATGCATTCATGGCATCCGGGTTATCCTTTAAAGAAAAGCTTACAAGATTCGTGTTATAAGCCCCTACAAGAGAATCGGAATTGTTTTCAGCTTTTTTTCCTTTTTTTGTTTTCTGTTGTTGCTCCGGATTCTGTAGGATTCGGAGCACTGCTTTCTTTTTCCGCTTCTTCGGAATCAGTCTTACTGCTTTCTTTCTTCGCGTCACTTAGCTCCTCAGAACTGCTTTCTTTTGCAGCTTCCGTGGGACTTACTGTGCTACTTTCCTTTGCTGTTTTACTGCTGCAGGCGGTAACGGATAGAGCAGATAATGCTGTGATAAGTAGTGTATGCTTTAAAAGATTCTTATTCATTTTATCTCCCTCTTGTGTTTCTTTATCTTTTTTTCCTCTGTATTATAAATCGAAAAAAAGGAAAAAGAGCTTCTTACAAAACATTACAAAACAAAGTCAATCTTAGAATTGGCTCAATCGAAAAGCAATTATGTTGATTTTTTTCAGCCGTAAATTCAACCGTAAAATTTTACGATTGAATTTGCGGCTGTTTTGCAAAGGTTGAAGCAGTGCATTGAATGAGGTATTATAATTATATTGACTGCGTACCTAACTATGATAGTAAAGGAGGTTTTCTGCTATGAGTATAAGAGAAAAAGAAGTACTTAATATGCAATTAGTCTTAATACCGATTTTGGCGAAGGCATGGAAGAAAACCTATTCCGAGCTATCAAATTTGTTAAAGAAATATGATGTATTGAGTTACATTGATGTTTGCTATGAAGCTTATAATTCTAATGGTAACCAAGGAATTATTGATGATTTGCAAGACTATATTGAGATGCAGGGGGGGAGAGTCAATTGAAGCCTTTGTATCATGGTTCAATATACCTGTTCGATAACATAAATCTCTTGGCAGGAAAGGGATATAAAGATTTTGATAAAGTGAAAAGGCAGGTGATTGAATAATGATTACGAGTGCAGATCAGAAAAAAGCTATGCGAAATATAGCCGTATTTCTTGTGGAATATATTATGAAAGATAAGGGATATTCAAGAGATGAGGCAGTTGAATTTTTGATAAAAACCACTGTGTATGCAGCCTTGATGGATGAAGAAACAGACCTTTATCTGGAATCCAGGGAATCTATCCTGGATATCTTAAAAGAGGAATTGGCCGGAAATCCGTATAGATTGCTGGTGGTATAATAATGTTCTTTCTTTCATTCTTTATATCGTGAAACATATAGCCTCTTGGCGTGAGTTTAATATGACTCCGGCAAGAGGATAATGTAATACATTTCTATGCACTTGAAAATAATCTATGCTATACTTCCTCTGTGATTAAACTTTGCTATTTTTTGAAATTTCTTAACAGTTATGGCTCGCTAAAGGAGGTCTATGATTAGCTATCGTTGTAAGCAATGCGGCGCACAGCTGGAGCTTGGCAGTGCCGGTGGATTTCAGTGTCCTTACTGTGGGGCAAGAGCCTTTTTGTCCGATGCGGAATTCAAAGGGAATCATGAGTTTCGAAAGAAGCTTTTGGCCTATTACAAGGCGAAGACCAGCGAGAAGGAAAAATGACTATAGCGGTGATACTTTATGGGAAGAGCTGGGCACAGCCGCATACCTAATGGCAAATGGTAAGAATCTAACTCTTTCCTATATGGATCGTTATCATTATACGGAGATGGTCTGCTACCTGTGCCGAGAGTCGGTGGTCTATGTTTTTTTGACCGAGAGGATGGGGCAAATGCTTTTTATGCTGGGCTTAAATCGTCTTAGCTTTCCGGAAGCGGATGTAAAGTTATCAAGGTGCTTTCCGATGTTAAAGTTGAAGATTACGTTAGATGCAGGGAAGTTTTGTCTTATTTTCACCAGAAAGCCCTATTTCTATCCTGCGGAGGTTTTTTTGCCCCTTTGCTTCGGAGCATTTGGCCTGGGTGATTTCCCGGATGGAAAATATCTGTTGCGCCCTAGAGTATTCGGAGCTTCAGCACGGGGATATTACGGCGTCCACACTTTTTGTGAATTCCCTGACCCATGAGGGGATGCTCTTCGGGGATTGGAGAAATGTGGAAAGGAAGCATAGCAATCAGGATTTATTGGATTTGCGAAAGACCGCAAAATCCGTGGCGGAAAAATATTCATAGTCCGGCTCTTTTGGCGGAATTTTTTTATTGGCAGAGCCGGAAGGGGATGCCTTTCAGGACTTTTGCCACATGGGATAAGGTGATAGAAGAGAGCTTTGGCGGTCATCATTTTGTGAAGATGAAATAGGAGGAAAATATGGGATACGGCAGTTATTCAGCATCAGATTGGCAGAAATTGAAAAGCAGTAGAAAGCTGTCCAATGGACAGAGAGTAGAAGAAGTATTTACAAGAAGAGAATGTAATCCCAAGATGAATCCGAAATTCATCGGAACCAGAGAATGTTTCGACTCCGAGGAGCATCCCAATACAACCCCCTATCGTTGTGGGCTTGGATGTGACCGGCTCCATGGGCTATCTTGCGGTGGAGTTGGCAACGGGCGCCTTAAATGAGCTGATTACCAAGCTTTATTCCTCCGGCGCAGTGGCAGATCCGGCCCTAATGTGTGCGGCTTACGGAGATTTTCAGGATATATCCCCTCTACAGGTCACCCAGTTTGAGTCGGATATTCGTATCGCCGAGCAGCTCTTAGACATTTATTTTTGAAAAACCATGGCAGTGGTCAGGTGGTACCTACCTGTCTTTGGGAATTCTTGTCCCGCCATACCAATATTGATGCGGTGAAGAAGAGACAGCAAAAGGGCTTTCTCTTTACCATCGGAGATATGGCAGAGATTCGCGGTGATTCGGTGGGAGAAACAATTTCCGGGTTATAGGAGATGAAATCGAAAGGACTGTCACCAAAGAGGATTTGCTGAATGAAGTAAAAGCAATCCTTCCATGTTTTCCATATCATGATTGGCGGAGACAGCCAGGAAAAATGAGAAGCTGCTTCCGGGGCATTGTATCGTACTGGCACGACAGGATATTTCCTGTCTTCCGGAAATCATTATCAGTGCTATTCAGTTACAAAAAGGGTGCTGCTTCAGAGGAAGTTCTTGGGCGGTGGGATGAAATCAATCGTCCTGTGATTAGCGCGGCATTAGCACAGCTTTCCTTGCAAAGAGATGAAGATATTTTTTTCTATGAGAACAATTGCGGTTATCGGCAAGAATTTCGGGGATGAGGGAAAGGGCTTTGCTTGCAGTCGTCTTGCCTCATCCCTTAAGAATGCGTTGATTATTAAACATAATGGCGGCGGACAGGCAGGGCACACGGTGGAAGATCCGGAAGGAAAATGGCGCTTTATCCATCATCAGATTGGCGCCGGAGCGGAGTACCATGTGCCTACTTTATTTGTCGATAGCTTTATGCCGGACTTATTTCAACTGGGCAAGGAAGTGAAAGCGTTTACGGAGCTCTTCGGCTTTCAGCCCATTCTTTATTCTGAAAAAAATACACGAGTAACCACCATAGATGATGTACTTTTAAATATGGGGGCAGAAGTTGCCAGAGGCAAGAATCGCCACGGTTCCTGCGGTATGGGTATAGAGGAATGTGTGCAGCGAAATGCCGCCGGATACGGAATTACCGTGGAAGAGCTTGCTACATGGAGAAAGCAAGATTTATTAGACCGTTTAAAGCAGATTCGAAGAGAATATACGGAAAGAAGAGCGAAAATCTTGGGAATATATTCCTCGAATCCCTACTATGAGATGTTGCATAATGAGACGGTACTGGAAAACTTTGTGGTAGAAGTGAAAGAGAATGTGAAGCTACTGACCTTAGTAGATGTGGATAGAAAATGGCTGGAGGAGTTTCAAAATTTGATTTTTGAGACAGGACAGGGCTTACTTTTGGATCAGGACAATGAAGCCTATGCTCCCCATTTGACTTCTTCCAAAACCGGAATCCATAATCCGACGATCTTTTTAGAAAAACGAGGCTTATCTTTAGAGGAAGCCATCTATGTGACTCGCCCTTATGTTACCCGTCACGGAAATGGCCCTTTACCCTGCGAGGTGGACCGTTCTGAACTTCTCGGAGTGGGAGAGGACCTGACCAACCAGCCTAATGAATGGCAGGGAACTTTACGCTATGCAAAGCATGAGAGTTTGGAAGCCTTTTTTGCACCGTACTTAGGGATAGAGATTCCGTAAATTATGTAGATCGTAAAGAACAGATAAAGACGGAAGAATCCCCGGAGACCATAGAAACAACGGATGCTGTAGAAACTACAGAAAATACAGAGCATATAGTTGCCACAAAGCGCTCAACGCGCCCTGGGTTTTCTAAACTTCCTAAACTTTTTATTTTTATCACCCAGTTGTCGGAAACAGGAAATCAACTATACTTTGATAAGGGGAATATTCCCTTTGAAAGTCTTCAAAAAGCGGGAGAGGAGTTAGGAATTCACTGTATTTTAGATACTGATTGGAGATAAATATATTATTGGAGGGGACATGAGCATTATGGACGTTTTATTTTCTATTGTTGGAATAGAAGAGAGAGAGACGAAGATAAAAGTATGGAATTATCATAATTCCGTTTTTTGTAATATTCTAGTTCCTATATTTTTATATCATCAATATTTTATATCACTATAACGCTAATATTTTTTTAATGATTTTTAATATAAGTGCCAGCATACCTTTATATCTTGATAGTATCATTAAAATTGTTTTTAAGAAGCATTTTGACAATTGGAAGCATACTTTACGTTAATATAGTATTTGTGGCTATAGGAATTATCGTTCTTGGCATGTTAATTCTGTGCGTCGGTTATTATGGTTTTTTTCATAAAATTGGATGGGAGGAGAAAAAGTTATAGTTCTGATGGGTTTGTATATACATCCAATTATATTACAGCCCAAAAATAGATTATATAGATTTTTTTATTGTTTATTCTTACAGATTTTTGGATTGTGTATTGTTTTTTTCTAAAAAAATCTTTTTAAACAATACTTTTGACGTTCCTAAAGCCCCGAACACAACTATAGATATCTTATGGGGTATAGCCTCATTATATATGATATACATCATTATCCTAAAAACTATTTTTTTTATTAGGTATAGAGATGATAATTATAGGATTAAACCGGAAGATATTATCTTAAAGAATAATCCTAGGTATATTACATTGAATCATTACACTGATAAGAGCAAGGATGAAGAGATGGAAGAGTGTTTTTATATGGTAAAGGATACTTTTCTGAAAGGGGAGAGATTTATTTATTTTCATTTTTCAATCCAAAAGAATAGTTTTAGAGAAAAAAACGGAATATATTACAAAAAAAATTTTCACTACTGATCAGTTTGAAGAACTTCAATACATATATGATAATGCAACGAAAAATAAACCTTTCACATAATGGTGTAATGAACAAAGAAAAAACATTGGATGAGAAGCTATTTGATTTGCTGAAGGAAGATGGCCATCAATCAGCTGCTGGACTTGCTGAGATACTAGGTTCCTCTCCAAGGACGGTTCAAAGAGCATTAAAGCGTCTTATGAGTGATGGAAAGATTGAACACGTTGGTTCGAATCGGTTTGGCCATTACGTCATAAAGCAGAGCTTGTAAAATGTCACAATAGATAACGTGATAAATGGCGTAATAGAAGGAATTATTTTGAAAGCCTCCCACAATTCTGTCGGGAGGCTTTTTTTGAAAATCTAAGGAATTATAATTTTGAAAAATAAAAATCCTAAGTAGTAAGTAGTCTGTATTTTTCATTTTATCTTGAACTATTTCTCGGTTTGAATAAAGGTCTCTCCTTGCGGCTTCAACACTTCTAAGATAGTTTGAGCATAAATGCGGACAGAAAAATCGTTTGGATGGTTAATACAATTTCCGGTTAATTCTAAATAATTCTTTCCGTGTGCAATTAGTTCTTGAAAAAAACAGAATGTACCGGTGCAACACAGACTCCATTCATACTTTCAGAAATCCTATACAATGCAGTCTGGTGAGCAAGTAGCTGATTGTTTTGAAAACTCAGGATATCCGGATTGGGAATCATTGGTGAAACAAGCACAAACTCACAGTCCGGATTTTTCTTGCGTACAATTTGAATAATCGACATAATTGTGTCTTGATAATCGTCCGCGTGCTCCTGCATACTATTCATTCCAAAACCAAGAATAAGCAGATCAGGCTTATGTGGATTTACAAGTTCTTCGGCATGCTGCAGCCCCCATTGCATATTAGCGCCTCCGGCTGCGCAATTTGTTTTAATTATATTGCTTTTCGGGTAGCAATTTTGTAATTCATTTGTAACCAGTTCTGCCCATGATGGTTGATAGGGAGCATGCCAGATTGAAGCATGATATTTTTCAATTGTTACCACATCAATAACCTGTTCGTTACAACCACTTGATTCCCAGCCGGCAGTAATACTATCGCCATAGAAAACAAGTTGAAAGTCTCCACCTGTACAGAGCCTTTTTACGCTTTTAGAAAGCTGATTTAATTTACTTTCTGGTTTAAATCCATTCCAAGCTGTTTTATGAGTATAAGTTACAAGCACTTGCCAGCGGTAAATATCTGATACAAGATCAATGTATTCTTTTTCACCGGGGAGCCGGACCCAAGCAGTTTCCGGTATGCCGGTAAATGGCTTGCAATAAATTTTTCTATCTACAAACGGAATTTGCGATGTCTCTGTTCTTAGTATATTTTTTCCTATGACAACATAGTCCTGATTTGCTTCGTAATAAACACGACCATCAAAAGAGGTAACGGACAAAATCTTATCTGGATAATAGAGTAAAGATCCACCAATTGCTTGGTTTTTTATATCAGTGGAGAAACATATAGGTTCTTGATAGACCAAGTTACCATTCCAAATTCGTTGTAAAATTCCCATAATAAAAAATTCCTCCTGTATAGATTGATATTTCTATCATAACTGACTTCAACAAGAAGAAAAACTGTACTTTTTTTGAAGACTTTTCTCTTATGATCATCTTATTATACATAGTTTTAAATATTTCAATTTCCGGGAGATAAATGAACAAATATTTCGACAAATATCCAAAAAGAAGAATAGACCTCATGAAAAATTAAAAAGCAGTAATATTCTAAAAACAGGTTTGTTGGTGATTAATATATTTAACTTATATTATGCATAAAGTTTAAATTCTCTAGTTGTTTCAGAAAGTAATATATAATTAATATAATATTTAAGATGGGCTGAAAGGTGGATATAGTATATGAAGGTTTTCCACAGTTTTACCTCAAAGATTCTTGCTATTATGCTCATATTATTGTTATTTTTTTGTGCAGTTAATACGTTTGCCTGGTATAGAAGTTTTACCCGAGAGGCGATTGAAACTGCCCAATCTCACTTGGATTCGGTTATAGGAACATTAAATGAGACTTTCGATGAAAACCTTCGTGAAATTGACTACACAACTGCATTTATCTCTAATAAGGTTCATTCTTCTCAGAATAACTGTATTGTTCAGTTCCTTACTGCGCAGGAAGCCAATGTACGGTTTTTATCATTTCATCAAGCGCGTAACTATCTCTTTAATCGATGCAATTTCAAAGCATACCTTAGTGGTATTTCAATTTATGGTTTTGATGGACGAGTTTGTACTTATGGAATTACTACACCTTATGATGAAGTTTCTCAAACCGAGTGGTTTTCACAGATACAAAGTGGAAAAGAGGATGTAATCTATCTGGCCCCGCATGCATATACAAGTAAGCGCCCCTCCCCTCATAGTAGTTATGTTTTTTCTATTGTCCGTCCGGTGTTCAATAACGGTACAATTATTGGGATAATTAAAGCGGATGTAAAAAGTAGCCTTTTAGAAACCATTTTTGATATTCAAGAAATGCAAGGTTATGTATTGTATGTATTCGATCAGGATACGGGAGAAGCTATCTATGTACCTAAGAAATCGGATAATTTAATATTAGATCACTTTCAAGCTTCTATTCCTCACGGGCATGGAAGCTATATAGATAAAATTGGAGATGTAGATTGCTTGGTTGTTTATACGACTTCAAGGACAACACCTTGGCAAATAGTAGGAGTTGTTAGTCAAAATACGGTTATATCAGGCTTTTTGCAAGTACGTAATCGTATGCTTTTACTTGTTACTATATGTACAGTACTTTTTGCAGCCATTGCATTTGTCTTGTCATACTATATGACAAAAGATTTACGAAAGTTGACAAAAGCAGTGGAGAAAATTAGTGACGAAACACTGGAACTTGAAGTTAGAATTAGTAAAAAGGATGAGGTTGGGAAACTTTACCAGCGTATCAGTGTAATGCTTGTACGCCTACGAACTTTAATTGTGAATATTCGCAAAGCAGAAGAGGAAAAACGAAGATCTGAAATATCAATGCTTTCTATGCAAATAAATCCACACTTTCTTTACAATACTTTGCATACCATTAAAGTGCTTTCCATTATGCAAGGTGTTGAAAATATTCAAACTGTTACAGATGCACTTTCTCGTATGATACACCTCAACTTGGATATACGAAAACTAATAAGCGTTGCTGAAGAAGAAAATTATTTACTGGATTACCTGCAAATCCAGAAATATCGTTATGCGGGTAAATTTTCATATAGTATTTCGATTGAGGATGAAGCAAAAAATCGTTTTGTGCCAAAACTTCTTGTGCAACCCATTGTTGAAAATGCTTTACAGTATGGAATTGCAAAGTCTAAAAAGCTTGGAATCTTGCAGGTTCTCATATTTTTAGAACAAGAAAAATTGCATATTTTAGTGAGAAATAGTGGACCCGGTTTTCCGCCTGAGTTACTTAATAATCAGAAATACTGTGGGGGAATTTCCAAGCATATTGGACTTCAAAATATTACTCGTCGGCTGCAGCTACTTTTCGGTGATGAAGCAGATATTCGAATTTTATCGGGTAAACAGTTACTGACATCGGTAGAATTGATTTTGCCGGAACTATTGGAAAGTGAGGTTAATCTTGATGCGAATACTAATTGTGGATGATGATTTTCTTGTAAGATCCAATCTCAAGCGGTTAATTGAAACATCTTCAATGTGTAGAAAACGGGGTTTTTCTATAGTGGGTGAAGCAACTGATGGTGAGCAGGCTGTACAATTAATATTATCTTTAAGACCTGATCTTGTGATTTCTGATATTCGTATGCCTAATATGGATGGACTTGAACTACAGGAAGCTATCCTAGAAAAATACCCGAATATTTTACTGGTAATGTTAAGCGGATATGATGAGTTGGATTATGTACGGAAAGCACTAAAAAATGGAGCTGTTGATTATATTCTAAAGCATGAATTAAATACATCGGTATTGGAACAAATGTTAAGCTCAGTAGAGAAGCAAATGCAAAGAACCCATGTGCTTGAAGACAATTCTGTTGATAGCCAGATGGCTCTAAAGCGTAATTTTATGATGAAGCTGATATCCTGCGGGTTTCGTAGTGAAGAGGAAATTGCATCACATGCAGAAGTCCTGGAATTAAAACTGGGACTTAGAAATATATCAGTGATTCTTATGCAGGTTGAGCCACGGAAATGTAATATGATCGCTTCATATTTACTGGAGAATTCAATTTTAAATATAGTTGATGAAGTTTTACAAGATTATCATTCAGGACTTTGCTGTCATGTCTCTGATGATAAATATGTATTTTTAATTTGTTATGATGGAATAAATAGTAGCTTGATGAGGCTCGAAAAAAATGTCATGAAGTATTTGCCCGAATCCGCACTTGTCTACAAAAATTATTTGAATCTATCTGTAGAGTTTTTATATGGGTCAAACGGTAACAACTGCGGTGCAGGTTCCTAAATCTTATTTATCTGCAGAACAAAAAGTATGACAGTCGTTTTTTTCGGATACGGTATCTTTAGAAGAGATATCTCAACCTTTTTGATATTTTTTTTCCGTATTTGATGCCACACGTGAAAAAAACAACTGGTGGCATCTATACGTCAGAATTATTCTGTACAGACTCAGGAAATTTTGAAAGAAGTATTTGAAGAGCTTTCCAGAATGCGTCCGACATCTGATATGTTTAAGAATTTTTATGCTGGATTTGCTCAGTATACTTAGCCGTGCGTGGATTGAACGAGGAATAGATCTTTCAAAAATTTTATCAGTCGGAAGAACCACAAAGAGTATTTAATAGCTTTAGAAATTTGAATATGGCGTTAAAAATGGTTCAAGAATTTAAATGATCTTGCATTTGAGGGCGCAGATAAGAAGAAATGTCCGGATTCACCATATGTTGAACAAGCAATTGGGTTAATCCGAAGGCATTACGCGGAAGACATTTCACAAACCTATGTCGCAGAATTAATTGGCATTAGCGCGGCTTATCTAAGCCGTTTGTTTCGTGAAGATCTTGATACCGGCTTCGCAGATTATCTTTGTTCCTATAGAATTGAAAAAAAGCAAAAGAGCTACTGAATACTGGAGGATACAGCAATAAAGATGTGTCAAGATTGAGTGGATTTCATGACGACGCCTATTTCGCAAGAGCCTTTAAAAGATGCACCGGAATGACACCGAAATTATATCGAAAAACGCAGAAACAGGTATAAACAGAAGTTATCATTTGACTTTGCATTATAAAAGACTCTTGCAACATTAATAATTGTATTAAAAAAAGTACAGTTATTTCAAAAAAGAATCCAATTTTTAAAAAATTTCTCCGAATATAATAAATTCATAAGAGAAAAGCTGTCAAATAGCTAAAAAGGAGGAATACCATGAGAAAAATTCTTGCATTACTGTTGACACTCGTCATGTTTATGTCGTTAATTGCTTGTGGTGTAAAACAAGAAAAAAACACCTCGCAGGAAACTACTGTGATAAATGAAGGAAATAACGAAAAAACATCACACTCAGAAGAACTTGCTGAGATTCCTACAGTTACAATGTTGACATTTACAGACTGGTATAAGTCAGGTTGGGAAGCGTTAAGTGCTTATATTGATGAACATGCTGAAGAACTTGGCTTCCGTCTAAAGATTGACATCATTGCAGGAGGCGGTGAAGGCGAAGAACTCGTTCGTGCAAAATTTGCAACGGGAGATTTACCTGATTTACTTCAGACTTACGGTCCAAAGTGGTTGGACCATAATGCGGGTGTTCTTGATCATATTGTTCCGCTTCAGAATGTGGATATATCAGAGTACAGTCAGGATCAATTAAAAGAAGGCCACTATATCTACAACGATCAACTTTATGCTGTACCAATGGATTCCACTTCCTTGGTTGGAATTTTCTACAACAAGGATGTTTTTGCAGCTGCCGGTATCAATACCGTTCCGACAAATTGGGAAGAATTCCTTGACTGTTGCGAAAAGCTTAAGGCCATTGGAGTAACACCGTTATATTATTCCGGTGCAGATACATGGACGCTACAATGTATAACACACTTTGGATTTAATGAAGACGTTGAAAAAAGTGGTTTAAGTTATACTGATTTTTGGGATGAAATGAATACCAATAAACGCCATTATTCTGAAGCAATCAATTTTAAGAATGCTATTATTATGTCCAAAGAGATGATTGATAAAGGCTATGTAAACAGTAGTTTTCTTTCGGATACCTATGATATGGCACAGACTGCACTTGCTGAGGGAACTGCAGCTATGTATTGTAATGGTACTTGGGTTTACGATGAGATAGCGGGAAAATATCCCCAAGCTGCTAATAAGATAGGATCATTTATACTTCCTTTGTACAAGAAAAATTATACTTGTTCATCAATGCCCGGATCAATAGTAATGACAACATCCTGTAAGGATCAGGTACTTGGCGAAAAAGTTTTAAATTTTCTAGCCTCTTCTGAGGCACAGCAGATTTATGCTACTGCACAGCCCTGGTATTTATCTCAATAAGAAGGTAAGCTGTGAGCTACCCTGAGGCGTATCAGACTCTTTATGATGAAATGCTCAAAGGAAATAGTATGGAAGTATGGCAGAACGGTAATGTTTATCATTATGGGGATTATCATATTCATGTGCAAGATTATCTTGCCGGAGGCATGGATATTAATCAAGTTATAGAATTGTTGGATAGTGATACTGCCGATAATGCGAAAGCTGCTAATGATTTAAACTGGAAATAATTATATATAGTTGTTGAATATATATGAATAAATGGAGTGCATGCACTCCATTTATTCATATACTCAAAAAGGAGACGTTCACTTGAAACAAAAAAATTTAAGTAGACATAAAATAAAAAGTCCTTATCCCTATTCGCTAGTAATACCTGCATTTCTTGTCTATGCGATTCTATATGTGATTCCGGCAGCATCAGGGATTCTTACTATCGTTTTTTTAATATTAAAACATTCAAGATTTCTTCTTTTATATTTGCCGGGATTGAAAAACTATGCAACAGTTTTACGTAACCCCTATTTCAGTGTTGCAATCAAAAATACATTACTTTTTGCTGTTTTTACTACACTCGGTAAGCTTGCATTAGGTATGTCGTTGGCACTTTTAGTTAATAATCGTTTTCGTGGCGTAAATTATATGAGGACAGTATTTTTTTTGCCTGCTGTACTGAATAATGTCGCTGTTGGATTAGTTTTTCGCTCTATGATGCATCCGATTGGACTTATCAATCGAACATTGACAGGAATTGGACTTGAAATGTTTACACAAAAATTGGCTGACTAATCCGAAAAATTGCTATTTTTCTCCTGTGCGTTTGTAGAAATTTGGAAATGGACCGGCTATACGATGGTGATTCTTCTTGCAGGACTCCAAGCAATTGATTCAACATACTATGAGGCTGCGGAATTGGATGGCGCCAATCGCCGGCAAAAGTTTTATTTCATAACATTACCCCTTATTATGCCGTCCTTTAATAATGCAGTTGTAATCAGTATAGTTGGCGGGCTAAAAGTATTTGATATTGTTCAGTCTTTGACAAATGGAGGGCCCGGAAATGCAACATCTGTGTTTGGGACCTTAATATACTCCTCATTTAGTAGCGGAAATTATGGAAGAGGATGTGCGGCAAGTATGATTTTGACAATCTTTGTATTATTAATTGCGTTACCAACCAACCGCTTCTTGTCCGGGAAGGAGGTTGAGTTATGAAAAAATACAGTGATATGTTTCGCTCAGCTTTAGGTCTTATATTAAGTCTATTTATGCTTGTGCCTTTTATAATGATTATTTTAAATTCATTTAAGACAAAAAAGGAGTCAGCAGAGCTTGGATTGGAATTTCCGAAACAATGGAACTTCCGGGAAAACTATAGTGTTGTTATGTCAAGTGGTATCCTACATGCTTTCCGCAACAGCTGTTTTGTTACTTGTCTTTCGGTACTTCTGATAATTTTAGTTTCTGCAATTGCTGCCTTTGTATTGCAACGAAGGGGAACAAAATTAAGCAAGAAGCTCATAACATTTTTTGTCATAGGTTTAATAGTACCGGGACAGATTATCCCAACCTATATGCTTTGTAGTTTTTTGCATTTAAAAACATTTTTCGGCGCAGCAGCGGTTTTGACAGCAGCCAATATACCTCTAGGCATTTTTTTATATATTGGAGCTCTAAAAAGTATAAGCCGAGATATCGATGAAGCTGCTATATTAGATGGCTGTGATTCTTTATCATTATTTTTTTTCGTGATATTTCCGCTACTTAAACCTATGACTGTAACTTTGTTTATATTAACATTTATGAATATATGGAATGATTTTGGGACGACAATTTATTTTTTAAATACATCAGAAAATTATACATTGCCACTTACCATCTATAATTTTTTTAGTACTCATAGTTCTGATTGGAACTTAGTTTTTACTGACGTGATTCTCGTTTCACTTCCTATCGTAATATTATATTTTAGTGCACAAAAGCAGATTATGTCAGGCATGACATCCGGTGCAGTAAAGGGGTGATTTAATGAGAATACAATCTATGGAACCTTTGGAATCCTTTTCCTGCGCTGAAAACTGCCGTAACTTCCGTACACGGTGTACAGATGCGCAAAGTGCATGGCCATCAGGACTTGTTCAATCGTCATATTGGCGTATTTTGGCTGATGGGATAGAACTTACAGTCTATGACACACCAGTTACACATAACGGCCCTCAGAGTTTTGTCGTAATCCCATTTTCTGCCTTAGAAATAAAAAGCTATCTCTTTTTTTCACCCTTATGGAATGCGGAAATTCTACCTGAATCACTACATATTCATCCTTTGCTTGAGAACAATACAATTATATTTTCAGTTCCGGAAGTAAATAATGTTCTTATAGAGACGAACGGTGGCACGATGCATCCTTTGGCAATTTTTAGAGCTGATGATCCGAGCAAAGCTCCGAATCCGGAAGATGAAAGTGTTTTTGTTTTTTTGAGCCGGGAATTCATCATATTCGCACATTAGAATTGAAAAAGTGGACAGACTCTCTATCTTTCGCCCGGGGCAATTATCGTTCCGAAGCAACCGGATAAATTGGATGCTATTTTGGAAGAGAGAGATTGGGCAGGAAAAACGAATTATCAGGATTTTATTTTTTCTAATGGACAAAAGAACATTCATGTTTTTGGTGCCGGTATAGTAGATTTGACATCACTAAATTGGCATGCACGTCGCAGTATGGTATTTACTAGTTGCGAAAATATATCTATTTCTGATGTTATTTTCATCGGTGCAGCGCATTGGACACTTCCATTTTTTGGATGCAAAAATATTTATGTCGATAAAGTTCGAATGATAGCTTACCGTGAAAACAGTGATGGAATCGATTTGGTTGACACGCAGTATGCGGTAGTTAAAAACTGCTTTCTTCGCACAGGTGACGATGCAGTAAGCCTAAAAAGTATGGCGTGCACTTCACAGCTGGAAACACATGACATTTTAGTTCAGCGTTGTACAGTATGGAACGATAAGGTTCGAGCCTTTGGTGTATCGGGAGAATCTCGTTCAAATATCTATAATGCAGTATTTGAAGATTGTGATGTAGTACAAAGTATGGCAGACTGGACAGTCGAGGTTGGGGCTTTAGCAATCTATATCTGTGATGCTGCGGAGGTACATCATATTACCTTTCGAGATATACGTATACGTCAAGAAAGCAATTATGCTATTTGTTGCATGATTACGCTTGATAAATGGTCAAAAGATAGAAAAGCAGGACAAATACATGATATTATTTTTTTGATCGGATTTCAATGCCGGAAAAATTATCTAATTTATTTAGCTGGTTTTTTTCTAAAGAAAAATTGTCTTTATAATATTTATTTTAAAAAAATATTATCACATTACCGCACTTTATAGAGCAAACAGATGATATGATCAGGAAACACATAGACCAATCAATGTATGTCAAACAAAGCATAATTAGTTAGAACTAATTCTTTTATATTTAAAATCTGGACGAATTTTAATGAAGTATATGAAGTACTTGCTGAGAAATGCTATTATTTTAAAATTACTTAAGGAGAAACCATGAACTATGGCACAACAATTTGGGATACAAACATTGTTTACAATTCCTACAGATCTTATTAGAATTCGAGATCCATTTATAGTGGCGGATCATACATCCATGCTATACTATTTGTTCGGTACAACGGATAAGGACCCTTGGAATGGAAAAGGAGAAGGATTTCAAGTATATCGAAGTAGAGATTTAAAGTTATGGGCTGAACCTGAATTTGTTTTTTACCCACCAAAAGGGTTTTGGGGGGTGAAAAATTTTTGGGCCCCGGAGGTTCATTACTATCGAAATGCATGGTATTTAATTGCAAGCTTTTATGCAGATGGAAAACACCGCGGTGTACAGATATTTAAATCCACAGCAGTTACAGGTCCATATAGTCCAATTTCATCAGGACCGGTTACGCCTGAGGATTGGGATTGTTTGGATGGAACACTTTTTATTGAGGAAAACAGTCCATGGCTTGTTTTTTCTCATGAATGGACACAAATTCATGATGGTGCAATCTGTGCAATAAAATTGTCAGATGATTTATCAACTGCAATTGGAGAACCTTTCACTCTATTTCATGCTACGGATGCCCAATGGAGTGTTGCGGATACAGGAGATGTAATTATTACAAGCGGTAAAAATTATGTAACAGATGGTCCATTTTTTTGTTTCATGATAAGGGTAGGCTAAAAAAATGCTTTTGGTCAAGTTTTGCAAAAAGTGGATATGCTATAGAGATTGCTGAGAGTATGACCGGCAAATTAGAGGGACCTTGGAAACATCAAAATCAACCGGAATTTTCTTTTGGTGGACACGGGATGATTTTTGAAACATTCAGTGGAGAAAGATACCTTGCACTTCACGCTCCCAATATAGCTGGAAAGGAACGATTAACTTTAGTTGCACTCATTTAAAACCGTAGTAATAGATAAAAAAAGAAGCTATACTTTCTAAAGAAAAAAAGGGTTTTTATGTTTTAGCTTTTGTAAAGCATGGATATTTATTCTGATTTTGAAAATATTTACTATTTTTTTCAGCCGTAAATTCAACCGTAAAATTTTGCGATTGAATTTGCGGCTGTTTTGCAAAGCTTGAAGCAGTGCATCGAATGAGGTATTATAATTATATTAAATGCGTACGTAGCTAACTATGATAGTAAAGGAGGTTTTCTGCTATGAGTATAAGAGAAAAAGAAGTACTTAATATGCAGTTGGTCTTAATACCAATTTTGTCGAGGACATGGAAGAAAACATATTTCGAGCTATCAGATTTGTTAAAGAAATATGATGTATTGAGCTACATTGATGTTTGCTATGAAGCTTATAATTCTACCGGGAATCAAGGGATTATCGATGATTTGCAAGACTATATTGAGATGCAGGGGGGGAGAGTCAATTGAAGCCTTTATATCATGGTTCAATATACCTGTTCGATAACATAAATCCCTTGGCAGGAAAGGGATAAAAAGATTTTGGTAAAGGATTTTATGCTACTGCGGTTCCATCACATACAGAAAGACTTGCAATTAGAAATAAACATATTGCAGAAAAACGTCTAAGTTTCCTCAAATTAAGAAGAATATAAAGCTACAGCCTATACAAGCATATAGATACAATCTTCTGTTCAATGAAGATACAAGAGGTTTAAAGGTTAAGGTGTTTGAAAAAGCGGATAAAGAGTGGCTTAGGTTTATACTTGAGAATCGTAGATGTGATGGATGTGTACATGATATGGACATTGTGATAGGTCCAACGGCTGATGCTGAAACAACTACAATAATTAATGAGTACTATGATGAGTTGGAAGAATCGGGATATTCTGATAAAGTATGTGAGAAGGTTATTGCTGAATTAAAACCGGAAAATCTCCCCAAGCAGTATTTTTTTAGAACACAGGAAGCCGTAAAAACACTAAGTTTTGATACAGTGAAATGGCAGGTGATTGAATAATGATTACGAGTGTAGATCAGAAAAAAGCTATGCGAAATATAGCCGTATTTCTTGTGGAATATATTATGGAAGATAAGGGATATTCAAGAGATGAGGCAGTTGAATTCTTGATGAAAACTACTGTATATGCGGCATTGATGGATGAAGAAACAGACTTTTATCTTGAACCAAGAGAATCCGTCCTTGATATTTTAAAAGAGGAATTGGTCGGAAATCCGTATAGATTGCTAGTGGTATAAAATTATTCTTTTATACCTGCTTAATATCTTGAACTACATAGCCTCTTAGCAAGAGTTTAAAATGACTTCTGCAAGAGGCTATTACTGTAGGAAGAGGAACGAAGTATAAGCTATAGTAAGTAGGAAAACATATAGTGAGTGGAAGACATAGAGTAAGAAGGATAAACAGAAATTAGAGAAAAAGTAAGTGCATAAGAAATCAGAGAAACAGTCAGTTAGATAACAGAAAATAGAGGTAAGTATTATGTGGTTCGATAACAGCATTTTTTATCAAATCTACCCTTTGGGATTTTGCGGCGCTCCAAAGGAAAATGACGGGGTACTTGTTCCGAGAATCAGGAAAGTTACAGAGTGGATTCCCCATCTTAAACGTCTTCATGTGGATGCCGTTTATTTTTCGCCCGTCTTTGAGTCGGACCGGCATGGCTATGATACAAGAGATTATCGAAAGATTGATTGCCGTTTGGGGAGTAATGCGGATTTTTCCGAAGTTTGTAAGATTCTCAAGGAAAATGGGATCCGCATTGTCCTGGACGGCGTCTTTAACCATGTGGGACGAGGTTTCTTTGCTTTTCAGGATGTACTGGAAAAGCGTTGGGACTCGGAATACAAGGACTGGTTTTACATTCATTTTGATGGGAACTCCTGCTACAATGACGGCTTCTCCTATGAGGGCTGGGAAGGGCACTTTGAGCTTGTAAAGCTGAATCTCGAGAATCCAAAGGTGAAAGAGTATCTTTTTTCCTGCATAAGGGCTTGGATGGAAGAGTTTCAGATTGATGGCTTGCGGCTTGATGTAGCGTATTGTTTAAATGAAAATTTCATGCGGGAGCTTCGTGCATTTTGTGATTCCATTAAGCCGGACTTTTTCCTCTTGGGGGAAATTCTTTTTGGGGACTATAAAAGGATTGTCAATGACGCTATGCTTCATAGCTGCACGAATTATGAGTGCTATAAAGGGCTGTATTCCAGCTTTAACGACTTGAACCTTTTTGAGATTAACTATGCACTGAATCGGCAATTTGGAAAGGATAATCCTATTTACAAGGGAATGCACTTGCTTACCTTTGCGGATAACCATGATGTGACGAGGGTGGCAAGCATCTTAAAGGACAAACGACATTTGCCCCTCTTATACACCATGCTCTTTACCATGCCGGGGATTCCCTGCATCTACTATGGCGGTGAGTGGGGGATTTCGGGAGTTAAGGAAAATGGGAGTGACGATGCCCTTCGCCCTGTGCTTTCGGAGCCGGAATGGAACGAACTCACCGACTTGCTATCCGCCCTTGTCAAAGTGCATAAGGAAAATAAGGCATTATTGTACGGAGACTACAAAAGTATAGTCCTAGCCAATCGCCAGCTTATTTTCCAAAGAGAGTATGAAGGAGAGGAGATTTGGGTGAGCGTTAACGCGGATGAGCAGGCGTATCAGGCACATTTTCACGGAATGGGGAATAGGGAAGCTACGGACCTACTAAGTGGAGAAAAACTCATCCTCAATGATTCTTTTACCCTTCCGCCTTTTAGCTTCTTTATTTGGAAGAGCTAATATCGAAGGAGCAGAGTGCTCTATTAAAGTTTCTGTTTTAGTGATAAAAAATATTCTGCTATACATAGAAAAAATGTTCTGCTGTGCATATGGGCTCAACGCCCATCTTCTTTGTGTGATATAATATTTACTCAAAAGCTTGGGTTCGAGTCCCACGCCGATTGTTATCCCATTCAGTAAAAAAGATAAGAGAATTCTCTAGGAGGGTAAGATGAGAAAAGCGGTAAAAGGAAATGTAAGTTGGATAGGCTATATCGATTGGGAATTACAGCATTTTCATGGGGATGATTATTCTATCATCAACGGTTCCAGCCAAAATGCCTATCTCATCGAGGAAGAGAAGACGGTTTTGATGGATACGGTTTGGACACCCCACCGTTTTGACTTTGTGGAGAATCTGAAAAAGGAAATCGATTTAAAAAAGATTGATTTTATTGTGGCAAATCATGGAGAGTGCGACCATTCCGGTTCTCTTACCACCATTTTGGAGGAGATTCCCGATGTGCCTATTTACTGTACGGAAAATGCGGTGAAAAGCATTGAGGGGCAGTATGGCAAGAGGGGCTGGAATTTCCATGTGGTAAAGACCGGAGATTCCTTAGAGATTGGAAATGGTAAGAAGCTTATTTTCCTGGAAATGCGGATGCTCCACTGGCCGGATTCCATGGCAACATTTTTAACCGGAGATAATATCCTCTTCTCTATGGATGCCTTCGGACAGCATTATGCGGTGGAGGAGCTTTTTAGCGATAAGGCAAATCAATGCGTTCTTATGAAGGAAGCTATGAAGTACTATGCCAATATCATTGCGCCCTTTGCTCCCATTTTACGGAAAAAACTGGAAGAGATTACGTCTCTGAATCTGCCTATCGAAATGATTGCTCCTTCTCACGGCGCCATCTGGCGGGAAAATCCCATGCAGATTGTGGAAAAATATGGGCAGTGGGCTCAGGATTATCAGGAAGATCAGGTAACGATTGCCTTTGATACCATGTGGGAGGGCACTACAAAGATTGCCTACAGTATTGCGGAGGAGATTCATCGGCAAAGTCCGGATACGGTGGTGAAGGTCTTTAATATTTCCAAGTCGGATAAAAATGAAGTAATGACGGAGGTCTTTAAGTCAAAATCCCTTGCGGTAGGTTCTCCTACGGTGGCAAATTCTATTTTGTCTCCTGTGGCAGGCTGGCTTGAGTTTTTAAAGCAGCTGAAGTTTAAGAAGAAAAAGGCAGCGGCCTTCGGCTGTTATGGCTGGAGCGGAGAGTCCGTGAAGGTTTTGCAGGAGTCCTTAAAGGCTGCAGGATTTTCTGTGATTCCCGAAAATATTCGGGCGGAATGGGTGGCTAAGGAAGAGGATTTTGCGGCGATTCCGGCATTGGTAAGTGCGCTGCTAAAAGCGGAATAAGGCGAAACCGGAGAAGGAGTAAGGGTAAAATGAGTGAGGGCAAACTTGTCCATGCTGGAAAGAGTTGGCTGTCCGGTTGTAATGGGAAATGCAGCGGAAGAGTTAAAGAAACAATTTACAAGGTATACTGCGGATCATAATCATGACGGTATAGCTGAGTTTTTGGAGGAAATAAGATGAAACTACTCTTAACGGCATTTACTCCCTTTGACGGGGAGAAAATAAATCCTGCCTTAGAGGCGGTGAAGCTTGTAAAGGATAGAATAGGGAATCTTTTGATTGTCAAGCTTGAAGTACCGACAGTATTCGGAAAGTCTATAGATACTGTGAGAGAATCAATAGAACGGGAGAAGCCCGACTTTGTGCTTTCTATCGGGCAGGCGGGCGGAAGAGCGGAGATTTGCCCGGAAAGAGTCGCTATTAATATAGATGATGCAAGGATTCCGGATAACGAAGGGAATCAGCCGATTGACGAGCCTATTTTTCCTGATGGGGAAAATGCTTACTTTTCCACACTCCCGGTGAAAGCTATGGTGGAGGCAATCAGAAAAGAGGGACTGCCATCTTCTTTATCGAACTCTGCCGGTACCTATGTATGCAATCACCTGATGTATGGCGTTTTGTATTATCTTGATAAAAGACCTGTTATAAAAGCCGGCTTTATTCATGTTCCCTATATTCCGGAGCAGACAAAAAACAAAAAAGAGATGCCGGCACTGGAGCTTTCGGAAATAGTAAGAGGACTGGAAGCGGCTATTACAGCAATTGCAATAAACGGAACGGATAAAAAGCTTGCCTATGGGCAGAATGACTAATAATAAATCTTTGATTCTTTAAACTTCCATTAATTTGTCCAGTAGTGTATCATGGTTATAAATACAAATACTTCACTTTTTAGATGGAGGGAATTTATGTTCAGGGAAGAAATTGCTGCAGTTGCCAATTGCGCGGCAACGAAGTTAAATCTGCTCAAAACGAATCCTGCCGGATATTTTCTAATGTCTATGTTTGGTGGAATATTTATCGGGCTTGGTGTATTGCTTTCCTTTACGATTGGAGGGCAGCTAGAGGGAAGTCCCTATGTGAAGCTTATGATGGGGATATTTTTCAGTGCGGCTCTTAGTCTAATCATTATTGCCGGAGGGGAGCTCTTTACCGGAAACAATGTGGTTATGGCAACAGGAGTGCTTAAGCGGGTGGTGACGGTGCAAGATGCCCTAAAGCTTTGGATTGTATGTTGGGGCGGAAATCTTCTTGGATCCGTGCTTCTGTCCTATCTTTATAACTTCACGGGTTTATATAAGGATGCAACTCTGGCGGCAATTGTCGGGAGTGCCGCAATGAAGATGAGTTTACCTCCCTTGGCACTGTTTATGCGAGGACTGCTCTGTAATTATCTGGTTTGTCTTGCGGTTTGGTGTTGCTTCCGGTCAAAATCAGACTCCGGGAAGCTGATTATGGTATTTTGGTGTATCGTGATTTTTTTTACAGCAGGCTTTGAGCATAGTGTTGCCAATATGACTATCCTCGCACTTGCTCTTATAAACAATGCGGGAAATGAGACAATTTCTCTCGCCGGCTTTGCTTATAATCTACTGGTGGTTACGCTTGGAAACATTCTTGGCGGCGCTCTGTTTGTGGCCATACCGTATTTTATAGCGGCTAAGGAGATGGAGAAGTAAAACGGAAATCAATTATTTACGCTTATAACGGATGAATGACGAGACACTTTCTTATCATTCATCCGTATTTTTGATAGGATATACCAATCTTGTTTCCTGACATGATGTAAGGGGGAGTGTATGGAATATTGGATTGGCATTTACAATAATAAAAACAAGCAATTCCTCTTTGTTGATGATAAGATACTATGGAAAGCGGATAAGATACACATGAAGTTGGATAGGATGTTCTCGAAACCGGATAGGATACTTTTGATCTTTGAAAGTCTACTCTTGAAACTGGTTAAAACAACAATGGAATTAAAAAGAATGAAATCAAATCGATATACATTAAAGATATGAATTACAGATGGAGAAATAAAATGCAAAACAGCGATAAAAAGGAAATGCAGAATATAGATGAACTAGAGACGGTGCTCTATGCCGGAAATCTTTTGCTAAGCAGCGGCGCGGAGATTTACAGGGCGGAGGAAACGATGCACCGCATTGCCGATGCGATGCATATCAAAGATATGGATGCCTATGTAACGAATCGAGGTATCTTTGCGAGCGGAAATGTACCGGGTAAAGGAATTGAAAGCCGGATTATGAGTGTTCCGGACAAGGAACTGAATATTGATAAGATTGAAGCGGTAAATGAGCTTTCGCGTGAGGTTTGCAGCAATAGAATGGATTTACTCTATCTTAAAACTTCTTTACAAAACATTGCGAATATGGGAGAGCAAAATGTAGGAGAGAAAATTTTATCTTATTTTCTCGGAGCAGGTTGCTTTAGCTATGCAATTGGAACCTCATTTCGGGATTCTCTTTGTGCTGCCATCATCGGAAGTCTTGTCGGATTTTATATGATTTGGTCAAAATACAGAATTAAATCCAGAGTGCTTATTACGATTATTGCCAGTGTCTTAACGGCAGTTCTTAGTCATTTCTGTGTTGCAATCGGCTTAGGTTCCAAGCTTTCTTTTATTATCATCGGTGCCATGATGGACTTGGTACCGGGAGTTGCCTTCGTTAACTCTGTGCGGGAATTCAGTCAGAACAATTTTGCTACGGGACAGACTTTACTTACCAGCGCCTTACTTACCTGTGTCTCCATGGCATCAGGAGTAGCTTTGGTGGAACTGCTGGTTTCGGGAACCATTATGACCCCCAGTGTGATTTATGATATCCCGGAAATATCCTATATTGTTCTCATTATTCGAAGCCTTGCCGCAGGCCTTGGTACTATTGCCTTTGCCTTGATGTTTCGTGTCAGAAAACGGCATTTCGTGGACTGTGGGGTAATGGGAACCATTACCTGGCTTGCGTACATGATTTGTATAAGAATCTGGAACAACGAAGCGATTGCCGTGTTTGTGAGTGGTTTTGCGGCAGTCCTTGCTTCCAGAGTCCTCGCAGTGCTCAGAAGATGCCCTGCCACCGTATTTTTGATGACCAGTTTAATTCCTCTTCTTCCCGGAATCAGTCTGTATCGAACCATATACTATCTCTTAATGGGAAGCGCACAGATTTCCATGCATTTTGGAAAACTTTGTTTTTTAACGGCCTTTACGATAGCGGTTTCTATCGCGGTTGTACAGCAGATTCCGAGGAATTGGACAATACCTGTAAGAAAACAGAAGGAATGAGTTTCGTCGTCGGATAAAAGAGGCTTTACTCTTTCCAAAAACGGACTCCAATGTTAAAATGGAGAAAATTTTGGGGGAGGACTGCAAATAAAATGAAACTGGATTGGAAAGAAGATGGGAAACGCCTTTTGGGAGTACTTGCCGGGGCTTTTCTAATGGCATTAAACTTAAAGTCCTTTGTGTCTGCCGGCGGTCTCTTGCCGGGAGGCGCAAATGGACTTACTGTTTTGTTGCAAAGAATTGCGTTGGCTTATTTCAATATTTCGATTCCTTTTTCCATTGTGAATATTTGTATTAACCTGATTCCGATTTATATCGGTTTTCGCTTTGTGGGGAAAAAGTTTACGGCATTTTCTTTAATTATGATTCTTGTGACCGGTTTTATCACGGACTATCTGCACTTTGATCCCATTACCTATGATCCGCTTTTGATTTCCATTTTTGGCGGTATTGTAAACGCGATTGCGATTACGCTCTGTCTTAGAGTGGATGCCACATCGGGAGGAACCGATTTTATTGCTATTTTCCTCTCCGAAAGAAAGGGTGTAGACACTTGGAATATCATTTTCTATTTTAATGCCACACTTCTCTCTATTGCCGGATATCTTTTTGGTTGGGAAAAGGCTCTGTATTCTATCATTTTCCAGTTTGTATCGACGCAAACCTTATCGGTGCTGTATAGAAACTATCAGAAGTTAACCTTTTTCATTATCACGGACTATCCGGAGGAAATTGCCAAAGGCATTCATGAGGTTTGTCACCATGGAGCATCTATCTTAAAGGCGGAGGGAGCCTATGCACACAAGGAGAAGAGTATGGTGTATTCCGTTATTTCTTCTATGGATGCCAGAAAGGTGAAGTTGAAAATCAAAGAAATTGACCCGAAGGCTTTTATTAACACCATTCATTCCAAGGACATCATGGGACGATTCTATATGAAGCCGAAGGACTAAGACCGGAAAAAGATCAAAATAATGATAAAATCTAAACTGTACTATACCGGGAAAAATATAGTAAACTTTAGATAAATCCTAAAAATAGAATAAGTAGACTGAACAGCAAGAAGAGCATGCAGAGACTAGATCATGTAGAGACTAGATCATGCAAAGACTAGAGCATGCAAAGACTAGAGCCTGCAGAGGGTAGATTGGGTAAAGCAAGTAGAAAGAGGGAGTTATGGGAAAGTATAAGAATATTCTTTTGGATTTAGACGGGACGATTTTGGATTCCGGATCCGGTATTATGAAATCAGTACAATATGTCTTGGATCATTTCTCCATGTATCATGAGCCGGAAGAAAAGCTACGAAAGTTTATTGGCCCTGCACTGATTGACTCCTTCATGAACTTTTATGGGTTTTCGAAAGAAAAGGCGGAAGAGGCGGTAGAGTATTTCAGAGATTACTATCCGGAAAAAGGAATGTTTGATGCCTTTATTTATCCCGGCATGAGAGAGTGTATTGAAATAATGGCAGGAGACGGTAAGAAGCTGGTTCTTCTTACTTCTAAACCGATTTTTTTCGCGAGTCAGATTCTGCAACATTTTGGGCTTAGTGACTATTTCTTTATGGAAATTGGTCCTGATTTGAGTGAACAAAGTTCTGACAAGACCCGTCTTATTGAAAAAGCACTTCGTGAAGGGAATTTTTTGAAGGAAGATTGCTTGATGGTAGGGGATACAAAGTATGATATTTTGGCCGCAAAAGATGTAGGGATTGACTCGGTTGCTGCATTGTATGGTTATGGTGAAGTGGAAGAGATTAGTATTGCAAAGTACAGCATTGAAAAACCGCTGGATTTGCTTTCTATAGTTTAAAATTAAGGTGTCGATGGACATCCATTATCTGCAGTTTGATATAGGGCTTTCCTAGCAAAACTGTTCTTCTTGAAAGGGGTAGTAAAATGAAGAAAAAATTAGCATTAGGATTTCTTGCCTTGGCAGTTCTATTCAGTTTGGCATCTTGTAACGGGAAGAAGCCGGAGCAAGGCGGAACAGACGCTGTAACAAAAGAGGCTGATACGACGGTAGAGGCGGAAGAGACAGAAAAAACGAAAGAGTCGGAAGAAACGCAGGAAACGCAGAGCAGTGCTGCTTCTGTACGGGTTATCAGTTTAAAGGGACCGACCAGTATTGGCCTTGTGAACCTTATGGATAAGACGGAAAAAGAGGGCTTAGCATATAGCTTCCAAATGGAAGCAAGTCCGGATGCGCTTCTTCCCGAATTTGTTTCCGGAAAGGCAGATATTGCAACCGTTCCGGCAAATATGGCAGCTGTTTTATATCAGAAATTAGAGAAAGATCTCTATGTATTAAATATCAATACCTTAGGCGTGCTTTACGGAGTGAGCGGAAATAAAGAAGTGAAGTCCTTTTCGGATGTAAACGGGAAAAACATCTACAGTATCGGACAGGGGGCAAGTCCTGAATATCTGATGAATACTTTGTTGAAAGAAAACCGAATCTCTGCGGAGCTGGAATTCTTTACGGAGCCTACGGAGATTGCTGCAAGATTAAAGGAAGATCCGGATGCGATAGCAATACTTCCGGAACCTTTTGCAACGGCCACTCTTTTACAGAATTCCGCACTGGAGAGAAAGTTTTCCTTAACGGAGGAATGGAATAAGGTTTATGCAGGTAACAATCTTCCTACTGCGGTAACAATTGTAAGAAAGTCCTTTTATGAGGAAAATAAGGACCTGCTTGAGGACTTTTTAAAAGAGGAGAAGGAGAGTATTGAAGCGGTAGAGAAGGATATAGATACTACTGCAAGCCTTATGGTAAAGTACGGTATTCTAGAAAAGGAAGAGCTTGCGAAAAAAGCCCTTCCGAACTGTAACGTGCACTTTATTGACGGAGAAGAGATGAAGAAGGATTTGGAGAAGTATTATGAAGTCCTTTTTACAGCGGATCCGAAGTCTGTAGGCGGTGCTTTACCGGATGCGGATTTCTACTTTAGCCATTAAATTCTTATGCGAAACAGACTTAAGAAAATTTTGATTTTGGGCTTTTGGCTTGTTTTATGGGAATTGTTTACGAGATTGGTAAACAATTCCTTTATTTTAGTGGGACCTGTGGAAAGTCTTCAAAAAATGCTGTTTCTTATGAATAAAAGCGGATTTTGGGAAATCGTTTATTTTAGCTCCTTTCGGATTCTTTCTGCCTATTTTTTAGCTTTTCTACTGGCTATGCTGTTTGCCTTTTTTTCTTATCAACATCCTTTATTTGAGGATTTTATCCAAGCCCCGCTTTTTCTTCTAAGAAGCCTTCCTGTAGCCGGTTTTGTGATTATCTTGCTTTTCTTTATCGGAAGATCATGGTTATCCTTTTTTATCAGCTTTTGGATGTCTTTCCCGATTTTTTACTTTAATTTTTTGGAGGGAATGAAGAAGCTGGATAAAGAGCTCTTGGAAATGGCTAAGGTATTTCGCCTTTCTTTTGGGAAGCGTTTTCGATACATTCTGATTCCGGGAATATATCCTCAGATTTTAAGTGGCGCAAAGCTTGCAATGGGGCTTTCCTGGAAAAGTGGCATTGCGGCGGAGCTGATTGGACAGGTACGAAACAGTATAGGTTATCAGCTTATGGATGCAAAAGTGAGCTTGGAAATGGGGGAAGTATTTGCCTGGAGCATGATTATGATTCTTCTTTCCAAATTTTTTGAGTTACTGATTCTTTTTGTTTTAAAAAAAGGATTTTCGAAAGGATCTGTCTAATGGTATTGGAAATAACTAAGGGAGAAAAGAAATATGGAGAGCAGAGTATCTTTCGCGATTTTTCCTGTAAACTTGATTTTATGAAACACTCCATTTACCGTATTGAAGGAGATTCCGGAAAGGGGAAAACGAGCCTTATGCGAATCTTGTCCTCTCTTGAAAGCTTGGATAGGGGCGAGTTTTCCATTGTCCTGGGAGAAGCGGCAAGAGGCGGGAATGCCCTGCGTTCTTCTTGGATGTTTCAGGAAAACAGACTCTTGGAGAAGCTTTCCGCTATGGATAATCTTGCCTTGATTCCTTCGTCTTATACCTTAAATGAAAAAGCGGAATTTTTTTCGCAATTACTTTCCGGAGAGAATAAGAACAAAAGAGTTTCGGACTTTTCCGGAGGAATGAAAAGAAGACTTTGCTTTTTACGCGCAATGCTGACGGATTTTGATATTCTTTTTTTGGATGAACCTTTTACCGGTATAGATGAAGAAAATCAGCAGAAACTGGAGCGCTTTCTTTTAGAAAACTTAGGGAAAAGAGCCATGGTTTTTGCCAGCCATGAAGAACCCCTGCTTTGGGAAAATTACGGCAGAATCCGGTTATAATATTTCTTCGGTATAAAAATATATGTTTAAAAGAGCGATATATTTTTCTATTTTTACTTTGAAGTTATATCTCCCATAATCAGAAAATTCTTGACAGAAAAAAAGGGCTATGGGATAATCCAAACATATTTTTTAGGAGGAGCAAGCGAATGAATGCTTTAGTTGCACTAACAGTCATTATTATTCTCGTGAACATTATTGTCTTTGACAGTAGTGATTGTTTGTGTAACGCCTCATTAGGAAGATAAAGACAGTTTAGAGAGCCTTTAGCCTTACAGCGTTACGCTGTAAGGCTTTCAATGGAGAGGGAGATTTTTGGGATGAAACTTAGAGGAGCAAGGATCTTAATTGAAGAACTCATTCGGCAGGGAGTGGATACCGTATTTGGCTATCCCGGCGGTGCGGTTTTAAACATTTACGATGAGCTGTATCAATGTAGAGACCGAATTCACCATGTCTTAACGGCGCACGAGCAGGGAGCTGCTCATGCCGCAGACGGTTTTGCAAGAGCAAGCGGAAAGGTCGGAGTCGTGATTGCTACCTCCGGTCCGGGGGCGACTAACCTCGTTACCGGTATTGCGAATGCTTACCTCGATTCCGTGCCCCTTGTCGCAATTACGGGAAATGTGGCGACCGAAGCTTTAGGACGAGACAGCTTTCAGGAGGTGGACATCGTCTCCATTACCCAGCCTGTCGTAAAGCACAACTTCATGGTAAAGGAAGTATCGGAGCTTGAGCAGACCATTAAGGAAGCCTTTCTGATTGCGAATTCCGGAAGAAAGGGACCGGTGCTTATCGACATTCCAAAGGACGTGCAGGTAAATGAATGCGAGTACGGGGTGGCGGTACTTCCGAGGATGCCCGAGAAGGCAGAGCTTCCCTATGATGAAGAAAGTGTAGTTCAGCTTCTAAACGCTGCAAAGAAGCCCTTTATCTATGCCGGAGGCGGTATTATTTCTTCAGAGGGAGAAGAATATCTACGGGAGCTTGCCGAGAAGTTAAATGCCCCCGTTGCCGTCAGCATGATGGGGCGAACGGCATTTCCGGATTCTCATCCCTTAAGTCTTGGTCTTGTGGGAATGCACGGAAGCTATCAGGCAGCTAAAGTGCAGGCAGAATGTGACCTCATGCTTGCGGTTGGTGTTCGTTTCTCCGATAGAGCAACGGGAAATATTTCACAATACACCAAGAACTGTAAAATTATTCATGTGGACATTGATAAGGCGGAGCTTGGAAAGAATCTTTCTCCGAATTGCTCCGTACAGGCCAATGTTAAAAAGTGGATGAAGTCCATTCTTCCGAAAGTCAAGGAAAGAAAGAATTCGGAGTGGTGGAGGGAAATTGAGGGATACCAAGTCGTTAAGAATCCGAAAAAAGATGCCTTTCATCCGAAGAATATCTTGGATACGGTACGAAAGTTTGCAAAGGATGAAACGGTTGTAGCAACCGATGTGGGACAGCATCAGATGTGGACAGCACAGTATTATCGTTTTGAAAAGCCGAGAACCTTGCTTACTTCCGGAGGACTCGGAACCATGGGCTACGGCCTTGGCGCTGCAATCGGTGCCTGCCTTGCCAAGGGAAAAGAGGAAACGATACTCATCACCTCTGACGGCTCCTTTTCCATGAACTGTCACGAGCTTTGTACGGCGGTAAAAGAGGGACTTCCCATTACCATTGTCCTTTTAAATAATCAGGTGCTCGGTATGGTTAGGCAGTGGCAGACCGCCTTTTTCGGAGAACGCTATTCCGCAACGGTCTTAGATAGAGGGACGGATTTTGTAAAGCTTATCGAGGCTTATGGCGGCAAGGGATTTTCCATTCATAAGATTTCAGAGCTGGAAAAGGCCTTAGAGGAAAGAAAGAGTATTGCAGGCCCTGTACTTCTTGACTGCCATATTGATAAGGATGAGAAGGTTTTACCGATGATTCCACCCCGGAAAGTCAGTGGAAGAGATTATCTTATAAGGAGAAAGCATGAAGAAATTTACCATCGACCTCTTTGTCAATAACCGTTTCGGTGTTTTGAACCGGATTACCGGTCTGTACTGTAAGAGAGGCTATAATATTGAATCGATTCAGGCGGGACCGACTGAAATTCCGGGCTGTACGAAGATTGAAATTGTTTCTACGGGAGACGAGTATATGCGGATGCAGGTCATTTCCCAGCTGGAAAAGCTCTATGATGTACGAAAGGTGGAGCTGATGTCGGTAACGGATTTGGAGTGAGCTAAGCTTAAAGGCTTTGCCATAGAGTGGGAGCAAAATGCTCCTTAGGGACAAAGGAAGAGAGGATAGAAAAGTATATTTTTATAAGAATAAATTTTTCAGAAGAATGAAACTCTTAGAAGAACGAATCTTAGGAAAATGTCTTTTATCGCTTCCGCCATGATAAGAAAAGGAGAAATAAAATGGCTGTAATGTACTATGAAAAGGATTGTAATCAGAATCTTTTAAAGGGGAAGAAAGTAGCGGTTATCGGATATGGCTCTCAGGGTCATGCCCATGCTTTAAACTTACGGGATAGCGGCGTGGATGTAATCATCGGCCTGTATGAGGGTTCAAAGTCTGCTGCAAAAGCGAAAGAAGACGGCTTTACCGTTTTGAATACCGATGAAGCAACAAAACAGGCAGATATCATCATGATTTTGGTCAATGATGAGAAGCAGGCAAAGCTGTACAAGGAGCAGATTGCTGCCAATCTTTCTGCGGGAAAGACCATCGCTTTTGCACACGGCTTTAACATTCACTACCATGCCATTGTTCCTCCAACGGATGTAAATGTCATCATGATTGCTCCGAAGGGACCCGGACACACTGTTCGTTCTCAGTATGTAGACGGAAAGGGAGTACCTTGCCTCGTAGCTTGCGAACAGGATCCTTCCGGAAACTCTATGGATATTGCCAAGGCTTACGCTGCAGCAATAGGCGGTGCAAGAGGCGGTATTTTGGAAACTACCTTTAAAGAAGAAACAGAGACAGACCTCTTCGGCGAGCAGGCGGTGCTTTGCGGCGGTGTATGTGCACTTATGGAGGCCGGCTTCAATACTCTCGTAGAAGCAGGATACAAGCCGGAAAATGCGTATTTTGAGTGTGTGCATGAGATGAAGCTTATCGTGGATTTGATTTTCAATGCCGGCTTTGAAGGCATGCGTTACTCTATTTCCGATACAGCGGAGTACGGAGACTATACAGCGGGTCCGAAGATTATTGGTGATGAAGTAAAGGCTGCTATGAAGAAGATTTTAGCAGATATCCAAGATGGAAGCTTTGCCAAGGATTGGATTTTGGAAAATCAGGCCGGAAGACCGCATTTCCTTGCGATGAGAGAGGCAAAGCTCAATAATCTTGTTTCCGAGACCGGAAGAGAGCTTCGTAATAAGATGGGTTGGAAGCAGGTTCAGGATTTGGATCAGGCAAGATAAATATAATTTTGCTTTGAGGAGTAGAAGATATTTTGCTTGTCTACGATACGCTTTGAAAAAAAGGCTTATCGTAGACAAGCAAAACTAAGGGTTTGTGAATCTGATACAAAAGATTAGCAGGAAGAAGGGGAAATGGAACTTACGCTGGACAGAGTTTACCAGGCGGCTCATGTGATTAAGCCGGTAATCAATAAGACGGATCTTGTACACGCAACAAGGATTGAGTCGGACTGCGACCTATATTTAAAGACGGAGAATCTACAAAATACGGGTTCCTTTAAGATTCGAGGTGCCTATTTTAAGATATCCACTCTTTCAGAGGAGGATAAGAAGAAAGGTGTAGTGGCTTGCTCTGCCGGAAACCATGCACAGGGCGTGGCACTTGCGGCGACCAAGGCCGGTACCAAGTCTACCATTTTCCTCCCTGCTATTGCTCCAATTTCCAAGGTGGAAGCAACCAGAAATTACGGAGCGGAAGTGCGCATGATTGATGGTGTATACGATGATGCTTACAACACGGCGGTAGAATATCAGAAAGAAAGCGGAGCGGTATTCATTCATCCATTTAATGATATTGATGTTATGGCGGGGCAGGGCACTATCGGGATGGAAATCATGGAACAACTGGAGGATGCGGACGCAGTAGTGGTTCCAATTGGTGGCGGCGGTCTTATTTCCGGAGTTTCTTTTGTAGTAAAAAAATTAAACCCGAAATGCAAGGTTTATGGTGTGCAGGCGCAGGGAGCGGCCTCCATGGTGCAGGCAGTAGCGGATAAGAAGCTGGAGAGCCTCGAAGAGGTGCATACTTTTGCGGACGGAATTGCTGTAAAATCTCCGGGAAACTTAAGCTACGAAATGGTAAGAGAGTATGTGGATGAACTGGTTACCGTCAGTGACGATGAGATTGCCGCGGCGATTTTAACACTGATGGAGAAACAAAAGATTGTCTCGGAGGGGGCCGGTGCGGTTTCCGTTGCGGCAGTTCTTTTCAATAAGCTTCCGCTTAAAGGGAAAAAGGTGGTTTGTATTATTTCCGGTGGAAATATTGATGTAAATATTCTTTCCCGCGTCATTAGTAGAGGTCTTTTAAAGACAGGAAGAAAGGCTTCTCTGACACTTTCTCTTTTGGATAAGCCGGGACAACTGGAGGAGGTTTCTCGTATCATTGCGGAACTTGGGGCAAATGTAACCAAGGTTGATCACAATATGAATGTAGAAGACTCGGATATCAACGGATGCTATCTGACCTTACGAATTGAAACACGAGACTTTAAGCATATAGAAGAAATAAAGAAGCGATTTAGAGAGGAAGGCTTCTCTCTGGTGTAGAAAAGACGCTTTTGTATAGAGAGAATGGTGTGAAGTCCTTTAGGATCATCGTCTACAAATGGATTCTCCCTGGATAGGAGGTAAGATGACTGGTGCAGATGCGATAGTAAGGTGTTTGGAACTGGAAAAAGTCAGTTATGTTTTCGGTTATCCCGGAGTTGCAATATGTCCTTTTTTTGACAGCTTGGAAAGTTCAGAGATAGAAAAGATTCTCGTCCGCACAGAGCAAAATGCGGCACATGAAGCAAATGGTTATGCAAGAATCAGCGGGAAACCGGGAATTTGCGCAGTAACTTCCGGTCCGGGAGCCACCAATGTGATTACCGGTATTGCGACTGCCTTTGCGGACAGTATCCCGCTTATAGTGATTAGCGGACAGGTGGAAAGTCGTTTGCTCGGATCGGATGTCTTTCAAGAGGCGGATATCTGCGGAGCCTCGGAATCCTTTGTAAAATACAGCTATACCCTTCGAGATGCCGAGGATATTCCCAAGGTTTTTAAAGAAGCCTTTCACATTGCGATGACAGGAAGAAAAGGTCCGGTTTTAATTGACATTCCCATTGATATACAGAAGGCGAGTCTTCGGAAGTTTCAATATCCTGAGGAGTTCAAAATGCGTACCTATAAGCCGACCGTGCAGGGTAATCCGCTACAAATTAAGCGTATGTTTCAACGGCTGCAAAGCGTGAAAAGACCGATTCTTTGCGTGGGCGGTGGGGCACTTTTAGCCAATGTTTCGGAGAAGGTAAGGGCATTCTCTCATAAGTTCAATATCCCCGTGGTAAGCACCATGATGGGACTTGGTACCATGCAGGACAAGGATCCGCTATACTTTGGTATGGTAGGAAATAACGGGCGGTCTTATGGAAATAAGGCCATGAATAAGGCAGAACTCATTATCATGATGGGGGCAAGGGTGGCAGATCGTTCTATCAGCCAGCCTGATTTGATTACGGAAAATAAAACGCTGGTGCATATTGATGTAGACCCTGCTGAAATCGGGAAAAACGCCGGCCCGGAAATTCCCCTGGTAGGAGACCTTTCCAGTGTTTTAGATAGTCTAATGAGTGTGGAGGAAGAGCTTTCTTATCCGGAATGGCTGGAGGAGTTAAATAACTTTAAAGAGGATGCGGAGCTCCTTATGGAAAAGAAGAAAAAAGAAGAGCAGAACTCCGGCCTGGTAAACCCTCATTATTTTCTTAGAGAACTGAATTTGGCACTTGAAGATAATGCTATCTATGTGGCGGATGTCGGACAGAATCAGCTTTGGTCCTGCAAGCATTATAAGATGAAGGAGGGGCGTTTCTTAACCTCCGGCGGTATGGGGACTATGGGCTATTCACTCCCGGCAGCAATAGGAGCTTACTTTGCGGAAAAGGAAAAGTCTTTGTCTCATTTGCCCTCCAAAGAAAGTCAAATTATAGCGGTTATGGGAGACGGAGCTTTTCAGATGAGTCTCATGGAGCTGGCAACTCTTCGCCAGTACAGTGCTCGAGTGAAATTGATTGTTTTCCATAATGGGGTACTCGGCCTCGTCAGACAGTATCAAAAGACAGTGTATAAAGGTCATTTTTCCATGATTGACTTAAGAGGCAATCCGGATTTGTCTCTACTTTCCAAAGCCTACGGGCTCAAGTATTTTTTAATAAAAGGAAATGCTGAGGTAAAGAGCGGTATTCGGGAATTTTTGAATAATGAAGAAAATGGAATACTGGAAGTCTTTGTGGATGCGGAGGAAACTGCCTAATGAAAAGAATATATTCGGTATTGGTGGAAAACCGCTCCGGTGTTTTGGCAAAGGTTGCAGGGCTTTTCTGGAGGCGTTGCTTCAATATTGATTCCTTAACCGTAGGAGAAACGGAGGACAGTGCGGTTTCCAACATGGTCATTGTTTCCAGTGGGGAAGAACGTACCTTGGAACAGGTGGAAAAACAGCTGAATAAGAAGCTGGATATCATTAAAGTGCGAACATTTAAGGAAAGTCAGGGGATTTGCAGAGAACTTCTGATGGTTAAGCTTCGCTATAAAAGGGATAATCGAAAAGATATCATGGAAAACTGTCAGATTTTAGGGGCAAAGATAGCAGAACTCAGTCATAACCAGATGGTTATCGAGATGTGTGATACACCGGAAAGAATCAATATGTTTTTGGAAACCCTAAAAACAGTTAGTATCTTGGAATGTGCCCGTACGGGAACCCTTGCCATGCTCAAAATTTCCGAAAGTGAAAATAAGTAAAAGGCTATGGAAATACTTGTTTTACAATCCTAATTTTGGCATAATATAGCGAGTAATATGTTTGTATTAGTAAAGGAGAGTAATATGAAAGTGATTTCAAGCAATAATGCACCTGCAGCTATCGGACCTTATTCACAGGGCTTTGTAGTTGGAAATTTAGTGATTTCTTCCGGACAGATTCCCGTAAACCCGGATAATGGAGAAATTCCTGAAGGAATTGCGGCCCAGGCTGAGCAGAGCTGCAAGAATGTGAAAGCAGTAATTGAAGCTGGCGGAAGTGATATTGCAAAGGTTGTCAAGACTACTTGCTTCTTGGCTGATATGGCTGACTTTGCTACTTTTAACAGTGTTTACGAGAAGTATTTTACTTCCAAGCCGGCTCGTTCCTGCGTGGCAGTAAAGACTCTTCCGAAGAATGTACTTTGTGAGATTGAGGCAATTGCAGAACTGTAAATGAAGTTTTATACTTATGATTACCTATTAAGCAGAATAGAGGTAACCAATTGGCTACAGATATTTATGATTGCCTTGGCTACCTTTATCTTGCTATTTGGGGTTTTTAAATATTACAAAGAAAAAAAGCAAAGCAAGTACAGGGAACTATCCCTGATTGCTTTGTTTTTGGTGTTAATCCTTATAGGAATTCGTATCAATAGTATTCAAGTACATAAGGCAATAGATGATGGATATGGGACAGCGTTAAGGCTTATTGAAGACTTGTCGGAAACACTGGGTATCTCTAAAGAAGATATTGTGATCAATACTCTTGCCGAATATGAAAACGGCAATTTGAATTTGGTGAAATACTAGTCAGGAGGGACAGTATGAAATGTAGTTTTTGCGGGACAGAACTTGATGAAAAAAATAGATTTTGTCCTAATTGCGGTTTGCTTCTGGACTTAAGTTTTACACCATTTTCTGTTAAGGATTTGGAAAAAACGCAGGAGAAGACAGAAGAACCGGAGTTTCTTCGTCAGAAGAGAGAATATCAGGAAAGCCTGGATCAAGAGGAAACGGGAGAATCTGACGTACCCGAACTTGCAGTAGATAAGGAAGAAACAGAAGAAACCGTAGAATTCGATGAATCGGAAGAAATAGAAGATACTGAAGAACTCGAAGCATTCGGTATGTCCGAAGAAATAGAAGATACTGAAGAACTCGAAGCATCCGGTATGTCCGAAGAAATAGATAACACTGAAGAATCCGAATTCGCAGAAGAAGCAGAAGAAGCAGAGGAAACAGAAGTATCTAACGTACCGAAACTTGCGGATGAAACTGAAGTTCCGGAAGTTGCAGAGGAAACTGAAGTAATAGAGGAAACTGAAGCTCAGGAAGAAACCTTAGAATCCTACGTATACGTAGAATCTGAACAATCTGAACAATCTGAACAATCTGAACAATCTGAACAATCTGAAGAAGCTGCTTTATCGGCAATTTTGGAAGATGAATCGGATTATACGGACGAGGATTTCGATGAAATCTTTGAAGATGGTTCTGATGCAATATTTGAAGAGGAGTTTGAAGAAGACTCTGAAAAAGATTTTGTAAAAGTCTTTTCTGTATTACCCAAAGAAGGATTTGAAGGGGATACAGAGTACAATTCCAATGAGGCTTTTGATGCTGAGGACTTTGCAGTTGGAGAAAGTGCAGAAGAAGTTGAGAGGGCTCACGAGGAGGATATTTCCGACGAGGAGCATCTAAAGGACGAAGATGATGTTCTCGACGAGGAGCTCCATCTAAAGGACGAAGATGATGTTCTCGATGAGGAGGCTCATTTAAAGGAAGAGAATGAAGTTCTTGATGATAAAGAAGAGTTTTCTCCGGATGCCAAGATTTTCTCTATCCAGGAAAGGCAGGATGAGGAAGAATTCTTTGGAGAAATCCCGGATGATCCGGATGATTTTAGAAAGAAATCATCCATTCCTCCTACCTCTATGAAGGAACTTAAGTCCGGATTGCCCAGCAAAAAAATCATTGCTTTTACAGCTGCTGTTGCAATTCTCGGTTTTGCCGGGATTAACTACTTAAATTCACCCACGGTGCGTTATGATGCATTTCTGAAAAAAGGGGAGCAGTTTATTAATGCCGAAAAGTACAGTGAAGCTGTAGAAAGTCTTGAAAAAGACAAAGACAGTTTTCAACTCGATGCAAGATATTATATTCTCCTATCGGAAGCACAGAAAAATGCCGGAAATCATGAGGATGCCATAGCGAGTCTCTTAGAGGGACAAAAATATTTTGCGGATAATCAGGAGCTGAAAGAAGCACTGAATCTTCTTGACCCTAAGCTTAGTAGTGATATCAGTGAAGAATTGTATCACGATCACTTTGATATTAAACTGGAGAGCAGCTCCGGCGGGAAAATAATTTATAGCCTTTCCGGTGGGAAGGAAGAGATTTTTCAAGCAGAGTATACAGGCCCCATTTCCATTAAGAGGAATGGAAACTACACTTTGATGGCGTATGCTTTGGCTTCTGACGGAGCAAAAGGTGAACCTTATTCCAAGAGTTTTATGGTGGATTTGGATAAGGAAAAATATCATTTGTCTTCCTTTGTGGATTTAGACGGTGGCAAGGGATATATTGATGAAAATGGCGATCAGGCAATCGGCTGGATTCTTATTGAGGGTTCTTATTATTACTTTAATGAGAATGGAATCATGCAGACCGGTTTTCTGGACTTGGATGGGGAACGCTATTATTTGGATGATGACGGTAAAATGCATACCGGTCGCCTGGATTTAGATGGAAAGAGCTATTATTTTGATGAACAGGGACACATGATTCGCGATGCATGGATTGACAATCGATACTATGTAGATGAAACGGAGAAATGCTCAAGAATCAGACCAATAGCGATGGTGTCTATTTTGACCAAAACGGTAGTCGTTCTTTTGATGCCAAGGCTTTATATGAAGAGCATCCGGAGAGTATCTTAGCTATTGTCAGTAAGGATAGAAAGAAAGAGGACAATAAATATATCTTTAAGGCAACGATCTATTATCAAAAGAAGAATGGACGTCCCAGTGGAGATCCTGCCTATGAGACTGAGATTGTAATGGCAGAGAATGCGATGATGCATTATCTTGATGAAAATTTGGAGAGCATTACAGCAAAGGATGCGGTATCGTTCCTCCCTAACCTTTACTTGCAAGAGATTGTACAGGATAAGGATGGAGTCATCACAAAGTTTGGATTCGTTCTTGGAGAGAGGCGAAGCTGATGGATCTTAAGCAATGGATTATCCCCTTTCTTCTGCTATCTTTTCTCTTTATTGTCATTCTGACCGTGATTCTGTATCGCATCATGTGGATACGCTTGGAAGCGATTATCAGGAAGAATAAGGAGAAAGAAGAGCAGGAAGAAAAGAAAGTTAAAGAAGAAGCGGAAGTAAAGAAAGAAAAAGAAGATACAGAAGATAAAGAAGAAAAAGTACTTCCCTTACGATGAACGAGATATCACACGCTTTGCGAGCGATACTCGTTATGAATAAAATCCCGGACTTACGCCCGGGATTTTTCTTAGTCGTGCGCCTAGCGGCGCACGTTTCTAACGGGTTAAAGTCCCGAATCCGCCCGGTAGTGGGAAGGATATAGCCGAAGGCAAGGGTGTCGAGGGTGACCTCGAATCTGAAGGAAGCTGGATATGAGGAAGATACCAACTCATGGGCAAATCTCTGGTCTGACGAACAGAAATCTCATATGAGGTTATGCATGAGGATAAAACTGCGACACAAGCCAAAGTCCAATAACTACACGGAATCATGCATGATAGATGAGGCAGATATATGGAGAGGAAGAAACGTGTGGTACCTAGGGAGGTCTGTGTGATATGCCTCGAAAGAGGTAACCATTGTCCAAAGCAATGCTGAACACACAGAAGTCAGCAGAGGTCATAGTAGTCGAGAGACAAAGGACCGAATCAGTAGGAGTCTCAAGTATGACTGAGAAAGGAGGAATGACTGGTTATGGCAGAAAAACATTGAAAAACAATGGCTGTTCGCAAAGAGATAGTGCGGAACATGAAGGGTATGTGAAAGCGCGTAGGGTCATTCAATCTGATATGGAAAGAAAGAGACAGTGCACAGCCGAAGCTCTTAGAAGCGATACTGCATAAAGATAACTTTAACAGAGCGTATAAGAGAGTGAAGGCAAACAAGGGAGCACCTGGAATTGATGGAATGACCATCGAAGAGGCACTTCCTTATCTTAAGGAACATCAACAGGAGTTAACTAACCGTATCCATCGTGGAAAGTATACTCCGTCTCCAGTAAGACGAGTTGAGATTCCTAAACCGGATGGTGGTGTGCGAAAAGCTTGGCATACCAACAGTGATAGACCGTACACTTCAACAGGCGATAACACAACAGTTAGTTCCAATCTATGAGCCACTTTTTACAGACGGCAGTTGCGGTTACCGTCAAACAGAGACGCAAAAGGAGCAATACTTAAGGTTAAGGAGTACGCTGAACTGGGCTACACATATGCGGTAGTTCTAGACTTATCGAAATATTTCGATACAATCAACCACGAGATTCTTATCAACCTTCTGAGGAAAAATGTAAAAGATGAACGTGTGGTGCAACTTATCAAGAGGTATCTGAAAAGTGGCGTAATGGAAAATGGAGTGGTTATTGAAACAGAGGAAGGGTCGCCACAAGGAGGGAATCTATCCCTTTGCTTGCGAATATCTACCTCAATGAGTTCGACTGGGAGTTTTTGAAAAGAGGTGTCCCATGCATAAGGTATGCAGATGACATAGTGCTTCTTGCGAAAAAGCAGGAAGGCATCAGAGAGACTCTTAGAGAGCAGTACGAGGTATCTTGAGGAGAAACTGAAACTCACAGTGAATCGAGAGAAAAAGCCGTACTGTCAGTGTATTTTGCAATCCGAAATTTTTAAATTCCTTGGCTTTGCACTGGGAAGGAACAGAAGTGGCATATATGTCCGAGTTCATGCAAAGTCTTGGGAGAAGTTTAAGTCGAAACTGAAAGAGCTTTCTTCCCGTAAGCGCTGTCAGTCAATCAAGCCGAGCCTAGAAAGAATCAAGGTATACGCAAGAGGGTGGCTTAACTACTATGGAATAGCAAGTATGAAGAGAAACATGAATGAGGTCAACGGATGGCTCTATCACAGAATACGTATGTGTATATGGAAACAATGGAAATGTGTGCGAACCAGGTACCGAAACCTGAGGGTCATGGGAGTTCCTCAAGACCTAGGGTGGAAAACGGCAAACAGCAGACGAGGCTATTGGTTTACAACACATACAGTTGTCATGAACATGGCAATGACAAAAGAAAGACTGATAAACAGTGGCTTTTACGATTTAGCCTCAGCCTATCAGTCTGTGCACGTCAACTATTGAAAGCGCTGTATACGAGAACCGTACGTACAGTGCTGTGAGAGGACGGCGGTTAGTCACCGCCTCCTACTCGATTATTCTCTATCTTACTTTATTCTTTAGACAAAGTAATAAGCCAAGTTTGATAAAACTACATTAGGCTTCAAGCCTTATAAGTAGCTTTATTGCTTTTTGAAAGAAATATGTCCTTCATCATCCATTTCATTGATAATGGCTAAGCTATAGACATCATAACCCATTTCACGAAGCTCTCGTCCGCCGGACTGGAAGCCCTTCTCGATTGCAATACCGATACCGGCAATATTTGCCTCAGCTTGTCCGCAGATATCGATAAGGCCACGCATTGCTTTTCCTACAGCTAAGAAATCATCAATGAGAAGAACGGTATCGTCTTTAGTCAAAAATTTCTTGGAAAGAGTTACGGTGAAATCTTTTCCGTAAGTGAAAGAATGAACTGTGGAGGTGTAAAGCTCGCCATCCAGATTTTTGCTTTTTGCCTTTTTGGCAAATACCACCGGGACTTTGAAATACTGTGCAGCGAGGCAAGCAAGTGCAATACCCGAAGCTTCAATGGTCAGAATTCTGGTAATACCCTTATCCTTAAATCTTTCGAAAAATTCTTTACCCAATTGTTCAAGTAAGGCTACATCCAATTGATGATTCAGAAAACTGTCTACCTTTAAAATATTTCCCGGTCTTACTTGTCCATCTTCTTTAATTCGTTCTTCCAACAACTTCATTTGACCTCTCCATCCTTTCAAAAAAGCACTTGTGTACGAATTGCAAGTATAGTACAACTTAAGCAAGTTTGCCTATATCCTAAAGCAAAACAAGGAAAAAAGAAAGAGTAAAAAGAATCTATTGTAAAAATTATAAAAAGAGGATATTCTTTGTTTTCTGTATTGTAAAGATAATAAGAAAATGAATATTGGAGGTGTATTTTATGGAAAAAGTTCATTTGCCTGCAGGATATGATGCGGTTTTAGAAGAGTTTGCAAAGAAAAATAATGTAGTACCCGAGACCGCCTTTTATAATTTGATGGATTTTATTCAATTAAAAGATTACTCCTTTACTACTGTGAGACTCTTTATTGAATCCCCGGACTCGTATCTGGAGGGAGGGGAAAATCTTGAGGAAGCGGATATCCTATTGGCTTATATGGAAAGCTACGGAGAAAATACGGTTGGGGCGAAAGTGCGTGGGTATTATAAACGGGATAACGCATTTCTTAGCCTGGAAATAGATTATGACAGTCCTTTAAGCTGCTGGGAGATTCTCAGTATGTTTCAGAGAAAAATTCCATCGATGGAAGTAAAGGATGGGGAACTATATCTTTTCTATGTTCATAATATTCAGGATGCAGATATTAATCCGGAAACATTTCCCTATATCGAAGATCTTTCGGAAGAGGAAGAGAAGTATACCAAAGGCGGATATTTTGAGTCGATTTATGTAGAGGAAGAAGAGGATTGGGAGGATTAGTTTTCTAATCCTCCCACTTTTATGAAAAAATTTCTTTAAAATAATTTCGGATTCCGGAAACCTGGTAGAGAGATCCGAGACAGAGGAGAAGAGTTTTACTTTCTCCATTTTTTAGTTTTTCTAAATTCCAGCTTAGTCCGGATTCTATATTTTCCGGAATGAAAATTTCCCCTTCATACTCTTTTTGCCATTGGGATTTTAGGGTATTTGCATTTAAAGCACGCTCGTCATCCACCTGAAAGAAGGTAAAGCTTAGGCTGTTATTCTTTAAAATTCTAAGCATTTCCATATAGTTCTTATCGGCCATGACGGAAAAAAATACTCTTTTCTTATATTCGGGGAAAAGCATTTCGATGGAACGGACGAGGGCGGTTACCGCTTGCGGATTGTGTGCGCCGTCGAGTATGATTAATGGATTTTTCTTCAAAACCTCAAAGCGTCCCTTCCATTCTACGGTGTATAATCCCATTTTTACAGCTTCTTCGGGTATTTTAAAGCCTTGTGACTTTAAACAATCAATGGTATCGCAAATGACCATGGCATTGTCCAATTGAAAGTCTCCTAATAGGGAAAGGGCATAGTCCTTGCGATCACGGTAGCTGAAATACTGGTATCCATTCTCCAGATAAAAGGGGGAAGAGTGAAGGTAACGGCTGTCCGTAAGAATCAGCTTTGCATCTTTTTCCTTTGCAATATTTTGAATAATCTCTAAAACGGCTTTTTCCTGTCGTAAAACAACAAGCGGCCGGTCATGAACAATAATACCGGCTTTTTCCTTGGCAATCTTTCTAAGCTGTTCCCAAGAAGGGCTGTATGCTCCAGTCCGATGTGAGCAATCACAGCCACCAGCTTATCTTGAATAACATTCGTAGAATCCAAACGTCCGCCAAGACCCACTTCCAAAATTAAAAAATCAACATTTTCTTCTTTGAAATATAAAAATGCAAGGGCAGTCAGTAGGTCAAAATCATTGGGTTTATTATCCATGAAGCGAATTTCGTCATGGATACGCTTTGTATAAGTAAGAAGTACCTCGTCCTCTATTTCTTTGCCGTCAATGGTAAAACGTTCGTTAACTCTTTCCAGATGAGGAGAAATAAATAATCCTGTCTTATACGACGCGAAGCTTAGTATATTTTGCAGACTGGCACAAATGGAACCCTTCCCGTTGCTCCCCGCAACATGAATACAACGAAGGGATTTTTCCGGGTTTCCAAGCCGTTTTAACAGTTCTCTCAAAGGGGAAAAATCCCGCTCTAAATAAGATGGAGAGTTCGGTTTATGCTTTGTGCTTTCCTCTATGTCGGATGTTCCGAGAGAATCCATGCACTCTTCCCAAGTCATGGATTCAGCTCCTGTAAGCGAAATCTTTTTTCCAATACAAAAACCATAAACTGAATGGTAAAGAATTGCATAGCTCCGTTGATTCCTACTTGAATTAATCTGGTTAGCATAATAGGAAGAAGTGCGGAACCGGAATTGATGGAAATCCAAAGGCTGTTTAAGAGCAAGCTGCAAATGAGCTGTGTTACTGCAACAGCGAGGAGAATGGAAAGGCTGCTTTTATTTTTCCTTAAAATCGTAGCAAAAATAAAAGCGGACAGAGCGATAGAGAAGGTATAGCCCGGGAAATAAGGATAGCTGGATAGTGCAAGGCTACCGATAATATCGGCAAGGCTTGCTACTGTTACAGCCTCCCAAGTGCCAAAATACAGTGCGGCAAAGAGCATGGGAATAAAACCGAAACCGATTCTGATATTCCAGGCATTGATAGAAAAAATTCTGGTAAGAACTACCTGCAAAGCAATCAGCATAGATAGTGTAATCATTTTTTTTGTGCTTGAGTTTTGTAAATCCATAATACGTCTCCTTTTTATAAAAGTGGAAGATACGACTGCATAGTATCTTAGACTACTGTGTTTGTAAAGGTCTAATCCTTACAGATTATAAGGAAGCCGATTTTTTGCACCCTAAAAAATACCTTTCTCCTCCCTCTAAAGCTTGTAAATCCTGAGTTTCAGGAATAAACTAATCAGGTTTTAATGAGGAGGAAATGAGTATGAAGTTCATTCGACAAACTTTATGGATTATATTCTTTACCTTTGTGGGGGAAGTTTTAAATAAAGCTCTTCCTCTCCCGGTTCCTGCAGGAGTGTATGGTTTGATATTGATGCTGATTTTTTTGATGAGAGGAATTGTTCGACTTGATGAAGTGGAAGCTGCCGGTAATTTTCTTTTGGAAACGATGAGCATTATGTTTCTGCCTGCCGCAGTGGGAATTATGACAGTGACTAAGCTTTTATTTCCGGTACTCTTACCCTATACCGCGATTATTTTCATCTCGAGCTTTCTGGTGATTTCCGTTACCGGTCTTTCTGCAGAATTGATTCTTCGAAAAACAGAGACAAAGGAAGATAAGTTAAAAGAAGAGATTTCCGTGGAAGAAGCTATGAAAAAAAAGGAAAGAAAGCTGGAAGAACTGGAATCCTTACTACTTGAAGATAGGAAGAGCGGACTACAGGATTTGGAGGATTAAGACATGAAAGAATTGTTTTTCGGGTCGGAACATTTCGGTTTTGTACTCAGTATCTTTATTTTTTTGCTCTCTATACAGATCAAAGTGAAGTTTAAATCGGAGATTCTCAATCCTTTGCTCCTCTCTACAATTTTTATAGTCGGTATATTGCTGTTATTTCAAATACCATATCAAGATTATCGGGAGGGAGCGGATTTATTGAATTACTTCCTGACTCCGGCCACGGTTTGTCTTGCTATTCCGCTTTATAAACAGATTTCCCTATTGAAAAATAATTTTGTGGCGGTTTTTTTTAGCATTCTTTTGGGAACATTGACTTCATTGGGAAGTATTTTGCTTTTGGGCATCCTGTTTCATCTTAGTCCGGAACACATTTCCACCTTGCTTCCCAAATCAATTACTACAGCAATAGGAATCGGAGTTTCAGAGGCGAGTGGAGGATATGTTAATCTTACGGTTGCGGCTATTGTCATAACGGGAATTTTAGGGAGTATTCTTTCGGACTTGATTTTTAAAATTCTTCCGATTCGTCATCCCATTGCAAAAGGACTTGCTTTAGGAACAGGGGCCCATGCTATCGGTACGGCCAAGGCTCTTGAGTTTGGAGAAGTAGAAGGAGCTATGTCATCCCTTGCTATTGTTTTAGCCGGTATTTTCACTGTTATTTTTGTGCCGATTTTAAGGGCGATTTTTTTCTAACAAAATAGTCTTACCATTAAGTGAAGATATGCAGAATTGTAAGAAAAAAGTTGAGGTTCTTTTTTCTCTCTTTGCTACAATGAATAAGGTGAATTTATAAAAGTTAAATTGGGGGAAGAAGAATGAAAAAAAATAGTAGAATCGCTTTTGTCTTACTCTTGTTTTCTGTATGTTTTGTTTTTAAAGGCTTTGCTGACGGTCCGGATCTGGATGATAAGCAGGCAGTACTTTCCGGACCGGGTATGAATCTTGGAAAGGGAGAACAGTCTTCCGTAAATGTAGCGGATTCCGTTCTCCAAGTTTATTCCGGAGTGCTTTCCGGGGAAGATGTTCCCTTGATTTCGGACTATAATTTTTCCGCTTATGGATTTTACGGATACAATGAGATGGCTTCCGACCTCGTAAAGTTACAGGAAGCTTATCCTGCTATGCGTATGGATTCCCTTGGAAAAACTGTGGATGGAAGAGAGCTTTATCGAGTCATTGTCGGGAATCCGAATGCTTCTCGGAAGATTTTGGTTCATGCCGGGATTCACGCAAGAGAATATATCGTTTGTAAATTGGCTATGAGACAAGTTGCCAGTCTATTGGAAATGCAAAAAACAGGAAAAGTATATGGCGGTAAGTCTGTAAGTAATATGCTTGAGAACACTTGTATTCACTTTGTTCCCATGGCTAATCCCGATGGTATCTCCTTAGTACAATATGGCATAGGCGGTATTGGGTCGGAAGAATTGCGGAATTCCATATTGGAGATGGCCGGTAGAGAAAATGTTTCAGATCTTGCGAGTTATTTTCGTCTCTGGAAAAACAATGCCAGAGGTGTGAATCTGAACAAGAATTTTGATGCGAATTGGGAACAGACTGTGGATCGCAAAGGATATCCGTCTAAGGATGAGTACAAGGGGAGCTCCGCAGAATCTGAAATTGAATCCAAGGCTCTTGCGGACTTGCAACGTAAGGAGAATTTTAAATGTACTCTGAGCTATCACACCCAGGGTGAAGTGATTTACTGGTATTTTGGTGAAGGCTCTTATGTAAATGATGCGAGAAGATTGGCGGAAATTGTTCATAAGAATTCCAATTATGCGGTAATAGATTATTATAATGAAAATCATGCCGGAGGCTTCAAGGATTTTACAGAAAGAAAATTAAATGTTCCATCCGTGACGATTGAGTGCGGAAAAGGTGTGAGTCCTGTTCCGGAGCAACAGATTGATAAGATATGGCAGGAACAAAAAGGCGTTTTACCGGATCTTTTATATGATTATACAAAATAAAATTGACGATACGGTAGCAAGATTTCTGTATAAATACCTTTGTATTTAACCAGGTATTCTAGATGTATAGCGTGGATTCACGACGAAATAACTATCTCTTCCCCAAGAAAAGGATGGAAAATATAATGGCAAAGGCAATTTGGAGAGCGGGGAATATGCTCTATCCTGTACCGGCTGTTTTGGTAAGCTGTCAAAATAAAGCCGGGCAGAGCAATATGATTACTATTGCTTGGACGGGTACGGTTTGCTCCGATCCGCCCATGCTTTCCATTTCTGTGCGTAAAAATAGGGCTTCTCATGCCATGCTTGTGGAAACAGGAGAATTTGTTGTCAATCTTCCTACAGAGAAGATGGTAAAAGAATTGGACAAGGCCGGGGTTCTTTCCGGGAAAAACGTGAATAAGTGGGAACTCTTGAACCTGCATCCGGAAGAGGGAAAGTCGGTCTCTGCCCCCTTGGTTAAGGAATGCCCTGTCAACATTGAATGTAAGGTCGAGCAGGTCTTGGAGTTGGGGAGTCATGACTTATTTTTAGGAAAAGTTTTGGCGGTGTATGTAGAAGATAGTTTACTTGATGCAAAGGGACGCCTTCAGCTGGAGAAAGCCAAGCTACTTACTTACTCTCATGGACAATATTTTTCTTTGGGAAAGTGTATCGGAAGCTTTGGATTTTCTGTTCGAAAAAAGAAATAAAAAAAACAGGGTAAACTCTCTATAATAGCTACAATAAATACATAGATAAATTACTTCTCTTTGTGGTATAATACCTTGATTAAAAGTGATATTAGGTATATAAGTGCTTTGACAAGAAATACTCGAAGCCAGTTTTATACTAGAAAGCAGGAGGAGAAGATGGCAGAGGAAAATCTTTCTTTTACGAATGATAGTACGAATTTAGAGCCGGAGTCCAAGAATTTTATTGAGAATTTTATTGATGAGGACTTAAAAGAGGGAAAGGTTAAGGAAATAAAAACGCGTTTTCCTCCTGAGCCAAACGGTTATTTACATATTGGACATGCAAAGTCTATTTTGTTAAACTATGGTATCGCACAAGAATACAACGGTACCTTTAATTTGCGTTTTGATGATACGAATCCGGTTAAAGAAAAGACAGAGTTCGTCGAAAGTATTCGTAAGGATGTGGAGTGGCTTGGGGCTGATTTTGAAAACAGAATGTTTTTTGCATCCGACTATTTTCCTATCATGTACGAAAAGGCGGTTTTCCTGATACAAAGGAAAGGCCTTTGTAGATGATTTAACTGCGGAGGAGATAAGGGAATACCGTGGAGACTACAATACCCCCGGTAAAGAGAGTCCTTATCGTAACCGTTCCATTGAAGAGAATCTTCGACTCTTTACGGAGATGAAAGAAGGAAAGTATGAGGACGGGGAGAAGACACTTCGTGCAAAAATTGATATGGCAAGTCCCAATATCAATATGCGTGATCCTATCCTATATCGTGTTTCCCATATGAGCCATCACAATACAGGGGATGAGTGGTGCATTTATCCCATGTATGATTTTGCACACCCCATTGAAGATGCGGTAGAAGGAATCAGCCATTCTCTATGTACCTTGGAGTTTGAAGACCACAGACCCCTATATGACTGGGTGGTAACGGAGTGTGAATTCCCCTTTCCACCGAGACAGATTGAGTTTGCAAAGCTTTACCTTACCAATGTGGTAACCGGAAAGCGTTATATTAAGAAGCTGGTTGAGGATAATGTGGTAGACGGTTGGGATGATCCCCGTCTTGTGACAATCGCGGCTTTAAGAAGAAGAGGGTATACCAAAGAAAGTCTTGCACAGTTTGTGAAGCTTTCCGGGATTTCCAAGGCGCAGTCCTCCAGTGATTATTCTCTCTTAGAGTACTGCATTCGTGAGGATTTAAATTAAAGAAGCCACGCTATATGGCGGTTCTTGATCCCATTAAGCTGGTGATTGACAACTATGAGGGAGAAGGAGAAGTCCTAAGTATTCCGAACAATCTGGAGAATGAAGCACTTGGGGAGAGAGAAGTTCATTTCTCCAAAGAGCTTTATATAGAACGAGACGATTTTATGGTGGATCCTCCGAAGAAATATAAGAGGCTGACCATGGAGAATGAAATTCGTCTTATGGGAGCCTACTTTGTGAAAGCGGTCTCCTATGAATGTGATGAAGAGGGAAATGTTGCTGTCGTGCACTGCACTTATGATCCTGCGACAAAATCCGGATCCGGCTTTACGGAGAGAAAAGCGAAGGGGACCATTCACTGGGTAGATGCAAAGTCAGCCTTTACAGCAGAGGTTCGACTCTATGAGCAACTGATTGATGAGGAAAAGGGAAAGCTGAATGCCGATGGAACTTTGAACTTTAACCCCAATTCCCTTACCGTGAAAGATTGCTATCTGGAGAAGATTTTGGAAACTGCTGAGCCCCTTGAAAGCTTCCAGTTTGTGCGAAATGGCTATTTCTGTGTGGATTGTAAAGATTCTACGGAAGGGCATCCTATTTTTAATAGAATTGTTTCTTTGAAATCCAGTTTCAAGGTAAATTAGATTATCCTTTACAAAGGATTTAAGGAGGAAGAAAATGGCGAAAAAATTTGGTTCTCTTGTGTTTTTAGCTGCAGTGGCAGGTGTCGCGGCTGGCGTGTTTTCCTATCTTTATAAGTATCAGAAGTTTTCCGAGGAAGTAGATCGAGATTTTACGGATGTAGTGGATTCTGCTATGGAGGTGAAAGATTCTGCAAAACGTTCTTATACGATTTTAAAGGATTCCAGAACAAAGGATGATTTTAAAGCAGTAGCGAAGGACCTCGGTTTTGCGGCAAAGAATCTGGCTATTGATACGAAGAATCTTGCCGTAGATGCCGGAAAGGATGCTTATAAGGCTGTACGTGAAGCTTTGGACAAGAAGAAAACAGAGTTTTTGGATGATGAAGACGCTGTAGACAATGAAGATGTGGATGTGGAGTTTTACTACGATGATGATGTAGTGGATAATTATGAACATCAGGATGCGGACAGCCGGATATCGAAAAAAGAAGATATGAAAGAGACGAAAGCAGCTGAGAAAGAAGAGGGATCCGGATTGGTGGTTACGGAGGAAGTGTAGATGGAAAAGATAACAAGTTTTACCATTGATCATATTCGTCTTTATCCCGGTGTTTATGTATCCAGAAAAGATAAGGTGGGAGCAGAAACTGTGACAACCTTTGATTTGCGTTTTACAAAACCGAATACCGAACCGGCAATGGAGAATGCAGCTATGCATGCTATTGAGCACCTTGCCGCGACATACCTTAGGAACAATGAGGAATGGAAGGAAAGAGTCCTTTATTTTTGGCCCTATGGGTTTGCCGAACCGGTTTTTTTATCTTCTTCTGAAAGGCGATTTGGAAAAGCAAGGATATTCAAAAAAATTGTTGATTTCCTGTTTTTCCTTTGTTGGAGGATTTGAGGGAGAGATTCCCGGTGCTACAGAACATGATTGTGGAAACTTCCGTGATATGAATCTTCCGGTTGCCAAGTGGTGGAGCATTAAATATCTGGAGGAAGTATTGGAGAAATTAAGCTTTGAGAATACGCATTATCCGGCATAAATCAAGGTTAGTATAAGGAGTATAAGGGAAGATGGGGATTAAGGTAAATAAGCATTATCAGGAAGTAAAAGAGAATTATCTCTTTGCGGAAATCGCGAAGCGTATTCGTTTATGGCAGGAGAGCAATCCGGACAGAGCCGAAAAGCTGATTCGTATGGGAATCGGTGATGTTACTCGACCTTTGCCGAAAGAAGTGGTAAAAGCTTTGAAAGAGGCTTCTGATGAAATGGGAGTTGCAGAAACTTTTCATGGCTACGGCCCCGAGCAGGGATATGAGTTTTTAAGAGCGGAAATTCAGAGTTATTACAAGAACTTTAAGGTAGATCTGGAAAAAGAGGAGATTTTTATCTCAGACGGAGCAAAGTCCGACTTGGGTAATATTCTGGATCTTTTTGACCGAGGCATTACTGCATTGGTTACCGATCCGGTTTATCCTGTATATGTGGATACCAATATCATGCAAGGGAATCGGCTTCTTTATGCACGTGCAGGAGAAGAAAATGGATTTTTACCCATGCCGGATTCTTCTGTTAAAGCGGATTTGATTTATCTTTGCTCTCCTAACAACCCGACCGGTGCCGTTTATGATCATGCAGGATTGAAGGCCTGGGTGGATTATGCCAAGGCACAAAATGCAGTCATACTATTTGATGCGGCGTATGAATGCTTTGTTGAAGGAGATTTACCCCGCTCGATTTATGAGGTTCCGGGAGCTAAGGAATGTGCCATCGAATTTTGTTCTTTCTCAAAAAAAGCCGGATTTACAGGAACAAGATGTGGCTATACCGTTGTGCCGGACAGCCTTATTTTTGAGGGACAATCTCTTAGGAAGATGTGGTTAAGAAGACAGACCACAAAGTTCAATGGTGTCTCGTATGTTGTGCAGAAGGGTGCTGCTGCAGTTTTTACGGAGCATGGTGCAAAGGAAATAGAAGAAAATATCAACTACTATAAAGAAAATGCCAAGATGATTATGAAAACCCTTGATGAATTGGGAATCTATTATACGGGAGGTAAAAACTCTCCTTATATATGGCTAAAGTGCCCCAATGGCATGGACTCCTGGAGTTTTTTCGATAAGCTTCTGGAAGAAATTTATGTAGTGGGAACTCCCGGAGCAGGATTTGGTGAGGCAGGAGAGGGATATTTTCGTTTGACCGCCTTCTCTACACAGGAAAAGACCAAAGAAGCTATGGAAAGATTAAAGAAATTACTTGCGAAGTAAAGAAAAAAACCGAGCTGTTAAACAGCTCGGTTTTTAGTATCTTCATTATGGACTAATTAGTTAACCCAAATTCCGTTGGAGTCAACACGATATCCGTCCGGGGTCATCTTATTCATATAAAGAGATCCAAGAGGCTGATTCTCCATCTTCTGTGGAGCGAAGTAATACCAACACTTATTGATGAACTGCCAACCGGTAGCCATACGTCCGTTGTCATGGATATAATACCACTGGTGCTGGGTAACAATCCATCCTTTGACGGGAGCACCATTTTCATTGCTTACAAAAGACCAGGAACCGTCTCTGTTTGCAACCCAATGTCCATTGGTTTCAGCTGCGTTTGTACTGGAACCGCCATAAGCTACAGCGCCCTCTCTAGCAAAAACTGGCATTACGGATGCTGCGGAAAGCATAGCGATTAATCCGGCTACAAGAATTTTCTTCTTCATAAAACTAACCTCCAAAATGATTTTTGCGACTTCTTTCTACATGTAACGAGGAAATTTGATGGTTACAGTATGATTATACAAAAAAACAATCAATTTACAAGAAAAAAATAATTTTGCTTTTAACAAAATTTTATTATTTTTTAATAAAAACAAGAGCCTTTCAGTGTTTTTTTGTTCACGGAAACTTCACAGGATTATTTAGCACTCGATACTTGACACTGCTAATAACTCACATTATAATTTCATATGTTGTTGAAATTCATTCGTGAAAGCAAAGGATGCAAATTTGCAAGGAGGTAAGAAATGAAATTAGTTCCCTTATTCGATAAAGTTGTTTTGGAAAAGGAAAAGATGGAAGAAACCACGAAGAGCGGCATCGTGCTTCCCGGTCAGGATGACAAAGAAAAGCCGGGACAGGCTGTGGTGGTTGCTGTAGGACCGGGCGGAGTGGTAGACGGAAAGGATATTACGATGCAGGTAAAGAAAGGACAGCATGTTCTTTTCTCTCGCTACGCAGGTACTGAGGTAGAGCTGGACGGGAAGAAGTATACTGTAGTGAAGCAGAGCGATATTTTAGCGATTGTAGAGTAATGAATATAGGAGGTTAAGCTATGGCTAAGGAAATTAAATATGGAGTAGAGGCAAGAAAGGCATTGGCTGCCGGTGTAGACGCCGTTGCGAATACAGTAAAGGTAACTTTAGGACCTAAGGGAAGAAACGTGGTTCTGGATAAGTCCTTCGGTTCACCGCTTATTACAAATGACGGCGTTTCCATTGCGAAAGAAATTGAATTAAAAGATCCGTATGAGAATATGGGTGCGCAGCTGGTTCGTGAGGTGGCATCCAAGACGAATGATGTAGCAGGAGATGGTACCACAACCGCAACAGTTTTGGCTCAGGCTATTGTTAGCGAGGGCTTGAAGAACTTGGAAGCGGGAGCTAATCCTATTGTCTTAAGAAAGGGTATTAAGAAGGCGGTTCTTGCTGCTGTGGAAAGCATCCAGAAGCAGAGTTCCAAGGTAAAGGGTAAGGACCAGATTGCAAAGGTTGCCGGCATTTCCGCCGGAGACAGTGCGGTTGGAGAGATGGTTGCCGATGCGATGGAAAAGGTATCGAAGGACGGCGTAATTACCATTGAAGAGTCCAAGACCATGCAGACAGAGCTGGATCTTGTAGAAGGTATGGAATTTGATCGCGGATATATCAGTGCATACATGAGTACCGATATGGAGAAAATGGAAGCCAATCTGGACGATCCGTACATCCTGATTACCGATAAGAAGATTTCCAATATTCAAGATATTCTTCCTCTTCTTGAGCAGATTGTAAAGACCGGTGCCAAGTTACTGATTATTGCTGAAGATATCGAGGGAGAGGCTTTAACCACCTTGATTGTCAATAAGTTAAGAGGTACCTTCAATGTAGTTGCCGTAAAGGCTCCGGGATATGGCGACAGAAGAAAGGAAATGCTGAAGGATATCGCTATTTTAACCGGTGGAGAAGTGATTTCCGAGGAAGTCGGCTTAGAGTTAAAGGATGCAACGATTGAGCAGTGCGGTAGAGCAAAGTCTGTTAAGGTAAGTAAGGAGAAGACTACTCTTGTAGAGGGCTTAGGTAAGAAGAAAGAAATCAACGATCGCATTGCCCAGATTAGAGGACAGATTGAAACAACCACTTCTGATTTTGATAAGGAAAAATTACAGGAAAGACTGGCTAAGCTCTCCGGCGGAGTTGCCGTTATTCGTGTAGGTGCTGCGACGGAAACCGAGATGAAGGAAGCAAAACTTCGTATGGAAGATGCTCTAAATGCTACAAGAGCAGCTGTGGAAGAGGGTGTAATCGCAGGTGGCGGATCTGCTTATATTCATGCGCAGGCAGCCGTAGAAAAGGTAGTGGAAAAGCTTGAGGGTGATGAGAAGACCGGTGCAAGAATTGTTTTAAAGGCTCTGGAAGCGCCGATGTATACCATTGCTTACAATGCAGGCTTAGAAGGTGCAGTGATTGTAAATAAAGTAAAGGAAAGCAAGTTGAACTTCGGTTTCGATGCTTATAAAGAAGAGTATGTCAATATGATGGATGCAGGTATTATTGATCCGGCTAAGGTTGCCAGAACTGCATTACAGAATGCTGCTTCGGTAGCTGCATCACTTCTTACTACAGAGTCCGTAGTGGCTGATATTAAGGAGCCACAGCCCTCTATGCCTCAGGTTCCCGGCGGAATGGGCGGAATGATGTAAGTTCCCTTTGACTTTTGCAGACGTAGAAGGAGATTTTCCCATGGAGAACTATATTGAGCATCTTGTAAAAGGGAAAAAAGGAACGAAAGAATATATGGAAAGGGGAGTGGCTATAGCTCTCCCCTTTCTTTTCATTTTTATTCTTTCTTTATTTTCTCTTCCCCTTTTATTCTTTGTTTTTTCACTTCCTATATCGTATTATATATGGGTAAGAAGCGATAAAGAATATGAGTACCTTTATATGGCGGGAGACTTGAGTATTGATGTCGTCTACCACAAGACGAGCAGAAAAAACTTGATTCAATGCAGTAAAGAAGAAGTTTTGGAGATTCGCCCCTTTAGGGAAGACTTGAAAGAGCAGTACCAAAGAAGCGGTTCACTTGTTTCTGATTTTGCAGGTTTTGGAGAGAATCCGCATTACTTTTACCTGATACAAAAAGAAGGGAAGAAGTACGTATATATTTTAGATTGCCCGGAGAAACTTGTAAAAGAAATGCGCCTTTATTCTCGTGACAAGTGGATTTCGTAATTGAAATACAAATAAAAAAACAGAGACAAAGTATAAGAAGAGTAGGAGCAGAGGATGAGGGATTTTGTAAGAGTAGCGGCAGTGAGCCCGAATGTTAGAGTGGCAGATCCGTTTTATAATGTAGAGGAAATGCTGAAATGGGCTAAGGAGGCGGAAAAAGAAGCTGTCTCCCTTTTGGTGTATCCGGAACTGTCTGTTTCCAGTTATACCGCAAATGACTTACTTTTGCAGGAAAGTCTGCAAGAAGGCTGTAAAAAGGCTGTAAAGTTATTTTCCGAGAAAACAAAAAAGAGTCCGGTCCTCTTTGTTCTGGGCTATCCTTTAGTGCATCGCGGAAAACTGTTTAATACCGCAATTGTGATGCAGGAAGGGAGAATTCTTGGAATTGTACCCAAAAGACATCTTCCAAATCATAGTGAGTTTTACGAGGAACGCTATTTTCAGGAGGGAAGAGAGGAAGTCGAGTGGATTCCGGACTTTTTGGAAAAGGATGGAGATATCCCCTTTGGAATGCATCTGCATTTTACAGCAGAAAATGATGAGCGTTTTCGTCTTGCAGTAGAAATTTGCGAGGATTTGTGGGTTCCCAATCCTCCTTCCGTTACACATTCTCTGATGGGTGCGACAGTTATCGCCAATACCACAGCTTCCGATGCATTGATTAAGAAAAATGACAGCAGAAGAGCTCTTGTACAGCATTACAGTGGCTGCTTACACAATGCTTACGTCTATACCAGTGCAGGTCCTTCCGAATCCACGCAGGATATGGTTTTTTCCGCACACAGCATGGTTGCCGAAAATGGAAAAATTCTTGCGGAGTCCCCTCGATTTTACGAAGGAATGACTTTTGCGGAGATAGATTTATCCCTATTGTTGCGGGAGAGAATTAAGCAGAATACTTTTGAGACTGTGGAAGAAAATGCGGTGCAGATTCCCTTTACACTTTACAAGGCAAATTATATTGCGCAGGGTATTTCCACTAGTCAGCTTGATGAAGCTCATGCTTTATCCAAAGAAAAGGGACTTATTTTAAATCGCTTCATTAATCCTATGCCGTTCCTTCCTGTAGACAGTTCCAAGGACTTTGAAAGAGGAGAGGAAATCCTCAGCATTCAGGCGCATGGCTTAATGAAAAGAATGCAACACATCGGTACAAAGAAGGTGATTATGGGGCTTAGCGGAGGCTTAGACTCCACTCTGGCACTTTTTGTCGCGGTAAAGGCGTTTCAACTCCTGAACTATGATTTAAAGAATATTATTGCTGTAACCATGCCCTCTTTCGGAACCAGCGAAATTACGCATAACAATGCTTTGGAATCGGCAAGAATTCTTGGTACGGAAATGCGGGAGATTTCTATTCGAGATGCGGTTTTACAGCATTTTAAAGATATTTCCTATGATGCAAATAAAAGGGATGTAGTCTATGAGAATGCACAGGCCAGGGAGCGCACGCAGATTTTAATGGACTTGGCAAATAAGGAAGGGGCTCTTCTACTCGGGACGGGCGATTTATCAGAGTCTGCCTTGGGCTTCTCCACTTACAATGGAGACCATATGTCCATGTATAGTGTAAACTGTGATGTAGCAAAAACAGCTATTCCGCTTATTCTGCATAGCTTTGCGGAGGAGCTGGAAGCTCTTGCAACAGATAAAAAGGCTAAAAAGCAGGCAGAGGAACTGAAGAAAACAGTAGAGAAGATTATTCAAGTTCCGGTCAGTCCTGAACTCCTGCCACCAAACGAAAAGGGAGAAATACAACAAAAGACGGAAGAACTTCTGGGACCGTATGCTTTACATGATTTTTTCCTTTATATGCATCTTCGCTATGCATTTTCGGCTAAAAAAGTCTTTTTTCTTGCCTGCCACGCATTTTCAAAGGAAAATTTGAAATTCTATAAGAGAAAAGATCGGGAGCTCGGATATACAGCTAGAGAAATTTTAAGCTGTTTGAAAGTTTTCTATAAGAGATTTTTTGCGCAACAATTTAAGCGCTCCTGCACACCGGATGGTCCAAAGATTGGTAGGATAGGTCTTTCTCCGAGAGGAGATCTGCGTCAAGCCAGTGATGCAAGCTCGGCTGTATGGCTGAAAGAGCTGGAAGAAATTGAAGGCAGCTTATAGACGAAGAAAAGAAATTTTGCTATACTTCTATTTCATAGTAGTATTGTGGGTAGGGTCTGCGATACTCCTATTGGCTTATCAGAAAGACAGGTAGGGGATGCGAAGAATTGATTCACCTGCAAATGCATTACTTAAAGAGATTCGAGAGCTTGGTAAGAAGGCAAAAAAAAGAAGAGAGGAAGGATTTTTTGTTGGAGAGGGAGAACGCTTATTAAGGGATTTGCCTCTTTCTTCTCTTGTACAGATATTTTTAGCGGAAGACTATCGGGGGGAACTTCCACACGGACTTTCCAGGGAAGACGATCGAATTATTTTCTTAAGCAAGCGTGCAATGGAAAGCATTTCCAACACGGAAAGCCAGCAGGGGATAGTGGCGAAGCTTAAGATTCCGGCAGAAAAAAAGCCGGAAGGGGATTTTTTCCTTTTATTGGAGGATATACAGGATCCCGGGAATTTGGGAACCATATTTCGGACAGCGGAAGCAGCCGGTGTTTCTCATATTTTCCTAAGCAGGAATTGTGCGGATCTGTTTAGTCCGAAGCTTTTACGTTCTACCATGGGTTCTCTTTTTCGGGTACCTTTTAGTATTGTGAGTCTCCCGGATGTGATAGGAGAGCTAAAGAACAGAGGAGTAAGCTTTTATGCTATGCATCTTGCGGGAAGGGATTATTTTTACGAAAATGATTTTTCCTCTCCCTCCGCTTTTATGCTGGGAAACGAGGCCAACGGTTTGAGTGAGGACTTGAGTCGTTTAGCGGATGAAAAGATTCGGATTCCCATGGAGGGAAATATTGAGTCTTTGAACGTTGCTACGGCAGGGAGTATTGTCATGTATGAAACCTATAGACAAAGAGTAAAGAGTAGAGAAAGGGTAGCGAATGGGAGGAGCATTTTATGATTGGAAGATCTCGCGGAAAAATCCCCAGTCATAATTTGGATATTTTGTACGGTGTTATTGCGCTGGTGATTTTTATCATGGCTGTCATGGCACTTAGTAATCCGGATGAAAACAAGGTACTTTTTCCTTTTATTTTTTTCTTTGCCTTTATTCTGAGAAGCGTTAATTTCATGCAAAGAAGATTGGAAGAAGGGAAAGAAAAGTACTTTCAACTGGCATTGTGTTTTGTTTTATTGGTACTCAGCGTTGTTTCCGGCATCAGCCTTTGGACTTAGTCCTGAAGAAAGGAAGTAAACTTGGATAGAGAAGAATTAGAGAAAATCATTGAAACTTTAATGAGTAAAGCAAAGGGAAATAAGAACTCCATTGATATGGGAGAAGTTCAGGATATGGTAAAGGACCTGTCTCTCACGGACGAACAGATGGAGAGTTTTTTACTTCTTTTGGAAAATAAGGGTTTGGAAGTGATTCCCACTGTGGACGAGGATGCTTTAAAGAAGCTGGAAATCGGTGTGGAGAAAGAAGACGGAGAGGATGAGCTTCTTCTTGAAGATGAAGATTTTTTGAAGGAAGAAGAAGGCGAAGATATAGACTTAGATGCGGTAGATCTTTTAGAGGGTATCGGAACGGAAGACCCGGTTCGTATGTACCTGAAAGAAATCGGTACAGTTCCTCTTCTTACTGCAGAAGAGGAGTACTCTCTTGCCATGAAGAAGCAAGAGGGAGATGAGTACGCAAAGCAAAGACTAATCGAAGCAAATCTTCGTCTGGTTGTTTCTATTGCAAAGCGTTATACAGGACGAGGCATGAGTTTCCTGGATTTAGTACAGGAAGGAAACTTGGGTCTCATTAAAGGTGTTGAGAAGTTTGATCCGGAAAAAGGATTTAAATTATCTACTTATGCAACCTGGTGGATTCGTCAGTCTGTAACTCGCGCTTTAGCAGATCAGGCAAGAACAATTCGAGTGCCGGTACATATGGTAGAGACCATTAACAAGATGTCCAAGATGCAAAGAAAATTGACTTTGGAGCTTGGATATGAGCCTTCTGTAAAGGAACTTGCGGAACATCTTGATATGACGGAAGAAAAGGTGCAGGAAATCATGCAGATTGCAAGAGAACCGGCTTCTTTGGAAACGCCAATCGGAGAAGAGGATGATTCCAACTTGGGAGATTTCGTGGCTGATGCCAACGTTCTTTCCCCGGAGGGAAATGTAGAATCTGTAATGCTTCGCGAACATATTGATAGCCTTTTGGATGACCTAAAGGAAAGAGAAAGACAGGTTATTGTGCTTCGCTTCGGTTTAGAGGATGGACATCCGAGAACCTTGGAAGAGGTGGGAAGAGAGTTTAATGTAACGCGTGAGCGTATTCGTCAGATTGAGGCGAAAGCTCTTCGAAAACTTAGAAATCCGGTTCGTTCCAAGCGAATACGCGACTTCTTGCAGTAAGACATTTATGAGTACGAAGAAGAAATATGAGCTGTTGATGGAAGCGGCCATACGAAAAAAAAGCGAAAGTTCAAGACCAAAACTATTGCTTCACGCCTGTTGCGCTCCCTGCTCTACCGCGGTGCTGGAATCTCTTGTGGAATTTTTTGAGATTACTTTGTTCTTTTACAATCCCAATATTGAAAATGAGACAGAATTTCAGCGACGTGCCGAAGAGTGCCAAAGACTCGTAAAGGAAATGGAACTTCCCATCCACTGCATTATAACAAACTATTTACATAGGGAATTTTTAGATATTGCAAAGGGTTTGGAAAAGGAACCGGAGCGAGGAGAGAGATGTACAGCCTGCTTCAGGCTTCGTCTGGAAGAAACGGCGGCATTTGGAAGGAGATGGAATCAAGAACATCCGGAGGAAAATTTCGATTATTATTGTACCAGCTTAAGCATTTCTCCTTTAAAGGATGCGGAGCGTCTCAATCGCTTGGGAGAGGAAATAGGAGAAAAATACGACATTCCGTTCCTTCCCTCCGACTTTAAGAAAAAGGGACGCTACTTACGCTCCGTTGAGCTATCGAAAAAGTATGGTCTTTACAGGCAGGATTATTGTGGTTGTGAGTTTTCCAAAGCGGAAAGTTTGCGTAGAATGCAGGAAAAAAGTGACGATTAGCTAATCATGTAAAATAAAGATTTTCATAATAGAGTAAGAAGAATTGTTGTAAACGATTAAGAGCCGTATTTATTTGTTTGCTTTAGAGGAAAGAAGAGGGGGAAAATGGTAAGCGCAGAAGTGAAAATTATCAATGAGTCCGGTCTGCACCTTCGTCCTGCAGGTGTTTTGACGCAGACCTGTATTCGCTTTAAGAGTGAAATCATCCTCTATTACGGGGAAAGACAGATTATCGGAAAGTCTGTTTTAAACGTTATGGCTGCCGGCGTAAAGAAAGGCAGTATTGTTCGAGTAGAGTGTAAAGGTGTAGATGAAAAAGAAGCGTTACAGGCTGTGGTGGAAGCTATATCTACAGGCCTTGGAGAGGGAAGTGCTACCCCGGAAGCTTTATTTTAGCTAATGCTATAAAAAGGGGCTGTAAAAAAATCACTTTATTGTTTTGATTTTTTACAGCCCCTTTTTTTCAATTTATAACGCGTATCGTATCGCCTACAAAGTTTGCAATGTTTCTTTATATATTGGGTTTTAGTTTATTTTATTTCTATAATGTCATTATTTTCTTTAAGCAAGTTACCGCGTCCTTCAGACTTTCCTTTGTGTCAATAGCTTCTACGGCACCGGCATCCATAAAGGAGGCATTTTGCGGATCAATGGGGAGCTTTGCCAGAAGTTCCAAGCCCTCTTTTTGACAAAGTTCTTCAATATGGCTTTCTCCGAAAACATTGATTTTCTCGTCGCAGTGCGGACAGAGGAGATAAGACATATTTTCGACAATACCGAGAATGGGGACATGCATCTTTCCGCCATGCGAACGGCTTTCTCCACAATCATGGATACCAAATCCTGGGGAGATGTCACGATGATTACCCCGTCAATAGGAAGAGACTGGAAGACGGTGAGAGGTACATCACCTGTTCCGGGAGGCATATCTACAAAGAGATAGTCAATTTCTTTCCATTCCACTTCCCGCCAGAACTGCTTTACGGCATTGGCAATCATAGAGCCTCTCCAAATTACAGGATCGGTCTCATTTTCCAAAAGAAGATTCGTGGAAATGATTTCTACACCGCCGTTACTGGTTTCAGGTACCATGGACTTTCCGTCCTCACTTAAGGCTACGCCGTCATGCAGTAGACCAAATGCTTTGGGAATAGAGGGACCTGTGATATCTGCATCCAAAATGCCGACATGAAAGCCTTCTTTATTCATTGCGGAAGCAAGGAGAGAGCAAACGGTTGACTTTCCTACGCCTCCTTTACCGGAGACAATGCCAATCACCTTTTTTACGGAGGAGCCTTCCCCTAGGGGGAGCTTTTCAATTCCGGAACTTCTGCTGGAGCAGTTCGCGGAGCAAGATCCGCAGTGAGAGGAGCAAGCGCTGTTATTTTGTTCTGACATAAATTTATCCTTTCTTTTTCTATACAGTATTTTTTTCTATACAGTATTCTTTTCCATATTTCCATTCTTTTCCAAAAAGGAAATAAAGCTTTCCAAAGACTTAGAGCAGTTATTTGCGTGGTACATGAAGCCTATTTTTCGTTTAGGAATAGGCGGCGTAATATCGATCTGCTTCAGACTTCCATTTTCCAGATCTTTTTCCACAAAGGAGCGAATGACACAGGAAATACCCATATCAATCTTCGCAAAATCAATAAGTAAATCCATGGTATTTAAAGCGATGATTTGCTTAAAATCCAATTGATTTTCCCGAATATACATATCGATGTAGTGACGGGAGACATTCTTATCATCCATCAGCATGACGGTAGCATCTCGAAAAAGAGAAAATTCATTCCCGCGCAGTGCTTTCAGGTTTTTAAGATACTTGGGAGAAGCCACAAAAATATCTTCCACATCCTGCTCTAAAATAACCTTTTGGTTAGGACTTAAGTGTTTTGGAATGGCCACCAGTGCAAGGTCAATATCTTGCGATTCTAAAACCTGCAGATTTTTCGCACTATCCTGATTTTTCAAATTAATCTGGATATTGGGAAATTCTTCCATGAACTTCTTAAGGTAAGGCAGCAAGATGTAGCGGCATAGAGTTGTGCTTGCCCCGATATCGAGATGCCCGATATGGTAGTCCTTCATTTTCTGCAAAGCACTTTCTGCCTCTTCAATATGATGAATGGCTTCCTGCACATGGCGAAATAAAACTTCGCCTTCTTCTGTGAGACTTACACCTCTGGAATTTCTTTTAAAGAGTTTTACATTTAAATTATCTTCCAGACGCACAATGGTTTTCGATATAGCAGGCTGAGAAATATAGAGAGATTCGGCAGCCTTTGAGATATTTCCCTGTTTTGCTACTTCAAAAAATATACGATAGGTGGATAAGTTTTGTTCCATAAATCTCCTTCTTTTGAAACAATCTCGTGTGAAAAAACATTTTTTAGCTTATTCTTCCGATTATTCTTATACAAAGTTTTGAAAATTATTTTAAAACTTATCTTGCGAGGCTTCAGACCGGAAGCAATAAGTTCTGTTTAAAAGAAATAACTTCAAGGAATAATAAGTATCTAAAAAATGTATTTTGATTATAGCAAGAGATTTGTTAGTATGTAAAGAAAGCAATCTAAATGCTTTCTAAAATTTTTAGAGAGAGCGAGGAGACTACGATGGGAATGACGATGAGCCAAAAAATTTTGGCAAAGCACGCGGGATTGGACACGGTAGAGAGCGGGCAGCTGATTCTTGCCAAGGTGGATCTCGTGCATGGAAATGACATCACAACTCCCGTTGCCATTCGTGAGCGAGAGAAAATCCAGGGTAAGGGTGTTTTTGATAAGAATAAGGTAGTCTTTGTGATGGACCATTTTGTACCGAATAAGGACATCACTTCTGCAAAGTGCACCCAAATCTGTCGGAATTATGCAAAAGAACATGGGCTTAAACATTATTATGATGTGGGGAATATGGGGATTGAACATGCTCTCATTCCGGAGCAGGGTCTTATTACCGCAGGAGAGCTTTCTGTCGGGGCAGACTCTCATACCTGTACCTATGGGGCACTCGGTGCCTTTTCCACCGGTGTGGGCTCTACGGATATGGCGGCTGCCATGGCAACCGGAGAGCTCTGGTTTAAGGTGCCGAATGCCATTCAGGTCGTTTTAAAAGGAAAATTACAGAACTATGTTAGCGGAAAAGACCTTATCTTAGATCTTATTGGAATAATCGGGGTGGACGGAGCATTGTACGAGTCTATTGAATTTAGCGGAGATGGCGTAGCCTCCCTTTCCATGGATGACCGCTTTGCTATTTGCAATATGGCTATTGAGGCAGGCGGTAAGAACGGTATTTTCCCGGTGGATGAGAAAACTGTTGAATATATTCATGCACATGGGAATAAGCCCTACATAGTGTACGAAGCAGATCCGGATGCAAAGTATGAAAGAGTAATCGAAATTGATTTATCAAGTCTGAAATCCACGGTAGCTTTTCCGCATTTACCGGAAAATACACATAAGATAGGGACTTTTGAGAAAATTGCAATAGACCAGGTTGTTATCGGATCCTGTACAAACGGAAGATTATCAGATATTGCCGTATCGGCTTCTATATTAAAAGGACGCCATGTTGCGGAAAATCTCCGTTGCATTGTGATTCCTGCGACGCAGAAGATTTATCTGGAAGCGATGGAAAAGGGCTATATTAAAGATTTAATTGAAGCAGGGGCGGTCGTAAGTACTCCAACTTGTGGGCCTTGTCTTGGGGGATATATGGGGATTTTAGCTCCCAATGAGAAATGTGTATCCACTACCAATCGAAACTTTGTGGGAAGAATGGGAGACGCCAGTTCCGAAATATATCTTTCATCTCCGGAAGTGGCTGCAGCATCGGCTGTTCTGGGATATATTGGAGGGCCGGCTGACTTGGGTTTATAAGAAAGTCATTTTTCTGCGGGTAGAAGAAAAAAATAGGATTATAAGAAATATAGGATTTATCAAAAATTCAAGTCCAATATCCAGTATAAGATGGATTAAAAATAAGGGAAAAAATAGGAGAGTTATGGCATGGAAAAAGCAAGAGGAAATTGCATAAAGTATGGGGATAATGTCGATACGGATGTCATTATTCCGGCGCGTTACTTGGCTATTCAAGACCGAAATCTTCTGGCTACTCATGCCATGGAAGATATTGATCATGACTTTCATAAGAAGCTGAAAAAAGGGGATTTGGTGATTGCCGGGAAAAACTTCGGCTGCGGATCTTCCAGAGAACACGCACCACAGGTTTTAAAGGACTCCGGGGTTTCTTGCATCATTGCGGAGAGCTTTGCGAGAATCTTTTTCCGTAATGCCATAAACATCGGTCTTGCCATAGTGGAATCTCCCGAGGCTGCAAAGGAAATCCAAGAAGGAGATGAGGTGGAGGTGGATTTTAGCGCAGGGAAAATCCAAGATATCAGCAGCGGTAAAAACTACGATATGGCGGTATTCCCTCCTTTTTTACAGGATATGATCGATAAGGGAGGTCTCATTGCTTTTGTAAATGAACGCTTGAAGAAAAGTAAATAAGCAGTTGGAGAAAAAGGCATAAAAAAAGTGACTAGAAGTAGCTTTCCAAAAATTGCAACAAATATTCTTTTGCTTTTATGGCATCAAAGGTATTTTCCTTATAGGGAATAAAGCATTGCTTATCTTGATAATTCTTTTTGAAGACTTTCTCTTCTTCGTGAAAAACAGGGAGGAAGGAAGTATTCATTTTTTGATAGGCGGTTTTTGCCTTTGCTTTTTCCCGCATTTCTTTGGGTACATGGAGGCAAGTGACTTATGTACAGCCCGGTCCTCCGAGGGAATGAACTCATAGTCCTTATAGTCTTTGAAGAAATAGCAGAGTTCACCCTGATACAAAGGGACAGTGAGCCTAAGTGTATTCTCCCTTAGTTCCAAAAGGAAGTTTTTAGGACGCTGATTTAATGCAATAGGGACGGAAAAGGGAAGAGAAAATTGCAGGATTTCGTTTCCTGCTACATATTCAACCCTCTGAAACCGGATATTCCCTTGAAAGATATTCTCATAGGCAAGGAAAGAAAAGAGCGCCGGAAGATTTTGAATGTCCTCCAGATTATGCAGAAGAAGTAATTGCTTTTTTTCACAGTCCCTATCCTGCAAGTATTCCAGATAAATCGAAATCAGCTCCCCTCCGCTGTAACGATCTTCACGATCTATTCCCAAGAAGCGCTCACAGGATTTAAGAGAACAGCTTTCCAGTCCATAAAATTTCTTTCGTTTACGGATGAGCTTAAATAAATCAATTTGATGAAGCTTTAGATGCAGGGGAAGCTTTCCATAGGTTTTCGCCATGGACTCGATAAAACGGTTATCAAAACCCTCCCCGTTAAAAACTGATGAGAGTCTTCTTTTCTTTACAAAGAGAGAAAAACTCTTCAAGCATTTCTGCTTCATCACAGACATTTTCGGAAAAGTACTGGATGAGTTCCATATTTTCTTCATGAAAAAGAAGAACTCCAATCAGGTAAAGCCGGGCATTCTTCGGATTTAAACCTGTGGTTTCGATATCGTAGAGAAGACAGTCTTTGAGTTTGAAGCAGCTTTCCCAAGTGGCTTTTTTTCCTTAGGATAGGCTATTGATTTTCGAATAATTTCCATTATTCCTCCGGGAAAGAAAAAGTAAGTAGATATTTCAAAAAAATATTACAAATTCACAATTATTTCATATTTTTTGTTCTATAATAGGCAAGCATAGTGTAACACAGGTAAATGGGGAATTATATCTATTTTATTTTAGTTAGGAGAAGAAAAATGAAGGAAGAGGAAAAGCAAGGGGGAGAAGTTTCTAAGGAAGTGGAGAAGCTTCTGAATGAAAAACCGAAGAAGAAAAAAGGAAAGAAGAAGTGGATCTTTCTCGGAATTCTTCTTCTTTTTGTGCTTTTTATTTTGAAAAATATTCTCTTTCCGGGAAAGGCCATGGGGATGCTCGTGAATACGGAAAGCCTTTCCAAGGCTGACATTCAGGAGAAACTCAGCGTTTCCGGTCCGGTTTCCGGTACCCAGTCCCAGCATGTTACTTCGGCACTTCATGCCAAGGTGAAGGAAATCCTCGTAAAGGAAGGCGACAAGGTTACGGAAGGGCAGCTCATTGCAAAGCTTGACACCAAGGATGTAGAGGAAGCTTTAGAGGGAGCAAAAACGCAGGTGGAGCTGGCTAAAGCAAACAAAGAAGATGCACAAAAAAATGCGAAAGTAGAGTATACCAAGGTGCAGACCGCGTATAATACAGCTCTTTTGGATTTTCAAAGAAAGGCCAGTCTATATGAGAGCGGAGATATATCCCAAAGCGAGTACGAGTTGGCAGAGAGTACTTTAAAGGATGCTAAGGCAAGCCTTTCGAGCTTTAAGGTAAATGGAGGCAGTGTGCAGGTCTCCGAAAGCTACGACTTGCAGATTAAGTCAGCGGAAGAGTCTCTGAAAAAGGCACAGAGTGCTGTGGATTCCGCGGAAGTTTTAGCGCCTATTTCCGGAACAATTACCAGAGTAAATGTGCAGGTAGGACAGTTTGCGGATAACTTACTGGACGGAAAGCCGATGTTTACGGTGGAAAATCTGGACCAGCTGGAGCTTTCCATCAGCGTTTCCGAGTATTCTATCGGGAAATTAAGTCTTGGACAGAAGGCAATTATCAGTGCGGATATCTTAGGAGACGAAAAACTGGAAGGAGAGCTTTCTTCCATTTCTCCGACAGGAGAAGCGAAAGGCGGAAATACCGCTGAAAGAGTTATTCCGATTAAGATTAAAATAGACGGTGATAAAAAGGGACTCCTGTCCGGTATCACCGCAAAGGCTGATATTGTGCTTTCCGAGGCTAAGAATGTCTTTGTGGTTCCGCTTTCCGCAGTGATTACGGGTGAAGATGGAAGCAGTCAGATGGCTTTTGTGGAAGACGGAAATTCATATTGTGCCGGTAAAAACCGGAGTGGAAAGCGATGTTTCCGTAGAAGTCAGTCCTTTAAAAGAGGATGCTGTCTTTAAAGAGGGTGCCCATTTCGTAAGTGCTCCGGATGCGAGTCTTACTGAAGGCTTAGAGGTTAGTGAGATGCCGAAGAACATTGCGGGAGAAAGTATCAGTGCAAGTGAGAGCGGTGTTGTAGTAAAAACAAACTAGGATAAAAAAATGAATGATGTACTCATTGAACTAAAAGATTTAGTGAAAATATATGATACCGGAGCAGTAAAGGTCTTGGGACTGGATCGAATAAACCTTAAGATAAAAAGGGGGGAGTTCGTAGCAATAATGGGACAGTCCGGCTCCGGGAAATCGACGCTTATGAATATACTGGGCTGTCTCGACAAGCCGACTCTAGGAAACTATTTTCTGGACGGAGAAGATGTTGCCGCGATGGATCAGAACACTTTAAACAAGGTTAGAAATGAGAAAATCGGATTTGTATTTCAAAGCTTTAACCTGATCAGTCGTATGAGCGCTCTTCGAAATGTGGAAATTCCTATGATTTATGCGCATAAGAAATCTCCTTCCGCGCGAAAAGAAAGGGCGGCAATGCTTCTTGAGAAGGTAGGACTGGGGGGGAGAATCCATCATCAGCCGAATGAAATGTCCGGGGGGCAGAGACAGCGTGTAGCCATTGCGAGGGCTCTTACGAATGAGCCGCCCCTGATTCTTGCCGACGAGCCCACCGGAAATCTGGATACGGCAAGTTCCGTGGAAATCATGGAAATGTTCTCCGCACTCCATAAGGCCGGAGCAACTGTGGTAGTCGTTACGCATGAGGAAAATATTGCGGCCTATACGGACAGAATGCTGCGCTTTTCGGACGGAAAGCTGATTTCCGATAAGAAAAATGAGAATCCTACAGCGGTTCGAGACTTGAGTATTTTCGAGGGTATGTATAAAGGAGAAAGTCATGTTTCTTGAGAATGTTAAAATGGCACTGGGCTCTCTTCGTGCCAATAAACTGCGATCCCTGCTTACCATGCTCGGAATCATCATCGGTATCGGATCCGTGATATCCATTGTGTCTATCGGGGACAGTATTCGAAAGATGTTCTCCGACTTGTATAAAAATTACGGTGTGACACAGGCTTCTATCATGATTAGTCCTTATATGGATTGGAATGAACTGCGAGAGAGTGATGACTTCACTTTGGATGATTTTAATAATTTTAAAAGGATTTTCGGCAGCCGCCTTGACTATGCGGACAACACCCCCTATGAAAGTATTGATGTCAAGGTGGGAAGAAATCGATTGAAGGTGGGACTTTCCGGTGTGGAGTACAGTTTTACCGATTTTCAGCCTTTGAAAATATTAAATGGAAGGACATTTTCCGAGAAGGATGTGAGTGAGAGGAAGCCTGTCGCCATGATTTCCGAGAACACGGCACTAAAGCTTTTCGGTACCGAAAATGCCACAGGAAAACATTTTCGAGCGGACTTTCGTGGAGAGGTACAGGATTTTTCCGTTATCGCGGTCTATCGAAAGGATATGAGCCCTATCGAAAAACTGCTTATGGGCTCGCAGGACAAAAACGGAGAGGCCTTTGTGCCATGGACGATTCTTACGGGACCCGCAGATACTTTCTCTACGATTCGCTATTATGGGAAAAAGAATTTTACAGTAGAAGAAATGAATAGTTTGAATACAGATATCAAGAATTATTTTTCCCGTGTGAAAAATCGTAAACTGAGGACTGGTATATTTCTTCCGTTCAGGATGAAATGAAGCAGGTGGACGGTTTTATGGGCGGTCTCTCCGCGGCAATCGGAGGTATTGCTGCGATTTCTCTTTTGGTAGGCGGTATCGGCATTATGAATATTATGCTGGTTACGGTTACGGAAAGGACAAGAGAAATCGGTATTCGAAAGGCGCTCGGTGCAAGCCGGGAGGATATTCTCGTGCAGTTCCTTACGGAATCGGCACTGCTTTCCGCACTGGGAGGGCTTATCGGCGTGATTCTTGCCAGTACGCTTGTTCATCTTGGGGCTATGGCATTTAACATGACTGTGGTGGTAAAGCCGGGCATTGTCATTATAGCCGTAGTTTTTTCCGCTATTGTCGGTGTTTTCTTCGGGATTTATCCTGCCAATAAGGCGGCGAAGGAAGATCCGATTGTGGCGCTTCGATATGAATAAGCAGAAGAGGGTGGGGCTAAAGCCTCGCCTTCTTCTTTTTTATATTCTTTTTTGGAAAAGGGGATAGGAAAGAAGAAGGAAAAAAGCTATACTATTAGAGTTCATGCATTTATGGATAGCAAAAAAAGCTATGTGAAAATATTCAAGTATTTTAAGGAGGAGAGCAATGACAATCAGAGAGGCTATGGAGAAAAGACACATGGTAAGAAAGTATAAGGATACTGTTTTACCGGAAGAAATTGTAAAAAGCTGAATGAAAGAATCGAGGCTTTAAATAAAGAGCATCATTTAAATCTGGTACTTCGCACGGAAGACGGTACCGCTTTTGCGGAGTTAATCGATAAGCTGATTACGAAGAATGCCAAGAATTTCATCATCCTTGCCGCGGATCCCGCTGAAGGCGTAGAAGAAAAAATCGGTTACTGCAGTGCAGACATTATGCTTTATGCGCAGGAGCTCGGTTTAAACACTTGGTGGGTTGGCGCAAGCTTTAATAAAGATGCCGTAAAGAAGGAGTGCCCGAATCATACGGTTTACGGTGTGATTTCTATCGGCTACGGGGAAGAGCAGGGTAGTGTGCACCACAGTAAGGATGATTTTGAGGTTTGCTCCTATGAGGGAGAGGCTCCGCAGTGGTTTAAAGACGGTGTAGAGTATGCTCTTATGGCACCGACTGCTTTCAACCGCCAGTCTTTCTATATTAAGGGAAAGGGAAATACCGTACACTTGGAGTATAAGGCAGGAGATTTCCAGGGCATTGACACCGGTCTTGTAAAGTATCACTTTGAAGCTGCTGCCGGAAAAGAAAACTTCGAGTGGGCATAAGAGAATAGATGATTCGTTTTGTACATGGGATTTTAAGAGAGAAAAAAGAGGATTGCCTGATTATCGAGGCAGGAGGCTTGGGGTACGGCGTAAGAGTACCGATTTCCGTGCTTTCCGAGGTACCTCCTATTGGAGAAGAACTTCTTCTTCATACCTATTTTTCAGTACGGGAAGATGGACAGGATTTGTTCGGTTTTTTCACGGAGAAGGATAGGGAGTTTTTCATGCAACTCATTTCCGTTTCGGGAATCGGAGCAAAGACTGCATTGGGAATTCTTTCTACTTTTTAGACGTGAGGAACTGATTTCTCTGATTCTTACTGGAGATGCTAAGCGCATTCAAAAAGGCACCGGGGCTCGGAAAGAAGTCTGCAGAACGCCTGATTTTTAGAATTGAAGGATAAATTAAAGATAGAAGATGCCTTGCCGGGAGCGGTAGATACGGAAGAACCTATCCTTCGCGGAGGCTTAAGTGAGGCCATGCAGGAAGCAATGGAAGCTCTGGTTTCTCTTGGATATAAGCAGGCAGAAGCCAGAGGCGTCATTGCAAAACTCCCGAATGTAGATGAGATGGATGCGGAAGAAATATTACGCTCCGCTTTACGGAAACTCGCTTTTTAAGGAATGGGCATGGAAAGAAGACTAATTCAGACGGAGGAAAGCAGGGAAGACTTGGTTTATGAGCCGAAGATTCGTCCCAAAATGCTTTCCGACTATATAGGGCAAGAAAAGCTGAAAGAAATGCTTTCAATTTATATTGAAGCGGCAAAAAAGAGAAAACAAAGCTTGGATCATTGCCTTTTTTACGGTCCTCCCGGACTTGGTAAGACAACGATTTCCAATATTATTGCGAATGAGCTCGGCGTAAATTGTAAGATTACTTCAGGACCGGCGATTGAAAAACCGGGAGAAATGGCGGCTATTTTAAACAGTCTTTCCGAAGGGGATGTCCTCTTTGTGGATGAGATTCATAGATTAAATCGTCAGGTGGAAGAAGTTCTCTATCCTGCCATGGAGGATTTTGCAATAGATGTACTTCTTGGAAAGGAAAGCAGTACCCGCTCGCTTCGCTTGGAGCTTCCTCATTTTACTTTAATCGGTGCAACGACAAGAGCAGGCCTTTTATCGGCCCCCTTAAGAGATCGTTTCGGAATCATCAGTAAGCTCGAGTTCTACAAGAAGGAAGAGCTTACGAAAATTGTACTTCGCAGTGCCAAGGTGCTTTCCGTTCCGATCGAAGAGGACGGGGCAAAGAGCATTGCGATGCGTTCCAGAGGAACACCGCGACTGGCGAATCGTTTGCTTCGCAGAATCCGGGATTTTGCGGATGTAAGTACGAGGGCGTGATTACCAAGGAGGTAGCGGAGGAAAGCCTGGATTTACTGAACGTCGATAAGCTGGGACTGGATCAAAATGACAGGGCGTATCTAAGCGCCATAGTGGATAAGTATTCCGGAGGTCCTGTGGGACTGGAAACTTTGGCAGTCAGTCTTGGCGAGGACAGCGGAACAGTAGAAGATATGATTGAACCCTATCTTTTACTGCAAGGCCTCATTGATCGAACGAAAAGAGGCAGAGTCGCAACAGAAAGTGCATACAGACACTTAGGTCTGATCCAATAATCGGGAAAAGGTGAGAAGCAATGGGAGATAAAAATACGGTAGATGTAATCATTGACGGAAAGATAGTCAGGGTAAGCGGGACGGAGTCGGAGGCTTATCTTGTTAGTGTTTCCAATTACTTAAACGCAAAGATTACTTCTTTCAAAAAGGAATTTAAGAACTACAGATTATTGGACGAGGATCTTCGTTCCATTCTTTTGCAAATCAATATCTGTGATGACCTTTTTCAAGAACAGGCTAAGACGGAGAAGGCGGAACAGGAAAAGGAAGAACTGGAAAAGGAGATTTATTCCTTAAAGCATGATTTGGTTAAATCGCAGATGAAGCTGGATGGAGCCTTACAGGAGCTCGAAAAGGCGCAGAAGAGACTTTTTGAGACAGAAGGAAATAAAGGAGAAAAATAATGGGGGAGATGTACAGGGCGGAGCTTTTGGCGCCCGCCGGTTCCCTTTTAGTATGTAAGGCTGCGGTTTTTGCCGGAGCCGATGCTGTTTATATGGGAGGACAGAAATTTTCGGCTAGAGCCTTTGCCAAGTCTTCCGTCTCGGAAGAGGATGAACTCCTTTCTGCAATTGAGTTTTGTCATTTATATGGTGTGAAGCTCTTTATGACGGTGAATACGCTCTTTAAAGAAAAAGAACTGCAAAATCTTACGGAATATCTCGATCCCTATGTGGAAGCGGGAGTGGACGCCGTAATCGTGCAGGATCTTGGCGTAGCAAAAGTTTTGAAGGAAGCTTACCCCGATTTACCCCTACATGCCAGTACCCAGATGACAGCCAATACGAGAGAGGCGGTTTTACTCCTCTCTTCTTTTGGTATGGAGAGAATTGTGCTTTCAAGAGAACTATCTCTTGAGGATATTTCTGATATTTATGAGTCTACCGGAGCGGAGCTCGAAGTTTTTGTGCATGGAGCGATGTGCTATAGCTATTCCGGTGCCTGCTTTATGTCCTCACTTCTTGGGGGGCGCTCCGGGAACAGAGGAAGATGCGCCGGAACCTGTCGTCTTCCCTATTCTACAGGCGGGAAAAAAGGAAATTTCCTCAGTATGAAGGATATGAATACGCTGGATTCTTTAGAGGATATTTTAAAAGCCGGTGCCTATTCTTTGAAAATTGAGGGAAGAATGAAGTCGGAACTGTATACGGCGACCGTGGTTTCCATTTACAGAAAATACTTGGATATGGCATTAAGAGGAGAGCGTTATACTGTTTCAGATGAGGACAGGAAGCTTTTAAAGGCGGTATATGATAGAGGAGGCGAAACTTCCTATTTGCATCAGCATAATGCTAAGGAAATGATTGCACTTTTAGATCGTCCGTTTCGAAAGGAAGAGGAAGAACTTACTGCTTTTATAAGAAAATCCATGGAAGAGCGGGAAAGAAAGCTCTCCCTTTCGATGGAGCTTAAGGTGAAAACAGGGGAAGTTTTAGCACTTTCCTTACAGCATGAGGATATTTGTATTACCGTTTGTGGTGAACAGCCGATAGAAAAGGCGAAGCAGAGAGCCACTGCGAAAGAAGAAATGGAAAAACAGCTCTTAAAGCTCGGAAACAGTTGCTTTTATGCGAAAGCCCTGCGAATTATAGGAGAAGAAGAGGTATTTATTCCCCTTTCCGCCTTAAATGCCTTAAGGAGAGAGGGATGCGAAAGAGTAAGGGAGGCTATTCTTGCCAAATCTAGAAGAAATCCGAGAAATCGGGAATATATCGGTATCCGTTGAAAGAGAAGAACAGCTGGAGGCTTGTCTGAAAGCGGAGAATATTCAGCGTATTTATTTAGATGAAGCTTCTTTTTCGGAGGAGGAAATCCGGTGTTTTGCCAAGAAAATAAAAGAAAGAGGGATAGAGCCTGCACTTCGATTTCGGAGAATTGAAAGACGGGAGGATTCGGGAAAGACTTGTCTTTCGTGGCTTACAGAAAATGAAGAAACTTCCCTTTTTTCCGCTTTTTTATTCCGAAGCTTAGATCAGGTTTCTGTTTTACAGCGAGTAGAAAAGAGAAATTTTCTCTCCGTTTTTGATTATACGCTTTACAGTTATAATGCCTCCGCTTTGGAAGTTTGGAAGGATTTTCGTGCCGACTGTCTTACTTTTCCGATAGAGCTTAATTTTCGAGAAGATAAAGAATTTTCTTCTTGGGCTAAAAATGCGAAACTTCCTACGGAACTTTTGATTTATGCTCATCTTCCGATGATGGTGAGTGCCAACTGCGTCGAAAAAACAAGAAACAGATGCACGAAAAATAACCATATTTTAGGATTAATTGACAGACAAAATAAAGAATTGTCTGTTCGTTTGTATTGTAAATTCTGCTATAATCAAATCTTCAACGCCGATGTTTTTTCTTTGTTCGGTTTGGAAAAAGAAGTGGCAGCTCTTAAGCCTGAAAGCCTTCGCCTGGAGTTTACGGTGGAGAGTAAAAAAGAAGTGGAAGAGATCCTTAGGGGAAAGATAGGAAAGAGTTTTACCAGAGGGCATTTTCATAAGGGAATAGAGTGAAGAAAATCATTTCACGAATTTAAAGTCGCAAAAAGTCGTAATACATAGTCGTAATACATAGTCGTAATAAAAAGTCGTAATAAAAAGTCGTAATAAAATGTCGAAAAGAATAGTCAAGTATAGATGTGTAATCTAAGGGGTATTGAGTATGGGAAGTCTTTTCAGTAGTTTTGCAAAGATAGTAAGCATTCTTTTAATGCTTTTATACAGCTACGGGCTGTTTCGCAATTTATCCATAGATTATAGAGAGGGGAAGAAGAAGCTTTCCGGGCTTTTATATAAAATCCTGCTTCTTCTTCACTTTATTTCGTACGCGGTACTCTACTTCCAGACAGGAAATCTCTTTTATATTTATTTTTATCTACCGCAGCTTCTTTACTTTTTATTATATCCGCTTGTATGGAAAAAGCTTTATCCTTACTACAATGAAGTACTGCTGAACAATCAATGCCTGTTTCTTGCCCTTGGCTGGATTCTTCTGGCAAGACTCCAGGAAGCCAAGGCAATCAAACAATTTGCGGTTGCCATGGCGGCAAGTCTTCTTGTTTTAGTGATTCCCTATATTGTGGATAAGATCTGGGACTTTCAGAAGTTTCGCTATGTCTTTGCAGGAATCGGCATTGTATCCCTTCTTCTTGTACTCGTGATGGGCTCGGTAAGCTTCGGCGCGAAAATGAGCGTAAGTCTTTTCGGCTTTCGTTTTCAGGCATCGGAGTTTGTGAAGCTCTCCTTTGTTTTTTCCATAGCGGGGATTCTCTCGGAAGAACATGGTCGGGATGGTGTAATTCATTCTGCCATAGTTGCTGCCTTGCACGGAATTATTTTGGTTTTATGTAAGGACTTGGGATCCGCCTTACTCCTTTTTATTTCCTATGTTTTTATGCTTTATGTTGCAAGAAATCAGATCCTTTATCTGTTGGGAGGCGGATTGGTATCCGCACTGGCCGGAATTGTCTCGTACGGCCTGTTTTCTCATGTAAGAACAAGGGTTTATGCCTTTATAGACCCTTGGAGAGATATGGCGGGAAAGGGGTATCAGATTACTCAATCTCTTTTTGCAATAGGTACGGGAGGCTTCTTCGGTCTCGGGCTTTTTCAGGGACTTCCGAACAAGATTCCCATTGTGGAAAATGACTTTATCTTCTCCGCCCTTTCTGAAGAAATGGGGGGGATTGTTGCCATTTGCCTGATTCTCATCTGTCTTTCCTGTTTCATGCAAATGATGATGATGGGAAGGGATATGGAAAGCTCCTTCTATAAGCTTGTGGCTCTCGGCTTAAGTGTAATCTATGTCATTCAGGTGCTTCTTACGATAGGAGGGGCAATTAAGTTTGTGCCTTCAACCGGCGTGACCTTACCGTTTATGAGCTACGGTGGATCCAGTTTGATTTCCAGTTTTATCGTATTTGCTCTTTTTCAGTCTCTCTTTATTATCCAGGGACAGGAGGATGAAGTGGAAATGGAGGAAGATTTGGAGATAGAGTCGGAGGAAGAAGATGAGTAGAGTAGATTCGGAAGAGAAAAAGAAAAGCAGAAAAGGGAAAGAGAAGATTATAGAAATTGGGATAAACGAGATATCGCACGCTTCGCGTACGATACTCGTTAAGAATAAAATACAGAGACAGGCGAAGAAAAGACAGGAGGAGCCACTTTCCGAGACGAAACTTGCCATGATAAAAAGAAAGCAAAACAGAGAAATGCTGGGAATCGTCTATCTTTTTGCCCTTATTTTCTTTGCAATGATTGTTTATTTTTGTCATTTCATCCTTTTTCAGGCGGAAGATAAGATGGGAAGCCCTTACAATGCAAGAATTGACTATCTCTCTTCAAAGACTATAAGAGGAGAGATTCAAACCGCAGACGGTATGGTGCTTGCAAAGACCGTAAATAAAGAAGACGGAACAGAAAGTAGAGAATACCCGGGAGGCGCTGCCTTTGCCCATCCGATAGGCTACAGTGTAAAGGGAAAGACAGGTATCGAGGCGCTCGGCAACTATTACCTTACGAATTCCGGCATCAATCCTTTGCAGAAATTTATGAATGAGATTGAAAAATAGAAAAAATCCGGGAGATACACTGGTTACTACCCTACATTCGGATTTACAAAAGCTCGCCTATTCTTTGTTGGACGGAAGAAAGGGAAGCATCATCTGTATGGAGCCTTCTACAGGGAGAATCCTCGCTATGGCTTCTGCGCCTTCCTTTGATCCGAACGCCTTGGAAAGCAATTGGGAGAGTCTGATTGCAGATGAGAATACGGACGGAAATCTTGTAAATCGTGCGACCCAGGGGCTCTATCCTCCGGGATCGACCTTTAAGCTCCTGATGGCGCTCGAATATATCCGGGAGCATCCCGCTGACTGGCAGGATTTCAACTTTAAGTGTAGAGGAGAATACACAGATCCTTCCAATCCTGCGAATGTTGTGCACTGCTATAATGGAGAGGTACATGGAACGGTAAATCTTGAATCCGCTCTTGCGGATTCTTGTAATTCCGCCTTTGCCTTTATTGGTTCGGAAATCGATGTAAACCGTCTTCGGAACTTAACAGAGGACTTTTTTTACAATAAGGATTTGTCTATAGGACTCCCCTCCAAGGCAGGGCAGTTTACTTTAACGGCGGATTCTCCGACCTGGCTTAAGATGCAAAGCGGAATCGGACAGGGGGAAACCTTATGCAGTCCTATGCAGAATCTTTGCATGGTGTCTGCGATTGCCAATCACGGCACACTTGTTTATCCGAGCATTCTTTCGGAGGTTAAATCAAAGGAAGGAACGATAGTGCATGAATTTCCAAAGGGAGAAGAACTGACACTCTTGTCTTCTTCCGAAAGCGACGCACTGAAACAGTTTATGCGTTCGGTGGTGACTGAGGGGACAGCTTCCGCCTTAAAAACCAAGGCGTATCAGGCTTGCGGAAAAACAGGTTCCGCACAGGTAAAGGAAGCCGGGAAAATGCGGACCAATGCTTGGTTTGTCGGCTTTGCCCCTATGGATGATCCGAAGCTTGCCGTCTGCGTTCTGATAGAAGATGGAGAGACAGGCGGAAGGACAGCGGCTCCTCTTGCCAGAGAACTTTTTGATTTCTATTTAAACTAAGAATGAAGGAAGATTTATGAAAAGGCTATTATCGTATATTGCAGAGTTAAAAGGGAAGAGTATCATTGCACCGCTTTTCAAGTGTCTGGAAAGCCTCTTTGAGCTCTTTGTCCCTATGGTGATTGCGTATATGATTGACGCCGGGATTCAGAAGGAAATACGGCAATCATCTGGAAGAGCCTCTTTCTCTTACTTCTTCTTTCCATAATTGGTCTAAGCTGTGCTGTTGTCGCCCAGTACTTTGCGGCAGAGGTAGCCATGCATGTCGGACAATCCTATCGGAATGCTTTATTTCATAAGACCTTGGAACTTTCCTATAGCAATCTTGATCAGGTCGGAAGTGCATCTTTACTGACAAGGCTCGGGCCGGATATTTTCCAGCTTGAATCTACCGTGAATATGGTTCTGCGTCTATTCCTTAGGTCCCCCTTCATCGTTTTCGGTGCAGTGATTATGGCCTTTCGGATTTCTCCCTCCATATCCGCACTTTTCTTTTTAGTGCTGACTCTTCTTTCTGTGCTTATTTTTGGAATCATGCTGATTACGATGCCTCTTTACAAGAAGATACAGATTGCGATGGAGAAAATCACAAAGCAGCTTCGGGAAAATATTCTCGGCGTCCGTGTCATTCGGGCATTTTATAGAGAAGAAAAGGAAGAGAAAGGATTTAAAGAAAGTAATGAAGCCTATACTGCCATGCAGGTAAAGGTCGGAAAGATTTCTTCCTTACTTAATCCTTTAAGTATGCTGATTATCCAGCTCGGTCTTATGGGGATATTGTATTTTAGTTCTAAATTGGTAAACGACGGCAGACTCTTTCAGGGCAATGTAGTTGCGCTTACGAACTATATGAGCCAGATTCTAGGAGAGCTCGTTAAGCTTGCGAATCTGATTATTCTGATTTTAAAGGGACTGGCGAGCCTGGACAGAGTAGAAGAGGTGTTTAAGATTGAAAATGAAAAACCGGAGGAAAAATGTAAAGAATCATCAAAAGAATCCGGATTCACAGAAAAGCCGGAAATAGTGAATGATTCTAAAAAGATGACAAAAGAAAATCTCTGCATTGGTGAGGGAGAAGCTATTGTTTTCCGAAGTGTCTCTTTTTCCTATGGAAATAACGGCGAATATGCCGTATCGGATTTAAATTTTTCCGTAAAAAAAGGAGAGAGCCTTGGACTAATTGGCGGTACAGGTTCAGGAAAGACGACTTTAATCTCGCTTCTTTCCGGCTTTTACGCCTGTTATAGCGGTGAAATTCGGTTATTCGGGAAAAATCAGAGGGACTACGCAAAGGAAGAGCTTTATCGTTCTATTGCGCTTGTTCCGCAAAAGGCGGTACTTTTTTCCGGAACTGTTCGGGACAATCTCCTTTGGAGAAAGAAGAATGCGAGGGATGAAGAACTTTGGGAAGCCCTCGATATGGCCTGTGCAAAGGAATTTATAGAAGAGAAGGGGGAGGGACTTGCGCTTCCGGTTTCGCAGGAGGGAAAGAACTTCTCCGGTGGGCAGAGACAAAGGATTTGTATTGCAAGAGCCCTCGTGGGGGAGGCTCAGTTTCTTATCCTGGATGATTCCTCCTCCGCACTGGATTTCGTAACGGAAAAAAAATTACGACAGGCGCTTTCCACTTTAAAAAGAATAGAGAATAAGATTGTTATTTCGCAAAGAGTGGCAAGTATCCGAGACCTGGATAAAATTATCGTTTTGGATCAGGGAAAAATTGTCGGTATGGGTAAGCATAAGGAACTTCTTGAAAGTTCTCCGGTGTATAAGGAAATCTGTCTTTCCCAGCTTAAGAAAGAGGAGTTGTAAATGGAGGAGAAAAAATATACACAAGGCAGAGTATTTCGAAGAATATTGCAATATGCCAAGGCCTATAAGCGTTGGATATTTCTATCTTTCTTTCTTTCATTTTTGACCGTGGTTTTATCCCTGACACTTCCTATTCTGATGGGAAAAGGAATTGATCACTTACTTGGAAAAGACAGGGTGAATTTTTCGGGCTTATTTCGAATCTTACTTTTTATGCTTGTGATTTTACTTTTCACGGTTTTCTTTCAATGGTGTATGAATCAGGTGAATACCTATTTAAGTTATAAACTTGTGGAAGACCTGCGAAGAGACTGCATGCATCACATGCAAAAGCTCTCGATTGCCTACTATGACAGGGAAAAGCCCGGAGATTTACTGAGTAGACTTACCACAGATATAGAACAGTTTTCTCAAGGAATCCTTATGGGACTGAATCAATTTTTGCAGGCAGTTTTAACGATAATTGAAACGGCGGTATTCCTCTTTATTTTGGAGTGGAGAATTGCGATTATTTTAATGCTGATTACCCCGCTTTCCTATTTGATTGCAAAATTTATCTCGAAGCGTTCCTATATCTATTTTCAGAGACAGTCAAAGGAAAGGGGAGAAACTTCCGTATTTGCAACGGAGGCTATCGGAAATATTAAGTTGATTCAAGCCTTCCAAAAGGAAGAGGACATGGAGAAGCTATACCGGGAGAAGAATGAGAAGATGTCCAAGTCCAGTATGCAGGCAAACTTTTACAGCTCACTTGTGAATCCTTTAACCCGGTTTTTGAATGCTTTGGGCTATGCTCTTGTTGCCGGGATTGGCGGCTATTTTGCGATACTCGGAATGCTTACTGTAGGAAGCTTAAGTTCTCTTTTGGCCTATGCCACCCAGTATGCCAAGCCTTTTAATGACATTACTTCCGTGATTACGGAACTGCAAAATTCCTTTGCCTCTGCTTCCCGCGTATTTTCTTTTCTGGATGAAAAGCCTATGGACAGGTCGAAAGAAACGGAATCTTTAGGAGAAGCAATCAAGGGAAACGTGTCTATTTCCCATGTCGACTTTTCCTATAAAAAGGGGCAAAAGCTTATTACGGATTTTAATTTGGAAGTGGAGCCCGGGCAGACCATTGCGATTGTCGGTCCCACGGGTTGCGGAAAAACAACCCTGATTAACCTCCTCATGCGCTTTTTATCCACCAAATCGAGGAGATATTTATCTGGACGGCGTTTCCTATGAGAAAATTCAGGAACCCTCTCTTCGTAGAGCCTACGGTATGGTTTTGCAGGAGACCTGGTTGAAATCGGATACCGTTTTGGAAAACATTCGTTACGGTAAAGAGGATGCTTCCTTGGAGGAAGTTATGGAAGCCTGTAAAAAGGCACATTGTCATCGTTTTATTATGCAGCTTCCCAAAGGATATGATACTGTTCTTTCCGAGGACGGCGGAAATCTTTCCCAAGGACAAAAGCAGCTCCTTTGCATTGCAAGAGTGATGTTGATGGATCCCGCAATTTTAATCTTGGATGAAGCTACAAGTTCTATCGATACCCGAACGGAACAGAAGGTGCAAAGTGCTTTTCAGGAAATGCTGAAAGGGAGAACCGCTTTTATCGTGGCGCATAGACTTTCCACCATCCAAAATGCGGACTGTATTCTTGTCATGAAAGATGGAAATATCATAGAGAAGGGAAGCCATGAAGTGCTTCTTCAGGAAAAAGGATTCTATAGAGACTTGTATGAGAGCCAGTTTCAGGCAAGCTGAATGCGGAAATTAGGGAGGAATTATGAAAATGAACATGGGGAAAATAATCTTATGTATAGTAATAGTATGTTTGTTCATTTTTATCGTAGCAGTTTTGTTTTTTACGCATCATGCGGCAAGGTCCATGGCTTATCCTCAAGGAAATAGTTTGGCGGAGGAAGAAGCCTGGGAAAAAGAACATGGACTATGGGGAGATTATGACAACTATGAGAAGGTAGAATATATAGTAAAAGGATATCAGGGCTATGGCCTTCACATTGAATTGGTTAAAAACCCTATTGAGAGTACAAAATATGTGATTATCAGCCATGGCTTTCGTTCCAATCGCTATGGTGCAGTAAAGTATCTGGATGCTTATATTCATTTGGGTTACAACTGTATCATATATGATATGAGAGGTCACGGAGAAAATGAGAAAACCGTGGTAAGCCTCGGCCAGTTCGAATCTGAGGATTTGGAAAAGCTTGTAAAAGACAGTTATTCCCGCTATGGTGACGATATTGAATTAGGCTTACATGGAGAGTCCATGGGGGCAGCAACATCCCTTTCCTTACTTGCCAAAAATCCCGATGTGGATTTTGTGGTTGCCGACTGTGGTTTTTCTAATCTATATGATTTAATCTATACAGGATACCGTAAAGAACACCTCGGCATTCTCGTCCCCTTTATAAATTGGAATACAAAGGTTTTTTTTGGCTATGACATGAAAAAAAGCTCTCCTAAGGATGCTGTGAAAGAGAATCAAATTCCTATCTGCTTTATTCATGGGTCTGAAGATTTGTTTATATTACCGGAGAATTCGCTGATTAATCAAAAAAGTGATAAGGGAAGTTCTGAACTACATTTTGTGCCGGGTGCGGGACATGCTGAATCCAGAGAAGTTCTCGGCGAAGAAGGATATCGGAAAATCATTGAAGAATTCTTGAAAAATCTGGTACTTTGAGATAGGTAATGAAAGAATACTTGGAACGTATGTGTGAGAGTTTGTATAATGATTTAAAAAAAGAGTTAAGTTAACAAAAAAAGTTAAGTTAACAAATTTCGTCAGTTTTAGGAGGAGAAAATGACAATCATAAAAACCTTGTCTAAATCCGTAAGGGAATTTAAGAAAGATTCCATGCTTTCTCCCGCCTTTGTCAGTGCGGAAGTGGTTTAGAGTGCATGATTCCGTTCTTTACGGCAAGACTGATTAATCAGATGAAGGTGGATGCTTCCCTTCCTATGATTTTGCGTTATGGCATAGTCCTTGTGATTATGGCTATGCTTTCTTTAGTTTGCGGAATCAAGGCCGGAAATTATGCGTCTTCCGCATCAACCGGTTTTGCCAGAAATTTAAGAAGAGATATGTTTCAAAAGATTCAGGGCTTTTCCTTCAGTAATATTGACCGATTTGAAACCTCTTCTTTGGTTACCAGACTGACCACGGATGTCAGTAATGTCCAGATGGCCTATATGATGCTTGTGCGTCTGGCCTTTCGTGCGCCTTTAATGATGATTTTCGCCTTTACGGCCGCCTTTCTTCTTGGCGGAAGAATGGCTATCATTTTCTGCCTCATGATTCCGTTTTTGGGAGCCTCTCTTGCGATTCTGATTGCGAAGGCTATGCCGATGTTCGACAAGGTCTTTAAAAACTATGACGCCTTAAACGATTCCATCGAGGAAAATGTGCAGGGGATGCGAGTGGTAAAGGCCTTTGTAAGAGAAGAGTACGAGAAAAAGAAGTTTAACGATAGGGCGGAAAAGCTTGCGAATGAGTTCATTCAGGCAGAGAAGCTTGTTTCGATTACGAATCCTTTAATGCAGTTCTGCCTTTATATTGGGGTTGTTTTTATCTTAAGCTTCGGTTCTTACCTCGTTGTAATTACACAGGGCTTAAGTCTCGATGTCGGACAGCTCTCCGCCTTACTGACCTATAGCTTCTTAATTTTGTCGAGTCTTATGCTGGTTGCCATGGTTTTTGTTATGGTTTCCATTTCCATCGAGAGCTCCCGAAGAATAGTGGAGGTTTTATCCGAGGAAAGTGACTTACAAAATCCGGAAAACCCGGTCATGGAAGTCCTAAGCGGCTCCATTGATTTTCATCATGTCTCTTTTAAATATTCGAAAGATGCCAAGAAAAATGTACTTTCCGATGTGGAGGTCCATATTCCTTCCGGTGCGACGGTGGGAATCATTGGCGGAACCGGTTCTGCGAAGTCTTCTCTAACCCAGCTTATTTCCCGTCTTTATGATGTAACGGAAGGAGAGGTTCTTGTTGGAGGAGTGGATGTACGGAACTATGATTTGACCGTACTTCGTGATCAGGTAGCCGTGGTTTTACAGAAGAACATCCTCTTTTCCGGAACGATAGCGGAGAATCTGCGCTGGGGAAATAAAAATGCCACGCAGGAGGAAATAGAGCACGCCTGCAGACTTTCTCAGGCTGCCGAGTTTATTGAGAATATGAAGGACCGCTATGAAAGTCATGTGGAGCAGGGAGGAAGCAATTTTTCCGGCGGACAGAAGCAGAGACTTTGTATTGCAAGAGCACTCTTGAAAAAACCGAAGGTCCTGATTTTAGACGATTCGACTTCCGCGGTGGACACAAAGACCGATGCTTTGATTCGAAAGGGCTTTAAGGAATTCATTCCCGATACCACGAAAATTATTATTGCACAGCGAATTGCTTCCGTGCAGGATTCCGACCTCATTTTGGTAATGGACAAGGGGCGCGTTATTGCGCAGGGAAATCACGAGAAGCTAATGGAAAGCTCGAAAGAGTATAGGGAAACCTATGAGTCACAGAACAGAAAGGAGGAAAAAGATGGAGAATAAAAAGAAAGGAATCGATAAAGACTTTTTTCCGACTTTGAAACGAATTCTAAAAACACTTTTTAGCTTTTATCCGGTCTTTTTGCCTCTTACACTAGTTTTGATTGTAGTCAATGCCGTAGTTTCGGCGATTCCCTCCCTGTTTCAGCAGAAAATCATCAGCCTCGTAGAAAGGGCTTATAAAAGCGGGGAATGGAAGTCCGTTTCCGAGCCGATTTTTAATCAAATTACCATTCTCGCAATTTTATACGGTATATCTTTACTGGCTGCTTTTATCTATAACTGGAATCTGGCAACAATCACACAAGGCTCCTTAAAAAAATACAGACAAAAGATGTTTGACGGCATGCAGGATCTTCCGATTTCGTTTTTTGACAGAAATAAGACCGGAGATATCATGAGTCATTACACAAACGATATTGACTCCATGCGGCAGTTTATTTCGATTTGTATTCCGCAAGCACTGTCTTCCTTTATTACTATGGTGACGGTTGTTTTTCTGATGTTATATTACTCTCTTTGGCTAAGCCTCCTCGTTATTTTGGGCTCTATCCTGATGATTCGAGTTGTAAAGGATATCGGCGGAAAGTCAGGACATTTCTTTGTGCGTCAGCAGGAAGAACTTGCGAAGTCCGAGGGCTTCATCCAGGAAATGATGAACGGGCAAAAGGTAGTGAAGGTTTTTAATCACGAATCGGAAGCCATAGCCGATTTTGACCGCTATAACGACGAGCTTTTCTCTGTTTCCAATTCGGCAAACCGCTATTCCAGTGTCATTATGCCGATTTTGGGAAATATCGGAAATATTCTTTATGTCTTGGTGGCTATTCTTGGCGGTGTTCTTTTAACCTATAAGGTACCGAATCTTTCTATCTCCAGTTTGGCATTAAGCATTTCCATTGTGATTCCTTTCCTCAATATGACGAGGCAGTTTGCCGGCATGGTAGGGCAGATTTCGTCGGAAGTGAATGCCGTAGTGATGGGCATTGCCGGAGCAAAGAGAGTCTTTGCCTTAATGGATGAAATGAAGGAAGAGGATAGCGGTCATATTCGTCTTGTAAGCGTTAAGGACATGGACGGAGAACTTGTGGAAACAGCGGATCGCACGGAAATGTGGGCATGGAAGGAAGTAAAGGAGGACGGCACTGTCGTTCTGAAACGTCTTTTGGGGGATGTGGAACTTCGGGACGTCGATTTCTCCTACGATGGAAAGCGCATGATTTTAAAGGGAATCAATGTCTTTGCCCATCCCGGTGAGAAGGTGGCCTTTGTAGGGGCTACAGGAGCAGGAAAAACCACAATTACAAACCTCTTGAATCGCTTTTACAGGATTCAAAGGGCGAGATTATTTATGACGGCTTTGATGTCTATGACATTTGCCTAGGAGATCTTCGACGCTCTCTCGGGATTATCCTGCAGGATACCGTGCTGTTTACCGGTACCGTAATGGACAATATTCGTTACGGAAAGCTCGATGCCTCTGACGAAGAGTGTATTGCAGCGGCGCGTCTAGCCGGAGCGGATGATTTCATCACAAGACTTCCGAACGGATACGATACCGAGCTTAGTGGAAACGGAGGAAACCTATCCCAGGGACAGAGACAGCTTCTTTCCATTGCGCGCGCCGCAGTAGCCGATCCGCCCGTTCTTATCATGGATGAGGCTACCTCTTCCATTGATACAAGAACGGAGGCCATTGTACAGAAGGGTATGGATGCTTTAATGGCCGGAAGAACGGTATTTGTTATTGCGCATAGACTTTCCACCGTACAAAACTCTGATGTAATCATGGTGCTGGAACAAGGTGAAATCATTGAAAGAGGAAGTCATGAAAAACTGATTTCCGAAAAAGGAAAATACTACCAGCTTTATACCGGAGCCTTTGAGCTGGAGTAAATCTTACTTGCACAATCCCAAAAACCTGTGCTATACTGCAGTAGTTGCCACAATAGCACAGTTGGTAGTGCATCTGATTCGTAATCAGAAGGTCACCGGTTCAAGTCCGGTTTGTGGCCGAAAAGTGAAACGGGGAAGCTTGACTTCCCTGTTTTTTTTGTTTTTCTCTGCTATAATGGAGCAATCAAGATGGATACAAGAAAAACCGGAAAGTAGTAAAGGGAAAAAGCTGTAAACTATGGAGAATAAAAAAGAAACTAAACTGATCATCGGAATAGTCGTTGTCGTGCTTCTTATAGCAGGATTCACTTATCTTATTCCGAAACAAGTGGCTAAACCCTCTCAAAAACTGCGAGTTTTAAAAAATGGAGAAATACTTTTAGAGCATAATTTAGGAAAAGATGCCAAGTTTATGATCATGGATCAGGAGATCAAAGAAGTTCCTTTTGAGGAAAGTTTGAGCAGCTTATCCGACGACGAGCGAAATCCCGCTATGCATGAGGTGAATTTTATAGAAGTAAAAGACGGGAAGGTGCTATGCGCAGAATCCAATTGCAATAATCAAATCTGTGTGCATACCCCGGCTATCAGTAGAGAAAATGCGGATTTACCGATTGTATGTCTTCCCCACGGGCTGGTTCTACAGATAGTAGACTGATTGGCGGATTGCTATAAATGAACTGTTAGGCTCTACATCATTCTTTTTATCCTGAAAAGTATTTGGCTTTTTCATTATTGAAAAATAAAATCGAGTACTTAATAGGAAGTGTCAAGAGTAAGGAGGCTTATATGGACTACGAGGGAAGAATTTGTCGCTCTCCTATGGAGAAGGGCTCCTATATGCTACCGGTGACTGTGGGTTGTCCTTATAACGGCTGTCATTTTTGCAATCTTTTCCGAGATTTACGATATAGAGAGCTTCCTTTTTCGCAGATAGAGGAAGAACTTTTGCGTGTGAAAAATGCCGGCGGGAAGCCGAAGAAGATATTTTTAGGCGATGGCTGTGCATTCGGCATGAAGACAGAGCAGCTCCTTAGAATATTGGAGCTAATTCACCGCTACTTTCCTGAATGCGACACTATTAATTCTGACGCAACCGTTACAAGTATTCGCTTAAAAACAGATGAAGAGCTGAAAGCGCTTGCGGAAAATGGCTATAAACACCTCTATATCGGGATTGAAAGCGGTCTTCCCGATGTATTATCTTTTATGCATAAGGAGCATGGTGTAGAAGATGCGGAACGGGAGATTGCGAGGATACAAGGTGCCGGAATGCTTTATGATGCGCATATTATGACCGGTGTTTCAGGAAAAGGAAGGGGAATAGAGAATGCGGAAGCACTGGCTGCCTTCCTTCATCGCACTCAACCGGAATTTATAGTAAACTTCTCCATGTTTATTTCCTCCGATACACCCTTGTACCGGGATGTTTTAAATGGGAGCTTTCAGCCGGCAACAGAGCTTGAGAATCTAAAGGAAGACAGGAGACTTGTAGACTTATTGTCCGAAAGAAAGCAGAAAGTTTTCTATGATTCCTTCCATGACTGTATCAGAAAGCGGGTACGGGGATATTTACCTAAGGATAAAGAGAAGATACTTAAACAGCTTGATGATTTAATTCAAGAATTTGAAGAGATGGATCCAATCTATGCTACTGATTTTAGCTATAAAGGTTGTCCTCCACAGACGATGTTGGATTTGGAAAACATGATCTCCGTAAAATGATTAATCAAAGAAACAGAATTAGAGGGGACAAAGAAAATAAGTATGTTAAACTTCTGTATATATAGAAACTGAATGTAAATATAGATACAGAATATAAAAAGGAATTTGGTATATAGATAAGATATAAAACTCAAAGAAGAAATAGAATTTAAAGAAGAAATAGAATTTAAAGGAGAAATCGATGGAAAAGGAAAAAATATATCTGGATAATGCTGCTACTTCTTTTCCAAAGCCGGAAGTTGTTCCTCAGGCGGTCTTTAACTATATGACGAAGCTTGGAACCAATATAAACCGTGGAGGCTATTCCACAGCCTATGATACGGAATCTGTTGTATTTGAAACAAGAGAATTGCTTGGAGCACTCTTTCATGCACCGGACTATAAAAATGTTGTATTTACAAGAAATATTACGGAAAGTCTGAATGTGGTTTTAAAGGGGCTACTGCATAAGGGAGACCATGTCATCGTCTCTTCTATGGAGCACAATGCGGTGATGCGTCCTATAAGGCAACTGGAAGAGGAAGGAATCCGTTTTACAAGGGCAGAGTGTGAGTCGGACGGGAGTTTAAAACTCGAAAATCTTCGTACCTGTGTAAGAACGGAAACAAAGGCGGTTGTTATGACCCATGCCAGCAATGTTTTCGGTACTATGCTTCCTATAGAAGAGGTCGGTTCCTTTTGTAAGGAACATGGCTTAATTTTCATCTTGGATTCTGCACAAACTGCCGGGGTATTTCCGATTGATATGGAGAAAATGCAGATAGATATTCTTTGCTTTACCGGACATAAGGGACTTCTCGGACCACAGGGAATCGGTGGATTTATTCTACGAGACGAACTGGTAATGCAGATTGAGCCTTTAATCTCCGGAGGAACAGGAAGTCTTAGTAATCTGGAGACAGTACCGGAGTTTATGCCGGATCGCTTTGAAGCGGGGACCCCAAACTTACCGGGGATTTTCGGACTGCATGCGGCACTAAACTGGATGCTTCAGCTGGGAGGAGGAAGTTTTTCCGAATCAATGGATAAAATTCGAGAACATGAACTAAACCTGACTGCCGCTTTTCTTGATTTATTAAAGCCCTTAGAAGAAAAAGGCTTGTTACAGGTCATCGGGAAAAAAAATACCGAGATGCGGACCGGCGTAGTTTCCATACAGACTCTCACAAGAGAACTTTCCGATACGGCTTTTCAGCTCGATACACGCTATGGTATTATGACTAGAGTCGGTCTGCATTGCGCCCCTTCCGCCCATAAGACCATGGGGACTTATCCTACGGGGACAATTCGCTTTTCCTTTGGATGGAAAAATACGCCGGAAGAGGTGAAAACTGCTGCGATTGCATTAGAAGAATTATTGGAAGAAAAACAGAAATAAGTTTAAGTAACAATGCATAATCATCCTAAACGATGAATACTAATGTGCTATCATCATAATAAGTATAATTGTATGTAGTCATAACAAGAATAAATGCAGTAGCATGAAAAGGTTTAAGAGAAGAGAAAAGGAGATTTTTCTATGAAAATCATTGTAGACAAAAGTATTGCCGACTTGGGGAAAAAGAGCATCGTGATTGCAATTGCTAAAAATGTAAATCCTGCCGCAAAGCTTTCGGAAGCTTTTTTGGAAAAGCAGAAGAAGATGGAAGAGTGGGCATTAAATTGTGATGCGGAGGAAGCGGCAAAGCACCCGGTAAACCAGGGTTATATTGACTCGATTTCCGCTGTGGGACGCAGTACGAAAAAAAATCCTCCTACAGCTGTGGCACTCATTCAGAATATTAAGCGTCGCGGTTCCGTTCCGAGCATCAACAGCATTGTAGATATTTACAATGTGGAGTCCCTGCATTCTTTCCTGGCTATCGGCGGACATGATTTTGATAAGATTGACGAAGAAATCTGCTTTACGGTCAGCAAAAAGGAAGATGTTTTTTATCCTATCATGGCACCTGAAAAATTTGTTGCAGAAACAGATTATGTCTACAAGGACAAAAAGGGGATCATGGCATGGATTGATGTGCGCGACGGGGAAAACTATAAATTTGACGAAAATACCAAGAACGCTATTTTTATTATTCAGGGAAATGCCAATACCTCTGTTGAAATGCGTCTGGAAGCTTTAGAGCGTATCCGTAAGGATATGGCAGAATGCATGCCGGATATGGAATTTTCTACTCACGTAATCAGTTTCGGAGATGAGAATACGGAGATATAATTTTACCTGAACAACGGAATTTATATTATTTTCAAATAAAAGAACAAGTTCATATAAACTCACAATTTCTCAATTATTTCGCCCTTTCGTATAATGGTTACATAACTTTAATGTGTATACGAAGGAGCTTAAAGAGCGTGAGTTTCCTCGTAGACACCGGAGTATTTCCGGTGTTTTTTAGTCCAATCGGGTATAGCTTGTTAAGCTTGCGATATCTCGTTTCAGAATAAAAGTTTTCTTCAGGAGAGAAGCTTTTTTCTGTATATCAAAAATTGTGGCATACTCGACTGTAACAAACCATTCAGGAGGTCAAATTATGGACAAGAATCATCAGATGTGGTCCGATCTTGGCATGGATCTGGACAAACATGACTTACTTTGTGCTGCCCTTCCGGGAGCATTCGGAGATGTGTTTTTAACACAGGAAAATCGCCCGCAGGGAATGGACTATTTTAATATGGTTACCGCAGATATTCACGGTATTCGTCCTGCGGAGCTGATTGCAGCACAAAGAAAGGAAGAAAGGTTATCGGTACCTTCTGTGTATTTGTTCCGGATGAGGTAATTATTGCAGCTAACGGAATCGTTACAGGACTTTGCGGCGGTTCGCAATTCTGGGTTCCGGAGGGAGAAAAGGTACTTCCTGCAAATACCTGTCCTTTAATTAAGGCTTCCGTAGGTGCAAGACTGGGAAGAACTTGTCCTTATTTCCGTATCGCCGATATGTTTGTCGGAGAGACGACTTGTGATGGGAAGAAGAAAGCTTATGAGATTCTTTCCGAAGATGTAAAGATGCATATCATGCATCTTCCTCACGGGAAAAGACCGCAGGACGCTGCTGCTTGGGATAAGGAAATCCTCGACTTTGTGAAAGTCATGGAAGAGTTTACGGGAAATAAGATAGATATTGATAAGTTAAATCACGCAATTCACATTGTAAATGAAAAGAGAAACGCTTTGCAGAGACTCTATAATTGCAGGAAGAACAGCTGTGTACCAATTAGCGGAAGAGATGTTCTTCTTATCATGCAGATTGCTTTCTTTGATGATCCGGAGCGCTTAACAGCACAGGTCAATAAACTCTGTGATGAGCTCGAGAAGAGAATAGAAGAGGGCGTTTCCGTTGCAGCAAAGAATGCACCGAGAATCTTAATTACCGGAACACCTATGGCTGTTCCAAACTGGAAGATGCATAATATTGTAGAGACCAGTGGCGGAATTGTAGTTTGTGAAGAAAACTGTACGGGAACCCGGTATTTTACCAATACCGTAAAAGAAAACAATCAGACTATGGAAGAGGCGGCTTCTTCTCTTACGGAGCGTTATTTTAACAACATCCACTGTGCTTGCTTCACCCCGAATCCGGAGAGAATTGACGATATTTTAAGGCTCGCTAAGGAGTATCAGGTTGACGGTATTCTCAATGTTAACTTAAAGTTCTGTAACCTTTATGCTACGGAAAACTACTTTGTAGAGAGACGTTTAAAGGAAGAGGGATACAAGGTACTAAGCCTGGAGACAGATTATGAAGACAGCGATGCAGAACAACTTAGAACTCGTGTGAGTGCTTTTCTCGAAATGATTGAAGCAAATAAGTAACTCAAGCTTTTCCTTTGTAGTAATCCTAAAAATTTACTAAGAAGCTTTTGATGGAAGAAAGAAGAATCCCTAAGACATGAAAAAGTACTACATCCTTTTTGACAATCATGAACAGGCAATCAAACTGCGAAGAGATTTGCAAAATGCAGAAATCAACTCTGTGATTGCACCTACACCGCGTGAGGCAAGTCTATGCTGTGGCGTTTGTCTAAGAATAGATGAAGAGAAGTATCCCGCATTAGAGAGTTATTTAAAAAGTAATATGGCTGTTTATCGAGAAATAAAGGAAATGAATGAGGTTTTTAACGAAAAAAGGGATTCCTATCTTTAATTAAGGGAAATTCAATTTATAGACAGCATACTTTTTCATTTTATTTTATATCTATAGTTTTATGTGAAGAAAACGACCGTTAGCAGGATATCTTTTGGCTACCGGTCGTTTCGTTTTTTTGAATTACTTACAAAATACTGAACTTTGTCCTTGAAACCTTACAATTTAAGCAATTCCCATTGTAGAAAAAAATTTTGTGTCGTAATATAAAATAAAGTTCGGAGAAGAGGTTTGGTATGAAAAATAAAAAAGTAGTAAGTCTTTGTTCACTGGTAATTATGGCAACTCTCCTTTCACTTCCCGCTTACGCAGGACAGTGGCAGAAGGGAAGCGGAAAGAATAGTTCTAAGTGGTGGTATAACCATTTAGACGGTACGTATCCTAAGTCTTCGTGGGCGTGGATTGATAGCAATGGAGATGGTCTTGCCGAGTGTTATTATTTTGATCAGCAGGGATGGCTGGTGGTAAATAAAACTGTAGATGGCTATAAAGTGGATGGGAACGGTGCTTGGTTGAATAACGGTGTGGTACAGGTAAAGTCCGTTAATGAGTCCGGTGTTTTTACAAATGGTAAATGAAATTAGCTATGGCACCATTGATATGGAAGGCGATTTAAATCTCGGAACGGCAGATAAATCTGCTGTGGATGCCGAAGAAAAAAATGCACTGACTGTTCAGGACAAGGCAGCCGGTGTTCTGGAAGTCTCCGATCGTTTCGGTGGCCCCGGAGCGGGAGCTTCAACACACTCTGCCGATGCAACGGCCGTGGCGATAAATGGTGATATGTCTGATTTAATCAGCTATTCCCGCTCTTTCATTGCAGTTCTTCCCTATAAGACTGCCGGAAGTTCACTGACTACCGGTGCGGATTGCTCAGGCTTTACGCAGCAGGTTTTTAAGCATTTAGGAATATCCATCCCGAGAGATTCACGTTCTCAGTATGCAGCATCCCAAAAGGTATCGGAAGAAGAACTTCAAGCCGGAGATCTGGTTTTCTATGGCTCCAGTCCCAGTACAATTTATCATGTCGGAATTTACTCCGGAAATGGAACAATTATCCATGCTACAAAGAGTGGAGACTATGTAAGAGAGCATGATTACCATTATGCAAAGCCATTCGGTTTCGGAAGATACAAAAGATAAACCGGTGAAATGAGTTATTGCGGATTGTAGAGTGATTGTGTATCCGGCGGTGCGTCTACACCTTACTCATTAAGGTTTATAGTACAGAAGTACCTTGGGGTACTTCTGTATTTTTTTTGTTCAATATAAGAATCTATGTATATTTACAGAAAGAAGAAAATTGATTATTATAGCAAGGTGTCTCACAAAGACTATAAATTGGAGTGAAAGCGGAGTTTAGAATGGGTAAATGGAACTTGAGCAAAAATATAGCAATTGCAGTTTTATTGTGCTTGGCAATCGGTTTTTTATCCTATGCCGGACCGGGTGATGATTACAAGAAGAAACTGGATTCACAGAAAGTAGGGCAGGAAGCAAAAGAGGAAGTTACAGCTGCTTCCACTGAAAATCTTATTTCTTCCGATACCACTGTTTCTACAGAAAAGCAAAGTGAATTGAGGATTGCAGCGGCACTTTCAAACTCCCTGGTTGGAAAGAAAGAAGAGCAACTGCTTCTCATGCTGGATCACAGATTGAGCCTTTGGAATAAAAAGGATGGGCGCTATATAAAGCGAAAGAATGGCAGTGTGGATATGGAAGAAACGGCTTAAAGGAAGCGGAGAGCAGAAAAGAAGGGGATGGTACTACTCCAAAGGGAGCTTTTCCCATTTCCTTTGCTTTCGGATTTTCAGAAAAGGAAAATACCAAGCTTCCCTATAGACAGATTAAGAAAAATTCTGTCTGGTCCGACGAAAAAAGTACTTATAATCAATGGGTGGAATCCAACAGATATGTTTCCGGTGAGCAGCTTTGGAACTATAAAATTTGTTATGAAAAGGCATTGGCAATAGGTTTCAATCAAGATCCGGTAGTTTATGGCAGAGGATCAGCTATTTTTCTCCATATTAAGGTACCGGATACCTGGGAAAGCTCAGGATGTATCACTGTGGACAAAACGACTATGGAAGAATTGTTGACATTAGTAAATGAAAAAGTCAGTATTTTGATTCTTCAAAATGAAGAGGAAATCAAGGCATATTAGGAGGCAGAATGGATAAGAAAAAAAGACTTATAAGAGATTATATATTTATTTTTGTAGGGAGCTTCTTGATTTCCGTCGCGTCTTTGTCAATTTATGATAGAGCGGAATTGGTAATTGGTGGTGTGACCGGTGTTTCCATTATCGTACGTCACCTCTTTAATATCCCGTTATGGCTAAGCTATAGTATGATTAACGTACCGCTTTTTGTTTGGGGATTCTTTGCAAAAGGAGGAAAATTCCTTTTCCGTACTGTGATTTCCACCTTACTATGCTCATTTTTCCTCTACATTCTTCCTGCTTGGGAAATCCTTCCCAAGGATGATTTCTTCCTTGCGTCTGTTGTGGGAGGGATTTTTATGGGTCTTGGTTGCGGTATGGTATTTATCTCGAATTGTACGACAGGAGGAACCGATTTACTTGCTGCAATTTTACAGACCAAGTTTAAGCATATCTCTATGGCGAAATTAGTACAATTTGTGGATTCCCTGGTTATTCTTTGGGGGTTGCAGATTTTTGGAGTGACCAAGGCGCTTTATGCACTAGTTTCTATTTATGTATTTACCAAAGTCTGTGAAGCAATCATGGAAGGTATGCATTTTGCAAAGTCTGTTACGATCATTTCTCAAAAGGGGGAGGAGATTGCAGACTATGTTATTTCCAAGATGTCCAGAGGCGTTACTGGTATCGAGGCAAAGGGGATGTACACAAGGAATGGAATAACCATGCTTTACTGTGTTCTAAGTAACCGTGAGGTATCACAGTTAAAGGATGAGGTATATAACATTGACGATAAGGCTTTCTTTATTATTTCCGATGTGCGAGAAGTACATGGTGAAGGATTTATCAGAAGGGACGAAATCATTTAATGAGGAAAAATCTTAGAAAATGGATTTTACTTCTCTTGGCAGGATTGTTTATACTTTCCTGCTTTTTCGTTTTTCCGGAGAAATTTACAGAAGAATCGGTTTTGACTTCTTTTTTAAATTTTCCATTCCTATATTATTTTCCAATAGAGAAATTTTTCTATTTGGCGACAATATTAATATTGTCGAGTTATTTACTAACAAGTCGCTTCTTGTCCTACCTATCTTATCCGCTTTTGCGCTTTGCGAAGACCAGATATGGGCTATTTCATATTTTGGTTTTTTTAAGCTTTGGAATTGCAATACTTTTTGGGACCAGTATCAGTATATTTTTTACGCTTTCCATTTTTGCAAGTACATTGGGAAAAGAAGAGGATTGTCCCTATCTTTTTATCCATTGTGTTTGTTTACAAATTCTTGCCGCTGAACTGGGGAGTATTCTATTTCCCTTTACCTCTCTTTCTGATTTTTACCTGTTTTTACAATATAGTTATTCCTTTACGGATTATCTTCGCATCAGTCTTCCGTTTTTCTTTTCAGCCATTTTATTTTTGTTACCTTATGTATTTTGCTTTCATAAAGAGAAGAATCAGCCTCTTTCTTCTATAACTCTGGAGAGATTGCAGTCGTCTTATGAGAGCTTGAAGGAGAAGAAGCAGGATGGAAAGGCACACCGCTTTTCCATACCCTTAGGAGTATTTTCCTTTCTTTTCTTTTTGGCATGCATAAGGCTTATACCGATTTATCCGGTGACTGTATTCATTGTACTATACAGTTTCTTCTTTAGAAGAGAAGTATTTGCCTGGATAGATTATTTTCTCCTGTACTTTGTATTTATCATTTTCCTCTTGCGTGGAAATCTTCTGACAATGCACCTGATTCCCCGTCTGCTTACTACTTTCATTAGTGGGAAAGAGTGTAGTCATTCCTTAGTTCTTTCACAGATTTTTACCAGACTTCCCGCTGCGGTTTTTCTTGCAGATTTAAGTACGAAGGGACGACAGTTAATTATGGCTTCTATTCTCTCGTCGATTCACCCTCTTGCGTGGAATTATAGTGGAGTATTTGCTTTTTCACTGGTGAAGAATCGTCCGCATGGAAAGGTTTTTATCTTGCACTACCTGTTTTTGCACATTCAGATGCTTTTACTTATGGTTTTCCTTGCTTTTTTCACAGGAAACCTATAGGAGGTTTATGAACTACTATTTTGCTCCTTTGGAATCCATCAGTTCCTATCCTTTAAGAAACGCGCATGTTGCATTTTTTCCTTCTATCGATAAATATTTCAGCCCATTTGTTTCCACAAATGAAGAGGGACATTATACAGGAAAAATAGAAAGGGATCTTGCGCCGAAAAACAATCAAACTCTGCAGCTTGTCCCTCAAATTATGGGGAGAGACACCGAACATATACTAAAATCTTTTTCTTACTTGCGGGAGCTTGGTTATCATGAAGTAAATTTAAATATGGGCTGTCCCAGTGGAACTGTGGTTGCAAAGGGCAAAGGTTCCGGAATGCTTCGAGATCTTTATTTTTTGGAGGATTTATTTGAAAACTTATTTTCAAGAAAAGATCATGATTTTGCTATTTCTGTAAAATGTAGAATCGGAATCAGTGATTCCGAGCAAGTTTCGGAATTGTTTTCTCTTTTTAATCAATTTCCTTTTTCGGAAATCATTGTTCACCCGAGAGTTCAAAAGCAATTTTATAAAGGAAATGTAGATTTGGATGCATTTCAACGGCTTTACGAGATTACAGAAAATCCTCTAGTTTATAATGGGGATATTGAAAATGCTGAAACAGCCCATAAGATTATGGCTCGTTTCCCGGAACTTTCAGGCATGATGCTTGGAAGAGGACTTCTGGCAAACCCTGCTTTGGTAAGAGAAATTAAAGGGGGAAAAGAACTGGAAGAGAAAGAATTGAAGGATTATATCCTAGCTGTAGAAAAGGCTTTTTCTGCGGAAATACAGGGGGATCGGAATTTACTTTGCAAGCTGAAGGAATGTTGGAGTTATTTTGTGAAAAACTACCCGAATAGCGTAAAGGGTATGAAGGAACTTAGAAAATCCAAGACAATAGAAGAGTATAGGGGCGCGAAGTTCCGTATTTTCAGTGAAGCTGCGTTTGTTCCGTTTAAAGGAGAGAAAGAATGGATATAGAATATCCTTCCTATTATGAGGAATTTCATTGTATTGCATCTTCCTGCAAGGATAGTTGCTGCAGGGGCTGGTGCATCGATGTAGATGAGGATAGCCGGGAATATTACAACAGGGTTGAGGGAAGATTTGGAGAAAAGCTGAGGGAAACTCTTAAAGAAGAAAAAGGGAATTATTTTTTCCCTCTAAAAGAGAATGGTGACTGCCCTTTTCTATTGCGTAACGGACTTTGCGAGATGATATGTGAATTGGGAGAAGAGACCCTTTGCAATGTTTGTGCTTCTTATCCAAGAATGAAGCGCAGCTACGGAAACTATGCACAATATGATTTAAATGCATCCTGCGAAGAAGCCTTTCGCTTGATTTTAAACTGGGATGGAGAAATCCTTCGCGGAAGAGAAGAAATAGAAGGAGAGGAAAGCTTAAGTCCGGATAAGGAAAAAGAACTGGTCCATCTTCTGGCTTTTCGCTCCGCTCTATGGGAGGAAATCCCTTATTTTCCAAAAGAATTTAACGGTTTTTTTTCGAAACTTTTTAGCTTTTTCGGGGATGCAGAGCTTACAATATATCCCGATAGTTTGGAAAATGAAAATCGAAGTGGAGAAATAGAAAAACTATGCTCCAAAATAGAAGATGGATACACTTTTTCTTTTCTTACGAAGGAGCGATTCCGGGAAGCCTTGGAGTGGCAGAAGAAGATTAAAGAAAAAAATAAAGACTTTTCCATATGGCGAGAGTTATTTGTAGAGGAAGCCCAAAGAGAACTTCAGAAGAATAGCTTAAAAGAGTATTATGCACGACTCTCTAAAGAGAAGAAGGAAGAGTTGGCTCAGGCCATACCGGTACTCTGTCGATATTTCTTGTTCCGTTATATGCTTATGCCTCTTGAGGAAGCTTCCTTGCTTCCGCTTTTTTCATTGATTTACCAAAGTATAGAGTGGATTTATACGGCTTATTTGCTGATTCATAATGAGCTTACGGTACAAGACGGAGTTAATCCTTCCGAATTTAGCAAAGGAGAGAAGAAAATACCATTTTACTGTTTCTTCTCTGAAGAACCGAGTATTCTTCGCATTGCGGTATTTTTTTCCAAAGAAATAGAACATGATGAAGATAATCTTCGACAACTTTTGTCCTATAACCCTCTTTCCAAGTCTTGTGAAAAAGGAGTATAATGGGCTACGTTTGGATTTTGGATGTCTGTTTGTAGAAGGGATGGGGGACGTCGTGGATCGAATCGGTTTTGATAATGAACAATATTTAAAGACACAGTCGGAGCATATTAAAGAAAGAATTGCTAAGTTTGGCGGAAAGTTGTACTTGGAGTTTGGCGGAAAGCTTTTTGATGACTATCATGCGAGCAGGGTACTTCCCGGTTTTCAGCCGGACAGCAAGATTCGAATGCTCGGGGAACTTAAAGCTGATGTGGAAATTGTAATTGCTATCCATGCCGGTGATATCGAAAAAAACAAAGTTCGTGGAGACCTTGGAATAACCTATGATATGGATGTGCTTCGGTTGATCGACGCTTTCAGGGGCTACGGACTGTATGTAGGTTCTGTGGTTCTGACCCGTTTTATGGGACAAGAGAGTGCCATTGCGTATCAGAAGAAGTTGGAATCTCTCGGCATCAAGGTATATCGACACTATTCCATTCCCTCCTATCCGTCAAATGTTCCTCTAATTATCAGTGAAGAGGGATTTGGCAAAAATGACTACATTGAAACCTCTCATTCTTTAATTGTCGTTACTGCACCCGGTCCCGGTTCCGGAAAGATGGCGGTTTGTCTATCCCAGTTATATCAAGAGCATGTTCATGGGGTAAATGCAGGATATGCCAAGTTTGAGACTTTCCCAATCTGGAATATTCCTTTGCAGCACCCGGTTAATCTTGCCTATGAGGCGGCTACAGCTGATCTGAATGATGTCAATATGATTGATCCCTATCATTTGGAGGCTTACGGGGTTAGTACTGTAAACTACAATCGGGATGTAGAAGTATTTCCTGTACTGAAAGCGATGTTCAATACCATTTATGGCAGTTCTCCCTATCAATCTCCAACGGATATGGGAGTGAATATGGTGGGGAATTGTATCATAGATGATGATGCAGTTAAAGAAGCATCTCAACAGGAAATTATTCGCCGTTACTTTAATGCTCTAGTGGAAAAAAGAAAGGGTAACGGAAATGATGCAATCATTGAAAAAGTGCAGCTTCTTATGGAGAAGGCACATATCACAGCACAGGATAGAACGGTAATCGGAGCAGCTTTGCAAAAAGAGGAACTTACCGGTGCACCTGCTGCGGCTATCTCTCTTCCGAACGGGCAGATTGTTACAGGAAAAACTTCTGCATTGCTTGGGGCTTGCTCTGCTATGCTTTTGAATGCCTTAAAGGTTTTGGCGGGGCTTCCTGATGATGTAAAGGTCATTTCACCGGAAATCATTGAACCGATTCAGCATTTGAAGGTGGCACATTTGGGGAATCACAATCCAAGACTACATACGGATGAGATTTTGATTGCTTTAACCATTTCCGCAAATTCGGACCCGAATGCTGAAAAGTGTATGGAGCAGCTTGCTAATCTGAATAACTGTGAAATGCATTCCACCGTAATTCTTTCTCAAATAGATGAGAAGACACTGGGAAAACTTGGTATTCGTATCACCTCTGAACCTCGCTATCAAAACAAGAAACTCTTTCACTCATAAGACATGGCTTTCTTCATGTTTTATTCATAAAAAACCATCTTTTTCACAAGAATTTGTTTTTTAGGTATAGATAAGGACATTAAAAAGGGACTCTCCGGTTCTGGGAGTTCCTTTTTTGCTTTAAGAGAAACTTATAAAAAAATCAGGAAAAAAACATCTCCACATCTTCTAAGAAAAGAGCAGAGTAAAGTGAAACTTTTCTTATCATAAAGCAATTTTGGAACGAATATATTGTAAAGAGCAAAAGAAAACTTAATTTGATTAGGGATATTGATAAAAAAATTTCAAATAAATCATTTAAAGTTTTCTTTTTTTTTAAGATGTTAGTCATATATAACCAAGTTAAAAATGGCTTAGATACAGTTCTCTGTACAAGATGCACAAAAAAATTACTTCTTTTTTTGAAAAGAAAAAAAGAAAAATTCGTGTGTTATACTGTGCGCGAATCATCTTGTATTAAAGAGAGGGTATTGTCTTTGCAGAAAACATGCAAGGGTGAGTCTTATTACGAAAACAAGTACTGTTTTCGAACAAGGAGAAAAAATGAGCAGGTTAATCATTGTTACAGAAAATGAAGCGCAGAAAACCGTGGAGGGACTCTATCGTGATTTGGAGCGAAGAATTCAGGCTTCTCAGCCCGGTCTATGCCCCGTGGATTTAGCAGAGGCATTTTTACATATTTGTCACGCTCAGTCCTGCGGAAAGTGTACTCCCTGTAGAGTGGGTTTGGGACAACTTGAAAAGTTAATGGAATCGGTATTGGATGGTTCCGCGGATATGGAAACATTAACAACTATTGAAAAAACAGCTGATGCAATTTATCATTCCGCAGACTGTGCGATCGGTTTTGAAGCGGCGAAGATGGTTCTTCGTGGAATTCGTGGATTTTATGATGATTATGCAGAGCATGTAAAACACGGACGTTGCAATGCAAAGCAGAGTCAGCCGGTACCTTGTGTGTCGCTTTGTCCTGCACATGTAGATGTACCCGGTTACGTATCTTTAATTCATGAAGGACGTTATTCCGAAGCGGTACAGTTAATTCGTAAGGACAATCCTTTCCCGGCAGCCTGCGGATTAATTTGTGAGCATCCCTGTGAGCTTCGCTGCAGAAGAACTATGGTGGATAAGGCAATTAATATTCGTGGTTTGAAGCGCTATGCTGTGGAACATGAGGGAGAAATTAAAGTACCTAAGATTATGGATAAGACCGGAAAGAAGGTTGCGATTGTAGGCGGCGGTCCTTCCGGCTTAAGTGCTGCATACTATTTGAGTATTATGGGCCATGATGTAACGGTTTATGAGCAGAGAAAACAGCTTGGCGGAATGCTTCGTTATGGTATTCCCGCTTACAGACTTCCCAGAGAAATTCTTAATCATGAGATTGACGGCCTGATGAAAACCGGCTTCCGGGTGAAGACCGATGTTTCTATAGGAAAAGATATCAGCCTTGCACAGTTGAAAAGAGATTTCGACGCAGTATATGTTTCTATCGGAGCACATACGGATAAAAAGTTGGGTATCCCCGGGGAAGACGCGGAAGGTGTTATCTCTGCTGTAGAGATGCTTAGAAATATCGGAGATGAAGTTTATCCGGATTTTACAGGATTAAATGTAGTTGTAGTAGGCGGTGGAAACGTGGCAATGGACGTAGCAAGATCTGCCGTTCGTCTCGGAGCAAAAACGGTTAAGGTTGCTTACAGACGAAGAAAGGTAGATATGACTGCTCTCCCGGAAGAGGTGGAAGGTGCCATTGCAGACGGTTGTGATATTGTGGAATTACATTCTCCGGTACGCATAGAGAAAGATGAGAAGGGACATTGCAAGGGTATTGTTTTAAAGCCGCAGATTATTGGAGGGGTTCGCTATGGAAGACCGTCTCCCAAGGATTCACAGGCACCTGAAATTGAGATGAAGGCAGACCTTGTACTGGTTGCCATCGGACAAGGAATTGACTTCCGTAAATTTGAGGAGTATCAGGGTGTTACCATTGAATCAGGACGAATCAATGCCTTAGATACTTCCGCATTGCAAAATGCTGAGGGCATCTTTGCCGGAGGAGACTGCGTTACAGGACCGGCAACCGTAATTCGTGCTATTGCGGCGGGAAAACAGCTGCTGCAAATATTGATGAATACCTCGGTTTCTTCCATGAAATCGAGTCCGATATTGTACTTCCACCGGTAAGATTTGACGACAATGCGCCAACCGGTCGTGTCAATATGAAAGAAAGACCGGCTGATGAAAGAGTACTTGACTTTAAGCTCATGGAATATGGTATGACGGATGAAGAGGCTTGCCAGGAGTCCGGAAGATGCCTGCACTGTGATCACTTTGGTTACGGTATATTTAAGGGAGGCAGAGAAAACAAATGGTAAACTGTACAATAGATGGAAAAAAGGTTTGTGTGCCTGAGCATACTACGATTTTAGATGCAGCCAAAGAGGTTGGTATTCGTATCCCTACTCTTTGCTATTTTAAAGATTTGAACGAAATCGGTGCTTGTCGCGTTTGTGTTGTGGAAGTAGAGGGAGACGAGAGACTGCATGCTGCCTGCAACAGTCCCGTTTTAGAGGGAATGGTTGTAAAGACAAATTCCAGAAAGGCAAGGGAAGCCAGAAAATATAATGTGGAATTGATTCTATCTCAGCACAATGTGACCTGTACTACCTGTAGTCGTTCCGGGAACTGTGCATTGCAGTCCGTGGCGAATGACTTAAATATTATCGGTAAGGACTATTATCCGAAGGATTTGCCGAAGCAGAAGAGTTCCAAGACTTTCCCCTTGATTAGAGAATATGACAAGTGCATAAAGTGTATGCGTTGTATTCAGGTTTGTGATAAAATCCAAGCTACCAATGTCTGGGATGTTGTGAATTCCGGTGGAAAAAGTACTGTGGATGTACGTGATTTCTACAAGTTGGAAGATTCTCCCTGTGCACTTTGCGGACAGTGTATCACCCATTGCCCTGTAGGTGCTTTAAGAGAAAGAGATGATACGGATAGAATCCTGGATGCTTTGGATGATCCCGAAACCATTGTGTTGGCACAGATAGCACCATCCATTCGTACTGCGTGGGGAGAAGAGTTCGGCCTTGGACCGGAAGAGGCTACGGTAGAAAGACTGGCAAGCTGTTTAAAAGAAATCGGTTTTGACTATGTATTTGATACCGATTTTTCTGCGGATCTAACTATTATGGAAGAAGCTTCCGAATTCCTGCATAAGCTGACACACAATGAGGGTCAATTCCCCTTGTTTACCAGTTGTTGTCCGGGATGGGTACGTTTTATTAAAAGTCACTATCCGGAGTTTATCCCACAGGTGTCTACATCCAAGTCGCCACAGCAGATGTTCGGTGCAATTGCAAAGACTTATTATGCGGATATCCTTAAGGTGAGTCCAAAGAAAATTTCTCTGTCAGCATTATGCCCTGTCTTGCCAAAAAGGCAGAATGTGCATACCCGAATATGATGGATAAGGATGGAAACTTCGATGTAGATGTGGCTTTAACTACAAGAGAGGTAAATCGTCTTATTCGTTCCTTCCATATCAGTCCTGCTAATCTTCCGGATAAAGAACTGGATATGCCGCTGGGTGTCGGCTCCGGTGCGGGAAATATCTTCGGTGCTACAGGCGGTGTAATGGAAGCAGCACTTCGTTCCGCATACTATTTTGCAACAGGAGAGAATCCGGATCCGGACGCATTCCAGGATGTAAGAGGAATGGATGGATGGAAGGAATCCACCTTTACTATTGCGGGAAATAAGTTAAAGATTGCTGTAGTAAACGGACTGGCCAATGCAGATAAGTTGCTTTCTGCACTAAAGACCGGACAGGTACATTATGACTTTGTGGAGGTCATGGCTTGTCCCGGCGGTTGTGTCGGTGGAGGTGGACAACCTATTCATGACCAGGTAGAGATGGCAGTACACAGAGCCCCCGTTTTATACAAGCAGGATAGAGAAGGCAGTCTTCGTTTCTGTCATGAAAATCCATCCATTAAAGCGGTTTACAAGGACTTCTTAGGGGAACCTTTATCCGAGTTGGCGGAAGAACTTTTGCATACTGATCAAAAGGCTTGGCTTATGCCCGGAGAAAAATAATTTAGCGTAATGTATCTATTTTCCGGAAAAATTAGATACAGCTGTAATAGATACACTTTATGAGTGATACTCGTTATGAATAATTAAAGAGCTGTTTCATAGGAAGTATGAAACAGCTCTTTTTGTATATTTAATGCATAGTTAATGGATTATACATGAATAAGTGCATAATTATACGTATTTTGTCCTGTTTTAGACTTATATTAAGTATTTCGATAGATTAAGTCTTTTTATTTAAATGTATCAATTTGTCTTAATTCAAGCTAAAAAAATCGATTATATATTTTTTTATATAAAAAAATTATTTTTTTGCATTTTTCTTGTTTTTTTGTGTCTTGAATATCTTTTTATATTCGTGTATATTTTGCTTTATATTTATCAAACGAAACAGATGAAGTTGTATTTCCTTGAATTATACCAAGTGCCTGTTTCTATTTTTTTATAGAGAATTGCTTGGAAAAGGATTTTTATGAATCGCTAGGGAGGAAACCATGCCGAAGTACATCTTTAAACGAGCAATTATGTCTCTGCTTACCGCTTTTTTGGTAGCCACGATGACTTTCTTTGTCATGAATATGGTTCCGGGCGGTCCTTTTTTAGCGGAAAAAGCAGTAACTCCTCAAGCACAGGCTGCCATGGAAGCAAAATATGGCTTGGATAAACCGCTCATTGAACAGTACTGCACCTATATGACCGGACTTCTTCATGGAGATCTTGGTATTTCTATTAAGAAGAGAGGGCGTACGGTAGCACAGATTATCGGCGTAAAGTTTCCCGTATCTGCTCGTATCGGTGGACTGGCTTTGATTCTTGCCGTACTTACCGGTGTCCCTCTTGGTGCAGTTGCCGCTTTTAACAGAGGAAAGTTTTTAGATAATCTTATCGTTGTTTTGTCTACAGCCGGAATTGCGATTCCTTCCTTTCTATCTTCAACTCTTTTGGTCTATGTCTTTACCACAAAGCTTCATTTATTACCTTCCTTAGGACTGAAGGACGTAAGGAGCTATGTGATGCCGGTTATTGCTCTGGCTCTTTACCCCAGCTTTTATATGGCGCGTCTTATGCGTTCATCCATGCTTGATGTTATGGGACAGGATTACATGAGAACAGCGAGAGCAAAGGGGGTAACGACCTTTAAATCTATTTTTAAGCATGCGCTTCGGAATGCCATACTTCCGGTTATTACCTATTTGGGACCGCTTCTTGCTTCTCTTATGACCGGTTCCTTTATTGTAGAAAAGATTTTTAATATCCCGGGACTGGGATCCGAGTTTGTAAGCTGTATTACGAGTCGTGATTATCCGATGATTATGGGAACAACCATTTTTTTGGCTGTATTTGTCATCATAATGAATTTCTTCGTGGATATTGCTTATGCCTTTGTGGATCCGCGTATCAAGTTGAAGTAAGGAAGGAGCAAGCCGATTATGGAAGAAATAAAGAAAAATCCTTTAAGTATGCAGCTTAGCGTGGAGAACTTTATCCCGGCATCTGTAGATGACAAGGAATCTCTTGTGGTTATGAGAGAGTCTGTAGGGTTCTGGAAAGACGGGATTAGGAGATTCAGTAAAAACAAAATTGCGATGAGTGCGTTTTTCCTTGTTTTACTGATAATGATTTTTTGTTTTATTGTCCCTGCTTTCTATCCTTATAAATACGAGCAACAAATGAAGGGTTCCGAGCGTTTGGCACCCATGCAATATTCGAAGATAGAGCAGGCACAAATAGAAAAAGGTGAGAAAGTCTTCCCGCATATTCTCGGAACGGATCAAAATGGTCGTGACTATATGATTCGAGTTTTGGTTGGCGGAAGAGTATCGATGACTGTCGGGCTTGTAGCTTCCGTTTTGATTTTGATGATTGGTTCCGTTTTTGGTGCTATAGCGGGATATTTTGGCGGAATAATAGATATGATTATGATGAGAATCGTAGACATTATCTATACCGTTCCGGATGTATTGATTATTATTCTGCTTGCGCAGACTCTGAAGTTTCCTTTAGAAAAGCTTGCCATGCACCCGGCCTTTACCTGGATGCAAAAGCTTGGATCCAATATGATTTCCATGTTTATCGTATTTGCCTACTCTACTGGGTTAGCATGGCAAGAATTGTGCGATCGCAGATTATGGTTTTAAAACAGAGTGAGTATGTTACGGCTGCAAGAGCTCTCGGAGCGGGCCCCGGAAGAATTATTTTCAAGCACCTCATTGTAAACTGTATCGGTACTTTGATAGTTACAACTACTTTGCAGATTCCTAGCTCCATCTTTACGGAATCCTTTCTGTCTTTCCTAGGGCTTGGTGTACAAGCACCTATGCCGTCTTTGGGATCTTTGGCAAGTGCAGCATTAAACGGTTTTCAAACCTATCCGGAAAAGCTTTTTGCACCGGCATTTCTGATTTTTGTGATTATTTTAAGCTTTAACCTCTTGGGTGACGGTCTTCGTGATGCCTTTGACCCCAAGTTAAAACAACAGTAAGGAAGGAGCAAATTATGGCAGAAGAATTTCTTGTAAATATCCAAGAAGAGCGACTTTCCTTTTTTACTCCTGCGGGTGAGGTGAAAGCCTTAAACAATGTCAGCATTCAAATGAAAGAAGGTGAGGTTCTCGGAATAGTGGGAGAATCCGGATCCGGCAAATCCGTTACGGCCTATTCTATTATGGGACTTACCGCACAAAACGGAAAAATTGTTGGCGGTACGGTGGATTTTAACGGACACGCCATCCATGAAATGAGCGAAAAACAGCTTCGTAAAATTCGTGGAAATGAAGTCAGTATTATTTTTCAGGACCCCATGACCTCACTAAACCCGGTATGGACCATTGGGAACCAAATAGCGGAAGCGGTGTCTCTTCACACGGATAAAAAAGGAAAGGCGGCAAGAGAGAGGGCAAAAGAACTCTTGGAGCTTGTAGGAATCAATGAGCCGGAGAAGAGACTGAAGCAATACCCTCATGAGCTTTCCGGCGGGATGCGCCAAAGGGTAATGATTGCGATAGCACTTGCCTGCGAGCCGAAGCTTCTTATTGCAGATGAGCCGACTACGGCACTGGATGTAACCATTCAAGCACAGATTCTGGAGCTTATGCAGGAGTTAAAAGAGAAGCTTGGCATGGGTATCATTATGATTACACATGATCTCGGTGTTGTCGCCTCCATGTGCGATTACATTGCGGTAATGTATGCAGGAGAAATCGTGGAATACGGTACAACAGACGATATTTTCTATAATCCTAAGCATGAGTATACGAAAGGACTTCTTCGCTCCATTCCGAAGTTTCATGAAGAGGATTATTCTAAGCTTGTTCCGATTGAAGGACAGCCTGTAGACCTATTAAATCCTCCGAAAGGCTGCGGCTTTGCACCAAGGTGTGCTTCCTGCATGAAGATTTGTCTGGAAGTAAAGCCCGAGAAAAATTATTACGAAGGAGTGCACTATGCAAGGTGTCTCTTACAACAGAAAGAGGACTTTCTAAAGAATTCCGGAAAGGGGGAGGTATAATGGCAGATCATTTACTGGAGCTCAGTCATTTAAAACAGTATTTCCCCGTTGCAGGCTCAAAAAAAGTAGTAAAAGCAGTGGATGATGTCTCTTTCTTCATTAATAAAGGGGAAACACTCGGACTTGTAGGAGAGTCCGGCTGCGGAAAAACGACTACCGGTCGATCTATTTTACGACTTCATGAGCCGACAGAAGGAAAAATCATCTATGACGGTGAAGTGATATTTGACTCCGATAAAGGAATTAAGAAAAATATGCTTCCTTACAGACGGAAGATGCAAATGGTTTTTCAGGATCCTTATGCATCGCTTGATCCTCGTATGACAGTCGAAGATATTGTGGGAGAGGCCATTGATATTCATAAGCTTTGCAAGACTAAGAAGGAGAGAAGAGAGAAGATATTATCACTTCTTCTACGGTAGGACTGAATTCCGAGCATGCCAATCGTTATCCTCATGAGTTTTCGGGAGGACAAAGACAAAGAATCGGTATTGCAAGAGCTCTAGCCGTAGATCCCGAGTTTATTGTTTGTGATGAGCCTGTTTCGGCTCTCGATGTTTCTATTCAGGCGCAGGTTGTCAATATGTTTGAGGATTTACAGGAAAAGTTCGGCTTAACCTATCTCTTTATTGCCCATGACCTTTCGATTGTAAATCACATTTCGTCCCGTATAGGTGTAATGTACTTAGGGCATTTGGTAGAGCTTGCGGACAGTGATCAGATTACTTTTCACTCCATGCATCCGTATACAAGATCCTTGATTTCTGCGGTTCCTATTGCGGACCCGAAAGTAGCGAGAGCTTCACAAAGAATCATTTTAAGTGGTGATGTACCTTCTCCGGTTAATCCCCCTTCAGGATGCCCGTTCCGCACTCGTTGTCCTTATGCGGATGAGCAGTGTGCAATGGAAACACCGGCATTTAAGGAAGAAAAACCGGGACACTTTGTGGCTTGTCACCATTTGGATAAGTTAAATTAGTTCGAACTATAAAACAAATCCTTTACTATTAACTTTTTACTATAAAACAAACTTCTACTATTAAATTAATGTTACTTACTATCTAATGATAGTTTTTATACAGAAAAGGAGGGTTTATGAAGAAAACGAAATTGATGAGCGCTATGCTTCTTGCCGCAGCTTTACTCACTGCTTGTGGTGGAGCAAAGACAACTGACAACGCACAAAAGGGCAGTGATGCGGCAAATGAGATGACTGCGGATAAGACTTCAGCAGGGGGAGCGATTGATGTGCAGGTAGGCTCTTCTCCTGAGACCATGGATCCGGCTTTAAACTCTGCTGCAGATGCAGCTAACATGATTCTTCATGCTTTTACGGGGCTACTTAGTGTAGATAAAAATCAAAACATTGTAGCCGGTCTGGCTGAGACATGGGAGACTTCTGAAGATGGCTTAACCTGGACATTCCACCTTCGTCCGGACTTAAAGTGGTCTGATGGCTCTGATTTAACAGCGGAAGACTTTGTTTACAGCTGGAAAAGACTGGCAGATCCTGCACTTGCTGCTCCTTACGGTTATGATTTATTAAGTATGATTGAAGGCTATGATGAAGCGGCAAACGGTGATTTGGATGCTTTAGCAGTTTCTGCACCGGATAGCAATACCTTTGTCGTGAAATTAAGCAGTCCCTGCACTTATTTTGATAAGATTGCTTCCTTTATTTCTACTTCCCCGGTACAGAATGTGACTGTAGAAGAAAATGGTGACGAGTGGTCTACTAAGCCGGAAACCTATATTACAAGTGGTCCTTACAAGATGACGGAATATGTGGACGGAGATCACATTACCTTCGAAAGAATGACTACTACTATGACGCAGCAAACATTACTTTCGATACCATCGTATTCCACCTGATTTCCGATGATAATGCGGCTTACACCGCTTACACACAGGGAGAGCTCCTTCTCGCCAAGGCTATTCCCTCCGAGGAAATTCCAAACTTAATTGGAAAAGAGGATTTTCATGTAGATCCTATGATGGGAACCTATTATGTGTCCTTTAACACTCAAAAGGCACCGTTTGACAATGCAAAGGTTAGAGAGGCACTTTCTCTGGCTATCGACAGAAACTATGTTGCAAATACCATCATGCAGGGAACCTATAGCCCGGCAACAAACCTTGTCGGTCCGGGAATCAGCGATGCAGCTAAGGATTCCAAGTTTGAAGATGTTACCAAGGAAAAGTACGGTGATTTCTTTAAGAATGACGAGTATGAAACAAACTTTGAAAGGGCTAAAGAGCTTCTTGCTGAAGCCGGATATCCGAACGGAGAGGGTTTCCCGCAGTTTGCCTATCTTACTAACGATACCGGATACCACAAGGCTGTAGCAGAATACTTGCAGGATGTATGGAAGCAGATGGGCTTAACGATGACCATCGACATCCAGGAGTGGAAGACGGTAACAGCAAATCGTCGTAACGGAAACTTCGACGTAGCTCGTAACGGTTGGGTTATGGACTATGATGATCCTTCCAACATCATTAACCTCTTTGAAACCAACAACGGTAATAATGACGGAAAATACAGCAATCCCGAGTTTGATAAGCTCGTGGATGAGGCTAGAAAAACGGCGGATGTAGAGAAGCACTATGATTATCTTCATCAGGCTGAGCAGGTTCTTCTAAAGGACTACGGTATGGCCCCTGTTGCTTACTACAGTGAGTTCTATTTGAAGAGTCCGAAGTTAGAGAATGTATGGTATTCTCCGACAGGATATTATTACTTTATGTACGGTACATTGGCAGAGTAATCTTTGTCTAAATCTAAAGGTAAAACTTAAGTTTTCTTTTATAACGAAAAAGGCTCGGAAGAATTGCCGAGCCTTTTTTTGTATGGTAAACTAGGGCATTAGAAAGAGGGGAATATTATGGAAAAAAGAAGAGTCATGTTGAAACTTTCCGGAGAAGCCCTAGCCGGAGAAAAGCATTTCGGATTTTCTGATGATGTTATTTTTAAGGTAGCGGATCAGGTAAAGAGAGCGGTAGACAGGGGTATTGAAGTAGCAATCGTAATCGGTGGAGGAAACTTCTGGAGAGGAAGACAGTCCGAGCAGGTGGATCGTTATAAAGCTGATCAGGTGGGAATCCTTGCGACGCTCATGAACTGTATCTATGTATCGGAAATTTTCCGGCTTTCGGGAATGAAGACCAGAATTATGTCTTCTTTTTCCATATCCGATATGAGTGAAGTTTTTTCCAAGGACGAAGCCAACAAGGCATTAAAAAACGGAGAGGTTATTTTCTGTGCCTGCGGTACGGGGCATCCCTATTTTTCCACTGACACGGGGGTTGTGCTTCGCGCGCTGGAGCTCACATGTAAGGAGATTCTTCTTGCAAAAGCCATTGACGGGGTCTATGACAAGGATCCGAAGAAGTTCCCGGATGCAAAGAAATACGATACATTAAGTATTGAAGAGGTTGTGGAAAAACGTCTGCAGGTGATAGACCTTTCCGCATCCATCCTTTGCCTTGAGAACAGGCTCTCGATGTCCGTATTTTCTTTAGAAGAAGAGGACGGCATCTTTAAGGCATTACTTGGAGAGCATAAGGGAACAAGAGTGACTGCGGACTGATTTTACAGGAAATATGGCTTTAATTATATTCGTGCTTCTTTTGTTCTTGAATAGACATAATTTCCGGTTTTTTATTCATAATGAGTATCGTGCGCAAAGCGTACGATATCTCGTTGGATATTCCTATTGTAATTCTGTATTGGGATATATTCTGCATGAGAATAAATTCTAATATAAAATAAATGCTAAAATACGAAAGTTGAGGACAGAAAAATGGATGATCAATTTACCATCTACATTGAAAAAATGCATAAGACACATGACAATTTAATGGGAGAGCTCGCTACCATTCGTGCCGGTCGTGCGAATCCCCATGTTTTGGATAGAATCACCGTAGATTATTACGGAACACAGACTCCGCTTCAGCAGGTTGGAAATATCTCCGTTCCGGAGGCAAGAATTATCCAGATTCAGCCCTGGGATAAGTCTGTGATGAAAGAAATTGAAAAGGCGATTAATATGTCTGATTTAGGGATTAACCCCACAAATGACGGGCAGGTGATTCGGCTTGTCTTCCCGGAGCTTACCGAGGAGAGAAGAAAGGAACTGACAAAGGATGTAAAGAAGAAGGGAGAAGCCGCAAAGGTTGCTATTCGTAACATCCGTAGAGATGCCATGGATTTGGCAAAGAAATTAGAAAAGAATGCCGAGATTACTGAAGATGATTTAGCAAGACAGACGAAGGATATACAGGAGCTTACCGATCATATGATTGAGAAGATTGACCAGTCTGTAGAAGCAAAGAACAAGGAACTTCTTACAGTATGATGGATAATTCGGAACGCTTTCTCAAGCATATTGCCATTATATTGGATGGAAACGGCCGATGGGCGGCTTCTCGCGGGCTTCCGAGGGCTCTCGGTCATAAAAAAGGCTGTGAGACCTTGGAGCAAATTGTGGAAGACTGTGCAAGGCTTGGAATATCTTATTTAACCGTATACGGTTTTTCCACAGAAAATTGGAAGCGCTCTGAAGAAGAGGTCGGGGCGCTTATGCAGCTTTTTCGTTTATACATGAAAAAGCTTATTTCTGTTGCCAATGCAAACAATGTTAAAGCTAAAATGATTGGGGAAAGAAGCCGTTTTTCAGGGGATATTCAGGAAGGGATTCGTCTTTTGGAAGAAAGCACAAAAGAAAATACCGGAATGGAATTTATCTTTGCCGTGAACTATGGCGGAAGAGATGAAATTATTCGTGCAATGCATCGCTTTGCAGAAGAGTACAGGGGAGAGAATCTGAAAGAAGCTTTAGTTAATCTTACGGAAGAGCAGCTTGCTTCTTACTTGGATACAAAGGATATTCCCGACCCGGATCTTGTTATCCGAACCTCCGGAGAATTTAGGACTTCGAACTTCCTTTTATGGCAATCCGCCTATTCCGAGTATTATATTACGGATGTACTCTGGCCCGACTTTGATAAGGAAGAACTCTTAAAGGCGATAGAAAGCTACGGAAAAAGAGAGAGAAGATTCGGTGGAAGAAAGAAATAGAGTATTTCTTTTACTAGCTTAAGGATAGTTTTGTGATTTCTGAATTTTCAGAATAGAGTATGGTAGATAGAGGGTTCATTATAGACATGGAAAAACAAAACGAAACAGAAGATCCACAAAATAGTCAAGCAGTCAACAAAAGTATTCCTAAGGGACAGAATGAGAAGAAACTGTCCTCCTTTTTAGTGCGTTTAGTGAGCGGAATTGTCTTACTGCTTCTTTTATTTATCATTATTCCTGCCGGTGGAAATCTACTGCTGTTCTTTAATTTTATTTTATCTGTTTTTGCTTGCTATGAGCTACTTCACTGTTTTTCTTTTCATAAAGAGAAAATGTCGATTCTGCCCTATCTTTTTATTTCCTTGCACTACCTGTCTTTATATTATGGAAGACATTTTGAAATGGCTTTGATGCTTGTCTATTTTATTCTGCTCTGTGTAGATTATGTACTTTTTTATCCGGAGAAGACAATCAAGGAGATTTGCTTATATTTCTGATTTTACCTTATGCAGGAATCATGTTCTCCTACCTTTATCAGACTAGAGGGGTAGATCACGGACAGATTCTTGTATGGTTAATCTTTTTATCCAGCTGGGCTGCGGATACCTGTGCGTATGCCGTGGGGATTCTTATTGGAAAACATAAAATGACGCCAATTTTAAGCCCGAAGAAGACCTGGGAAGGGGCAATAGGCGGAATCGTCGGTTCATTCCTCTTGACCTTTCTATATGGGCTTTACAATAACCAGATGCATCAAGGTTTTTTTCCTTCTCCCTTAAAGCTTGCTATTTCCGTTGCCTTTGCCTCTCTTTTTTCCATAGTAGGAGATTTAACGGCTTCCGGCATAAAGAGAGATTTTGGAATAAAAGATTACAGTAACTTAATCCCGGGACATGGCGGAATACTGGATCGTTTTGATTCGGCACTCTTTACAGCCCCTATTATTTACTTTGCCTTGGTTCTTTTTGTAAAATAATATTTTTAGTTTTATGTTGTTTGAATTAAGAGTTTTGCAGTCTGTTTTTTAAGACAGATTTTTATAAGATGATATATTCTATATTTTTGGAAGAAAGCCGCTGTAATAGGACTTTAAGTACATAAGAAGCTGCTTTCATAAAAACCGGTTTTCTAAGATTATGTGAATCGAGGATAGATATGAATATTGTAATTTTGGGCTCTACAGGCTCTATCGGTACACAGACCTTGGAGCTTTTGAAAGACCATCCGGAATATAAAATACTTGCTCTTTCTGCAGGAGAAAATATTTCTCTTTTGGAGGAACAGGCACGGGAGTGGAAACCGAAATATCTTTGCGTGTTTCAAGAGGAGAAGGCTAAGCTTCTGAGACAGCGTTTTCAGACGGATTCCCCCTATTCTCCGGTGATTTTCTCCGGAATGGAAGGTCTCATAAAGCTTTCGTCTCTTAATGAAGCGGATATGATTGTTGTCAGCGTAGTGGGAATGGTAGGAATACAGCCCACTATTTCGGCTATTCAGGCAGGAAAAAAGATAGCCCTTGCCAATAAAGAAACATTGGTTTGCGCCGGACATTTGATCAACGCTCTGTTAAAAGAGTCCAAGGCTGAACTTTTTCCGATCGATTCCGAGCATTCCGCAATTTGGCAATGCCTAAGAGGAGAGAGGGCGGAAGAGGTTGAAAAACTTATTTTAACTGCTTCAGGGGGGCCTTTCTTCGGTCGTACGAAAGAGGAAATGAAGGAATTGAAGAAAGAAGATGCTTTAAAGCATCCCAACTGGTCCATGGGAAGAAAGATTACCATAGACTCTGCTACAATGGTGAACAAAGCTTTAGAAGTTTTGGAAGCCCATATTCTTTTTCATATTCCGATTGAAAAGATTCAGGTTGTTATCCAGAGAGAAAGCATTCTCCATTCCGCAGTGGAGTTTTGTGACGGGGCAATCAAGGCGGAGCTTGGGGTGCCTACCATGCGTGTTCCCATTGCCTATGCCCTTTTTGAGGAGGAAAGAGAAAACTTCCAAGGAGAGAAGCTCGATTTTACAAAAGCCATGTCTCTTCATTTTTACCCCCCTTCCTATGAGGATTTTCCGGCCTTGGCCTTAGGACGGACTGCGGGATTAAAGGGAGGGTCCATGACTACCGTATTTAATGCGGCAAATGAGGAAGCCGTTGCGCTTTTCCTACAGGATAAGATTTCATTTCTCGCCATTCCTGCCCTTATTGAAAAGGCCATGGAACTTCATGAAAAAGACTGGAAGTCCTATCCCTCGGTAGAGGAGATTTTAGCTATAGAACGCTGGACAAGGAAAATAGTATTAGAGAATGCGGAGCGAATAGAACTGTAAAAAAAGGTGGTTTTTTATCCGAAGATAGTTTTGTATAAATTTATATTTTATAGATAAAGGAGAAATTTTGAGTATAGTTTTGGCATTACTTGCCTTATCGTTTTTGGTTTTTTTTCATGAATTGGGTCACTTTTTAGCGGCTAAATTTTTCAAAGTCGGTATTTTGGAGTTTTCCATCGGGATGGGGCCTCGTATTCTCTCCGGAGTCTTCCATAACACAAGATACAGTATAAAGCTTCTCCCCTTAGGCGGAAGCTGTGCAATGCTCGGAGAGGATGCAGCCGGTAGTGGAGATTTCCTAACTGCAAAGGGAGAAGAAGAGGAAGACGTTCTGGACTTTGACGGTGTGGTTTTTGCAAAAGAAGATATAGACAAATACAGCTTTGAGAAAAAACCTGCCTGGCAGAGATTTATTATCTGCTTTGGCGGTGTTTTTCATAACTTCCTCTTGGCCTTTGTCCTGGCTATTATCCTGACTCTAAATATCGGTACGGAATTTCCGATAATTGGAGCCGCTACTGTACAAACTCCCGCTATGGAAAGCGGTTTAGAAGAAAATGACAGAATCGTAGCAATAGAATTGGCTAACGGAAGCAGACGCTCTATAGCAAGCTTACAGGAACTCTCTATCTTTTTGGAGCTTCATCAGGAGGACTTTCAAAAAGGAGATATAAAAGTCACGGTTCTTCGAGAAGGAAAGAAAGAGAGCTTTAGCTTTAGTCCCTACCGGGATCCGGAAACGGGAAGATATCGCCTTGGGGTGCAATTAAAAAATGGAAGAGTCAAGGCGAAAAATGTATTGCAAGTTTTAGAGTACAGCTACTATGAATTTCGCTTTAATGCGCGAATTGTCTTTGACAGCCTCGCGATGATTTTAAAAGGAAGGGTTTCCAGACAGGATGTGATGGGACCGGTAGGAACCGTAGCCGTGATTGGCGGTGCAGTACAGCAGTCCAGCTCCGGCGGACTGCGCTTAACCATTTTGGTTTTAATGAACCTTTCTCTTATGCTTAGCGTAAACCTTGGCATTATGAACTTACTTCCTATACCTGCACTCGATGGCGGAAGATTATTATTTATTCTTCTCGAAATGCTTCTTCGTAAACGCTTAAATCCGAAGTGGGAAGAAAGAATCAATACCGTAGGAATGGCTATTTTACTGCTTCTTATGGTAGCAATCGTCTTTAACGATGTATTCAACTTGTTTACGGGAGTGTATTCCAAGTTGTTAAACTAATCCACATTAAGTATTAAACTAATCTGCATTACAGCTGTTATAAAAAAGATGCAGGAAGAAATCTGTAAAGAAATGTGTAAACTATTTTTCGGATTCTTGTATAATCCGGCAAAAAGGAAAAGACCATGATAAAAAGAACAGAAACAAGAGTTGTGGAACTCGGTTACAAAGGAGCTGGACTTTATCCCTCCCTTCCTTTAAAAATAGGAGGCGGAAATCCTGTTGTTTTGCAATCGATGTGCAATACTAAAACAGAGGACATAGAGGGGAGTCTTTCTCAGATTCGGGCTTTGAAAATTGCAGGTGCGGATTTGGTTCGTTTGACGGTTCCGACAAAGGAAGCGGCAATTGCCTTTGGAAAAATCCGAGAGGAATCTCCCCTTCCTATGGTTGCGGATATTCACTTCGACTACCGCTTAGCCATACTCGCCATGGAAAATGGTGCCGATAAAATCCGCATCAATCCCGGGAACATCGGTTCCTCCGATAAGGTAAAAGCGGTTGTAGACTGCGCAAAGGAAAGAAATATTCCCATTCGTATCGGGGTGAATTCCGGTTCTTTGGAAAAGGATATCTTAGAGAAATATAACGGAAGAGTGACGGCGGAGGGGCTTGCCGAGTCCGCTCTTAAGAATGTCGAACTTGTGGAAAACATGGGCTATCATAATCTTGTCCTTTCCATTAAGTCTTCCGATGTTTTAATGGCGTATCATGCCCATAAGATTGTAGCGGAGAACTGTGAACTTCCCTTGCATATCGGGATCACCGAGGCAGGCACGGTCTGGTCCGGTAATATCAAGTCCGCCATGGGACTTGCTCTTATTTTGAATGAAGGAATCGGAGATACCGTTCGGGTCAGTCTTTCCGCGGATCCTGTAGAAGAAATCAGAAGCGGACAGCTGATTTTGGAAACGCTCGGACTTCGTAAAAAGGGAGTTTCCGTGGTGTCCTGTCCAACTTGTGGAAGGACGGACATTGACCTTATATCTCTAGCCAAAGAGGTGGAGAAAATTGCCTTTTCCTATCCCGATAAGTCTTTAAAGATTGCCGTTATGGGCTGCGTGGTAAACGGCCCCGGAGAGGCGAGAGAAGCGGATTTCGGTATTGCCGGAGGAAAGGGTGTCGGTCTGCTCTTTAAAAAGGAGAAATTATCCGAAAAGTCAAGGAGGAAGACTTACTTAGCGCACTACGAGAGGAAATTGAAAAGTATTCATGAAAAACTTTTTTCAAGTATTTCAAGAGCTGAAGGGGAATCAAGATTTAGAAGCACTCTTCATGACAACGGAAATCAGTCGCATTACTTTGAGCAGGGATCGCACGAAGATGAAAATCTACCTGCATAGCGACCATTTGCTTAAGAAAAGCGATCTCCATGCTATGGAAGAACTGATTCAGAAGCAGGTATTTTCGGGAAAGAAAATTCGGATAGAAATTCACGAGAGTTTTCATCTTTCTTCCCAATATAATGCAAGGATTCTTTTTGAACACTATGAAGATTCTCTTCGCGAAGAGTTAAAAGAAAAAAACATTGTGCTGCATCAGATGTTTTCAAGAGCTAGGCTAGAGTGGAAAGATGATTCCACCCTAGCTCTTTTGCTACCGGAAATTTCCCTTTTTCAAAAAGAAGAGGAAGAATGTATCCGGGTTGTTGAGAAAATAGTCCATGAGCGTTGTGGGATTATCCTGCATTTCTCCATTGGCTATAGCCCCGAGCTGAATAAAGCGGAAGAAAAAGATTTTGATACATACGAGAGAAGCGAATATAGGGAAGAAAAGGAAAAGTTCGAGTCAATCGGGGGAGAAAAGCAAGCGGAAAACGCCAACCGGCATAGCAATGATAAGAGTGAAGCCGGCGGCAAGACAGCGGTAAACAAGGAAAGACCGGAAAAAAGCCTTGGAAAGACTAAAGAGGAAGGAAAAGAAGAGAGTAAGGGAGAGAGTAAGGGAGAGAGTAAGGGAGAAAGTAAAGAAGAAGGTAAAGCGAAAGACGGAAAGCAAGAGGTAAAAGATCAAAAAGAATATAAAGAAAAAAAGGATTTCAAAGAGAAAAATAATGATTCTTCCTTCAAGAGAAGCTTCGGAAGTAGAGGTCCTTTTAAGAGAAGTGATAAGGATGCGGTTTACTACGGAAGAGATTTTCAGGACGAAATTGTGCCGATTTCATCCGTTGGTGAATTTTCCGGAACCGTGGCGTTGCAGGGAATTATTCTTCATGTGGATGAACGGCCTACCAGAAAATCCGGTATGGTCATCTTTACTTTCTCCTTTACGGACGATACCGATTCCATTGCCTCTAAAATCTTTGTTGAAGAAGAAAATCTGGATGATGCCAGAGCCTTTTTGCAGGTTGGAAAGACTATAGCCGTAAAAGGGAATATCGAATACGACCAGTACGACAAGGAACTGGAACTTTCCCGTGTATTCGGCATTAAAAAGTCTGATTTTGTTCGGGCGAAGCGTGTGGACAATGCGAAAGAAAAGCGCGTGGAGCTGCATCTGCATACCAAGATGTCCGACATGGACGGGGTTTCCGGCATAGAAGAGTATATTAACAGAGCTTTGGAATTCGGTATGCCGGCCATCGCCATTACCGACCACGGCGTGGCGCAGTCTTTCCCGGATGCCATGGCACACTTAAAAAAGCTCGGGAAGGAAGACGAGCTGCAGATCATCTACGGCATGGAGGGATATCTCGTAAATGACCTCGATACCGTGGTGAAAAATCTTTCCGAGGACCTCCCATTATCCTGTAGTACCGTGGTCTTCGACCTGGAGACTACAGGCTTTGATCCGAAGAAAAATCATATCATTGAAATCGGTGCAGTGAAGCTGGAAGACGGAAAAATCGTGGATCGCATGGATCTTTTTGTGAATCCTCGAGTTCCCATTCCGTATCGCATTACCCAGCTTACCTCGATTGACGACTCTATGGTTATGGATGCAGACGGCATTGAAGTGGTACTTCCGAAGTTTCTGGAGTTTGTCGGAGACAGTATTCTTGTCGCACATAATGCGGAGTTTGACTATAACTTTGTGGAAAATAAGGCGAAGGCCCTCGGTATCGATTTTAAACGACCGGTACTCGATACGGTTAGTTTGTCAAGACTCCTTCTTCCAAAGCTCCATCGTTTTAAATTGGACAGCGTTGCGAAGGAATTAAAGATTGAACTCTTACATCACCACAGGGCGGTAGACGATGCAGAGGCAACCGCCCGCATTTACCTGAAAGAACTGGAAATGCTTGAAAAAAGGGGAGTGCAGTCCTTAGCCCAAATAGACAGTCTCGATATGGATACCGTGGGAAAGGTCAGAAAGCTCCCTGCGCATCATATTATTTTGCTTGCCAAAAATGACCTTGGGCGCATCAATCTCTATCGTTTGATTTCCGAGTCGCATTTAAAATACTTTGCAAAACACCCCCGTATTCCGAAATCTCTTCTGAAAAAATATAGAGAGGGATTAATCATCGGATCCGCCTGCTCAAGCGGAGAGCTCTTCCAGGCTTTAGTCCGCGGCATGGACGATCAGCAGCTTCTGGAGATTGCGTCCTTCTATGACTATCTGGAGGTACAACCGCTGGGAAATAACCGCTATATGCTTTCCTCCGATAGGTTCAGTGCGGAGACGGAAGAAGATTTAATACAGTACAATAAGAAGATTATTTCTCTTGGAGAGCAGCTCGGAAAGCCGGTTTGTGCAACTTCCGATGCCCATTATACGGATAAGGAGGAAGACATTTTCCGTAAAATCATTCTAGCCACAAAGGGAATGACGGAAGAAGAGGGAGATAGCTTCCTTTATTTCAGAAGTACGGAGGAAATGCTCTCGGAGTTTTCTTATCTCGATGAAAATACCAAGAAAAAGCTCGTGATTGATAATCCCCTAAGCATATTAAAACAATGCGAAAGGATTAAGCCGGTGCGTCCGGACAAGTGCCCGCCCGTGATTCCGAACTCCGATGAAACATTACGGGAAATCTGCTATGAAACGGCGCATAAGATCTACGGTCCGAAGCTTCCGGAAATCGTGGCAAATCGCTTGGAAAAAGAATTAAACTCCATTATTTCCAACGGGTACTCCGTGATGTATATCATCGCACAGAAGCTCGTGGATCAGTCTAATGCGGACGGCTATCTGGTAGGCTCCAGAGGATCAGTTGGTTCTTCCTTTGCGGCGACCATGTCCCGCATTACCGAGGTAAATCCGCTTCCCCCACACTATGTTTGCCCTAACTGCTATTACACGGACTTTGACTCGGAAGAGGTGAAGTCTTATTCGGGTATGGCAGGCTACGATATGCCCTCTAAAAATGTCCGAATTGCGGTGCGGAGCTTAACCGTCTGGGCTTTGATATTCCCTTTGAAACCTTCCTCGGTTTTGACGGAGATAAGGAGCCGGATATCGACTTAAACTTCTCCGGAGAGTATCAGGCGAAAGCGCATGCCTACACAGGAACGATTTTCGGAGAAGAAAATACCTTTAAGGCCGGAACCATCGGTACTCTTGCCGAAAAGACGGCCTACGGTATGATCAAGAATTACTATGAAGAAAGAGGAGAGCAGAAGCGAAATGCGGAGATAGATCGCCTTGTGCAGGGTCTGACCGGAATCCGAAGAACTACAGGACAGCATCCCGGTGGCATTGTTGTACTTCCCCACGGAGAGGACATCAATACCTTTACTCCGGTACAGCACCCCGCAAATGATGTGGAAAGCCCGATTATTACCACGCACTTTGACTATCATAAGATTGACCATAACCTCTTAAAGCTGGATATTCTCGGGCACGATGATCCGACCATGATTCGAAAATTGCAGGACTTAACGGGGCTTGATCCGGTAAAAGATATCCCCTTGGATTCCAAAGAAGTCATGTCCCTGTTCCAATCTACGGAAATTCTCGGGATTAAGCCGGAAGACATTCATGGAGTAAAACTCGGTTGTCTCGGTATACCGGAGTTCGGAACCGGCTTTGCGATGCAAATGGTAGTGGATACGAAGCCGCAGTATCTTTCCGACCTGATTCGTATTTCCGGTCTTTCCCACGGTACCGATGTGTACCTAAACAATGCACAGGACCTGATTTTAAACGGGGTAACGACTCTCCGTGATGCGATATGCTGTAGAGATGATATCATGGTCTATCTTATGCATATGGGGCTGGATCCCTCCGAAAGTTTTACCATCATGGAGGCGACCAGAAAGCATAAGCCCTTAAAAGAAGAGTGGTGCCAGGATATGCGCGACCACGGTGTGCCGGAGTGGTATATCGATGCCTGTAAGAAAATCAAGTACATGTTCCCTAAAGCCCATGCTGCAGCCTATGTAATGATGGCTTACCGCGTGGCTTACTGTAAGGTTTTTTACCCGAAAGAATATTACACGGCATATTATTCCGTGCGTGCGGACGGCTTTGATTTTGATAAAATGTGCTTCGGGGTGGAAAAGCTCCGTTTCTATATGCAGGAGTATCTGGAGAAGGATAAGCTTTCCGCGACAGAAAATCTTTGTCTTCGAGATATGCGTATCTGTGAGGAAATGTATGTAAGAGGTATTCGCTTTGCAAAGCTCGATATTTATAAGGCGAAGGCCAAGGACTTTCAGATTACGAAAGAAGGGGAAATCATGCCTTCCTTCAGCTGTATAGCGGGACTTGGAGAGGCGGTGGCCCTCGGTCTGGAAGAGGGGGCAAAATACGGTCCCTACCTTTCCAAGGACGATTTTGTGCAAAGAACACATTGCCCCAAGGCATTTGCCGACAAATTCCATGAATTAGGACTACTGGGAGAAATTCCTCTATCCAATCAAATCTCTCTCTTTTTGACTAAGAAGATTGAAATTTTGTCTCTTTTTCGATACAATATGACTATCCATTTTGTTATCAACGAGTTTTCTGTGGGAACGCTTCAGACTCTCGTTGCAAAAGAGGGCTGAATAGAATAGGTTCTCACAAGAAGCTAAGATTGGAGGAAAGGTTTCTATGAAGGTGTATGATACCGGAAGTATTCGTAATGTTGTTCTTTTAGGGCACGGCAGTGCCGGAAAAACGACTGTAGCAGAGTGTCTTTGCTATGTGACCAAAGTGACAAACAGACTGGGCAGCGTAGACGAAGGCAATACCGTTTCCGACTTTGATAAGGAAGAAAAGAAGAGAAAGTTTTCCATTTCCACAAGCTTACTTCCGATAGAATATAAGGGAGAAGACGGAGATTTAAAGATCAATATACTGGATACCCCGGGTTATTTTGATTTCGTAGGAGAAGTTGAAGAGGCAGTCAGCGCTGCCGATGCCGCCATTATCGTAGTAAACGGAAAAGCCGGTATTGAGCCCGGCACCGTAAAGGCATGGGAGCTTTGCGAGGAAATCATCTTCCCAGACTCTTCTTTGTGACCAATATGGATGACGATAAGGCTTCTTTCCGTCAGCTCGTTTTGGATCTGGAGAAGCGTTTCGGTAAGTCCGTGGCTCCTTTCCAGTTACCGATTCGTGAAAATGAGAAATTTGTCGGCTTTGTCAATGTCGTTAAGATGGCAGGTCGCCGTTTTACCAATTTAAATGAATACGAGGCTTGTCCTATTCCCGACTATGTGGAGAAGCACTTGAATATTGCTCGTTCTTCCTTATTGGAAGCCGTTGCAGAGAGCTCCGAGGAACTCATGGAGAAGTACTTTGCCGGAGAAGAGTTTACGACAGAGGAAATCCAAACCGCTTTACGGGAAAATGTAAAGCATTGTAATGTTGCCCCCATTCTTATGGGCTCCGGTATCCATGTGCAGGGCTTCAATGTCCTCTTGCAGGTTATCGATAAGTACTTCCCGTCTCCGAAGGAGCTCGAGGCTATCGGTGTGGATGCTTCCACCGGAGAGCATTTTACTGCGCATTATAATGACGAAGCAACCATCAGCGGAAGAGTATGGAAGACCATTGCAGATCCCTTCCTTGGAAAATACTCCTTATTTAAGATTTGTACCGGTGTCTTAAAGGCGAACTCCGAGGTTTACAATGTTAATAAAGAGGCCACAGAGAAAATCGGTAAGCTCTATGTTTTAAGAGGAAACACCCCGATTGAAGTTCCGGAATTAAAGAGCGGAGACTTAGGTGCAGTTGCAAAATTAAGCATTACGGAGACCGGAGACAGCATCGCGGTTCGCAATGCACCGATTATTTATCATGCACCGAAGCTTTCCACTCCCTATACCTATATGGCTTATACCGCAGAGAATAAGGCGGATGAAGATAAGCTCTCCACAGCTCTTCAGAGGATGATGGAAGAGGATCGCACCCTTAAGGTAAAGGCGGATCCGGAAACAGACAGAGCTTAATTTATGGTATCGGAGAACAGCAGCTTGAGGTACTGGCAGCGCGTTTGAAGGATCGCTACAATGTTTCTCTTATCTTAACTAAGCCGAAGTTTGCTTACAGAGAGACAATTAAGAAGACCGCCAAGGTACAGGGTAAGTATAAGAAGCAGTCCGGCGGACACGGCCAGTACGGTGATGTAGTGATGGAATTCTCTCCAAGCTTTGACTATGATCAGGCTTATACCTTTAAGGAGCAGGTTTTCGGCGGAGCCGTTCCGAAGAACTATTTCCCGGCTGTAGAAAAGGGAATCCAGGAATCCTGCAAAAAAAGGCCCCTTGGCAGGTTACCCGGTTGTTGGCATACAGGCTGTTCTCTTAGACGGATCCTACCACCCGGTAGACTCCTCCGAGCAAGCCTTTAAGACTGCGGCTTCCATGGCATTTAAGGACGGTTTTATGCAGGCAAATCCTGTTCTTCTTGAGCCGATTGCCCGCCTTACGGTAAATGTGCCTGACAGCTACACCGGAGATATTATGGGGGATTTAACGAAGAGAAGAGGAAGAATTCTCGGTATGAACGCCGTACACGGCGGAAAGCAGCTCATTGAAGCGGAGCTTCCGATGAGTAATCTTTACCTTTACAACACGGACCTTCGTTCCATGACAGGCGGTTCAGGATCCTTCTCCTTTGAATTTGACCGCTATGAGCAGGCGCCCGGTGATATCCAAAACATCGTAATTGCTGAAGCGAAAGAAAGAGCTGCGGCAGAAGAGTAAAAGCAAAAATACTATTGCGACAAGATACCGCTCACTATCTGAGTGAAAAACAGTATGAGCGAAAAACAGTAAGAATCACGAAACGGCATGCCTTGATAGAGCAAGGTATGCCGTTTATATTTACTTTTTAAGTTCAAATATCTCTTTATCTTTACTTTTTAACAAAAAATTAGTAAAATAAGTAAAGATAATGGAGGAAAAACTATGGTTTCGTATGAGGCTTTAGAACGGATTTTAAAGGAAAAAGGGATTAGTAAGACAGAGCTTTCTTTGAAACTTGGAATTTCGTCAAGAACTATTGCAAAGATTTCCAAGGGAGAAAAACTGTCCAAGCGCAGTATGCAAAAAATTGCGGACTATTTAAAAACTCGACCGGAAAGCCTGATGAGGGAAGTAGCGGAAAATCCCATTTTACAGCTTCTTCGTGAGGAGAAGGAATCAAGGCTTCCGGGAGGACTGTATCATGAACTTCAGATAAGAATGACCTATAATTCCAATCACATCGAGGGGAGTCAGTTATCTGAAGAGCAAACGCGATTGATTTTTGAGACAAGTACGATTGACACACAGGATGGTGTTCCGGTAGACGATATTTTGGAAACGGTTCACCACTTCCGTGCTATTGACTATGTTATTGAGCATGCTGAAGATCTGCTTTCCGAGGAAATCATAAAGCATATTCACTATATCTTAAAGCATGATACAAAAGATTCTACTCTGAGCTGGTTTTCGGTGGGAGATTATAAAAAAAGCGTGCCAATATGGTAGGGGGAAGGGAAACAGCGAAGCCTTCCGAGGTCGCCGGCAGGATAAAAAAGGCTCTTGGAAAACTATAATGCAATAGAAAAAGTAAGTATTGAGGATATTATTAGCTTCCATGCTGAATTTGAATATATCCATCCTTTTCAAGATGGAAATGGAAGGGTGGGAAGACTCATTATCTTAAAAGAATGTTTACGGCATAACATTATTCCCTTCCTGATAGAAGATAAGAAGAAAAATTTTTACTATCGGGGTCTTAACGAATGGCATAATGAAAGGGGCTGGCTTATAGATACCTGTTTGGATAGTCAGGACAGCTTTTCCCGGCTGCTATCTATGCTGGAAATCCCGAACTCCTAGTTCTTTCATCCTCTTTTTACGCTCTTTCATCCTGCTCACCGCAAGTTGACAGTTTAGGGCGAATAATTTATCATAACTCTTGTTGCTATAAAAGAGTCGGAAAGGGCTCTTTGTATCCTATTTTATAGCGTAAAAAGGGGTAAATATGGTTCGTATTGCGATAGATGCTATGGGTGGCGATTTAGGCGCAAAAGCCATGGTAAAGGGCGCAGTGGAAAGTCTTAAAGAAGAGGGAATGAAGCTCCTTCTTTTTGGAGAGGAAGAAGTCCTAAAGCAGGAATTGTCTTCCTACAGCTATGATCCTAAGAGGGTCGAGATTGTTCCCTGCAGTGAAAATATTAGTATTCATGAATCACCGGTTATGGCGATTCGAAGAAAAAAGGATTCGAGCCTCGTTCGAGGAATGCTGGCCGTAAAAAATGAAGAGGCAGATGCCTTCATCTCCGCCGGATCTACCGGAGCGGTGCTTGCCGGAGGGCAACTCGTTGTAGGAAGAGAAAAGGGTGTCTACAGACCGCCCCTTGCAGCGCTCATTCCGACTAAGAACGGAGTTTGCCTGCTTACGGATTGCGGGGCAAATGTGGATGCCAAGCCTGAATGGCTGCACCAGTTTGCCAAGATGGGCGCAATTTATATGGAGGAAATGCTGCAGATTAAAAATCCGAGCATCGGTTTAGTCAACATTGGCGCAGAGGAAGAAAGGGAAACAGCCTTGTGAAAGCTGCCATGCAGATTTTAAAGGAGGATACGGATTACAACTTCATCGGTTCCGTGGAAGCCAGAGACATTGTAGAAGGAAACTGTTCGGTTGTTGTCTGTGATGCCTTTGTAGGAAATGTTGTTCTGAAAATGTACGAGGGTGTCGGAAAGATGCTCCTTTCGGAAATTACGGACACCATGAAACACAGCGGTCCTCTGGCACTTCTTGCGGCGCTTCTTTTAAAGAAGCCCTTAAAGAAGAGGCTCAAAAAATTTGATGCAAAGCAGTACGGCGGAGCACCTATTTTGGGACTTAAAGGACTGGTGATTAAGGTGCACGGGAATACAGACGGTAAGGAAGTTACAACAGCTATCAAGCAAGCAAAGGACTTTGCGGAAAAGAAGCTGACAAAGAAAATAGCGGAGGCTATCGATTTTAAGGAAGTAGAGGAATAAAGATGGAATTAGAGAAGTTAAAGAAGATTATCTGCAGAGAATTAACGAATATTAAGGAAGAGGATATCACGGAAGATACCCGTTTTGTGGAAGACTTAAATGCCGATTCCTTAGATGTGGTACAGATTGTTATGGGTATTGAAGACGAGTTCGGTATTGAGATTCCGGAAGAAGCAAGCTACCAGATTAAGACTGTCGGAGAAGCACATAAGGCTATTTTAAAAGCATTAGGACAGTAAAATGACGGAGAAGGAAGAGGCGCTTTCCGCCTTGGAAGAGCGTTTAGAATATCATTTTCAAAACAGAGAATTGCTGCAGCACGCCTTAATTCATCCCTCTTACTCCAATGAAATGGGAGAGGCCAAGGAAGCCTCCAACCAGCGTTTGGAGTTTCTGGGGGATGCCGTGTTGGAGCTTATTTCCAGTACCGTGCTTTACCATAGAAAGCCTACCATGCAGGAAGGGCTTATGACGAAGCTCCGTGCCGCACTGGTTTGTGAACCCGCGCTTGCCGCCGTTGCCAAGGCTCTCAAGCTCTCGGAGCACATCGTACTTGGAAAAGGCGAGGGAAGAGAAGGAATCCAATACAGGGATTCCGTGCTTTCCGATACACTGGAAGCGATTATCGGCGCCATTTACCTGGATAGCGGTATTGAAAGTGCAAGCTGTTTTGTAAAGAAAAATCTATTAAATGATATTGAGAAGAAGCAACTGCAAATGGATGCAAAAACCATGCTGCAGGAGTATTCTACGGCGAAGCATCTTCCTCTTCATTACAGTCTATTGGAGGAATCCGGTCCATTTCATGACCGCTTTTATCGCGTAATGGTGTATCTGGGAGACACTGAGTACGGTATGGGAGAAGGAAGCTCCAAGAAAAAGGCAGAGCAGAATGCAGCTTACTTTGCTTTAGAAAAAATAAAGGCGGAAACAGGGGATGTATTTAAAATCTATTGAGGTACAGGGCTTTAAATCCTTTGCGAATAAAACCGTACTGGATTTTTCCCCGGGTATTACGGGAATTGTAGGACCGAACGGTTCAGGAAAATCGAATATTTCCGATGCAGTGCGTTGGGTTTTGGGGGAACAAAAGGTAAAACAGCTCCGTGGTGCTTCCATGCAGGATGTGATTTTTGCCGGGACCGCAACAAGAAGGCCGCAAAACTATGCCTCCGTGAGCATTTCCTTTGATAACAGTGATCATGCACTATCGCTTCCCTATGAGGAAATCACCGTCAGTAGAAGGCTCTATCGTTCAGGGGAGTCGGAATACCGTTTAAATGGTTCGGAATGTCGTTTAAAGGACATTCATGAGCTTTTTTTATGATACCGGAATCGGAAAAGAGGGCTATTCTTTAATCGGACAGGGACAAATTGATAAAATTCTCTCCGGTAAAGCAGAAGAAAGAAGAGCCCTTTTTGATGAGGCGGTGGGGATTGTCAAGTTTAAAAGAAGGAAGGACCTCGCAGAAAAGAAGCTGGAAGAAGAGCAAGCGAATCTGGAGCGAATTCAGGACATTGTCTCCGAGCTCGAAAAGCAGGTAGGCCCTCTGGAAAAACAATCCGAAAAGGCCAGAAAATATCTGAGCTTCCGTGATGAGCTTGTAGTACTGGAGTCAACGCATTTCTTGCAAAAGCTTCAGGATACGGAAAAGCTGTTGCAAAAGCTGGAAGAGGCAGAAAAAGATTTGAAAGCCTCGATTGAAGAAGAAGAAAAAAAGCAAAATTCGCTTTCAGAGTCCTTTAAAAGCTTAGAGGAAGAGCTCCTCTTACTGGATCAAAAGGAGCAGGAAATCAGCCGCGGAAACGAAGAGGACGAGAGCAGGAAAAAAACACTTGAGGATGAAATTGTCCGTTTAAAGGAGGCCATCTCCGGAAAAGAAAGCTCTTCGAGGCATTTTCAGGAAAGAGTAAGTGCCTTAAAGGAAGAGGCATCGTCTTCCATCGGGAAAATGGAGGATTTGGTTTCTGCGCTTCTTACTATGAAGAAGAAGTTTCAAGGCTTCCTCCTCTTTAACACGGAAGAAGATAAGGTGAAGCTTGATATTCAGCTGATTGACTCCACTATTTCGGAAGCCAAGCAAATCATCCGAAGTACCTTTTATTCCGACTTTGACTTTGATGAGGGGATACAGGAGAAGGAAGATGCGGAGGCTTCGTCTGAGGACTCAAAAAATTTCCATGCAATCGAAACGGAAATTCGCGCCTTAAAAAAAGAGGGAGAGGAAAAGCAGGAAGCCTTTTCTCATTTGCAAAGGAAAAGGGCGGACGCGGAAAAGACGGTTACGGATAAAAGAGCAAGTTTGCAGGATTTTCTTCATCAAAAGGAAAGACACAGAATTCAGCTGGAAAACCTGCAAATCTTGCCGAACGCTATGAAGGCTTCGGACAGGCTGTTCGGAAGTGTATGCAGGAGAAAGAGCGGGAAAAAGGGCTAATCGGTGTAGTAGCCGATGTTTTAAAAACCAAGCCCGAGTACGAGCTTGCACTGGAAACCACCCTTTCCGGCAGTCTGCAAAACCTTGTTACGGAAGAGGAGGGGACGGCAAAACGCCTCTTGGAGAAGCTGAAAAGAGAGAAGCTCGGCCGGGCAACCTTTTTACCTCTTGACTCAATTCGAAAAGAAAGAGATGGGCGTTATGACAGCGTTCGAGGAGAAAAGGGGCTGATTGGCGTATTTGCCGATTTTGTTGAGGTACCGAAGTCCTGTGCAGGGCTGGAAAATTATCTTTTATCCAAGGTTCTTTTGGTTGACAATCTGGATAATGCCTTATCCATTGCCCGAAAATATAAACATAGTCTTCGCATTGTCACCCTGGACGGAGAACTTCTCCAGGCCGGCGGTGCTCTTTCCGGCGGTGCTTACCGAAATTCCTCTTCTCTTATTGGCAGAAAGAGGGAAATTGACGAGCTCGTGGAGAAGTTGCATGGCATGGAAAAGGAAGAAGGGGAGAGGCGAGCTTCACTTCGCAAAGAAGAGGAGGCACTGCAAGAGCTTTCCACTATTGAAGCGGAAAAAAGAGAAGAAATCCTGAATCTGGATAAGCTATATCGGGAAAAACTCCTCACCTTTCAGGGAACAGTCAATGCAGAGAGGCAAACTCTCTCTACTAGAGTTGACTTCTTAACCGAGCAGCTTCACGACTACGGAGAAAGACTCGAAAAGAACTTCACGGACCAGATGGATTTGGAAGAGGAAAATAAAAATACTGCCGGCTCGGTAGAGAAGGACCAAAATCAGATTCATGCTTTGGAAGAGAAGATTCGCGCTCTTCTTGAAAAGGAAGAAAAAAGAAAAGAAAGTCTTGCCTCTTTAAAGAATAGAAGGGCGGAAATCGCAGAAGAAGAAAAGCGCTTCTACAAAGAAAAGGAAGGCATTCAGGAAGAGCTTTTGCAAATTGAGAAAGAACAGCTTCGACTGGAGCATCAGAAGGAAAAACTGGAAGACCAGTCTGCTCAATCCGCGTCACAGCTCTTCGAAGACTACGGAATCGGGGTCAGTCAGGCAAAGCAGTATTTCGATGAAAATCTTTCCGATAATCCTGCACTTCCCTCGATTATCCAAGAGAAAAAGGCGGAAATGAAAGGACTCGGCTCTATTAATCTGGATAGTATTGAGCAATATACTGAGGTAAAAGAACGCTATGTATTCCTAAAAAAACAGGTGGAAGACCTGATTAGCTCGGAGGAATCGCTTCGAGAGATTATTAAGGACTTGGACAGCGGGATGCGAAAGCAGTTCCATGAGAACTTCCACAAGATTCAAGAGCGCTTTAATGAGGTTTTCCGTGTACTCTTTGGAGGAGGAAGCGGAAAAATCGAAATTGATGACAGCGAGGACCTGCTGGAAAGCGGTATTTCCATTATTGCGGAGCCTCCCGGGAAGAAGCTGCAGAATATGATGCAGCTTTCCGGCGGAGAAAAGGCTCTGACTGCCATTTCCCTGCTCTTTGCTCTGCAAAGCTTGAAGCCCTCCCCCTTCTGTCTTCTGGACGAGATTGAGGCGGCACTGGATGACTCCAATGTGGTGCGCTTTGCGAAGTACCTGCATCATTTAACGAAAAACACGCAGTTTATCGTGATTACCCATAGAAGAGGTACCATGGAAAGTGCCGATCGTCTTTTCGGTGTTACCATGCAGGAAAAGGGCATTTCCACTTTAGTCTCCGTGGACCTTGTGGAAGAACATTTGCAATAACTATATCGAAATGGATTTAGTGGAAGAGCATTTGCAATAAGTAATTAGATATAAAACTATGGTATAAGGAGTAGCTATGGCGAATTTTTTCTCAAAAATTTTAAATAATCTCTTTCAGTCGGATCGGGTTGCCGATGAGGAATTTACGAAGAGCTGGAAGAGGCTATGATTCAAAGTGATGTTTCTTATCCAAGCTGTATGCGAATTATTGATGCAGTGAAGCGCGAGGCGGATCGAAAGGGCGTGAATCTTACTAAGGATGTCCAGAAGATTTTAAAGGATTACCTTTTGGATACCATGTCGGTAGACGAGGATTACTATAATTTTGAAAAAGAAAAGAGCATCATTTCGGTAATCGGCGTAAATGGAGTCGGAAAGACCACTTCTATCGGAAAGCTCGCCTACCACTTAAAGAAAAAAGGGAAAAAAGTCATTCTTGCCGCTGCCGATACCTTCCGTGCTGGTGCGATTGAACAGCTGGTAGAGTGGGGGAATCGTGTAGGGGTGGACTGTATTCACCAAAAGGAGGGTTCCGACCCGGCTGCCGTGGTTTTTGATGCTTTGCAATCCTTTAAGGCAAAGAATGCGGATGTTTTAATCATTGATACCGCAGGAAGACTGCACAATAAGAAAAACCTGATGGAAGAGCTCGGAAAGATTAACCGTATTATTGACAGGGAATTTGCGGAGGGCTATAGAGAGACACTGGTGGTTCTCGATGCTACTACCGGGCAGAATGCGATGAGCCAGGCCAAAATGTTTAAAGAATGCTCTCAGGTCACCGGTGTGGTTTTAAGTAAAATGGACTCCACAGCAAAAGGTGGTATGGCCATTTCCATTCAGGCGGAACTCGGACTTCCCGTAAAGTATGTGGGAGAGGGAGAAAAGATCGAAGACCTAAAGCGCTTTGATGCAAAAAAATATGTGGAGGATATTTTCGCCTTTTAGATAATTTTGCCGGCTAGGGTTTAAGAAAAATAAAATCGATTGTAGATGTAAATTAAATATTAAAAACACCCAAAAATCAGGCAGTATAAAATTTTATTTCTGCCTGATTTTGTTATAATAGTAAATAGTTGCAATCACAAAATATCTCAAGAACTTTATAAAAAGAGATAAAGTATAGGAGCATGAAGCACTATGAGGTATATGCTTGACATAAACATCTATATTTATGGATACTAAAGAGGCAATAAATATGTTTGTAATTTTATGTATCGATTTCATGATGGTTTTGCTCTATTTTATTATAGGTATTCTATTTATTAGATCGAACGGCAGAGCAATTCGATATTTAACCGGACATGATCTTGACGAAAATATATCCAATAAAAGTAAAGAACTATGCATCATTTGCGGTAAGCAAATTATGAAATGGAGCCTATGTTTCATTATAGGATTTGCGATAGATTTGCTTTGGGTTGGAGCTGGTCTTATATTAGCGGCTATTCTGAATACTATTCTAATAATCAAATTAATGGTATTTAGAGATCATTTTGAAAATGGTAAATAACCTGTCCGTTCAAAAAAATCCGCCGGCTCTTTGATGTGGCCCTAAAAAGTTAGACTTTTTAAGCGTAGCAGTTTTATGGTCGATGTGAACCCAATAGCTGTCAAGAAAAACACTTGACAGCTATTCTTTTTTTTGTTATTTTATTGCAGCGAGGTGTGCTATGGATGAATTTGTAGAAAAAGGTAATCTATTCCTGCTTTACTCGGGACTTTTAAAGGAAAACCAGAAAAAGGTCTATGCCTACCACATTATGGAAGACATGAGCTTCTCGGAAATCGGCATAGAAATGAATATTACGAGGCAGGCAGCACAGTACTTGTACAGTAAAGCCGACGAACAACTTCGCTTTATGGAAGAGAATCTGCAGCTGGGGAAAAAGTGGTTGCGTATTCGTGCGCTGGCGGAGAAGATAGCAGAGCAAAGCGGGGATGAGGAAATCAGGAAATTAGCAGGAGAAATAATGCATGGCATTTGAAAGCTTATCAGAAAGACTAAGTACAATATTTCAAGGTTTATCCGGTAAGGGGAAGCTCTCCGAGGACGATGTAAATCTGGCGCTAAAAGAAGTCCGTATGGCACTTTTGGAAGCGGATGTGAATTTCAAGCTGGTAAAAGACTTTGTTGCCAAGGTAAAGGAAAAGGCCATCGGCGAAGAAGTATTTTCTTCCTTGAGTCCCGCTCAAACCGTAATTAAAATCGTAAAAGAAGAACTTACGGCGATGATGGGTGAGGAAAATACCGAGCTGAAGCTCCGTCCCCAAAGTGAGATTAGCGTCCTTATGATGGTCGGTCTGCAGGGTGCCGGTAAAACGACTACAGCGGCTAAGCTGGCCGGAAAGTTCCAGAAGATGCATAGAAAGCCTCTTCTCGTTGCCTGTGACATTTACCGGCCTGCTGCGATTGAGCAGTTAAGAGTCAATGCGGAAAGCTCTCCATTCCCTTCTTTAGTCTGGGAAATCAGGTTAAGCCGGAGGAAATCGCCAAAAGAGCTTATGAAGAGGCGAAAGAGAAGGGATATAATCTTCTCATTTTGGATACGGCAGGTCGTTTGCAAATTGACGATGCTTTGATGCAGGAATTAAAGCGTATGAAGGCTGCCGTTCCGGTGGATTGGACAATCCTTACCGTAGACGCGATGACCGGTCAAGAAGCGGTCAATGTCAGTCAGAGCTTTAGTGAAGACATCGGCGTAGACGGTGTTATTCTTACGAAGTGTGACGGAGATACGAGAGGCGGTGCCGCCTTGTCCATTAAGGCTATGACAGGACAGCCTATTTTATTCCTCGGTATGGGGGAAAAGCTTTCCGAGCTTGAGCCCTTCTATCCGGATCGTATGGCCGGAAGAATCCTCGGCATGGGCGATGTCCTTTCTTTAATCGAGAAAGCGCAGAGCGAAATTGATGAAGAGAAGGCGAAGGAATCCGTTCGTAAGCTTTCCAAAGGGCAGTTCAACTATGATGACTTCATGGAGCAAATGAACCAGCTACAAAAGCTGGGCGGAATTGCCGGGATTTTAAAAATGCTTCCGGGGATGAATAAGGCGATGCAGGGAATAGACCTTGAAGACTCCGAGAAGAAGATGAAGCAGGTAAAATGCATCATTCAGTCCATGACCTTTAAGGAAAGAGCCAATCCGAAGCTTATGAATCCTTCCAGAAAGAAGAGAATTGCAAGCGGTGCCGGTGTGGATATTTCTGAAGTAAACAGACTGGTAAAAGCAGTTTGAAGAAATGCAGAAAAATGATGAAGCAGTTCGGCGGAGGAAGAGGAAAGCACGGCGGCAGTCCGTTTGGCGGCGGTTTTTCCCGGTATGGGCTTCCCGGGCATGGGTGGCAAAGGAAAAAGGATTTCCTTTCTAAGATAGGTGAAGAGAATCAGAAATTCCAATCCCGGATTTCATATATTTAAAAAGAAATTTGGTAAATATTGTATAAATTGGTTTCAACAGCATTGCTGAAGAAATAAATCAAGTGTATTTTTCAAAGGAGAAAAAATGGCAGTTAAGATCAGATTAAGAAGAATGGGACAGATCCACGCACCGTACTATCGTGTAATCGTAGCAGATTCCAGAAGCCCGAGAAACGGTAGATTTATCGAGGAGTTAGGATACTATGATCCGACTAAGGAGCCTACTGTATTTAAGGTAGATGCTGAAGCTACAAAGAAGTGGTTACAGAATGGTGCTCAGCCGACAGAAACCGTAGCTAGACTTCTCAAGAAGTTTAACATCTAACTCTACAAGGAGGGGATGCTGTAATGAAAGAACTTCTGGAGACCATTGCAAAAGCATTGGTTCAGTTTCCCGAAGATGTTCATGCCGAAATGGAAGAGAAAGAAGGAGAAGTCTTTCTCACCCTTTCTGTAAATGAGCAGGACATGGGAAAAGTGATTGGACGCTCAGGCCGTATTGCTAAGGCAATTCGTTCTGTGATGAATGCAGCTGCATCCAAGCAAAACAAGAGAATATCCATCGATATTCAGTAAAACAGGCGAGATTTATCTGGCAGTTATGATAAGCGCTGTAAAAGCAAAGCTAAAGATTTTTGATTGCTGTACAAGTCTGTAGAGCATAATGACGCTTTGATTTTACAGCCCTTTTCTTTTCAAGGCATTTTTAGGAGCAGTAAAGCATGTTAGAAGAATTACGAGTGGGCATTGTAGGAAAGCCCCATGGATTAAAAGGGGAACTTAAGGTCTTCCCCACAACGGACGATCCGAAACGATTTTCCGCCTTAAAGGAAGTTATTTTAAAAAAAGAAAGCAAGGGCTTGATCTCCAAGGTAGAGCGAGAAGAAAGAGAAGTCTCCGCAGTCCGCTATCATAAGGATACCGTCCTTTTAAGCTTAAAGGGGATTGACAGCATAGAACTTGCCGAAAAATATAGAGATTACTCTCTTTATGTAAAAAGAGAAGAGGCCCTCTCCTTAGAGGAAGGAGAATATTTCCTCGGAGATTACCTCTGCATGGAGGTTTTTATCGAGGGAGAGGAGAGCCTTGGGCAGGTCTCGGAGCTTATTGAAACCGGAGCCAATCTGGTTTTCGTAGTAAAAGGAAAGGATAAGGAATATCTGATTCCGCATGTTCCTGCTATCGTCTACTCTATAGAGAACAATCGTATCCATATTCATACCATACCGGGGTTACTCGAATTATGATGAAATTTACTGTACTGACCTTATTTCCGGAACAAGTAGAAGCTGCATTTTCCCACTCCATAATGAAAAGAGCGATGGAAGATGGGAAAATAGAGCTACGCTGCATCAATATTCGGGATTATACGAAAGATCCGCACGGGCATGTCGATGATGCGCCCTTTGGCGGCGGAGCGGGAATGCTTATGCAGGCTGAGCCAATCTACGAAGCATTTTCGGATCTACAAGAAAAAGAAGCTCCTACAAAGGTAATCTACTGTTCTCCGAGAGGAAGAATATTTTCACAGAAGATTGCAGAAGAGCTGGCAGGAGAAAGTCATATCGTTTTTCTATGCGGACACTATGAGGGAGTGGATCAGAGAGCCTTGGAGCTCCTTCATGCGGAAGAGCTTTCCCTCGGGGACTATGTATTAAGCGGTGGAGAGCTGGCCTCAGCCATTATGATGGATGCCATTTCCAGAGTAAGAGAGGGGGTTCTCAACAAAAAAGAGAGCTATGAAGAGGAGAGCTTCTCGAACGGTCTTTTGGAATATCCGCAGTATACAAGACCGAGAGAATATAAGGGACTCACGGTTCCGGAGGTCCTTCTTTCCGGAGATCATAAGAAAATTGCAGCATGGAGACATGAGGAAAGTTTAAAGCTAACCGAAGAGGTTCGTCCCGATCTCTATCAGCTCTATAGAGAAAGGAATCCTGAAGAATTTCAGCCTAAGAAAAAGAGAAGAAAATAGCATTTTTGCTAAATTGAAAAAGTAAATTCTAGTGCAGAAGTAAATTCTACCTAGCTTAAAAAAATCCCTAAAATCAGGCAGTTTGAAATTTCATTTCTGCCTGATTTTGCTATAATGGTGCATAACAATCTCAAAAAAATCTCTTTCCGGGTATGGGAAATAAGCAACAGGACAAGTCGTGTGTAGGACTAAATTCCACTGGCTATATCAAAAAATGTAAAAGTTTTTGCCCTGTCTGACAGTAGATCTATTTACTTACACATATTCAGGATTATGATTCCATAAGGTATAGAGAAAAATTAAAAAATTTCTTAGAATATGAACCCAAGGAAACAGCGTGTAAAACTTGTGAATTATTTCCTATCTGTTACGGTGGATGTGAATATAGGAATCAAATATCGGGATTTCATGGTGAAAAGGCTCAATTTTATGCCAATGATATTCCCCTGATCAAGGAGATGGTAAATGCTGGAAATCAAAGGCTTGAAGAAGAGCTTTAAAGCAAAAGAAGTTTTGAAAAATCTGAATCTTTCCATAAAGGAAGGAGAGATTGTCTGTTTATTGGGAAATAATGGAGCCGGAAAGACAACCTTAATTAATTGTATTCTTCGCATGATCCAGGCAGATGCAGGCTCTATATTCTTGGATGGGCGAGACATTTTTACGTATAAAAACGAAGAGTATTTTTCCAAGGTAAATGCTTTGCTGGAATCCAGTGTGAATGTCTATGATTATCTTACCGGATGGCAAAATATTGAGTACTTTTCCGGACTACTGAAACTCGATTCCGGGAACGAGAAAATAAAAACTTATATTTCTTTGTTTGAATTGGAAGAAGCAATCCACGAAGCTGTAGGGACTTATTCCCGAGGAATGCGACAAAAGTTGGCTTTATTGATTGCCCTAATGTCTACTCCGAAGCTCTTGCTCTTGGATGAGCCTACTTTGGGGCTGGATATTCAGAGTAAGTTATCCGTTATTCAGATATTGAATACCATTATAAAAACAGAGAAAATTGCAGTATTACTCACCTCTCATCAAATGGATGTAGTACAAAAGCTTCAAAGTAGAATACTGATTTTAAAGGATGGAGTCGTCCATGCTTTTGATAAAACAGATTACGAAGACAAAGATTTATATACAGTCTCTTATATAAAAGATAGCGTAATGGAAAGTGACACGATTCGGGGAAGTTTTCAGGATATTTATCAAAGCTATTATGGAAAATATGAAATTATGGAAATAAGAAAAAAGGAAAGAGACTTGGAAGAAATATTGCTGGAGGTTTTCCATGAAACTGATTAAGGCTGAATTTAAAAAAAGTCTGATAGAGGCTGCCAGCTATTATCCGGATTATATTGTGGGTCTATTAACCGACATTTTATTGCTCGTGATAGTCATGAATACGGAGGGAGAACAAGAGGAAAAACTCTTTGCTTATCTTCTATGGGTTTTGGTAAATGGTGTTTTATCGGAAGCGTCTTTATGTATATCTACAGAAAGCAAATGGGAACTTTGCAAAACCTAATGATTAAACCCTATTCCATTATGCAAATCATTAGCGTGAAAACCTTAATCTGGTTTATGATTAACAGTGTAAAAGCCTTGATTTGCATGGGAATAGCCTCTTTGTTTATAAAACTTACATTTCGGTTAGAATACTTTTATATTGTTATCTTGGTGTGCTTTGGCTGTATGGGGATATCCTATATACTGTCTGCCTTAACCCTCATTTTTACGAAAATGGCTTCTTTTGTCAGCATTGTGGGCTATCTGTTTTTATTTCTTTCCGGTAGTATCCTTTCCTTACCGGAATGTTTGCAGTATACTAACCCGTTATCGGCAGGTTCCCATTTTTACGCTCTCTTGATTCATCAAACAGCAGGTGTTAAAGATTTTTTTATGTTACTAATTCTATGTGCAATATATTTCTTTGTAGGAAAAGAAATTTTTGCCTTTGTTTTTCGAAGAAGTAAACAGTTTAAATGGACCTATTAAGACTATAATGAAGTGTTGGAAATAGCATTTTTTCATTTTTGAAAATAGCATTTTTTCTTGCATTTTAGACTTGGCTGTGCTATTCTATACGAGCTGTTTTGTCATAAGGCAAAATATAACCCTATAATATGTTCCGCTGACGAGACCGTGTATGAACATAGAATGTTTTGGAGGACTTGTATATGTCAAATTTTGAAATCATTAGAGAAATTGAGCAGGCGCAGTTAAGACAGGAAGCCTTAGCGACGTTCAACACAGGAGATACCATTAAGGTATACAACAAGATCAAAGAGGGTAACAGAGAGAGAACCCAGATTTTCGAGGGAACCGTTTTAAAGATTCAGGGTGGTTCCAACAGAGAAACCTTTACCGTTCGTAAGACCAGTAACGGTGTAGGCGTTGAGAAGACTTGGCCAATCCATAGCCCGTTTGTGGAGAAAATTGAAGTAGTTCGTAAGGGTAAGGTTCGTAGAGCGAAGTTGAACTACCTTCGTGATCGTGTTGGTAAGGCTGCGAAAGTTAAGGCTGCAAAGTAATTTAAACCATACAACAGGTGTTCCTTTCGGAGCACCTGTTTTTTTCTAAGGAGTGTTATGAAAGAAAGAACGATTTTTCAAAAGTTTATTCATACTCTGGTGGACATCCTTGTTCTTCTTTCTTTGGCCTGGTTCATTGTTTACAGCTTCTTCTCCCTTTACAGGGTTTCGGGGCATAGCATGGAGCCGGCTCTTTCTACAGGCGATACGGTTCTCATTGATGAGCTGAGTTATCGTTTTATCAAGCCGAAAAGAATGGATATCGTGCTGTTCCAAAGAGCGGATAAGTCTTATAATATGAAGCGTATAGTCGGTCTTCCCGGTGAAACCGTGATTATACAAAATGGAAGAATCTATATTAACGGAGAGCTTCTGGAAACAACAAAGATTTCTCCCATCGCTTTACCGGGTTTGGCTAAAAATCCCGTAGAGCTTGGGAAAGACGAGTATTTCCTTATTGGAGACAATACGGACTCCTCGGAGGACAGTCGTTTTCAGAATATTGGAAATGTGCATTTTGCACAGATTCGGGGAAAAGTATGGTTTCGCCTGCTTCCTCTTCGGAAAATGAAGCTCATAGTATAGAAAGGAGCGGCAAGTGAAAATACAGTGGTATCCCGGGCATATGGCAAAAGCCAAAAGAAAGATGAAAGAAGATCTGCCCCTTGTCGATGCAATTATTGAAGTGATAGACAGCCGTTGCCCGAACTCTTCCCGCAATCCGGAAATTGATATTCTGGCAAAGGATAAGGCTAGAATCTTGCTTTTCAATAAAGCAGACCTTGCTGACCCCGGAAGAACAAAAAGCTTTATGGAAAGCTTTCAGAATCAGGGCTTCTACACCATGGAAATAGATGCGAGAAGCCGTTCCAGTGTGAAAAGGGGTAAATAAACTGATTATGGAGAGCTGCGCGGAGCTTTTGGAAAGAAAAAAGCAAAAGGGAATTCTTTCCCAAAGCATCAAAGCCATGGTTCTCGGTATTCCGAATGTTGGGAAATCCACCTTTATCAATGCCTATGTGGGAAAGGCCACGGCAAAGACCGGAAATAAGCCCGGAGTCACTAAGGGGGCACAGTGGATTAAGATCGGAAAGGACTTACAGCTTCTCGATACACCGGGAATCACCTGGCCGAAATTTGAAAGAGAGATTGTGGGCTTGAATCTGGCCCTCATCGGTTCTATTAACGATGAGATACTGCCGATAGAAGAGCTTATCTTTTATCTCCTAAAATATCTTACCCGTTATTACGGCTCCGCCCTTGTTTCCCGCTATGGAGAAACGCTATTAGGGAAAGAAGAAGCTTTGGAAGCAATGGACGCCATTGCCATAAAAAGAGCCTGTATCAAAAAGGGCGGAGATATCGATTACACGAAGGTATCGAGACTCATTCTGGATGATTTTCGAAGCGGAAGACTGGGAAGAATCAGCTTGGAGCATCCCATGAAATGGGAAGAAGACAGCCGGATGGAAGTATAGATTTATGAGATAGTTCAAAGTATGGAAGAATATTCCCATGCTTCGAAAAGGAATGAATTTTAATAGGATAAGATATGACCGATAAAGCAAGAGAAAAGGAAGAGCTTAGGCTCGAGGAAATGCGAAAAGAGGAGAGAGCTGTACTCGATTTAAGCCCGATAGCAGGAGTAGATGAAGCGGGACGAGGCCCCTTGGCAGGACCGGTGGTTGCCGCCTGCGCGGTGATTCCCTTGGACTATCCCTTCTACTATTTAAATGACTCGAAGAAGATGTCCGAGAAAAGAAGAGAAGCGCTTTTTGAGGTCTTACAGAAAGAAGCCATTGCCTTTGGAATCGGCATTGTTTCTCCGGAAAGAATCGATGAAATCAACATCTTACAGGCGACTTATGAAGCTATGAGAGAGGCACTGAAGGATATGGAGAAGCGTTTTTCGCTTAGCCCGAAAATTCTTCTAAACGATGCAGTGACGATTCCCGGTATTCCGATTCCGCAGAAGGCCATTGTTCACGGTGACGCGAAGTCTTTATCCATTGCGGCAGCCAGTGTCTTAGCCAAGGTGACAAGGGATCATATCATGCTGGAATATGATGAACAATATCCCGAATACTGCTTTAAGCAGCATAAGGGCTACGGGACAAAGGTCCATAGAGAAGCCATTCTTACACACGGCCCCTGTCCTATTCATAGAAGAAGCTTTTTAAAGAATTTATATAGTTAAATAGAAGTAAACTGCTAAAGAGAATGCAATCTCGATTTGCAGACTTTCCTATGAATAATCAGTGCTTTAGAAATAGCACAACGGTTTATCGAGAGAGGTAAGTCAAATGCAGAGTAATAAGGCGAAGAATACACATCTTCTCGGAGAAAAGTACGAGAATATGGCGGTAGAATATTTGGAAGCAATGGGGTATAGTATTTTGGAGCGCAATGCACGTTTTCACCATTTGGAAACGGATATTATTGCAAGAGACGGAGAATACCTCTGCTTTATAGAAGTAAAGGGGAGAAAGAGCGGGAGCTTAAGCTCTCCCTATGAAGCTGTAAGTCCGAAGAAAATCCGTTTTCTTCGAACCATGGCGGAGGGATACCTGGTAAAACAACATTTATCCTTATATGACACCCCTTGTCGCTTTGATGTACTTTGCATTTCAGGGGAAGAAATTGAGCTCATTAAGAATGCATTTTAGCTATTTAAGAACAGATCTTAGTTATTTTAAAATGGAAAAATGTGTTTTGCATATGATGCTTTTTTATAAAATGATATATTATTTCTCATCATTCGAAAGAGAAGAATAGATAAAGGAGTTTAACAGAATGAAAGAAAAGAGCAAGAATAGCAATGCACGAAAAGTGATTTTAACCGGAGATAGACCAACCGGAAAGCTTCACCTGGGGCATTATGTAGGATCTCTTAAGAGAAGAGTGGAGTTACAAGATTCCGGACAATTTGATGAGATCAATATTTTAATTGCTGATGATCAGGCATTGACCGATAACTATGATAATCCGCAGAAAATCAGAGATAATATTATCGAGGTGGCTCTGGACTATCTCTCTGTAGGAATCGACCCCGCTAAAAGCACAATCTGTATCCAGTCTGCGCTACCTGCATTGCATGCGCTTTCCTTTTACTACTTAAATCTGGTTACCACGCAAAGGCTGAGCCGTAACCCGACCGTGAAGGCGGAAATGAAGCAGAAGGGCTATAGCGGAGAGAATGAAAACGATAACGAAGCAGGGCTTCCTGCCGGTTTCTTTACCTATCCCGTATCTCAGGCAGCCGACATTACTGCATTTAAAGCCACAACCGTTCCGGTTGGAGAAGATCAGCTGCCCATGATTGAGCAGACAAAGGAAATTGTTCGACGCTTTAATCAGCTTTATCAGAGAGAAATCCTTTTAGAGCCGGAAATACTTCTTCCGGAAAATTCCAGTCAGAGAAGACTGCCGGGAATAGACGGTAAGGCAAAGATGAGTAAATCCCTCGGAAACGGAATCTATCTTTCCGATGATGAAAAGACAGTTAAAACAAAGATTATGAGTATGTATACCGATCCTTCCCATATCAATATTGCCGATCCCGGTCATGTTGAAGGAAATATGGTATTTACTTACCTCGATGCTTTTTCAAAACAAGAAGATTTCGCTGAATTCCTTCCGGAGTATCAAAATCTCGAGGAAATGAAGGAGCACTACAGAAAAGGCGGTCTTGGTGATGTAAAGTGCAAGAAATTCTTACTTAAGGTTATGGAAAATATGCTTTCTTCGATTCGAGAGAAGAGAAAGCTGTGGGAAAATCGTATTTCCGATGTCTATGATATTCTATATCAAGGGACGGAAAAGGCTAAGGAGACGACCAATAAACATTGGAAGAAGTTCGTGATGCCATGCGAATCAATTATTTTACAGGAAATACAATCATTGGAGAATGGGATAAATGGGTACATGGAAGTCACGAGGGCTAAGAGGCTCTCTTCTGGAAGAGGAGCTGAATCAGACTATTTCTCTCTATAGAGAAAAAAATCTTGCCCTCATTCAGAAAATTCCTACCCCGATTACCCCTATAGAACTGGATAAGAGTCATAAACAAATCACCCTTGCCTACTTTGATCGGAAGTCCACCGTGGACTATGTGGGAGTAGTGCAGGGGATTCCTGTTTGTTTTGATGCGAAAGAGTGTCACAAGGACTCCCTCCCCTTGCAAAATCTCCATGCCCATCAGATGAGCTTTATGGAAGACTTTATGAAGCAGGGCGGCATCAGCTTCATTATCCTCTCTTTCACCCAAAGAAATGAAATCTATTATGTGCCTTTTCGGGAGCTTCTTCGCTTCACAAAGAGAATGGAAGAGGGCGGGAGAAAGAGCTTTCGCTATGATGAGCTTGCGTGTTCACATCGAATTTACAGAAATAAAGATCTCTTAGTTCATTTTTTAGAAGCACTAAACGAGGATATTTTATTGTTAAATGAACTGTCGAAAACTTAGGATTTCCGTACAGTAGAGTTATAATTCCTTCTAGTTATAAGCATAAAAACATTCGCTTCTTGTTATATCTTTTAGGAAAGACAAGTAGAAGCGTATGCCAAAATAGTATGCCAAAATAAAAAGAAAGTTAAAAGGAAAGTTAAAAGGAAGTAAAGATGAATATTATTGTAGTCGGATGCGGAAAGGTCGGTCTGAATCTAGCCGATCAGTTGAATAAAGAAGGACATGATATCACTATCATTGACAATGATGAAAAGGAACTGCGTCATGCGGTGGATTTCCTGGATGTCATGGGCGTCCATGGAAATGGTGCCATGCCACAGACGCTTCGTGAGGCGGGCATTGCTGAAGCAGATGTATTAATTGCTGCTACAAATCAAGATGAAGTAAACATGCTTTGCTGTCTTTTTGCCAAAAAAGAAGGGCATTACTGCAGTACCATAGCCAGAATTCGCGATCCGCAATACACAACAGAAATTAAATACTTGCGAGATGAATTAAATCTTGCTATGGTCATCAATCCGGAAATGGCTGCAGCCAGAGAAATTGAAAGACTCCTGCGTTTCCCTTCTGCAATCAAAATTGACAGCTTTTCCAGAGGACGTCTGGATTTGATTCGGGCAAAGGTGCCTGCCGAAAGTAAGTTGGTTGGCATTCCTTTTTATAAGATGAAAAAGGAAATCGGTCTTGATGTCTTGATATGTTGCATTGAAAGAGGAGAGGAAGTCCTGATTCCGAAAGGTTCCGACTGCTTTATGCCCGGAGATGAAATCAGTTTTATTGCTTCCACAAAACATATCAGTGAATTTTTCTTACAACTTGGTCTTAAATTTACACCTATCCGTGACTGCATGATTGTTGGTGGTGGAAGAGTCAGCTATTACATTGCCAAATTTATTGAAGAAACGCATCTGAATTTAAAGCTGAAAATCATTGATTCCAACAAAGAACGCTGTGATTTTCTGGCTGAAGAGCTGCCTAATTGCAGTATTATCAACGGTAACGGTATTGACCAAGAGCTTTTAAAAAGAGAGGGAATCGAAAATACCGATGCCTTCTGTTCCCTGACCGGTTTTGACGAAGAAAACATCATGCTTTCCCTTTATGCCGGTAAGTTATCCAAAACCAGATTGATTACCAAGGTAAATCGTATTACCTTTGAAAATGTTATACGAGAAATGAATCTTGGCTCTGTAATCTATCCGAAGCAGATTATTGCGGACAGCATCGTTCGTTATGTTCGTGCATTGGAGAATTCTAAAGGTTCCAATGTGGAAACACTGTATAAATTGCAGATGGAAGAGCGGAAGCGCTGGAATTTCGTGTCTTAAATGACCCGAATCTTATTAATATCCCCTTAGCGGATATTAAATTAAACGACGGAATCTTGATTTGCGGAATCATTCGTAACCATAAGGTCATTACGCCAAATGGTTCCGATATGATGAAGATGGGAGACCGCGTTATCCTTGTGACGAAGAACACAGGATATAACGATTTACGTGATATTTTAAAGAAGAACGACGAAGAGGAGAGTAATATCCATTATGAACTTTAGTATGATTGTCTATATTCTGGCATGGGTACTGAAAATCGAAGGTGCAAGTATGATTTTGCCGCTCCTATGTTCTTTAATCTACAAGGAAAATGACATTGCACTTTGCTTTTTCATTATCGGAGCTACTTCCATATTGTTGGGATATATTTTAACCGCAAAAAAACCGAAAAAAATTGCCTTTTATGCAAGAGAGGGGTTTGTTATTGTTGCCGGCTGTTGGTTGGTTCTTTCCCTTGTCGGTGCTTTGCCATTCTTTGTTTCCGGAAGAATCCCGCATTATATTGATGCTTTATTTGAGATTGTATCCGGTTTTACAACCACAGGTTCCTCCGTTTTATCCGATGTTGAAGCTCTTGGAAAGGGACTTTTATTCTGGAGATCGTTTTCTCACTGGATAGGAGGAATGGGAGTTCTTGTATTGGTTCTGACCGTACTTCCTTTGGGCGGTGGTTATAATATGATGATTATGAAGGCGGAATCACCGGGGCCGGAAGTCACCAAAATGGTGCCAAGAGTAGCAGATACCGCAAAAGCTCTTTATAAAATCTACTTTATTTTAACCATCATCATGATACTTGTTTTTCTTCTTTCCGGTATGCCTTTATTTGATGCGCTTTGTATCGGCTTTGGTACGGCAGGAACGGGAGGCTTTGCTATTCGAAACTCCGGTATGGCAGATTATTCTATGCTAAGTCAGTTCTTGATTAGCATTTTTATGATTTTATTTGGTGTCAATTTTAATGTGTATTATCTGATTCAAAGGAGAAGATTTTCTGATGCACTACATTCAGAAGAGGCAAGAACATATTTTTTCATTATTGCCGTAACAACTTTGTTTATTAGCTTTAATATCTTTCAAAGTGTGGGAAAAGGCTTTTTCTACGCTTTACATCATGTATTTTTTACTGTTGGCAGTCTTATTACCACAACCGGATTCTCTACCTTGGATTTTAATGAGTGGGCAGTCCCTTCGCAGATGATTATTTTATTTTTAATGATCTGCGGTGCCTGTGCCGGATCTACAGGCGGAGGATTCAAGGTTTCCAGGCTATTAATTTTATTAAAAAGTCTTGCCAAGGAAATGCACCTGATTATTCATCCTGAAGCAGTAAGAAAGGTTCGTCTGGAAGGAAAGTGTTTGGATCACAGCGTAGTTCGCTCTGTAAGCACATATTTTATGGCATATTGCTTTATATACATGATTTCCATTTTCCTTATCAGTTTTGACGGCTTTGACTTTACGACAAACTTTTCGGCAGTATCGGCAACCTTTAACAATATCGGACCGGGACTAGGTAAGGTTGGACCGCTCAGTAATTTTTCCGTTTATTCTTATTTTTCCAAAGTAGTTATGATCTTTGATATGTTAGCCGGAAGATTGGAAATATTCCCCATGTTGATTTTGTTCTCTATTAAAACTTGGAGGAAAACAAACTAATAAGAGAAACATAACTATTCGCTAAACTCTTGTTTAACGAATAGTTATGTGTTAAAATATAGGTACAGTGAATCTGTACCTTTTTTATTCCTAATAAACACTGCTTGTCAAATCAGGAAATATCAAGAATATTTCGCTTATAAGAAAACATTGCTAAATTATTTCGAGGTGTATCATGGCTTTAGCTTATCATGAGGAATTAGATAAACAAAATACTTTAAAACTTAGGGCGCTCCAAAAGGATTTACCTTCTTTTTGTAATGCTTTTTTTCGAGGCATTGATCAGATTACTGCGTCTCGTACCAAAATTGCCTACGCCTATGACTTAAAGGTATTCTTCGGTTTTCTTATGGAAGAACTGAAATTGCATGATTCTATTGATGATTTTACGGTACAGGATGTTGAGAATTGTTCTGTACAAGAACTTGAAGAATATATGGAATATTTAAAGTATCGAACTAAGCGAAAAGAAAATTATGATGGAGAAATGGAAACTGTAGATATTTTGAATCATAATAAAAGTATCAAACGAAAAATATCTTCCCTAAAAAGCTTTATAATTATCTCTATAAGGCCGGTTTAATCACTAGTAACAAGGCGTCTCTACTCTCCCTCCCCAAACTCTCCCAGGAGGAGATTATTCGTATGGATCAGGGTGAAATTGCACAATTCTTGGATGAAGTGGAAAATGGAAATCAACTAAGTAAAAAAGAACGTGAATTTCATGAGAAAAACAATATTCGTGACCTTGCCATGATGCAACTTATGCTCGGAACCGGTATTCGTGTTTCTGAATGTGTAGGTTTAAACCTATCTGATTTGGATTTCCATAACAACGGTATCCGCATCCATAGAAAGGGTGGAAAGAACGTTACCATTTACTTCTCCGATGAGGTGGAAAGCGGACTTCGTGCATATTTAGAGGAAAGAAAGATGAAAATTCCGGCTTCGGGACACGAAGAAGCTCTCTTTTTATCGATGCAGAACAAGCGTATTTCCGTACGTTCCGTAGAAAAAATGGTGAAAAAATATGCAAGTCGAGTAACTCCATTAAAGCATATTACTCCCCATAAGCTGCGAAGCAGCTATGGTACAAATCTTTATCAGGAAACCGGAGATATCTATCTTGTGGCGGATGTTCTTGGGCATAGCGATGTCAATACGACAAAGAAGCATTATGCCGCATTAGAGGAGGAAAGACGAAGAAGTGTACGAAATCTGGTTCGTCTTCGTACAGAGGAAGGAGAAAGCTAAAAAGTTTTTTCCTAAAAGAAGGAAAAATTTGATTCATTCCATTTATTATCTTCCTTATATTTCTTTACTCTTCTTTGGTATGTTCTTAGCTGAACACCGGCATATTCTGCACTCTCCTTACTTTTATGAGAGCTACTGAATAGAAATACTTCCGAGACTTTCTTTGCTGAACCATAGTCTCTTTTTTTCCCTGCATCTCGTTTAATCGATCCAAAGAAATATCAAACCTAAGAGTATGCCTCTCTTCTTTTCCTTTCGACAACGAAAGCTTTATTCCGTATTTTTTTAAATGTAAATCAATCTCTGCAAGTTCCTTTTGAATCCTAATGAACTCTTCCTCCGTTTCCACGGCTAAATGCAGACTCTCTACTATATGTTCCCCTAAACCGAGCTCAGACCATCTTTCTAACATCTCTTAACCTTCCGTTGTCTTAATTCCTAAAATACAGGAAAACACATAGACTAGATTATAAACCTAGACGAATAAGACCTACAGCCTTTCCCAATATAGTACAGTCCGGCACAATTATCGGGTCCATAGTATCATTCTCCGGTTGCAAGCGAATATGTCCATCTTCCCTATAGAATCGCTTTACCGTAGCACTATCGTCTACCAAAGCAACTACAACCTCTCCCTGCGAGCATGTATTTTGCTTTGCCACAATAAGATAGTCTCCGTGGAATATTCCTATATTTATCATGGAGTCACCCTTGACTTTCAGGATGAAACTCTCCTGATTCGGAAGCAGATTTACCGGAAACGGAATATTGCCGGTAATGTTTTCTTCAGCAAAAATAGGTGTTCCGGCTGCTACTGTACCGACAATCGGTAGAGCAGCCATTTCTTCTCCGTAGGCCTGGGTAGAGACTGCATCCTCTTTTAACTCTGCAATATCAGGGATACTACTTTCACTATCTTCTACGTCTCCTCTTTCAAGACTAAGGCCTTCACGGTTCAAAATCTCTATTGCTCGGGGATGTGCGGGGTCTTTTCTGATTAATCCTAACTTTTCCAAATCATTTAGATATGTAAAAACACTGGATGTTGACTTAAGACCAACCTTTGCACAAATATCACGTACAGAAGGAGGATAGTTTTTCTTTTGTACACAATCTTTGATATACTCGTAAATCTCTTCTTGTTTCTTTGTCAAATTATCTATGCTGTATACTTTCTTTGGTCTCCCCATGCCATCCTCCATAATCTTAGATTTCTAAGCAAAATAACTGCATGCAAATTCAGTTTTTCATTAAGAACTTTTGTTCTTATAAAGTATAACATAGAATCTTTAAATTGCAAACATTTGTACGAATTTAATCTTTAATATCTCAATTTCTGCTCTCTCTTTCTCTTTTTGTCCCACTCTCTTTTTCAATATTTTTTTCTTTCTTTTTCCTTTTTCTTTTCCTATTTTTCATATTTTATTTTTTTAAAAATTTATTTTTGACTTATTAAATCTTAGAGAAAAGACATCAAAAAAGGAGCTGAATGCTTTTGCTCCATCCAGCTCCTTTTCCTTTTATAAAAACCAATATACTTTAAAATCAAGATAATAGTGGAATGTAGGCTTAGCCTTCTTCACTCAGTTTATCTACAGCCATAAGCTTCTCTAAGAACTTCTTGATTACTAGCAAGATTGCTCCACAAATCAAAAGAGAAGAACCAAGAATAACGAGAATCTTTGCATATCCCCACTTATCTGTTACGGCTACCAAATAACCGGAAGCGATACCGGAGAAAGTATAGGTAAGATACCATGAGCTCATTGCCAAAGAGGAGAAACGCTCCGGAGTCAACTTATTGAATAAAGCCATACCTACAGGAGAAACTAAAAGCTCGCCGATAGTTAACACAGTATAAGCTACAAGCATGTACCAAAGATCCATCTTTACAGTCTTATCCAGTACACCGTGTAAGGTGTTGAATCCGGCTAAAATGATGAAGAAGGCAAGACCGGTAATCGCCATTCCAACAGCCATCTTTACGCTAATGGGCGGGTCCATCTTTTTCTGTCCGAGTGTCATCCACAAGTTACCGAACAACGGAGCAAGGATAATACACAAAATTCCATTGAAAGAAATAAGCCATACAACCGGTACCTGGAATCCGCCAACCTTTAAGTTAACGTAATCCATAGCAAGGGTATTGATTGTATAAGAAGTCTGGAAATAGCAGGTCCAGTATACAGTAACCAAGATGAAGATAATGAACATACCTAAGATACGCTTTTTATCAACCGCAGTAAGCTTTTCTTCCTTTACAGCCTTAGCTGTTCCCTCATCTTCTTTCTTCTGCTTTCCTGCAGGATACTTTCCAACTTCTCCCAACCACTTCGGAATAAGGAAAAGGTAAATCAGGAATACAAGGAACATACCTACAGAAACCATAAGATAAGCATACTTATAACCATAGCTGATTACGTTACCTGCTTCGTCCTTGATAGCCATCCAGTGGTCTGTCAACATACCACCAAAAATCGGACCAAAGAAGCTACCAATGTTTACAGCCATATAGAAAATTCCATAAGCTGCATCTTTTCTGGTATGCTCTTTTTTAGAATAAAGCATGCCTACAATAGCACTTAAGTTATTATTCATAAATGCTGCAGAAAAAACGTTAATCGAAATTCCTACAATAATCATCGGAACATTCGGCGTAAACAGGAAGAATATCATATACGCAACTCCCTGCATAAAGAACGCCATAAGCAATGACTTCTGAATTCCCAGGAAACGGTCAGTAATAACCGAACCCAACAAAGGAAGAACTGAACCGGCTGTTGTGGCAACAGAAATCAACAATCCTGCCTGTTCCTTAGATAATCCCAAGCCTCCCATCGCTACACTGTACGTGTAGAAGAAAATCAAGAATCCCGAAACAGCATACTTCAAGTAGCTGGATCCACACATACCTATGCAGGCAAGCCAAAGACCTTTCGGGTGGTGAAATTTTTCTTTCTTTACTGCTTCTTCCATAACCCCTCCTAAAATTTCGATAAAAAAATTGCATTATTTCTTGTAAAATAATGAATATCTTAACAATGTTAAGAATATAGCAAATTTGATTAATTGGCAAGAACTATTTATTTTTTTTCCATTATTAAATTTTTAAATTAAAAAAAGTAAAATCAACTTTCCCAACAAATTTGTCTTTTATCTCATATTTTTTTATTTAAAATAAACAATAAAAAAATCAGAAGAAGGAATTAAAGTGAAATTTTTTTTGCATCAGACCAAATTTTTTCCAAATCATAAAATTCTCTTTGTTCCTTAGTAAAGAGATGTACAACAATATCCCGATAATCCATAAGAATCCATCCGGAACTGCTCTCGCCCTCTTTGTGTAAATTGTCGAGCTGAATTTTATCTTCAAGCGCATCCTCTAAAGCATCCAACTGTCTGGCGTTATCAGCGGAAGCCAAAACAAAATAATCTGCCAGCGTGGATATTTCCGATATATCCAAGGCAAGAATATCTGATGCTTTCTTTTCTTCCAGTAAGCTCATGATTTGTTTTACTAAGTCTGTCGTTTCCATAAAATCCTCCCTTAATCTATTCTTGCAGAATCATTATCTTGCATAGCTTTATAGTATTGATACGCTTCCAATGCTTCCGTACATAAACTTTGCCCCTTTTCTTGAACATATTGAATGGTTGCATCCAAAGCCATATACATAGCTTTATCCAGATTGGAAAAGGCGACTCTACGTATCTTATCCAGTTCTTCTCTGCTTCCTCTCCTTACCTCAATGTAATCCGCAAGATAAATAATTTTCTCTAAAATACTCATGGCAGGCTTACCTATAGTATGATAGTAGATAGCAGACAATATCTCTTCATTTTGGATTTGAAAATGCTTTCTTGCATAAGTCGCACCATATATACCATGTAGAACCTGTGGTGCGGCAATATACTCCTGTAAAAGGGGAATATGTTCTCTTTCACAGGCTAGAAGCAATTCTTTTTTGCCCATATATTTTGCACAATCATGACAAAGTCCCGCAAGTTCAGCAGACCTTAGATCATAAGTATGTGCCATAGCCAGTGCAATCGCGGAAAAAGAAACACTGATGGAATGTTCATAGCGTTCCTCATTCAAATGTTCTTTCAAATGTTTTCGAATGAATTTAATTTGCTCTAAATACTCTTTCTCTTCTTCCAAAGTAAAATCCTCCAAAACAATTATCCATAAATCTAAAATCGGTATAGACTATTTTCCTGTATATATTTTTCGACAGATTGCGGAAGCATTCCGCTCACAGGCTCAGAGCAATTTATTTTTGCTCTGATTTGAGAACTGGAATAATCGATTTTTTCCATATTCAAAAAAATACTCGTCAATCCAAACATTTTCAATAGATAAGACTTTCTTTCCTCCAACTCAGTGTTTTTCGCTTCTCCATTTCGATTGGCAACCAAAAATTGAATCATTTTAGCCAGTTCTTCGATTTTATACCATCTTTCCAAAGTGAAGAATTCATCCGTCCCGATAATCAAAGAGAAATCGGCATTGGGAAAGGCACTCCTCAGTATCCGGACAGAATCATAACTATAAGAATTCCCAAGCCGTTCTCCTTCTATGGAAGAATAAAAGAATTGTAGACAGTCTTTACCCTCTTGAATAGATTTACTGTTCTCCTCTTGAAGTGCTAAAGAAAGCATCGCAGTCCGTTCTGAAAAAGGAAGTAAATCCGCATAATTCTTATGATATGGCACCCCGGTTGGTAAATAAAGAATACAGTTCTCTTTTACTTTCTCAGCAAAAGGCTTAATTCCTAAGTCTTCTAAAAACTTTATTTTTGTTTCTTCCAGATCCTTTATTTCTGAATCTTCTGAAGACTTTGTTTCCGGTTTTTCTAAAGGTTTTATTGTTGATTCTTCCAAAGCCTTCAATGCTGTACGTCCCAAGATTAGATGTCCATAATGAACAGGATTAAAGCTGCCACCCAAAATCCCGAGCTTTCTAACCTTAGGAAAGTAAAGCCCGTTTTCTATATCGGAAAGACTTAGACATAAGTTATACTTATCCATTAGAATGCTCTGTTTTTTTCTTCTTTAGCCGGTTTATACAGTACAATCTTTCTTCCGATAATTTGCACCAGCTCGGTATTGGAACGCTCCGCAATCGTATTTCCCAGTTCACGAAGGTCTTCATCACAGTTCTTTAAAACATTGATCTTCATAATCTCGTGCTTTTCCATATACTCTTCTACGGAGTGGGTAAATTCCGGTGTAAGAGCATTTTTTCCAATGGAAAGTACCGGATCTATACTTTGTGCTGCACTGCGAATGCGAGCGCGCATCTTGCTATCTGTTATATAGGACTTCATTATTCCTCCCCGGACTCGTCTTCGTCCCCTGCCTCATCGTCATAATACTCAAATTCATGTGAGAAAATCTTAATGGTGTCGCCTTCCTTCATACCCATTTTTTTAAGCTCTTTGATAATACCCTGTTCCACCATAAAGCGCTGGAAGAAAAGGAATCCCTTCTCCGCCTCCAAATTGGTATAGCCGAGCATCTTCTCCATCTTTGGTCCTTCCACAAGGAAAAGGCCTTCTTCAGGATGCTCATACTTAATGGGAAGAGATTCTACAGCACCCAGAGTATCCAAATCCACTTCGCTTTCGTAGAGCATTTCATCCTTACTGATTCCCTCTAATAACTTGTAGGCTTCTTCCAGGACAGGATAAATCCCTTGATTACTTGCCGCAGATATTTTAAAGAAGGGATACTGCTTTTCACTACAATACTGCTCTAGCTCTTTCAGTGCATCTTCTTGTTCTTCCGATTGAATGAGTTCCACCTTGTTTGCCGCAACGATAATGGGTTTCTTTAATATTTCCGGATCGTAGCTTTCGCACTCGGCATGGATACTCTTTAAATCTTCTAAAGGCACTCTTCCCTCCGAACCTGCCCCATCCACGATGTGAATGAGAACACGGGAACGATGAATATGGCGGAGGAATTGAAATCCGAGTCCCACACCGTCACTGGCGCCCTCAATAAGCCCCGGAATATCCGCCATGACAAAGCTTCTGTCTCCCTTTAAGTTCACCACACCAAGGTGAGGATTCAAGGTTGTAAAGTGATAATTGGCGATTTCCGGTCTGGCATTACTGCACATGGAAAGAAGCGTCGATTTTCCTACATTGGGAAAGCCCAAAAGTCCTACATCCGCAATTACTCGTAGCTCTAAGCGAAGGGTAATTTCCCGCGCGTCCTGACCGGGTTGCGCAAACTTTGGTGCCTGCATAGAGGGAGTTGCAAAGTGCATATTTCCTAATCCGCCTTTTCCCCCGGGAAGAAGCACCATTCTTCGGTTCTCCCCGCTCATGTCGGCAATCAGCTTTCCCGTTTCCGCATCCTTTAAAAGTGTTCCGGCAGGAACCTTTAAGATAAGGTCCTTTCCGTTCTTTCCGTGCATCTTTCTGCCGTCGCCTTCCTGGCCGTCTCCGGCAGCGTATTTCGTTTTATGACGATAAGGATCCAAGCTGTTTAAGCCTTCATCCACTTCAACAATGATGTCTCCGCCCTTTCCTCCGTCTCCTCCGTCAGGACCTCCTGCCGGTACAAAAAGCTCTCTTCGGAAAGAAACATGTCCGTTTCCTCCTTTACCGCTTCTCACATATATTTTTGCCACATCAGCAAACATAAAAGCTCCTTTTATAGATTAAATAGCGGGAATATTCTTCTAATAAAAGATTGTCTCCCACTGATGATATACCAAACAAATAAATAAAAGAAATGAAGAAAAAACCCCACACCGGAAACCGGCATGGGGTTAACATTTCTTTATGCCCTTGGAAGAACAGAAACCTGCTTACGATCTCTACCTAATCGGCCAAACTTTACAACACCGTCAACCTTAGCGAATAAGGTAAAATCATTTCCCAAGCCTACATTTTGACCCGGATGAATTCTTGTGCCGTTTTGCTTGTACAGGATATTTCCTGCCTTTACAAACTGTCCGTCTGCTCTTTTCGCACCAAGTCTTTTTGAATTAGAATCTCTACCGTTTTTGGTAGAGCCCATACCCTTATGATGAGCCATTTTTTACTCCTTCCTGTAATAAACGAGTTTGATACTTCCTACTCGTTACGAATTAACCGATCTTTTCAATCTTTACTTCTGTAAAGAGCTGTCTGTGACCGTTCTTCTTGTGATAACCGGATTTTCTCTTGTAACGGTAAACAATAACCTTCTTGCCCTTACCGTTCTGAAGAACTGTTCCGGAAACCTTCGCACCTTTCACAGTGGGAGTACCAATCTTTAGAGAACCGTCGTTAATAAGAAGAACCTGATCAAAGGAAATCTTTGCACCTTCTTCCACTTCCAACTTCTCTACGCGGATTACATCACCTTCACTGACTTTGTACTGCTTTCCGCCACTTACAATAACTGCATACATTTAGGACATCCTCCTATAAATTTACTCGCTAGCTTTGGTGAGTTATCACTACTTGAACCTAGCTATGCGGCATCTAAGCTACTCTACAGTATTTTCCTGTTCTCGTCAAGATATTTTCTGTGTTCAAATACAAAAACAGGCTAAGGAAGTATACTTCTATAATAAGGATAATTTGCAGAAACTTCATCCACAGAAATAGTTCCCGCTGTTCCATTTTCATGAATAGCAAGCATCCTTCCTTCTTCTGTCCAGCACAAAAACATAAGCACATGACTGTCCCCGCTTGGCTGAATGATAAGATCTCCTGCCACAAGCTCACTTCTCTTAATCTTTCGGCCTTGCCCAATCAACTCTTTCGTACTGGATACAAAGTCCAAAGCATTGTCCGTGGCAGTCCAGTATGCCCACTGTACAAAGCCGGAGCAATCCAGACCTTTTCTATTCCTTCCTTTGTAATCCCGTTCTGCAATAGTTTTACCAAATGCATTCCCTTCCAAGCCCTGCTTTCCGGCTTTGCCTCCATAGTAATACGGCACCTTGCCTACCGCAGTTAAGGCGAAATGAACCAGTTCCTTTCTCTCTCCACTTAAATCGACCGGGAGCAAGCTCATGTACCTTGAAATTTCTTCTTCCGTGAGGGGGACTTTTGTTTCTACAGTGGATAAACTTAAACCGTATTCAGTAAACCAGTCTTTATCCATAAGGCTTGTAACAGCCGCTATACACTCTTCATTCCACCCCTTCCATCGAGAAAATGGGCTCTCCTCCCATTCTGCATCCTTCGCAATAGAATCCAGGACAATTTCTTTAAGACCATTTTGATCTTCAAATTTTTTAACTTGTATTGTAATGGTTAAATCCACATGTCCGGGGCAATAGTTTTTTTCACGGATTGGAGATGGCTTATCACTCGAATTGGACTTGGATTTATTTTTGGAGTTTCCATCAGCACTTCCACCCTGCGCTTCATTATTGACTGTTTTATTGATTTCTGATGCACTAGCCAACGATGCATCGTCCGATGCTTCTGTTTCCTTTGAAACACTATCCTCCGTACTGCTTTCCCAGATGATTGCTCTTCTTTCCTTATACTTTTCAGTCGTTGTTTCCGTCTGTATTTCCGTACTGCTTTCCGTAGCAGTCGTTGCGGTTTCAGAATCTCCGGAAGAGCTTTTCGCTTTACTGCTCTCCACTTCCCCTGTTTCTCCGTCAGAAGCTTCTTTTTCCACAGAAAGAATTTCTTTCGTGCTTTTTCCTGCTTCTTTTTCCGCTTCTTCCTTTGCTGTTAAATTCACACACCCTTGATCAAAATAAACAGGACTAATGGACAAAGTATAGGAATGAGATTTCTCGTAGAGTTCCATACAGATTTCTCGAAAATGTTCTACATCCAAATAATTATGCTTAAAAGTATAGACAGATGCCATGGCCAGAATATCCTTAACGTTACTGGAATCATCTATTTCCTGCCCATCTCCATTTAAAAAGCGGTAATGAATATTTTTAAAGTACGGAATTGGATAAGATGCTCCGTAATCCGCAGTTTCACCATGTATAGTCGGATTATATTTACCCATAATCCTGGAGTGTTTCACTCCCAGATTCTTTGCAACCCTCTCCGGAGTTTCACCGGCTTCATCTGTGATACTTGCCAAATATCGGCTTTCCATTGTCATCATTTCCTTGTAGAGAGCTTCTCCAATAGAAGTTCCATCTTGATTCTTTTCATTTACAAGATTGTAAATATCTATTTGAGCCCTCGGATTAAGAAATTGATCTTCTTCTCTTTCAAAAAAAAGCGTGTTTTTATACTCTGATTCTGTGGATTTACTGCTTTCTAAGCCATTTTCCCTGGCCTTTGAACTATTTTTTAGCCAAAAAACAAGTAAGACAGACAAAAAAAGGAGGAAGGCAATCCCCAATTTAGCCTCTCGAATTTTATTATTTTTCGCCCGATTCCGAAGTCTGGATTTTAATTCTTGCCCTTCCTCTGTTTTTATTTTTTCTTCTTCCAAAATCTGTCTCCCTAAAACTTTATTAATGTCTATTTTTATTACGTAAGTTTGTCAGTACTCTTTGAAAATCTTCCGGATAATCCGCCGAAAACTCCATATACTTTTCTGTTCTGGGATGCACAAACCCCAAAACCATAGCGTGTAAAGCCTGACCCGGTATGGAATACGGACTCTTTTTTAATCCGTAAACGGGATCCCCGATTAGAGGATGCCCTATACTTTTCATATGTACCCGGATTTGATGTGTTCTCCCTGTCTCCAAGCGACACTCCACTAAAGAAGCATTGTCAAAGTTTTCCAATAGTCTGTAGTGGGTCACTGCCTCTTTTCCATTCTTATAATTTATCGCCTGGCGTTTTCTGTCTTTTTCGTCTCTTCCTATCGGGGCAGAAACAGTACCGCTTTCTTCTTTTAATCGACCAAAACAAATCGCATGATAACGACGAGTTATACTATGTTCTTCTAATTGTTTGGCAAGTGCTTTATGACTGAAATCATTTTTGCAAATAAGCAGTAAACCGGATGTATCTTTATCGATTCGATGAATGATTCCGGGGCGTAAGACACCGTTTATAGAAGAAAGAGAGTTTCCGGAATGTGCCAAAACAGCATTGACCAAGGTTCCGGAATAGTGACCGGGAGCAGGATGCACTACCATGCCGCGAGCTTTATTGACCACCAAGACATCCTCATCCTCATAGACAATATCAAGTGGAATATCCTCGGCTCTTACATCTACTTTTTCTGCCTCTTTTTCTATTAAGTCCACCTTATCTCCGGTTTTTAATTTGCTTGATGCTTTTGCCTTTTGTCCATTATACAGCACATAGCCCTCATCAAGCAGTTTCCCAATATAGGAACGAGTATATTCTGCAGTATTCTTTTCTGCCAAAAAACTGTCCAAGCGCTTTCCTGCATCTTCCTCTTTCACATAAAATACCATGATTATCTCCTAAACTGTTCAATACAATGAGTCAGGCAAATGAAACTATAGCTAGCCGATTATCCTTGATAATGCAAGAACTACAAGGAGGAATTACAATTTTAAAAAAGCAAAATCATCTTCTTTGTAATATAGGATAGACAATAAAAACAACCCAAAGCAGGAAAGAGTGACATAAATATCGGCTACATTAAACACAGGAAAATCGATTGGCTTAAAGTAAATGAAGTCAACAACATAAGATTGAAACTGCCTGTCAATAAAATTACCGATTGCACCGGAAAAGATAAAGCAAAGTATAAAAAATAGAGGAATTAGACTTTTTGTCTTATTTACTTCAAGTTTAATCTTCATATCATTGGGAAGTTTCCAAAGCACATAAAGTATTCCGGACAAGACAATTAGGGTAATAATTAAGAACAGTCCCTGTTGTCCGTGCAGAATTCCAAATGCCGCTCCCGGGTTTTCTACGTAAACAAGATATAAAATATGCGGAATAAGAGTAATCTCTCTTCCACCCCTTAAAAAATCAACAGCCAAAGCTTTAGTCCATTGATCCAATGCAATAAGGAGCGCAGACAAAAAGAAAAAAAGAAGAAAACAAATTATTTTTTTCATTTAATCCTCCATATAACGAGTCAGTGCGTTTAGCAATTCCTCTTCCTGAAGCCCCTCATCTATATATGGAGCACACAATTTATGTAAGAGCACGAACTGTAAACTGCCTTTATTCTGTTTTTTATCCATTTTCATAGCAGAAAGCACCGCTTTGTGATCCAGCTTTTTACACTCTGTTTCCAAGGATAAGTCCTGCATCAAGGATTTGATATCGGACAATTCTTCTTCGCTAACTCCCTTAGATAAAGAAAGAGCCATAAGGGAACCAAAGGCAACGCACTGCCCATGGCTATAAGTAAAATCCGCAACCTTCTCTATAGCATGGCCAAAGCTGTGACCAAAATTTAAAAACTTTCGATCTCCGTTTTCAAAGGGATCCTTTTCCACAAAATATTTCTTTATGCGATTGCTCTGATAGATGGTTTCCAAAAGACACTCCGGATTTCTATTTCAGGGCAAGTCGATTGTCCATCAAATAAGGCAGATACTGCGGATTGTGAATCAGGGCATGTTTCATGATTTCTCCCATTCCGGATGCGTACTGTTCCTCCGGTAAGGTAGCAAGGGTATGCATGGAAGAATAAACCAAGCTCGGCATATGAAACGCCCCAACCATATTTTTATAAGATTGAAAATCAACACCGGTCTTTCCGCCTATGGAAGAATCAACCTGCGCAAGAAGAGTTGTCGGAACCTGAATAAACCGTATACCTCGAAGATAGGTAGCTGCAGCAAAGCCACAGATATCTCCAATTACTCCGCCACCAAGAGCAATTATAAAATCTTTTCTTTGAATACCGCACTCGATAGCTTTCTTATAGATTTTTTCTACCTGACTAAGCGTTTTATTCTTTTCTCCGCTAGAAAGAACTAGAGTCTCCAGACGAAAAAAACTATTTTTTAAATTATCTTTTAAGTCTGAAAGATATAGAGGCGCTACCATATCATCCGAAATAATCAACGCTTTTCTGTCTTCACAATGTAAATCCCTCAGTTTTTCGGAAATCAAGGAAAAGTTTTTTTCCAAAAAAATAGAATAACTATGACAATCTTTTTCGTAAATATCCAACTTACGCATATTCACTCCTTTAACGAGCATTGTACACTTATAAAAATAAGATGTTATGAACGAGATACCGCACGCTACGCGAGCGATACTCGTTAAGAATTAAAAAAAGGCATATCCTCTAGGGATATGCCTATCGGTTTTTCTTTATCTAAAGTTCAAAAAACTTCCCTGTCCATCACCACCGAATCCAGCACCGGAAAACTCACCGGACAAATGTACATCCTCAGGACTGATGATAAAGATATAAGTGGAAATCTTCTGAAGATTTCCATTAATAGCATAGGCAGTTCCACTTAAGATATCGATGATTCTCTGTGCAACCTCTGTATGCAAGCCCTCCATATTGAGAACTACGGCTCTTCCACTTAAAAGGAAATCACAAATCTCCGTAGCATCTCCCATAGAATTGGGCTTAATCATGGTCACTTCCATGCTGGCTTTTCTTTCACTTACACTAGGCTTGGGTTTTCCAAAAAGACGAAGCTTCGGTTCGGAATCTTCTTCCTCTTCACCGCTCCTTCTGGAAAAAAAGGATGTTCTCTTCGGACTTTCATCCTCTTCCTCTTCGTAGTCATCCTCGAAGTCATACTCATTGTCTAAATCGTAATCATCCTCGTCATCTCTATTCAAGTTCATCTTTGTCATTAGGTTACTTAAAAAAAGCTCATACTATTCCCCCAACATCCGCCAAGTTAAACAAGATTATTTTACTCAATTTTTAGAGTAAAGTCAACCTTGAAAGTATCTTATAAAAAAATTTATTTTATGCTTCCGTTTAATTCTACATATATACAAGTATAAAAAGGATGAAAAAAATACTGTTTTGATGCCAATATATCTTAGTGAATACCGGTTAAAAGTATTTTCTATAATTAAATTATGCTTAGAATACTACTGAAAAAAATAAGTTGTCCGTCAGCAACCATATCTCCTTGCAAAAACAATATGATCATAGACTTCGATTCCTGAGGGGGTATCTTTTTTTCACTATAATATACTCATCGTTTTTTTCTCTAAGGGAATGATTTGACGAAACACAGCATATCCCTTGTTTATATTATACACGCCTTCCAAAGATTTGGTAGGTCCAATTATAAAAAGAATCTGTACCTTCCTGCTTCATCAGTACATCTCCGGTTTTTAGGACTGCGGAATTTGCATCCTTAGGTATATCAATATAGGAATACTGCTGATCTTTCCTGTAGATTTCTGTCGGGATAAACTTGAGACTGCCATCATTTTCTTTGCGATAAAATCCCTGACTGCCGTCCACAGCAGTATAGAGAAATTCATTGGGAACAACAAAAAAATCTTTTTTTACAACAGAGGAGGCAGAAATCTTAAGTCCGTTCTCTTCCCTATCCTTGAGTGAAAAGTGAATAAAACGATCCTCCAAGAAGTAATCTTGATAATTGGACAGCTCAACTTTTCCGTAAGTCTTCCCATCTTTTCCGCGTATAAGAAAGAGTTCACCGGATAAGTCCAGATTTTGATTATCAAAACGAAGAATTACTCTATGTTTATTCTCCAATACTTTACTATCCTCCTCGGATAGCGGGAAATATAAATTCCACCTGGGAGCATTAATGATTTTATAAATCAGTTTTCCTTCTTCTACCTTATTCCCACCTTGTATATATTCTTTTTTGGGGTCAGGATTTTTAAAAGTATCTACTGTTAAATCGGCCTCATCAAAAGCCTCATACCCATCCAAAACATAAGATACCAGCCCGGCTTCCTCTGCAGTTCCGGTAGTATAAGAAATCCCTAAATTGCTTAAAATACTATTTAATTGCTTTACTCCCTCTTCTCCTGAAAAGTTAAAATGATTGCTGTCCATGCCGGATTGAAAGCTGTAAAGTGTATAAAAATGATTATTTTCAAAGCTACGAGAAAAATTTTCCAAACGCTGACGGAGTTCCATCAACTGCTTTTCGTTTAAACTCCCTAAAAGTTCCGGGTGTTCAGAAAGATAGTTTTCGAGATTACCGGTCTCATCCAAGGTATAGAGCTCTGCATTTTTGGAAACTCTTCTGCCTTCCGATATCGTAAAATGAATATAGCCGCTTTTTTTTGCCGCATAAGCCTTTTCACTTCGAAGAATCAATCCGGTATATTGATTTTCCCGAACAAGACTTCCTTCTCTTACTTCATAAAAACGAATTTGGTCTCTTCTAAAAAATGAAACTACACTAAAAAGAATATAGAGAGCAATAATCACAAAGATTACTCCCTCTATATTGAAAAAAAATCTTCTTTTCTTTAAATAACTTGTGTTCGACATAATTACAGAGCTAAAGCGATGTGATCCTTCAAGTCCTCAGGAACTTCATCCGGACTCATAGACAAACTGCAGATAAAATTCACCTTATATTTATCGGAAAGAGCATCCAGTTTTCTTATACAATCGGTAATGGGCTTGCCTTCCAAAGAGGCCAACTTCAGAAAACTATCGAGAAAAAGATATTCTAAATCATGATCTTGAGAAATGATGCCACTTACAAAACCCACAAAAGCATCTTCAGAATCCAGCTGGAATTCATTGACATTAATCAAACGAACCTTATTGTTCAGTTCATACATATGTTGAGCAGAGCGATCCAGAAAATCTACATTTCCTTTTGCTTCTTTTACAACCGTATTGGCTTTCTCAATCAGCTGCTTTGTTTTTCCTTTTCCTCTTTGTCCTACAATAAATTGAACCATTTCCATACCCTCCTTGACCTAACAAGAAAACCTTTCTTTATTAAAACTTATACAAAAAGTATAGTACATTCACGAAATCTTAGCAAGCAAGTTTGTCATATTTTCATAAAGATTGTCCTTGTTTTCCGCCTTCATTACTACAGAAATGTAGGAAAATGAACCACCGGACTTTTCCGTATCCAGCGCAAGACAATATCCCGCATCCTTGGTTGTGCCGGTTTTTGCTCCCAAAATATTAACTCCTGTCGGAAGTTCTTTCTCTCCCGTACTATACAGGTTAGTAGCTTTCCAAACCTGTGATTTTTTAACCCCATTTCGGTCTTTATATACAACCTGGTATTCCACGGTTCCAAGAATTTCACGAAGATCTTCATTTTCCATTGCAGCACGTAAAATAAGATAAATATCATAAGAAGAAGTATAGTGTGCTTCGTCAGGCAGGCCATGAGGATTGGTAAAATGAGTAGACAATGCACCAAGACGAATCGCCTCTTCATTCATTTTTTGCACAAATACATCAACCGAACCAAGACTTGCCTCCGCTACTGCAACAGCAGCATCATTGCCGGACGGAAGTAAAGTTCCATAGAGCAAATCTCGAATTTTCAAACTCTCTCCGACTTGTAAAAAAGCGGTGGAAGAACCACTTACCTTGATTGAGGAAGAAGGAGAAATCACAAACTCCTGATCTAAATCATCCACAGTGTTCACGCAAACCAGTGCTGTCATCAGTTTAGTAATACTTGCAGGATAAACCCGCTTATATGGATTTCGATACGAAACTGCCCTATCGGAACTCGCTTCATCTTTTTCAATCAAAATGAAACTGTCTGCATCCATACTTTGATCGTTATAAGCCTGGTCTATCGGTATAGCCAAGTGAGACGCAAAAGACTCTGTATTATGCTCCACTGCACTCTGCAGAGAGACCGATGACAGACGCATCACAGATTGATCTTCCGAAAATGCTTTTTCTAACTTTATTCCACAAGAACACAAAACAAAAGACATAAGAATACATACCAAAAAGAGAACTTTAGATCTATAATCTTTAAAGTTCCCGCTTTGTTTACTCTTATGATAAGCTTCTTTATCTCTTAATACATCATTTTCCATCTTGTATGCGAAAACTGTTGAAAATAAAATCTCTCTTAGCCGATGTTTCGCCACTCCAACTCTCCTCTTTCCAATGCATGAATGAGCAGTTCCGCGGTAGCCAAATTGGTCCCTATAGGAATATTGTACATATCACAAAGACGCAATACAAAATTAACTTCTGCCTCCTCTTCCACGCTCGGATTTGGATTTCTAAGGAAAATAATCATATCCAGATTACCTTGCTCAATCTGAGAGGCAAGCTGTCTTACTCCTCCGGTTTCACCGGGTAAAAACTTACGAATCTTCAGATTCGATACTTCCTGTATTAAACTTCCGGTAGTCCCTGTTGCATATAATTCATGTCTGGTCAAAATCCCTCTATAAGCAATACAAAAGTTTTGCATGAGTTTTTTCTTTGAATCATGCGCAATCAAACCCACTTTCATAGCCTACTCCTCCTAAGTTTTTCGCTGTAAAGCCACATTTAGCACGATACCGAATCCAAAATACACGGACAGCAGGGAACTTACACCTCTCGAAAAGAAAGGCAAAGTAATTCCGGTATTTGGAAAAAGCCCGGTTGCTACAGCAATATTGGTATATGTTTGGAAACCGATCCAAGCCATCACGCCCACACATATCAATCGTCCGCTTAAAGTCTTCGCCCTATAAGCTATTATAAGACATTCCAGGATAATCAACAAGAAGATTATAATAATTATTATGGACCCTCTAAATCCTAATTCTTCACCGATGACCGCAAAAATAAAGTCGTTATCTTCCTCTACCAAAAAATTCCCATTCTTTACCGAGAAAATGGAGTTATTAAAAAGTCCTTTACCCTGAAACATACCGGAACCGATAGCCATAATCGAATACATCTGCTGGTAATAATCGCTGGAATTCTCACTTGGATTTAGGAAGGTCAGAATACGACGGACCTGATATCCCTGTAAAATCGGGATTTTATCATAAAGTCCGGAAGAGAATAGGTAAAAAAGCAGCATCAAAGTTAAGAATACAATCGCCAGGAATACAAAAATAAAACGTAATTTTAGCGGGGAAGCAAAAGTCATGGCAGCCACCATAACAGTCATAATAATGGTTGTGGATAAATTGGGCTGTATCAATACCAGCCCTACAGGCATAGCAAAATATAAGCCCTCCAAAAGCAGTCCGTGAGGTGTATTGATTTCATCTTGCATCTTTTGCAGGTAATCCGCAAAAAAGAGAATCAAACTTACCTTAACGAACTCAGCAGGCTGAAGCTTTCCAAGGACAGGAACCGTAATCCAACGCGTAGCTCCATGCCCCGATGCCGTACCGTAAATTTTTACTCCTGCGAGAAGAATCACGGAAAAAATGTAAATATAAATAGAATATTTACAAAATTTTCTGTAATCGAAAAGGGAAATGGCAACACACATAGCCAATCCAACAAAAGACCCCAATATTTGCCTGACTACCAAGGCATCTTTAAAGCTTTCAGCAGATGTTGCGGAACGAACAATAAAAATACCTATGGTGTTCAGTACAACGATAAAGAACAATAACTTAAAATCGTATTGTTTAAAATCATAATCTAACTTCATCTGTCTTTTCCCTTAATCACTAACTGTTACGGAATTAATATTGCTTGCATCTCTTGCCAAAATCGTATCCATGCTGAGTTTCCAAAACAATAATCATAAACCATGTTGGCAAGGCTTGCTGCATTACCCGAGGAATAACCGTAGGGAATGTTCACCGTAACGGAAATTTCCGGATTTTCATAAGGAGCATAGGAAACGAATACGGCATGGTTACCTCTATCCTCTCTCTCCTGCGCCGTACCGGTTTTTCCTGCTACAGTAATGCTCTGTCCCAAGAAGACATTCTTGGCTACCCCTTCCGTAATTACCTTTCTAAGCCCCTCATGCACCGTATTCCAAGTAATATCCTGATAAGAAAGTGTTTTTTCCAATACCGGAGAAATTTCTTCAACCGCATTGTTTCTCGGATCCACAATTCTATCTACAATCGATAGTTTATAAACAGAACCGCTATTGGCAACAGCCGTAATATAGCGTGCCAGTTGTGCTGCGTTAAATGCATGATTACCCTGTCCCATTGCAGAACGTTCCGGGTCATAGTTTGAAATTCTGGGTTCCGTTTCGTCCAATTCCACACCGGTTTTTTGATTTAGCCCAAAATCGCTCGCGTACTTCTCTATTCTTTCCATACCCAAATCCGCACTGTAGTTTCCGGAGCTATCCGTAGCCAAACGATGACCCAAATCCGCAAAGAAATAGTTACAGGAATTCTTAATTCCGTCTACAAGATTCTCATTTCCATGCTTCGATGGCCAAATCCAACAGCGAATATTCGGTGTTACTTCCTCATACTTTCCGGTACAGTCAATCAAGCTATCTGTTGTAATAACCCCTTCTTCTAAAGAAGCTACAGAACTGATCGGCTTAAAAGAAGAACCGGGAGCAAGTTGAGTTTGTGTAGCCCCGTTTAAGAGGGGGAGAGAAAGATCCTCGTTGCATTTTTTTAAATAGGCAGCATCGCTGATTCGGTTATTATCAAAGCCCGGATAAGTCACGAGGGCACGAAGCTTGCCGGTGTTAACATCCGTTACAACTACCGAACCGTTACAGGGATCTAAGGCAAACTGTGCCGGTGTCAATTCTATTTTACGAATCTTATCCAATAGAAAAGTAAAGGCAAAGTGAGGATCACCTCCGGAGAGTGTTTGATACGAAGCAGGGTCCGAAGCCAGGACATTTTGCTCAAAAAGTGCCATAAGGAGTAGATTTCCGGATATAGACTGCTTTGCAATGGCATACTTATACAGAAGCTTATTAAATCCGCTGTCGCTTCTTAAGTAATCCATGATTTTACTGACAAAAAGAGCATAAATTTCATCTGTATCGGAATACTCGGTATCCAAAGACAGTTTTCGGGTATCAATCCATCCTTCTTCAATTCCTTTTCTTAAAAAAGCATGTAGAGAAATGGCATCATTTTTCCATTGGGTATAGGCCTCCGATGACTTAAAACGCACATCCTCCGGATCCACGATACCGGCATTTTTGCTTAAGAGATAGTCATAAATATAAACCATGTATCCCTGCATTTCCTGTGGCAGAGCTGAAAGCTCTCCACCGCTTTCTTTATTCAGAACATCTTCAATCTGCTTAACATCTCTTCTTTATTGGAGCTGAACTTAGCTGCTATATCCTTTTCAGCCGTTCCTGCATCTTCAGTAAAAAAATGATCTTTGTTAAGGACATTGTTATTAATCAGCTGATAGTATGCATCCTTAACCGGAATCATAAGCTGAGACTGTTTCAGTTCACTCTGATCAAGCTCATTGTTTTCCGTAAGCTTGGATGCCAGTATTCCGGCAAGTTCCTGCTCAAGAAGATGGTAAATCGAAATCTGATCATTTGCAGAAATGGTAGTATAGATATCATTTCCCGCCATGGGCTTTTCTTCAGAAATAACCTCCATAATGCTTCCGACATTGTTGAGGTACATTTCTTTGTAGCCTTTTTTCCCTTTTAAAATCAGGTCTTCACTTTTTTCCAATCCCCAGACGCCGACTGTATCATTCAAATCATAGGAATCGTCAATTTTCTTCAGTTCCTCCAGCTGATTTTCTTGCACCTGCCCCGTATAACCCACAATATGTGAAAGATAGGGCGCATAATTATATTTTCTTACGGAAACATTTTCAATATCCACACCCTGAAGGTCATACTTGGCTTCCAGCACTTCCGCCATACATTCTCTGGAAACATTTTCCACTATCGTAGTATTCATATATCTTTGGAAAGACGTGAGTCGCAAAGTGTAGATGATCCCAATCATATCCAGAGCGGTTTTATCCGGAAGCTTAAGCAAATTTCCTCTTTCATCACTTATCTTATGGAAATTATAAAGCTTCTTTGCCTGCTCGAAGCACTCTTCCGCCGTACTGTTCTTTTCCTTTGTGCTCAGCTTATCCGGTTCCTTTCGGTAAATATTTGCAAGCAAACGAAGACGCTCCTGATCAGAGTTGGTACTATAAGAAAAATTACCGTCATCGTTCAAATTAACTTTGAACTGGCTTTTTACCGGATAATTATATTTTTCGATAATTTCGGCAAGCCTTTTTAACATCAGATTTCGCTTATTAATGCCGCTCGCATTACCCGAAAAGGCCCCGGTATCGGCAATCGTGATATTATACTGTAACTCGTTGTAAGCAAGCAGTTTTCCATCTTTATCATAAATATTCCCTCTGGTGCCGGGAAGAACAATATTTTGCTGAGTATTCTTCTGATAATTCTCCAGATAGGTCTGTCCGCTCAAAATCTGTAAACGAAACAAATGTAAGGTCAAAACACAAAAAAGGGCTGTAAATATCAGTGCCAAGGCAAATAATCTGGAAGAAAACAGTCTGGACAGCATTTCCTTAGCTAAGCTGTAAATTTCTTTAATCATAAAGTCTGTTCCTCCAATCTCCTGCTTGCACTAAAGAAGAAACGATAGAGAAGCAAGGTGAGTAAAAATGAAAAAACAATAGAGGGCAATACAATATGTAAGGAATAGTACCCGATACTCCATTTCCCGCGAATCAAAAAACGAAGAATATAGATATAACTGTGGTACACTAGCCCGCTTAATGTACAGAGAAATAAGGGGAGCTGAATATACTCCTCATAATAAAACTCATGAAAATATCCGTTCCCATAGCCTATTAAAACAAATATTAATGAATAAAATCCGAAAGGTCCCGAGTAAAAAAGATCCATCAAAAGACCGGCTGAAAGGCCGTAAAGCATTCCCGGAAGAGGACCATAATAGAAACCGAATGAAAAACAAAGAATCAAAAGAAGATTCGGACTTGTAGAGAGAAACGGAAGCAGAGGAAATACACTGGTTTGTAACAAAAAAGCCAGAATCAAAAGTAAAATATAGAAGAAAATTCGCGTATGTCGTCTTTTCTTTCGTGTTCTAAACCTATTCCCCAAGCTCACTGACAGTCTCCTTTTGGAAGCGATCATCTTTTCTATCGGTAATGACCATAACCTCCTGTAAATCCGTAAAATCCGCCACAGGAATAAGATAACCGTTTTTCATCAGTCTCTTCTCATCTTCTTCAATGTCAATCGCAAAACCAACCAGGATTCCCGGCAAAAATTTCGAAGATATATTGGATGTCACAATTCTGTCTCCATCTTGAATGACCGCATCTTTTTTCATATTGGTTATCCTGAGACGCCCTTCTTCAAAAAGCTTTAAATCTCCTGCCACTATGCAGGTATCACTACTCTGGATTCCCATACAGGAAACTCTGGACTCATCGTCAATAATCGAACGAACCGTGGCATAATTCAAACCAACATCCGTAATTATGCCGACAAGCCCTCCCCTAGCCATGACGTTTTGATCCACTTTGATCCCGTCCTTAGAACCTTTATCAATGCGAAAAACCTGGAACCAGTTCTCGGAATCCTTCGCAATCACTCTAGCTGCTATTTTTGTGTATTGCAAATACTCCTGATCAAGGCTGTATAAGTCCCGCAGGCGTTTCAATTCCTCGTCATTTTGCTTTAAAATATTGTTTTCTTCTGTTAGAGTATCTATTTTTGCCTGAAGCTTGGCATTTTCCGCTTCCGCTTCCGTTAGATTTTTATGTCTTTCCCACTGGGAGTACAGGCCTCTTCCGACCCGGTTTACCCCGGATTGAATCGGTACAAGGACTGTCCCCACCGTATTTCTAAGTGGATTCATAAGTCCATCCTTTATGGAGGAAAGAACCACCATCATGATACAGAGTACTGTTAAAATGATAAAAATATACTTGCTCCGTCTGTTCTCCACTAAAACTTCCCCTGTTCCTTAAAACTATAGTAACAATTATCTCCAATAATCATATGATCCACGAGAGGAATCCCTATAAACTCTCCTGCCCGTCGAACAGATTCGGTAAAATGTTCATCCTCTCTTGAAGGAGTCGGGTCTCCGGACGGATGGTTATGCACTAAAATCATACAAGTAGCTGCTACCATCAAAGCCTCTCGAAATACCTCTCTACCGGAGATACTTGCCGAACTTCCGCTTCCTTTTGCAAGCAGGCAGTCCTTTAAGAGCTTCGCTTTTGCATCCAGATATAAAACACGAACCTCTTCATGCCCCAGGTATCGCAGATCTTCTTTAAAATAAAGCAGAACATCTTGAGGAGAGCGAAACGACTTTAAGTCTTCTCTCACTTTACTGTTCCATATTCTTCTTGCCATTTCTCCGATGGCAAGAAGTTCTATCGCCTTTGTACCGCCGATTCCGGGAATACCTTGCAATTCCTCCAAGGAAAAAAATGCATAAGTGCCGTAAGCCCTTTACACTCTTTTCGCAACTGCAAAATCTCATCGGAAAGTTCCAAAAACATTGGCATCCCTCCTTCCGGTACGAAGAATCAATGCCAAAAGCTCCGCATCGGTCAGAACGGAAACACCTCCCTGCTTTGCTTTTTTTCTCTAGGTAAAGTCGAATAATTTCTTTTCAATTCTTCTTTTCATTTTTTTCCTCCTAAAAAGGAGGAGTCTACAGAGGTTTTATTCTACCATGAAAAAAAGGAGCAATGCCAAAAAACCTTTTTCTTACACTTTTTCGAAATAGCTTCACAAAAAAATCTAGAGAAGCTTTATAAATCCTTTTTTTATACATGGTGTCCAAGGCCTTAATCACTCCATATTTTCCATGCGGGAAAGTTAATCCGCCTTGGAAATATACGGTAAAGGGAGGACGAATCGGAGCATCTGCGGAAAGCTCGATACTGGATCCTTGCACAAAAGCTCCTGCGGCCATAACGACCTGATCCTCATAGCCCGGCATATCATCGGCTTCAGGGCGCACAAAGGAGTCTACAGGAGCAGCCGCCTGTATGCCTTCACAAAATGCAAGAAGAGCTTCCTTGCTTCCCAGAGTAATCGCCTGAATAATATCCATTCTTTTCGTATCTGCCGTAGGATGACAGGAAAAGCCTAATTTTTCAAAAAGACTTGCGGCAAGAATGGCTGATTTTTCTGCTGCTGCAGTAACTGTAGGCGCAAGGAAAAATCCCTCAATCAAATCCTTATTCAGATTTAAAGACGGCCCCTGCTCTTTCCCGAGTCCGGGGGCATATAAACGTACTGCACATCGTTCTATACAGGCTTTTGTTCCGGCGATGTAGCCTCCAATAGGAGCCAGTCCGCCACCCGGATTCTTTATCAGAGATCCCACAACCATATCCGCTCCGAAGTCACTAGGCTCTTCAGCACAAACAAACTCGCCGTAGCAGTTATCCACCATACAGATGACATCCGGCTTAATTGACTTCACAAAGCGGATAATCTCGCCGATTTCTTCGGGGCTAAAGCTTCTTCTGTCACTATACCCCTTGGAACGCTGGATCTCTACAAGACGTGTTTTGTCATTTATTGCAGCTCTTATACCGTCCCAGTCAAAACTGCCATCCGGAAGTAAATCCACCTGTCTATATTTTACACCGTATTCTTTTAAAGAACCTAAGGACTCACGAATGCCTATAACTTCTTCCAAAGTATCATAGGGTTTACCCACAGGGGTAAGCATTTCATCCCCGGGACGAAGATTCGCATGTAAAGCAATAGCCAAGGCATGCGTTCCGCAGATAATCTGTCCTCTTACCAAGGCATCCTCCGTGTGAAAATAGGCGGCATAGGCCTCTTCTAAAGCATCTCTTCCCATGTCATTATGTCCATAGCCGTTTGTTCCTGTGAGATGTGCCTCCGAAATTCCCGCCTTTTGCAGGGCGGCAAGTACCTTTAATTGATTTAACTCCGCGATTTCATCTATTTTTTTAAATCTCTCCTCCAGGCCTTTCACCACAGATTCGCTGTAATCTACGACCTCTTTAGAAATTCCCATTTCGACATACATTTTTCTATAATCCATTCTGCTTCCTCCTCACGATTTTGAAAATTTTCCGCGTCCACAAATAAAGTATTCTTTTCCCTTTTAAACCAGGTAAGCTGTCTTTTGGCATAATTCCTGGAATTTTGCTGAATAAGTGCCTTACACTCTTCCAGACTGCATTCCCCACGAAGATAAGGAAAAACCTCTCTGTATCCAATTCCTTTAAAGCCCGGAGAATGTTCCGTATAGCCTTTTTTATAAAAGCTATCTACTTCCGAAACAAGACCCTCTAGAAACATTTTCTCTACTCGACTATCTATTCCGGCATACAATGCTTCCCTATTTCGATTCAGAACCAAAAATAGGGAATCATATAGGGCTTCTTTTTGCTTCTGCTGTATATTGTGCTCGGATATGGGGCTATTGTGGAGATAAAAATACTCGAGTGCCCGCACGATCTTCTGCTTGTTGTGAGGATGAATTGCCTCTCCCGAAAGAGGGTCCACTTTCTGCAGTTCTTCATGTAAAGCCGCACTTCCTCGATCTTTCAGCTCTTTTTCCAGTTTTTTACGAAGTCTTGCCTTTTCCTCTTCATTTTCTTCCTGAAAATCGATGTCATTTAGCATGGCCTGAATATAAAAGCCTGTTCCTCCCACTAAAATCGGAAGCCTCTCCCTCTGATATACCTCTTCCACCTTTTTTCTTGCCATAAGTTGAAAGGCACTCGCATCATAGTCCTCTTTTGGATCCAGAATATCGAGGAGGTGATGCGGAACCCCTTCCATTTCCTCTTTCGTGATTTTCCCGGACCCAATATCCAAGCCTTGATAGACCTGTATAGAGTCAGCGGAAATACATTCGCCGTTCAGAGCCTTAGCCACTTTAATGGAAAAATCACTTTTTCCTACAGCTGTAGGACCGGCAAGAATTAAAAGCGGCTTCTTTTCCTGATATACATTCATAGCCATCCACTTTTCCTATCTTTAGACAATTCGTTTAAACATCTTTTCCAAATCCTGCTTTTTAAAGGCAACGATAGTGGGCCTTCCATGCGGACAGGCAAAGGGGTTTTCCAACTGTAACAGTTCATTTAATATCGCATCGCATTCCATTACGGATATTTTTTGCTTTCCTTTTACAGCAGCCTTGCAGGACATGGAAGCAATTTTATTATAGATACTTTCTCCCTCTAAAACAGTAGAATCTTCCGTGAGACCGTCTATAATTTCCAGAAGCACTTCCTCCTGCCTTAGACTCGAAAAATCAACCGGGATTGCCGTAAGAAGAATACCGTCTTCCTTATCTATCCAAAGATAACCCATAGCCCGAAATTCTTCTCTAAATTTCTCTAAAACTTCTTTTTCTTTTACCTGCAGATGAATAGAAAGTGGAATAATGTTTTGGCTTAATACCTCCTTTTCCTTCTTCCGCTTCATCATGCGTTCAAAATTGATTTTCTCATGAGCAGCATGCTGATCCATGATATATAGACTGTTTCCATACTCAATCAGCCAATAAGTCTGAAAAACTTCTCCGATAATTCTGTGAGAAATTCTCGCCTCTTCGGAAAGAAAAGGCGCAGTAAAGATACTTTCCTGCCCTTCTTTTTCATTCTCTGTATCCCTCGTTTGAAGAGACAATGATGAATTATCCGCAAAAAGTTCTTCCTCTTGAATTGCTTTTAGGCTCTTTGTAAGGTCAAATTCCTCATAGCAAATCGACTGGACAGGCTTTTCTAGAATTACTTCCTTAGACTGCTCTCTCTGTTCCCTTTGTTCTCTTTGTTCTCTTTGTTCTCTTTGTTCCCTCTCTGCGTTTTCCTCCGACTGCTTTCTAAGAAGAAGCTCCGATTGAAATTCTTCTTTCTTTTTTTCCTCTTTCAAGAAAACGGAAAGCGGATTTTCATCAATAAGATTGGCTTCAGAAAGGGTCTTATTTACGGAGTTAAAGACTGCCTGATATATGCTGTCCCTATTTTGAAAACGCACTTCCAGTTTCTGCGGATGCACATTGACATCCACAAGATTCGGTGTCAGATCTAGGAAGATAATGGCAAAGGGAAACTTATGTTGCATTAAAAAGGGTTTATAAGCATCTTCTAAGGCGCGACTTAAAAGAGAGTCATGCACGAAACGCCCATTGACAAAAAAGAGTTCATACTGTCGATTTGCCCTTGTAATGCTCGGTCTTCCGAGGATCCCCCGGATATGCACGGTCGGCATACCGGTAATTTTCGAGGGATAATATGCCCCCTCTATGGGAAGACTTTCCTTGCTCTGCTCTTTCCCATAAACGCTGTACACTACATCTTCTATTCGACTAGAACCGATAGACTGAAAGCGCGTCTTTCCGTCCCGAATAAAGTGGAAGGAAACATGATGATTCGCCAAGGCCAGTTTCTCTACCATATCTTCCACGCGGTTACTCTCCGTGCTTTCGCTATATAAAAATTTCTTTCTGGCAGGCACATTAAAGAAGAGATTTCGGATGATAAAGCTCGAGCCGTCCACTCCGGCAACCTCTTCCACCTCTCCCATTTCTCCGCCATGAATCTGAAGTCTGTGCGCAAAAAAATCCTCTTTCGTCTTTGTAATCAGCTCCACATCGGAAACTGCCGCAATCGAAGAAAGAGCCTCTCCACGGAAGCCGAAGCTTAAGATGTTATCGAGGTCGGAAAGACTTCGAATCTTACTTGTCGCATGGGGAAGAAAGGCATTTACAATATCGTCTTCTCCGATACCGTCTCCGTTATCGCTCACGCGAAGATATTCAATTCCGCCTCCTCTGATTTCCACGGTAATCTGCGTTGCATGGGCGTCTATGGCATTTTCCACCAGCTCTTTTACCATACTGCTCGGGCGTTCAATTACCTCCCCTGCAGCAATCTGATTTACCGTATCCGTAGCTAAAATATGGATTTTCACTGTAAAAGCTCCTTTAACTCAAATAAAAGGCTGCAGGCCTCAAAGGGACTGATTTTTTCCGGAATAATCGTTCGTAACTTTCGCAATACTGCTTCTTCTCCTTTGGTAAGGGAGCTTTGATCTTGCAGTTGAATTAGGCTCTCTACAAGTTTTGTACCGGAAGCCTTGCTACCGCCTTCTTGGGCAACTATTCTTTTATTTTCCTGCATAAAATCATTGTCCGTTAAAAAGGCGGAGATTTCTCTTGCCCGGCTTAAAACGCCCTCCGGTACTCCTGCGAGCTTTGCTACATCGATACCGTAGCTTTCGTCCGCTCCTCCCGGAATGATTTTTCGAAGAAAGGTAATTTCACCATCCTTTTTGGATACCGCAATGCAGTAATTCTTAACATTGCTAAGCTTTCCCTCGAGTTCCGTAAGCTCATGGTAATGTGTTGCAAAAAGGGTTTTAGCCTGAATATGTCTTGCAATATATTCCACTACTGCCCAGGCAATGGATAGTCCATCAAAGGTCGAGGTTCCTCTTCCGATTTCATCCAGAATAAGGAGAGACTGCTTGGTCGCATTTCGTAAAATATTGGCGACCTCACTCATCTCCACCATAAAGGTGGATTGCCCCTGTGCAAGGTCATCCGATGCCCCTACACGAGTAAAGATTCTGTCACAAATCGGGAGCTCCGCCTCTTTTGCGGGTACAAAGGAGCCGATTGCGGATAAAAGGACAATAAGAGCCACCTGTCGCATATAGGTCGATTTCCTGCCATATTGGGACCGGTGATAATCGCTATTTCCTGATTTTCCTCCAAAGAAGTATCATTTGGAATAAAATGCTCTTCCTGAAGGAGTTTCTCGACTACGGGATGTCTTCCCTCTTTGATATAGAGATTTCCGCTTTCACTAAGTCTAGGGCGCACATAATTTTCCTTTGTGGCAAGCTTTGCCAAAGAAAGATAGGCGTCCAAATGTGCAAGCTCTCTTGCCGTTTTCTGAATACGAGGAAGTTCTCCTGCAATTTCCTCTCTCAAAGTACAAAAAAGCGCATATTCCAGATCTTTCAGCTTTTCCTCCGCACCGAGGATTCTGTTTTGCAGCTCCTGCAACTCTGTTGTGATATAACGCTCTCCCTGTGCAAGAGTCTGTCTTCGGATATAATAGTCCGGAACTTCTCCCTGATAAGCATTGGAAATTTCAATGCAGTAGCCAAAGACCCGGTTATATTTAATTTTTAAATTCTTAATGCCGGTCTTTTCTCTTTCCCTTACCTCCAGCTCCTGCAGCCATTCTTTTCCATTTTCCCCGGCATTTCGATAGTCTTCCACTTCCTTACTGAAGTTCGCCTTAATAAGCCCTCCCTCTTTAACGGAAAGAGGCGGCTCTTCCACGATTTCTTCTTCAATTTTTTGGTAAATATCCTCCAGGCAGTCGAATTCCTCTTTCATCTTGGTAAGAAGGGGGGCCTGAAAAGGGGATAAGGCCTTTTTGATATCCGGTAGATACTGAAGAGACAGCTTTAAGGCAAGAAGATCTCTTGCATTCGCAGTAGAAAGACTGATTCGGGATAGGAGCCTTTCCATATCATAGATGCTGTCCAAATACTCCCGTATTTCCTCCATATCAATGTAATGCCCTGTAAATTCTTCCACGGCATCAAGTCTTTCCTCTATTTTCTTCTTATCTCTAAGAGGTCTTTCCAGAAAATGGCGAAGCATACGGCTTCCCATAGCGGTTTTTGTATAATCGAGTACCCAAAGAAGGGTTCCTCTCTTCTTTTTCTCTCGAAGCGTTTCCCAAAGCTCTAAGTTTCTCTGACTATAGCTGTCTACAATCATATAGTCCTTATTTTGAAAATACTCTATTCTCCGAATATGGGAAAGTAAGTTTTTCTGCGTATCATAGAGATAGGAAAGACAGCCTCCGAGGGCCCTACGAAGATCCGACTGGTCCGAAAGCCCTAGTCCCATAATGGACGAAGAAAAGTGAGTGGTAATCAGTTTATCCGCTTCCGTTAAGGAGAAAAACCGTTCTTCCTTTTCAGTAAGACTTATGCTAAACCGACTGTTTATCTGAGAAAATAGCTCTTCTTCCTCTTTTAAAGAAGGATTCATCAGGATTTCCTTCGGAGAAAAGCGAGAAATCTCATCAAGACATTCTTTAGACGAATCCACCGCTGTCGCATAGCATTCTCCGGTAGTGATGTCCACCGTCACAATGCCTCTTTTTTTCTCCCCTACATAGATAGACATCAGGAAATTGTTTTTTCCTTCTTCTAAAGCCGTTTCCTCGGTCTGTGTTCCGGGAGTAATGACCTTAATGATTTCTCGCTTTACAAGACCCTTCGCCTTTTTCGGGTCCTCTACCTGCTCTCCAATAGCAACCTTGTAGCCCTTGGAAACCAGTTTACTGACATAAGAATCCGCTGCATGATAAGGAACACCGCACATGGGTGCTCTCTCCGAAAGACCGCAGTCCTTTCCGGTTAAAACCAGATCCAGTTCCTTCGATGCCGTAAGGGCATCCTCAAAGAACATCTCGTAAAAATCCCCGATTCTGTAAAAGAGCAGAGCATCGGGATATTCTTTTTTACTGTCTAAATATTGTCTCATCATCGGAGATAACTTACTCTCGTCCATTCCCCAAGCTCCTTTTAAACTTTGATTTTATGAAAGTATTTGCCTTAGATCCTTTTTAGACCACAGTTCCGTAATAGTAAAATCCCATGGACTTTTCGAGCTTCACCTGTACAAATTCTCCCAACAGTCGCTCTCCTCCTTCGAAATGGACCAAAACATTATTTTCAAGGCGTCCGGTCAGCATATTCTCTCCTGCCTTGTCCCGTTCTTCCACAAGAACCTCCATCACCTTACCAAGATCCTTTCCTTCACATTCTTTAGAAGTCTCTCGCATAAGATCCATTAGTCTTTGGAAACGTTCTGCCACCACTTCTTTATCTACTGCTTCCCACTTAGCGGCCGGTGTTCCGGAGCGTTTAGAATACTGGAAGGTAAAGGCAGAGTCGAATTGCGCTTCTCGTACGACATCCAAGGTATCCTGAAAATCCTCTTCCGTCTCTCCGGGAAATCCTACAATAATATCCGTTGTAAGTCCCAAATTAGGAAGCGTTTCCTTTATTTTACGAAGGAGAGAAAGATAGGATTCTTTCGTATAATGTCGGTTCATCCTTTTTAAAATGGATGTGGATCCGGACTGCAGGGGTAAGTGAATGTGATTGCAAATATTTTTATTCTCTTTTATCACGGAAAGAAGTTCGTCTGAAAAATCCTTGGGATTCGGTGTCATAAAACGAATTCTCATAAGTCCCGGAATCTGTGCTACCTCACGAAGAAGTTCCGGGAAAGACAGCTCTTCTTTTCTATCTAATCCGTAGGAATTTACATTCTGTCCAAGAAGCATAATCTCCTTTACCCCGTCCTTTACCAAGGCCTCACACTCTTTCACAATTTCCTTCGAGTCTCTCGACTTTTCTCGTCCACGCACATAGGGTACGATACAGTAGGTACAGAAATTATTGCAACCGAAGCTGATATTTACAGAGGCCCGAAAGGGGTACTTCCTCTTTGAGGGAAGATTCTCCACAATAAGACCGGTATCCTCCCAGGTCTCCACCTTTCGTTCCTTCGAAATCAAAGACTCTAAAAGAAGCTCGGCGAGCTTATAGATATTATGGGTACCAAAAATAAGATGTACATAAGGATACTTCTTTTGAATGGTTTCCACCTCATCCTTTTCCTGCATCATGCATCCGGTTATCCCGATAACCATATCTTTATTTTTTTTGTATAAATTCTTTAACTGCCCGATTCTCCCGTAAAGCTTCTGGTTCGCATTTTCACGCACAGTACAGGTGGTAAAGAGAATCACATCGGCTTCCTCTTCCGACTCCGTTGTCCGATACCCAGCCTCTTCCAAAATGCCCTGCAGCTTCTCTCCGTCCTTTGCAGACATCTGGCAACCGATAACGGAAACCATGGCCTTCGCCTCATACCCTTCACCCTTCTTCATCTCCACAAAAGAGCGAAGAGCCTCTATAAAATAAAACTGCCTGGCCGGCTCCTCCTTCGGCGCATTTTTCTCTATCTCTTCAAACACTAAATCCTTCACTACAAATTTCCTCTCTATACTCTTACGGGCTTATAAAAATTGGATGTAAACAATAGAACTGAATTCTTTTCTTTGTTTGCGGATATGGGAACAAGGGGTAATCTGAGCCCGCCGGTACTTGCGAAAAACAAAGGTACTGCAGTTTTTCGCTTAGTATCCCCTACGAAAGGACAAACTTTTCATCAGAAAAGTTGTCCTGTACAAGACCAACTTCCGAAGGAAGTTGCTTTGCGAAGCAAAGTGAGCAATGGGCTACCGAGCCCATGCTCAGTCAGGCGAAGTTAGCGAGAGCGTGCCCCTGTTACCATATCCACAAACAAGAAATATATCTGTTATTTATATCCAATTTTTTACCCCTGCTTATCATAAGACAAAATCAAACTTTCCGCTACCTTTAAGCCGTCCATTGCCGCACTCATAATGCCTCCGGCGTATCCTGCCCCTTCTCCTGCAGGATAAATCCGTCTTCCCATAGTGCTGTAGTCTTCCTCCCTAAGAATACGAATCGGAGAAGAAGTCCGGCTTTCCACACCGTAAACCAAGGTATTTCCCTTGGAGAATCCTCTGATTTTCCTTCCGAAAGCCTCCATAGATTCAATAAAATCTTCTTCCAAGTGACTTAATTTCGGATAGTTTTCCAAATTGAAAAGGGATGAGATATCGCACTCCTCTCCCTGCCCTTTCAGCATGACCGTTTGATTTTTTTCTTTGATTGCGACGTTTTTAATTCTGTCGTATCTACTGTAAGGAACCTTCCCGGAAGCTAGGCAATAGGCCTTCTTTTCAAATTCTCTTTGTAAAGTAATCCCGGCAAGTGGATCCTTTTCTCCTCCATATTCATCTTTGGAAACAGAAAAAATAATGGCGGAATTGGCCTTTCCGCTGTCACGGCCACTATAGCTCATTCCATTCACGCAAAGCCCGCCTTCCTCCGAAGAAGAGTTCACTACATACCCACCCGGGCACATACAGAAGCTGTAAAAGGCTCTGTTATGCTTTGTATGATGACTGATTTTATAGCTTGATGCGCCAAGCAGCTCTCTACTCTTTTCGTCAATTTCTCCATAAAGCGCAAGGTCTATATCCTTTTGCTCATGTTGCACACGAAAGCCCATGGCAAAGTCCTTTGCAAGCATGGGGTAGCCCAAAGCATGAAGCTCCTGAAAGCTGTCTCTTGCGCTATGCCCGATAGCAATGATTAGGGGTCTTTTTTCATGCTTTTCAAAATGGTATTGGCTCTCAAAATGAACTTCTCCGCCAAGACTCTCTATTTCTTTTCGAATAGAAGCCACAATAGAAAGTAATGCGTCTGTTCCGACATGAGGCTTTGCATCATATAAAATCTCTTCTTTGGCCCCATAGCGGACAAAGTTTTCTAAAACAAAACGGGAACGCCCGTGTTGATCCTTTACCAGAGTATTCAGTTTCCCATCCGAAAAGGTTCCTGCTCCCCCCTCTCCAAACTGTGGATTAGAATGCGGATCCAACTTTCCTTCTGTCCAAAGCTTTTCAACCGCTTCCTGTCTTTTCTCCACAGCCTGTCCTCTTTCATAAATTACGGGCCGAAGACCGGCTCTTGCAAGGAGAAGACCAGCAAACATACCGGCAGGACCGAAACCGACAATCACGGGTCTGTTTTCCTCTTTTTGAAAATAGTCTTTCTGCGGTATTCCCTCGATTTCCGGAGGAAGCTGAGGCACAACATAGCGCACCGGTTTTCCGAGTACAATATCTTTGGAACGGAGCTTCTTCACAAGTTTCTCTTCATTTAACCCTTGTACACTTAGATATACCGAATAAACAAAGTAGAGCTTCGGCTTTTTTCTCGCATCTATAGAGCGCCTCTCTATTAAGAACTCCGATATAAAGGAAACGTCCAGATATAATAGCTTTGCCGCTGCTTTTTTTATCTCCTCTTCCCCATCGAAGAGTCCCATTTTTATTTGCGAAATTCTAATCATCTTTTCTCCCCCATTGCTTTACCGGAAATGAGTCCTGAACCAAAGGCAAAATGGAGGTTATACCCTCCGCAGATTCCATCTATATCTAAGATTTCTCCCGCAAAATAGAGATTCGGGCACAGCTTACTCTCCATGGTATGGGGATTTACTTCCGATACCGCAATTCCCCCTGCCGTACACTGCGCCTTTGTAAAATCCGCCGTTTTACTTGCTCTAAACGGAAAATGGAAAAGTAGGGCACAAAGCTCTTTAATCTTTTCCTTGGGAATCTCAGAAAGCTTCTTATCGACAGGAAACTTCATTTTTTGAAATAATACGGAAACCAGCTTATCCGGAAGTAAGGCAAGAAGAAAATCTTTTCCATATTGCACGCTTCTTTCTTCCTTTCTTTTCAGTAAAAAAACAAGGAAGTCCTCTTCTTTAAATTCCGGAAAAAAGGATAGATAAAGCATTGCTTTTCCGCTTCTTTCCAAAAGGCTATGCACCAGACGACTGCATTGAAAAACAACAATACCGGAAACTCCATACTCGGTGCATTGCAGTTCCCCCTTGTCCGTAAAAAGGAGCTTTTCTCCCTCGTAAAGACTAAGTTCTGTATCTACACGAACCCCTGCCCAGCTTTTCGTATATTTTTCCTCCGTATAAATCGGGCAAAGACTGGGAAAAGGAGTAAGTAAAGTATGTCCGAGTGCCTTTGCAAAGCTGTATCCATCTCCCGTGGAGCCTGAACCAGGCATAGCAAGCCCTCCGGTGCAAAGTAGAAGTTTTTTTGCCTTTATACTAAAGTTTTGTTCTTTCTTTAAGATTTGTTCTTTCTTTAAGTCTTGTTCTTTGTCTATACAGTTTATTTCGAAGATAGTATTCTCTTTCTCAGTAATATTTTTAATTCCTCTTACTTCCGTAGAACACCGTACTTCTACTCCAAGGTCCTGCATGGCGTTTTCCAAAGAAAATAAAAGAGACTTCGCTTGGTCGGAATGGGGATAGGCATAGTCCCCTCGAAGCTTCTCCAACACTCCAATAGAGTGAAAAAACCGAAGACTATCTTCATAAGAAAACTGTGCTAAAAACTGTTCTATAAAGGAAGAAGTGGCAGAGCGAAACAATCGGCTTGCATCTTCCGATTTGTAAAATTGCATCGCCCGTTTCCCGTCTGCTTTAGCTTCTTCCCCAGGCTATCATTTTTTTCAATAAGAAGGACCGATACTGCGCCGGAACGCTTCGCCGCAATCGCTGCCGCCATCCCCGCCGCTCCTCCTCCGATTATGACACAGTCCTTCATGCTTACCTCATTTCTTTGCTGGAATCTTATGATTATTTCTTTAAACTATAATAGAACTTAAACTCAGCTCTTTCTTACCTTTACCAAGCTCCGCTTTAAAGCAGTAAAGGTTGAATCCTGTTTACTTACACAGTAAAGATTTAGTCCTGCTTATTTAAAGCAGTAATGACTCAATCCTGTTTACAGGAAGCGCTTCAGTCTTCCGCCCATCGGCATTTCATCCAAATCTTCCCTCGTTAAAGTATGACTCCTTAAGAGGAGGAAAAAATAAATCAAAATAGCGATAAAAACTGCCGGAAGAAGAGAAGCTGCAGATCCGACTCTTCCCTTTCTTAGGCTTTCCGGAAGCAAAATATATATTACAAAGTAAATCACATAGGCTGCACCGCCCATAATTGCCGCAGAAAACATCGGCATCACAAGACTTCGGAAGAGATCAATCCGAAAACGGGTATGCCGGAAAATAGCACGCTGATTTAGGAAACACATGATAAGTGCAAAAACAATATTCGATAGAACCACTCCATAAATTCCAAGCCCTGCGTAAAGGAAAAGCACCAAAGATAAAAGATGTAAAACAAGGGCAATCATGGAATGGTAAAGTGGCAGATTCAAGTGCCCGAGTCCCTGTAAAATGGCATTCGTAATCGTGGAAAGCGAGTAAAGCAGTACGGCAAAGGAACCGACTCTTGTAAGTTGAATTAAAAGCTGTACATTTTTCCCGGGGAAAAGCATGCGGGAAGCGGATCTGCAAGCACGGCCATACCGATGGAGCAAGGAATGGCAATGAGGAGGGTAAAGCGAATACTCACCCGAATCTGTGACAGCGTTTTCTTTCTGTCGTGAGATGCCACCGCCATGGTAAGAGCCGGTATCAAAGACGAAGAAAGCGCATTGGCCAAGGCAACAGGAATATTAAAGAGCACATGATACTCTCCGAAAATCCCCCATTCCATGACAATCTGTTTCGTTTTTGAACCGAGGCTCGTCATAATGGAAGAATAAAGAAAATCATCCAAAACGGAAGAAATATTGTAAACCGTACTGGAAAAAAGAATAGGGAGCATGGTGAAAAGCAAGAGCATCGCCGAATGCTCATAGCTTTCCGTAAGACCCTCATCCCGCCTTGCCTTTCTTCTTAGTGAAGGAATCTGGTAGCGATATAAAAGGAACATAAAGAGTAGCGCAATTCCCGCACCCGCACCGGTACCGATTGCCCCCCCCATTGCCCCGTAAGCATAAGAAAACTCCGTATTTTTATAGAGTAAATCCGCCTGCTGTCCTTTGGCAAATAAAACATAGGCCATTAAAACGGATACGATGGCATTCGCAATCTGCTCCAAAATCTGTGAAATCGCAGTGGGAATCATATTTCCCATTCCCTGAAAATAACCGCGAAGGAGTCCCAAGTAGGCCATAATCCAAACGGTCGGGGCTAAAGCGCGAAGCGCAAAAGCCGCATAAGGCTTCTTTAAAAGCTCAGCAATCCCGTCCGCTCCGAAGAAAAGAACCGACGCCATAACCGCCCCCATTAAAGAGGAATACAGGAAAGAAACGCGAAGCACCCGCTCCGTATTTTTATATTGTTTCTTAGCTAAATTTTGGGAAATCAGCTTGGAAATTGCCGTAGGCATGGAATAGCTGGAAAGAATGAGGAGCAGGGTATAAATGGAAAATGCCGAGGTGTAATACCCGTTTCCCTCATCGGAAATAATCGCCGTCAAAGGAATACGGTAAACCATCCCGATGATGCGGACTAAAATCCCCGCTACGGCAAGAAGGGAGCCTTGCAGTACGAAATTATTCCTATGTCCTGTCGCCTTAGAAGAAACTCTTCCCTTACTCATCTTAGATACCCTCTATTTTGTAAAATCGCTTCCTGCTTCTCTTCCATTAGCTTCCGCTCCTCCTCTTCCATGTGATCAAAGGAAAAGAGATGCAGCATGGAATGCGCAATCAAAAAAGCCAGTTCTCTCTCTACGCTGTGTCCATACTCTTCCGCCTGCGAAAGTACCCTGTCCCAATTCAGAATGATGTCTCCGAGCAGAAGCTCACCGCTGTCCGGATCAAAGTTTCCGGGATCCTCTTCCAGTTCCTCCGTAAAAACTCCGGGACTCTCCAGTTCGAACAACGGAAAAGAGAGGACATCGGTAGACTTATCGATTCCCCTGTTTTCCAGATTAATCCTGTGCATTTCCTCATCTTCTATAAAAAGAACGGAAACGGAAATATCATAGGGGCAGTCGACATACTCCACCGCCTCTTCCACAATATCTCTTACAATCTTCTCATACGGAACGCTTGTTTCTGCCCTTACTTCCCACTCTATGTCGATTTGCATTATTTTCCCTCTTTTTTCTCTCCTCATCCTTCTCGTAGGCATTGACAATTCTCTGCACAAGGGGATGCCTTACCACGTCTTCGCTGGTCAGTGCCGAAAAGGCGATGCCTTCCACATTTTTTAAGATGAACATGGCATCTTCCAGACCGGAACGCTTTCCCTCTTCCAGATCCTTCTGCGTAAGGTCTCCCGTCACAATCACCTTCGAGCCGAAGCCGATTCTGGTTAGGAACATCTTCATCTGCGCAGGAGTGGTATTCTGCGCCTCATCGAGGATAATATAAGCATTGTCCAGCGTTCTACCTCTCATATAGGCAAGAGGTGCCACTTCAATAAGACCTTTTTCAGCATTCGCAAGGTACTGTTCCGGCCCCATGATATTATAAAGGGCATCATAAAGCGGACGGAGGTAAGGATCCACCTTCGACTGCAGGTCTCCCGGTAAGAAGCCGAGCTTCTCTCCCGCTTCAATCGCAGGTCTTGTCAGAATAATACGAGAAACCTCTTCCTCTCTAAAAGCGGTAATCGCCATGGCCATCGCAAGATAGGTTTTCCCCGTTCCGGCAGGGCCTACTCCAAAGGTAATCATATTTTTCCGAATCTTATCGACATAGGACTTCTGCCCCAAGGTCTTCGGCTTTACCGGCTTTCCAAGAGCGGTTCTTGCCACAAAATCCTCTTCCAGCTGTAAAAGCTGCTCCGCCTTTCCCTCCTTTATGGTAAGGGAAATGGCATAGTCCACATTTTGCTCGGAAATCCGATTGCCTTTTTGAGATAACTTTAAAAGGGAAAGAAGAACCTCTTTTGTCTTTTCCGCATTTTCTTCTTCCCCGATAATCTTTAATAAACCGTCCCGGTCAATGATGTTCACCGAAAACTGTCTCTGTAACTTCCTTAAATATTTGTCCATATCCCCCAAGATATTCATTTCATGTTCTAAGGGGATATCCAAAACCAGTTCTTTCTCTGTCATTATACTCCTTCATGGAAGGAAATAGCCCCAATTCAAATGAATCGGGGCTATCTCTACGCTATAAACGAGACCAATAGCCTCGCATGATTTAATTGAACTTACGCTTTCTAGCCGCTTCAGACTTCTTCTTACGTCTAACGGACGGCTTCTCGTAATGCTCTCTCTTACGAATTTCTTGCTGGATTCCTGCCTTAGCACAGTTTCTCTTGAATCTGCGTAATGCACTGTCCAAAGACTCGTTCTCTTTTACGATAACACTTGACATGCGAACTCCCAAACCTCCCTTCGGGCACAAACTACGCTTTATTATAGCAAAATTTTCTTTTAAGTCAAATGATTTTTTTACACGGCATGAGTCTATTCACCTTCTTGCAGTACTGTTCATATTCTTTCCCGAAAAGCTCCTTTAGCCACCGTTCTTCTGTCCTCTTTAAAACCATACTTAACAGTACCCATTGTATCGGAATAAGAGGAAGTGTCCATAAATTATGGCGGAAAAGCAAAATCCCGATCAGTACAAACCACCAGCCCGTATACATGGGATTTCTTGTCCATGCGTAGATTCCGTCTGTTTTCAGTCTGTTTTCCTGAATATACTTATCCACATCGGAATGCACTGCACCGAAAAACCAGATCAATAGTCCTAAGAAAATAAGAATACCTGCAACTACATAGAAAATATACTTCCCTGCCCCATAAACTTCTCCGACCGACAAAAGATTAAACGATAAAACAATCCCTAAAAGAGATAAAAGGGCAATAGAGAAGATTAAAAACGGCCCAATCCCATATAGAGGCATTTTTTGCTCTTTGTTCACATAGTTTCTCATTTTGTACTCTCCCGCGTCATGATTAGTTATTGCTAATTTTATATCCAACTATTCCCGGTATCAATACCAGTCGTATAAAATGTATCTATTTTATGAGTAAGAGAATTTATCTTTAAAATATTTTTCATAAATTCTTTCGGAATATTGTATTAATTTAATATTGTGATATGATATTTTTACATCTTTGTTTGACACAATATAAGTTCTTAGCAGGAGGTAATTGAATGAAACAATTTTTCACCCGCTTTCTTTTAAATCGGGTTCGCAAAAGCTTTCTATTTGTCTTCACGTTCCTTTTTACACTCTCTATGATGAGTATTCTTCTTCCTTGGAACCTGACAAAAGTTTATGCTTTTGCCGGCAGTATTTATTTAAATGGAAATGAAGGTAACGACAAAAATGACGGTGAAAGCCCGGAAAATGCCGTAAAAACCTTTAAAAAAGCAAAAGAGCTGGCTAGCGAGAATCAGGATATCAGTATTATATATATATCCGGAGAAACACCCGCTTCCGGAGTGCTCAGCTTAGACGGAACCTCTGCGGTTCTTATGCGGGCTCCGGGGTACGAAGGTTATCTTTTATCCGTACAGTCAGGTTCAAAATTAACATTGAGGGATATTACCATTGATGGTGGTGGAGAAAATGAGAATTTGACTAGAAAATCTCTTATTTATGTGAATGGTACTTTAAACATCGAAGAAGGTACCATTCTGGAAAATAATCTTGCAACAGATCCAGACTCTATCAATGTATTTGGAGGTGCTGTTTATGCAGAATTTCTCTCCGAAAAAAAAAAAAATAATCAATATGACCGGCGGAATCATCCGTAATAACAGTGCTTATATGGGAGGTGGCGTTTTTTTAGGCAGTAATGCTACCTTCAATATGTCCGGAGGAAGTATTAGCAACAATAAAGCCAATCCCGGAAAAGATGCCGGAGCAAGCGGTGGAGGAATTGCTGCTTTCCAGAATTCTACAATCAATTTGAGTGGAGATGCCTTGATTTCCGGAAATATGTCCGAAGAAATCGGTGGCGGAATTAGTGTCGGTACTTATTTTGATACACTAATCGGGAATACCTTGAATATGAATGGAGGAATTATCAGCGATAATACATCCGGTTCCTCCGGTGGCGGCATCTATGTTCAATCCTCTCGGTACGCAGAAGGATATTCTGTAGCCAACATCAATTCCGGTCAAATTATTGACAATACCATGACAGGCGAGGGAATGGTTCCTCATTTGTTTGGTGGTGGAGGTATCTATGTAAACGGAGAAAATCCTCAATCCGGATATAAAAACGGGATTTTAAATTTGAATTATGCAGTTATAAGAGATAATAGCGCAAGCATTGCCGGTGGCGGATTTGCCGCCTGTCCCGTCTCTCTTAGCAGTATCAATGTCAAGAACGGTGTAGCTATATTCAATAACCACGCATCCAGAGCAGGGGACATTGATATTGAATCCGGACTCTTCTCCTATGGACGACATAACGGATCTCCAACTTACTATATTTCTGCCTTCATGCCCGGCGGTACTCCCTATAATTGGAAAAATGATAGAGATGAAGTTCTTCCACTAAATAAGCTAAATGGAGTTTTGGACGCGACTCGTTTTGAAATTTTAGGGCTTCATACGGATGTAACGGAAGACAGTGCCTCTGAATACTTGGCAGATGTAATCATTTCCGGAAATATCTCAGCTACAAGAGGTGGCGGTATCGGGTCTAACGGAACCGTAAATATGGGAGAAAGAAAAGTAATCGATATAAAAGTTTCAAAAGAATGGAAGTATGATGACCCTGAAATACGACCATCCAGTATCACTGTAGAGCTTTATCGGGAAAATAAAGAAGATCCGCAATCTCCTGTCTATATTGGTTCTGAAACCATGAACAAAAAAGATGGAAAGTGGGAGCTTATCTTTACAAATCTCCCCAAGCTTGATGAAAAAAATAAGCCATTTAAGTATTTCATAAAAGAAAATCCTATTGAAGGATACGCTGCAAAAGTATCCGGGGACCAGAAAAATGGATTTATGATTTTAAACATTCCGGAAACCAATCTTAAAGTAGAAAAGAGATGGAACGGCGAGTCCGCATCTCAAGTAGAAATAAAACTTCTTGCAGACGGGATCGTGAAAGAAAAAGTAAAATTAACGGAAGCTGAGCAATGGACCTATTATTTTGAAAAGCTTCCAAAATACGACGAGAATGATGGTCATGAAATTGTATATACTATTGAGGAAGTTGCACTTTCCGGGTACAGCTCTTCGATAAGCGGAGACCAAAAGGACGGATATATCGTAACCAATACGAAAAATCCAAGCCCAAATCCGGATCCCAATCCCGATCCGGGACCAAATCCGGGACCAAACCCTGATCCCAATCCGAACCCTAAACCGAATCCGGGACCAAACCCAAGACCTACACCGGATCCCAATCCTACGCCTCCTTCAACACCCTCAGATGGAACCCCTCCATCTCCTACTGTAGCAGGAGTATATAAGCCAATTCCTACGCCGAGTGAAGTCGTTGAAAACAGTCCGGCTCCGGAAGTCTTAGGTGTTTACAGAGGACCGTCGGCAAGCAATAGACGTAATATAGCAACGGAAGATGCTTCACGTCTTCCCTTATGGGCAGGACTTTTTGCTATATCTGCAGTTTCTTTCATGCTCTATGCTATCAAAAAGAAACCTAAGAAAACAAAGAAGACGGAAGTAATCGGAAAGAATTTGCTTATATAAACGAGTACATCTGCTTGTCCATCCGTTTTAGTAAAAAAATGCCGGCAAAATCCCCCTTTATTATGCTTTTTGCATAATAACAAAAAAAGCCTCGAGATTTCAATCTCGAGGCTTTTTATTCATCGTAAATATCTTTCTCAAATCATGCAGTATCACATTTATGAGTTTTAAATCGATATAAAAGCTGTTATTTAAAAAAATCATCAGCTCTTTATCATCCCTTTAGCTGGGCCTGCATAATTTCTCTTGCCTTCTGAAGCGCTTCGGGAATTAAGGAAGCATCCTTACCGCCGGCCTGTGCCATCTGGGGCTTTCCACCTCCGCCACCGCCAAGAACGGCGGCTACTTCTTTAATCAGATTTCCGGAGTGTGCTCCCTTCTTCACTGCAGCATCAGATGCGGTTGCCATAAGAACGGGTTTTCCATCTTCTACAGATATCAGTAGTACAAAGGCATTCTCATACTTATCCTTCAAGCTGTCTCCCAAAGTTCTAAGAGCGTTTCTGTCTACGCCCTGAAGATCTTTTATGATAACGGAACAACCGTTAACGGTTTCCGCACTGAGCTCTCCCATCTCCTCCTTTGCAATCTTCTCTTTCAGCTTGTCGAGATCGGACTTACTGGATTTTAACTCCTGCTCCAGGCTCTCAATTCTTTGCAGTAAATGCTCCGGATCAGCCTTTAACTTGGCACTGAGCTCCTTCAAGAGCTCCTCTTCCTTTTGGAAATAGTCAAATAGATTCTGAGAGGTTAATGCCTCAATTCTTCTTACACCGGCAGCAATTCCCTGCTCGGACACAATCTTAAATCCCTGAATACTTCCGGACTGATTTACATGGGTTCCACCGCATAGCTCCACAGAGAAGTCTCCTACTGAAACTACACGAACCTTGTCTCCGTACTTTTCTCCAAAAAGTGCTGTTGCACCGGACTTCTTGGCATCCTCCAAACTCATTTCTTCTGTCTTAACAAGATCTCCTCTGGCAATCTCTTGGTTGACCATTTCTTCAACCTTCTTTAATTCGTCCTTATTGAGTGCCGCAAAATGCGTAAAGTCGAAGCGAAGACGCTTATCATCATAGTAAGCTCCTGCCTGCTCTACATGAGATCCCAAAACGGTCTTTAAAGCCTTCTGTAAGAGATGTGTAGCCGTATGGTTTCTCGCCGTCAGATTTCTTGCTTCTTCGTCTACAGAAAGATGTACCTTTTCATTTAGCTGATCTCTCCCTGCTCCATTACACCGAGGTGCGCAATCTTTCCTCCCTGCAAATGAATGGTTTCATCTACAATAAACAGGGAATTCTCTCCGCTGATTTCTCCTCGGTCGCCTTGCTGTCCGCCCATGGTGGCATAGAATGGTGTTTTATCTGTAATAATGGCAGCCTTCTGTCCCTCAGTAATCTTATCGGAAATACTGCCCTGCCCTTCTTCATCGGATAAGAATACAAGAGCCTTTACCGTAGCGTCCTCTTCCAATCTGTCATAGCCTGTAAACTCTGAACTGATGCTCGGATCCAGAGTCTGGTAAATATCGTCACGTCCCATATAGTTTGTAGTCTTTCTTGCAGCACGGGCTGTATCCTTCTGCACCTTCATCGCCTGATGGAAAGCCTCTTCATCCAAATCAAGTCCGGCATCCTCCAGGATTTCCTTGGTTAAATCCAAGGGGGAAGCCATAGGTGTCATAGAGACGGAAGGCCTCTTCTCCGGATAAAGTCTTCTCTTTCTTTTTCTGTAAATCCTGAATTAAGGACTGGAGAATCGCAAGACCGTTATCAATGGTCTTATTAAAGCGCTCTTCCTCTTCGGCAATCACACGAAGAATCATGTCCTTCTTTTCTTCGAGCTCCGGATAGCCATCCTTGGAAAGCGTGATTGCTTTTTCGGAAAGAGTAGCCAGAAAAGCCCCGTTAATTCCTAAAATTCTTCCATGTCTTGCCGCTCTTCTTAGGAGTCTTCGGAAGACATAACCTCTTCCTTCATTGGACGGCATAATTCCGTCGGATGCCATAAAAGTACAGCTCTTCACATGGTCTGCAATAATACGGAAAGAAATATCATGCTCCTTATTTTCCATATAACGCTTATGAGAAAGACCAGCAATCTCTTCCATCATAGCCTTGTTGGTATCCACATCAAAAAGAGAGAGGGAACATCCTGGCAGACTACAGCAAGTCTTTCCAATCCCATACCGGTATCGATGTTCTTCTGGACAAGCTCGGTATAGTTTCCCTTTCCGTCGTTGTTAAACTGGGAGAATACTACATTCCATACCTCAATAAAACGGTCACCTTCTCCGCCCATTACATCTTCCGGACCGGTACCGTACTTTTCACCGCGATCATAGTAAATCTCGGAACAGGGACCGCAGGGACCTGCGCCGTGCTCCCAGAAATTGTCCGCCTTACCGAAGCGATAAACTCTTTCCTTCGGAACACCGATTTCTTCCGTCCAAACCTTGAATGCTTCTTCATCATCAAGATAAATACTGGGATAAAGTCTATCCTTCGGAAGTCCCACTCTCTCCGTTAAAAACTGCCAGGCAAAGTGCAGCGCCTCCGACTTAAAGTAATCTCCAAAGGAGAAATTTCCGAGCATTTCAAAGAAGGTACCGTGACGGGCTGTCTTTCCAATATTTTCAATATCACCGGTACGAATACACTTCTGACAGGTGGAAACTCTTCTCTTAGGCGGAATCTCCTGTCCTGTAAAATATGGCTTTAAGGGTGCCATACCCGAATTAATTAAAAGTAAGCTGTTATCATTGTGAGGAACCAATGAAAAGCTCTTCATGATAAGATGATCCTGCTCCTGAAAATAATCCAGAAACATCTTTCGTAATTCATTTACACCGTATTTTTCCATAAATTCACCTCTATATAATGCAAGATATTAAACAGTATCTTCGGGTTTTGGAAAGGGAATTCTACTTACTCTTTATATTCCCCACTTTCTATCTTCAAACTTTAAAATTATACCTTACTTATAGAGCAAGTTCAAGCTTAGGCGTTTTGCGAAACATCCTATTCAAAATCATCTGCAATCTTCTCCAGAAGAATACTGCATCTGTTTTTAGTCAATACAATGTACTTCTTCAAGTAGTCAATATTTTCTTCAACTCCTGTTTTCTCCTGACTCAGCTCCTTTTTGCTTTCCCTGCTTCTCTCCGCTAGAAATATACTGTGCTCCACAAAGAAATTCTCCCTCTCTGTTCCGGTAATCTTTCCGGAGTAATAAGAAACCAACCTCTGCAATTCTTTGTCATAGAGATTTGCTATTTCCTCGTAACGTCTTCTTAAAGGAATGCCTCTCTGCCAGTCCGGGTCTTCTTCTATCTCTTCCAGACGAGAGAACTCATTTTGGAAACGATATATACTGTCTTCTTCTCCCTGTTCCGGATCCTCTTCTTCCACAGGCAATATTTCCTTTGCAGGGGCTTCTTGCACGTTGATTTTTGTCTCATACTGCATAAGCCTTCTTTTCCATCTTCTATGAAAAAGAAGGCTTATGCCCAGTCCAAGAATAATCAAAATCACTATAAAGAAGACAAATTGAGTTAGACTTTTTCTACTCATATTTACTCCGAAAGATAAGCCGCCTTGACCTTAGGATCTTCTAAAAGTTGCTTCGCATCCCCATGAAGGGCAATGGTACCGGTTTCCAACACATAGGCTCTATCTGCAATCATTAGTGCCTTATTCGCATTTTGTTCTACGAGAAGCACGGTTACTCCGCTATCGTGAATCATCTGAATCAGGGAGAAATCTCATTGACATAAATCGGAGAAAGTCCCATGGACGGCTCATCCAAAAGAATCATTTCCGGCTTGGACATAAGAGCTCTCCCCATGGCAAGCATCTGCTGTTCTCCGCCGGATAGGGTTCCTGCAACCTGATTTCTTCTCTCCTTTAATCTTGGAAAATGATGATAAATCATCTCCAGGCTTTCCTCTATTTCTTTCTTGTCCTTTCTGGTATAAGCACCGAGCATAAGATTCTGATACACGGAAAGACTGGCAAAAACTCTTCTTCCCTCCGGAACATGAGCTAAGCCTCGCTCAACCAGCTTATGTCCCGGAATCTTTTCAATATTCTTTTCATTGTAAATAATCTCACCGGAGGAGGAGGGAATCAGCCCCGTAAGTGTTTGCAAGGTACTGGTTTTTCCCGCGCCGTTTGCTCCGATTAAGGTAACAATTTCTCCTTTATTTACATGAAAGGAAATGCCTTTAATCGCATGAATCATGCCATAATGCACATGTAGATTTTTAACTTCCAGTATCTTTTCCATACTACTCTCCTAAATAGGCTTTAATCACCTTCTCATCGTGCAGAACCTCTGCAGTTTCTCCCTCTGCAAGCACTTGCCCGAAATTGAGTACCGTAAGTCTATCGCAAATTCCCGAAACAAGTTTCATATCATGCTCAATCAGTAGAACCGTCATATCAAAGCGATCACGTACGAGGCGAATGGTCTCCATCAGCTCTTCCGTCTCACTCGGGTTCATTCCCGCTGCCGGCTCATCCAGAAGAAGGAGGGAGGGATTTGTAGAAAGAGCTCTCGCAATTTCCAGCTTTCTCTGCTTTCCGTAAGGAAGATTGCCTGCATATTCCTTTGCCAAGTCTTCCAGGTGGAAAACGGAAAGTAAATCCATGGCAGCCTCATCCATAGCCTTTTCTTTCTTAAAATAGTTCGGAAGACGAAGAATCCCGTCAACAAAACTATACTTTTGAGAATCAAAATAGCCTGCTTTTACATTATCCAAAACGGAGAGCTTATTAAACAAACGAATATTTTGAAAGGTTCTTGCTACACCCTCATGGTTAATTTTAATACAGCTCATACCGACAAGATTCTTCCCATTTAGAAGAATTTCACCTGCATTTGGCTTATATACACCGGTAAGGAGGTTAAATATCGTAGTTTTCCCGGCACCGTTCGGTCCAATTAAACCATAAAGCTCCTTTTTCTTCACCGAAACATGGAAATTATCTACAGCCTTTAAACCGCCAAAGGAAATCCCCAAAGCATTTACTTCCAGCAAATTCATGCTGCCACCTCCTTTTTACGGAACTTCTGTAAGACACTCTTCCTAAGAGCGATAAAGTTCGGTGCAGAGGTAAAGAGCATCATAAGAATCAAGACAACCGCATAGATCAGCATTCTGTAGTCATTTAAGGAACGAAGCATCTCCGGAAGGAGTGTCAAGACTACTGCAGCAAGAATGGAGCCGCGCATATTTCCAATACCGCCTAAACCACGAATACCAGGATCATAATGGACTGGTTATAGCCGAAATTCTTCGGAAGTGCCTGTAAGGAGCTTAAATTATGTGCATAGAGCACACCTGCAATGCCGGCAAATGCCGCAGAAACAGAAAAACAAAGGAGCTTTAATTTGGTTACAGGAAGACCGATGCTCTCCGCCGCAATACGATTATCGCGAATCGCCATTACGGCACGACCGGTTCTGGAATGAATAAAGTGCTGAATAAAAAGCATGGAAAGGAGAAGCAAAACGATTCCCATAGTAAAGCTGCTGTACTTCGGTGTTCCGGTAATGCCCTGTGCTCCCTTGATAATCCATGTACCGCCCTCTCCTAAAGAAATCGCATTACTATCCTTTAGGGAAAAATGCCAACCGGAATTGTCCACGCCGAAGTAGAGTGCATTGATCAGGTTCTTGATAATCTCTCCAAATGCCAAGGTTACGATGGCCAGGTAGTCTCCTTTAAACGAAGTACGGGTATACCGATTAAAAGCCCAAGAACTCCGGCAGAAAGAGCTCCCACAAAAAGAGCAAGGATAAAGAGAAGAACAGGAGGAAGACCGCTTCCCTTTAAAAGCATGGAGCAAGTCGCAGAGGCAAAGGCTCCCACACACATAAAACCGGCATGTCCAAGAGAAAGCTCTCCGGAAATACCTACAACCAGATTTAAGCTGATTGCAAGAATAGAATAGATACAAAGAGGAACCAAAAGTCCTTTCACTAAGGAAGATACGGATCCGGTCTGTAAAAAGAACTGCACTACAAGATAAACGAGAATAATTATCCCATAGTTCAGAAATATTTCTTTCAATTGTTTCAATCTTGTCTTATTCATTTTACACCTTCTCCATAATTTTCTTTCCTAAAATGCCGGTCGGCTTAATCAGGAGAACTACAATCAAAACGGAAAATACAATAGCGTCGGATAATTTGGATGAAATATATGCTTTAGACAGGTTTTCCAAGACTCCAAGTAAAATACCGCCGATAAAAGCTCCGGGAATAGAGCCTATTCCACCAAGTACCGCCGCCACAAAGGCCTTAATGCCGGGCATTGCCCCTGTAGTCGGAGTAAGGCTGGGATATGCAGAGCAAAGGAGAATTCCCGCTACACTGGCAAGAGAGGATCCGATTGCAAAAGTTAAGGCAATTGTAGCATTTACATTTACCCCCATAAGACTTGCAGCCCCCTTATCTTCGGATACCGCAAGCATGGCCTGCCCTGCCTTCGTTTTGTTAATAAATAGAAGCAGACAAACCGCAACAATGGCTCCTACTACAATAGTCACTACAGTTTCCCCGGAGATAATGAGATTACCGCCTGCAAGTTTAATAGAAGAAATTTTCACGAAGGAAGTAAAACTCTTCGGATTCGCACTAAAGAAAAGCAGAGCCAGATTTTGCAGCAAATAGGATACCCCGATTGCCGTAATCAACACGGCAAGGGAATTTGCGTTTCGAAGCGGCTTATAGGCAATGCGTTCAATCAGTACGCCAAGAGCTGTGCAGACTGCCATGCTGAGAAGTACCGCAAGGGGAATAGGAAGCCCCATTTGGTTAAATGCAATAAAAGCTGTATAGCCGCCCACCATCAGCACATCTCCGTGCGCAAAGTTCAGCATTTTTGCAATTCCATATACCATGGTATAGCCTAGCGCAATAATGGCATAGACAGAGCCTAAGCTTATACCACTTAACAGATATGAAATAAAACTCATCATAGAAAAATTTCTCCTTATCAGTAAGAAAAAGGCAAAGCGAAAGCATTGCCTTTTTCCTTATATCCGAAACTGTAAATCGTTTGACTAAACTCTTTCTTTCTGTAAAAGAGCTTCGCAAAGAATTTTTGTGTAGAATATCCTACAGAACTTTACTCTGCGGAAACATAAGCTCCGTCTTTGATGATTACAGCCTTCGGTTCTTTATCTACATCTCCGGAAGCATCCCACTTCATACCGGATCCGGTAAGACCGTCTAAAGTAAGCTCTGTCATCGTCTTTTCTAAGCATCTCCTAAATCGGAAACACTCTGTTCAGGACTAAGATTTGCCTTTTCGATGGCCGCTTTTACAATATATACAGCATCATACGCATCAGCAGCAAACTGAATCGGAGTATCCTTGTACTTCTCTTTGTAGTTCTTTACAAAGTTCACTGTCAGCTCATCCTTTGCATCAGCAGCAAACGGAGTTAAGAGCATCAAACCATCGGCAAGCTTTGTGTCAAAGTTCTCTACATTCAAGATACCGTCCATACCGTCACAACCAAAGAAAACCGGCTTGTAACCCATGGTATTTGCCTGGGTAAGAACTAAGGCAGCCTCTGTATAGTAGAAAGGAAGGAATACTAAGTCCGCTCCGGAATCCTTCATCTTTTGAAGCTGTGTGGAGAAATCCTTGTTGGAATCAGCAGTAAACTGCTCATCCGCTACAATTTCCAGTCCCTGCTTAGGTGCTTCTTCCTTGAAGGAATCATGAACACCGGTAGAATAAACATCAGAGGAATCATAAATAATACCGATCTTTGTTCCAAGCTTATGAGAACCAATGTACTCCGCAGACTTTGCACCCTGCGCCGGATCGGAGAAGCACACACGGAACACATTCTTCGGTGCAGTTACTTCTACTGCGGACCCGGACGGAGTCAGTACGAAAAGGTTGTCCGCCTCAGACTCTGTACCTACAGCAATTGCAGGAGCAGAGGTTGTCGGACCTACCATAATCTGCATTCCCCAGTCCTTTAAGCTGTTGTAAGCATTGATAGCCTTTTCCTGATCATGCTCGTCATCTTCTTTTTTATATTCAATCTGGTAGCCGTTGATACCGCCATTGGCATTGATTTCCTGAATGGCAAGTTCAGCACCGTTTGTTACAGCCTTTCCATAAACTGCAGCCGCTCCGGTCAAAGGTCCCTGAGAACCGATTTTCCAAACTTTCCCGTCTGCACCGGCATTCTCAGAAGCTGCATTTGTCTCATTACCACTCTTTGTATTTCCGCCACATGCTACTAAGGACAAAGCCATAAGGGTAGCCAGGGCAAAACTGATTTGTTTTTTCATGAAAAACCTCCCTTGATACTTAAAATCTTTCCGTATTATAGGGAAGACTCTCGCTCTTGTCAATTCTTTTTATAACATTTTGTATGGAAAATTTATCAAGGCATAACCCACAGGAATATCTATCATGATTATTCCAAGCACTAAAGCTTCTTGAACAAGATATGCTTCGTATTGGATATTGCTCATATGCAATGCCCAATATTCTATATAAAAAAGAATCTACCTTTAAAAATCGGTAGATTCCCCTTTTACTATATTACTTATCAAAACTAACGGCAGGACTCTCACTTCTACTGTCTCGTAGCATTAAATCCGATACCGCATCCTTAGCCGCCTTCCCTTCAAAAAGGACCGCATTAACTTCCTTTACAATGGGAAGTTCGACATGGTACTTTTCTCCAAGCTTTTTTGCAGCTTTGCAGCATAGACTCCCTCAACAACCTGTCCGACTTCTTTCATTGCCTCTTCATAGCTCTTTCCCTGACCAATGAGAATCCCCGCTCTTCTGTTTCGGGAATGCTTGGAAGCGCAGGTCACAATGAGATCTCCAATTCCGGAAAGGCCTGCAAAGGTTTCTAAATGGCAGCCCATAGCCAGGCCGAGTCTGGCTATCTCTGCAATGCCGCGCGTAATGAGTGCCGCCATGGTGTTATCCCCATAGCCCAGGCCATCTGCAATGCCGGCAGCAAGAGCAATAACATTCTTTAAAGCCGCCCCGATTTCAACCCCCAGAACATCTTTATTCGTATACACACGGAAAGTATCGCTGATAAAAATTGACTGAATCGTTCTTGCCGCATCTTCATCCTTCGACGCACAAACAATAGTCGTCGGAATAAAACGGGAAACCTCCTCCGCATGAGAGGGACCGGAAAGAACGGCAATCCTATTTTCCGGAAAAAACTCCTCTAAGATATCCGTCATGGTAAAGAGGGTGCTCTCTTCTATACCCTTGGAAACTGTCACAAGAATCTGATCTTTTTGAACAAAAGGCTTTGTTCTCTCTCCCATAGACCTGGTGAAAATAGAGGGTACAGCATAGACTAAGACTTCAGCTCCTTGAATAGCCTCTTCCAAAGAAGTTAAAATTGTAATTTCCTCCGGAATTTGTACCTCTGGAAGATTCATACATTTCTTCTCTTCTTTCAAATATCGTGCTTCTTTCTCATCATGTGTCCATAAGCTAACATCATGTTTATTTTTCCAAAGAGTCATGGACAATGCTGTTCCCCAGCTTCCGGCCCCAAGTACAGTAATCTTCATAAATACTTCCCTTTCTATTTCATAGTAGTAAAGAAAAAAAGATTATTCGCTACTATTTTTCTTCTTTCTTCGTTTTCCCAAAACGATTTTCCGTACCATTTAAAAGTCGTTGAATATTCCCTCTATGCTGGAAAATGAGCATCAACATAAGAAGGAAGCTGAGAGCACACATGGGAAGGTATACTGCGTCCGTAAAAGGAAAGAGTACAGAGCTCTTCCCAAAAAATACAACCGAGAGAAAGAAAACGGTAATAGAGAGCATCGACCCCAAACTCACATAGCCGGTAATCAGAATTACCAAAATCAGAAAAAGCAATAAACATAGAGTGTAGAGTGGGGATAAGGCAAGCAAAAGAGCCCCTGTGCAAGCGACACCTTTTCCTCCCTTAACCTTGGGAATACAAGGAAAATTATGTCCCAGAATTGCACCGATACCGGTTGTCATCAAAATGAGGCTTTTTATATCCTCATTTTCCGGCTTAAAGAAGAGGACCATAAAAAATATCGGCAACATACACTTTGCGATATCCATAATCAAAACAGTAAATCCCGCCTTCTTACCCAGAGTTCTTAAAACATTGGTCGTTCCGGGATTTCCGGACCCTTCCTTATAAATATCAATTCCATGGGCTTTTGCATACATATAACCATTCGGGATATTCCCGAAAGCATAGCCTACAAGCAAGCAAAGTAAAATTCTCTGTACCGGCATCTAGCTCTCTTCTCCTCTTTCTCTGATAATAAAGCGAATGGGTGTCCCTCTAAACCCGAAGTTCTCCCGAATCTGATTTTCAATATATCTGGTATAAGAGAAATGCATTAACTCTCTATCATTTACAAAAATAACAAAGGTGGGGGGAGAAACGGAAGCCTGCGTAATATAGAAAAGCTTTAATCTCTTTCCCTTGTCGGAAGGCGGCTGCTTCATAGCTGTCGCTCTTGCCATAATTTCGTTTAAAACTCCGGTCTTTACACGCATAACCTGATTCTCATGGATTCTGTCCACCATTTCGAATATCTTCTGTGTGCGCTGTCCGGTTTCTGCTGAAATAAAGAGAATTTCGGCGTAGTCCATATAAGAAAACTTCTCCCGAAGTTTCTTCGTGAACTCCTGCATGGTCTTATCGTCCTTTTCCACAAGATCCCACTTATTGACTGCCAGGATAACACCCTTTCCGGATTCATGAGCGATGCCGGCAATCCGGGTATCCCCGTCCGTAATCCCTTCCGTAGCATCCAGGAGGACTATGCAAATATCGGCTCTATCTACCGCAGAAACCGTACGAATTACGGAATAACGTTCAATATCCTCCGTCACTCTTCCCTTTCGACGAAGCCCTGCCGTATCAATGAAAACGTAAGGAACCCCATTGTGCACAATTTCCGTATCAATGGCATCTCGGGTAGTTCCGGCAATATCCGAAACAATGACACGATTCTCCCCAAGGAGCTTATTCGTCAGGGAGCTCTTTCCTACATTCGGTTTTCCGATAAGCGCAATCTTTAAGCGGTCATCATCTTCCTCCGCCTCTCCCTCTTTAGGAAAATGTTTCACCACTTCCTCAAGGAGATCTCCGATGCCCATATGATTTGCGGAAGAAACTGCAAAAGGCTCTCCTAGAGCCAAAGAATAAAATTCGTAAATGTCATTTCCAAACTTCTTAACACTGTCAACCTTATTTACGCAGAGCACCACCGGCTTTTTAGACTTTCTAAGCATATTGGCTACTTCGTAGTCTGCATCCACAACACCGCTACGCACATCGGTAACAAAAATAATCACATCTGCGGTATCAATGGCAAGCTCCGCCTGAGAACGCATTTGCTTAAGAAGAATATCATCGGATACCGGCTCTATTCCACCGGTGTCAACTAAAGTAAAATTATAATTCAACCAGGAAGCTTCAGCATAAATACGGTCTCTGGTTACCCCCGGGGTATCCTGCACAATGGAAATCTGTCTTCCTGCTATAGTATTAAAGAGAGTGGATTTTCCCACATTAGGACGCCCCACTACGGCGACAATGGCTTTTCTCACACTGTTCCTCCCTTCGATTCTCTAAATCGATTCATTTTACCATTAAATCAAAATAATGTCACATCCTATCCTCTTGATTCAAAAATTCGTCCACATTACATAACACTCATTATAAGCTACTATGTAAAAAATGCAGAAAAAGTTATTTTACTTATATTGCAAAAAAAGAAGGAGCAGTTGCCCCTTCTTTTTCCTATACTTAACGAGTGTTCCTCTCAAAATCATAGGAATATCGTTCAGAGTCATTGACAAAATACTCTGTGTATGAACTGAAAAATAGCTTAATTAGTTATTATATAACTCAACCCATCTCTTTAACTTCTCGTATCTCTCCCTAGCTTCCTTCTCGTTCGTCTCATCAAGAAGCTTTGCTCTCTCCGGATTTCAGAGCCAAGGATAAGTAACGAACCTCTCCTTGTAAGAATTCCTGATAAGATTCGAACTTCGGCTCCTTGGAGTCTAAGCTGAACTTCTTGTCTCCGCCAAGCGGGTTGTAACGGAAGTTATTCCAGTAACCTGCCTCAACAGCAAGCTTCTCTTCAGTCTGTGCCTTGGCCATACCCTTCTTGATACCGTGGTTGATACAGGGTGAGTAAGCGATGATAAGAGACGGTCCCGGATATGCCTCCGCCTCGGAAATAGCCTTAACGGTCTGTGCCATATCTGCACCCATAGCGATATGTGCTACATAAACATAGCCGTAGGACATTGCGATTCCGGCAAGATCCTTCTTCTTGGTCTCCTTACCGCCGGCAGCGAACTGCGCCACAGCACCGGTCGGGGTAGCCTTGGAAGACTGTCCACCTGTGTTGGAGTAAACCTCGGTATCGAATACCATGACATTGATATCCTTTCCGGAGGCCAGAACATGGTCAAGTCCGCCGAATCCGATATCATAAGCCCAACCGTCACCACCGAAGATCCACTGGCTCTTCTTTCCTAAGAAATCCTTATTCTTAAGAAGATCCTTAGCTACTTCATCGGTCTTACCGGTTAAAGCCGCTACCAGCTTCTCTGTAGCAGTACCGTTTGTAGCACCGATAGAGAAGGTATCCAAATATTCCTTAGCCGCTTCAACAACAGCAGTATCCTTGTTATCTTCTACAAGCTTTTCAACCTGCTTCTTTAATCTGTCACGGATAGCATTTTGTGCAAGGAGCATACCGTATCCAAACTCGGCATTGTCCTCGAAGAGGGAGTTATCCCAAGCAGGTCCCTGTCCCTTATCATTTACCGTGTACGGTGTTGAGGGAGAGGAGTTACCCCAGATGGAAGAACATCCGGTAGCATTACTGATGTACATTCTCTCTCCAAAAAGCTGAGTGATGAGCTTAGCATACGGTGTTTCACCACATCCCGGACATGCACCGGAGAACTCGAAGAGCGGCTTCTTAAACTGAGAGCCCTTAACCGTAGTCTCCTTAAACTTTGCAATAACCTCTTCCTTCTCGGGAAGCTTAACTGCATAGTCGAAATACTTCTGACGATCCAGATTGTCCTCGATGGGGGACATTACAAGTGCCTTCTCGCCCTTCATACCCGGACATACATTTGCACAAGATCCGCAACCTACACAGTCCAATACGGAAACCTTGATTCCGAACTTGTAGTTCGGCATTCCGTTCATAGCCTTCTGCTGATCCGCTTCCGGAGCCTTAGCTGCCTCATCCTCGGAATAAGCAAAGGCACGAATTGCAGCGTGAGGACAAACATAGGAACAGAAGTTACACTGGATACAGTTATCCGGATTCCATGCAGGAACGTTAACCGCAATACCGCGCTTCTCGTAAGCAGCTGTTCCGATCGGAGTGGAACCGTCTACATAGCTTGTGAAAGCGGAAACGGGAAGATTGTTACCCTCCTGTGCGGATACATAATTCTGAACATTGTTTACAAAGTCAAGAATATCTTTCTTCCCTCAGTCTTTGTCTTAAACTCAAGCCCTTCATCAGCGCAACTAGCCCATTCCTTCTTTACTTCCACTTCTTCGAAGGCATTTGCTCCTGCGTCAATCGCTGCCCAGTTCTTCTTAACTACGTCCTCACCCTTACGGCCGTAAGTCTTCTCGGCGGCATCCTTCATGAGCTTGTTAGCCTGCTCCTTCGGAATAATACCGGTTAAGGTAAAGAATGCGGACTGAAGAATGGTGTTAATACGAGTCGGTCCCATACCTGTCTCAATACCGATCTTTACACCGTTAATCACGTAGAACTTGATATTGTGCTCAGCCATGTACTTCTTAACCTGACCCGGAATGTGATTTTCCACCTCATCCTTGGACCATGTACAGTTAAGGAGGAAAGTACCGCCGTCAACCAGCTCCTGAACCATGTTGAACTTGGTCATATAGGAAGGGTTATGACAGGCAACGAAGTTGGCTCTCTTAATGAGGTAAGTCGACTTAATCGGCTTATCACCAAATCTTAAGTGAGACATGGTAACACCGCCGGACTTCTTGGAGTCATAGTCGAAGTAAGCCTGTGCATACTTATCCGTATTGTCACCGATGATCTTAATGGAGTTCTTGTTTGCTCCAACGGTTCCATCCGCTCCAAGTCCCCAGAACTTACAGTTTACAGTTCCTGCAGGAGTAGTAACGATAGCCGGTCCAACCTCTAAGGAAAGGTGTGTTACATCGTCGTTGATTCCGATAGTAAATCTCTTCTTCTCCTTGTTGTTGTATACAGCCACAATCTGCGCAGGAGTTGTGTCCTTGGAACCTAAGCCGTAACGGCCGGAAAGAACGGTCACATTCTTAAACTCGCTGTCGGAAAGAGCGGCAACAACGTCTAAGTATAAAGGCTCACCGATAGATCCCGGCTCCTTGGTACGATCCAAAACGGAGATGGTCTTAACAGTCTTCGGAATTGCCTTTAAGAACGCATCGGTTGCAAACGGTCTATAAAGTCTAACCTTAATTAAACCAACCTTCGCACCGGTCTTCTCAATCATATAATCAATGGTCTCTTCAATGGTTTCATTTACAGAACCCATAGCCACTATAACATGCTCTGCATCCGGTGCACCATGGTAGTTAAATAATGCGTAATTTGTTCCGATCTTCTTGTTTACCTTATCCATGTACTCCTGCACAATAGCCGGAAGTGCATCATAGTAAGGGTTACAAGCCTCTCTTGCCTGGAAAAAGATATCGGGATTCTGTGCAGAACCTCTCTCTACAGGATGATTCGGATTCAGGGCATTCTGACGGAAAGCATCAATATACTCCCAGTCCACCATATCCTTTAAATCTTCATAATCCCACTCTTCAATCTTCTGAATCTCGTGAGAAGTACGGAAACCGTCGAAGAAGTTAATGAAAGGAAGCTTACCCTTTAATGCAGCAAGGTGTGCAACCGGAGTCAAGTCCATAACTTCCTGTACGGAGGATTCACAAAGCAGTGCAGCACCGGTCTGACGGCAAGCCATAACATCGGAGTGATCTCCGAAGATGGAAAGCGCATGGGAAGCTACAGCTCTTGCGGATACATCAAAAACACCGGGAAGCTGCTCACCGGCAATCTTATAGATATCCGGAATCATAAGGAGCAAGCCCTGTGATGCTGTAAAAGTAGTTGTCAAAGCACCGGCAGCGAGTGCACCGTGTACTGCTCCTGCAGCACCTGCCTCAGACTGCATCTCGGTAACTTGAACTGTTTCCCCGAGAATGTTCTGTCTTCCCTCAGTTGCCCACTCATCCACATGCTCAGGCATAACAGATGAAGGAGTAATCGGGAAAATTGCAGCCACTTCAGAGAACGCATAGGATGCGTGAGCCGCAGCCTGGTTACCGTCCATGGTCTTCATTTTTCTTGCCATAAATACCCTCCTGAAAAAAATGAATTAATATCCTTAAAGTCCGTAATTTAGGACCTTACATACCGAAAGTTAGTATAACATTCCCACTTTGAAAAGCAATGAAATTTCCCTCCGTTCCTCAATAAGTACAATTATTAAATCTTTCACAATCTAATTGGCTTGTATTTCTCGGTAGAATATTTTTTTATAAACTTTAGTCTGTAAAAAGAAAAGGGCTGAAGATAAGATATATCTTATCTTCAACCTTTTTCAACTATCAATACATGTTTTTATCTATTTCCAAGCAAGAACCAAGGGGAATTTTATTCTCCTGCCGGCCCCGGAGAAATAATGTCTTCCGAGCTCGTAGTTACTGTATTATTTCCACTTGGTCCGTTGGAAATCTCAGGATTATCTTCTTTTGTTTCCTTTGTCTTTGTTTCTGTAGACTTTGTTTCACTCGACTTAGTTGTTTCTGTTGACTTGCTTTCAGAAACACTTGCCGACTCACTTGCACTCTCACTTGCAGCCGTACTTTCCGTACTGCCTTCCGCATACTTCTTGGGGGTATAGCCCTTGTAGCTTGCATAGTGATCTTTTACTTTTTCCGTTTTTCCATCCTTGGTTATTACTTTGTATGCCTGCCACTCCGATCCGGTAGAACCATTACTTTCTTTACCTTGCGCAGGAGTAATAATCTGTGGAGCAGGCACCGGAAGATCCTTCACCTTCTCCGAAACAAGTTCCCACTTTACGCCATCAGGGAGAACCGGCAATCCATAAATCTGCACTGTAGCGGTCTGGTTGGAATACCAAGCAAGAATACCGATGGCGTGCTTTGAATTGTTTACAAACTTATAATCCGGTCCGGGCCATGAAACGGTCGCATCAGTTCCGGGTGTAACATAGCTTGGTGCAAAAGTATGCGCTCTTCTGTAAGTTGTCGTAAGTCCGGCACGGAAGACCGCATTATACAATGTTGAAGAAATCTGGCAAACACCTCCTCCAACTTCCTCAACCACCTCTCCCTGGTTGTAAGCAGCCGCAGGCTTATATCCCTTTTCAGGGGTTCTTTGACCTACTACAGTATTAAAGGAAAATTCCTCTCCGGGCTGTAAAACAGTACCGTTTACTGCCGCAGCACATAACTTTACATTGGTATTGCGAAGTTCATTTGCAGTGGTCTTCGTAGTCACAGAAGCGATAATTTTATACTTATCTTTAATCGAGGCTGTTGACGCAGGAACTTTGGACCCTGCCGTCTCTACTTCAGCAGAAAAATTCTTGGCCTGAATCAAGTCCATAACTTTTTCTGTCGTATCAGCCACATTGACAGCATATCCATCTTTGGTTCCACCGAATTCAAATTCTCCTGTGGACTTATTGAATGATGTAATATCTCCATTTTGCGGCGCCATCTTCCAAACAATCGCCAATTGATTGATATAGTCATTGACCTTATCCCTAAAATCCGGAAGCTGTAAAACATAATCGGCCTGAATCATTTGTGATGCGGTTTCACTTGTGCTTTCTTCTTTGCTCTTTTTCTTCTTTTTTTCTTTTTCTGTAGAACTCTCTTCCGTACTGCTTTCTGTCGCCATCATCTCTCTATAGTTGCTAAAAATCTGTCCTACAAAATTGTGAATGCTGTCAGACAGCAAATCCGGAATGGCAAATTCTGTTTTTTCAGGACGAATGCTAACATCAGAGAGAGAATTCGCAATCTTAACAATTTCTTCTGTTCCCTGGTCGTCTACCCCGGCCTCGCTGGAACTGTCTTCGGTATGCTCGGGAAATTCAGGCATGGAGAAATATTGAATATTCGGATTGGCATTCTTAATTACAATATTCCACTGATAGGACTTCTTCAAAAAGTCTTCCACTTCCTCTTCAGTCATCCCTTTTAAATTCAAAAGCTCTGCATCCTTATTAAAGGCAGAATAATCCAGATATAAATCCTTCTGGATGGCATTGGGATTGATTGCCTCTGTCTCCACTACTGTTTCCGTTTCCACATTTTTAGAACCGGAGCGAGTCAGAGCAAAAATACTGCCTCCAAGGACTATAACCGCAACTAATCCCACCAGTACTACAGGAAATGGAGATTTACGGTTTGGTCTTCTTCCCCCGCTTCTTCCTGTCCTACTGTATTTTTCCACTATATGTATGTGAAGAGCTGCGGCCTCTGGAACTGCCTTGCGCTCTGGTAACTCCTCTTGACAATCTTCTTTGACTGGCTAGCATATCGTTCCTCTATTATTCTATGTAATGAAGTGAATGTATAAAAATAGCGTCGCTTTTTATTTCAAAAAAACGACGCCATTTATCATACCACATTATTTTTTTCTTTGTGTAGAAAAAAACTTCCTAAAAATATTTCTATACAGAGTTACAAAATTGTAAGAAAACCATTATGGTTTTACCACAAAAATTAACAATCTTTCCGGGAACATAGACTTCCTTCAAAAATACTGCCTGAAAGTTTATCTCCCAAGGCCTTTTTTTCGCATCCGCTAAAAATACTATCTTTATCAATATCCTTAGGTACTTCAAGAACCGTCTTTACCTTACCGTTAATCTGTACCGGAACCTTGATTTCATCGGCTTCTCTTTCCTTATCGCTGTACTCAGGCCATTTTGCAGAAAAATACGGAAGTCTCTCCGCCGCATAAATGGTAGCATTCTTCTGCAATATGCGGCGCGAATGGAGCTAAAAAGAATAGAGAAAGTCTTTAAGGTTTCTAAATCCATGCCGCCTTCCTTCTTAGCAATATCGAGCATAGCATTGTTGTACTCCATAAAAACCGGATACTACGGTATTCAAATTGAAACTTTCAAAACGCTCCTCTATATCGTGAATCAGGTTATGGCGAAGACGAATCATTTCCTTTGTCTCTGTAACCTTCTTCTCGGATGAATCAAGTACCAAAGAATAGAATCGATTTAAGAAACGATACACTCCGTCGATTCCTCTTGCATCCCATGCAGCGTCTAACTCAGGCGGTCCTACGAAAAAGCTCATAGAGACGCAGAGCATCACAGCCGTAATCCTCCACTAAATCATCCGGAGAAACCACATTTCCCATAGACTTCGACATCTTTTTGTCCGTCCGGCCCTAAAATCATACCCCTGGTTAAAGAGCTTCTTGAAGGGCTCCTTAAAGCCGACTACACCGATATCATAAAGGAACTTGGTCCAGAATCGGGAATAGAGCAGGTGAAGCACCGCATGCTCTACTCCGCCGATATACATATCTACCGGAAGGTACTTATCCGCCTTATCGCGACTAATCAGCTCCTGATTGTTGTATTTATCCACATAACGGATAAAAATACCAGGAAGATCCTGCCCACTGGGGCATGGTATTCGTCTCTCTCTTTGCCGCAGCACCGCATTTCGGACAGCTGCAATTTACCCATTCAGGAATGCCGGCAAGAGGGATTCACCCGTTCCGCTCGGCTCATAGTGCTCTACCTCAGGAAGCTTTTAAGGGTAATTCTTCAACCGGAACCGCTACATTTCCACAGTTCGGACAATGCACAATAGGAATCGGCTCCCCCCAGTAACGCTGTCTGGAGAATACCCAGTCACGAAGCTTATAGCTGACTGTCTTCTTTCCGAGTCCCTTCTTTTCAATTTCCTCCGGAGCAGTTTCTTTCAGCATAGAAGACTCCTGTCCGTTCCAAGCGCCGGAGTTAATCATCACACCGCTTGCCTCCGTGTAAGCCTCGCTAAGTTCCTCCTCTTTTCCGTCCTTGGAAATAACTTGAATAATCGGAAGATCGAATTTCTTCGCAAATGCGAAATCACGAGAATCATGAGCAGGAACACACATAATCGCACCGGTTCCATGGTCGGCAAGTACATAGTCGGAAATCCAAACCGGAGTCTTCTTTCCATTCATGGGATTCATGACATAGGCTCCGGTAAATACACCGGTCTTATCCTTATCGGTTACCGCCATTCTATCTACATTGGACTTATTCGCCGCCTTTTGAATGTAGTCTTCTACCTGAGCTTTCTGCTCTGCAGTCGTGATTTCCTTAACCAAAGGATGCTCCGGAGCCAAAACCAGAAAAGTCGCACCGTATAGCGTATCCGGTCTTGTGGTAAATACGGTAATCTTCTCCTCGGAATTCTCGAGTTTAAAGTCCACCTCCGCACCATAAGAACGACCAATCCACTCGGCCTGCATCTTCTTGACCTTTTCCGGCCAGTCCAAAGTGTCTAGGTCATCAAGAAGACGATCTGCGTAAGCGGTAATTTTCAGCATCCACTGACGAAGATTTTTCTTGGTCACGGCAGTTCCACATCTTTCACACTTACCGTCCACTACCTCTTCATTGGCAAGTCCCGTCTTACAGCTTGGGCACCAGTTGATTGGGAATTCCTTCTCGTAGGCAAGTCCGTTCTCAAACATTTTCACAAAAATCCACTGAGTCCACTTAAAATAATCAGGATCCGTGGTATTTAACTCCATGTCCCAGTCATAAATGGCATTGATTTGGTGCAACTGCTTTTTAATGTTTTCTACATTCTTCTTTGTGGTTACAGAGGGGTGAATCCCCATCTTAATCGCATAATTTTCCGCAGGAAGACCAAAGGCATCCCAGCCCATGGGGTGAATTACATATTTTCCCTTGATTAGCTGATAACGGGACCAGGCATCGGAAATCACATACCCTCTCCAGTGTCCTACATGAAGTCCCGATCCGGAGGGATAAGGAAACATATCCAAACAATAGTATTTTTCCTTCTTCTCATCTTTCGGATTAATGGGATTTTTCTCCCAAAATTCCTGCCACTTCTTTTCTACTTGTGCATGATTATATCTTGCCATGTTTCACCTCTATCTTCCTTCAACGATGCAATGTATTGTATAACCAAATCCCAATCCTCGTCAAGGCGCAGAGCGCGCGCTTTCAAATCCCCTGTCTTTTGTGATTCCCATCTTATCCGTCGCCTTAAAAAAAAGCTTCGCGTTCTTTCGGGAAATACCGAACTCATCTCGTAAGGCATCTATTGAAATTTCTCCATTTTCTTCCATTTTTTGAAGAGAAAAATCCTTAAGAGCCTCAAAAATTTTTCTAAGAGTATAGTATTCACCTTCAAGCTGTACCAGTGTTCCTTTATTTTCCAAGCTTGCAAGAACATCGGGCAAGAATTTTTTTTCCTCAGGAAGCCAAAAATGATCGGATAGCTTTATGAAGTTATACTTTGCTTTTTGCATATCGTTTACCAATGCATTGGCAATCTTCGTGTATTTTTCATCTTTTATCATTCTATGATCAAGCAAGGCTATAAAATCTTCTCCAAAGCAAAAACTGCCAAGCTCTTCCCAACTTTTCAGTAAAGCCTTATAGGTGTTTTTGTTATAAGATGAAAATAATCTGCTGTAAAGCACCATGGGCTTTTCTCCCAGTTTGTACGGGTTTTTCTTATGAAAATCTCTTAGATAATCCTCTACTTCTTTTCGCATTAAAACTTCTTCTTCAGAAAGAATGGTATACATCTCTTCGTTTAAGATAATGCAAAACAAAGAAGCATCTGCCTTTTTCTGCTCAGCCTCTATTATTTCCTGTATCTGCAGATAACCGCTAAACTGTTTTTTTAATTCTGTAAAAGAGACAAATCTTCTCTTTCTTTTCTTTAGATAGGAATAAAGAAGGCTTCCTCTCCTCCTGTTTCCAAGTCTAATAGCTTTGCAACAGGGAATCTTCCTCTTCTATGTCTTCCTTTAGGACAGGGATCCAGAACTGTTCCCCCTCCAAGAGTCAAAGAGCGGGATTCATCCCGCAGGATAAAGCGTTCCCCAAAAACGGCCACCGTCTTTTCTTCCAGTTGAAGCTGGACAAGGGCGGATTCCCCATCTTTTATACTATCCCCTTCCAAAAACACTGCCTTACAGAGGATATGCGCTGTCCCAAGAAGGATTTCCATCTTTTGATTGTGTCGAATATCTACGGAACTTCCTCGGATACTCTCCACTCGACAATCCAAAAGTGCACCGGGCTGGAAAGCTCCTTTTTCTCCCAGAACATCACCTTTGTGACATTGCTCTTTTTCTATTCCTTGCAGATTTACTGCAATTCTCTCGCCTGCGTAGGCAGAATCGGTATCTTTTCCATGAACCTGAATATTTCGAATCCGAACTTCTCTTTCCTCGGGATAAATAAGCCACTTAAGCTCTGCATCTTCTTTTTTATTTCTAATAATCCGCCCCGAAAGCGCTGTTCCTGTCACAATAGTCCCGGCACCTGCCACAGAAAATACTCGATCTATCGGCATTCGAAAGGAACCCTGAGCAGCTTTTCCTTCTACCATAGCTGCCTTGTCGGATAAAAACGCAGTTAATTCGTGAATTCCCTCTCCTGTATATGCGGAAACCGGGAATATTTCCATCTTTTCGGTTTCAAACAGTGCTCGAATTTCCTCTTCTCTTTTTCGCACTACACTTATATCCACCAAATCAATCATCGTCAGTACGACTACGATATTTTTCACTTTAAGAAGCCGAAGGATTGCCAAATGCTCCAAGGTCTGAGGCATGATTCCTTCTTTTGCCGAAATAACAAGAAGTACGATATCCATACCCATAGCACCGGAAACCATGGTCCGTATAAATTTCTCATGTCCGGGAGTATCAATCAGACCGATTTTTTCTCCTGTCAAAAGGGAAAGAGAGGTGAAACCAAGTTCTATGGTCATTCCCCTTTTTTTCTCTTCCTTAAGTCTATCCGCATCGTATCCTGTCAAGGCCTTTACCAAAGCCGTTTTACCATGGTCTATATGTCCTGCGGTTCCTATAATAAAGTGTTTCTCTTCCATACAGCCTATCACCCAATTGTTCTATTTCTCTATTGTTCTCATTTTCAGCTTTAAAATGGCCTTCGCTTTTTTTGCATCACTTCGAACAAGATTGTTTTCTCCAACAACATTGGTCTCCACTCCCTCGACACTTTTATTGATATCCACAATATTGTTCATATACTGATTCGTTACTACAAAGGCTCCCTGTACTCCAACAAAGAAACCCCTACCACAGCTATATTTCTTCTTCCTATTTCTTCAATGGCATGGGCAAAATCTACATTGCTGTTTCCCCAGCTGTCTTCACTCACAATTGCACCTTTTACCCGCATCGCTTCCGCCCACGCCCCAATACGGTCACCGGTAAAATATTTATTGACATTGTCCTGTGGTATCCCTGCCACAATTACTCCGGTAAAATCAATATCCGTATCATCACAAAGTTCATCCACCAAGGGATCCCGAAAATGATGCAAGGTTGTTTCTTTTGTTGACGGTCCAATTCCCATATTTTCCCCCCCTAAAACACATATCTATCAAAATCCCAGTTATTCTGCCCCTAAAATATATCTACAGATTCAATTATTATAAATCTATCTTTTCCCTCTATCCAAGAAGCGGGAAAAATCGGAATATTCCGAAGTACTCCTCTGTTTAATATAAAGCCCGGATTGCCCCATCCCTATACTCATTGGGAGATAAGATAATGGGAGAGCCCGTACTTTCGATAATGGAATGACTTCCATTGAATCCGGATGGTTCCGGAGAGAGAAAATGTGTATCATACATGGCTCCCTGGCCACTCACCATTTTTACAAGAACAACCTTATCTTTTCCCGGTCGTTCTATATCTTTATAATCATGTCTCTCTGTGCAATACATTCCGTTCAGTTTCTTAAGAACCTGACGAATCTCTTGACAGAAATTATCGCAGAATCTATGACAGGCATCCGGTCCCGAACGAGCATAACCCGCCTTTGCTTCCAGGCAAATATCCAAGAGTAAAATCAAGTCCTCTTTTCCGGGAGTCCCGGCACGATCAAAAATAATCTGCTCATCCAAAAAGCCGTCGGAATTCCCAAAGGCAGAAACATAATTCCCCTCCGTATCCGTTCCGGTAAGTACGATATATATTCCTGTCAAAGTATGCGTAATTCCCTCTCCAATCTTTCCCAATACCTTCGTAGAAATTGGGATAATATCCATAATGGAATGAATGGGAATATGACGTCCCTCTTTAGGAATAAGCTGTAAGGAATAGGAATGGATAAGGGGCTCCCCCTTAGCCAGTTCTTCTAGAATAGCCGAATTATATTGAAGGAGGTATTCGTTCTTATCATTCCTTTCCAGGGAAAATTTTCCGCTGTCTCTAGCCTCTTTCACATGGAAAGCCTTGATGCTTAAAGTCCGCAGTATTCTTTCTTTCATACACAAACTCTCCTTTCTCTCCCAGTTTATCCCAATTCCAAAAAAATCGGAAGCATAAAATATGCTTCCGATTTTTCGATATTTCATAAGTGGTATTACTCGCAAAGCAAGTAATCTCTCATTTATACCTTTGCAACGTACTCATAAGGCAAAGGAACAACTTTACCTGCAGACTCGATTTCTTCAAGCTGCTCTAAAGTATCCTTTACAATATTGTACTGCATTTCGATGTTGTTCGGTTCTCCGGCATTTGCACCCATCGGAACGAGAGGAGCAACTGCTCGGGGAGTACCGGTCTGTCTTACGACAGGAGGAAGTGCGGCAATAATAATCGTTGGAATGCCAGCCTCCTCTATAGCTCTCTGCACAAGCACGGCAGAACGATGGCAGGTCCCTCAGCCAGCGGTAAGGATTACGGCATCTACGCCTTCATCCTTTAAAATTCTCGCAATTTCCGGACCGGTTTCGTTTTTAAACTTTTCCTGGTTTCCACCACCACCCATGAAGCCGATGTGTACAGGTGCTACACCCTTAATAACACCATCTTTTGCCAACTCATGAAGTCGATCAATGGGGAACATACAGTTAATGTCTTTGTTAACGTCACTATTGTCATATCCGCCATGAGAAACCATAAGCTCAGAAGACGGCATAGTATCCTTAACAATTCTGAAGCTGAAGTCTCCGGCAAGATTAAATCTCTTGTCGTCTTTATGATGTACTCCCGCAGCAGTTGCGATAGCCACTACCATGTCCTTTAAAGGCTTCGTAACCGGCGCCCAAACAGGAGGAGGAGTAACAGGAACAAAGATCTCAGACTGCATCCCTTTTACTACTGTAAAATCCATGTCTTTCTCCTTTCTTAAAATTTTATGTAAATATTCTACGGCTTATTTTGCTTTTGAATATTACTAATGTACTTCTCATTTACTTCCGGACCGAGCTGTTCGATAAACTCATATTGAATCCTACTTCCTGCCCGACCTTGATTTCATAATCGGAAATCAACATTCGCATAGGGATTTTCAGAAAGCCTAAACGACCTTTCAAGTCAATCCCCACGGCACCATCATGAACTTCCACAATGACACCTTCCATGTAAATGAGTTTATCCGTATATTTCGGCATCAGGAGTTTAAATATTTCTCCTTAAACTTATCACTCATGGGAAGAGAAGTTTCATTCTCCACAAGCTGGATGGGCTTTCCGGTAACATTGGAAATGAGCTCCACGTTCTGTGTCTTAACATTCGGGTTCCACTTACGCTCAGCCTTCTTCACTTCTTCACCGGCCATCTCCGCCTTTAACATATTTAAAGCACGGATTGCGTCCTCATGACAAAGGGTATTGTTTGCCAGGATTTCATTTTCAATTCCTGCCTCGGACTTGTTATTGTCCACCATGGCATTCATATACTTATTTCCTACAACAAGTGCACCCTGGTTGGCACAGAAAGACATACCTACAACCTTGATGCCTCTCTTACCGATCTGCTCGATATGGCTTGCAAAATCAATGTGGTTGTTTCCGAATCCCTCGGTAGTAACGAAGGCACCGTCCGGACCAATTGCTTCCAGTGTCATACCTACACGGCGGGAAACATAGAACTTCTCAGAGTTAATCTGCGGAGAACCGACAAGAACAACCCCAGCAAGGTCTACATCCTTGTCGTGCAATACTTCCAATACGAGCGGCTCTCTCCAGTAGTGACGAGACATCTCCTTGGATGCCGGTCCGATACAGGTTAGAGCATGAATACAGCCATCCAGTACTTCAAGCGGAGAAACCACAACCGGAACGTTTCCAAGGTCTACATTCGGCTTTGCACCAAGAACACCCACCGGTTCAACAGGAAGAATAAGGTTGTCATGCATCGCACCTTGTCCCATGATTTCCTTAACGATAACCACCTTCTTCTTACCCGGTCTTCTAACCTGGTTAAATGTCTCTGTATCGACAACAAGACTCTCTTCCGCTTTCTTTAATGCCTTTCTGATTTCATCGGTAATCAAATCGGTAGCGGTATGAGCTGCCAAAGGACCCGGACGCTCCATATTGGTCTTTTCTCTAATGATTACATTGGTCTTGATAAAGATATCGCCCTTATCCGGTGCACCGGGACGTCCCCACATAATGTTTTCATCAAGATAACCCTCAGAGGAACCGAATTCTCCTATCTGTACTCCTTTAGAATCCGTTCCGGAAACAACCATAACTACACCGTCGAGAACTCTGGTTGTTCCATATCCGATTTCATCATCCCCCTCTTTGGTGGCAATCGGCTGTACATCCATAATGGTGTTCGAGAAAGTATGATACTTTTCCGGAGTAATAATCTCGATTTCCAGCTTCTCTACCAATTCCTGAGAAGCAACCGCTTCTGCTTCAATTCCCTCGCGAATGGTCAGAACAGTTCCCTCGAGCTTGGTTTCCGGACCGCGCTTCACCTCGGTAATCTTAAAATGCTTTCTTACCAGAGAACGAACAACAACTTCTTCCTGCTCTACTGCCTCTGTAAGATTTCCGGCTGCAAGAGGAGCCATACCGGGAACACCGGATACCCCGGATAAAGCGCCTAGCGGAATCTGAATATCAATTCCCTTTCCTTCTCCGATATGAATCTTCAGACTTCCGCCAAGCTGTGGCTTTCCTGCAGGAACTGCAACAGCAGCCTCTTTCTTTTCTTCTTCCTTAGCAGGTTCTTCTGCCTGGGCTGTTACTTCTACCAAATCCTTGGTAAGAGGAGTCAGAGAATCGGAAGTCTTTAACAACTTTCCCCCCAAAACCTCTCCAATCGTAAGGCAGCCATCCAGCTTTAAGAGTCCCTGGTCAACCAAATCATCAAAAATCTCAGGATCTTCCAGATTGTGATTGGTAAGGACAATTCCTTCTTCCGCCCTGCAACATAAGACTGCCGGACTGCTCTTATGCTCTTCTGCATATTCTGCTGAAATAGACATCGCTCTCTTCCTTTCTTTTATAAAAATTCTATATGAATATCCTGCCCTTCCTCTATACGGATATGGAACAGTCCATCATCTAACTGGGTGCTGAAACTGAAATCTCTCTTTTCTGTCTCTGCTGCTTTTGTTTCTTCCTTCGGGAACGGAATCTGTCTTCCCGCATCATTGAGCGGAAGCTGTTCTACTGTCTTGGACTTGGTCAGGTAGCGCATAGGCTCCATGCCTACCGTTTCCAAAATATGGTCTGTCTGATGATGCACATTCAGATTCATCTTTGGTGCAGATCCCATAACCGTATTGGTACAGTCACTACAGTTTCCAATCAGGATATCCGTGCATCCCGCATTCTTAAAATGCAAAATCTTCTGTGCCTGACCGGGACAGTTTCCGGGATTCTCACACTTTAAAGTACCTCGCACGTCGGTAGCCTGCTTACAAGCCTGCACATCCGTAAGAACGGCATTGTACTTCTTGCAAAGGTCTTCCATTCTATCCATGTTACCGCCACAAGCACAGATGAGAACGCCCATCTTTGCTCCCTTTAAATCCGGGAAAGGTTCGGTAACAAGAATACCGCCGCTGGTCTTGGTAATCGGAGTCGAAAGAGAAACTGCAGAACCTGTAAAAGGTCCTCCGAAGATAATTTCTCCATACTCTCCGTCAATTCCGCCTGCCATTTCGATAAGTTCCCCTACCGTGGTTCCCACCGGCACATCCATGAAAACTTGAGACTCCGTACCTTTCTTTAACTTACCGCCAACGGTAATGTTCTTTAAGAAAGATGGCTTTTTGTCTTCAATCGCCTCAGCAACCCTTAAGCAGGTTTCCACATTGATAACTACGGCATCCGCTTCGGAGGGAAGTGCAGTTGGAGGGAGCAACTTGCCTAAGACCTCACGAACAACTGCTCTCTCTTCTCCCATCGGATAAATATCCGGAAGGAGATGAAGCGTAATATCAGGGAATTCAGCGAGACGCTCCAAGAGAAGATTAATCTCTTCCTCATGCTTCTTCTTGATGGCAATGACTCCCTTAGTAGCATTGCACGTCTTCATAGCATAATGGATACCCCGAATAGTCTTTTCCGGCTGTTCCAAAATCTGTTTCATATTGTGCTCAAGAAGAGGCTCACATTCTGCCGCATTGACCAGAATGTAGCCACCTTTTAAGTCAATATTCAACTTTACGGCTGTAGGGAATCCTGCTCCGCCCATTCCTACAATTCCTGCCGCTTTGATAAGGGAAAGATAATCCTCCCCGGAAATGGGTTCAAAGGCATCGCTTTGTACCTCGGAGGCCTCCACGATAATTGCCTCTTCCGTAATCTCCTTTACAACACCATCCACGCTGGAAAACACGTTTGCACCCAACTTCTCCGGTGCTGCAAGCAGGGTTCCTCTTTTTACACTGTCCCCTACTTTCACAACAGCAGTGGTCGGAGCACCAATATGTTGTTTAAGTAAAATTGTCTTAATCACTTTGCGTTCTCCTTTTTTCCTAGACTCTTAACTCTTTCATTCTAAACAATTTCTTACATTTTTACAAATGAATATAGCTACTATTTATGAATAAGACAAAAATTAAATATGCCTAAGAACCGCTACAATTCTTCCTCTTCTTTCAATTTCCCGGATAATTCCGTATTTCTGTTCTGAAAAAAATGCAAAACCGCTTCTGTTGATTTTTCATCCATTTCCGGAATAGTGCGTATTTCCTCATAAGTAGCACGACTGATTCCCGACAAATCGTGAAATTTTCGCAACAATGCTTTCTTCCTCTGCGGTCCAATCCCTTTAATATCATCCAGAAGTGAATGAATCTGTTCTTTTCCCCTTAGCGAACGGTGGTAGGTGATTGCGAAGCGATGTACTTCATCCTGTATTCGAGTCAAAAGTTTAAAGCATTCACTACTTGTTGAAATCGGATATTCCTGAAAATCAACCAAAAGAGCCCTCGTCCTGTGATGCTCATCTTTTACCATGCCGCAAACCGGAATAGATATTTTCAGCTCCTCCAAAACAGATAAACAAATACCAACCTGTCCCTTACCTCCATCCATTAAAATCAAGTCGGGAAATTGAGAAAAGGATCCGAGTTCATCCTTTTTCCCTTTGGAGATTATCTTTCTTTTCCTTTAGTCCATGTGTAAAGCGACGGTAAAGCATTTCTTTCATTGCCCCGTAATCATCCTGTCCTATCACGGACTGAATTCTAAATTTACGATAGTCGTTCGGCTTCTCTTTTCCATCCTGATACACAACCATAGAACCAACGGTTAACGCACCGGATGTGTTGGAAATATCATAGGATTCAATTCTTGCAGGAATTCGACTCATCCCTATTGCAACTTGCAGTTCTTCCAGGGCAAGTGCCTGTTTCTTTTTTTCTTTCCGATATTTCTCTACATAGCGGAGCATCAGAATCCCGGCATTTTTCCCTGCCAATTCCACCAGCTTTTCCTTATCCCCCTGCTTGGGATTCATAAGCCGCACTTTCTTCCCTTTCATTTGACTTAACCACTCTTCTATCATTTCCTGATCAGGAAGGCTGCAGGGTAAATGGATTTCTTTTGGAATAAAAGGTGTTCCGTTATAAAACTGTCTGAGAAAGAGAGACAAAATCTCTTCATCACTATCTTCATCGTCAATCTTTAAAAAACTATGATCTCTACCGATGATTTTTCCGTCTCGAACGAAGAAAATCTGAATAATACAATCGCCATGGTCTCTTCTAAGTCCGAGAATATCCCGGTCCTCGCCATCCAATGCCGTAATCTTCTGGCGATTTTCCACTGTATGGATAGCGGAAATCAAATCTCGGTACTCCATCGCTTTTTCAAAATCCATATTCTCGGAGGCAGTCAGCATTTTTCCTTCCAAAGTCTTAATGGTTTCTTCTGTTTTTCCTGCCAGAAAATCAGAGACCTTAGGAATCAAGGCTCTATACTCTTCCTTACTCTGCTTCAGAACACAGGGAGCTGCACACTGTCCCATATCATAATAGATACAGGGACGAGCCAGTGGTTTATCTTCAGAGAATACTTTGTTACAATTTCGAATCTGTATCGTTTTTCGTAAAAGTTCGATCACTTCTCTGACTTGCTCCACAGAAGTATACGGCCCGTAGTATTTGGAACGCTTATTTTTTTTAGAACGCGTGGTAAACAAGCGCGGATAATCTTCTTCCACACTGAATCGAATATAGGGATATGATTTATCATCTTTTAATACCGTATTGTATCGAGGTTTAAATTCCTTTATGAGATTTGACTCCAAGACTAAAGCTTCCAGCTCCGAATCCACCACAATGTACTCAAAGCGCTGAATCTGGGATACCATTTGCTGGATTTTAATAGACTTTTTATACGACTTTTGAAAATACTGCTTTACTCTGTTCCGAAGTATTTTCGCTTTTCCAACGTATATGATTTCATCCATTGGTCCATGCATTAAATAAACCCCCGGTAACTTCGGGAGTTTATCCAATTCATCTTGTATCTTAAATTCTTTTTCTTCTTCCACCATGGGAAGATCCTTTATCTCTTGTTTTGTCATTCTTTCCTTTTTTACGACTGTTTCAACTGTTCCGCCTTTTCCGCCTCTTCCTTACTAAGAAAGATAGAAAAATCATAGTTGTTTGCCGCATTCCAAATCAGCCACTCATCATAACCGCTATCATAAACAGCCTGAATCTGTGCCCTTATTTCCTCTTTTCCGTAAGATATGTAATGTTGAAGATAGGATGCCGTAAAGCCTTGTAACCACGGGCGAACAACAGCCTGATACTCTCCATCCTGCATTTCTAAAGACAAATCTTTTTTCGATGCACGGAGAGCTCCCTCTATGGTCTTATAGGGTTCTGTATCCGGATACGCAATGCCAAAATTGCCATTCCCATAGTGAGAGGGATAAATCATGGGGCACATATAATCCACGCAAGTTGCCATAAGAGAATAATCCTGTCCTACCGACATGCTGTCCACATAGGAGCCTATAATGGTACCAAAGACATCTGTAGAAAAGAAAATCTGCTTTTTGGCCATTCGATCAGAAATGAACTGTACAAATTCGGTGATAATCTTCGTTTTATCAGACTCTGCTTCTTCCGGATAAACAACCTCCTGCATCCCCTTTTCCGTACAGAAACGCACATAATCAAGTTGCACCTCATCGAAGCCCAAATCCGCACAAGTCTCTCCAATTAAGGCAATATATTCCCAGTAGTCTTTTTGATAAGGATTAACCCAATTCATACCGCTATTATCCGCAAAAATACTGCCATCCGCCTTCTGATTCATCCATTCCGGATGTTTTGTTCCGATATAAGGATCTCTAAAGCACACAATTCGGGCAATGACATAGATTCCTTCATTGTGAAACGCGGTCAAAAGGCCTTGAATATCCGGAATGATACTGCTGTCTGAATCGATTTCACGAAGCATTGGGTTATTCGTTCTGAAACTGATTCTTCCATCATCATTCTTTACATCAATTACCACGGCATTTAACTCCGTGTTCTTCATTGACTGAAGAATTTCATATACTCGTTCGGAACCTGCAGTATTGTCAGTCAGATATATTCCTTTAACTTTCTGTCTTTTCTTTCCGACTTCCTTTTTCTTCCAAATCAAAGCTTCCTTTGCTTTCTCTTCTTCCTCCGCTTTTTCTCTCGCCTCTATACTCTCTTGAGCAAGAGACTCCTGAAAATCCTCTTTTTCAGCCAACTCGGACTCATATTGTTGCAGTTCCGGTGTCTTATTGACCTTATACTGTAGAGGTGCATTGCTTTTACAAGCCTGAAGGAAGACGGAAATCAGAAAAAAAATCAAGAGAAAAGATTTTATTCTCATAATCCTCCTATTTTCCATCAAAATTTAGTTAGATTATACCACTTTGCCGCTCTATTACAAGAAAATTTGGGATTGGATGAAAGAGCCATAAGGCTGACGGAGAAATCCGACACACCTTATGGCTCTATTTCTTTACGATGAATTATAGATCTTATATCCAGTATGGTCCTTGTATCAAGTTGAATGAATCCAATTACTTAGACAAATCACCCGCTACGGCATCAGCCAGAGCTTTCAATGCCTCCCTATTTACCGTAGAAGATTTCACGGTAAGGGATTCGCCAATATAGCTCATGTCTTTCATGCCATCCAAGAAGCCCTTTAGCAGCTTGGCACTTTGCGGTGCCCAGGTTCCATTCTCAATAACTGCAACTTTGCGATTCTGCACATTTAAATTCTTCATATCCGTCAATAAACTTTCCATTTTGGGGAAAAGTCCATTGTTATAGGTTGTTGCCCCTATAATAAGATGGCTTGCGCGGAAAATTTCTCCAATGATATAAGAAAAATCCGTTTTGGAAACATCATAAATCCGAATGTTTCGAACTCCTCTACTGCCCAGTTCCATTGCAAAGTAATTCATGATGGACTCTGTATTACCATAAACAGAATTGTATACAATCAATGCAGCCTGTTCCTCGGGAACATAACGAGACCATAAATCATACTTATTTTGGATAAACGAAATATCCTCTCTCCAAATTGGCCCATGAAGAGGACAAATCATCTTTATGGAATAAGCTGAGGCTTTTTTCAATGCAGTCTGAGTCTGCGGTCCATACTTACCTACGATATTGGCATAATAGCGTCTGGTATCATCCAGAAAATCTTTTTCTTTATAATTCTGCTCATCCGCAAAAATATTTCCATTATTGCAACCGAAGATACCAAAAGCATCTGCAGAAAAAAGAATGGAATCCGTAGTATCGTAAGAAAACATAACTTCGGGCCAGTGGACCATAGGAGCAAAGAGGAATTTAAAACTATGCTTTCCAAAGGAAAAATCCTCTCCGTCCTTAACCACTATCTTTTGTTCTTCCGGTAGAGACAGTGAAAAGAACTGGTCCAACATCTGGAAGGTCTTCATATTGGCAATAATGCTTAGTTTGGGATATCTTCTGTAGATTTCCAAAATGGAACCGCAATGATCGGGCTCCATATGATGAATCAGCAGATAATCCAGAGTTCTCCCCCCCAGTGCAAACTCAATATTCTCTAAAAACTGATGAGCAACTGTCTGATCACAGCTATCCAACAGCACTGTCTTTTCATCCAGTAGCAAATAGGAATTATACGCAACTCCTCTATCCAGAGGAAAAATATTTTCAAAAAGTGGCAGTCTTCTGTCATCTACACCTACGTAAACTAAGTCATCTGTGATTTTTCTGCATGAATACATTGCTATTCTCCTCTATTGCTTTTCCCTATTTATACCCCCCGGAATCTAGGATAGATTAGTCCTCAGATACTTCGAACTGATCTTTACCCACTCCGCAAAGCGGGCAAAGGAAATCTTCAGGAACGTCCTCCCAAGCTGTTCCGGCTGCAACTCCTGCTCCCTCTTCTCCAACTTCCGGATCGTAGATATAACCACATACAACACATACATATTTCTTCATTATTATTCTCCTTTACTGAATCAACTTAAATTTTTGAGACTTTGCTCGCTCGTATATTAACATTAGATTGTGCACAAGTCCAGCAATTTTAGGAATAATTTTTGTTTTTAAATTTAAAATATGCATATTCAAAGAAAATCTCTGATTTTAGACAAAAAGAAAGGAGCTCCCTTATGGAAACTCCCAAGCTTCTTAGTCCTCTACTTTGATAATCTCACGCTTATTGTAAGATCCGCAAGCTTTACAAACTCTATGAGGCATAACCAACGCACCACACTTGGAGCACTTTACAAGGTTAGTAGCACCCATCTTCCAATTTGCTCTTCTGCTATCTCTGCGGGCCTTGGATGATTTATTTTTTGGACAAATAGACATATTTACACCTCCCGTCTTAACCGATTGGACATCGGTGGATTTGCTCATGCTTTTTAATCATAACGTGAGCCCTTCCTCACGCCTTTAACGGGCAAAGTATAATAGACAGTCCCGTCGAAAAACACACTCATGATAAAATACACTATCTTGCCATAAATTGCAAGCAAAAATTTCCTATCTCTTAATTACTCTGTTAAACGCTTGGTATCTCTTGCAATAGCAAGCTCTTCATTTGTAGGAATAAGGAATATCTTAACCTTGGAATCGTCCGCGGAAATCAATCTCTGCTTTCCTCTTACATCGTTTCTCTCCGGATCGATTTTTGCTCCAAGGTAAGCAAGATGCTCTTCCGTCACCAGTCTTCTGGTAACCTTATCATTCTCACCTACACCTGCAGTAAATGCGATAGCATCAACACCGTTCATTGCTGCAACGTAAGCACCGATATACTTTGCCACTCTGTAACGGAATGCATCAAGAGCAACTTCAGCCATATGGTCTCCATTTTCAGCAGCAATTTCGATATCTCTAAAGTCGGAAGAGATTCCGGTCATTCCCAAAACACCGGACTTCTTATTTAAGATATCTAAAACTTCATCTACAGTCTTGTTCTCATGGTTAGCAATAAACTGAATTACTGCACCGTCTACATCACCGGAACGAGTTCCCATGATAAGTCCCTCAAGCGGAGTAAGTCCCATAGATGTATCTACAGCCTTTCCACCGATCGATGCAGAAATGGATGCTCCATTTCCCAAGTGACAAACAATAACCTTAGCTTTTTCCGGATCCAAGCCGCCGAAACGGATGGTCTCTTGAGATACATAAGCATGGCTGGTTCCGTGGAAGCCGTAACGGCGGATGGCGTACTTATCATAGTATTCTTTCGGAATAGCATAAAAATATGCCTTCTCCGGAAGTGTCATACCAAAGGTTGTATCAAAAACAGCTACATTCTTCTTGCCCGGAACAACCTTCTCGCAGGCTTCAATTCCCATCAGGTTTGCAGGGTTGTGTAAGGGCCCTAAGTCAAAGCACTCACGAATAACTTTCTTTACCTCTTCGTTTACAACAATACTCTCGGTAAATTTGTTTCCACCGTGGAGGACACGATGACCGATAGCCGTAATCTCGTCAACAGACTTCACTACACCGTACTCTCCCGTAAGCGCATCAAAAACCAACTTTACCGCTACGGAATGATCCGGCATATCGGCTTCCACGATATAGTCATCCTTATCCGGCACCTGATGCTTCATTTCGAACCTGCAATACCGATTCTCTCGCAAAGTCCCTTTGCCAGTACCTTTTCTCCTTCCATATCAATCAACTGATACTTTAAGGAAGAAGAACCGCAATTAATTACTAAGATTTTCATAGAACCTCCAAAAATGATGTATTTTCTTCGAATATCACTCCCAAGATATTCGTATTAAGAACACTGTATAGCAAACCGGGACAAAACATTAGTCGTAAAGTTGGCACTGCACAGCGGTGATAGCAACTACACCAACAATATCTTCTGCACTGCAACCTCTGGACAGGTCATTGACAGGACGAGCAATTCCCTGGGTCATCGGACCGTAAGCTTCTGCCTTGGCAAGTCTCTGAACCAACTTATAGCCGATATTTCCCGCATCCAAGTTCGGGAAAACCAAGGTATTCGCATGACCTGCAACTTGGGAACCCGGTGCCTTTAAAGAAGCAACGGACTCTACAAGAGCCGCATCAAGCTGTAATTCACCCTCCAAAAGTAAGTCGGGGTTATTCTCCTTGGCAATCTTCGTTGCTTCCTGAACCTTTGTTACATCATCATGCTTTGCAGATCCCAAAGTGGAATAAGAAAGCATAGCGACCTTAGGCTCTTTTCCTACCAAGAAGCGGAAAGACTCTGCGGAAGACTCTGCGATTGCAGCCAGCTCTTCTGCTGTCGGATTCTGATTTAACCCGCAGTCGGAGAAGACAAAGGTTCCATTTTCACCATATTGACAATCCGGTACAACCATAACAAAGAAAGCGGATACCAACTTTGTTCCCGGTTTGGTCTTTAAAATCTGAAGAGAAGGGCGAAGTGTATCTGCTGTAGAATGGCAAGCACCGGAAACCAAACCGTCTGCATCTCCCTTTTTACCATCATAACACCAAAATAGGTATTGCTCTCCGTAAGAAGCTTTCTTGCCTCTTCCTCTGTCATGCCCTTGGACTTTCTAAGTTCTACCAATGTAGCTACATAATCGTCTAAAGAAGGAGACATTTTGGGATCCACAATCTCAATACCGGACAAATCAAAGCCATAACTTTGTGCATCCTTCTCCACAGTTTCCTTGTTTCCAAGAAGTACAAGCTTTGCAAATCCTTCTGCCTTAATCTGCTGAGCCGCTTCGAGGGTTCTCTTGTCCTCTGCCTCAGGCAAAACGATTGTTTTCATCTTGACCTTAGCTTTTGCCTTTACATCCTCAATAAATGACATAATAATCCTTCTTTCTTAAAAGCAATTTACATCTCTTTTCACAAAAATTGCACAGGTCACCCTGTGATATTGTATAAAACTGCTGCTATTATAGCAAAGGAAGTCCGAGGAAAAAAGAGAAAGCAGCATAATCCTATAAAAGAATCTAATTTAGGACAATTTTCACTTTTTTCTTTTTACAACTCGTACTTCCTTCTAACTATCCTGTTTGCTATTTAGTACTTTTCAAAACGCTCCAGGGGTACAACCATGATGGTTGCTCCGCCAATTTCTACATTCATAGGCATTGTAGTATAATTCATCAGAGAGTTACCGGACAAATACGGCATATTCACCGTAATCTCCTGTCTTCTTCCGCACTGTGCTTTAATCAGGTCAATACACCTCTCCACTTCGGAATCTTCCAAGGCAATCATCAAAGTCGTATTCCCTTTTTTTAAAAATCCTCCCGTAGTAGAAAGTCTAGTCACCACAAAATGATCTTGCATCAAAGCTGTCATCACATCATCTTCATTATCATTTCTAATAATCGCATAAACCAGTTTCATGAAAAACTCCCTTTCTGCATTATAATTACCTTTTCATTCTTCTATTTATTGCAAAGTTGTCTAGGACAGCCTGCTTTTCCTTAAATAAATAGTATCATATTTTGACAAAAAACTCACGGAATTCATCCTTTCCGTTCGGATAAATACTCTGAAAAACTCTTCCGGCAAAAAGATCTGTTTTTAGACTTTTATTCATCCAGAGCTCCGGATTATTTTTCAAATCCTGTCCCAGGCGAAGTATGCTGTTATCCGGTAAGAAGGAAAGTAATTTTTCTCCATTTCTGCTGCAACCCAAAACACGGAAATACGAATAGGCGTCTTCCTTGATTTTAAGTATATCCTCTTTTCTTATATCTAAAAGAATATGCATAAGCGCCCTGGCAATACGAGAGTAGGTGTAATTTTTTCCCTTCAAGTCTCGGATAGAATCCCGTAAATCACTTGTCTTCGCTTTTGCTTCTTTAAAAAAATCTTGAATCCTCTCTCCCAATTCCGGACTGATATCCTGAAATTCACTTAAGGAAATATCATCTCGTTCCAGCTCCATAAGCCGAAATAGAGATAATCTTTCAAATTTTCTATATCTGCAAACTGAATCTTATGCTCTTCTCTATGTTTATTCCGCAAGCTGTGAGCAGAAGAAAAAGATTTGTTTCTGGAAATAATGCCTAGATCCATTTTTGTGCCGAGACTATTCATAGCCCTTAAATAAGAAATCCCCAGATTATCGTTTGGGAGAATGGAATCCGGAAAATAGCTCTGAATAGCTTTATCTCTTGCAGCAGGATAAGAAAAGCCTTCTGCCAAATAGGAACGAAATTTATTCTGAAAGTCCGGATTCTCTTCTTCCTTTTCTAAAAATCCGGTGATTTCTTTAAGCCTTTGCAAATTTCCGCTCTCCGAACCAAAAACAAGTTGATCCACAAAGCCCAGTTCGTGAAGAAGCTTTATGCTTCCCAAGGCAAAGTCCCGACTTCCGGAAAGGGAAAACATGGCAGGAAGCTGCACCAAGAGATCCACTCCCCCGGAAATGGCCTCTCTCCCTCTTTCGAACTTGGAAAAAAAAGCCGGCTCTCCCCTTTGCACAAAATCTCCGGACATCACGGCAACAATATAGTCCGCCCCATATTCTTCTCTGATTTTTTTTAAAAAATAGGCGTGCCCCTCATGAAAGGGATTAAACTCGGTAACTACTCCTACTACTTTTTTTCCGTCTATCATTCTATGAAAAGCCACCTTTCTACCACTCCAGTATTTCAGAGATTTCTCCATGCTTTGCCACGCTAAGCGGAAGTTCCTTCTCCGAGAGACTCTCCCGAATAGTTTCCAGGGCAAGAGTGGGATCATTATTTTCCTTACTCAAATGTCCCAAAAAGACTTTCCTGAGTTTCCCGCCCATAACAGTTCCCAAAAGTGCCGCGCTGCTTTCATTGGAAAGGTGTCCGTAATCCGAAAGAATTCTGCGTTTCAGTTCCAAAGGATATGGCCCCCTCTCGAGCATCGCTATGTCGTGGTTTGCTTCCAAAAGAAGAACATCCGTATCCTGTAAATGCTTAATTGTATATTCATCATAGCTCCCAAGGTCCGTCGCAACCGCACAATGCTTAGTACCGGACTCCAGCCTATAGGCGAGAGGCTCTCTTGTGTCATGATGAATACTGAAAGGCAATAAGTCTAAATCTTTGATACTGAATTTCTTATCTGTCAAAATCGGATTTAAAAGCTCTTTCGGTAAATCCTTTAGGCCTTTACAAAGTAATGTACCCTGCAAGGTTCCGAGACTCCCATAAACCGGAATTTCCGCTTTCCTAAGGATACTTCCAAGCGCCTTGATATGGTCAAAGTGTTCATGGGTTAGGAAAATGGCATCAATGTCCCTCCAGTTTAAACCAAGCGTCTTAAGACCTGATTCAATCGTTCTAATTCCTGCTCCGCAATCGATTAAAATATGAGCTTCTTCTGTCCCGATATAGCTGCAGTTTCCATCAGAACCGCTGGATAAACTGGCGAATCGCATCCTCTGTCCTTTCTATACTTCCCTCATTTAAAAGTACAAAATCCGCAAATCCCTTGTACTTTTCAACATCCTGCGCCTCTATCATCTTTTCGGCGTCCTTTCTTTCATAACCCCGACTTTCCATAAGACGGGAAAGGCGAAGTTCCAACGGACAATCCACAAAAAGTACCGCATCACAAAGGGATAAAAAGGCTTCGTTAGGAAGAGCAGTTTCAATGGCGAGCTTTCTTCCATCTTTTCTTGCCTTTAGGATAGCCTTTTCAACCGTTTGAAAAACAAGCGGATGAACCTTTTTCTCCACCGCCTTTCGATACCCTTCCTCCTTTAAAAGAAGGGATCGAAAGAGGGGAAAGTTTAGCTCCCCCCTCATTTTGAAACAGATTCTCCGGCAGTATGGACGCAAGTTCCTTTACAAAATCTCTATCCTTATAGCAGCCCTTTGCAATGCTGTCCATTTCCAGTCTTTCATACTGTCCTTCCCCTCTCTAAAATGGAAAGCACCGTGGTTTTTCCGCTTCCCATTCCGCCTATTACGGCTAAAATATCCTTTTGCAATCCAATGCCTTTCTTTGTCTATTTTTTTACAGTCAATACACTGATCAAATCCAAAAAAATTTATATCAATTATTACCCATTTCCCAAAGCACTAAGATACACTCGTATCTCCTCCAGCCCTTCTTCTGAAAAGGGAAAGTTTTTCTTTGCTTTTTCCTCCTCCGCTGTGTGGGAAAAGGCATAGGGTTCCGGCCAGGTGTAAAGCAGTAAGGATTTCTCCTCTCCCTCTTCCTGTTTTTCAATCCGATAGCGTATGCCTTGGAAAGAGCCCGTATAGGCTGATTTTTTTAAGAAGCTTAAAGGAAGAAGATCTTTTTTATCGATTTCCATTAGTGTGCTTCCTCCCAATTCTTTCCGGTCTTTGCTTCGACCAAGAAGGGTACGGGGAGGGTCAACGCATTTTCCATGGAAGAAACTAAAATATCTCTTACTTCTTCCAGTTCTCCCTTAGGTACTTCCAAAAGAAGCTCATCATGCACCTGTAGGACAATCCGGCTCTTCAATTCTCTTTTTTTAAGCTCCGCAAAAACGGAATTCATCGCCACCTTCATCATGTCTGCAGCCGTTCCCTGAATCGGGGAGTTCATGGCTACACGCTCGCTGAAGCTCCTTCTCATAAAGTTCGACGCGTGAATTTCCGGGATAGGACGACGTCTTCCAAAAATCGTCTTCACATAGCCATTTTCCCTTGCAAATTCTATTTCTGAATCCAAGTATTCTTTTACCTTCGGATAAGTCGTAAAATAGCGCTCGATATATTCCTTTGCATCAGCTCGTCCTATACTTAAGCCTTCAGAAAGTCCGAAAGCGGAAATACCGTAGACAATCCCGAAGTTAACCGCCTTTGCATTTCTTCTTAACTCCTCTGTAACCTCTTCCAGTGGCACATGGAAGACCTGTGACGCCGTAACCTTATGAATATCTCTATCCATACGGTAGGCTTCAATCAATCTCTCATCCTTGGAAAGAGCCGCCAAAATACGAAGTTCTATCTGGGAGTAATCCGCATCCAAAAATACGCAGTCTTCTTTGGGAATAAATACGGAACGGAAATGTCTTCCCATCTCTGTTCGGATAGGAATATTCTGTAAATTCGGGTCTGTAGAGGAAAGTCTTCCCGTCGCCGTCACCGTCTGCTGGAAAACGCCGTGTATCCGAGAATCCTCTCCGATATAATGCAATAATCCTTCCGCATAGGTGGAATTCAGCTTGGCATAAGTACGGTATTCCATAATCTTTGTAACGATTGGATAGTCCTCTGAAAGCTTCTCCAGTACATCCACCGCGGTAGAGTAGCCGGTCTTTGTTTTCTTTCCACCCGGTATTCCCATCTTTTCAAATAAAATCACACCGAGCTGCTGTGGAGAGTTGATGTTAAACTCTTCCCCTGCCATGGCATATATTTCAATTTGCAACTCGTTAATCTTCTCTTTTAAAACCGTTCCATAGGAAAGAAGCTCTGCCTTATCGACCATAATGCCGGTCTTTTCCATGGAATAGAGGGTTTTGGAAAGCGGTATCTCAATCTTTTCATAGAGTTCCCACTGCCCTTCCTCCTTTAATTTGGGAAAAATACTGTCCTTTGCCTTTAGGGCAATGAGTGCCTGATAAATTCCCTCTTCCCTTATGTCCTTCAGTTCCTTCTTTCCCGGTAAAATAAGGGAAAGATAATCTCTTGCCAAATCATCATAGAAATAGGACTCTTTTAGCGGATTTAGGAGGTAGGCGGCAATAGCCAAGTCATAGACTTCCCCCTCTGTAAAAATCTCATGGAGCTTCATCTCCTTTTTGGCTTCCAAGGTGTAAATTTTACAAGCCTTGAATATCTCCGGAAGCTTTTCTTCCGCAATGCTCAGCGGAACTCGGTAGAGACGCTCATCGGAAAGCGCAAGATAAAGAAACATTTCTTCTTCAGAAAGTAAAATAAGACCGATTTCGCCCTGCTTCATGGCATCCTTTGCCACAATCTGAAAAAGATAGGGATCCGTAACATCCTTCCAGGGCTTTAATGAAAAGGCAGGGCTTTCCTCTACATTTTCCGAGGAAAAACGGGGAATGAGAGAACGAAACTCCCATTTCTTTACCAGTGCAAGGCTCTTCGCATTAGCGTAGTTTTCCAGCTTCGTATCCTCAAAACGAAAGGCAATCGGTGCCTCTATGCAGATTGTTGCAAGCTCCTTGGAAAGCTTGGCAAGCTCAAAATGCGTCTTTAAATCTTCTGCCGCCTTCGGCTTTCTGGGGACCTTAAACTCCGGATCATCTGCGTGAGCAAGGGCATTTTCAATACTGTGATACTTTTCAATAATCCAGCCAGCAGTCTTCTCCCCCATACCGGGTACACCGGGGATATTGTCGGAGCTGTCTCCCATAAGAGCCTTTAAGTCAATAAACTCTTTCGGAGTAACTCCCCACTCTGCTTCCACATCCTTTGGGTAGTAGTTGTAAATATTCGTCTCTCCCTTCGCGGTTTTCGGGAGAGAAATCTTAATATGCTCATCAGAAAGTTGCAGAAGATCTCTGTCACCGGAAACAATTGTGACTTCCTTTCCCTCTTCCTGCATTCTTTTGGCAACCGTTCCCAAAATGTCATCCGCTTCATACCCTTCCATCGTTAAAATGGGAACATTCATGGCAGTAAGAAGCTCCTGCAAAATCGGTACCTGTTGCTTTAGTTCCTCCGGCATAGATTTTCTTGTGCCTTTATAGTCGGAAAACATCTTGTGTCTGAATGTCGGCACAGGCATATCAAAGGCAACCGCAACATGCTCTGCCTCTTCCAATTCTATTTCCTTAAAGAAAATATTTAAAAATCCAAAAACACCGTTTGTCGGAATGCCCTCTTGATTACTCAAAATAGGAACACCGTAAAAGGCTCGGGATAAGATGCTGTGTCCGTCAATCAATAACAATTTGTCTTTGCTCAAAGAATCCTCCTACTCTATTTTTACTCTTTTTAGAAAAAATAGTTTTATGAAAATCAAACAGAACGCAATAGCTTGATATTTAAAATCCGTTCAAGAAAGAAATAACTTCTTTTTCAAAATTGCCTTAAGAAAGATATAAATTAATTTCCAAAATTTTCCTAAGAAAGATAGGCTCCATACTTCGCCACAAAGCAAAGTAAACTAAAACAGACAGCCCAGAAAACAAGCGTTTCCGATACGATACGAAAGGCGGAAAAAAAGTGGCATTGAAATAAAAAATGCCCCGCCTCTTCCTGCATTTCCGAATAAGAACTGTCTATACTAAGCTCCTCTTTTCCGTCAAGACTACGTAAGCCATGATAAACCATATGGGTAATCCGCAGTTCCTCTTGACAATCTTGACAGGAGTGTAGATGTTTTAAGAAGTCCTCAACCCTCTCTTCTTCCCAGTTCCTATGTACAAAATCATATATATATTTTCTTGCCTCTAAACAATTCACTATCTGCTCCTATTGCAAAAATAATCGAAAATATCTTTTGAAAGGACATAAGCCTTCCCCAAAACAATACTTGCAAAAGAAAAATAAATATGCTAATCTTTATAGCGCTTGCCGCTGTGGCGGAATGGCAGACGCACTTGACTCAAAATCAAGCGGGAAACCGTGCCGGTTCAAGTCCGGCCAGCGGCATGTAGAAAGAGGAAAGAAGATTCTTTCCTCTTTTTTTATTTTGTTCCGAAGATTCTGTCTCCTGCATCACCAAGTCCCGGACAGATGTAGGCATTTTCATTCAATTCCCTATCTAAATTTCCAACATAAATCTGTACATCGGGGTGCTCCTCATGAAGCTTCTTTACTCCTTCCGGAGCCGCAATAATGCAGACAAACTTAATCTTCTTTCCACCGTGCTTCTTAATCAGGTTAATAGCATCCACACCGGAACCGCCTGTTGCAAGCATCGGATCGCAAACCACGATAATTCTCTCTTCAATCGGACTCGGGAGCTTACAGAAATACTCTACCGGCTTGTGCGTAGTTTCATCTCTATAAAGTCCAATATGGCCAATCTTTGCTGACGGCACCAAAGCGGTTAGCCCCGACACCATGCCCAGACCTGCACGAAGGATAGGAACAATCGCCAATTTTCTTCCTGCAATCACGTAGGTGTCTGCCGTTTCAATCGGTGTCTCCACAGGAACCTTGGTCATGGGGAGATCGGACAGTGCCACAAATCCCATCAACATTGCAATCTCTTCTACCAGCTGGCGGAACTCATTGGTCCCTGTTGTCTTATCTCTTAGAATCGAGATTTTGTGGGTAATCAAGGGGTGGTCTAAAATAAATACGTTCTCTCCAAATTCGTTCATAGTCCTATTCCTTTCCTCTCTTCTTTACAATCGTGTTTTTATCCTTATAGATTGAATCACCGGGTATTATACCCCTTACGGCGGACAATGGGTAGATATTCGTATGGGAAAAAATAATTGTTCCCGGATTTAAAACGCTCTGACAGCCTACTTCCACATGGTCGGATAATATGGCACCGAACTTCTTCAGTCCCGTCTCGATTTCTCCATCTTCAAAGTGCAGTCTTAAAAGGCTTTTATCGGACTTTACATTGGAAGTAAGGGCTCCTGCTCCAAGATGGGAGTATTCTCCCAGGATAGAGTCTCCGACATAGTTGTAATGAGGCGTCTGTACATGGGGGAAAAGCACTGCATTTTTAAATTCACAGCTGTTCCCCAGTACAGAACCAGCTCCTGCAAAAACATTTTCCCGCAAAAAGGCACCGGGGCGAATCTCACAGTCCTCTGTAATGATGATATTTTCTCCAAAATAAACATTCGGATAGAGTTTTACCGTCTTATGGACAAAAACCCCTTTCTTTACTTCGTTAAAGTCTTCCGATAAATTTTCCTGCAGGCCCTTAATCCATGCTTTAATCTTTGGCAGTGCTTCCCAGGGGTAAGTCGTGTCCTTTAGTAGGCTCTCATAAGGCGCATAAAGCTCCGGAAAGAGCTTTTCCGTTTTACATGCTTCCTTTTTCATATTTCCTTTCTATCTCAGTGCTTCCAATCTCCATTTTATCTATTTATTAGCTGTATTTTATCTGCATATTACCTGTATATTACCTGTATTTTAGCTGTATTTTAGCTGTATTTTAGCTGTATTTTATCTGTATTTTTCAGTCTGCCGTATAGTACTTTATATACAATTCTCTTAGGCAAATTTCACTTTTTCCGTATTTTTTCTTACAAAATCTTCGAGTTTTTCCATGTATTCCCGCTCTTCTATCTTTCCCTCCTCCACATAGGAAAGTCCTTTTTCCCAGGAGGCTGTCAAGGTCGGATTTAGGAGAGAGGGAATGGAGTTCCAAAGAATTTGCACAATTTTTTCTCCTAAAAGACTCGGAGAAAGCTGTTGGGTTTTCTTATCCAAACAAATATATTCATTCTTTTCCAGCTTGGTAAGAATTCCGGCACGCGTTGCGGAGGTTCCTATTCCGGAGCCTTTAATCTGTTCCCTAAGAGACTCATCCTCTATCAGCTTCCCCGCATTTTCCATGGCCAAAATCATCGTTCCCGAAGTATATCGTTTCGGAGGAGAAGTTTCCCCTTCTTTTAGGCTGGTTTGCACAAGGTAAATCCTTGAGCCCTTCTTTAGCCCGGAAAGTCCGGAGAAGCCGCCAACCCGGTTCACCTCATTCTCCGAATCTTCCTCTTTATCCGCATCTTTCTCTATACTTTTCTCATAGAGCAGAAGATAGCCCGGTTTTTCCAGCTGCTTTTCGTTCGCGAAGAATTCCTCCTCCGAAACGGTAATGCAAAGATTATATTTCTTGTACTCCGCAGAAGGATAAAAGATAGAAAGAAAGCGCCGAACGATAAAGTCAAAAACCTTTTTTTGCAGACTCCCAAGACTATCGTACTGGGCTCTTCCCTGCCCTGTAGGAATGATGGCATAGTGGTCGGTGATTTTTTTGTCATCACAGTACTTCGTCTTAGCTATACCGCTATAGCTTTTTCGCTCCAAGATATCCTTTACAAAGGAAAGGTACTCCGGAAAGGCGGAAAGACCGCGGATATTTTTCTCAATTTCCTTGGAAACTGCGGTGGAAAGTACTCTGGCATCCGTTCTCGGATAGGTGCAAAGCTTCTTTTCATAAAGTTCCTGCACGAGCTTTAAAGTATCATCCGGACTGATTTTCAGGACTTTCGCACATTCATTTTGGAGTTCCGCAAGGTTAAAAAGGAGGGGTGGATTTTTCACTTCCTTTTTCTTTTCCAGACTACTGACTATCCCCTCTCCGGGAAGAGGGCAAAAGACTTCCTGAAAAGCTTTTGCTTTTTCTTCTTTTAAGAAGCCCATATTTTTATATAAGTCGGACTCTTTATAGTGTTCACTCTCTTCCTTTCCTCGAAATTCACAGGAAAGTGCTGTATTTTCCCCGTCCAAACTAAAATCCCCGAGAAGCTTCCAAAAGCTTGTCTTTTGAAAGGCGCGAATCTCCATTTCCCGCTGCACAATCATGGCTAAAACACAGCTCATCACTCTTCCCACTGCGATAACGGTGGATTTTTCCTTGCCGAGTGCTCTCGCAAGTTCTCTTCCGTAGCGGAGAGTCAAGACACGGGAGAAATTAATCCCCATAAGATAGTCTTCCTTTGCTCGAAGATAAGCGGCAGTCCCCAGCCTGTCATAGGCAGTCTTCGCCTTCGCCTCTCGAATTCCTCGAAGAATTTCTTCCTTGGTTTGGGAGTCAATCCATACTCTTTTTTCTTCCGCATGAATCTCCGGACATTGGGAGGCCACCAAACGATAGATATATTCTCCCTCTCTTCCCGAGTCGGTGCAGATATAGATTGTTTCTACATCCTTTCTCTGTAAAAGTGCGGAAACTATGGAAAATTGCTCCTTCACAGAGGGGATTACCTCATAGAGATAATCCTTTGGGATAAAGGGGAGCGGATCCATCTTCCATTTCTTAAGCTCCTCATCGTATTTTTCCGGATAACTCATACTGATGAGATGTCCTACACACCAGGTAAAGATATAGTCCTGATTTTCCAAATAACCGCGGTTTCCCCCGCCTGTCGCTACCCCCAGGGCTTCTGCAAACTGCTTGGCAACAGAAGGCTTCTCCGCAATAAATAATTTCTTCATTTTATATCAATCTTCTTACAAAGCGGTAAACCGTTTCCGACTTATACACCACCCCCGCTTTCACAATGGGGGATGGGAAATTCGGCTTATTTACCGCATCGGGGTAGAACTGCGTTTCCAAGCAAAAGCCGCTATGCTTTCCATAGTCGCAGCCTCCCTTTCCAAGTCCTTCCGCAGCCATAAAGTTTCCGGTATAAAATTGAATTCCCGGGCAATCCGTCTCCACTTCCATGGCGATACCGGACTTTTTACAGAAAACCTCTGCGGCGCGACGGAGCGTCTTGTCATAGTCTCTTATACAAAAATTATGGTCATAGCCCCCACTTCCTTTAAATCTTCCTTTAGACGCTTCTGATTAAGCATTGCTTTCTCCGTCCTAAAGTCAAAGGCAGTGCCTTCCACACTGCGAATCTCTCCCGTAGGAATTAAGTGAGAATCGGAAGGAGTGTAGCTGTCCGCATGAATACAAATTTCATGCTCGGAAAGAGAACCGAAATCATGTCCCATCAAATTAAAGTAGGCATGGTTTGTAAAGTTCATTACCGTATCCTTGTTGGAAAGCCCTTTATAACGAATCTTCACTTCATTTTCATCCGTTAAAGTATAGCGCACGGAGAAGTCCATATCTCCGGGAAATCCCTGGTCCATGTCCTTGGAAAACAAGGAAAGAGTCAGACTATTTTCTCCTTCTTCCTTTACATTAAAAAGACGTCTTCCGTAATAGTCGGGACCGGAATGGCAGTTACTGTACTGGGAATCGTTTAAGAAAAGCTGATACTCTGTGTTGTTCAGACTAAACTTTCCCCCTGCGATACGGTTACTGTTTCTTCCTACGACTTCTCCCATGTGTCCGGGATTTTCCATAATGTCTTCCCAGTTTTCTACAGAAAGAAGAAGGTCAAGTTCCTTTCCGCTTCGGTTGGGAAAAAGAAGAGAAAGCCAAACTCCACCAAGGTCTGTAAAACTAGCCTTTACCCCGTTTTTATTTTCCATCGTAAAAAGATGGACCTCTCTTCCGTCCACAAATCTCCCCAAGTTTTGTACCTTCATGCTCTCCTCCTTCTGCCTATCCTGAATTTTTAAAAATATCCTGAAATGACTTTATGAAAAAGAGGATGCAAGAAAAGAAAATTTCACTTTGCCTGTTTTTTCTTTCCCTGCATCCTCCTATCTTTACTTTTTAATATAGCCAAGCTCCACAAGCATTTCCGCGGAAAGCACACTGCCTCCTGCAGCACCTCTTAAGGTATTGTGGCTAAGACCGACAAACTTATAGTCAAAAAGATGGTCTTCTCTTAATCGACCAATGGATATGCCCATGCCCTTTTCAAAATTTACATCTTCCAAAACGGAAGGACGGTTATCCTCTTCCAAGTACTGGATAAACTGCTTCGGTGCCGAGGGTATATTTCTCTCCTGCGGAAGTCCCTTATAGTTTCTGAGTGCGGAAATCAACTCTTCCTTCGTCGGCTTCTTTCTAAAGGAAACGGAAACAGTAGCCGTGTGTCCGTTTAAAACAGGTACACGGATACACTGTGCACTGATGACAAGATCTTCCTTTAACTGAATGCCCTTATCGGTAAGTGTTCCCAGAACACGCAAGGGTTCTTTCTCGGACTTCTCTTCCTCTCCTCCGATATAAGGAATAATATTTCCCACCATCTCCGGCCAGGTCTCAAAGTTCTTTCCTGCTCCGGAAATCGCCTGATAAGTGGAAACCACTGCCTGATAAGGCTCGAATTCCTTCCATGCCGCAAAGGCGGGAGCATAGGACTGAATGGAGCAGTTCGGCTTCACTGCAATAAAGCCCTTCTTGGTTCCTAAACGCTTTCTCTGCCTTTCGATGATTTCGTAATGCTCAGGGTTAATCTCCGGAACAACCATGGGAACGTCTTCCGTCCAGCGGTGTGCGGAGTTATTGGACACAACCGGAAGCTCCGCCTTGGCATAAGCTTCTTCGATAGCCAAAATCTCTTCCTTCTTCATATCCACTGCGGAAAATACGAAATCAAGACCTTCCTTAACGGACTCTATATCGGAAACATCCTTTACTATCATCTTCTTAATCGACTCCGGCATGGGAATGTCCAGATTCCATCTGTCCCCCACAGCCTCCTCATAGGTCTTTCCCTTGGAGCGGGGAGAAGCCGCAAGGCAAGTTAATTCAAACCAGGGGTGATTCTCTAAAAGTGTGGCAAATCTCTGCCCCACCATTCCGGTTGCTCCTAATATTCCTACTTTAAATTTTTCCATTTTATCCCTCTTTCTATACTTCTTAGATTTTATTACATGGCTATATCACTTTGCAAAAGATGGCTTGCAAGTTTGGAACGATAAGGCTCCTACGTATGATATTTTTTTGTCTTTAGCCAGCTTTAGTGTGCCAATTCTTTATTGTACCATGCTCTTCCAAAAGAGAAAATCCTTTTAGCTGTGTTTTGCCCCTTTTCCTCCACGTTTAGAAAGCTTCAGCCTCGATAAGGACAGATTTTTTCCGGAAAGCTGCAACTCCGTCTGTTCCGAAAGGAGGTAGACATTCTTCACGCCGTCTCCTTTTCTTAAACTCATCGCACACACACCTCTTGCAGTCTTCTTCTGCACAGGAAGCTCCTCCACAGGGAAACGCAAGAAGAAGGAATCCTCCGACTCCAAAACCAGTTGTTCCTCCGCCTTTACAGGAAGAACAGCTACCAAGCTGTCGTCCACGAGCTTTGTTGCCTGCACTAAGCGGTTTTGGGTATCGAATTCTGCTCCCTCTACCCGCTTACCATAGCCGTTTTTGCTTAGGAAAGTAAGGTTTCCTGTAAAAGCTCCGTCTTCGCAAATACGGAAAGCACAACTTCCTTATCCGAGGAGAACTTACAGAGATTATCCAAGGGGATACCCTTATCCTTAAATTTTGCCAAGGGATAGTCTAAGACCTTCACCTGGTGCAGATTTCCCTCACTTGTGAAGAAGAGTAGTCTATCCGTATTCTTGCAGGAAAGAACAAAGGGATAGTCCGCCTCTACGCTTTCCTTATTTCTCTGGTAAACCTGCGGCTCCAAGAGCTTTCCATAGCCGAAACGATCCTGCACGAAGAAAAGTTCCATTTCTTCAATGGCATTTTCATCGTAAACCGCTTCTTCCGCATTCTTGATTTCCGTTCTTCTCTTTCTGCCAAACTCTTCTCGAATGGCAAGAAGTTCCTCCTCCAGGTGCTTGTAGAGCACTTCCTTTGAAGAAACAATCGCCTTATAGCTCTTTATATTCTTTAAGGTCTCTCTATACGACTTTTGCAGAGACAAAATCTCAAGACCGATGAGCTTGGAAAGCCGCATATCGAGAATGGCCTGCGCCTGCACCTCGGTAAAGGAAAAGCTCTCAATATCTTTTAGAAAAATAAGATCTCTGTCCTTTAGTTGCAGAGCGGAACTGTCCCCCTGCATCAGGGCGATCTTCGCTTCCTTTTGGCTCTTTGCACCGCGAAGAAGGGCAATAATGGCATCAATCACATCCACCGCCTTAATCAGTCCTTCTTCTATTTCCTTTTTCTTCTCTTCCTTTTCCAGAAGCTTTCCGAACTTGGAATGAATCCGCTCCTCTTGAAAGGAGAGATACTCTTCCAAGACACGCTTTAAGGAAAGGGTTTCCGGCCTGCCCTTTGCAATAGCCAGCATATTGACCGGGAAGCTGTCCTCGAGCTTGGTTTTCTTGTAGAGAATATTTTCAATCTTCTCTATGTCCGCATTGCTCTTTAATTCAAGAACGATACGAATCCCCTGCTCTCCGGACTGGTTCGATATGTCGGTAATATCCGTAATCTTCTTGTCATCGCAAAGACCTGCGACATCCTGCATAAACTTACTGATTCCGGCACCGACCATCGTATAGGGAATTTCTGTAATAACTAGCTTGTCTCTATCGTTTTTCCCCTGCTTTTTCTCGAAAACGAGCTTTCCGCGCAGACGAAGCTTTCCCTGTCCCGTAGCGTAAATCTCTGCTAAATCATCTTTATTGGCAACCATTCCTCCCGTAGGAAAGTCCGGTCCCGGCATGATGCGAAGCATCTCTTCCAAGCTCATTGCACTATTCTTCATATAGGCAAGAATGAGGTTAATGAGCTCCGTCAAATTGTGAGAAGGAGTAGAGGTGGTCATGCCTACCGCAATCCCCTCCGAGCCGTTCAAAAGAAAGTACGGAATCTTTGCCGGAAGCACCTCCGGCTCCATCAGCTTCCCGTCATAGTTCGGCTGAAATGGTACAGAAAGACTTAAATCCTCGAGCATGGCTTTTTCGGTAAAGGCTTCGAGCCTTGCCTCGGTATATCGCGGCGCCGCAGCGGAATCTCCCTCAATGGATCCGAAATTTCCCTGTCCTTCGATAAGCGCCTGCATACGTTTAAAGTCCTGCGCCATTACCACTAAGGTCTCATAAATAGAGCTGTCCCCGTGCGGATGATATTTACCCATGGTATCACCGCAGATTCTAGCGGACTTTAAAGTCGGACGATCATGGAAGACACGGAGTTCCCCCATATCGAAAAAGTACTCTTCTTTGCACCGGCTTTAAGCCGTCCCGAATATCCGGAACGGCTCTGCTCGTGATAACACTCATGGAATAGTCTAAGTAAGACTTCTGCATCTCCTCGGAATATTCCGTGCTTAAGATTTGTTCTGCCATATTTTATCCCTTATTCTATGTATCGATTTCCGCTTCTCTTGCATGCGTAAATATAAATTCTCTTCGTGGTGCAACTTCTGCCCCCATTAACATAGTCGTAACCTGAGAGGCGAGCTTTGCATCCTCGATCTCTACTCTCTTTAATACACGGTTTTCCGGATTTAAGGTTGTGTCCCAAAGCTCCTTCGGATTCATTTCTCCCAGTCCCTTAAAACGCTTTAGATCATAGCCTTCCGTACCATGCTTCTTCTGATACTCCGTTAAAGCTCTTTCATCATAGAGATATTGCGACTTCTCCGTCTTTTTCGCAGGACTTACCAGGTAAAGAGGCGGCATGGAAACATAGATATGCCCCTCTTGGATGAGCTCCGGCATAAAGCGGTAAAAAAAAGTCAAAAGCAGAGTATCAATATGACTACCGTCGACATCGGCATCCGTCATCAGAATGATTTTATGGTATCGAAGCTTTGTAATATCAAAGTCATTGCCGTACCCTTCAGAAAAACCGCAGCCGAAGGCATTGATCATGGTTTTAATTTCCGCATTGGCAAGAACCTTATCCATAGAAGCCTTCTCCACATTGAGAATCTTACCTCGTAAAGGAAGAATAGCCTGTGTGTGACGGTTTCGGGAAGTCTTTGCAGAGCCTCCCGCACTGTCTCCCTCCACGATAAAAATCTCACACTCTTCCGCGTTTTTGGAAATGCAGTTTGCGAGCTTTCCGTTCGAGTCAAAGCTGTACTTGGACTTGGAAAGAAGGTTGACCTTGGCTCTTTCCTCCTGTTTTCTAATTTTGGCCGACTTTTCCGCGCAAGTGAGGATTGCCTTCACAATTTCCACATTTCGATCAAAGAAACGCTCGAGCTCCTCTCCTACAATCTGGGAAACCTCTTTCGCCGCCTCTAAAGAAGCAAGCTTCGTCTTCGTCTGTCCTTCAAAAACAGGCTCCGGGTATTTCACGGAAAGCACGGCTACCATACCGTTTCTGCTGTCCGCACCGGTAAAGTTCTGGTCTTTCTCTTTTAAAACACCAAGCTGTCTGGCATAGCCGTTCACAAGCTGCATGAACTTCGTCTTAAAGCCCACGATATGTGTTCCGCCCTCTACGGTGTAAATCCCGTTACAAAAGCCCAGAATATTTTCCTCAAAGCTGTCCGTAAACTGAAAAGCACATTCGAGCTCGGTCTTCTCACTCTTCCCTTTAAAATAAATCACGGGAGTCACCGCCTTTTCGGAATCCTTTACCAGCTCTTCCACAAAGGAAACGATGCCGTTTGGCTCGTAATACTCGATTTCTACCGGCTCATCCCCTCTTTCATCTCTAAAAAGAGATGCAGATTTGGATTTAAGTAAGCCGTCTCATGTAGGCGGGATCTTAGCCAATCTTCTTTGAAGCGTGTCTTCTCAAAAATCGTATCGTCCGGAATAAAACAGGTTTCCGTTCCCGTCTCTCTGGTCTTTCCGACTACCGGAAGAAGGCCGTCCACAAGCTCTTTCGTAGGTATGCCCCTGCTGTATTCATCCTCATAGATTTTTCCGTCCTGAAAGACTCGAACACGCATATAATTCGATAAAGCATTGACAACGGAAGAACCCACACCATGCAGACCTCCGGAGGTTTTATAGTTGGAATCATCAAACTTTCCGCCCGCATGCAGGGTAGTCATAACAATTCTTTCTGCGGAAATTCCCTTTTGATGGCGGTCTACCGGAATTCCTCTACCCTTATCGCGAATTGTACAGGAGCCGTCTTTTCCCAGTGTTACATAGATTTCCGTTCCGTATCCGGCCAGGTGTTCATCCACGGAATTGTCTAAAATTTCGTAAATTAAATGATTCAGTCCCCGGCTTCCGATTGAACCGATATACATTCCCGGTCTTCTTCGAACGGCTTCCAAGCCCTCTAAAACCGTAATACTGTCTGCATTGTATTTCTTTGCCATCTTGCTCCTTTAACTATACAAACTGCTTCTACGTGATTTTATAAAAATGGTATTGCTCCTTAGGAAAATTCAATCTAGGAAAGACTTGCAATAAATCTTCTGAAGCCTTCCTTTCCCGCCTCATCTTCCTTAAGATTCCGGCATCACGAAGTACCTCTAAGAATACCTTTCCTACCTCCGCTCTTAATATTTCCTCTACCGTATCCTTCGTAATATTCTTGTATTTCTTCTTAATTTCCAAAGAAAATGCATGATGCTTTCCAAGGATGGGGTCGGAAGAGATGTCCTTATTTTCCAATATCGCTTCTCCAAGATCGGAAAGCTCCGTCCGAAGTCTGGCCGGTAAAACGGCAAGACCCATTACCTCTATAAGGCCGATATTTTCCTTCTTGATATGATGCCACTCCTTATGGGGATGGAAAAGTCCCAAAGGATGCTCTTCCGTAGTCCTGTTGTTTCTGAGCACCAGATCCAGCTCAAAAAGCTCTCCGCGCTTTCTCGCTATCGGGGTAATCGTGTTATGCGGTGTGTCTCCCGTATGGGATAGAATGGAAAGGTTTTCGTCGCTATAAGTTCGGAATCGATCCAAAATAAAGCTTGCTGCCTCAGCACATTGATCCTTATCTTTTCCGTTTAAACGAATAACAGACATCGGCCAGTTGACAATCCCGAAGTGAAGCTCCGGGAATTTTTCCAAGCTAAACTCCTCGCGTAGCCCCGCCTTCTCCATAGGGAACGAATAGTTTCCTCCTTGAAAATGCTCATGAGAAAGAATGGAACCGCCCACAATCGGAAGGTCTGCATTGGATCCCAGGAAGTAGTGCGGGAATTGCTCCACAAAGGAAAATAACTTTCCAAAAACCGCAGAATCTATCTTCATCGGCTTATGCTCTTCGTGGAAAACTATACAATGTTCGTTGTAGTACACATAGGGAGAATATTGAAAATAAAAATTTTCTCCGGAAAGCTTTACAGGGATAATTCTGTGATTTTCTCTTGCAGGAAAATCAAGACGCCCGAAATACCCCTCACTTTCCTTGCAAAGCATGCAGGCAGGGTAAGAATGAGAAACCGTCTTTCCAAGAAGAGCAATCTTCTTCGGATCCTTTTCGGGCTTACTTAAGTTAATGGTGATGTCCAGCTCTCCGTAAGAGCTTTCCGCCTTATAGCGAATGTCCTTCTTAATGCGATAACGACGAATATAGTCATTATCCTGACTGAACTTATAAAAATATTCGGTAGCTTCCTTCGGAGAAGATGCATATTTGTCCCAAAAACGCTTTCGAATATTGGAAGGTCTGTCCGTAAGAACCCCCATAACCCGTGTATCAAAAAGATCCTTTGTAATTGTACTGTCGTCTTCCATGATGCCCTTAGCCAAAGCATAGTCCAAGATCTTCTGCAAAAGCTTCTCCAAATATTCTCCGGATTCCAGTTCTTTCCGATTAATTTTTTTTTATTTCTTCTTCAATTCTTTCTTGATTGCAAATCTTCGGCTCGAAGGAAAGAAGACCTGCCAGACTGTTATAGCAGTAGATTGTATCTTCCTTCTCTATTAAGCCGGTATAAAGTCCATACGCCAAAAGCTGTTCTAAAACTTCTTCCATTTCTGCTCCTTGCCGGTAATCATATATCTTGCTTATGCACAATACTCTTTATGAATGAAATTTTGAATCCGATAAATTAGGAATTATATCCGTTCGGATTTCCGGACTGCCAGCGCCACGCATCCTGACACATTTCTTCAATGCCTTTTTCCGCATGCCAGTTGAGTTCCTTCTCCGCCTTTTCCGGGCTGGAATAGCAGGTTGCAATATCGCCTGCTCTTCTTCCGTCGATAACATAAGGGATTTCTTTTCCACAAGCCTTTTCGAATGCGCGGATAATCTCTAAAACGGAGTAACCGTTTCCGGTTCCAAGGTTACAAACAAAAACACCATCCTTCTTTTCCAATCGCTCAATTGCCTTGACATGCCCTTTAGCGAGGTCCACTACATGGATATAATCGCGTACTCCTGTGCCGTCCTTTGTATCGTAGTCATTTCCGTAAACATGTACCTTCTCCAGTGCACCGGAAGCAACCTTTGCCACATAGGGAAGAAGGTTATTCGGAATCCCTTTAGGATCCTCTCCGATTTTCCCGGAAATATGGGCTCCAATCGGATTAAATAACGAAGTAAAATAACATTCCACTCCGGCTTTGCTTTCTGTAAATCCGTTAAGATCTGTTCCTGCATCCACTTGGTCCAGCCGTAAGGATTGGTACAGGTTCCCTTCGGGCAATTTTCCGTAATCGGAATTTCCTTCGGATCTCCATATACGGTTGCGGAGGAAGAAAAAATGATATTCTTGCAGCCTGCTTCATCCATCACTTCCACAAGATTTAAAGTTCCTAGAATATTGTCATGGTAGTAGAAAATCGGCTTTGCCACAGACTCTCCTACCGCCTTAAGCCCGGCAAAATGAATGGTTGCCGAAATATCCGGATGCGCCTTAAAGATTTTTCTTAAGGCTTCCTTATCCAACATATCCGCCTCGTAAAAAGTGAAATCCTTTCCTGTAATTTCTTTAACCCTCTCAATAGCCTTCGGGCTGGAATTATAGAAATTGTCAAAAGCCACTACCTCATAGCCGCTTTCCAAAAGTTCAATCAAGGTATGAGAGCCGATATACCCTGCTCCTCCGGATACTAAAATCTTCATCTTCTTCTCCTTTTCCTAGTGCTGCTCTGTTTATTCTTAACAAGTGATACAGAATTACATCTTGTTTATCTTTTTAAAGTTCTCTTGGTCCGTCTGCAATTTCCGCCTCATAGAAGCTGCAGGGATAGCCGATTTTCGGCTCATATACCTTCTGCAGTTCTTCCTCAAATTCCTTGATTTTATCGCGCTTTACTAAGGATACGGTGCATCCCCCGAAACCGCCTCCCGTCATGCGTGATCCCAATACATAGGGAAGACTCCAGGCTGTCTCACAGAGAAGATCCGACTCCTCACAGGAGACCTCATAATCATCTCGAAGAGAAACATGGGAAAGATTCATAAGCCTTCCGAACTCCACATAATCCCCTTTTTCCAGAGCTTTCTTACCCGCAATGGTACGATTGTTTTCCAATACGGCATGCTTTGCTCTCTTACGGATAATCGGATTGGTGATTTTCTCCTCTAAACGGAAAAACTCCTCGTCCGACAAATCTCCTAAGGTCTTGATATCTGTGAATTTTTGTAAAATTTCCAAAGCTTCTTCCGATTCTCTTCTTCTGTCATTGTAGGCAGAGCCGATGAGTTTATGCTTCTTGTTCGTATTGGTAATGATTAAAGCATAGTCTGTCAAAACCAGTGGAGCATAACTAAATTCCAGATTCGCCGTATCCAGGAAAATAGCATGATCCTTCTTTCCCATTGCGGAAGCAAACTGGTCCATGATACCGCAGTTCATACCATTATAATTATTTTCACTATACTGTCCGATTAAGGCAATTTCCGGAAGGCTCACACTTAAGCCGTAGATTTCCTTTAAAATACTTCCCATAAGTACTTCCAAGGATGCAGAAGAAGAAAGACCGGAACCGTTTGGAATGTTTCCATATAAAACGAGATCAAGCCCTTCCGAAAAAACAAAGCCTCTCTTCTGAAATGCCCAAATCACACCTTTTAAATAGCTTGCCCACTGCTTATCCTCCAGAGGCTTAAAACTATTTTCATCTGCCGTAATCACACCGGCACTCTCTACATTTAAAGAGTAAAAACGGAAAATACCGTCTTGCCTTTTCTTTACACAAGCATAGGTTCCCATAGAAAGAGCACAGGGAAACACATGCCCTCCGTTATAGTCTGTATGCTCTCCAATTAAATTCACTCTTCCCGGAGCAAAGAAAAAACGGACATTCTTGCTGTCTCCAAAAAGCTCCTGAAATTTTTCCTTTAAGTTCTTTTTAATTTCCAAGTCCTGCATCACGCTCTCCTTCTCCGCTTTTGAAAATTTTCTTCCTAACTATACAAAAAAGAAAGGCAGAGTGCAATCCTTACCCTTCTTCTTTCTGAATTCTGTTTATTCTTTTTCTCCGTTTTCTTGAAATATAAAGTTTTTTGCTCAAGCAGATAAAATGAACAGTCAAAAACAGTTCTATCTTTTCCGTTTAAGAATATGACTAACCAAGAGATTTGGCTTTCGTCTTCTTTTTTTACGTTTTTTCAGCTTCCATACAGCCTCTTCTTTGGGATATTCCCTTTCTAGAACTTGTTCGGACATGGCTCTATCCAGTTCCGCTTCAGGGATTCTTTCTCTTAAATAAGCAAATTGAAATTTCTTGGATTTTTGCTTATATAAGGGATACGAATAGTTTTCCAAAATAGAGACCAGTTCCTCTTTCCACAGTAAACTCCCCTTTTTTGCAAAATCCCGATAAGGATTCCTTTCCTCTTTTCTTAAAATATAGAAGTCCGGTCTACCCTCCACTTCTTCTACCGTAATGATTCCCCAAAAGGAAGGAACATGATCTTTTGCACTATGCGCATGTTTCGTTCCGACAACCAGGATATTGTAATCAAAAAAGTCATTGTAGTTTTTTACCTGCTCTGAAAGTCTTTGGTAAGTATCGTGGTCGGATTTGATTTCCACACCGATAAACGCATCTTCCGTAACCAGCACACAGTCTGCTCGAGCCTTACCTATTACCTTCTCTTCTATCACCCTGCTTTTTCCGAAATATTCTTCCAGGAAGAAATAGCTCTTCTCGAATGTCTTCATCGTACATTTTCTTCCCCTCTTCCTCTCGGGTAATCCAGTCTAGTTCGGTGCATCATCATAGATTCCGATGATTTCTTCAGAGCTTTCCACCAATCCTTCTCCGCTCTTTTCGCTTGTTTTACTATCCGAGGAAGCTTTATTGTCTGTTCCCGATGCGACTGTCCCATTCTTTTCCGATGCGGATTCTGCATCGGATTTTTCTGTTTTAGATTCAGGATTAGTATCCGTGCTGCTTTCGCCCTCCGAATTGCCTTCAGCTGTTTCTGCAGGACTACTTTCCACTTCAGGAAGAGCCAAAGCGATTCCATTTGTCAATCCCTTTTCCAATGGAATCGGTGAAATATAGTACAAGCTTTGGAAATTTTTCTTCTCTTCTTCCGTCTCAAAATTCAAAATCAATTGTCTTCGGATCTTAACATCTCTGGAAAGAACGCCAAGATAGAAGTCCCCAGTCAAGGAATACTTTCCTTCCGGAATGCCATCCACATATAGATTTCCTTTATTTTCTCCCCCATGCAATGCTGTGGACAATGCGAAAATACCATGTCTTCCTTTTAAAGACAGTTTGTCCAGTTCTTCTTCCGCTAGCAATAAAGCAGTATTACCATAGTCTGACCACAGACTTGCAGGAATAGCAATGCACTCTCTTACTTCTTCTAAGATGGGATTAATCGGAGCTGCCATTTCTCCGGGCTTCAAAGTCTGCATGGCAGAAAGAATGGAGGAAACAAAATATTTCTCTTGAAAAGCCTGAAAAAGCTCTTGATTTCCTAAAACCTTTTCCGGATTTTCCTCCTGCTTTGCCACTACTGCAGCAAGATTCAGAGATTCCAAAGAATAGTGCTTTACAATATTTTCCAATGCAGTGGCATTTACCCTGCTCTGTCCTTCCGGAAGAAGGGCTTTATAGGAAATGATAGGCAGTATCCCTGTATCCGGATACTTTTCCATAATTAAACGAAGGAGCAGTTCGTAATAATAGGGAAAAGTAAAGCTTTCGTCATGCTCTCCAAACAAGAAAAAAACAAGATCCGGCTTCTGATTCCCTTTTTCTCCCGGCTCCTGTGTTTGAAGGAATAGATATCCGGAAAGTGCTGTTGCATTATTCGGAAGCGTCGCTTCCTCATAAACAATTTTTCCGCTATATTCTTTCTCCAGCAAATCTTTCATTTTGCTTAAAAAAATGGAGTCCGCACGAAGTCCCTCATCCCCAAGAAGAAGAATATGCAAATCCTCTCCTTTTTTCAATTTTTCAAAAACCGCCCCCTCTCTTTCTACTCCTGTAGAAGAAGCTGCCGCTTCATGAATCAAAGCCTTGTTATGACTGTCACGCTCTGCTATTATCCGTTTCCCGTAACGGTAAACAAAGAAAACCGCAATCGTCGCTAGAATAAGAGGGAGCATGGTCAGAAAAATCCCCAAAGGACTTTTCCTCTTCTTCCCATAAGATTTCTTCTCTCCATCATTCTGTATTTCTTGCATATCCTGCATTTTTTCCACAATATCCCTTCAAAATACTCTTAATAATGACAAACTACGGGAATCCCCTGATATACCTTCTGAAATAAGTTTTGCGCACTGTTAAAAGGCAAATTGATACAACCGTGCGATCCGGCATTCCGGTAAATATTTCCTCCGAAACGATTTCTCCAGAGTGCATCGTGAAAACCGATACCTCGATTAAAGGGCATCCAATAATTTACCTTTGCCTCATAATCCGGTCCCTTTAAAGTCGCATTACGTGTTTTGTAAGTCAGAGGATAAATTCCATCCGGTGTTCCATGTCTCCTTGCTATATTTCCCGTTACACAATCGGAACTAAGTTGCTGTATTCCATTTTCAAAATAAAAAATCTTCTGTCTTCCGATATCCACTTCAACATAGGTATTGCCTATATCATCGGCTCCTCGAGAGGCTGCGACGGTCTCATATTCCGCATCCCGAACTATATTTTCTTTTGTAAGAAGATTTTCACTCAGTTGCTTAATTTCCTTTTTTTCGGAAATAGAAAATCCGTACTTTCCACCAAGGGACAAGACTCTTCCGTCCTCTGTCTGAAAGCTTCTTTCCTTTCCACTGGTATCGGTATAAGATTTTAGATTTTTTACATACTCTTTAACCTGCGCATGATTCAGTTCTGTTCCATCCGCATTAAACCAAGCCAGGGTAGTATCACTGTTCAGTTCCACTACTTCTCCTGAAAAATTATAGCGAACGGTTCCGGGAAGGCTCTTGTTTTTTTCCTCTTTTAAGATTTCCAAGCCCTCCGTTTTTTCCGCTTCTTCATATACCCCCGCATCTTCCAGTCGTATTACGCTTTTTCCATCCGTAATAGCATCCTTTATCACAGCTTCCAAGGCCTTAGCAGAGATTTTTCCTCCATCCCTTTCTTCTCCGATAAGGTAGCCCGCACCGGGAACATATCCACTTAAGAATCCGGCTCTGGGACTTTCCTCCGTGCTGTGGGAAGAAGCATAGTTTTCCGCATAGGAACGCAACAATTCTTCATCGTAGGCAAGGCTTCCTTTTAGAGGATAGTCTTTTTTCTTTCCAAGAGAAAATAGCATAAGAAAAGAATCTACCTTAGGTACCTCGGAAAAATCCGGGTCATAACTTAGCTTGATTTCTTTCCCCGTAAGTATCTCCGTATTTCCTTCTTTATCCAAAAGACTCAAAGTAAATTCTTCCTGTTTCCAATTCGAAAAATAAGCTACCGCCTCTTCTCTTTTCATTAGGGAAAGATCAACACGATTCACCATTGTCCCCGGGAAAAAACGTCCTTCCATAAAAGTCAAAAATAATAAAATCAAAGATATAATCGTTAATGCCGATACGGCAAGTGATATAAAAATCTGTTTCTTCAAAACGCACTCCTTTGAATCCCTAACGACTAATGTCTCAAAAGGTGGAAAAAAAGTTTATCTACAGCTAGTCATATTCCACCTTCATAAGACAAAGCCCCTTTGCCGGTGCGGTATATCCCGCTTTTGTTCTATCCCCGGCAAGGAGAATGTCCTCCATCTCTTCTACTCTTTTTTTATGGTATCCCACTTCCAAAAGCGTTCCTACCATAATACGTATCTGGTACTGTAAAAACCCGCTTCCATGAAAATAAAAGCGCAGGGTACTACCTGTCTTTCGAATATCAATATTAAATATTTTTCTTACCGTAGACTTCTTCATCTTCGGATTACCGCAAAAGGATTTGAAATCTTTTTCCCCGACAAGATATCTTGCAGCCTTTTTCATTGCCTCTACATCCGGTTCTTCCTCCAGGTGATAAAGGTATTTTCTTTCAAATACTTCCTTATTTTTTCCGATATGACAGGAGTAACGATAGATTTTTCCTGTAGTAAGGTATCTGGCGTGAAAGCGTTCACTTGCTTTTTTCACAGAGTTTACTCCAATATCTTCCGGAAGATATTGATTGCAGTAATCCTGAATTTCCTCCTCTGTTAAGTCCGTATCCAAAAAAACATTGCAACACATTCCTCTGGCATGGACTCCGGCATCGGTTCGACCGGCAGAAAGCTTTCTACCTGCTCCGTATCCCTTCTTGGCATGGCGGTCAGTACCGCTTCAAGCTTTCCCTGTATTGTCAACTCCTGATCCTTCTGCCTTTCAAAGCCATAATAACGAGAGCCGTCATAGCTTAGTAAAAGCTTATAATTTTGTTTCATATCCCCCCTATCGAGTTATTTTAAGAATAACGAAAAGAAAAATCCGGATCGATTTTCTTATCCCTCAATCAAGATTATATGATCTTTCTTTTTTCTACATGATTCTGAATCATTTGAATAAAGTTTTTTGCCCTTTTACTCAAAGGATAGTTGGAATTGCTGACCATATAAATCTTTCTGAAATATCCGCCTTCCTGTAAGGGAAAAGCCAATACATCTCCATTTTTGATTTCCGCTCTGGCTGCAAGCTTGGATACAACAGCAACACCAATCCCTTCTTTTACGGAAAGCATAACCGCACCGGTGTTTCCAAAGCGTGCCACCACCTTCATATCTTCTATATTCAAACCATTGTGCTGTAAAATCTTTAAAGCCTCCTGTTTTGTACCGGAGCCCTGCTCACGCATTACAAATTCCGCCTTGGAGAGAAAGCTTAGGTCATTGCTCTCTTTCATTTTCTGATAGTAGGGAGTGTTGGGCGTAACCAGAATCAACTCATCCTCATAAATGGTAAGAAAGTACAGGCTGTTTTGGGAATAATGGTCCCGCAAAAACCGATATCCGCTCTATGTTCCGCTACATCGGTAACTGCACCTTTACTGTCCGTTTCATGAATCCGAAATTCCGTATTGGGATATCGCTTACTGAAATTCGCAAGCATACCCGGAAGAAGATACTGCCCGGGAATACTGGATGCGGAAATCACGATTTCATTAATATCGTCCTTGGGTTCCTCTTTAAAAGCGTTTCGAATCTTATTGGAGAGATTCACAATATCTTTTGCATAGAGGTAAATCTGCTCTCCCTCACTCGTAGTATGGACTTCCTTCGTTGTTCTGGTGAAAAGCTGTACGCCGAGATCTTCCTCCAGACTGCTGATATAGGAACTGACTGTTGGCTGTGTCAGATATAATTCCTTTGCCGTTTGTGAAAAACTTTTATTCTTTACAATACGAACAAATGCTTCTAATTGTTTAATATTCATCTTGTCTCTCCTATTGCTGTCAAGTTCTAAACATTTAGATTCCAATTCTGTCTTTCCTATCTGAAGAATCTACTCCGTCTTTAACTCCTGCAATTCCCTAATCTACAATGATATTCTTATCGGAAAACGCAACAACTTCCCCAATACAGGAAAAGCGCGTCGGTAATCCCGCTTTATCCATTGCTTCCAAAACCGCATCCTTTTCCTCCTTCGGGACACTGTAAAGAAGTCCTCCCGAAGATTGCGGGTCAAAAAGAATATCCTGAAAGCCCATATCAATATCCTGAAATCTTACTTTTTCCTCTTGGAACTTTCTGTTCTCATGTGCCCCGGCAGGAACCAGTCCCATTTCCGCATATTCCTTACTCTCGGCAATATAAGGAATATCTTTCTTATGGAGGAGGAAACTCACATTGCTGGCTTCCGCCATCTCCAAGCTATGCCCCAAAAGTCCAAAGCCCGTAATATCCGTGCAGGCATGAACTGTAAAATTGTCCATTACTTCCTTCGGTTTTCTGTTTAAACTTGCCATAACGGTAGTTGCCTCCGCTATCGCCCTTTCATCAGCCAAGGAGACCTTTGCGGCAGTATTGATAATTCCCGTACCGACTTGTTTGGTCAAAATCAACACATCACCGGGCTTAGCCCCATAGTTTTTCTGCACCTTAGCAGGGTGCACCAAGCCGGAAACACAGAGTCCGTAGAATGGCTCATCATTCTGAATCGAATGCCCACCAATCAATATTGCACCGGCTTCTTTAACCTTATCTGCTCCCCCCTTCATAATCTCGGAAAGCACATCCGGAGATAGGCAGTTCGGAAATCCCACAATATTCAAAGCCAGCTTGGGGATGCCTCCCATAGCATAAACATCGGAAAGCGCATTCGCCGCAGCAACCTGTCCGAACATATAGGGGTCATCCACTATCGGTGTAAAGAAATCCACCGTTTGTATCATGGCCAAATCATCGGTTAAAGCATACACCGCAGCATCATCAGAGGTATCCAAACCAACTAAAACTTTCGGGTCAAAATCAAATTTCGGCAGCTTGCTCACAACCTGAGCAAGGGTCTTAGGACCTATTTTGGCCGCTCAGCCCGAAAGCTTCGTCATCGATGTTAACTTAATCTCACTCATCGTTCCCCCTTACTGCTTATATATTCATGGAATGCTCTGTCTTTCACTAAAACAAGAGTAAGGACAGAGAAGATACTTTTTTTAAGAAAAACTCTTAAGAAAATAAAAGATGTCGAAGACATCACGATTGCTATAAAATAAATAAAAAGGAGCAAAATAACCCTGTTTATTTATTGCTTTTTCAAATAACAATTTTACTTTTCTAATAAAAAAAGTCAACAGACTATCGACTTATAAGACCCGTTATCCAAAAAAGAACAGATTTTGTTTTTATCGAAAAAAAATTCTTTTGCAAATTGCATCCCATGACAAAAAAAGGAAATGGAAGCCATATTGTCATAAGAATATTCCACAGCCCTATGAATGCTTTTTTCTTTAATTCCTCTTCAAAAAACGCAGTATCTCCTTCCCTCATCTCATCCTGATTCTGCATTTCCGGAAGATTTGCAAAAAATACCGGAGACGCAGGACAGTTTTCTTTAAAGAACTCTTCCAAGCCTTCCAAAGCACTAAGCACTACCTTATTACCGCAGGCTAAGGCCTCTAAGACTGTGAGGGGTACAGCATCAAAGAAACTCGGCAGAGTGAAAATATCCGAGAATTGATAGAACTTCACAAGTTCTTCCTGTTCCAGTCTTCCTAAGAAGTAAATAGGATAGCTGCATTTTTCAGCTAAAGCGTAGACCGCTTCCTTTTCCGGAAGATTTCCGTTATCCCCTGCCAAAAAAAGGCGTAAAGGCCGCTTCTTCCCCTCCTCCTGAAAATAAGCTTCCACAGCACGAAGCAAAGAAAAAACCCCTTTTTTCTCCCCCAGTTTTCCCGCAAAAAGAAGGTCCACAGGCTCTCCTTTTTCCATTTTCTCCCCACTTGGAAGACAGAGACTCTTTCTTCTGGGAATACCGTCTCGATATATAATATCTTCGTCAGGCAAATCAAATCGTTCTGCGTTATATCCTACTGCAATATTATTTATTTTATCGGGTTCTACTCCATATACGCGGATAACTTCCTTTTTTTGCGCCTCCTTTGGCGTGAAAATCTTATCGAGCTTTCGGATATTTTCCCGAATAAACTCCCTTTCCAAGCCATGTTTTTCCATTTGTCGAAGGTCTGTGTTATGACAAAATCCATAGACAGGAAGCTCAGGAAAAGCGTTACGCACCAAGGCGGTAAGGAGATATAAGTGATGACAAAGTAAAATATCAGGCTGAAACTCCTCTACCGCTTCTTTTATCCTTTCTAAAAAGGCAGAACGGAAAGCCGATAGCATTTCTTCCGTTAAATCTCTATACCTGGTACTTCGATACGGCATCTCATCACTCATTCCAAGAACCGGAAAGGGCAGTTCTTCCGATTCATAATACACAGGATAGACTTTACTCCTATGAATTCCGGGACCTTATCTTCTTTCGTTACACCGTAAACAACCGCCTGTTCTTCCCCAATTTTATGAAGGCTCTTTAGTAATTCTGTAAGATAAATTCCCGAACCGGTACTGCTCGGTTTTTGTGCTAAGATACTTAATATTTTCATCCCCACCCCCTGTTCCTCTCTTTGCTTCCTTTTCTCTCCGACATTATACTAAAAAAGCTGCCCAAAAGGACAGCTTTTATCGGTGTAACACCGGAATATTTGGCGAAGGTGTGTGAGAATCGAACTCACCTAGGACGCTCTACGCGCCCAACACTGGTTTTGAAGACCAGGAGGCTCACCAGGTACCTATCCACCTCCAAAACGAACGGCTAAAATAGTAACACAGTAAAAATAAACTGTCAAATCAAAAGACAATCTCATGCAGGGAAGCCGGTTCCAGTCCCTCTTCTTTTATTGCCGTAAGCGTTAAGTCCTTATTCTCCGGCTCCGTGGTCCACGCAAGACCGCAGCCGGCTGAAATCACGGAAGGAAGCGGAATAAGTCGTCCGGGAAGACTTCTTCTTTGCCCTATTTGTTCCATTTCCAAGGCATCGACCGTATTTTTAAAGCTCAGTATAAATTGTAACTTTTTCTCTCTCATTACGGCTTAATTATCTTCTGGGACTGCATCTGTGTTTCCACAATTTCGTACATATTGGAAATGATACCGACTCCCAACTTCTCCTTTATCTTATAATAGTCTGCACAGAGTCCGCAGGTCATAATCTTCACACCTGCTTTCTCCAAATTCTTTAAATCAGCAAGAACCGGGGAATCCTCGGAAGTAAGGTATGCCCCGCTGTTATAGAAAACCATAGCGGTCGGAAGCGGATCAACATTACTTAAAGCAAAGACAAAGGATTTGATTAAGGTTCTTCCAAGCTCCTCTTCTCCCTCTCCCATCTTGTCGGAAGAGAATACCACGGTGCAGGTTCCCTCATCCTTTCCCTTTAGAGAATGCTCTTTCTTTACTTCCATTTTCACCAGAAAATGGGAGTCGGAAAGGCTTTCACTGGCTACCGTAAAATCATATTTTGCAGCTAAGCGACGAAGATTTTCCACACAGGTCTGATTATCTACCTCTACTTCCAAAATTCCGTCTTCTTCCATAGCATCAATTGCCTTCTTAGCCTCTACAACAGGAAGCGGACAAGCCATCCCCATACAATCCAGTTTCTTGTTCATTTGCTGCTCCTCTCTATTTCATAGAAATTTGTTCCAAGCACAATAATCCTAATAAACTATAGCTAGTTTTGCTGTATTTGTCTAATGTGAAAATACTATAAGCCTCGACTTTCATTACAAATCTTAATCGATAAAAAAGAAGGACTTCAAAGAGCTAAGGTTCTCTGCTAATTTATCTATCTAAGTAAAATAGCAACTGTCTCTTACTTAAATCCCTTTTTATCCCTCCTCTGAAAGAATACGGATAGCTTCTATCGCCTGATCGACTTCTTCCTCTGTATTGAAATGAGAAAAGCTGAAACGTACACAGCCCTGCTCAACATTGTTTAAAGCCCGATGCATAAGGGGTGCGCAGTGCCCTCCCGATCTTGTCGCAATACTAAAGCGGGTGAAAAGCTCATCACTGACTGCAGCGGAGTCATAGTCATAGAGATTTAAGCTCAAAATAGGACAGCGTTCCCTTTTTGAAAAATCCCCGTAAATGGTGATTCCCGGAAGATTTTTTACTGCCTCATACATTCTATTCATAAGAGAAAGCTCTTTCTCTCGAATCTTATCCATACCGGATTCTATTATGTATTCCACTCCGGCGTGAAGCCCGGCAATACCGTGAGCATTCAACGTTCCTGCCTCCAGATGATTCGGATTTTCCTCCGGCATATCCTGCTTATACGTTTCCACCCCAGTTCCGCCATAGGAAAGCGGGCAAAGCTCTACTCCGTCTGCGACAATCATCCCTCCGGTCCCTTGCGGTCCCAGTAAGGACTTATGGCCTGTAAAGCAAAGCACGGAAATTCCCCATTTTTCACAGTCTATCTCGTAAACTCCGGCAGTCTGGGAAGCATCCACAATAAAAAGAAGTCCGTGCTTCTTCGCAAATTCTCCCATCCTCTTTATATCCACCATATCGCCGGTCAGATTGGAGGCATGGGTACAGACTAGGGCCTTTGTATTCTTTTTCAGAAGACTGTCCAAACTCTCGTAGTCTAAGCCGCATTCTTCTCTGTAATTTAGGAAAGACAGCTCCACCCCTCTTCTTTCCATGGCATAGAGGGGACGAAGTACGGAATTGTGCTCCATAACTGTAGTGATGACATGGTCCCCAGCCTTTAAGCTTCCTTGGATTGCAATATTTAGACTTTCTGTGGAGTTTTTCGTAAAAATACAATTCGAAACCTTAGTGCCATGGAAAAATCCGGTAAGAAGCGTTCTCGTTTCGAAAACAGTTTTGGAAGAACTATGAGAAGCCCCATAAGTAGAGCGTCCTGCATTTCCCATACTCCCCATGGCAGAAAGCACCGCATCATAAACTGCCTGCGGCTTCTTTTGACTTGTTGCGGCATTATCGAGATAAACCATTTACGCCTCCGTTTTATAGAAAAATAAATCGACCTTCTCTCCCTCGGAAAAGAGTGCCCGAGAAGAAAGCTTGACCTTAATTTCCTTCTCCTCCCATTTGACGATATACTGCTTCATTATAGCAAGAAACTGGACGGAAACCACCTCTCCTCTTAGTACAATTCTTTCTTCCTCTCTTCCTCTTACTCCGGAAAGGGACTCTACTCTTCCCTTTTCATTTTCCATTCCCCACTCTTCCGGGCGAAGAGCATAGTTCTGTCCATGCAGAGAAAACCTTGCACTTTCTCCAAAAAAATCACGGACATAGTCATTTACCGGTCTTCTGTAAAGCTCCTCTCCACTTCCAATCTGGAGAATTTTCCCTTTCTCCATAATGCCGATTCGATTGGACAATCCCATAGCTTCTTCCTGATCATGGGTAACAAAGAGCATGGATAATCCCAGGTTTTTTTGCAATTTTTTTAATTCATCTCTTATCCGAAGTCGTAAGCCTGCATCCAGATTACTTAACGGCTCGTCCAGCAGAAGGAGCTTCGGTTCAATAGCAAGAGACCTCGCAAGTGCAACTCTTTGCTGCTGTCCCCCACTAAGCTCTGTCACAGCTCTCTTCTCGTATCCGGAAAGCCCAATCATAGAAAGATACTTTCCGGCAAGCTCTTCCCTCTCCGCTCTTTTTACGCCTTTTTGCTTTAAGCCGTAGGAAACATTCCCAAGTACGGAGAGATGCGGAAAAAGGGCATAGGACTGAAAGACTGTAGCGACCGGTCTTTTTTCAGGCGGAAAATGGGTATAGTCTTCTCCTTGAATCAGGACTCTCCCTTTATCCGGCTGTAAAAATCCCCCAAAAAGCTGAAGGCAGGTGGTTTTTCCGCATCCGGATTCTCCAAGAAGACAAAAGATTTCTCCCTCCTCTATCCCCAGCGAAAAATCCTCCAATATATAGGGCTCTTTTTTATCATAGCGCAGGGAAATATCTTCTACCCGCGCGATGTATTGTTCTTCCATTTAATCACTCCTAAAGCATTATTTTGAAACACAAAAGTATCTCATTTTTACATTATCATTTCTACAAAAGGAATCAAAAGCATTCATTCCTCAATAGAAATGTAAAAAGCAGCAAAAAAATCAGGATATAAAAACTCTTTTTTGGTAGAGCACTCTCCCTCCCTCCAGAAAAAGATAAAGCCAAAGAAAGCAGAATCATGATTCCGGAAATCAGGGATGCCACATTATAATTTCCACGATTCACGGCATCAAATAGAGTGTAAACCAAAACCTTATACTTTGCGCTGATCAATAAAATAACCGCCCCCATAGTCGTTAAACTCTGTGTAAACTGGTTGTAAACGGAGGAAAGAAAGCTCGGAAGAAGGATAGGAAAAAGGATATCTCTGTAAACCTTAAAGGGATTTCCCCCAAGGTCTCTCCCCGCCATCTCGAGGTCCTTCGGTAAATTACTAAGCGCCGTACTCGCCATACGACTCCCCAGCGGAAGCTGACGGAAAATCATACAAAACAGGATAATCCAAACCGTTCCCGTGAGTCTTAAGGGGGCTTTATTAAAGGCCAAAATATACGCCAGGCCGAAGCAGGTTCCGGGTAAAAGATAAGGCAGTGACAGAATAAAGTCCGGTACCTTTTTCCCAAGGGACAGCTTTCTTTCTACAACATAGGAAAGTATAAAGGCAAAAAAACTCCCTACAAAGCCGGTTACAAGGGCTAAGCCCAAAGTTAAAAACATGGTAGAAAGGTTGTATTCAAATAAATCTCCCATATTTTCCAAGGTAAAACGAATTTGCCCCTTATCAAAGCGAATGAAGCCATATAAAAAGATACAAAGATACTGCAAAACTTGAAATAGGAAAAAAAGGAGTAAAATGATAGCAAGTATCGCCTTAATCCAAATATTCTCCGGAAAATGGGGTAAAATCTTTCCTTTCTGATTCTTATTTCTTTTTTCACTTTGCTCAATAGCATGGCGATAAAGAAGAAAAGAGACAAAAGCCGGAAGAAGCAGCAAAATGTTCATGGCTGCCGTCTTTCGAAAGTCGGAGTAGCCAATAATCTGCAGATAGATTTCACTTGCCAAGGTACTATATCTTCCTCCGATAATAATCGGCGTTCCAAAGTCCGAAAGAGCTCTTAGGAAACTCAAAAAGAAACTCGCCAAAAAGGCAGGACGAAGTAAGGGAAGCACGATATCCTTCATAATGGTAAAGGGACTTGCCCCAAGGTCTCGACCGCTATATAGCAGTTTTCCGTCCATTGCGCGGAGAGAATGAAGAAAAAAGAGTATGTTTAAGCAAGTAAAATGCAGACTTTGCATCCCAATAACACCGTACTTGTTGTACGGATCGAGACTCAATCTCAAAAGCCTATAACTGATGAGTCCTCTTCTTCCATATAAGCTGATAAAGGAAAGGGAGGAAATAAAAGGCGGGGAAACAAGACTCATGGAAAGAATCAGAAGACAAAAGCTTTGCTTCCAGCCCTTTAGCCTCACTATCCCGTAAGAGAGAACAAAGGCTGTCACCGTCGAAATACAGGCAGAAAGAAAGGAGCTTTCCATACTGTTCCATAAGACAACGCGATATTTTTTAACTATGCTTGCAAAAAACGATAAGCTGTCTCCTCCCTGAAACGCTTTAAGAAAGAGTAAGGCTATCGGATAAAGAATAAAGAGAAAAAGTGGCAGCATCAGAAAAAAAAGAGATATACAGAAAAAAAGGGTGGACAAAGCCACCCCCTTCTTTCTTTCCGTAAATTCTAAATCTAAAGCTCGAGAAATACTATTTCCCTTTTTAGAAATCATGAATTATGCCTCGTTCTTACTTCCTGCAAGAGTCTCCCACTTTTCAAGGATACTGTCTCTTTGCGCACCGAAAAGGGCCAAATCCTCTTTCATAAGCTTTTCTGTATCGAAGGAAAGCTCGATGCCGGAAAGCTTCGGAAGAACAACCTTAATGGTATTCTTTCCATCAATCTCAGCAAGCTCCTGTAAGTGCTCTTCGCTGTTGTAAAGCCAGTTCAAGAATTCCTTAGCCTGCTCTACATTGGCAGCACCCTTAAATACAGCAACTCCCTCCGGTACATAGGGAATTCCGTCTTCCGGATAAACCAAAGAGCAGTTCTGTTCGGAAGCAAGTTTTTCTGTCTTCTTATCCATCGGTGTGATGCCGATTGCTACTTCTCCCTGGGAAGTCTTCTCTCTGGGATCGCCGCCTCTCTTGGAATAATACTTTACATTCTCATTTAAGGCGGTGAAATACTTCCAGCCTTCCTCTTCGCCCTTCTTCTGTAAAAGAGCATTTACTACACCGTAGTTGGTGCCGGATACAGCAGGGTTGGACATCAGAACTTCGTCCTTATAGGCAGCTTTGGTCAAATCATCCCAGCTCTTCGGCGCTTCGATATTCTTTTCCTGTAAAAGGCTGTCATTTACAATAAATCCTACAACGGTAACCCCCTTGGTATACCAGTAGTGTTCCGGATCAACATATCCTGTTGCAAAATCACCAGCAGCATCAAGATCAACCTGTTCCAGTAAATCGTTGTCCTTAGCACTCATGAACGCGTCAATTCCGCCGCCAAACCAAAGGTCTGCAGTCGGGGTTCCGCCTTCTGCCTTAAGCTTACTGATTACTTCGCCGGAAGACATGGAAAGCAACTCGGTCTCAATTCCTGTATCCTGGGTAAACTCATCAAACAACTTCTTGTAATCCTCGGAAGTCGCCACAATGGAAAGCTTTCCGCCAATGCTCGCCTTCTCGGATTCAGCTTCTGTTCCTTTTGCAGTTTCCGCTGCAACAGTTGTTTCTTCAGCCTTTGCCGTTGTGCTTTCGTTAGCCTTATTACCGCTGCAGGAAGCAAGAAGAGCTAGAGAAAGGATAGCTGCTGTGCTCATTGTCAGTCTCTTTTTCATAATTCCTCCTAATTGTCTATACTTTTTGAACTTGACCAGTATAACATATAATCATTGAAGATAAATTATTTTTATAAAAAATACAATTTTGCTATTTCAAATTTATTTTTATCGTAATAGGAAGCTGTTTTTTTTAAATAAGATTTCAAAAATTATTTCTTCGTCTTTATTCTAATAATCAAATCGAGAACTCCGCTACGGTAGGAGAAATGAAAAAAGCAAACTTTTATAAATCTTTGTACAGCGCTCCAAATCCTCCAGTTCCAGAAATTCATCTCTTTGATGCGCTACTTTCAAGCTGCCGGGACCATAAGACAAGGTATTTGTATTTCCCAAGAGACCTGCAGCAACCGCTGTATCGGTATATCCCGGAAAAGCTAAGACCTCCGTCGTATATCCGGACTTTTCAATTGCTTCTTTCAGTAAAGGCAGTAACGCATTATCCGAGTAATGAGGAATAGCGGGACGATCTCCCATGATTTCAACCTCTATCCTTAAGTCCGGATATTTTTTCTTAACCTGTTCGCCTGCCTCCAGCAAAATCTTTTTTCCATCTTCTACCGTATACGGGGGGACCAGACGCATATCGACAGAGCACTCGGCTTCAGCAGGAACCTGATAGGGGTGAATTCCTCCTTTACACTGCCCGAAGCAGATTTTAGAAAATCCTAAAAAAGAATCCGGTTTAAGATTATCTACCCCTTCTTTTGCAAGTTGCAGAGTCATCCCCATACACAAAATGGCATCCGTTCCCATCTCCGGTTCCGAAGCGTGTGCCGCCTTACCATGAAATAAAATTCGATACCAAAATCTTCCCTTATGCGCGGTTTGAATACTGCCATCGGTCGGCTCCGTGTCCATAAGCAGGGTGTCTTTTGTAATCCACCCTCTCTTTATGGCTTCCTCTACACCTCTCATATCTCCTTCTTCATCGTAGCTAAAGATAATCTGCAGAGTTGAACTAAGCTTCTTTCTTTTTCCTTCTGTCTGTGCTAAATGAATCTCCTCCAAAAGGGACAAGAAAGCCGCTGAGGCCGAGGCAAGTCCGGCCTTCATATCCGAGGAACCTCTTCCATAGAACCGCTTTCCGTCAAGTTCCCCAAAAGGATTCCTGCTCCAATTCAAGCCAACAGGTACGGTATCCATATGGCAAATAAAGCTGAAGCACTTCTCCGCCTTTTCTCCCGGGAGAACAAAGCGAAGTATTGGACGGTTATCCTCACAGTCTATTCTTTCATAGAAGCCTCCGACATCTTCAAAAGCTTTTCCCAAAACACTGATCAAATAATTCGCAAGTTCTCCCTCTCCCATACCGGGATTTGTGCTATCAATCGCAACCAACTCTTTTAGTAAAGTAAAAGCATCCATCCTTTTTCCTCTTCAATAAGTACTATTACACTGATCTTTAAAAAATACTTCTTTTTGCCAAAACTTCCGGATCTTCCGTGAAGAAAAAAAGGCCAAGTAAGTCAAACTTACTCAGCCTTTTGAAAGCAATCTTACTTAATCTGCGCAGCAACCTCTGCAGCAAATCTTCGTTCTTCTTCTCCAGTCCCTCACCGGTCTCGAAACGAACGAAACGCACTAAGGAAAGCTCAGCGCCTGCCTGCTTAGCAACGCTCTCTACATACTGACCTACAGTCTGCTTTCCGTCCTCTGCACGAACATAAACCTGATCCACAAGACAAACTTCCTTCAATTCCTTATTCAGTCTTCCCTCAACAATGCCGAGTAAAACCTTCTCAGGAGCGTTCGGCTTCTCGTTCTTTGCAGCGGCAAGAAGGATTTCCTTCTCACTCTTTAAGTAATCCTGATCCACTTCAGCACGAGTGATGTACTTTGGATTCAATGCCGCGATCTGCATAGCTACATTCTTAGCCATTTCCTTAACCGCATCATTTACTACAGAGGACTTCACCTGAAGAAGTACACCGATTCTTCCGCCGGAATGAACATAATCCTGTACAAGACCGTTCTGCTCTTCCAGCTTCTCAAAACGACGAATATTCATGTTTTCTCCAATTACGGAGATTGTAGCGGAAAGCTGCTCGGAAACAGTCTTAGACGGATCAAGCTCCCACTTTTCTGCAAGAAAAGCGGTAATATCCTTAGCGTTGCTATTGAGTGCCTGTGCAGCAACTTCATCTACGAAAGTACGGAATTTCTCATTCTTTGCAACAAAGTCTGTTTCTGCATTAACTTCTACAACAACACCACGCTTTCCATCGGAAGAAAGCTTAGTAAAGGAAACGCCCTCGGCAGCGATTCTTCCTGCCTTCTTCTCTGCTCCGGCAAGTCCCTGCTCTCTCAAGTGCTCGATTGCCTTCTCCATATCTCCTTCCACAGCGGCAAGTGCCTTTTTACAAGCCATCATACCTGCTCCGGTTACTTCTCTTAATTCTTTTACCAATGCAGCTGTAATCTCTGCCATTTTACTTTCCTCCTCTTTACATTTATGCGTGATATCATACGCTTTTTGCGCAAGATTCTTTATGAATAAACAATCCCTTCTGCTTACAGCCTAATGCAAAGCACAGAAGGGAGATTTTTTATCTTATTCTTCCTCTTTGGAGAAGTCTTCTTCGCTACTTGCTAAAGCGGCCTCTTCCTCAGTCATGTCGCCCTGCTTTGCTTCAATAACAGCATCTGCCATCTTAGCAACAATTAACTTTATAGCACGAATAGCATCATCATTTCCCGGAATGATGTAATCCAATTCTTCCGGATCAGCGTTGGTATCTGCGATACCGAAAAGGGTAATTCCTAAAGAATGTGCTTCCTGAACGCAAATCTTCTCCTTCTTCGGATCAATAACAAAGATAGCATCCGGAGTCTTCTTCATATCCTTAATACCGCCTAAGTTAGCCTCCAGCTTAGCCCACTCCTTCTTAATAAGAGTAACTTCCTTCTTCGGAAGAACATCAAATGTTCCGTCCTCGGCCATCTTCTCAATATCCTTTAATCTCTGGATTCTGGAACGGATGGTCTTGAAGTTGGTAAGCATACCGCCGAGCCAACGCTCATTTACATAGAACTCACCACAACGAAGAGCCTCCGCCTTTACAGCATCCTGAGCCTGCTTCTTTGTTCCTACGAAAAGAACGGTTCCGCCATTTGCAACGATCTGAGACAGAGCATTGTAAGAATCATCAACAAGCTTTACAGTCTTCTGTAAATCAATGATGTGAATTCCGTTTCTCTCTGTGTAGATGTAAGGAGCCATCTTAGGGTTCCATCTTCTGGTCTGGTGTCCGAAATGTACACCTGCTTCCAATAACTGCTTCATTCCAATTGCACTCATTTTATACCTCCTTGGTTTACCTTCCCTTATATGCTGTGTGCTTACCGAAATCATCTAAAAAAGACACCGTCGGTTTTTCATATAAGGTGATCATTTATTAACAAGTAAATTACCATGTGCATTCACTTGTTCGTCTAAAATAGGCAGTAAAAAAATCGCCATAAAAAGACGCAGAGACTACTATAACAAAATAGTCTCTGCTTTGCAATAGGGATTATGCCATAATCTCCCCTTCTTTTTTCTCTCCGCTTTGCGCTTCCTTCGGCTTTTGCCAAGTCATATAATCGCAATCAGGATATCTTGAACAGGAATAGAATATCCTTCCCTTTTTACTTCTTTTCTTCACGCACTCCGCACCACAGGTCGGGCAGAGGAAACCGGCATACTCCACATATGGTTTTGTGTTCTTACATTCCGGAAAACCGGGACAGGCAAGAAACTTACCGTGGGGACCATATTTTAATACCATTTTTCTGCCGCATTTATCGCAGATTACATCTGTTTCCTCGTCTTGGATACTGACCTTTTCCACCTCTTCCTTCGCCTTCTCCACAGCAGAGGAGAGATCCGGATAGAAATTCTCTACAATCGTTTTCCATGAAGTTTTTCCAACACTGACAGAGTCCAAGAGGGATTCCAAATTCGCCGTGAAGTCTTTATCTACAATGCCCGGGAAATTTTGGGACATCATCTCATTTACCGCATTTCCAAGCTCTGTGACAAAGAGATTTTTCTTTTCCTTCCCCACATATCTTCGCAGTAAAAGAGTACCTATCGTCGGTGCATAAGTGGAAGGTCTTCCGATTCCGCCTTCTTCCAGTGCCTTTACAAGAGAAGCCTCAGTATAATGTGCAGGAGGCTGGGTAAAATGCTGTTCCTTTAACCACTCCTTTACTGCAAAGCTCTCTCCTTCCTTCAAAGGCGGAAGCGCCACATTCTTTTCATTTTTATCCTCTTCCGACATATATACAGCGAGGAATCCGTCAAAACGAAGTCTGCTTCCGGTGATAGTGAAAATATAATCCTTTGCAGAAAGCTTGATGGTTTCCGTCTCATATACGGCACTTTCCATTCTGGATGCCACAAAACGCTTGTAAATCAACTGATATAACTTATATTCATCTTTTCCCAGACTATCCTTTGCTTCAAAGGGGGTAATCTCCAGATAGCTCGGACGAATTGCTTCGTGCGCGTCCTGTATCTTTCCCTCTTTCTTTTCCTCAGCCTGTTTCTTTTGACAATACTCTTCTCCGTATTCTGCGTGAATTTTCTCCAGGACTGCCTGATGTGCCTCTTCGGAAATTCTCGTGGAATCGGTTCTTAAATACGTAATCAGTCCTACAACACCTCTTCCCTTAACTTGTACACCTTCATAAAGGCTCTGGGCAATACGCATTGTTTTTTGTGTCGGAAAGGAAAGTAACTTTGCCGCTTCCTGCTGCAGAGTTGAGGTTGTAAAAGGAAGAGGAGCCTTCTTTCTTCTCTCTCCTTGCTTCTTCTCCACGACAGTCAGCTTAGTCTTTCCGATTTCCTTTAAATCGAAGCTACAGTTTCTTCCTTATCCAAAGGAATACGCTTATCCTTACCATAGAAAGAAGCCGATATTTCTTTCTTGCCGACAGAAAATACCGCATCCAGGCTCCAGTATTCTTCCGGAACAAAGGCAGCAATTTCCGCTTCTCTATCGCAAATCATTTTTAAAGCCACAGACTGAACACGCCCCGCAGAAAGACCTTTCTTAATTTTTTGCCAAAGCAAAGGACTGATTGTGTATCCGACCAAACGGTCCATTACTCTTCTGGCCTGCTGCGCATTGACAAGGTCCATATCGATTTCTCTCGGATTTTTCAAAGCATTCTTTACTGCATTTTTAGTAATTTCATTGAAACTGATGCGAGAAATCTTATCCTCATTGTTCACGTCCTTTAAAAGTTCTCTTTGCAAATGCCAGCTGATAGCCTCCCCCTCACGGTCAGGGTCGGTTGCCAGATAAATCTTATCCGCTTTTTTTGCTTCTTTTTTTAACTTACTTAAAAGCTCTCCCTTCCCGCGTATCGTAATATACTTAGGCTCGTAGTCATTTTCCACATCCACACCCAGGGAACTTTTAGGCATATCAATTAAATGCCCCATTGTTGCATCAATGGTATAGGATTTTCCCAAAAACTTACTGATGGTTTTTACCTTTGCCGGAGACTCTACGATAATTAAGTTATTGCCCATTAAAAAGCCATTCCTCCTGTTTAGAAACGAATATATCTTTTCTTTTAAGACTATTCGCTGAGATTTGTAAAATTGTGGTCAATATAAACGATGAAGTAAAAAAATGCAAGGCTTTGATTTTGTTCGTCAAAAACTTTTCTTTCTATAATAGGAGCCCGAAAAAGATTCGCAATACCCCTCCATCTCCAGATACAGAAGTGTTTGATACAGGCTTTGTAAGGGAATTCCCAGTTCCTTATGTAAAGTATCAATATGCTTTCCTTCCATATTCAGGGCATTAAAAATAAGTTTTTCCTCAGTCTTTAGGTTTATCTTTTTCTGTCCCTCATTTTTCGTGTCTATAGAAAAACAAGATAAGATATCCTCTTTCGAAAGACAAAGACTTGCTCCTTCCATAAGCAGTTTATTGCAACCTTTGGACAAGGGATCCGTAATTCTTCCCGGTACGACAAAAACCTGCTTCCCCTGCTCCAATGCTCTATCCACCGTGATAAATGTACCGGAACGTTCCTTAGCTTCTACTACAATTAAGATATCCGAAAGGCCGGCTATCAGACGATTTCTTGCCACAAAGTGGTGCGGTAAGGGGGGAGAACCGGCCGGATACTCACTGAGTATCCCACCTTCTTCTTGAATTTTAGAATATAGTTTTCTGTTGATTGCGGGATAGCAGATATCCACACCGCATCCCAAGACCGCGTAGGTTTTTCCGCCGGCAAGCAAGGCACCTTCATGCGCTGCAGTGTCAATTCCGTATGCCATACCGCTGATGATGCTGATACCGTATTCAGAGAGCTCTTTCGCCAAAGTCCTCGCCACCATCTTCCCATATTCCGTACCGTCTCTTGCACCGATAATTCCTACTGTCAGCTCTTCGGGAGCCGGAAGTCTTCCCTTTAGGTAAATACAGCCCGGACTTTCCGGAATCTCTTTTAAACGCTCCGGAAAACGCGAGTCAAAAGCCAAAATGCTTTCTTCCGTTCTATTCACTCTATACCCCCCTTAATATAGTTTATCTTCCAGAGTACGATAACTTACCGCCTCCGATAGGTGAGAAATACCGATTTGCCCCTCTCCATCCAGGTCTGCAATGGTTCTTGCCACCTTTAGAATCTTATGATAAGTCCGCATGGAAAGTTTTTTGATTACAAAGATTTTTTTCATAAATTCTCCTTCTTCCTTTCCCAGACAACAGTATTTTTCCAGTTCAGCAACTCCCATCTGGCTGTTCCACTCTATTTTTTCTTCATCCTTAAATCGTTCTTTTTGTATTTTGATAGCCTTCTCCACTGATTTTCGTAAATCTTCCGAGCATAGTTCCCCATATTTTCCCATGGCATCTTCTATAGAAACGGGAGGCAATTCCATGGACATATCGATTCTCTCCAAAATAGGCTTGGACAGACCCCTTTGATATGTCCGTATCTGGCCGGGGCTACAATTACATCGGTTTTTGTCCGGAAAAAATCCGCAAGGACAGGGATTCATCGCAAGTACCAAAAGGCAATCCACATCATAGGAAAAGACCTGTTGCAGACGATGTAAAATCACTTTTCTCTCTTCCAGGGGACTGCGTAAAGCTTCTACTGTTTCCTTTTTAAAAAGAGGTAACTCATCTAAAAACAAAACGCCTTTTGTTGCCAAAGCCAGTTCTCCCGGTACTAGATTGCCATTGACCATTCCTCCCAGCAAAGTATTTTGACTGATTGCAGAATGAGGAGCTCTAAAAGGTCTTTCCTCTATCATTCCGTATTCCGGTGAAAGATTTCCGGCTATGGAATAGATTTTACTGACTTCTAACTTCTCTTCTTTATTCAATTTCGGAAGAATACTCGGTATCCTCTTTGCCAACATACTCTTTCCTGCACCGGCAGATCCGGAAAACAGAAGTGTATGCCTACCGGAAGCAGCTATCAAACAGGCCCTGATTCCTGCCTCCTGCCCTACAACATCGGAAAAATCCAAGTCTTTTCCTTTCGTATTGCTCTTTCTTCCGACAATTTGTAAGCCGATTGTGATTTTCTTTTTCAATACTTTTTCTCCTTGATTCCCAATTCCGGAATCAATTCGTTCCACTTTATTTTTTCTTGTTTTTAATCTGCTTGCTTTCGATATGGATTTTTCAGGAAGAAGGCGAATAAATTCTTCTATTGAGGATAGGGCAATCACCTTGATATTCTCACAATTCTTCGCCTCTTTTTCATCCTCCTTTCCAACAAATACCCCTTCTATTCCTGCTTCCTTCATTGCCATAACCATGGGAAGCACGCCGGGTATATGCTTTATTTCTCCATCCAATCCCAGCTCTCCAAGAAAAGCATAATTCGCATAAGGAAAATCCTCAGGTTCCTGTGTTGCAAGAAGCATCCCAACTAAAATGGCAAAATCAAAGGACGTTCCCCCTTTTCGTATATCTGCCGGTTGAATATTGATGGTGATCTTTTTAGGCGGAAGTTCTACTCCATTATTTTTCAAAGCAATCTCCGCCCGGTCCAGAGCTTCTCTGACCGAAGGAGAAACATTTCCAACAATTAAAGAACGCGGTAAACCGTTTGATTCATCTACCTGTACCGAAAAAAGATAGGCATTTAAGCCTATCAGCCCGGCAGAATATACACTGGCCAGCATAAGCTTCCTCCTGATAAAAAATGAGACTTTGAACAAAAACTATCACTCTACAGAATGATTTTTAAAATACGTTTAACAGCCTTGGACACTTCCATTCATTGGGCTTTACACTTTAGAACATGAGAAAAATTAGATTTATATTGTTTTGATTTTTCAAATAACGGGATTCATCTCATTGCATTTTAGAAATCGACTTTTTATTGCTGTAAAACAATGGATTAGGATGATTATTCGACATGAATAAAGCTGGAAATAAATAAATAAATAACAATGATAAATGGAAACAAAGATAATAAAAAAACAGAAAGAAACAAAAATAGATAGAAATAAAAACAGAAAGAAACAAAAACAGAGAGAAATAAAAACGGAAAAAGATGAAAAACAGAAACAGATGAAAAGCAGAAATAAAAAAACTAGACTTATCGATAGATAAGTCTTATATACTATAAATATTATTTCGTGTCAACATTTCTTTTTTTAGCCTTATAACATCATTTTTTAAGCCTTATGATATTTCCTTGCATCGGCTAATTAAGCCCTGAAAGTCATCCGGCATAGCTAGAGTAAAGCTTCTCCCAGACAAGGAATATAAAACATCCCCTTCAGCTATGGCAGGAAAAGAAAGGGAATAAGCATGTAAGAGCTGTCTTTTGATTCCTTTGTTTTTGTATCGCTTATTGATTTCCGAATTCCCATATTTATCATCCCCCAGGATTGGGTGCCGAAGAAAGGAAAGCTGAGAACGGATTTGATGGGTCTTTCCGGTTAAAAGCTTTACGGAAAGCAAGGTAAAAGTACAATCTTCGTCTTTATATTTATGAATTACGGAAAATACGGCGGAAATCTTTTCCCCCTCTCCCTCCGTCTTTTTATAAACCTTATTCTCCTTTTTATCTTTTTGAATATAGCTTTCCTGCAGCCCCTCTTTCTGAAAATCTCCTGTAACGAGAGCATAATAATGCTTTTCTATGCTATGCTCCTGTATCATCCTTCCGAGACTTTGTAAAGAAGCCAAAGTTTTTCCAAATAAAATGAGACCGGAGGTATTTCTGTCTAAACGGTTGGCAATTCCGGGTCTAAAGGTTTCACGCTGCTCCGGACTGATTTCTCCCTTTTCCAGCATATAAGAGGAAAGAAGAGAATTAACCGAGAGATTGGAACTTTCATCATTTTCCGACAAAAGACCGGCAGGCTTTGCAAAAAGAATCAAATTCTCATCTTCATAATGAATATATTTTTCATAGGACTTATCCCAGCTTTGTTCTACTTCTTTTCCTCCTGAACTTAGCTTCTGCAGACTTTCTTCCGAAAAATAGAGCTGCACTGTATCTCCTATAGATAAAATCTCCTTTCCGCTCGCCTTTTTTCCATTCAGTACAATATTTTTCTTTCTCAGCATCTTAAAAAGAAAGGAATCCTTTTGTCCTTTGAAAAACTTTTGCAAGAGCTTTAAAAGCTTTTGCTCCTTTTCATTTTCTGAAACCAATATTTCCCGCATAAATATATTCCAATCCTTTTCGAGTTCAGCAGCTAAAAAATCAGGTATAGAACTTCCTTAGAAGCCGGATAAGGACAAAATCCGGAAGCACCCGTGTGATCGCATAAAATATCTTCATAGGAAATCCGTATACAGACAGAGGACGATTTAAAACACTGTCCATTAGTGCCTGCCTTGCCACTTTTTTGGCTTTTGCCATAAAGATGGATTTTGCAAAGCGAAGTTTTCCCTCATTTCCCGCCACTTTAAAAAACTCTGTATCCACCGGTCCCGGGCAAACGGCAGTAACCCCTATTTCCCTCTCTCTTAGCTCTTCCCTTAAGGATAAGGAAAAGGAGTAAACATAGGACTTTGTAGCCGCATATATCGAAAATTCCCTCTGCGGTAAGAATGCAGCAGCCGATGCAATCTGGATGATTCTGGACCTTCTTCTCATAAAAGGAAGGGAATACAAGGTAAATGCAGTAAGCGCTTTACAGTTTAGATCGATCATTTTCACTTGATCGGATTTGGAGATTTCCTCAGCCAAGCCCAGTTTGCCAAAGCCTGCAGCATTAACCAAAAAAAGAATGAAAGGCTTATCTTTTGATAATGCACTGCGATATGCCATAAGCCCTTCTTTTTCCGTTAAGTCATACGGGAAAATGCGTGTCGGACAAAACAGTTGATTACTTATCTTTTGCAGTTCTTCCTTTCGTCTGGAAAATAACCAGAACTCCTCCACAGCAGGAATTCTGTCTTGTATAGCAAAGCATATTTCTTTTCCGATTCCCGAGCTTGCTCCTGTAATTACTGCTATATTCATATGCCACCTCTTTTACTTATAAAAGAAAAGCCTAAGAACCAGCTCCTATAGGCTTGATTCTTAGACTCTTATCATGCTGCGGGAGATGGGACTTGAACCCACACGCCCAACCGGACACAAGATCCTTAGTCTTGCCTGTCTGCCATTCCAGCACTCCCGCACAACAAAAGGTATACTACCATAATGTTGCGCGGCATGCAAGAACTTTTTCAAAGAATAAATACTTCAATTTAAAGAAAAAAACTTAATGAGAATCATTTTCTTGAGAACTTTCCTTTGCTTCTTCTCCTTGCTTTTTCTTCGCTCCGCTAGACCGCCTTCTGTTTTTCTTTTTGGCTTCTCCATGATTATCCGTTACAGCTACAGATTCCGTTTGTTTATCTTCTTTCAATTCTGTCTCTTTCTTTTCTACCGGCTTTTCTTCTGCTTTGGTAATATTTTTTTCAACAGTACTATCTTTCGGATTTTTCACTTTCCTCTTTGCCGATGTTTTTGCTCTTGGCTCAGCTTCTTTTACCCCGTTCTTCTCTATATTTTCAGTTGCAGAATCGGTCTTATCCTCCACTGTATGAGTAGAAACTGTCATATCGGCTTTTTGTTTTCGGAGACTTTGATTCGTTTTTTTCTTTAGCGAATCTTTCTTTTCTGTACCTTTCTTTTCTGTACCTTTCTTTTTCTGTACCTTTCTTTTCTGTACCTTTCTTTTCTGTACCTTTCTTTTCTGTACCTTTCTTTTCCGTCTCTTTCTTTTCCGTATCTTTCTTTTCCGTATCTTTCTTTTTCTGTATCTTTCTTTTCTGTATCTTTCTTTTTCTGTATCTTTTTCTAGAGAATTTTTTTCTCTACAGATAAAAACAGTCTCTGTATTTTTCCGCACTTTTTTTCTGTTTTCTTTCTCCCGTTATGTCTTCTTCGAGAGTTTCTTCTTCTCTTTTCTTGTTTTACTTCGGAATTATCCCTCTCTTCTTCTCCCTGAGAATCCGCAATTACGCCGGACGCATTTTCCGCTTTTTCATTTGTACTCTCTTCTGAATCCTCTTCTACCTTAATCATAGCCTTCTTAACAGCATCCCAAACATAGCGAACTTGATTTCGTGCCACTTTTACCTTTTTGGAGGATTCATCGGGTCGTTGTTCATGCTGTAGTCCGGCCACATCCACTTTCTTATCTTCTTTTATTTCAGATTCTTCCTCTACAAAAGGATTGATCTCCTCTTCCAAATCTTCCACCGGAAGAAACTCGCTGTTTACAAAAGTGCTCTCCTCTTTCTCCGGCATAGTTGTTTCCGGATGAGTTGTTGCCGGTTCAGCTGTCTCCGGCTTAGATGTACGTTTATCTACTGTCTCGTTTTGTTCTTTCGTAGTATTCAGACTTTCTACCTCATCCTGCAATAACAAGTTTTCTTCCTCTAAAAACTCCTTTAAGTTTTCAAGCTCGTTATCCGTGAGTGTGTATTCTTCCTCCTGAAAGGGCTTCGCAAGTGGATTCGGTAAAATTTCCACAGGATCCAAATTTCGACTCAAATCAAAGTTTGGCTGTTTTCCTCTTCTCCAAAAACGATTCCGGCTCAAAGTAGGTCTTGTCGGAATCTTATTCATGGTTTCAAAGGATTCTGTCAGCAAAGCTTTCTGGCTTCTCTCCTTTGCCTTTCTGATCCGTGGATCATCGTTTGCAATGGAATGCAAGAAGCACTCCTCAATCGTCTCCCCAAGAAGAATTTCCGCACCTCTTAGGCTATGCCAAAAATCACGTACCGCAGCATACCCCTTATCCTTGGACACAATGCAAATCTTCTCACCCGTATCCAAAAACATTCCTGTTGTGGACGCAATATACATGTCTAAAGCATTGCTGTGCTGTTTTAAGAGCTTTACCATTCTTACATGTACATTCTTGGCGTTTAAATCATCCACTACCCCTTTAGTTACAGCAGAATTTTCGTCACTGTAATACACAACCAGTGTATCCTGCTCATCAAGGTATTCTACCCCTTGAAATCCACTGGCATGCGTATTTTCAAAATCAATTAAAATAATCACTCTTTACTCCTTCCGGGAAGTATCGCTATCTAAGCGCACTATACCTCCCCATCCGGATTATCTTTTGTCAAAAAACCAAAGAAATCAACATCATCTAATTTTCGCAGAATGAATTTTGTTTTCTCCAAAGGATAAGGAACTTCATCTTCCTTACAGTACAAAATCTCGGAAATCATCACTACCGTTTCCGCATTTTCCTGTCTGCTGCTTGGAACCAGCACAAAGTCTCCTACCACCAGATTATCTTCCCTGCTCCTATAATAATAACTTTTCCCGTTCGGTTCAAATATACAAGAAAGATAAATATGTTCGTCCTTTTTTACTCCATGATGATATAATCCGGAATCAAAAATTGTCCCGAACACGCCATAATAAGCCAGAGTTTTATGAAAATCCTCCAGCAAATCATCCCAGTCATCCGGCAGTCCGTATCGATCATATGTTCGTCTGAGCACCTGTCTTTTTCCATTTTCAAAATACAGACAAATTGTTACCTTTGCAGACTCCTCTACCTCTTCCGAGGGCAAATTACTTTCACTGAAATTAGTGAAATATCGTTCTATATTCCCCAAAAGATAATCCACTATATTGGGTATATTGTACTCGTGCTTAACCGTGAAAACGCCATTGGTAAATTGCTGATACAAAAGTGTCTTGCTTTCTCGGGAAACAGATAAAAAATCTCTGTATTCCACTTCTACACTATTTTCTTCTCTACTAAGCGGATTCCAAAAAATATGTTCCCGGATGTCTTTGACATCCATGGTGAATTCCAAAAGTCCATTAAAACGCGAATGATCCATATCCGCCGTTAGCTTTGCAATGGCTCCCATCAGCTTGTCCCAGTCTTTGGGGTAAACATTGGATCCTTGGAATTCTTTGGCTTCCCTGTTCTCTTCTTTGTAGAAAAGGTACCATCGAGAAGAAAGCCTTCTTTCCTCTTCTATATCCCTCTTCCCTTCAAAATACTGTTCTTTCCAACGGTAAAGATTCAAGTTATCCAGGCATTGTAAAAAAGAGGATGCTGATTCTCTGGAGACATTTAAAACAAGAGAGGGGCCATTGTCATACTCAGTAGAATCATAGGAGTATTTTAATCTTCCGTTTTTCATCCATACATTCAGAGAACTCTCTCCCACGCCAAGACCGTCCAGTTTTAAATTCAGATATTCCAGCATGCGATTCCTCCTTTCTTCCCGGATAGTTTCATTATACAATATTTCGGATACTTGGAAAGAAATATATCGAAAAATGGTAGAAATCAATAAAACTATTGCAAAAAATGAGAAAGAAATCAAGTTACTATAATCAGCTTTCTAAGCTATATTTGTATGGAATATTTGTATGGAATATTTGTATGGAATATTTGTGTGGAATAGTTGTATGAATAATTGTATGAATAATTGTATGAAATCTTTTTATAAGGTATTTTACAGAATAAAAAAAGCCCCAAATCCTTATCCAATAAGAATCTGAAGCCTTTAGCGACGAGGATGGGACTTGAACCCACAACCCACGTACGTGAGCACCAACTTTCCAGGCTGGCCGACTACCATTATCACACCTCGTCAAAACAGCTTGTTCACTTTACCACAGGAAGAAGCAAAGTGCAAGCCTTTTATTTAAATCTTTAAATTTTTATCAGCGTAGTCTAGATATTTTCAAGTAAAATCTTATCGACCAGATCTAAAAATTCTTCCCTTCCCGCCTTTGTCTCAGAAGAAAACGGAATCAACATACAATCTTTTGTGGCACCGAGCTTCTCCCGTATTTCTTTGATTGCCTTTGCTTGCTGAGATCGTTTCAGCTTGTCTATCTTGGTAACAATAACAATCGGCTCGTAACCTGTCGCAGAGAGAATCCATTGAAACATCTGCAGGTCCATTTCATTCGGAACTCTACGTGCATCCAAAAGAAGAATCACTTCTTCGATATCACTTCCCTCGGATAGATAACGTCGAATTAGACGGTCCCACTTTTCCTGTTCCACAGGTCCGGTCTTGGCATATCCGTATCCCGGTAGATCCACTAGATAAAAAGCATCATTTACGGCGTAAAAGTTTATAGTTCTGGTCTTACCCGGTGTAGAAGAAGTTCTCGCAAAAGACTTTCTTTGTATCAGGGTATTCACAAAAGAGGACTTCCCCACATTGGAGCGACCGGCAAGAACAAATTCCGGCTTACCGGTCTTAGGAAGCACCGACTTTACACCACAAACATAGGGGAGTTCAACAGAACGAATCAGCATACTATCCCCTTTTCTTGGAGGCTTTTTTCTCTTTCAAGCTCTCCTGATTGCTGGAGCAAAACAACTCATATCGCTCTTTTCTTTTTTGAGCATCCATAGTCAGTAGCGGTTTCGCATGTTCTTCCACTACATCCTTTGTGATTTCAACATCACAGATTTCCTCATCGGAAGGAATATCATACATGATTTCCATCATCATATTTTCCATGATGGAGCGAAGACCTCTGGCGCCGGTTTTTCTCTGTACCGCCTTTTCCGCAATGGCCGTTACAGCATCATCTCTAAAGGACAGTTCTACTCCATCCATCTCAAAGAGCTTCTGATATTGTTTTACCAAAGCATTTTTCGGTACGGTCAGAATCCGCTTTAGACTCTCCGTATCGTGGCTGGAAAGTTCTACATCCACAGGTACACGACCGATAAACTCCGGAATCAATCCGAACTTTGTCAAATCTTCGGGCTGAACCTGCTTTAGTACATCATCATAGTTATCCTTATTTTTTTCTACAATTTCCGCACCAAAACCGATGGATCCCGAAGCGATTCTCTTTTCAATGATATGCTCCAGACCGTCAAAGGCACCGCCACAAATGAAAAGAATATTGGTGGTATCGATTTGAATCAGTTCCTGCTGAGGATGTTTTCTTCCTCCTTGGGGTGGTACAGAAGCAATGGTTCCTTCCAAAATCTTCAGTAATGCCTGCTGTACACCCTCACCGGATACGTCACGTGTAATTGACACATTTTCCGACTTTTTGTTATCTTATCGATTTCATCGATGTAAATAATACCGATCTCCGCACGAGCCACGTCATAGTCAGCAGCTTGAATGAGCTTGAGTAAGATATTTTCTACATCCTCTCCTACATAACCTGCTTCTGTCAGTGCTGTGGCATCGGCAATCGCAAAAGGAACACCCAAAATTTTTGCAAGAGTCTGTGCAAGATAGGTCTTTCCCGTACCGGTCGGTCCAATCATCAAAATATTGGACTTTTGTACATCAATATCACGAACCTTGGAAGTAATACGCTTATAATGATTGTAAACCGCAACAGAAAGTACCTTTTTGGCCTCCTCTTGTCCGATTACATACTCATCCAGAAAATCCTTTATTTCCTTCGGTTTCAACAAATGCAACTCCGAGATGTCACTTCCGTTCTCATCTCCCAGCATTTCCTCATCAAAGATTTCCTGACAAAGCTCAACACATTCATCACAGATATAGGTATTGTTTAATCCGGCAATCATTTTTCTGACTTGCTTAGAAGATTTTCCACAAAAGGAACATCTTACCTTATCATCCGGTTTCATAGCCATCTTTTATTTCTTCTCCTCTATCTCACTACGTTTTTTGAAAATATGGTCAACCAGCCCATACTCCAGTGCCTGCTCTGCAGACATCCAATGGTCTCTTTCCGTATCTTCCATAACCTTTTCTACAGGCTGATTACAGTTTTCCGCCAATATCTTAGCAAGGTTCTTCTTCGTACGAAGAATCCATTCTGCTGTAATCTGGATTTCCGTTGCCTGACCATGCGCTCCACCGGAGGGCTGATGAATCATCACTTCCGCATTGGGAAGGATCATTCTTTTTCCCTTTGCTCCGCCGGCAAGAAGAAAAGCCCCCATGGATGCTGCCATACCCACGCAGATCGTGGAAACATCACACTTGATATACTGCATGGTGTCATAAATTCCCATTCCTGCAGTAACAGATCCTCCGGGAGAATTGATATAGAGGAAATATCCTTATCCGGATCCTCCGACTCCAGGAAAAGAAGTTGTGCAATGACCAAAGAAGCCGTATCACTGTTTACTTCATCTCCAAGAAAAACAATACGCTCATTCAAAAGTCTTGAAAAGATATCGTAGGAACGTTCTCCTCTACTGGTAGATTGGATAACATAGGGAATTGTAGTTATATTATGTGGAAATGAGTAATCTTTCATTTTTTACCTCCTGATAAAGCAATTTTCTTTTATATTATCACAGAACTTTCTCTTTCCGTTTAAACCGTTGGTTTAAGAAACTGTAAATATTCTGTGAACTGTAAGCAAGGCGACAGTTTCAAAATCGAGTAGGAGGCGGTGACTAACCGCCGTCCTCTCACAGCACTGTACGTACGGTTCTCGTATACAGCGCTTTCAATAGTTGACGTGCACAGACTGATATGCTATGGCTAAATCGTAAAAGCCACTGTTTATCAGTCTTGGCTGTGCACTGCCTCTTTCTTTCCATATCGGATTGAATGACCTACGCGCTTTCACATACCCTTCATGTTCCGCACTATCTCTTTGCGAACAGCCATTGTTTTCAATGTTTTCTGCCATAACCAGTCATTCCTCCTTTCTCAGTCATACTTGAGACTCCTACTGATTCGGTCCTTTGTCTCTCGACTACTATGACCTCTGCTGACTTCTGTGTGTTCAGCATTGCTTTGGGCAATGGTTACCTCTTTCGAGGCATATCACACAGACCTCCCTAGGTACCACACGTTTCTTCCTCTCCATATATCTGCCTCATTTATCATGCATGATTCCGTGTAGTTATTGGACTTTGGCTTGTGCTGCAGTCTTATCCTCATGCATAACCTCATATGAGATTTCTGTTCGTCAGACCAGAGATTTGCCCATGAGTTAGTATCTTCCTCATATCCAGCTTCCTTCAGATTCGAGGTCACCCTCGACACCCTTGCCTTCGGCTATATCCTTCCCACTACCGGGCGGATTCGGGACTTTAACCCGTTAGAAACGTGCGCCGCTAGGCGCACAACGAAAAGGGCGATGTTCAAAACACCGCCCTCTTTATCATCCATATTCTCAAAATGAAGAAGATAGATTTAAAACAAAGTCAAAGCTCGAAAAATGCTTATACTTATGCTTCTTCCGTCTCAGCCTTTTCGTCCTTCTTCGTCTTCTTCTCAGCCTTTACAAGCTTTGCCTTGGAAACCAAGGCATCGATTGTAGCCTGAATACTTAACTCTCTCTTGATCGAAGCTCTCTGAGAATCAGTAATGGTCTTTACAAAATCCTCTTTCTTCATGCGATACTGATCGCTGATTCTCTGCAGTTCTTCTTCGAGCTTTTCTTCAGATGCCTCAATTCCCTCTTTCTTCTGAATAGCATCCAGTACAAGAGAAGTCTTAATATTCTGTACTGCGGAAGCTCTCATCTGCTCCTTTAATGCCTGTTCGGTAAGACCGGTAATCTGCATATACTGCTCCATCGGAATACCCTGCTGTTCCATACGTCTTGCATAATCATAGAACATCTGCTCAAGCTGAGTAGCCACCATTGGCTCAGGAAGTTCAACCTCCGCATTCTCCACCACCTTGGCAATCGCATGGTTTTCCACCTCGGAGCCGGCTCTCTTTTCTTTCTCATCCTTAATCTGCTTCTTGATGTCCTTTTTGTACTCTTCCAGAGTATCGAACTCGGAAACCTCGCTGGCAAATTCATCATCCGCCTTTGGTACCTGCTTTCCTTAACCTGCTTTACGGTAACCTTGAAAAGCGCTTCCTTACCGGCAAGATCCTTTGCTCCGTAATTCTCCGGGAAGGTAACCTTAACATCTACATTATCTCCGGCTTTCGCACCGATTAACTGATCCTCAAAGCCCGGAATAAAGGTGCCGGAACCAATGGTAAGAGGATAATCTTCTCCTCTTCCACCTGCAAATTCCTTGCCGTCTACAGATCCGACAAAGTCAATGGTAGCAATGTCGTTCTTCTTAATGGCACGATCCACATCAATCATTCTGGAGTTCTTTTCCAGTTCTCTATTTAATCTTTCCGTAACTTCCTTTGCACTAACGGAAACATCAGCCTTCTCTGCTTCTACTCCGAAATACTCACCGAGCTTAACTTCCGGACGAACCGCTACAGATGCAGTAAATACTAAATCCTTACCTTCTTCAATTTCCTTAATCTCAATCTCAGGACGAGAAACAATATCTAAACCGGACTCTGCAGCCGCTTCAGGATAATGACGGTCTAAAACTTCATTTAATGCAGCATCATAGAAAACCTGTGCTCCGTAAGCCTTTTCAATCATCTTTCTTGTTGCTTTTCCCTTACGAAATCCCGGAACATTATAACGAGATTTTGTTCTCTGATAGGCACTTTCCACTGCCTTCTCAAATTCTTCTGCAGCCACCGTAACGGTAAGCTTAGCCATGCTTTTCTCAAGATTTTCTACTTTTACGCTCATTGCGCATACCTCCAAAAATATTCTTTCTTCACGAGCCCTGCGCAACCGCTACAAGATCTCATTCTATCGGGGCCCCGTGAAAGCGGAGCCTACGAGGGACAAGTATAGCATTTCTCCTGAATTCTTGCAAGAAAAAGAGGAAAAATCCCACAGTCTATCTCGCTTGCAAAGCCAGGTCCGCATTCGTATGCCCCGGCTCTTTCGTAAGTTCCTTTCCAAACCACTCCGGTGGCAGAAAAGTCTCCGCTTCTTCTACAGACGAGAACTCCACTTCAGCATAAATCAAACCTGCCAAATCCGCTTTAAAAATATCCAGTTCAATACAGAATTCTCCATAAGGAAGGAGATATCGCCTTTTTGTCAGCAATCTCCCGTCTATCTTTGCTTTAAGATGCTCAAAGGCTTCCTCAGTTAGAGGGAGATTATACTCCTCTCTTTCCAATAGGCCTTTTCCTTTATAAGAGAGAATATAATGGCATTCTCCATTCTTCTTCTTGGATTTCCTGATTCGGATAACCGGAGAAGCACAGAGATAGCCCTGACAAATATCCCGATAATCACAGTCTTCGAGGATATATCTCTTTACAGCTTCCTCACTCACGAGCCACTTTCTCTCTATTTCCATACCCATAGCTTCTCCTCTTTTGTTTTAGTTTTTCAATGAATGCTACAAACTTCCTACAATATTTTCTTTCAGTATTTTAGGTCATCTTACAAGAAATGCAAAGCATAAAAAAGGCTGAGCAATGCCCAGCCTTTCAATTAATCCCAAGTCCGCCTTGACACAATGCAGTCCTTCCTCACGAAAAGACAGCATCCTCATAGCAAGCTCTCGTCGATTATTTTATAAATTACTCCTCTTCGCTTACAGCAGCTACATCTACATCAGCTGTATCCTGCTCATCTTCCGGAAGAAGTGCCTTGATGGAAAGAGAAATCTTGTGATTGTCTACATCAAGATCAACCACTCTTGCCTCAATTTCCTGCCCCGGCTCAAGCACATCGGACGGCTTGTTTACATGATCCTTAGAAATCTGAGATACATGTAAAAGAGCATCAATGCCCTTGTCTAACTCGATGAAGGCACCGAAGTCAGTCATTCTTGCAACTTTTCCCTTTACAATCTCACCTACAGCATACTTGCTCTCAGCATCCTTCCACGGATTCTCATTCGGGAACTTTCTGGTAAGTGCAATTCTCTCTCCGCTGATTTCCTTAACCAGAACTTCTACTTCCTGTCCCGGCTTAAAGAGCTTCTTCGGATTCTCGATTCTTCCCCAGCTCATCTCGGAAATATGGAGAAGTCCATCTGCTCCGCCAAGATCGATGAATGCACCGAAGTCAGTAAGGTTCTTAACCACACCGGTACGAACATCGCCTTCTGCGAGCTCAGAGAAAAGCTTGTCATGCTGTTCCTTCTTCTGTGCAGACATAATCTGCTTTCTGTCACCGATAATTCTTCTCTTAGCAGGATTGAACTCCGTAATAACAAACTGGATATCCTGTCCCTGATATTTATTCAAATCTCTCTCGAAGCTATCGGATACTAAGGATGCCGGAACGAAGATTCTTGCTCCGTCAACTTCAACATTCAATCCGCCCTTTACTACCTGCACTACCTTTCCGGTAAGGATAGCATTCTCTTCGAAAGCCTTTCTTAATTCCTCGGAAGCCTTAGACTGTAAGCATCTCTGTGAGAAAGAACAACCTGTCCTTCTCCGTCGTTAACCTTCTTAACCTTACACTCAATCTCGTCTCCTACCTTTACAACGGTAGTAAGATCCAATTGGTTGTCTGCACTGTAATCGCTTCTGGTCATAATTCCATCGGACTTGTATCCGATATTCAGTGCAATTTCATCCGGCTTAACATTGATTACCGTTCCTGTTACGATTTCTCCTGCATGAACCGACTTTAACGATTCTTCAAGCATTTGTTCAAAACTCATTTCTGACATAAGTTAGAACCTCCTCTATAATTTCTTTTGGGGTGCTTGCCCCTGCTGTGATACCTACGTTGCGAATCGCTTCATCCGAGTTGAATTTGAGATCTTTCACCGTTTGTATCAGCTGGGTGTTAGGACAAATCGCCTTGCATATCTCATATAACTTTTTTGTGTTAGATGAACTGCTTCCTCCGATAACTACCATGGCATCGGACTTACCAGCTAATTCCCTTGCTTCTGACTGACGTTCGAAAGTTGCGTTGCAAATCGTATTGATAACAGAAGTATGATACCCCTTTTTTTTAAAAGTTTCAAGAACTACTTTGAATTTGTCAATATGGAAAGTTGTTTGTGCCACTATAAATACATTTTTTCCGTTACCATCCGGCAGAGCCTCTACCTCTTCTACTCCTTTTAAGGCAATGACATCGCCCTCTCCCCAGCCAAGGATACCTTGCACTTCAGGATGTTCCGGATCTCCCATAACAATCACCGACTCCCCGTTTTTGGTATGTTCTGCAACAAGTTTCTGTATTTTTCTTACAAAGGGACAGGAGCTGTCTACGATTTTTAAACCTCTTTGTTCCAGCGTCTCATAGATTTCTTTCCCTACACCATGAGCACGGATAACTACAATTCCTTCTGCAAGTTCTGTCAGTTCCTTCAGGCTTTTCAATACTCGTACACCGCGTTCTTCCAGTTCCTCTACTATTCTTTCGTTATGAACTATCGGCCCGTAAGTATAAATCGGAAGCCTTAAGGCAGGCTCTTTTTTTTCTTCCTCTTCCAAAACACGGTAGACTGCCTCTACTGCCCGATCCACTCCAAAGCAAAAGCCGGCACTCTTTGCCAGGACAACTGCCATCTTACGCCTCACTTCCTACACAATAACCAAGAATGGTATCCACAACCTCATCTATACTTAAATTCGAACTATCGATTAAAACAGCGTCTTCCACCTGTTTTAACGGAGCCACGCTGCGATTCATGTCTCGCTCATCTCTTTTCTTTACTTCTTCTAAAATGCTTTCGTAGTCTGCCGGCTCTCCCTTTTCCTGAAATTCCAAGGTCCTTCTTCTTGCACGTACCTCAGCCGACGCAGTCAGGAAGAATTTCTTATTGGCATAGGGAAGCACAACGGAGCCGATATCTCTTCCATCCATTACGCAAGAATGTTGCCTTGCCACGTTTCTTTGCAGGTCAAGAAGTTTTTCTCTGACGGCAGGATACTGAGAAATCACGGAGGCTCCCTCTCCGATTTCCGAGGTGCGGATAAAGGCACTGCAGTCCTCTCCATTGGAAAGAACCTTTTGTACACCGTTCTCATAAAGGAGCTCTACATGGATATTTTGAATTTCCTTTTCCACAGCCTGTTCATCCCCAAAAGGAACTCCTTTTTGCAATAGTCCGAAAGCCAATCCTCTATACAAAGCTCCCGTGTCCACATAATAGTATCCCAAGCTTTTGGCAACAGCCTTTGCGATGGTGGATTTTCCTGCCCCTGCGGGCCCGTCTATAGCAATTGAATACGGCATAATTTTCTCCTTTGACTGTACTGATTTTATATATAAATACATTTCATAGAAACAAATTCCATACCTTCTATGATAGATAAAGCGCTTCACCCGCAGACTTTCCGGCAAGGAATCCTGTAGAAAAGGCTATCTGCATATTATAACCTCCGGTATAAGCATCCACATCAATAAGCTCTCCTGCAAAGTAGAGTCCGGGTACGGCCTTTGCTTCCATGGTTTTCTTGGAAAGAGCTCCAGTATCCACACCCCCGATTGTCACAATCGCTTCTTTATAATCTCCTGTAGCGGCAATCGTGAAGCTAAAGTGATGAAAGAGTCTTAGTATCTTCTTTCGTTCTTCTTTCTTGCATTCCGAGGCTTTCTTTTCCAAAGCAAGACTCTCTTTTTCCAAGCGTTTACAAAATACGGAAAATAACTGCTTCGGAAGCTTTTCTTTAATCAAGTCTTTCAGACTCTCTTTTCCTCTTTTTTCACATTCCGCCAAAAAGGCGCTATCGAAGTCTTCCATTTCTCCCTTTAAGTCTATCGCTATTGTGTAACTCCCCATAGGAGACTCATGAATCATAGGAGAAAGTTCTGCAGAAAGAGAAAGAACCGTCGGGCCGAAAACGGAATCCTTTTGAAAATAAAGTTCTCCCGTTTTCTTGCCGTATACCTTCCCTTTTTCGTCTTCCACGCTCGCTGTGATATGCTTTAGCTTTAAACCGGTAAGAGGGAAGATATCCTCCTCCAAAACTTCCATTTTCACTAAGGAGGGGTATAGCTTTGTCACAGGAATGGATAAGTCTTTTGCAAAGCGATAGCCGTCACCGGTGGAACCGGTAGAGGGATAGGAAAGCCCGCCTGTAGCCAGAATCAGCTTCTTCGTAAATACTTCCTTTTTTCCGATTTGACAAAGAAAGCCGTCTTCTTTTTTCTGAATCGCTTTTAATGTCTGATTACATTCCACTCTAACAACATTCTTTTTTAAGGCGGATTTCAAAGCATCGGTCAAAGAATAGGCCTTGTCGCTGACAGGAAAGATTCTTCCTCCCCGTTCTTCCTTTAAGGCACAGCCGTTTTTCTCAATAAATTCTACCAAGTCTTTATTGGAGAGAGCACGAAAGGCAGGATAAATAAAGCGGGGATTCCTCAGAAAATGACTAAAAAACTGTTCTTCTTCACAGCTGTTCGTCAGATTCCCACGCCCTTTTCCGGTAATAAAAAGCTTCTTTCCAAGCTTTTCATTTTTTTCTATTAAAAGAACTTCGGCAGTTTGATTGGCCTGCCTGGCGGAAATCGCCGCCATCATTCCTGCGGGCCCACCGCCAACTACGATAATATCCACTTTTCTCCCTTTGCAATTTGCTTTTCTTGAAATAAAACTTAAATCCCGGTCTTAAATACGAATCTTAAATGCGATGTACTCTTTCTTTAAAAGCATACCGATTAGCATATATCCTGTACTTTATATCCTGTACTTTATATCCTGTACTTTATATCTTGTATTTTAATATCTTACGCTCTATATCCGCTTGAAAACCTAAGTTTATTTTTTGCTTGGCAGAACAGAAAGGACAAACATATTGTAAATAGCCTTAATCGCCGCTTCAAAGTTTCGTTCTTTACACCGATGATGATATTGTACTCGGAGGATCCCTGGTCAATCATCTTAATGTTGATGTATTCATGTGCGAGGGCGGAGAATATTCTTCCGGCTACACCACGGGAGGACTTCATTCCTCTTCCCACCACCGCAATCAGAGCAAGGTCCGATTCCAATTCAATAAGATCGGGATTCACCGCCCTTTGAATTCCCTGCAATACCTTCTGCTCGTGGGACTCCAGCTCTTCTTGGTGAATAAAGAGCGTCAGGGTGTCAATTCCGGATGGAGTATGCTCCACGGAAATCCCGTTCTCCTCAATCACGGTAAGAACCTTCCGGATAAAACCGATTTCAGCATTCATCATTGCTTTTTCAATATTAATGGAGCAGAAATTCTTCTTTCCCGCAATACCGGTGATGATAAAGCGTGGCTTTTTCAGAGTATTTGCCACAATCATCGTTCCATGATCCTCAGGAGCATTGGTATTCTTAATCTGAATAGGAATTCCCTCTTTTCTTACCGGGAAAATAGCATCCTCATGTAAAACGCCTGCTCCCATATAACTTAATTCTCGAAGTTCTCTATAGGTAATGTAATCGATAACTTCCGGATCATCCACAATACGGGGATCAGAAACCAGGAAGCCGGAAACATCGGTCCAATTCTCGTATAAATCGGCATAAACTGCTGCCGCAATAAGAGAGCCGGTCACATCCGAACCGCCTCTGCTGAAAGTTACCACTTCTCCCTTTTCATTTACACCGTAAAAGCCGGGAATAACGGCATATTCCACAGAAGAAAGCACAGACTTTGCGACTTCTTCCGTCTTTTTGAAATCACAGGAATCTCCGGAGAAGAAAATCAATTGTTCTGCATCAACAAAAGGAAATCCAAGATATTCCGCCATAACGCGGGCATTCAAATACTCACCGCGAGAGGCAGCATAATCCAAACTGGCTCCTTCCGTAAGCTTTCTCACTATTTCCGAGAAATCCTCATCCAAAGAAATGGACAGAGACAGATGATCAATGATTTCCTGATAACGCTTCCGGATTTTCTCTACGATCCCCTCTACTTCTTTATTTTTTTGTACCGCTTCATATAAAGAAATAAAAAGGTCGGTAACCTTAATATCCTTGCTGTCTCTCTTTCCCGGTGCGGAGACCACGATATATTTTCTGTCCCGATCCGCCATGACAATATTTTTTACTTTTTCAAACTGTTCACTACTCGCACAGGAGCTTCCTCCAAATTTTGCAACCTTAAGCATAGTTTACTTCCCTTCTATCCATTTATGATTTTTATTTCTTTGACTTTCCATTGTTCAGTTCTTCCGAGAATGGCTATCAAAATCAGCATAGCTATTCAGGCTCGAAATATCCATCAAGCCCGGAATTCTAAAGCTTCTCTTCACTTTTATGCAAACGAGATACCGTACGCTTTACGAGCGATTCTCGTTAGAATGCAAAAAGAATGGGAAAATTGTATCATTTTCCCATTCATGAAACAAGACTCGATTTGTACGTTTCGGATTACCTATTTATTCATTTTGGATTATCGAATTATTCATTTTGGATTATCGAATTATTCGTTTCGGATTAGCTCTTTATTCATTCCGGATTGCAGCAAGCGGACTTAGCTTCATAGCACGAACCGAAGGGAAGTATCCGGAGAGCATGCCGACCAGCATCGCAAAGATAATGGCAAAAACAGCGAGCCAGAATGGTATGGTGGAAATATTTCCACCCCCTCCACCGGTATAGCTGTCTACCATATCCCCTCCACCGGTAGCCAGGGTATTGATAATCAGGGAAACACCATAACTTAAAACAATACCTACAACACCGCCCAAAATGCCGATTAAAGCGGATTCCGTGAGGAACATGTTTCGAATATCTCCCATATCACAGCCCAGTACCTTCATGACACCGATTTCCTTTGTTCTTTCGAAAATGGACATCATCATCGTATTCATGATCCCGATTGCTGCAACAAGGAGAGAAACCGCACCGATTCCTCCTAATACGAGCTGTGTCGTCTTGATCTGCTCCTGAGCCTGTTTTAACCACTCTACCTGTGAATAACAGGAGTAGCCCATATCCGTAATCTGCTTTTGCACATCGGCTACATTATTCATATCGTCTACAAAAACATAAGCCTGGTCATAGGAGTAATAGCGCAAAGGTTTTCCATTTTTTCCGGTTTTGGGATTCGGAACAAGACTCTTTTTATATATTTTCTTCAAAAAAGCCTTTAAACTGTCCAAATCAGCATACACATAGCTGGAATCCTCGCTGTAATCTTCTGCACCGCCTTCCATTACCCCGGCCGTTTTTATAATATATTTTTTCTGTGGTTTATTTGAGCTGCCTTCACTCTGTGCTGTGCCGGGTTTACTTGTGTCCTGGGCTTCCGGAAAAATATAGAAAAGCGTTTCTTTCATTGGATCAATCGTATAATTTTGATCCCAGTTATTCCCCTTATGAAAGGAGCCGGCAACCGTATTTCCATATATCAGGCTTAACTCGGCATCTCCCTTTTGGGGAAAATCGCCTTCCTTTAGTTTCATTTGCTGAAAGTATGCCTGAGAAACGCCTCGGATACTGAAATCTCCTTGAAGAGCCCCTGACTTTGCCGTCACATACAGTTCGAGTGATGGAGATGTCCCGGTAACATGCGGAATATTTTCAAAGGACTTAATGCTATCATCCGTTAACTCCACCTTGTTTTTGGCATTATTCCCCATGCCTCCATAGTTTGTGATCGTAATCATGGTGAGAGAGCCGGCGCTCTGAAAAGAACGTAAGAGATTTTCACTCATTCCAAGCCCGAGACTCACCATGACCACAATGGAGGCTGTACCGATGACAACCCCAAGTACGGTCAGTAGAGTTCGTATCTTTCTTCTTCTAAGATTTGAAAAAGCCAGAAGAAATAAATCTAAAAGCTTCATTATTTTTTCTTTCCTTTATTCTTTTTCACAAAATACAAAGCCGCAACGGCTGCCGCAACAGTAAGTACCGTACCAACTATAGGAAGAGGGAAAGAAGACTTCTGCTCCTGGACATCCATCTTATCCATATCATCCGTAGCAGGCATTTCTTCCTGTTCCGTAATTGTCAGGTTAATTTCCGTTTTTTCAGTGTGTTTATTGCCGTTGACATCTTCATACTGAATCTCTACGGGAATCGTGTCGTCATCTCCCGTTGCTTGAACAGCGGAAAGCATGACATCCACATTTCCGGTCTCGCCGGGCTTGATATTTCCTACATAAGAAGTCGCTTTCTTAATGTAATCGCTTTGAAAAACTGCAGTCACATTATAAAGAATTACTTTTCCGGTATTGTTGATTCCAAACATGGCATTGGACTCACTCCCTACACTGACCGATTCCGGTGTTACACTGAAATTAGAAAATCCCATACGGGCTGTTTGGTTAACAGGAATATCAATATCTACCTTTTCTTCCGCATTTTTAAATGCAGGAGAATCGTATTTTTCACTGATACTTATAATATAAGATTTCGGATCCACTCCGGCATTGGCCTTTACATTAATGGCAAGCTCTGTTTCCGCCCCTGCTGCCAGAGAATTGACCACAAAAGAGTTGGCTCCGTCCTTAATGGAAAATACAGCTGCATCCTGACTCTTCTCGGATGTTAAGGTAAAAAGAATATTACTTGCCGCAATAGATGTAGAAGCATTTTTCATCGTCAGGAAAAGCTTAAATTCCTGTCCGGCAAACCTGTTCCGGCTCTGTTCTATAAGAACTCACAATAAGTCGGGCCTTTGTTCTATCATTTGCATTAAAGTCTCCAAGCTTCTCTTGGTCTGCCTGAATCATGCCAGAATTACGTACATTGACATAGAAGGAGTATGTATCGGTAGTCGAAACATTCCCTCCCGGTGCCGTCTTATAACTTACTGTATAAGAAAGAGGATAATAACCGCTGGCTGCATTGGATTTAATAGCCATGGAATAGGCGGGACTAATGGTTTCACCCGGATTGACTACCGCAAAGTCTCTGTCATAATTTGCCTCGTTGATAGAAAAAGGGAAGTCCTTTTGTGCATCCGACTTCGGGTTTGCCGTAAGCTGCACAGCATCCTTTTCAGAAAGTGCGGTATTTAACTTGACCTTTACATCATAAAGAGTATTTCTGCTTTGGTTTCTAAAGTTAACCGAAAAGTTCATTACAGCAGGATAATTTCCGCTCGGGAGTCAGCTGATTCTCTCCCACAACAAAGGTCTTCTCTACAACCTTGGTTCCGGAATCTTTAATTTCTCCGCTCTCCGTGATAAAAACATTGACAAATTCGGTTCGATTCTGTTCCTGCCCATTTCCATCGGTGTACCAAATGGTAAAGGGTACGCCAAAGTATCCGTCACTGCTGTTTCCCGCACTGTCCTTCATCTTCAAAGCATCCGAACGAACATTTACGGTAAAGCTGAGTTCCTGATACTCTCCTTTTTTCAGACTGGATAAGGTTTTTTCCTGGGTAAATAAGGAAGCATTCACTTCAAATGGGTAAACTCCGCCATCTACAGGATATACATAATTTAAGCCGTTTTTATAGGCGTTATTTTTTCCTGCCTTATATCCCTCATCCCAAGCGTCCTTCTGCGCCTCTCCCTGCTCGTCGTCTTCTCCGGCATTTTTATACGGATTATCTTTATTGGTTCTTGTCGGGCTATTTTTTGTTGTCAAATAGCTTTGGTCGTTGGAAAGGCGAACACGAACATTCTTGATTTCATCCGTATTGGGATTTGCAAGCCCATTCACTCCGTTATAGCCAACTCGCACCTTAACTTCCATTTGCTGACCGGGATAGCCGGTGGGAATATTTTGCGGATCATGAAAAAAGGTGTTTAAATTGGTATTGACATAAGACGCATAGCTTTTCTTTTCCAAGAGGAAGCTGAACAAGATAGAAAAGCAGATAAGCAAAAGCAAAGTCCCTCTATATGTTTTCTGTAGAACACATCCCTGTTTGCTGCTTCCTCCCCATACAATTTCTTTGTTATTTCTGTTCTTCATCATTCTACTCCTCACTCTTCTCTTCTTTTAAAGGGTGTACCACCGTAAAGGGTCTCTTCCCATTTTCTGCCAAATCTTTTCTTCTATCTTACTGCCTTCCCGAAGAACCGTTTCCACAATCCTGCCATCCACAATCCGAAGCTGTCTGTCTGACCAAGAAGCAATGTAAGGATCATGGGTTACCATAATCAGGGTTTTTTTCTGCTCCTCTACAATTTTTCTCATCAGAGTGAGCACTTCTTCCGTAGTATGGGAATCCAGGTTCCCTGTGGGCTCATCCGCAAAGATGATTTCCGGATCAATAACCAAGGCTCTTGCTATACCCACTCTCTGCTGCTGTCCACCGGACATCTGGTTTGGTGTATGATCCGCTTCTTTTGCAATGTTCATCAGCTCCAGGTATTGTAGGGCTGCCTTATTCCGCTCTTCTTTTCCTACCCCTCGAAACATAAGAGGCATGGCGACATTTTCCACTGCGTCCAAAAAGGGAATCAAGTTATAGCTTTGGAAGATAAAACCGACATGATTTCTTCGGAACGTCACAAGCTCCGATTCGTTCATCTTCTCTATCGCTTCTCCGACAATATGAATTTCTCCCTCACTGGGCTTTTCCAATCCTGCCAGCATATTTAAACAAGTAGATTTTCCGGAACCTGAGGTTCCTACTATCGCAATAAACTCTCCCTGATATATGTCAAAGTCCAAACCATTTAAGGCATGAACTTCATTTTCTCCGATGGTGAAGACCTTCTTCAAATTCCGCACCGTAATGATGGGTTCCATACTATTCCTTTCTAAAAGCTTCTGTACTTTTACTTCTATCCGTAAAAAGCGGCTCCGCCAACCCTCTCCCGTTTCTTTTCTTCCTAATTTAGTCCCTACTACTCTTTTCAAAAAAGTATAGAGGATAGCGTATAATTTTTCAACGAAAAAGCCGTTCTCTCTTTATGACAGCAAGAACGGCTTATACGTTACAATTATTTTCTTTTCTACAATATTTTTCTACAATATTTTTCTACAATATTTTTCTAAAAAAATTTATTCGTTTTCAAAAATCATTTCTCAAACGCCTGTTTAATTGCAGGAAAACTTTTATTTTATTCCTTCCCCACTTTTTCAATGGAGTTGTACTTGGGAATAAGAACTTCTTTCCCTCCCATATAAGGCTGTAATGCCTTGGGAATAGTAACACTTCCATCCTCCTGCAAATGATTCTCCAGGAAAGCAATAAGCATTCTGGGCGGTGCCACACAGGTATTGTTTAAGGTAAAGGCAAGATGGTTCTTTCCATCCTCTCCTTTGACACGAATCTTTAAACGTCTTGCCTGTGCATCGCCTAAGTTCGAGCAGGATCCCACTTCAAAATACTTCTTCTGTCTTGGGGACCATGCTTCCACATCACAGGACTTGACCTTTAAATCCGCCAAGTCACCGGAGCAACACTCCAAGGTTCTTACCGGAATATCCAGACTTCTAAAGAAATCCACCGTATTCTTCCAAAGCTTATGATACCAATTCATGGCATCATCCGGCTCACAAACTACAATCATTTCCTGTTTTTCAAACTGGTGGATACGATATACTCCTCTTTCTTCAATACCATGAGATCCCTTTTCCTTACGGAAGCAGGGCGAATAGGAGGTCAGGGTCAAGGGAAGGGAAGCAGCCGGTAAAATCTGATCGATAAATCTGCCAATCATGGAGTGCTCTGAAGTACCGATAAGGTAGAGATCTTCTCCCTCGATCTTATACATCATAGCATCCATTTCCGCAAAGGACATTACTCCGTCTACAACCTTGGATCGAATCATATAAGGAGGAATCACATACGTAAAACCTCTGTCAATCATAAAATCTCTCGCATAGGAAAGCACCGCAGAGTGGAGTCTAGCCATATCGCCTACAAGAAAATAGAAGCCGTTTCCGGCAACTCTGCCTGCCGCATCCATATCCAGTCCCCCGAAGCTATCCATAATGTCTGCGTGGTAGGGAATAGGATAATCCGGAACAAGGGGTTCACCGAAACGCTCATTTTCCACATTGCAACTATCATCCTTTCCGATTGGCACGCTAGGATCAATCATGTTCGGAATGACCATCATACGCTTCAGAATCTCTTCCTGCAGTACCGGTTCTTTCTCTTCCAGTTCAGCGAGTCTTTTGGAAAGCGGCTACTTCTTCCTTTACCTTCTCCGCCTCTTCCTTTTCTCCCTTAGCCATAAGGGCACCGATCTGCTTGGAAACCTGATTTTTCTTGCTTCTCAGCTCATCCGCCTCCATCTGCACTTTTCTGGCTTCTACGTCCAGACTGATGACTTCATCCACAAGATTTAATTTTTCATCTTGGAATTTCTTTTTGATGTTCTCCTTCACCAGTTCAGGATTCTCTCGTAAAAATTTAATATCCAGCATACTGCCCCTCCATTTCTTTAAGCCCAAACAGACAGTAGTGACTCCCCGTTTAAAGCACACTTACAGTATCAATTTTTCTTCATTCTCATAAATATAAACGGAAGTCCCCGCTTTTTCAAGATAAGTATCCCGGATGAAGAATTTATTTCTAATTTCCCAAAAATCATTTGGACCGAATCAGACGGTTAAAGGACTCTACTCTCTCAGCAATTTTTCCTTTTTCGGAAAATACGGAAGATCCGGCAACAATGAAGTTCGCCCCTGCATCCAGTACGGAAGCAATATTCTCCAAACTGATACCGCCATCTATTCCGATTTCCAGCTTTGTTCCCTTCTCCTCTGCCATTTTCCGAAGACGACGGACTTTATCCAAACTGTAGGGGATAAACTTCTGCCCGCCAAAGCCCGGATTTACACTCATGATAAGAATATAGGAACAGAGTGGGAGCAATTCCTCCACGGTAGAAAGGGAGGTGGCGGGATTGACCGCCAGTCCGGCTTCCATGCCCAGTTCCTTTATAGCATTTAAAGAGCGGTCCAAATGCGGAGTTGCCTCGACATGAAAGCAAACTCTGTCTGCACCCGCTTTCTTAAAAATCGGAAAATAAAAATCCGGATTCTCTACCATAAGATGCACATCGAAAAAAGCTTGAGAATCTTTTCTAAGGTCAGAAACAATACTTGCTCCGTATGAAATATTCGGAACAAAATGACCGTCCATAATGTCAAAATGGAAACTTTCCGCTCCTGCTTCCTCAGCTATTCCAAGATATTCTCTCAAAGCTCCGAAATCCGCCGCCAAAACGGATGGAGACAATCTGTTATGCATCTTTCCTTCCCTCCTCTACTGTTGTTTTCTTTCCTCTATCAATTCCTGATATAACTTTTTATAGCTCTCATAGCGCAGTTCAGAAATTTCACCTGCAGTTACTGCCCTCTTTACTGCGCAGTCCACAGTTCTCTCTCCCACGTGGACACAGCTGTTATAATGGCATTTTTCCCTAAATTTTTCAAATTCAGGATAAAAATAGCGAAGATTTTCCGGAGATATTTCCGGTGGAAATAAGGATGTAAAGCCCGGTGTATCAAGGACATAACTGTCTTCCGCTATAGCAAAGAATTCTGCATGTCTCGTTGTATTTTTTCCACGAGAAATCTTTTCGGAAAGCTCTCCCGTTTCCATCCGCTCTTCTCCCAGGAGAAGATTAATCATAGTGGATTTTCCTACCCCGGAGGGGCCGGAAAAGACTGTAGTCTTCCCTTTCAAAAGAGAAAATATTTTCTCCTTATCCGCATTGGAATTTCCCTGAAAAAAGTAAACCGGAATCTGCGCCTCTTGATAAATACGCTTTATCTCTTCTACGAATGCGCTATCCTCTTCTTCCAAAAGGTCTTTTTTATTAAAGAAGATAAGACAAGGAATTTCCCGTACTTCCAAATGCAATAAAAAGCGATCGATTAAAGGAAAGGAAGGATCCGGACTCTTTACGGAAAAAACAAGTACAGCCTGATCAATGTTACTGACCAAAGGGCGTATTAAGGAATTCTTTCTATCCAGAATCGTTAAAATCTGTCCGCAAAGTTCTTTTTCACTGTCAGGAACAGGACAAATCTCCACCATATCGCCGACTAGGGGCTTTTCTTTTTTATTTCGAAAAAGCCCCTTGGCATGGCATTCGTAGATTCCCGACTTCGTATGTACATAATAGAATCCGCCTACCCCTTTTATGATTTTTCCTACCATACTAAGCCTCCGGATGGAAGTCTAAATCATAGGATGCCAGGATTCGATCATTCTCCGCGTCCACAACTTCGATGGTCCCCTTGGAAACACCGCTTGCTCCGGTAATGCGGTTTAAACTCAGCTGCATCTCACTGCCCAAAACATAGGTTCTTGCAGACTGCAAAGTAGTATAACGGGTTTCTCCGTTAATATCCTGTCTCAGATAAACCACAACCAAAACCGTACCGGAAACCCCGGGGCCTCCACTACCGATACTTACACTTTGATTGATACTGGAAACCCAAGCTTTATCCTGTCCGTTTCTGACCTTTCCTTCGGAACCCGAGCTCACACTAAAGGATATAGCCTGCCCTTCTTCCACATAAGTATCCATCGGAATGCTTTGACTTACAACATAGCCCTTTTCTACGGTAGTACTGGGAATGTACGTAATATTTCCTAAGGTAAGTCCTTCTTCCGCCAATACGCTGATAGCCTCTTCCTCACTCAAATATGATAAGTCGGGCATCAGGACCGGACTTTTACTTAAGCCGATACTTACAGTAATAAGCAATTCTCCCGGCTCCCTTGTACTGGCCTTATTCGTACGAATAATATAGCCTTTCTCCACTGTATCGGAAGCTTCTTCTATCACCGTGTACGGAATTTTCCTATCCTTTAGCTTTGGCTCTAAATCAGCAAGACTCATCTTTTGCAGCGCAGTTAAATCGGAGGGATAGTTCGGATCAAAAAAGCGAATATCTTTTGGCCCCTTGGAAAGAGTGACATAAACTCTGCTGTGCGTACTGTATTTTCCGCCGGGATAGGAAATAATCTGTCCTTCTTCATATTTTTCGGAATATTCTTCTTTTTCCGGATAGATATGAACATCATAATCCGACAAAAAATCTTCCGCTTCCGAAACGGTCTTTCCTACTATTTCCGGAAGAAGATTATCCAATGCGGAAATGGTAATGGCCACCTGCGTACTCTCTTCCGTCACCTTCATTGCAGTTTCCGACTCTCCCGTAATACTCTTTACGGAACGGAGAACCCCCAGTACCTTATATCCGAGGAAAAAGAAAAACGGCAACAATCAAAAACGACGGATGCAATCGCAAGACCCTTTGTAAAGATTGCTGATACCCTGATCCATTTCTTTTCTTCCAAAGATTCGGCTTCCACCCTCCTCTTCTCTTTCCGAAAGAAAACTGCCCTCCGGATCATCCAAAGCAAGCTGTAAATCCTCCCCCATGTCAGCGATGTTCTGATATCGCAGGGAGGCCTTCTTTTGCATTCCTCTCCATACGATATAGTCAATGGCTTTCGATAGCTCTTTTACACTCTCCCGGACCCTGGGAATGGGATCTTCCAAGTGGGAAAATACAACGGACATGGAGTCCTCTCCGGCATAAGGAACTTTTCCGGTCAGCATTTCATAAAGAACACAGGAAAAGGAATATATATCCGAACGAACATCGCTGCTTCCTCGCTTAGCCTGCTCAGGAGAAATATAATGAACCGATCCCATAACTGCCGTGTTGGCTGTTTCCTGTGTAGCCATTCCGGCAATGCCAAAATCCGCTATTTTCACTACCCCTTCCGTACTGATGATAATATTTTGAGGTTTTATATCTCGGTGGATTACCCCCATCTTATGGGCAACGTCCATTCCGTCAATGAGCTGTAAGGCAATTCCGATAGATTCTCTCTCGCTCAGTCTTCCCTTTCTCTGAATAAAATTCTTTAGAGTCACCCCTTCTACCAACTCCATAACAATAAAATGAAGATTCCCCTCATCCACCGTGTCAAAGGTGGATACAATATTTAAATGATTCAGCTTTGCCGCAGACCTTGCTTCCTCCTGGAATGTAGTAATAAATTCCTTATCTTCGGCGTACTGTTCCTTCAAAACTTTGATTGCCACAATACGACCCAGTTTTGTATCTTTTGCCTTATAGACGTAGCTCATTCCTCCTTCACCGATAAGGCTCTCTATTTGATAACGCCCTTGAAGCAGGGCATCCTTCTCTATCCTCATCTTCCCTGCTCCTTTCCAAACGGGTTGACTAAAATTAAAGCAATATTATCTTTTCCCCCATTGATATTGGCTAAATCAATCAAAGCTTGTCCTTTTTCGGCAAGGCTGGCCTTGTCCTTTAAAATCTGTACTATACTTTCATTGTCTACCATATTGCTGAGTCCGTCCGAACAAAGGAAAAACAAATCTCCCTCTTCCAGCTCCTCCTCAAAAAAATCCACGGAGACCTGCTTCTCCGCTCCAATTGCGCGGGTGATGTAGTTTTTATGACTGTAATATTCTTTGGATCCGCGAATCATTTCCCCCCGACGAATCTTTTCTTCTACGTAGCTATGATCCTTCGTCAGCTGTTTCAGTCGATTTTTCCGAAAAATATAAGCCCTGCTGTCCCCTACATTGGAAAGAAAAAGAGTATGTTCCTCTACAAAGGCTGTTACCAGTGTACTTCCCATTCCGTGTAAGTTTACATTGTTTTGGGACAAGGCATAAAGTTCAGCGTTGATGCGATCTATTCCCTTATCCAAGCAATGCACCGGACTTTCCCCCGATATCTCTTTAAGATACGATACAAGACTCTCTACAAGATAGCGGGACGCATAATCGCCCGCCTTATGTCCTCCCATACCGTCAGCCAGTAAAAACAAATTGGGAAATACACCGAGGGTTTCCTTTGTTGCAAAAAGAAAGTCCTGGTTCATTTTTCTCATTTTCCCCTGATCCGTCTTCGCAAAAAATTGCATCAGTCTTCCCTTTCTTCCAGCTCTGCATCCCTTCGAAGCTGTCCGCAAGCGCCGGAGATATCGCTTCCCATCTCTCTCCTTATAGTACAAGTAATGCCATTTTTTTCCAAGCCTTCTTTAAAATGCTGTATTCTTTTTCGATTCGGTGCGGTAAAATCCCTCTCCTTAATGGGATTAACCGGAATCAGATTCACATGCGCCGGAAAATGAACACCTTTTTTCTTTAAAAGCTTGCTTAGGGCCAGAATATCCTCTTCTCCGTCATTGATACCGAATACCAAGGCGTATTCAAAGCTGACTCTTCTTCCCGTCTTTTGAAAATAAAAACGCACCGCCTCCATAACATCCGCTAAAGCATAACGATAGGCAATCGGCATGATTTTCTTCCGCTTTTCATCCGTAGAGGCATGAAGACTTAAAGCGAGGGTAATCCCCAGTTCTTCTTCGGCAAGTTCCCGAATCTTCGGAACAATCCCGCAGGTAGAAAGTGTAATATTTCTTTGAGAAAGGTTTCTACCCGTTTTTCCGCTGATTAAGTGAATAAAACGGAGTACCTCATCATAGTTATCCAAGGGTTCTCCCGAACCCATAAGTACCACATTGGAAATTTTTTTCCCTGTGACTTTTTCCATTGCCACAATCTGTCCGAGCATTTCTCCGGAACTTAAGTTTCTTGCCAAGCCCGCCAAGGTAGAAGCACAAAAAGCACAGCCCATCTTACAGCCGACCTGTGTGGAAATGCAGGCTGTATTTCCATGGTGATATGCCATAAAAACAGACTCAATCCGATGCCCGTCCGACAATTCAAAAAGAAACTTTTCCGTGCCGTCAATCCGGGAGACATAACGACGATAGAGCTTAGGGAGCATAAGAGTAAAATTAATGCTGAGTTTCTCCCTTAAGTCTTTCGGCAAGTTCTCCATCGCCTGAAAGTCTTCCAGATCTTTTTCCTGTACCCATTGAAAAATCTGCTTGCTCTATACTTTGGAAATTGCTGTTCCAGCACCCAATCCTCTATTTCCTTCTCTTCTAAATCCCGTAAATTTTGCATGCTCCTCTTCCTAAACAGATATTGCCATTAGGCTCTATCTATCTCTTGAAAAATTACTTTTTTCTTTTTTACCCTATCTTTTTACTTTTATTGATTATTCTACTTTGGATTATGCCTTAGTTCTTTATTCTATCTGTATTTTTCAATACTATATCTTAGCTCTTTATTCTATCTGCATTTTTTATTATTGTGCCTTAAGTTTTTTGATAAAGCTCGCGTAATAAAATCCGTCCCCGGGTTCTCCCGGGAAAAACTTCTTTTCTTTTTCCATCTCATAGGGAAAATGAGCTAGAATAAAGTCTCTATTTTCTTCATTTTCCGCCATAGAAAGCGTACAAGTAGAGTAAATCAGCTGCCCTCCCGGCTTTACATAGCTTTGAACCGTAGAAAGAATCTCCCTTTGCAACTTTTGGAGCGACTCGACTCCTTCTTTTGAAAAATGCAGGCGTAAATCCGCCTTTTTTCCGATAACTCCAAGCCCCGAACAGGGTACATCGCAAAGTACAAGATCAAGACAGCCTTCTCCATTTTTCAAAAAGCGCGGGTCCGGCACTCTGGCGTCCCAAGCCTCTATCCGCATATTTTGAATACCGAGGCGTTTTTTATTTTCCTCAATAAGATAGAGCTTGTCCTTCTTTTCATCTCTTGCATAAACAAGACCGTCTTCTCCCAAAAGACTTGCAAGATGACAGGCCTTTCCTCCCGGAGCACTACAGCAGTCAAGAACCTTAGCCCCCTTTTGTAAATGGGCAAGTTTTGCCACTTCTTGGGAAGAAAAGTCCTGAATGGCCACCTCTCCTAAGAGAAAGCGTTCCTCTTCCATGATATTTCCGGAAACCTTCTCTCCTTCTCCCTTTTCATTTCGAATAAAAAAGCCGCCTTCATCGGAAAGAAATGCCTTGGCAATTTTGACGGTATCCTCTAAACCGTAGTCTTTCTTTAAAAATAAAAAAAGCTCCTCGGGTAAGGATAATCCTATTGCATCTTCCTTGTGCTCTGCCTCCAGTTTTTCGAGTAAAAGTTCTTTATCCTTATTAATATTTCGTAAAACTGCATTGGAAAAAGGAACCAAGCCCTGTAACTTCCTCTTCTTTAAGTAATTTAAACTCTCATTGATTGCCGCATGAGGCGGAATCTTATCCATAAAAAGGAGCTGATAAACAGAAAGACGCAATACCTGTAAAACAATGGCTTTCATCTTGTTTACCGGTGTTTTGGAATAAAGGGAAAGAAAATAATCCAATTGAATATAGCGTTCTACCGTTCCATGGGAAAGTCTTGTGATAAACGCTTTAGCGCGGGTATCAAAATAGGGACATTCCATAAAAAGTTTTCGCAAAGCAAGATGTAAAAATACACCTTCTTCAAAAACAGAATAAAGCAGTTCAATCACTGCTTCCCGTTCCGTTTTTTTATTTTTATCTCTTTTTTCCGTCTCCAACAACATACCCTCTTAAAAACTCGGCTGCAGCCATCCGATTCTTTCCTTCTACCTGCAGTTCATCCACTTTCAATAAAGCTTTTCCTGTCGATACAAAGAGTTCTTTTTTATCCTTTGAGCTGTAAAACTCGCCCCTTCCCTCCTTCGGAATGTAGGCAAGGTGCATCTTATCTCCCAAATATTCTTCAATATCCTCGTTTTCTATCTTCCCAAGAGAAATACAGTCTTCCGCTTTTTCTGTCTCCACTTCCGCTTTCCAGATTTTAAAGCTTTTTCCATTCGGAAGAATGCTTATGGCATTTGGCCAGGGGATATAGCCTCTCACCTTTCTCTCTATCACTTCCGCTTCCTGATTCCAATTAATAAAGCCGTCCTTTTTCTTGATGATTCCGGTATAACTAGCCTCTTCTTCTTTCTGGGGAATCGCCTTTATCCTGCCTTTTTTCAGTTCTTCCAAGGTTTTTATGATAGAAATACGGGACAGTCTTCCCAATTTAAGAAAGAGACTCTCGGCAGTCTCTCCGGGCTCCAAGCTTAGCCTATCCTGTAAAAGAATGTCACCCGTATCCAGCCCCTCTGCCATGAGCATCGTTGTAATGCCGCTCTCCGCATCTCCGGCGAGCACTGCTGCCTGTATGGGAGAAGCCCCTCTGTACTTCGGAAGAAGCGAGGCATGAACATTGATCGGAGCAATCTTTGGAATATCCAATACTTCCTTAGGTAAAATCTGTCCGAAAGCTGTTACCACTATACAGTCCGGCTCCAAGCTTCTAATATACTCAATACAGTCTCTATCCTCTCGTAAACGCCGGGTGGAAAGGACAGGAATCCCCAAGCTTTCTGCAGCTTTTTTTACCGGGGTCTTTTCTATGATCCCCTTTCTTCCCTTTGCCTTATCTTCTTGGCTTACAACCAAAAGAACCTCATGACCTGCCTCATGAATGGCTTCCAGGCTTTCCACCGCGAAATCCGGAGTGCCCATAAAGACTATTTTCAAATCACATCCTCCTCATCCAGTTCCTCATAAACCACATCCTCCAGTTCTCCTTCTACCTTTTCCGTATAAAGGACTCCATTTAAGTGGTCGTTTTCATGAGAAAAAGCCCTTGCCAAAAAACCGCTGGCCTCTAATGTATACTCCTGCATATTTTGGTCCAGCGCCTTAACTTCTATCTTCATAGGCCGGGTAACAATACCTTCTTTTCCGGGAACGGAAAGACATCCCTCTTCTCCCGTCTGTACTTCTTCACCCAAGATTCGGATCTCCGGGTTAATCGCAACATAACGGTTTCCGTCACCGATATCCACCACGAATATCTGCTTTAAGATTCCCACTTGAGGAGCGGCAAGACCCACTCCGTTTGCATCATACATGGTTTCAAACATATCGGAAATCAATTCCTGTAAACGCTCCGTCATTTCTTTTACCGGTTTGGTTTTTTTCTCCAAAATAGAATCGCCTATGGTTCTAATTGTACGAATAGCCATCTTCTTCCCTTTCTTTCCTCTGTTTCTTCTTTATTCCTCTGTTTCTTCTTCTATTCCTTTTTTTCTTTCTTCAATTGAACTCTATTCTATCGAAATCATCCTTTGTTTATCTTATATGACCTCTGCCATTTTCACCATTACAGTAAATCAAACTGCAGTAAAATCAGATTTCTTTTATCCGCCTTTTTCAGTTCCTGCATAAAGCTGTCCCTTAATTGCAAAATTATATCATGGGACTCATGCTTAATATAGATGATTTTTCTAAAATTATCTTTCAGTTTATAGACTGTAGCCGGAAAAGGACCATAGATTTCTCCGCCTTTTTCCTCTATTTTTTGTTGAATTCCGGGAAGAATCCTTGCCAGAATCAGTTCTAAATATGCTTCTTCCGTGTAAATACATTGGATAGCCAGCATTTTAGAAAAAGGAGGGTAAGAAAGTCGTTTTCTAAACTTTTTTTCTTCCTCATAGAACTTTTTATAGTCCTGCTCCACAGCAAGCTGTAAGGTCGAATTATCAGGCTGATAGCTCTGAATGATGACTTCTCCCTTTTTCTCTCCACGACCGGCTCTTCCGGAGACCTGAGTAAGCAGTTGATATGCCCACTCTCCCGCCTGAAAATCCGACTGCAAGAAAACCTGATCCGCTGCCAGAATGCCAACCAGAGTAAGGTTTGGAAAATCATGTCCCTTTACAATCATCTGTGTTCCCAAAAGAATATCCGCTTTCTCCTCGGAAAATTCGTTCAGTATTTCTTCGTACTTTCCCTTTCTTTTAGTTGTATCCCGGTCCATTCGCAAAATCCTGGCATCGGGAAACGCAGCATGGCAGATGCTTTCCAGTTTTTCCGTTCCTACCCCGAACGCAGCCAGATACTTGCTTCCGCAGTTCGGGCAATTCTTCGGCAAAATACTTTGGTAGCCACAATAATGGCACTGCAGTCTTCCATTTTTATGCAGATTTAAGCTAACGTCGCAGTGCGGGCAACGTAGAGCCTCACCGCATTTCCTACAACTCACAAAAGGCGCATAGCCTCTTCTGTTCATAAAGAGCATACTCTGCTCCCCTTTTTCCAGCCGCTCTCGAATTGCTTTTTCCAGTGCTCTTGAAAATATGGAGCGATTTCCCTCTTCCAGTTCTTTTTTTAAATCTACAATATGAATTGCAGGTAAGACACTTCCGCTCTTCGCTCTTTTTTCCAAGCTAAAACAGGGGAGTTCTCCACTTTCTACCTCGGAAAAAATCTGTACCGAGGGTGTCGCCGTACCAAAGAGAAGCTTCGCAGAAGACAGCTCCGCCCTCTTTTTTGCTACATCTCTTGTTTCATAGCGAGGCGTCGTTTCCGACTTATAGGAACGGTCTTGTTCTTCATCCATAATGATAAGCCCCAGATTGGAAAAAGGTGCAAAAAGAGCAGAACGAGGGCCCATGAGAATCTTTACTTCACCGGAACGGCACTTTTCCATACTTTCCACGCGCTCTCCCTGGCTCATCTTGGAATGAAGTACGGAAAGCATGCCGGGGAATCGTTGTTCTATGCGGGAACGGGTCTGAAAGCTGAGAGAAATCTCCGGAATCAGAAAGATGACTTCTTTCCCCTCTCGGATATAATCCTCCATAAGTTGTAAATATACCTCCGTCTTTCCCGATCCCGTTACTCCGAAAAGTAAAGCAGAGTCTTTTCCGGAGGAAAAATTCTGTCGAATGCCATGAAGGACCTTCTTTTGTTCCGGGGTAAGCTCTATGGGAGACTCCTCCCGTTTTAAAAGAACTGCAGCCGGCTTTCCTCTTTTTTTAGTTCTCTTTTTAACCGGCAAAACAGTTTTTAGACATTGGTTCAAGGTACAGCCATACTCTTTGCTCATCCAGACAGCAAGGTTCAGGAGTGTATTTTCCAAAGAAAATTCTTTTTCCAAAGGAGAAAGAATATCCCGGAGCTTTTCCTCCGGGTACTCCGAGCTTTCACTCAGTTTTAGTACATATGCCCTCTTTTTTTCCCGTCCGAAAGGAACTAAAACAGGATCCCCGACATGGAGTTCCATGTCTTTGGGAATCCTATAGCTAAAACTTTTATCTATTGCCTCATGGCTGATGTCTACAATAACCTCGGCGTACAAATCTCTCCTTGTAATTTCATATGGAATAAATATCGAATATATATTTATCCCACTTTACTATTTTCTACCGTAAGCGGATGTTTTTCTATGAGTTTATCTATCACTTTGGATAAGGATAAAGAATGTGATGCCTTAAACAGTACGACGTCTCCGCTCTGAATCTCCTTTTCCACTTCCTTCTCAAGCTCTTCCAAAGACAGGAATGCAGCTCCGGGAATTTTTTTCTCTCCCAAGCCTTTCCATATTTCTTTGGATTTTTCTCCCAAGGTAAATAAGCAGTCAATAGAAAGTGCTCTCATTTCCTCTCCTATTTCTCTGTGAAGAAGAAGCTCATCTTTTCCAAGTTCATTCATATCGCCAAGAACGGCAACTCTTCTTAAACCTTTCTCCTCGGATAAAACGCGGAGCGCAGCCCTCATGGAGTCGGGAGAGGCATTGTAACTGTCATCCAAAATCTGAATTTCGTCTTTCGTAACAATTTTCTCTCCTCTTCCGGGAAGTCCTCTAAAGGCAGAGATGGCTCTAACCGCAGCTTCTTTGGAAACACCTAAACACTCTGCTAAAAGGAGGGCGATGCCTGCATTTTCTTTCATATGCTCACCGGGAACGGAAAGAGGCATTTCCTCCTTTTCATAAAAGAAAAGAGAAAGTTCTCTATTTCCCAAAAATCCCATGTCGTGAATTTTCTCCGGCGTAAGTTGAGAGAGAATCGGATCTTTTTTCGGAAGATAGAGTTCTACTTTTCCGGATTCCCCCATCAGAATATGCAACTTTTCAAAACAGGTATTTTCCTTGCTTTGCATATTTTCGAGATGCGCATCACCAATATTGGTCAATACCGCCATATTCACAGAGCACATCCGGGCAAGCCTCTCCATTTCTCCCGGAATAGAGACTCCCATTTCGATAACACTGATTTCCTGCCCGGCCTTTGCCATATCAAAAAGAGTTATGGGAACACCGACCTGAGAATTGGCATTTCCTTTCGTCTGAAACACCTTTTTTTCGGAGGAAAGTGCAGCCGCAATCATTTCTCTGGTCGTGGTTTTCCCAACCGACCCGGTGACCCCGATCAACGTACCTCGATATTTTTTTCTGCAAAATGCACCAAATGCCTGCAAAGCCGCTAAAGTATCAGGTACAGGATAAAAATGTACATCCGGATATTTTTTTTGCAATTCCGCACTATCTTCTGCAGTAAGAATATGCCGTGCCCCGTTCTCTATGGCCATCGGAATAAAGCGATGGCCATCCACCTTTTCTCCCTTTAAGGGTACGAAAAGCGCAGAGTTGCAATCCTCCTTGGAATTAATTACGATATGCTCGACTACAGAAAATAACTCTTCAAAATCCACCATTTTCCATCTCCAAAGTACTCTGTTGTTTCAATCTGTTTCTATTTTTTTGCCCTGTTTATTTCTTCCCTTAACTTAGGATAAAAATCAGTCCAGCTTTGCCGCTTCTTCCAAGATAACTTCCCTATCCACAAAACGAGTAAACTCTCCATTTACCTCATTATATTCCTCATGTCCTTTTCCGATTACGGCTATCAAATCTCCCCGTCTTGCATTCTTTAAGGCATAGGCAATCGCCTCTCTTCTATCGGGAACGGAAATATAATTCTTTGTTTTCTTTGAAAGAGTAGATTCAATATCGCGAATGATATCCTCTGTCTTTTCGTAACGGGAATTGTCTGCAGTAAGTATCGTAAAATCAGCCATTTCTCCGGCTACTTCTCCCATACCGTAACGTCTATCCTTGGAACGGTTTCCTCCACAGCCGAACACTACAATGAGCCTTTCAGGCTGATATGCCTTTAAGGTTTGTAGAAGATTTTTCATTCCCATGGCATTGTGTGCATAATCCACAATCACGGTATATCCGTCTCTTTGCAAAGCAACTTCCATTCTTCCGTTCACTTGAATCTTTGCTAAGGCTGACTTGACTTTATCCATCGGAATCTTTAATAAAGCCGCCAAAGAAATCGCCGCCAAGGCATTGTATACATTGTATTTGCCGGGAAGATGATTGAAAATACTTTCCACCTCTTCACCATGTATAAAATCAAAGCGGGTACCGATAAAATCATCCTGTCTCAGATTTTCGATATTCTTTGCCTGAAATTCCGCTTTTTTCTCTAAGGCAAAGCCGTGACAGGGACAGGGGGCATTTTCCCAAAACTCATCTGCAAAGTCCGCATCCATATTGATGAGTCCCTGCTTGGACTGGTTAAAAATCCTGGACTTGTAATACTTGTATTCTTGAAAATCCTTATGTTCATTTTCCCCGATGTGGTCTTCCTCTATATTCGTAAAAATGCCATAGTCGAAAAGGATTTCATCCGTCCTGTGCATCTTAAAGCCCTGTGAAGAAGCTTCCATCACTACAGCAGTGCAGCCTGCTTCTTTCATTTTTCGGAAGCTTTCCTGCAAAGTATAGGATTCAGGCGTTGTGTTCTTGCTTTCTTCATGAATTCCGGCGTAATCGATTCCTGTAGTTCCGATGAGTCCCGTGCGATATCCGGCCTCTTCCAAAATACTCCGTACCATACTGGCCGTTGTCGTCTTTCCCTTTGTTCCGGTAATACCGATCACAAGCATTTCTTTAGCGGGATAATGAAAGTAGCAGGCAGAAAGCCGAGCCAAAGCAGCCCGGGCATTTTCCACCTTGACTATAGAAAGTTTCTCTGTATTCTTTCCTTCCAAAGGTAGCTCCTCCAGTTCTTTTTCTACAACAAAAACTCGGATCCCCTTTTCTAAAAGCTCCGGAATCTTATCATGGGAGTCCATTTTGCTTCCTCTCATGCAGAGAAAGAGATCTCCCTTCTCCGCTTTTCGGGAGTCATAAGAGATTCTCTTAACTTCTTCCTTTTCCGGCTCCCCCAAAAGAATTTTATATTCTTTTAATGCTTCTACCCACTCTTTCATCATATCCTCACCATCTTCGAAAAACAGCAGTAATTCATATATTCTTTTACATAAGAGAATGGCCCCTTAAGGGGCCATTCCATATTAAAACAGTCCTACAGTTTTTCCGTCTATAACATCAATTTTCTCTGCAGCAGGAACCTTCGGTAATCCCGGCAAAGTCATAACATCTCCGGTTAAGCAAACTACGAATCCCGCTCCGGCTGAAACATAAACTTCTCTTACCGTAATGGTAAAACCTTCCGGTCTTCCAAGGAGTGTAGGATCATCCGACAAGCTGTACTGTGTCTTTGCCATACATACCGGATAATTTCCGAATCCCAGCTCTTCCAGATTCTTTAATTCCTTCGATGCCTTAGCTGCAAACTGTACATCCTTAGCTCCGTAGATTTCCTTAGCTATCTTTTCTACCTTTTCCTTAAGAGGAAGCGTTAAATCCTGAATCGGATGGAAGTCAGACGGCTTTTCGAGCTGTGCAAGCACTGCCTTTGCAAGAGCTTCTCCACCGGCTCCGCCCTTTCCGTAAACTTCCGATAAAGCAAAACCAACACCCTTTTTCTCACAGAAATCAGCAATCCACTGTAATTCTTTTTCGCTGTCTTGCGGGAAGCGGTTGATGGCTACCACAAGGGGAAGTCCAAACTTCTTCACGTTTTCAATATGCTTCTCAAGGTTTACGATTCCCTTTTCAAGAGCTGCAATATTCTCTTCTACCAAGTCAGTCTTCGCAACACCGCCGTTGTACTTTAAGCACGTACGGTTGCCACAATTACGGCACAATCCGGGCGAAGATTTCCAAGCTGACATTTAATATCCAGGAACTTCTCCGCTCCGAGATCCGCTCCGAAACCTGCCTCTGTTACGGCGATATCCCCAATCTTTAAAGCATACTTTGTAGCCATGATGGAGTTACATCCATGTGCAATATTGGCAAAAGGTCCACCATGAACGATTGCCATATTGCCTTCCAGAGTCTGTACAATATTGGGCTTAATCGCATCCTTAAGTAGTACAGCCATAGATCCTACTGCACCGAGTTCTTTTGCCCTTACCGGTTCTCCCTTACGATTGTAAGCTACTATAATTTTGGAAAGACGATCCTTTAAATCCTCAAGATCATTGCTAAGGCAAAGAATAGCCATGATTTCCGATGCTACCGTAATGATGAAATGATCTTCTCTCACTACGCCGTCACCGGGTCCGCCTAAACCTACAATAACATTTCGAAGACACCTGTCATTCATATCCAGACATCTCTTCCACTGAATACGCTTCAAATCGATATCCAGTGTGTTACCCTGTTTGATATGGTTATCCAAAAGAGCGGCAAGAAGGTTATTTGCCGCAGTAATGGCATGGAAATCACCGGTAAAATGAAGATTCAAATCTTCCATGGGAACTACCTGAGCATATCCGCCGCCTGCTGCTCCGCCCTTTACTCCGAAGCATGGTCCAAGGCTCGGCTCTCTAAGAGCCACCACTGTATTCTTTCCCAAACGATTCAGAGCATCAGTCAAACCAACAGAGGTCGTGGTCTTGCCTTCTCCCAGAGGAGTGGGGTTAATAGCAGTTACCAGAACCAGTTTTCCGTCTTTTTGATCTTTCCGCTTTTCGAAAACGGAGGGAGAGAGTTTTGCCTTGTACGGCCCGTAAAGCTCCAGGTCATCCTCAGAAATCCCGTACTTTTTTGCGATGTTGACAATTTTGTCTAATTTTTTCTCCTGCGCAATTTCCAGATCTGTTTTCATTCATTCACTTCCTTTCTTGTGCAATAAAGTCATTAAGTTCTTCTATACTCATTAAGACCCGTCTTGCTTTTGTGCCTTCCTCCTCTCCTACAACATGGGCATCCGCAAGCTGATCCATGATTCTCGCCGCACGATTAAAACCAATTCTGAACTTTCTTTGTAAATACCCTATACTGGCCTTTTCTGTTTCGATTACCGTTTCTGCCGCCTCATAAAAGAGCTCATCTCTGTCTTCCCCTGCAACGGACACATTTTCCTCCCCTGTCCCTTGCTCTATACTGTTCGTAATAGAATCATTATATTCCGCTTCTCCTTGACTCTTCAGGAAATCCGTAACCTTTCCGACTTCCTCATCCGAGACGAAGGCACCTTGCACACGTATCGGCTTTGGAAGATTTTGCGGGAAGAAAAGCATATCTCCCTTTCCAAGGAGCTTCTCCGCACCGTTCATATCAATAATGGTACGTGAATCCACACCGCTACTTACAGCAAAGGCAATTCTAGAAGGCACATTTGCCTTAATCAGTCCGGTTATAACATTTACCGAAGGACGCTGGGTGGCAATAATCAGATGCATACCGCAGGCTCTTGCCAACTGTGTCAGACGGACAATTGCATCCTCTACTTCTTGTGCAGAAACCATCATCAGGTCCGCAAGTTCATCAATAATGATGATAATCTGCGGGAGAATATTCAGTCCTTCTTTCTCCCTCTCCTCCTCGGACATCTTTTTTACCTTTTCATTATAACCGCTTAGGTCTCGAACGGAAAGCTTTGCAAAGCTTTTATAGCGATTTGTCATCTCAGCTACAGCCCAATTCAGTGCGGATGCCGCTTTTTTAGGATCTGTTACCACCGGAATGAGAAGATGCGGTATGCCGTTATAGACCTGCAACTCCACAACTTTCGGGTCCACCATAATCATGCGGACTTCTTCAGGACTGTATTTATATAAAATAGACATAATCAAAGTATTGATGGAAACGGATTTTCCGGCGCCGGTCGCCCCTGCTACCAAAAGGTGGGGCATCTTGGCAATATCCGTTACCACCACTTTTCCGGCAATGTCTTTTCCGACACCGAAAGCCAGCTTCATTTTATTTTCCTGAAAATCCGGAGAAGACAAAATATCACCCAGGTACACAACCTGACTATTCTTATTGGGTACTTCAATTCCAACGGCAGACTTCCCCGGAATCGGTGCTTCAATACGAATATCCGCAGCTGCAAGACGCATCTTAATATCATTACTGAGAGAAACAATTTTAGCAAGCTTTTACTCCTTGCTCCGGCTGCAACTCATAACGTGTTACGGCAGGGGCCGACAGAGACATTACTGATACTCACCGTGATGCCGAAGCTTTTTAAAGTTTCCTGCAGGGTGCGTGCGTTCTTCTCTATCTCATTACGCTCGTTTGCATTTTTTTATCCTTTGCTCTCTTCAGTAAAGACAAGGGCGGAAAATGATAAGGCGGAGTTTCCTTTACAATGCTGATTTCCTCCTCTTTCTTATCCGCAATTCTCTTGTGTAGCTTCTCTCTGTCAGAAGCAATTCGTCCTCCGGAAGCCGTCTCCACTACTCTGGTAGAGCTGTCCTGACTCAAAAAGCTTCTCCTTAAGCTCCCATTCTTCATCCAAATTTTTCTATCTGAACAGACGAAGAGATCTCTTCTTTTCTGTCCTCCATAGTTAAATTTTTGAATTAAGTCATTTTCTTCATAGGAAATCTTATCCGATTCACTTAATCCCGGGAAAGAAATGGGTTTTTCTTCTCCCTCTATCTTATCTTCAAGGCGAAACAAATCCTCTCCCTCTTCCTTAAAATCTTCCAGATGAAAATCTGTAGCGGAAAAATCCACTCCCGTAGCCGTAAGACTCTCTTTTCTTTCTCTTCTTTCCCTCAAGGCTTCTCTCGCTGTTGTGGAAATACGCTGAATATCCTCCTTGGCTCTCCGTCCGGCTTTTTCCGCAGTATGCACGGAATAAGAAGCAAATAAACTCATAATCGGTTTTTCTGTAATAAAAACCAGAGACAGAAGAATCAAAAAGAAGAGAACAAATAAAGCCCCCAGCTTTCCGAGCAGGAGAGAAAGAATAAACAAAACAGCATTCCCGATTGCCCCGCCTCCCGCAATCAGGGCAGACCAATCCATAGGAATTTCCTTTCCCAAAAAAGCGGTAGCAAAAAAACTCTCTGTCAAGAGGTAACAAACAACGATTGCAACGCTCCTCCGAGAGGCATTTTCCTTATCTTGACCACTCATATAAAAAAACAAAACGAAGAGTAAAAGAAAAGGAAACAAAAAGCTGAAGCTTCCGAATAAAACAAACTGCAGATGTTGCAGTATTTCTCCAACAAAGCCGCAAAATCCCAAATTACTGAAAAAAAGCAAAAAGGAAAAAAAGGCAGATGAAAAATCAATGCTACCTCTTTCCTTATTCCGGAATCCATTATTTTGTTTTCTGTATTCTGCTTTGTCTTAGCGCTTTTTCTCACGCTCTGTTTTCTACTTCTTCTTGCTGCCATATGCTCCTACTCATTCTTTATAATCTAAAGGACAGTATACAACAAAATGTCAAAAAATAGAAGAATCGGGCATAGAAAACAGTGCTAGGAACTTTCTTCTTTTTCCGGCAGAAAAGTTTCCGCAAATCGATCTTTTACAAAATAAAAATGCAAGGCGGGACGCCCATGTCGAAGTTTTTTCTTTCCCTCCGAAAATTCTCCCTCATCTTCCTTGCCCTGCTGAATCAGATCTAAGGCAAGAAGCTTTGCCAAAATTCTGCTCGCGGAACGGGGAGTAATTCCCAAAAGCTCAGCAACAGACTGTGCATTGATTGCACTTTGGGGAGAGAGTTCATAGAGGCTGATCAATTTTAAAATATTATTCTCATGAATACCGTGCTCCTTGGCAAACGCAATTGCTTTTTCATTGTTATAATTATAAATCAACTTCAAATTTTGAGAGAGCGGTCCCATGAGCTTCCCCTCTTCTTCCATAAAGAAAGCATCATTCCTGCCATAACGATTGCATTCCATAAGGGCATGCTCTGCATAGTAGCGGCTTCTTTCATTTGAACTGCTCAAACCGATTCCCAGTCTAAAGGGAAACGACAAATTCTTTTTACATTGCATCAGTATTTCCTCAAGGAGCGGAAATATTTCCGTCTCCGGAGAGATCGCTGCACTGATTGCAAACTGATTAAAGCCTTTTTCAATCGTAAAACGATGATGCTTTTCTTTTCGATACCTTGTCAGAAAATGATAGACCTCCGCCTCTCTGTATTCCTGTTCCTCTTTCTCTACCTCTTCCGAGAAAGGTAAACGGAGCAATACGGAAAGACTTTTTTCCTCGGTAATCGTACTTAAACGAAGTTCATCCAAAGCATGCTGAATAGATGCCCGAATCATATCTTCATCCGGAAAAACAGCCACATAAGGGATCTGTAAAGCATCCAGCGCTTTCAGATTGTTAATACTTCTGGAAAGAATCATGTCAATCTTTCCCTTATCCCAAAGCTTCTTCGCAAACTCCGTAATATGCTTATAGTCATAGTGCTCTTCCGTGTAAAAATAAGGTCTTTCCGATTCGGAAAGGTATTTTCCGATTTCCATATAATGATTGGTTTCTGTCAGAAAGTCGCAGAACACCCTATTCAGAGGAATATCTTTATGCTCCATTTGAAAATGCAGGAGAATAGACAGAACGTCAATAGGCTCGTATGCCGTAAAAGCACAGGGAATGCGAATGTCCGGAAATTTCTTTAAGATATAGTGATAGCCTAATTCACCGGAGAAGAAAATAACATCGCACTTTTTCCGGCAGTCCTCATAAATCTTGTCTATATCGCTTAATTCTTTATAAATATAGGGATAAAACCGGCATTCAAAACTATTGTCCTGCAGAAGCTTACCAATCGGCTCAAGAGACTTTTCAGGACTGACTATGGCAACTGAATACATAAACACTTCCTCTCTTCCATTCAGTTTCTATACCAAGAATTGTTATCACAAATTTAGGACAAAGTCAATTAAGTCTCAAATCTTTTCACCGAACTCGTCTTAAACCTTTTCGCCGGACTCAATTCTTTCTGCTAAATCGGAAAGATACTCCCATCTTTCCCATTTTTCTGCAAGCTTTCTTTCCGCTTCTTCCTTTTTCTTCTGCAGCTCCTGCAAAAATACAAAATCCCTGGCATTTTCTACACTGCTCTTCTCCAGTTCTTCCAGCTCTTTCTCCAGTTTGGCAATATCTTCCTCTATATTCTCATAATCTTTTTTCTCATGGTAGGACATCTTAAGAGCTCTTTCACCACGCCAGGATTTTTCCTTTTTCTCCGTTCCTTCAGTTTCTGTCATTTTCTTTTCCGACACTAATCCATTTTCACTTTGCTCACGAAGAAGCTCTACCTGATAGTCGGTATATCCGCCTTCAAATTGGCGAATCTGCCCATTTTCCTGAAAAACAAAGAGTCGATTGACCGTTCTGTCCAAAAAATAGCGGTCGTGGCTTATGCTTAAAACAATTCCGGAAAAATGATCCAAAAAGTCCTCCAAAACCATAAGACTTGCGATATCCAAATCATTGGTCGGCTCATCCAAAAAGAGCACATTGGGTGCAGACATCAGAATCCGCAGAAGATAAAGTCTTCTCTTCTCCCCTCCGGAGAGTTTCGCAATCGGAGCAAACTGCATTTCCGGAGTAAACAGAAAACGCTCCGCCATTTGCTCTGCGGAAATAAGACCTTCCGTAGTAGGAAGGTAATCCGCAATATCTTTAATGCTGTCTATAACCCGCTCTTCCTCTTTCAGCTCTTCATTTTCCTGACGAAAATAGGCAATCTTTACAGTCTGACCTATTTCCACTGTTCCGGAATCCACAGGAAGCTCTCCCAGTATTGCCTTCATCAGGCTCGACTTTCCCGCCCCGTTTTTTCCGATAATCCCGATACGGTCATTTCGTAAAAAATGATAAGTGAAGTTGGAAAACAGCTCTTTTTCCCCATATTTTTTACTTAAATCATCAATCAAAATAGTGGTCTTTCCCAGTCTGGTATAAATTGAGGACAGCTTCAGCTCCTCTTCTTCGCTTGGCCCATGCATTTGGGAGAGTTTTTCATACCGGTCCAATCTCGCCTTTTGCTTTGTACTTCTTGCCTTTGCTCCTCTCCTCACCCATTCCAGCTCTTTTCTAAGAAGATTCTGTCTGGCTCTCTCCTTTGCAAGAGCCGTCGACATTCGACTCGCTTTCTCTTCCAAATAGCGATCGTATTTACAGTCGTAGGAAACAAACCGGGCGCCATCCAACTCAACAATCCGATTGCAAACGCTATCCAAAAAATAACGATCATGGCTTACCAAGAGGATACTTCCCTTATATTGCATCAGCTTTTTTTCAAGCCACTCTGCAATTTCTTCATCAATGTGGTTGGTAGGCTCATCCAAAAGAAGCAAATCCGGCTCCGTATTTAAAACAGCAAGAAGTGCCAGCTGTTTTCTTTGTCCTCCGGAAAGGATCTTACAAGCTGCGTAGTAGTCCAAAAGACCGATTTCCTGCATAATCTTCTTCCCGAAAGCCTCTCCTTCCGCATCGTCCATACGAATTTGAAAATGTTCTTTCAGCACATCTATAATTCTTTCTTCATCCGGAAACTTTGTTTCCTGACGTAAGTAGGAAATCTTTAAATTTCTTTTTTTTACGACAGAACCGCTGTCCAACGCCTCTTCTCCCGCAATGATTCTGAGTAGCGTTGATTTACCGCCTCCATTTTTTCCAATAAGAGCTACCTTCTCCCCCTCTTGCAAATAGAAGCTTGCTCCTGAAAATAAAACCTTATTTTGAAAGCTTTTGCTGCCATTCTCTACATTGACAATGCTTAATGCCATATTTTCTCCTTACTTAAATACTATATCTTTTCCTGCTTTAACTTCTTTAAACACTTATAAAATGCAGGAATCAAAAAAGAATCCGCAAAAATCCATGCCAAGGGAGATGCAAAGCAAGCTGCGATATAGCCAAAAATAGGAATAAAGACAAATCCTACGAGTGACCTCGCAATCATCTCACTTACTCCTGCAAGCATGGCAAAACCCGAAAATCCCATTCCCTGAATGGAAAAGCGCCATACATTGACGATGGTAAGCGGAATATAAAAAAGAGAATTATAGATTAAAAACTGCCTTGTCATGGTAAGCACTTCTGTCTCTTTGGCGTCAATAAAAATCTTCGGAATTTCTCCACCCGCAAAAATAAGAATCACACAAATCAAGATAGCATAAAAAGCACCTAATTTTGTGGCTTCCCAAACACCTTTTTTAATTCGCTGATATTCTCTTGCCCCCGCATTTTGTCCACAGTAGGTTGCCATGGATGCCCCCAAGGCATCGAAAACACAGCAGCAAAAACCGCTGATTCTCTGTCCGGCAGCAATGGCAGCCATAGGGGATGCACCTAAGCCGTTCACCGCAGTCTGCAATACAACGGATCCGATTGCGGTAATGCTGTACTGCAATCCCATGGGAATGCCCATAAACAAAAGCCGCTTATAGTAATGTCTCTCCCAACGTAACTCTCCCTTTCTAAATTTCAAAATAGGGAACTTTTTCCGCATATAAGCCAAGCAGAGTAGCCCGGAAAGAAACTGAGAGATTACAGTAGCATAGGCAGGACCATCCACTCCGAAACCATAAAAGTAAATACTCACAAAGTCTAAAATAATATTCAAAACTGCGGCAAAAATCAAAAATAGAACCGGCGTCCTGGAATCGCCCAAAGAACGGATGATGGAGCTTGTCATATTGTATAAGAAGGTTGTGGGAATCCCCAGAAAAATAATAAAAATATATTTGTAAGCATAAGTAAAGGTTGCTTCCGGCGTATTCATCCCATGCAAAATAGCCTTTGTAGACAGTCCAATAACTGCGGTCATAATTACAGAGAAGATGAGATTCAGCCAAAGAATATTTCCTACATATTTTCTCAGTTTCTCTTCCTGCTTTGCACCGAATTTCTGCGCAACAGGAATAGAAAAGCCGGAACAGCAACCAATCACAAAACCGTTAATCATAAAACTGATTGCTCCGGTTGAACCAACGCCGGCAAGGGCATTCAGCCCCAAAAGCTTGCCGACAATAATAGTATCCACCATGCTGTAAAACTGCTGGAAAAGAATCCCGAGCAGCATCGGTAAGGCAAATCGTAAAATCAACTTCATGGGATCGCCCTTACTAAGATCCAACATAGCTGTTTTGTTCTTCTCTTCTTTTATCTTCTCTATCTTCAATTTCTCTTCCCTTAACTTCTCTATCTTCAATTTCTCTTCCCTTAACTTCTCTTCTTTCATCTCATTTGGTGGCGGATAGAAACTTCGAAATCGCATTTTTTATGTCATTATTCAATAATATCAACACAATTATCCTGTACCATTAAAATGGTTTTTATAGGTTTGTATACTCTTTCTTCTCCTGCTGTTTTTACCTTGTGAACCTCTACTTTGGTCTCTCCTGCTTTATGCCGTACATGGCTTCCTTGCTATGCTACCGCTCCACCTATCCTTTTACACAAACATTAGTTTGCCTTTTGCTTTTGGGATAGCTATGCCGTCCTCATTCGCCACCTCTAGCCACTCCGCTATAACTATTTCGGCGTTGCTTATGGCTTCTGCTCTTGTCTTTCCGCCTGCAAAGCATCCCTTTAGCTCTGGAATTTCTGCTATGTACAAATTATCTTCTTCCGACCAGTACAGTATAATTTCATAATTTCCCATATTTACCATTTTATGCGACCTTTTTAAAATCAATAATCGCAATTTCTTGTAAGCTCTTTTTTACACTCTCTACAATGGACTCGAGTTTTTTGATTGTTTCGGCTGTATAGTATTCTTCGTTGCACTCTTTGCATTTAAGACAAGGAACATTTCTAATAATTATTACAATGTTGCCTAAGTCTGTTACGTCCGTTGTAAGACTCTCGTACATCTCATTTTTACATGATACGCATTTCATGCTATTTTCTCCTCTCTTTAAAGCCAGACTCCCATATATCTAAATCGGGATAGTAAGCAGTTATCAAATATAAATATTCTCCGTCTCTACTTACTACCATATGCATAGCCTTACCTTTTTTACTTTTCCCAAGGGTTAGACAACTCGGAAAAGGTTTATCATCGTCATAGTTCGCTATGATTTCGCAATCCGCAAGGCAAGAAATAACATCCTCGATATAGATATTTCGTTCGGTCATTCTGCTTTTTGCGTGCTTTGATACGATAATCTTTTCTAAGTCTGAAAATCCTATAATATCTTTAATATCCATTTTTGCCCTCTATACCTTAAACATTTTTTTCTCGTATTCAGCCATTACACACATACCTCTTCAACTCTTTCAGTCAAAAAGACAATTTTCGCATGTTCTAGAGGTTGATTATTTAATTTTAAGAGGTCGGGGACAGCCATGCGCACCCTCTCTATTAGCACATCAAGCGACCCACTTTCAAGTACAAGCCATTTGATATCTTCGCTCGTAGCTACCCATACGCTCGCTTCGGCGTCCCATAGTAAATTTACTGTATAACTCATGCTTTCATTTCCTTTCTTATACCTTAAATATTTCTTGCCCCGTGTAGGCGTTTAATGCTTTCTTTATGAAAGTATTCATAGGTACGCTATCCGCTTGCTCTTTCAAAGTGTCGTATTCAGATAGCTGTATAGAAAAGGGAATCCGTTTAATTTTTTCTCTCTCGTACTTTAATAAATACTCTTTTCTTTTATCATCCATTCGTATCTACCTCCTAAAAAGAGTATAGCATAAAAAATATTATTATGCACATAACAATATTACACAAAGATATGTGCATAATTTTGTGAAATATTCCGAAAATCATCCATTACAGGCATGGATTTATTTCTGCTGTAATAAAAGAATTCAGACCCGATTTTATACTGACAACGAAACTTCCTAGGAAAGAACAAAAAGATATCTACACACCTTCGGAAACAGAAGTCATGCAGGTTTTTAAGTGTTTAAAGGAATCCCCACAGCTTAGCAGGCGTTACATTCCTGTCTACCTTGGTGCAATGGGCTTGAAAATGCTTCGGAAAAATATCTCAATCACTTTAACAATGACCATTAAAAACGTGGGCGGTTTCGTGGGCGGGTGCACCCGAAAAACCATTCTTTTTTTAGGAATATGCGTTCTTGTTTCACACCCTTAAAACAGCAAAAAACCTTAGATTTCAAGCCGTTCTAGGCTATCTTCCTAAGGTTTTACAATAGCAGGGGATGAGGGATTCGAACCCCCATCGGCGGTTTTGGAGACCGTTGCTCTACCCTTGAACTAATCCCCTTTGTTGAAAAAACAACGTTGTCATTCTACTCTAGATTTTAAAGATTGTCAACGCTTCTCTTATGTTTTTTACAGGAATCAATTCAATATCCTTGCTTGTATAAACATCCTTCTGGAAATGATAAGCCGGTAAAACAATACGACGAAATCCAAGTCTTTTAGCCTCTTCTATTCTTTGCTTACTCTGACTTACCGCTCTGACTTCTCCGGAAAGTCCCACCTCTCCAAAAACCATAATATCTTCTTTGATTGGAATATTTCGGTAGCTGGAAAGAAGAGCCATGAGGACCGCCAAGTCCACAGAGGGCTCGGAAATTCGCATTCCCCCCGTAATATTGATATAAGCATCAAACTTGGAGCACTCTATCCCTAAACGTCTCTCCATAATGGCAAGGAGCATATTCAGGCGATTATAGTCCATTCCGTTTGCTGTACGCCTCGGAATGCCGAAGCTTGTGGGAACCAAAAGGCCTTGTATTTCCATAAGAAGCGGTCTCGTCCCCTCTATACCGGATGAAACAACGGATCCCGATGACTCCACAGCTCTTCCGGAGAGCAGAAATTCGGAAGGGTTCTTCACTTCCTCCAAACCGCTTGCTTCCATGGTAAATACAGCAATCTCATTGGTGGAACCGAAACGGTTTTTCTGCCCATAGAGGATTCGTAGCTGTGTATTCTTCTCTCCTTCAAAGTAAAGAACCACATCGACCATATGTTCCAAAATCTTCGGTCCTGCTACGTTTCCATCCTTTGTGACATGACCTACAATACCTATAGCAATTCCTTTTTCCTTTGCAATACGAAGAAGGGAAGCTGTACATTCTCTGACTTGACTAACCGAACCGGGAGACGCGGCAATTTCCTCCAAATACATGGTTTGAATGGAGTCAATGACCATAAAATCAGCCTGAACTTCCTCCACCGCTTCCGCAATATTTTTCAAATTGGTTTCAGAAAGAAAATAGACCTCTCCTTCCGCTTTTTGCATCCTTTCCGCCCTTAACTTAATCTGCTTTAAGGACTCCTCTCCGGATACATAGAGCACTTTCTTTCCCATTTTTCCAAGGTGCAGACTCATAGAGAGGAAAATCGTAGATTTTCCGATGCCGGGATCTCCTCCCAAGAGGATAAGGGAGCCGGTTACAATCCCGCCTCCCAAAACTCTGTCCAATTCACTATAGCCCGAAGAAAGCCGATCTTCTTCTCTAAGGACTATATCCTTTAGCTGCTTGATTTCTGCCTTTTCAGCACCTACAGTTCGGGAAAATGCCTTGCTTTTCTCCGGACCTTCTTTGGGTGCCTCTACCATGGTATTCCAGCTTTTACAAGAAGGGCACTGTCCGAACCATTTGATGGTTTCATATCCACACTCTTTACAAAAAAAACGACTCAGACTTTTTGCCATGCTCTCTTCCTTTTCCGAATAAATATTATACCTTTTCTCTTCGAACGGCCGTTCTTAGACCTTCTCCATTTTTATCTACACGGAGATTCACTTTTTCTCCTGCCTGTACATTTCCATCCAGGATGGCTTCCGAAAGAAGATTTTCCACCTCTGTTTGGATAGTCCGCTTTAAGGGACGCGCACCAAACTTCGGATCGTAGCCCTTCTCTATCAGGAAAGTCTTTGCTTTCTTGTCCAGATTTATGCCAAGGTTCATTTCTCCTTTAGCCCTCCGGTAAAGATTTTTCAACATAATATCCAAAATCTTGGACATATCTTCCTTGCTGATCGGTCGGAATACGATGATTTCATCAACACGATTTAAAAACTCAGGTTTGAATAAACGCTTCAGTTCTTCCAAAACCTTGTTTCATGTAGTTATAGTCTCCATCACCCTGCCCTTCCAGAGAATCAAAGCCCAGTTTCTTGGGGCTCATAATCTGCTCCGCACCGACATTGGAAGTCATAATAATGATGGTATTTTTAAAGGAAACTTTTCTTCCCTGCGAATCGGTAATATGTCCGTCATCCAAAACCTGTAAAAGAATATTCAAAACATCAGGATGAGCCTTTTCTATTTCATCGAAAAGAATCACGGAGTATGGATTTCTCCGTACTTTCTCGGAAAGCTGCCCTCCTTCATCATAGCCGACATAGCCGGGAGGCGAACCAATCATCTTGGAGACACTGTATTTCTCCATATACTCAGACATATCTACACGGATAAGGTTTTGTTCCGATCCAAATACCACTTCTGCCAGTGCCTTGGAAAGCTCCGTTTTTCCTACACCGGTAGGTCCGAGGAACATAAATGAACCGATAGGACGCTTCGGATCCTTTAACCCTACTCTTCCTCGCTTAATAGCCTGAGAAACGGCATGAACCGCCTCATTTTGCCCAATTACCCTGGTATGAAGAAGATCCTCCAACTTACGAAGTTTAACACTCTCCGATTCACTGAGCTTTTTAGCCGGAATTTTAGTCCATTCCGACACCACATTGGCAATATCTATTTCTGTTACATGAAGTTTATTTTCTTCTGCATCTTTCTTCCAAAGTTCCAGATCGTGATCCAGCTTCTTCTTTTTTTGCTCCTGCTTTTTCTTAATCTGAGAAGCTGCCTCAAAGTCTTCCTTTCGGATGCACTCTTCCTTTTCCAACTCCAGCTCCATAAGCTGCTCACGAAGACGTTTAATGCCTCTCGGTTCTCCGCTGTTCATAATGCGAAGCTTGGAAGAAGCCTCATCAATTAAATCAATGGCCTTATCCGGAAGATAACGATCATTAATATAACGGGAGCTAAGCTTTACAGCAGCCACAATAGCTGCATCATCAATACTTACTTTATGATGTTCCTCGTATTTTTCCTTGATTCCTCTTAGGATAGCAAGGCTCTCTTCTTCTCCGGGCTCTTCCACGGTTATCGGCTGGAATCTTCTTTCCAGAGCTGCATCCTTTTCAATATGCTTTCTGTATTCTTCCAGAGTAGTTGCTCCGATAATCTGGAGTTCTCCCCTTGCTAAAGCAGGCTTCAAAATATTTGCCGCGTCCAGTGCTCCCTCAGCTCCTCCTGCCCCGATAAGAGTATGAATTTCATCAATAAACAAAAGAACTTCGCCGTCATTTCTTGCCTCGGAAATAACTCGCTTAATCCTCTCTTCAAATTCACCTCTATACTTGGAACCTGCAACCATGGCAGAAAGATCCAAAGTAAGCAGTCTTTTTTTCGCTATAATTTCCGGCACATCGGAAGATGCAATTCTATTCGCCAGACCTTCCACTACGGCAGTCTTACCTACACCGGGTTCTCCAACCAGACAGGGATTATTTTTGGTTCTTCTCGAAAGAATCTGAATCATCCTCATGATTTCCGATTCTCTACCGACAACCGGATCCAATTTCCCTCCCTTGCCAATGAAGTCAAGTCTCTGGAATATTGATCCAAAGTCGGTGTCTGAGAATTCCGTCCGGCTCCATCTTTTGGGGATTTGTTCTCCACAAACTGATCCCTACCCATAGCGGAATTCAGCTGAGAATAAATCTTCTGTGCAGAAGCCCCTAAAGTGGAAATAATTCTGGATGCAACACAATTTCCATCCTTTAACATAGCAAGAAGCAAATGCTCTGTCCCTACAAGATGAGACCCACTCTCTCTTGCTTCCTGCATTGCCTGTTCCAAAAGTCGCTTCGCGGAAGGTGTATATCCGCTTGGGTCAACAATGGAAAGCTTACCATCCGTACTGATAAACTTGGCTATCATCTCTATAATCTTATCTTCTGTAACATTGTTTGCCTTTAGAACCTTACCGGCAACCGCAGTACCTTCACGAACCAGCCCCAAAAGGATATGTTCCGTTCCGATGTACTGGTGGTGACATTCCTCAGCAACCTCGATTGCCAGCTGTAGTGCTCTTTGGGCCTGTATAGTAAACTGATTCATCTTTTCACCCTATTCCTTATACTTATATACGCAGAAAACCGTGACGCTTTATTCTATCCATAAAGCCCTTCACAGTTTCATGCGCCACTTTACAATAAAGTGGATTCCCTATTACAACTCTTTACAAATCTTCTATCTCCAATTCCGTGTCTTCTGCATCTTCTCCTTTTGAAATTTTCTTGCCTCTTCTTTTCGTTCCACAGAAATTGCTCTGGTCGCACCTAAATCTTCGTCTTCCAGATCATCTTCCATAAGGGACTTACGAACAGGAGAAATCATTTTTGTCTGATCAAGCTTCTCTTCTCCCTGAACAAAGGCCAAATCTTCTTTTAAAGATATCCCTTCTACATTGGGACGAAGTTCCTTCTTGTCAATTCCAATATTATCTTTTTGGAATGCAATAATTCTCTTCAATCTGTTTCTGTCCTGCCACATAAAAGCGGCAAGTACAATAGAGAGTAATGCCAAAAATCCAAAAACGCAGGAAAGAATAAATTGCGTGTTGAACTTTCCTACCAGACTGTCATAACGCCCCAGAAGTTCCGGATAGCTTTCTGCATTCTTTTTCTGTTCTTCCTCTAAAGGATCCTGAAAATACCTTTGAATAGTTTTTTCCTTTAAATCGTAGCGATAAAAATTTAAATCTCCGGCATCATTCATACCATAAACGATGATGTACTGATGGTCTGATTCCGCCTTCCATACCCAACCTTTTACCTGATGACCGTCAACATCAATTGTACTTTCTAAAAATCCTGCAGGAACCTGTACATCCGATCCCGGATTCATGATAGTGATGCTTTTATCCTTAGCAGTAAGCTTCACACCTTCGTTGACAGTTTCTTCCTTTGCCTCCAAATTTTCTTCCGCCTCCGATGATCCCTCTTCCGAAACGGATTCCGCAGATTCACTTTCTCCACCTGTAGCCGTCACTGTAGAAGCTCCGACATGAGTCAAGTTGAGCAGTGACTCATCCTGCGTATAAACCTCCTGCTTCTCCACGTTAATTGTGGAAGTTCCGGCAGCCAGTACTTTGAATTCCAATACAAAAGCCAAGGTGTTGCTTTCGCTTTGGTCTCCACTGCCATGAACGCGGAGTGTTCCCGCTCCGCCATCCGTATCCGTACCGGATACAAACTGTAGGGCATTTCCGTCGTATCGCAAGCTGATATCCGCCCGGGAAAGGGGAGTGTCACTTTTTACTTTCAAATTCAAAGAAATATTTTCTCCCACATTTCCTGTAGGATCGGAAAAACTAAGTTGGCCGTCAGCCGCAAAACAAGTGAAGGAAAAAAGTAAGCCCAGCATTAAGCTTATTAAGATTGTTCTCAGTTTCATCATAGCTCTTCACTTCCCTTCCTTTATGTTAAAGGAGCCTTTCCAACTTCAATAATTTCTACACCGCTCTCACTACCGCTGTTTCCGGAACCGGAGTTCCCTGTTGCAGCTCCGAAGTTAATCTTTATCGTATATTTTTTCTCAACTCCGTTCTCCGCTTTTACGCTAACAACGATACTGTCTCTGCCTTCCACAGTCTGATTTCCATTGCCGCTAATTTGCGCTTTTCCGTCTACAGCAGTTGCACTAATATCCACTGACTTTGTGCCATCCGCCAAACTGATACTATAGTTCTCGTTTTCACCACTAAAAGCAGGGCTCAGGCCATAGCCTGCAACAGACAGAGAAGAAAGTCTATTATTCGGACTTCCTGTACCCGTCGGAATAGCCGCTTTTTCAGCAGGCATATTTTCATAGATTGGAATGTTAAAAACAAGTGCTTTTTGTCTCATCTCGGCAGTATAAGCTTTTGCAAGCTTTGCGCCTTCCTCTGCAGCTCCTTGTACATTCGTCATATACTGATGCTTATAAAGATTGGCTCCCTGTACATTCCATTTCTTTAAATATAGGGTATTCTGGCCGGCATTCAGGTAGTTTTCCGCAAAAAAATTGAGCTCCACCAAGGATGGACTTTTTCATGTGAATTCCAAGGTCTTCCATAAGAACCGCTCTGTCCGGCATACCAAAGACCTCTCTCCACGGCTCCCATACCGTTTGCCGCGTATGCCCCCACATTAAAAATAATTATAGAAACCGGAAGCACCGGAGATAGAGCCACTGCTTCCCTTTTCCCTGCTCCTGTAAAAATCATAGCGGCAAGAACATAGGGATTTTTGCTTTTGTGGATTCTGCAGCTTTCATCAAGATACTCGCATAATCAATATCGGAGCGCTTTTACTGCAGAATCTCCGGAAGAATTGCCGCCGGAGTTTGTTCCACCGGAAATAAACTCTCCGGGACCTCCCGCAGAAACAATGACATTGTCTCCTGAGACGGGAGCATATGCATCTTCTGCAGGAGCCGGTGTTGCAGTTTCTTGCTGGGAAGTGCCGCTTTCTTCCACATTGGAAGAAGCCACAGTCTCCATAAATGTTCCCTTTAAGACAGAAGCAAGGCCATCTGCTGTCTGCTCCTCAGGGTTATAATTATGCAATAAAAACTGGAAAATATAGGACTCATCCATAAAGTTTCTCGGATCTAAATAATAAGCCGTTAGCTCTCGGGATGCAGCAACCCATTTCGCCCCATCAAAGCCGGGCCAAGTTCCGCTATTCCAGTCATACTTACCGCTATCCGTGGATTTCCAGGAGGAAATGGCATTTTTGTCCACAAGACTACTTGTACCCTCCATTTCTCCGTCCAAAACCGCATTCCAATTCAGGTTGGTTTTCATGCCCTGAAAGCGCCAGCTTGGGAATTCGGCATGAAGATTTCGCAGCCCTTCCTTGTAGGACTCGGGAAAACCTTGCTGATTCAATTCATTTTCAAAGGCTTCATCTCTCTGATACTGAACAGGAAATTTCACAAAATCCGAACGAATGAACCCTTGACCTCCGGCATACTTGACGGGATACCAAGTAGAACCGTCACTGCCCTGTACAGGGTCATTTACGGTAATCGATGCATTGGAAAACAGGTTGCCTACTTTGCCGCTCTTTACCGTTGCTTCCGCACGAACATTGACCAAACTTCCTTTTACCAATGCCGCCCTCTCTCCTGCCAAAGCCGGCATAGATGACATAACAATAGACAAAGTTAAAGCAAGGGCTGTACAAACTTTCTTACGCATATCTTCTCCTCATTTTGGGGTTTATTTCTTTTTTAAGATTTCTACTCTATTCTTCGACATTTTCCTGTTTCAGTTTAATTTTTTTACTATTGCCCGTCAATGCATATACAAAGAATTCAGATAAAAGTAATGATTTGCGCCAGGACTATAAGTTTAGAATGGAATAAGCAGAGTTCGCGGAGATTGGAACAAGATATCATCTTATTCCAATCTCCGCGAATTCTAATTCATAACGAGTATCGTGCGCAAAGCGTGCGATATCTCGTTTTTTCGTCTAAACCGGATATGCCTTGTTTGCTTTATCTGCGCTGCTCAGTGCCACACCGCTCTTTTGTGCATCTCTGTATTCAAAGAAGTCTTTTGCAACCTGCGGGAAAAGAGCATAAGACAATACGTCCTCGGGCTGTCTCGTCCATTCCTTAGCTTCTTCCTCAAACTTCTTAAGCTGCGGTGCAATATGGTCTGCAGGACGGTCTGTCATCTGTTTCTCGCCCTTTAAGATCTTCTCTACCACTTCCGGATTCATCGGCTTTACCGTTTTTCCAAACTCTCCGGCTACAAGTTTATAAGACTCCTTCGGCACCATCTTGTAACGCTCTCCGGCAATAACGTTCATTACTGCCTGCGTTCCTACTATCTGAGAAGACGGCGTAACGAGCGGAGGCTCTCCAAAGTCCTTTCTCACTCTTGGTACTTCCTCCAGCACTTCCTGTAACTTATCATCCTTTCCGGCCTGGTGAAGTTGTGAAATGAGATTGGACAGCATTCCGCCCGGTACCTGATACTTCAGCGCCTTAACATCCACACCGAGAACCTTTGTGGAAAGGAGTCCGGACTTAATGCACTCTTCTCTGTACGGCTGGAAATAATTGGAAATCGCAATCAGCTTATCGAGGTCCAAACCGGTATCATATTCCGTCCCCTGCAAAGCGGCAACCATAACGTCCGTAGACGGCTGAGAGGTTCCCATGGCAAGTGGAGTGGATGCGGTATCGATGATGTCCGCTCCGGCCTCAATCGCCTTTAAATAGGTCATGGAAGCCATTCCGGTGGTATAGTGCGTATGCATTTCAATTGGAAGCTTCGTGCCCTTTTTTAAGGCTTCAACGAGCTCTGTAGCCTGCTTCGGTAATAGTAAGCCTGCCATATCCTTAATGCAAAGAGAGTCAGCCCCGAGGCTTTCAACATCTCTTGCAAGATTTTCCCAGTACTCTAAAGTATAGGCATCTCCCAAGGTATAGCAAAGCGCAATCTGAGCATGACCGCCCTCTTTATTACAAGCCTTTACCGCAGTCTCCAAATTACGAATATCGTTTAAGCAGTCAAAGATACGGATAATATCGATTCCGTTGGCAACGGACTTCTCTACGAAATACTCCACTACATCATCTGCGTAGTGATTGTATCCGAGGATATTCTGTCCTCTGAAAAGCATCTGCAGCTTGGTATTTTTAAAATGTCTTTTAAACATTCTAAGACGCTCCCAGGGATCCTCCTTTAAGAAACGGAGACAAGCGTCAAAGGTTGCTCCGCCCCAGCACTCTACGGCATGATACCCTACCTCATCCATCTGATCCAGGATGGGCTCCATCAGCTCACTGGGCATTCTGGTGGCAATTAAGGACTGATGCGCATCTCTGAGCACCGTTTCCGTGATTTTAACTTTAGCCATATATTCCCCTTTCTTATTTTACCCCAAAAACAGCCATAAACACGCCTGCCGCAACAGCGGTACCGATTACGCCCGCCACATTCGGTCCCATGGCATGCATGAGCAGGAAGTTTGTAGGATCGGATTCGGATCCCACCTTCTGCGAAACTCTAGCCGCCATAGGTACTGCAGAAACGCCGGCAGAACCAATTAACGGGTTAATCTTTTTTCCGGATAAATAATACATTACTTTACCAAGTAAAACGCCTGCTGCCGTACCAAAGGCAAACGCAATCAATCCCAGGAACACAATCTTCAAGGTATCCAGATTCAGGAAAGCTTCCGCGGAAGTGGTCGCTCCCACAGAGGTTCCCAGTAAAATAACCACAATATACATCATCGCATTTGCAGCTGTATCCGTAAGCTGTCTTACCACACCGGATTCTTTAAAAAGATTTCCAAGCATGAGCATTCCGACAAGCGGTGCCGTGGTAGGAAGCAACAGGCAAACCACGATGGTTACCACAATGGGGAAGAGAATCTTCTCTAACTTGGAAACCGGTCTGAGCTGCTCCATTTTGCACATTCTTTCTTCCTTTGTGGTAAGAGCACGCATAATGGGCGGCTGAATAATCGGAACCAAAGACATATAGCTGTATGCCGCAACCGCAATCGGACCGAGCAGTGCGGTCTGTCCGAGCTTATTGCAAAGGAATATGGAAGTCGGGCCGTCCGCTCCTCCGATAATGGAGATTGCAGCCGCTGCCGCTCCGTTAAATCCTAAGAAAATAGCAAAAAAGTACGCCGCATAAATACCGAACTGTGCAGCTGCTCCGAGAAGAAAACTGATCGGGTTCGCAATAAGTGGCGAGAAATCCGTCTGTGCTCCTACTCCGAGGAAAATCAGAGATGGTAAGATTGTCCACTCATCCAAGCGGAAGAAATACCAAAGCAATCCTCCCGTACCGTTTATCGATTTTTCCGGGCTCAACATGATGTCCGGATATATATTCACCAACAACATTCCAAACGCAATGGGAACCATGAGAAGAGGCTCAAAGCCCTTGGCTATACCCAGATAGAGAAAAACCAGAGCAACAAATATCATCAGGTAATTCCCGTAGCTTAAGTTGAAGAATGCTGTCTGTTCTAGTAGATTTAAAAATGTCTCTACTATATTCATAAATTCATCCTCCTAAGTTCTAGCCCTCCAGGCTTACCAGTACCGCTCCGGACTCCACGCTGTCTCCTACATTGGCATTGATGGCAACAACTTTGCCGTCCTTAGGTGCCACAATGTCATTTTCCATCTTCATCGCCTCTAAAACAAGAACCGGAGTTCCGCCCTTTACACTGTCTCCTACATTGACCTTGATAGCAAGAACCTTACCGGGCATCGGCGCCGTCACAGAAATATTTCCCTGTGCAGAGGCCTTTGCTTGAGGAGCAGGAGCGGGAGTTGCGGGAGCAACAACCTTTTGTGCAGGAGCTGCCGCAGGGCTTGCGGAGCTTCCTACATTCCCCTTTTCGTCCACAGTTACATCATAAGAAACACCATTAACCGTAATTGTATATGCCTTCATCTTTAACCTCTACTTCCTTCTCTTTACCGAGCGTACAATCAATCCATTTTCCAAAGTCCGTGCATCACTAAAGGGATTCTTCTTGCCACAGTCCTCTTCGTATGCCTTCACAGCCGCCATCAAAATCACGCTGAGCAGTTCTTCGGAAATTCCCTCTTCTTTTTCTAAAACAGGCGGAACAGCAACAATCTCCGTTCCCGCACTTGTCTTTTCTTCCTTTTTCAGCTCTACAGCCTGGCGGTCTTTTGCTTTTTTAGACTCTGCCCGCCTTACTTCCCACTTATGAACCTGGGCAAAGAGACTGATAATCCAGGCAATGAATATCAAAACCGCAAAAACGGTTCCCATACCCACAATCATGTTTTGAAAGGCCGAGAGCAGCTTTTCCTGCATAGTATAGACAGGGTTAAAGCTCAATTCCGAAAACAACTGAAAATAATTTTCCGGGATGACCGCATGGACAATCAACTCTCTCTTTTCAAAACCGGCATGCAAATCGATGACATAGCTGTCATCCTCTACCGTAACGTCTACATTCTTAACTTTTTGGAACTCACCCAAATCTTTTTTACTGTTTTTAAAATTTGTCAGGGCATTGTAGAGCACTTCCTCTTTTGCCTTGTACGCCTGATTTATACTATATTCCAATTCCTGCTCATCTTCTCCCTCTATTTCAAGGAAGTAACCCGTCATCATCTCGGTAAGGCCGGAACGATCTTCCTCGGTTAAAGTGAGGCTACTCTCCATTTTCTTTTTTCCACACGAGAACAGAAACAGAGAAAGAAGCGTCAGCATAAGGAGGAAGAATATTCGTCTTGTTTTCTTCATACTACCTCCTTAGATGCTGCCGTATTTTTTATGGAAATCAAAATTTGCCTTACCGTATAGCATGTCGAAAGCGGAAATCACTCTCTGTCTTGTTTCTTCCGGTAAAATAATGGCATCAATATAACCGCGATAAGCTGCGCTCGTAGCAGATCCCTTCTCCTCCAAGAAAATCTTTGCCTTTTCTTCTCTTACATCCAAAGATTCTTCCGGATATAAAATATTGGCAGCGAGCTTCGCATCCATAACGGAAATCTCGGACTCCGGATAAGCGAAAACCAAATCCGCTCCCAAGCCCTTACTGCCGAGACAGGCCCCGGCTGAACCGACAGCCTTTTTGATTAAAGTCACCAAAGGTACGGAAGCATTGCCGTAAGCGGATAGAAGCTCTCCCATCTCCTTTGCCATATGCATCTCGTTGCAAGTACAGTTCTCAAAGCCCGGAGTATCGCAGAGGGTAAGAACCGGAATAGAGAAAGTATTACAGAAGCGCAGGAAACGATTCATCTTCGCTACTGCCTTCCAGTGCAAAGCTTCTCCCGTTGTCGCGATTCCGCCGACAGTCTGTCCGTTCAAACGAAGAAATGCGGTAATCGCGCCCTCTCCATAGGCTCTTCTTACTTCAAAAATTACCCCTTCATCGGCAAGTGCGGTAAGCGCTTCTCTTGCAGGCATACCGAAAAATCCGTCTACTGCACGGTTTAAATTATCTTCTATTTCTTCGTTATACGCTTCATCTTCGTTGTTTGCCGGCAAGAAAGAAAATGCCTTCCGAAGCTCTGCAACGAGTTCTTCTTCGTTAGCGGAAAAATCCAAGTTCCCCGCCTCTTCCTGTGCCTTTCCTTTGGCAAAATCATCATTCTTATTGCCTTTTACCGCATCCGGAGCATTTAAGAACAATCTTCCCTCTTTCTCTTCCATGAATGTAAAGTCGGAAAGGGATGTGAGCACAGCCATTGCTCCGCCTGCCTGACCGTAAACAACAGAGTATAAGGGAATCAACCCCTTTGCCTTTGCTTTCTTCTCATAAATACGGGAAAGAGCAAAAAGAGAATCTGTCGCTTCCTCCAGACGAATTCCGCCGGAATCCAAAAGTTCCAAAACCGGAGCCCCCATCTTCAGTGCCATATCATAAGCTGCGCAATCTTTTTACCGTGCATTTCTCCCAAAGAACCCGAAAGAATATTTCCGTCCTGGGCATAAACATACACCGGCTTTCCGGATATACTGCCATAACCGCAGATAACGCCATCCGTGGCTTCCTTTTTTCCCTCCTGAACAAAATCCGTACTTCGACTTCTTACCAAAGCACCGATTTCGACAAAACTATGTGCGTCCAGCAAGGACTCAATGCGATTTCTTGCAGAGCTACGCTGATCCATATTTCTCCTCCATTCTATTTCTGAGTCCAGACAATATTCTTAGGTATTGTAAACGATTAAATATACGAGTTCAAGGGATTTTAAGCCTGTTTTAAGACGAAAGAGTAAAAACATTGAAGTTATGCGTTATTTTTTTAACAAAAAGTTTTTTCCTTTTTTCTTTTCCATTTGTAGCTTTTTTCTTTTACTGTAAAAATGCTCTTTCAACTCCCGATTTCTATTTTTTGTAGCGTAAGCCTTTGGGGTAAAAATTCCGAAGTCGACCGTTTCTGTAGTAAGCAAAGCCCAAAGGAAGACCGTCACAATAGAGAATGGCCATACCCGATGGATGTTCATTTCCTGAAAGAGCTTCCTCTATTTCCTCTATTTCTTCCTCTTCTATGTGAATTTCATTACCAAAGAGGTAGTCTTCCACCCTTTTGTCCGTTCTTTTCAAGAAAATGGAATACAAGAGTCTGTATTTTGTCTCCGGTCTCCGCTTTTTGGCAATAGGAAAGATATTCTGAAAATCTATAGCATGACTTAAGCCATGGCTGTATTCCCATTCTTTTTTTCCTTCCTCATAGAGGCTGATGCCTTGCCTGAACAGCTTTAAGTCCTGAAATGGACGAAGCTGTGAGGCATAACAGAAAAGCAGCTTGTTCTTTTGCAAGACGGAATAGGAAAGATTCCTTTCTTCTTGTTCCTCTTCTCCAAGATCTGTTCCCGTCTTCTTAAAAATCGCAAAATATTGCCCCTCTCCATTGCTGTTATGAAAATACAGTCTCTTTTCCAGAAGGAATTGATAGTCAGGATTTTCCTTTTCTATCCATTCCCGCATTTCTTCATTTTCCGCTCTTTCAAAGGTACAGGTAGAATACGCCAGTATTCCGCCTTCCCGAAGCATGGTAAAGGCTTCCCGAAGAATTTCTTTTTGTCGAAGTGCACATTTTTCCACCAATTCCTCTGACCATTCTTCTACCGCATCTCTGCTTTTTCTAAACATTCCTTCTCCTGAACAAGGAACATCCACCAGAATTCTGGAAAAAAATCCGGGGAAAAGATCCGCAAGATGCGCAGGACTTTCATTTACCACGGAAAGATTGGCATAGCCCATTCTTTCCGCATTTTTGGAAAGAATCCTTGCTCTTTCGCCCACATATTCGTTTGAGAGAAGGAGCCCGCCCCTATGACTATCCAAGCGATCCGCTATTTGCAGGCTTTCCCTCCCGGAGCTGCGCAAAGATCCAGACAACGATCAAAGGGACGTATTTCCATATGAGGCACCACTTCCATGGCAGAGGGGTCCTGAATATAGTAAAGGCCGGCTTCATGATAGGGGTCACGCCCGATTATAATGCCCTGTGACAAAAGGTAGTCTTCGTCTACCAGAAATTCTCTGACTTCATCGGCATGCCCTTCTTTTTGAAGCATGTTTTTCTTGATTTTATCGTCTTGTATATCTGATTCATCCGCTTCTACTTCTTCCGCTTTAAATATAGGACTCAGATTCCAGCGTTTCACCCAATCCGAAAAAGAGAAGCCGTATTTTTCCGCTTCCCTTAACCTTTGTCTATTTATTCGGATACCTCGCTTCGACTCCTTGGAAAACGACTGTAGGAATTGCTCCCATTCCTCTTCTTCCGGGAAGTTTTTCCGCATTCTCTCTAAAAATGCCTCGGGTAAATTCATATGTTCCTCCACTACCTCTCTTTATAAAATGCATTGACTAAAATATCCTTTAATTCTTTGCTTGCAGCAATCAAACCGTTATAGGCTCCGTAATGATAAAAACGAAGAAGAAGCATGCCGACCGGCAAAGCCAAAACCATACCGGATAAACCGTAAAACTTATATCCGAGGAAGAGGAAAAGTAGAGCTAAAATAGGGGGCAAGCCGATGGCTTCTCCAATAATCTTCGGTTGTAAAAACTGTCGAATCAATTGTGTCAAAAGATAGAAAACGAGTAAAGCCAAAAAAAACCAGAATCGCCCCTGTATAAGAACGAAAAGCATCCACGGCCACATGATAAATCCCACTCCAAAAACCGGGAGTGCGTCCAAGAATGCGGTAAGGAAAGCAAGCAAAAAACCATAGGGTACCTTCAGTACAGTAAATCCTATCGTAAGAAGCACAAAAACAAAAAACATGATTTCCAGCTGTGCGAGAATATATCCTTTAATAATCTTTTTTCCATCTTCCCTTAAGAGTTTCCCATACCGTCGAAAGCTTTTCGGAATAATGCTTTCCAGGCCTTGAAGAATGGATTCTCCTTCTTTCACAAAAGAGAAAGAAGATAAAATCATAATCACAAAATAGAGCAACAACTCCGGTAATCCGCCAACAAGGTGCAGGGACAATCGGAGTGCAGGGGAAGACCAGCTTCGCAGAATACTTTGCCCGTACTCTTCTATTTTCTCAGGTAAATTTACAAAAATCCCTTGAAAGCTCTCCGGAAGATAATGACGAATCTTTTCCAGACTTTCTACGGCCATGTTTTTAGCTGAATGAAGATAGTCCGGAAAACCTGCCATTTTCGCAGAAAGAAAAGGAACCCCCAAGAGAAAAAGGAGATAAAGCAAAGCTCCTGCAAGAATAAAGAGCAACGCAATAATAAATACAGTCCAGTGTTCTTTTTTTATCCCCGGAAAGGTCTTTGAAAAAAAACGAATAATCGGAGAAGCGATTAGCGCCAAAATGGCTCCTAAAAAAAAGGGAAGAAAAAATAGAATCAAGCGAGGAATGAAAAGCAGGAAAATTGCAGTTAAAATAAGGGGAAACGCAATCCGATACAGTAAAAGTCCTATTTTCTTCATCATGATTACTCTCCTCCTCTTTGAGTGACTTCCTCTTTTTCCCAAACCCGCTCTTTCCATTGCCAAATCATGGCAAATAGAAGGCTTACTCCGAAATAAAAAATGCTCGATGCATTGGAAAACCAGGTAGTAAAAAAAGACAGACTAAGATAAAAAGAAAATTGGGCAATAATCCCCAGGAAGAACGGATTGTTCTTTCGCTTCATAAAAGCATGTAAAACCGAAGCAATTCCTCCCAATGCCGCAGAGAAAATCCCCACTCCGATGATTCCAAAATCATAGTATGCATCATAAAGAAGTCCAAGTGTACTTAACTCTTCTTTCGTAAGATACACGGGGTAGGTCAAAGGTAAGTCTACAAAATATTTCAGTCCGGACAAAGTCAGAAAAGGATATGCCATTCTAAAACCGTGCGAATGAGCCTCTATTTCCTTCGTTAAGAGATTAAAATTCTCATAATTATTTGCAATATACATATAGGGCTGCACGAAAAAAATAGGTATATTCTTATTTTTCATTGCAAATATGTCTATAAGATAAGAAACGGAGTGCGCCCTCTCCACCGTCAATAGGATATAAGTTGTAAGTAAAAATAAAAATAAGAGAAGGGCCTTCTTCCACTGCAGAGAATATCCCAATAAAAGCAAAGAGATGATATACAGTGCCAAAGAAAAAATAAGTTGAAAACGTGATACCAGTAGAATAGGCAGTAAAAGTGAAAGGAAAAAACAGATAAGAGAAAATGCCGTGACTCTTCTCTCCAATTTCAACAAAAACGGTAAGAGCATCGGCACCAGCACAAAAAGAGTCGTGAAATAATGTACGCCCTTTAAATGAAAGGCAGAGTATGCATGAGGCGTATGCTCCGTAAATAAAGGAACGTAGCCTAAGACCTTTGCTTCGATAAAAAAGCACAGATAGGAAACAAGCAATAAAGCAAAAATGCAAAGCTTCAAAAACGCAGTTTTTCTCTGTCTCTTTTCACTTGTTCCATCAGGCAGGTTCTTCTCTATCTTATCCTCTATAAATATAATTTTTTTTACTGTATAGTAGAGCAAATAAAAAACAAAGTATGCAAGATAAAAGCTGAGCCAAGTTGTACCTGTCCAAGAAGAAGAGAGGGTACTGAGCTGTAAAACCGCAATCCCTTCTCCCCCTATAAGTCCCAAAGCAAAGAGTCCGCAAAGAGGAAGATTATTTTTCTCCTCCTTTTTTTCCGTACAATACAAAAATAAGGCCAAAAGCAGGAGAAGAAGGGACGAAAGCCCTGCTAATCCTGTCTTTTTAGCCTGGAATGCCAAAAAATAGACTCCACTATATATTCCAAGTATTTTAACCACTCTCATGCAATTTTATCCTGTTACTATGGGGTTTTATTCTCTGTGGCAGGCGATTTTCCTTCCTGCGAGTTCTGACTGCTTTCCTCCACATTGGTCTTTTTTTCCGTAGTAGAACTGTTCTTGATACTTTGTTTTCCGTCACTTCCCTCTTCACTGCCGGAGCCGCTTTCCTCCTTGGATTCTGCGGTACTTTCCTCCGTAGACTTGCCCTCCTCTTCCGATTCAGAACTTTCTTCCGTAGCTTCTGCATTTTTCTTTATTTTTGCAGTTACAGTCACACTATTATTGGGTTCTGTAAGGGAAAGTCCCTTAGTAAGATAGTCCTCCAAAGAATAAACCTTACTTACATCACTATTTGTCCCGGAAATCTCCAGGGCAGGAAGATCAATACTGTTGATATTCTCCAAAAGACTCTCATTTCCGGAAACTGAAATTGTTTTCGGGGAAATCTCCAGGCTTTCCAAACTGTATCCGCTCTGCGGTATGCCTGCGGTATTGATGGAAACCTGCAGTTCTTTTTTCTTATGGATAACTACCGTGTAATCCACCTCTTCCTGAGAAAGGGTAATATTTTCCAAAGAATCAATGGTTTTTCCGTTTGCATCATAGAATACAACTTTCTCTTTGCCGCTGCTCGTCTTGTTCAATCCTTCAACATTGATCAGCAATCCTACAGAGGAGATTCGTCCAATGGAAGACTCCGGTCCGGTCGCAAAAATTGTATCCGGCTCTGTGTGGATAGAAGCAACTACATAGCCTTCTTCCTCTTTCCCTTGTCTATGCGTAGTCAAGTTGAACTTCTTTCTCTGTAGATCCTCCACACTAACATGTACTACAGAAGGGCGAGCAACAATATCCTGAATGCTTGCCGCATTTTCCGGATTTTTCAGTTCCACATATACCGGTACCGACCCGGTAATGGAATAGTCATTCAAGTCAATATATACATTGAAGTCCGATGCCTGAACGGTAGAAGCTTTATTACTTCGAACCGTATAGCTTATGGTAATGCTTTCTCTATCCACTTCCCAGGTTTTGTTTTCCGAAGAAAAAACATCCTGGTTCAAGATATTTAGCTCTACATTGCGGCTGCCTTTTTGTTCCGGATTCGAAATATTGAATACAATCAGCCAAAGAAGCAGAGCCAAAAATACGCTGAATAATTTTAGATTGACATTTCCCTTGAAAAATTTCATGACTGCTCCTTCTTTCTCTCCTTAGAAAAAATCCGGGAAAAGATGGACTTTCTTTCTTCTCCTTCCTTCTCTTCCTTAGGAAGATACTTTAAGAGCTCCTCCGGCTCTCTTACACGATAGAGTTTCCCTTCACAGGCCACAGAGATTCTTCCCGTTTCTTCCGAAACAACCAGAGTAATGGAATCTGAATTTTCCGAAATACCAAGAGCGGCCCTGTGTCTTGTTCCGTAAGCTTTAGAAATCTCCGCATCCGAAAGAGGAAGATAACAGGTCGCGGAAGAAACTCTGTCATGAGAAATTACGACTGCCCCATCATGAAGCGGTGTATTTTTTTCAAAAATATTAATCAGTAAAGCCGCGGTAACAATACCATCAACGTAAATTCCCGTCTTTTCAATTTCTTCCAGACTTTCTTCCTGCTCTATCACAATCAAAGCACCGGTCTTATGCTCCGACATCGTGCTGCAGGCCGCGATCAGCTCCTCATTAATATGGGTATTCTGTCTTCTGTCCATCCCCCTGAACTGACTGATAAGGTTTTTAGAGCCAAGTTGCTCCAAGGCCTTTCTAAGTTCCGGTTGGAATATAACAACAATGGCAATAATAGCTGCTGTAGAGAGTCGTTCAATCAACCAAACAATGGTAGTCAAGTGGAAAAACACAGCAAAAGCCGTGAATAAAAAGATAATGAGTATTCCCTTTAAAAGCTGCCAGGCTTTGGTATTTTTAATCCAGAGGAGAATAATATAGATAAGAGTGGCTAGTATCGCTATCTCTATGACCCCTGTGATACTAAAAGTCGGAAGAAGACTGATCCAGCCCTTCATCTTGGTAAACACACTCACTTTCCACACCCTCCTACTAATTTACGTTCTCTTTACACTACACTTTATTCTTCGGTATTGCCTTTACATAGTAATAATAGGCATCATCCTCAAATTGTACAAACTCCGTCCCCCGATAATCCGCATCCCTTAATAAAAACAAAGCAACAAAGGAAAAAAGGATGGAGAAGAGGTAAGACAGCAGGCTTAAGCCGATATTCATTTTCACGGAAAGAGAGGGTAAAACAAAAAATACAAGGCCCTCTACACAAATTCCCGTTATCAATGCAATAATCCATGAGTAATTGAAACTGAAATTGCGAATTACATAAATAGACAAAGCCGCCAAAGTAAACAACATCAGCATCACAATCATTTCTTTGTTCTGCAATAAGGGAGTCATCTTTTTCGATAAACCGTCAAACTGTTCTAAAAGATCTCCCGATAAAATTAACTGCTCTTTATATTCTCGAATAAATTGTAGAAATAATAAACAAGAATGCCCAAAGACAGGGAAAGAACCGCTGAAAGCCCCATGGAAAGACCCACCAGCAAAGGCAGAAAATAAGGAATCCCCATAAAGTAGCAAAGCGGCATAACGGCGATTAAAACAGCATACTTTCCTCTTATGCTGCTTTGAATGATAAAAACCAAAATAAAAAATAAAAGGCCTATCCCCAGTAAAAGCAAAGACTTCGTATAAAAATAATAAAGTAAAAAAATAATCCCGCAAGACAAGGAACAAAAGAAAAAGGCAGGAAAAAGGACAGCAAAGCAAGAATGAGAATCACCAAAGGGTTAGCCGGTTTTCCTGTCATCCCAAGATAGCGATTAAGAGAAAAGAAAAGAAACATGGAAAAAAGAGAACGAAAAATCGGAACAATCCAATAATCGTTTTTTCCATAAATCTTTTGTATAAGTTCCCGATACTGCCTCATATTATCCATGCTTTTCTCCCTTACTCATCCAGCCAGTCTTCTTCATCCAACCAGTCTTCCTCGTCATTCTTCTCTTCCAAATCTATCTTCTGCAAAACTTTGCGGGAAGTACTGCCTTGATTGCTTCTTTTTGTATTCACTTTTTCCGTTTTCTTATCTTCTTTATGAACGCTTAGCTTACTTTCTTTTTCACTTTTCCCTTGTTGATCCCCACTGCTGAGCGGTGTAAAATCCAAGCGTTCTCCCTCTTTTTTCATCTGCAAAATAATATCCTGCACTTCTTTTTTTGCCGTTCTTGTACTGCTCTCTTCCGCTTCATCTCTAATACCGGGTCTTTTATCCTTACCAAACGAGTAGCTGAGAGAAAGAATCTCCTCCAGACTTTGCTCATACTTCTTTCTTACTTCCAGAGCCTTCTCATAAGAAAAGTAGGAGAAGAAAAGAAAAACAGCCACAAAAAAGGTCAAGCCCAAAAGATAAAAAAGTACAGCCCGTCGTCCCAGACCAAGCAGGAAAGGAAAGCTCATTTTCATCAACAGCTCTTCCGCCTGCATCAAAAGATACATAAGTGACAAGAGAAAAAAAACAGCTGTATAACGTATAATCCCCTGCAATATCCGATTGGAAATATAATCTTCTCTATAGTATCGGGTAATCTCCAGAGCCTCTTCGCCTTTATGCTTTTCATAAATAGCCAGCTTTATCATGGCAATAATCTTACTCTTTTTAACATTAATATCCTCTTGCGCTTCTTGCACGCTCCGCATACGGAGAACTCGGAAATTCTCCTACAACGGCATCAAAGTTCTGGTTCGCCTCCGCGGTATTTCCCATAGTCTGCTGCAATCTCGCCAGTAAGAATAAATTCTCCGCTTCCCGCCTGATTTGTACGCTTAGACTATAGTACCGCAATGCCTCATCCATCCTCCCAGAGTTCCATGCGGCTGTTCCCAGCTCGAGTAAACGCTGGTACACATTTCCTTCCATTTGGGACTTTACAGCATTAAACATATTCTGCAAGCTTTCATCCGTAATACTGCTCTGATCCAATTTTGTATAAGCCTCCGCAGCCGTCAAAGTATCTCCTGTAGAAAGGGCATTGTTGATGTTGACAAGACTCTGATACTGTGCCATAAACGAAGCGTTTTGATTCTCATATCGGTCCAGGCTGGCCTTTGCCTCATCATAGTTTTTCTGTAATTGACTGTTTAGCTCTTCCATATTGCTCAACTTTTGGTTCGCCGCATCCAATTTTTCCGTATAAGAAATCAGTTCCTGATTGTTCTTCGTATTGGCACTGCGAATTCCCGCAGGAAGCATCATAAGATAATACACAAAAAGACCGATTACTGCTCCCAATACCAGAAGCAAAGAAATGGACCAAGGCGAAAGCTGCTTGATTTCTTGAGGCATCAAAACATCATCATCTGTCATTTTTCTATGAGAAAATACGTTTTTCAGCCTGTTCTGCTCAATCTCCGCCCTTCCCGTATTCTTCTTTACAATATCCATCAGCACCAAAGCCTTGGGATTATTTCGATCAATCTTCAAAACAAGATAAAGACTCTTTCCCGCCTTAACCCAATCACTTCTTTTCATGTACAAAAGCGCCAGGAGTATGTGCGCCTTCACATAGTTAGGGCTATCTGCAATCACTTGATTCAGCTGAAATACGGCAAGATCTTCATTGTTATGCTGGGCATAGTCCAAAGCCTGATTATACCGTTTCACATTGTCGGAGCAGATGCGAAGGATTGCCGGTTTTCTCTGAATCTCATCTAAATAAAAATCGGCAAGATTATCCTCCGGTAATAGGTTCATACTGATAACCCACTGCACCAGGGCATCCGCCACTTCTCCCATCTCAAAAAAGATGAGGCCGAGTAGATTTCTTGCCTCTCTTTGATACTTATCGTAATGTAAGGCTTTCTTCAACAACTCTGCCGCACCGCTTAAATCCCTTAGCTTAGCTCTTTCCAATCCTAAGTTGTAATAGCAATTGGCAATTCTTTCTAAGGTGATGTCATATTTCATTGGGTATTTCCCTTCTTCATGGCATCCTCAAACAACTGTGTCATTAAATCATTCATATCGGTTAAATCCACCTTCAAGATGGCATCTTCCAGCTGGTCCACATCCAAACTCGGTTTAAATCTTTGAATTTCTTCTTCAAAGTCGATCATAGTACTCCTTTTTATAAAGCTGTTCCCATATCCAATCTATATATGAACAATCTGTGAAAGTATCTTGACTCCTGCTTTGCTATCCTATACACTCCATAAATCATCAAAAACAAAGCGCACCATTGTTAGATTCTAGCATAAGTTATAGGGTCATTCAAGCAAGGGAGAAAGGGAAATATGGAAAGTTTTATTACATTTTTTACACGGATTTTAGGGCAGTATCTGTCAAAAGAATCCATTGTATTTATCCTCTCTATCATGCCGATTATTGAGCTCCGCGGAGGACTGATTGCCGCGTCTCTTTTGAAAATTCCCTATGTACAGGCTCTGTGCCTTGCGATTATCGGAAATATACTCCCCATTCCCTTTGTGCTTTTCTTTTTCTCCAAGCTGGTTCTTTTTTTAGAAAGTTTTTCCTACACAAAACCGATAGCGAACTGGTTCCGAAAAAAAGTGGATGCAAATAGGGAAAGTGTTGAAAAGTACGATTTCTGGGGCTTAGCACTCTTCGTCGGAATCCCTCTTCCCGGAACGGGTGCATGGACCGGTGCCATGGTTGCCAGTCTCCTCAAGATGGATAGAAAAAAGTCACTTCTTTCCATTCTTCTGGGAATCCTTCTGGCAAGTTGCATTATGTCTTTAATCAGCTACGGCCTACTGGCAAAGCTGTTGTAATATTTTTTGAGGTATATCAGTAAAACCGCTATAAGGCTTTTCGAGGCAGAAAAAATGCAGCCCTCCCAAAAGGAAGACTGCCTTTTTTTATTTTCTGACCTTCCAGCTGACTGCCTCTTTTCTTTCCTGAATGAAATCCCTGTAAATGCCGTTTTCCTTAAGGAGTTCTTCATGACTTCCGCTTTGCACGATTCTACCATGGTCGAGAACCAGAATCTGATTTGCCTTGGAAACGGTTTTCAAACGGTGGGCAATCAGGATAACGGTTTTTTCTTTTGTGAGAGAGGAAATGGCACGCATCAGCTCGTTTTCATTTTCCGGATCCACGTTCGCGGTTGCTTCGTCCAGGAAAATGACGGGCGAGTCCTTCATCATGGCACGGGCAATAGAAATTCGCTGCTTTTCTCCGCCGGAAAGAGAGGCGCCGCCTTCTCCGATTACAGTGTCATAGCCGTTAGGGAGTGCTGTGATGAAATCATGGCAGCAGGCCTTCTTGGAAACCGCAATGACTTCTTCTAAAGAAGCTTCCGGACGGGCGAAGCGAATATTGTTCAAAATGCTGTCGTGGAAGAGATAGACATTCTGAAAGACGAAGCTGAAATTCGCCATAAGGCTGTCCATGTCGTAGTCCTTGACATTCCGTGCGCCGAGCAATACCCTTCCCTTTTCCGGGTCCCAGAAACGTGAAAGAAGACTGACCAAGGTGGTTTTTCCGCTGCCGCTCGGTCCGACAATGGCTGTTGTCGTGTGTTCGGGTATTTCCAATGATACTCCGTCTATGATTAAGCGCTGATCATAGGAAAAGGCAAGTTCTTCCGCAGAGATGTCTCTTTTTTTCGGCTCGATTTCTTCTCCCGAAATACTCATTTGCGGGGTACGAAGGATTTCTTCAGCTCTGTCCACACTCATTTCCACGATGCGGAGGAGGGCGGAATAGCTTCCGGCACTTTCCAGACTCGCATTTACAATAAAAAGCGGAAATGACCATGATAATGGCATTTAAGGCGGACATACTGCCTGCGCAATAGAAGAGGCAGGAAAAAAGCACCATGGCGACTCCGCTTAGCTTCGCAATAAGGCTTTGCAGAGCCATTATCGGGATAAAGGAAAGCTCCATTTCCGTGTTGATTTGACCATTTTCATGAATGGCTTCGTTTAGCTCCCGGCTCTTTTCTCCGCTTAAATGGTAGGCCTTGACCTCCGCCATACCTTGGAGGTACTCGAGCACCTTTTCCACAAGAGAGGCTTCGGCTTCGATTTTTTTCGTCCGGAAAGCTTTCCGGCTGCCTTTTGCAGAGCACTGTTACAAAAGAGGAAGAAGACAAAGCCGGTAAGCAGGACGAGAGCGATACGGTAGTCAAAGAAAAAGAGCATGAGAATGATGAGGCTTGTGGTGAGCAGGCCTTCCGAAACCTGCATAATCACACGGGTAGCTAAACCTTCCAGCATCTGCATGGTGTTCGTTGCGACAGAGCTGATTTGCCCGAGGGAATTCTGATTAAAATACCCCATGGGAAGGTAACGGAGGTGTTCCGCGATTTCCACCCTTTTTCCTTGCACAGGTATCGTAGCCCGCTTCGGTTTGCAACATCATGCTTTTTCGACTTGATCAGACTGATGCCGAGGATGCTAAGAAGCATAATACCGAGGCTTAGGAAAAATGTCCTCCATGCGGATTTCAGAAGCGAGAAGAGCCTTTAGCATTACAGCAATAGCGGGAATTTTTTTAAGGCGTTGAAAAAAAGCGTCACCAACTCCGAGAAAAAAAGGGAAAGGGTAAATTTCCTGCGGTTTTCCACTCCGCAAAATTGAAAGAAATGACGAATGATACTAAGCATTGTCCTTCACCTCCTCATGCGCTTTCCACATCACGCTGTACAGTCCTCCTCGAGATAAGAGTTCTTCATGGGTTCCGGAGTCATTGATTCTTCCGTCCTCTATAACGAAGATTTTATCTGCATCGACGATGGTGCTTAGGCGGTGTGCAATGACAATCAAGGTCTTTCCCTCGGTGAGCTTGGAGACAGAACGCTGAATCAGGGCTTCATTTTCCGGGTCGGTATAGGCGGTCGCCTCGTCAAGGATTACAATGGGAGCGGCTTTTAACATGGCTCTTGCTATGGAAATTCTCTGACGCTCACCGCCCGAAAGATGGCCGCCTGCGTTTCCTACAAGCGTATCATAGCCCTTCTCCAGAGAGAGGATAAAATCATGGCAGCCGGCCTTCCTCGCAACTTCTTCCACCTCAGTATCCGTTGCGGCGGGATTTCCCAGTCGGATATTTTCCCGCACGCTCCTATTAAACAGATAGTTATCCTGAGAGACGAAGGCGAACTTTTCAGAGTAGACCTCCTGCGGAATCTCCCGGATATCCTTTCCTCCTAGGAAAATACCGCCTTTCTCTACATCCCAAAGCGAGGCAATCAGCCTTGCAATCGTGCTTTTTCCGCTACCGCTCGGGCCAACCAGGGCAACGAAGCTTCCTTCCGGAATCTCCATGGAAATGCCGTGCAATACCTCTTTTTCTTTGTAGGAAAAATGGACATCACGAAGCGCCAGGTCGTTTTTCTCCGGAGAATCTCCCTCTTTCGGGCGCTCCATTTCCGGGGCATTCAGAAGAGCTCTTACCTCGCCCATAATGGTTCCCATGGTTTGGAAATCATCGCCATAGCTCATCAAAGTGATAAGAGGGGTAACAAGTCCTACGGAAAGAATGAGAATCATCACAAAGTGATTGCTGCTAAGCGTTCCGCTACGAACCAAAATCCCCCCAATCGGAAGAACGGGGAGGAGGGTTGCCGGCATAATGGAAAGAGAAAAGGTCATAGGGAGAATATAGTATCGCATCCAAGAAATATAGCTGTTTGCCGCTTCATAAGCGTCCTTTACAAAGCGTGCGTAACTGGACTTTGTTTTTCCAAAGACTTTGATGACCTGAATCCCTCCGATATATTCCACGGAGGTATTGTTCAAGGTTTTCGTGGATTCTACGGCATGCTCATAAAACTTCTGACTGCCACCCATCATGACGGCAAAGCTTACGAGTCCGATAGGAAGAGTAAGAAGCTCGGCAAGTCCCATTCTCCAATCCAGACTAAAAATATAGAGGAGAATACAAAGGGGAATCAGAAGGTTCGCCGTAAATTCCGGCACAATATGCGCGAGCGTGGTCTCCATACTGTCAATCCGCTCGATGATCGTGCTTTTTAAGGCTCCGGAACTTTGCTCCTGCACGGCACCCAGGGGCATACGGAGGAGCTTTTCCGTGCAACGTTTTCGAATCTCCCCGAGAACCGCAAAGGTCGCCGCGTGGCTTTTCCCTGTAGAAAGGGAATGGAAAGGACTCTCCCTATCCAAAGGAGCGCTGTAATAAGACATTTCCCAAGGTAGAAGGAGAAGTCCCGGTTGCCACTCATCAGGCCGTCTACAATTTCTACCATAACAAAATACGGGGCAAGGGAAAAGGCCACCCCGATGATGGCGAAAAGTACACTTTTTACATATTCCCTCTTGTGAGAGCCCGTCTGAGACAGGGCCCAAAGAATCGGAGAAGGTGCTTTTCCTTTAGAGCGGATATCTTTTGAGAAGTGCCGGTCTTGTTTCGCTTTTTCGTCCTCTAAAGTATCGCTGTTCATATTTCCTCCTTAAGGCTTTTGCTTGGTATATGGTTTTTGTCAGTTTTTCTAAGCTATCATTTATTTATATTAGTTTCAGCTAACCAAATAGTATACCTGCATCAATACACCGTCAAGAAGTTTTATTAAAAATGAATTATTTTCTATGATAAAGCATTATTTGTATTCGTGATCTTTTTTAGATTCCGCTATACTGTTCTTTCAATTCTCCATTTCCATAGGCTTCCAGTAAGTCCCACAAATCTTCCATCTGCTGTCGAAGTTCCACTCCCTTATCGGTTTCTCCGATCCGAATTCTCCCTTTCATCCTATCTACAATTTGAATTTCCGGAGTGTTCTCCTCCCCCTTATGGAAATCCTTATGCTCCGCCAAAGACAAATGCTTGGAATCATAAATCAAAGTATAGCCTGCAATGCCTGTTTTGGAATGATAGGCTTTGGAAATTCCGCCATCAATGATAAAGAGCTTTCCGGAAGCCTTAATAGGACTTTCTCCTTTTTTGCTCTTTACAGGGACATGCCCGTTAATAATATGGGAAAGTTCGGGATTCTCCTGAAATTCCTCGATGATTTTATCCACATAGCTTTCCTTTTCAATCCACTTATAGTAGGCATTGTAGCTTTCCTTATGCGTTTCCGGATCCTCAATAAAGCAGTGTTCAAAGGTAGTCATTTTATCTTTACCGAAAAGCGGAGACTTCGGTCCGCACCACAGATACCAGAAAAAATCCGTAGCATACAGCTTCCCGTTCGGGTCCATTTCCCGGTTCATAAAATAGGCTTCCATGCACTTTTGTTCACAGTAATCCATGAGGCGCTTTCCGGATACCTCTCCGTCTCTTGTGGAGATGGAAAGAAATTCTCCCTCTTCCGTCATCGGAATACAGCCATGGTATAGAATATTATGATTCACGATTTTATACATAGAACCATGGGTAAAGAAAAAATCAATATGTTTCTTCAGCATCTTGGAATGCGTAAAGCTATAAATAAGGCTATCCATGAGCTCTCGTTCTTTTTCCGATAAAGCATAGGGAGCTGCCCAGTTGATGGTAGGAAAATGACAGTCCTTCATAGGATAAACTTTCCCATCCAGTTCAATCTCTCCCTCCTTAGGATTAATTTTATGAAGGAGCATCCTGTGTTCCAATTGATATTCCGGATGTCTCTGAATCAGCTGCCCCTCTTCCTTCCACATGATCACACTAATGGTTTTACACATTTTTGCCGCAAGCTCCGGCTCTACCGAATCCGCAATATTCTTATCCCAAAGGTGCGGATAAAGCAGCTACAGGGATCATTTCCGTAGACTTCCTGCGCAAACATGGATAGGGGACGAAGATTTATGCCGTAGCCGTCTTCCAAAACATCAAAGCTGTTATAGGAGGTCGCTATACGAAGAACATTGGCAATGCAGGCGGGATTTCCGGCAAAAGCGCCTATCCAATCCACATCATGATTTCCCCACTGAATATCCACATCGTGAAAGCACATGAGCTCCTCCATAATACTGTCCGGATGCGGTCCTCTGTCGAAAATGTCACCAATGATATGCAAGCTGTCTATACTTAAGTTTTGAATCAGTTCACAGAGGGCAATGATAAACTCTCTGCCCCGTTCCACATCTAAAATCCCTTGCAGGATTTCCCTGTGATACAGTTTTGTATCTTCCTCTTCATCATGCAAAAGCTCATCAATGGCATACGCAAAGTCTTTGGGCAACTTTTTTCTGACCTTGGATCTTGTGTACTTGGAAGCAATCTTTAGACAAAGCGCAACTAAACGATGAATGGTAATTTTCTGCCACTCCTTATCTTCCAGAAAACTATTCCCCTTATCCAAAAAAGTTTCTCTCGGATAATAAATCAAATTTGCTAAGCGAAGTTGTTCCTCCTCCGAAAGAAAATGAGAAAAAATCTCTTCAATCTTGGAACGAATCACGCCGGACGCAGAACGCATAAGAAAGATAAAGGCTTCACTTTCTCCATGCAAATCCGAAAAGAAATACTCCGTCCCTTTGGGAAGGGCGCAAATCGCCTTTAAATTGATAATCTCTGCCGCCGCCTGATTCGCTGTCGGAAAAGATTTCGCAAGTAAGCGAAGATAATCCAGGTCTCTTTTCATACTCACTCCCGCTCTTCTATGAAATACTCTCGAACTGTTTACTTATAACACGCACTCTGATTATTTAATTCTTTTACTGCTATATCTTATTTTCACTTTAGCATATTTCAGGAAATATGAAACTGCTTTTTTCTTTTACAAAAAACAAAAAAAGAGTTACGAAGCCGGATTGCTTAAATGAACAAATCCATCTCGTAACTCTCAGTTATAGTAAAGCAATTGAAAAACCGATATAAACCTTATATAAAAACTGATGTAAAAACAGATATAAAAAGTTCTATAGAAGGCTTCTTATTCTTCTCTTGCCACTACGGAGGGATCTACTTCCTTGCGATTTAAAATCTCCATAAACTCTTCTCCGGAAATGGTTTCCTTCTCATAGAGGAACTTCGTAATTTCATGCAACTTCGTGATATTGTCCTCCAATATCTTATATGCCTTGTCATGTTGCTTCTTCACGAGTGCCACAACCATTTCGTCAATCTTTGTCTGGGTTTCCGGAGAAACCGTAAGAGTCGCATCTCCGCCAAGATACTGGTTATGTAGCTGTTCCATTGCCACCATTCCGATACTGTCTGCCATACCATATCGTGTAATCATGGCTCTTGCAGACTTCGTGGCACGCTCTATATCGTTTGAGGCACCGGTCGTGCAGGTATGGAAAATGAGCTCCTCTGCGCATCTACCGCCTGTCAGCGTTGCAATTTCATTTTCCAGCTCTTCCTTGGAATAAAGATAATGGTTTCCCTCTTCCTCTACCTGCATGGTGTAGCCTAAGGCACCCGAGGTTCTCGGAATAATAGTAATCTTGTGCACAGGTGCGGAATCCTTCTGCATCGCTGCAACCAAGGCGTGCCCCACCTCATGATAAGCCACAATCAGCTTTTCCTTTTCCGTCATGACCTTATTTCTTCTGGTAACCCGCAATAACCACTTCAATGGATTCTTCCAGGTCGGACTGAATCACTCTTTCTCTTCCCGCACGAACGGCACGAAGAGCAGCCTCGTTAATGATATTGGCAAGCTCCGCACCGGATGCACCGGGAGCGGCCTTCGCAATCGCTTCCAGATTCACATTGTCGGACATCTTAATCTTCTTGGCGTGTACCTTTAGGATATCCACTCTTCCTTGGAAATCCGGAAGTTCTACAGGAACTCTTCTGTCAAAACGGCCCGGACGAAGCAGCGCCGGATCCAACTGATCGGGCTGGTTGGTTGCCGCGAGAAGAATAATCGCCTTTGAGCTGTCAAAACCGTCCATCTCCGTAAGAAGCTGATTTAAGGTCTGCTCTCTTTCGTCGTTTCCGCCTAAACCGCCTGCACCTCTTTTCTTACCGATAGCGTCAATCTCATCAATAAAGATAATACAGGGAGACTTCTTCTTTGCCTGATCAAAAAGGTCACGGACCTTTGCCGCACCCATGCCGACAAACATCTCCACGAATTCCGAACCGGAAATAGAGAAGAACGGAACGCCCGCCTCTCCCGCTACGGCTTTTGCAAGCATGGTCTTACCGGTTCCGGGAGGGCCTACGAGGAGGGCCCCCTTTGGAATCTTCGCTCCGATTTTCGAATACTTATCCGGATTGTTTAAGTAGTCCACCATTTCGGTAAGGAGTTCTTTCGCCTCATCCTCTCCGGCTACATCTCTGAAACGAATGCTGTCGTCTTTTTTCTCATACTCTCTTGCATTGGACTTTCCGAAGCCGCCAAGGCCGAAGCCTCCACCTCCCATTCCGCCCATTGCGGAAGTCATACGCTTAGAAAGCCAATTTCCGACTGCCATAAAAAGAAGCAAAGGAACAATCCAGGAAAAATGAAATTCAAAAGGAAATTATTCTCTACCGGAAGCGTTTCGTTATATTTTACCCCCTGTGCTGTCAGCTCACTTAAAACTTGGGCCTCTGTAAATTCATTCTTGATTCTTGTAGTACTGTAGATGGTCGTTTTTCCATCCTTTTCCACTTCATACTTGATGCTGTCCTGCCCCAGCTCTACCGCCTTGACTTCCTTATCCTCTACCGCCTTTTGGAAGTCGGAATAGCTGCTGCTTTCAATCTGCGATTGCTTAATTGCCGGAAATACGAAGCTGTTCAAAAGCAGAGTAATAATCAATGCCACAAATATATAAAATATAAATGGTCTGGGACGGTTCCCATCCCCCTGTTGATTTCGATCTTTCATACCCGGGAAAAAATCATCGAAATTCGGAAATGAATTTTTATTGTCCATGCACTTCTCTCCTTGCTTTTCTATGCTGTCCATATAAAAAGGACTCTATGCCTTGCAGTATAGAGTCCTTTTGTGTTTAAAGTATGAAAATCTTCAAGAATAATTCTCTTTTTCTTTTCTTTTAGAAATAGAAGATTTTCTTGAGAATTTGGATTTTTTAAATACTTTTGCTTAAAGAGAAAAAGCTACATAAAAACTACATAATCTTTTTAATCAGTTCGCAGAGTTCCTCAACCGCATCTTCCTTCCCATTCTCAATTTCCTCCACTACACAGGAAGCAATGTGCCTCTGTAACAGTTCCTTGCTGAAGGCCTTTAGGGCGGAAGACACGGAGCTGACCTGCGTAATGATATCCACGCAGTAGCGGTCCTCCAAGAGCATATTGCGGATGCCCTTAATCTGCCCCTCCATGCGATTTAAGCGGGAAATCAAAGCCTTTTTCTCCGCCTCGTCCCGAGGCTGCAGTTTTTTTCTCTCTGCACAATGACATTTCTCCATGAAGCCCCACCTTATTCTATACTTGTCACACCGTAATCCTGTGCCTCTACCGCAGCCTTAAGCGTAGCGTCCTCCACCTCTTCCTTTAAGAAAACGATAGCCTCTCCCTTCTCATGGCTTACCTCTGCGTGATCCACTCCTGCCACAGCCTCTAAAGCCTTTTTTACACTGGCCTCACAGTGTCCGCACATCATTCCTGTAATTTCCATCTTCTTTTCCATCTTCTTTTCCTCCTTTTGTTTGTTTTGATCATTTATATTTTCTTTTCGATTCTCTTTCCTTTCAGAAAATTCAGCTAAAAGCCGTTCCTTCTCCTCTTCACCGATTCCTCTTTTTTTGTCTCCTTTTGCCTCGTTTACGGAAAACAAATTCAGTCTAAGTGCGTTAAGACAAACCGTGACACTCGAAAGGCTCATAGCCAGTGCCCCCACCATCGGGTTCATTTCAAAATCCCAGTGGAAGACCGCAGAGTAAAAACCTGCCGCAAGGGGAATGCAAATGACATTGTAGAAAAATGCCCAGAAAAGATTTTCATGAATATTTCGAATCGTGGCTCGGGAAAGACGAATGCTTCTCGGAATATCCAAAACCTTCGACTTCATAAGTACAATATCCGCGGCATCAATCGCCACATCCGTTCCGGCCCCGATGGCAATTCCGAGGTCCGCCCTTGTTAAGGCTACCGCGTCATTGATTCCATCTCCTACCATAGCTACTTTTCCGTAAGCCTGCAGCTTCTTAATCACTTCTTCTTTCCCGTCAGGAAGCACTTCGCTAATCACCATGTCCACACCGGCTTCTTTTGCTATTGCCTCTGCCGTACTTTTCCGGTCTCCGGTCAACATCACCGTAAAGATACCCTGCTTTTTTAGTTCCTCTATCGCATCTTTAGCATCTTCCTTTAAGCTGTCCGCTACGGAAATGGCACCTAAGACCTCCTCCCCTTTTACAAAAAAGAGATTGGTCTTCCCCTCTTTGGAAAGAGGTTCCAGTTTTTCTATAAAATCCTCTTCCACCTGAAAATGCTCCCGTAGGTAGCCTTCCGAACAGGCAAGAAGCCTTTCTCCTTTATAAGTTCCCGATACACCGTGGCCTGTCATAGCTTGAAAATCCTCTATCGGGTAAGGGCTGATTTTATGTTCCTCCCCATAGACTTGAATTGCCTTCGCAAGAGGATGCTCGGAATTCTTTTCGATAGAAACCGCAAGCTGTAAAAGCTCCTCTCTCTTTTCCTCTTTAATTGGAGAGATATCGGTTACTATAGGACTGCCGTTCGTCAGTGTCCCGGTTTTATCAAGAGCAAGGATTTCTATCTTTCCTGCTTCTTCAAGGGAAGATGCCGTTTTAAAGAGAATCCCGTTTTTCGCTCCTACACCGTTTCCAACCATAATCGCAACCGGTGTCGCAAGCCCCAAGGCGCAGGGACAGCTGATAACCAAAACCGCCACTCCCCGAGAAAGTGCGGAAGAAAACTCCGCTCCGCTTCCCAGCACAATAAGGAAAGTAAGTAAAGCCACTCCCATTACGAAGGGAACAAAAACCGCAGAAATCTTATCCGCAATACGGGAAATCGGTGCCTTCGTTGCCGCTGCATTGGAAACCATTTCGATAATCTGTGCAAGGCTCGTATCCTTCCCGACACGGACCGCCCTTCCTGTGATAAAACCGGAACGATTCAAAGTGCCTGCAGAAAGCTTTGCTCCCTCTTCTTTATCTACCGGAATGGACTCTCCTGTAAGGGCCGACTCATCAACCGCCGTTCTTCCGGAAAGCACGATGCCGTCTACCGGAATCTGCTCGCCGGGTTTCACCAGAAAAGTATCGTTGACCTCCACTTCTTCAATCGGAACAGTGCTTTCCACTCCGTCTCTTACTACCACAGCAGTCTTCGGACTTAAATTCATAAGCCCCTGCAAGGCACTCGTGGTTCTTCCTTTGGAAATAGACTCCAGCATCTTCCCAAGGGTGATCAGAGTCGGAATCATTGCTGCCGTCTCAAAGTAAAGGTGATGCCCGATATGATGCGCCATTTCCGGATTTCCCAGTTCCAAATAATAGTTGATTCCGTACAGAACGCCCAAAGAATACAGAAAAGAAGCCGAGGACCCCAGTGCCACAAGACTATCCATATTGGGAGAAAGGTGAAACAAGGCGGAAAAACCGGAAGTAAAAAACTTCTTGTTAATCAGCATCACAATGATGGCAAGCAGCATTTCCGTAAGGGCAAGAATACCGGGATACTGTAAAACAGCAGGTAAAGAAATGTGTAAAAGCATCGGTCCCATGGATAAAAGCATAAGTAAGGCGAGGAATAGTAGCGATTGTAAAAAACGCTTCTTCAGCTCTGCCGTTTCCTGATCCGAAAAAGATGTCGCTTCTTTCTTATTCCGGGCTGTATTCTGCTTTACAGTATCTCCCTTTTCCCCGTTCCCGGAATGCGGACTACTTGTTATGCTCTCTTCAGAAATAAAGCCGTATCCGGCTTTCTCTACCGCTTCCTGAACTTCCCGATCCGGCACCTCTCCTTCTACGAGCAAGCTATTCGTAAGAAGAGAAACCGAGCAGGATGATACGCCGGAAAGCTTTCCCACGGCCTTCTCCACCCTTGCCTGACAAGCCGCACAGGACATGCCGGTTACTGTATATTTTTTCATTTGTCCCTCCTACTGAAAGGATAGTCTTTACGAAATCCAAGTTATACAAAAGTTTGATTTCACATAGAATAAAGGGAACTTCTATTTCACTTAGCAAAGAAGCGCCTTCGACTATTCCTTTCGGAGGTATGATATACCCCATATGGGTATATGTCAATCCCTTATAACTTTATTTCTAAAAAATACGCTATTTTTTACTTCCATCATCTATCTTTTTCATCTCATAATACATCCGGTTACTTTCCTATTTTTTTTAGCTAAAGATAATATATTTTAAGATTATTAAAAATAATATGATTTCTGAATTTGTGCTATTTGAACAATTTTTTTATCTCCCAACTCTTTACTTTATATATATATATATAATCGCAATATACGAATTCTATACATATATTTTTGACATTAAGGAGGAAGTATGAAAAAAGGACATTTAATCAGGAATATCGTTATTGCCATTATTGTTATTGGTGTATTGGGATCTGTTATGGGAAAGAAAGGTTCTGAAAGTGAGTCCTCAAAGGATAAGAGTTCTCCAAAAACAGAAACTATCGCTAGTGAAAAAGCAGTAGAAACGGAAGCCCCCACTGAAGCGCAAATCGAATATACTGCATATACTACCGATGAAATGATTGATGATTTGGAAGCCAATGCTATGAATGCTACAGATAAGTATAAAGGGAAATATATTCAAGTTACCGGTAAGCTAAGTAACATTGATGCACAGGGCTCTTATATCTCACTATCGAAAGAAGCCAATGATTTTACCCTTTTAAGTGTTCAATGTTTCATAAAAACAGATGAGCAAAAAGAAGCCATTAAGACAATGAATAAAGGAGACAGCATTACCTTAAAAGGAAAATGTACCGATGTGGGAGAAATTCTGGGATATACTCTGAATATTGACAGTATTGGATAAGTACTCTTGTAAAATAGAGTGATTTTATAATGGGGATGTAAAAAAACCAAAACTGAAGTTTCCAGCCGCAAAGGATCGGCGTAGCATAACAGAATTTTGATTTTTTACAGCCCCATTTTTCATTTCTTTATTACTACCTAGAATAGTATCGTGGGTATTCTGCCAACATTTCATACAATGCTATAACACTAAAGCACTATGGCAATTTCTTCCCCGAAGCAAGATAGAGCTGATACCACTCATGATGTGTGAGTTCCACCTTTGTCGCCTCACAATAGTCCTCTAAATGCTTGGGATTCATCGTTCCTGCAATGACCTGCACCTTCGCCGGATGTCGCAATATCCATGCAATCGCAATAGCCGTCTTCGAGACCTTATATTTCTCAGACAACTCGGAAAGGGACTGATTCAATTCCGGAAAGTCCGGATGATCCACGAAACAGCCCTCAAACTTGCCAAACTGCAGAGGAGACCAGGCTTGAATCGTAATATCTTCCAATCGGCAATAATCTAATAGTCCATTGTCTCGGTCAAGAGATAAGTCCGTTGTCAAATCATTTACATAAAGTGTCTGGTCAATGAGCTGAGACGCTGTAATAGAGAGCTGTAGCTGATTGATGCTAAGGGGCTGCTTTACAAATTTCTTTAAAACCTTTAATTGCATCATAGGAACATTGCTGACACCGAAGAAACGCACTTTTCCGCTTTGTTCCAGAAGTTCAAATGCCTCTGCTACCTCCTCCGGATCATAAATCAGGTCGGGTCTATGCAAGAGGAGAACATCCAAATAATCCATTTTTAAACGCCGAAGGCTCTCGTCCACGCTTGTCAGAATATTTTCCCTCGTCCAATCAAACTCATTTCTCTCAAAGCAAAGTCCGCACTTAGTCTGAATCCATAAATCTTCTCTTTTTATGGAGGTCTCCCGCAGGGCATCACCAAAGCGCTCTTCCGCCTCTCCTCTTCCGTAACAGCTTGCATGATCAAAGAAATTGATTCCGCTTTCCACGGCTTTCTCTATCTGCCTTGCAGCTTCCCACACGGACAAAGAAGGCATACGCATACAGCCTAGAATAATACGAGATACCTCTGACGGACCATTTTTAATGTTCTGATACTGCATAATTGTGTGCTCCTTCCCCTATCATCTCCTCATAGCCCTTTAATGCCGCAAAAGAGAAAAACTGTACTGCTCTATGAGACAGGCTGCTTCTTTTTTTGCAAAGGTCGAAAGGATAATCATAATGTAAAATTCTCTCATACTTCGACAAAGTCCTTCTTTCTTCACTCTCCACTGCTATGCCCCCCCTATCTGTCTATTTCGCTCTCTCCCGCGGCTCCCCTCCATATATTGATACGCCTTTAGAATTGCATTGCGACCATACTTATGCATGACTTGAAGCGAGGCATCTCTAGCTTTGTCTTTCTTCAGCTTATCATGCTGTTCTCCGTATGTCTCTTTATTTTTTTCTTCCGTGCTCTGCTCCGCCTCATTTGTTTCCCTAAGATAGTCAAAGAGCGCAATCTGTCCGACTTTTCCCTCAGTAAAGGGTCGGACATCTTCTGCTGACAAAGAAATCTTTCGTAGCGACAGTCTTCTATCCATAATTTCATCATAGATAGACAATATTGCCTCAATGATTTCCGCCTCCCTATTGCTTCTTTTTTCCAAATGTCGTAGTCCATGAACACTCCTTGGCACTATTTTTCCATAATGGTTTCTTTTTGTCTTTCCGCTGTAAGACTCTCCTATATTTTCCTCGTCAAAAGAAAGATAGAGCTGTAGCATCTCTGTGTCCAAATTCTTCTCCCTTAGCTCATAGGAAAGGGAAGATGCCATCTCCTCCACCACAACTCTGCCCAAGTTGGCATCATAGGGATAGGGCAAGACCTGTCCGGAAGATATACTCTTTTTCTTTGCACTGAGGCTGTGAATGTCCGCAATTCTGCAAGGCTCGTACCCCCAGGCATGGTCAATCAAATATTCCGCCTGTATCCCGAATAGCTTATACAATAAGAGTTGATTGACCTTCTCCTTCACACCGGCAAGAGAGACCAGGGCAATGTCTCCCATGGTATAGATGCCGTATCTCCGGAGTCGTTCCTCTGTTCCCCTCCCAATATGCCAAATCATGAAGCGGTTGATAGGTCCAAAGTTTTCTTCTGTAAGACTCCTCTGTAAGAGAAGCCAGTCTGACCTCCTGCCCTTCTACCTGTACCTTCTTTGCCAAAATATCCATAGCCACCTTGGCAAGATACAGATTCTCTCCCAGTCCTACAGTAGCCACGATTCCCAGCTCCGTATAGACCTTTCCCGCAATCTCTCTTGCCATACTCTCTGCAGATCTTCGGTAAATCTCCCGGTAGGGACGCAGATCAATAAATACCTCATCAATAGAGTAAACATGGATATCTTCTTTGGATACATAGCGCAGGTAAATTTCATAGATACGCCTACTATACTCCATATATAGCGCCATTCTGGGAGGTGCCGTAATATAGGACAAGGCCAGAAAAGAATAAGCCCTCAAGTCTGAGTCCAGGCAGGAACTGCCAACCAGTCTTCTCTCCTTTGCCTCCTGCTTTCTTCGGTAATTGACCTCCTTCACCTTCTCAATTACCTGAAAAAGTCTGGCTCTTCCGGGAACGCCGAAGGCTTTCAAGGCAGGACTTACCGCAAGGCAGATAGTCTTCTCCGTTCTCCCTCCGTCTGCCACTACAAGATAGGCATCCATGGGGTCCAAGCCTCTTTCCACACACTCACAGGAAGCATAAAAAGACTTTAAATCAATTGCCATAATTCCGCAGGACTCTTTCTTTTCCATCACTCCTCTCCTTTTCTCGGAGTATATAACAGAACATTTGTTTTGTAAATACTTTTCCCGCCTTTTGACAAATCTCCTGTTTCAAGCTAAGCTAGATAGAATTCAGCGGAAGAAATGCAAAGGCTCTTCCCTGATCAAATAGTAGAGTATTCCTTTTAAAAAAGAGCTTTTGAAATTTTAGAGGTTTTAGATGTTTCGATTAAGCGGACAAATTTTAAAAAATGGAAAAGTGATCGCCTCCTGCGTTTCCAGACAGGAAGGCACGGAAAACAGAACGAAAAAGGTCTATACCGCCTTGGAAGAAATCTGTCAGCACTTTGACCTTGCGGTTCCCATCTGGCTTCCGGCAAGAATTCGGGAATTTCAAACTCGTTCCAAAACGACCTTCCTTTCCGACTCCTTTATGGAAGAGATTAGCTTTGATGCTTTAGAGATTCAGGTGATTGAAGAATAAGAATAAGTCCATGAACAAGAAAAAGACCGATACTCCGGCATCAAGCGGAGTATCGGTCTTTTTTTCTTCTTATTTTTTCGCAAGTTCTTTGCAAGCTCCTCATAACCGGGCTTTCCGAGAAGCGCAAACATATTTCTCTTATAGCTCTCTACCCCGGGCTGATTGAAGGGATTCACTCCATTTAAGTAAGCGGATACCCCGCAGGCAAACTCAAAGAAATAGAAAAGCTCTCCGAGGGTTCTCTCGCACTGCTTATCAATTTGCAAAAGGAAGTTTGGCACATTGCCGTCCGTATGCGCTAAGATTGTTCCCTGCATAGCGGCTTTATTGACAAAGTCCACGGTCTTTCCGGCAAGGTAGTTCATGCCGTCCGTATCGATTTCCTCTTTCTCCAGTACGATTTCCGCTGCACTCTCCATCACTTCCAGAACCGTTTCAAAATGGAGTCTTGCGCCCTCCTGAATAAACTGCCCCATAGAGTGCAGGTCTGTCGTAAAATCAACAGATGCCGGGAAAATCCCTCTCTGGTCCTTCCCCTCGGACTCTCCGTAGAGCTGCTTCCACCACTCGGAAATATAATGGCAGGACGGCTCATAGTTTACAAAAATCTCAATCTTCTTATCCTTACGGAGCATGATGTTTCTTGCCGCAGCATACTGCAATGCCGGGTTTACTTCGTAATCCTGCTCTAAAAGAGCCTTTCTCATGGAAGCGGCACCTTCCATCAGTTCACAAATATTTGCTCCGGTAACGGCAATGGGAAGAAGTCCGACAGCGGTCAGCACGGAGTATCTTCCACCTACATCATCGGGTACCACAAATTCTTCATAGCCCATCTCATCGGCAAGACTCTTTAAAGCCCCTCTTGCCTTATCGGTTGTCGCATAAATTCTCTTTGCGGCACCGTCTTTTCCGTACTTTTCTTCCAGCATCGCCTTAAATACGCGGAACGCAATTGCCGGTTCTGTGGTGGTGCCGGACTTCGAAATGATATTTACGGAGAAATCCTTTCCCTTTAAAACCTGCTTTAAGTCGGAAATATACTTGGAGGAAATATTGTTTCCCACATAATAAATCTCCGGGGTCTTTCTCTCTTCCTTGGAAAGCTCGTTATAAAAGCTGTGGTTTAAAAATTCATTGGCTGCTCTTGCGCCAAGATAAGATCCGCCGATACCGATGACCAGTAAGACATCGGAATCCTCCTGAATCTTCTTTGCAGCTTCCTGTATCCGCTTAAACTCTTCTTTATCGTAATTCTCCGGAAGATCCACCCAGCCGAGAAAATCATTTCCTGCACCGCTTCCCTTTACTAAAATCTCTTTTGCCAAAAGAGTCTGTGCTTTAAAATTTGCCATTTCCTCTTCGGAAACAAACTGTCTTGCCTTCGACAAATCCAACTTCAGCATATTCTTCTCCTTTTCTCAAATTATCCTAAAATATCTTCTATACAAAAAAATATAAAACAAACAACTTCCGTTATTATAAAAACAGGAAAGAGGACACGCAAGTCTTTCTTCCCTGTTTTCAGAAAACTTATCTTAAAAATACTTTAAAAGCCTAAAGCAAAAATGGATTCGGATTCAGCCCAAACTCTTCGTAAAATTTTCTTCTGATGCAGATTAAATTCTTCGAAGAAACAGATTTCGATGTAGATCAAACTCTCCGCAAAAATTCCACCATAAAATCTACAGTCTTCTCTATTGCCTTGGCTTCAAATTCCTCATAAACCATGCTTGCTTCATCATTTGCCTCATCGGAAATGACACGAAGAATCACGAAAGGCACTCCATTTTTTGTCGCAATCTGTGCTATAGCCGCTCCCTCCATTTCACAGCAGGTAGCATGAAAGGTATTTTTCAGGTACTCCTTTGTTTCATGAGAAGAAACGAAACGATCTCCGGTAACAACCCGTCCTATATAGCTATTATGCTCCGGATTGATTTCCCTATTCACCTGCACAGCAAGTTCCAAAAGACGCTTGTCCGCATCATATCCCAGCTTCTCATCTCCCGGTACCTTCCCAAGAGGATAGTCAAAGCGTGTCACATCCACATCATACTGCAAAGCATCTTTCGAAACGACTAAATCCAAAATATGCACTTCAGAAGAAATCGCCCCTGCAATCCCGGTATTGAAAATATAAGAGGGATGAAAACGGTCAATCAATGCCTGGGTACAGGCAGCCGCATTGCACTTTCCAACCCCCGCACGAACAAGCACGACTTCCTTTCCGGAAAGTCTCCCCTTATAGAAATGATAGGGTCCTTGTACAATTTCTTCTCTCCCCTCACAGAGCTTAACCAAATGGGCAACCTCTTCCTCCATTGCGCCGATTATTCCAATCATCTTTTTCCTCTTTCCCTTTCTCAGGATTTTTTATCCAAAACAGACTGAATCACAGAAAGAACATTCCTTCTGCCGTCTCGTTCTTTGGACTCTTCCATTGCGTTTACATACTTCTCCTTATTCTCCCGTAGCTTTTCCAGATATTCCAAAAGAACTTCCGGCTTCTCTTCCAGATCTTCCTGCGGAAGCACCACGGAAAAGCCCTGTGAAGAAAAAGACTCCGCATTTAAAATCTGGTCCCCTCGGGAAGCCTTCTTCGGTAAAGGGATTAGAATATTCGGCTTCTTAAGAGCAAGAATCTCATAAATAACATTTGCCCCTGCACGGGAAATCACAAAATCCGCCGCCTGATAGAGGTCCGCGAGTTCCTCATTTACATAAGGAAACTGTTTGTAATAACTTAATTCGGAAAGAGAGCTGTCCTCATTCTTCTTCCCGCAGATATGGATGATATCGTAGATTTGTCCGAGGCTCTCTATATTCTCCCGCACAGCGGTATTGATTGCCACCGAACCAAGGCTTCCTCCGATCACCATGAGCACCGGCTTTTCTCCGGAGAAGCTGCAAAGACTTAAGCCCTCTTCCCGGCTTCCCTGTAAAAGCTCTTCTCTAATCGGTGCACCGGTACAAATCGCCTTTCCTTTAGGGAGGAGGGAAACCGTTTCCTGAAAATTACAGCAGATTTTCTTCGTGAAAGGAATGGTCAGCTTGTTTGCCAGTCCGGGTGTAAAATCCGACTCATGGCAAATAATCGGGATTCCGAGGCTTGCCGCCGCAAAGATAACCGGCACCGCGACAAAGCCTCCCTTGGAGAAGACCAGCTCAATCTTCCAGTCCTGAATCTGTTTTCTTGCCTGAAAAAAACCGCCGATTACCCGAAAGGGATCAGTCAGGTTTCTCAGAGAAAAATACCGCCGAAGCTTTCCTGTCGAAATCCCGAAATAAGGGAGCCCCGCCTTTTCTGCAAGCTCCTTCTCTATGCCGTCCTTTGACCCCATGTAGTAAATTGTATGCTTTTCTCTTAATTCCCCGAGTAAGGCGAGATTCGCGGTCACATGTCCCGCCGTGCCTCCGCCGGTTAACAATATCTTAGCCATGAAGCTCCTTTACCATCTTCTCCTGTAAAACTTCCATTTCCCCATCCTTGTAGCCGGAGGGGTTCCAGGAAAGAATATTCCCTTCCGTTCCGAAACGGGGAATAATATGCGCATGAAAGTGATGCACGGTCTGTCCTGCTACTTCGCCGTTATTCTGTACGATATTGCAGCCCTTCGCCCCCGTTGCCTTCATGATCGCCTTCGCCATTCTTTTTGCCAGAGGAAAGACTTTAGCCAGTACCGCATCCTCAATACTAAAGAGGTCTTCCCCGTGGCTCTTCGGTAAAATAAGAGCATGACCGGGTGTGCCCGGTGCAATATCCAAAATCACCCGAAAATCTGCATCCTCATAAATGGTCTTCGAGGGAATCTCCCCGTTTGCTATTTTACAGAAAATACAATCCACACTCATTTTTGCCTCCTTATCATCGCTGGATTTTTACCGTTTCCAAGTTAATCTACTACAAAGACTACTGCAAATACTTCTATAAAGACTACTGCAAATACTTCTTCAAATACTGTCCGGTATAGGACCTCGGATTCTTTGCCACTTCCTCCGGAGTTCCGGTACAAAGCACCGTTCCGCCGCCGGATCCTCCCTCGGGTCCCATATCGATAATATAATCGGCACATTTAATCACATCTAAATTATGTTCGATAACCAACACGGTATTTCCGCCGTCGGCGAGTCTTGCAGCATTTCCACGAGCTTCCGTACATCTTCAAAATGTAGTCCCGTAGTCGGCTCATCCAAGATATACAGTGTCTTTCCGGTGCCTCTACGGCTCAGCTCCGAAGCCAGCTTGATTCTCTGTGCCTCTCCTCCGGAAAGCTCGGTACTGGGCTGTCCCAGTCGGATATAAGATAATCCCACATCCATCAGGGTCTGCATCTTACGACTAATGCTAGGAATATTTTCGAAGAATGTCAATGCTTCTTCCACCGTCATATTTAAAACATCATAGATGTTCTTTCCCTTGTACTTTACTTCCAGGGTTTCCCTGTTGTAACGCTTACCGCCGCAAACCTCGCAAGGTACATACACATCCGGCAGGAAGTGCATCTCTATCTTTACGATGCCGTCTCCGCTGCAAGCTTCACAGCGCCCGCCTTTTACATTGAAGGAGAATCTTCCCTTGTTGTAGCCTCTTTCCTTGGCATCCTTGGCACTGGCAAAGAGATCACGAATGAGGTCAAAAACACCGGTATAGGTCGCCGGATTGGATCTAGGAGTCCTTCCAATCGGACTTTGGTCAATGTCGATAACCTTATCCAAGTACTCCGTTCCCGTGATTTTCCGAAACTTTCCGGGAACGAGTCTCGCCTTATTCAAGGTTTTCGCACAGTATTTATGCACGATTTCATTTACGAGGGAAGACTTTCCGGATCCCGAAACACCGGTCACGCAGGTAAAGACCGAAAGCGGAATCTTAACATCCACATTCTTTAAATTATTCTCTTCCGCCCCATAAATATCCAAAGTATGCGTAAAAGGTCTGCGGATCTTCGGGAGCGGAATCTTCTTTTTCCCGCTTAGGTACTGTCCCGTAATAGACGCCGGATTTTGCATGATCTCTTCCGCCGTTCCCACGGCAACCACCTCTCCTCCGTGCTCTCCCGCACCGGGACCGATATCTACAATCATATCCGCTTCCCGCATGGTATCCTCATCATGCTCTACAACGATGACGGAGTTTCCGAGGTCACGAAGCCGTTTTAAGGTCGCAATCAGCTTATCATTGTCCCTTTGATGAAGACCGATGCTCGGCTCATCCAAAATATAGGCAACCCCCACAAGACCGGAGCCGATCTGGGTCGCCAGACGAATCCTCTGCGACTCTCCTCCGGAGAGTGTTCCTGCGGAACGGGCAAGGCTTAAGTAGTTTAATCCTACATCCAGCATAAACCTGGATCTTGCCTTGATTTCCCGAAGAATCTGCTCCGCAATTTTTGCCTCCATCGGTTTTAGCTTTACAGAGCTTATCCAGTCAAAGAAGCTGTCCATGGAAAGCATGGTCGCTTCATGAATATTTTTCTCTCCGACAGTGACTCCCAGGGAGGAGGGCTTTAGTCTTGCCCCGTGGCAGCTCGGACAGGGGGTAATCCGCATAAACTGCTCATACTCTATCTTCATTTTCTCGGAAAAACATTCCTTATAACGGCGCTCGATATTGGCGAGTAAGCCCTCAAAGGCCACCTGATGCACTGCGCCCTTTCCATACTGCGACTGATAATGTACCGTGACTCTCTCCCCGTTTGTTCCGTTAATGATTAGATTTTTCACCTTTTCCGAAAGCTCCTGAAAAGGTGTATCCAATGAGAAACCGTACTTCTCCGCCATAGCAAGGAGCATGGCATGGGTAAAGCTTCCCTCATCCTTCGAATTCATCCATCCGAGGACAGAAATGGCTCCCTCGTTTAAGGAAAGACTTTCATCCGGAATCATCAGTTTGACATCGAATTCCATCTTATAGCCTATACCGAAGCAAGTCGGACAAGCCCCGAAGGGATTGTTGAACGAAAAGCTTCTCGGCTCTATTTCTTCAATACTTGTACCGTCAAAGGGGCAGGCGAAATTTGTAGAAAGCTGCAGTTCCTCTCCATTTAAAAAGTCCACAAGAAGAAGACCGCTGCTAAGAGAAAGCACCTGCTCTATTGAGTCGGTAAGTCTTTTTTCAATTCCCTTTCTAACCACCAAACGATCCACTAAAACTTCAATCGTATGCTTTATATTTTTCTCTAAGGAAATCTCCTCTTCGAGCTCATAGAGATTGCCATCTATCCGCACACGAACATAGCCGGAACGGCGAAGGCTCTGCAGGAGCTTTTCATGCATTCCCTTCTTCCCCCTTATTACCGGTGCAAAAAGCTGCATCTTCGTGCCCTCTTCTCTCTTCATAAGGAGGTCTACCATTTCGTCCACGGTTTGCTTCTTAATCTCTCTTCCACACTCCGGACAATGAGGCACTCCCACTCTGGCAAAGAGAAGACGCATATAGTCGTAGATTTCCGTGACTGTTCCTACTGTAGAACGCGGGTTTCTGTTTGTCGATTTCTGGTCAATGGAAATCGCCGGAGAAAGTCCTTCTATGAGCTCCACATCCGGCTTTTCCATCTGTCCGAGGAACTGCCTTGCATAGAGGAAAGCGACTCCATATAGCGTCTCTGTCCCTCCGCATAAATGGTATCGAAGGCGAGAGAGGACTTTCCGGAGCCCGAGAGTCCTGTAAGCACCACCAAAGAATCTCTTGGAATATCCAGATTGACATGCTTTAAATTGTGCTCATTCGCACCTCTGATTTTGATCCACTTCTTTTCCAAAGTTTTCCCCTTTTCTATCTATAGCGATTTTCTTCCTACAATTTTATCTCTATCTTTTATTCTTTATTTTTTCCCTTTATTTTTATCTTTTCAATGAAATATACCGTCCTTCCGAACGATACCTTTCATATATAAAGAACATTTGTTCCTTGAATAGAGTAGCACTGAAATACCTGTCTTGCAAGCTATCTGTTTAATTCCTTAAAAAATTTTGTCAAGCGTCTTGCTACAATGGAAGCCAAAATACCCATCACAATTCCCGCCACGGTTCCGGCAAGTAAAAGTAGGGGTAAATAGGCAAAAAGGACAGGATTTCTAAGCAGGAAGGACGCCATCAATATTTGCCCTATATTGTGAAAAATCCCCCCCAAAAGACTCACGGAAATGTAAGAAAGCTTGAAGCATTGCTTTGCAAGTACCATAACAAAAAAGCTTAGAAAAAAGCCCGCCATGGAATAGCTCAAGGTCATCAGATTCCCAAAGAGCACGGAAAGAAGCAATACACGAAGAAAACTGATGATTCCGGTCGGTACTATACCTAAAGAGAACAGGCCTATAATATTCACGATATTCGCGAGTCCCAGCTTGATTCCGGGAATCGGAAAGGGACTTGGAATCATCGACTCCAAATAGCCCAAAATCATAGAAAGGGCCAGAAGCATTGCATAGGATGTCATTTTCTTTGTATCTTTATCCATCTTTTCCCTCTTAAAGTATAAATCAATGAAAATAGTTTATCATGTTATTCCGGATAAAAAAAGGACGGCGTTAACGCCGTCCTGCTTCTTTTCTTTTAACTTGACACTTCTTGCAATGCTGTCCCTCTCCCGACAAGAACGATACTGTTCAATGTAGGAAAGAAATCTATATTACAATACGGTACAAAACTAAAGAGAAAGTGAGATGATTGATGCTTTGTGTCTATCTATCCGGGCTGTGCATAGCACTTCTCAGCTTATGTACGCAAAGCTTATCGTATCTCTTAAAGCTTACTACATTGGTAGCCTGAGGTCCTTTAGCACCATCAACTACTTCAAACTCTACAGCCTGTCCTTCTTCTAAAGACTTGAATCCGTCTCCGGACAAACCAGAGTAGTGTACGAATACATCCTTTCCTGTCTCATCAGAGATGAATCCGTATCCCTTTTGGTTGTTAAACCACTTAACTGTACCTTTCATTACTATGTCCTCCAAAAAAACGCTTGTAACCGAAATTGATTACAATGGGTTAAGAATAGCATAGCATTTCATCATAGTCAACTAATATTCTTGCAAAAACATAGTAATTTTTGTCGATTTTCCTATATAATCTAGCTTTTCAGAAGTCCTTCCAGCTCACTCTCCGTAAAGACATATCGCTTATTGCAAAAATCGCAACGAATCTCCTGTGCCTTATGATCTGCTATCAAAGATTTAATTTCCTTCTCTCCCAAAGAAATCAAGGCTTTCTCCACTCTTTCCCTGCTGCAATTACAAAAATAAGAAAGCTCTCTTTTTTCATGAATCTCAGGAGAGAACTCACCCAAAAGAAAATCCAAAAGGCTCTCCGGACTTCGCCCATCCTTTAAAAGATCCGTAACGGAGTGAATTGCTTTCAACTTTTCCTCGAGCTTATCCAGTAAACTTTCCTCCGCAAAAGGAAGAAGCTGAATAATAAAACCGCCGGAAGCCTCTACCGTATTTTCCTTATTGAGGAGCACACCGAGTCCCACAGAAGAAGGAATCTGCTCACTGATACTGAAGTAGGCATTGACATCTTCGGCAATTTCTCCGCTAAGAAGCTGGGTCTGCCCCACATAGGGCTCACCTAAGCCATTATCTCGGATAACGGAAAGAATGCCCTTTCCGACAGCTCCGCCAACATCCAAGTGTCCATCCTCTTTCGCAGGGAGGATGACATAGGGATTGGCACAGGTAGCCTTCACCGTGCCGTGAGAATCGGCCGTAGCTACCAGACTCTTCATCGGACCGTCTCCCTTAACGGAAAGGGTAATCAAATCCTTATCTCCCTTTAAATCTACTCCCATCATAAGAGCGGCACTCATCAGCCTTCCCATGGCCGCTGTCGCAATCGGAGAGGTATTGTGGAGCTTCCTCTGTTCCTCCGCCGTGTCCCTTGTCGTACAGACAAACGCACGAATCTGTCCCTCTGCAGCAGTCGCTCTCAATAAATAATCTCTACTCATTTGCAGAAAGTTCCTTCTCTCTCTCTTCGTCCTTTCTCATGCAGCACTTCTTATACTTCTTTCCGGAACCGCAATGGCAAAGGTCATTCGGGTAAATCTTCTTTCCCTCTCTCCTTACTGTACCGGACTTCTTCTGCTCCTTGTACAGCTCTTTTCTTCTTTCTTCCGTTAAAATGTCGTTCCACTGCGGAAGATCATAGAGCCAGGAAGCCTTCGCCTCTACCATGTTGTAGTAAAGTTTCTCCGGGTCCACCTGAATCTTCACCTTGGTATCCGACTCCATACTGTCAATTGGGTTATGGAAGCCTGCCAAAGATTCATCAATACCGTCCAAAATTCCCACGAAAATAAATTCTTCAATACCGAACTGCTCAGCAAGTTCCTTTACAGAACCTTCATACACCTTCTTCGGATCGGAAAGTATCTTTTCGTAGAAGCCCTTCTCTAAAGTAAAATACTTCTGCCAAAGCGCTTCCTGCTCTGTCTTATTCATACCGTTTCCGTATGCTGCATTTCTCCAGTTCTCTAATAATGTTGCCATTTTTCTCTCTCCGTTTCTTATAGAATTTACAAAAAACCCTAAGCCGTTTTTCGTCTCCTTTTTTATTTAAACCGTATTATTATAGCGGAGTTAAATGATTTTTACAATTCCCCCGATAGCTCCTCTTCATCCGCTGCAGCTTCTATGTCCTTGATTATCTGTGCCTTAGAAAGCTCATCCGTATCTTTCGCATACTCTTTTCCCTTAGGCTCCGCTACTTTATCCGATTTCTTTCCTGAAAATTTCTCAAAGTCTTCGTACTCTGAAGAAGAAACAGGTAAGGCCTTTTTCTTTAAGCGTTTATCCAGATGGCGACGAACACTGTTCATAATCACAGCCCAGAACGGCACGGCAATAATCATACCCACAAAGCCGAAGAGTCCGCCAAACAACAAAATGGAGAAAAGTACCCAGAAACTGGAGAGCCCCGTGGAATCCCCCAAAACTTTCGGTCCGATGATATTGCCGTCTATCTGCTGAATAATTAAGATTGCTATGGCAAAATACAGACTCTGCAGCGGACTGGTCAATAAAATCAGGAAGAAGCAGGGAACGGCTCCGATAAAGGGTCCAAAGAAAGGAATAACATTGGTCACCCCGACAATAACAGATACCAGCAATGTATAGGGCATCTTCATTATACTGAGAACAAAAAAGGTCAGGATACCAATGATGACACTGTCAATGATTTTCCCCAAAATAAATCCGCCGAAAACCCGATGTACATACTGCATCTCTTCAATAATCCCTTTGGCTTTCTTTTGAGAAAAGAGGGCAAAGAGAAGTTTTCTGAACTGCCGTCTCAATAGGTCCTTCATATTCAAAAGATAGACCATGACAATCAGTCCGATTAAAATATTCTTTACAATCGTTAAAGTATTCCAGATTCCATTCGTAAAGAAAGTAGCCAGATTCTGCAGGTGGGCAAAAATGGCCTGTGTATTATCCGGTTTTCCTGTAAAAAATCCACTGATTTCCGTATAGGCCTTTTCTGCATAAGGACGTAAGTCAGGGAACTTTTCCAAGATAACCGTCAAGTTATTGTAAGATCGATTGATGGTGTCCGGAAGGCTGAAATACAAACTCAAAACAGATTTGGTCAGCTCCGGAATAAGCATCGACACCAAGCCGCTGGTCAATAAAAAGAGGAAAAGAATACTGGCTACCGTACCGAAATCCCAAGAAACGATGCGACGCCTCTTCTCCGAGAAAGAAATAATATATTTTCCCCAGAACTTTCACGACCAGGTTGTATACCGGACTCATAAGATAAGCAAGAACTCCACCGTAAATAATCGGCATCAAAATCTGTAAAAAAAAGGCCAGATTCTGTTTCACTGCATAAAAATTATTTGCCACAATATGGACCAAAGATACAGCCGCCAAGACAGAAAAGGCTGTCAAGCCCCATTTTATCTGTTCCTTCCAATCCTCGTGTTTCATCCTTCTTCCTCTATTCTATCCTTTTGTCCCGGATCTTTTTTCTATCTCAAAAATCCGCCCGAAGCTTCCTTCTTCTTTATTCTGATTATTGTATCTCAAAACTCTATTTCACTGACGGAATCTTATAAAAAAAGGCTTCACATCAGACGATATGAAGCGAAAATACCTAAAAAACAAACTACCGAAACGCCGTACCACACGTTTGACTCCTAGCACTCGGCCAGGTGGGTTACCTCACGGATATCTCAAGGATCCTTTACCGCGGACGGAAGGCATGCTTTCCTTATCACAAATCTTGGAATCCCGTATGTCATATTTGTAGGTTCAAATTGTGTGGCCTCGAACGTCCCAGCAGAAGTCTGTATGAGACATTGCCAAAAACTTTATCTTTACTCGATTAAATTATAGCAAAGGCAAATTAGGCTTGCAAGGGTTCATAACATAAAATCAAAGTTCCTTCTTCCACCTTAATCTCGGCTTCTTCTCCGATGAATTCATTGCTGATTCCTACAGGTTCAATATTCCGCAGAGAAACATGATTTATCAGATATTTCAATCCCTTTTCGGATACTCCGGAACAAGTATCGCTGAAAGAAAAGACGGAAACATATCCTTTGTATTTCGCGGAAAATGACTTTGTACCGTTACGCAATGCCGTAAATACCTGTCTTTCTCCATAAAGGTAGCCCTCTCCCCCCTGTTCTGTAAGGAAAGCCAGGCTTTGTAAAGCTGCCAAGCTATGGTCCATACGTTCTCCTCCGAGTGCTCCTAAAATATGGACTATTTTGATTCCCTGTTTCAGGGAGAACTTCACCGCTGCATGTAAATCCGTATCATTTTTAATTACAGGCAGAGAAATTACCGGAAGAGAGGATGAATTATCCGGCTTTAACAAAGAATCCGGCATGGATTTTTTTCCAAAAATGGAATATTGTTCAGGCTTATACTTTTCCCCTCTTGATTTCTCTTTGTTCGTTTCTCCGGAAGTAAAGAGAGCTACTTGATCCTCTTTTTCAGCGGAAGTAAAGGAAGCTGCTTGGCACTCTTTTTCAGCGGAATAAGAATCAAAATCTCCAAGAAGCAAATCAGGGCTGATCCCCTCTTTTTTACAGTACTCCATCCCCCCGTCTATCGCAATCACATAGTCTTCTTCTCCTATAGAAAAAGGAAGCCCAAAAAAGCTTCCCGCAGCAATAAGAATGGCTCTTTTATATTTTTTTCCTGCTAACTCTTCCATCTTCATCCCCTTGATGCTTCTTCCATCTTCCTTATTCCTCTTGATGCTCTTCCTTTTGATGCTTTTCCTTTTGATGCTCTTCCTCTTGATGCTCTTCCTTTTGATGCTTTTTCTCCTACAGTCCACTTCCGGCATGGAAATACTCATTCCTCCTTCATCCGAAGTCTGGCAAAAAAATTCTGTAAGAGCAGCTTGGCTTCTTCCGCCTGAAGGCCTTCTGTAATCTCCACCCGGTGATTCAGCTCTTTCATCTGTAAAATATTCATGACGGAGCCGCAAAAACCCGCCTTGGGATTTCGAATCGACATGTGGAGCCGTGGAATTCTTGCCTGTACTATCGCTCCCGCACACATCGGGCAGGGCTCCAGATTCACATACAGCGTACAATCCTCCAGTCTCCAGTCGCCGATTCTTTTACAAGCCTCGTCTATCGCTAAAATCTCCGCATGGCTTAAAGCATTTCCATGAAAATTCCGTTGGTTAAAGCCGGTTCCGAGAATCTCTCCGGGGCTAATTCCCTTTTCCCTGCAAAGTCTCCCCATGGGAGAATCCGGCTTTAGACCATCATAAACAAGGACTGCACCAATCGGTACATCCCCCCTCTCTCCTGCTTTCTCAGCAAGTTTCAGAGCCAGTTCCATAGCCTGCTTCTCTTCTGCCATACTCCCCCACTTTAACTCATTTTTATCTCCGAAAAGTCTAGCTTGTCAGTTCTCCTAAAATCGACTCCCCGATGAGACCTTCCGGCATTCGCACAGAGAAATTCTCCGCTATACTTGCTCCAAGGACCGCAAAGCTCTCCTGCTCTCTTCCTTCTCCGCCATGAATCCCTTTATAATACGCAAGGAGAGGTACTTGCTCTCTGGTATGGTCCGTACCGCTGTAGGTCGGATCATTTCCATGATCTGCAGTAAGAAGAACTAAGTCATCCTCTTTTAAAACAGACAAGAGCTCTCCCAGTTTTTCATCAAAGCGTTGAATTTCTTCTCCATAGCCTACAGGGTCTCTTCTATGCCCGTAAATCGCATCAAAATCCACGAGGTTCACAAAGCACAGCCCTTTGAAATCTTTCTCCTTTGCCACGGCGATACACTGCTCCATACCATGAACGGAGGAAGTGGAATGCTCCGCCTCCGTCACTCCTTCATGCACAAAAATATCCGCGATTTTCCCGATGGAAATCACACTCAGTCCGGCTTTCTCCAAAGCATTTAAAACGGTATCCTGTGGTGGCTTTACGGCTAAGTCATGTCGATTCGAAGTTCTTTTAAACTCCCCTTTTTTTGTCCCGATATAGGGCCTTGCGATAATTCTTCCTACCTTCCATTCCGGTTTCATACAGATTTCTCTTGCAATTTCACAGCATCGATACAGCTCTTGCAAACCAAAAATCTTCTCATCCTCGGGAGCCGCAATCTGCAATACCGAATCTGCAGAAGTATAGACAATCATGTCTCCGGTTATACATTGTTCCTCTCCGAGCTCATCCAAAATTTCCGTTCCGGAAGCGGATTTGTTTCCGATGACCCTTCTTCCTGTCCTTTTCTCCAGTTCCGCAATAAGCTCCTGTGGAAATCCCGTGTCGGTAAAGGTTACAAAAGGAACTTCCGTCTTGATTCCCATCATTTCCCAGTGTCCGGTCATGGTGTCCTTTCCGTTACTGGCTTCATTTAAACGGAAAAATTTAGCCATGGGAGTCTCTACCGGAGCAACGCCCTTCAGCTTTTTAAAGTTTCCGATTCCCATGCTCTGCAGGTTAGGAATACGGAAGTTCTCCATCTTTTCCGCGATATGCCCCAAGGTATCCGCTCCGCTGTCTCCAAAGCGCGCTGCATCCTTTCCATTACCTATTCCCAAAGAATCCAAAACGATGAGAAATACCCTTTTGAATTTCATACTCTTCCTTTCCACTTACTTTTATCTCCTATGAAGATGCCCGCTCTTTTCTGATCATTTCCTTAATGGCCTCAACGGCTACCTGAATGGCCTTATCCGTATCATGATAAATCGGATTGGACATTCCTGCCTTGACTCTTTCCTGATTGGAGACAATAAAAAGTACCGTACCGATTTTCTTCTTTAAATACGCAGCGACAGTAAAAAGTGCCGCACTTTCCATCTCCGAAGCCTTGCATCCCAACTTTAGCCAGGCCTGCCATTTATCTAAAAGCTCGTAGGAAACCGGTAAATCTTCCGGCTTATGCTGCCCATAGAATGCATCTTTACATTGCACAACACCTACATGATTTTTAAAACCGAGACGATTCGCCGCATCATATAATTCTTTCGTTACAAAGAAGTCTGCCGTGGCGGGCCACTCAATCGGCGCATACTCTTTGGAGGTTCCTTCCATGCGAATCGCTGACTCCGCAATGACCACATCTCCCGACTCCACGGAAAGTTCCATACCGCCGGCTGTTCCCACACGGATAAAAATCTCTCCCCCGCATTGCGAAAGCTCCTCAAGAGCAATGGAGGCAGAAGGGCCTCCGATACCCGTAGAGCATACACTGACCTTTTCTCCAAGAAGCGTACCGCTAATGGTAATATATTCTCTGTTATCCCTAACCTGCACGGGATTGTCAAAATACTTGGCAATCTTCGCACAGCGTTTCGGATCTCCCGGCAAAATAATATACTTTCCCACATCTCCCGGTCGCACACCGATATGATAACATCTCTCGTCTTCCGAATAATTAATCATAAACACTCTCCTTTTCAAAGATTTCCAACGTCCGCCTTAGTTCAGTGCAGACGGCAAAAAGCATGCGGCAACAACTCCTCCAAGCTGTATACATGATAATCATCCGGGGATTTTGCCAATATTACTTGAAAGGCATGAATATCCGTAAATTCCGCCATAACTTGCCTACAGATGCCACAGGGAGCACAGTACTCCGTTTCCTCTTTTCCGATGAGTCCCCCCACTATCGCAATCTTTCGAAATTTTCGATATCCTTCACTCACCGCCTTAAAAAATGCGGTTCTCTCTGCACAGTTTGTCGCACCATAGGAGGCATTTTCAATATTGCAACCTAAAAAAATCTCTCCTGTTTCCGTCTCCAGGGCTGCACCCACACGAAAGTGTGAGTAGGGTACATAAGCCTGTTCTCTTGCTTGAAAAGCCTTTTCAATCAAATTCCTTTCTTCTTCCGTTTTCATGATTCTTCTCCCCGCTTTTCCATTCTAAACCCATTTCCTCTAGCATAAGGTCAAAATAGAAAAAAGTCTATGATACTTGTTTACAAATACAGAAAAAAGAAAACTTCAAAAAAATGCAAAAAAATAGCGAGTAAACTCGAATTGAGTCTTACTCGTTACAGATTTCCATCTCTATTTTCTTACTGCGGATGACAGGACTTGAACCTGCACGGTCGCCCACCAGAACCTAAATCTGGCGCGTCTGCCAATTCCGCCACATCCGCATACCTTTTAAAAAAGGAATGAGACACGCGGGAATCGAACCCGCGACAACTTGATTAAAAGTCAAGTGCTCTACCGACTGAGCTAGTGTCTCATAACAGGGCCAGTTGGATTCGAACCAACGACTGCAGGCGTCAAAGGCCTGTGCCTTACCGCTTGGCGATGGCCCTAGGTCAAACGAGTTGACGCTCCGCGTCGCCCGTATAAAGCGAGAACGAGAAATATATCTCCACATAAAAAGGGTGGCCACCGGGAGTCGAACCCGGGACCTCCAGAACCACAATCTGGCGCGATAACCAACTACGCTATGGCCACCATGCTATTCTCGCAAACAAGCTGTCACTGAAAAGCAAAAGACTTGTTTTGAACAAGATGCCACACGTAGTCGTGCACACTTGTTAATGATCCAGAAGGGATTCGAACCCCCGACCCACGGCTTAGAAGGCCGTTGCTCTATCCAGCTGAGCTACTGAATCAAGGTCACATCAGATGCGACTCGTTTATAGTAGCGAATTTCATTTTGTTTGTCAAGAATTTTTATCTAAAAAGATAGGCAAAAAATTCGAGTAAAAAGAAATCCTTTTCTTCATTTCTTAAATATACTTTGCTTCCGTACGAAGATTTCCCTTTATCCAGATAAAACATCGAATAGCTCGGTGTCCTGTTATCCTGTCTTGGAAAGTTGATGGATCCCGGGTTTATACACAATACCCCGTTTACTATGCGATTAAAGGGTCTGTGCGTATGCCCGAAAAGTGCCATACTGCAATTTCTTGCTCTGGCTTCATCTGCAAGCGCCTGCAAGTCAAATCCTACTCCGTAGAGGTGTCCATGGGTAAGAAAGAGCCTCTCTTTTCCCAACCTCATCTCAATTTCTTTAGGAAGACAGGCAAAAAAGTCATTGTTTCCCTGTACAAAGTAGCTTTCACAGCCTTTCGGTAAATGTATTCGAATGGCATCCTCACATCCTTCGCTATCTCCCAAATGGATAAAATAGGCAATATCCGGATTCTCGTCCAGCAGTTTATAGATATTGTCCAGCTTCCTGTGATTGTCGGAAACTACCAGTATTTTTTTCTCCTTTACGGAACTTGCCTTAGAAGAGTCTTCCGCTCCCTTTTTAGCGGAAGACTTTGCCTTCTTTTTTTTCTCCTCTTTTTCAGAGTTTTCACTCTCCACTTCGGCTGTCATCAAGGAAAGAGGCTTTTTTTCCAATTCCTCTTTTAGGATGCGTTCCATTTTTCGGAGTGCTTTTCCCCTGTGTGAAATCTTGTTCTTCTCTTCTTCGGAAAGCTCAGCGGCAGTTTTTCCGCATTCCGGAATAAAGAAAATCGGATCATAACCGAAGCCCTCTTCTCCTCTTACTTCCTCTGCAATTTCTCCCTCACAACGTGCTTCCGTTTTCAGAGACCTGCCATCAGTTAATACAGCTACAATCGCACAGGTGAAATAGGCATAACGGCTTTTACTGGAAGCCTCATTCAGCATTTCGAGAATTCGTTTATTTTTCTCCGGATAGGGGGTACTTTCCCCTAAAAAACGCGCCGAATAAATCCCGGGGCCAAAAGAAAGCGCCTCAATGGAAAGTCCGGAGTCATCCGCCATAATGATGTCTCCATCCTGCAGGGCTCCCTTATTTTTTAACCTGCTATAAAGGTCATACGCCTTGATTTCCGCATTTTCCAAGAAGGAATTGCCGTTTTCAACTGCATCCTCCACTTCCCCTATTTCTTTTTTTTACTTATGATTTCTCCGGGAAATTCCCGCAGTATCTCTCGAATTTCCCGTAATTTGTGTTCATTATGCGTTGCAAATATGATTCGCATATCACGCTCCTATTTACCTTTATACTGGTAAAAAAATATGTTTTCATCATCCCGTTATAAATTTTTTTCTGTTTTTTTATCGGCTTTGCCAAGGTACTTTTCCGCCTGCTCATAGGCAGTAATCAGACAGAGCTGCCACTCGGAAAGCCCCTCAAAGGCCTCCCTTAGCTCCGTATAGAGCAGGGGAAGGTTTCTCTTATCCTCGATTCTCTCTCCATAGGGCGGATTCGTAAGAATATAGCCATGTTTCTTACTATGGGACATTTTCGCCACTTCCCTTTCCTGAAAAATGGATAAGATTTGCAACGCCCGCTCTTTCCGCATTTTCTCTACACACCGGAATCATCGCGGGGTCAATGTCATAGCCCTGAATATCTACTGTTTTTTTCCAAAGGCATTTTCCTTTGTTTCCAGTAAATGCCGGTCAATGTTGTCTTCCGCTTCTTCCAGCGCGATGTACCACTCCTTTTTTTCGGGATAAGGTTCAGCCACTCCTCCGCAGTAAAGCTTCTTTCCATCCCCGGTGCAATATTTGCCGCAATCATGGCAGCCTCAATCGGAAAGGTTCCTGCACCGCACATCGGGTCCACAAAGGGGGCGTCATCCCGCCACTTACTAAGAAGAATCAAAGCCGCTGCAAGAGTCTCCTTGATGGGCGCCTTTCCCATTTTCAAACGATATCCTCTCTTATGAAGAGACTCTCCGCTAGTATCCAGGCAGACCAAAACTTCATCCTTATAGAGCGAAACACGGAAGGGATACTTTGCTCCGTGCTCCGAAAAAGTACTCTGATGATAAACCGAAGAAAGCCTGTCTACCATCGCTTTCTTCATCACCGCCTGAATATCTCTCGGAGAAAAGAGCTTTGATTTTACGGAGCTGGCCTTTGTTACCCAAAAGGAGGCATCGACAGGAAGGTAGTCCTCTAGGGGAAGCGCCTTTGTTCCTTGAAATAAATCCTCATAGCTTTCCGCATGAAAGGAGCCGACTTTCAAAAGCACCCTCTCCCCCGTTCGCAGAAAAATATTGGCCCGCACGATGGCTTCCGCATCTCCGATAAATTGCACCTTTCCATCACTCACGGAAGAGACCTCATAACCGAGGTCATGAATTTCCTTTTTGCAAATGGATTCCAAGCCAAAATGACAGGGTACAATCAATTCAAATCTTTGCATTTTTCTCCTCTATCGCTTCACAAGAGCATAATCAACAGCAGATAAGTATTTTCATCCATGGACTGAAAGACTCTTTATCGATTAAATATCCCTGAAAGCAACCATAAAATCACGGCAATGCTGAGGACAGGAAAGAGCACAGGTGCCAGGAAAGATAGGATTCCGACAAAAACCAAAATCACCAACACAATAATGGCTATCAATATGAGCGCAAAAAGCAGACATCCGGCACTGCTTACCGGGACATAAGGTCTGTAGCTGCGGTTTTCCCTGCTATTTCCATAAGTACCATTACCGCTTCCGTTCGAACTGCTCTCTCGTCTTTCGTAACGAGGGCTTTCCGCTCTATCATAAGAAGCTCTTTCATAAGAAGCTCTTTCCTCCGAAGACGTTCCCTTGTACTTAAGGTCCTCTTCATCGGAAGCATAGTTGATATCTTTCTCCTCATAGCGGAAGGGTGTGGTTCTTGCCACACGGTCCCCTCCCGCATCAGCGGCATCAATAATGCTTCGCGCCAAAAGATTCGGAGCGGAAAGCTCGGAAATTACCTCTTCTTCCGCTCTTCCTTTGGCTATTTCCGTGCTGATATAGTCGCTATAAAAACGGAGCTGTTCCTCTATCACTTCTCCGGAAACGGAGTTCATGAGTTCTCCTCTTAAGGACTGTAAATTCGTTTTTATTCACTCTTTTCTTCCTCTGCTATCACAGCAATATTTAAGTCCAGAAGCTGCTGAGGGTCAAATACTTCTGCAGGAGCATCCATCATAGCGTCCGATCCGTCCTTTCCCTTCGGGAAGGCAATGACATCACGAATGCTTTCCGCTCCGACCATCCACATTGCCAGTCTGTCCAAGCCGTAGGCAAGACCTGCGTGAGGCGGTACACCATACTGGAAAGCCTGCATTAAGAAGCCGAACTGCTCGTTCGCTCTCTCCGGTGTAAAGCCGAGCTTCTCGAGCATTTTCTCCTGCACATCACTCTGATGAATACGCACGGAGCCGCCTCCGAGCTCTGTTCCGTTTAAAACAATATCATAGGCCTTTGCGCGAATCTTCGAAAGGTCTGTATCCAGGTAGTGTAGATCCTCTTCCATCGGCATAGTGAAGGGGTGATGCATAGCCTGATAGCGTCCCAACTCCTCGGAATACTCAAACATCGGGAACTCCGTAATCCAAAGGAACTTCCACTGTGTCTTATCAATTAAATCGAGTTCCTTTCCAAGCGTAAGCCTCAGTGCTCCTAAAGAATCCCAAACCACATTTCTCTTTAAGTCGGAAACGAGGAGAAGAATGTCTCCCTTTTCCAGTCCCGATACTTCCACAAGTCTCTTTGCATCCTCTTCCGAAAGAAACTTCGCAAAGGAGGACTTTACCGTACCGTCCTCGGTTAAACCGTACCAGGCAAGGCCTTTTGCGTGATAGCCCTTTACCAACTCCACATAGGAATCGAGCTTCTTTCTGGGCATCTCTGCCTGATTCTTTACCAAAATACCCTTTACTGTTCCGCCTGCCTTTGCACAGTCGGAAAATACGGAAAATCCGCAGTCCTTTACCGCCTCCGTAAGCTCAATAAGAGGCATATCAAAGCGAAGATCCGGCTTATCGGAGCCGTAGTGATTCATCGCATAGTCCCAGGTCATCCTCTGCAGCGGAAGGGCAATATCCACACCGCAAATTTCCTTAAAGATATACTTTAATAAACGCTCATTCACTTCCAGAACATCCTCGATATCCACGAAAGAAAGCTCCATATCCACCTGAGTAAACTCCGGCTGTCTGTCCGCTCTTAAATCCTCGTCTCTATAGCATCTTGCGAGCTGAAAATAACGATCCATACCGGAAACCATAAGAAGCTGCTTTAAAAGCTGCGGAGACTGGGGAAGCGCATAAAAGGCACCTCTGTGGAGTCTGGACGGCACAAGGAAGTCTCTTGCTCCCTCCGGTGTAGACTTAATGAGAGTCGGTGTTTCAATCTCCAAAAAGCCCTCTTCGGAAAGGAAGTGGCGAATTAGCTGAGAAAGTCTGGCACGCGTCATAATTTTCTTCGCAAGGTCCGGTCTTCTTAAATCCAGATAACGATACTTTAAACGAAGTTCTTCCTTGGTCTTGGAATCCGCTTCGATCGGAAACGGAGGGGTATCCGCTTCCGCAAGGATACGAAGGCTCTTTGCAACAAGCTCAATCGAGCCGGTAGAAAGTGCCGCATTGCTGTCCTTTCCACGGCTTCTCACTTCTCCCTCTACGGCAATGACATACTCCTGCTTTAGCTCACTTGCCTTCTCAAATACCTCGCTACCGCATTCCTGCTCCTCAAAAAAAATCTGCAGAATACCGGAACGGTCACGAAGGTCGGTAAAAATAAGACCGCCCTTATTTCTGGACTTCTGTACCCAGCCCATCATACAAACCGTTTTTCCGATATAGCTCTCTCCCAGCTCGGCACATCTGGCCGTTCTGTGTAAACCTTTCATTGACTCTGCCATAATTTCCTCTTTTCTTTTCCGTTCTATATAGTCTTTTTATTCTAAAAAGTCCTGCAATGCACCTTTAGTCTCCGTAGATTTCTACAAATTCCTTATAGCCTTCCGTACTAAGCTTTTCCTTTTGGAACTTCTTATTCTTATTCATCTGCGTAAGAAGCACTGTTTCTCCCTTGGCTCTTCTTTCCATCACTTCGGAAAGACAGGCGGAAAGCTTCTCTTCGGAAACTTTCTTCTCTACCAAATAAGCAATCTTTCCTTCCGACTGCTCCTCCTCTTCTCCCTCCAAAAGGATGCCGATGATTCTTTCAAAGCCTATAGAAAAACCTACTGCAGGAGTATCCACACCGATAAACTTTCCTACCATCTTATCATATCTTCCGCCGCCTCCGATAGAGCCGGAGAAAAGAGTGGAACGCACTTCAAAAATCGGGCCGGTGTAATAGCCCATTCCGCGCACTAAGGTTGGGTCAAAGCGAAGGGGAATCGCGCCCTTTCCGCTCTCTTCCACCATTTTCATAATCTGATACAGATTCTTTCCGACCTCTTCATCAAGATGCGCGCCAAGCTTTTCCTGCAATTTCAGGATATCTTCCTTATCTCCCTTCACAAGGTTTAAGCAGTCCTCATAACGGGATATCTGCTCCTCCGTGTAGGAAAGAGATAGCAGCTCTTCCCGAACTCCCTCTCTTCCGATTTTATCCTCTTTATCAAGAACGATGGAAATATCCGAAAAATCCTCCTCCGGAAATCCCGCATAGCTCTGCATGGCCTTTAGGATAGCACGGTCATTTAATACAATATAGAAGGGATACTTTTCTCCGAAACCGATTTCCTGTAAGACCGTTCCCATAGCAAGGAGCAGGTCAATTTCCGAAAGATAACTTGCGTCCCCGAAAATATCGATGTCACACTGCCAAAATTCCCGGAAGCGTCCTTTCTGCGGACGATCGGCACGAAAAACCGGACCGATTTGTAAAGCCTTAAAGGGAGTCGGTAGATTCCCCTGATTCTCGGCATAAAAGCGGGAAAGAGGAAGGGTTAAATCATAACGTAGTCCGGAATCGGAAAGGTTCTCGAAATCCCCCTTTTCCAAAGCTTCTTTCAGCTTCTCTCCTCTTTTTTCCACCTTAAAAATGAGCTTCTCATTATCTCCACCCTGCTTACTAAGGAGATTGGAAAGATGCTCCACGATGGGTGTCTCAATTTCGGTAAAACCGAAGCCCCCATAGACCTTTCGTATCGTGGATAATACCCTTTGTCTCACCGCCATTTCTCTCGGTAAAATGTCCTTCATGCCGGTTACGGCCTTTTTCTTTAATGCCATACTGCCTCTCTTTACTTTTTCAATATCACTTTTATTAACCGAATACCATGCATAAAACCACAGCATTTCGTCTGAAAACAAATTGCAATCTTCCGGATTCTACTTCCTGCTTTGTAAATACTTGCTCAGTCCTTCATCAATATCCAGGGTGGCAAAGTAATCCGTATCCTTCTGGGCCCGACGAATCATCTTCACGCTTCCGTCCTTTTGCAGGAGAAGCTCGGAAGACCAGAGCTTTCCGTTGTAATTGTAGCCCATAGCAAAGCCGTGTGCCCCGGTATCATGGATGAAGAGCAGGTCCCCCTTTTCCAACTTTGGAAGCTCTCTCTCTTTTGCAAACTTATCGTTGTTTTCACAAAGAGAACCGACGACGTCGTAAACTTCCGTCTCCTTTGCATCTTCCTTACCGAGCACGGTAATGTGATGATATGCATCATAGATTGCGGGCCTCATGAGATTCGAGGCACAGGCATCTACTCCTGCATAATGCCGATACGTGTTTTTAAAGTGCATAACTTTCGTAATCAGTGCCCCGTGCGGTCCTAAAACATAGCGTCCCAGTTCCGAGCAAAGACGAATATGACCTAGGCCGTTCTTTACGAGAATTTCCTCATAAACCTCTCTCACCTTTTCTCCTATCAGGAAAATGTCGGTAGCCTCCTGCTCCGGGCGGTAGGGAATTCCCACTCCGCCGGAAAGATTTACAAATTCAAGAGAAATCCCGCATTCTTCCTTTATTTTCACAACTAAGGAAAACAGCTGTCTTGCGAGCTCCGGATAATAGTCATTACTAATGGTATTGGACGCGAGGAAAGCATGAATTCCAAAATGCTCTACCCCTCTTTCTTTTAAAATACGGTAGCCTTCCAAAATCTGTGCCTCGGTCATCCCGTATTTCGCTTCCTCGGGATTGTCCATAATGGTATTTCCGATACTGAAATAGCCCCCCCGGATTAAAGCGGAGACTCATAGTTTTCGGAAGAGTAGTAAGAATCTCCGTTACTTCATCAATATTTGTAAAATCATCGAGATTGATGATTCCTCCTAAACGATTGGCAAAGACATACTCTTCATCCGGGGTATCGTTCGAAGAAAACATGATTTCCGATCCGGAGAATCCGCAGGCCTCCGCGAGGCTTAACTCCGTGTCGGAAGAGCAATCCACTCCGCAACCTTCTTCCTTAAGGATGCGAAGAAGTGTAGGATTCGGTGTAGCCTTAATGGCAAAATACTCTCTATAGCCCTCATTCCAAGAAAAGGCTTTATATAGGTTTCTGACTGTTTCCCGAATCCCCTCTTCATCATATAGATAGAAGGGAGTGGGATACATTTCCGCAATCTCTTTTGCTTTCCGATAATCCACAAATGCTTTTTTCATCTTTTCTCCTTCGTTTTTATCACCTTACAAACCCACTCTATACTTTTTACTTCCATTTTTTACCAAGTTTCATAGAGGACGGAACATCCCTCTTTACCTGTCCAACGAAGATATCTCACGCTTTGCGGGCAATACTCGTTATGAACAAGATGTCTCAGGCTTCGCCTGCGCCACTTGTTAAGAATTAAAAAAAGTCCACTCTATCTTAAACAAGCTAGAGGGACTTTTCAAGTAAAATCCTTGTTTAGTTCAATGCAGAATTCCCGGTATACTGCAATAGCAAATCCGGATCTACTTCGATTACGAATCTTAGTCTACTTCAATCACTCGCATGATATTTGTACCGGTCGGAGCCTGCTTTCTCTGCAGGCGGGACAATACACCTGCCGTAATAACGCAAATGTCCTTGCTCTTCACCAGTTTTCTGTCCTTCAACTCCTCGATGGAACTTTCAAAGAGTTCGTCCGTTGTCTCCGCTCTTCTTGCCCAAATGGGAGTTACGCCCCAGAACAGCATCATCTGTCTCGTCACAAGCTGGCTCGGAGAAAGCGCATAAATCGGGGTAATCGGACGGTACTTCGAAATCATGGACGCCGTAATCCCGGAAAGGGTGGAAGCCACAATTGCAGCCGCTTTCAGTTCGGAAGCCGTTGTAACGGACGCTGCACACATGGCATTTCCGATGCTCTCGTAAACGGTCTTTTCCACCATTCTGGTTTTAAACTGCTTGTAATCTAAGAACTGCTCCGTGTACTCCACAATGGAAGCCATGGTCTTTGCCGCTTCCACCGGATATTTCCGTTTGCGGATTCTCCGGAAAGCATCACCGCATCCGTTCCGTTATATACCGCATTGGCAACATCCGTCACCTCCGCCCTTGTCGGACGGGGATTCCGAATCATAGAATCCAGCATCTGTGTTGCGGTAATCACGACCTTTCCATGGTAGTTACACTTGTGAATAATCTCTTTCTGTAACTGCGGGATGCGCTTTGCTTCGATTTCCACACCGAGGTCTCCTCTTGCCAGCATGATGCCGTCCGATGCCTCAATAATTGCATCAATATTGTCAAGCGCTTCCTGAGACTCAATTTTGGAAATAATCTTCATCTGGGATCCGGCTTCGTCAATAATTGCCCGAATTTGTCTTACCGCATCAGCGGAACGAACAAAGGAAGCCGCTACAAAGTCAAAGTCTTCCGCAATACCGAACTTAATGTCCTCGATATCCTTATCGGTGATGGAAGGAAGCTGAATGGGTACACCGGGCACATTGACACCCTTTCTTTCTCCTAGTTCCCCTCCGTTTGTGACCTTACAAAAAATTTCTACACCCTTAACCGCTTCAACCTCTAAACCGATCAGTCCGTCATCTATCAAGATAAGATTTCCGGGCTTCACATCCTCATGGAGCTTATTGTAGTTTAAGAAAATCTTATCCTTTGTGCCAAGTACCTCTTCCGTAGTCAGGATAATCTTCTCACCCTCTTCCAAGCTAATCTTCTGTCCACCTTCCAAAAGACCGGTTCTGATTTCCGGGCCCTTCGTATCCAGCAGTGCCGCTATCGGTCTTCCTACTTCTTTTCTCGCCTTACGAAGAAGCTCCAATCTTCCAAGGTGCTCCTCATGGTCTCCGTGGGAAAAATTAAAACGGGCAACATCCATAATCTCCGCCAGAGTCTTCATTAACTCATAATTATTCTCGTTCGGTCCCATCGTACAAACCATTTTTGTTCTTCTCATATTCATCTCCTTAAATCTTCTAAACTCTATATATCGTGAAACTCTATCTCCGTAATAAACTTTGTATCAGGCTATATCCTAATTTACTTTCCTATCTATAATTTCTGATATTGAAAATGTTCTTTCTCTTCCCCTGGTTCATCAGGATGAAAAACAGGAGAACATTTGCAAAAGACAAAACAATCGACAGCTTTCCACCCAAACTCGGGCTTACCACTAATAAGTAGAGATACAGTAAAGTCTCCAAAGTGCCAGATATTTTGCCTTAATCGGAATAAAGAAATAGAGGTAAAATACCGTATCCGGAAGAGTCAACGCATAGGCCAGGAAAATACTGAAGCCCATATAGGTTGGATTCAACTGAAGAGATACTCCCGTTACAAGGTAAATGAGGATTCCTGCCACATTGTAAAGAATTACACCGGAAAAAAAGAAGAAATTATAACGAAAATTCCCCCAAAGATACTCCAAAGTTCTTCCTATGCTATAGTAAACCATGATTCCGATAATGGCCCAGAAAATAGAGCCGAAGCCTGTTGACGCGGGATAAAAAATAAGGAAGGTCAAAATCCTCCAAATATGCCCGTGGAGAATCGCTTCCGGATCCAAATCAAGATAGTAATAGTAAAACTCCGGTGCGGAAATCTGAATCATAAAGCCCAGAGCATACATCACACAGATATATTTCATTAAATTCGGAACGGCAAAACGTCCCAGTTTTCTTTCCAAGCGATCTAAAATACTCATTTTTCACCTTTCTTAATATCCGATTATTAAGATAAAATCGCAGTGTATTTTCTTGCAAACACGCTGAAAGTATACTTGCAGTATTATTTTTTTTCAAGCGTTGCCCCGGGGATTTTATTCTTGTTTAAGGATTTTTCATGCCGTAGGAAATCTGACAGTAGAAAAAAAGACATGAAAATAGTATAACAATAAAAACTTAGTGAAAGAAATTTGATTTTATGTACGAGGACTGATCATGACAAAAGTAGAACGAGCCGAAAAATGGTTTTCCAATATACCGGACGCCGAGTTAATCGGTATAGAATTAAAAATGGAAATATCCGGCAAGATAGCAAAGAAAATGATGATCATCCTCTTTTCTGTATTGGCTTTAGAGTTTATTTTGTTATGGCTTGTAAGTGGCGGTGAGATTCTTACACAGACAGCGGATATTCTGAATAGTCTTGCAGAAGGCAATCACACAAGAAACCACTATCGAGGGCTTGCTCTTTTCGGAGCACCGGTATGCTTACCTGTTTTCATATTACCTTTTATTCTTGCTTTTCTTTACAAGAACAACTGTCTTAAATCCGAAGTAGCGAAGATTCTGATAAAGAGCAAAAATGATGATACAAAAGCAAGCTTGAACTTGGAGGAATATAAGAATATGGAAAAAATATTTTTTGAATACAATGAAAATAGTATGACCCTGTATGATGCTTTAAAAAAAGCTGAACCGCCAAGTGATATCATGGAAATTTTCCGGAAACTTCAAAAACAAATCTATTCCTATGCAGATTTTGAAATAAAGCACTTTGAAAAAATGCAAACTTTTGCAGAGCACAAACAGTTGGTCAATTTTCTCTGTGATTTATTAAAAAGAGTCTGTCCTCATTACGAGAAAAAGGAGTTTTATTATATCCTAGTAGTACTAAGTTATTCCGAGGAGCAAATGGCAATAGCGTATTTAGGATGCTTAACAAAATTTAGTATCGCGAATCAAATCAATCTTTGTCATGTTTTACTTACTATTTTTAATGAAATCAATAGTCCGCAGTGGATGTCCAATAAAGTGCTATTAGAACAATATTTTGAAGAATTATATAGGCAAAGTGATTATTTCGAATTTATAAAAAGGCTGGGACTGGATACTTCAAAAATGGAGTTTAAGAAAACAGGCGGAGAAGGAAGTTTTAGTTTTGACCTTAGCAATATGAAGGGGATTCAATATGCTTTTGAGCTCGATAAGGAAATCGATAAAAGAAAATTTTGCAAACTGAGTATTTCTGTTTATGCACCCAAAGGCTTGAAAGCCTGTTTTGATCTATCCTTAACAAGTGAACAATTCTTGCTATACCACCACCACAAAGATTATTGCGTCTCCTCCAAGGAAGAGATAAAACTGCTCAATAAGGAAACAAAGCAGGCATTTTATATAGAAAACTGTACGGATTTGTTGGAACTAAAAAGCATTGTAGGGCAGATTGAAAGTATTTTACAAACAAGCTTTGATTCCAATATAGTCTATTCCTATTTTACAAAGCCTTTAAAAGGAAAGAAAGAACTACAAAAATGGTGGGAAGATAAACAATAACATAGCAAGTTATAAACTCTTCCCAATCTCTACTCCCTTTCCATCAATTTGTCAAATGTTAAAATAGAATCCAGCAAATTCAAACAATCTGAAAAAAACAGTGATAAATATCCTTGTTTTGAACTACAATATTTATTGTGTAAATTTTTTATCATAAATTAATTTTACCACAAAAATAGGACCTTTCGCATGAACGAATGGTCCTATTTTTTTTAGGGGCTTATTTCACAGCCCCTTTTTACCCGATTCATTTTTAAATAAGTTATTATAACTCTTCTTTTATCATAGCTTTTAACTCTTTATATTTCTCTATTTTTGCTACTATCATTTTTCCAACCCTATGGCTTCATCTATAAATTTTAATGCAATGAGTTCCCCATTAATCGGATGTAGAAAAAGTCCTACATAGTACGCAATAACATAGTTAATATGTGCTAGTGATGAATTATCCATTATATTTTTATCTTTCAAAAAATATAGCTGTGCCAATAACTTAAAATATATATTCGATGTATCTATTCCCACATGATTAAGATAATTCTCGCCCTCTAACACAAACTCTTCATTCAAATTATTCACCACATCATCGGCTTCAAAAAATATATCATTTTCAAAGGAAAAGTAATCTTCTAGCTTAATTTTCATTTCACCCACGCATTCGAAATAGAAATAACACCATCTTTTAGCTTTTGACCTTAGTATTTGTTTGTCAACTATATAATAGGTTATTTCTGTATGATGAGGAAGGGGCTTCGGCCTCTTCCTATTTTTTTGCCAACTAAAATTTTACTCTAAGCTTTTAGAGACTTATTTCACAGCCTCCGTATTTCCCTATTCCCTTTCCATACTTAGTCCTTCGATCTGAGCAGGTAAATCCCCACAGAAGCGAGCCCGATTCCCAGCATGGTAAAAGCGGATTTCTTGTCAAGTTCCCCCAATAAGGAACTTACAAGAACGGCAATGCCCATTGCAGTAGGTAGAGCTTTCAAGATGATATGCAATAAGTAAGAAGCGCCCTTGTGTCTACTTTCGGGAATAGGCTTCGCATTCATCAGTTCTTCCACGGATATGCCAAGGATTTCGGCAAGTCCGGGTATCGTTGCCGTATCCGGAAAAGCCAGATTTCGTTCCCACTTGGAAACAGCCTTGTCAGTTATGCTTAGCCTATCCGCCAAGTCTTTTTGGGTCATTCCTTTTTCTTTTCTAAGCGTACTGATCATATCGCCCATCGATTGATTATTCATAGCCTAATCTCCTTTTTTTGATTACTCTCTTTTTATTTCTTTATCAACTGACAAAATCTTTACTCTATTTCCTTTTTTTAATTTATTCTTGTATGTATTATAGCTATGTTCTGAAAAAGAGGGAACCGAAGCGAGGTAGAGTTTAGTAAACCGAAGGTTTACAGGGAATTATTTACACCTGCCAAGGTGATATATTTATATATATTTTTATTATTTATATATATTTTTATTATTAAAAATTTTTTTTATTAATGTACTAGCAAAAACCTACTTAAATCCATTTTTCCTGTATCTTAAAATTTTAAACTCGTTATGGATGACTTATGTAGAAAAATATGGCAAACTAAACTTAACCAAAAAAGGGAGACAAGACGATGAGAAACAGAATTGAAGAACATAGAAAACCACTAGGTTTATCACAACATAGATTAGGTAAAAAAATTGGAATATCAAGAATAAGCATAAATCAAATAGAAACAGGAAAGACTGTACCAAGTCTAAAAACGGCAAATGATATAGCAAATGCTTTAGGGGTTTGTATGTATCAGATTTTCGATTTGGACGGAGAAGAAACGTATAAGTGTCGTTGTCATAATTTCTGATTTGGGTTATTGGAATATTAAATGTAATGGAGAATACATTATGAAAAATAAGTTCAACTTTCTATATTGTAATAAAAAAATAATTTTTTTATACTAGTAGCAATCTATTTGTTCTCATCTCCTGAAGTATTTATTACAAAAGGGTATCAATTATCTGTTGATGGAGTTGTTGTCTGTAGAGGTATGTCTCTTATATGTGCAATATATGTAGCTTCAACTTTATTAGATAATGTTTTTAGAAGAGAAGACTTTAAATAAAATGAGGAAAAAACCATGTAAAGGTCATTTTAATGGAGTTATCACTTAGGGTAACTCCATTTTGCCTATAAATAGCCAATTCATGACATCAGTACCAATGTTTCTTTTCTTCAAAAAGGTATAAAAAGGAAATTTAATAACCATGTTATTTTTGATCATTCTTAATTAGCGAGATAATATATCGTACGCAAAATCGTTCAATAAGTGTGCAGATACCCAGTAAAATGACTATGATAATACCAGTTCGCCAATCACTCGAAAAAAAGAACGCAGACATTCCGGCAATAAAACCACTATTTACAATACCGTATCCATTCCAATTCTCTGCAAAGCCATAGAAAAAATCGAGACCTTTCATAATCTCAAATACAGTCAAAGCTACACTAATGAGACATAACCCAACACCAACCGCAAGTCCTAATATCTGGGGGAACGAAGGTGATGTTGCCATTCTGAAAACTATACAAGCACAGCCAACCACTAATACATATAAAGTCATCTTATAATCAATTGAAAATCTCATAAATTCTCTCCTCCTTCTGGAAATCTTCAATAACTTTCTATGTGGATTTGCTGAGCTGTATATCCCTATTTTAATGCTTAGTCTTTGGATCTAAGTTGGTAAATCCCCATAGAATGACGTTCATAGCCTAATCTCCTTTTTTAGCGGTAATATAGCTCAAGTAAACTTTTATTCTTTTTTTAGAAAGCCTTTCTTGTTGCTCCCCCCTATCTATGCTAGAGTAAAACACTGTTGGTTATTAAAATTATACAGTATTTGTTATGACTTAGAAAGTATAGATTGGGTGTATTTATGACAGAAACTTACAGACTGGGCATTGACATTGGTTCTACTACCGTAAAGGTAGCTATCCTTGATCAGGATAATCATCTTATTTTTTCAGACTATCGCAGGCATTTCGCCAATATCCAAGAAACCTTAGCAGATCTTTTAGAAGAAGCTAGAGAGGCACATGGTGAGCTCTCTTGTCGTATTGTTGTGACCGGTTCCGGCGGCTTAACCCTTGCAAAGCATATGGGACAGCCCTTCTGCCAGGAGGTTGTCGCTGTGGCATCCGCCTTAAAAGAAAACTATCCTATGACGGATGTTGCCATTGAGCTTGGCGGTGAAGACGCAAAGATTATTTATTTTAAGGGCGGAATCGACCAGAGAATGAACGGCATCTGCGCCGGCGGTACAGGTTCTTTTATTGACCAAATGGCCTCCCTCCTCGACACCGACGCAGCCGGCTTAAATGAGCTCGCAAAGAACTTTCAGATGATTTATCCTATCGCGGCGCGTTGCGGTGTTTTTGCGAAGACCGATATTCAGCCTTTGATTAACGAAGGTGCGGCTCGTGAAGACCTTGCCGCTTCCATTTTCCAGGCAGTATGCAATCAGACCATTTCCGGCCTTGCGCAGGGAAAGCCCATCCGCGGTCATGTTGCCTTCCTCGGCGGTCCGCTCCACTTTATGCCGGAGCTAAGAAACAGCTTTATCCGCACTTTAAAGCTCACGGATGACGAAATCATTAATCCGGAGAACTCTCACCTCTACGCGGCTATGGGCTCTGCCTTAAATGCCGAGGATAAAAATCCCCCTGTTCAGCTCTCCGAAATGATTCCCCGCCTTCGCGCAGGAATTCAGATGGACAGTGAGATTAAAAGAATGCACTCTCTCTTTTCTTCCGAAGAGGAATATACGGAATTTGTAAAAAGACATGAAAAAGCAAAGGTTAAGAGAAGGGATTTAAAAGACTACCATGGAAAAGCCTTCTTCGGTATCGATGCAGGCTCTACTACAACAAAGCTCGCTTTAATCTCTGAAGATGGAGAACTGCTCTATACTTTCTATTCCGGAAATGAGGGTTCCCCTATTAAGACAGCCATGAGAGCTGTAGCCGAGATTAAGGAACAGCTTCCCCCCGATGCGGAAATTGCTTACTCCTGCTCCACCGGTTACGGTGAAGCTCTTCTTAAGTCTGCCTTTCAGCTGGATGAGGGTGAGGTAGAAACCATTGCCCACTACTATGCCGCTTCCTTCTTTGAGCCGGAAGTGGATTGTATCCTGGATATCGGCGGACAGGATATGAAGTGCATTCATATTAAGGACGGCACGGTGGATAATGTGCAGTTAAATGAGGCCTGCTCCTCCGGATGCGGTTCTTTCTTAGAGACCTTTGCCAAGTCCTTAAGCTATTCCGTAGAAGATTTTGCCAAAGAGGCACTCTTTGCGGAAAATCCGACAGACCTCGGATCCCGCTGTACCGTTTTCATGAATTCCAATGTAAAGCAGGCCCAAAAGGAAGGAGCCACTGTTGCCGACATTTCCTCGGGTCTTGCTTACTCCGTTATTAAAAATGCCTTATATAAGGTTATCAAGGTAACGAATCCCAAGGACCTCGGAAAGCATATTGTGGTACAGGGAGGAACCTTCTACAACAATGCCGTACTTCGTGCTTTAGAGGAGACTCTGGGACAGAATGTAATCCGTCCGGATATTGCCGGAATCATGGGTGCCTTTGGTGCAGCCCTTATTGCCAGAGAGCGTTACTATATCGAAACGGAAAAGCTGGAAGACGAGATTCTTGCCGGTGAAGAAGATAAAGCACTGCTTGATGCGGCCGGCTACAAAAAGACCTCCATGCTTCCTTTGGATGAAATCTTAGACTTACAGTATGAGAACACCATGAGTCGCTGCGGGCTTTGCAGCAATAAATGCGTGCTCACTATTAACGATTTCGGTCACGGAAGAAAGTTCGTTTCCGGAAATCGCTGTGAGCGCGGTGCAGGACTTCCGAAAGCCAAGTCCGAAATTCCAAACCTCTTTAAGTATAAGGTAAAGAGAATCTTCGGCTATGAGCCGCTTTCTCCGGAAGAAGCAAGGCGCGGAGAAATCGGAATCCCAAGAGTGCTTAATATGTACGAAAATTATCCTTTCTGGGCCATTTTCTTTAAGGAACTCGGCTTCCGTACGGTACTCTCCCCTTCTTCCAACAAGAAGATTTATGAAATGGGTATCGAGTCTATCCCCTCCGAGTCCGAGTGCTACCCGGCAAAGCTTGTACACGGCCATATCGAGTGGCTAATCAATAAGGGACAGAAGTTCATTTTCTACCCCTGTATTCCCTATGAAAGAAACGAGACAGCCGGAGCAGGTAATCACTATAACTGCCCCATGGTTACTTCCTATGCGGAAAATATCAAAAACAATGTAGAAAATCTCGAGGAGAAGAGCATTTTCTTTATGAAGCCCTTCCTCGCCTTTACGAACGAAAAAATCCTCACGGATCAGCTCACAAAGGTTTTTGTGCACCCGAAGCAGATTAAGGATTCCGTGAAGCCTGCCGGAGACTGGACGATTGAAAAAATCGGCGAACAGTTCAAGGAATGGAATTTTACGGAAAAGGAAATTCGAAATGCCGCCCATCTTGCCTGGGAAGAGCTTCTTCAGTCGAGAAGAGATATAGAGGAAAAGGGAGAAGAAACCCTGATGTGGATGGAGCAAACCGGACACAGAGGAATCGTCCTTGCCGGTCGCCCCTACCATGCTGATCCGGAAATTCACCACGGTATACCGGAGCTGATTAGCTCCTACAATTTTGCCGTGCTGACCGAGGACTCCATTTCCCACCTTGCGGAAGTGGAGCGCCCGATTATTGTAACCGACCAGTGGATGTACCACTCCCGTCTCTACCGCGCGGCAGCCTTTACGAAGACGCAGGAAAATCTGGACTTTATCCAATTAAACTCTTTCGGCTGCGGCTTGGACGCCGTAACAGTGGATCAGGCAAAAGACATCTTGAACGGCTCCGATAAGATTTTCACCGTATTAAAGATTGACGAGGTAAATAACCTCGGTGCCGCAAGAATCCGTATTCGTTCTCTTCTTGCTGCAATCCGTGTGCGTTCCGAGAAGAAGTACAGAAGAAAGATTCGTTCCGAGCAGTACAAGAGAACCCTCTTTACCAAGGATATGAAGGAGGAGGGCTACACCATTCTTTGTCCGCAGATGTCGCCACTCCATTTCGAGCTCATTGAGCCGGCAATTCGTGCGGAAGGCTACAATCTTGTGGTTTTTGGACAATGATAACCGTTCCGCTATCGACACGGGACTGCAGTATGTAAACAACGATTCCTGCTACCCTTCCATCATTGTGGTAGGACAGGTTATGGAAGCGCTTCTTTCCGGAAAAATATGACTTAAATAAGACTGCCGTCATCATGTCGCAAACCGGAGGCGGTTGCCGTGCCTCAAACTATATCGGCTTTATTCGTAGAGCCTTGGATAAGGCGGAAATGGGACAAATCCCCGTTATTTCCTTAAATGCCAACGGGATGGAATCCACTCCGGGCTTTAAGATGACGATTCCGCTTCTTACAAGAGCTTTGCAAGGTGTAGTTTACGGAGACCTCTTTATGCGTCTTCTCTATGCCACAAGACCTTATGAATTGCAGGCCGGTGCTGCGGAAGCGGTACATCAGAAATGGAAGAAAATCTGTCAGGAAAGCCTTTCCAAGAAGATCATCCCGCTCTTCGAGTTTGGTAAAAATGTAAAGGGTATTATTCGAGACTTTGACAATATTCCGCTCTCTTCGGAAGAAAAGCCGAAGGTTGGAATCGTAGGAGAAATCCTTGTAAAATTCTCTCCGCTTGCCAACAACCATATTGTGGAGCTTCTTGAAAAAGAGGGGGCTGAAGCCGTGATGCCGGATCTTATGGATTTCCTGCTCTACTGCTTCTATAACCAGAACTTTAAGCACGAGAACTTAGGGGCTTCCTGGAAGGGAAAAACCCTTTGCAATATTGCAATCAGCTTACTGGAGTCTTTCCGTAAGACGGCGAAGAAGGAATTGCAGAAATCCAAGCACTTTACCGCACCGAGTGATATCCGAGAGCTTGCTTCCCTTGCCAGAGAATATGTCTCCCTGGGAAACCAGACCGGAGAAGGCTGGTTCTTAACCGGAGAAATGCTTGAACTTTTGTCCGAAGGGGTAGATAATATCGTATGTACCCAGCCTTTCGGATGCCTCCCGAACCACATTGTCGGAAAGGGTGTCATCAAAGAGCTGAAGCGGCATAATCCCACAGCGAACATCATTGCCGTGGACTATGATGCTGGCGCATCGGAAGTAAACCAGTTAAATCGAATCAAGTTGATGCTGACCGTAGCCCAAAACAAGATACGGGATAAGGCCTAAGGACGAACTTTCCATCAGGAAAGTCGTCCTGTACAAGACCAAGGCCTGCAGGGACTGGCTTTGCGGAGCAAAGTGAGCGGTGGACTACAAGTCCACGCTCAGTCAACGAAGTGCAAATGACGAACTTTCCATCAGGAAAGTCGTCCTCATTCAATTTAATATAGTTAAATTCTCCTGATATTGACTCTTCCCAAGGCGCTCTCGCTCGGTTTCGACGCAGCGGTACTAAGCATCTTTCTTCGCTTTGCTCGAAAGCTGCAAGTGCCGGCGTCTCCACACGCTTTGTCTAAGTCAATATCGGGAGAATTTTTCTTTAGGAAATATTGCTTTCATTTTTACTTCATTTTGTTATAACAAAAGTATCATTTATAAGGAGGAGCTATGGATATTGCAAAGAAAATTGACCACACGATGTTAAAGGCGGAGGCAGGGAAAGACAGTATTCTCCGCTACTGCGAGGAAGCAAAGGCAAATCATTTTGCTTCGGTTTGCGTTAACACTTCTTATGTTCCGCTCGTTGCGAAGTCCCTTTCCGGCTCCGGTGTAAAGACCTGCTGTGTGGTGGGCTTTCCTTTGGGAGCGATGTCTACAAAGGCAAAGGCTTTTGAAGCAAAGCAGGCTGTTGCGGACGGTGCTGAGGAAGTCGATATGGTTATTCAGATTGGAGCCTTGAAGGACAAGGACTATGACTATGTAAGAGAAGATATCAAAGCTGTGGTAGAAGCTTCCAAGCCGGCTATCGTAAAGGTTATTATCGAAACCTGCCTCCTTACAAAAGAAGAAATCAAAAAAGCCTCCGCGCTTTCCGAAGAAGCCGGTGCTCATTTTGTAAAAACCTCTACCGGATTCTCTACAGGAGGAGCTACTGTGGAAGATGTAAAACTCATGAAAGAATCCGTTTCAGATAAGATGCAAATTAAGGCAAGCGGTGGAATCAGAAGCAGGGAGTTTGCAGAAGAACTTCTTGCTGCCGGTGCAGACAGACTCGGAGTAGGAAATGGACTGCTTCTGCTTTAAGCTTGAAATATGTATGAAATTTAATTCAAGCGGGACTCTTACATAGAAAAAGGGCGTTAGTAGAAAAAGGGGCTGTAAAAAAGCACAAAGAATTTTTGCTTTTTTACAGCCCCTTTTTTCTTATTCTCCCCAGATTCCGCTAAAAACTTCTCTTGCTTCGCCCGTCATAAAGGCATGTCGGCTCTCTTTATCGTAGTAAATCTCCAAATCTCCACCCAAGAGGTGAACCAGGACTTTCTCATCCAGCTTCCCTAAGAGATTTCCCGCAACAACTGCAGCAGTCGCTCCCGTTCCACAGGCAAATGTTTCTCCTGAACCTCTTTCATAAACCCGGAAATTGATTTCCTTTCTATTCTTTATCTCAATAAACTCGCTGTTTACTCTGTTCGGAAAGCGGGAATGGGTTCAAAGTCCTTTCCGTAGCGTGCAAAATCAATTTCATAAATACTCTCACCCAACACGGCATTATCCTCTAAGAAATAGACTGCATGCGGATTTCCGACATCGATTCCCACAAAGGATAATTTAAAATCAGCAATCTCAATCTTCTCCGGTAAAGTACTGTCCAACTTTACCTCGCCCATATCGACAGTTGCCTTAAAGAGCTTCCCGTCTTTTACTTCATAACGGATTTCTTTTACTCCGGACTTTGTTTCTATTTTCATCATAGGAATATCCGGCTTCACCATACCATGGTCATAAATATACTTTGCTGTGCAGCGAATACCGTTTCCACACATGGCTCCCTCGGAACCGTCCGCATTGAACATATGCATAAAGGCATCCGCTTTATCACTCGGCTCAATCAGGATAATGCCATCTCCTCCGACACCAAAATGACGGTCGGACATTTTCATTGCCAGCTCTTCCGGATTCTCTACCTTCTCTTTAAAACAATTGATGTAAATATAGTCGTTTCCTGCACCTTCCATCTTGGTAAATTGCATACTCTCTCCTTATCATTTAGTTCCTCTACACTGTAGAATCAGGAAATCTCTACCCGCTTATTTTCTATGATTTCGTAGAACACAGCCTGCCCTTTCAAAGCATAGTCGCCATTTTTCAGCTCATATATGCCACTTGTTCCCTGATATAGAAGACCGGAAAGCTTCTCAAAAAGCCTCTTTCCCTTATTTTGCAAAGCCATCTTGAGGATTGCCATAGCAGCCTTTTCCCTTCCGTCAGTTTCCTCTTCCAGAATCGATAAAACAGACTCATCACTCGTTGCTGTTTCACTCTCCCCTGTCTCGGAAGATGCAAGGTTTTCAGAATCTTCTTCCGCAATATCGTCTTCCGTCTTTATTGTATCTGCTGTTAAGTCAAGATTTTCTGTCTTTGTCTTCTTAGCATACAAAAGACAATTCGTCTTGATTTCCGCATTACCCGGAAAGTCGCCTCTATCCCAATCTTCTCCAAGTAGAACCGTAAAATTATGTTCTTCCGCTAAGAGATTCATTCCTTCATGACTGTAATTTTCTAAAAACAATGTGTCAATTCCTGCATTTTCCAGTTCACTAATCTTTGTTCTGAAATCTTCCTCGGAGGAATAGTTGTAAACTGTCGCTGTTCCACCCAGTTCCTGAAATGCTTCCTTTGTTTCTGTAGATAAAAGATCTGTCTTCCCCTCCGGCGATAAAATACCCATAGAACGAAAAGCTTCATTATAGGCAAAAAAAGCAAGATCCACCGCCTGCTCTTCTGCAGATTTACTTAAACAAAAAGTATAATCCCGGAGAGAGTCTTTTGGAATATACGTCGTAGCAAGGTAGGGAATCTTCTCTCCCTCACTCAGTTCAGAAAGAAAGGCTGCATTTTCTTCCTCTCCTCCGAGAACAATATCCGTCTTAAAGGATTGGATAGCGCTTTTCAGCTCTCCCTCTCCCATTTCGGGACTTAAAAAATGTATTTCCATCCCTCCATCTTCTTTAGCGTAGCTTTCCAGCTCCGCTTTTTCCTCCTCGGATAAATTCTTTATCACAGTAAGTTGTAAAATCCCTGAAGATACTGCTTCCCTTTGATCCGGCATAGCACTTTTCATGCCGAACATAAATCGACCCAGCATAAAGGTACAAAGAACAAGAACAGCAACTCCTACACAGGCCAGAAAGAGATTTCGTCTACGTTCCTTTTTTTCTCTTTTTCTAAGCTTTTGGCAGAACGTTCTCTTCTTTCTTTACGAAGTCGTTCTCTTTCTTTGCTTAGCTCCGCATCTTCCTCCGATAACTCTTCATTCTTGTTCACTATTTCCATAATAGACTGACCGTGGGGGGGCTTTTTTTATTTTTTTCTTTATTTTCTACTCTTTCTTTCTCTTCTTCCGTTCTTCCAGAAGTTTCCGGAATTCTTCCTCCGAAATCTTCATTTCTTCCAATCTCTTCTTTCTCCGTTCCTTCCACTTCTTTCTCCTTTTTACGTTCATCCGCGATATTTTTTGCACCGTAGAGAGCTCCGCCTCCAAAAAGGAATGCCAGCCCGGCAACTATTATAGTAAATCCGCTAATTGTTACTGCAAAAAAAGCAACTTTTGTTTTAGGACTTGCTTCTTCAAACATCACACGAATATTTTGTTCTTTATAAAGACTTGCTTTTCCAATCTTTCTCCCATCCAAAAGAAATACCACTTCCGGTAAAATTTTTTCTTTTAGGCGACTTACGGAGCTTCCGCTTGCTGTAGGTGTATTTCTTGCTTCTTCGGATTGATTTGATAAAAACTGAAATTCCAGTCCTTCCTGGCCTGCTTCCTTAGGAAGGGAAAGTAGTACCTTACCGGAAAAATGCAGCTTGTCATCTTCGGTAATATAGCCCTGTTTCACTGCTTCCAGGCGTATTTTTTCCAAGTATGTTCCGGAATCTTCCAGTTCTTCTTGCTTTGTCCCGTAAAATCCCAGGTCCAGAAGCGCCTTAGTATCAATATAATGATAGGGTGTCTTGTCCCGGAGCACAACGGTAACCAGACGTCTATCCCCCTCTTGTGCAAGAGTAAGAAGCGTATTCCCACTGTCCTTCGTAAATCCTGTCTTTCCTGCTACAACACGTTTGTCGTAAAAACGGGAATCCGGGAGCATCATCTTATGCTCCATATAGATAGTATTTCCTTCCGGAAGTCTCTGGAGCCCGTTTAAGGTATGCCGTAAATTTTTCTCTATCTCCAAAAACTTTTCATTTTGAAAGGCAGCCACTGCAATAAGAGCCATATCTTTTGCCGTAGTATAATGGTTTTCCGAGAAGAGTCCGGAAGGATTCTCAAAATGACTCCCCGTACAGCCCAATTCCTTTGCCTTTTCATTCATCATTTCCGCAAAGGCGGCTCTTGACCCCGCAACATGCTCCGCAAGGGCATTGGCTGACTCATTGGCTGACTTTAAAAGCAAAGCATGCAAACAGTCGTTTACGCTAAGGACATCTCCTGCCTCAATCTGCGCATTGGACGATCCGGAATCTACATTGTAGACAGCATCATGCGAAAAAGTAACTTTATCTTCCAAATCACAATGGTCAAGCACCACCAATGCCGTCAAAACTTTGGTAATGCTTGCAGGATAGCTCTTCTCCTCTCCATTTTTAGAGAAGAGAATCGCTCCGGTATCCGCATCCATAAGTACTGCAGATTCTCCCGTGAGTTCAACACTGCCCCAGACGGTCGCATAGGCTTTCGTACTATAAAAAAATGACAATAAGCAAAAAAGCAGAAGACAAAGAATGCTATATAGTTTTCTACCCTTATTACACAAACTCTCCTCCTACTCTATATATAACAAATCTTTTTTTCACTAACTTGATTCATTCAACTATCTTCTTTTAATCAACTATCTTCTTTTAATCAACTATCTTCTTTTAATCCTATTTTATCTGTATTTTTTCTCAAATCCCTCTAATATCTTTTTCTGATGTTCATGAAAGCCTAGTGCATGAGGGGAAATCGACCAAGGTATTTTTTGTATCTCTCCACTGCGTTCTAAATCCAAAGATTTTTTTTCTCTCACAGAGTCCATACAGAAAGGACCATTCGCAATGCTTATCAAGCATTTCCACTCCTGCTCTATACGAGAGAGTAATCTACTCCCTAAGATAAGAGCAATATCATTTCGATGTGCTTCTTCATACTCTTCCGAAAAATAGGGAGATGCGCTTCTTTCAAGAAAAAACAGAGGGAAAAGCAAATTGTGTTTTCCGGGTATACCGCTTTCCCTGCCGGAGCCTAGCAGAAAGTACTTTTTCCATTCTTCCAAAAATTCACCGCAATAGTCATGAAAATGGGCATATAAAATGTCTTTCAAACTCTGTTTCTCCGGTTTGGAAACTTGAGCAAACTGTAAATACAGTTCAATAAAAAGCTCCAAAACACGGCAGATTGCTCTCTCTTCATCCTCATAAACAATCCCCAGGGAAATATAGAGCAACACAGACAGGATATCGCCCAAATCATCCTTTTCCAACGCATCCTTGGGATATACATACTTTTTACAGGACTCCATACATTCTGAGAGAAGACCCGATAGATAATTTACACTGCTTTCTTCCTCCTGTAAGTAATGCAAAAAGAATCTGCTTATAGACGCAAAAAAAGCTCCGTAAGGAGTGATTTGATCCACCTCATCCGGAATCTCTCTGATTCGATCTAATGAAAGCTGCAGTCTTTCTCCCATATGCTCCTCATTATAGCAAAATCCCATTAAACAAGCCTTACGAAAAAAAGTTTTTTTTCGTAAGAATCATCCTCTGATTCCTAAAAACAAGAAAAAGAGCCAAGAGAAAAGCAGAAAGATATCTATAGCCACCGCAATATAAATCGGTCTTTTCTCTAAAAACTTCCCTCTCTCAAAAGGAATAGCAAATCGAAGTGAAAAAGCGGAAAAATGAACAGAAAGGAGCGCTATAGCCGCAATAGTAAGCCCTGCCTCTCCACGTCTGTAAAGGAGTAGGCAATGCAGAATAAAAAAAGAAGGAGAGCCAATCCGGAAAGGATACAAGCCCCCACAGTACCTCTTGCCAATTTTTTTCTGATATAAGAATAGCGTTTTTCTTTCTCTTTCTCCAAAATCCATCTCCTAAATGTCAATTCCGGCACATTCTCTCCGCCAGTCTAGTCTTTAGCACGTTTAAGTAAATTATTCTTCTTTTTTTCTTCTTCGCTTTTCTCTATTTCCTTGTACCAGACGAAAACACAGATATCCAAGCATTGTTCCGCTTGTATTCAAAATAATGTCATCAATATCGCAACTCCCGGCCCTTAAAAGGAGCTGAACAAGTTCCACCCCAAAAGATAAGAGATATCCTGCCATGACCGTATTGTACCAATATTTTCTACAACGTCCCGAAAAAGAAGGGAGTAGAAAACCCAATGGCGCAAATCCGATAATGTTTCCGAAAAGATTTGAGACAGAGCTGAATAAACCGATTTGCTTCCAGTGAAAAAGATATCGTTTGATTTCTCGAAACGGATAGAGATTATAGCTCATGTGCTCTCTATTCAAAAAACCTCTTCCATTCAGCTCAGAAAAGAAAAGCAGATAAAAAAGGAGAAGAATATAGAGCACAAAAAACAACACAGCTGCCCACCTGTTTCTGGTCATTTCCTTTGCACGCATACTCTCTTCTTCCTAAAATGTCAAATCTTCTTTCCTCTTTAAGAGAATTGCACCTTCTACAATGGATAAAATACCGGTGATGAGCCCGATAGTAATCAATACGATGCCCATAGCAATCGATGCTCCTCCCGCATTTCTCATAACCTTATATATCTTTTCCATCTTTTCTCCTCTTTCTTTCTCCATCATAATAAGACAGACTGTCCTTTATTTCAAAATCCATTTTCATATATAGCTTCATAGCAGGCTTATTTCGGGAGTCAACTTGTAATATCACCTTTTCATACTGCCCGCTCTCTCCCTTTTCCAGGCAATCTCTAAGAATTTCTTCGCCTCTACCCTGTCTTCGAAATCTATTTTTCTACCATAAGACCGTAAAGGTAAAGTGTTTTTTTCGTTATAGGCTGAAAAAAATATACCTCTCCATAAGGATAGCTTCTTCTTTCTCCGGGAAAAAGCAATCGGATGCTCCAATGTTTTTTTCCAGAAAATACTCCGAATAGAGATATGGAAAAATGAAGAAAAAGACTCCTCTTCTTTCTTCCTCATAAAGCGAATCTGCTGCTCCCGAAAATCATCGTAAAGACTTTCACTTAGCATGGTAAAAAGCCCCTGCCCCCGCATAAAGGGATGTACAAATACTGTACAGAGTAGGATATCCTTTCCCTCCTCCTGTTCTCCAAGCTTATAGCCCATAAGGATTGCCAGATATTCTTCCTTTAAACCGCTTTCCTTCTTCTCTTCATTTCGGATACTGTAGAAGAAGTCATAGTCCAGTCCTGTATCATAATTTGTTTCGTCTTCTTGATTACAGAGGAGGATCAGGTCCTTAAATCCCCTCTCCTCCTCTTCGTTTAATTCCAGTTGCAGCAGAACATCCATCATTTCTCCAGTATAAGACAATCTACTTTTTCTTTGAAAACGGACTTTAAACCAAGCGCAAAATCCTTCTTTCAAAAAATACCGCATCTACTTAATAAAAGAAAAGTATCTTCCATTTCAAAATCACATTTCAATCTTATCCAGGTGCCAAATATCCCTTACATACTCTTCTATGGTTCTATCCGAAGAGAACTTTCCGGCATGTGCGGTATTCAGAATCGCAGCCCTTGCCCACCATTCTTTATCTTGGAAATGCTTTACCGCCTCTTCTTGTGCCTGCATATACGCACGAAGATCTTTTAAAATGAAATAACGATCTGCTACATCGGACTCTTTGGTATTGAGTAAAGAGTCGTAAAGTGGACGGAAAAGCTCCGGGTCCTCCGGACTGTAGAAGCCGTTTACGAGCTGCATAAGTACCCTTCTGATTTCCTGGTCATTGTTAAAAATGTCCATGGGCTTATAGCTTCTGTTGTGCTCAAGCTCAATTACTTCATCACTGCTCATGCCGAAGATAAAGGCATTTTCCGCGCCGACTTCTTTGACAATCTCCACATTCGCTCCATCCATCGTACCGATGGTTAAAGCTCCGTTTAACATAAGCTTCATGTTGGAAGTACCGGAAGCTTCCTTCGATGCCGTGGAAATCTGCTCGGAGAAGTCCGCTGCCGGGATGATAACCTCTGCGGAAGAAACCTTGTAATCCTCAATAAATACGACCTTAATCTTGTCCTTAATCGAAGCATCGTTATTGATGACCTCGGCTACACTGTTAATCAGCTTAATCGTAAGCTTTGCCGTCTTGTAGCCCGCTGCCGCCTTTGCTCCGAAGATAAAAGTATGCGGATAGAACTCCTTCTCCGGGTGATCTTTAATCTGGTTGTAAAGGTACATCACATGCAGGATATTCATAAGCTGTCTTTTATACTCATGGAGACGCTTTACCATAACATCAAAGACAGAGTCTACATTCACCTTTATCCCGTTATGCTCAAAGATATAGCGCGCAAGCCGTTCCTTGTTATGGCGCTTAATCGCCATAAACTCCGCTTGTGCCTTTTTATCCTCTGCATAAACTGCGAGTTTCTCAATTTGAGATAAGTCGGTAATCCACCGGTCTCCGATTTTCTCTGTTACCCACTCGGCAAGCTCCGGATTCGCATGAAGCAGCCATCTTCTCTGGGTGATTCCGTTTGTCTTATTGGAGAATTTCTCCGGGTACATTTCATAGAAATCCTTCAATTCCTGCTTTTTCAGGATTTCCGTATGAAGGGCTGCCACACCGTTTACAGCATGACTTCCGATAATTGCAAGATGCGCCATCTTGACCTGTCCGTCGTAGATGATTGCCATTTTAGCAATCTTGGACTCAGCCTGATCCGGATATTTGCTTCTCACTTCCTCGCAAAAACGGCGGTTAATTTCTTCCACAATCTGATAAATTCGAGGAAGTAGCTTGGAGAACAGCTCAATCGGCCATTTCTCGAGGGCCTCTGCCATAATGGTATGGTTCGTGTAAGCACAGGTATTTACGGTAATCTCCCATGCCTCATCCCAAGTCAAATGATAATCATCCATCAAAACACGCATAAGCTCTGCAACAGCTACGGTGGGGTGGGTATCATTTAACTGGAACGCAAGCTTATCCGCAAGATGCTTGATGTCTCCGTCATGCTTTTTCACATAGGAATCCACCGCAGTCTGGACGGATGCGGAAATAAAGAAATATTGCTGACGAAGTCTTAATTCCTTACCCGCATAGTGATTGTCATTCGGATAAAGCACTTCTACGATGTTTCTTGCCATATTGGCGGATTCCACCGCCTTCTGATAATTTCCCTTATCAAATTCATCAAGGCTAAAGGTTTCCTTTGCCTTGGCATCCCATACGCGAAGGGTATCTACAATATGATTGTTGTACCCGACTACCGGAGTATCATAGGGAATAGCTTCCACGGACTGATAGCCCTTGTGTACGAAGCGAAGTCTTCCATCTGAATCCTGTACGGTTTCTACCCATCCGCCAAAGCGCACTTCCTTAGCAAGCTCCGCTCTACGAATTTCAAAGGGGTTCCCGTCCTTTAACCAGTCATCGGCAACTTCCTTCTGGTATCCGTCCACAATTTGCTGTTTGAAAAAGCCGTACTTATACCGGATACCGCAACCGCATGCCCAGTATCCGAGAGTGGCAAGGCTATCCAGGAAGCAGGCAGCCAGTCTTCCGAGACCCCCGTTTCCAAGAGCCCAGTCCGGCTCCGCATCTTCCAAGGCGGAGAGATGCAGTCCAAGCTCTTCAATGACTTCCTTCACTTCTTCGTGAGCGGAAAGATTTAAGATATTGTTTCCAAGAGCTCTTCCCATTAAGAATTCCATGGAAAGATAGTAAACCCTCTTCCGATCTTCCTCTTCCGCGCGCTTTGTTGTGAGAATCCAGTCATCAATAATCTGATTTTGTATTGCTGTTGCAACAGCATGAAAAGCTTCTTTCTCATTTAATTCCGTAAGTTCTCGTCTGAAAAGCTTTCTGGCATTGTTTTCTATTTCTTTTTTCAACATGGCTTTATCAAACTTTTGCATTTCGCCTCCTTAAACTTCCTCTACCATTTTTTATAGCTGTTTTTATATGCCTTCCCCGGTCCCCAACTTTTTTCTGTTATGTTTTTCTTTTTTTCTAAGACCCGTCAACAAAACAGCTTCTTCTTTATAAAGCGACAAAATGTCTCTTTAAATTATATTAAAAAAGCGTTTTAGCATTTTTCCACGGAAAGACTTAAAGTTTCTCCATTAATATCCCAGTCCTTTACATAGCCCTTTAATTCCTCAAAGGAAAGCACATCCGCAAGAACAGTCTTGCAAAGCTCCTTCTCAAACTTCTGCATAAGAGCAATAAGCTTTTCATTGCCTTTTGCGGAAAGCCTAATGCGGTCCATAACCTCAAAGCCGGCTTCCTTTCTCATGGTCTGTACCTTTGAAATGATTTCTCTTAAGAAGCCCTCTTCCTTCAACTCTTCACTTAAGTTGGTATCGAGAACCACAGTATACTTTCCGTCCTCTTCCGTGATGAAACCGTCCTTCTTCGTGGACTCAATCAGCAAATCCTCTCTGGAAAGCTCTACTGCAGTACCGTCCTTTGCCGTGAAGCGGATAGCCCCTTCTTCGAGGGCCTTGATCCCCGCCTTGCTATCCAGCTCCATAAGGTACGAGCGAATTTCCTGCAAATGCTTGCCATACTTCGGTCCTACCGTCTTTAACTGCGGCTTAAAGATATAGGCCGTAAAATCGGATAAGTCTTCCTTAAATGCAATGGACTTTAAGTTCAGCTCTTCCTGTACAATACTCTCATACTGCTTTTCCAATGCCTTTCCACCGGAAATATACATGACGGAAAGCGGCTGACGGTTCTTTACCTGTGCCTTTTCTCTTGCCGCTCTTCCGAGCTTTACAAGGGAAAGCACCTCATCCATATTTTCCTCCAAATCCGGAATGATGTAAGCAGGATTCGAAACGGGGTATTTGCAGAGATGTACCGACTTCGGAGCCGCTGCATCTACGGAGCATACAAGATTACGATAAATAGACTCGGTAATAAAGGGCACAAGCGGCGCTGCAAGCTTTGCAAAAGTCACCAACGTTTCATAGAGCGTCATATAGGCATTGACCTTATCCTCTTCCATGCCCTTTGCCCAGAAACGCTCTCTGGAACGTCTTACATACCAGTTGGACAACTCATCACAGAATTCCTCAAGGGCATTGGCCGCCTCCGGAATCTTAAACTGTGCTAAATTCGTATCCACCGTAGCAATCAAAGTATTCAGCTTACTGAGCAGCCACTTGTCCATCGGAGACAGACTCTCATAGTTTAAGCTGTACTTTGTCGGATCGAAATTATCGATATTTGCATATAAAACAAAGAAAGCATAGCTGTTCCAAAGGGTGGAAAGGAACTTTCTCTGTCCCTCCACTACTGCTCCGTCATGGAAACGGTTCGGAAGCCAGGGCGCAGAGTTCGTATAGAAGAACCAACGAATCGCATCGGCACCGTGCTTCTGTAAAGCCTCCATCGGATCTACCGCATTTCCCTTCGATTTACTCATCTTCTGCCCGTTTTCATCCTGCACATGGCCGAGCACGAGTACATTTTCAAAAGGAGCCTTATGGAAAAGTAAGGTAGACTCTGCAAGTAAGGAGTAGAACCAACCTCTGGTCTGGTCAACCGCCTCGGAAATAAACTGCGCCGGGAACTGGGACTCGAAGAGCTCCTTATTTTCAAAAGGATAATGATGCTGCGCATAAGGCATGGCACCGCTGTCAAACCAGCAGTCAATCACTTCTGCTACCCTCTTCATCTTCTTTCCACAGTGCGGGCAGGAAATGGTCAGCATATCCACATAGGGCTTATGCAGTTCAATATGCTCATAGCCTACATAATCGGAGGAATAACCCTTATCGCCCTCCGTCTTTAACTTGTTTAAAACATCCTGATAATTTTCCGCTCTTTCCTGCAATTCGAAAATAGAACCGACTGCATCCTGATGTCCGCAGCCCTCGCACTCCCAGATATTTAAGGGAGTTCCCCAGTAACGGTCACGAGAAAGACTCCAGTCCTGCACATTTTCAATCCAGTCACCGAATCTTCCCTTTCCGATAGACTCCGGAATCCAGTTAATTGTATTGTTATTGGCAACCAGTTCATCCTTTACGGCAGACATCTTGATGAACCAGCTCTCTCTTGCGTAGTAAATAAGAGGTGTTCCGCAACGCCAGCAATGCGGATAGCTGTGCGTCATCTTCGGTGCATCAAAAAGCAGGCCTCTCTTATCAAGGTCCTTTAAAACCTCGGGATCGGCACTGATTGCTCCCTCTTCCACTTCCTTCTCCGTCGGCTTACAACGCATACCGAAGAACGGAGTCTCCTCGGTGAGCTTTCCTTCGCTGTCCACGAACTTAACAAGAGCCAAATCATTCTCTCTTCCGATACGGCCGTCGTCTTCACCGAAGGCAGTGCAATGTGCACAATACCGGTACCGTCTTCCGCACTGACATAGTGGTCGGAAACCACTACGCAAGCCTTCTTATGCTGCTTCTCCGCTTCCTTCTCCGCACCGGCGTAAAGCGGCTCATAGCTAAGTCCCACAAGGTCTTTACCCTTACAGGTTTCCAAAACGGAGTAGGCTTCCTCTCCATCTTTCGCAAGACCGGAAAGCACCGCGTCAAGACGCGCTACAGCTAAGATATAGAGATTCCCGTCTGCCGCCTTTACCTTTGCATATTCCAGATCCGGGTGCACGCAAAGCGCCACATTGGAGGGAAGAGTCCAAGGTGTGGTTGTCCATGCAAGGAAATAACCCTCTTCTCCCTTAATTTTAAAACGCACCACAGCGGAGCGCTCTGTAAGCTCCTTATAGCCCTGCGCTACCTCATGGGAGGAAAGCGGTGTTCCGCAGCGGGGACAGTAGGGCACAACCTTAAAGCCCTTATATAAGAGCTTTCTCTTCCAAATTTCCTTTAAGGCCCACCACTCCGACTCGATAAAGTCATCATGATAGGTTACATAAGGGTCTTCCATATCCGCCCAGAAGCCGACCTTGTAGGAAAAATCCTCCCACATTCCCTTGTACTTCCAAACATTTTTCTTACATAAATCAATGAAAGGAGCGACACCGTAGGCCTCAATCTGCTCCTTCCCGTTGATTCCGATTTCCTTTTCGATTTCCAGCTCTACCGGAAGACCGTGAGTATCCCAACCGGCCTTTCTCGGAACCATATTGCCTTTCATCGCATGGTAACGGGGAATCATGTCCTTAAATGCTCTGGTCTCCACATGACCGATATGCGGTTTTCCGTTTGCGGTAGGAGGACCGTCATAGAAGACATAGGACTGATCGCCCTTATGCTCCTCGATGGATTTTTCGAAAATATCTTCCCTTTTCCAAAACTCCTCGACTTCTTTCTCCCTTTCCACAAAGTTCATATTGGTATCTACTTTTTTAAACATGATTCACTCCTTCATTAAGCATTATCCGTCCTATTATAATAATTCGAGTTTAATAAAGCAAGAAATCCTAAGATGCTTTCCTCGGCAATAAGGGGCTGTAAAAAATAAATATAATAAAGGAATTCTTTGCAATATAGGTCTGAATGCGGGGTAGTCTGAGCCCGTCGGTACTTGCGAAAAACAAGAGAAACGCAGTTTTTCGCTTAGTATCCGTTACGTAAGGACAAACTTTTCATCAGAAAAGTTGTTCTGTACGAGACCAACTTCCGAAGGAAGTTGCTTTGCGAAGCAAAGTGAGCAGTGGTTAACAAAACCACAGCTCAGTCAGGCGAAGCTAGCGAGAGCGTGCCCCAAGTTCAGACCTATATTGCTTAGAAAATTATTTTGATTTTTCACAGCCCCTTATTCTTCTAGCTCTATGCATATTTAAATAACGTCTATCTATACTCATTTAAAAGCTTGATCTTCATATCATATAGCTTATCCGATAAATCCACATGCACATTGTGCGGATTCTTCAGTCTCTTGCACTCATCCCAGAGTCTGTTCAGTTCCTCTTTGGCATGTTTTGTAATTTCTTCCACACTCGGGCAGCTGTATACCAGCTTTCCTCCCTCGAAAATAGGCTTCAGCAGGGGCTCCATGGTATAACTTCCGCCTTCCAGGGTACTCTTCTTCCAGGTTTCCACCGGATCAAAAAGAGTCAGGTCGTCTTCTTCGGAAAAGACCTCGTCGGCAAGGCAAATGTAATCCGCAAAGACTTTTCCGCTTTCCTTCTGAACAATGCGATAAACCTGCTTGTCTCCCGGGTTTGTAATCTTCTCGGAATTTTCGGAAAGCTTAATCTTCGGAATCCACTCTCCATCTTCTCCCATAATCGCCGCGAGCTTATACACGCCGCCAAAGCTGGGCTGATTTTCGGAGGTAATGAGCTTCGTTCCAACCCCCCAAGCATTGATGGTCGCACCCTGCAACTTTAAGGAGCTGATTAAGTCTTCATCCAGGTCATTGGAAGCGGAAATAATCGCATCCGTATAGCCGGCTTCATCCAGCATCTTCTTTGCTTTCTTGGAGAGATAAGCCAAGTCTCCGGAGTCCATACGAATACCGTAACGCTTTAGTTCTATCCCCTCTTCTTTCAAGGTATCAAAGCAACGAATGGCATTCTTTACTCCGCTCTTTAAGGTGTCGTAGGTATCTACCAGTAAAATACAACTCTCCGGATAAAGTCTACCGTATGTAATAAAAGCTTCCAATTCCGTCGGGAAAGACATAATCCAGGAATGGGCATGGGTTCCCATCACCGGTACTCCCGAATTTCTTACCGGAAAACACATTGGAAGTACCTATACATCCTGCAATAATTGCTGCTCTCGCCCCATAAATCCCTGCATCCGGCCCCTGTGCTCTTCGAAGTCCGAACTCCATGACCGTATCTCCATTTGCCGCATGGACTACACGACTTGCCTTCGTTGCAATCAGAGACTGGTGATTGATGATATTCAGTAAAGCACTCTCGATAAGCTGCGCTTCGATAACCGGCGCAATTACTTTGACAAGGGGCTCTCTCGGAAACACCACGGTTCCCTCCGGAATCGCATACACATCTCCTGTAAAATGAAAGCCGCGAAGATAATCGATAAAATCTTCATCAAAGATTTTTAAGCTTCTTAAATAGTCTATATCCTCCTCATTAAAGTTGAGATTTCGAATGTATTCCACCACCTGCTCCAGACCGCAGCAAATAGAAAACCCGTTTCCGCAAGGATTTTTACGATAATACATATCAAAAATCACCTTATCCTGTGCTTTCCCGCTTTTAAAATATCCCTGCATCATAGTCAGTTCATAAATCCGTTAATAAAGTTAAATTACGCATATTACTCCTTCTCTGCTGTTCCAACTTCCTCTGCAATACTCCATCATCTGACTTTCTCCGATATCAAACTTTTTCCTCAGATTGTAATGGCCCATTGCTATCGGGAAATTGACTTCTAATATTTTTATACATGATTCCCAAGCACAGAACGCTGAATGTCCAGCTTACAGGATAGCTAATATAAAGTTGTCTAAGCCCGTGAAATTCCGGAATTGGGAAAAGAACAAAAACATAAAAAACTCTTGTAAGACAAATCCCGATCAAACTGATAATCATCGGCTGAAAACTGTAGCCAAAGCCTCTTAGTCCCCCTACCAGGACATCCATCAACCCGAAGATACAATAGGGCACAACGATGATAAATAGCCTCTCCCTCGCAAAATGCACCACCTCTTCCGAATCCGTAAAGAGATATGCCAGATAATTAGAAAAAAGAAAGACCAAAATATTACTGATTACGGCAATCATTCCCAGAGCATAAATACAATTTTTCAGGACTTCATTAATTCTTTTATACTGCTTTGCTCCGAGGTTTTGACTGGTAAAGGAGAGCATTGCCTGCGAAATCGAGTTCATCGCTATATAGACAAATCCTTCTATATTTCCGGAAATGGTTGCCCCCGCCATGGCTATCGATCCAAACGAATTCAGTGCGGACTGTATCACCAGATTGGAAATGGAAAATAACATCCCCTGTACTCCCGCAGGAATTCCCAATTGAAAAATCCGGTACAGCTTTTTCGGATAAATCCGAAGCTTATCCAATCTTAATTTCAAGGCTCCGTCTTCTCTTAGGAGTAAAACAAACAGCACCACAGCGGAAAAGCTCTCGGAAATGCCGGTCGCAATAGCTACGCCTCTTACTCCCAAGCCCAATTGGATTACAAAAATAAGATTTAAAATCACATTGATAATTCCGGCTACTATCTGGGTATAAAGCGGTCTTTTTGTATCTCCCACAGCCCGAAAAACAGCCGCCAAAAAATCATAGAGAATGAGAAAAGGAACTCCCCAAAAATAGTAGCGGAGATAAGTCTCCGCGTCCAAAAAAACATCGTCCGGAATCTTTATCATGACGAGTAAGGGACGAATGACAACATTTCCCAAAAGCAAAACAAAAATGCCGGATAGTATTGCGGCTAAAAACGCGGTAGACAAAACCTCTTCCGTGTCTTTACGCTTTCCGGCACCGATACTTTGCGCAATACAGATATTGACTCCGAGAGCCAGCCCGATAAAAAGATTGACCAAAAGATAAACAACTGTGCCGGTAGAACCGACCGCAGCCATCGCCTTTGGTCCTACAAAGCGTCCTACAACAACCACATCTGCCGCGTTAAAAAGAAGCTGTAGCATCCCGGTAAGCATAAGAGGCAAACTGAAACTCAAGATTTGAGGGAAAATAAGCCCCTGCGTCATGTCAATTTCATAGTTCTTTTTCATTCCGCCTCCTATCCTTTCTGATTCATCTATCGCATGCTCAAGCCAAACAGGGCATTTCAGCTTTACATAGAACTTCCATATTGTAAGTTCTTGTGTTAACTGCCCTTGTTCAATCCGTTTTTTAAAACTATAAGTTTAAATTCTGTAACGCCTCACTAAGTTCTCCTGTATCGTTTCCGATAAGAATATGCACCTCATCCTTACCGGGGCGAACAAAACCGGGAAAGCCCGCCATGCGAAGAATATCCTCATGCACCAGGGCATATTCTTCTATTTACTTTGAGTTTCTTCGAATCAAAGCGCACAGACTTAATATTTTCTTTTCCACCCAGTCCTTCTATCAGGAGTGATACCAAATCAGCAATATTTTTCTTTTCCATACTGATGTGATACTTATCCTTTTCTTCAATATGATATTCTAAAGCCTTTTTTTGTTTTGCTCGCTTGATTCTTCCTCTTACAAAGAAAAGGAAGAGCAAAAAAAGAACAAAAACAGCAAGCAGTACAAGCTCTTCTCTACCGCCACTCAGTTCCGAAAGTTTTTCGAGCAGACTGTCAACAAACGGAATATTCGTCTGCAATCGCAAATAAAAGATTGTCAGTAAAACTGAATCAAAAATCATAACACTCCTATCTTGAACGAAGAGATTCCTTTAAACAAGTCTCTCTTTCGGTTTTTGTATTTAGAGTCTTTCCACACTGCTGATCGGTCCGGACTCCTGCATTTCATATTTCTTTAATTCCTCAACATACTTTTTTCCGAGCTCGGAGAGCCGCATTTTTTTATGCTTGATATAACCGATTCGCATACTTTCCTTTGTATCCAAAGGAATCGCAATGTACTCCGGACCATTCAACTCCTGACAGATGATACCGGAGCAAAGTGTGTATCCGTTTAAGCCGATCATCAGGTTTAGAATGGTTGCTCGGTCATTTACCTTGATAAATTTCTTATAAGAATAGGTACTGAGAACTTCTTCAGCAAAATAAAAGGAATTTCGCTCTCCCTGGTCAAAGGTACAACAGGGATAATCCATCAAATCTTCCATTTTAATCAGCTTTTTCTTTGCCAGAGGATTCGACTTAGCCATAAACACGTAAATATCACAGGAGAAAAGAGGGATAAATTCCAGATCTCCCTCTCGTAAAATCTTCCCTATCACATTTTCATTGAAATCATTTTCATAGATGATACCCAATTCACTGACCTGCTTGCGCACGTTTTCTATAACATCTATGGTTCTTCCTTCAAAGATGGAAAACTCGTAAAGATTGTCCTCCTCATATTGCCGGATAAGATGGATAAAGGCTTCCACCGCAAAGGTATAATGCTGCATGGATACACCGAATTTTTTCTTATAAGGCGTACCGGTCAGATATTTATCCTCCATAAGCTGATATTGCTCGGAAACCTGCCTTGCGTAGCCTAAAAACTCTTCTCCCTCCGCAGTCGCAATAATTCCTCTGTTGGAACGGTTGAAAATTTCAATTCCGGTCTCATTTTCTACTGTTTTTATCGTTGCACTTAAACTCGGTTGGGTAATAAAAAGGCGCTTTGCCGCTTCATTAATCGATCCCGAATCGGCAACCATGATAATCTGCCGAAGTTGTTGTAAAGTCATCGTTTATCTCCTGCAACATAGGTTATAAAGCCTGCAGGATCAATAAATACCTGTTTTCCGGAGATGCTGCGAACCTGCATTAAATCCATTACACGAATATAGTCTGTGCTTGTTCCGTTATAGTATTCCAAGATAGCATAATTGTGGAATCCGGCATCTCCCTCATACAAAAGAGCGGAAGTTTTCGGATCATAAAGACTCATTTTTTTGAAAATCACAAAGGGATAGTTGTTCCCTTTTTCCAAAGTGAGTTGACTCGGACTATCGAAAACAGCACGGGCATCCGGATGTTCCATCAATACCTTAATATAGCGAGCTGTTTTCTCGTTCAGCTCTTGAACCGGCTTTCCTTTCAGAAGATAAGAACCGTTTGAGGAAAGCTTCCAGCCATCCGGAGATTCCGTTTCCGTAAGAACTGCTCCGTCCTCTCCTACATAGAAGTTGCCGACCCACTGCTTCTCCGACATACCGCCGTCAGCGTTGAGGAAATACCACTTTCCTTTCCATGACATCCAGCCCGTCTGCATTTTACCTTCTTTGATAAAATACCAGCGTAAAGACTCGGGACTTTGTACCCAACCGGTAAAGTTTTTTTCCTCCTCTGTCGGATAATAGTACCAGCTGTTTTCCCTGTTCTCCCATCTTCCTTCCGCCTGTGCCGAAGAGGAAAAAACAAGAAAATTCATCCACAAAACAAGGAACAAAGCAAGTATTCCGACTATTTTGCAAGTCCTCATTTTCAGGTTCTCCGGCTTCTCCAGTTCCAAAATAGAATTCGCGTTGATTCTCCTATTTTCTCTATAAATCACTTCACCAACCTCCTATATAATTTCGCTCACTAGTATATCATAAAATCCTCTTTTTACCATCTTTCGACTTCTTGTACTTTTTCTTGCTTTTTGCTACTATATACGGGAAATTAAGAGGAGGAAATAACATGATTCAGATTGAAAGAGTAAAGGATTACTCCGCTTTAAGTAAGAAAGCAGCTATGTTTATTGCCGCAGAAATTGTGCAAAGAAAGTCTCCTGTACTGGGACTGGCAACCGGCTCCACGCCTGTCGGAACCTACAAGGTACTCCGTGAGCTTTATCAGGAAGGACGATTGGACTTCTCTCCTGTTCGTTCTGTAAATCTCGACGAATACAGAGGTCTTTCTCCCGAGGATTCCCACAGCTATCGCTATTTTATGAATGAGGAGCTCTTTAATCATGTAAATATCCTAAAAGAAAACACTCATGTTCCCGACGGAACCATTGCCGATGCGGATGCAGCATGTAGCAGTTACGAAAAGCTGATTCAGGAATTAGGGGGGGATTCACCTGCAGATTCTTGGTCTGGGACATGATGGACATATCGGCTTTAACGAGCCGAGCGAGGATTTTCCGGCAAGGACACATTGCGTTAAATTAACGGAAGAAACGATTACTGCCAATCAGCGTTTCTTTGCCAAAAAAGAAGATGTGCCGACCGAAGCCTATACCATGGGTATCGGCACCATCATGCATGCCGAGAAAATTCTTCTTCTGGTTTCCGGAAAAGACAAGGCATCCATTTTACAGAAGGTTTTGGAAGGTCCGGTTACTCCGGAGGTCCCTGCATCTATCTTACAGTTCCATCCCAATGTTATTTTGATTGCGGACGAAGAAGCACTTTCTCATTGTAAAAGATTTGGATAAAAATACTGATTGTATTCACTTTTAAACTGAATGAACCGCCTCAGCTGCCGTCTGAGGCGGTTTTTTTGTGACTTATAGAACAAAAAGAGGGTTATAGGACAAAAAAAGACTCCCTATAAGGAGTCTTTATCACAGGGCTACAAGGATTCGAACCTTGAAATGACGGAGTCAGAGTCCGTTGCCTTACCGTTTGGCGATAGCCCTAAATCTCTAAGTCGCCAATAAAAAGACGACTCAGATATATTACATAATATTTCATAAATTGTCAAGGATTTTCTGCGTTTTCCTCGGGAGCTTCCGCTTCATTATTTCCAATGTCTCCGGCAGGTCCAAGGGAATCACCGGCTCCTGCATTTTCCTCGTCTTCCTCCGTTTTTGCCACTTTTGAATCCTTCTTCACTTCTATAGATGATTCTTCTTCCCGAGAACTTGTTTCCTCTTCGCTTTTCGAGCTGCTTTCTTCTGTTTGTTCAGTGGAAGTAACCGGCTTTTCATCCTCTTTTTTCTTTTCTGAATTTCCTTCTTGCTTCTTATCCTTCTTTCTTACCGTGCCACCGCCCGTGCCGGCCTCTTCAGCATTTTCCATGGGCTTAGTCACGCCGGATACCTCGGCTATATGTGCGCTGATATTTTGTACTGTGGAACTTGGCTGATAGTTTTCTTCGCCATACAAAAAGGCGTGAAGGCCAACAACATTACTCTCCAATGTAGCCGGGATAACCACATCCATCTTTCTAAGTTTCATCGTCGTTCTGGCAAAGGGGAAACCGGAGGTTTCTCCCAGATGCAGCCGTCCGAGCTGTGTTGCCAAATCCGTGAAATCCGCCATACTCATGCTTGTGGAAATTTCCGGTAAAACCTGCGTTGCCACCGATACCATCTTCACCGGCCCCGCCTTCTTTGCCTTATCCATAGCAAGACTTAAAACCTTTCTCTGCCTTGCCGTACGGTTAAAGTCCGTATCCATTAAGCGCAGTCTTCCGTAGGCAACCGCCTGGATACCGTCCAAATGATTCGCTCCCGCATGTTCCAAATGCACGGAAGGTATTCCTGTAGACTGTACCGTTTCCGTGATAAAGGCATTGATATAGTAAAATTCCGCATCGGATAAGTCTAAGTCAACTCCCTCCAGTGCTGAAATTCCCTTTGCCACTGCAGACCAGGTAAAACTCACATAGTCATCGATATGAATATCCAGATTTCTTTCCAAAGCCGCTATAGCCTGCTCATGTCCGCCCAGGAAGTATGCTTCATTCATCTTATGATACTTCCCGTTCCCATTCACCTCCGCATAGGTATCTCTAAAAACGGAACACAGCTTGATTTCCCCGCTTCTTTTGTTGATTGTAGCCAGCATGATTACATCGGAAAGGGCTCCCGCTTCTTTAGTTCCGTCACGACTGTCCAAACCGAAAATCGCAACGGTACGATATTTACTTCCGAAATAGGGCGAAAGGAAACGCCATAAAAAGAAAATGCCTAAGAGGAGTAGAAGCAGAACAAGTACTGCTTTGAAAGGACTTTTTTTCTTCCTTTTTACTCTTCCTTCTCCTCCCTGGTTTCTCCTTGGATGATGATAAATTTCCTCTTCGTCATATACGTCTGCCCCGGCATGTGCTTTCTCAACGGCTCTTCTATGCTCTACGGTGCTTCTATGATTTTCCCCTCTTCTAATGGGGATGTCCAAATCCGAATATTCTTCTCTTTCTCGACTAAAGCTCCTGCTTCTCGCAGTTCGTCTTTTTCTACTTTCCAATTTTATTCCTCCCAATTATTTCTTTATGCATTATAGCAAAGCTATTTTGCGGAGAAAAGAACGTTTAGGAATCCGTAAATAATTTTGCAAGAAAATCATAAAAAATGGATGAGACAGCCTCGTATCTCATCCATTTTTTAATGCATTTGCAAATTGTACTACTTATGTTTTCGTCTGTCCCTGCTTAGGAAAAATAGTCTATAAGCGGAAACAATAAACTTTTCCGGTGCACAATTAGCACTTCGGGCCGGCATTTTTTAAGCTCTTGCCAAGCTCGGTATTCTCATACTTCTTAAAGTTCTTCACAAATCTTCCTGCAAGATCCTTTGCCTTGTCTTCCCATTCCTTAACATCACTGTAGGTATCTCTCGGATCCAAAATCTTTGGATCTACACCGGGAAGCGCTGTCGGAACTTCAAAATCAAAGAACGGGATATTCTTGGTCTCTGCTTTTACTACATCGCCGTTTAAGATCGCATCGATGATTCCTCTGGTGTCCTTAATGGAAATTCTCTTTCCGGAACCGTTCCAACCGGTGTTTACAAGGTATGCCTTAGCGCCGGTCTTCTTCATCTTCTTTACAAGCTCCTCAGCATACTTTGTGGGAGGAAGCTCAAGGAATGCCTGTCCGAAGCAAGCAGAGAAGGTCGGTGTCGGCTCGGTAATGCCTCTCTCCGTTCCGGCAAGCTTTGCTGTAAAGCCGGAAAGGAAGTAATACTCGGTCTGCTCCGGAGTAAGGATGGAAATCGGAGGCAGAACACCGAAAGCATCAGCAGAAAGGAAGATTACGTTCTCTGCATCGGGTGCTGCGGAAACCGGGCGAACAATCTTCTCAATATGGTTAATCGGATAGGATACACGAGTATTCTCCGTTGTGCTTCCGTCCTTAAAATCAATCTTTCCGTTTGCATCTACGGTTACGTTCTCTAAAAGAGCATCTCTCTTGATTGCCTTGTAGATATCCGGCTCGGAATCCTTATCCAGGTCAATAACCTTCGCATAGCATCCACCCTCGAAGTTGAATACTCCATTGTCATCCCAACCATGCTCATCATCACCGATTAAAAGTCTCTTCGGATCGGTGGACAGGGTTGTCTTTCCTGTTCCGGAAAGACCGAAGAAAATAGCGGTGTGCTTTCCGTCCAAATCGGTATTTGCAGAGCAGTGCATGGAAGCAATCCCTTTAAGCGGCAGATAGTAGTTCATCATGGAGAACATCCCCTTCTTCATTTCACCGCCGTACCAGGTGTTTAAGATAATCTGCTCTTTGCTAGTGATATTGAACATAACGGCAGTCTCGGAGTGGAGTCCAAGCTCCTTGTAGTTCTCTACCTTTGCCTTGGAAGCGTTATAAACAATGAAGTCCGGCTCAAAGCTCTCCAGCTCTTCCTTAGAAGGCTGAATAAACATATTGGTAACAAAGTGAGCCTGCCATGCTACTTCCACGATAAAACGAACTGCCATTCTGGTGTCCTTATTTGCACCGCAGAAAGCATCCACTACGAAAAGACGCTTATTGGAAAGCTCCTTCTTCGCAAGTTCCTTACAAGTAGCCCATGCCTCTTCCGATGCAGGGTGGTTATCATTCGGATATTCCTCACTGGTCCACCAAACCGTGTCCTTGGAATTCTTGTCCATTACAATATATTTATCTTTGGGAGAACGTCCGGTATAAATTCCTGTCATTACATTTACAGCGCCTAACTCACTGACTACACCCTTTTCGTACCCTACTAAGTTTTCTGCTGTCTCCTCTTTAAATAAAGTTTCATATGAGGGGTTATGCACGATTTCCGTCGTTCCTGTAATGCCATACTTCGTCAAATCCAAATTTGCCATAGTCTTCTCCTTCTTTCTTGAATACTGTTCCCAACGCTCTTAATTATACATATTTCTTTAGGAAAGTCACTTAGTTTTTTTTTTAACAATCTTCAATTTTCCTTTAAATTTTGAAAATATCTCTTGCATAAGATTTTTATCCGGGATTTTAATATTTCTTTTCCCATAATCTGCCGTAGATAGAGGCTTTCTTTGGCTATTTTCATAGGATTTTAGTGGTTTAAAAAACAAATTCAGAAAAAGAGCGGAAAGTATGCACTATCCGCCCTTCCTTTTCGCAATCAACCGCTCTCTTATCTTAATTTGAAACTGTCTACCAAATCCGTCATCATCTTGGCCTGTGCAGAAAGTTCTTCTGAAGTAGCCGCACTTTCCTCCGCCGTTGCGGAGTTTTCTTGTACAACTGCAGAAATCTCCTGTACAACTTTACTAATCTTATTGATTCCTTCAGACTCTTCTTCAGAGGCTTTGGATATCTCCAGAATCAGGTTGTTAACCTGCTCTGTACTCTTGGAAACAGAATGCAAGGCTGTGGCTGTTTCCTCCGTAAATCTTGCCCCCTTTTGTACGGCTTCTATTGTTTCCTCAATCAAAACGGACGTATTCTGTGCAGCCTCCTGGGACTTTTTCGCCAAATTACCTACCTCATCCGCAACTACCGCAAAGCCCTTTCCGGCCTCTCCTGCACGTGCTGCTTCAATAGCCGCATTTAAAGAGAGAATATTGGTTTGAAAAGCAATATCATCAATGGTCTTGATAATCTTACTGATTTCTTTGGATTTTTCCGTAATTTCCTGCATTGCCCCCTGCATATCCATCATCTTTTGGTTGCTGGTTCCCACATGCGTTCCACTAAGTCCTCCGAGCTCCTGTGCCTTTTCTGCCTGCTTGGTCGTATGATGAATCTGCTCGGAGATACCGTGCATCGTTTCGGAAAGGTCGGAAATGGACGAAGCCTGTTTGGATGTACCTGCCGAAATCCTTTGGGCCATGCTGCTGACCTGTCCTGCGCTGTTGCTCACTTCCGACGAGGAATTCTGTACATCTTTTAAGGCGCTGTTCAGTCCTCTGGATATTTCCTGTAAAGAGAGGAGGATGGGATGAAAATCCCCCTTATAATTCTCATCTTCATTGATTTCCGCAGCAAAGTCTCCCAGAGAAAATGCTCCCAGCTTCCCCTGCAGGTCAGATACTACATAGGTAAGCCTTTTAATAATATGACTAAAACTCTGAATCAAACGACCAATCTCATCCTGATAGGGATAGGATATATCAATATCAAAATCACCGTCTGCAATTTTATCACTTTCCGTCGCCAGTTTGCCAAGTGGCTTTAAAGCACGTCGGATGGTCATGAAAATAATAATCTGGATTATAATATAGATGACCAATTCTGCTGCGCTCAAAGTATAGAGTAATTGCGTCTTTCCCGCGTTGTATGTTTTTATCTGCATGGCAGACTGTACATACCAATAGGTTCCATCAATGGAAAGAGGGGAAAAATACCGTACGCGATATTTATCTTTTACATTGAAAAGCTCTTTTTTATTAAACTCGGATTGAATCGTATTTGAATACATTGTCTCCGACATACTCTGCGATATTCTTTCCTACCGCCTCCGGATTAGAACTGTAAACAAATTTTCCATCATAATTTATAACATCAAAAAATGTCTTGGCATCTTCTCCTGCCTCATCTTTACCCAGAGAATTAAACATCGTAATGTTTAAATCAACAACAATGGCTCCTTTGAATTCATCCTGATGCAGGATGGGAACCACCAATACAAAGATTGTTTCTCCGGTTATGGAGGAAACAAACGGGTCTACAACATGACTTTTTTTCTCTTTAGAGACTCTTGTATAGTACTCCTCTGCACCATTTCCATAAAACTTATAGTCCAAAAACTTGAAAAAGCGCTTATTTTCATCTCCATTATCTCTTCCGAGGTACATGGCATATTCCGGAACATCTTTCTGGAAAGCATTCGGTTCAAAGAAAACTCCGGCACCGATGATATGTTCATCATGCCGAATCATTTCCCAGACAGAATCTAAAATGTAATGTTCTTCAAAGGAACGCTGTGGAGTCAATAAAATCGAATCCTTTAAAGCACTGGGTTCAGAGGGACTTCCTGAATCTGTTTTACTATACATCTCTTCCAGATGATCCGAAATTGCCTTTGCCGTATTTTCTGCAAGGGTAATGGATTTCTTTACCCTTTCCACATTCAAGGAAGTGGTTGAATTCAGGTAATCCGAATTGATCCTTTCAAAAGAACGCCCTGCCGCTTTAATCAGTAAATAGTTCATGACGACAAAAATCAAGAGCATGGAAACAAAGAGGATTGCAGAAATCCTTGCGGCAAGACTCATATTCTTCCATCCTCTCCATCCTTTGAACAGTTTTATACCTTTTCTATCCTTATCGGTATTTTGATTTTTGGTTAATAATTTTATTTTCCCAAAGATACTTCCCATAGAAGCGTTTCTTTTTGGAACCTTCTCTGACTGATTATTCATGACTCCTCCTTTGTCCACTACCTCCAAAAGAGTATCGTCATAATAAAGAGATAATATTAGCAAGATTACTTTAGTTATGTGATTTTATGCCTTTCGGTATCCATATTTTCCATTTCGGGGGCTGTAGCCAACTTAAGCGCCACTTTCTAAAAATAAAAAAGAGGCTGTAAAAAATCAAAATAATAAAGTGATTTTTGCAATATAGGTCTGAATGCGGGGTAGTCTGAGCCCGTCGGTACTTGCGAAAAACAAGAGAAACGCAGTTTTTCGCTTAGTATCCGTTACGTGGCGAAGCTAGCGAGAGCGTGCCCAAGTTCAGACCTATATTGCTTAGAAAATTATTTTGATTTTTTTACAGCCTCTACGATACTATTTATAAAATGGGGACATCTCTTAAGCCTCTACTGTCTCACCAAAAGTTTCAGCATAGGCCTTTAAAGCCTCTTTCTGCTTCTTATTCAACTTCTTCGGCGTTTCCACCACAAGCGTTATGTAATGGTCTCCACGTACATTCGGATTCTGCAAAGACGGAACACCCTTTCCTCTTAAACGAGTACGGGTCTCCGACTGCGTTCCGGCTGCAATCTTCAGCTCTACCGGCCCGTCCACAGTCTTTACAATGGTGCTTCCTCCAAGAGCCGCCTTCGGGAAGCTGATGGCTTCCGTGGAGTAAATATTGATGCCCTGTCTCTTAAAGAAGGGGTGGTCGCTTACGGAAACCTCAACAAGAAGATCGCCTCTCGGTCCTCCGTTTGTTCCGGGATCTCCTCCCCCGCTTCTCCGAATTGCCTGGCCGTCATCGATTCCTGCCGGAATAGCAATTTCCATCGTCTTTTCCGTATTGTTATAGCCTGCTCCCTTACAATCCGGACACTTTTCCTTAATTATAGAACCGCTACCGTGACACTCCGGGCAGGTGGTTACCTGTTGAATCATCCCGAAGATACTCTGCTGTGTCATTCTTACCTGTCCTGCACCGTTACATCTCGGGCAAGTCGTCTTCTCCGTTCCCGGCTTTGCACCGGAACCGTTACAAGTCTTACAGGTATCTTTGTAGCGAATCTTGATATTCTTTTTTACCCCTTTAATGGCTTCATCAAAGGAAATTCGTATTCCTACACGAATATTGTCTCCCTTTTCCGGCATATTGGCACGGCGCCCGTAGCCTCTTCCTCCGGAGAAACTGCCCCCGGAAACCGCCTCCAAAGAACTCGGAAAAGATATCCGACATATCCATGCCGCCAAAGTCAAAACCGCCGAAGCCGGAGCTTGCTCCTGCTGCGGAATTTGCATCAAATGCCGCATGACCGTAAGTGTCATACGCCTTTCTCTTATCCGGATCAGACAGAACCGCATAAGCCTCCGAGGCTTCCCGGAACTTTGCGGCGGCAGTCTCATCTCCGGGATTTGCATCCGGGTGGTATTTTTTTGCAAGCTGTCGATAGGCTTTCTTTATGGCACTATCATCGGCATTTTTCTCTACCCCCAGTACCTCATAATAATCACGCTTTTCTGCCATTGTAATACATCCTCTTCTTTTCTTCTCCCCTAAAGGGAACTCTTATCCATTATTCTTCCCCAAAAGAGGGATTTTCCTTTAATTCTTCTTCCCCCGAAGGAGGTTTCTTATCATACAGAAGATTCGTAGGCACCGAATACGGCACCTACGAAACACTGCAAGCTTATTCCCTGTCAGAGAACTTAAGGGAATCCATTTTATAGGTTAAACCGTTTTATAGATTAAACCTCTTTAAAGTCTCCGTCTACTACATTGTCATCTGCAGGATTGCTCTCTGCACTCTGTCCTGCAGTAGCACCCGCTCCCTCAGCACCTGCTGCCTGAGCCTGCTCGTAAACCTTGGTGAACAGTGCCTGAGAAGACTGCATGAGCTTCTCCTGTGCTGCCTTAATCTGCTCTGCCCCATCCTTTGTAATATTCTCTAACGGATGTGCTGCCAGGATATCTTCCAAAGCCTTTAAGTCAGCTTCCACACCGGACTTCTCGCTCTCGGAAATCTTGTCTCCTACATCTGTAAGTGCTTTCTTGGTCTGGAATACAATGGAGTCTGCTCCGTTTCTTACTTCGATAGCTTCCTTCTTTTCCTTATCGGCAGCTTCGAACTGTGCCGCTTCATTTACTGCCTTATCGATGTCTTCCTTAGACATGTTGGATCCGGAGGTAATGGTGATATGCTGCTCCTTACCGGTTCCCTTATCCTTAGCGGAAACATTGACAATACCGTTTGCATCGATATCGAAGGTAACTTCAATCTGCGGAACGCCTCGCTGTGCGGGAAGAATACCGTCCAGTCTGAACTGGCCTAAGCTCTTGTTATCTTTTGCAAACTCTCTCTCTCCCTGTACTACATTGATGTCTACGGCAGTCTGGTTATCCGCTGCAGTAGAGAATACCTGAGATGCTCTGGTCGGAATAGTTGTATTTCTCTTAATAAGAGGAGTTGCTACGCCGCCGAGTGTTTCGATGGAGAGGGTAAGCGGGGTTACATCGAGAAGAAGCACATCGCCTGCTCCTGCTTCTCCACTTAACTTTCCGCCCTGTACTGCCGCACCGAGTGCCACACACTCATCCGGATTTAAGTTCTTGGAAGGCTCTTTTCCGGTTAACTGCTTTACTTTCCTGTGCTACCGGCATTCTGGTGGAACCGCCGACAAGGAGTACCTTACCAAGTTCAGAGGAGTTCAAGCCTGCATCACGAAGAGAGTTCTGTACCGGAATTGCGGTTCTCTCTGTCAAGTCTGCTGTAAGCTCCTCAAACTTTGCGCGGCTAAGCTTCATGTCAAGGTGCTTCGGTCCCTCTGCGGTTGCCGTAATGAAGGGAAGGTTAATATCGGTTGTGGTTGCGGAGGAAAGCTCCTTCTTCGCCTTCTCAGCCGCTTCCTTTAAACGCTGCAGCGCCATCTTATCCTGAGAAAGGTCTACACCCTCCTGGGCCTTAAACTCGTCTACCAACCACTTGGTAATTCTCTCATCGTAGTCATCGCCGCCAAGGTGTGTGTCTCCGTTTGTAGACAATACTTCAATAACACCGTCTCCGATATCGATGATGGATACGTCGAAGGTACCTCCACCAAGGTCATAAACCATAACCTTCTGCTCGGACTCATCTTCCAGACCGTAAGCAAGGGCTGCCGCTGTCGGCTCGTTGATGATTCTTTCTACGGAAAGTCCGGCAATCTTACCGGCATCCTTTGTAGCCTGTCTCTGCGCATCGTTAAAGTAAGCCGGAACGGTAATCACCGCCTGGGTTACTTTCTCTCCCAAATAGCTTTCCGCATCGGTCTTTAACTTCTGCAGAATCATAGCGGAAATCTCCTGCGGAGTATAATCCTTTCCATCGATGGAAACCTTATAATCGGTACCCATATGTCTCTTAATGGAAGAAATGGTACGGTCCGCATTGGTTACCGCCTGTCTCTTCGCAGGCTCTCCCACAAGTCTCTCTCCGTTTTTGGTAAATGCCACAACGGACGGCGTGGTTCTCATACCCTCGGCATTCGGGATAACAACGGGCTTTCCGCCCTCCATAACGGCTACACAGCTGTTGGTTGTTCCTAAGTCAATTCCTATAATCTTTCCCATATTCTTACTCTCCTTTTTTTATTCTAAATTTGATTTCTTGCTTTACTTTATGGAAAAAGCTTCTTTAGAAGCTCATTCATCTATTATTACGCTACTTACCTGCCTTTAGCTTAATTCTTTGACTTTAGCCTACTTCTTCACCTTTACCATAGAGTGGCGAACCACATTTCCGCGGTAGGTATAACCTTTAACAAATCGGCAGTTACGGTATCTTCCTCTGCATCTCCCTCTTCTTCCGTCATAACGGCGTTATGGAGTGCCGGATCAAACTTCTGCCCCACAGCTTCAATCACCTGAATATCACAGTCGGAAAACATTTTCTGAATCTGCTTGTAAATGCCTTCCACCCCTTTTGCAAAGGAGTTTTCTTTCTCTTCTTCCGGGATATGTTCCAAGGCTCTCTCAAAGTTATCTACTATGGGAAGAAGCTGCTCAATAATGCTCTTTGCACCAAGCTCAAACATCTGCGTCTTTTCCTTTTCAGAGCGTTTCCGGAAGTTCTCATATTCCGCCAAGGTGCGAAGATACTTGTCCTTTAACTGTAAAAGCTCTGCATTTTCTTCCTTTCCGGAAGAAAGCTCTTCCAGGTCTCCGTTCTCTACGCTTTCGACATGGTCAGGAGACGCCTGCTCATGACTTCCCTGCGTTTCCCCATCTCCGGAGCAAGTTTCCGTAGCGCATTCCCCTGTACTATCTAACTCTTCAGAGGACTGCCTCTTTAATTCCTCGTCTTCCATATGTTTCTTTGACACAAGCTCTCCTTCCTATCACAAGGGGATATCCCCCATCTCCTGTATTAACCTGCTCAAGGTATCAAGTACCTTTTCGTAGTCCATTCGTTTCGGTCCTATTACACCGATAGTGCCGTGCATCCCGTTCCCAAGCTGGTACTTTGCTGTAACCAAGGCACAATCCACCATATCCTGCAAGGGGCTTTCCTTTCCGATATAAACCTGAATACTTCTGTTCTCCTCCTGCTCTTCCGCTTCCTGTAAAAGTCCTGCAAGCTCTTCCTTGGACTCCAGAGCAAAAATCAATTTGGAGGCATTTTCCGAATCCATAAGCTCCGGATACTTGAAAATATTGGTCGCACCGGAAGTGTAGATTTCCACATCCTGCTCATCCGTGCGGAGCATACTTTCCAAGCTTCGAAGGAGTGTTTCGATTGTCTTCTTGTGCTGACCCCTCTCAAGCAGTGCCTGGATATCTTCTTCCCTAATCTCTTCCACAGACTGTCCGCCCAGAACATCATTTAAAAGAAGGTTAATGGAAAGAACGGCATTTTGCTCCAAGTCCTCATCGATATCCACGGTCATCGTCTTAATGATATTTCCCTCAAACATCAGAAGGAAAAGAAGTTTTCCCCTTTCTACAAGAGAAATCTGCAGAAACTTAATCCTGTTCTTTTCCATCCTCGGTCCGGAAACGAGTGCCGTATAATGGGTATCGCTTGCTATGTTTCTAACCAAAGACTGCAAGGCGGATTCCAACTTTTCAATCCTGTCAAACATCGAGCTTCGGACATCCGATAAATCCCTCTCCTGCTTCTCCATCAACTGGTCCACATAAAAGCGGTAGCCCTTGTCGGAAGGAATTCTTCCTGCAGAAGTATGAGGCTGTACTATGTAGCCCATTTCCTCCAAATCACTCATCTCATTCCGAATTGTCGCGGAGCTTAGGTTTAATCCGGAGTACTTGCTAATGGTTCGGGATCTACCGGTTCACCGGTCTCTAAGTAATTCTTGATTATGGTTGTTAATATAATAAGCTTTCTCTGATCCACAGGACCATCCTCCTTCTTCTCGGATTTGTTGGCACTCATATATATCGAGTGCTAACACATGTTCATAATATACCCCCCGGGAAATGGATTGTCAAGAATTTTCCCGAGGGGATTTGTGAATTTCCTATGAATTTGTATTTAGTGGAACAGAAGCTCGCCGAGCAGACTTTCTTTCCTTGCTTCCTTTGCCAACACCGGATAGACCTGTCCAATTTCTAATGCCGTCTTTTCCGGTACGGGGATATAAAGACGAATGTATTCCTTATTAAAACCGGTGTAATATGACCTGCCCTCCAGCTCACGGATTTCCTCTATCAATACCTCCGTCGTTTTTCCAATGAACTGCTCCCGAAACTTTTCCGAATCCGTAAGAGCCAAGTCTAAGAGGATCTTCGAGCGTTCCTTCTTCACTTTTTCCGTAATCTGCTCTTTCATTTCATCCGCTCGGGTTCCCTTTCTACGGGAATATTTGAAAATGTGCATATCATAGAAGCCTACTTCCGAAATGAAGTTCTTCGACTCCTGAAAATCCGCTTCCGTCTCTCCAGGGAAGCCTACAATCACATCCGTAGTGATTGCCGCAAGTGGAAAAGCTCTTCTTATGCAATCGACCGCCTCTTTAAATTCTTCCTTTGTATAGTGCCTATTCATCTCCTTTAAGGTCTTGGCCGCCCCACTTTGCAGGGAGAGATGAAAATGCGGACAAATTCCCTCTACCGCTTTAAGGCGCGAGATGAAGTTTTCTGTAATTACTCTGGGCTCTAAACTTCCCAGGCGAATTCTCTTTATAACGGGAATTTCTCCAATTTTTTCTATAAGAGAAATAAGTGTCTCTCCGCATTCCTCCTTTTTACTTGCATACTCATAGGAAAGATTTTGAAAGTCCAAACCATAAGAAGAAAGATGGATTCCGGTAAGAACGATTTCAGAAATACCTTCCTTTCCGAGTCTTTCTATTTCTTCGAGGCAATCCTCTATCTTCCTACTCCGAATTCTTCCTCTTACATAGGGGATGATGCAGTAGGAGCAAAACTGATTACAGCCGTCCTGAATCTTGACAAAAGCACGGCTTCTGTCCAAAGGCTTCGAAAGAAAAAGATTTTCATACTCTCCTTCCTCCTTAACAGGGGGTAAATAGTCCTCGATTCTGCCATCATTTTCCAGCATCGCATTTCGATAGGCAATGATGAGCTCCACGATTTTCCCTTTTCCGCTGTTTCCGATGAGAATATCGATTCCCTTATCCTTTTTCAGCTCCTCCTTCTTTCCTTCCACATAGCAGCCGGTTGCGATAACAACGGCGTCAGGATTCCGTTCCTTAGCCTGATGAATCATTTGCCTTGACTTTCTATCCGCTATATTGGTCACGGAACAAGTATTAATTAGGTAGATGTCCGCTTCCTCGTGAAAGGGCACGAGTGTTGCTCCCTCCGCAAGGATTGCCTCACTCATCGCCTCCGCCTCATAAGAATTGACCTTACAGCCTAAATTATGCATGGCAAATCGCAGTCCTTTTAATTCCATATTTTTAAGCCTTTCTAAGCTATCTTCGCTTGACTTTAAAATGCTTCCTCACTACAATAAAATCATCATTGCAAAAGGAGGATCATCTAATGAAAACTGTTCGCATTTCCCTGAACTCTATTGATAAAGTAAAATCCTTTGTAAACGACCTGGTTCGCTTTACGGATGTGGATTTTGATCTGGTTTCCGGTCGTTATGTGATTGATGCTAAGTCTATTATGGGTATCTTCTCTTTAGATTTATCCAAGCCCATCGATTTAAACATTCATGCGGATGAGGATAAGCTGGACGAAATTGTAAATACATTAAAGCCCTATATCATAGAAGCATAACTTCCTGTATCTTAACGGAAAGACGGAAGCCTTACAAGGTTTTTAAAAAGTGCATGGATTCATGCACTTTATTTTTTGTAAAGAGTATAGAAAAGGAGCAGTATGGACTATCAAGCATTTTTAATCAAATACGCTGAAATCGGCACAAAAGGAAAAAACCGCTATGTCTTTGAGGACGCCCTCGCAAAAGACATCCGCATGAAGTTACAGCGCGCTACGGGAGACTATTATGTAGCCAGGGAACGCGGTAGAATCTATGTGCATGTAAAGTCGGAGACTTATGACTATGAAGAGTGTATCGATGCCCTTTTACATGTTTTCGGTATCGCCGGCATTGCCCCTATGGTGCAGATTCCCTATTCCGCAGAATATGCCGATCTGGAAAAGGCCGTACTCTCCTACTTCCGCGCCGCTTACGGTGACAGTCCCGTAAGCTTTAAGGTCGAGTCCAGACGCGCGGAGAAGTCCTATCCTATGACTTCTCCGGAGATTGAAATGGAACTTGGACACAGCATTTTGGAGAACTTCCCGAATGCAAGAGTCGATGTGCATAAACCGGAGGTTAAGCTTCGCATAGAAATCAGACAGTTCATCAATATCTACGGAAAAATCATTCCGGGACTTTCCGGTATGCCTCTTGGCACGAACGGAAAGGCAATGCTCCTTCTTTCCGGCGGAATCGACTCTCCCGTTGCCGGCTTTAAGGTTGCCAAAAGAGGGGCTTTATTGGAAGCCACTTACTTCCATGCACCGCCCTATACCAGTGAAAGAGCAAAAATCAAGGTTATGGACCTTGCAAGACAGCTTTCCACTTATACCGGTCCCATCATGCTTCATGTAGTAAATTTCACCGAGATTCAGCTTGCCATTTATGACCGTTGTCCGCATGATGAATTAACGATTATTATGCGCCGCTATATGATGCGTATTGCGGAAGCCTTAGCCTATAAAAATGGCTGTATCGGCTTAATCACGGGAGAATCCATCGGACAGGTCGCATCTCAAACCCTGCAAAGTCTGGTTTGTACCAATGAAGTCTGCACGCTTCCGGTTTACCGCCCTCTGATTGCCTTCGACAAGCAGGAAATTGTGGATGTTGCGGAGCAAATCGGCACCTATGAAACTTCCATCGAGCCCTATGAGGACTGCTGCACCATCTTTGTGGCTAAACACCCCGTAACAAAGCCGATTGTAGAAAAGATCAGAAAATCCGAAGAAAAGCTCTTCCCGGAAATTGATGCCATGGTGGAAAAGGCGGTAAATGAGGTCGAGTCTATCCTGATTCGGAAAGAGAAGAATGCATAGAAATCTCCGGACTTGAAATTCGTGAATCTATCGAGTTGAAATTTATGAATCTCTCGAGTTGAATTTCATGAATCTCTCGAGTTGAAATTTACAAATCTCGGATTGTACTATAATTTCTAAACAAGATACTGCACACTTTACGAACGATACCCGTTATAGATAAAGGGGCGGAGGATAGTACATGGATAGAGACTTGTACAAAGTAAGAATCATTGATGATACTATTGAAAAATACCTGAAAACCTTCGGTGCCGTATGCATTGAAGGTCCGAAGTGGTGTGGAAAAACCTGGACTTCTGCCTATCACAGTAAAAGTGAATATTATTTAGCAGATCCAAGGGGAAATTTTCAGAATCCTTAATGAGAGATTTAAATACCTTGGGATTTTTGTTTGAAGCTTTATGCGAAAGAGATTTAAAAATTTATGCAGAAGCATTTGGTGCCTCTTTATACCATTATCAAGATTATCATAATCAAGAAATGGATGCGGTAATTGTTCTGCCTGATGGGGAATGGTGTGGGATAGAAATCAAGCTGGGAGCCAATCAAATTGAAGATGCCGCCAAAAATCTCTTGAAAATAAAACAGAAAATCCTGGAGGAAAAAAATGGAAAAGCGCCCAAAAGCCTCTCTGTGATTTGCGGTCTTTCCAATGCCGCTTATCAAAGAGAGGATGGTATTTTCGTTGTGCCGTTAACTGCACTGGGAGTCTAATACATGTTATTTCTTTCTCTCCCTTTTTATTTCTTCCTCGCGGTGAAGGCATGCCACTCGCCCTCTACACACTCTTCGAGGATTTCCAGACTTTCCTCCGATTCCAATGCCTTTCGTACCTCTTCCGCCTTATCACGGATGATTCCGGAGGAGATAAAGATACCGTCCTTTTTTAGGAAAGTAGGCACAAGCGGAGTTAAGGAAACAATTACAGGTGCCAGAATATTGGCACAAACAACTTCAAAGGGCTCTTTCTGAAAAGCAGTCTGCAGGCTTTTCGCCCCATCTTCCTCTCCTAAGATATTTTCAATAAAAAGCTGAAAGTCTTTTTCTGCAATTCCCATTTTCTTTGCAAATTTCCTGCAACGGCTTCCCTTGTAATCGGGTCCAAGTCTGTTGCCAGAACCTCTTTTGCTCCCCATTTTTCAGGGCAGCAATACCGAGAATTCCGGAACCTGTGCCAAGGTCCAGAACACGGTCTCCTTCTTTCAAATATTTTTCCAAAGAAAGAAGACAGAGCTTCGTTGTCTCATGTTGTCCCGTTCCAAAACTTGTTCCGGGATCTAAGGAAATCGCAAACTCTCCCTCCTTCGGCTCTTCCTCTTCCCAGCTTGGCTTAATGAGAATCTTTCCCACACGGAAGCTGTGGAAGAAATCCTTCCAGGCGTTCATCCAGTCCTTGTCTTCCGTTTCGAAACGGAAATTTCTCCCTTTCCGATTTCCGTGTACTCCGCCATTTCACTAAGCTCTCTCTTTAAGTCGGAAAGAATCTCCCTGTATTCTTCTTCCGTAAAAATGTTACTGCTGTTTAAAGTGTAAGAGTGATCCACGGTTTCATCCAAGAACTCCTTTTCTACCAGAGCCTTTCTCGCTTTTTTCTCCTCTTCCGGTAAAATTTCAAGATAAAAAGGACAGGCTTGCCTCTCCGTTTTCGGCATTTTCTTCGGAAGAATATCCGCAAAGATTTGCTTTGCTTCCTCCTCCGTAAGTCCTTTACCGTCCTCTATTTCTACGCCCTCAATTTCCCAACGGTCAAATAAATAAGCCGCCAAAATCTCCACGGCATCTTCCTTGGTATTGACCGATACTTTTCTCCAAATCATTTTCCAACTCCTTTTTTATCCTTACACGGTTTATCTTTGTCGATTCTTCTTTTCTGTTGTTCCTTTTACCTCTGTCATTTATTTTATTTTTCATTTTTTTATTTTCTTTGTTTTTTTCGTTTTTTTATCTTCTTTGTTTTTTTTATCTTCTTTGTTTTTATCTTCTTTGTTTTTATTTTTAATCTTCTGTACTATATACGAAAAAGGACTCTGCTTAGCAAGTAATATGCTAACGCAGAATCCTTTTAGCTGTCTTTTTTTCATTATCGTTTATGCACTATTCCATATCGTTCATAAATAAAACACTTTACGTAAAGGAAGAAAAAGCGGCATATCTGAACTGCTCTTCCCTTTCTTTTGCCTCCTCTTACGCCTTATAAAACTTCCGTAACATAGGAAGCAGTTCTTTTAAGGCTTCAATCGTGTCCGTAAGCTCATATTTCTCCGTAAGGAAGGAGAAGGAAAAACGGAGGGTAGAGTCCAGTTCCTTGTCTGTAAGACCGATTGCTTTCAAAGTTCCGGAAATGCCCGGGTGGTTGGATGAGCAGGCAGAACCGCTACTGACATAGATTCCCTTCTCTTCTAAAGCGTGAAGCAGAACCTCCGCTTTTATACCGTAGAAGGATGCGGAAACGATCTGCGGAGCGGAAGCCTTTCCCTTTTCGGAATTGACCTTCACCTCCGGAAGCTTCTCCAGTTCCTCAATAAAATAGTCCTTAAGCTCATAAAGCTTCTCTATCTTTTTCGGAAAATCCTGATACACCATCTTTGCAGCAAGTCCCATGCCGGCAATTCCCGGAATATTTAAAGTGCCGGAGCGGAGTCCTCCCTGCTGCCCTCCGCCAAAAAGAATCGGGTTTATTTTTACCTTTTCATCAATAAAAAGAAAGCCGATTCCCTTCGGACCGTGCAGCTTATGTCCGCTCACGGAAAGCAAGTCCACAAAATCCTTCTTCGGATGAAGAATCATTTTCCCATAGGCCTGTATGGCATCGGTATGGAAGAGACAGTTCGGGTTCTTTTTCTTAATAAGCTCTCCAATCGCGTGAATGTCCTCTACCGCTCCCATCTCATTGTTCACGGTCATGATGCTTACCATAACGGTATCGTCACGGATCGTTTTTTCCAGTTCGTTAAGGGAGATGTCCCCTTCTCATCCACCGGTAAAATACTGATTTTCAAAGCCGTGGCTCTCCAAAAAAATTCCAAAGCCTTATAAATAGCAGGGTGCTCAATCGCAGAGCTGATGATGTGCTTTCCTTGTCTCATTTTTGCAAAGCAGCCCCCGATAAGCGCCATATTGTCGGACTCCGTACCGCCCGATGTAAAGAGGATTTCCTTGGCCTTCACCTTTAAGGTCTCCGCAATCTCTTCCCTGCTTTCCCTGTAATACTTCTCCGCCTCTACACCCATGATATGCTTCGCGGACGGATTTCCGTAATCTGCAAGCATAGTCTTACACATCAGTTCCGCAACATCGGGATACACCTTTGTTGATGCCGAGTTGTCCAAATAAATGCTTCTCATTTTGCCTCCTTACTAATTCCAAAATAATCCCTGTTTTTTTCGAATCGCAACCCGTTTTGATCATTTTCATTCATCATTTTTTACTTGGCTTGCTTTTCTTTCTACTCTTTTGCTCTGTTTTCGCCAAACTCTAGGTGCATCATAATCAGACTTAAAGTCGTTATTGCCGCCGTTTCCGTACGTAGAATTCTCTTTCCGAGGCTAATCGGAAGAAATCCTTCTTTTTTCGCCTCTTCCACCTCTTCTTTGGAAAATCCGCCCTCCGGTCCGATGCAAAGAGCAATCGTACCGCCCGACTTTTCGCCCCAGTTCTTCTACCCGTAGAAGTTCTTCCTTCGTAAAGCCGACTCCCTTTTGCATTTTCATAAGGTATCAGTTTTATTTCCGCATTCTTAACTAAGGAAAACGCTTCCTTCCATGTAGAAACCGAAGAAACCGCAGGAATGACGGAGCGCTTCGACTGCTTTGCCGCAGCTTCCGAAATCCCCTGCCAGCGCAGTCTTTTCTTCTCCGCCTTATCTCCTTTTAGTTGTACAATGCAGTTTTCACTCTCCAAGGGAATCATCTCCGATACACCCAGTTCCACCGCCTTTTGGATGATAAGCTCCATCTTCTCTCCCTTGGGAAGAGCCTGTAAAAGAATGACTTTCGTTCGAAGTTCATGCGCTTCCTCCAAAAAAGAGACGGAAAGAACGGCATGGTCTTCTCCATACCCTTGAATCCTACAGTGATAATCGACAGTTTCCCCGGAGGAGATAATAATTTCTTCCCCGATTTTTCCCCGAAGAACCTTCTGTAAATGGTGAAAATTCTCGCCGTAAAGCCGAATTTCCTCTCCTATAATTTCCCTTTTATCTACAAAAAAATGATGCATAGTTTCCCTTTTTTTCAAATAACAATATTCTCTAAATATTCTTCGTTATCTTACTTCTTTCTTCTCAAAGTGACAAGAAAAAAAGCAGGGATGCGGAATGAAAATTCACGCAAAGCCCTGCTTTTTGATCCTTTTTAAATATTTATTTCTAGTGCTTCTATGAATAAAAGCAAATATACCTTTTTAACCTATGAAGGACTCTATACCGAAAAAGCTAAAACCTTTTTTTCTTGTCGCTCTTTAGTAAGCACTTCTCTTAGATGGGTAGGATCATAGGGAAGACCAGGCCTATAATCCGGCTGTGTCTCACTGATAATATTCCTTATTTTTTTTCTAACTTCTTTTTCATAAACATTGACCGAGTATATGAAATTCAATCTATCCGGCCCTTTAACACGAGGATAAAAACTTTGAATTTGCTTTTCCCAATCTTTGTGCATCATACCAATGTTCTCCTGCTTGATGGTTGAGGTAAATGTCTGCATAGTAATCTTCAACCACTTTTTTCACTTCATCGAAAATAGGTATCAATTTATCCTCTTCACCATGTCGATTAGTCCCATCCAACCACTTGTCAGTATAAACATCATACGGCCCATCTTCCGGACCATTCCAATATTTTGCTTGTGATTGGACGTCTGTATATCCATTTTTTTCTTTTTTTCTCCTCGCAAATATCTATTTAATTTTTTTCTCTTGCAAGTGCATGAAAAAGCCATCTCTGACACTGTATTGCTCATATTACATCACCTCCACGTACTACTCACATTATAATTTACCTTAATACTAATGCCACTTCCATTATTTATTAATCAAAAAACTTATTTGCTTATATATCGACAACTCAGCACAAATTTATTATTCAATTTAACAATTTAAAAGCAGGACAAAGAATTATATTGAACACAAGTACAATCCCCACTACGAATGAACTCCAAAAAGAGGCTTTCCACATTACGGAAGCCCCTTTTGATAAAAGCTATATATTAGATTCATTGGGGCTGTGAAAAATCAAAATAATAAATAAATTTTCAGCAATATATTTTGATTTTCACAGTCCCCTTTTATTTCTCTAAATCTCCTTAAAAGCCTCTTCCAAATCTTCAATAAGATCCTCTACATTTTCTATTCCTACAGAGAGGCGAACCGTATTTTCCTGAATCCCCTGCTTTAGCAGCTCTTCTGTTGTGCTTTCTGAATGCGTGGTGCTTGCCGGGTGAATAACAAGAGACTTCACATCGGCAACATTTGCCAGTAGGGAGAAAAGCGCAAGATGATCGATAAACTTCTTTGTTGTTTCCGCATTGCCTTTTATATTAAAGGTAAATATAGAGCCTCCCCCACTCGGAAGATACTTCTTATATAATTCTTTTTGCCGGGAATCTTTTTGATATGGAAGGGTGAGAGACAGACTCCACCTTCGGATGCTTTTCCAAATACTCTGCAATCTTTATCGCATTTTCTCCATGTCTTTCCACACGAAGGGGAAGCGTTTCCGTGCCTTGCAGAAGAAGCCATGCATTGAACGGCGATATGGCAGCACCCTCGTCACGAAGAAGTATTGCGCGAATATAAGTTGCAATCACCGCCGGTGCCGTATCTCTTGCAAAGCTTACTCCGTGATAGGAAGGGTTCGGCTCGGTAAGCCAAGGCCACTTATTCCCCTTCGTCCAATCAAAGCGTCCCGCATCAACCACAATTCCTCCCATCGTGGAGCCCTGTCCTCCGATAAACTTTGTTGCGGAATGTACCACGATGTCCGCACCGTACTCAATCGGACGAATGAGATAAGGTGTCGCAAAGGTGTTGTCTATAATTAAGGGAAGTCCGTGCTTATGGGCTAAATCGGCCCAGGCCTCAATATCCACTACATCTCCGTTCGGATTCCCGAGGGATTCAATATAAAGCGCTTTTGTATTTTCCTTTATCGCCTTCTCCGCTTCGGACAAATCATAGGGATCCACAAAGCTTGTTTCCACACCGAAGTCCCGGAAAGTATGCTTTAAGAAATTATAGGTTCCGCCGTAGATATTTCTTGCACTGACGATATGATCTCCCTGATGTGCCACCGCCTTAAAGGCGTATGTAACTGCCGCGGCCCCTGAGGAAAGCGCCAGTGCGGCCACTCCGCCTTCCAGACTTGCGATTCTCTCTTCCAGCACGCCTTGTGTCGGGTTGGTTAATCTGGTGTAAATGTTTCCCGCTTCTTTTAAAGCAAATCGCGCCGCAGCCTGATCACAATTCTCAAAGACAAAGGCGGTACTCTGATAAATCGGAACCGCTCTTGCACCGCTTGCCGGATCCGCCTGTTCCTGCCCTACATGAACCGCTCTAGTGTTAAAAGATAATTTTCTTTCCGCTATATTCTTCTTACTCATTTTTTACCTCCATAATTTGTACTACTCTCTTCTGCACGAAAATTTATCACATGCTTTGGTTACTGTCTAATACATTACTTTTTGATTTAGATATAGATTTAAGCTATATCTAACTGGTCTTATATTATTTTTGCAAAAATGGGTATTTTATCAAGTCCAGATTTTGTTATTATCAAAAGAAGAATATGCAATTCTATTTCTAAAAATGAAAGTCCCGTCCATTCTCTTTGAATAAGCAATTGACGTACCGGGGCTTATCTTTTTACAACACGGAGGATAAAACATGAATAAGAAAGTTCAAAAGCTGACCCTGTGCGCACTCTTTGCCGCGCTCTCCTATGTAGTCTTCACCTTTCTACAGATAAAAATCCCAATCGGTGCGGACACCACTTCCATTCACCTTGGAAATGCAGTGGTTGTCATTGCAGCCCTTGTGCTTGGCGGACCCTTGGGCGGTCTTGCAGGGGCAATCGGCATGACCATAGGGGATCTCCTCGATCCCGTTTATATCACTTATGCACCAAAGACTCTCATCTGTAAAATGGTTATCGGTTTAATCGTAGGTTTTGTGGCACATAGGTTGGGTAAAATCAATGATTCGCAGGATCGTTCTCATATCTTTAAGTGGGTGCTTCTTTCTGCAGTATGCGGACTTCTTGCCAATGTCATTTTAGATCCCAGTATCGGCTATTTCTATAAACTCCTCATTCTCGGAAAGCCTGCTGCAGAACTCTCCTTTAAGATTAATGTAGCCGCTTCCGCGGTGAATGCCGTGATGTCCACCATTGTTTCCGTACTGGTGTATATGGGGCTTTATCCGATTTTACGAAAAGAACATCTTGGTTTGCAGAGCGCTTAAAATAAGCTACTATTTCTAATAAACAAGATATCGCACACTTACGCACGATACATAAATAAAGAGCTTACGCATGTTCTTTCTGCGTAAGCTCTTTATTCATAATCAGTATCGCGCACAATCTGCGATGCCTCTTTTATTCCATTCCATTTTTCATTCTATTTATCAATCTATCTCTATCTGTTCCTTATCTCTTCGTTTCTTTGTTCCGACTTGCAAACCTTGTAAGCCGATTGCTCCCCAGGCAAGGAGCGCATTTCCGGATAAAATCGTCACAATCCAGAACATCGTCTTTCCTAAGCTTTGCTCCCGAATCTTTAAGAAGCTGTACGGTCCGGAAACGAGGCCTGTTGCATTGAGAAAAATTAGGGGAATGGCATAGAGCAGGGTTGCGTAAAGCGCATAAGAAATCCATTTCTTCGGTACACGCTCCTCTCCCGTAACAAATAAGAAAAGAGAAAGGAACGGACAGATTAAATGGCTGTAAAGCCTCATCCCTCCCAAAAACTCATGTGCATAGCCATTTTCCGGTCCTAAAACAAGGAGAACCACAACAAAGGTAACCATCAGGGATGCCGTGGAAATAAAGCGCAGAAGGGTAATAAGGCTTGGGCGCTCCTCTTCTAAGGAAATACCGGCCTGCTGCTTCTTTTGAAAATACCCGCTGACCACACCTTTTCCTTCTTGATTTAGCTTTGGAAACTTCTTCAAGATATAGAGTAAAGATGCAATCCCGCAAAGGAAATTGGAGTCTGTCGTATAAAAGCGGAGTGTGGTCCAGCTTTCTTCCGAAAAGGCGTGAAGCACTACTAAAAGCTCCAGGAGGAGCAGTATAAAATGCCCCAAAAACAATGCTTTTTCTTTCTTATTCATTTTCTTTAAACCCCTTTTACGATTTTTAAAAACCCATCTTTAATCAGTTTTTAGAAAATTCATCTTTAACAATTTTTTTAGGATAGCACAAATCTACCAATTAATAAATAAAAAAATATTTAATCATAAGCTCTTGCTTAAAAAATTGGCTGTAAATTATCAAAATCAAACTTTTTATAGCAGTGCTGTACCGCTACATAAAGGAGTTTTGATCATTTACAGCCATAGTAAAAAATGAAAGTTCAAAAGAAAAACACGTTTATCCTTCGTAAATCGGGTACTTCTTAGTCAAAGCCAAAACCTTGGAAATAACCTCTTCTTTTGTTCCCTCAAAATCCGTAACCACCTTATAAAGGCAGTCTGCAATCACCGCCATATCCTCTTCCTTAAAACCTCTTGTTGTGATTGCCGGGGTTCCGATTCGTACGCCGGAGGTCTCAAAGGGAGAACGAGGCTCACGGGGAATGCTATTTTTATTCAGGGTGATATGCACCTTGTCACATAGAATCTGGAAATCCTTTCCGCTGATTCCTTCGAAATTCGTCAAATCTACAAGCATCAGATGATTGTCCGTTCCGGAAGAAACAAGCTTGAATCCCCTCTTCATCATCTCGTCTGCAAGCACCTTTGCATTCTTTGCCACCTGCTCCTGGTAAGTCTTATACTCCGGCTTTAAAGCCTCTCCAAAACAAACCGCCTTTCGCTGCAATCACGTGTTCCAATGGTCCTCCCTGTATTCCCGGGAAAATGGACTTGTTTAAGTGATATTTTTCTGCTGCTGCGGCAGAGGAAAGAATCAGTCCTCCTCTTGGCCCTCTAAGTGTTTTATGGGTCGTCGATGTCACAATATCCGCATAGGGAATCGGGCTCGGGTGTACCCCCGCAGCAACAAGCCCTGCAATATGCGCCATATCCACAAAGAGAACTGCGCCAACTTCGTCCGCAATCTCCCTAAACTTTTTAAAGTCAATAACTCTCGGATATGCTGAAGCACCGGCAATAATCATCTTCGGCTTGTGTTTCTTTGCAATAGCAAGAACCTCATCGTAATCCAAAAATCCATCTTCAGTTATGCCATAGGGCACAATATTGTAAAACAATCCCGAAAAGTTAACGGGGGAACCATGTGTCAGGTGTCCACCGGCATCCAGGCTCATACCCATAATGGTATCTCCCGCCTTACAAACCGCCATGGTTACCGCCATATTCGCCTGTGCACCGGAGTGGGGCTGCACATTGGCATATTCAGCACCGAAGAGCTTCTTTGCTCTTTCAATGGCAAGAGTCTCTACCTTATCAATCTCCTGACAACCTCCATAATAGCGCTTTCCCGAATAGCCTTCCGCATACTTGTTGGTCAGAACTGTTCCCATGGCAACCATTGATGCGGTAGAAAGAATATTTTCCGATGCAATTAATTCGATATTGTTTTGCTGTCTTTCATATTCAGCAAGAATACCTGCGCCTACTTCAGGGTCCATTTCCCGAATGTAATTCATGATTTCTTTTACCATAATCCCTCCTTACCGCATAGCCGGCAAATCCAATATTTCCAAGTCAACTGCTCTTTTTGTTTGGAAAATCAAAATGCCCCTTAGCAAAATTCAAGCTATAAAAAACTGTGTGCAGAAATCAAAGCCTGCACTTGTTTCTGCCCATTATAGGTGTTGATTCTTGGATAGTAAACTATATTCAGCTTCTTCTTTTCCCCCTTTTCGGAAAGAAAGCTCTCCCCATCCGTAAAATAAATCCCTTCTATTCTCCTGCCTCTACAGTCCATAAGGTTCAACTTGACTACATTTCTGTGCTCTCCCAGAACCCTTACTCCTTGAATCTCCACCTCTTTTTCCGCAAAGGAAGGCTTCTCATTTCCCTTTCCAAAAGGTTCCAACACAGCTAAGGATTCCGCAAATTCCTCTGTGCAGTAGGAAAAGGGAAGAACTGTATCGATCCATAGTTTTTCCACCAACTCATCCGGCTCTAAAGTACAGTCTTTCTCTAACTTTTCCTTTAGCAAAGGCAGGTTTTTTTCTTCCAGACTAAAGCCTGCCGCCATGGGATGTCCTCCGAAACGGAGCAGAAAATCCTTCGCTTTTTCCAGGCTTGCTGCCATAGGATAAGCCGGAATGGATCTGCCGGATCCCTTAAGCTTACCCTCCTCTGTCTTCGTTACCACAAAGGTCGGACGATAAAACTCCTCCTTGATTCTTCCTGCCACAATCCCTGCAAGACTTTCATGGAGTTCCGGTAAATATAGCAGGAGTACTTTCTTATCTCCCTCCGCCTCGGCAAGCTTCCTTGCTTCTTCCACCGCGTTTCCCGTAAGACTCTTTCTCTCCTCATTCAGTTCCTTTAGGTGCTCTGCTTTCAGCATGGCCTTTTCTCTATCTTTTTCAAGAAATAAGGAAATGGATTCCATGGCGCTTTCCAATCTTCCCGAAGCATTGATTGCCGGTCCAAGCTGGAACCCCAAGGTAAACGCGGAAAGCTCTCTCTCTCCTTCTTTCCAATATAGTGCAAGCAATGTCTCCAATCCGATGTTCCGGGTCTTGGGAAGGAGTTCCAGCGTTTTCCGCACGACGATTCTGTTTTCCTTTTGTAAGCTCATCACATCACATACTGTGGCAATTCCTGCAAAGCAAAGGAGTTCATCCAGTACTTCTTCTCCTTTTCCTCGCTTTTCGATAAGCATTTTCATAAGGAGATATACCACCATTGCCCCGCAAATCTCGGCATTCTTATATTTACTGTCCTCTCTTTTGGGATTCACGACAGAAAATGCCTCGGGGTAAATCTTTTTTCCATTTTCATCTATTCTTAAGTCATGGTGATCGGTCAGAAGCACATCCATTCCTGCCTCTTTGGCAAAGCGAAGTTCATCGAAAGCGGAAATGCCGTTATCACAGGTAATGAGAACCTGAACTCCGTCCTTCTTTGCTTCTTCAATGATATGCTTGTTAATTCCATAACCGTCGTTAATTCGATGGGGAATCACAAAACTTAACTGCCCCTCTTCCGTAAATTGAGAGATTGCAAGATAAAGAATCGTTGTCGCACAAACACCATCCACATCATAGTCTCCTACGATTCGAATCCTTTCTTTTCCGTCTATGGCTCTCTCCAAGCGATTGATAAAGCGAATGCTGTCCGGCAAAAATAAGGGAGAAGGGATTTCTTCCCCGGTGAGAAATTCCCGCATTTCCTCCTCCGTCTCGAGATCCCTATTTCGTAGGATGCGGACGAGGACCGGATCCAGATTCAATTTATCTGCCAATGCCTGAAAATCCGCTTTTTTACTATAAATATACCAGTTCTTTTTTCTCATAATGCTCTCTCTTAGTATTCTAAATTCATCTTGATTCAACTTGATTCAACTTAATTCATCTTCTCTTTTTCTGCCTTACCGCTGAAGGTAAGTCCGTTCGAAGCTTCCCTTTATTTGCCTTTTCGGTAAAATCTTGCTAGTATAAAGAAGTTTTAAGCGTTTTTTCAAAGGAAATAGGAAATTCCATCGTATTGTAACAGAAAAAGAGGTAGTTATGACAGATAAACAAATTAAAAACTATTTTAATATGACCGCACTGGGCTTCTTGGCCTATGCCATACTTCTGCAAATCCTTTCCGTTATTGCCATCGTCCTATTGGGAATAGCCTTTCCCGACTTGTCTTCCGATGCAATGTATTACAGCATGATGATTGCAGTTATTCCCTGTATGCTCTTTCTTTATTTCCTCTTTAAAAATAATAATACTCAATCGATTACAGTACATCCGGAGCTTGGCAACGAAGATTTTTCCGCCGACATGAATTTAAATGAAGCAGAAATTCATCCGGAGGAGTCCAGCTCTTCTCTCTCCGGAGGGTGTAGCGTAAACACAGCTGAATCTAAAGCGAATAAGGGAAGTTTTTCTCCACGGATCTTCCTCCACTACTTTCTGCTATTTTCCGGTGTACAATGGATTTCTTCCCTACTCACCATGCCACTCGTCCTGCTCTTTCAGAAAATCGGCATGGACTTAAGTTATTCGGAAATGGCAGCAAAAGGTGGGGCTTTGGATAATATTCCTATGCTGATTTATACCGTTTTATTTGCTCCCGTAGTGGAGGAACTCGTATTTCGCGGAGTATTTTACAAGCGCTTCAAGGCTTTTGGAGGCTTCTTTACAGCCTTTGCAAGCTCTCTCTTCTTTGCCTTGATTCACAGCAATTTCCTGCAGTTTATTCCTGCATTTATGATGGGGTTTGTACTTTACTTAATTCGAAATCGATACGGATTACGCTATTCTATCCTGCTTCACCTTACGAATAATGCGCTGGCCATACTGGTCAATAATCTGGGGGCCTCTCAGCTATGGATTTTATATGCCTATGGGTTCGTGCTTCTAGGGGGAACTGTTTATACCTTGTCTACCCTTATAAAAAACAGAGCAAAGTTATCGAACTTCCTCCCGGGAAAAGAAGAAAAGAAAAATCTGAAGCTCTTTCTCACTTCCCCCGTTGTTTGGCTAAATATCCTGATTCTTGTAATTTTGGCAATCGTCATCATGTTAAATCCCGCTGCAGGAGATATGGCCACAACAGTCTAAAGGAAAATGACAGCGTATAAACGATACTTCTATCGAATAAAGGATTTAAAAAACCACTCCCTTGTATCCTCAAAAAAGTCAGATTTAAACTTCTAACAATTGGCGGTTTTCTCATTGGGAGTGGCTTTTTTATAGCAAAAATTATACAAATACTGTGTTCTAATACATTTATCTTCCAAAAAGTGTCTCTAAAATGCCTCTTCCTAATGCGGCACCGACATTTCCGCCCAAACGACGTCCCATGCCCTTTCCGAAGACGGACTTTCCTATGCTTGATCCGATTTCCCGTCCGATAGAGCCGGAAACGGAGCGTCCCACAGATTTAACAACCCGATTTTGCAGCTTCGAAGTCTTCCCCTTTGCCGTTTCCTCCTCTTTTGCTATAACTGCTTTTTCCTTTTCCGCTTCCTCGGAAAGTCCCTTTCTTGCGAGCATTTCATAGGCAGAATCACGGTCTACCATCTCATCATACTTTAAGGCAAGGTCTGAGCCGATCTTCGCTCTTTCCTTTTCTTCCGGGCTCAGTTCTCCGAGGAAAGTCTGCGGTGGGAAAATCATAGCCTTTTCCACCATAGTCGGTTTTCCGTCAGTGTCCAGACAGGAAACCAAGGCTTCTCCGGTACCAAGATTTTCCAAAACCTCCAAGGTATCAAAGGCCGGATTCTCTCTGAAACTGTCCGCAACCGCCTTCAGCTTCTTCCTCTCTCCCGGCGTATAGGCCTGCAGACCATGCTGTATCTTATTTCCAAGCTGAGAAAGAATTTCCTCCGGAATGTCCGCAGGATTTTGGCTCACATAGTAAATACCGATTCCTTTACTACGAATCAATCTCGTTACCTGCGTAATTTTCTCTAAAAGAGCCTTCGATGAATCCTGAAAAAGGAGATGCGCTTCATCAAAGAAGAAAACCATACGAGGCTTCTCAAGATCCCCTACTTCAGGCAGATTCTCATAAAGCTCGGATAAAAGGTAAAGCAGAAAAGTCGAATAAATCTTCGGGTCGGATGCCACCGATTTTGCGTCTAAAATAGAAATCATACCCTCACTATTGGTCGTGAGCCTGAAGAAATCCTTAACATTGATGGCCGGTTCACCGAAGAATTCCTCTCCGCCTCTATCTTCTAACGCGACAACGGAACGCAGAATTGCATTTAAACTTTGTGTGGAGAGCTTTCCGTAGGACTTTTCATACTCCTTACTGTTTCACTGACATATTGCAGCATGGAACGAAGATCCTTTAAATCCAGTAAAAGCAGACCCTCTTCATCCGCAATGCGGAAAATGATACGGAGAATATCGCTCTGCACATCGGAGAGATTCAGAATACGACTCAAGAGTAAGGGCCCCATCTCCGACACGGTGGTTCTAAGAGGAATCCCTCCCTCCTTCGTAAAAGAGAAAAACTCCACCGGAAAGGCTCTGTAGGAAAACTCACTTTCAGAAAGCCCGCACTTCTTTCTCCTCTCTTCTATCTTCTCCGTTGCTTCTCCCGCCTTAAAAAGACCGGAAAGGTCTCCCTTGAAATCCGAAAGAAATACCGGAATGGAAAGCGCGGAAAACCGTTCTGCCAAAACCTTAAGACTTACCGTTTTTCCCGTGCCCGTTGCTCCGGCAATAAATCCGTGTCGGTTCAGTTTTTCCGAATGAATGCTTACTCTTTGTCCTTCGCTGTTAATCGCGAAATCAATCTTAGCCATAGTGCCTCCTATATCTAAAATATTCTATAATTTTTCTCTGTAATTTTCTAACATATGAAAAAAACCGACTAAATATACGGTATTTTCCTCTACACGATAGATTATAAGATAATCATGCTTCTTAAGTGCAAACTTCCTATACCCCTTTGAAGCTAAGTAGGAATCTTCACAAAATGAAAAAGAAGCTGTAAAAGCTTCCAAAAGGGCAAAAGCTTGATTGATATCTTCCATCAGATTGTTTGCAGCTTGCATACTTTTTAAATTAACTGCTAAATACTGTATTGCGTTTTCAATTTGTTTTTCCGCTCTATCAGTAACTTCAATATTATAAACCATACTTTGCCTTTATTTCCCTTAGCATAGTGCCTGCCGGTTTCGTTCTACCTGCAAGAATATCTGATTCGGCTATCTCTAAGTCTTTATAAATCTGCTCTTTGCGATAGATTTCCTCGTAGCTTTCAATACTCATTAGTACCATATCCCCGTAGCCATTTTTTGTAACATAAATCGGTCCGTCATTTTCATGACACATTTCTGAAATCTTAGCGGTATCTTTCAATTCTTTTATCGGAATAATTTTAGGCATTCACTCACCCCCTTTTTCAAGTTCTAATTATGCCATAATTATGTCCTTTATGCAAAGCACTTCTTTCTCTTCTTGCGGATTCCCCAGTGCTATGCTAGGATATTTTTCTATAAGAGGAGATGAAGACTATGATGATTTCAACCAAGGGGCGCTATGCCCTAAGTACTTTAATTGATATCGCAAAAAATCAGGATGAGAACAGTCCTGTTTCCATAAAGGAAATGGCAGAGCGGCAAGGCATTTCCCTGAAATATCTCGAACAGATTATTTCCCTGATGGTAAAGGGAAAACTCTTAAAAAGTGTGCGTGGAGCAAAGGGAGGCTATCTTCTCTCTCGAGACGCCAAGGATATTCTTGTTGGTGAAATTTTGAATGCTGCGGAAGGGACTCTTGCACCGGTAGATTGTGTCAGAGACGGTGTAAGCTGTGAAAAATCCGCATCCTGCCCCACCTTTCCTCTCTATAAAGAAATAGAAGATGCGATTTATTCCGTGGTAAATCGCTATACACTCCGGGATCTTGTGAAAGGGGATAAGGCTTAAAATCCCTGTGCTTTCCTTAGCTTTTATGTTATATTGAATGTCGAGTCTTTCTTTCCGTGTATACTGCATTTTTCTATGAATGAGCACTGTTGCAATTTAGCCAGTATAAACGGTTTTAGAAAGAAAGCTGAGGTTTTAAACGACACGGTAATCTATCTTAATTTTTAAAAATGGAGAGTCTATGAAGTTAATCAGTTTTGCAATTCCTTGCTACAACTCTGCGGCCTACATGGGAAAATGCATCGAAAGCATTCTCCCCGCAGGGGACGAGGTGGAAATTCTCATTGTGGACGACGGTTCCCGGAAAGACAATACTCTTGAAATTGCGAAGGAATATGAGCAGAAATATCCTACAATCTGTAAGGCGATTCATCAGGAAAACGGCGGTCACGGAGAAGCCGTGAACACCGGCTTAAAAAATGCAAGCGGACTTTATTTTAAGGTCGTGGATTCCGATGACTGGTTGGATTCCGAGGTCCTTTTGGAGATATTGGAAAAAATCAGAAACATTACCCTTTCCGGAGACAGCATCGACCTTTTCGTTGCAAACTTCGTCTACGACAAGGTCGGACAGGAAAACAAAAAGGTCATGTCCTATGGCAATGCTTTTCCGGAAGACAAAATTTTCGGCTGGAATGATATGAAGCGCTTCTCTCTTGGGCAGTATATCCTCATGCACTCCGTGATTTACCGCACGAAGCTCCTGCGTGATGCCAATCTTGTGCTTCCGAAGCACACCTTCTATGTGGATAATCTTTTTGTTTATCTGCCGCTTCCCCATGTAAAGAAGCTGTATTACTGCAACAAAAATCTCTACCACTACTATATCGGTAGAGAGGATCAATCCGTGAACGAAACCGTGATGATTGGAAGACTGGATCAGCAGTTTAGGGTAAATCGCCTAATGATCGATTCCTGCGATGTCATGAAGGTACAGCCTAAAAAGCTTCGTAACTATATGATCCTCTATTTGGAAATCATTACCACCGTTTCTTCCGTTCTTTCCATCAAGTCGGAAAAGGAAGAAAATATGGAGCGAAAGAAAGAGCTTTGGAACTATCTGAAGAAAGAACATTTCCCCTTATGGCTTCGTATGCGCACAAGCTTCCTCGGACAGGGTGTCAATCTCCCCGGAAAGATTGGAAACAAGCTGACTATTCTGGCTTACCGTTTAAGCAGAAAGTTCTATGGATTTAACTGATTTTTTGCCTATTATCCGAAATACACTTCAGCTTATTCGCATAAGTTTTTCGGATAAATAAAATGGATTTATCGTTAAATCAAGATTTAATAAGTCAAAACCGGCTTTGCATGGAAAAACTTACTTGCTAAGCCGGTATATTTTTGCTAAAAAATACTTAAATTGAAATCATAGTTAAAGCGAAATCATACTTAAATCGAAATCGCGAATAAGAATACTTCGCTATCAATAGGGAGAAGAAATGAAGATTGCCATAATAAGCGGTGCATCAAGAGGCATCGGAAGAGCTGCAGCAAAGGCCTTTGCCAAGGAGGGATATTCTCTACTCCTAAACTGCGAAAAAAATATAGACTTGCTGGAAGAATTAAAGTCGGAGATTGAAGAGGAATTACAAAGATTTGAGATAAGCAAAGAAAAGGATGGCTCTAAGAATGGCTTTTCGCATTCCTTGGAAATTACTCTTAAGAAAGGGAATTTCACTTCCCCATTCCTGGAAAGCTATTTTCACGCTAAAGAAGCAGAGCAAGCAGAAATAGAAGAACTGGTCTTAATCATTAATCAAGGAAAGTCCACCTTGAATCTCACACAAGACTATACTGCCGATGAAACCGACAGCCTCATTCAGGCAAACCTCCTCGAGCCTTTTCATCTCGCACAGCACATGATTCCTTATCTCTTACGAGCTAAAGAAGGAAGAGTTCTCTTCAGCTCTTCTGTTTGGGGAAATGTCGGTGCTTCCATGGAAAGCCTATATTCTCTAACAAAGGGAGGTATCAACAGCTTTGTAAAGGCACTTGGAAAGGAGCTTGCTCCCACTCATATTGCCGTAAACGCCATTGCCTTCGGTGCGATTGATACCGATATGAATGCTTGGCTTTCCGAAGAAGAAAAATCCGAGCTCGAAGAATCCATTCCCTACGGCAGAATGGCAACAGTAGAGGAAGCCGCTGATTTCCTGCTTCTTCTTTCCAAGGCGCCGCTCTATCTCACCGCGCAGGTCATTCCCTTTGACGGAGGGTGGATTTAAGCACTTAAGTACAAAGCTTCACACTCCCGCAGGTTCATTCTTGTAGTAATGCAAAATCCTTGTGTATGTTTCACATTTTCTATATAATCAAGAGCAGATGCTAAACTTCAGTTAAACGAGATACCGCACGCTTTGCGAGCGATATTCGTTATGAATAAAAACTGAAGTTTTTTTGAATAGGATTCCATCAGGACGTAAATTTACGTAAAAGGTGATGCCATGATTCATTATCAATTTTGTCAGATGTAAACATAGGACGATATTTTTAAGCCGATATAGTGTTTTACCTTATCTTGGCCACATAGTAAGTGGGTATCGTTCTTTTCTTATGCGAAAGGACAGTTGATAGTGATGAAAAAATTGAATAAAGAGCTTTATAGAACCCCTTTTTCTGTTGGAAAAAAATGGTTTCTTATTTCTATGATTTCTATGGTGATTTTAAGTGCCTATAATCTGATTATTTCATGGCTACTCCAAAAAATCATTGATCTTGCAGCCGGAATAGATAAAACTCCCTTTTATCAGCTGGCACTTGTTTCTCTTGTTTCTTTTATTGTATTTATTGTCTTTTATTGTATATTTCGATATGCCCATCCTAAATTTTTACAGATATTGTCTACTTCTTATAAGGACTTGCTGTTTTCAATAATTCTCCGGAATAACAGTAGAATGGTTTCAGAAATCGGAAGCGGACAATTTCTTTCAAAGCTCAGCAATGATTTGAAATCCATCGAAGAGAATTATTTTGATTTTTATATTACTCTGATCGATATCGGAATTAGTTTCGTCGGAGCCGTCGTTTTAATGCTGTGGTACAGCCCTGTACTTACTATGGTAGCTATTGCTTTATCCATATTGCCACTACTCGCATCCATTCCGGCATCAAAGGAAATTACTAAAACAGAAAAAAATCTTTCCAAGAAAAATGCCGAATTTATGGAATTTATGAGAGATACTCTTTCCGGCTTTTCCGTAATCAAAAGCTTTCAAGCGGAATCCGAACTGGAAAACCGTTTTCATGAGGAAAATGTAAAAATTGAAAAAGCAAAGTTTCTTCGCAGATTTGCTGAAGAAAACATCAATCTTCTTTCTACTGCGGCAAGCGTAGTGATGAGACTAGGGGTATTTCTTTTCGGTGCCTGGCTATCCTTATCAAATTCTCATGTTACCCCGGGAATTGTGCTCGTCTTCCTTCAACTGCTTACTTTTATTATTACTCCGATAGAGAAAATACCTTCTCTCTTTGCAAATCGTAAAGCGGCACGCTCTCTTATTGCACAAACTGAAGAACTTTTTTATGAGAAACCCGATGAACAAGAAAAAATAGAAATCAATACTCTAAGATCGGCAATTGAAGTTCAGAATCTCTCCTTTTCTTATGAGAATACCGAAAAAGCACTTCAGGCTATCTCCTTAACCTTTCATGCCGGAAAAAAATATGCTATTGTCGGTGCTTCCGGTTCCGGGAAATCTACGCTATTTAAACTATTGACTAAGTATAGCAATGAATATGACGGCAATATTTTATTTGATGGAATAGACTTAAGAAATATTACTTATTCCTCCCTTTCAGAGATTATCTCTGAAGTACAGCAAAATGTGTTTGTGTTTCATGACAGCATTTATAACAACATTTGCTTGTATAAAAAAATATCGGAAGAGAAATTTGACTACGTGATTAAAAAATCCGGCCTTTCCTCCCTTATTCAGCAAAAAGGAAAAAACTTCTCTTGTGGTGCAAATGGAAGTAAACTATCCGGTGGAGAAAAGCAACGTATTTCTATTGCACGTGCACTACTTAGAAACGCATCCGTTTTACTCATGGATGAGGCTAGTTCCGCATTAGATGAAAAAACAGCAGATGAAATTATGAATTCCATTTTGGATATGCCTGATATCACAAGCCTTGTTATCACACACCGTTTAAATAGTACACTGCTTAAAAAATATGATGGGATTTTTGTTCTTCATCACGGAAAAATAGTCGAATCTGGAGCTTTTGATGAACTTATGAAATAAAGGCCTGCTTTATTCTCTGATTCTACTTTCCCAAAGCTAAAGAATATAGTAGCTAAAGGATATAACTATCCCAGCGCTACATCGAGTGCCATCATGACGGTAAAGCCTACAGCAAAGAGAAGCACTCCCCAGTTCGAGTGTTCTCCTTCCGCGGTTTCCGGAATCAGCTCCTCGACAACCACATAGATCATCGCTCCTGCCGCAAAGGAGAGGAAATAGGGCATAAGAGGCGAAAATACCGGGGCAAAAAGAAGCATAAGAACGGCTGCAACCGGCTCCACTGCTCCGGAAAGAACACCATTCACAAAAGCCATATGTTTATTCTGTCCGTTTGCGTGCAGGGGCATAGAAATAATTGCCCCTTCCGGGAAGTTTTGAATGGCAATTCCGATGGAAAGTGCAAGCGCCGCACCAAGAGACAGTCCTGTGTTTCCGGTAAGCATTCCGGCATAGACCACACCTACCGCCATACCCTCCGGAATATTGTGAATGGTCACCGCAAGAAGCATCATGGTTGTACGCTGAAAAGAGCTCCTCGGCTCCTCCGCTTTCTCTGCATTCAGATGCAGGTGTGGAATCAGCTTATCTAAGGCAAAGAGAAAGAGCGTTCCAACCCAAAAACCGATAACCGCCGGAAGAAAAGCGAGTCTTCCGAGACTGCTGCTCTCTTCCATTGCCGGAATCAGTAAGCTCCAGATGGATGCCGCAACCATAACACCTGCCGCAAATCCCGTTAGGCCCTTCTCTACATCGGGAGGAATCACGGGTGCATTTCCCCTCTGTAGTCTTATTTCCCTTCAAAAAATACACGCACGCGGAACCGAGGCTCGTGCCCACGAACGGAATCAAAATTCCTAAAGCAATATATTTACCATCCATTCTTATTCTTTTCTTTACTACTGTCATTTTCTGTAACGGAGAATCAGCAATTCTAACTACTTTGCTGTATGCCCGCTTCTTCTCTGCCTTTTTACTGCAATGAACAAAAGTCTGGAAAAACTCCGTTTGTACAAAATTAAATACAATATACAGTATCCGTCAAGTATATACAAGCAGATAAAATCCAACGAGATATTGCACGCTTTGCGAACGATACCTCGATCAAAAAAACAGTAGGATGCTTTATCCTACTGCCTAATTGTAATTCAGTCTTCTGTCAAAAATCGAAAAATCCCCGGGAAGCTACGATCAATTTCCGGGTGAAACTGAATTCCCAGTATTTTTTCTCCATACTCAATCGCCTCAATCGTTCCATCCTCACTATACCCCACGACCTTCAGCTCTTCGGAAGGCTCTGTGATTCGATAATTATGCATGCTTGCGCCTTCTATCTCCTTTTCCGGAAAATACTTCCGAAGAACCGCGCTCTCTGAAAGCACGATTTTATGCTTAACGAGGTTTTCCTCACCCCGATTCGGATTTAATTTCCAATGCTCTTTTACCGGCTCCACAAAGAAGTACTTTTCCTTCTTCATCTCCGAATATACTTCCAGAATACTCTTTCCCGGCCTCTTCTCCCGCTCTTTTTTCGCTATAAATAGCTGTGTATGGCTTGCATACCGAGGCAGACGCCAAGAAGTCTTTTTCCGCTTCTAAGCGCATAGTCTATTACCTGAAAGTGGTACGGAAAAATGCGTTTTCCTCCGCAAATCAAGAAACTGTCGCAAAGTTCCAGTACCTCTTCCGAAAGAAAACCGTCTACATTTAATATGCCTAGCGGCAGTCCCCTATTTTCCATAATGCGTCTTGTGTAAAGCTCTATGAAATTGGAACGGTCATGGTAGGGGTTATCCGTCTCCAAAAGATTGCTGGATGGAACTATACCCACTTTATTCATACCCTCTTAACTCCTTTACCAAGATTTTACTCATCTTATCACAAATAATCCAACAATATGTTAAATAACAGCTTTTCTTTTAGTTTTTTGTATAAAAAATAAGTGCGCTGCAAGTATACATACAAGACTTGCAGCTACACTTATCTTATTCTTAATGAATATTCCGCCAACAGAGTTGTAAAAATCTTATTGTTTTTACAGGAACTCTCACAAAGCTAAGCTCAACTCATTCAACGCATTAAGCAATCTATCTCTTTACTTTACCCAATATATCCCTTAGCCTTAAGCTCTGCCTCAGACTTCTCCAAGTTCGCCTCGGATACACGGACAATCGGTCCGGTACATCCCATTCCGGATTCTGCGTAGATTCCAAGCTTCCAAAGGCAACGAACTGCATCATCAAGGTCGGTAACCTCGATTCCATAAACTGCAGCGGTAACGATTTCCTTTGGCGGCTCCTTTACATCCTCACTGCTATCTTTTGGCTTATTGGCCTCCCGAATCTCGGTAAGAATATCGTCCAATCCGGCTTTCTTAGCCTTCTTAAACTCCTCCTTCGCCACTTCAAAAACCTTACCTTTAACAAGCTCTCCGGCAAAACGAAGTGCATTTGCCACTACCGGAGCACCGGAAGCACGAGAAATAATCATAACAAGCTTCTCATAGTTCTCTCCGATACCGGGTCCGTAGCCGAAGCCCTGTGCCTCAAATGATCCGCCTGTTGTAAAGGAGGAAAGCATCTTGGAAAGCACATTTCCTGTTAAGGAATCGGTAACCAGGATATCCGCTGTAGCACGAAGGACATCGTTTCCTCTCATTACACAGCCTCCGTCGGAACGGGAAGACTCTGCAAAATGGATCGGATAACCGTTCGCCTGAAGCTTCTTTAAAGCCTTCTCCGTCTGTCTTGCGCCGTCTACATTTAAGATACCGATGGTCGGCTCTTGATAACCGCAAGCTTTTGCAGTGATGATGCCGTAAATGGCATTCTTCACCATACCTTCGATACGATCCGTACTGGATGTACCGGTAGTATTCGCAATAAACATCTCCTTACCGATACCCGGTGTTACGGCGCGCCCCACAGTGGAAACGCCTATTGGGAACGGGTAGTGCATGGTCACGGCACCGTCGATTTTCTTCTCACTGAGAAGTTCATCCATCTTGTCGTGTCCTGCTTCATCATCAGGAACTTCAATTGTTTCTACTAATTCATTCTTTAAGGAACCGATGTAAACTACATCAACTCCGTCTTTTGCCGCAGCTACTGCAGCCTGCATAGAGTTTTCCTCTCCATGCTCGGAACCCATACCTGTTAAAGCAATACGTGGCTTCTTCCCAAAGGAACCGGTCTCTAAGCCCTCTGCCATGGCTAAAAAGGTATCGGCAATCAGCTCTTTAATTTCCTTAGCCATTCTACCCTTCCTTTCTTATTCCTGATTTCCCAAAATGGAAGCTGCAAAATCCTTCATGGACTTTGCAATCATAGAACGAACTTCTTCCTCTGAAACTGCTCCTGTTCCCTTTCCGGTATTTTTCTGGATAATGAAGGAAACACCGTCAAAGAGGTTTGTCATTCTTCCAAGGAAGAGTGATCCCTTACCGATAATCATAGCCTTGTTCATCTTTCCTGCTTCAATATCTTCCTTTGCAAATCCTACGAAAGGTACACCGGAAGGAATATGTCCCTGTGTTGGAGCAAATCCTACAAGACCCTTTTCCTCGGTAAACTCATTTAAAGCAGCCTTATCGAGCCATCCCTTCTTTACTGCAAGAGCGGCAATCATCTTATAGTTAGCCATGGGAACATCTCCTGCTCCGGCAGGCTTGGTAATATCCGGGTTCTGCATCTCCGGAGAGAACTTATCAATATCATTAACGGTAAAACCTGCACGCTCAAGCGGATCAGCTACAAGGGAGCCGATAACGTTCTGCGGAGCAGCACCGGTTCCTACGGTATGACGACCAATGATGTCAAGGTTAATCTCAGCGGACTTTCCGTCGTTTTCAGAAACAATAATACAGAAGGAAGCAAGACAATCCTCCAGCATCGGAAGCTCCTTCTTTACATGATCCTTACCGTTCATGGCAAGCTTCGGTACACAACCTCCACCGATTACTGCAACCGTATGGAAAGCACCTGCCTTAACCAAAGCGGCAGCTTCAATCATGGCATGAGACGGACCTGCACAGAAGCCTCTCGCATCGGAGCCGGTTGCATTCATAAGTCCCGCAATTTCAGCAGCAGCCTTTGCGAAGTTTCCGCCACCACGCTGGTTTACATCACCGCAGGCCTCCTCGGAGCAGTCGATAACATACTCGATTTCATTGGCATTTACGCCGGAGTGCTTTAAGGAATGTAAGATAGCAAGAACGGAGCTTGCCTTATTCATGATGTTCTCTAGCATTACTTCAGCAGATAAGTTAACATCGATATCGTGTGCTCTCTTTACACAGCCTATAAGCTTGCCTTCATAGAACAACGGCTCCGCCTCGTGTCTGTCTACAAAGCCCTGAATTTCGGAAAGCTCTGCACCCTCTGTCACACGATTTAAGATTTCCTCGGTTATAACGGGATCCTTTGCCAGCTCCGGCTTATGCTGAGCCACAAAGCCCTTCTCTATATATACAACTTCAAAGCAGTCACAAGCCTGTGCAAGAAGCAGGAACTCCGCCTCCGGCATGATTTCACCGAACTTTCCGTAACGGCTTGCCCCTTCTACCTTTTTATCATAATAAGGGAACTCCACTCCTTTCAACTCTTCCGGAGTCTTGTTTCCGATATAAACCTGATTTGGCCAATATGCCACACAATCCTCAAAGGAACGAACATGCTTTCCCATCTCCTTTAAGAAATCTCCGTCCGGATTTACCACTCTTTCCGTAGCAATAGTGGAACCATGCTGTAACATCAGTCCCGGTGTGTAATTTAAGCAATAACCTACGCCTTTAATAATACTATTCATATTGATTCCCTCTTTTAAAGAATTAAACTTGTCATATCGTGACTAAGATGAAAGAAACTAAGAGATTTTTTTGCTATTTTTTTTCTCAATTTTTCGTAATTTTTTTAGAAAAAAGGGGAGCCCGAAAAAGCTCCCCTATTTTTTTAAAGGTACTTACAATACTCGGAACGAATATTGTTCATTTCATTTACGATGTCATCAACATCTAAAACCATTTCCATCATGCTGACCTGGTCGTCATAAACGGCCTCATCAAACTCTGCTTTAAGATCCGGTTCGCAAACGTGATATACTGTGAGTCCAAGCTGGACCCCTGTCAATGGACCTGCGAAGGTAGGATCACCTGCTGTAACGGTCTCTGCTGCAAGTCCTGCAGCCTCTCCCTCAGCAGCGCCAAGAACTACAACCAGATTCTCCGGTCCGAACTTCTCAGCAAAATCCTTTACTCTCTTCTGATTTTCCAAATCCATTGCGCCTGCGCTCGTTCAAACGAAGCATTCAGTGGAAGCGAAAACTACTTCTCCGCCGGCAGTCTCAACACAAGCCTGAATAGCTGGTCCTGGAACACCGTCACGGTCTCCGATGATGATTACTTTTTTACCCTTTAAAATAGCCATCTCTTCTCTCCTTTCTTGAAAAGTTTATATCGTAATGGCAAAATGCCAAATACGCGGTTTAAATTTAGGCATTCATTGCAACGTACTTCTCCACCATTGTCTTAATGGATTCTTCTGTTGCAGCATCCTTAACTAATTCTTCGACCTTCTGGCCATCCTTATAAATCGCCATAACCGGAAGTCCGAGAATCTTCTGGCCGATTGCCAGTCTTCTTGCCTTTGTTGTATTTAAGGAAGTGAACTTCAGCTTTCCTTCATACTGATCGGCTAAAGCATGTACGAAAGGCATCAGTGCTGCACAAGGTACACATCCGTCTCCGAAAAAGTCTACGAATACATAGCCTTCAGCCTTCAAAACTTCCTCTTCAAAATTGTCCTTATTAACCTCTAACATAATTCCTCCTTTATAGATATAAAATATACAGTTACAGAATTATTTTCTGCGCTTGGAAAAGCAGAATCAGCAAAAACGGCTTACTCCATCTCGTTCAGATATTTCTCTACCTGTGTAGCAGCAATCGCACCGTCAGCGGCAGCGGTCACAACCTGTCTTAAGCTCTTCACACGAACATCCCCTACGGTAAATACACCGGGGATATTGGTATGCATATCTTCATCAGTAGGAATATATCCTCTTTCATCCATTTTGAGATTCGTTCCCTGGAAAAGCTCTGTAGTCGGGATTCTTCCGATGAAACCGAAGATACCGAACATACCGTCTTCTTCACTGGCTTCCAGCACCTGCTCTTCTCCGGTAACCACGTTCTTTACCTTAATCTTCTGTAAGATATCGTCTCCGGAAAGCTCCTCTACAACGGTATCCCACATGATATGAAGCTTCTCGTTCTTGAAAGCCTTTTCCTGAATGGACTTTGCCGCTCTTAACTCATGTCTTCTGTGAATGAGCGTCACGGAGCTTGCAAACTTCGTCAGATACATAGCCTCTTCTACAGCGGAATCTCCTCCACCTACGACGAATACGGGAAGGTCTTCAAAGAAATTCGCATCACAGGTTGCACAGTAGGAAACACCCTTACCAAGGAATTCCTGCTCTCCCTTACATCCGATAGGACGGGGATTCGCTCCTGTAGCAATAATCAAGGTCTTACCTTCATACGTTCCATTCACACCGACAAGTCTCTTTACATCCCCTTCCAACTCTACAGACTTAATCGTATCGTGTACACGGTCACAACCAAAATGCTCAGCCTGCTCTGTCATTCTCTTAATCAGAGACGGTCCGGACTCTCCCTCTACGATCTGTCCCGGATAGTTTTCGATGGAATCCGTGATAGCAATCTGTCCTCCATCCTGTCCCTTTTCGATAATGCAAGTGGAGAGTCTTGCTCTACCTGCATAAAGGCCTGCTGCAAGTCCCCCCGGACCGGCACCTAAAATCAAAACATCATACAGCTTTGACATAGTCTTTTGAATCTCCTTCCCTATGCTTTATTCTTTATTTTTTCTGCAAAAGCAGTAGAACCCGAAGTCAAAATAGTATTTCTATTATACACCAAACAAAGGTCTTGGAAAGAAAACTTCCTAGTGCTTCCTTTTGTATTTTCCCTTTAGAGATACTATCCATAAAAATAGCCAAAAACAAAAATTTTCTTTTATTGAGCTCTGTTACTAAGTCTTTTTTTTTCGTTGCCCACACTGTTACTTCGGAATTGTAAAGGGGCAGGGTTTCTGCCCCTCTAATTCCGTTTAGTTCAATACAGAAGTTAAACTTCAGTATTGAACTTACACTTTTAAAGTGTATTGAAACTTTATCAATTATTAATATCTTATGACAAAGCGATCTTTACTTAAAGATAGTCTGCTTGTCTACATCGATAGTGAGTGCGTTTAATGCCTTCTCTACAATCTTTCTTCTCAATGCCTTCTCTTCTTCAGGCTTTAAAGAAGGATTGCCCAGCGGGTGCGGAATAGCAATCGCCGGAACGATACGGTTAGCACCTACTGTCATAGAGATAGGTGTAACTGTACATACATGCACAACAGGAATTCCTGTAGCTTCGATACCCTTAACCATCGTTGCACCGCAACGTGTACAGGTTCCTCACGTGCTGGTCAGAACGACCGCATCTACATGGTCTTTCTTCAGTTTTGCACCGATTTCATCAGCAAACTTCTTAGCAGAAGCAACCGCTGTTCCATTACCAACTGTGGTATAGAAGTAATCGTAAAGCTTTCCGATCTTTCCTTCCTTTTCCATATCTCTCAATACGTCAACAGGAAGAACGCGGTCTGCATCTTCGTTTGCATAGCTGGGGTCGTATCCGCCGTGAGCGGTCTCGTAAGTCTCGGCAGTAAGATCATTTACCCCTGCAATATTGTACTCGCCGTAACGAGTAGCATTGGAAGACTCGATGTGGTCCGGATTTCCCTTCGGAACGATACCGCCGGAAGTAACTAAAGCGATAGTAGCCTTGGAAAGATCCTTAACAGCAGGCATCGGATCTACGCGGTCGAAGGAAGGCATCGGATACTCTGTGGTAAATTCCTTGCCTGCAATCTTAGCAAGAAGCATCTTAACCGCACGCTTGGATCCTCTCTCCTCTTCGAAGAAGTTTACACGGATTCCCTGTGGGATATATCCCTCTTCCTTGGAAGAACCGATCTTCTCTCCGCGAGCAATCTTTAAGCCTAAGGGAGCCATCTTCTTAACGGCATCTCTCATTCCGGCTGCACTGTTCTTCGTGGAAACAATGTAGATCTTGCTCTTTGCCTCATCAGCACCCGGGTTCTCTACATACATACCGGTTACTACCGGGATATGTAACTCATCCTGAACAGCCATAGCAATGGTTGCGCAGGCAAATCCATAACGGCCGGCATTAAATGCAGGTCCTGCGATGAATAAATCCGGCTTAAGCTCAGCAACCTTCTTTAAGATTTCCGGCTTTACCTTGTCTGTATTCTCACCAAAGAAGCTGTCTCCGCAAACGATAGTTCCCACGATTTCAGCCTCATCACCGAAAGCCTGCTGAAATGCAAGTCCCGGTCCCATGGCACCCTCATGGTACTCCATTGGATAATCAGCCTTATCCTCTCCACCTACCTGAGCGAAGAACTGGTTAATATATTGTACAACTCTTAATTTTCCCATTTCTTTCTCCTTATCTTGCACTAGCTTATTGAATCCTACCTCGGAAGTTGCACCGGTAATAACCTGTAACTCTACTTCCAAAGATCCGTCCGGCTTAAGTGTTGTATCACTTGCACCTGCAATCTTGGTCACATAATCCAATGTACCGATTAACTTATCGAGCTTCGGAAGAGTAATCAGCTGGTTTGCGTTTCCAGCGGTTACGAGTGCGTTAGCCGCTACGTCAGCATCTGCAAGGGACTGAGACTTTCCGTCTCTTCCTGCGTATTCGTCGGTAACGATAACGGTCTTGATACCCTCAGCCTCAATCTTCTTACAGTTCATAATAAGGTCTGTATCCGGGTTTCCGAATCCTTCCTCGGTGACGATTACCGCATCTAAGTGAAGCATCTTACAAAGCTTTGCTGTCTGGTTGGAGGAACGCTCCTTATCAGCGAGGTAAACGTTCTCGTTGGTAATGATGTGTGCCACGAAATTGATGGTCTTACCATGCTCTTCAAACAGGTCCTCGATAACCGGGTTGTTCTCATGAACATAGGTCGGGTTCTTATCACAAGCGGATACGCAGTTTCCGGAAATGATAGCACCATCCATATCCTCTGTCGGATAAAGAATGGTCGGAAGAATCTTCTTCGCATCTACACCGTATACATAGGTGTCATGCAGAAGTCCCTGAGACTGTAACATCTGTACATAACCAACTCTCGGAAGATTCGGATAAGCATTTGCACCTTCAATAAGATCCAAAGTCTCGTAAACCTTAGTCTCGTCCGGAGTTAACTCTTTTGCCTTCTCAGCAATAAATGTAGCAGTCTTAAGACCTGCCATACGTACAGCCTGCTCGTAAGCGTGAGCTTCTGTACCCTCAACCGGCTTACATACACAAGTTAAGTTGAGAGTCTTCGAGAACGGGGTGTACTCTGCGCCAAGACCTGTCATGTCGATGATTCCTTCCTGGAAACCAACGATCGGTCCTGCAGTAACTACAGCCATACCCTTTAAGCAGTAGGTCTTACCGGAGCCGACTGTTTCAACAGAAGAAATAACTCCCGGGAAACGCCGCCCTTTCCTTCAACCTTTACTCTTGGCTCAATAACATCCTTAACAGGAGTGATACGAACAGACTCGCCCGGTTTAGCGATGTCGAATTCTACTTCCTTAATCTTTTCTTCAGTAAGGAAGACCTCCGTAAGTTCCTTCTTCGACACATAGAGAACATGGTCCTTGATCTCGGTTGTGTCTGCGAACTGGATGTCCTTGATGAAAATCTTACCTAATTCCAGTTTCACTTTTGCTACCTCCTTTAAAAAACTTTATGTTAATTATGCAACATAAGCGACTCTAATCCGCTGTCTAAAAGCGTCCAGTCCAGGGTCTGAAAATCCTTCTGCACTTCTTCTGCATGAATTCGATCCTTTTCCTCGAATTTTTCACAGGTATTTAAGGCATATTCAATCAAATCCAGAGATTTCATATCAAAGCCTTCATCCGGAGTCTTATCTAAAAGAACGGACTCATACGGAGTTTCATTCGGTTTAATGGAACCGTCCAGAGGGTGAGTCAAAATCTTCCCTCCCATATGCACCATATCCCTTACTCCTCGTAAAATATCCATAAACGAGATTTCGCGAAAATCAATTTCCACCTCCGTATTCGGATACTTCTTAGGAAAATTCTCTTTCACAAGCGGGTTGTTTGTAACAATCACCAAGCTCTTCATCTTCTTTCTCCTTTCCTTACAGAGAAACAAAAAACAGGGTCGGAGAAATACCATTCCCACAACCCTGTTTCATTTCGATTCAGAGTCCCCAATATATCCATCCTTTTACCTGAAAGATTCATTGCGATAAGCAACTTGCCTCTTCGGTGGTTTTCACTCTCTCTGGATATATCTTGTTTTTTATTCAGTATAAAAAACAGCATTCAGGCGTCATACCTTTGTTTATATTTTAACGTAATCCTTTGTTAAATCAACCAAAACAGGGTAATTATAGCCAACTTCTATGAGTATCGACAGGGAGCGCTGCAGAGATTACTTTTCCCTTTATTTTATGTATAAAATCTATAATCTTTGTACTTTAATTATTTTCTCTCCAGTTCTTTTTTTACTCAAAATCAGCTGTTTATATGATTTACCTATAACACTTTAGCAATATAGCTAAAATCAATTTTACATTTTCTATTTCATTGGCTACTATATACATAACCCGAGACGAAAGTCAAAAATAGCTAAAAATGAAAAAAAGAGAAAAAGGCAGAGGCAAAACATTTCTTTTCTCTTTTTTTTTACATTTTCTCTTGTTTGGTGCAAAAATTTATTTACACTCTAAAAATATTTTTAATATTTATTCTTAATATAAAAAAATAATTTTTTTTGAATTAATAAAATTATACAAAAATCATAAATCAAAAATCTGTAGGTTTTGCCAAGTTGTATTTCATGGTCTTTTTTTAGCTAGTATTATTTAGTCAAAAAAATATTTTGTTTCCATAATATCATTTTGGTCAGGAGGGGCTGTATGAATGTAGAACAAAACAAAATGGACGAGTTATTTAAATGGGATGGAAAGCCGGCTATGGCACCCACCATATCCTTGGCGCTTCAGCATCTGGTAGCGATGATTATCGGCTGTGTAACCCCGGCAATCATCATCTCGAATGTAGCAGGTTTAGAAATCGGACAACGAATCATCTTGATTCAGGCTTCTCTAACCATGTCAGCTTTTTGTACTTTTTTCCAGCTCTTTCCTATTAAAAAGGGAGCATTCGGAGCAGGACTTCCGATGATTTTGGGAATCAGCTTTGCTTATCTTCCCAGTATGCAGGCTATTGCAAAAGACGGCGGCGGAGTTGGAGCTATTGTAGGTGCCATGATGGTGGGTGGTATTGTTGCTGTCATTGTAGGATTGTTTGTAAAGAGTATTCGTAAGTTTTTCCCGCCACTCATTACCGGAACAGTAGTATTTACCATTGGACTTTCGCTGTATCCTACAGCAGTAAACTATATGGCCGGCGGAGTAGCCAACAGAATGCAAACCCTTGCCGAAAAAGGAATTACCATTAATCCGGCTTTGTACTACGGATCTTGGCAGAACTGGCTGGTAGCATTGATTACATTAGTGGCTGTAATGTGCTTTAGCATCTTTGGAAAGGGGATATTCAAGTTAGCTTCCATCCTCTTAGGAATGGTAGTGGGATATCTTGTAGCTTTAGGCTTCGGAATGATCTCCTTTGATAAAATCGGAACAGCTTCCTGGTTTGCCTTACCTCACCTTTTACCCTTTGGTGTATCTTTTAATGCACCTGCTTGTATTTCTATCGGTTTGCTTTTTGCTATTAACTCCATTCAGGCAATCGGAGACTTCACCGCAACCACTATGGGAGGTTTCAACAGAGAGCCGAGTGATGACGAGCTTCGTGGCGGTATCATTGCATACGGTGCAACGAACTTCTTAACTTCTTTCTTTGGAGGACTTCCCACAGCAACCTATTCTCAAAACGTGGGTATTGTTATTTCCAACAAGGTAGTAGCAAGAAAAGTCTTTGCAACAACAGGACTGTTTATCTTAGCTTGCGGTCTTTGTCCTAAGTTCTCTGCATTGCTTACCACTATTCCGCAGTGTGTACTCGGAGGAGCAACCATCACCGTGTTCTCCACCATTGCTATGACCGGAATTAAGTTGATTACACAGGAACCTTTGACTGCTCGTTCCACTACCGTCGTAGGTTTGGCAGCAGCTATCGGTGTAGGTATTGCACAGGCTCCGGCTTCTCTGGAACTGTTCCCCGGTTCTTTTACCATGATTTTCGGAAAGTCTCCTGTAGTATTGGCTACCATCATCGCAGTATTCTTGAACATTATTCTTCCAAAGGAGAAGAAAGCCTAAGACTTTAAACCGTAAAGGGCTGTAGAAATTTCTACAGCCCTTTTTTGATACACAAAATCCCACGCAAAATCCAAAGCAAACCATTTAAACGAATAAACCATCATCCCCCTTTACTGCACAGGGACTTACAGCTTTTTTATCAACACGTTTTGTCCACCCTCAAAGTTGTTTTGAAAAAGATTGAACCGCCCTACAGTCTTTATTTATCTAGCTGTAGAGCGGTTTTCATCAACACGTTTTGTCCTATAACCCACGCTTTGCGCACTTATAAACGAGATACCGCACGCTTTGCGAGCGATACTCGTTATGAATCAAAAGATGACAGCCCTTACGGGCTGCCATCTGTGTATTGTTAAAACTCTCCCCCTTCATAAGTTTGAGTTAAAGCAATTTTATTTTCCTATCTTCTTCGTATTTTGAACGACATTAAAGAGTGCCAGTAAGGCAAGTACGTTCGGAATTACCATCAAAGCATTAAAGAAGTCGGACATATCCCAAACCAGGTTAACCTTCAAGGTTGTTCCGATAATGATGCAAACCACTACGATAGCGGAGTACAACTTTACTGCTGCCTTACCAAAGAGATACTCTATATTTACTGCACCGAAGAAATGCCAACCAAGTACAGTGGAGAATGCAAAGAAGAATAAACAGAATGCTACAAAGAAGTGACCAAAGATACCAAAGCCGGAAACGAAAGCCTGCTGTGTCAATCTGATTCCAGTGAATACTTTCTCTGTATCCGGATCAATGGTTCCAAGCATTCCACTGGTTAAGATAACCAAAACAGTTAAGTTCAATACTACGAAGGTATCGATGAAAACAGACACCATTGCGCAAAGTCCCTGTGCATCCGGGCACTCTGCCTTTGCTCTTGCGTGAGCATGCGGTGTAGAACCCATACCTGCTTCGTTAGAGAAAGTCCTCTTGCCACACCAAAACGCACTGCCTGACGAATCGTAATTCCTGCCGCTGCGCCAACTACTGCCTGCGGATTGAAAGCACCGATAAAGATGGATGCAATTGCTCCAGGAAGTGCGGAAATATGTATAACGATAAAGATCAAAGCTCCAACAATGTAAATCCCTGCCATGATCGGAACAATCTTCTCCAATACGGAAGCCAGTCTCTTTGTACCTCCGAAGAAGATGAAGGCTGCGATTGCGGCTACGAAAATACCGATAGCAATGCTGGGAACATTGATATTCATTACAGCGAACACTTCCTTAAATGCAGCGCCGATGGAATTGGACTGTACCATGTTGCCCATGAAGCCGAGTGCCAAGGTAATGAAAATAGCAAATGCTGCAGCCATTACCTTACCTAAGCCACCCTTAAAAGCGGCTTTAATGTAGTAAACCGGACCACCGGTTACCTGTCCGGCCTTCTCCTCTTTGTAGGTCTGCGCAAGAACTGCCTCTCCGTAAATAGTCGCCATGCCGAAGAATGCGGAAACCCACATCCAGAAAATAGCACCGGGTCCACCACTTACGATTGCGGTTGCCGCTCCGGCAAGGTTTCCTGTACCAACCTGAGCTGCAATAGCTGTTGCAATAGCCTGGAACGGAGACATCTCTCCACTGTCATGCTTCTCACCATTCAAATTGAAATGCCCAAAAACCAATTTGAATCCTTCACCAAAACGACGAAGCTGGATAAATTTCAGTCGGATGGTGTAGTAAACTCCTGTTCCGCACAAAAGGAAGATAAGTAAAAATCCCCACAAAGTCATTCCCTTTGTTGATGATCGCATTTAATGCTTCCATATCTTTCTTCTCCTCTTCTAGATTCGCTTTTCTTTGAAATCCCCTCTTTTTTCTTTAAAGAAATATCTCAGATCAGCTCCTCATCGCTTAGACATTGTGATTGACTGTATGTCAATCCTCCCCCGTCATTGGACCAACTCTTCTTTCCGGAAATATAGATATTGCTGAAATAAGATAATGGTTTCCACGAAAGAATATGAATCCTGCCTCCTTATTGTTTTATCTTATTTCGAATTTGTTAAGATTTTATCTATACTCCTAGTCTTTTTCAACAATATAGGTTCATTTATAGGGATAGTCTATAGTGATTTTTAATAAAGATAGAAATATGGCATATATAATTTTATAATATGTTTTTCTTGGATTATTCTTTATTCGGTTAAATAGTTTAAAAGAAACAATTCTTTCTTATTTGTTCCTCGATTGCCTTTCCAAGAGCAACTTGTGCCTCTCCCGTAAGATGCACTCTGTCCGGAAATTTTTCCAAAGAAAGCCTTCCGGTATTAAAGGAATGAATCCCCTTCGATGCACAATACTCCTCTAAAGCTTCATTGAGTTTCCCGTCCAAGGTGCTGAATGCCGAATAGGCCTTATCTTCCCTAAAGTCCAGACTCGGGGGGCAGATATACAGAATATTTTCCGAAGAAAAAGGGATATTTTCTTTCTTAAAATCCTCAAAAAAGCCTTTTAGATGGTTTAAGACTCTTGGAATATCCGGACGCCCATAGCTTAGGAAATCATTCACTCCCAAAAAGAAAATCAGGTAGTCCTCTTTCGTGCAGTTCTTGCAGGCTCCCCTTAAACTCCTCCCATTCAAAAGGAAGATAGGGAATGCATCTCCCTACCTTCGAATGCACGAAGAATTGAATTTCCGGGAAGGCTTTCATTATAACTGTGGTATAACGTTTCTCTTCCGGAAGTCGTAAGTCCTGATGTTTGTCATTAGGAAGATAGCCGTAAGTTAAAGAATCCCCGTAAATCAGACAAGAATATTTTGTGTCCTTTTCTTCTTCCATAGAATCCCCCTCTCCTTATGGAAATGAATTTATAAATATGTATTTTGATTCTCATTCTCCCCTATCCTTTTTTGTAAAGCGTGCGAAGACATCGGTACTTAATGAGCACAAGCAAAGCGATGTGCGAATTTAGTACCGCTATGTCGTAGCCCGAGCGAGAGCGACTTTACAAAAAGGACAGGGGAGAATAGATAAACGCTTATTGATGATTCAGCTCCGGGCCGGCCACTCTCTCCGCCTCTCCCGCAACTCTCTTCGTCATCTTCACCTTATCAAAGTACTGAATCAGTGCTTTAGCGCACTTTCTGCTCGTTCCAAACTGATCCTTCAAGGTCGCAATGCCGAGTACCTCATTTTCCGAAAAATAGGTCCTAAGATAATCTTCCACCTTGTCAAGATTCTCTTTTAAGATTAGAAGCTCAGGATCCTCTCCGACCTTTACAAGCTGCCCTTCCACTACCAAGTTTTGCAGAATGTCGAGGAAGTCCTCTTCCTTCGCTTTCTTTCGGTCGAGTTCTTCCACACGGGGAAGCATAAAGCCGGCTTCGGAAAGCGCATCTACAATATTTTTCTCAATTTTTTGATAGGTTTCGTCCTTAAAATCCGTTCTGTCATTGAGGAGCAGATATTCTCCTTCCAAACGCACGCCGGAAATAAAGGACATGCAAGCATCAAAGAGGTTTTGCTTACTGTTCTTTAAGAGCTTTTCGCGCATCTCCGCCTTCGGAATGCCGATTCGATAGGGATGCTTTTTATAAAAAGCTTCCAGTACATGTTCCATTTCCGTGCCGAGGATATACGCATTTTCCTTATGCAGAAAATAGCGCTCCTTTTGCACGGTGACAGGGAAAACGCGCTCTTCCCGAATCAGATTCTCCATGGCGGGCTCTATTTCTTCCTTTGAGTGGGAAATTCGCTTTGCGAGAGCCGGAATCGTATACAAGGTTTCCAGTTCTTCTCGAAGAAGGGTTTCCAGTACATCTTCTAAAGAGCCCTTATCCTTACTTAAAAGTTCCTGAATGGCATCGTCCGAGAAGCGCTTCTTCTTTCTGGCATTGGGTTCAAGTACCATGCCGCCTCCGATGGTTTCCACCGGACTGTAAAAGCGGAGAATAAAACGATCACCCCTCTTAAATACCGTTTCCTCTTCCAAAATAAACTCACAAAGTCCCTCTTCTCCCGGGCCGATTTCTTCCTTGTCTAGAAGCACCACGCGACAAAGCACTTCCTTTGTCCCGGACAGGAAATGCAGTCTTTCCCTGTTTCAGGCTTCTCTTCGTATCGGGAAGCATGGTCACCTTTCCGTCCATAAGGGTGGAATTCTCCATACTGTTTTCCGCAGAAATAACGGAGCCCTTATGGAGCTCTTCCTTCTTTACACCGGTTAAATTCAGCGCCACACGCTGTCCGGCTTCCGCAATTTCGGAGTCCTGCTCATGCACCTGAATGTTTCGAATCCGCGCTTTCAGTCCTTCCGGATAGATCTCCAGTGCATCTCCCTTATGAAGCGTTCCGGAAATAAGCGTACCGGTAATAATGGTTCCAAAGCCCTGCAGGCTGAACACGCGGTCAATCGGAAGACGCGGAATTCCTTTGGTATCTCTTTCCGGAAGCGCCTTTACCATCGCAGAAATTGCTTTTTTGCAATCCTCTATTCCCTCCCCTGTAACGGAAGAAACACGAACAACCGGTGCGTCCTCCAGGATGGTATCCTTCAGTTCCTTCCGAATATCCTCTTCCATCATAGAAATCCATTCCGGATCCACAGTATCACACTTTGTCAGCACCAAAATACATTTTTCAATACCGAGGAGCTTCAGGATATCCAGATGCTCTCTTGTCTGCGGCATGATTCCTTCATCGGCGGCCACAACCACAAGTACCATGTCCATCCCCACTACACCGGAGACCATTTGCTGAATAAACTTCTCATGTCCGGGTACATCAATGATTCCGCAGCGTAAGCCTTCTTCCAAGTCAAACCAGGTAAAGCCCAGCTCAATCGTAATGCCTCTATCTTGCTCTTCCTTTAAGCGGTCCGTATTCCTCCCGGTCAGCGCCCGAATCAGCGTTGTCTTTCCATGGTCTATATGTCCCGCTGTACCGATGATAATGTGTTTCACTCTAAAGCCTCCTGCATACTCTCTACTACTCTTTCTAATTCTTCTTCCCGAATCGTACGAAGGTCAATCCAGAAATCATCCTCCATAACTCTTCCGATTAAGGGCTCCTTGGTAAAATGCAGTCGCTTCTCCAGCTCCGGAACCGAAATATGCCTTGGGTGAAAGCAAAGAGCGTAGCTTTCCATAAAGGTGTCCGGGAGAGAGCCTCCCCCAACCTGGGACTCACAAGGCCGAATCGAGCATTCTCCTTGGATATGATTTTTCCGGAACAAGTCCAAGAGCCGCTCCGCTCTTTCCTTTATAGAAGCAGCATTCTCGGAAAGCATTTTCAAAACCGGAATACGCTCCTCGATTCCCTCCATGTGGAGATACTCGCGAAGAGTCATGGAAAGTGCCGCTACCGTAAACTTATCAATTCGGAGAGCTCTTGTCAGCGGATTCTTCTTCATGGCATCAATATACTTTTTCTTTCCGATGATAATGCCCGCCTGCGGACCGCCTAGCAGCTTATCTCCGCTAAAGCAGACGATGTCTACACCGGATTCAATGGCTTCCTGCACCATCGGCTCATGGCGGATTCCATACTTTTCCAGAGGCAATAACACACCGGAGCCCAAGTCTTCGATGATAGGAATATTGTGCTCTACGGAAAGAGCCTTCAGATCCTTTGCCGCCACTGACTCCGTGAATCCCATGATGCGGTAATTACTGGTGTGCACTTTTAAAAAGGCCTTGGTGTTCTCCGTAATCGCTTCTTCATAGTCGCGTAAATGCGTCTTATTCGTGGTACCGATTTCCACCATATCGGCACTGGACTGCGCACAAACATCGGGAATACGGAACTTTCCGCCAATCTCCACCATTTCCCCTCGGGAAACGATGACTTCTCCGCCCCTTGCCATGGTGGAGAGGATAAGAAGCACAGCGGAAGCATTGTTATTGACCACCATGGCATCCTCCGCCCCGGTGATTTTGCAAAGCATATCCTTCATGTGAGAATAGCGCTCGCCCCTCTTTCCCTCTTCCAAGTTATACTCGAGGTTTGAATAGGAAGAAAGAAGCGTCGCAAGCTCGGTAGAAATCTTGTGGCTTAGCGGTGCTCTTCCCAGATTCGTATGTAAAATGGTGCCGGTTCCGTTTAAAACCGGACGAAGTTTCAGCTCGATTCCCTGCTCCACGTGCTCCGCTATCGCATCCTCAATATGGTCAATTCTGCGCAGAATTTCGTCTTCTCTATTTTCTTCGGAGGGAGACAGTAGTTTGATTTCTTCCCGTATCTCCTCGACCGCTTCTCTTACCTTGTCAGTCACATAGGAAAGACCGTAGTCTTGAATTAAATCCAGTACTTTCCCCTCTTCCAAAAGGATGTCCACCTTCGGAATTCTTCGGAATAAATTGTTCTTGTCCATATACCGCTCTTTTCTGTTTTGATGATGGGAAAAACGAGATACTGTGCTTTTCTCGCATGAAACTCATTATAGACGAGATACCGCATACTCTGCACACGATAACCGTCCATAAAGATAATAAAATGATATAATCAATATATTATAGCAAAAAAGAGGAGAGGGAAAAAGCAGGACTTTATCACGAATCTGTTAACTCGAATTTCACAAATATGTTAAATAAAATTACACAAATGTGTTAAATAAATTTTCACAAATATGTTAAATAAATTTGCACAAATATGTTAATTTAATTTGATATTAGCTTCCAAGTAAACTATAATTAAACCTGAGGAGACCAACTATGAAAAAGATGAAAAAAACGTATCGAGACAGAATAACGGATGAAGCACTACAGCTAAAACTCAAGGCCTTTGGTGCCACTCTTATAGTAGGTCCTAAAGGTTGCGGAAAAACGACTACAGGAAAGCATTTTTCTAAGAGCTATATTGAGTTTCAAGACGAAGATAACAGAGAAAAATACCTGAGTGTCGCAGAAAATATTCCCTCTAAATTATTGCTTGGAGAGAGGCCAAGGCTTTTTGACGAATGGCAAGACGCCCCTAAAATTTGGGGGGCAATACGAAAAGATATTGATGACACCGGGCTTAAGGGTCAATACATCCTTACCGGTTCCTCTTCTCAGAAGGTGGATACACCCCATACGGGGACATTAAGAATATCCACGCTGAGAATGTTTCCTATGAGTCTTTATGAAAGTGGAGAATCGTCAGGAAATGTATCTCTCCTGGATCTCTTCAATGGAAAATCCATTGAGTGGGAGGAGTCAAAAATAAATATTGATGATTTGATTTATGCCATTTGTCGAGGAGGATGGCCTCAAAGTATCGATGTAGAAAATAAAGAAGTTGCGCTTTCTATCGCATCAGATTTATTTTATCAAACATGCCATAGTGATATCTCAACTATAAGCCAAACAAAAAGAAATCCAATTTGGGCAGAGCGTTTACTACGATCATACTCTCGAAACATCTGCACCTTGGCAGAGACAAAAACAATCTATGCGGATCTCACATCCACTACAGAAATATCAAAACCGACATTCTATGACTATTTTCATGATTTGGAAGATCTCTACATTATAGACGAAATTCCCGCTTGGTGTCCTGCCATAAGGTCTAAGGATGCAATCAGAGCGGGCAACAAACGTAACCTTGTTGACCCCTCTATAGCTGTTGCCGCTTTAGGCTTAAGTCCGGATTACTTTAATAGCGATTTTAAAACATTAGGCTTTCTATTTGAATCATTGTGTATTCGAGATTTAAAAATATACTCATCCGGATTGAATGGAGAAGTTTCATACTACCATGACCGCTATGGACTGGAAGCTGATGCCGTTCTTCATCTTAAAGATGGTCGTTACGCTTTAATTGAGTTTAAGCTTGGAAGTAAAGAAATTGATATGGGCGCAAAGCATCTGTGTGAAATAGAACAACGAATATCTGTCTATAACGAAAAGGAAAAGCAAGTTCCTTTAAGATTGCCTGACCTTAAACTCATTATAACAGCAACGGAATATGCTTATAAACGAGACGATGGAGTTTATGTTATCCCGATAGCATGCTTGAAATCCTAAGTATTTTATCCTGCTTCATGCTTAAAAATATTCAGCACCATAAAAAGCAAAGCTCAAAGTTAGTAGCACAGCCAAGTAGCTGATATCAAACAACCTCTCCCCTAACGCCATTCCAAACTCCCTTCTCTGACTATCTTAAGTGTTTTCTTATTTTTTAATTCCTAAGCTGTAGCCTTACTCCGCCTCCACATTGTACAGGGCATAGAAATATCCTTTTCTCTCCAATAATTCCGTAAAACTCCCTTCTTCCTCAACTTTTCCGTTCTTTAATACGAAAATCTTATCCACGCTACTCAATATTCGACTGTCCAGATCATGCAGGACTATGATTTCCGTTGTATTTTCAATATTTAGCAAAGTATCCAAGACCAGATAAGTATTTTCCTTATCCAGGGAAGCCGTAATCTCGTCCGCAAGTAAAATGGGAGTTTTCCGAAGTAAACTTCTTGCTATACTGATTCTCTGCCTTTCTCCACCGGACAAGGCTGCTCCGTTTTCTCCACATAGATAGTCTAAGCCCTTTTCCTTTACGAGATTCCGAAGTCCTGCCCGCTCTATCACGGACTGCAGCTCCTCTTCCCGGTAAGTCTGAAATAGGCTGATATTCTCTCGAATCGTTCCATCAAAGATAAAGACCTCCTGCTGAATGTAGGAGATTTCCTTGAAAATTCTGTCTTCTCCCAAATCCATAGTGTCCTGCCCGCCAATGCGGATTGTCCCGGACTGTGCTCTTTCCATGCTCATAAGGATTTTCAAAATTGTGGACTTTCCGCTTCCGGAAGTCCCGAGAAGAACCACCTTCTCGCCCTCTTTTATCTGCAAGTTTAAGCCTTTAAGAACTTCTTTTCCTTCCGAATAGGAGAAGTAAATCTTATCAAAAATAAGCTCTCCGCAAAGCGAAGATTTCCATTCATTCGGGCTTTGCTTTTGCGCTCTTATCTCTTTTTCTTCTATTATTTTTTTATCTTCTAATACGCTTTGAATCTCTGCTATTTGTTCTTCTTTTACTCTATTGTTCTCCGAAGTATTTCGAGACTCTTCCTCACTTTTTATCGTATCCCACAGCTTATCCGTAAGTCTATACGCAGCCTTTGCTTCCGTAAGCATAGATGGAAGCGAACTTAGCGGATCAATAAGATAGTGTATAAGTTGTGAAAAAGCAATCACGGTCCCTATGGAAATACTCTGTCTTGTAAATGCAATATAAGCAGAAAGAAAGAGAATGGAAAGCCTTGTGATATAGCCTGAAATGGCCGCAAAGTAATTTACCTTTTCAGCGCACCTTTCCCGTTTCAACATCGTTTCTTCCGTTTTTTCGCTAACCGCGCCATGGAGTTTCGAAAAAATGGCTTCCACCTTATAGCTTTTGATAATGGTGAAGCCAATGGAAAAATCTTTTAAAAAAGCCAAATACTCCGCATTCCTAGTTGATAAGCGGTCCTCCAGCTCTCCCATATTTTTTCCGGAATACACAGCCGCAAAAAAAGGAATAAGAGAAAGCGCGCAAGACATACAAGCTAAAAAGACATTGTAACGAAGCATCACGATAACCGCGCCGATACCGCAGAAAATAATTTGTGTGATAATGGGAATCTGATCAAGAAACTGCTCTTTTATCTTCATGAGGTCAGTACTTAATGCGGAAAGATATACAGAGCTATTTGAAGAATAAAAATCCGCAACCTTCTTTTTCAATAAATAATCACAGGCAAAGTTCCGGTACTGTAAGACCGCCTTGGTACTGAATTTTGTTCTAAAAAAATAGGTCGCTATAGCGGAAAAGAACTCCATTGAAAAAATACCGGCAGTAAGAAGAATAATCCCCTTTAGAGAATATTCCCTACTTCCCGATAAGTAATCAATCAGAATCTGAAAAAGCTGCGGTACAGAAAGAATCGCCAAAGATAAAACACTCGTCCCCAGCACCGCCATAAATAGATTCAAAGTATTATTCTTAAAAAAATTCCGGCTCAGCGGATTAGATTTCAAGATCATAAAAGTACAGGCTGCCTTTCCTTTTCTATCCCATGATACAGGTCCAATATGATTTAGAATAGCATAAACTGATATGTAAAAAAACTATATAGTTTAACCTCCGTATAGCTTTTAAGTACCCTGCTTTTAATATTTAAATACTTTAATAATATAATTAATTTAATTTATTGCTTTTAACAGTAGCTCTTAGTATAGTATCATTAATAGTTATAATGACACTTGATAAATACCGGGAGAATTCCATGAACAAATCATTTAATCGAATCATGTCAGTAGTAAGTGTGCTTGTTTTACTATGTTCACATTCATTTCCGTCCCTCGCTTTCTAAGTGAAAACTTAAGCTGTTAAAATAAGGATTCAAATCAATGGCTAACAAAAATTTACTGAAACTAAGATTTCTCTTCTATCTTCTATTAGCAGTTTGTCTTTTTCTAATTGTACTAAAGCCTGCCGGCCGTTTTCTGCAAATAGAGGATGATTTAAAAGAGCTTAAAGGAAAGATAAGCAACAAAACTATTGAATATCGCAGTGAAAGAGGCTTTGGAAACGACCGTCTGGACATTTATTCCTTTACACTTCCTCCGGAGGCTGTGCCAAATCAATTCTTTTCTATCTTAGAAAGCCAAGATAGCTTTTTCAAAATACAGTCAGACAAAGATGTAAAGGATAGAGTTTTGAACCTAATCGACATGCTCCCAAAAAATGATCCTTTAAGAAACAAACTGGAAAACTTATGCAATGAGAAGCTACGATTTCGTTATCAAAGCACATTTGGAACTGAGAAAATATATATTATCAATAAAGAACAAGAAAAAGGATATTGCCTGATTAGCGAGATTTAAAAAAGAACTGCGGAGGAAAAATCTCCTCCACAGTTCTTTTTTTTATTTCTCTGCTGTTTGTAAACGAATCAAAGCTCTGTAGAGCTTAGCCTGTGCACGAACCCGCGCTTCTTCGGAACTTTCCTCCTCGATACGCTTTCGGCCTTGGACTTTGCGCGCTCAGCACGCTCCACATCGATTTCATCGCTCCACTCAAAGGTGGTCGGAATCAATCTACAGTGGTTGTCCATCATGGAAAGCATACCGCCGATGCAGGCGCCCTTTTTCTCGGTACCGTCCGGAAGAATGACCTTGGCTGTTCCCATTCCCACTGCAGTGCAGTAGTTAATGTGATGCGCCATGATAGCCAAATCTCCTGTGATACTGCGAAGGCTCAGTCTTTCCACTTCGCCGTTGAACTTCTCTCCGTCCATAGAAACAATCTCTAATGGGAACATTGCCATAAGCGTCCCTCCTTACTGTTTCTTTGCTTTCAAAGACTTCTTCAATCGTTCCTACCAAGAGGAATGCAGACTCGGGAAGAGCGTCGCATTCTCCGTCCAGAATCATCTTAAAGCCGCGAATGGTTTCCTTAAGAGGAACATACTTTCCTGCAAGACCGGTAAACTGCTCCGCTACGGAGAAGCTCTGAGACAGGAAGTTCTGAATCTTTCTCGCACGGTAAACGGTAATCTTATCCTCTTCGGAAAGCTCATCCATACCCATGATGGCGATGATATCCTGTAATTCCTTATAACGCTGTAAAACCTGCTGTACTCCTCTTGCTACCTGATAGTGCTCCTCTCCGACAACTTCCGGAGTCAGAATACGGCTGGTGGAATCTAGAGGATCCACCGCAGGATAAATACCCTTACTTGCGATATCTCTGGAAAGTACGGTCGTCGCATCAAGGTGCGTAAAAGTTGTTGCGGGAGCAGGATCTGTTAAGTCATCCGCAGGCACATAAACCGCCTGAACGGAAGTGATGGATCCCTGCTTTGTGGAGGTAATACGCTCCTGCAAAGCACCCATGTCGGTTGCAAGAGTCGGCTGATATCCCACGGCAGAAGGCATTCTTCCAAGAAGTGCGGAAACTTCCGATCCTGCCTGCGTAAAACGGAAGATATTGTCAATGAAAAGTAGTACATCCTGATGCTTCACATCACGGAAATACTCCGCCATAGTAAGACCGGAAAGTCCGACTCTCATTCTTGCTCCGGGCGGCTCATTCATCTGTCCGTAAACTAGGGCAGTCTTATCCAAAACGCCGCTTTCCTTCATTTCACCGTAGAGGTCATTTCCCTCACGGGTACGCTCTCCTACACCGGTAAATACGGAAATACCGCCGTGTGCTGTTGCGACATTGTGGATTAACTCCATAATCAAAACGGTTTTTCCTACACCCGCACCGCCGAAGAGACCGATTTTACCACCTTTTGCATAGGGGCAAATGAGTCTACAACCTTAATTCCTGTCTCCAGAATTTCTGTCGCGGGAGTCTGTTCTTCAAAGGAAGGAGCCGGACGATGTATCGCCCATCTTTCCTCTGTTTCGGGAGCCGGCTTCTCATCCACAGGCTCACCCAAGATATTAAATATTCTTCCTAAGCAGCCATCTCCAACAGGTACTGTAATGGGATTCCCCGTGTCGACCGCTTCTGTTCCTCTTACAAGGCCATCCGTTGAGCTCATGGCAACACAGCGAACCGTGTCATCCCCCAACTGTTGTGCCACCTCACAAATCAGCTCTTTTCCGTCGAGCTGAATGGAAATGGCATTTAAGAGGGCGGGCAGTTCGCCTTCCCGGAATCGAATATCCAGAACGGCACCCATGACCTGTATGACCTTTCCTACATGTTTCTCTGTCATGTATTTCTCCTTTAGCTATACTATAACTCTTCCGCACCGGCAACAATTTCCGTAATTTCCTGGGTAATGCTTGCCTGTCTGGCTCTGTTATAGAACAGACTCAATTTATCAATCATCTCTCCGGCATTGTCCGTAGCCGCTTCCATTGCAGTTCTTCTTGCCGCAAGTTCACTGGCAACAGAAGTGCAAACACCGCTATAGACGAGTCCGGCAAGATACTCCGGCACTATCGCATTAAAAACATCCTCTCCACTCGGTTCATAAAGAATCAAGTTTCGGATTGCCTTCGCCTCTTCTTCACTCTCCTCTTTCAAGTCTGAAAGGGGCAGGAGGGAAAGGCTTCCTACCTTCTGGCTCATCATGGAAATAAAGTCTGTATATAAAAGAACTATATGTCCAAATTCCCCTTCACGGTAGGCTTTACAGAGTTCTTTTCCTATGGCATAGGCATCGGAGACATTGAGTTCTCCTACCAAACTATAGTTTTCATTCACAATGCTGTAGCGTTTCTGTCTTCCATACTCGAGGGCTTTCTTTCCTAAGGGAAATAAAGCAAAATCCTTTCCCTTCACTTCTTCCTCAAGGGCACGGAAAAGGTTCGCATTGTACCCTCCCGCCATGCCGCGATCCCCGGCAATGAGCACGTAGCACCATTTTTCCGATGTATTCTTCTTCACATAGGGAGAAGAGAAATCGGTGTTGCCGTTTGCTATTTCCGACAAGGTTTTCTTCAGAGTTTGGAAGTACGGCTTCGTATTCTCCGCCCTCTCCTTCGCTCTTCTTAGCTTGGAAGAAGCCACGAGTTCCATTGCCTTGGTTATCTGCATTGTGTTTTGAATGCTTTTAATACGGAGTTTCACGGACTTCATATTTGCAGCCATGTTGTTCTCCTTTTATCTCTACTTCTACAGTCTCTTTAAAAATTCCTCTGTAAAACGCTCCAAGGAAGAATTTAACTTCTTCTCCGTATCCTCTTCCAACTTTCCGGTACTTACGATAGCCTGCATTGCATTGACAGCCTCTGCATCGGAATCGAGGAAGTGATACAGCTCTTCTTCGTACTTCTTGATATTTTTTACTTCCACCTTGCTCAAGATACCATGGACTACGGCGTAGAGAATGGCTACCTGCTTTTCTACAGGAACGGGATCCCCCTTACCTTGCTTAAAACCTCAACTATACGCTCACCTTGTGCAAGTCTTTGCTTGGTATCCTGATCCAGGTCGGATCCGAACTGAGCAAAGGACTGTAACTCTCTAAACTGAGAGTAAACGAGCTTCAAAGTACCGGCAACCTTCTTCATAGCCTTAATCTGCGCGTTTCCTCCTACACGGGATACGGAGATACCGGGGTTAACCGCCGGCATAATTCCGCTGTGGAAAAGCTCGGTCTCAAGGAAAATCTGTCCGTCTGTAATGGAAATAACGTTAGTCGGAATATAGGCCGATACGTCACCTGCCTGCGTCTCGATAATCGGAAGTGCCGTCAGAGATCCGCCTCCAAGCTCAGAAGACAGCTTTGCCGCTCTCTCAAGAAGTCTGGAGTGTAAGTAGAATACATCTCCGGGGTAAGCTTCTCTTCCGGGCGGTCTACGAATCAGAAGGGAAATAGCACGATAAGCTACAGCATGCTTACTTAAATCATCATAGATGATTAAGACATGCTTGCCCTGATTCATAAAATACTCACCCATAGCACAGCCTGCATACGGTGCAATATACTGTAAGGGGCTCGGCTCGGAAGCAGTTGCCGCAACAACGATGGAGTAGTCCATAGCGCCGGCATCCTTCAATTCATTCACAAGAGCGGTAACCGTGGATCTCTTCTGTCCGATAGCGACATAGATACAGATTACATCCTTCCCCTTCTGGTTGATAATAGTATCGATTGCGATAGTGGTCTTACCGGTCTGTCTGTCACCGATAATCAACTCTCTTTGTCCCCTTCCGATAGGAATCATGGAGTCTATGGCCTTGATTCCTGTCTGCAAAGGCTCTTTAACCGGCTGTCTCTTAATGATGCCGGGCGCGGGACTTTCCACAGCACGGAACTCCGTACTCTCAATGGGTCCTGCTCCATCGATAGGCTGTCCGATTGCGTTAACTACTCTTCCAATCATAGCATCGCCTACCGGTACAGAAACAACTCTTCCTGTACGCTTTACGCTCTGCCCCTCTTTGATTCCTACATCGGATCCAAAGAGCACGGCGGAAACACTGGTTTCTTCCAAGTTCTGAGCCATACCGAATGTGCCGTCATTAAACTCCAGAAGCTCACCCGCCATACAGTTTGTAAGGCCGGAAACTCTGGCGATACCGTCACCAACCGTAAGAACGGTGCCGGTTTCGTTTTGCACGATAGCATTTTGGTAATATTTAATCTGGCTTCGAATGACCTCGGATATTTTTTCTGGTTTTAATTCCATTCTATGCCCATCCTTTTTACAAGACTACTTCATTTACATTTTTCCGTATCTCTTTTAATCTACCGGAAACGGTACCGTCTAAGGTCTTTCCGTCGACTTCCACCTTGAGTCCCCCTAATACTTCGGGATCAATCTTCTCCGACAGGATAATCTTCTTCCGGCAGAGCTTCTCAAGCTTTGCAATCAAAGACTCTTTCTGCTCTTCGCTTAAGGCTACAGCACTGACCACAAGAGCATCGGTAATTCCCTCATCCTCTTGATATCGTTTTTTGTATGTTTTGTAGCACTCGGAATAGCTTCTGAGCAGTCCCTTTTCCAATAAAACCTTTAAAAAGTTTAAAAGATAAGGCTGTAAGTCTTCCGAAAAAGCCTGATCTAAAAGAGATAGTCTTTCCTTCTTAGGAATAGACGGCTCCAGCAAAAGACGTATATAATCGGGATTTTCCTTGAAAAGAGCCTTGACAAGCTCCATTTCTTCCAGAACTTCCTTCGTAATCTTCTCTTCCTTTGCTAAGTCATAAAAGCTCTTCCCATACAAAGCGGACGACTGATTCATGATGCCTCCTCTACATTTTGTAAGAATTCATCAATTAAAGCCTTATGTTCTTCTTCATGGATTTCCTTCTCCACGACTTTACCGGCAATATCCATGGCGAGGCTTCCAATCTCGTCCTTCACTTCGTTTAAAGCCTTCTTTCTTTCCAAACGAATATCCGCTTCCGCCTTTGCCTTTATGGAGCTGGCTTCCGCCTCTGCTTCTCTAATCAATTCATCCGCACGGATGCCTGCATCCTTCTTTGCGTCTTCAATGATGCGACCGGCCTCTGCTCTTGCATTGGACATGCTGCTCTCATATTCCGCCTTTACGGCTTCCGCATCTTCCTTTGCTTTCTTTGCCTCTTCTATATTCTGATCCGCAAGCTTCTGTCTCTTCTGTAAAACCTCATTAATCGGCTTAAAGAGGAAGCGCTTGATCAGGTATACTTGAATAAAAAGGTTCAAAATCTGGGCAATGAAGGTCCACGGTATGATGGTTACCAACTGTTGCGATTCCATCCTTTTTCTCCTTTCTATCTTCTTTCTAGGAAAATCATCCTATTATGCCAGGAAGTTCATGAACATTCCGGGTGCAACGAAGATTAAAAGAAGACCGGTTACGAAACCGTAGATACCTGTTGTCTCTGCGATAGCACAACCGAGAAGCATGGTGGAAGTAACATCACTCTTACACTCCGGCTGTCTCCCGATGGCTTCCAGAGCCTTTGCTACCGCGTTACCTTCTCCGATACCGGGTCCGATACCGGCGATCAATGCTGCTCCTGCACCGATTCCACAACCTGCTAATGCAATACCTTTTGCCAAAAATTGAAAATCACTCATTGTTTTCCTCCTAGAAATTCATTTCCTATACTAAACAGGCTCTCATGTGTCCTGTTTATTTTAAAATAAGCTCTTTACTTCTGTTGTATTTATTCTGTTGATACTAAAATCCTTCTACCATGTTTATCTTTCTGAGGTGTTCATCTTTCTGATGTATTCATCTTTCTGACGTTTTCATCTTTCTGACGTATTCATCTTTCTGACGTATTCATCTTTCTGACGTTTTCATCTTTCTGATGTAACTATCCTTCCGCTGCATTGGCGATATACATAATCGTGAGCATCGTAAAGATGAAGGCCTGCATGGCTCCGGAAAACCAGTCAAAATAAAAGGATAAGATTGCCGGTAAGCCTACACTCAGGATGGGGATGTTGGATAAAAATGCTCCTACAGCTCCGGGAATCAGTCCCAGTAGTGCGGATGAGGCAAGCGCAAGCGCGGCATAAATCAATCCGTTGATAACAATGCCGGATAAAATATTTCCAAAATGACGACACGCCATACTAATGGGGGTAGCAATCTCCGAAAGGATATTGAAGGGTGTCATAATGAAAATCGGGGTAGTAAAGCCCTTTAGGTAGCCCAAAAATCCGCCTGCCTTAATCTTGTTTGCCGTAATCATAGTAAATACGACGATGGCCCAAGCCGCTTCCGTTGACAAATCTGCTGTGGGACTTCGTAAGCCTGTCAAGCTGATTAAGTTGGAAACAATACTCGTAGCAAAGAGTGCCGCCACAAAGGGAATCATCCTATCAAAACGATCGCCTCCCGTATTGGTTCGAACCAGCTTGTTCGCACTTTCCACAAGCATCTCCGCAATAGCCTGCCGCTTACCGATATTTTCCACCTTCAGATTTCTCGTCAGAAAAATACAAAGACCGGTAATGATGAGCATAACCACCCAGCTGATGACTAGGGTTTCCGAAAGCAAAAAGTCCCCTAAAACAGGAATTCCCGTAGGAATTTTCAAGAATATCTTTGCACCGGAAATATCAAAATTCATACTCTAGTTTTCACCTCCTTGTTTTTGATTTTTATCCTTTCTCCACTCTACGATTCCTCTTATACGGAGGAATGCTCCGGGAAAAAGCAAAGGAATAATACCCGATACGGCTTGAAAGCAAGGTGCCACAATAGCAAGAATAATCCAGCCAAGCTGCAACATGGTACGTCTTCGGTAAGAGAGCCGCATCCTTTGGTAGGCCTCTTCCTGATTCTCTACATTAAGAACCCCTTGCACCGTAATCCCCATAAGAAAAAAATTCGTTACGGCAACAATTGTTCCAAGCAGTCCGGACAAAATCACCCGATAATCAAAGCTTAGTTTCTCCGGATAAAATTGATGAAGAACAAACATACAAATCCACATGGCAACTGTGGCAATACCGCTTTGTACGGCAATCTGTGCTGTTTCCTTCTTCACTGTTTCCTGAACCCTCATTTTTCTTCCTTTCCTTAGGCGAAGAACTCAGCTTTTCCTGAGCAAATAACTTTCAAAATCTAAAATTTATGCTCATTAAATGCCTTATTCTTACTTTTCTTATCTTCCTCTTCCTTTTTGCAAACGGAAAGGTAGACTTTATACGCTGTCATAAATGAGCCACCTAAGCCAAAGAAAAAAGCGGGAATGTATATCCAATAGCCCAGAGAAAAGGCTTCCCTTAGGCGATATACCAAAAATAGGCAAAGTAAAAGTGGCATCGCAAGGGACAAGCCAAGCTGCGTCAGAATCGACAGATTCTTTAAGGCCTTAGACCATTCCTTCATGCCACCCTCCTTGATTAAGATGCTATAGTTTTTCTCTATAGATTCTTTTCCTTCTTCCTTTACACTTCACTCTCCATCCGTAGGAAAGTGAATGTGACAAAACAATACTATTTTTGATTCTACACTAGCTAAAATGAATATTCAAGAAGCTAAGCTACAGAATACTATAGTAAAATGGAATATAAGGCTCTCTGAAACTCTGCACGCCTTATATTATCGTCAATTTTTTTTATTTTAAAAGACTTCTATCCTGGAAGATATCCCATACTTCAGCCCGCCTCTTGTTATAAACAAAATAGCCTGTGAAAAAGAGTAATTCTCTCCTCTCACAAGCTATTTTTACATATTGAATATCAATTAAATAATCTGCGACATTTCGTTTTTTCGTTTTAGAACCGGAAATTAATTTGTCTCAATCGCAACTTCTGCAGGCTTTACTTCCGCAGACTTCACTTCCGCGGGCTTCGCTTCCGCCTTCTTTACACGCTTTCCGGTAATGGCCGAAGTCGGACACTTCTGTGCACAGATTCCGCAGTCCGTACACTTCTCATTCATTACCGCAAGATCATCAATGACATGGATTGCATCGAAAGGACAGTTTTTCTCACAAATTCCGCAGGCAATGCATCCAATGGAGCAGGCATCCTTCACCTGCTTTCCCTTTAAGAGATTCTTACAAGAGACAATGTGTTTTTTCTTATAGGGCACTAAGGCTATCAAGGACTTCGGACAAGCCTTTACGCAGGCACCGCAGGCAGTACACTTTTCCTTATCCACCACCGCTACACCGTTAATCACATGAATGGCATCAAAGGCGCAAACCTTTACGCAGGAGCCGTAGCCGCAGCAGGAGTAAGGACAAGCCTTCTCCGTTCCGCCCGGAACCACCACAAGGTCATTACAATCGGCAAGACCGCTGTAATGTGCCTGCTGCTTTGCCTTATCACAATCCCCCTGGCAGTGCACGTGTGCAACCTTTTTTTACATTGTCCGCAGAAACGGAGTCCGTTCCCATAATGCCGGCTATCTTCTCCGCAACGGGAGCACCGCCTACAGGACACTGGTTCACGGGCGCAGCTCCCTTTGCAATTGCCTTTGCGCAGCCGTCACAGCCCGGGAATCCGCAGGCACCACAGTTACTTCCGGGGAGAGCCGCACGAACTTCCGCTTTCTCTCTCATCTACTTCCACTTTAAACTTTTCCGAGGCCACACCTAAGAATAGCCCCAATATCAATCCGGTCGCTCCCACGAGTGCAGCGGCAACCAGAATCAGAGTAGTCATTACACTCATAATCCCTCCTTAAATCAATCCGCCGAAGCCGAAGAAGGCAATCGCCATAAGACATGCTGTAACCAGAACAATGGGAGATCCCTGGAAAGAATGAGGAATACGATCATTTCCCTCGATAATATTCTCTCGAATCCCTGCCATAAGAAGAAGTGCTAAAGCAAAGCCCACGGAAATACCGATGCCGTACACAAAGCTTTCCGCAAGGTTATAGCCGTAAGAAACATTGTTCAAAGCCACACCTAGTACCGCACAGTTCGTTGTAATCAGGGGAAGATATACACCCAAGGACTCATAAAGAGAGGGGATATTCTTCTTTAAAAACATCTCTACAAACTGTACGAGCGCGGCAATAACCAAGATAAACACAATGGTGTTCAAATATTCTAAGCCGTCCTTTAAGCCTAAGGCCTGACAAAGCGGACCGGAGGCCGCTAAGAAGGTCACATAAATCCCATGGGTAATGACGGAAGCGATTACAATAACGAAAATAACCGCGCCGCCCATACCTTTTGAGGATTCCGTCTTCTTGGAAACACCGAGGAAGGGACAAATCCCGAGGAACTGAGATAATACTACGTTGCTCACCAAGGAATACTTAATGGCAATTAAGAGTAAGTCTTTCATGCGGTCGCCTCCTTCTCTTTATTCTCTGTCTTTACCTCATCCTTAGCGACATCGGTTTACCTCTGCAGGCTCTGCTGTCACAGCCTTGGCTACAGGTTTTGCCTCCTCTGTCTTACAGTCGGAGAAACAGCCCATACAGTTACCACTACATACGAACTCGCTCTGCACCGCATCTCCATTCGTAGCGGAAGGAAGACGAAGCTTGTTTTGAATCGCGGTAAGCATCGCCAAAACGAGGAATGCCCCCGGCGCCAATACAAAGATACTGATGTTGTATGCCTCCGGAATAATACGGAAGTTGAAAATGCTTCCGGCTCCGATAAGCTCACGCACTGCGCCGATAATCACCAGAGCAAAAGTAAATCCGAGACCCATGCCGACTCCGTCACAGAAAGAAAGAAGCGGTTTGTTAAAGAGTGCATAGGACTCCGCTCTTCCTAAGATGATACAGTTAACCACGATAAGCGGAATGTAAATACCGAGGGCTTCATATACGGATGGTACATAGGCCTGAATAAGAAGCTGCACAATGGTTACCAGAGAAGCTACCACCACAATCTCACCGGGCAGTCTCATTCTCTCCGGAATCACCTTTCTTAAGGCGGAAATCACGAGGTTTGAAACATCAGAACCGCCAAAGTGGAAAGTCCCATTCCGAGACCGTTCATCGCGCTGGTTGTTGTTGCCAGAGTCGGACACATTCCCAGCATAATGATAAAGGTCGGGTTTTCTTTGAATATTCCGTTTGTAATTCTTTCTAAATACTTATTCATAATCCCCCTCCCTACTTTTCTGCATACTCTTCCACAAATTCCGTGGCAGCATTCACTACGTTGGTAACAGCAGTACTGGTGATGGTCGCACCGGAAATGGCATCGATTTCATTTTCACCGGCCCCACCGCCCTTCTTTACGGAAATCTTGGTTCCTTTTCCGGCAAACTGCTCGTAGAACTCAGGAAGAGTCGCCTTCTGACCTAAACCGGCGGTCTCGGGAAGGGTTTCCGGGAAAGAAATCCCCGTGACCTTTAAATCACTGCTCACACCTACAACTACGACAACGGCTCCACCGTAACCGGCAGCCTGCCCCTTAAGCACATAGCCCACCGTGTTCCCGGACTCATCCTTGGCAAGGATGGCTTCGGAGAGACTTGCATTACCGTTATTTGCAGCAAGTGTTCCCTCATTTGTTGCCTGTTCCAGCTTTTCATGAAGGCTTTCCGCATCATAATCATGGGCATCGAGCACCAGCTTATATGCGGCGTTTGTCTTCTGTCTGATTGCTTCCGCAATGGTGTCCTTAGTCATTCCGTAGACCGCACCGAGGAGCAAGCCGGAAATAAGGGTGATTGCTGTTAAAACCAGCGCATCTTTAATAAAAGAATCTTTCTTCATCTTACTTACCCTCCCTTCCAAAAGCCTTCGGGATTGTCATATTGTTGATAAAAGGTACTACAATGTTGGAAAGGATAATAGCATAGGATACGCCCTCTGCAGAACCGCCAAATAAACGGAAAAGCCCGGTTAAAAGACCGGCAAGAACAGCGAAAATCACCTGCCCCATAGGTGTAATCGGAGAAGTTACATAATCCGTCAGCATAAAAAAGGCACCGAAAATCAGTCCGCCGCCGAGGATTTCCGAAAGAAGATACTGAGGATTCGCTCCTCCTTGTCCGAAAATCAAAGTAAAGAGTGCCACGGTTCCGATATAAAGGAGAGGCATCTTCGGAGAAATGACCTTTCGGATGATCATATACAAGGCACCGATCAAAAGACAAATCTTGGAAACCTCTCCGATAGTTCCCGGAATTCTACCGAGGAACATATTCATTAAATCCGGTGTAGCCGTAGGACTTGCCTTTAAAACGGCAAGCGGTGTAGCGGAAGCCACCGCATCGGTTCCCACTCCGGTAAAGGTCGTCATTTTTCCGGCAAAGGAAATAAGCAAAAAGCAACGAGCAGCCAGAGCAGGATTCATAAAGTTTGCTCCCAGTCCGCCGTAAAGCTGCTTTACAACAATAATCGCAAAGATAGAGCCCACAATCGGAATCCAGAACGGAATGTTCGGAGGACAGTTCAGGGCGAGAATCATACCTGTTACTGCCGCTGACCAGTCGTTAATTGTTACCGTCTGCTTCATGGCTTTCTGATATACAAACTCCGTAAGTACTGCGGAAAGAGTAGTTAAAATCACAACAAAGAAAGCATGGAAGCCCCACTGCAAGCTACCGTATATTGCCGTTGGAAGCATAGCAATCACTACATCCCGCATAAGCTCCGAAGAACGCACGTCCTCTCTGATATGGGGACTGGATGAAATTTGTAACATTTTCATGATTTAAGCTCCCCCCTTCTTTTCTTCTGCGACTTTCTTTTCTTCTGCCGCTTTCTTTTCCGCTGCGGCTTTTCTTGCCATTTCCGCCTTGATTCTTCGCTTCATTTCCTTAAAGCCCTGCGTAAGAGGTCTCTTTGCCGGACAAACATAGGAGCAACATCCGCACTCGATACACTCAGTGCCATACAAGGTCTGGAAACGCGCAATATCCTTTTGCAAAACCGCCTTCATCATCATAACGGGCATCAGATTTGTCGGACAAGCCTCGGCACAACGTCCGCAATTAATACAAGGAGTAACCGGTTCCTTGGAAACCTGATCTTCTTTAAACGCTAAAATAGAGCTGGAGTTCTTCGTCACCGGAACATCCAGTTTAAATAAGGACATCCCCATCATCGGACCACCGGAAATAATCTTTTCCGGCTCTTCCGTAAATCCGCCTGCCGCGTCAACTACTTGCTGATAATTCGTCCCAAGAGGCACACGGAAGTTGCCGGGGCTTGCCACAGCATCCCCTGTAACGGTAAGGATTCTTCTTACGAGAGGCTTTGATTCACAAACTGCCTCATATATTGCAATGAGTGTATCAGCGTTATCCACAAGCACACCCTTATCCGCAGGAAGTATGGAGAAGTTTATCTTTCTTCCGGTAACCGCATAGATTAGCTGACGCTCTCCACCTTGCGGATAACGAGTTCTTAAAGATATCACTTCAATCTTCTCTTCGTCCTTTGTCATCTCTGTCAAAATGCGGATGGCTTCCGGCTTATTGTCCTCTATGCAAATCTTTCCCTTGGCATTCGGAAAAAGAGAAAGTACAAGCTTTAAACCGCCGATCAGCTTCTCCGGGGTTTCCAACATATCACGATAGTCGGAGGTAAGGTAGGGTTCACACTCCACGGCATTGGCAAGAAAATAGTCAATCTGATCCGGATTCTTCGGACATAACTTCACAGACGTAGGGAAGCCTGCACCTCCAAGTCCAACGATTCCGGCATCTTTTACAATCTGCACAATTTCTTCTTTGGAAAGCTTGGTATAATCCCGTTTCTCTCCAAATCCCGGAATGGTCTCATACTCCTCATCATTCTCTACCACGATAGACTCCACCATACTTCCGCCTACTGTCAGTTTCTTTTCAATACTTTTCACTGTACCGGAAACGGAAGAAATAACCGGAGCGGAAATGAAGCCCGTCGCTTCTGCAATTTTCTGTCCCATCAGCACTCTGTCACCCTTTTTTACCAGGGCTGTCGCAGGAGCACCTATATGCTGTGACAGTGGGTAGACCATCAGCCCCTCAGGACGCAAATCAACAATGGCTTTATCCATTGCCAATTCTTTTCCATCATAGGGGTGGACACCACCCTTAAAAGTGGAAACACCCATCTTTTTACCTCCCAAAATAATCAATAAATAAACCAATGTGGATTATACTATGAAGCAGGGTAAAATACACTAATGCACAAAGGATGCACTGAATTAAATGCAGTATCTTTTATTATTCACAAAAACATCGTCTATTCGCCCCTATATTTCTCCGTCAATGACCAAAAATTAGCAATCTAGAACTTTTGTCCTTTATGTAAATGAGCCTAAAATGCTTTGTAAAAAATGGTTTTATTAAAAAAGCCGCCTCCTGCTTCTTAGACGCAAAGTCTAAAAAACAGAAGCTCGGCCATTAACGAATTATTATTAATTTAATATTATTATTTTAATATTATTCTTTATATTTCTTTGTATATTTCTCTTTGTATATTTCTCCTTGATATATCACTTGATATATCAAAGAGAAATATCACTTTATACCTCTTTCTTGATTAAAGAAATACAATTTATTTTTCTTCCAAAAGCTGATACGCCTTTACAAGATGCTGCGCCAAAACAGCAGTTGTAACAAGCCCTAATCCACCGGGAACCGGAGTAAGCTTATCCGCCACGGTTTTCATGGTATCAAAATCTACATCTCCGCAAAGATTTCCTTCTTCATCCACGTTGATACCCACATCGATAACGGTAGCCCCTTCCTTGCAATAGGAAGACCCGATTGCCTTTGCCCTTCCTATAGCCGCAACCAAAACATCGGCTCTCTTACATACTTCTTTGATATTCTCCGTCTTGGAATGGCAAACGGTAACCGTCGCATTTTGATTAAGCATCAAAATGGCCAGGGGCTTTCCGACAACAAGGGAACGGCCGATAATGCAAACTTCTTTTCCGGCAAGCGGGATTTCAAAATGCTTGCAAAGCTGCATAACCGCTTCGGCAGTACAGGGCGCAAAAGCATTTTCATCCTGCAAAAGAAGCCCTGCAAGATTCTCTCTTGTAATACCGTCCAGATCCTTTTCTTTTCTCATATAGCGCAACATTTCTTCTTCATTAATCTGCTTGGGAAGCGGACGGAATACCAAAATACCGTGAATCTCCGGGTCATCGTTCAAAAAACGAAAAACCTTCATAAACTCTTCATTGCTGCAATTTGCATCCAAATGATAGTCCTTTACCTCCAGACCGAAGCCCTGAAAGCGTTTTTTTACGGATTGTTCATAGGCTATGTCCGATTCTTTCTCCCACTCGCAAAACTGCCAGAGTCGGAACACAATCTCCATGCTCATGCACAAAACTAAGACATTCCGCCTTGATTTTCTCTACTAACTCTTTTCCTCTTAATTCTTCCATAGTGTTTCCCTTTCTGCTATGTATAAAATAGGGGAAAATCCCCGGCTAGATTGCTTTTTCTACAGTAGTGATAGCCTCTTCCAAAACCTTAAGCTTCCGTAATGCTTCTTCTACCGCATCCTCTCTGCTCTTTTTGCATTCCATATTCTTCATCAGATTCGTGTTAATGCGTACATTTAAAGCTGCTCCACGCATAGCGGTAATGAGAAAGGATGCCCCTACCCCAACGTCCGAGATAGCAATTCGAGATCCGTTCTTTGCCAATTCCAAGAAACTGTCTGCCTTTCCTGCACAAAGCTGTAGAAGATGCAAGGGAACAAGAGATGCTTTCTTAAGACACTCTTCCATCTGCTCCTCATAATATTTCTTTTCTTCTTCCGTCTCTTTCGGAAGAGAATACGCCTTGGAAAGAGGATAGAATACTTCTTCATCCGCCTTTGCAAATCGTAAAGCGGACTGCTTGGCCTCTTCCCATTCCTGCATTCTGCCTTTTAGACATTCCTCATAATCGACATACTTTTTCTTACCCAAGGTAAGATTTCCCACCATCAAAGCGAGAGAAAATCCCAGGGCTGCGGAAAGGGCTACCGCTCCACCGCCACCCGGCACCGGACTTTTAGAGGAAAGGGCCTCCAAAAAATCTTTAATCTTCTCTTCCCCCAAACGTTCCTGCATTTCCGTACTTCCATACTGCTTCTCCATTAAGTCTTCCTCCTTTAATTGATTTGAGTCCACAGCGTAAGCCTAGATACAGTTCTTCTTTTTCTCCATTCTACTCTTTTACATCCATTTTTTCTACAACTTGTGAGCGACTTCTGCCCTTTGGAAGACTTCCCCGATACGGAGCCAGTTCACTTCCTCTTTTCCTGCTTCGTCCGTTCGCTTCTGTTTCTATCTCTTCTCTTCTTTCCTCCGGTATTTTTTTACTTTCTATTTGCCTCTTCTATTCTTCCCTCTTCTATTCTTCTCTCTTCTATTCTTCTCTCTTCTATTCTTTTTTCTCTTCTTTCCGGTCTTCTATAATATATCTCTTCACTATCCCATCTCTTTTTCATAAAAAGGAGTAAAGCAAAGAACAATAACGCACTGATACTGAATAGGATACCGAAATAATATCCTTCCGGGACAAAATGCAGTTCAATATCATGCTCTCCGGCACTCACAGGTATACCTAAAAAGGCAGAAAAGGCTTTTTCCGTCACTACCGATTTTCCGTCCACCTTAAGCTTCCAGCCCGGATCATAGGGAATGGAGGTAAAGAGAAGACCATCCGACCCCGCATTGATTCTTCCTTTTACGTAGCCGTCCTTCCATTTTTCCACTTCCATTCCACGACCCGAAAGCATATCCGTTATTTGTCCAAGTACTTCATAGGAAAAAGAATAGGCCGTTGCATCCATATTTTCACCCGAAGTTTGTGATTTCAGTTCAACCTCCGTACCGGCATTCAGATATCCCAAGGAAAGAAAATAGCCACGATCAACATGATCAAAGCTTTTTTCATCACCGGGAAGTATGGCTTTGACTTCCTTTACCTTCTCATTATTGACATAAACATAAATATCTCCCGCCTTTTCCACCGTAAAGTGATAGGAAGAAGCCTCCATTTTCCCCAGTATAGTTGTGAAAATGTTATCTGCCGCCAATGCCGTAGATATGGAATTTTGTACCAGTGCAGGCGTACCGGCATGTAAATCAAAAGCATCCAGCTCCTCTTTTGTAAGAAGATATCCTAAAGGAAGCGAAAATTGATTCTCGTATAAGCGGTATTCTCCCTCTCCCAAAAGATAGGAAAGCCCTCTGGCTTCGCCATGCTTCGGTTCTTTTTTCAGAATTTCGTACTTGATTCCCAAAAGACTTTTCATCAAGGGACTCGCCCCATTTATCGAATAGGCATTGGTAGAGGCCTCCATTCCAAGCTCCGTATACCAGTCCGACATGTCTCCATAAGCTGTGGAGGAGAAAACGGACGCACTATGGTATTGCATCAATGCTCCATCATCTTTGGTCTTCGCATCTTCACGAAGCAGACGATAAAATCCGGAATCTTCTATTTTAAGCTCCTTTAAGAGCTTCGAAGTTTCCTTTCCGCCTTCAAGATAAGCTGCACGACTGGTCGTCGGAACAGAGGTAACCGCCATATTGATGCTCAATTCCACAAAGCAGAGAGCAATCAGAAGAAGCTCCGCAATGCGAACTTCCATCCCTCTTTTTTCAAAGTAAAAAAGCAGATAGAAAAGGAAAAGAAAAAGGAGTGTCAAATAAAATACGGACCAATGAAAAGCCTCCTCCGTTACCAGCTTCTGACAAAGTATCACAAAGGAAAAACTTAAGAATAAAGCAAAAGACAGGTCCTTCTTACTGGAAGTCTTTCGTTTCAGGAACCACTCCGCGCCCTGTATAATCAAAAGGAATACAAAAATAAAGCTCTGTCTTGCCGGAAGACTGTTCGGGTAATGAAAGCCATGCCAAATAAAGTTTAAAGCATTTATTGAAAAGCTCAGGAAGAAAAAGAGCATAAATGTAGCGTAAATAATTTTTTTCTTCTTCTGAATGGCAGGATTTTTAAAGTACAAGGGTAAAATGAATAAACTCAAAGTACCCGCATAAATATTGGGCCAATGCTTTAAGCCCTGCTCCGTTTCCACAAAAGGAAAGAGCCTCGCCATCATATCGATAATAGTAAAATACTGCGTAAAGGTCTTCGGAAAAGAAATACTGGCAGAAGCAGTCATGCGTAAGGCAAAAACAGCGGGTAAAAGTAGGATTCCCGCCATGATGCCGGCAAGGAGAGAGTAAAGCGCAAAATGTCCTATTTGCTTCCCCAGCTCCCTTACATCACTTATTGCAGCATAAAAAAGTCTGCTCAAAAAATAAAGAATCAAAAAGAGACAGATCATGATACTGATATAGTAATTGGATAGAATAGCCAAGGCGAGACTCACAGTATACAGAGTTCCCTTTCCTTCATCCATCAGTTCTTCCAAGCCCAAAAGAATTAAGGGGAAGAGGAAAATACAATCCAACCACATGACATTCCAAGAATACGCCGCAACGAAACCGGATAATGCGTATATCATGGAAAACAGCACAGAAAAAAGACCATTCTTCTGAAATGCTTTCTTAAATAAATGGAAGCAGTCATCCCGGACAGGGCAATCTTGATTATAATCAGGTAACTTATATATTCTACTACCAGTCCCTTGGGAAAAAGAATCACAAAGAAATTAAGCGGGCTTGCCAGATAATAGGCAAGCAGAGAAGTAAAGTTAACGCCCAAACCGATATTGAAGCTATAATTTAGAGAGGAAAAACTCTGCAATTTCGCTTGAAATTCTCTGAGAAACGGAGCGTATTGATGATAGAGATCTGTCCTTAGGAAACTTTCCTGTCCAAATGGAAAAATCCCCTTCCCTATAAAAATAATCAACATGGTCACAAGGGGCAAAAGGAAAGATAGCATATCCTCTTTCCGAATCCACTTCTTTGTCATTTTCATTTTCACTTTTAAAACCTCATCTAAAAATAAAAAACTTGCTTCCGATATAGTTTAATACCAGATTGATTCCGGAACTGAGAATCCAGCCAGGTGTATGTGTAAAATGCAGAAAGTCCACAAAAAACATCAAAAGCAAAAAGCTGAGAATTCCTGATGCGATGCGGAGGCTGAAGAAGGAAAAAAGCTCCTTTCCTTTATTTCCTCCCGACTTCCGAAAAACCAGATACTTATTCGTAAAGTAAGCAAAAAGAACCGCCATGATAAAGGCGATAAGATACGCAATTTTATAAGAAAAGACAGAAGGAATTCCCATTCGTTCAAATAAAAAGTCTCCCCCTGCATAAAAAATGTAGTTTACCGCCGTGGTGAGAACCCCGACTATAATATAGCGTACGCCTTCCTCCAGTATGTTTTTCTTCACAAAACCTCCACTAAAAAAGCCGGTCAAAACAGATAGTTCTCAAAGCTTCTTAAATCCAAAAAACAGTATACGAAAAAGCCTCTTCTATGGCAATGCCCAGAATGGGAAAAGGGAATAAGGTAAGCACCTTATCCCCTCTAATACTCTGATCTATTTCTTTCAAGTTGGTCTTTATCCCCGATTGCTACTCTTGCCTTTTATGACGCGTAAGCTCGAATCTTTTCTTCTACCTCTACTCTGGAAATACTCAGAGAAATCGCCAGTTCTTCATACAGTATATCTTCCGCCTGTTCCATGAAATGCAGATCTAAAAGTGTAAGCTTCTTTCCCTGCCTGGCTCTTTCTTCCCTTCTCTCTTTCACCGTTTTAATAACTTGAAGCAATGAATCCGGAGAGCAGCTTTTAATTCTCTCCCGGCAGTTTTCTTCTCTCTGCTTCGGTGTCTTACAACATAATGCGTGAATCTGCTCTGCGGTATGCAGAAAAATCTCTGCCTGCTCTCTGGTCATTACCGATCGCATATTGGTCTTTCCGGCTTCCACAGGAGCATATACAGCCCCATCCGGCTTCTTCACCGCCTGCATTACATAGTATTCCCGGTCTTTCGGAATCCCTTCCAAGTTCAGATGAGTGGTTCCAAGAATCTTATGAACCCCCTTACAGCCATAAACCACATACGTGCCTGACTGAAACATTTTCCCCTCCTTTTCTTTAAATTTTCCTCACTTTTTTCACTTTTCGGACAGCTATTTTCCCTGCAATATTTAAGAAAAAATATAGCCTGTCACGAACAAACATCTGAAAGAATTCTACCATTTTCCAAAAGAAGATTCCATACGAATTCAAATAAAATAAAATCTTTGTCTGTTATAAATAAATAAGATTTATAAAAACAATTATTCTTTGGCATATTTTTTGTTATTTATGATAGGGCTCTCCGAATTAATTCGAAAACTTCTGTAAATCTGCTCCAATAACACAACACGCATAAGCTGATGGGGAAAAGTCATTCTGGAAAAGCTGAGCAAAAGATCGGCTCTTTGATAAACCTCTTCGCTTAGCCCCAGAGATCCGCCTATAACAAAAGTGATATCGCTTTTCCCTTCTAAGAACAGCTTTTCCATGTTCTTTGCAAATTCTACGGAATCCCATTCCCTCCCTTTTATTGCGAGGGCAATCACATAGGAACGCTCCGGAATTTTTTCCAATAGACGCTTTCCTTCTTTATCCAAAACCATTTGTTCTTCAGTGAGGCTTGCCCCCTCTCTGGTCTTTTCATCTGCTACCTCTATCATTTCCAATTTACAATACTTAAAGAGGCGCTTTCCGTATTCGGAAAGTGCCTCTCTAAAAAATTGCTCTTTAATTTTACCAACAGAACAGACTCTTAAAGTCATCTTACACTCTCTTTCCCGAGAACTTCTGCACATCTCCCGGAGCAGTCCGTGTATCTGCATAGCCCTGGTCGTCGAAATATACCTCTCTGCCGTCAACCGTGAACGCATCATAGCGTCCCGAATCCCCTTGAAGCATACCGCTTGGTCTTCCATCCTTATCTGTTGCAAAGTAGAAAGTATGGTAGCGTCCTCTATCATTGGAAATAGCCGCCCAACCCGTGAGAACCACGCATGCACTTTCACTGTTACGCATCACGGAGTCATACTCTGCAAAATACCACTTCCCTTCATCCTGGAACCAACCTTCTTCTGCATTGCCTTCTCCGTCAAAATAGTAAAAGCGACTGCCAATCTGCACCCAACGATCCTTAGCATACTTCCAGGACTTTCCCTTTACATCCAGATAAAGCAGTTTCCAGTGATTTCCACTGTTCTCCCAGCTGTATGCCATACTCTGTCCATTCTTTACCGCAGCAATTTCTTCGTTATTTGCCGCCCTCTCTTCCGCCATTGCCGTGAAAGCAAGGCAAAACAGCAAAGCTGCAGTAAGAAAACTTAACTTTATTAACCTCTTCATAGAACCTCCCGTTTTCTGAAGGAAGGTTGAAATTTTAGGAAAGCATTCCCTTTCTCTCTCTAACTTGCTCTAGCATCTGTCTATACTTATCGGCCTTTTCCTTTTCTTCCGCAACCTTTTCTTTGGGCGCCTTGGAAAGGAATCGCTCGTTTTTCAACATTCCTTCTGCACGTTGTATTTCATTCAGGAGACGTTCTTCTTCCTTCTCCAGTCTCTCGCGCTCTTTTTCAATATCCACAAGATCACTGAAAGGAATAAATAGATTCGCCTTCGGAATGAGAACGGACACGGCATTCTCAGGAATTCCGCCCCGATCCTCCTGTATTATAACATCAGAAGCGGAAGCAAGGGTAGCAAAGAATACCTTACTATGTTGGAACGATTTTCTTAACGCTTCATCTTCAGAAACAAGGAAAACAGTGGCTTTTTTAGAGGGAGCAACATTCATTTCCGTACGAATATTTCGAATGGCACGAACCGCTTCCTTAACAAGTTCTACTTCCTTTTCTTCCTCTGCGAAGTTTAATTTCCGAGTAAATCGGGAAAGCGGATACGATAAGAGGCTGCTCTTCCTCTTGGAACAGGGACTTCTCCGTATCGTAAATTTCCTCCGTAATAAACGGACAGAAGGGGTGTAAAAGACTTAAAGAACTCTGCAAAACCTTTAAAAGAGTCCATAAAGCCAGAGTCTTGCTTTCTCCGCCTTCGTTATACAGTCTCGGCTTTACCATCTCAATATACCAGTCGCAGAATTCTTCCCAGATAAAATTCTGTGTTTTATCCAGGGCAATTCCCAGGTCAAAAGACTCCAGATTCCTTGTCACATCTGCAGTCACTGCATTCAATCTGGATAGAATCCACTTATCCGCCATTTCCAGATTCCCCGGAACCTCCTCCAAAAGCTCGGAAAGAGTCGGATTCTGACGAGAGGAAAGTGCCGCTACCGCCTTACACTCCTCTTCTTTCAGGTTCATAAAAAGGAAGCGGGAGGCGTTCCATACCTTATTCATAAAGTTACGGCTGGCTTCTACCCTGCTGTGATAGAAACGCATATCATTTCCGGGAGCATTTCCGGTAAGAAGTGTCATACGAAGTGCATCGGCACCGTATTCCGCAATGATTTCCAAGGGATCAATTCCGTTTCCAAGAGACTTACTCATCTTTCTTCCCTGGTCGTCTCGAACAAGTCCATGAATAAGTACTTTTTTAAAAGGTACTTTTCCGGTCTGCTCAATACCGGAGAAAACCATTCGAACTACCCAGAAGAAAATAATGTCATAGCCTGTCACCAGTACATCCGTAGGATAGAAATAGCGATAATCCTCCGTATCTTCCGGCCAACCCAAGGTTTCAAAAGGCCAAAGCGCGCTGGAAAACCAGGTATCCAAGGTGTCCTCATCCTGCGTAAAATGCTTAGCCCCACATTTCGGGCAAGTTTCCGGCATTTCCTCACTAACTACCATCTCCCCACAGTCATCACAGTAATAGGCAGGAATACGGTGTCCCCACCAAATCTGTCTGGAAATGCACCAGTCTTTGATATTTTCAAGCCAATGCAGATAGGTCTTACCGTAATTTTCCGGAACAAACTGCAGCTCTCCACTCTTTAAGGCTTCTATAGCAGGCTTCGCCATCTCTTCCATCTTCACAAACCACTGCGGCTTCACCATCGGCTCTACTGTCGTTTCACAGCGGTCATGAATTCCTACATTATGACTGTGCGGTGCAACTTTCTTTAAAAGCCCTAGCACCTCAAGATCCGAAACCATGGCCTTTCTTGCCTCATAACGATCCATACCATGATACTTGGAGCCCGGAAGATCAATCTTTGCATCATCCGTTAAAATATTCATCACTTCCAAGCCATGACGCTCTCCCACGATAAAGTCATTGGGGTCATGGGCGGGGGTAATCTTTACGCAACCCGTTCCGAATTCCTTATCCACATATTCATCGGCTATTACAGGAATCGTTCTGTCTGTCAGCGGAAGTTGAAGCTCTTTCCCCACTAAATCCTTGTAACGCTCATCATCCGGATTTACGGCTACAGCCATATCCCCAAGAAGTGTTTCCGGGCGGGTGGTGGCTATCTCCACAAACTTTCCTTCTTCTCCCACGATGGGATACAGGATGTGCCAGAAAGCCCCCTCCTGCTCCTCATGCAACACCTCCGCATCGGAGATGGAAGTACAACAAACAGGACACCAGTTAATAATCTTCGAGCCCTTATAGATATAGCCTTTTTTATAAAGATGAATAAAGCTCTGCATTACCGCATGAGAGCAGCCTTCATCCATAGTAAAACGGATTCTGTTCCAATCCGGGGAGGATCCAATCTTATGAAGCTGGTCCACGATGCGCTTCTCATACTTTTCTTTCCACTTCCACGCTTCTTTTAAAAAGCCTTCTCGTCCGAGGTCGTGCTTATCTATGCCCTCTTCTTTCAGCATATTGATGACCTTAACTTCCGTAGAAATGGCTGCATGGTCCGTTCCCGGCTGCCAGAGTGTCTCATAGCCCTGCATCCTCTTAAATCGAATCAAGGTATCCTGCAAAGCATTGTCCAAGGCATGTCCCATGTGCAGCTGTCCCGTAACATTGGGAGGCGGCATCATAATGGTAAAAGGCTTTTTCTCATGATTTACTTTGGCAGAAAAATAGTTTCCCCTCAGCCATTTCTCATATATTCTGTCTTCTACCTCTTCCGGATTATACTGTTTTGCCAGTTCTTTCATTTGCTCTTCCTCCTATCCTACGCTCTACCCCGAATCTCTTCTTTCCAGGATTCGATTTTCTTTCTTGCAAAAGAAAGGAAGACTTCCTTTCCCTCTCTATACGCTCGATCAATGTCCTTCCGTTCCGAACTCATTCTGGCCTCTTTTAAGCTATCTTCCCACTCTCTTTCCCAGGAATCGGTTACTCCCTCATCCAATTCCAAAAAAACATCCTTGAACTTGTCCTTCGGGAAGCACATCTTAGATAGAAAATACAATCTTCTTGCCGCCATTTTATCGTGGTTTCTCTCATAAAGCTTTCTATAGCTTTCAGCAGCTCGTTGAAATTCCTTTGTGTGAATATAGCTCTCTCCGATTTTTCGAATTCGGCGTCCATTTTCCTCAAAATGCAGGGCATCCTGATAGGCATCCAGAGCCTTTCCGTACTTTCCTAGAGAAAAGAGACTGTCTCCCATCTTTTCTCTTCTTTCCGCTTCGCTTAAAGCATGGATTCTTCTCCATTCCATACTGAGCTCATCCATTTCCTTTTCCGTATAATATCCGGATTCCCGAATTAAACGAAAAAGCAAGCGCTCTTCCTTTTCTCCCATTTCTATCAATTGAAGAAGTTTTTCGCCAAAAGCCTGCTCTCCTAAACCGTCTATAATCCAGCGACAAAGTTCCTTGCCGACAAATGTTCCGGCACAAGGTAAAGATAATGTCCGAGAGCATAGGCGAGCTCTTCCAGAGAGTATATGTGTAAATCCAGCCTTTCATAGTAATAGGGCGATTTCGCCTCTCCCCGGCATAAAATCAGTGCCATCTTACTCCTTTCCCAGTGGAATGGTTTCTTCAATAGATTGATATGTCCCCTTCCAAAGCTCTCCAAAGCCTAAATCCGTAAGCTTAATGACGGCTGTACCATTCCCCAAAAAGCGGGTATGCAAAGAAACCTTGGTACAACGACGGTCTCTTTTCGGGAAATCTTGCAAGCTCATCCGATACTGCTTTCCTCTGGCACTACCGCTCAAGGTATGTACCTGAAAGTCAATATAATCCTGATTGTCTAAAAGAAGATGAATGTCTTTCCCCTCCTGTAGCCAGGAATCCCCTGCATGAGCAAGATAAAGAGGGAAGTCTCTTTCTTTCTGACATACCTTAATACTGATTTCATGGGAAATCCGTGTATCACAGAGGATTAGATATTCCTCCTCTTCACCCTTTCCAATCAGTTTTCCGTATTCTAAAGCCCCGATAGAAAAGAGAAAAGACTCTACACAAACTCTTCTCCCTCTCAAAAGTTTCTTCATAAACTCCGGGAAGAGCTCCGTATTTTCAAAGCCTTTTCCTGCCAAAAAGAAGGCACTGTAGACCTTCGTCTTGGTAACGCGATCCGTAACACCGGAAAGGACCTGATCCGTCATCTTTCTTCCCCTGGGATTTTCCAAAATACCGGAGGATAAGGCATCCGGCTGTGCTTCTCCCACAGAAACAGCATATTTCTTGCCGCCTTTGGAGACCTGCATCTCATAGTAATAAAGAACCTGAGAGGAGAACTCAAACATGCCCACCAAGCGATTGTAAAGCTTCTTTTCCTGTCTTAGGATATAGTGCGCAAAGCTTTCCGCATGACTGATAAGGCGCAATTCGTACCTGTCGGAAAAACTCCTTTTTAAAAGAGCCACGAGGGAGTGCATCATTTCCGGCTCTGCGTCCCTTACGCTTAATACAAGAACGTCTCTTCCCTCTTCTTCAGGAATTTCCTTCCCTTTAATGCGTTTCTCTCCTTCCAAAAGAAGATGCTCTAAAAATATAGCCAGCAATTCTCCTGCATCGTAGCACTTCTCTGCCAATGTAGCACTTCCCTTTTTCTTAAACAGGGAAAGCAACTTATCGACCAGGATAACGCCACCATCCAGATTCTTCTTGTAGGCTTCTTCTCCAATGTAAAAGCGATCCTCTTTTCTTTCCCGGCTTAAAAGAGTAGGGAAACGATAGGTATACTCTTCTTTTACTAAGGAAATATCCGTATATTCATCGCTAAGCGCGATTCCGATTATTTTCACAAAAACCTCTTTCCTTCGTTTACTCTACTAAAACTCTACTTAAAGCCAGTTCCTTTTCTTCATACTCTTCCATAAGAGGGCGTAAATCTTCTATCTTTTCTTCCATCAGAAGTGTAGACATCTTGCAAAGAGCGGAATAGGCATCCTCCCCGTCCGGGACATGGCTTCCGTCTTTTTTCAAGACAGACTCGTACAGGAGCTTATCCTCTTTTCCGATTGTAAAGCGATATTCCATACTTTCTCCGGGGAACAAGAGGAAAGATGCAGTATATATCCCGTGATAACTATGTTGCAGTTCTTCCCTGTGGAATTCCTTCTCTCCATGATTCCGCACGGAAAAATATGGTTTTTCCTCTATCTTTCCATGGTATTCCACAACCGTTTTTTCCATAACCGCCTTGGGAAGCGGAACAAATTTTGCCAGTTCCTTTGTGTAGGAGAAGATATAATTCTTCTCCAGAAGAAGCGGCAGAATATCATTTAGTACTTCCTTCTCATCTTCTGTTAAAGACGTTCTCTTGGAAAAAGAATAGCTTAGCGCAAGAAGGCTGATTAGCGGAACCCTTTCTTTGTAGGCTTCGCCCCTTACTTCCTCATAAAGCAGGCGGGTAAATTCCGGATTCTCTTTTTTCTGGTACAGGAAAACGGATACTGCATAGCTGGTAAGAAAGGCTTTCATCAGTAAAGGCTCATTTCCGGAAAAGCTTCTGTAAAGTGAAAATGCCTCTTCCGATTCCCGACGCTGCTCCGTAAACAGACACTGTGCCAAAAGGCGCTCTGCCATATTTAAAAGCTGAGCGGACGCAATCTTTCCTTTCGCTTCTCTCCGTTTTTCTCCTCTTTTCAAAATGGAATACATCTCCACACTTGCACCATTCCAGTTTTCCAGAAGAAAGGCAAGGGCCTTATCACTGATGACATGCTCCTGAAAAGCGATAAAGGCAAGATATAGGGAAAGGGCTTCTTCGCCCTCATCCAGGGCAGCATCTACAAAAGACGATAAGAGTTCTTTCTCCATACGGAGGTACGGATTATCCTTATAAAAAAAGAAATTGCCCATTCCATCTCCCCACGGAACAAGAGAGCCGAAAGATAATCTTCTTTTTCTTTCCGTTTCATATCCTTTGTAGGAATTTCACGCAAGAATTGCAGGCTTTCCTCATGGAAAAAAATACTGCATTTTTCCTTTCTGTGATACGAGAGAATCTCTCCTAAAAATCTCCATACGGAATGCAGTGGAAAAAGGCAGGGGTCCGGAACACCTTTTTCCATCAGCTCCAAATCTTCTTCCGTCTTCATACCCTCTTTTTTTGCAAATGCAAGGCTCTCTGCAGGAGAAATACAGATCCGGAGTCAAAAAAAGCTTTTTCCACCTTTCTTTCCAGTTCTGCGCCTTCGAACACCTTGGTTTTTCTGTAATTCACACGGCTGTAACGATTGCCCAAGTCATCCTGGAAGAGAAGAATCATATCTTTATACGGCATAGGAATATAGGCCTCTCCATTTTCGAGGCTGTATAGTTCTTCTCCCTCCAATGCCGGATGGGAAAGGACAATCTTGACAATCTCCCTATCCTCTACAACCACCTTGTAGGAGCGCAGAATCTTCGGCAATACTTCCGCCATCTTCTCGTCCACCATATCCGGGAAAATCAGATTCTGATAAAGGAAGCCCAGCTCTTCATTCATCTTGCCTTCCAAAAGAGACTCGATAGCAAAGTCTTGCATCTGTCTCGCAAATTTTTGATATATATCCGAGTTTTCCCGGAAATTATGTAGAATATTGTAATACAAAGCCAGTCTTAAGCCTTCTTCTACACGATACTCATAAGAAAAATAGAGATAAACGCTTTTCGGTAATTCCTCCTTATAGCCCCTTTTCATGGAATAAAGGAGATTCTCATAGAGATTGGTCAGCTTTATATTTTCCTCAACACCCTGCTTGTAAAGGGAAAATGCTTCCTCTCCCCGTTCTCCATTGCGAATGCACTGCGTAATTTTTTCTTCCAATGACATCCCCATCGGAAATTCCAGATGCTTTTCTTCTTTCTCTCCGGCTATAAACGCACGACTGCTTCGATTCCGGGCATTCTTCGGCCTTTCCGAAAAATAACTTAAGAATTCCTCCAATGCCAAACTACGATTTGCGCAGGATTTCAAAAGCGAATAGACCTTGGCAACTTCACCGTTTTGCATAAGGGGTGCAGAGGGAAAATCACGGTAATCAAATAGACGAACTGCTGCCGCCTTATCCTCTTCCATAAGCTTTTTTAAGTCATGACAATAGTGTATCTCTTTGATTTGTTGTGCAGAAGGGGATTTTTCCAAAACAAAATGATAGGGAATCCGTTTTTCCCCACCCAAATAGACAAAGTCCAGCTCTCCATAGAGCTCTTTCTCCTCATCCATTCCCTCCGTGTTCACCGAAAAGCTGACCTTGGTCCTGACACCGCCGAAGGCATTTTTATGCAAAACAATAAAAGGGTCTTTACAGTACACCAAGCCCCGCATAGGAATCCCGTTTAAGGATTGTATGAATACCTCAAAGGTTTTGGTCTCCAAGAATGGAATCTTTCCTTCGATATACTCTTCCGAAAAATGAGTGGAAGGCTTTTCCTGGTCCACGATACCTCTGGCTAATTTGTTAATCTTTTCTCTCATAGCAAACACTCCATAGGGCTCTATTTTAGCATAGGAAAGCCGTTCTAAAAAGATAGAATTTTCCATAGCCTAGTTTACCTTCCCTTTTACTTTTTTCATCTCCATCATACTTTGTTCAATTCTATATAAATATATTTAAACTATCGTTCTAAACCGCTTTTTCCGCAGTAAACAGTCAATTCAATCCGGATACTCTGAAACAGACCTTTCAAACAAGGCACCCGAGGGAAGAGTATACTGTAAAACCCGCCCTTAGTGCAAGGGAAAGCCCCCAGCATTTCATTTTCACAAAAAGGAAAGATGCCTATATCTATTGCCTATCTTTATAAATATCTGCTACACTATGTACTCAGCTATAGCAACATCCGGCTGTAATACAGCCTTTTCCGATATGGGGAAAATGGATTTTATCTTCACGGCTGTAGTTTTTAACCATCTTAAAGATTGCTTATCAGGAGCAAAAGGAAAATCTATGAATACCGAAGCCTTAACCCAATATAAATTGATGATTCTCTATTTACTTCATTCCGTAAACTACCCCTTAAGTAACAGTCAGCTGAGCGGATTTTTTTTGGACAATGAATATACTACTTACTTTACCTTACAGCAATGTATCTCCGACTTGGTTGAGGCACGTCTTATCAGTTCCCACCAAAGTCGCAGCACCACCCGTTATGAAGTAAGCGAAGAAGGAAAACAGACTCTGCAGTTTTTCGAAAATGAAATCCCCGCCATTGTGAAGGATGACATGGAGCAGTTCCTTCTAAAAAACAAATTGCGCTTGCAGCATGAATCCTCTATTTATACGGATTACGCCCAAACAGAAAATCAGGATTTTTCAGTACAGGTGGAGCTAAGAGAAAGTAAAAGTCTGCTCTGTCGTATTGATTTAGGGGTACCGGATGAAGAAAGCGCACAGGCAATCTGTAATGCCTGGAAGAAAAAGAGCGGAAAAATTTATTCCTTTTTGTTATCCGAACTTCTGGAAGAAGAGGAAAAAGGCTAAACACTTATAGAACTGCGCATCAGCATCTTAAGATGAAGTATCCTCGTTTTCTTATACAATCGCCTCTATGGAAAGGAGTACCGCAAAGCCAATCTGCGGTACTCCTTTTTTCTACATCTTGATACGCGGACTGTATCCGTCTATACCGAACAGGATTCCTGACCGCTTGTCTTTTTCTTTAATAGCTTCTCCACGCTGACAAGCTTCACGCAAGGCAGAATAACTCTGTTGCAATCCGCAAATCTTCCAAAGGCGGATAGGTTGGAGCAATACGGATATTGCTGTCTTTCGGATCCTTTCCATAGGGGAAAGTTGCCCCTGCTGAAGTCAGCTTCACACCGGCCTTTTTACATTTATCCACAACTTCCTTGGCACAGCCCGGCATAGTTTCAAAGCTGATAAAATATCCCCCCCTTCGGATTTGTCCAGGAACCGATATCCAGTCCGCTTAAATTCTTCTCAAAAACCGACTCAATCATCTCGAACTTCGGGCGAATGACATCCGCATGCTTCATCATATGCTTTACCATGCCATGAATATCCTCGAAGAACCGTACATGACGGAGCTGATTTACCTTGTCATGTCCGATGGTCTGGAACTGCATCTGCTTCTTGATATCCTCCAGGTTGTTTAAGCTGGTTGCCATAGAAGCGATACCGGAGCCCGGGAAGGAAATTTTGGAAGTGGAAGCGAACTTATATACCAGGTCCGGATGTCCCGCTCTCTTACATTCTGCCAAAATCTCAATCAGATAATCCTGATCATGGTCATAGAGGTGGTGCATACCGTAGGCATTATCCCAGTAAATACGGAAATCTTTCGCAGCCGGTTTCAGTCTTGCAAAACGGCGTACCGTTTCATCCGAGTAGCTGTATCCTTGCGGATTACTGTACTTCGGCACACACCAGATTCCCTTGATGCTCTCGTCCGAGGCTACCAGTTCCTCCACGATATCCATATCCGGTCCCTTATCGGTCATCGGCACATTGATCATCTCAATACCAAAATATTCGGTGATGGCAAAGTGACGATCGTAACCCGGCACAGGGCAAAGCCACTTTATCTTATCCAGCTTGCACCAGGGGGGTACTTCCCATTACACCGTGGGAATAGGAACGGGAAATGGAATCATACATTACGTTCAAGGAAGAGTTACCGAAGATAATGATGTTGTCCGGATTGTTCTCCATCATATCGGAGAGCAATTCCTTTGCCTCTGCAATACCGCCCAAAACACCGTAATTACGAACATCAAAGCCATCGCTGGAATACATATCGGCATCACTGTTCAGAGCATCCATCATTCCATTACTTAAATCCAGCTGATCCAGACTCGGCTTTCCTCTACTCATGTCCAGATTCAAATCCATATTCTGGTATTCTCTATAGCTTTGCTTTAGTTCTTTCCTTAAGCTTTCCAGTTCTTCAAGTGATAAATCCTCGTATCTTCCCATCTGTATCTCCTCTTTTACTTTTATATCTTTTACTTTTATATTTTTTTCTTCAGCGGAGTTTTTATTTCCATGCATTGCTTCAGCAGTTTTTTGATTCTCAAGCTTTTCTTTGCCGGGCATCTTATTTTCAAACATTCCTTTCGCAGGAGTTTTCTTTACGGCCTTTTTTCCGTCCGTCTTCTTGTTCTGCATAATTTTCTACTCCTCTTTAATCCCAGGGGAGACGGTTCAGCTCTCTTTACCCTGAATTTCCGAACGTATTTTCTATGCCGCTTTCCGCTTGTCTTTTCAGAAGCGGAAAGCAAGGGATTTGCTCCCAAAGCTTTTACCCGGCTTTCCAAGAAGCTTAACTCTCTGGCTGCTTCCGTATCCTCCGGATAGCGGTTGCAATACAGTGAAAAAGGAATCATAAGCTTTTTTTGCCATTCCCCTGTTTTTTTCCAGGTAAACCGCTTCATTATACTCCAATTCCCGATCTGCTGTCAGTCCTTTTTCTTTTGCTTCGTCTAAAGCCTCTCTTGCCGATGCCAAATCGTTCTCATTTAAAGCATTTCCTGCAGATACAATCAATTTCTTTGCCGAGATCAGATTCTGCAGCTTTTCATAGCTTTTTCCGGAAAGAGTTCCCAGGTTTTTCAAATTTTCCTCTGCCTCATCAAGCTTTCCCAGTTGAATCTCCGCTTCCACCTTATACGCCAAAATATCATATTGAAGAGTTCCTACTCTTCCCTTACTCTTTTCCAAGGCAAGGTTAAAATTCTCCAAAGCTTTTTCCGCATCTCCTTTTTCCAGTGCACTAATCCCCTCTGTCCGGTAGGCTTTTGCTTCATTTTTACAGGCGGATAAACTTAGACTTAATCCCAATATCAGTAAAGCGAAATGTATTTTTCTCATTGTCCGTTCTTCCTTTCTACTCCGGTTTGGCCTTTTCTTTTTAGTTTGGCCTTTTCTTTTTAGTTTAGACTTTCCTTTTTCCTTGATAAAATGATAGGCTTTGTAACACCATTCTATGCCTTTCCGGTTGTGCCGAAGCCGCCACGGTTATCATTTCCCAAATGCTCCACTTCCACAAAATGCACTACAGGCTGATGCTGCATGATGCGAAATTGTCCAATACGGTCATTCACATGGATTTCCGTATCCCGCATGGCAAGAACAGGCATACGGATAATGTCATTGTCTCCGCAGTACGATTCGTCCACTACTCCCATGGAGTTCGTCTGGAGAATGCCGAAATTCTTAAAGGCAGAGCTTCTCGGTACAATCCACATCTCATAACCCTTTGGAAGTTCTACGGAAATCCCCATACTAATCAGGCGAAATTCTCCCGCCTTCATCGTCACTTCCTCCGCAACCCGAAGGTCAATCCAGTCACTTTTCCCGTCAATATAACGTAGCTTTTCCAGTTCCTTGACATGGTATTTTATTTTTATCTTTTCTTCCATCTCCACACTCCCTTGATCCAGGAATTTCTTTGTCTTCCTGTTTCTTCCCTATATTGTATTCTACGGCAGATTCTATTCCGATACGGACTACGGTCAAACGATATCCTTTCCCGCTGCTCTTCTTCGTTCTCTTCTAAAGCCATCTCTATCTCATCGTTTGCAATAAACTCTTCTTCGCTTTCCACAATCGTATCCTCAGCTGTTTCCTCTATTGCTTCCATTGCAATAAACTCTTCTTCGCTTTCCGCTTGTACGATTGCTTCCTCCTCTTCCGATTCCTGTAAATAGGCCTCGATGAACGCATCGCTTTCCTCGTCCTCGGAAACGAACCTGCCTAGGTTTCCGGGTTTTCTGCCTTCGCTTCCTCCTTTACTTCCTCCCCATTTTCTCTAAATTCTATCGAATCCGCTTCTTCACGCTCCGGGATTTCTTCGCTTTCTATCGTTTCTTCCGCTTCCGCTAAATCTTCGCTTTCTGTTGTTTCTTCACTTTCCGCTTTTTCTTCGTCCATTTCCAGTCCGAAGCCCTCTTTTAACTCCTCTGTTACCTCTTCTCTTAAGAGCTTTTCCACACCTTCAGGAAGCGCAGGCAAATCCTTCAAAGAATCCACACCGAAGCGATTTAAAAATTCTTCCGTAGTGGCAAAAAGCATAGGTCTTCCGGGGGCATCCAGCCTTCCTACCTCTTCAATCAGACCGAACTCGACCAGTCGATTTACGGCATGATCCGACTTCACACCACGGATTCGTTCTACCTCTACCTTGGTAACAGGCTGGCAATAGGCAATAATCGAAAGCGTCTCCAAAGCAACATCGGAAAGTACCGGCTTTCTCGGACTTTTCACAACTCGAATCAGTCCATCATAGGTCTTCGGATGACTTACCATCTGATAACGATCTTCCAATTTCTTAATTAGAATCCCGCCCTGTCTTTCCTCGTAACGGTTTCTAAGACGCTCTGCAGCAAGCAAAGCACCATCCCGTCCCATATTTAGGCAAAGACTGATTTCCTCCGCTGAAACAGAGCGTCCCAAAGAAAAGAGCAAAGCTTCCACAAGATCTTCCTCTTCCTTTAACCTGATTCTATCCTCTTCTTCGATTTCCACTTCCAGGTCAGGCAGTAATGAAATCTGTCCTAAGTCTTCCAAATAAAGCCTCCTTCGTTGCTGTTTACGAAAATACTCCATTCCCCTTTTTGACTTGAAAACGAGATACCGCACGCTTTGCGAGCGATACTCGTTATGAATAAAAATATCTTCTAATCAAAATCTTCTATTCCTTCCAAATTCAGATTTTCCGGATCTTCGCCCTCTCGAACCTCTATGTTTAAGTCAGAAAAGGCTCTTTCTTGCGTAAGGCTGATTTTCCCCATTTTCATCAGCTCCAAAATAGCGAGAAAGCTGACTACTGTCTCAGTTCGTCCCTTTGTGTTCTTCAGCATCTGGCGGAAAGAAAAACGTCCATGTGTCTTGGCATACGCGAGTACATCCTTTATCTTTCCTTCCAAACTGATTTTTTCCCGTTTAATTCTTCCGAAATTGGAACGCAGCTTATCTTTTCTGTCCTCTCTTCGTCGTAAAACCTCTTTCATGGTTTCTCGAAGACGCAGTAAGTCTATTCCTTTTAGCAGATACTCCACATCCAGAGGCGGACTGTAGCGTTCTACCTCTTCCGGGATGCTGGCCTCTTTTCGGATACATAAGGGGGCAAATTCTTCTTTCTTCTCTAATAATTTACTGATTCTCTTATATTTTTTATATTCCAAAAGACGCTGTACCAGTTCTTCCCTGATATCGGGTTCCTCTTCGTCTTCCTCATTTTTCGGAAGTAACATCTTCGCCTTCATTTCCAAAAGGCTTACTGCCATAATGAGAAAGTCGGAGACAATCTCCAGGTCCTCTTCTTCCAGTTGATTGATATACTGAAGATACTGTTCTGTAATCTGGACAATGGGAATGTCGTAGATGTCGATTTTATTTTTCTCAATCAAATGCAAGAGGAGATCCAGTGGCCCCTCAAATGCATCCAATTTATAAGAAATACTCTTTGCTTTTTCTTCCAGCATTACTTCCCCCGACATAGATTTTGAAGTCAGATAATTTGACCTGTATATTTTACTCTTTCAAGGGACACAAGTCAAAGCAAGATAGCTCCGGGAAATTGTTTATTCTCACATTTACCGTATGGGTCCCCAGTCCTCTGCTGATGAAATAATGCTGTTCATCTCTTGTAAAAAGCCCCCTGGGTTTTCCGACAAAAAAACGAAATTGCGGTGTCATCAGAGCAAAAAACGGGAGTCCCACAGCTCCACCATGAAAGTGGCCCGACAGAAGCAGGTCCACACCTAAGGATAGTGCCTCTTCTCTATAAAAGGGACTGTGCAGCATAGCTATACTAAAGACATCCGAATCAATATTGGAAACTGTCTTTCTCCACTTCTCTTTTACCGCCTCCTCCAGAGGCTTCTTCTCCTTAAAATAGAGGGGACGATAGTAAGAAATATCCAAAGGAAAGCCGGCAAGATGGATTCCTTCATCCAAGAAAACACCTTTTTCATCAATAAGATTCACGCCTTCTAAAGCTTCACGAAAGGCTGTTTTTCTCCCTTTTATTTCTTTTTTACTAAACAGCTTTTCCTCATGATTTCCAAAGGAATAAAACACCTTGAATTCCGCTTTCAATTTATGCAACAATGCTATCCCTTTTTCCACCTCGTCCCTGGCATCTGTTTCTTCCGAAGAATGGCTGATGGGAAAATCCCCTCCGATTAAAACACAATCCGGATTCAGGGAACGGATTTTTTCCATCAAAATAGAGTTGTCCTCTCCAAATTCTTTTTCATGGAGATCGGTCAAAAAAACAAAGCGAAATTTTCTCTTTATTTTCTTAGAAAACAACAAATATTGTTCCAATTTAAGTTGATTTCTTTCCCAATTAGAATATATAAGGCATATTATGCCTATAACACAAAAAGTTAATACTATTAACATTTCGTCCCTTTCTACGAAATTTAATTTCTCTATGATAAGCTACTGATGAAACAGAATACTTCTTGTTATCCAAGGCATAAGGGAGGAAGGGTTATGATTAGTTACGCTCCTTTTTGGAAACTGATGAAGAAGAAAAAAATGAGCCAATATCGCCTTATACGAGAACAAAACTGTCCGCCAGTCTTCTCAACAGACTGAGAAACAACCAACCGGTATCCACTGAAAGCATCCGGCAAATCTGTCTGCTTTTCTCCTGTAATGTATCGGATATTATGGAGTGCGTACTGTGAAAAGAAAAACAAAGCAAGTACTGCAATAAAATAGAGTGAGACAGTTTTTAAAGATAAAAGGTCTGATAGAATCTTCTCTATCGGACCTTTTGTCTTTTCTATTTTAGCTTTTTATTTTTCTTCCATAGATTTACTTTCTTCCGTAGGCTTACTTTCTTCCGCAGGCTTACTTTCTTCCGTAAAATTAGTTTCTTCTGTATGCTTACTTTCTTTTGTAGACTTACTTTCTTCCGTAGACTCCCCGGATTCTTTTGTTTCGGCTTTTTCTTTTACTTCGGAAAGAATCTTCATAAACTCCTTACCGGTAATGGTTTCCTTTTCAATCAGGAACTCGGCAATCTCATCCAAGGCATAGCGGTTTTCGGAAAGAATCTTTTTGGATTCCTCATAACATTCTTTTAAAATACGAGAAACTTCCTCATCCACTTCTGTCGCCGTATCATCTCCACATTCCAGAACCGCTCTTCCGCCAAGGTACATATTTTCCTGACGTGCCAAGCCCATAAGACCGAACTTCTCGGACATGCCGTACTGAGTCACCATGGCTCTGGCAATCTTTGTTGCCTTTTCGATATCATTGCTTGCCCCTGTGGTGACAGTCTCAAAAACAAGCTCTTCCGCTGCTCTTCCTGCCAAAAATTCCACAATCATGGCATGCAGTTCCGACTTGGTATTTAAATACTTTTCTTCCTCCGGAACCTGCATTACATACCCCAGAGTACCCATGGTTCTCGGCACAATGGTAATCTTCTGCACCGGCTCGGAATCCTTCTGAATCGCCGCAACAAGAGCATGCCCTACCTCGTGGTAAGAAACGATTCTCCGCTCCTCCTTGGAAAGAATTCTGTCTTTCTTCTCCTTTCCGACCAGAACCACTTCCACTGCCTCAAAAAGGTCCTTCTGGCTCACCTTTTCTCTTCCGTGCTTTACCGCAGTGATGGCTGACTCGTTCATCATATTGGCAAGATCTGCACCCACTGCACCGCTTGTAGCTAAGGCTATTTCATCAAAATTGACCGTTTCGTCGAGCTTTACATCCTTGGCATGGACCTTTAAGATATTGACTCTTCCTTTTAAATCAGGCTTTTCTACAATAATTCTACGGTCAAAACGTCCCGGACGAAGAAGGGCAGGGTCTAAAATCTCAGGGCGATTGGTTGCCCCCATAACCATAATTCCTTTTGCCGCATCAAAGCCGTCCATCTCGGAAAGGAGCTGGTTTAAAGTCTGTTCTCTCTCATCATTTCCGCCATAGCGGTTATCTCTGCTCTTTCCGATAGCATCAATCTCATCAATAAAGATGATACAGGGCGCAGTCTGGGTTGCCTGCCTGAAAAGATCACGTACACGACTTGCTCCGACACCCACAAACATTTCTACAAAATCCGATCCGGAAAGGGAATAAAACGGCACATGTGCCTCTCCCGCAACAGCCTTTGCAAGAAGTGTTTTTCCTGTTCCGGGAGGCCCTACAAGAAGTGCCCCCTTCGGTAATTTTGCACCGATAGCGGTATATTTTGCAGGATTATGTAAAAAGTCCACTATTTCCACAAGACTTTCTTTTGCCTCATCCTCTCCTGCAACGTCTTTAAAGCTGATTCCGGTCTCCTTTTGCATATACATCTTGGCATTGGACTTTCCGACCCCCATAAGGCCACCGCCGGATCCCCCCACGCGCTTTGCCATCCAGTTCATAAACCAAAAGAGAAGCACAAAGGGCAAAACCACGCTCAGTACAATCTGTAAAATAAAGCCGGAATTATCCGGTCTTTTCTTAACAATATCCACATTGTGCAGATAGAGTCGTTCTACCAGTTTTTCCGCATCTGCGCCAACCGGAATAACAAAATAAATCCTTCCCTGCCTGTTTCCCAGTCCCGGAAAAAGATCCTCAGTCGCCGAACCGTTCTTCGAGGCAGCATCGCTTTCGGCCGGACCGTCTGCATTTTTTTGCATTGTACTTCGGATAGACCGTAATCTGTCCGTCACTCCACTCTACCTTTTCTACAAGGTTTCGATCCACCATGGATAAAAAAACTGAGTATATGTCAGCTCTTGCGTTGCTCCGTTTCCTGTAAGTCGTTGCGATAAACTGTAAATAAAAAAAGTCACTGTTGCCGCTATTAAAATGATGAGAATCGTCTGCCCCATATTGGAGAATCCGCCGTTATTCCCATCCTTAAAGTCTTTATTGTCCATTCCTATCTCCTTCAGAATCCGGAAGAAAAAGCTTCCGGTTTTCGCCACAAACAAGAGATCTTTTTTTCATACCAAAGAGAAACTGTCTCTATGTCTGAAGAAAAATCTCATCTGTAGTCTATTTTTTTTATTATACGGAAGGGCCAGGAAACAGGCAAGCTGAATTTCCTCGGGCATCAAAGCTGCATGTACAATTACAGTTCTTCGCAAACCATAGACCCCATTTCCGAGCAGGAAAGGAGCTTTTAGCCCCTCCGTCTCTTTCCTTGGGAAAATGTCTTTGGTCCTAAAGCCTTTTTGCAAGTACCTTTTTCTACCGCTCTCTCCACTCTATTGGCCGCCTCTTTTTTTCCTTTAAAGAATAGCGTAGCAGCATCGCTGCAGACAAAATCGCGGCAAGAGGATTGGCAATATTCTGTCCTGCAATGTCCGGTGCGGAACCACCGCTCGGCTCATAGAGTCCGAAGGCATTTTCTCCTAAAGATGCGGAAGGAAGCATACCAAGTGACCCCGTGATTTCCGCCATTTCATCGGAAAGAATGTCCCCGAACATATTTTCCGTGGCAATAACGGAAAACTTTCCGGGATTTCGTACAAGTTGCATCGTCATGGAGTCTACAAGAGTATGCTCCAGTTTGACCTCCGGCTCATGTTCCGCGCGCTCTGTGAAAATTTTTCTCCAAAGACGAGAACTTTCCAGAACATTTGCCTTATCAACAGAAACCAGCTCCCCCTTTCCTTCCTTTGCCAAAGAAAATGCAATTTCAGCAATCCTCTCAATCTCGTGTGCTCTGTAAATCAATTCATCTCGGGCAACTTCTTCCCCATTTTCCACGGAAAGGGACTTCTCCCCAAAATATAGACCTCCTGTAAGTTCCCGAATCATCATGATTTCAAAGCCCTCAGAAAGAATCTCTTCTTTCAGAGGGGATGCCGTCTTTAATTCCGGATACAGTTTTGCCGGGCGAAGATTGCAAAAAAGACCAAGCTCCTTTCTTAAACGAAGAAGTCCTGCTTCCGGGCGCTTTTCCACCGGAAGTTTATACCAGGGAGAAACCCCCACAACACCGCCGATACTTCCCATCAATACGGCATCACTTTCTTTGCAAGTCTTCAAAGTCTTTTCCGGAAGCGGCTCCCCTACAATATCGATTGCCGCACCGCCAAAACAGGCTTCTTGAAATGCCAAAGAAAAGCCTTCCTGCTCAGAGACTTTCGTTAGGACTTTTTTAGCTTCCCTTGTAATTTCCGGTCCGATTCCGTCACCACTAAGAACTGCAATCTTCTGTTCCATACTCTATCCCCTTATCTTTTCAGCTTTCCGTTAAGGGAAGTCTATATTTCCCTTCTTTGCTTCTCTTCTTACACCCTTACCGGAAAAAGCGGAGCTTCTTTGCGGAGCTTCTTTGCGACTTTTCAGAAACTATGCTGCTCCCGATTCTTGATTACCATTGTACAAGAGTTTTATTCTTTTTCGTATGCTTTTTTGCTATACTAGCCATGCAATATAAAGACAATCTTTTTCGGGAATGGAATTAACCAATTAGAATATAAGAAAATATTAACTTAGATAAGGAAGCAAAGCATTCATTGACAGAAATACAAAAAGGAGAAGCTATGGAATTTAAACTGCATTCGGATTACGCGGCAACCGGTGACCAGCCACAGGCTATTGAAAAACTGGTGCAAGGTCTCAAGGAGGGAAATCAATTTGAAACCCTACTTGGCGTAACCGGCTCCGGAAAAACTTTCACCATGGCAAATGTCATCGAGAAAATCCAAAAGCCGACCTTAATAATTTCCCACAATAAGACTCTGGCTGCACAGCTCTACTCGGAAATGAAAGAATTTTTCCCGGAAAATGCAGTCGAATACTTTGTATCCTACTATGACTACTACCAGCCGGAAGCCTATGTTCCCAGTACGGACACCTATATTGAGAAAGATTCCGACATCAACGAGGAAATTGACAAGCTCAGAAACTCCGCCATGGCTGCCCTCTCCGAAAGAAGAGACGTTGTAGTCGTGGCTTCGGTTTCCTGTATCTATGGTTTAGGTGCGCCTACAGAATATCTCAATATGGCAATCTCCCTTCGTCCGGGGCAGCTTCGGGACAGAGATGCTTTACTGCGAAATCTCATTGAGATTCAATATAGCAGAAATGACATGGATTTCCGTAGAGGGACCTTCCGCGTAAAGGGAGATACGGTGGATATTTTCCCCGCATCGGAGGGAGAACAGGCGATTCGTGTTATTTTCTTCGGGGACGAGATAGAAGAAATCCAGTTAATCGATGTGCTTACGGGAAAAGCCAAGGCAAAGCTCGAGCACACGATGATTTTCCCGGCAAGCCCCTATGTCATTCCTATGGATAAACTCCGTATCGCCTGCAAGAATATCCTTTCGGAACTGGACGAGCGAGTACAGTATTTTAAAGAAGAAGATAAACTCTTGGAAGCACAGCGCATTTCCGAGAGAACGAATTTTGATGTGGAAATGATTCGCGAAACCGGAGTCTGCTCCGGTATCGAAAACTACACAAGACACTTGAATTTCGCACAGCCCGGAGAACCTCCCTACACCTTGATCGATTATTTTCCCGAGGATTTTTCTTATCATCGTGGATGAGAGTCACATCAGTCTTCCGCAGATTCGCGGAATGTATAACGGAAATCTTTCCCGAAAAAAACCACCCTTGTGGATTACGGTTTTCGTCTGCCCTCCGCTTTGGATAACCGGCCCTTAAACTTCACGGAGTTTGAAGGGAAAATCAACCAGATGCTTTTCGTCTCCGCAACCCCCGGAGAGTACGAGGCGGAGCATGAGCTTCTTAGGGCAGAGCAAATCATAAGGCCGACCGGCCTTTTAGATCCGGAAATTGAAGTGCGCCCCACCAAGGGACAGATTGACGATCTCCTCGTGGAAATCCATAAAGAAACGGAGCAGAAGCACAAAGTTCTGATTACCACCCTTACCAAAAAAATGGCAGAGGACCTCACCAAATATTTGCAGGAGAATCAGGTACGGGTAAAATACCTGCACTCCGACATCGACACCTTGGAAAGAGCCGCAATCATTCGGGATATGCGACTGGATAAATTTGATGTTTTGGTTGGAATCAACCTTCTCAGAGAGGGACTGGATATCCCGGAAATCACCTTGGTTGCCATTTTAGATGCGGATAAGGAGGGCTTTCTCCGTTCGGAAACCTCCCTCATCCAGACTGTTGGACGTGCCGCAAGAAATGCGGAAGGACACGTTATCATGTACGCGGATACCATCACGGATTCGATGCAGCGCACCATTTCCGAAACCACAAGAAGAAGAAAACTGCAAATGGAATACAATGAAGCGCACGGCATTACTCCGACTACAATTAAGAAAGCGGTAAGAGACCTGATTGCCATTTCCAGAATGGTAGAAGATGATGCTAAGGGAGTGCAAATGGATATCGAATCCATGTCTAAAGCAGAAATTGATAAAACGATTCGAGAACTTTCCAAAAAAATGCGCGCCTTCGCAGCTGAGCTGAACTTCGAAGACGCGGCAAAATGTCGTGATAAGATTGCGGAACTGAGAGAAGCCTTGGAAAAGAACTATTGAGAAAGGCTTCTCTTTCTCTAGTTTCTATCGGAAATAGCCTTCGTGGTCTTTTCCAAAATCTGACTGCATTTTTCAAAATGCCTACGGTAATACTCCGTGTACATGATATCCACAAGGAAAAGCTGACTGATTTCCGCAGAGGTCGATCCCTTTTGGAGGGAACCGACATTCGCTCCGCACAGGAGTGGAATATCCGTATATTCTGTAAGGGCGGACTTCTGAAAGCGAGTAATAGCGATTACGGTTGCCCCGCTCTTCTTTGCGAGCCTCGCAATCTCCACAATATCCCGCGTTGCGCCGGAATAGGAAAAAATCACGGCAACATCGCCCTTTTCCATAGTCGCTGCGCTCATTAACTGTTGGCTGACCATTTCCGAGCAATAGACTTTCGGCTCAATCCGGTGAAACTTGTTCATGGCTTTCATTGCCGTAAGCATTGATGCTCCCACGCCGAAGAAGAGAATCCGTCTTCCCTTAGACAAAGCATCCATAGCCAGCGTAACCTTGGAAAAATCCAAAAGAGAAAAGCTTTCCTGAATCGAGGAAATCGTGTCTTGTAAAACCTTATTTGCCAAATCGGAAATGCTGTCTTCCAGTGTTATCTCTCCGTTGTCCTCAGCACCTTCCGCCTTTTCCTTACCACGCATAGAAAGAGAAAGGGTCATCTTGAATTCCTGATAGCCCTTCACATTCATCGTTTTACAGAAGCGAAAAACGGAAGTATCTCCTACATCGCAGGTCTCTGCCAAGTCAGAGATAGACATAAACAATACCTTGTTCGGATTTTGCAATATAAAATCAGCCACTCTTCGTTCGGCCTTTGTGAATTGATTGTAAGAAGAGCGTATTCTAGTCAAAAAAATCTTCTTGCATAAAGGTGCTGTCCTCCAATGCTTTTTTTCTTTTGCAATATACCTTATTATAGCAAGCGGGAAATGATTTTCAAAGAGCATTTCTCTTTGAAAATCTCATTTTTTCTTTGATTTTTTTACTTAAAAAATATTCACTAAAAGGAAGAGAAATTATATTTATCCGATGTTTCCAACTAGAAAAAAATCCTTTTCTCTTCTTCTTCGCTTAATCTCTTTACGAAGATAAGATAATGCCTCTTTTTTTCCCCTTTATCCCTTAAAAAGTCGAAGCAAAAACTCCAGCTCTTCCCGCGTTTTTTTCATGAATGAGCGGAGTCCCAATCATTTTTTCATAGTAAATATAAGGACTCTCGTCCCTATATTTCTCCCCTTGATAGTTTCTAGATGCTGCAATACGGTCACAGAACATTTCCGCCACATAGCGATAAGGCATACGACAGCCAATCATCCTATGTACATTTTCAAGGTCATAGTCACACCAATACTCAAAGTGATGTTTGTTTCTTCCCTTATGATGCAGCCAGGCCTCCGATGTACCCGTCTTTACTCTCTCAACACCGTTTGGACTCTTATATCCTCTATAGTAGCGAATCCCGGTACGAAACTCCGTAAAACTGTATTTCGATAAATCATGTAAAAGCCCTTGCTTGTACAATCCTATTGCAAAGCAATAACGCATGACAAGGAGCTTATGTTTTGTAATCGTTTTAAAATGCCCGAAAGCATTTTTCCAGAAATTACCCTCCATCTTTCTATCCTCCCTGCCTCTCCCAATACTCTCCCAAAGCGAAGCTGGGATAACCATAAATAAAACCGTAAGTAATGAAGCATAAAAGAATTGCTCCACCTACATCCAAAACGGAATGTTGCTTTAAAACCAGAGTGGCTATACAGATAAAAATGCAAAGGAAGCAGGAAGAAGAACGAACAAATTTCCCATACTTTGCCTCGCCCAGCTCCTTGCTCTTTAGTAACGCGATATGCATGCAAAGAGAATTGTACGCATGAATACTGGGAAAGACATTCGTCGGAGTATCAATCCGGTATAAGTTTTTCACCATAATCATAAAGATGTTTTTCTCACTCAAATAGGCCGGCCGAAAGTCTGTTCCGTTCGGATAGATCTCGCAAATAACAAGGCTTGCAATCATACCGACAAAAAGGAAGAGACTCACCTTATAAAAGTCTTCCTTGTTCACTATCATAAAATAGAAAAGTCCGACAAAGATATAAATAAACCAGAGAAAATAGGGCACAATAAACCATTCCCAGAAAGGGATCAGGTCATCCATATGTGTATGCATGATATGGTATCCTGTACTGACCGTAACGCGACTCTCCAAAGACTTAAACCAGATGGGGTAAATAATGCCGATCCAAAGTACATTTCCATAACGATAACGATATAGAATTGCCAAAAACTTCTTCAAAAAGGGGTGCTTTTCTGCATAAGCCTGCAGTTTGCTTCCTTGATATTTTTTATATAAACTATTCCAAAATTTTTCCATTCTTCCTTTAATCCCATATTCCTCCCCGGAAAGGCTCTTATATTAAAGAGCTCCTGATTAAGAGGTATAGTGCTATAGAGCTGTACTATAAGACTCTCCCTTTGTCATTTAGTTGAATACAGTTCCAAAGTGCAAAAAAGGAGTTGAAACACATCTTCTTAAGAATGTTCCAACTCCTCGACTCTAGCGAGAGGGGGACTTGAACCCTCGACACCACGGGTATGAACCGTGTGCTCTAGCCAGCTGAGCTATCTCGCCTCAAACAGTCAGCCAAGTATCTTGACGCTGTTCAGAAAAAAATTCCGACCCAGGCTGCGTATAAGACGCAGACCGGACCGAATACTGGGGCCTACAGGGCTCGAACCTGTGACCCTCTGCTTGTAAGGCAGATGCTCTCCCAGCTGAGCTAAGACCCCGTAGTCGCCTCCTAGGCGACCAGTAAATGATACTAAACCCGAAAGACTTTGTCAACAATTAATTTCGTCTTTCTTTCGTTCCAAAAATGAAAAAGTAAATTCTAGTCCTCAGTCTATCAGTAGATTTTACTTCTGCACAGTTGATATTTTCTCTTTCACACTACTCATGGTATGTTTAATGCTCCTTCTGACAGCGATGGAAGGAGATTATTATGAGTAAAATTATTCCCGGTAACCAAAAGCATCTTTCTTTAGAAGACCGACTCTTTATAGAGCAAAGTCTAAATCAAGGGCTTTCCTTTAAGGAGATTGCCAAGTACCTCTGCAAAGATCCTTCTACCATTTCTAAGGAAGTGAAGAAACACCGAGCATCAAACTGGTATCACAAGGGCAGCTTTCTGAACAAAAAGAACTTCTGTGTTCATCGTTACCAGTGTCGTAAAACAAATGTCTGTAAGAAGATTATTCTTTGTGGGATAAAGTGCACTTCTTGTCCTAGTTGTAATCAAACGTGTAAGGACTTTGAAAAGGAATTCTGTAATCGCTTAATGAAGGCTCCCTACGTATGTAATGGTTGCTCACAAAAAGCTTCATCTCTGTAGTATCGCCCATAAATATACCTATGATGCCAGATTTGCTGATAGAAAATATAGGGAAACCCTTAAGGACTCTCGTCGAGGTATAAATCTTTCCGAAAAGGAAGCAAGAGAAAAAGACAACATCATCACACCACTTATCGCAAAGGGGCAATCACCTTACCAGATTTTAGTGAATCATCCGGAATTACAGATGTCTGTTCGCACCATGTACTCCTACATTGACCAAGGAATTTTTTTAGCTCCAAAAAAATATCGATTTAAAAACGAAAAAGTGACATTCAAACCAAGGAAATGCCATAAAACACAGATTTCAAACCGTGAAATATTTCATGGTCGAAGCTATGAGGACTTCTTGAAGCTTGGATTAAATGCTTTTGTAGAGATGGATACCGTTCATTCATGCAGAGACTCACAAAAAACTCTACTAACTTTTTTCTTTACAGAGGAAAAACTTTTCCTGGCTTATCTGTTAAATCGATGTACAAAGGGAGCAGTCAAAGCAGTCTTTGACCGTTTAGAAAAGGCGTTTTGAGGATGTTTTTTTGACTTTCAATCTATCTTTGAATATATCCTAACAGACCGAGGCTCGGAGTTTGGAGATCCTGTCGCTTTTAGAAACAAATCCCAATGGGATACAACGTAGCAGCATTTATTATTGTGATCCCTATGCGTAGTGGACAAAAAGGGGGCTTAGAGCAAGCCCACACCATGCTCCGCATGATTCTTCCAAAAAGGATCTTCTTTTTGCTTTTTCTTACACAATGGGATGTGAATCGGATTGTAAACCACATCAATTCCACGCCAAGGGAAAGCTTAAATGGAGATACTCCTTATCAAAGGGCACTAAACCGATATGGAGAAGATGTCTTAAAAGCACTTCAGCTCGGACCCATTCATCCTGACGAGGTTTGTCTGAGGCCCAAGCTGATTCGCTTTAAGTAACCCAACAACCCAAAACCGATCTGCTGTCAGACAGGGCAAAAACTTTTACATTTTTCGATATAGCCAGTGGAATTTAGTCCTACACACGACTTGTCCTGTGGCTTATTTCCCATGTCCGGAAAGAGATTTTTTGAGGTTGTTATGCACTATTATAGCAAAATCAGGCAGAAATGAAATTTCAAACTGCCTGATTTTAGGGATTTTTTAAAGCTAGGTAGAATTTACCTCTGCACTGGAATTTACTTTTTCAATTTAGTTCTTTCTTTCGTTTCTAAAAGCAGATTTTTCATCTGCTTTCAATGTCCCTGTTCTTTATTCTTACTCCCCTGCTATCCCCTAGCTATAGGCCTTTATCAGGACAAGGATGCAAGATAGCCTTCCACAAAAGACTTGTACTTGGATACCTGTGCACCGACAATCGGCTTTCCTACAATCTTACCCTCACTATTGATAAAATAGGTGGTCGGAACGCCCACCACATTGGAAAGCAGTCCTGAAAAATCTGCGTTGGGAATGATATTTTGGAAATCCGCACCGGTCTTTTCCAAAATTGTTTTCGCCGTATCAATCTGTTGACTGTCCGTTTCTCCTGCTATATCCGCTACCAAACCGATAATCTGCACATTTTCCGGCATTTCTTTCGCCCATAGTCCAAGCTCCGGCATCTCGTTAATGCAAGGTCCGCAAAAGGTGCCCCACACATTTAAGATGGTCAAATCCTTATCAGCAAAAATGGAGTCGCTTACCTCTTCCATATTCAGATTCTTCGTCGTGAAACTAAGCTTTTCCGCAGAGACTGCATATTCATCCGATGACGCTGCAGCCTGATCTGCCTTTTCTGTTTCAGAACTCCCCTCTGTAGCCATAGTGGAGCTTTGCGCTGTTGTTTCTGCCACAGTCCCGTTGCTTCCGCAAGCACTAAGAAGAGTTACACCGGCAAGAACCACCGGGAGAATCCATTTTTTAAATCGCAACATAATATCCCTTTCTTTTATACATTTCTAAATTGATTCTTATTTTTAATTCCTTTCAAGGTCTCAGAATACACTAAGAGTGCATATAAGTTCAAGATGTATTTTTAAACTTTCTTTTACAAAATACTTTGTATTCTTCCATCTATTCCTGTTTTATTTCTAAACTTTTTTTCCAACATAAAAAGCATTTTCCAAAAAGAATCTGTTTGATTTCTCCCAGGCATTCGGAGATACTCTTTCCGTCTCCATTTAAGATATAATCGGCTGTTTCCTCATAAAAAGCGCTGCGCCTTTCCATGATTTCCGAGATATCTTCGAGATTCATTTTCCCTTGTAAAAGAGGGCGATGATTCTTCGCATGGGATAGGCGTTGCAGTACCGTATCGGGGCTCACCTTGAGATAAATACTTAAAAAATGTTCTTTTAAACAAGCTCTATTCTCTTCTTTCAAGATGATTCCGCCACCCGGCGAAAGGATAATCTCCTTTCCGGACAATTTCTTAAGAACACGACTTTCCTCACAGCGGAATCTTTCTTCTCCGAACTTTTGAAAATAATCCTGAATCGACATGGATAATTCCTGTTCCAAAACCGAATCCATCTCAAAATAAGGTAAATTTCCCAAAACAGCCAATTGTCCTGCCAAAGTGGATTTTCCGCTCCCCATAAATCCCAGTAAAGCAATCCCTTTTTTTTCGGAAACAGCACGGTACAGTTTTAAATACTCTTCCATCTTCCACTGTCCCGGTGCAGATTCTCCCAGAACCTGTACAAAACTGTGAGAAGAAGCGGATAGTTCTGTACACAGGCGACTAAGCTTTCCCATTTCTCCCATGGATATTGTGATGAGTTCCCTTTTCGGATTCCTATCTTTCCATCTTCTTCCGGAAAGCATGAGATTTAAAACATCCTCCTGCTTTCTCGGCATCAATGCCATTTTCACAATATCTGCAGAATAAGAAGAGAGTCTATCCAAAATAAGCTCACATTCTTTTACGTCAGGCGTTCTATGGAAATCATGATAGGAGGCAATAACCTTTCCTCCCAGCCGTTTGACCATGGCAACACATTCCCTCCATGACTCCTGTCCTATATTTCCACACTCCACTTCCAGGTCAATATAATCCGGTACACCGCTTTCCATAGCCAGTATATTTTCCTGAAAATAGCTTTTTCCAAAGGGATAAGCTCCTCCCTGCCGATTTGTGCGAATGGTAAAAATCAGCTTTTTAGTGCCTATAGATGCCCTGACTTTTCGCAAAAAATCATCCAGTTTCTCTACCCTCTTTTCCAAAAGGTCATAACGAAGCTCTACGGCGTAGAGACAGGAAAAATACTTATGCTCACTCAGTTTTTTCAGGCTCTCCAGGCATTCCTTCTCCGTCTTCCCCTGTATTGGTACAATCATGCCCATTTGCTTTTCCTCACAAATATTTTTAGCTTATTGCTGCTATCTATTTTTTCCGGTCAAACTTCTCTTCTACGGCTTATTTTTCCAGAGTGTATTCTTTCTCTGATACATAAAAAGAAAAGGCTTTTCCAAAATCCTCTTCAAAACGATATGAAAATATTTTTCTCTCCCCATCGGACGAACCAAAACGGTAGGAATTCCGGCACGGTTGCCTCCGAGTATATCCGTAAATAACTGGTCTCCAAAGAAGAGACATTTTTCTTTTTCCGTATTCAGGGCTTCCGCAGCATCCAAGTATGCTTTTCCGGATGGCTTTCCCGCATTTTCCCGGTAGTACATTGCTCCTACTTTTGTAGCAAATTTTTCTACTCTTTCTTTTCCGTTATTCGATAAAATTGCAGTTTTAAATCCGATTCCCCGAAGCTTTTCAAAAAACTCCTCTGTCTCTTTGCTTGCAGGAGCATCATGCAAAACCAAGGTATTATCGATATCAAAGAGAAGGGCACGATAGCCCTTCTCATAGAGTTTTGGAAAATCCAAGTCATAGACAGACGCTATCGAATAGCACGGATAGAGGGAGGATTTTTTTCTTTTACTCATCCCTTTTCTCCCTTCCCATGTGTTTTTAGAAGTTTCCCGATTTCTTCCATAAAAGTATTGATGTCCTTAAATTCTCTGTAAACGGAAGCAAAGCGAACATAGGCGACCTGATCCAGATTCTTTAAGCGCTCCATCACCATTTCCCCGATTTCCTCCGTACTGACTTCCTTACTGTCGTGCTTAAAAATATGATTTTCGATATCATCCACAAGTTCTGCAATCTGTTGCGGTGAAATAGGCCTTTTATGACAAGAACGTAAGACACCACCCTCAAGCTTTGCACGATCATAGGGGACACGGCTTTGGTCTTTTTTCACCACCATAAAGGGAAGTGTTTCCGTCTTTTCAAAGGTTGTAAAACGCTTTCCGCAAACCTCACACTGTCTGCGCCTTCGAATCGCGGTATTTTCATCTGCGGGTCTTGAGTCAATTACGCGGGTGTCTTCCGCATTACAAAATGGGCACTTCATGATTCCTCCTTGTAGTCTGTGTAACGCTTTCTGGCCTCTTCAAAACTCAGTTTTTCCTGATTTTCTTCTTTCTCTTCTTTCCCGGAAGAAACGGTTTCTACAAAATCCGTACTATCTTCAGTCTGCTTTGCCATCTTCAGTCTGTTCAAGCTGCCCGGCATCTTCTGTTGGTTCGGACTCTTCAGACTGCGTGTTAAGTTCTACTTGCTCAGCTTCTTTCTGTATCTGCGCTTCTTTCTGTATCTGCGCTTCTTTTTTTCTCCTGCACTAAACGATGCCACAAAAAGCCTTAGCTGTTTCTGCCGCTTTTTTTCTCCTTATTCAAAAATTTGCTGATAGAAGCCGGCCTGTACAAGGATAAAAATAGGGGGTCAAGTAAAAAAACAGAAAAAAATCGCCAGTAATATCCCCGGAAGAATACTGTTATTTAAGCTAAAGGTCCACATCGAAGCCAAAATATTCATCGTCACTCTTATACCCATAAAATACAACAATTGTCTGAGAAAAACGATGCTTCTCGTGCTTCATCATATGCACACTCTTCTTCATGGCTTCCCCTAAGGTCTTCGACTTTTTTTCCAAAAATCAAAAAGGGAGTACATAAAAAGAAAAAGCAAAAAAAGAGCGAAATAATAAGATTAAAAATGAGTTCTTCTACGAGGTTCAAGATAGGGTCAGCCGGTTTTAAAAAAACGATATAAAACCAAAAATGGAGAATACCCAAGGCAGAAAAAGCATAGAAAAAAACAATACAGCAAAATCTGAATTTGCATCGGAAAGTTCTTCGGATGAAGGGTGTAGAACACATCAAACGGAGATATTTTTTCTCCTCTTATCAGTTTTAATGCCATATAGATAAACGAAAAAGAACTCACCAGCAAATAAATCAACAGTACAAAAAGAAACAGAGCGAGTATAATTCCAGAAACAGTAAGACCGATTCCTCTCCTTAACCCTTCCATCTGCAACATCATAACCGATGCCAAAAAAGGACTAAAGACAAAAGAAAAGCACACTACCACGGCAATATACATGGAGAATTGCAAAAGTACAGCAACCAACATGGTTGGCCAGTTCTTTCTCCATTTTCCTATGGCAAATCTTCTCAAGTCTTTATTGCTCATTCTATATCACTCCTTTAAAACAAAACACAATATGCTCTTATATCATTTTTATAAGAAGAGCTGCAGAAAGCAAAAGGATAACTCATCTTCCGCATTTTGACGAAAAATCTCCTTCTCTTTCCACAGCTCTTTCATCGGATTTATTGGATAGGTACTACTCCACCTTCATACTTTTCGTTGATGAAATCCTGGATTTCCTTGGAATGTAAAACTTCTACCAAAGTCTTTGCCCACTCCGCATCCTTATTCTTCTCTTCTACCGCAATGATGTTTGCATAGGTCTGTGCCGCTTCAGATGTAGCATCCTCCGCAGCCAAAGCATCACTTGGCTTGTAGTTTGCCTGAATAGCATAGTTACCGTTCATGCAAGCAAAATCAACGGAATCCAAAGAACGAGGAATCTGTGCAGCCTCAACCTCATAGATATCCACATTGTGCGGATTCTCTACGATATCCTGCTTTGTTGCTGTAAGACCTGCGCCATCCTTTAACTTAATGATGCCATTTGCCTCCAAAAGAAGAAGAGCCCTTGCTTCATTTGTTGTATCATTCGGAACAGCAATCTTAGCACCGTCCTGGATAGCCTTTAAGTCATTGGACTTACCTGCGTAAATTCCAAACGGCTCATAGTGAATCTTGCCTACGGAAACAACATGCGTATTGTTTTCCTTATTGAAATCCTCAAGGTAGGGCAGATGCTGGAAATAGTTTGCATCAATTTGTCCCTGTTCTGTTGCAAGATTCGGCTGAACGTAATCGTTATAAGTCACGATTTCAATATCCACACCCTTTTTCTTTAAAGCGTCCTTAGCCGCCTCTAAAATCTCCGCATGCGGACTCGGGGTTGCACCGATCTTAATCTTCACTGCTTCTCCCTCAGCCTTTGCAGCTTCCGTTGCCTTCTCGGACTCTGCCGCCTTTTCACTGCCTGCCTCTGTCTCTACCTGAGACTCTGCCTTTGTTTCCGCTTTCTGTCCTCCGCAAGCTGCTAAAGAAGCTACCGCTAAACCAAGGAGCAGCGCTGCTACTCTTTTTTTCATAAATTCTCCTTTTCTACTTTGAAAACTCTCCTTACTCTATAACGAAAATTTTCTAAATTTCTGCTGTAAGCCTATACCACAGCAAGTATCTATGCTAAAGAAGGTTTCCCTTCGAATAGCCCTAAGTTATTTTTCACTGCTTTCATGCGCACAGTTGAGATATAAAAATAGTACAGAATCAGAAATATTGCAAATTTTCCTGCACTCTTTTTCTTTTCCTAAACTCTTCTTCTCTTATCACTATACTTCGCAAGACGCATCCAGAATTCCTGAATAATCTGCACGATAATGATGAGTACCAAAACAGCTATAATCATAATATCCGTCTTATAACGATAGTATCCATAGTTTAGAGCAATGGCTCCCAAGCCGCCACCACCTACAAATCCCGCCATAGCGGAGTAGGATAAGATGGATGTGATACAGATTGCCGCTCCGATATAGAGACTCGGCTTTGCCTCAGGAAGGTAGACCTTCATGATAATCTGCATTCTGTTTGCCCCCATGGAACGAGCCGCCTCAATCACACCGCTGTCCACTTCCTTTAAGGAAGACTCCACCATTCTGGCAATATAGGGTGCTGCCGCAATAACAAGCGGCGGAATGATGGCATTCGGTCCCAAGGTTGTATGGACCAAAAACTTCGTTAGGGGTAAAACCATAACCAGAAGAATCAGGAATGGGATTGTTCGGAAAATATTGGTAATAAATCCCAGAACTCCGTGAAGGAGTTTTAAGGGATACAGACCTCCGTCCTCCGTCACAACCAGGATTACCCCAAGAGGAATACCGATTAAGTAGGAAATCAAGGTGGAAATACTAACCATATAAAGGGTCGCTACGGTTTCCGTCTGAAACATAGGAATCAATTCTTTAATACTCATAACTATGCATGTACCTCCTCGAAGGGAATTCCGCGTTCCTTCATAAACCGAGTAACACGAAGGATATCCTCCATATTTTCCGGAAGCTCTATAACCATCTGCCCAACTGCCATGCCATCCACCTCTTTGGTATTGGCAAAGAGAATGTTAACCGGGGTATGCAGGGCAAGAATGAGTTCCGAAAGAATCGGATCATGCGCATTTTTTCCGTCAAAGGCTATGCGGAAACGTCTTCCGCTACCGAAGAAGGCTTCTTTTTCTCCCTCTCCAAGGATGAGTCTCTTTCCGATTTCCGTCTTCGGAGAACGGAAGAGCTCTTTCACCGGTCCGTGTTCTGCTATTTTACTGTGGTCAATGATTGCCACCTCATCACAGACGGACTCGATAACACTCATCTGGTGTGTGATGATAATGATGGTAACGCCCATTTCTTCATTAATCTTTTTTAAAAGGGCGAGAATCTGCTCCGTTGTTTTCGGATCCAGTGCTGATGTCGCTTCATCACAGAGTAAAACTGCGGGATTTGTTGCCAAGGCTCTTGCAATGGCAACCCTTTGCTTCTGTCCTCCGGAAAGCTGGGAAGGATAGCTCTTTTCTCTTCCCTCAAGACCGACAAGCTTTAAAAGCTCCTTCGCCCTCTCCATTCTTTTCTTCTTCCGTGCTTTTCCGGAAAGCAAAGTCCTTATGATTACTCCCAAGGGAGTTTTGCTCAACTTGGAATCCTTATTCTCCCTTTTCTCTTTGTTTTCTTTCTTTTTTTCCTGCCATTCCTTTAAAGCCCGAGAAACAGCTCCACTGTCTGCTATTTCTAAAGGAAAACAAACATTTTGGAGAAGATTTCTCTGCTCCAGAAGATTAAACTGTTGAAAAATCATGCCCATGTTTTGACGCATGGCAAGAATCTCTTTTTCTTTCATGGTACTAAGGCTTTTTCCACGAAAGAAAATCTGACCGCTACTCGGTCTTTCCAGATAATTTATACAGCGAACCAGGGTGGACTTTCCTGCTCCGGAAAGTCCGATTATCCCCTGAATCTGCCCTTTTTTAATTTCTAAATGGATGTCCTCCAGAGCCGTAAAGTCCCCGGATCCGGTATGGAATACCTTTCCCAAACCTTCTATTGATATGATATTTTCTTCCATTCTGCTCCTTCAGACATAGTACCTTAAGTGAAGAGAATTTCCTAAATGAATTTCTTCGAAAGCTCTTCACAAAGAAGTTTCCTATCTTCTTCTCAGATATTCTTACTGACAAAGCGCAAGAATTGACTCCGCATAAATCTCAGCTGCAAGGAGAAGATCCTTTACTTTAATCCACTCATCCGCACCATGCATGTGCGTATCTACATCCGGAAGAATTGCACCGAAAGCGACTCCGTTTTCTACCTCATGCACATAGGTTCCGCCTCCGATAGCAATACACTCGCCCTTTTCTCCCGTAACCTTCTCATAGCAGGAAAGAAGAGCCTTGATGAATTCGGAATCCTTGGGAACGTGATGCGGCGGAATCATACCGTTTGTTTCAAAGGTAAAGCCTTGGGCTTCACCGGACTTTCTTGCCACATCCTCACAATTTTCCTTGTTGCCGCAGATGGGGACACGGCTGTCAAAAGTAAAGCTCATTTCCTTATTATCCACTGCAAACAAATCCAAAGTGCAAGTTAAGTCTCCACTTTCTTCATCATGCATCTTGATTCCGAGTCCGGAACCATCGGTTACACCATAAGGGAAAAGCTTGAGAATCTTTTCAAAGGCCTCCTTATCCTCCGCACTAAGGGAGGGAAGCTTCACAGCAAAAGACAATGCGGCAAGACCGGCATTCTTTCCAAGATGCGGGGTGGATGCGTGTGCACCTACACCGACTACGGTTACCGTATTACCGGATTTCTCTACATGTACAGCACAATCTTTCTCCACCGCATCTTTAGCAGCCTTAAATTCTTCATCGGATAAAGCATTGAATTCCATAACCGCCTTCTGCGGAACGGCATTTACCGCTACACCCGCCTGTAAGGAGAGAAGAGAGCCCTTTGCGCTTCTATCCTTTTTCAAAGTACCCTTAATGGCACCTTTTTCAATATTGATGATGGGGAACTCGGCATCCGGAGTAAAACTCATCTCTCCTGCCTTTTCCTTCTTATAGTAGTATGCAAGGTCAGCGGAACCGGTCTCTTCGTTCGTGCCCAGGATAAGGCGAATGCCCTTCTTCAAAGAATAACCGAGTTCTTTTACTGCACGCATAGCGTAAAGTGCACAAAGGATTGGTCCCTTATCGTCACTCACACCTCTACCGTATACATTTTCTCCCTTAACAATCGGTTCAAATGGACCGGTAACTTCCCAACCTTCTCCTGCCGGAACCACATCCAGGTGGCCTAAAATATCCAAAGTATGTGGAAGCTCCTGGCAGTAATCTACCGTTCCCACATAATTTTCCCAGTTTTTGGTATGGAAGCCATAGCCTTCACAAATCTTTAATCCTGCTTCCAGTGCTTCCTTCGGGCCGTCGCCAAAAGGTACTCCTTCTCTTGCTTCTCCCCGAACGGAATTAATTCGAATGAGGGTAAACAAATCCTTTAAAAACTCGTCCTCATGCTCCAAGAGCCACTCTTTAATTGTTTTCTCCATAGCTTTGTCCTTCCTTGTACTGTAAGAATATGTAATAAGTCCAACCAAGACTTAGTTTCTTGAAAATTCGCTCAACTTGAGGTCCTTATTGCGGTCTAATACCATACCGATGGACCAGGGATGAGCAAAGAGCAGTAGGGGTCTATCCTTTAGATCCTTGACGAGTTTCATGTCGGAAGTACCGGAAATTTCACCGACCGCGACCTCTGTATAATTCTCAATCCATCGAATATGCTCATACGGTAACATATCCAAGCGTACTTCTACATTGTATTCATTTCAGTCTGTAGGTCAAGACCTCAAACTGCAGGCTTCCGACTACGCCGACAATGATTTCCTCCATACCGGTATTGTATTCCTGGAAAATCTGAATCGCACCTTCCTGCGCAATCTGGGATACCCCCTTTAAGAACTGCTTCCTCTTCATGGTGTCAATCTGTCTTACCCTTGCAAAATGCTCCGGTGCAAAGGTCGGAATGCCCTCATAGACAAATTTCTTTCCGGAAAGCTCCAGAGTATCTCCTATCGAGAAAATCCCCGGATCAAAAATGCCGATGATATCTCCTGCGTAAGCCTTTTCCACAATCTTTCTTTCATCCGCCATCATCTGTGTCGGCTGAGAAAGCTTTACCTTTCTGCCCCCTTGAATATGCGTCACTTCCATTCCGGCGTCAAATTCACCAGAACAGATCCGCATGAATGCCACTCTGTCTCTATGCTTCGGATCCATATTCGCCTGAATCTTAAAGACAAAGGCGGAGAACTCTTCCTCCACCGGGTCGATAAGCCCCTGATCGGACATTCTCGGAAGAGGGGACTTCGTCATTTTCAAGAAATGTTGCAAGAAGGTTTCCACACCGAAGTTCGTAAGAGCCGAGCCGAAGAAAACCGGAGTAAGAAGTCCGGCATCGACCTTTTCTTCATCAAAGGCTTCCGCAGCCCCCTCTAAAAGCTCCAAGTCGTCCTGCAATTTGTCAAAATACTCTTTTCCGATTACCGATTCCAACTGAGGATCATCCTTGGAATAGACTTCCTTCTCGACTTCCTTTTTTCCACCGCCTGCAGCATGGAAAAGGTCTACTTCTTCCTTTTCTCGGTCAAATACTCCCTTAAAGTTATGACCGCAGCCAATCGGCCAGTTAATCGGGCAAGTACGAATCCCGAGTACTTCTTCGATTTCATCCAATAACTCATACGGATCTCTTGCCTCTCGGTCAAACTTATTGATAAAGGTGAAAATAGGAATATGACGCATCACGCAAACCTTAAAAAGCTTAATGGTCTGCGGCTCTACACCCTTTGCACCGTCAATGACCATGACCGCACTGTCTGCAGCCATCAAGGTTCTATAGGTATCCTCCGAGAAATCCTGGTGCCCCGGTGTATCCAGGATATTGATGCATCTTCCGTCATAATTAAACTGCAAAAACGGAAGAGGTAACGGAAATACCTCTCTCCTTCTCGATCTCCATCCAGTCGGAAACCGCATGCTTTTGCCGACTTTCTGCCCTTTACAGTTCCCGCGAGATTAATTGCACCTCCATAGAGAAGAAATTTCTCCGTTAAGGTCGTTTTTTTCCCGCATCGGGGTGAGAAATAATCGCAAAGGTTCTTCTCTTCTCTATTTCTTCTCTTAAGTTCGCCATCTGTCTCCCACTACCTTCTCAATTTTCTTTTTTTAAAGTGATCATGCAATCAAAAAAACAATAGCTTTCATGCTATAGAAACAAGTATTGCTTTATAATCCGCTCAAACTTACATTCCCTATAAGTAAGGAAACGAGGAAAAAAATACGCTATGCGAACTTTCCCCTGTCTTTAAAAAAAGGCTATGCCCCTCGGACATAGCCTGCACTTCAGTTTTATTTTCTACGCAGGAAGTCAGGAATCTCCAGTCCGCCTTCTCTTCCGAGTCGTGCTTTGCTCTGTACATCCCTATCCGCAGTGTCCGCTGTTCTCAAAGCGCCGGATGTTTCCAATGGAACTTCCAATCTCTCTGTGAGAACAGGTGCGCTGGTTCTCTGGTTATTCAGGAAAGAGGTACCGCTTAAGCTTTGTGGCATAGTTCCGAAATTACCATGCAATCCAAGCTGAGGCTTTGTCTCCTGTACAGCAGGCTTCTGCTCTGCAGCCTTCTTCTCTTTGATTCCGGTTGCAATAACTGTAATGGAAACCTCATCCTGTACATCTTCGTTGTACATTGCACCGAAGATGATATTGGCATTCTCTCCAACAAGTTCTTCTACATAGGAAGCCGCATCATTTGCCTCAATCAGGCTTATATCGCCGGAGATGTTGATGATAACATCGGTAGCCCCTTCGATAGTGCTCTCCAAAAGCGGAGAAGAAATCGCTGTCTTAACTGCTTCAATTGCCTTATCATCGCCCTTTGCCTTACCAATACCGACATGAGCAACACCCTTGTCCTTCATAACTGCAGATACGTCCGCAAAGTCAAGATTAATAAGGCCGGGAACATTGATTAAATCCGTAATACCCTGCACGGACTGCTGAAGAACTTCGTCCGCTTTCTTTAAAGCTTCCGGAAGAGAAGTCTTCTTCTCCACAATCTCCAAAAGTCTGTCGTTCGGAATCACAATTAAGGTATCCACAACACTCTTAAGCTCATCGATACCTGCTAAAGCATTTTTCATTCTCTGCTTTGCTTCAAAACGAAAGGCTTGGTTACTACTCCTACTGTAAGAATCCCCATATCCTTTGCAATCTTCGCAATAACGGGAGCTGCACCGGTTCCGGTACCACCACCCATACCACAAGTAACGAAGACCATGTCCGCTCCCTGCAGAGCTGCGGTAATCTCCTCCGCACTCTCCTCAGCCGCCTTGGTTCCGATCTCCGGCTTACCGCCGCAGCCAAGCCCCTTGGTCAGCTTCTCACCAATGGGCATAGAAGTTGATGCCTTACTGGACTGCAAGGCCTGCTTATCTGTATTTACTCCAATAAACTCAACGCCGGCGATACCTTCGTCCACCATACGGTTTACTGCATTATTTCCTGCGCCACCAACACCAACAACTATAATCTTTGCCGCCGCTTCGGACTCGGGAAGCTGGATTTCTATCATGTCTTCCTCCTTCAATCTATCGTTATTCCGTTTAGGAATTCTATTCACATTTATCCTAACTATATCATTATATGAACTTTAGCCATTTTGTAAAGGGGAAAGAATGGACAAATTTGTAAAGAACAAAAGAAAATTTACTTATTTTCCTTGAAAACATAGGCTTCCTTCTCTTTTCTTCCCTGATACCTGCTTAAATCCAAAGTTCCCTTTCTTCCTTCCAGGGCAGGGAGAATATCCTTTAAGCTCATCAGCTTCTGTTCCATATCTTCATTGTCTCCAATCAAAACCTTGATTTCTCCTATATAAAGTGTTGCAGTATAAGAAGAACTATACTCGATGTGGTCACAGTCTATCTCCTCCAACCTAAGAGCCGCCCCGAGATTCAAGATATCCTGAAAAATGGCTTTGTTTTCTACCGGAAGTGTCTTATATAAACTGACTTTGGAAAACTTAAGTCCCGTAATGCGGGGAATGCCCGGAATCTGTTTGGGTGGATTCCACTACAACCCCATCCCCGTCAAAATACAGATTGCTGGACATGTATTCCACATAGCCCACCATATTTTTTTCGTACACAATGATTTCGAGCGTAAAAGGATTTTTCCAATGAAGCTCATATTTTTCTACAAAGGGAATTGTTTTGTGCGGTCGAATCTTATCCTTAATAAAAGCATAGAAGCTGTTGTAGTCCAGCTCCTGTGTCAAGATGATTTTCGTAAGTTCTTCTCCGGTATATTGTTTGTTTCCCAGAACCGTAATCTTATTCACCCTGGTGCTGAAGAGTAAAAGAATGAGCAATAGGAAGAAAAGTAAAATTCCGTAAATGGTAATTTCCTTCCTCTTTCTTCTATCCGCCATACACTACTCTCCTTTTTCCGTATCCAATGTAGTCTGCCAGGATACATTTAAACATAATCCCAGCTCTGCCAGAAGAATAAGAAGAGAAGTTCCGCCATAACTGATAAAAGGTAGCGTTATCCCCGTATTCGGAATAGCGTTGCTTGCAACCGCAATATTTAAAATCGCCTGTAAGGCAATATGTGCCATCACACCGATAACCAGGAAAGAACCGAAAAGATCTTTCGCATTTTTTGCAATTTCGTATAAACGAAACAAAATCAGGGCGTAAACCAACATCAGACCTACAGCACCGACTAATCCGAGCTCTTCACAAATAATGGTGAAAATCATATCGTTTTGGGCTTCCGGCATCAGAAATTTCTGAATGCTTTCCCCCAATCCTTTTCCAAAAATCCCTCCTGATGCAATTGCATAGAGTCCTTGTCTGGTTTGGTAGGTATCGTCCGGAAAAGAACTCGGATCTCTCCATGCCAATATTCTTGTAATCTGATATCCATGAAGTATTTTAACTTTTTGTAAAAATAGGGCTAGCGGATATGCACCGATATATCCCACTACTGTGGCCAATAAAAGAACCAAATGATAACGATAGCTCTTTACCGCAACAAAAAGCATAAAAATCGCAATACTGACAATAATGATTCCGGTGGAAAGGTTGGTCAGTGCCACTACAGCTGCAGGGATCAAAGCATACAAAGCACATCGAAACATGGCTTTCAAAGAATTTATGCGATACCCTTTATCCGTAAGCAAGGTCGCGAGCATAATGATAACAGCCGGCTTCATCAATTCCGACGGCTGAAATTGTACCCCCATAATACGAATCCACCTGCTGGATCCATGAGATGCTACGCCCATTACAAAGGTCGCAGCCAAGGCTCCCCACGCTAAAATGTAAATCAGGATATTCAATTTAGAAAGCCAGTGATAGTCAAAGAAACGAGAAAGAAAAAGCATAATCAGAAATCCGGCTAACGCAAAAATCCCCTGTCTTGTCAGATAATACATATCTCCAAGATCACTTTTTGCTGCCATGTATCCCGATGCGGAGTACAACATCAGCAAACCAAAGAGTGTAATGGAAAAAACCATTACCACTAAGGAAAAATCATAAAAATGCTTTAGCTTTTTCTTTTTCGACACTTTCCTTCCCTTTCCTATACTCCACTCTTCCTCTAAGCCTTATACGAGTTCTTCTATGCCTTTTCCTAGAGACTCTTTACGCAGTCCTTAAAGACCTTCCCTCGTTCTTCATAATCTTTAAACATACCCCAGGAAGCGCATGCCGGGCTGAGAAGTACATAGTCTCCCGGATCAGCATAGGCAGCACAATCCTTTACTGCCTCGTCCATATCTTCTGCAAACATCAGATTATGGAAGCCGTGCTTTTTTGCACATGCCGCAATCTGATTTCTTGTTTCCCCTATAAGAACAAGATACTTTACTCTACCCTTAAATTCCTTAACCCAGGCATCAAATCCACATGTTTGTCATAGCCTCCGCCAATCAGAACCACCGGACCCGGCATAGCACGAAGAGCCTGGATTGCCGCATCTACATTGGTCCCCTTGGAATCATTGTAATAGCGAACACCGGAACGTTCCCGCACAAATTCGATGCGGTGCTCTACCGGCTTAAATTTCTTACAAGCCTTTATGATTTTATCCATTGGGACGCCCATTTTCAAGGCTACAGCCATGGAACACATAATATTTTCATAATTGTGCTTTCCCAAAAGCTGCACATCCTTGGTTTTAAAGAGCTTCTCCTCTTTCTCCTTCGTCCTGTAAATAAACTCGTCTTCCCTTAAGAAAAATCCCTCTTTCGGCTCTTCTTCCGAAGAAAACCAGAGTACTTTCGGCTTTAAGTTCCGTTTTTTTCCGAACTTCCTAAGCTCAGGATCCATGTAGTTTAATACAATGCTGTCCTCTTCTGTCTGATTGATAGAAATGGACTCCTTTACCGCAATGTAATTTTTCATTGTCTTATGGCGATCCAGATGATCCGGTGTGATATTGGTAATCGCCGAAACATGGGGGCGAAAATCCACAATGGATTCCAACTGGAAAGAACTGACCTCACATACCGTTGCAGATTGTTCTTCTGTGTCCAAAGCTTCCGCAGTAAAAGGATTTCCGATATTTCCAACCACATGTGTATCCGAATATTGGCTTTTCAGAATTTCTCCGATAAGACTCACAGTTGTTGTCTTTCCATTTGTTCCCGTAACAGCACAAAGCTTACCTTTAAGAGACTGATACGCTAACTCTATCTCTCCAATCACAGGTATCTTGGCCGCATTGAGTAAAAGAACATAAGGCTCATCCATAGGGATTCCCGGACTGATTACCGCTGCATCGATCTTCAATAAATCTCTTTCAAACAGCTTTCCTTTCAAGATTTTACTGATTTTCATTTCTTCTTTTTTCTTAAATTGTGCCAGAACTTTTTTCTCATCCAGCTTTGGGTTAGCATCAAAAAAGATAACTTCCCCTCCCATGGCAAGAATCAGCTTCGCCGATGCTATTCCACTTCTGCCTGTCCCCAATACCAAAACTTTCCGCCTGTTCATCCTAATCCCTCTGTTCCTTATGTCCTTATGTTATTATCCCTATGTTAATGTTCTTTTGTTAATGTTCTTTTGTGATGAAATACTTTCCTTATTTTTACTTTGTTTCCTCGTTATGAAGATGCAATCTATAGCCTTTGTAAATAGCTATTTTCTTCGTGTCTTCCTTATGTCATTTCCAAAGCAAGTCCGGTAAGGAAGCAAGCCAAAATCGTAATAATCGTAAATACGGTCACGACCTGCGTCTCCGACCACCCCAACAATTCAAAGTGATGATGAATCGGCGCCATTTTAAAGATTCGTTTTCCGTGACTCCATTTAAAGTAAGAAACCTGTATGATTACCGAAAGCACTTCCATAAAATAGACAAAGGCAAAGAGCGGAATATAGAGTGCAGTTCCTGTTTGGATTGCCATAGCAACCACAAAACCGCCAAGTGCAAGAGAACCTGTATCGCCCATGAAAACCTTTGCCGGATGAGCATTGAAACAAAGAAAGCCAAGCAGTCCACCCAGTACCGCACCCGGTAATGCACCAAGTTCTGCTCCGTCAAGGAGTACTCTGTCCACGAGAAAAAAGAAAAAGACGATCACCGCTGTTACACTACTACACAGTCCATCAATTCCGTCTGTAAAATTCGCTCCCGTATCCGTAGCTGTAATGATAAATAACGATACAGGAAAAAATAATATTCCCAAGGACCAGCTTGTTTCTTTTACAAATGGCAGTAGGAAAGCATTTTCCTTTCCGCTATAAAAATAGAGGTACGAAATATATAAAAGAGAAATTACAATCTGTGAAGCCATTTTCTGCTTCGGATTAAAGCCCTCCGACTGGTGCTTTACCACCTTTAAATAGTCATCCACAAAGCCCACAACACCAAAGCCTAAGCCGAGAAGATATGCCGGAAGCAGTCCACTCACCTCTCCCAAAAAAGGAAGAACCGCAAGACTTATAGCAATCAGGAAGAGGATTCCGCCCATGGTAGGGGTTCCCTGTTTTTTCAGGTGCGCCTGCGGTCCATCATCACGCACTTCCTGACCGAATTTCATTCGATGTAATATATTGATTCCCTTGGGGGAAATCAAGAGCATTACAGAAATGCAATGCCGAGTGCAATTGTATTACTAAGCATAAATTTCATTCCCCCTTAATTCGAATTGTCCTGCTCATCTTCTTCATCGCCATCATCACTTCTTGTCGCTTTTCTTTCTGTAGCGCTTGTCTCCGGAAGCTCTCCCGGAACACTGTCTTCACTGTCCTGCTTTTCATCGCTGTCGAGAATGGTCTGTTCCGTACTTTCTGCAGTACTTTCCAATCCACCTTCCACGATACCGTTATCTTCTTGAGACTTGATTCCCTCCTGCAAATCCTTGTTTAAGGATGCCTCCGGGTCAGTCTCCCCCTGTGCCGGAATATTCAAAAACTGCAATGCATCATTCATGATTTTTTGCTCTATTTTGGTAGCAAAAGATGCGCTTGCCTGTTCCTCCCCATCCAAATTCGGTGTATCTACAATCACATAAACCAAAATTTCCGGATCTTCCACCGGGGCAAAACCGCAGAAAGAAACAAGGTAATTCTTCTCATAACGCGGGAGCTTTTGTGCCGTTCCCGTTTTACCTCCGACATGATAACCTTTAATTTGTGCCGGTCTTCCCGTGCCCTGCTCTACCGTCTGATATAGTGCTTCCTTTAAAAAATCGCTGGTCGCCTGCGAACAGGTAACACGCAAGAGTTCCGGTTCTATTTCTTTAATCACCGTACCGTTTGCGTTTAAAATCTGTTTCACGACATGCGGTTTATAATAGGATCCGCCATTGATTGCGCTGGAAAAAGCTGCCGCCATCTGAATCATGCTGACATTGTAGTTTTGTCCGAAAGAGTTTGTTGCCAGAGAGGTCTTACCGAGACTGTCTGCCTTATACACCAAAGCAGAGGTATCCGCTTCACCCGGTAAATCAATTCCCGTCTTTTCACCAAATCCGAAGATATGCTGGTATTTCACAAAATTCGCAGCCCCTTCCTGAAAGGCGGTATTCATCAGATACACGTTACAGGATTGCATGAGGGCATGCTCCGCATCAAGTGTTCCGTGACCATCTCTCTTTATGACATCGAATGGTCCAAGTCTTTACTCCATCACTTAAGGTAATAAAACCTTCACAGTTAAATTGTGTACTCTGTTTTATGGCATTTTCTTCCAATGCACCGGCAATCGTAAAGGGCTTTACTGTGGAACCGGGCTCATAGGTGTCAGAAATGGGCACATTTCTCCACATCTGATTCCAGGCAACCTGCGTCCCTAAGGAAAGAACTTCGTCATCCGTATAATGGGACGGGATTTCCTCTTCTGTAATACTTTGCTTGTTGTGCTCCCTCTTATACTCCGCAAGGGCTTCTTTCTTCCCCAGTTCTCGAAGCAAGGTATCCGGATAGAGATTCTTATCCAGGTCTCTGGGACGATTTAAGTCAAACTGATTGGTACTCGCCATGGCAAGGATTTCCCCATTTTTTGGGTTCATCACAATTGCCGCCGCCATCTTGGAGCCGACGTCATTTTTCTGCCAATCCTGTAAATATTTTTCTACCGTTCTCTGAATATTGAAATTAATAGTGGTAACAATGCTGTTACCGTCCGTCGCCTCTCGAATCACGGATTGCAATTTCGTGTCGGAATCCAAGTAGCCGTACTCTCTTCCATTTACCCCAACGAGTTCCTGGTTATAGTATTGCTCTACGCCTCCTGTCCCATCTTCGTTGTCCGCAGAAGAAAAGCCGATGATATTGCAGGCCAAATCCTTGTACGGATAGCTTCTTCTGTATTTATCCTCAAACCAAATCCCCTTGATTTCGTATTTGTTTCCATTTTTTCTGTAAGCGCTATTTTTATCATCAATAAATTTCTGAAAGGCTTCCTTTTCTTCAAACTTAAGCCTTCTTTAAACTTAAGATAAGCACTCTTTTTATTTCCGGCCAGTGTCTTTTGTTGATTTAGCGTATTCTCCACCGCAGTAAGACGCTCGTCCCCCGGAAAATACTCCTGTAGAGCTTCCAGGCTCGCTTTAAAATAGCGGTCATCTGCACGAGAGGTAATCACCTTAGGATCCACAATGATGTTGTAGATTTTCTGACTGCTCGCAAGAATCGTCCCGTTACGGTCCAGGATATCTCCTCTTTTTGCCTGAATCGCACGAGAACCGTAGCCTGACTGTCTCTGCCCTAAAACAATACGGTTATACTCTTCCCCATTTTTTTGCACCATTCGAAAAATCACAACGCTTAAAATAGCAAATAGCAGGATTAAAAAAACAAATCCTACCATCAGCTTTTCCTGCATATAAAACGGCATAATCTTGGTGTGCCGTCTTTTTCTTTTCTGCTCCTCTTCAGTGCTTTGGGATGTTTTCATATTGCCGTACGTACTCGCTTTCTTGCTTTTTATACTCGATTACCTGATGATCTCCCGGATATACCATCCCCAGTTCCTCTGTGGCCATTGTGAAGATTTTTTCCGGATCCAAAGCAGCACTGATCGCATTTTGCAAAGCATCATTCTTCTGCTTTAATACTTCTATTTCTTTCTTCTTCTGTTCAATGCGATGCATCCTTGTGTTTACCTGTGTCTGTAACTGGATGTAGTGAAAGCAAAGCACTCCCATGATTCCCATAAAAAGCGCGACGGAAAGAACCAGGAAAAAGTTTGCCGAAGTCTTGTTCTGCAGCCTTTCCTGCTGCAGCTCATGTCCCTTCTCCCTTTCACGGAGAATTCTGGCTCTCTCTTCTCTGGTAAATGTCCCGCTCCTCTTCTGACTCGGTTTTCTCACCACAGTCTTCTTCGGAACGGCAGATTGCTTTATTTTCTTTACGACCTTTCTTCTAGGCGCAAGCTCTTCTTTTGTCACAACTGACCCGGCAATATAACCTGCGTGCCTCTTTGCCAGCTTCCTTGCCATACTCTTCCCTCTTATTCCTTCGCTAAACCCACATTTCCTCTATAAAAATGTGATAGCATCCCTTCTTTCACATTTTCGTACTCATATACTCATTTTTACTCTCTGCATTTCGAAATCTTGAAGCTCTGAATCCTCAAGACTTCCACTCCGTTTTTTATTCTCCTCTTTCGAAAATACGGAGTTTTGCACTTTTTGAACGAGGATTTTCTTCCTGCTCCGACTTACCCGGTAAAATAGCTTTCCTCGTAATGACTCTTCCTAAACTTTTTCTACCGCAACTGCAAACCGGAAAGTCCTTCGGACAGATACAGGGATCCTCTGCCGTCTTAAAACACTGCTTGACAATCCGATCTTCCAAGGAGTGGAAGGTGATAATGCAAAGCCTCCCTCCCGGTTTTAAGGACCGCATCATGCCGTCCAAAGAATCCTTTAAAACATCCAGTTCTCTGTTTAATGCAATGCGGATTGCCTGAAAAGTCCGTTTGGCCGGATGACCGCCCGCCATTCTTATCTTCATCGGAATGGCATGACTTACGATTTCCGCGAGTTCTCCTGTTGTCTCGATCGGTTTTTTCGCTCTTTCCATCACAATGTGCTTCGCAATGTTCTTGCAAACTTATCCTCTCCATAGTCTCGGATGATGTGGTAGAGTTCCGCCTCACTGTAGTCGTTAACCAGGTCCTTTGCTGTAAAATCCTGTCGATTGTCCATCCTCATATCGAGTGGAGCATCAAAGCGATAGGAAAATCCTCTGTCCGCTTCATCGAACTGGTAGCTGGAAACGCCTAAGTCTAAAAGAATCCCATCCACCTCCGGTATGGAAAGAGCAGAAAGGATTGCCTGAAAATGTTCATAGTTGTCACGTACTATCGTGACTTGCTTTTCAAATTGTGCCAGTCTCTTCGTTGCAGCCTCTATCGCATCCTCATCCTGATCAATCCCGATCAAACGTCCTTTTTCGTTCAGCCTTTCCAGTATATGAAAGGAATGTCCTCCACCGCCCAGTGTACCGTCTACATAGACACCGTCCGGCTTTATTGAAAGCCCTTCCATACATTCCGTAAGTAAAATACTTTTGTGCCGAAATTCCATCAGATTCCCAAACCTTCCATGTCTGTAGCCAAAGCTTCATAGTCGGAGAAGTCATTGTTCTCTTCCCAGAGGCTCTCTGACCAAATTTCCGCGTGGTCGCCCACACCAAGCAAAACCACATCCTTTTCCAAAGAGGCCTTTTCTCTAAGTGTCTGGGGAATCAAAATTCTTCCCTGCTTATCGCACTCACAGGAAATGGCACTTCCCAGAAGAAATCTCTTTAAGGTTCTTGCCTGCTTGCTTGTCATGGGCAATGCCTGCAGTTTCTCTTCCAGTTCCTTCCATTCCGGAACAGCATAAAGAGAAAGACAGCCATCAAGGGAACGGGTAAGGGTAAATTCGTTATATCCATCCTCACGGAATTTAGCAGGAATCATCATCCTGCCCTTAGTATCTAAATTGTGATGATACTCTCCCGTAAACATAATCTACCACTTTCTCCCACTTTTTCCCACTTCTACATTATAATGCATGATTTTTAGGGAAGAGTCAAGACAATATACTAGAATTTATAGGCCTAAAAAGTAGTTTTTTTATTGGGAAGAGGAGAGGAAAATATCTAAATAGTAAAATTTAATCTATGATTTCATTTTTTGTATCATTTCGGATATTTTGGCATCAAAAAACGAGCTGTATTCTTACAGCTCGTTTCACAGACTGATGTCCTTTTAATTCTGATTTAATTGTCCGGTCATAGATAGAAAATCCAATTTATGAACCTCTCGGAAATTTATCTACAAAAGCCAAGTTTATACATTGAAGCGGAACAGGACTACATCGCCGTCCTGCATCACATACTCTTTCCCCTCCATACGCACAAGACCTTTTTCCCTAGCTGCTGAAAGAGAACCGTTATCCAGAAGATCCTTGTAATTCACCACTTCCGCCTTGATAAAACCTCTCTCAAAGTCGGTGTGAATCTTTCCTGCCGCCTGCGGTGCCTTGGTACCTTTCTTAATCGTCCATGCTCTGGTTTCTTTCTCTCCTGCGGTGAGGTAAGACATTAAACCAAGCAGAGCATAGGAAGCACGTACAATTTTATCCAGGCCCGACTCGGAAAGACCAAGCGATTCCAGATACTCTCCCTTTTCTTCATCGGAAAGTTCGGATATCTCCTGCTCAATTTGTGCGGAAATCACAAAGCTTTCGGAATGGTTCTTCTTCGCGTACTCTCTTACCTTTTGTACATAAAGATTCGATGCACCATCATCGGCAAGGCTCTCCTCCGCTACATTGCAGGCATAAATCACCGGTTTACGGGTAAGGAGACCGAGGCTATCTAAAAGCTCCGCGTCATCCTCTTCCGCTTCAAAGTTGATTGCAAGCTTTCCCTCTTCCAAGTGGGTATGCAGTTTCAAGAAGGTTGTACTCTTTCTTCGCATCCTTATCGTTATTCGCGAGTTTCTTTGTCTTCTGCATCCTCCGGTCTAACACTTCGAGATCGGAGAAAATGAGTTCGAGCTCAATCGTCTCAATATCCCGAATCGGATCTACGGAACCGTCTACATGAATGACATTGTCATCATCAAAGCAACGCACCACATGAACAATGGCATCGGTTTCACGAATATTTCCGAGGAACTGGTTTCCTAAGCCCTCTCCCTTGGATGCCCCCTTAACGAGCCCCGCAATATCCACAAACTCAATTACTGCAGGGGTAATTTTCTCGGAATGATAAAGGTCGGAAAGGAGCTGTAGACGCTCATCCGGAACAGCCACCACGCCTACATTCGGATCAATTGTACAGAACGGATAGTTTGCCGACTCCGCACCTGCCTTCGTGATTGCATTAAAAAGAGTGGACTTTCCCACATTCGGTAAACCGACAATTCCAAGCTTCATATCTTCGTATACTCCTTATTTTCTATTGTGCATTTTTTCGAATTCCATCGAAAAAAATCAGGAAACCATATTCTTCATAAATCCGAGCTATTATAGCATTTTCAAGTTTTCAGCTCAATAGCACAATATAACGAACCCTACAAAACTTCGCTAGAGCCTCGTTTCCACGATACACTTTGCTGTTTCGTCGATTTTCTTCTCTTCAATTCTTTTGTCAGCGGCATCTTTTTCTTAATAGATATCGTGATATTAGAAAAAACAAGGGGCTGTAAAAAATTAAAATAATTTTCTAAGCAATATAGGTCTGAACTTGGGGCTCAGACTACCCCGCATTCAGACCTATATTGTAAAGAATCTCTTTATTATTTTAATTATTTACAGCCCCTTGTCCTTAAGTTCTAATCGATGATTAGTTGTTGATTCTGTAGTAAATTACGTAGATGTAGCCAAAAGGCTTTGAGTTAATTTCGATTTTATGATTAGCCCAAGCTTCAGCATTTTCGGCTATAATTTTATTTTCTTCGATGGTTCCACGCCGTCCAGCTTCTGCTTGACTGGTTACGCCCTCAGAGGATGTCATAACGACAGTCCAGCCTTCAGCCCGCTTTTTATCGGCAAAGGCCGGCGCTTTGGCTTCGTCAACAAGTCGTTGTGCTTCTTCTCGCTTTTCGATTTCTTCCAAAGCTTTACGCTTAGCTTCGGCTTCGTCGGCGGCAATCTCATCGAGCGTCTTTCCTGTCAAAACCTTGGAAAGTGCGTTTCGAAGCATTTCCCGGAGTGATAGACTTTCTTTTAGTAAACTCGGAAATGTCAGGCTTAGCAAAGGTCTGGGCTTGATAGGACTGAGATGGGTCAGTCTTGTATTGTCTGATGTAATCTACAACACTTGCATTGATTAGTGAATCCGGAATTATGTCCAAGGCACCTTGCGCACCATCAGAACCGGTGGCTCTTAAAATGGCGTTCGTTGGGTCAACCATGTACCACTCACCGTCAATTTCTACACCGGCAACAACGTGAAGGTATGACCGTTCGTTCATGTAAACCGCCTTTAGTCCGAGAAGCTCGCAGGTACGCTGGTACAGAATTACGTAGTGGTGGCACTGGCCGGTACCTTCCTTAAGTGTCTTGTATACGAAGTCTGTGTATACCCACGGGTAGCTTCGGATCAAGTCGTCGTTAATCTTATAGTCGATTGCGTTCTGTGTAACAACGAGTGCAACCATGGCCTTTTCTAACTGGGACATATTGCTTGTGTCCCACTTGGAAAGCAATCCTCTGAGTTTTGCATTAGACCACTCATCTTTCTTGTTTGCTTCTTGAAGGTTATCGCTAAACTTCAAGTGAAAGGTTCCGTCGAAGGGGTTCCACTTAGAGTTTGTGCTTCCCGTGTTAGAGGAATTATCGGAATCACTATAGGAACTACCACCACCGGATGAAGTGCTACCGGATGAGGAACTACCGCCAGAGGATGAACCGGAGAAGCTACCGCCGCCGGAAGATATCGCAGCATTTGCATTATTTACAATTTCACTGCTATCATCAGACCATACACCGGAACTGTCTATATAATAACCATCCACCGTTCCATTTGTAACCATTCCTCCATCACTGCCAAGGTAGTACCACCGACCATTATAATCAAGCCATTGATTTTCCGCCATTGCGCCGCCTTGGTTAAGATAATACCACCTGCCGGAATGAGGAGACTGAATCCATTCATTATCGCTCATTATGCCGTCTGCCTTAGTGAAATACCACTGTCCATTATGAATAAACCATTCATTTACAGACATTTTTCCGGCATCATTAATCCAGAACCATGAATGTCCATCGGAGGCTTTAACCCATGTGTTAGCAGTTCTTCTTCCGTTATCATGGTATTCCCAAGTGTTGCCTGTCTGTACCCAATTCCCTGCAAAAGCATTTGCAGATACAAGCACAGTTGCAGCAAACAAAGCAGTTACGAGTTTTACGTTTTTCATATTTTTCTTCCTACCTCCTACGTTTCTCATCACCATAAAAACGTAGTACAGAATAGCCTTACATACTCTGGAAAGAACGCGCTAAATAAAACAATACACTAAATAAAACGTCACATTCATTACTCCGTATCTAAGCTTCAAGAAGCTGTTACTATTTGTGTTACATGGCAGATGAATCGGTAAAAGTCTTAAAATATATATGGTTTTCACCAATATACGCCTGAATTTTATATCGGCATAATATAAGTTTTAATAAAAAAAAATAAGGAGCATAAAATGAAGCTCCCGCTAAACCTTGATCATTAATTTTCATTCTGTGAAATTGTTCTATCTCTTGCATAAAACAATCCGATTTTTTCTATCTAGGATGATGCTTACATTCTCCAGCTTATTTAGTTTCTTCTCATGCAAACCACAAAAAATGGGATTCCTAATTTTTATGGTCATCTTCAGACAATGAAACGGAAGCTTCTTCATTTTTATTTCTTCTATATCTTCGAGTTTAAATTTAAAATGTAATACACTCCCTCCTCTACTTACATAAGTATAGTATTGAACAACTTTGTTTTCATAAATTTCTAATTTTACTCCATTTATGAAGAGATAATATCCCATAAACCATACAAGGAGTGGAGTGACAATCAGCACAATGGCCATAATCATTTTATCTGAAAAATCAGTATGATAATGCATAAGATGATTCAGTACCCACATAACAATAAAAGATAGTATTACCATGGATAAGCAAACTACCCTATTAAAGTTAGACTTATGAGGATAGGTCAAGACAAGTTTTGGTTCCTCTTGTAATAATTCTAATTTCATATTTTCCGCCTAGCACGATAATTTATACCAATTATCATGATTAATATATAAAGGGGGTCGTAAAAACGCCCCAAAAGAAAAAATGCTCAGGCCAAAAATCCGAGCACTTTTTTTGGTACAATTCATTTATAAATTTCATTAGCAATTATAGCATTTTCAAATTTTCAGCACAATAGCATACAATACACGGAAGTATTCGAAAAAGCAATGTTACTTATCTTTGCATCATCAGTCCAGCATTTAATCATCCAAATTCACCTCATGAACAGTACCGCCGGTCTTCTCCATTTGTGCCTTATTTCTTCTTAACCGCTCCATATTTTCTTCACTAAAAAATGGATCTGCATTGACTTCAAAAGGTATCCTCTGCTCTCTAGTGACTTTTGTAGCGAACATGGTATATGCAGCAGTTACAGATAATCCCATATCCTTACATGTTTTTTCCATTTTCTCTTTTAATGTTTCATCCATTCGAAAATTAACCATTGCCTGTGTCATAGCTACACCTCCTCATTTTAGACAAGTGTATCGTGTATGTACTTCATTTGCAATCATTTTCTATTTTATTGATATACAAATGATTTCAAAGCATTGATACCTTACGGATAAATGTTCTCCCTATCGGATAAAATTGGTAGCTACCCCCTCTTCTTGCTCCGGTAAACCGTATTTTTCTTTTCCCAGAGCAATGCTCTTCATCAGAAAGGCCATATTTCTGGCTAGAGTTCTCATGGTTTGCAGGCCTTCCAAATCTTCCTTCGCCTCTCCTTTTTCGCATCCATGCACGCTGTTCCAGTACTGGCTGGAGGCCACCGGCATTCCGCAGATTGTAAATACTTGTTCAATTCATCAAAGGTAGCAGATAAACCGCCTCGTCTTGCCACAACCACACTGGCTCCCACCTTCATAGTCTTATCAAAATGCGTGCTGTAAAATAGTCTGTCCAGGCAGGCAATCAGGGTGGCATTTGCAGAAGCGTAATAAACCGGGGATGCCACTACTAAAGCATCTGCGGCTTCAAACTTCTCTGCCAGCTCATTTACAGGGTCATTGAAGACACATTTTCCATTTTTATAACAATATCCACAGGAAATACAGCCTCGTATATCTTTGGTTCCAATCTGTGCCACTTCTACTTCTATATTTTCCTGCTCAAATACCTTAATCATCTCCGCGAGGGCAATACTTGTATTGCCTCCGATGCGAGGACTTCCGTTAAGAATCAATACTTTCATAAAATATTCTCCTTACAGGGAATCCCTGAAAATCTCTGCAATATCCTTCTCTAAAAGGGGAGCCCAAGACTCTTCCAGCCCCTCATTTTCCGCAACATGCTTTGCCATTTCGTCAATTCTCTTCTCATCAATTCCCACATCTCTAAGATGCATAGGAATGTTAATGGACTCGAAGAACTTGTAGGTTGCATCAATTGCCTGCTCCGCAATCGAAAACTTATCCTGCTTTTCATCGATTCCGAATACATTTACCCCATATTTCATAAAGCGATCTACTGTCTTGTCATTTAAGATATGCTTCATCCATCTCGGGGTAATAATGGCCAAGCCCTCACCATGAGTAATGTCATAGTAGGCCGAAAGCGCATGTTCCATCCCGTGGCAAGGCCAGCCGGACTCACTGTTACCGAGGGAATAAATGCCGTTACAGCCGTAGGTACAACAGAGCGTCATCTCCGCCCTCGCGGTATAGTCTTTCGGATTTTCCAGACATTTCCTTGTGTTAATCATCAAGCTCTTTAAGGCAGCCTCCATGAAACCGTCGTTTAAGAGAGTAGAATCTTCACAGAAATACTGCTCCATAATGTGATTCATGGCATCCGCGCACCCTGCTGCCGTCTGCTTCTTGGAAACACTGAAGGTATAGGTCGGGTCCAGGAAAGAAACCGCAGGATAAAGAAGCGGATCGCTGTAGCCCGTCTTATCATTGGTCTCCGTTCTGGAAATTACCCCTCCCGCATCATACTCACTTCCCGTTGCGGAAAGGGTAATGATATCCACTATCGGGAGGGCGGCCTTTGCCTTCACCTTATAGGTAATCAAATCCCAAGGATCTCCTTCATACTTTGCTCCTGCAGCAATCGCTTTGGTGCAGTCCAGTACACTTCCGCCACCTACTGCAAGAATCACATCAATATCCTTTTCTTTGCAGATTTTTACTCCGTCAAGAACGCTCGGGTCATACTTCGGATTCGGTTGAATATCGGGAAGCTCATAAATCTCATAGTCCTTTAGCAACGCCTTTACCTTGTCATAAAGACCTATCTTTTTGATGCTTCCGCTTCCGTAGCTAAGGAGAATCCTTTTTCCGAACTGCTCCATCACTTCCGGAAGCTCTTCAATCACGCCTTTTCCAAAAATAAGTCTTGTCGGTGTCTGATAATCAAAGTTTTGCATTGCTAACCTCCTGTTTTCTCAATCATTCTCTCTAGTTAATAATGAATTCTCACACAATAAGTGAAGAATCTATTTTTCATAAAAACTGTTATCTGATAATTCACGCCATGTTAAATACATTTCCTTATAATTCTTTTTGATAAAATTTTGAATAAGACGAATGTCTCTCTGAGAGAGAATGCCACGATGCGCTACTATGGTATCTCCATTTTCTTTTACAAAAAATTTCGCAGAGCCTGCTTCTGTGAGTCGCTTGTCACTGGCATGAACATGCATTGCTTCAATAACACAAGATGCCGTGTAGTAAAGATAATAGTTATGAATTTTATAACTAAAATACTTCGGCATTGTTATCCTCCAAGAATTCTTTATTTGCAGTAATAATCCAAAATGATTTGGCTTTCAATTTCGTCCATATTGGTTTCAATAATATTATCACGATAAATTACCGCAACACGATGCAAAGCTTCTAAATTGACAACAAAAACTTTTTCCTCTTTTTTAGTGAAGGAGTATCCGTTAATAATCATGTCAGCTTCATCTGCAATTATCTTTTTATCTTGTAGTTTCACGAATCTTGACCTCCTTAATATTAGATAGAAAGGAATCAACATCATATGAAAGGTCCTCAAGAATGGGAACTAAATCTATATATTCTTCCATTTCTGCTAAATCCTTATATTTTGCAAGTACTACCAGATAGCCGTTATCCCATTCTACAATTTTCTGATATTTTTCTAATCGAGAAGAAGTCATAAAACGAATGGTATCTTCCCGAAATTGAAAAATACTATAGTTTCCCAAATTACTCAAAAATGCAGAATTCTTTAGTTCTTCCATCCTTTTCCCCCATACTTTTCTTTTTATTCTATCTTAACAAAATGCAGAGTGAACGTATAGAGGATTCGTAAACCAGATTGTTTAAATCCCATCTTCAACACGGATGCATCTTACAAAAAAGCAGAGGTTTTCCCTCTGCTCTTCCTAGTCTATATTCAAGTTTCTCTTGGCAAAATCAAGATGCAATCTTTCTCCATGTAACGGATTTTCGAAATCTTAGTTCTTTCTTGCTGCTGCCGGTCCAAGCTCTCTGATTCTCTTCTGTAGCAAGGTCTCTTTCTCTCTCGCCTTTTCCTGGTAGTCCTTGAAAATATCTTCTTCCACGATACCAAAGTACACTTCTTCGTAGTTTCCGAGCCTTCTTCATAAATTCGAAGAACGTAGCAACGGTCTGCCGTATTGTAAAGACTGCCGTTGTTCTTGGCACTTTCGTACTCTTCTTCCGGAAGGAGAGTAAACTTCTCTGCATCTGTAAGGGTCTTCTTCATCAGACGATTACGGATTCCTCTATCTTCGCTCTTGAGGTATTCATTGCAATAACTCAAAACCTCCAGCTTTTTCCCATTTTCCAATGAAAAATATAATGTCGGATTCTCCGTAACGATATAAGCTGTTCTTGCAGACTTGCTAACCGGATCGTTTACTTTTTCCCTCTACATAGGGCACATCGATTTCAATTGTTTTCTTTTCTCCCGCATAAACAATCAGGCTGGAAGAAAGCACCATAAGTGCAAGTAAAGATAAAACTAATTTTCTAAACATAAGAACTCCCGAAATTGGAATGTACACTCTCTATTCTTTCCTATTAAATCAAAAGCACTATTCTGCTTCATTTTACTCTGAAAGACTGACTCGCATAAAAAACCGGAGAAGCCTCCTCGACAACTCCGGTAAAATTATAACTATATTTTTTTTACTGCGCAAGTAAGGACCAGTCTTATAAGGTATATTGTAAATATATCGTAAGAAGATGTTATATATTTTTTCTTTTTTGCAAATATTAATTTTTAATATTTGTTGCCCTCAAGCTTTCAATAGCCTGTTTAGAATAAAATCTTCACAAAGTTCTTCTTTCCTCTCTGTAAGAGGGGCTCTCCGGAAAGCTCTTCCGAACTAAAGACTCTTCCAATATCCGTAACCTTCTCTCCACTAAAGCTTACACCGCCCTGCTGCACATTTCTTCTCGCCTCTCCCTTGGAAGGCACAAGACCCGTGAGAACCAAAAGGGTTAAAACATCCACGCCGTCCGCATATTCTTCCTTCGAAAGGGTATAGCTTGGCACATTCGCAGAAGCACCGGATCCGGCAAAAAGGGACTTCGCCGCCTCTTCCGCCTTCTTTGCTTCCTCCGTGCCGTGTACAAGCTCCGTTAAATGGAAGGCAAGAATTGCCTTCGCCTTATTGAGCTCCGCCCCTTCCCACTTGTCTATTTCCCGGATTTCCTCCATCGAAATAAAGGTAAGAAGACGAAGACACTTTCCTACATCCTGATCATCCACATTTCTCCAGTACTGATAGAACTCGTAAGGAGTCGTTTTCTTCGGATCCAGCCAAACCGCACCGCTTGCAGTTTTCCCCATTTTCTTCCCTTCTTTATTGGTAAGGAGGGTAATGGTCATCGCATGGGCATCTTTTCCAAGCTTCTTTCTGATGAGCTCCGTTCCGGCAAGCATATTGCTCCACTGGTCGTCCCCACCGAACTCCATATTGCAGCCGTAGTCCTCGAAGAGACGGTAGAAATCGTAGCCCTGCATGAGCATATAGGAAAATTCCAGGAACGAAAGTCCGTTTGCGAGACGATTCACATAGCAGCGGGCTCTCAGCATCTCATTTACGGAAAAATGCGGTCCTACCTCCCGTAAGAACTCCATGAGATTTAAGTTTCGAAGCCAGTCCCCGTTGTTTACCATAATGGCTTTTCCCTCGGAGAAATCGATAAAACGGCTCATCTGCTCCTTAAAGCAGGCAATGTTACTGTCGATTTCCTCCACGGTCAGTACCTTTCGAAGATCGGTTCTTCCGGAAGGATCTCCAATCATACCGGTTCCGCCTCCCATTAAGGCAATCGGCTTGTTTCCCGCCATCTGCAACCTTTTCATCAGGCAAAGTGCCATAAAGTGCCCTACATGAAGAGAATCCGCAGTCGGGTCAAAGCCGATATAAAAATCGCTTTACCGCTATTGACCATCTCACGGACTTCTTTCTCATCAGTAACTTGTGCAATTAAGCCTCTATCCTGCAATTCCTCGTATACACCCATATTTTCCTCCAAATAATCATTGCTCTATCTTATTTATAAATTCGCTGAAACAAGCAATATGCTCGGTTGTTTTATACTGAGTAGCTTTTTCTGAGCAGCTTTTGCTCAACAGTTTTTACTTGTCCGTTTATACTCAGCTTTTTCTGCACTTCCTTATTATGAACGAATTAGTAAGGAAGCCTTACCTGATACTCATAAACACCGGAAATGAGACGCAGCGTATCTTCCCAGCCGATACAGGGATCCGTAATACTTTTCCCTAAAATATGCTCTTCCACCTTTGCGGAGCCTTCCAAAAGATAGGACTCCACCATAAGCCCCTTCACAAAGCTTCTCAGTTCCTCGGAATACTTTCTAAAATGCATGATTTCCTGTGCAATCCGAAGCTGTTCCTTATACCTCTTTCCGGAATTGCAATGGTTGGTATCCACTACCACAGCAGGATTGGGAAGCTCCTTTTTCTCATACAAGGAATGGAGAAGTTTTAAATCCTCATAGTGATAGTTCGGAATCATCTGCCCGTGCTTACTTTGTGAGCCACGCATAATCGCGTGCGTATAGAGATTTCCTGCCGTTTCCACTTCCCAGCCCCGGTAAATGAAGTTGTGTCCGTGCTGTCCGGCATAAATGGAATTTAACATAACACCGAGATCCCCTGAAGTCGGATTCTTCATTCCTACCGGGATGTCTACTCCTGAAGCCACCATCCTGTGTTGCTGATTTTCCACGGAACGTGCCCCTACCGCAACATAGGAAAGTACATCATCGAGATAATTGTGATTATCGGGGTAAAGCATCTCATCCGCAGTAGAAAATCCGCACTCTTCCAGCACCCTGAGATGGAGACGACGAATTGCATAAATCCCCTCCGCAAGATCCGAGTGCTTTTCCGGATCCGGCTGATGAAGCATCCCCTTATACCCTTCACCCGTAGTTCTCGGTTTATTGGTATAAATTCGCGGCACAATGAAGATTTGGTCCTCCACATCTTTCGCCACTTCCTTTAATCTATGGCAATATTCCACTACAGGGTCCTCATGCTCGGCAGAGCAGGGACCTATAACAAGAAGAAACTTCTTGCTTTCTCCTTTGAAAATGGACTTAAGCTCCGCATCCCTCTTCGCTTTCCTCTCTTGTAAGTCCGGAGACAAGGGATACTGCTTCTTCACTTCTTCTGTTGTCGGCAACTGATTTAAGAATGAAAATCCCATACTCCCCCCTTCCTATTTAACTACTAGAGTATAAAGGAAGAAAAATAAAAGCGCAAGAAAGGGACAAATCAATACTTCGTCTGACTCTGGTAATCATAAATATTAGAAATGAGTCGTAGGGTGTCGTCCCAACCGATACAGGGGTCGGTAATGGATTTTCCTAAAATATGCTCTTCCACCTTGGCAGAACCCTCCAAAAGATAAGACTCTACCATGAGCCCCTTTACAAAATGCGCAAGCTCCTCGGAGTATTTCCTGGAGTGCATAAGTTCCTGGGCAATACGAAGCTGTTCCTTATACTTCTTTCCGGAATTGCAATGGTTTGTATCCACAATCACGGCAGGATGCTGGAGTTCCTTTTTCTCATAGAGGGAATGCAGGAGCTTTAAGTCCTCATAATGATAGTTCGCAAGCATTTGTCCGTGCTTATTCTGTGAGCCACGCATAATCGCGTGGGTATAGGGGTTCCCGCTTGTCTTCACTTCCCATTCGCGGAAAATAAACTCATAGCCGTGCTGTCCGGCATAGATGGAATTCAGCATAACACCGAGGTCTCCCGAGGTCGGATTCTTCATCCCCACCGGCACATCGATACCGGACGCCACGAGTCTATGCTGTTGGTTCTCCACCGAGCGTGCACCGACTGCAATATAGCTCATCATATCGGAAAGGTAAGTAAGATTATCCGGATAAAGCATCTCGTCCGCCGTAGAAAAACCGGTCTCTTCCAAAACCTTCATATGGAGTCTTCGAATGGCATAAATGCCCTCCGTCAGATTGGAGTGCTTTTCCGGGTCAGGCTGGTGGAGCATCCCCTTATAGCCCTCACCCGTGGTTCTGGGTTTATTCGTATAAATTCGCGGCACGATAAAAATCCGATCTTCCACATCCTTTGCCACTTCCTTTAATCTGTGACAATACTCGAGGACAGGATCCTCATGATCCGCGGAGCAGGGACCGATAACGAGGAGAAACTTCTTACTTTCTCCTCTAAAAATCGCCTTAATTTCCTCATCCCTTTTTGCTTTTATCTCTGTAAGCTTTTCTGACAGGGGATACTCTTTTCTAACCTCATCCGCAGACGGTAATCGATGTAGCAGTGTAAATCCCATAGCTCCTTACTCCTCTCATTTTTATTTTGTAGAGTATATAGAAAGTTCGGAAAATGTGCAAGAAAAGGAGTTCCTATCTAAAGAAAAAGGACTCTCCTTCTAAAACATACTCTTGCATTTCCACAGATTATATCTAAAATAGATTTTACAGAAATTGATTTTACCGAAATCAATTTGACCGAAATCAATTTTACCGAAATCGATTTAACTTAAATCGATTTAACTAAAATTATTTTAACTATAAGTATTGCAATCAAACAAAAATCAATCTTTTACTGTTTCTTGCTCTTGGAAAAGAAATTGAGGAGGTACTATGCAGGATATTTTCAGAGGAAGACGAGCCGAACTAAAAATACTCGATAAAAAGTTTAAACAAAACGCTTTTATCATGACCGTTCTTTACGGTAGAAGAAGAATCGGAAAAACGATGCTCATTAACAAATTTATGCATGAACAGAATTGTAAAAGTATTTCTTTTACTTCTGTAGAACGAGGTGAAACGGAATTACTTTCTTTAATGACGGAGGCCGTTCTTACCTCCCTATCTCCTGAACTTCTTGGAAGCATCAGCTTTAACAGCTTTGAAACACTTTTTGAGTTTATTGGAAAGCAAGCCAAGAATGAACGAATTATCTTCTTCATTGATGAATATCCCTATCTTGCCAAGCAATGCCCTTATATCCAGTCCGTCCTGCAAAAGATAATCGACACGCAATGGAAATCCACAAAACTCTTCTTTATCCTTTGCGGATCTCTTGTAAGCTTCATGAAAGATGAAGTTCTGGCGGAATCCGCGCCTTTACACGGAAGGAGTAATCTGGAACTAAAGCTCAAGCCCTTCAATTACCTGGAAACCGCAGAATTTTTAGAAGGATATAGCTTAGAAGAGAAAGCAATTGCTTATGGACTAACGAATGGAGTTGCAAAATACATAGAGCAATTTGATACCTCATTATCCTTGGAAGAAAATATTCTGGAACAGTTTTACTCTATTGGCGGATATTTTTCCGAAGAACAGATTAAGACTATTGTAAGTAGCGAAAGACAAAGTCCGGGCATATACAATTCCATTATTTCCGCTGTAGCAACAGGACATACAAAGCACAACGAAATCAGAAACTTTGTGGGTAATGAAGAGGTAAATTATCCGCTGAAAGTTCTTTGCAATGCCGAGATTCTGGAAAAAAGAATAGCCAAGAGACCTTACTATGTTTTAAATGACAGTATGACTGAATTTTGGTTCCGTTATGTCAACCGTGCTACAAGCTTGATTAATGCAGGAAATGGTTCATCCTATTATTATGCCAATGTAAAAAACAATCTCCATGATTTTATGGGAAAAATATTTGAAAAAATGGCCAAAGAATATCTGATGCTCCACGCCGGACAAAATAATTTTCCAATCCTCACAGAAATAACCGATTTTCAGGACACGGTAAAAAATGAAGAAAAAAAGCTAGTCCCTATAGAAATAGATCTTCTAGGAAAATGCGGAAAGAATATTTTGCTCCTTGGAGAATGCAAGTTTAAGAACTCTCCCTTTGATAAGTCCGAATATGAAAAGCTGATGGATAAAATAAAGTTTATTCCTGCCAATCAGCCATTACTTTACATTTTCTCCCTCCACGGCTTTACCGATTATGTAAAAGAAAACGCCAAAAACTGTAAACTGATTTCTATAGAAGAAATGTACTGTTAACAGGTAAATTTCTAAAAAATACCACAAAGCCTTGTTTTTCATCGCTTTGTGGTATTTTTCACTACACATTATGTTTTAAAAATAAAAATTCTAGGTCAAAAAATTCTCATTGAATTCAAATACACGAGGCTTATTTCGGAAGCTTTCCTCCACCTTGAAAACAACCACAGCAAAAGCAAAAAGTTTTTTCCATTAACTCTCGTTTTATAATGACCTTTTTGATTATTTTATATTTCATTTTTTCTCCTTTCTACCCATATGAAAAATGTGGCCAACATCATCATATGAATTATTTTTATAAAAATTGTTAAGAGCTCTAATACAATTAATTCTCGTTGAATTCAATATTTTTCATAAAGGAGTACATACCAAAAAGAAGAAAAACGATTCCCAGGGAAGAGATTGCTCTCACGCAGCCTGCCAGCTGATTCAACATTCCGCCAAAAGGTTTAGACACTAACGAAGAGGCATCCGAGATATTTTGAAAGATGGCATACTGTCCCCGAATTTCTCCCTCCACACTCCTGTTAAACAATTCTACCGAATAATAAAGCATAACAAGCGCACTGAGTATACCGCTGAACAGCAGGATAACGAGTAACATCCCAAAAACAGGCTTTAGAACAACAGCCAAAAGGAGCCCTCCCATCATCATTGTACAAATAAAAGATACTTTCCTAAGATGAATCTGTGTAAAGGGCATCCCTCCTATGATACTTCCTACTAGCCCTCCGAATGCCATAGCGGACATGAGCATGGAATATTGCATAGCATCGGCATGCAGCACTTTATAGATATATTCCAAGGTCAAAATGGAAACTGCACCGCCTACAAAGCATAAAAATGAGGCAGCCTGTAAAGAGTTCTTTGTTCTTTCGGATACTTCCTATGATATCTGTCCCCCCGGTACGAGTCATTTCCGGAGGCGACGGCTTTTCCATCCCCTTTAAGAAGAGGATGATCAGGGCTGCCAGAATATAGCTTACAATGTCCAAAATATAAATACTCTTTACCCCAAAACTCGTAAGAATCGCGGCTCCCACGAGGGGACTCACAACGGTCACGAGGATATTTACCGTTCTTGATGCACTCTGTCGCTTCTGCATGTCTTCATCCTTCGTAATCCGCTTTTAAATATTCCGCTCTTAAGCACTCCAAAATAAAGAAAAATCGCGGAATATAGGAAGAATACAAGATAGATTAACAGTACATTATCGATAAAAAAAGCAAAAATACACATGGGAATGACACATAAGAATTCCCCAGAGCAAAAAAATAAAGCGAAAGCTGCCATGGAATTTCATTTTACCAAGAAAAAGGAGCAAGCAGAAGCTCAGGCAATAGTGTAACAACCGCAAAAAAGCGCCGAGCTCATCAGGTTTTTCGTATTTCCATAGATAAATAAGGTCAGAGCAACATTGCTCATGCCGGAGCCAAAGGAGGAGATGAAGTCCGCTAGCAAGAGAAGAATAAAGTTGTGTGTTGATTGTGTTGTTTGTGTACGAGCCATCATCGCTTTCCTTTTATTCCTGTCGTATGTAATCAAAGTTTTACATTCCTTTTTTTCCTGTATCTTAAAGTCAGCTATTCTTTTTCCTAATCTATAGAGTATTATACCGTATTTATTCTTCAAGAGGAGTGCCGCAATTTGAAGGAGTGAAAAGGAGTTTTTAATCCTATTGCTCTTTTACATATTGTTGGACGGCATCGCATACATATTGTGCTGTTCCATCCCCAAACTGATCTAAGTTGTTTTTGAATTCTTTATTCTGAACATACCCATAAGCGATGCTTGAAAATACATCCATCGGGCAGTCAAATGCATATCTACATAAATGTTTATATAGTTCTTCCGCTAATTGTATATTTTCTTGCGCTGTGGCACTCAATCCATTTGACTTATTTTCAGAAAAAGCAAAGAATATTCTATTAAATCCATTGGTTAATTCTTGTTCTTTTCCCTTTTGCTTTTGGATCGCCTCTTCAATCACTTCTCGACCATAGAGGTCTATAGCAGCCTGCTTATATTTTTGATTATCTTGATAGGTAAACCCTTTAAATTTCTCTTTTGTTGACATGGAAACCTTCCTTTCTTTTGATTCTATTGTCTTTTCCAATGTTTCTATCAAAGTTAGGAGTTTTTTTGTTTTTTTCTTTTTGCATTAATTTGAGCTGAGCCTTTAGATGATATAGTACTTCCCCATCCCCCTTTTTTAACAATTCTTTTATCGTCTTTAAGGAAAACCCCAGGTATTTATAGAACAATATCATTTGCAGGAATGTCATATCCTCTTCGGTATAATACCTGTAACCATTTTCTTTTTTTTGAGGAGACAGCAAACCAATCTCATCATAATGATGTAAAGTGCGCACCGATACACCACTAATTTCACTAACATATTTGATCAAATACATCTAGGCACCTCCTAACAAGGAAGACTATAAACTATTACATTACGTTATAGTCAATAGCTTTTTTCTAACTTAGAAAAAAATTATGCACCACAACTTAAAGAGGAATAGATAAAAAGTCAAAACTATAGAATTTATGCAATCGGTTTTTAACGAGAGATCGCACGCTTTACAAGCGATAGTCGTTATGAATAAAAAAAGACTGTAAAATTAAAGCAATGCTATTTATTGCTATGCAGGTTTGCTGCGGGACAATCTGAGCCCGTGGGTACTTGCGAAAAACAAATGAAATGCAGTTTTTCGCTTAGTATCCCCTACGTAAGGACAAACTTTTCATCAGAAAAGTTGTCCTGTACGAGACCAACTTCTTTAAGAAGTTGCTTTGCAAAGCAAAGTGAGCAGTAGTCAACAAGACTACTGCTCAGTCAGGCGAGGTTATCGAGAGTGTGTCTCGCAGTGAACCTGCATAGCATAAAGTGCTTTTAATATTTTACAGTCTCTTTATTCGAAGCTCTATACTTACCGTTCGAGCTTCATTCCTATATTTCTCTTCTTATTCTCTGATCCCGTACTTCTCGATGATATAGTCCATATCCTTGTCTCCTCTTCCGGAGAGATTAATGAGGATGGAGCCCTTGTTCATCGTCTTTGCGAGCTTCATGCCGTATGCCACGGCATGGGAGCTTTCTATTGCCGGAATGATGCCTTCCATTCTGGAAAGGGTGAAGAATGCATCAATAGTCTCGTCATCATTTACCACATCATATTTTACTCTTCCGATATCATGTAAGAAGGCGTGCTCCGGACCGGAAGACGGATAATCGAGACCGCTCGCTACGGAATATACCGGTGCCGGCTCTCCTTTTTCATCCTTTAACATAATGCTGTTAAAGCCGTGCATAATTCCTTCTTCTCCGTAGGTAAGGCTTGCCGCATGATCTCCGAGTGCGGTGCCTCTTCCCAAGGGTTCTACGCCGTAAATCGTCACCGGATCATTTAAGAATCCGGAGAAAAGTCCCATGGCGTTCGATCCGCCTCCCACGCAGGCTACGATAGCGTCCGGAAGCTCTCCGGTCATATCAAGGAACTGCTCTCTTGCCTCGATTCCCACTACACTCTGGAAATCTCTCACCATCATGGGGAAGGGGTGCGGTCCCACTACGGAGCCGATACAGTAAATGGCATCCTTATATTCCTTCATGTACGCGAGGAATGCGGCATCCACCGCCTCTTTCAGCGTGGCGAGACCCTCATTTACTTCTACTACTCTTGCACCAAGAATCTTCATTCTGGCTACATTCGGTGCCTGCTTCTTGATGTCTACCGCACCCATATAAATGTCGCACTCCATGCCGAAGTATGCTGCTGCGGTAGCCAGCGCCACACCGTGCTGTCCGGCACCGGTCTCTGCAATAACCTTCTTCTTTCCCATGTATTTCGCAAGAAGCACCTCACCCATGCAGTGGTTTAACTTGTGGGCACCGGTATGATTTAAGTCCTCCCGCTTTACATAAAGCTGTACACCGGTATTGATTTTCTCGGAGAGTCTCTCCAAGTGAGAAATGGGAGTCGGTCTACCTTGGAACTCCTTACGGATTCTTCTTAACTCCGCAATAAACTTTCTGGACTTGGAAATGGTGCGATAGGCGTGGTCGATTTCCTCCATCGCCTTCTTTAGTTCCTCGGGAATATACGCTCCGCCGTACTTTCCAAAATAACCGTTTGCATCCGGGTAGTTCTTCAAATAAGTTTCAAATCCACATTGTTAAGCTGCATAATTCTTTCCTCCTTTTTCTTTCCCGTCTTTCTCCGGGGGCGGTAAATGTGATGTTCTTTACCAAGGAGATGACAGTATTTACGGAATCGTTCGCACTTCGTGCTTTTACGATTCCTGCCTGCCATTCGCACTCCCAAAGCACTTCTGTGCTTCTTCATGCTCATGTCAGGGGCGATACAAAAAAGTCCCCGGCAAAGAAAGTTTCTTTGCCAAGGACGAATAAACAGAAAATCTATCCGCGGTGCCACCTTGATTCACAGCATACGCTGCGCCGCTTAGCAGGATACCAACATATCCCCGGGAACTCACGTATCCCTACACGTTGCAGAATACTCCGGAAAAATCCGTTTCCCTGCACCCTCAGTGGTCCATTTGACAAGTTGTTTCTTACCCGATTCTCAGCATCGCGGGTTCTCTGTAAAGGCATCGTTGCCGTTATCTCCACCTCAACGGTTTACAATATTCAGTTGTTGAGAACGGATTTTACACGGAAGTACAAGAGCTGTCAAGCAAAAAAAGCTTACGAAAAATTTTCCAATATTCTCTTCCAGCAATGTTCGATATGGGAAAATGTACTTTCAGCCTTCTTCATCATATAATTTCTGAAGTTCACATCCTTCGTATTATCCGTCACAAAATTCAGATATATCTCTTTTACAGACTTTAAAATAGTATCGTCCTGACTCTCATTATATCGTCTAAATTCCTCTGAAATGGCTTTCCAATAGTCCTTATACGCCTTGTCTGTTTTTGTGATTTTGGCTTTCATACTTTGATATTTTGCTTCTTCTACCGGCTTTAAAGAAGTTCCAAAGTAATCTTTCCTTTTTTCTATGCTAAGCTCAATCGCTCTTTCTATTCCTTCAAATGGATTTTTGTAATCCTCAATTATCTTTTCATTGTGACTTTTATATAAGTCTATCAGTTTACTAAAGCCTTCTTTTTGCTCATTTGGAAGCAATTTTTCCGCAAGATAAGATAAGGCATTTGTAGAACTTTCTAAAGAAGCAATCGCCTCCGCCTTAGACATATAGGGTCTTGATCCGAAATGAAATGATCCTCTTACACCAATAAATCCCGTATTAAACTGAAGACCGGTCAAAAAGTCCATCCCATTCGTAATTTCCGAAAGCAAATTTTCAAATTTTTTTACATCCTCATCACTCCTATTTTCATAAAAACCGTGCTGATCCAAATATTTTGTAAAATTCAACCATTGATTGGTCGGATTTTCCCAAAACTCATCTGTTGCTTCTTTCCCTGCCGCCACCTCTTTCTGCTGTCTTAAGAGAATCTCATAAATATCCATTTTTCCGGATTCAGGAAAATCAATGGAACCATCTTCCTTCTTTCCCTCTCCGTTACCCACAGTCCCTTTCTGTGCTTTCTCAGCGGAAAATTTCTTCCCTTCATCAGAAAGAAGCAAGGAATCTACAACTTTTTGTCCTCTTTCCAAAATCTTTTCTATCTCTTTATCATACGATTTTTTAAGATTAATCCCCTGTTTCGCTTCTATCCGTCTGTTATATACTCCGGTAAAATACTCCGTTCCTGCTATTTTCATCTTCTCCTCCTTGACTCCCTAAAATACACTCTTTTAGTTTCCTTCCTCATCTATCCCGAACTCTTTCAGTAGAAATTAAAATGCAACGAAAAATTCATTTCAAGCTATGTCGTACTTACTATTATTCTCGTCATATATATATATTATCTCTTTTTAATGATTATTTTTTTCTTGCCCTATAAAATTAGTTTGCAGAATTTACAAATCCTATACTCTTAGAAAAAACGCATCTTTATGCTTTTGATTGCTACACCGCTTTGGAAGGCCGGCAAGCTCTCCGACTTCACCTGTGTTACTTGTTAAACGAGATATTGCAAACTTTGCAAACAATACCCGTTAAGAACAAAAAATGCAGCTAGCGGATTCTTCTCCAAAAGCTGCATCTTCCTTTTTTTATTTTCTTAATTTATACACTTAGCTAAACGCATCCTCTATAACCTTCTTTAAGGTATTGGCAGAAGCTTGAAGAGCCTCTTTCTCTTCTTCACTTAAATCAATTGACACCACTCTCTCCACACCCTGTCTTCCGACAATCGCCGGAACGCTTAAGGAGACGTCGGATATCCCATACTCTCCATGCTGCATGCTGGAAACGGGCAGGATAGACTTCTCGTCACGGATAATCGCCTCACAGATTCTTCGAACGGACATCGCGATTCCGTAATAGGTTGCTTTTTTCTTCGCAATAATCTCGTAGGCACTGTTCTTCACATCCTCTGCAATTCGCTTCATGGAGGCATCATGCTCCAGGTGACCGCGAAGCTCGCAAAAATCATTTAAAGGAATACCGGAGACATTTGCACTGCTCCAGGCGGCAATTTCGCTATCTCCGTGCTCTCCGATAATAAAGGCGTGAACGGAACGGTTATCAATGGAGAGGTGCTCACCTAAAAGATACTTCAGTCTTGCGGTATCGAGTACCGTTCCGGAGCCGAAGACTCTATTCTCCGGGAAACCGCTTATTTTCACTGCCGCATAAGTTAAAATGTCCACGGGATTTGCCACAATAAGTAAGATTCCCTCATATTTTCTCTTCGCAATCTCCGGGATAATACTCTTAAAAATCCCTACATTTTTCTTTACGAGGTCAAGTCTTGTCTCTCCCGGCTTCTGCCCTGCACCGGCAGTGATTACGATAATGGAGCAGTCCATTAAATCATCATAGTCTCCGGCATAAATCTTCATCGGCTTAGCAAAAGGAAGTCCGTGACTGATATCGAGTGCCTCTCCCTCCGCTCTTTCTCTATCTACATCATTTAAAACGATTTCTGAAAAAAGACCGCTTTGCATGAGGGCAAACGCAGAACTGGAACCCACAAAACCGCAGCCGATAACGCCCACTTTTCTCTCTTGAATATTCATCTCTTCTCCTTCCCTTTCATCCCTTTTTCTCTATTTCCTTAATTTCGTCTTATCCAAAAACTCTCCATAGAAATGTTTCTGTCAAGAGTTAGTATAGACTAAGTATCTACAAAATGCTAGTTAAGTTTTTATCAATCTTGTTTTTCTTTTCATACAGGCTAAGTTCTTCCAAGACTTTCCGCTTCTTTTCCTGATACTCCGAAAAATGCTCCATATAAGAGCGGAAGTCTTTTCCGTTATCCACTCTTTCCAGTCTTCCGTTTCCAAAGAGAATTTTCGAGGAGCTTCCTGCCCCGACGCCAAAGACTGTATGCTTTTCTTCCATCATGAAGATATTGTAGAGGCATTCCTTTCCCTCCTTACTAAAGCCGATATTTTCCAAATTTCCCGCCATATTTTTTTGCCGGTAAAGATAATACGGATATAAAGACAGTTCCTCTGCGGTCTGCATGGCGGAAAGCATCATCCACTCCATTTCGCTCCGGCTCTCTCGTTTCTTCCAAGAAGGGATATAGGATAGAGAAAAATCTCTATTCAATGGAAATTCCTCGGAAGACGCCCCTGCCTGATAAGCACCCCTGTACTTGTTTTCCTCCGTTTTTAACTTTGCGGCACGCTTCACCGCAAGGGAGTGCACGGTGAGATTGTCCGGAGAAAGTGCATGAATCCTTCGAAGGCTCTCCTCCACATCGGAAAGTCTCTCCGAGGGAAGCCCCAGAATGAGATCCATGTTAATGTTGTCAAAGCCCAGAGCTCTTGCTTCATAAAAACGCTCCACCACAGACTCGACACTGTGCTTTCTTCCGATTAAATCCAAAGTTTCCTGTCGGAAAGTCTGCGGGTTAATGGAAATGCGGTCCACGCTGTGTGCCTTTAAGAGGGCGAGCTTATTCTCCGTTAAAGAGTCAGGCCTACCTGCCTCTACCGTGTATTCCAGTACCTTGGAAAACGGCGAGCTCAACAGTTTTTTCTCCACTAAAAGAAGTAAGGCTTCCAATTCTTTCGGAGGAAGGGCAGTCGGTGTACCTCCGCCGATATAGATGCTTTGCAGTGTTTTTCCGCGTTTTTCTCCCATTTCATAGAGTGCAAAATCCAGCTCTTCGGAAATCTTATCGAGATACTCCGGAATGCGGTCGGAAAAAGGTCCAATCGGGGAAGAAAGAAAGGAGCAGTATGCACATTTACTTGGGCAAAAGGGGATATGAATGTAAATGCTGAAGCCGTCTTTTATCTTTACTCCGCTTTTCTCCTCTGCTCTCTGTAAAATCTTCCTTTCTCGTAAAGCAAGAAAATGCAAGAGTTCTGCCTTTTCCCCCTCCAAGCAGTATTCGTCCTTTAGGGCAGTATAAAAGCGTTCTTCTTCCGTCTTTTCCTGATTTTCTTCCGGCTCTGTCAATTCTTCCAACTCCTCCAGGAGTTTCCCCGCAAGAGAGACCGGTCGAATCCCCGTTAAATCTCCCCAAGGAAGACTTCGTCCGCATTTCCTCTAAAATCCGATAAAGATACGCTTTCACAATCGACTTATCTTTCGTCCGCTTTCCACTAAAGGAAAGCTCTGCTCCTCGTAAATCCAGAGAAAGACGGAAAAGAGAAGGGTCAGAAATCCCCTCCTCCGTCAGAATTCGATTTTGTTTTTCCGTATCTTTCCGTTTTAAACTCTTCCTGTTTACAGGAACGGCAGCCCTTTGCTCCTTGGCACGCTTTAAGGCATTTTTCTCCTCTTGGGTCGTCTCCATAAGCCGAACCCCCTCCGGCGTATGGAGCTGAAAATCCTCCCCGGGGTAGAAAGCCTTACAAAGCTCCCGAATATCACTCTCAAACGGAAACAAAGCCTCATCTAAGAAAATCTGAATCAAAGCAATGTCCTTTCTAATGCATGAATGAATATTAATGTATTTTAAGCAAAAAAGTATTGATAGTATTGGAATAAAGCGTATGGAGACGCCGGTACTTGCAGAAAACGAGCACCGCGAAGTTTGATGCTTAGTACCGTTGCGTCGGAATCGAGCGAGAGCGTCTTTATGAAAATACTATAATACTTTTTTCTATTATTGCATCTATGAGTACATGGCAGTGGACAAGGGGAGCTTAGAACATACTCTTCCGCACATTGCTCTCCAAGAGCTTATTATATCCTATCCAGCCATTTCCTTCCCTAGCTTTCCCGGACTTTTCTCCCTGATCGATAAACTCTCTCATGGTCTGGAGCTTTGCATCGGTATTGTCCGCAAAGGAAAGAGCAAGAGCCTCCATGGTGGCAGGCTTCTTCGGAGAGCCGAACTCCAACTCCCCGTGGTGAGAAAGAATACAGTGCAAAAACTCCGAACGAAGTGTAGTCGGAAAATCGGGAATCAAAGCAATTTTCTCGGAAAGCATGGTATAGCCGATCATGATATGGCCAAGAAGCTGTCCCTCATCCGAGTAATCATTTCTCGGAAATTCACTGAGTTCCTTCATTTTCCCGATGTCATGGCAAAGTGCTGCAGAGATCAAAATATCTTTATTGAGGTCCTGATAATGCTCCGCATAGAAACGGCAGAGCTTCGCCACCGATAGAGTATGCTCCAAAAGCCCTCCCACATAGCTGTGGTGTACGCTTTTTGCGGCAGAATGGAAAGAAAACTCCTGTAAAAACTCCTTATCTTCCACAAAAATGCTCTCTAAAAGCTTTTTTAAGAAAGGGTTTTCCAGAGCGGAAATCATAGCAAAGAGCTCCTTCTTCATCTCCTCCCTGTCTCTCTTGGATACAGGAAGAAAATCCTCCGGATAAAAGCTTCCCTCTGTTGCAACAGAAAGCCTCTGGATGCTTAGCTGATTTACGCCGTTATAAATTGCGACATTTCCCTCCACATAGACATAGTCCAAAGCAGAGAACTCCGTAATGCCGGGAGAATAGGGATCCCAAACCTTGGCATCAATCGTTCCCGTCCTATCCTGCAAGGTTACATTCAGGTATTCCTTTCCGTTTTTTGTGAGTGCCGTGTTCTTCATTTTCACCAGATACACATTGTTCACTCTTGTGCCATCCCTAAAATTCTCGATAAAACGATTAGGGTTAGGGATATTTTCACTCATATACATTCCTTCCTACCTTGTCCCAAGCGGACAGGAAAACTCCAGTTCCACATATTCTTTCCCATTATAGCGGAGAACCGCAATTCGGTAAATCTCTCCGGGAATTTGTCCGAGCAGGGCTTCCTGAAAACTTTTTACACTGCTCAGCTCTACTCCGTTTCCTTTCTTCAAAACATCTCCGGGCTGAATGCCGGCATTATAAGCCGGGCTTCCCTCTTCTACTCCCGAGATATAGATTCCCTCCGGAATTCCCAATTCTATCATGTTCTTTGTTGTGTTTTGCAGCTTAAGTCCCAGATAGGGTAAGGCATTACCGTTACTTAAATGTTCCAGATATTCCAGATAATCGGATAAGCCCGTAATCCGCGGATAAGCCTCTTGATTTCCGCTTGTAAAGCCGACCAGTTGTCCGGCGGTGTTTAGGAAAAAAATATTTCCCTCTCCTTTCCGGCATCTGTACCGCAATTTCTTCCAGAACACCGTCTATCGCCGGCTCCTCATAAGAAAGATAGGAAACATAGGAATAAGCTGTGGAATAGAGTTTCCCGCTCGGAGCACCGATCCCGATCAAGGTCTCTCCCCTTTGTAGAAGGCGGGAATTTCCCCTGGGAATCAAACTCAGCTTCTCCAACTCTTTTTCGTCAAATACACTCAGAGGCACGGACAAAATCAAGATTCCGTCCTTTTTACTCTCTGAAACCTTTGTTCCTTCCACTACCTTATCGCGAAAAAAAAACGAACCCGGTATTCCTCTCCCTCTTCACTCTCTCCGAGAAACAAGATGAAAAGAGAGTCACGGGTTTTTTCCAGAATAATCCCGTTTCCCTGCCGTTTTTCCTTTGTGAGTAAATCTGCTCCTCCGCTGGAAATTTCCACATCCACAAGGGACTTTTCTCCCTCTTGAATGATATTTTTTAGATTTCCCATCATGCTGTCGTAGGCGGAAATTGGAAAGTCAAACTTCTGGATTTCCGACTGAACCACATCTTCAATGGCTTCGGTCTCCTCCGTACTGCTTTCTACTTCCGTAGTTTCCGTTTCCGAGAAGGCTACCGTTTCCTTCTCCTTCTGTTTTTCCGTCTTCGGAAGAAGAGGAAAGAGAAATGCCGCCGTCAAAAATGCCCCAAGGGAAAAGATCATACCGGAAAGAAAAAGCAGAATTGCTTTTTTTCCTCTCTTTTTCCAACTTCCCTTTTGTCCCACTATTTTCTCTTTAATAAAGTCTTTCTCTTCCAAGGATTATGCCTCCTCCTTTAAAGACATGGGGAGTGCAAAGCTGAATTCCGTGCCCACTCCCTCCGTGGATATGCAATCGATATGTTCATTATGGGCTGTGATAATGCTCTTCACAATGCTGAGCCCCAGACCGGTTCCCCGCTTATCTCTTCCTCTGGAGAGGTCCGTCTTGTAAAAGCGCTCCCATATTTTCTGTAAATCTTTCTTTGGAATCCCGATTCCCTGGTCCTTAACCGAGATGAAGACCTTTGATCCTCTTCTCTCCGTTCTGACACTAACCTCTGTTCCTTCTTTGGAAAATTTCACCGCATTGTCCAAGAGATTGTAAAGCACCTGCTGAATCTTCGGATAGTCTCCGTAGACCATTTCTTTTTTTCTCCGCAAAAAAACAAGAGAAAAATTGCAATTTTTTTCTTGGCACACTGCATCTCAAAGCTACTACAGACCTCTCGAATCATGCGATTGATATCGAAGTTGCTGCGGCTGAGATTTCCTCCCTCATCCAGTTTATTTAGACTTAACATGGACTGCGTCATTCTACTTAATCTGTCCGTTTCCATAATCAGGCGTTCCAGATACTTTTCTTCTTTATCTCTTGGAATCGTACCGTCAAGCATCGCTTCCAAGTAGCCCTTTATGGACGTTAAGGGTGATCGGAAATCATGAGAGACATTCGCAACGAACTGCCTTTGGTAATCATCCGACTTTTGAATCTCTTCCGCCATAAAGTTCAGTGTATCCGCCAGATATCCCATTTCGTCTTCCGAAGAAACCTGTATGCGGTAAAGATACTCTCCTGCCGCATAACGCACCGCCCCTGCCGTGATTTTCCGAAGCGGGCGATACACAAAGATATAGAAAACAAGAAAAACGGAAAAGGACAAAATGAAAGTCAGAGCAAAAACCTCAAACAAGATTTCCATTGTGCCCTCTTTTTTTGCTTCGATTTCCGAAAGGGGAATGTGAAGATAAAGATAGGCAAGATTTTGAAAGTTTCTGCGTATCGGCGCCTTGCTGATGAGCTGCTGTTCTGTAAGCATTCCCTGCAAATCTCCGCTGTAATAGGTTTTATCCCCATTTTCCGCGACATTAAAGTCGGCTATTGCTTCTCCCTTGATTTTTTCCGGACCATAGTGCAAAAGAATCTCCCCCTTTGGGCTGATGAGAGTCCAGCCCCAGGCCTTATTGTGGATATTTCCTTCCATCTCGCTGCTCAGTCCGCTTATCGATAGGCTCCCGTTTTCTTCCTGTGAGTAGTAGTTGGCAATTCTCGTTACTTCTTTGTAGAGCGCATTTCCCTCCATATTGTAAAGTAACGTTGAACTGTAGAGCCTCCATAAAGGGAAACAAAGGCGAAAGCCAGAATAAAGAAAGCGACATAGACGAGTAAAAATTTAATAAATAAATGCTTTCTCAAGCTCTTCACCCTACCCTGAACTTATAGCCTATTCCCCAAACCGTGGAAATCTCCCAGTCCGCTCCCTCGGGAAGCTTTTCCCTAAGGCGCTTGATGTGCACATCCACAGTACGGGAATCCCCCGCAAACTCATAACCCCAGATATTGTCGAGAAGCTGTTCTCTGGTAAATACCTGATTGGGGGAGCTTGCCAAAAAGTACAAAAGCTCCAGCTCTTTGGGTGGCATATCAATGGATTTCCCCTTATAATGCACCGCATAGTTACTCAAATTGACAACCAAGTCGGGGTAGGCAATATACTTCCCTTTTTGAAGCTGTTCTTCACTCTCGGCAGACTCCGAAAGCTCATAGCTCCCCTGCTTTCTTCCCGGTTGAAAGCGACGAAGTACAGCCTTTACTCTGGCAACAAGCTCCTTGGTATCAAAGGGCTTTAAAATATAATCGTCCGCTCCAAGCTCCAAACCAAGCACCTTATCAAAGGTCTCTCCTTTTGCGGAAAGCATGATAATCGGCACATCCGAGGTCGCCCGAAGGCGTCTACAGACTTCATATCCGTCAATCCCGGGAAGCATCAGATCCAGAATCAAAAGATCGGCTCCCTCTTTTTCATAGAGATTCAGCGCTTCTTCTCCATCCTCCGCAATCGTTGTGGAAAAGCACTCCTTTTCCAAGTACAGAGAAATCAGCTCTGCTATGGAACTGTCATCATCTACTATAAGTATTCTTTGTTTTTCCGCCACAATTCCTCCATTTTCTAAATTACTTTTTAAAATAAACAATAGTCACACCGTCGGAGCCTTCTCCATATTCTCCCAGACGGAAGGACTCGATATGCTTGTTCTTCTTGGCACATTCATGCACCATTTTCCGAAGTGCCCCTGTACCTCTTCCATGTACAACCCGTACCTGTGGAAGCTTTGCAAGAAAGGCATCATCCAGATATTTATTTAACTCCGGCAGGGCATCTGCAGTCATTTTCCCGATAAGATTGATTTCCGGGGAAATGCCCATCGCCTTTGCTCTTCCCAGTCCCGCTGTCTTTCCCTGATTGCGAACAGGCGCTTCTTTCTCCTTGTGCTGGATAAATTCCACCTCTTTGGCAGACACCTTAGTACGGAGGATTCCCGCACTGACGGTGAACATCCCGCTCTTATCGGGAAGTTCCGTGACGGTTCCTACTACACCGTGCATATTCAGAAGCCTCACCTTATCTCCCAGAGCCAGATTTTTCAAGGAAATCGTCTGTGAAGGACCTTTCACGCTTTGTGCTCCCAAGGCGGATTGGTTTTCTTCCAGCTTCTTCCGAAGCTTTGTTCTAAGCTGCTCCGCTTCTAAAGAACCGGAACCGCCGCTTTCTTTCTTCTTGATTTCCTTAATGATTTCATCCGCGGTTTCCTTTGCCTCGGCAAGAATCCTCGCCGCTTCCTCCCGTGCCCGGTTTAAAATCTTATCTTTCCCCTTTTCGATTCCCTTGGTGGATTCTCTGGCTCTCGCTTTCAGCCTCTCCACCTCTTCTTTGTACTGCTCAATCTCCAGCTTTTCGCGTTCTGCAAGGCGTCTGGTATCCTCTAAATCCGCAATCAGGTCCTCAAAGTGGAGATCTTCCTCTCCGATTCTCCCTCTTGCATCTTCTATAATTTTATCACTTAAGCCCAGCTTCTTTGCAATGGCAAAGGCATTGGACTTTCCCGGTACGCCGATAAGCAGACGATAGGTCGGGCGAAGACTTTCCACATCAAACTCACAGGCAGCGTTTTCCACCCCTTCTTCCGAAAGAGCGTAGAGCTTGATTTCCGCATAGTGGGTTGTCGCAACGGTTGTTACTTTTCTTTGGAATAGGTCATGCAAAATCCCCAGTGCCAAAGCAGCTCCCTCTGTCGGGTCCGTTCCTGCACCAAGCTCATCAAAAAGGCAAAGGCTATCCGCATCCGCTTCAGCCAAAATCTTTACCGTATTGGTCATATGAGAGGAAAAAGTAGAAAGGCTTTGCTCAATACTTTGCTCGTCTCCGATATCCGCAAATATTTCCCTGAAAACGGTAATGGAAGATCCCTGAAAGGCAGGAATCAAAAGTCCCGCCTGCCCCATAAGCTGCAAGAGTCCCAGCGTTTTCAAGCAGACTGTTTTTCCGCCCGTATTTGGACCGGTAATCACAAGAAGGTTAAAATCTTCCCCGATATGGATAGAAATGGGAACCACTTTTTCCCGGGGGATTAAGGGGTGTCTCGCATCAATAAGCTTAACTTTGTGCTCTTCCAGAACCGTCGGACGGATTCCTTCCATTTTCTTCCCAAGCTTTGCCTTGGCAAAAACAAAGTCCAGATGAGCAATACGCTCCACATTTTGCTGCAAGGCGGAAAGCTCCGGCTGTAAACGAAGAGTCAGAGCAAGGAGAATCTTCTCCACTTCCCGTCTCTCCAAGGCAAGGAGTTCCGTTAAACTGTTTTCCAGTTGCACTATACTTAAAGGCTCCATAAAGAGCGTAACCCCGGTACTGCTTTCATCATGCACAATCCCGTGAAAGGCATTTTTGTATTCCGCCTTTACCGGAAAAACATGGCGACCGTTTCGGAGGGTGATGACTCCCTCCTGCAACATGGAGCGCTTATCGTTTAAAGTCCTGTTCAGCTCATCGCTGATCTTTCCTTCTATTCCTTTTTCTTTCCGGCGAATTTCAGAAAGCTCCTTACCGGCATCATCACTTAGTCTTTCCTCAGACTCAATGGAGCGCTGAAACTCTCTTCTGATTTCCTCCAAAGGAGACAAGTCCTGAAAAATAAAGCGAGAGAGAATCTTCCGTTTCTCCCGCCCAGTCTCTTGCCTTCTCCGCAAATTCCAGAATTTTTTTCCACATGTAAAAGCTCTGCTATCGAGAGGGAAGCTCCCAGTTGAATCCTCGGAAAATAAAGGCGAATATCCGACATTCCCCCTAAAGGAAAGAGGCCCCTTTAAACGAATCCGATTCTCTGCATCTTCCGTCTCTAAAAGAGTCTTTCTGACCTCTTCCGGATCGGAAGAAGGAAGAAGGGCTTCCACAATCTCCTTTCCAAGAGAAGAGTCGGCTTCCTCCTTCAGCATGGCAATAATCTTCGTATATTCAATTGTTTTTCAGAACCTTTTTGATTCATCTTCCTGACTTTCTAATCCTTTTTCCAACATGAGTCTTGCGCAACCGTAGATTCCGGCATCATTTCCGAGAGTCGCAAGAACCAGCTCCGCTTTTTTTCTCCAAAATCGGAGTGTATTCCTCATAATGTTTCCGGATAAGATCGAGAAGGAAGCTTCCCGCCTTAGACACACCGCCTCCGATAACGAAGATTTCCGGATCGGCGACCATGGACACCTGTGCCAAAACAATGCCCAGAGAACGCATACTTAAGTCCAGACTCAGGTATGCAAGCTGATCTCCTTCCTTCGCCGCATCACAAACAATTTTAGCGGTTAGCGCCTTTCCGTAGATACGAAGAGAAGACGGCTCCTTAAACATCCTTAAAAAGCGCTCCGCTTCTTTTACAATTCCGGTTGCGGATGCCACCTGCTCAAGACAGCCCATACCGCCACAGGCACAACGCTCTCCCTCTACTTCCCGCACATGAATATGTCCGATTTCCGCTCCGGCACCGTGCGCACCTGCCACGATTTTTCCATTTAAAATAAGACCGCCGCCTACTCCCGTTCCGAGAGTCACCATCATCATATTTTGAAAGCCTCTTCCGCCACCCTGCCACATCTCACCGAGAGCCGCCACATTGGCATCATTTCCTACAGCACAGGGAATCCTGCCTCCCATAAGCTCCCGCATCACTTTTGCCGGATAAATGTCTTTCCAGCCCAAGTTAACGGCAATGCGCACATGTCCGTCCGGCTCTACCGGTCCGGGAACCCCGATTCCGATGCCTGCAATATCTTCGTAGGCAATAGTCTTTTCATCCAGGTGCTTTTTCAGTTCTTCCGCTACGTCGGGCAGAATATACTTTCCGTTTTCCGCCTTTCTGGTCATAACTTCCCATTTATCCAAAAGCACTCCGTTATAGGTGAAAATACCGCACTTTACGGTCGTACCCCCTACATCAATTCCCACACAATATTGATTCATCTTGTTCTCCCTCTATTGCAAAGTCACTCTTTCCACCTTGTTTGGAAAGCAGAGCATAAGCTCAGTACCGTTCATTTTAAAATCCGTCATGGAACGAAGGTAGAGCAGTCTTTCTTTCGTCTCCCCATTATAGCGTAGCCGACCGCTAAAATCATAGACTTTATAGTTTTTCTCTTGATAAAGTATAATCTTGTCTCCGCTGATTTCCATCTTATTGCCTATAAAGCTCAATGCTTTATCGAAGAGCTTTTCGCCATTCTTCCTAAAGAGCAGAAGGCGATAGTTTTCTTCTTCTTTCTCTTTGGTATTATCCGTGAGCAAGACAAGATATTGATTATTATAGCTTATCATCCGAATTGTTCCCGGGATTTCAACATTCTTCTTTTCTTCCGGACTGGTCTTTACCCTGGTTGAGAAAAAGCTGACTCCCCCGTTATAAGCTGCAAAGCTTTCGTCATTGTTAAAGAAATGCACCCTGCCAACCATTTTTCCGGAAAAATTATCGGTAAAACCTCCAACTACACGGTTTGCCCCTGCATTTTTTCCAAGAGCCGAGAAATTGTAAAAGACCACTCGACTCTTAAGAACCGTCTTATCCAAATAGGAGAAAGCCACTAAAAGCTCTTCCCCGTCCTTCGATGTGGAAAAATCCACCGGAAAACCGTCTCCGCTAAGGACTGACTTGATCCCGATATCCAGATTCTTTCCCTCCTTGGAAAACACGGTGATATAACTGCTTTCTCCATCGGCAAGGAGGGCATAAACCACACCCTTTTCCGAAATGGAAAGCTTTAATATGGGAAGAGAGCTTTCTCCCTGCCCTTTCAGACCTTCTGATGAAAGAATGAAAAGCTTCGATCCGTTTTCTTCTCCGATGACCATATAGTCTCCGTTAATGGCAACCAAGGGGGTCGCCATCTCATAGGCCTGATTCCAGAGTATTTTTCCGGAAGAAGACAGGTAGGATGCACCGTCCTTCGATACCTTTACGATACCGTCGGAAAAAGCATAATACTCACCGCCGGATTCCCCTTTCTCGGAAAAATCCACTGACCATTTGCTCGTTAAACGACTATATCGTCTTCTGTTATAAAAAAAGAACAGAAGACCTAAGGTAAAGAGCAAAAGGAAAGTCAGAGGCAGTAAAAAGTGCCGGGGAAGGGCAATCCTCCTCCCCGCTCTATTCGGCTGTTCCTCTCTATCCTTTTCCTCCAGTTCTCCCGGAATAACTCTTTCTTTCAGCTTTCTTTTCCGAGATTCTCTTTCCTGATCCGACACCTAAGTAACCTCTCTATCTCTATACAGATTGAAATAAATTCTACAGACTGTGTAAGTGTTCTGTTATTTACAATGGATTTATCCCATTTTAAAAATCAATAAGCCCCTCTTCAACACAGCTAAACGATAGGCATGAAGAATAAAAAATAGAGGGAAATGAATTTCCCTCTATTTTAAAACAGAATGCTATATTTTACTATCCCTTAATCATAGAGTTTCTCAGGGTAAAGCCCTGCAGCTATACACTCTCTCAATGCCTCTTCCGCAAGAGCCTTATCTTCGTGATAGGTTACACCGAACCACTTATCATGATCCGGAAGCACCTTAACACTTCCTCTTCCTTCTTCCATAAGATTGTTGATCTCTCTAGGAAGAAGATACTCGGACTTCATTTCCTTACCGTATTGGTCAAGCCATGCCGGGAAGTTCTCCGTGACAATATCCAAAAACTCCTCCGGAAGACCGAACATATTCATGGAAGCAATGGCATCTTCCGCCAATACAATCGTATCTTTTCCCTGATTTAAGCCTCGTAAAATACCATCCTCTTCTCTCTTAATCTCGAAGATTTCTTCAATAGACTCAAGATATCCGTCCTTGGAAACCTTACAGATTCCGCGGTTTACAGAGCCATGCTTGGATAGAGTATTGGTCAGATGGTAACCCGCCATGCACATTTCGAGCATCTTCCCCTGTTCTCTATCCTCTGTTAAAAATCCGTGGAGTAATTGATAGCCCTCTTTTCCGTAAAAATCATCTGCATTGATGACCGCAAAGGGGCAGTCCACATATTTTCTCGCCTGCATAAGAGCATGGGCAGTTCCCCACGGCTTTGTTCTGCCATCCGGAAGAGCATAGCCCTGCGGTAAAGCATCCAGCTCCTGGAAAGCATAGTGCACATCGGCAATTTTCTCAATTCTCTTTCCGATAATATCGCGAAATTCCGCTTCAATATCCTTTCGAATTACAAAAACCAGCTTGTCAAAGCCTGCTTCCAAAGCATCATGTACGGAATAGTCCATGATAATTTCCCCGGAGGGTCCGATCTTTGCCAACTGCTTAATTCCTGCACCATAGCGTGATCCGATTCCCGCTGCCATAACAATCAATGCTGTCTTTTTCATTTCTTTGCTCTCCTTCAAAAAGCCATTTTTTAACTAAATATTCTCCATGCGGTAATAAAGTTTCTGGACCACCATCCGGAGAAGCTTCTATGAACCACTCTGCCGTTAGAGGAAGATGCATCGATAACTGTTCCGCCACCGGCATAGATACCGACGTGGCCGCTTACCACAACGATATCACCGGCCTGCAATTCGGAAGCACCTACTTTTTTAAACCGTCCCGGATTTCTCCAACCGGAAGAAGTCATATAGGAAGTTCCGACACCTGCCTGGTTCAAACACCAGTAAACAAACCGGAACAGTCAAAGGCGTTGGGTCCCTTCGATCCCCATACATAAGGAGATCCAATCTTGGATGAAGCAATGGAAATCAGTGACGATGCCGATCCGGATACGGTTGCTCCGCCTAAACCGGAAGAAACATTGGGCTGTGCAGGTGCATTTCCACCACCTGTGTTTCCCGCAGCTGCATTTCCGTTATTTCTGTTTCTATTTGTGCTTTGCCTCGGTTTAGACTTTGCAGAACCGGATTGCAGAACCTGCAAGGTCTTTGCTCCTGCTGTACCGTCTGCGGTCAGTCCGTTTGTTCTCTGGAAGGCAAGCACTGCATCTTTGGTAAGCTCTCCGAAATAACCCGAGGCCTTATCGCTCGACAAATATCCATACTTTACTAAAAGCTTCTGCATATTCTGCACATCACTGCTCTGCTCTCCAAGACGCATACCGAAAGGTTTTGCCGAATCGGATTCCAGCACAGTTCTGGTATCCGGTCCGAGATATCCGTCTACGACCTGATCATTTCTGGACTGGAAAGCACGAATTGCATTTTGGGTACTTAAACCGAAATTTCCATCCGCCTCCCCGGAAAGATAGCCAAGCGCAATGAGTCTCGACTGATATTTCTTTACAATATCGCTATGCTCTCCAAGCGCAATGATATTGGCTTTCACTTCATCGGAATACAGTAGGTTGGTTGTTGCCTGCCCTACAGTACCGTCTATAGTTAGATGGTTTACCTCCTGCATCTTCTTTACTGCAGTATCCGTAGCCTCGTCGAAGGTGCCGTTAATCTGTCCGCTCTCCGTAAGATAACCCAGGTTATACAAACGATACTGGATTTTTGTTATATCGTCACCCTGAAATCCCAGCTTTGCCGCATAGTGCGGTGCATTTCCGACATAAGAGCATCCCAAGTATCCACTCCGGTAATTCCGTCCATGGTTCTTCCGCTCTGTCTTTGGAAATACTGTACCGCCTTGGAAGTCGCATCTCCATAATAGGTGGTCGGTTCATCATCTTCCATGTAGCCAAGCTGCATGAGTCGTTCCTGCAAATCCTTTACAACGGAATTGATAACCCCAACTGTAAGATTCACCGGCGCGAGCTCTTCCGCCTGCCCATCAATGGTCACTCCCTCAATGGAAGGAAGCACATTGGCATTGAGTCCCAGCGCCGCAATCGCAACGGACTCCTCCCCACTGTCCTCGGTAGTCAGTACGATATTCGATCCGGATGCGGCGGCTACCTCCTGCTCTGCTCCAAGCTTTTTCTCACAGGCAGATAAGCCCACTATGGAAGAAAGAAGCAGAAGAGAAATTCCTCTTTTTATCATTCTATTTTTTATTGTTCGATTTTTTATTGTTTTATTCTTTATTGATTTATTTTTATTCATCCAAATCTCCGGTAAACGAGGTACCGCACGTTTTGCGAGCGATACTTGTTATGAATGAAAAGGCAAAATGAACATAGCCTTTTCGATATAATTCTAGTTAAAATAGCGCATCTATGATAACATAAGAGCGTTTCTCATCCTATAAAGAAAATCTTAAAATTGCAGGTTCATTTTTTACAGTATTTTCAGGCATAGGAGAAGTATCGATGCACTTATTTTTGAAATTAAGCGGACTTTAAGGGAAAAAGAAAGCTTTTGTTTTTGGCTGATTTAAGCTGATTGAGAATATTTTTCAAAGGAGAATTATGCGATTAAGACATATTGCCGGTTCAGAGGAATTTGTATCCGATTCCCTTTATGTGATTCAGAATAAAGAGGAATTAAAGGGACACTTTTCTGCAAGGCTCTTTTTAAACAAGAATCCTCTTTGCCTGGAAATCGGCATGGGAAAGGGACAGTTTATTTACGAAATGGCAAAAGAAAAATCCGGAAATCAACTTCATCGGAATAGAGCGCTATGACAGTGTACTGTTTAAAAGCCATTAAGCGACGTGAAAAAGAAGAAGAAAATGGAAACATCTTAAAGAACCTCTACTATATGAGTATGGATGCCCGGCTCCTTACCGAGGTTTTTTTGCCAAGGGAGAAGTGGATACCGTTTATCTAAACTTTTCCGACCCCTGGCCAAAGAAAAAGGCAGGCGAACCGAAGACTGACCAGTCCGGTCTTTTTAAAACTCTACGAGGAAGTTCTCTCCGAGAACGGACATATCGAATTCAAAACGGACAACCGGGACTTGTTCGACTATTCCTTGGAAAGTTTTCAGGAAAATGACTGGGTGATTCTTGCAAGAAGTTTTGACCTCCACCATGATGAACTGCTTTCCAAAGGAAATATCATGACGGAATACGAGGAGAAGTTCTCCGCAAAGGGCAATCCGATCTGTAAGTGCATTGCAAAGAAAAAAAAGATATAGGAAAAAAAGAGAGGGAAACAAAGAGGAAAACAGATGAAAAGCAATATAAGGGAAAGGAATAACAGTGCAGAACAGTGGAAGGGCGGCATTTCCTTTCACAGCATTTATTATCGCTATTTTACCTTTATCTTCGCCCTTCTCATTTTGTTTTTTTACACCGTCGGAAAAAGACAGGGCTTGGAAACTTTAAATCTGGATCTCTCGTTTGTTAAACTGCAATTAAGCCCTGTAAAGTTTGCCCTCTACGGAAACGGCATTTCGGTCCTCGTCTCTATCCCTTTTTATTTTTTTAAAAAACTAAAAATAGGAAAGGATGGCATTTATCTTAACGGCATCAAGCTGTTTGTACCCTGGGAGGAGATTACCGCTGTAAGCCATGTCTGGATTTCCGAGGCATGTCTCACAAAAAAAGGAGGCGTCTTTCTTTATAACCGAAAGTCCATTGTCTTCTATCGAAAAGAAAAGAAGCCGATCTGTGTGTATAACATCTCGCTTCTTTCTCTCTTTGCCGTAAAATATTACCGTGCGGAAATGCCCACGAATCTTTTCTTTGGAAGCATAGCTACTTTATTTAATATTGCATTAAATGCCGGCCTTTTTTTGGAAGGCTACCTTTTCTATTTCCAAGACCTCAGACCGGAAGCTTTGATAATATGGATACTTTGCTACTTTTTTAAAACATTCCTTCTTCCGTTATTTATGCTCAAGAGAGAAAACAGTATACATGGAAGCTGCCTCCGGCATGACAGTCTCCTACATATGAATCGTTCAGATGTAATTCATATCTAGGTTTTATTCACTGTTTGCATTTACGTAGATATGGAAATAAGGGGCAATCTGAGCCCGTTAGTACTTGCTGAAAGCGAGCATGCGATGCTTGAAGCTTAGTACTACTACGTGGCGAAGTTAGCGAGAGCGTGCCCCTGGTTCCATATCTATGTAATGCAATAACAGAATATATTCCTAGAGTAAACTTTCATCATACACCGCTCTGCTCCCCCCTACAAACTTCGGCCGTACCCTCGCCGCGGTCAAATGGGCGGAGCCGAGCATTTTTTTGCTTAAGCGAAGCGGCACCGCAACTTCCTTTAAGTGCATGCCTATAAAGGTATCTCCGATATCGATTCCGCCATCAGCTCGAAGTTTTTCCAAGGCGACAGGCTCTGTGAAGCTTTCGTAAGCCACTGTTGAAAAGGAACCGCCCGCCTTTTCCTTAGGTATCACATTTACCTGATAAGGCATAAGGCCGTGCACTGAAGCAGCCTCTCTTTCCGTGATGAGGGCACGGTTTAAGTGCTCACAGCACTGGGTCGCGAGAAAAACTCCGGCTTCCCTTGCGGCATGAGAAATTCCTTTAAAAAGGGCCTTTGCTGTAGAATAGCTGGAAGCAGTTCCGATTTTCTCTCCCAAAACCTCCGAAGTAGAACATCCCACAACAAAGAGCTGTCCTTTTTTCAGCTTTGCTTTTTCAATAAATTCCTTAGAAAGCAGATATGCCTCTTCTTCCAAAGAAGAAAGATTCACCGCATCAACAAGATGCACATCAGACCTTTTTTCAGCCTTGTATTGTTCATTCATATTGATTTCACCCATGATTTCCTCCATTTTTTTAAAAGCATATTTTTTTCTTTGGAAAAAGTACAAAACATATCTGACTTCTTATCCTTCTTCCAGCTGCTTTTCCAACTCTGCACAAACCGCCAGATAATCCGAATGACCAAGAAGAAGCATCTTGTCTTCAAGCAGTTTTAAGGCTTCTTCGAAAGCTTCCGCATCCTCTCTTTTTACCTTACAAAACACAATCCGATAAGGAGAATCCCCCCGTACCATTTCCCGAAGAAACTTTACTTCGATTTCTTTTTCCAAAAAAATATCATCCGCAAGATAACGGTCGAGGTCCATATAGGCATAGCTAAGCTTCTTTCCAGAGCTTTCATCCATCTTCCAGAAATTCTTCATAGCTATCCCTCCTTTTTCCTTTTTTAAAAGCAAGTCAGATATATTTCCATCAGCCTTTGACTTAGCTTTCTTAACGTATCGACTCTCAGCTTATCGACCTTTCTGTCGTAAGTCATAAGTCCGTTGATTTCCTCCTCTATATCGGTGGTTTGAGTATATATCGTCGCACTAAGGCCCTTTTCCACATTGGGGAAAATGTCTCTCTCCCACAGCTTCTCATAAGCCGCAGAGACCTCCTCCTTCGAAGAGAAGAACTTATAGCCGAACTCCTTTCTGCTCCATAAATGCTCTTTTACCGGAAAAGCATAGCCGCCATACTCGGTCAATGCCACTACTCTGTCCTTCTGAGGCTTAATCTTTAAAGCATAGCGGTAATTGTGAATGGAATAGAGGTCCCCGCCTCCCTGGTCAAACCAGCCACAGGCCTCATTAATCAATCTTGTCTCATCCCATTTGCGGAGCATTGCGGTCGCTACAGACGCATCAAACTGTCCCCATCCTTCATTAAAAGGAGTCCAAAGCACAATGGAGGGGTGATTATAGAGTTCTTTGACCATTTCTTCCAGGTCCTTATAATACTGCTCTCTCCCCGCCTTATCGGATCTGGCAAAGAGCTTATAATTTATCCTTAATCTTTCTTGCCCCCCTGTCCCAAACATTGGGAAATTCTGTTACAAAGAGATGATTATAGGCAGCTCCTCCACAAGGCATATCCTGCCAAACGAAGACTCCTTCTCTGTCACAGTGGTAATAAAAACGATCCGGCTCGACTTTCATATGTTTTCGAATGGTATTAAAACCGAAATCCTTTGTCTTTACGATATCATAAAGTAAAGCCTCATCAGATGGCGCCGTCATAAGGCTCTCCGGCCAATACCCTTGGTCCAAAAGTCCATTAAAAAGTAGCGGTTCATTGTTTAAGAAGAAGCGCAAAATACCGGCCTTATCCTTTCCGACGGAAAGCTTTCGCATCGCAAAATAAGATTCTACCCTGTCCTCTCCATACCGGAAAAGAACAGGATAGAGATAAGGACTTTCTGTTGTCCACGGCTGTAGACGCTCAAGTTTACAACAAAAATCCTCTCCCGGTATTCCCTCTGCTTCATGGAGTAATTTCATTCCCTCCGTATGAATAGACTTTTCTTCCGTCTTCCCGCTAAGGACTGTACTCTTTTTCACTTCCTTCTTACAATCTTGAGTTGGGGTGTCTTCCCCTATCTTCTGTGCCGATTCGGCAAAAATCTGCGGCTCAAAAATCTGAATCCGTACCGTTTTCCTGTCTTCCTTCGGTAAGTCTGCATTTACCGAAAAACGGAAATGCACCGCAGTTTCATCGAAGTCCGGTGTAATCTTCACATCCGTCAAGTATGACTTCGGTACTTTTTCCAGCCACACGGACTTCCAGATACCACTCTGCCCGGTATAGAAAATGGAGGAATAACGACAATTCTTCTTCCACCTTTGCTTTCCTCTGGCATGGGGAAGAAGCTCTGTAGCATCTGTTCCTCGTACCAACAGCACATTGCTTTCTTCCGTACAGTATTCGGAAATATCACAAGTAAAGCCTGTGTATCCCCCCTTGTGTTCTCCTACTTTTTCTCCATTTACAAAGACCTCACACTCTTGATCCACCGCTCCGAAATGTAAGAGAAGCCTTTCCTTCTCCTTTTGAAAATCCGAAGAAATACGTCTCCTATATTCAAAAACCTCATCCGGATTCAGCATTCGTTCCACAGCGGAAAGTTCCGTTTCAGGAGAAAAGGGGACAAGGATTTTTCCACGATAAAGCTCCTTACTATCTTCTTTTTTGAGAACCCTGTAAGTCCATTCTCCATTTAAAATCTCAAAGTTCTCTCTTTTAAATTGAGGACGGGGATATTCCGGAAGCGGCTTTGTCCTATCCAATCTTTCTCCAAAGACCGAAGATAATCTGTTTTTCAGCTTAGTCATTTTGTGTTCTCCTACTTCTTTTTATGAAATCTCCGACTGCATTGCTACCGAAAGAATAACCAAGATTCCCATAATAATGGACTGCCAATGTACCGATATGTTGGAGGGTAAGTACGTAAATAAGGTATTGATAATATAATAAATCAAAATCCCGAAAAAAGTCCCGGTCAATTTTCCCTGTCCGCCACTCAGCTGTATCCCCCCGATAGCACACATGGCAATGGCATAGGTTTCATAAAGATTTCCTGCACTCAGCGTCGCACTTCCGCTGCTGGAAGCCAAGAAGACACCGGATAAAGCCGCAATAAAACCGGAAAGAAGGAAGGACAGGGTTTTCACCTTCTTTACTTCAATTCCCATCAGTTTTGCCGCTTCCGCATTTCCCCCCGCTTGCATAGAGACGCATACCGAACTTCGTATTCTCAGCAAGGTATTTACAGAGGAAAAAAAAGACAAAGAAAAACAAAACCAAAAGGGATATCCCCCCCGAAAAGCCGGGAATCAAATTGGAAAAAAGCTTTGCCTTAGCAAAAAGCAGAACAGGATTCTTAATTGCCACGGACTTTCTTGCCAAAATCTGCACCATCCCTCGCAGTGCAAAAAGCATGGAAAGAGAGGCAATCCACGAAGAAATTCGCATCTTGCATACCATGAAAGAAATCATTGCCCCGGTCAGCACACCGACCATAATTCCGGCAAAAATCCCAAGATAGGGATTTTGCTCTCCGATCAGACCCATTACTACCCCACTTAAAGCAAAAACCGCCCCTACGGAGAGGTCAATTTCTCCGCTAAGGATGACAAAGCTCATACCCAAAGCCAAAAGACCTCCATTTTTAGAGGCTTTCAGAAGAATATTCATGCTGTTTTCTACGGATAGAAAGTGTTTGTCACGAAATAGCAGACTACTCAAAACAAATAAAAACAAAAAGGCGAGGAAAGTCTTATTGATTGTCGGCATTTTAGCAAAAATACTCGCCGGTCGAGAAGCGGATACTGCCTGATTTTTCTCTTCCATCTCTAGCTCCTTTCCCTTTGAATATACACGGCAAAGACAATCATCATCGCCTTTACCACCTGTGCATACTGATCCGGTATATTGTTCATAACACAGGTCAGCGTAATACATTGCATAATCATCGCTCCCAGTACGGTTCCGAGTACACGAGCTCTTCCACCGCTCATGGGCGTTCCACCTATAACAACCGCCGCAATGGCGTCAAGCTCCGCCAACTGCCCTAAGGAACTGCCTGCTGCAACGGAAACCTTGGAAGCCTGCATAACGCCTGCAATTGCCGCAAAAATGCACTTAATCCGTACACAAAGATAAAGACTCTGTCACTGTGGATACCTACGAGATTGCTGGATTTAATACTGTCTCCTACCGCTTGAATCTGTACACCAAGCGCTGTTTTTTTAATGAGAATCCAAATCAAAAGGACGGATAAAACGATAGGGATAAACTGTACCGGGATAAATCCGAAGAATTTCATCGTACCGAAGGCGGAAAGTAACTCTCCTTTCTCCCCCAGAGTATTAAAATAAATATCCCGTCCGTCACAAAGCACCTGTGCCACACCACGGACACCGAGCATGAGTCCCAAGGTGATAACCATCGCCTGCAACTTTAATTTTCCTACCATAGCGCCGGTAAATGCCCCCACTAATACCGAGAAAAATACAGCAAGAAGAATTCCCGGAAAGATACCGATACTTTCCATGCTTTTTGCCATCAGGACTCCGGAAAGAGCCATCAGAGAGCCTACCGAAATATCTATTCCTCCGGTGGAAATCACCAAGGTCATCCCCATTCCGCAAAGTATAGTAGGGCAAATCTGGGTGATGGAGTTTTGTAAAGTGCCAAGCTTAAAGAAATTCGGTGTAAAAAGAATATTGGCCAGTAAGAGAAGGGCAAGAAAAAGCAAGGAAGCATAGTCCGAAAAGCTCTTCTGTTTAATTTTCAGCATTTTCACTTCCTCCTTCCTTTCCGTCTTCTGCAATCATAGCCATGATGGCATCCTCGGAAATTTCCTCTCCCTCCATTTCTCCCCGGACCTTTCCGTCACGGAGCACCACTACCCTATGGCAGTTTCTTGCAAGCTCACTGAGTTCCGAAGAAATCATCAATACGGAGATTCCTTCCTTAGAAAGTCCCTGAATCAGCTTTTCTATCTCTTCTTTCGCCCCGATGTCGATTCCTCTTGTCGGCTCATCCAAAATCATGAGTTTCGGATTCATACACATCCATCGAGCAAGGAGGACCTTTTGCTGATTTCCTCCGCTTAAATTTCGAATTTTTTGAGAAAGAGAAGGCGTCTTGATACGCAAAAGTTCTACATAACGTTTTGCCAATTCTCTCTGTTTTGCAAAGTCAATAAAGCCATTTTTCTGCAAGTTCGGCAGCATGGCAATCGTCATATTTTCTTCCACGGAAAGATTCGGGAGGATACCCTCGGTCTTACGATCCTCAGTGCAAAATCCCATCCCTTTTTCTATGGATTTAGACGGATTTCTCTGAAAATAGGCTTCATCCATCCAAAAGACTTCACCCTCTCCCGCCTTCTCCGTTCCAAAAAGTAACTCGGCAAGCTCCGTTCTTCCCGAACCGAGAAGTCCGGCAAGCCCGAGAATTTCTCCCTTTTTGATCGAAAGATTTACCCCGGAAAGGCGCATCGCAAGCTTTGCCTCTTTCACGGAAAGAATCGTTTCCGCAGAAGAAAAGCTCTGCTTCTCTTCTCTTACTCTTTCCTTCCATTCTTTTCCAATCATTAAGGAAATGAGCTTATACTGATCTATATCCTTCACTGCGAAGCTACCCACCGTCTCTCCATCTCGGAAAATGGTCATGCTGTCGCAGATTTCATACACTTCATCTAATTTGTGGCTGATAAATAAAACGCTGATTTTCTTCTCTTTTAATTGTCGGATAATGCGAAAAAGCACCTGTACCTCATTTTGGTCCAAGGATGAAGTCGGCTCATCCATAATCACAAGACGCGCCTTGGAACGTACCGCCCTGGCAATGGCTACCATTTGCTGAATTGCCGTAGAATATTGATTGAGACTCTTTTTTACATCAATGTGAAGTCCCAGCTCTTCCAAGGCCTTTTTCGCCTCTTCCTGCATGGACTTTCGATCCAGAAAAAAAGCGTTCTTTTTCCGCTCTCTTCCCAAAAACATATTTTCATAAACCGTCTGGTAGGGGATGAGATTTAATTCCTGATAAATCGTGGAAATCCCGAGTTCCCCTGCTTCCGCAGGAGATTTACAATAAATTTCTTCTCCCGCAAAAAATATCTTCCCCTGATCTTTCCCATATACTCCTGTCAAAACCTTAATCAGAGTGGACTTTCCTGCTCCGTTTTCCCCCATAAGAGCATGAACTTCCCCCTCCTCAACCTGCAAGGATATTCCCTTTAAAGCTTTTACTCCGGGAAAGGATTTTTCAATCCCTTCCATGCTTAACAGCACACTCATGCTTCCTCCTTACTCTCTTTTCCGGAAAATCCACTGCTTTTTTTAGCCGGTATTGAACAGATATTTTTTTCTTTAATTTTGGGCCTCTTGCAATCCATTTCCTTTTCCGGAAAAAAAGAGCTGTGAAAAGCCGAAAACTATGGTTCAAAATTCCGAAGGCATAATCCTCTTCTTTTCACAGCCCTAAGTACTTCTTTAGAATCCTAAATCAACCTGTACATTGTCCTTAGTATACAGTGTATCCTCATTTGTAATGTTCTCCGGTACAGTCTCGCCATTCGCAATCTTTCCGATAGTTTCCACTACGATCGGTCCAAATAAGGAGAGCAGGTGCAGGAAGCCAACTGTCTTCCGGCCTCAATGTCCTTAAATGCCGCCTTGGTTCCGTCAATACCAAGAATTAAAATATCCTTTCCGGGAGTCAGTCCTGCTGCTTCAATGGCCTTCATAGCCCCCTGTGCCATATCATCTGTTACACAGTAAACTGCATTGATATTTTCTCCGCCCTGTGCCTGAAGGATGTTTTCCATAACAGCCTGTGCCTTATCCATAAGCCACTGTCCGTCCTGCTCCGCAACAAGCTTATACTTGGAAGAATCCAGGTTATTCACAAAACCGTCCTGTCTGTCTGTAGAGGTGGAAGAATCGTAACCACCGTTAATAACGACAATATTTCCGCCATCCGGTAAAGCAGCCTCTAAAGCTTTAGCGCACTGCTCTCCCTCCCAAACGAAGTCGGAACGGATAGACGTAGTGAAATATTTTCCTGCTTCCCCATCAATAGCACGGTCCACCAAGATAACCGGAATACCGGCTTCCATAGCTTCTTCCAAGGCCCCCTGCAAACCGTTGTTCTCTAAAGGAGCAACTACAAGATAATCAACCTTTGCAGCAACCAGATCACGAATATCGGACTCCTGTGTTGCAATATCTCCGCCTGCATCCTTTACGACAAGCTTTCCGCCGGCTTCTTCTACAGCCTTTTTAATGCTGTCTGTCTCGGTTGTTCTCCATGCAGACATGCTGTCTGTCTGGGCAAAGCCGACCGTCTTACCCTCTAAAGAAATGTTGCAGCGGCTTCTGCTTTTTCTTTAGCTTTCTCTGTCTCTGCAGCTTCTTTAGCTTCACTTACCGCCTCTGTGGAAGCTGTCTTTGCCTCTGTCTCCTTAGCAGTCCCTCCTCCACAAGCCATAAGAGATGCCGCCATAAGGGCGGACAGTACTACACCTAGAACTTTTTTCATAAATTCCTCCTTTTGCTTTCCGAGATTCCGTTCATTTCCGCTTTGCTTGATATCGAGTATCCCTCAAAAAGCATAGAATATCTCGTTTTTAGCTTACTTTTCCGGACTCTCCAACTACCCCCGGACTATTTTCAGCAAATAGTCCAAAATCACAACCGTTTTCTTATCTTTTTAGGATATTTTCGGTAAAAAGAGTATAACACAGTTTCAATATATTTATCCATGAGAGAAATTATTAATATTTTTTTAGAATAAAACAGAGAAATTTCCATATTATAAGCAAGTAAAATACGTCGATGAATGACTTAGGTATGTTTAATTATAAGATGATATAAATCTTACTCCCCGGGAGTTTCTTTGTAGAGACTGGTTAGACTTTTTCAGAACAAGGAAGGATTTCTGTATGAAAGCGAAGGATGCGAAGCAATTATCAAAGAAATTAAAGACACAAAGTCTAAGTACTCGTATATCCATTATTCTCGGTATTCTGTCATTTTTTATCTTACTGGGATTAAGCTATTTTATTGTAGACTTGGGAAGCCAATCCACGAAAAAAAATCTGGATAGAAATATGGATGATTTACTGGCTCTTACCGGAGAAAAAACCAGTGATATTTTAAAGCAAGCGACTACTCTGACGGGAAGTATGAAAGAATCCATCAACTTTGTCTGGTCACAAGAAGATGCCGTTGGAGGGATACCGGCTAACCCCTGGACCATCCACTTTAAGCGGGACGATAAGCTGGTAGAACAGCATATTACCCAGATGTCCGGCACCACTTTCCGTTCTCGTATTTTGGACAGAGCAGTGCCTGCCAGTCGCTACAATATGGAAGTTGTGATGATGGATTCCATGTATGCCACAATCACAAATAACCCGTATATAACCGGGGCAGGATATTTCTTTGAAGCAAGAAAGGTCATTGACGGAGAGAAAAATTATGGTCCGTATTTGACTGCAAAAGGTACAGAAACACGAGATATTGTTAACTACCCCTATGACTATTATAAGGACAAATATTATTATCTGGAAGCCAAGGAGACCTTAAAACCCTCTATTACGGAAACCTATGCTTTGGATGACGATCCCTCCAAGACTGTCATCTCTATCTGTGATCCCATCATGGCGGACAATGACTTCAAAGGAGTCGTAACTATTGAACTTGACCTTGAAGCTTTTAATGTTTTAAATCATGAGGACGTTCGTTTTCCCACTCTCTTCACTTCGGTCATTGATAATGAAGGCAAATTCATGTATGCATCCGATGAAGCACTAAAAGGAAAAACTCTCTCTGACGCATTTAGAGAAGAAGACCTTAAAACCATACAGGAAAAGATGAAGGAGGGAAAGCCCTTCCATGTCGTGGTCAAAAACAATGCCGGCATAAGGAGAAGAGTTTATTTGGCCCCGAACCAATTTGGAAATACCACCTGGTGGAGTCTGATGAGCATTGCCAGACAGGAGTACCAAAAGGTAACGGATCGTTTGGTCTTCTTAGCATGGACTATCGGGCTCTCCGGAGAGTTCCTCTTAGTTCTTTGCACCTATTTGCTGATTAAAAAGATGCTGACTCCGCTAAAGATGATGACAGTCGTAAGTGACAAGGTAGTAAATGGTGACCTTGATGTAGTGATACATTATAAGAAGCAGGACGAAGTCGGGCATCTTGCACTGGCTCTAAAAAATGTAACTGTTCAGATTAAAGAAATCATCGGAGATTTGAGCAATAAACTAAATGCCATCGCCCAAGGTGATTTTCGTGTGGACCTTTCCGATGAAAGACTCTATGCAGGGGATTACAAGCCTCTGATTCTCAGCTTGCGGGAAATCACAAAGGACTTGTCTCACACTATGAGAGAAATCAAGAATTCAGCAGAGGAGGTCAATTCCGAAGCGGAACAGGTTTCCGGCGGTGCACAGATTTTATCACAGGGAGCTTCTGAACAGGCCTCTTCCATCGAAGAACTCGGCGCCACCATGAGTGATATTTCCGAACAGATAAAAGGAACTGCAGAACAATCTGTAGCTGCCAACCGGCTCGCAATCGATGCAGGAAAAGCCGTCGAACAAAGTAATAAGAAAATGGAAGAGATGTCTCTTGCCATGCAGGAAATCACCGATAAATCCAACGAAATCAGTAAGATTATCAAAACCATCGATGACATTGCTTTCCAGACCAATATTCTCTCTTTAAATGCAGCTATTGAAGCAGCCCGTGCCGGAGAAGCAGGAAAAGGCTTTGCCGTAGTAGCGGATGAGGTAGGAAACTTGGCACAAAAATCCGCAAAGGCGGCACAAAATACCGGCAACTTGATTGAAGAGACGATTGACGCCGTGGAAAGAGGTGCCAAAATCAGTCAGGAAACGGTTGATTCCATGGCATTGGTAAAAGCGAAGGCAAAAAGCATTTCTGAAATAATCGAAAAAATTACTAAGGCTTCCGAAGAAGAAGCAGAGGGAATCCACCAGTTAACCATCGGTGCAGAGCAGATTTCCGCAGTGGTGCAAAATAACTCCGCTACTGCACAGGAGTCCGCCGCAGCATCAAAGGAGCTGTCCGAACAGGCTAATATTATGAATGAGTTGGTAGCCAAGTTTCAGGTAATAGAAAACGAGGACTAAGAAGATATTGAGCCACAGCTCGCCACAAGTGACAGATATTTAAGGGGCTGTGAAAAATCAAAATGATTTTCAAAACAATACAGGTCTGAACTTGGGGCACGCTCTCGCTAGCTTCGCCACGTAGCGGATACTAAGCGAAAAACTGCGTTTCTCTTGTTTTTCGCAAGTACCGACGGGCTCAGACTACCCCGGCATTCAGACCTGTATTGCCGAAAATTTCTTTATTATTTTGATTTTTCACAGCCCCTTTTTTTCTCTTCTATTGACGATTTTTCTATTCCTTCTTTTCCTTGACCCTAGCCCTTTTTAAAAAAAGATACTGCAAGACAATACTCACAATAACAAGGACAAGAGAAAGTGCCTGTGAAACCGCAATTCCCGTCCCAAAAAGCATCAAAGAATCTGCACGGAGTCCTTCGATAAAGAAGCGTCCCAGTCCATAAAGCCCAAGATAGAGGAAGAAAATCTGTCCCTTAAACTTCTTCCTCTTGGAGTACCATAAAAGGAAGAAGAAAACACAGAGGTTCCACACACTTTCATAAAGAAAGGTAGGATGCACCTGCACATAGCTTATTCCGTCTATGATCTGTAAATGCTGAGCCACATTCTCATTGATCATCGAAGGGTTTACAATTGTTTCCTTTATGCGCATGGCAAAAAGGGAGTTGCTATACCCTCCGAATGCCTCCGCATTGAAGAAATTACCCCAGCGTCCGATGGCCTGTCCGAGTATGAGCCCAAGCACTCCCGCATCCGCCATGGGAAAGAAGTCCAGCTTCTTTTTTTTTACAATAGACGATGCAGGTCGCAATAGCCGTGAGAACTCCTCCATAGATAGCAAGCCCACCCTGCCGGATATTCGGTATTTCCAAAAGGTTTTGAGAATAATAGTCCCACTCAAAGATAACATAGTACAGTCTCGCGCCGATGACACCCAGGATAATCACAAAGAGTGCAAAGTCCTGGATGTCGTCCGCCTTATAACCGCTCCGCACATACTCTTTACTTGCAACGAGCATCCCCAGAAGCATGCCGATTCCGATAATGATGCCGTAAAAGGCAATCGTAAAGCCGAACGGGCTGATATGGTTCACAAGATGCTTGATACCGATTTGCAGATACGGAAAATATAAATCATAGTCCTGAAAATTCATGCTTTCTCCTTACTCTCCCTTTAAAAGTCTTAAAAAATCTTCTTCCGAAAGAATCGGAATTCCAAGTTCCTGCGCTTTCTTATTTTTACTGCTGGAAGAATTCTTGTCATTGTTGATAAGATAAGAGGTATTCTTGGAAACGGAGCCGGCTGTACTTGCCCCCGCCTTCCGAATTTCTTCCTCCAGTTCCTTTCGATTCTGAAAATGTTCTAAAGAGCCTGTAATCACAAAGACCTTTCCGGAAAGTGCGGCATTTTCCTCTTTCTCCTCTTTCTGTAGTTGAAGAAGTGATAAGAGCTTTCGGAAGAGCCTGATATTCTCTTCCTCTTTAAATAGCGGACTATGCTCTCTCCAAGAATCGGTCCTATTCCTTTAATGGAAAGCACCTCGCTGAGTTCCGCCTTAAGAAGCTCCTCGGCGTCCTCATGAAAGGCCTCGGAAAGAACTCTCGCATTGCTTGCGCCGATGCCTCCTATGCCTAAGCCGTAAAGGAGTCTTGCGAGGCTCGTTTTCCTTGCCTTCTCCGCATTTTCAATAAGCTTCTCATAGGACTTTAGTCCAAAGCCCTCCATCTCTATAATCTCCTCCTTATGCTCATTTAAGGAAAAGAGGTCCGGGAATTCCTGAATAAAGCCTTTTCCGATAAACTTTTCCAAAGTCATCTCGGAAAGTCCCTCGATGTTTAGGGCATCACGACTCACAAAAAGTGCAAACTGCTTTATGCGCTTTGCCGGACAATGGGGATTTTCGCAGTAGAGCATCTTCGCTTCCTTATCCTGCAAAATTTTCGTTTTCTCATGACAGGCAGGGCAGCTGTCCGGAATCGGAAGCTGCCCCGACTTCGTGAGATTCTCCCCAATCTGCGGGATAATCATATTGGCCTTATAGACGGTAATCTCGTCCCCGATTCCAAGCTTCAAGTCTTCCAGATAGCTGATATTATGAAGACTTGCACGACTGACTACCGTCCCCTCCAGCTCCACCGGATCAAAGATCGCTACCGGATTGATAAGCCCCGTTCTACTCGGAGACCATTCCACTTCCCGGAGAACGGTTTTTTCTTCCTCATCCTCCCACTTAAAGGCAATGGCATTTCGCGGAAACTTTGCCGTTGTCCCGAGGCTATTTCCATAACGTATGTCATCCATAAGAAGCACAAGACCGTCGGAGGGAAAATCATTTTCTTTCACTTTCTTGGCAAAGTCCTGTACTGCTTCGGAAAGATTTGCGGCCTTCACAGGGAGATAGTCCACAACGGAGAAACCCTGATCTCTAAGGAACTGAAACTCCTTCATATGGCTGTTTTGAAAGTCGAGATTTCCTTCCATTTCAGCAGAAACCAAGGAGAAGGGGCAGAACTGCACTCTTCTCTCCCAAGTAATTTTCGGATCCAGTTGCCGGACGGAGCCGGAGCAGAGGTTTCTCGGATTTTTGTACTTTGCCCCCTCTTCCGGTATTTCTTCGTTAATGGCATTAAAGTCCGAATAGCGAATCAAAGCCTCACCTCGAAGCACCAGTCTTCCCTTAAAGGGAATCTGCAAAGGAAGATTTCGGAAGCGTTTTGCATTTTCCGTAACAATCTCCCCGATTCTCCCGTTTCCGCGCGTAATAGCTTTAACAAGCTCTCCGCCCTCATAGGTCATCACTACCGTAAGACCGTCGAGTTTCCAGGAAAGAATCCCCTCCTGCTCACCAAGGAATTCTCTAAGTGTCTCCACGGACTTTGTTTTATCTAAAGACAGCATGGGGCTTTCGTGCGCTTCTTTCGGCAGTGCAGTCGCAACACTGTACCCTACATTTTGACTGGGGCTTCCGGAAAGCACGATACCGGTTTCTTTTTCCAAGCTGATGAGTTCATCGTAAGCCTTGTCATATTCCAGGTTGGAAATGATTTCTCGTCCCTCCTGATAATAGGCTTTCCCTGCCTCATTTAAAAGCTGAACAAGCTCCTCAATCCGTTTTCTTTTTTCCATACATTCTCTTTCTGTTTATCAAAATAAATAAGCTATCAAAAAAACAATTTACTCCAATCCCAAATCTTCTCTTCTTATCTCTCTGTACTCTCCGGGTTTAAGACCATCCAAAGTAAGATTCATGATTCGAACTCTCTTCAGACGCTTCACCGTATAGCCCAGCGTTTCACACATTCTCCGAATCTGTCGGTTTAGTCCCTCCGTTAAGATGATATGAAACTGCCTCTTTCTTTGCATAACAGGGATATTTTCCTCCTGAAAAACAAGGCAGGGCTTCGTTGTTCTCTCCAGTTCCTTAAGATAGACGCCTTCACTCATCTCCCGCAAAAAATGCTTCGTGATATCTTCTTCCACCGTCACGATATATTCCTTCTCTTTTTCGCTTTTTGACTTGTTGATTTGATTTACAAGCTCCCCCTGATTCGTAAGAAGAAGGAGGCCTTCGGAATCCTTATCCAGTCGCCCTATCGGGTAAATGCGCTCAGGATAGCGGATATCCTCAATAACATTTTTCCCCCTATCCTTTTCTCCTGTTGTGCAAATGATTCCCCGCGGCTTGTAATACGCAAGGAGCACTTCTTTCGGCTTCTCCCGCTTCTCTCCTTTTCCGGAAATGCGCTTCCCGGAAAGTTCTATCTCTTCCTCACCGCTGATTTCCTGGCCAAGGCTCGCGAGATTTCCGTTTATTTTTATTTTCCCCTCCGCAATCAGGCGGTCAGCCTCTCTTCTGGAGCAAATGCCCATTGCCGAGAGCCATTTATTGATTCGCATTTTTCTCTCCAATTATATCTGTATGTTCTCTGTATATTCCCTTTATGTTCCCTTATGTACTCTTGATCTTCTCTTAATCTTCTCTTGATCTTCTCTTGATCTTCTCTTATAACGCTCCTAATGATAGCATAGAGGAAAGGCAGTTTTCAATCGTGCGTAGAGGGAAGACTCATTTCAATCATCCATGTCGAAACGGGGAGAAAAAGAAATGAAAAAATTTTAAGAAATGAACTGAATCCGGCGTCTTATTCCTTTGCTCCAAAAAGCAAAAAGAGAGGGGCCCCCTCTCGATTCTATCCACTACATTTTATTTGTTCGGAACTATGGCAAGTGTCTTTCCTAACGGCACAAGCAACTTAATCAAAGTATTTACTTGCGGAAGGGTTTTTCCGCTTTCAATTCTTGCTATCATGGGTTGCTTCACTCCACTTAGCTCTTCCAGTCTCTTTTGACTGATGCCTTTTTCGTTTCTGGCTTTGATAAGTTCCCCAATCAGAGCGACTCTTAAATCGCTCTCGGCAATTTCTTCCGCTGTATAAAACTCTTTTTGCACATCTCTCCATGTAAAATCAGAAACAGCACTATTTTTCATTATAAACCTCTTTTCTTTAAATCCTCTATCTCTCTAAGAGCTTGCTCAATTTCTCTCCTAGGTGTCTTCTGCGTTTCTTCTGAAAATGATGTAGTAAAACAAAGCTATCATCTTCCCATGTAACGAAAAAAATTCTCCTTTGTTATTACTATACAACAATAAAGAAAAAGAATCAATAACTTATTAGTTATTGATTCTTTTTCTTTGAAACACGAATTTTGTGTCAAATTATGAGCATGGCATCCCCAAAACTAAAAAATCTGTATTTTTCCTTTACCGCTTCTTCATAGGAATGCAAGACATTTTCCCGATTGGAAAAGGCGGAAACAAGCATAATGAGAGTGGATTCCGGTAAATGGAAGTTGGTAATCAGCCCATCCATAATCTTAAAACGGTATCCCGGGTAGATGAAAATATCTGTCCAGGCACTGCCCGGATGTAGAACTCCATTTTCATCCGCATTGGACTCTATCGTTCGGCAGGAGGTGGTTCCCGTACAAATGATTCTGCCACCGGCTTTCTTTGTGCCGTTGATTAAGACTGCCGTTTCCTTATCGACAATATAAAGCTCCGAGTGCATGTGATGCTTTTCCACATCCTCCACCTTTACCGGGCGGAATGTTCCAAGCCCCACATGGAGCGTGACATAGGCAATTTTTACTCCCTTCTCCTGCACCTTTTCAAGAAGCTCCTTTGTCCAGTGAAGTCCCGCAGTCGGTGCCGCCGCAGATCCCTCTTCCTTTGCATAGACGGTATTGTATCTTGACTTATCTTCCAGTTGCTTTGTGATATAGGGAGGAAGCGGCATTTCTCCGAGCTTATCCAAAATCTCCTCGAAAATCCCCTCAAAATGGAACTCTATAACACGATTCCCGTCTTCCTTACACTCGATAACCGTTCCCGATAGCAAATTCTCCGCAAAGATAATTTCAGCACCGCTACGAAGTTTCTTTCCCGGTCGAACAATGCATTCCCAATTCTTATCTGTAAGTCTTGTCAGCAGTAAAACCTCCGCATGGGCACCGGTTTCCGCCTTTACACCATGTAGACGTGCAGGGATAACTTTCGTATTGTTCAAAACCAGACAATCTCCTTCTCTTAGATAAGAAAGCACGTCCTCGAAATGCTTATGCTCGATTGCTCCACTTTTTCTATCCATCACAAGAAGCCGGGAAGCCGAACGTTTTAACAAGGGATCCTGTGCAATCAGCTCCTCCGGTAAATCATAATAAAAATCCTTTGTATTCATCTTATCTCTTTCCGCTCCCTGCAATATTTTTTCAGGGAGGCATAAAACTCTGAACAGTTATGCTCCTTCGTTTGACTCTGACGGAGCCGTTTCCCCTTCCTGCCCGCCGGATGCTTCAGTAGCAGGGCTCTCCGTACTCTCCCCGGTACTTCCTCCATCGGTTGTTTCCGGAACACTTGCACTTGTCTCTTCCGTCGGACCGTTATCATCCATCTCAATGAGAGATACCTCGGAATCAATGGAAGCCTGATCTTCCGTATATATTCTCCCGGTTTGAAATGCATCATAAAGTACGGCAAGACGAGAGTCGGAAGAAAGTGCCTCTAAAGCTGAGAATCTACAGCTTGGATTAAATCTTTTACCTCATCATGAGTCTGAATATATTCATGGACAAATTTTGTCTGCTCCGGGGTTTTATTTTCCACGAGTTCAAAAGCATTCGCCTCATTTACCCGCATATAGCAGTACATAATTGCGGGAGCCGGTGTTTTTGCTCTACGAAAACGCACCTTGTATTGCAAGAAAACGAGTTTCTCATTCTCCCCTATACCGGGAACAGCGTAAGTCTTGATGTCCTCATAAGACTCAATATAACCGGACTGTGTTTTTAGCTGACTCTGCAATTTATTTCTTTGTTCTGTACTTTGGTTTGTAACACCACTTAAACGATACAGGGTATCTACATCGGCAGAAAGCTTAGCCTGAAAATACTCCTGGAAAAACTTCTCCAGAACGTCGTCGTTGTATTCCTTTAAAACAGGCTCTGTTGCCTCCTCGGGAATATTGGATGGTGATCCCAGTTCTGAAGTCGAAACCGGTAATTTTAAATTAAGTGGAGAGGAACCGCCCATACCAAGAAATTCCAAAAACTTAATGATTGAAATCAGCAGCAGAATAAGGACAGGAATCACCATAATCTTTCTGTCCTCATTGACTTCTCTCTTTTTTCTTTTATTTCTCAAAATGCGTTGGCTTTGGTTTCTCTTCTTTAATATAATTTTCTGTTCGGATTTTTTGGAAAGAAGATTTGCCACATCATCTAAATTATCTACGTTTTTTCCCATAAAACTATCCTTTACTGTTTTATTTAACCGATATATCTTACCTTATTTTTTCTAAAAAATATAGATGTATGACTATAGCTTAAAAAAGATGTCAGTACTTCTTTATTCTCTGTATGACAGTTCCCCAAAGGTATGGCATACTTCGTAAGCAATATTCATAAAAAAACAAGACCAAGGAATATTTTCCTTCGCCTTGTTCAAAAATTTATTTATTTAATAATATCAAATTATGATTTCTCGACTTTATATTTAAAAAATTAAAGAGCAACAGCAAAAAAATAAAAAAAGTCGGCTGTATTTTTTTGCATTGACAATGATAGAATGCTCCTATAGAATAACAATAATAATTATTATTTTAAAACTTCTGTTACTTAATAGTAGTAACAGCTTATAGAAAAAAAGGAGGTAGTATGTCATTATTAAACAAGGAAGTGGAGGATTTTTCCGTTAACGCTTACCACAAGGACAGCTTTTTGCACTGTGGAGAAGAAGGACATTTTAGGAAAGTGGTCTGTATTCTTTTTCTATCCCGCGGATTTTAGCTTTGTTTGTCCTACAGAGCTGGAAGATTTGCAGAACAAGTATGCGGAGTTTCAGAAGATTGGTTGTGAAATCTATTCCGTATCTACCGATACCCATTTCGTGCATAAGGCTTGGCACGATGCATCTTCCAAGATTGGAAAAATTAAGCTTTCCGATGCTCTCCGATCCCAGCCATAGCCTTTCCAAGGCTTTTGAAGTATTTCCGGAGAACGGAAGCCTTGCAGAAAGAGGAAGTTTCATTGTGAATCCGGAAGGAAAGATTGTAACCTATGAAGTAAGTGCCGGAAATATCGGAAGAAATGCGGATGAGCTTCTTCGTAAGGTTCAGGCCTGCCAGTTTGTAGCAGAGCATGGCAATGAAGTTTGCCCTGCAAGATGGACACCGGGAGAAAAGACCTTAAAGCCCGGAATTGACTTAGTTGGAAAGATTTAATAAAGAATTGAATCAAGAGATTTTCCCATTCGCAATTCTGTGTTAGAATTCTGCGAATGGGATTTTTTATTCTTAACGAGTATCCTACGGGTAGCGTGCAATCTCTCGTTTGCTATGAACTTCTTCTATATATTACCTTATTTTTTCAAAAAAATATAGATGCAGAAGTTGTACTTCCTCAATTTGAAAGAAATTCATATCATAAACTATATCGTAATTAATCTTATTTATTCCTTAAAGGATAATCTCAAAAGGGATATTATGCGCTCTATATACGATATCTCTTTCAGATACAAAGAGAGCAGGTCTAATGACCCGCTCTCATCTAAACATAAAAAATTCTTTCTTTTTAAGTAAATATAAATTAATTCATTTTTTTATATTCACAAAGAACATTTTCAAGGATTTTTTCTGCATCCTTATAAGTTTGTTCTCCCATTTGGTTATATGGGAAAATTGCCCTATCCGGAACATCCACTCCCCTATACTTCATCAGCTTTTTAAAAAGTAAGGAGAAATTTGAATCCATATTATATAATGGCATTAACTTATGAATTAGTGATGACAACTTCATCGTTCTGTCATAGTCTTTACTTCTTGTTGCACAAATGAGATCACTCCAAATATCCGGCACAATGTTAGAAAGCGCGCCAATGCACCCAGCCCCACCAGAATTAAGATTATACAGATACTGATCATCAAAACCGGAAAACATTTCAAACTCATGACCTTCTACCGCAAGCATCAGAAGATTGGTATGCCCTGGTTCTGAAACAGAATCTTTAAGTCCCTTGATATTTGGATTCATATCAACCAACCTTTTCAGAGTATCTGGATTTATGGAATGACCTGTTCTTGCAGGGAAGTTATAGATGTAAACGTTTCCTTTTACAGATTTGGCAAGTTTATCATAGTAGATATATATTTTTTCTTGATCTAGAGCATAGTAGCAAGGACCAATAACCAAAGCACCCTCATATCCCATCTTGATAGTTTCATTAGACAAATCTACCGTATCATCAAAATTAAGACTTCCAGTACCTGCATAAAGTTTCGTTCGACCTGCCACATAATCAATATAGAACTGAAAGAAATCATGTTTTTCCTGCTTGCTAAGCCCTGTAAATTCTCCTGATGAGCCAAGTACAAGAATGCCATCTACACCCCCTTTGATCAAAAAATCAATAATTCTCTTATTCATCTCATAATCAGGCTTTTCATTTTGATCAAAAGCTGTCACCACCGGAGTTACAATTTTACACATAATCTTTCCCTTCTTTCTCTTTCCTAATCAAACAATATAATTTGTAAGATTACCTATTTTACTTATTTCACAACATACCTTATCGCCCTTTTTTAAAAATCGTGGTGGCTCAAATCCCATACCCACACCTGAGGGTGTTCCTGTTGCAATAATATCTCCTGGTACTAATGTAATACCTCTAGACAATTCCGCAATTAATGCAGGAATCTTTTTGATCAAATTCTTGGTATTAGAGTTTTGTCTCAGCTCATCATTAACATAACTTCTTATTTCTAATTCTAAAGGCATTGGAAGTTCATGGCGATCAACAATCATTGGTCCCATACTGGTATATTCATCCAAACTTTTTCCGATCAACCATTGACCATGATTTGTTTGCAAAGTTCTTGATGACAAATCATTAAATACAGAATACCCAAAAATATATTCCTCAGCATTTTCTTCGGGTATGTTTCTTCCTTTTCTCCCAATGAGTACAGCTAATTCCACCTCGTAATCTATCTTTTCATCCAAGTCATACCGTCCATGAATCTGCTCTTCTGGTCCAAGAATTCGATTAGCCCTCTTTCCAAAATAAATAGTTTTTGAAATCTTTTCGGAAAGAGCATCTGCCATATGCTCCCTGGTTTCTTCTAAATGATCTTTGTAATTAACACCAACACACAAGATATCATGAACGGTATATTCTATGGGCGAACAAATCCGAAGTTCTTCCAATAGATAGGACTTGCCTGATTTACTATAAATTAATTTTTCGGCTACATCCACATCTCCATTTACCATGCAAATAAAATCAATTAGCGTTTTGCCTCTTAATTCCGGAAAAAGTTCATCCAAGAAATAAACATGATTCCGTGAATCCAATGCGCCTAAATGAGTTTCTCCAACTTTATCTTTAGCTCTAATATATCGCATTTTTCGCCTCTTAGATATAGTATTTACTCCGTTGATGGAGTAAACTTACTGTCAGTTAACGAGCTTCAAAAATACACCTTGATAAAGGTCTTCAACTTTTCAATTATCTTATTATCATTTTTATTTCATGTCAAATTTTATAATAAACGGAGGTGGTTCCGTATGGAGAAAGTCTTCTTAACCGTTTCTCCCGGAATTGATGCATGGAGCCCATCTATATATTTCTTTGACGCATCATAGTGCTCTTTCAACACATCTCTAAGCCTTATTTCTTTTTACGCTTATCCCTTCTGTTCCGGTCGCCCCCAGCTTCCTTTCTTCTCGACCTATCCTCACCAACTGAAGAAGTTTCTCTCTTCCATAGTTTCTCTCATAACACCTTAGCTTACTCATCTTGTCAGCACCTTTTTTTGGCTCCATGATAAAGGTCTTGAACTTAAGCGATCAGATAACACATGACTTACATGACTCTCTGCACTACAGCCTTGTACAAGCTTGTTTCTTAGCGTTCTCCTGATAGCTGCCCAATTCTCTAGCACATACGTCCGTAAGCTTTCTATTCTCTCTATATTTCTCCCTGATGCCGCCATACAATCTATATATTTTTGAGAATGAAGCCTTAGTGGAATGCTTAGAGTATAGTAAATGCCATAATTCTTCTTTGGCGATATCCTTTTCATCTAACATCTGCGCTGCAGCCTGATTAATATATTTCATCAAGTGAAATTTATCTGCACAAAAGACTGATTTTTCAATGAACTCCGCCCCATTCTTTATCCACTGGGCTCCATCACCACTAATAAATACTTTCTTTAAGGTCTCTTTATCATATGTCTTTTTCAATGTAGTCAGAAACCTTAGTCCAAAGACATGCATTTCCTTCTTTTTCCGGGATAAAGTCCGGCAAAATAAAAAGCTATTTTTTTGAGTTCTTTTTCTTCCTTTACAGCCGGATTCAAACTTTCCTTCATGTACGTAAATCAGTTTAGAAATAAAAGCTCTTATTATCCTTGGACACCTTGCCATGCTGTTCCGCAATGTGATCTTCATCTGCTTCGATAAAAAGATACTCCACTTGCTTCTTGCCGGAAAGATCCTCAAGGGTAATGCTATCTGATAGACTATGTATTTTATTCATCACTGTAGTTTTGCTAATTCTTTGTTTGGATGGTAGTATCTTTGTTGCCTCACAATAGCTTGTTTTTAATGCCTCCGTGAGTAGCATTACCTCAGCTTCTTCACTAAACCTCTCATGGGAATCCAAACCTATTAGTTCTTCTAGCAAGTAAGAATGACCTCCTTGCTCTGCTTTCCTCTTGAAATACGTACAATCAAACACAACATCCCCAACAGAGGTAATCAGCGTACGCTTATCGACTCTCTGGATGTTGAAACGTTCTTTTCTAACTCCACACTCACTAAGCATTGAATTCATTCTTGAAAGGACTTCGCCCAAGAAAGAAGCAGAAAAAGACTCTGTAGAGCTTTTCACAGACCTCTCCAGAGAACTAAAGTCCTTAGGATTGTCAAAAAATTTCTTCTCTGCATCAAGTAACCCTTTTACCAAATCTTCTAATAGTGCTACAATATCCACGAGAGTAGTCTCCTTTGCATAGTTTTTTAGTCGAAACCATTGTATCAAAGGATTAATGATTACTCTCTTTTTATTTCTTTATCAACTGACAAAATCTTTACTCTATTTACTCCGTTACATATAATTACATACTCTTGCAATAGCCATCTCTGTATATCCCAAAGACTCTGCTTTTGTCAATTTTCCATCCGCAACTTCCTTAATTTCCTTCATTAGTTCATCACCTAGTTCAGACATCGTCTTGGTGCCGTAAATATACGGACTAGCATCAATATCAATATTATCAGACATATTAGCAAAAGTAACTTTATTTCCTGTGATTTAATAACTGGAGCAATAGGATTACCTGTTGGTGTACCTCGGCCCGTTGAAAAAACCACAATCTGACATCCTCCAGCAACCATTCCAGCTACAGATGATGGATCATTACCAGGAGTGTCCATGATAACAAGCCCCTTTTTAGCTTCTACTTGCTTTGCATAATCATAGACAGCAGAAATCTCAGCATGTCCTCCCTTATGAATACAACCTAGTGACTTTTCTTCAAGTGTAGTTAATCCCCCAGCCATATTTCCCGGAGATGGATTTCCTTCTCTCACATCATGCCCAACTAGTTGAATCGCCTTTTCGTAGTTATGAACAATTTCATAGATACGCTTACTGATTTCCTGTGTCTTTCCCCTCTTTGCAAGTATATGTTCTCCACCAATAAACTCCGTCGTCTCAGAAAGAATCGATGTTCCACCAAGGTCTACCATACGATCACTCATTTCTCCTATGAGCACATTTGCAGCCAATCCAGAAGTTGGATCTGACCCCCCACACTCAGTTCCTATAATCAGCTCTGAAAAATCAAATTCTTCTTTATGCAGTAGGGAAGCCTCCTGAGTCATTTCCTTTGCAGCACGGACAGCCTTTTCTATGGTTGAAATGGTTCCGCCATTTTCCTGAATAATAAAATGTCGAATCGGCTTATTAGTCCTTTCTTTAATCGCATCAAGCACAAGATCCATCTGACAATTTTCGCACCCGAGGGAAATCACAACGGTTCCATAAACATTGGGATTTGCAGCATACCCTGCCATAACATCCATTGTAAATTGCTGGTCTGAAGGTACTTGAGAACATCCATTTTGATTGTTAAACGTAATTGCTGATTCCACCTGAGAAGCTATGATTCTAGTGGTATCAGAAGCACATACGCTAGCAGGTAAAATCAATATTTTATTTCTAATTCCAACTTTTCCATCAGGTCTTCTATATCCCCAAAATGTCATTTTATCCATGATAAATTTCCTCCTGAATTATTTATTACACATGCTCTACAACTGTTCTCTATGATTCTGAACGTTATGAACATGTACATGCTCACCCACATGGATATCACAAGCCGCAAGTCCAATATGCTCACCATACTTCACAACTTCACTACCTTGGACCATATCGGTTATTGCTACCTTATGGAAGATTGGAACATCTGTTTTTGCCACAATATGCTGTTCATTTCCTAAGCAATCCCTCCAAGACACAGTCTCTCCAGCACTAATCTGTTCAATTGCCACAACAACTGTATCTCTTTGATCAATGATTGCTGCATTTAGTTTTTCAGCCATAATTTCATCTCCTGTTATTCCCAAAAACCATAACCGCTCCTATTTTAGGATCGGCCAAAATATTATATTGTTGTATATTCCGACAACTAATTAGTTTTTTTCCTCCTTCGGACGCTTTGGACACCCGTATTTATTAGCCCACCAGTTCGTCATAATTGGCGCAAGAATCGCTGTGATTACAACAGAAGCAGCAACTTGAGCTGTCGCCTGTGGAACAAATGCTTCAAGACTCTTATCCGCAAGTCCTACAACTGCAGGAACAGCAACTGCGTTTCCAGCAGTTGTTGCTACTGCCCAGCCAGCATATCCAGGGCGCTTAGAGACCTTTCTATCGCAGAAAGAAATAAATGTACCACCTATAAATAAAGTTATAAGTCCCAAAATAATGCCAGACGGTCCCCCCCTTTACAACAGCTGATAAATTAATTCCAGCGCCAAGTGTAAGTCCAACAAAAGGAATCATGATTGGGCCCGCTGGAGCCACAAATTTCGAAAATGACTCATCAATATTTCCAAGAATCATTCCAATAATAATAGGTGTTATAGCTGCAATAATAGACATAAAAGGAATGTTTGCTAGTCCAGATGCCCCCATCGCAACCAATGTAAAGAAAGGCCCATCATTTAATGCAAGTAATGCCATGGCACCACAGTCAATCTCATCACCATATTCCTGCATAAGAGAAAGATACACAGATCCATTGCTATTTGTTACCGCACAAATAATAGCAAGTGCAGATAATCCTAGGAATCCATTTGTTCCAAAAATTTTACCTACTATAATACCTATGGTTGCGCCAATTGCAAACTTGGCTATTAAAAGTACACCTCCTCTCTTAACCACACTACCTACTTCTTTAAATCTAAGTGTCGTTCCAAGACAAACTAGCTGTATTCCCATTGCTGTGGCTGCCCCGGCATTTGAAAAAGTTGCAGTTGTTAAGGATCCAATCTGTAGTACAGAGGAACAAAAAGTATTTAAAAATGCCCCAATGAGAAGAGGAACTATCATCATTCCTGCCGGTACCCGTTTCAAAAATTTCATAATCATGTTTTTCTCTCCTTTGATTTGTAAATTTCTGTGGCTTTAATATTTGGTTCCTATTTACGTACGCGGTATGTAATTACATACTATTATGACAACAATATATAATCCAATCCTGTATTTGTCAATATATATTTTTATATTTTAAATATTTTTTTGTGCATTCTGCATAAACCAGATAATCAAATTTTAATATGTCGAAGTGGCGCATACAATTATAATCTGTTATACTTTTATAGAAATTGATTTTACTTAAAGGAGATTGTATTTTGTCTACTAAAGATCATCGCCCTACCGAACGGGTACTCGATATTCTTGAACTCCTCTCAAACTCTGAAAGTGGCATGACACTTACTGAGCTAGCGAAAGCACTAGATGCCCCAAAGAGTAGCATTATGCCTCTTGTTCATACGATGCGTGCTCGTAATTTTATTTTTATGCAATCCGATACTCTTCGATATTCTATCGGAGTAGCCGCTTACACCATCGGTGTATCGTATAACAATCATCAAACATCTTTACAATTTATTAAGCAAGAAATGGAGCATATTTCATCAATTTGCAAAGAAACTTGTCAATTAGGAATCCAATCAAGAAATATGATTTTATATATTGCAAAAATGGAATCTTCACAGCCAATTAGATTGATTTCATCTGTCGGAAAGCAACTTCCACTCTATTGTACTAGCCTTGGCAGAGCTCTTTTGGCTTATAAATCCGAAGAAGAGATTCGAAATATGTTTACAACTCCCCTTAAATCGTATACTGCCAATACGATTAAAAGTGTTGACGAATTATTAACCGAACTGAAAATCACGAGAAAACGTGGATATGCTTTAGAAAGAGAAGAAACCAATTTAATGATTAATTGTATTGCAGTATCTCTTAATCTTCATAATATTCCTGTCGCCGCAATAAGTGTTTCTATTCCTACTTTTCGTTTTTCCGAACAAAAAATACAGGAAACAACAACTGTACTTTTTGATGCAAAACGTCGCATTGAGTCACATTTCAATATGTATGGAGTAGATTTTGGTAACTAAACTTCCACTTTAGCACTACTAGTATAATATTTATTTTTTTCAAATTTACTTGCTCATTATATATTTATATTATCCTATGCTACCATATATCTTATTATTAAAAAGGATGTTTTTTTATAACTCCTGTAAATTTTGCATCTAACAAAAAAATTATTACTATTGATTTTTTTCTTTTTCCATTATTCACTGCACAAAGAAATAAAAAATGAAAGAAGCAAGAGTATATAACTCCTGCTTTTTATCTTAACTTGAATCCTTTTATTTCAATCTAATATCTCTTGCAAAAAATATATTCCGATATTCTAAGAATAAGTGATATTACTTATTACGGAGAACTTTTTTTATCCGAAATTAAAGTCCAATAGCTATAAAATTACTGTTTTCACCGGATGTCCTATATTTTCCAAAAAGGAATACAAGTCCACAGTCTTGATAAAGATTGTCTTCTCATTCGTATTCGGGTGGAAGCTCATACGCTCTTCTCCCGCTATATCCTGATCTACAAAGACCTCCACATCTCCATCTTTATTATTTAAAAGTCCAAAAGGAGATACACCCCCCGGTTGTAGGCCTAATTTTTCATAGAGCATTTCTTCGGACGCCATCTTAAGCTGACGGTCATCAACAAGATCTTTAAAAGCAGCCATATCTAAACGCTTATCTTCATCCATTATGAGGAGGTAGAACTTCGTTTTCTTTTTGTTCATCAGGAACAAAGTCTTGGTTCTTACTCCCGGAATACCTTCAATCACTCTATCGGCATCCTCCATCGTAAAAACAGCTTCATGCTCCACAAGCTGTACTTCGATATTCTGCTCTGTAAGATTTTCCATGACTTCTTTAAATCCGTTCATACGTCTCTCCTCTTTTTTCTAATATTCTAATTACAAAATCAATCTTTTTAATTATCATATTTATCTGTTTTACTATAAGACTTTAACTCAAGAGTTAATTCGGTATTGCAAATTACCTATTTTTTTGGCTTTTATCGAGTACTTTCAGAGAATACTTTTTCTTAATTCTTATTCTCGTTCTTATTCTTTGCCATCCATTCTAGCACAAATCTTCTTTTCATACAAAAAAGCCGCTTGCAAAGCAAGCAGCTTTTTAAGTCTATATAGGATTACTCAAGAATCTTAACAACTCTTCCGGAACCTACAGTTCTACCACCCTCACGGATAGCGAAACGAAGACCCTCTTCCATAGCGATCGGATGGATAAGATCAACTTCCATCTCTGTGTTATCGCCGGGCATAACCATCTCTACACCATTCGGAAGCATGCAGATACCGGTAACGTCAGTTGTTCTGAAATAGAACTGCGGACGATAGTTTGTGAAGAAAGGAGTATGACGTCCACCTTCATCCTTAGTTAAAACGTAAACCTGAGCGGTAAACTTCTTATGGCACTTTACAGAACCCGGCTTACAGATAACCTGTCCTCTTTCAATCTGATCACGGTTGATACCACGAAGAAGAAGACCAACGTTATCACCTGCCATAGCCTCATCAAGCTGCTTACGGAACATCTCGATTCCGGTAATAACAGACTTCTGTGTCTCTTCATTGATACCAACGATTTCAACTTCGTCGGATACATGAAGAACACCACGCTCTACTCTACCTGTAGCAACAGTTCCACGTCCTGTGATGGTGAAGATATCCTCAACAGGCATAAGGAACGGCTTATCTGTCTCACGAGCAGGCTCAGGAATGTAGTTATCTACTGCATCCATAAGCTCCATAATCTTATCGCCCCACTCGGACTTCGGATCCTCAAGAGCCTTTAAAGCGGAACCCTTGATTACAGGGATGTCATCTCCAGGGAACTCATACTCGGAAAGAAGCTCTCTAACTTCCATCTCAACAAGCTCAAGAAGCTCAGGATCATCAACCATGTCACACTTGTTCAGGAATACAACGATAGCAGGAACACCTACCTGACGAGCAAGAAGGATGTGCTCTCTTGTCTGTGCCATAACACCGTCAGTAGCAGCAACTACAAGGATAGCTCCATCCATCTGTGCAGCACCGGTGATCATGTTCTTAACATAGTCAGCGTGGCCCGGGCAGTCAACGTGAGCATAGTGTCTCTTCTCAGTCTCATACTCAACGTGAGAGGTGTTGATGGTAATTCCTCTTTCTCTCTCTTCCGGAGCCTTATCGATGTTAGCAAAATCTGTTGCGTGGTTACCAGCAACACGGTCAGCTAAAACCTTTGTGATAGCGGCTGTAAGAGTAGTCTTACCGTGGTCAACGTGTCCGATAGTTCCGATGTTAGCGTGTGGTTTGGTTCGCTCAAAATGCGCCTTTGCCATTTCAATACCCTCCTAATAAATGTAATACAACAAAAATCATGCCAAGCACCAACGCATGCATAGCATGCGAATTGCAGTACATCCCAAGTCCCTGAAAAACGAACCCAGTATTCATGATTTTATCATCAGTTTATTCATTAAGCAAGCCTTTTGTAGAGTCATGATTTGCATCTTTTCTCCAAATTAAAAGCCTTTTAATGAACTTTATTTCCTAATGGAAGAGAACGCATTTCGCGAATTTCTCTTCCTAAAAGTTCGGTAAAATTACTTCTTTGCCTCAGATAATACCTTCTCCTGAATATTCTTCGGGCACTTCTCGTATCTCTCAAAGAACATGGAGTAGTTTGCTCTACCCTGTGTCTTGGAACGAAGGTCTGTTGCATATCCGAACATCTCTGCAAGAGGTACATAAGCATTGATCTGCTTACCGGATGGGATGTCATCCATGCTCTCAATCTTACCTCTACGGGAGTTAACATCACCGATAACATTTCCCATATACTCTTCCGGAGTGGTAATCTCGACCTTCATGATCGGCTCAAGAAGAATCGGATCAGCCTTCTGCATAGCATTCTTGAATGCAATGGAACCTGCGAACTCGAAGGCACGCTCGTTAGAGTCAACCTCGTGATAAGATCCGTCGTAAACATTTGCGTTTACGCCGAGTACAGGATAGCCTGCAAGAACGCCGGAGTTTGCTGCATCACGGATACCCTTTTCAATAGCAGGGATATACTCCTTCGGAATAGATCCACCCACAACAGTGGACTGGAACTTGAAGGTCTCTTCTCCGTTCGGATCCATCGGCTCGAACTTAACCTTACAGTGTCCGTACATACCGGAACCACCGGACTGGTGAATGTACTTTCCTTCCACTTCAACGGGCTTCGTAAAGGTCTCTTTGTAAGCAACCTCGGGAGCACCAACGTTTGCCTCTACCTTAAACTCACGGAGAAGACGGTCAACAATGATTTCCAGATGCAACTCACCCATTCCGGAAATGATAGTCTGTCCGGTTTCCTCATTTGTTTTTACACGGAAGGTTGGATCTTCTTCAGCAAGCTTTGCTAAAGCATCACTCATCTTCCCCTGAGAAACCTTGGTCTTCGGCTCGATAGCAACGGAGATAACGGGCTCCGGGAACTCCATGGATTCCAGAATAATCGGGTGCTGTTCGTCACAGATTGTGTCACCGGTAGAAGTAGTCTTAAATCCTACCGCTGCCGCGATATCACCGGAGAAAACCTCATCCAACTCCTGACGCTTGTTTGCATGCATCTGGAGAAGACGACCAACTCTTTCCTTCTTATTCTTGGTAGAGTTCAGTACATATGACCCGGTCTTCAAAACACCGGAGTACACACGGAAATAAGCTAACTTTCCTACGAAGGGGTCAGTCATGATCTTAAATGCCAATGCGGAGAATGGTGCAGAATCGGAAGAGGGTCTGCTATCCGGCTCTCCATCCATATCGGTACCCTGAATATCAGGGATATCTGTCGGAGCCGGTAAGAACTCAATAACCGCATCAAGGAGCTTTTGCACACCTTTGTTACGATATGCAGTTCCGCAAAGGCAAGGAATTGCAGAACCTTCGATGGTTCCCTTACGAAGTGCCTTCTTCAGCTCTTCTTCTGTCGGAACCTCTCCCCTCCAGATACTTCTCCATAAGATCATCGTCAAGCTCGGAGATAGACTCTACAAGCTTCTCTCTGTACTCTTCAGCAAGATCCTTAAACTCATCGGGCACATCGGTAATCTCAATTACCTCACCCTTATCATCCTTGTAGAAATAAGCCCTCATCTCAAAGAGATCGATTACTCCCACAAAGGTATCTTCTCTACCCATCGGAACCTGGGTAATAATACAATTTTTTCCTAAACGATCAACGATGGTCTGTACGGAGTGGAAGAAATCCGCTCCCACTACGTCCATTTTGTTGATAAAGCGATACGAGGTACATGATAGGTATCTGCCTGACGCCATACATTCTCAGACTGCGGCTCAACACCACTCTTCGCATCAAATACACCTACAGCTCCGTCCAATACACGAAGAGAACGCTCAACCTCAACGGTAAAGTCTACGTGTCCCGGAGTATCAATCAGGTTGATTCTGTACTCAGGTGCACCGGCAACCTTCTTGTGTTCTTTCTCCGGAATCCAGTGACAGGTTGTAGCGGCGGAAGTAATAGTGATACCTCTCTCCTGCTCCTGTGCCATCCAGTCCATGGTAGCACTACCTTCGTGGGTTTCTCCGATTTTGTGATTTACACCGGTGTAAAAGAGGATACGCTCGGAAAGTGTTGTTTTACCTGCGTCGATATGCGCCATAATACCAATATTTCTTGTATGCTCAAGGGAATACTGTCTTTCAGCCAATGTCTTTCCTCCTATTAGAATCTGTAATGAGCAAATGCCTTATTAGCCTCAGCCATTCTATGCATCTCCTCTTTACGCTTTACTGCGGCACCTGTATTGTTTGCCGCATCCATAATTTCATTTGCAAGTCTCTCAGCCTGTGTCTTCTCAGAACGCTTTCTGGAGAACTCTGTCAGCCAACGAAGAGCCAAGGTCTGGCGTCTTTCCGGCTTTACTTCCATAGGTACCTGATAAGTTGCACCACCAACTCTCTTTGCCTTTACTTCCAGTACCGGCATGATGTTGTTCATTGCCTCATCAAATACTTCCAGTGCATCTTTCTCCGCCTTAGCAGTTACTCGCTCAAATGCACCATAAACGATTTTCTGTGCTACACCCTTTTTTCCGTCTAACATGATGGAATTGACAAGCTTAGTAACAAGCTTGGAATTGTAAATCGGGTCTGCGAGCACATCTCTGTGTAGAGTATGTCCTTTACGTGGCACGTTACTTCCCTCCTTAAATATTTCATTTAGATCAACGGTACTCTCTTTCGGCTTAATCCGTTTGAGTTCATGCGGAATTGGACACATCTACTTTATTGAAAAGAAATTGTGACCAAATGCTTCCGTCATAACCATGTCTAAACCATGTTTTACGCTGTCGCAACTGCGACGCGCCGCTTCAACTACGACTTAGGCTTTCTTTGCCTTAGGTCTCTTTGCACCGTACTTGGAACGAGCCTGCATACGGTTTGCTACGCCTGCGGTATCCAGTGTTCCACGGATAATATGGTATCTTGTACCGGGTAAATCCTTAACACGGCCGCCACGGATCATAACAACAGAGTGCTCCTGAAGATTGTGTCCTTCTCCGGGAATGTAAGATGTAACTTCGATTCCGTTGGAAAGACGAACTCTGGCGATCTTACGAAGAGCTGAGTTCGGCTTCTTCGGTGTAGCAGTCTTCACTGCTGTACATACACCTCGCTTCTGTGGAGCGCTGTTCGTAGTTGCTCTCTTCTTTAAGGAGTTGAATCCTTTCTGAAGAGCAGGGGCTGTGGACTTCTTCTTGGAAGTTTCTCTGCCCTTTCTAACGAGCTGGTTAAATGTTGGCATTTTGGTCTCCTTTCCTATAATTTTTATTCTTCTTTATGTGACCACCCTGCTTATAGGTATACATAAAGAAAGACGAGCTTTTTGCTCGCTAGAACACTATAGGCTAGTTGAGGCCAAAAGTCAATCAATTTTTTCTTGACAAGGAAGGGTCTTCTCTGTATAGTTAATCAGTAAGTTTTTCGCCAAATATCGAGAAACTTCCGAGGTGTGGCTCAGTTTGGTAGAGCACCTGGTTTGGGACCAGGGGGTCGCAAGTTCGAATCTTGTCACCTCGATTTTTTTATGCAAAAACTTAAAGCACGTTTTTAAACCTTAACCCCTAGGAAATGGCTTAAAATCGTGCTTTTTTGATACTTTTTCCCTTGTATTTTACTTAAAAGTATTTCTATAAACCTATGGCTTTTTCCAAAAAACCGTACAAAGTTGTCACGAAAGTTGTCACGGAATTGGGCTCATAAACACCTATGTTTCTAGGCTTATTCGGCTATCTCGATGTAATTCTTGTCACGAAATGGAAGGGCTGGCCGTAGTGCGTCATAGTATCCATCTTCACCGACATAGTCGAATCCTTCTCCTCGTGCCTTTTTCACTTTTCAAACGAAAAGGGATGATATCTCTCATTTAGTAAAATATTCAGTTTAATTAATTCCACTCGATTTTTTTATTGTTGTTCACTATATCAAGTAAGCACATATTAATTAATGTTTGCGATGAAACATCAAGCCTTTCTGCTTGTTTTTGGAAATAATTCATCACTATAGGGCTTACCTGTATAGTCGATTGCTCTTTTAACTTTTTAGCATACGGATTCTTTTTCGGGTTCAATTCTTCGATGTTATATTCTTCTCTCATTATTCATTCTCCTTTATATAAATTAGTCGCTCGTTCTTTGTCGCCTTCCTTGCGGATATCAACCTAATAACATCGCCCTCTTCTCTATAACAATGGCAAACCATTAATAAACCTCTTGCAGTCGCTCCTATAAGCAAAAATCTTTCTTCTCCTATGGAGTGCTCAGGGTCATCAAACCTGACGGCGCAATCATCAAAAAATGCTTCTTCCGCTTCTAAAAAGCTAACCCCATGCTTTTTGATGTTGATTTCATTTTTTCTATCATCCCACTCAAAGTGGATTTCATCTTTTTTGTCTTCCATGCTTGCCCCCTACACCTTAAATATCTCTTGCCCCGTGTAGGAGTTTAAGGCTCTCTTAATGAAGGTATTCATAGGCATACTTTCCGCTTGCTCCTTCAACGCGTCATACTCTTCTTTTCTTAAGTCAAACGGTACACGCTTGTAATTCTTGCCTTGTACTTTGCTGTAGCTCTCGCCTGTGCTTCCGTTATCGCCATTTAATCACCTCTTTCTGCTTAAAAAGCAGTATAGCACAAACGATATATTTGTACAGCTATATATTATATATTTTCACACCACTCAATAATTTCATTTTTTATTGCAATTATAAAATTTTCATTGTCATCTTGTTCAAAAAGGGAATCTATGGTAAATCTATTCAGCCAGTACTTTAATTTTTTTATTTTTAATTATGTTATAATGGAGGGATACAGGTTTGAAAACAAAAAGAAGAATTATAGCCTTTCTTTTTTCTGTACTTATGGTTTGGCAGGGCTACTCCTTTGCAAAGGCGGCAGGGGAAGTGGAAATGCCCTTGTTTATCGAAGAAAGCAGTGCAGAAAATGCAGAAACAGTAGAAACAGAAGAACGTGCAAGGGAAAACTTGAGCAGCTCTGAAGAGTTATCCGAAAGGGAGACTTCGGATAGTAGAGTGGCTTCCGATGAATTTTCCGAGTTTACAGAAAATGGAGTCAACGTCACTGATGCGGAGCTACTTTCCGATACCAATTCGGGTATCTCCCTTCTCTCTGATGATAGGCAAGAAGAAGATACCACTTATGCTTATCCCTCTGCACAAGGTTTTTCCAAATCCGTTCGCGGAGAAGTGCAGGAAATCCAAGATTATGACGGAAACTTTCATTATATTATGGAATATCGTGTTCGTTTCGATGCAAAAAGCTTCGAAGGAACACATAATGAGAACGGTTATGATTCCGTTCAGTTTGTGGACCGTTTAGGAGCAAGCAACTTCGGCTATTTTATGCCGTACAGCTTTTATGCGGGATATTCCATTGATGATGGCTCCTTATACCAGCCCGTTCTACGAAGAGGCGTATGGAGAAGCGGTGAATGGAAAGTGGCTCAAAATGGAAAAAAATATTTTGAACCTGCAAGAGATGATGCCAATCCCGGATCCGTCTATTCCTTAAGATCCGATGCCGAAGGCTTGAAGCCTGCTGAAGAAGAAACCATCTATCCGGATTTTGTGCATGACGGAAAAGATAACCCTGTCGGTTTTACATGCAATTTGGATCATATTGCTCCGAATGAAGGCTTTGAATTACGCTACTTTGTAGAGCTCCACGAGTTCCCGGAGAACGGTTCCTCCTACAACAACCTTGCTAAACTCGTAGGAATCGATACCAAAGAAATTAATAGCACTTACACTGTAAAGCAAAATTTGAATGCATTCCAAGGGAAAAAGCATAGTATCAAGATTAAAAAGACGGATGAAACGAGCGGAGAAGCTTTACACGGTGCGGAATTCATGCTCACAAAGAAATACTCCAATTACAGTATGATGGTTACCACCGAGTATAACGGAGAAGTGATTATCGACAGGCTGACAGACGGTGAGTATGAGATTGTCGAAGTAGATCCCCCATTCGGTTATAAGTTAGATAAGACGGTACACAATGTAACTATAACGGAGACAGACAATAAAGCGGTATATCCCTTAGATCTTACAAACAAAAAAATAAATCCGAATACTCGAGATATTATCGTAGAAAAGAAGTGGGCTCTAACCGTAAAACCCGGTACTCCCTCTCCCGCTTCTCTACTGGATGATTATTTAAGCGGAAAACTTCCTTTAGTCGATGATTCCTTGCATGACAGTCTTTTAAGAGACACTCAAGATTTCGATTCTCATGATGTTTTATCCGATGATCGTGAAAATATTGCTGCAAATGCTCTTGATGTCCTGATGGATAATTTCACTTCAGACACCAGTAGGGTTAAGGTTTATCTTCTGGTGAACAATGAAAAGAAAGAGGAGCTTTCCGCAATCCTTTCCGATGATAACGATTGGCAGCATACCTTTGAAGAAATGCCAAGAAAGGACGAAAACGGAGAGGACATTGTTTATAGTGTTAAGGAAGAGCCGGTAAAGGGATATAAAGCTGCTATATCCGGTACGCAAGACACAAAATTCACTATTACCAACTACTATGATAAAGACGACAGCTTCGTTATCCCGGTGACCAAGATTTGGGAAGGGAAAGGAAAGCATCCGAAAGAGATTGTTGTTGAGCTTTGGGGAAATGGTTCATACCTTGACTCAGCTACTTTAAGTGCCGTAAACGATTGGCAGCACAATTTCTTTGTACTGAGAGAAAAGAACGGGGAAAAAATAGAGTATCAAGTGAAAGAAGTACAAGTAGAAGGCTATACCAGTACGATAGAGAATCGTTTGAATTCCAAGCGAGGCTTCATCATAACAAACACCCGTAACACCCCTCCTGAAGAAGAAAATACCCCGGAGCCGCCAAAGGGAAATGACAATCCTCCCACTCCCGGTACCAATGAGAATACTCCTCCTAAACCAAATGATAACGGAGGCAATCCTCTACCCCGAGTGGGGGCGGTAATACTCCCGGAAATCCCGGCGGTGGCGGAAGTACTCCTCCAAGAGTGGTGGAAAGACCTCCTGCAGGCGGAACAACTCCCCCCACTGTAGAAACTCCCGGTGAAGTTTTAGGGGCGGATAGAACTTCTTCCTCCGGCGAAACAAAGCTTGCCCCTCAGGTACTTGGTGTGGATAGAAAGGCACTTGACCAGGGAAGAGGATGGACCAAAACAGCCGATAGCAGTGCTGTATATCTGTATCTCAGCTTCTTCCTCCTCTCTCTTACCGCTTTATCTTTTGTACTCATTCAAAAGAAGAGAAACAAGGAGAGTAAAAAATAAAACGAGATATCGCACGCTTTGCGTACAATACTCGTTATGAATCAAAAATCGTCGTTTCGGATTTTTCGAAGCGACGATTTTTTTTGTAAAAATTATACTTTTTTATTCTTCAACCCTTTTATTCAAGAAACAAAAGTACCGATCGAGTAGGAGGCGGTGACTAACCGCCGTCCTCTCACAGCACTGTACGTACGGTTCTCGTATACAGCGCTTTCAATAGTTGACGTGCACAGACTGATAGGCTGAGGCTAAATCGTAAAAGCCACTGTTTATCAGTCTTTCTTTTGTCATTGCCATGTTCATGACAACTGTATGTGTTGTAAACCAATAGCCTCGTCTGCTGTTTGCCGTTTTCCACCCTAGGTCTTGAGGAACTCCCATGACCCTCAGGTTTCGGTACCTGGTTCGCACACATTTCCATTGTTTCCATATACACATACGTATTCTGTGATAGAGCCATCCGTTGACCTCATTCATGTTTCTCTTCATACTTGCTATTCCATAGTAGTTAAGCCACCCTCTTGCGTATACCTTGATTCTTTCTAGGCTCGGCTTGATTGACTGACAGCGCTTACGGGAAGAAAGCTCTTTCAGTTTCGACTTAAACTTCTCCCAAGACTTTGCATGAACTCGGACATATATGCCACTTCTGTTCCTTCCCAGTGCAAAGCCAAGGAATTTAAAATTTCGGATTGCAAATACACTGACAGTACGGCTTTTCTCTCGATTCACTGTGAGTTTCAGTTTCTCCTCAAGATACCTCGTACTGCTCTCTAAGAGTCTCTCTGATGCCTTCCTGCTTTTCGCAAGAAGCACTATGTCATCTGCATACCTTATGCATGGGACACCTCTTTTCAAAAACTCCCAGTCGAACTCATTGAGGTAGATATTCGCAAGCAAAGGGGATAGATTCCCTCCTTGTGGCGACCCTTCCTCTGTTTCAATAACCACTCCATTTTCCATTACGCCACTTTTCAGATACCTCTTGATAAGTTGCACCACACGTTCATCTTTTACATTTTTCCTCAGAAGGTTGATAAGAATCTCGTGGTTGATTGTATCGAAATATTTCGATAAGTCTAGAACTACCGCATATGTGTAGCCCAGTTCAGCGTACTCCTTAACCTTAAGTATTGCTCCTTTTGCGTCTCTGTTTGGACGGTAACCGCAACTGCCGTCTGTAAAAAGTGGCTCATAGATTGGAACTAACTGTTGTGTTATCGCCTGTTGAAGTGTACGGTCTATCACTGTTGGTATGCCAAGCTTTCGCACACCACCATCTGGTTTAGGAATCTCAACTCGTCTTACTGGAGACGGAGTATACTTTCCACGATGGATACGGTTAGTTAACTCCTGTTGATGTTCCTTAAGATAAGGAAGTGCCTCTTCGATGGTCATTCCATCAATTCCAGGTGCTCCCTTGTTTGCCTTCACTCTCTTATACGCTCTGTTAAAGTTATCTTTATGCAGTATCGCTTCTAAGAGCTTCGGCTGTGCACTGTCTCTTTCTTTCCATATCAGATTGAATGACCTACGCGCTTTCACATACCCTTCATGTTCCGCACTATCTCTTTGCGAACAGCCATTGTTTTCAATGTTTTCTGCCATAACCAGTCATTCCTCCTTTCTCAGTCATACTTGAGACTCCTACTGATTCGGTCCTTTGTCTCTCGACTACTATGACCTCTGCTGACTTCTGTGTGTTCAGCATTGCTTGGACAATGGTTACCTCTTTCGAGGCATATCACACAGACCTCCCTAGGTACCACACGTTTCTTCCTCTCCATATATCTGCCTCATCTATCATGCATGATTCCGTGTAGTTATTGGACTTTGGCTTGTGTCGCAGTTTTATCCTCATGCATAACCTCATATGAGATTTCTGTTCGTCAGACCAGAGATTTGCCCATGAGTTGGTATCTTCCTCATATCCAGCTTCCTTCAGATTCGAGGTCGCCCTCGACACCCTTGCCTTCGGCTATATCCTTCCCACTACCGGGCGGATTCGGGACTTTAACCCGTTAGAAACGTGCGCCGCTAGGCGCACGACAATACGTTCTAATCCTCCTTGAAAGAAGGAAGATTAGAACGATAGTAAATGGCTAAAAAATCTATCTCTTCAGAGCCTCCTCCGCTTCTTCCTGCAAGGCTTTCTGCTTATCCTTTAAGAGAAGATACCGGTTATAGCGGGAATAGGTTTCATTTCCCACATCGGAAAGAAAACTAAGCGCATAGCGACTCTTCGTAAGCTCTGACAGGAACAAAAGGAGTTCCTGCCCTTCTCCAAAGGTGTTTCCGAGGAAATTTAAAGCATTACTGAGCATTGCGCCGGTCTTCTCCACCTCCTGCTGCCGCTCTTCTTCTTTTTTCTTAAAGCAGTCTTTGATAAAGGAAAAATTCCGTTCGTTCGCAGTGCTATTCTTCTCCTCTTCGAAAATAGAATTTTCCTCTTTTAAGGCAGAGTAAAAGTCTCCTAAAATTTGAATCACCCCTAAACGAAGGCTCTCCTCTTTCTTGGATAACATTCTCGCTTCCTTTAAGGTTGCCATCCTCTTCCGCTGTCTCTTTATCTCCTCTTCCAACGCCTTGTCAACAGAGATATTCACCAAATTTTCCTTGGTATTTTTTAAAAAACGGAAGACACGAGAAAGCAATTCTTTCTCTTTCACATAGTTTGTAAAGGCATTTTGAAGAGCATCGGTAAGAAGAGAAAGTAAGCTCAGCTTTCATCAAAGGGTGCTTCCAGGAAAAGTCTCGTTTCCTTAATTTCTGCTCCCTCCAAGATATCCGGCACATGATATATTTCTCTATATTTCTGATAAAGACTGTAATAGAGCGTAAAGTCCTCCGCTACCTCCGGATCCGCAAGATATTCCTGACAAAGCTCCCTTTCCAAGGGATAATGCAGTTCCTCATACACCTGAATCATCTTGGAAAGGTCCTCCCAAGAACGCGCCGTCACATAGCGCTTCCCTTCCATATCCTGCTTTACAAAGTAAAAGCGGTCTTTCTTTATTTCCAGATAGGAGGTAATGGCGCTATGCACCCCCGCCTGGTAGGCATAGCTTTTAAAGCTCTGAAAATCCTCTTCAATGTCTATTTTCCTCAGTCTGTCCAAGGTCGCAATATCGAAGTCGCGCACAGACTTGTTAAACTCGGAAGGATTTCCTGCTGTCACAATGATAAAGCCCTCCGGCACACGGTGCATACCGAAAGTTTTGTACTGCAAGAATTGCAGCATGGTCGGGGAAAGTGTTTCGGAGACAGCATTGATTTCATCAAGGAATAAAATCCCCTCTTCAATGCCGGTCCGCTCAATCTGCTCATAGACGGATGCCACAATCTCCGACATGGTATACTCCGTAACCGAATACTCCTTTTCTCCAAAGAATTTTTTGGAAATAAAAGGGAGACCGATCGCAGACTGCCTGGTATGGTGAGTAATGGTATAGGAAATCAGGTTGATACCGAGTTCCTCTGCCACCTGCTCCACAATTGCCGTCTTTCCGATTCCGGGAGGTCCCATAAGAAAGAGCGGTCTTTGCTTCTCGACCGGAATCTTATAGCTTCCGTCCGCATCTCTCTTGTGATACGCTTCCACTGTTCTTTTTATTTCTTCCTTTGCTTCTTGTATGTTCATTTTCTTCTACTCCATAAACAGCTTTTTTCTAAAAGCAGTGTTTTATATGCTATTTTCTATAACTTATTTTCTATAGCTTATTTTCTAGCTTATTTTCTAGCTTATTTTCTATTCCAAGCATTTGATTACTTTAATTATACCGCGTTTAAGCACTTTAAATATATAGCTTCAACGCCCAGAACGGGGCATTTTCATCATCGATGTCTTCCCCTTTCGGGAAAATAAAAGCTGCTGTATAAGCCGGCGCATTTTTCGGATATCTTCCTCGCCCATCCGTAAAGTAAAGTAGAGCTTTTAACTCCTTTAGCTCACCCTTTTTTTGTAAGTCTTCAATATAGCGAAAAACGGGGCGAAAATCCGTTCCGTAGCCACCACTCACCTCAAATCTTTCTCGGTAGAGCTCCATTTCCTCTGCATCTTCTATAAGGATATCCTTTCGAATTCTGTCATCACACTCGATAAGGTGCACCCTGCATTTACGGAAGAATGCCTCTTTTTCCGTTAAAATTGCCAGTGCCTCCTCTAAGAAATGCTTTACCATTTCTCCCTTAGTGGAATAGGAAGTATCTATCGCAATAACGAGCTCCGGTATCTTTCTCTTCTCCCGATACTCATTTTCTTCAATCAGCGGCATATTGCCATACTGGGAAAGCCCGAAGTAATAATAGCCATAGTCAAAGGACTCCGGGTCGGTCTTCAACTCTTCCCGGTCTACGGAGAATTTCCGAAGAAATTCCTGAAAAGGAGTATAGCTCTTATGCTCTAAATGTAGAAACCAGGAAAGTTTTTCACTCTTCTCCTCTGCTTTCTTGTCCTTCATTTCCTCTTCCGTGCGCTTTCCGATATCCTCCCAGTCCTTATCTAAGGCTCTTCTTTTTTCCTCACGCGGTTCTTTGTCTTCATCGGGACTTGCCTTTCCCTTAGTGGACTGCTTTTTCTCTTCTCCCTCCTTGGATGCTCCTACGCCTTGCTCTCCTCTATTCTCCTTTTCACGCTCTTCTCCATCCTTTACTCTATCAGACTGACCGTCTCCTTCTTTATGCTTTTCATGCTGACCGTCTTTACCTTTTACTTTGTCAGATTCTCCGTCTTCTGCCGCATCTCTTCCTCTTGTATCTTCCTTAGCTTCTGTATCTTCCTTAGCTTCTGTATCTTCCTTAGCTTCTGTATCTTCCTTAGCTTCTGCGTCTTTGGTAGCCTCTCTGTCTTCTGAGGATTTGTTTTCTTCAGTAGATTCAATGCCCTCAGTTCCCTCGGCGCCATCCGCACAATCCGCTTCTTCTCCGTCTTCTCCGTCTATTTCTCTTTCTTCCTCTCCAAGTTTCTCCCAAAAGCGGTGGTCATCCTTTACAAATTCCGACTCCAAACGCTCTTTTTCTTCATAGCTTAAATCCTGCTTCAAAAGATGAGCATAAATTCTCTCTGCAGAAAGGCTTTTGACTTCTTTTTCCAGCTTCTGAAAATAATTTTCCCGGAAAGGAAAGGCAGGCCTATAAAGCAAGGGAATATCCATAGAATCTAAAACATACTCTACGTGAATATCCGCCGCCAGATTCCATAATTCCGGGTCCTTTTCCTCTGTTTTAAACATATGTCGAAAAAGACAATGAAGAAGACTATGCATATAGAGGCGATAGAGCTTTTGCGGACTTTCTACATAAAGCTGAAAAATAAACTCAGGGTGAAAATGAATTTTCTCTCCCTCCGTTCCGATTCTCATCGTATTAAAATCCATCTGAAAAGAAAGCTTATCCAAAGCACGACTAAGATAGCGCATGGATAAACTTAGTTCTATTTTCGCCTGATTTAAAATCCGAAGCCCAAGACTGTTTAATGCGCCCTGCGCCGTTTTTCTTCTTTCTCCCATTCTTCTCCAATTCGTACTTTGACAAGAACCAATTACCCTAATTCCCGAAAAACATTTTTTTAGAACTTTTTTTCTATACTTTACAGTTTGTCTATGCACTTCAGTTTTTTATGCACTTCAGTTTTTTATGCACTACAGTTCATCTAAGTCAAAGCCGGACTTTTTTCTTTCCTTTTCAAAATGCCTGTCCTGATAATCCAAAAACCTTGCCGCAAGCTCCGCATTCCGGTATTTTGCCAAAAGCTTCAATGCTGTTTTTACCGCTTCTTCCGAAAAAATCTGTAAATCCATATAAAACTCTATCCATTCCCATTCTTCATCAGAAATGAGAAGACTTAAGGAAAAGCTATCCTCCTCGCTAAGAAAAGCAAGATAGTCCTCCCTCGCTTTATCAAGGAGTTCAGCAGGGTAGCGCAGGCGTCCAAGAGCAATATAAACCGCTGCTCCTTTCGTATCGTGAATCGCTCGTAAAAAGAGCTTGTCATAAAGCCTTAGGTCAATCTGTCTTCTTCCGACCGTCTGCCGATAGCTGTAGCCACAGCCGTCAATCGTGTCATGAATCTGCCTTGCCATGGTGTCTTCCCGCACCTTATCCACGTAGCCCGGAAAGAGAAGCGAAAGTTCTTTTTTATTCGGTAAATACAAATGAAACTGCAGTCTCCTGTCACTATCCCCCAGAATATCCCGGACAATCTGATAGTTTTCTTCCTCTGCAAAATGAACGGTGATATGCGAAAGGGCAAGACATTGCCGAAGTGTACCGTCATAGTAATCCTCAATGCTGTCCCAAAGAAGAAATTCTTTAAGAGCTTTACAATTAAAGAAAGAAAATGCCCTTAAGACGCGAAGTGTTTTCGGAAGCTCCACTTTTTCCAAGTCCTCTCTCCCGTCAAAAGCATGGGCCGCTACTTCCAGCACAGGGAGCCTCTCTCCTGCTTCATTTTCCCAGTATTCCGGAACGGATAAAGTCCGGGTATGTCCGGAGTAAGCTGTAAGCAAAAAGCCTCTTTCTCCCCTTCTCTCGATTTCTTCAAATAAAAACATTTCCTCCCTCCGACTTAGCTTCGCCTGAATCCCCTTTCTCTACCTATATCTCTATTCCGTTTATTTTTAATTCCATGTCCGGAGATTCGTTTCTTTCTATCCCTCTGTCAGTTCGTCCAAGGTCTTTCCATACTCCGGAAGAAAATCCTCCAAAAAGCATTTTAATTCCGGAAGTTCTTCCGCCATCTCCTCCACCTTCTTCCTAATGGATAGAGCCGCTGTGGAGAATTCCTGGTTTCCGCTACGAAGCTCTTCCTCGCACTTAATTAAAGCAGAGAGTTTATCCGCCGCCTTAATCAATTTATTTTCATAGCTTAAAGTTTCATAGTTTTCCGGAAAAAATACCTTTCCGAACTCCTCTTTAAGATAGGAGGGCAAAGTGGAAAGCAGGCGTTCCTCCGCCTCTTTTTCCACCTTCTTATAGGCAGTTTTCAACTCTTCCTTTCGGTACTTAACGGGAGTCGGCATATCTCCGGTAAGAATCTCTGCCGCATCATGATAAAGTGCTCTAAGCACCGCCTTTTCTACCGATAAGTTTTTATTCCATTTTTGATTGCCGATTACACAAAGCGCATGGGTTAAAATCGAAACCTCCAGGCAATGCTCGGAGAGATTTTCCTCCCTGGCATTTCGCATCAGAGCCCAGCGGTTGATATATTTCATTCTGGATAAAAGTGCAAAGTATGAGTAAGACACTAGTATTCCTCCTTGTGATGTATGGCATAGTGAAAAAGATACTGCTGGAGGATGCCTCCGTCGGCATCCTCCTTATACGGATTCTCCCCTGATAATTCATTTCCCAAATGCGCTTCATCCAAACATCCTCCGGGATGATGTCCATTCGGGAGTAGGCGAAAAGAGCAACGCAGGACGCCACCTTAATCCCCACGCCATGCACCTCCATAAGGGCATCCAGAAGAGCATCAGTAGGAAGTTTTTCCAAAGCTTCCAAATTCAATCTCTCTTCCACCACTCTTTCTACCGCATCCTGTACAAAGGGAGCTCTATAACCTAAAGAGCAGTGCGATAAATCGGCATGGTAGAGTGATTTTGCACTTGGAAATAAATTTATCTCTTTCTCTTCTACTTTACTATAACATTTTTCTCCAAACTGTTCACAAAGCTTTTCTACGGAAGAACGGATAGCGGGGATGGACTTTCTTTGCGATAAGATAAAGGTAATCAGCGTTTCAAAGGGATCCTGTCTTAAGATTCTTAAGCCTTTCCCAAAGTCGATGCACTTTTGTAAATGCAGGTCTCCTTGACTGTTTTTTTCTATTTTTTTGTACTTCCTTTTGCCATCGAAATAGGGGAGCCAAATCTTCTTCCACGTATCTTCCGCACCTTCCAAGCTTCTTGTTTGCTGCGTATTCGAAGAAAAGTCCAAAGAAAAATCATAATGCTTATCCGATACAGAATCTTCTTTGCCCAAAGAATCTTCTTTGCCCAAAGCATCGTTGATATAAAAAGCAAGCTTCCTTGCAGAAACTTGCTTAAGATACAGTACTGAATCTTTCGTAATAAAACGATAGATTCCGTCTATTTGCAGCGGACGAAAGCACTGTCCGCTATAAATAATTTTATCCAGAGCAATTGCCTCCGGGAATTCGATTTCTTTCCAATTTACCATATCACTCTCTTTATAGAAAAAAGCATATCCCCACTAAAGACAGATGTAAAACACAGAAAAACAACAACGGATGGTCTGTTTTATTTCTTCCCTTTAAAAGAAAATACAAGGTATATGGCGGGCAAAGATAAAACAGGCAACGCATCGGATCGGATAGCTTAGTCCCTTTTTCTTCCATCCATGCTTCCGATAAAAGCGGATCCAAAAAATAGCTGATTAACATGGCGCTAATAAAATAAACCATCACGGAACTCATATATTCCGGTAAAAATCCTGTCTTTGCAAATAGAATCTGAAAAAAGATAACCAAAAGCGGGGGGAAAATACTGAGCATCAAAAGTTTAAAATCCAAAGTCCCCCATCCATTCTGTTCTGTATCCTCTGTTTCCGGATATAAAAACTGTCCTATTTCACTTTCCTCACTATCTTTCTCCAAGATCTCCTGAATCTTTTCCGGCACCCTTCTTCCACAACCCGGACAAGCCTTATCCCCTTTTTTGATTTCCATTTTACAGTATGCGCAAATTCTCTTGACTTTTATGCGGATTACCGGTGTATTACAGTAGGGACATCTTTTTTCATTGTCTTGAATCTCTTTCCCACAATGCTTACATATCATTTTTTTCTTCCTCTTCAGAAGACCATTCCAAATCTTCTATTGCATTCATATAGTAGGAAGAAAGAAGTCTTTTTCTTCTCTCCTCTTCCTCCAATTCTTCCAAGCGTCCCTGCAGTGCAAAATATCTTCTTTCGTTTCCTTCGTCAATCCACCAATGCTGAAATTCCTCGTCCGAAGACAGATTCTTCTTCAGAAGCATTTCCTGCATGATTTCTCGTATTTCATTTCTTAATCGTATTTCCGCCTTTAAGTCTTCCATCCCTTTTCCTCACAAAAGAGGATGGGAAAACCTTGCTTTTCCGCATCCTCTTCTTCAGAATCAAGTGTAATAAGCCTTCATGGTACTTTTGCGAATGTTTTATCGAGAAAAAGCAAATACGCTTCGCAATATTTCAAGCCGGCTCTCTATCTTTTATCTTCTTCTGCTTCCCAATATTCTTAAGATTCTGATGAAAATGTTGATGATATCCATGTAAAGCTGTAATGCCGTAAAGCAGGCATAGCTTGCCGTACTCGGATACTTCTGTCCTCTTGCCCAATCATAGCCGACATAGAGAGAGAAGATAAAAATGCCGATAATCGCGAAAATATTCGGGTAGAAAACTCCAAGAATCAAGCTCACAACTTCAGCAACAACAAGACCGATTAAAGCAATGAAAATCGTTTTTCCCATGGAAAGAAAGGCATTGGGGAAAATCACGGCAGCAACTGTCATGGTCAGTACTACCACGGTGGTTAAAATCGCAGCCAATACAATGTACTGCACCGGATATAACACCGTCACCAATGACAGTAAAGTACCAAAGGCCAAGATATTCAAGCCGTATCCGATGAGAGATAAAATATAGTTCCCTCTTGCCGCAATGTGTCCGCCGATGAATCCCAAAGCCAAAAAGCCCAGAGAGAATACAATCGGGTGCACAGAGTAAATCTGCGGGAAAACATAAGGCATTCTTAGGGCAAGACCATAAGTAATAACCAGTCCCACCAAAAGATGTACACCGATAGCAATGTTATAGGCAGTTGCAGAAAGTGTTCCCTGCATAAACTCGGATACAGCGCCATTGTTTTCTGTATTATTCATTTCATTCCACTCATTCATATAGTAGCTCCTTTCCAAATCCATAAAGCGTTCAAAGTATTTTATCATAGATTTGCTTTTTTTACATTAAAATAATTTTTCTCTCTTTTCCAGGGTGAACCAGAAATCCACACCGGTCAGGGTATTTTTCACACCGCATTCCTGGTGGTGACTGTCCATAATCGCTTTTACAATACTTAAGCCGAGACCGGATCCTCCGTAAGCACGGGTATGCGCCTTATCCACCTTATAGAACTTTTCAAAAATCTTCGAAAGGTCTTCTTTCGGAATGGGATTTCCCGTATTCCGGACATGGACCTCCACCAGATTTTTCCCTCGATTCTCCGTGTAAATCGTGATTTGTTTCGGATCTTTCACATGGTGAATCGCATTTTGCAGGTAGTTCATAAGCACTTCTTCGATTTTAAACTCATCACCGTAAAGGTAAAGTTCTTTGGGTATCTCCACTTCGAGCTGTATCTCCTCCTGCTTTAGGAAATATCCATATTGGCAAGGACTCCCTGTAAAAGCTTCGGAAAGTCCAAGAGTGTGAAATCGGGAAGATCCTTTCCCTGCTCAATGGCGGAAAGATTCATTAAGTCTTTTACCATGTGATTCATGCGTTTTGCTTCGTCTACGATGACAGCACTGTAATACGCACGGCTTTCTTCGTCTTCACAAAGTCCCTCCGCAAGTCCCTCTGCATAGCCCATTATGAGGGCTATCGGTGTCTTTAATTCATGAGAAACATTCGCGACAAACTCCTGTCTTCTCCGGTCAATCAGGGTTTTATTTTCAATATCGCTTAAAAGCTCATTGTTCGCCTTCTTTAAATCACAAATCGTCTCTTCCAGTCTCTCCGAAAGAATATTCATGGAGTTTCCGAGAGTCGCAATTTCATCCGTGGAATCTCCCTCAAAGCGGGCGGAGAAGTCCAGCTTACTCATCTTCTCCGAAAGCTTTGCCAACTCCTGTATCGGTTTTGTCACCTCGTAGCACGCAATATAGACAGCTATCACGCCAAGGCCGAGGGTGGTTCCGCCGAGAAGCAATAAAAAGGTGTTAAAGACAGAAACGGCTCCGCTTAAGCTCGAAAGGGGCATCGACATGATAAAAGAGGTACTGTTATCCGAAAAATAGCCCCAAGACTCCAAGTATCCGTCCTCTTCTCCCTTTCCCACAGACTTCACAATGGTGTAATTCTCTCCTTTAAAGAGAAGTTTCCGTTCCTTCGCGCTTTTTCCCAAGATATAAGAGGAAAGACGCTGCAAAAGTGCATTGGGATTGGCTGAAGAAGTGTAGGAACGAGAACTCATGTTATCTATAATAATAACCGAAATATTCTCCGTTTCCGTGAGATTCCCTATATAGCGAGTGGCATTGTTCTCTTCCTGACTCTCCCTGTCTTCTTCCGGAAAAATGCCGGAAAAGCCTCCCCCCTCTTCCAAATAGCGATTCATTTCCTGATAGGCACTTTGTAAAACTCTCTCTTTTCTGTACTCATAAAAACGTTCCAGAAAAAAGGTATTGCCTATCAGCATAATCATGATTAAAGCAAAGAAGACGCCCGCAAAAAGCAGGGCAAACTTTCTCCTTAAATACTGCTTCTTCATCTTTACTCTACCTCGAATTTGTAGCCCATTCCCCATACAGTTTTAATATAATCCCCACGACCTTCCAACTTTGCGCGAAGTTTTTTTACATGGGTGTCAATGGTTCTCGCATCGCCAAAATAGTCATAGTTCCAGACATTGTTGAGAATTTTCTCTCGAGAAAGAGCTATTCCCTTATTTTCAATAAAATACTGCAAAAGCTCATATTCTTTAAAACTGAGCTCAATTTCCTTCCCGTCCACAGTCACGCTGTGTGCCGTCTCATCCATGCGAATTCCGCCCACTTCGAGAACTTCTTCTTTCTGCACTCCGGTACGGCGAAGGAGAGCCTCCACTCTTGCAACAAGAATTTTCGGGGAAAAGGGTTTGGAAATGTACTCATCGGCTCCATAGTCAAAGCCTTTCAGCTCATCACTTTCCTCAGAGCGTGCCGTGAGCATAATCACGGGCACCTTGGAATGTTCCCTAATCGTCTTTAAAACTTCCCAGCCGTCCATCTTCGGCATCATGACATCTAAAATAACGAGGGCAATGTCTTTCTTTTGAAAGAATATATCAATCGCCTCTTCTCCATCGGCGGCAAGAAGAACCTCATAATCCTTCAATTTCAAAAAATCCTGTAAGAGCTTCCGCATCCTCTCTTCATCATCCACTACCAAAATTTTCAGTTTTTCCATCGTTTCTCCCTCTGTTCAGCTTCCCTCCAACAGCTCCGGAATAAAGCGGGAAGCTGTTACTTTCTTACTGTACCTCGTCTTTGTGACATAGATGTGAATTCCTTTTCTTGCTCTGGTAAGTGCCACGTAAAAGCTTCTTCGCTCTTCCTCAAGCTCTGCCGGACTCTTCGCCCTCCCGTCCGGTATGATTCCCTCTACGCAATCCGGAAGAAAGACTTCATCAAACTCCAGACCCTTTGCACTGTGATAGGTCATAAAGCGAAGCCCCTTTTCTTCCTCCGGTTTTCGTCTTTCCAGCGCTCTTCGGTTAAACTCCGTAACAAAACGGAAAAAGGCATCGAGATCCGAATAGCTTTCGCTCATTGCCGTTATTTCTTCTAAGCTCTCCCACCACTCTGTAAAGTCCTTGTTCTTCTTTTTGGCAAAGTCCTCCAGATACTTTTCATACCCGATTTCCTTTCGGATAAAGAGAATGGCTTCCTTAGGAGAAAGCTTCGAAAGTGTATCCAAATGCTTTTCCAGTTTATTCGTTTCTGCACGCTCCCGAACTGATTTTGCAGCTTTTTTCAAGTCGCCAAGTCCTGCATTTTCATGGAGAATCTTCTCCCTCCGAAGCCCCCTATAGGGCTTGGAAAGTATCTGCACAAGCTCCGCTCTGCTCTCCTTATTCTTGGCAAGTCTAAGATAGGCCAAGATGTCCTTTCCGATAAAATGCTGAAAAACATTGCTCAGCTCTTCCATAACAACAATCGGGATACCTCGTTCCATAAACTCCGGAAGAAGCGGGCTGATCTGCATCTTACTTCGGCAAAGTACCGCCATTTCCTCTGCCGGACATCTCTCCTGTAAAAGCTTTTCCACATGCCCTACAAGAAGCACCGCCTCCTCAACTCCCGTTTCTACTACGAAATATTTTGCTTTTCCGCCTCTTCCTCGTCTTCCCGTTAAAGGCTTCTGAAAACGCTCCTTATTCTTCCCGATGAGACGCTTCGAAAGCTCCACGATTTCTTCTTTCGATCGGAAATTATCGCTAAGGAAGATTCTTTCAGAGGACGGAAACTCTCTTGCAAATCGAAAGAGAATATCGGGGCTTGCCCCGCGAAAGCCGTAAATGCTCTGATCCTCATCTCCTACCACAAAAAGTGAGGCTCCCTTCTCGGAAAGAGATTTTAGAATGGCATATTGAATTAGTGAGAGGTCCTGAAACTCATCTACCAAGATGTGCTTATAACGACTTTTCCATTTCTCGGAAAGAGCTGTATTTTTCTGTAATTCCAAGAGGACCTCTATCAGGAGATCCTCAAAATCAAGTTTCTCCCTCGACTTTCTCATTTTTTCATAAAACTGAAAGAGAGGAAGAAAATCCTCATTTTTCTCTGCATGAAGAAAACGAAGCCTTTCTTCTTCCGTAATGGACTTAAAATAAGAAATCTGATTAGAATATGTCAGGAGCAGTTCCTCCACTTCCTCTCTGGCAATACCCTTTTCCAAAAAATAGGCAGAGAGCCAATCCATTTTTTCATAAAGATTGACGAGCCCTTCCTTCTCTACGCCCTTTCCCTCCCGAAGAAGAGAAAGACAGAGTGCATGAATGGTGGAAAACTGAGGGCTTCTTCCGGGGAGTCCTCGTTTTGCAAAGCGAACTGCCATTTCCTTACTGGATGCTCTGGTAAAAGAAAGGAGCAGACAGGACCTTGGTTCTACCCCATTTTTCAAGAGATAAATGAGACGTTCCGTAAGCACAGTGGTCTTTCCCGAGCCCGGTCCTGCCACAACAAGAACAGCCCTTGCCCCGGACTCTATTGCGCTTTTTTGTGCCTCCGTAAATCCCATTTCCACCCTTTCTACTCTCTAATTCCCGGTAAAGCAAAACTCCAATCCAAAGATTCCCCTTTGTTAAGTCACCAAAAAACTATAGCTAATATAACACAAATAGAACTAAGAAAAATAGAAAAAAAGAGAGAGTTTTCGAATACAAAAGCGTACAAAAGAGACAGCTTAAAAAGGAGTGCGAAACGGATATATAAAAGGAAATATAAAACGAGAGTGCGAAATAGATATATAAAAAGAGCCTACAAAAAGAATCTGATGTTTTTTCAGAAATTTCTTTTTGCGAGCCCCATTTATAAATTCTCTCAAAGCTGCAATTATGAGGAACGAAGCTTAAACCTGGGAAACAAGATCATCCAAGATATTGGCTTGTCCGGATAGTTCTTCGGAAGCCGCAGCTGACTCTTCCGCCGTTGCGGAGTTATTCTGTACCACAGAAGAAATCTGGTCCATGCCTATGGTAAGCTGACGCATATTATCCGCTTCTCTTAGTGTCTCTGCACTGATTTCCAAAATCATAGAGTTTATCTTTCCTGCCCTCTCGTAAACCGTTGATAAGGCTTCACTGGTTTCTTTTGTGATTTTCGCGCCTTTCTCTACCGCATCCTTACTCTCTTCAATCAGGCTACTGGTATTTTTCGCTGCTTTAGCCGATTTTTGAGCAAGGTTTCCAACTTCATCCGCCACCACGGCAAATCCCTTTCCGGCTTCACCTGCCCTTGCTGCTTCAATCGCCGCATTTAAGGAAAGAATATTGGTCTGGAAAGCAATATCATCTATCGTCTTTATGATTTTACTGATTTCATTGGATTTAATGGTTATCTCTTCCATAGCACGAGACATCTCATCCATCTTTTCATTGCTGCATCTTACCGCTTCTCCGGCCATTTCCGAGAGATTCTTCGCGTCTTCCGCCTTATGAGTCGTGCTCTTAATCGAATCTGCAATTTCATTTAAGCTTGCGGAAAGCTCTTCTATGGAAGAAGCCTGCTCCGTAGCTCCTTGCGAAAGAGACTGTGCACCTCCGGAGACCAAATCCGATGAACTGCTTACCTGTTCTGAGGCCTCCTTTATTTCCTGCATCGTGTTACTCAAAGTGCAACTGATATGTCGCATGGATTCCAACATCGGATGAAAATCCCCCTGATAAAGCTCTTCGTTAGAGAAATCCACCTGAAAATCTCCATTGGAAATTCTATCCAGCTTCTCACTTAAATCAGCTGTGATATCCCGAATCATTTCCATAATAGCTTGTAATCCCTTGCCGATTTTACCGATTTCATCGTTCTTCAAATAATTTACATTTCCGCTAAAATCACCCTTTCTTACCATACTGCTCAGCTTCGCCATCCGTTCAAGAGGCTTAAGGGACTTCGTAACCAACAAGAACATAATGGTTGCCATACCTAGAACCATAATCGTAGTAAGGCTTGATGCAAAGATAATGAGATAAACAATCGGAGCATAGTACTCTTTCTTGCTAAGGGACATGGTAATCCACCAGGTATTTCCGAGGACATTTGTCGGTGCAAAATAATAATTTTTTACTTCTTTGTTTGCAATCTTCTCTTCTCTGGAAAATGTTTTTCCCTTCTCCATTTGCGCCTTTATATCACTAAACTGCTTTTCCGAAAGAAATGCCGAGATAGACTCTCCTACTTGATTTATATCTGCAGAATAAATGATATTTCCGTGTTCATCCAAGATATGGGTGCTAAGACTGGGAAAGCGGTTGTCTTCCTGTTGGACGGAAGAGAAAAGATGGATATCAATATCCAAGAGAACTACCCCCATGAATTTAGAATCAAATCAAGGGTCTGGAAACACTCACTATTTTATCCCCGGTAAACAAGTCCTCATAGACATCGGTGATAATGGTTTGCTGCTTTTCTCTTGCCTCAGTATAATATTCTTTTTCACTATACTGTTCATATGGGGAGTTGGTCAGCGTCTTACTTTTCTGTCCCTCCCGATTAAGGTAAGGTGCATAGTCTTTTACCCCGTCAATAAATCCGTTCGGCTCAAAAAGTACACCGGCACCAAGCACATTTTCATCCGTTTCAATTAGCGCATTTAAAGAATCTAAAAGAACGGCTTCGCTGTTATATTGCGCTATATTCAAGCTTTCATTCAGAACGCGGGAACGAAATTCTATTCCCTCCTTCATAGGAGAAACCAGAATCTTTTTTCCTTCCAAGTCTTCCACATTCCAGTGAGTGGAAGTCGCATTTTCATTGAAATTCATCCCATTATAAATGATTGTCGAAATGGCATCCATCTTGGATATCAAAGCGGACAACTCTTCCGAAGATGCTTCAGCCTTATCGTACATATTTCTATCTATCGCACTTAGATAATATTTCTTTGTCGTTTTTATGGCTACAGTATTTAAAAATGTCAATACAACTGTGGCCATTAACCCCAATACAAAGGACAACTTAAGAGATATTTTAACCGTTTTATGGTGTTTTTTCTTGATTTCTTTTGATTCGGTTTGATCTTTCTTGATTGTATCTTTCTTGATTGTATCTTTCTCGAATTTATCTTTCTTGATTGTATCTTTCTCCGCCCCAAGTTCACTTGACTTTACTTCCAAAGTCTCACTGCCATCTGTACTTCCCTGTACCTTATCCATTCCTTATCCTCCTACCTTCACGTGAAATACATACTAAGGCATTCTTCGGTCAATTCATTTTAAAATATAATAATAATTTGTGTTTTTTATTTTTTCATCTTTATATGTTCTTATTGACTATATAGTAAATTTTTATTCATTCCTTCGACGCACAACTTTGTAAACATTAAAAAATCCGGAGCAAAAAAGCTCCGGATTCCTTGCAATGTCCCTTATTGGTAAAGATAGTTTATCCTATGCGATATACTTCCGCATAGCGATATACAGATTGTGCCTGTCGATGTGTGTCAAAGTAAATGTCGATATGGTTGTGCTTTACTGCACCGCCGATATCTTCTGCAATATACTCTTTACCCTCGATGAGTAGTTTTGTACCTAACGGTATCACCCTTGTATCCACTGCAACAGTTCTTCCTGCAGTAGCGAGTTTTCCTGAGGCTGTTTTTCTTCCATAGCCCTCAGAACAGATTCTGCAAGAGCAGTAACCGGTAAGTCTAAAGCTTCCAAGAGGAGTGATTCCTCCCTGTACAGTTGCTGCTTCTACAGGTTTTTCCGCTTCCAAAACGGCCTTTTCCGCCTGCTTCTCTACTTCCGTTTTTTCTTTGCCGTCTGCAGAAAAATACAAAACATCTCCAAGGCTGTCACTAATGTAGCTACCGATAATACTTTCCGCCCTTGCCGGTGTCCCTAAGGAAAACAGGCAGAGAGCGAGTGCCAAAAAACCACCCATAACAATCTTTCTTTTTTCAATGTACACTATACAAATCCTTCTTTCTTTACAAAAGCTACCGTTTTTGTAAAATTTACCCTATACGTTTATTACTTCGTCGGTACAGCAACAAAAACCTCGCTGTACACTCTTCCGGCACGAGTCAAGGCTCTTGCCTCATCCATTGTGTCAAAATAAATGTCAATCATCTTTCCCTTAACACCGGATCCGATATCCTCTACAGTGTATACCGTATCTCCGACAAAAACCTTTGTACCTAAAGGAAGTACGGTAAGGTCCGCCGCTATTGTGTGCTTTGCCCGCGTAGGCGCTCCGGAGTAAGTCAATCCTCCTCCACTGTATCCAACAATCTGAAATGTTCCAAGTGATGCACCCTTAGTATATCCTTGTGTCACCGTCTTCGGTTCTTCCGCTACTGCGCTATCCGGATCCAAAGAATACTCCAGGATTTCTCCTTTTCCAACCGGTGCCGTTGCCTCTTCAGCTATGGCTGCCATAGGAAAGGAACAGATTACCAAAGCTAGAGCAAAAAGCAAGCTTAGCTTTTTTTTCCAATTTTTCAGCATAGATAACCTCCTTATTTTTCGGATTCTAGCACAGTTTTTAAGAAAATGTATTTCATTTCTCTTACGTTCCTATAAACATATTGGTGTTTTTCAGAACAAATGTTTATCTGAAATATGCCTTTTCCTCCCCAAGTAAAAGAAGCTCTAAAGCAAGCTGTTCTTTGATTTTTCCTTTTCGAATTTCTTCTTCCAGACGAAGCAGAGCATGAAAAAGATCCCGTAAAGCCTGCAAAGTATACGTTCTTGCTTCTCCGGTATATTTCTTCACTCGCCATGGCTCCATCGAAAGTTCCCTTGCAATATCTCGCTCGGAAAGTCCCTCAGTCAGCTTCTCCCGAACCAGAAGCAATTTTTCCACATTGGTCTTGATGAGACTCCGAATCTTCGTCGGACTTTCCTCTAACTGTAACAAGTCCCCATAATAGTGAAAGAGCTCGTCTCGGTTTCCTCTCCCCATCGCTTCTATCAGGTCAAATATCCGATCTTCGGGAAGCTTTTTTAAACAGATTTCTATACTTTCCCTGCTAACTATTCTTTCTTCTCCAAGAAATGCAGCAAGCTTTTGACATTCCGTCTGAATTCGAAACATATTGCTGCCGGTGCGCTGTAAAAGCTCCTGCATCTCCGGTCTTGCAATCTCTTTCCCCTCTTTTTTTAAAATTCCCAATGCAAACTTCTGTAAAAATACGGAATCCTGTTCCACACAAGGAAGAATCAATCCTCTCTCCTTCACAATCTTATAGAAGCTGCTTCGTTTATCCGGCTTTTCCTCAAAAAATGCCATTACAGTAGAATCCGGGCTTGTCTTTAAATACTGAATAAAATCATCTGACACTTTCTTCTTCCCAAAAACTTTGCCGTCAAAGAGCATCAGGCGGTAAGGGGCAAAAAAGGGTAGAGTTTCCGCAATATCTTTTAAGTTCTTTGTTTCCAGGTCCTCCCCCACCCTATGGATATTGATTTCTTCGTTATCGGAAAAGGCCTTCACAAAGCTTTTTTTATAATAGGAAAGTAAATAGGGCTCATCCCCATAGAAAAGATAGAGAGGTCGAAATACCCCTCTTTTCATTTCTTCGATGAGAATCTTCTGTACTTTGGAAAATTCTTCTCTTTCCTCCTGTTTTGTCGCCATTTCGCTCTCCTTGCCGAAAAAAAATCTCTGTGGTAAAGTGTGGGAAAAACGAAAAGGATTTCTCCCATGGAACAATATAAAATCTATATGGATTCTCTCGCAGCACGGGAGAAAAAACCACTTGCATTATATATACACATCCCCTTTTGCGCAAGAAAATGCGCTTACTGCGATTTTCTCTCCTTTCCCTCGGAAGAGACTAAGATGCGCAGTTATATGGAGCAGCTCAGGAATGAACTGCTTTTTCGCGCTGTAAAGCCATCGGGTATAGAGGAGGACAGTCAGCCTCTCCTTAAATCTCCCTATGAAATTGTTTCTATTTTTTTTGGCGGAGGGACCCCCAGCTTTGTCCCGTTTTCGGAAATAGCGAAAACCATGGAGCTCATTCATACTCATTTTCCTGTCGCAAAGGATGCGGAAATCACCATCGAATGCAATCCCTCCTCCACCATGAATCTGGCACTCCTCTCCTATAAAAGAGCCGGATTGAATCGCATTTCCTTTGGACTGCAATCCGCAAATGATGAAGAGCTCGCCTTTTTAGGAAGAACGCACCGCTACATCGACTTTTTGAAGGCCTACGAGGATGCAAGACTCTCCGGGTTTAACAATATCAGCGTGGATTTAATGAACGGAATTCCTTTACAGACTGCTAAGTCCTTTCAGCGGACTTTAAAGAATATCAGTATGCTTCGACCGGAACATCTTTCTATCTATAACCTGATTGTAGAGAAAGGAACCCGCTTTTTTCGTATGCAGGAGGATGGAAAACTCCCCCTTCCAAGTGAAGAAGATCTTTTGGAAATGGATGCACTCAGTCTCGAATGGACGAAGAAAATGGGCATGGAACGCTATGAAATCAGTAATTATGCCAAAGAAGGCTTTGCTTCCATTCACAATTATAATTACTGGTCCGATGTTCCTTACCTTGGATTCGGGCTCGGTGCCTCTTCCTATTTTCAAAAAACACGCTGGAAAAACTTGAATTCCTTGGCGAAATATATGGAAATTCCTTTTGATAAAGAAACCGGCGAAGCAAAAGTCAAAGCATCCTCTTCTGAAAATGCTAAGAAGCCTTCGGAATCCCTCTTTACAGAAGCGCAGACTATAGAAAAACTCCTTACCGAAGACAAGCATATCTTAAGTAAGGAGGAGCAAATGGAAGAATTTTTCTTTTTGGGCCTTCGCCGAACCGAAGGCATCAGCGAAATGGACTTTGTCGCTCGCTTTTCCGTAGACATTCATAAGCTTTACGGAGAAACGCTTTCCAAACTCGTCGAAGAAGGCTACCTGATTCATAAGAACGCAAGGTATTTCTTCACACCGGAGGGCTTGGATCTCTCAAATCAGCTATTGCTGCGGTTTTTATAAAGGAAAAGACAGTATAAAAATATACCTATTGATTCTTTGCGTTTTGTAGATATGGAAATAAGGGGCACGCTCTCGCTAACTTCGCCTGACTGAGCATGGGCTTGGAAGCCCATTGCTCACTTTGCTGTGCAAAGCAGATTCTAAAAGAATCTGGTCTTGTACAGGACAACTTTTCTGATGAAAAGTTTGTCCTTCAGTAGCGGATACTAAGCTTCGAGCGTCGCTACTGCTAGCTCTCAGCAAGTACCGACGGGCTCAGATTGCCCCTTATTTCCATATCCGCAAAAATTAAATAATCAAAACATAATTTTTACAAAATCTTTCTAATCCAACCCTCCGGTGCGGGAATCTCCCCGTTTTGCATTCCGGATAGGGTTTCGTAAAGCTTCGCCATAATCTTCCCGGGCTTTTCCATACCGCTTGGGAAAAGAATTTCTCTGTCATGATCCTGAATCTTTCCGACCGGAGAAATCACGGCAGCAGTTCCGCAGAGTCCACACTCCTTAAAGTCAGGTACTTCCGAGAAGCGAACCGGTCTTTCCTCTACCGGAATGTGCAGGATTTCTTCCGCAACATAAAGGAGGGAACGCCTTGTAATGGAGGGCAGAATCGAATCCGACTTCGGAACAATCAGGCGGTCTTCCTTATCCACAAAGAGGAGGTTCGCCCCTCCGGTTTCTTCCACAAATTCCCGCCTTGCCGCATCGAGGTAAATATTTTCCGCAAAGCCTTTATTCTTCGCAATTTCATGCGCATGTAGGCTCATTGCATAGTTTAAGCCTGCCTTTATTGCCCCCGTTCCATGTGGCGCCGCACGGTCAAAGTCGGAAACCATAAGCGCTATTGGAGTTGCTCCTCCTTTAAAATAGGGCCCAACCGGTGTTGTAAAAATGCGGAACTGGTATTCCTCCGCAGGCTGTACACCGATTACGATACCTGATGCAAAAAGGTAGGGCCGAATATAAAGACTTCCCCCTGTACCATAGGGCGGAACGGAATCGGCATTGGCTCTTACCACCTCATCCAGTGCGGAAAGAAAACGATTCACCGGAAAACTCGGCATCTCTAAAAAGGCAGCAGACTGAAACATTCTCTCCGCATTTAAGTCCGGACGAAAGCATACGATGGAGCCATCCTTCCAACGATAAGCCTTCAGTCCCTCAAAAACCTGCTGGCAGTATTGTAAAACCCCGGCAGACTCATTCAGCACTACATTGCTATCGCTGCTTAAGCCTCCCTCATCCCATGCACCGTTCTTAAAGTTTGCAACATAGCGTTTTTCCGGTGTATGGTAAGCAAAACCCAGATTATTATAGTCTACTTTCTCTACCATTTGATTCCCTCCTACTTCTATAGCAAAATCGTTCTTTTTCATTCATGGCCCATATACACAATCCTATACAGGAACTCTATCCCCTATTCATGAGTCATATAGTCGAAAATATAGATCCATTTCCTATGCAAATTCATGAACTATACCTTTGATTCCAACAGTATACCTGTCTTCCAAAAAGAATTCTATACTTCGAAAGAAAGGAAAAAAACATAGACCTCCTCTTATCCTTTTTTATCTGCACTTTCTTCGAAATCTATCACGAAAGCACAAAAAGATTGTAAACAATATATTTCTCTTGCTTTCTAATAAAAAAGGAATATAATCATAATATCGATAATGATTATCGATATTTAAGCCATTCATGCAGTTTATATCTGCTAGAAAAAATTAGAATCATAGAAGCGAGAATTTTCTTGCTCTAAGAAAAGGAGAATGTGATGGGATTTAAAAATGTAACTGTTGCCGGTGGCGGCGTTTTGGGAAGTCAGATTGCTTTTCAGACAGCCTACTGCGGTTTTAATGTAAAAATTTGGTTAAGAAGCGAGGAATCCATTGCCCGTTGTCAGCCGAAGCTTGACCGACTAAAGGCGATTTATCTGGGAATTTTGGAGGCCATGAAGACGGACCCTTCCGCCTATGCAAGAGGGCTTTCCAAGAAATATCCGCTTTCCGCCGAGGAAATCGAGGAATACAAGAGCAAGGTAGAGGAGGCTTACAAAAATATTGTTCTGACTACCTCTTATGAAGAGGCTGCAAAGGACGCAGATCTTGTAATTGAGGCTATAGCCGAGAATATTGAAGAAAAGAAGGAGTTCTATACGGAGCTTGCAAAATATTTACCGGAGAAGACGGTTCTGGTTACGAACTCTTCCACCCTTCTTCCGAGCACCTTCGCAAGCTTCACCGGACGCCCGGAGAAATTCCTGGCACTGCATTTTGCAAACAATATCTATAAGAGTAATACTGCGGAGGTCATGGGGCACGCCGGTACGGAGCAGAAATATTATGATGAGGTCGTTTCTTTTGCAGAAGAAATCAACATGGTTCCGCTCAAGGTTTTAAAAGAACAGCCGGGCTATATCTTAAATTCCATGCTGGTTCCCTTCTTAACCGCTGCGGAATCTTTACTAGCACTCGGCGTTGCGGACTTTGAGACCATCGATAAAACCTGGAAGCTTGGAACAGGCTCTCCCTACGGTCCATTCCAGATTCTGGATATCGTAGGCTTAACGACCGCTTACAACATCGTTATCTTAAACCCTGCCGCAAAGGATCCGAACAGCGTACAGGGAAAGATTGCCGGAACTTTAAAGGAGAAGATCGATCAAGGTAAGACCGGAATCAGCGCCGGAGAGGGCTTCTACAAGTACAAGTAGAATAAAAAAGGAGAGGATGGAAAAAGAGATTGTAGATAAAAAGAAACAGACAAGTTGTGACTTTTTTATCTACAATCTCTTTTTTAGTCTTCATCCAGCTTCAGCACGGACATGAAGGCGCTCTGCGGAATCTCAACATTTCCGAACTGACGCATTCTCTTCTTTCCTTCTTTCTGTTTTTCAAGAAGCTTCTTTTTACGGGATACGTCTCCGCCATAGCACTTCGCAAGCACATCCTTCCGAAGAGCTTTAATCGTTTCTCTTGCCACAATATGACCGCCGATAGCTGCCTGAATCGGAATCTCAAAGAGCTGCCTCGGAATCTCATTTTTCAGCTTTTCGCACATCTTCTTTCCGCGCTCGTAAGCCGAATCCGCATGAACGATAAAGGACAGTGCATCTATCTGCTGCTTGTTCACCAGAATATCGAGCTTCACCATTTTTCCTTCCTGATAGCCTTTCAGCGTATAGTCAAGCTTGCGTAACCTTTACTCCTGGACTTTAAGGCGTCAAAGAAGTCATAGATGATTTCATTTAAGGGTAAATCATATTTCAGAAGTGCCCTTGTCTTATCAATATACTCCGTGCTCTTATACACCCCGCGTCTTTCCTGACAAAGGGTCATAATCGCCCCCACAAACTCGGAGGTTACCATTACTTCCGCTTCTACAATCGGCTCTTCCATGCGAAGAATCTCAGCCGGATCCGGAAGATTGGACGGGTTTGTAAGCTCTATCATCGAGCCGTCCGTCTTATACACATGGTAAATAACGGAGGGCGCAGTCGTTACGAGGTCAAGGTCGTATTCTCTCTCCAGTCTTTCCTGCACAACATCAAGATGGAGTAAACCAAGGAATCCGCAGCGGAAGCCGAAGCCGAGTGCTGCAGAGGTCTCCGGCTCATACTGGAGAGCCGCGTCATTTAACTGCAATTTCTCTAAGGCGTCCCGTAAATCCGGGTACTTCTGGCTGTCTGACGGGTAAATTCCGCAGTACACCATGGAAAGCACCTTTTTATAGCCGGGAAGCGCTTCCTTTGCAGGGTTCTCCACTGTGGTTACCGTGTCCCCCACTCGAGCATCACGGATATTTTTAATGGAAGCGGTAAGATAGCCTACCATACCGGCGGAAAGCTCCTCTCCCGGAATAAACTGCCCGGGAGCGAAGGTTCCCACCTCGGTTACGGTAAATTCCGCGCCTGTCGCCATAAAGCGAATCGGCGTTCCTTTCTTGATTCTTCCCTCTTTAACCCTCATGAAAATAATAACACCGCGGTAGCTGTCATAGAGTGAATCGAAAACCAGCGCCTGCAGGGGATTCTCGGGATTTCCCTTCGGCGCGGGAAGACGATGCACCACCGCTTCCAACACTTCTTCTACATTGAGCCCCGTTTTTGCGGAAATCTGCGGTGCATCCATTGCTTCAATCCCGATCACATCCTCGATTTCATGGGCAACCAATTCCGGGTCTGCAGACGGCAGATCCACCTTATTGATAACGGGAATGATTTCAAGGTCATGGTCCAGTGCAAGATAGGTATTGGCCAGAGTCTGTGCCTGAATCCCCTGTGTCGCATCCACGACAAGAATAGCCCCGTCACAGGCTGCAAGAGCACGGCTAACCTCATAGTTAAAGTCCACATGGCCCGGCGTATCAATCAGGTTAAATATACTCCTCTCCATCCTCCGCCTTATAGACGATTCGAACGGTCTGGGACTTAATCGTAATTCCCCTTTCCCGCTCGATGTCCATGTTATCGAGAACCTGAGACTGCATTTCCCTCTCCGTCAAGGTTCCCGTCTTCTCAATGATACGGTCCGCAAGCGTGGACTTCCCGTGATCAATATGCGCAATAATACAAAAATTACGAATTCTCTCTTGCTTATATTTTTCCATTGTATCTCCTATAAGGAAAATGATTTGTTCTCTACACAAAATTTATCTACGGAACTATACCATAATAAAAGAAATTTTTCTATATTCCCGAGTCATAAAGGCGGTAGGCAAAAAGCCGAAATCAGGTAAAATATTTACTATTTACCTTCCAGCGCAGATTACAAAAAAGACTGCAAAAAGGACAAGTCTTTTCACAGTCTTTCGGGCTTTATTAAAAAAGGCAAAGCAATCCACCTAATCCGATTTACATATACTCCTAGGCTGCCTTACAAAAAATTTTACTTCTACGGATTGTCGCTTATACAGCTTTTTTTATTTCTGTCCGCCAAGCACCGTCTGTACCAAGGCTGTAGCCATCCACCTTGGTATTGGCAAGCATTTTACCGTTATCCTGTCCGGATGCAGGATTCAAGTAGTACCACTTCTTCTGTACTTCCTGCCAGCCGGTACACATCTTTCCGCTTTCTGCTCCGACTTCCTCGCTAAAGTAATACCAGAAGCCGCGAATCTCTTTCCAGCCAATGCACATCTTTCCCTGTTCACTTCCCTCGCCCTCTTCAAAATAATACCAGGCATTGTTATAGAAAAGCCAGCCTGTCTGCATATAGCCTTCCAGATTAAATAGTACCAACGATTGTTAATCCATAGCCATTGTGATTTCGGGTAGCTTCCATCCGGATTAAGAATCCACCAGCCCTTTGCATCTTTCTGCCAGTTTACAGAAGAAGGGGTATCTCTCTCCACGCCTAAAACCATAGGTTTTCCGGCAGATACAGTTCCACCGGAAGCTCCACCTCCGGAGCCTGAACCACTTCCTCCACCGGAGCCGCCACTGCCACCTGAACTACCACCTCTACCGGAGCCTCCTCTGCCACTTCCGGAATAAGAAGGAATAGGAGCTTCTCCGGAATCATCTAATACAAAATTTGTGAAGTAAGGGTTTGCATAGCGTGCACTAAGTTTCACAGATGAATAATTTTGAATACTATTCTTCCCCTGGGAATTCATCTCTTCCTTATAAAAGGCTCCCAGACCAATATGCTTTACAGAAGAAGGAATCGTGATAGAAGAATTGCTTTTTAAATCACGGAAAGCATTTTCCCCAATACTCTCTAAACCGCTTGGTAAAATTAGATTTCCCTCACAGAAAAAATGGCGAAAGGCAAAATCTCCGATCTTCTTTAAATGTGACGGAAGACTTAGCTTTCCAAATACGGATATTCCGCTGAAGGTAAAATCGCCAATTTCTTCAATCGAATCCGGTAAATTTAAGTCTCCATGAATATAAACAAGTCCCTGCAAAGCATACTTGTCCAATGCGGTAATATTTCCCCTTAATTCCAAATCGGCACTTCTTCCAATGGCATTTAGCAGCTTATTCCATAAGCGAAGTTCCCCATTTGCATCTAGGCCTTGCATCCTTCCGCTCCCCTCTAAACGTAGCGTGTAGGCATTTTCTTTTCTCTGAATATTCCAGTGAAAATTCCCGTCTTCATGAGGAAAACTATCCTGCTCCGTAGGCTCAATTACCGTTTCAAAAATATAGGCATCCTTGCTAAGTCTAGTGCCTCCTCCGGGATTTACTAAAAAGCTGCAATAGTATTTCCTTCCCTTCAAAAAAGCACCCGTAGTTTGGCTATCATAGTCTTGTAGACAATAGGTGAAACTTTTGCTTGTTCCGGGAACAGTCCACGCGGGAGTCTGCGTTGCCCTACTTAAACGCAAGGCCGTCTTTAGCTTATCTCCCGACTCTTTAAAATGATCTATCGTAATACGCTCGTTTGCATTCTCCGTCTTATACAGATAATACTCTGCATATTGATTTCCGGAAGCTTCCAGCTCAAGAAAACATTTATTCATTTCCGGAAGGGTATAAAAATGCACATTCTGCAAATTTACCGAACGCTTTGTAGTAGATTTTTCTTCCGGAACGGCAGTTTGTTGCACAGTAGTAAACCTTGTGTCATAGTGCTTGGCGCTTCCAGTATTTTTCAGAAACACCGAAGAAAGATTGGTAATGGTATTCTTCTTTTCATTTCCTTCTTCCTTTAAAAATGCTCCCCAGCCTATCTTCTGTACGGAAGAAGGAATTGTGACATCCGCTAGCTTCTCCGAACGATAAAATGCATAGCTGGGTATTTCCTTTAGGGTAGACGGAAAACTTACCTTCTCAAGGTTCTCCATACTGCCAAAGGCTTCTCTTTCAATGTTCAGACTTTCTATGCCTTCTTCAAGTACAACTTGACGAATCTTATCCTTATATGGCGCCCATGGTGCCACTTTAAAGAAATCTGTTTCTCCTTTTCCCCGAAGTGTTAAGGTCATTGCGTTGCCTGTTCCGCTTAAAAGATACTCCATTTGCTTTCCCACTCTGCCTTTAGTGTACGCTTTTTGCACAGTAATCCTAAAGCTTTCCTCCGAAAACTGATTGCTACGACGGTGGATTCTCTTCACATACAGCTCAGTTGTTCCTTCCTGAAGAGCCTCTACGACAAACGCTCCCTCCGCATTTCTTTTCACAGAAAGAATAGCAGGATTTTTGGATTCTGCTTTTGCCTCCATAGGAAGTAATTCTTCTTTTCCTCCAATAAGATCAGAGAGAAGCCTTGTTTCTCCCATTTCCAAGGCTACTGTTTCAATAAAATATTGCGTTGTACTCGCCAGGGTAAGCACAAACAAGGAAAAATGCTCGGCCTTGACTTCCACAGCATTTTCTTCCTCATCGATTTCCGATTCTTTCAGCTTTTCTACTTCTGCCCCAAGCTCATTTAAGTGAAATACAGAAATCTTCTGTCCTGCATTTTCCTTTAAAAAGGGAAGCTTGGAAAAGTTGACCCTTACTTCTCCCTTTGTGGTATCCGGCTGCACTTCAGCTCCATCCCTATCCAGCACAGTGATATCAAAAATGATGGATTGTAAAAGATCTTGATTCTCTTCTTCTACCTTCTCTTTCACAGTAGAATCAACATGTTGCTCCTCTACTCTTGAGAGTTTTCTTACTCGCAAAGTCGCGCCGATTGGAAATACCCCTTCATCAGCCTGCACCGTGACAAGCACACCGGAAAGCTCTTTTTCAGCATAAAATGCCGGCTCTTTCTCAGGCTCAATCTCTTCTATCGATTCCGGCTCTCGTAGGGAATCGACTGACTCTGCAATTGTCTTTTCCTGACTTTCCTGTTTCTCTACAGATTCTCCATCCGAAGACAGTTCACTCTGTTCTTCAGAAAAACTATATTCTATCCCGTCAGGCTGTACTGACTTTTCTATCAAAGTCGTTGCCGAAACAACCGTAGAGCAAATACAAGATAATGTCAGAATGAATGCCAGTGCTGATTTTACTCTATACCTCATTTCTCCCCTTTCCTATACCCTATTTTTATAATCCAATAAAAATAACTATTTCAGAATAGCATGCCTATTAATTATAAGCAAGATATTGTACTATTTAATATTTCTCGCTTCCGAATCAATATGTTTAGAGACTCAGCTTCTTGACAGGAGAACGCTTTTCCGTTATTATCTCCGTGTATGTTTTCAAACTGTCCGTGTCCAGATATTTGAAAGCAAGCTTTTGAAAATGACTAAACGCATATAAATAAGGGTTTCATAAAGTCGGATTTCCGCGGCTGGAAGATTTTATGAGAAGAAAGGTGTAAAAATGGCAAATATCAAATCTGCAAAGAAGAGAATCCAGGTTGCAGCACAGAGAAACGAGAGAAACAAGGCTATCCGTTCCGAGGTTAAGACCTACATGAAGAAGGTTTTTGTAGCTTGTGAAGCAGGAGACAAGGAAACTGCTAACACTATGCTGGTAAAGGCTCAGAAGAAGATTGCTATGGCTCGCAGCAAGGGTGTTTACAAGGCAAACAACGCTTCTCGTAAGACTGCTCAGCTTTACAACGCTGTAAATAAGATGGCGTAAGACTTTTTAAAAAAATCAACATGAGTGCTATAGATTTTCTACTGCACTCTTTTTTTTGCCATAAAATTTTTCTTATGAAAAAAAGTGCTCAAATGAGCACTTTTTCTTTTGGGGCATTTTACAGCCCCTTTTTTCTAAACGCCTTTTAAAATTCTTTTTCTTAAAACAAGAGATTTAGTTCTATCTCCCGGATGCTAAGTTTTTCTTCGATTTTCAAAATTAATTTGTTCCGATGGACATGGTTTCCGGTAAGGTGGATCCGCCATCGATGACAATCTGGGATCCGGTTAAGTAGCTGGATTCGTCACTTCCCAGGAAGGCAAAGAGCTCACCAACCTCGGTCGGCTTTGCAAGACGCTTCATGGGAACGCCGACAGCAATGCTCTGAATTGCGGATTCGGGATCTTCCGGATTGGACTCTACGGCCATTTTCTCTACCATCGGGGTACGAGCATAGCCGAGCTGTGAACAGTTCACACGAATATTGCGATTTGCATACTCAACCGCTAAACATTTGGTCAGACCGACTAAAGCGGACTTTGTCATAGCGTAAGCAGCTTCTCCGGCATCGGCCACGATGTCTCCGGTAACGGAGGAGGCAATCACGATGCTTCCCTTTCCCTGCTTTTAGCATTTCCGGAATGACAGCCTGACAGCTGTTCCATACGCCCTTGATATTGACATCGATATGGAAGTCACGCATTTCGTCCGTAAACTCTTCAAAGGGAGCTAAACGACAAACTCCCGCATTACAGCAGGCAATGTTGATCTCTCCGAAAGCTTCGATTCCTTTCTTTACGGCAGCAATCATTTCATCCTTATGGGCAACATTGGCTACCACGGTGATAATCTCCGCATTGTACTCTTTTCTTAATCTCTCTGCGGTTTTCTCCACATTAGGATCCAAATCAACCATAATGAGTTTAGCACCGTAATTGGCATAAACGGTACTGATGCCTTCCCCTAAACCAACCGCTGCACCGGTAATCAATGCTACTTTTCCTTCTAATTTTTTCATGATTCCCTCCATAATCTAATGCATATCGTCAACAGAATACTTGAGTGGAACTACCACTTACATCTTAGCACTATTGAGAAAAAATTCACAAAAAATAACAAATTAATCACTTAAAAAATAGAAATAGAATTTAAAATAAAGATAAATTCAAGATATTGTTAAATTATTGACTATTTAAAGGGCTGTAATACAATATTAAATGAGTGGAACTATATGGAATTGTTGTTTTTTGATTCAGACGGGGAATTTCTTCTTGTTCAGTTTTATGCTTAACGAGTAGGAGTTTGCATTCTACAAATTTTTGCTCAAAGAGATTTGTTCGTCTTAGAAAAGAGGGGCGGTATGTCAGAAGAAAAAAAAGATAGCGGCTTGCAAAAAAGCTTACAACTGATTTTTGTCTACACTGTTGCGACCGGTTCCATTTTCACATGGGTAAGCTATTGGGATTCCGTCTTCTTCGGTTATTGCGGTTCCGGAACTTGGCTTGCTTTCGGTCTTATGACCTTGGCGATTTTACCGACAGCCTTGGTATATTCGGAACTGGCACCTTTATTTCACACCTCCGGCGGAGAACTGATTTACAACACTGTCGGAATGAACAAGCATGTCGGATTTTTTGCGTCTTGGCTTATTATGGCAGCTTGGATTGCTGTCCCGCCGGCTGTGGTTATGGCTATAGCCACTTGGGTGAGTCGTACATTCGGCTTGGTTTTAGGCTTTAATGCCATTATGTTAATCGGCATATGCATCCTGGTACTCGTTTTTCTTTTGTCCTTGCAGGACGTCAATGTTTTGGTTAAGGCCCAGGCCTTATGTTTATTTGTAAATATTGTTTCCACCTTGATTACCGGTATTTTAATTTTATTCTCGGGGCATTGGAGCTTTTCCAATATTACCGACGGTTTGCTTAAGACAACGATTAGTCCGTCACTGGGCATTCCCGGCTGGATTATCGGAATGGCTCTTCTCATTACACCTTACTTCGGCTTTGAAACGGTTCCCCAAATGGTAGAGGAGGGAGATTTTCCGATTAAGGATACGAAGAAGGCTATCTGCGGTTCTGTAATTACCTGCGGACTGATTTATGTTTTCTTCTACTTCTGTGTAGCGGGACTGGATTCCTTCCAAAACCTCACGGAAGGCACTGCGAAAGACGGTTTCCTGACCATTACTAATATGCAGAGAACACTCGGCTGGACAGTTTGGCCGGTACTTTACGGATTTTTCTCCGTATTTATGGGACTCGGTGCATCCATCATGGGATTTTGGATGTCTACTGTAAGAATGCTCTATTCCATGTCGGAAAAGAATTTTCTTCCGGCTGCCTTTAAGAAGCTGAATAAACATAAGCAACCGATTCTTCCGAATATTTTCTTACTGGCAATCAGTTTGATTTATTTTGCTTATGAATGCAACAACCTTTATGAACGACTTCTTTAATTTAATGTCCTTCGGTTGTGCCTGTGCTTATGCCTTAACAATGGTTTCGGCTACCAGAATCAGGCAGAAATACCCGCATTGGAAGAGCCCGAATGCTCTAAAGCATGGAAATCTCTTTACCTATCTTGCGATGATTATCATGCTCCTCATTGCCTTCTTCTGTACTTTGGGACAGGGAATCGGATCTTGGATGTCCTTTGGCGTATACCTTGGAGTAGGCGTTTTACTTTGGCTCTATATGGTGCTTGTTCGATGGAAGAAATCCAGTGTGGTGATTGAAACGCCGGATGGAGAAAAGAGATATTAAAGAAAAAGGGCGAAGGATAACTCCATTATTTATAACTTGAAAATCTAAATCCCCCTGCAGACGGACTTAAGCATTTCTAAGTTCCTTTGCAGGGGGATTGTTTTTTTATAATTTTTCTGCATCTATTTCAATTCATTTCCACTTGTGCTAGACTTATACAGTAACAATATAGATACTATTTTAAAAAACACTTTGGAGTATCTTCATTTTTACGCCTATGGACATTTTTTATATCTGCTTATCTTATGCACTGTTTGTTTTTGTGATATTCTTTACAATCTTCACAAAGACAAGTTTGTCCGCCCCTATGGAGTACGAATTTGTGAAAAAGCACAAGCTCCTTACCATAGGATTAGTCATTCTGGGTCTATTCCTTGTACTTTTCCTGTACGGAATTCTTTCCTACTTTCATATCCCCATTATTAGCTTAAATATTTTACTCGATACGAACTAAGTTTTACAGCATCTCATATCTATTTTCCTATCTTTCTATTTCTGTTTTCTATCTTTCTATTTCCGATTTCTATTTCTGTTTTCTATTTTTTTATTTCTATCTTTCTATTTCCATTTCAAGGAGTCTCCCATGTTTATTTCTCGTCCCTTGTTTTCTTTGGCACTCTCCGTGCTTTTCGGGGAAATGCTCTTCTGCCCCGAGCTTCCTCTCTCCCTCCGCTTCATCCTTCTTCTATTTTATCTTTTCTATTTAAGCCTTCTTTTTCGAAAGAACAAGCAAAAAATTCTGCTTCTTTCCCTCTTTCTCTTTTTTCTTTCTTCTCTTCATTTTCAAAACGCGCTTGGCCATTTTCAAAAACAGCAGGAATGTGTAGAAAGAGTCCTCCCCTTAAACTGTACTGTGGAGGGCACGATTTCCTACATTTCGGAAAATGAAACAGCCTATAGAATCTTTCTGAAAAATTGTATAGTCAATAGTTCCTTAGGAAAAAAGCCGAAGGATCTCAGTAAAGAGCTGGAAGAGAAGCGGGAAGCCCGAAACAATTTAGCCTTTCAAAAAATACAGGTTTTTTTTAAAAAAACCGCAGAGGAAGACTCCGAGTCTCTTTACTATCCCGGGGATAGGGTGGTTTTTCGTGGAAAATTCATGGAGCTTAACCCTGCAATGAATGAAGGAGAATTCTCTTTCTTGCAGTATTGTAAAGGAGAGGGAATCGAAGGATTTTTTCTTGCCGATAAAGCAAAGGTCCAAGAAATGGGCTCTGCTCCCTTTCTGAAACTCCTCTATAAGCTGAGAAGAGAAGTCTCCTTCGATCTGGAAAGCCTTTATCCTAAGGACCAAAGCGCTTTCCTAAAAAGCCTTTTTCTCGGAGAAAAATCAGCCCTCTCAAAAGAAGAGAAAAGTCTCTATCAGGAAGCGGGAATCGCCCATATCCTCGCGGTTTCCGGCTTACATCTTTCTTTAGTCGGCGGTACTTGTTTTGCACTCCTCCGCCTTTTTAGAATGGAACTTAGTCACGCCTCCATCCTTTCTTCCTTTTTTATCTTTTCCTTTGCGCTCTTTACCGGTGCTACCGGCTCCACTCTCCGTGCCGGCATCATGCTGCTAATCCATTTTCTTGGTAAAAACCTCGGAAGAGGGCAAGATAAAATTTCTTCCCTCTGTCTTGCTGTACTCCTGCTTCTTTTCCTGCAACCTCTCTTTCTCTACTCTGTCGGCTTTCAGTGCTCTTTTTTCACGCTTTTTCTCTTGCTTCTTCTCTCCTCTCGTGACGGAAAGGAGGAGCGAAAAGCCTTTTCTAAAAAATGGGAAAGAGCAAAGCGAAAGAAAAAATATGCTCAGCTTTTCCATCTTCTCCCTAAGAAGATAGGACAAGGCGGAAAAGAGCTTTTTCTCTTTTATCTTGGCTTATTCCCTATCTTTTCCTTTCTTCAATTCTCTCTCCCCCTCTATGCACCGCTATTAAATCTTCTTCTCCTCCCTCTACTGCCTATTATCTTTCTTCTCGGCACAGTTTCTATTCTTTTCTTTCATCTTCCTTCTTTCCCTATCTTTTTTCTTCTAACAAAATCTCTTTCTAAAACTCTCTCCCTCCTTTTAAGCCTTTTTCTTACACTGATTCGCTTTAGTCTACAGCTCCCTTTTTCTTCTCTTCTATTGGGAAAAATATCTCTCAGTTCACTTTTTCTTTACCTTTGCCTCTTTTTTATCCTCTTTCTCTTTCCTTTAAAAACTGTTTTAAGGAGAAAGATAAAGCATTGGGATTATCAAAAAAGAGGAATAATTCTTCGCTTAAAATACGCTCTTTCCCTACTTTTCCTCTGCTCTATCCCGCTCTTTCTGCCCTCTCCTCCCAAAAATCCGGAAATCACAGCCCTCTATGTAGGGCAAGGCGACGGCTTCCTTATTCGAAAGGGAGATTTTGTCATAACCATCGATAACGGCTCTTCCTCCGATAAGAATTTTGCAGAAAATACCCTGCTTCCCTACTGCAGGGCAAAACGAATCAAACGAATACAATATGCCTTGATTACTCACTCTGATGTGGATCACACAAGCGGGATTCAAGCTGTTTTGGAGAGAAATACAAAGTTTGAACTCCAAATAGAAAATCTGATTCTCCCCGCGCAAGCTAAAGAAGATTATCGTTATGACCTTTTGAAGCGCCTTGCAGGGAAGCATGGTGCTAGAGTTTTATATTGGAAAAATGGAGACAGTATAGAGTATGGTAGTACAAATCTTACCCTCCGCTGCTACTACCCGCTCACAGATGCCCCCATGGAAGAAGCAAATGCTCACTCCTTAGGTTGTATCTTACGATACGGAGATTTCTCCATGGTATTTACCGGTGATATGCCGGAAGATGCCGAAGAGGCAATGCTTTCAGCCATCAAAAAAGAGGGGCAAAGCCCCTCTGTGGATATCGTAAAACTCGCGCACCACGGATCGAAAACTTCCTCTTCTCCAATTTTTCTTTCAGAAACAAAAGGAAAGTTCGCGCTCTTTTCCTACGGAAAGAACAATCGTTATGGCCATCCGCATAAAAGCACTTTGGAAAAATGTTCCTACTTCCGCCTCATTCCCTTGGAAACGGCGAAAGTTGGGGAAATCCAAATCAAAACCGACGGAAAAAAATATGAAATCGTAGCCCCCTGCCGGGTAAGTTCATCGCTCCCTGCAGAAATGCCTGAGAGCTAATACGCACAGGAAGCTATCAAACGAGATACCTCCTGCTTTATCCGTAAGCAAAAGAAAAGGGGCTGTAAAAAAATCAAAATAATAAAGTGATTTTTTACAGCCCCTGGTAGACTAGTTCAGTTCCTTCGGCCTCTTAACAACTGCCGCTCCAAGACCGTTTTCTCCGATATGGCAGGAAATGAGAAGAGATAGCGGGCGCACAACGATTTCCTCTTCAAAGCGATTCGGAAACTCCGCCTTAAGCTGTTCTTTGAAATTCTCCGCCTGTGTCTTGTTGTCCGTATAAGCAATCGCAATATGGCAATCTTTCGCCTCCGGATCTCCCAAGCGCTCAAGGGTCTGATGTAAGCCCTCGATAATGGCTTCCCTAACCTGCTTTTCCGTTCTCACTTTTTTATAGGAATCCAGCTTTCCGCCTTCGTTAATGGCAAGCACCGGCTTAATCTGGAGCAAAGTACCGATTGCAGCCGCCATCGGGGTAATTCTTCCTCCTCTTTTTAAGTAGCTTAAGTTTTGTACACCGATATAGATCCCGTTTTCTCCGGTAGAATGGTTTAGAAGCTCCTGTATCGCTTTCCCGTTATAGCCCTTTTCCCCCAATTTTTTTGCAAAAATGCAGTGCATACGCTGTGTTACGGAAACTCCACGGCTATCCGGCACAAAAACTCTTCCAAGATACGGCTCATCCTGCGAGAGCATGATAGCGGTTTGCGTAGATCCGGAAAGTCCGGAGCTTAGAGGAATATGCACAAGTTCATCATACTCTTTAAGGAGTTCGTCCCAAGCCTCCATAACACTCTCCATGGATGGTTGGGAAGTGGAAACCAGTTCCCCCGAAAGAAGTCTCTGAAAGAACTCTTCCCGGCTCATATTGATGTCTTCAAAATATTCTTCTTCCCCCATTCGAAAGGGCATGGGAACCACCTTGATTCCCAGCTCTCGTCCCTCCTCCGGGGTAATTCCCGAACCCGAGTCGGTACAGATTCCGATTTTCATGCCTACTCCTCTCTATTTTAAAGGAAACAAAACACTTGCTTCCCTCGCATCCTTAGCTTTTCCGGTATTTTTTAATCCGGTTTTTCTACTTTTTCAGAAGGCTCTTTCCTGTCATTTCCTTTGGCTGCGGGATAGCCATGAGTTCTAAAAGAGTCGGTGCAACATCTGCAAGGCATCCACCCTCTCTTAAAGCATGCTTTCCTTCACTGACCAAGATAAAGGGTACCGGATTCGTGGTATGTGCCGTGTACGGCTCTCCCGTCTTTTCGTCCTTCATGATGTCCGCATTACCGTGATCCGCCAAAATGAAGAGATTTCCATGCATGGACTCTACGGCTTCAACAACCTTTCCCACGCACTCATCTACTACCTCAATCGCCTTGATTGCTGCAGGAAGAACACCGGTGTGTCCCACCATATCGGGATTAGCAAAGTTAGCTACCACCAAATCATATTTTCCGGAACGAATTGCCTCGGTCAGCTTCTCCGTTACCGTGTAGCAGCTCATCTCCGGCTTTAAATCATAGGTCGGAACCTCCTTTGGAGAGGGAACCAGAATTCTGTCCTCATTTTCATAAGGCTCCTCTTTCCCTCCGTTAAAGAAAAAGGTAACATGGGCATACTTCTCGGTCTCCGCAATACGAAGCTGATTCTTTCCCAAGTTGGAAACCACTTCTCCCAAGGTGTTATGAATCTCTTCCTTTTCAAAAGCCACATGCTTATTCGGAATCGTAGGATCATAATCCGTAAAGCAGGCAAAGAAGATATTCTTTCTTGCCCCTCTTGCAAAGAAGCTGAAATCATCATCACAGAAAGCGTGACAGATCTCTCTTGCTCTATCCGGACGGAAGTTAAAGAAAATCATCGCATCACCGTCGGAAACAGTATGCACTCCATTCTTCTCAATCACAGTGGGAAGCACAAATTCGTCGTAAACCTTATTCGCATAGGATGCATCGATTGCTTCTTCCACAGAACCCGCCTTTTCACCCGTGCCGTCCACCATGGCTCGATATGCCTTTTCCACTCTGTCGTAGTTCTTATCTCTATCCATGGCATAGTATCTTCCGGAAATCGTTGCGATTTCTCCTACATGAAGCTCCTGCATCTTCTTTTCTACAGCGAGAAGGAAGGATTTTCCGGAATCGGGAGGCGTGTCTCTACCATCTAAAAAGGCATGCAGGTAAACCTTCTTTAAGCCTGCTCTCTTAGCAAGCTCCAAAAGGCCGTAAATATGCTCAATATGGGAGTGTACTCCCCCGTCGGAAACCAGTCCCATAAAGTGCAGGGCGGAATCCTCTTTCTTACAATGCTCTACCGCATCCTTTAAAGCCTTATTTTCAAAAAAATCACCATCCTGAATAGACTTTGTGATTCGGGTTAATTCCTGATAAACGATTCTTCCGGCACCCATATTCATATGCCCTACCTCGGAGTTTCCCATCTGGCCGTCAGGAAGTCCTACAAAAAGACCGGAGGCCTGTCCCTCCACATAGGGAAATTCCTTCTTCAGTCTGTCCATAACCGGAGTCTTAGCAAGGGCGATGGCATTTCCTTCCTTCTCTTTTCTTTCTCCATAGCCGTCAAGAATCAATAAAACTGTAGGTTTCTTCATCTATATCCTCTCTTTCCGTATCTGAGTAAAACTTTTCAAAAAATAAAAGCTAAAACACTTAAAAAGTCTATCCCAAACTGTGCTTTCCGTCAATTCTTAGAAGAATAAAAGCTTGTAAAAAAATAGACTGCATTGCAATCTTCTCACAATGCAGTCATGCTTTACACAAACGACTTATCTATCGCTATACGCACAAGATCCGTTATAAATTCATTTATCCTATATTCTTTAAAGGATATTTTGTCACAAATGTATCGTACGCTTTAGTAATTATCAGCCTTTCTCTCGAAGTAAGCCTTCGGATGATTACAGCAAGGACATACCTCCGGTGCTTCTTCACCCTCATAAATAAATCCGCAGTTTCTGCAATGCCAAAGAGTGGGCTTATCCTCTTTGAAGGTAGTATTGTCCAAAATTCCCTGTAAGAGTTCCTGATAGCGAGCATCATGCTCCTTCTCTACCTCTCCTACCAGACGGAACTTAGCCGCAAGCTCAGGGAATCCCTCTTTCTCCGCAACTTCTGCGAAGTTTTTTTATACATCTCGGTCCACTCGTAATGCTCTCCTTCAGCGGCTGCCTTTAAGTTCTCTGCCGTGGTTCCGATTCCGCCGCCAAGACCGGCAAGCTCCTTGAACCACATCTTTCCGTGATACTCTTCGTTTGCAGCAGTCTCTTCAAGAATCGCCGCAATCTGCTGATACCCGTCTTTTCTCGCTTGAGAAGCATAGTAGGTATACTTATTCCTCGCCTGAGACTCTCCTGCAAATGCTGTCCATAAATTCTTCTCTGTTTCCGTACCCTTGTAGTTTGCCATAAATAATCCTCCTCTAAACTATACCGCCATGCTTTTTTTACATGACTTAAGTAATAACGAAGCAGTACAGCTGTGGCTGTATCACTCGCCAAGAAACAAAAGCGTTCATAAACCGACTCTTATGAAATCAATGCATTGTCAAAAGCAGTTCATAGCAACACGTCTTCATAGTAGAAATAGAGGAAGTACTCTTCCTCTATTTCTTAGATTCATCTCGAATGCCTATAATGATATATTATGAAATTGTAAAGATAATTTCAATCCGAATTTTACTTATTGAAATATCTCTTTAAAAAGACCGTAGAAAGCTTTACCGTGTCTAGCCTCGTCTCTAGCCATCTCGTGAACAGTATCATGAATAGCATCAAGATCCAAAGCCTTTGCTCTCTTAGCAAGGTCAACCTTACCTGCAGTAGCACCGTTCTCAGCCTTTACACGAGCCTCTAAGTTCTCCTTGGTGGATGCGGAAACAACCTCTCCCAAGAGCTCTGCGAAACGGGAAGCGTGATCCGCCTCTTCAAATGCAGCCTGTCTGTAGTAGTCACCAACCTCAGGATATCCCTCTCTGTAAGCTGCTCTACTCATAGCAAGATACATACCAACCTCACAGCACTCACCCTCAAAGTTAGCTCTCAAATCCTTCTTGATGTCTTCAGGAACATCCTTAGCAACACCGATTACGTGCTCTGCAGCCCATGTAAGCTCTCCGCTCTGCTCTACGAACTTATCGGAACCTGCCTTACATACCGGACACTGCTCCGGAGCTGTTGCTCCCTCATGAACATAACCACAAACTGAACAAACCCATGTCTTCATAACCTTTTCTCCTTTTCTGCCTTACCGGCTCACTCAACTTAACATCACTGCCTCATGCAGTAATATTCACTCAACTCGAAGTATCATCCCTGACAAATGAAACTTCTTTACGCGTTTGCTCTAAGTGCTGAACCCTCCACAGCTCCACACTCATCGCATATTCCATGGAAAACCAAGTCATGACTTGTAATTACTCCCGGAACGTACGTCTCCACTTCGGTATCCAGAACATCCGTATCCAATACTTCAGCAGCTTTCATCGGGACATCATAGACCCTTCCGCACTTCTCACAGATAAAATGATAATGTGCTTTCACAGTGGGATCAAAACGATCTGCTCCGGAAACAAAACTGAGTCTGCGAATTTCTCCTAAATCCGAGAGAAGCTTTAAATTCCGATACACCGTTGCCAAGCTGATGCTGGGATCCTTTGTTCTTAGTTCTGCAAAAATCGTGTCAGCCGTGGGATGATCCTTATGTCCACGAATCTGATCCAAGACTTCTGCTCGCTGTCTGGAATAGTTCATTGGCTTTCCCTTTCTTCAAACATTTGCTTTATTCTTAGTTAGTCAAATAAAACAAAATTGATAATCACTATCAACATTGAATAATATAATAAAGACTTTCATTTTTGTCAAGGTATTTTTCAAAAAAATTTCTCATTCTTTTTTCTTTATGGTATGCTATGAACTGATGAAAAAAGACAGCTTCAGAAAGGGTCAATTATGGGACAGATTCATGTAGAAAAAACCGATATTGAAGGTTTGTGTATTATCACCCCCACCGTACACAAGGACAGTCGGGGCTATTTTATGGAAAGCTATAATGAAAGAGATTTCAAAGAGGCGGGACTCCATTTGACTTTCGTACAAGACAATCAAAGCATGTCCCAAAAAGGCGTTTTACGCGGACTGCATTTTCAAAAAGAATTCCCACAGGGAAAATTGGTTCGTGTCTTGAAGGGAAGAGTCTATGACGTTGCTGTGGATTTAAGAAAGTCCAGCCCAAGTTATGGAAAACACTTCGGGATTATTCTTACTGAGGAGAATAAAAAAATGTTTTATATTCCGGAGGGCTTTGCCCATGGCTTCCTGGTACTCTCCGACTTTGCAGAGTTTGCCTACAAAGTAACTGATTTCTATCATCCCGGTGATGAGGGAGGCCTCGCCTGGAATGATCCCGCTATCGACATCAAGTGGCCGGAACTCTATGGAGAATATCAGGGAAATGCACACAAAGACGGCTACCACATGGAAGATGGCAGCCCCCTTCTGCTTTCCGAGAAGGATGAGCTTTGGCTTCCTTTAAAGGATACCTTCGCATTCTAATGAGGAAAAATATCCGAAAACTGAACTATGCGGTAGAAAAAAGCTTCCATGGCATTACCATAGAAGCTTTTTTACATGCAAAGAATTATACTCGCGGGATGATTTCCGGCTTAAAAAAAGTAAAGTATGAGGAAGATGGAGAAATTCACTACGGCATAGAGAAAAACGGTAAATGGGCTTTTACCATTGATCCCTTGGCAGAAGGAGATCTCTTAAGCATCTCTTTTTTAGAAATGGAAAATGAGGAATCTGCAGCACTCTACCCCCTCCCCTTAGATATTGTTTATGAAGATGAAGATATACTTCTCCTAAATAAGCCGGCAGGAATCCCTTCTCATCCCTCTCCGGGGCATTATGAAGGCACGCTCGCCGGAGCAGTTTCTTATTATTATAAAGAGGAAAAGGGAATTTCCCCCTTTGTTTGCCGCATGATTCATCGCCTGGACTTGGATACAAGCGGTCTTATTTTGCTTGGGAAAAACAAATTTTCCGCCTCCCTCTTAAACCAAGAGATGCGTGAAGGAAGAATAGAGCGATGCTATACCGCATTTTGTCATGGAAATCCCGCAGACGCTTTTGAAAAAACGGGAGAGATTCTTCGTATTTCCGCACCAATACAAAGAGTGGAAAATGAAATAATGCTTCGGGAAGTTCATTTTCAAAATGGGCAGGAAGCCATAACAAATATCCTTTCCGTAGAATATTTTCCTGAAAAGGACTTTTCTCGTATAAAACTTCGCCTAGAGACAGGAAGAACGCATCAGATTCGAGTACACCTCTCCTATATCGGCTGTCCCTTACTGGGTGACAGCTTATACGGCGGTACTGCCTACAGTCCCCGGATAGACAGGCAGGCACTCCATTCCAGTTCCATTGAATTCACCCATCCGGAAAGCGGAAAAAAAAATGCAATTCGAGATTCCTCTCCCAAAAGATATGGAGGCGCTTTTGGAAGCCCTAGTATAAAGTTATTTCTTGATAGTTATTTCTTGATAGCTATTCCTCTTTTGTATAAAGTTTTTCTCCTTTATCTGTTTCTTCTACAGGGGATTAACTCTTCTTCCGTAAGCAAATAGTCCATAAAAATATCCCGCTTATCCATCGGAATCTTTTTAGAAAGCAAAGAAGCATAGCATAAGCAAAGCTTACTCCCTGCAGTCTTCTCTAAAAAGCGGTCATAATAGCCTGCACCGTGTCCCAGCCTCCCCCCTCTTCTGTCAGCCGAAACACAGGGAATGATCATTAAGGAAAATACTGTTGTTTCCGTTCCTGCTATCTCATTTTTAGGCTCCATGATCCCCATAGTCCCCGGCAGAAGATCCTCCCGAGAGGATATCTCCACCGCTTCCATAATCCTTTCCTTTCCGGGCAGGCAACGAGGAACAAATATTCTTTTCCCCATCACTAAGGCAGTATCGATGATTTCTTTTGTGTCCGGCTCTCTCTCCATACTGACATAGGTAAAAATACTTTCTGCAGAGAGAAAGTACGGCAGTTGCAGAAGTCGAAGCTGAATTTCTTCATCCGCTCTTGCAATCTCCTCTTTGCTCAGTTTTCCTCGGAGACTTTGCACTTCCGACCGCAGTTTTTTCTTTTCTTCTACTTTATTTTCAAAAAACGGAAACATATCTTCTCCTCCTTTGGTCTCATTGTAGCAAATAGTATTTCTCTAAGACAATCCTCCCGCTACAGTATTTGTAAGATTCTATTTAAGCCCCATATAATCAACGCAAGACCCAAAGCTATTTTCCTAAATGTTTGTTATAAATAAAAATAATATTTTTTCTAAAAAACTATTTACAAAAGAAATTTTCTATGTTAAGCTTTGGTCAAGAAATAAAAAAAGAAATGCAAAAAGCTTTTTCTCTGAAGATAAAGGAGGATAGCTAAGCAAAGTGCAAGTCAAAAGAACTTGCGAACTATAATACGAAAGAGAGGTACAGTCCCATGGACCCAGAAATGTGCTTCTTTTTGGAGACGAACCTAAGATAAAAAGAAAACGAATATTTGCGTAGCGAAAGAGCTATCGGTTTGCAGAAGACTTTCTTCTTATTTTCGAAGAATCGAAGGTGTTCCCAAAAAGAGAATAAGAGATACCCCATCAACCATTTGTATTTTAGAAAATCTATGGTGCGAGTCCATTTTAAAATATAAAAAGGCTGAAATAAAAAAGGTGGTATAAACCAATGGCTACTTTATAAAATTGAATATGGAATGAGTGATGATGAAATAGTTAAACTCATATAGGAAGGTAAAAAGCTGTAGCGGGTAAACGCTACAGCTTTTATTCATAACGAGTATCGCTCACAAAGCGTACAGTATCTCGTTTACTGTTTCTTCCCAACCATCTCCTGTGTGATTCTGATCAGTACATCAATCATCTTCCTAAAGGAGTTGAGATTCAGGTACTCATAAATACCATGGAAGTTATCTCCTCCGGTAGAAAGATTCGGGCAAGGGAGACCTTTATAGGAAAGGCTTGCACCGTCCGTTCCACCACGAATAGGTGTAACAATCGGTTTTACCCCTTCTTTTTCAAAAGCGGTCTTTGCCACTTCCACAATATACATATGGTCTTTCAGCTTTTCCTTCATGTTGAAGTAGCTGTCCTTGACAGTCGCTTCAAAGGATGCGCCCTTAGGACCGTATTTCTGATTGAGCTTATCAGCAGCTTCGGAAAGATTTTCTTCTTCTCTTCGAATTTTACCTTATCATGATCACGGATAATATAGTTCATCTCTGCATGACTCTCTTCACCGGACATATCGCAAAGATGGAAAAAGCCTTCATAGCCCTCCGTATTTGCCGGAGTACAGGGTGGAAGCAGACTGTTAAATTCCATTGCCAAAAGTACCGCATTTAGCATCTTATCCTTGGCAGATCCGGGATGAACATTCACACCGTGTATCTTTAACTTTCCGGAAGCGGCATTGAAGTTCTCATATTCCACTTCTCCGAGAGTTCCTCCGTCTACAGTATAGGCAATCTCCGCTCCAAAGCCGGGGATGTCAAAAATATCCGCACCGCATCCTACTTCTTCGTCCGGAGTGAAACCGATACAGATATCACCGTGCTTTACGTCTTGATGAGTCAGAAGATACTCAGCCATTGCCATAATCTCACCGACACCGGCCTTATCATCTGCTCCAAGAAGCGTTGTTCCGTCTGTAACCATAAGATCGTCCCCTACCGCATCCAAAAGTCTTGGAAAAACCTGCGTGGAAAGCTTTTCTGTTTCATTTAAAATGATATCTTTTCCGTCATAGTTTTCGATTATCCTGGGCTTTACATTCTTTCCTCTTGCAGAGGGTGAAGTATCCATGTGGGCAATAAAGCCAAGCGCCGGAGTCTTTGCATCTTCTTCTGCAGAAAGATTGGAAGGAATCTTACCGTACACATAGCAATGCTCTGTCAGGCGAACATCCGATACTCCAAGTTCCTTCAAGTCTTTCTCCAAAAGCCTTGCCAAATCAAATTGCTTCTCACTGGAAGGAATATGATCCTGATCAGGCACCGACTCGGTGTCAATCTTCAAATACGAAATTAAGCGTTCTACTGCGTCCATAGTTTTTCCTTTCTTTGCTTATTATTATATTTTAGTTTCTCCTGCTGCTGATCGTACTGTCACGCTCACTGCTATGATCTTCTCTCAAGTAACTATCCTCTCCTACCGGTCGCATCTCTTCCAGAACGAAAGGCGTCTCCTGGTAAACAAAGTTTAACCAGTTGCTGTAAATGCAGTTCGATCCGGAACGCCAGGAAAGAATCGGTGTCTTTTCCGGGTCATTATCAGGGTAATAATTAACCGGGATATCCGGATTTAAGCCCTTTCCCAAATCTCTCTTATACTCTTTGTCCAAATCATATCGATCATACTCGGAATGTCCGGTAACAAAAATCTGCCTGGAGGAACAAGCTAAATCAGATAGCTTCCGCACTCCTCACTATCTGCCACAACATAAAGCTCTTTATTGCTCCGTAAGGCTTCCTCATCCATACCGGTGTAACGAGACTGCGGCACAAAAAACTCATCATCCATCCCCCGCATCAGCATTTTTTTGCGATGTAAAATGCGATGCTTATATATCCCGCTTAACTTCTTCTCTAACAGAACTTTTTTTATACCATAGTGATGGTAGAGCCCTGCTTGTGCTCCCCAGCAGATATGAAAGGTCGAAAAAACATGGGTTTTGGACCAGTCCATAATTTGGCAGAGTTCATCCCAATAATCCACCTCTGAAAACTCCATTTTTTCTACCGGAGCCCCGGTGATAATTAAACCATCGAAGTAATTCTTCTCTATATCTTTAAATTCCACATAAAACTTATTCAAATGACTTGAACTGGTATGGGTGGACTTATAGCTTGAGACTTTCATAAAAGTAATTTCTGTTTGAATCGGAAAATTGGAGAGCACACGAAGTAAATCCAGCTCCGTATCCTCTTTTAAGGGCATCAGATTTAAAATCACAATCTTTAAGGGACGAATATTTTGGGAAATTGCCCTGTTTTCGTCCATTACGAAAATATTTTCCGACTCCAGAATGTATTTTGCGGGTAAATTGTTTTGTACCTTAATGGGCATAATACTCTCCTACTCCTCTGCTTTTTTCTCTCATTCCTATATGGTTTCTGTAACACCCTTTGTCGCTTTACGCTCCAAAAATCTTATATAAAGCAGCCTGATCTTTTATTGCCTGCCACGTGCTCGAACTCTGTCCTGTTACAATCAAAAGATTCTTTCCGCTTCTTCCCTTTCCAGCCGTTACCACACAGAACTTGGACTGGCTCACATAACCTGTTTTTGCCATCTGTACCGTTGCACCGCCACTGTCTTGTGTCTTTATCCTTTGCAAGAAAAGATTGGTAAACTTTAAACCTTGTTCATGTTTGTTTGTTGGAGCGGTCTGATAATTCTCCGTCATAAGAACCTCTCTCGCCCTCGGGTTTTGCATCGCTACCGCCATAATCTGTGCCATATCCTTCACAGTCATACGATGCGTACTATGGAAAAGACCCGTTGCATTTTGGAAGTTACAGTATCCGGACAGCCCCATCTCCCTTGCCCGCTTATTCATACGTTCCGCAAAAGCCGCTTCCGAACCGGAAACCTCCTTGCACAGTGCCAGTACAGCATCTGCCCCTGAGGGCAAAATCACGCCGTAAAGCAAATCCTTTACCGTTACCTGTTCTCCCACAACAAATCCACAGTTACTTGCCCCTCTGGCCTGGACGAAGCTGACAATATCCTGGGTAATGGTCAGTTTTTTATTCATATCCGGAAGATTTTCCGCAAAAACCAAAAGACTCATGACTTTCGTCATGGATGCTGGATACATGGACTGGGAGGCATTTTTTTCTGCCAAAATACTTCCATTATCCAAATCATAGACCACTGCATAATTTGCATCAATTTCCGACGATAAAGTTCTTGTCGAAGAATTATTAGATAGTTGGGCCAGATTTGAAGAGTTCCCACCTTGGCAGGCTCCTGAATTACCGAAGTTCCGGGCTGAGCAGCCGGATTCACAGAAGGAGCCGACGTTGTATTTCCGCTTGGATTTCCCGTTGCATTAGTATTGGGAGATGGGGTATTTGCTTTGTTTCCGTATATTAAGTCTTCGATGTATTGATAGCTTGGATCATTTCCTCTTCCAACTCCGTTTCCATTTACAGAAACCGGACCATAATCCGAAATTCCATATACCCTTTCTTCGCCCATGGAAACAAAGGGCAAAGAGAGAGACAGACTTACAAGCATCGCAAGACTTCTGCGATATATCTTTCTTTTCAAAACAAAAAAGCCTTTTTTATTATTTAACTCCTTCGATGGATTCAGCTCTATCTCCCTAAATTTCATTTCTCCCTCAACTTCTCTTAAAACGGAATTGCCAGTTCTCTCTGATTGAAGTATAACAATCCCCTAAAATTGATACTTCTTAAATATTCAGATATTAAGAATGATAAAGGGCAGATGCAAAAAGTACAAGGGAAAAAGCTTACAATATTCTATACATTTACAGACAGGATTCCCCCTTCTCTTTCTTCTCTTTCTTCTCTTTCTTCTCTTTCTTCTCTTTCCTCGCTTTCCTCGCTTTGTATGTAAAGGGAATACAAAGCCTTGATTAGTCCCCAGGTTTTTTCTTTCACAATCTTATTCCACGGAAATCTGATCTTGAATCTTTGCAAAAGTCTTCTCTCCTATCCGTTTTACATTCATGATTTCCTCAATGCTGGAAAATCCCCCATATTCCTCCCGGTAGGAAATAATATTTTTTGCGGTAGCAGGTCCAATCCCTTTCAGACTTTCCAATTCTTTTGCTGTTGCCGTATTAATATTGATTTTAGAAGCGGAAATACCTTCCTTTTTCAGCCGTATCTCCTCTTTAAAAGCTGTATTCTCTTCTGCAAAATTCGCTTTCTTTTCTACTCGATCTTGTTTTTCTTCATTATCTTTTTCTTCATTATCTTGTTCTTTATTATCTTGTTCTTTATTATCTTGTTCTTTATTATCTTGTTCTTTATTATCTTGCTCTTCAAAAACTCGTTCTTTATCTTGTACTTCGCGATTCTCTTCTTGCTCGATTTTCCCCTCTCCTGCCCTGCCTTCATAAATTATCTTGGCTTCTCTGTCTTTAATAGCAAGAAAAAAGAATACGGAAGTCGCAAAAAAGAAAAGAAGGATAAGTAATTTTCCCCTTTCTATATATTTCTCCGGGGAATAGCGAAAATCTTCAGGATGTTCCGAATGTTCAAGATGTTCAGGATATTCAGGATATTCAGGATATTCGAAATCTTTAGAATGATATGGATACATAGATGCTCCTTTCTATAAATGCAAATGACTCCAATATGCAGGAAATGGAATGGAGATAATAAAGTGGATTTTTCGTAAAATAATGATTAACAAAGTGTATATTTCGAGAAAAAAGATGAGAAAAAGACGAGAAAAATCGCGAATAAGTGTACTTCCATCACAAGAAGTAGACATTAAGAAGAGGAAAATTTCTCGTGATGCAGAAAATATTTTGCGAAGAAAAAAATCAAAATGCAGACTACAAAACTAAAATCGGAAAATAAAAGTGAGTATTGAAAATGAGTAAAATAAATGAAAGCGAAATGCAAAGAATGAAAAAAGAATAAAATCAAGCAAATAAACCTTGCCTTTACTATGGCAACATATTAGCATCTTCGAGGATGATTGTATAGTCTTTTTCGCTTTCCGGCTTCTCTTTTAGACTTAGCTTTCCAAATAAGCTTTTCCTCATACAATGAAGCGGGGCTCAAGGCAGATTATCCCCATAAACTTGGCTTTTATGCTGAATATACATTGCTTTTTCATGATTGCGGAATGGAACATGATGCAATAAGATGATTCACATAAAATGACTCTATATAAAATGATTCTATATAAAATGACTCTATGTAAAAGATTCTATATAAAATGAATCATACTATATATGATTTGTGTATTTAGAAAGGACTACCATGATTCAATTAGAACGAAGCAGCGTGATGAACTTTGAAAATGCAATTCGCGGAGCAAGAAATCCCATGAGCTCCTGGGAAAAAGGAGATTCCTACTACGATGAAAATGGGCAGTATATTTTAGGACCAAACGATTTGTCCCTTGCCAAAAGACTTCGCCTTGCGGGACCGGACCATAGAAAATATATCCGTCAAGTCTTTGTTTCTGTCGATATTACCGCTCCGCTATACTGGTGGAAAGAATATGATACCTATAAAGTGCATACTGTTGCAAACTCCACTTCCACCATGCACAAAATTCACTCCAAAGCATTTTCTTTGGATGATTTTTCTCATGATCATTTGACAAGTGAGGGAATGGAAATCCTAAAAAGAACCATCTCCGATTTAGAGCGTATTCGTCTAAAGTTTGTGGAAGAGAAAAACAGGGAAGACTGGTATACCTTGATTCAGCTTCTCCCTTCTTCTTACAATCAGATGCGTACCTGCACGATGAACTACGAAAACCTCATCAATATGTATTTCTCAAGAAAGGGACATAAGTTACAGGAATGGCATAGTTTCTGTGATTGGATCAAATCGCTTCCTTATGCCAAAGAATTAATTCTTGCAGAGAAGGAAAACGAAAAAATCTAAGTCTTTCTTACAATGCAAGGTCTCCTTTACAATGCAAAGTCATTTTTCACAAACTTAAGTCATTTTCATAGATTTTTCTATCTATTTTACGGAAATCCTTTTCGTAAGATTGTTTTTGCGGTACAATGAAAAAGGTTAAAAATTGCTGACCGAGCAGGGTTTATACAGTCGATTTTTCCAAAAATAAAAAGGAAACCAAATTGAGCTAATCTAAGCCTTTATGACTATATTTCCTTATGACTATATACCCCTGTCCTTACGGCTCGTTCATTCAAGGAGGATCTTATGACAGTACCAGAGAGACTATCTGCATTGCGTAAGCTGATGCGAGACAAAAACATTGACGTGTATGTAGTACCGACTGCAGATTTCCATCAAAGTGAGTATGTTGGGGAACATTTTAAGGCAAGAAAGTTTATTACCGACTTCTCCGGATCTGCAGGAACGGCAGTAATCACTTTAAATGATGCAAAGTTATGGACAGACGGACGTTACTTTATCCAGGCTGCAGAGCAGTTGGAGGGTACCACCGTTACCCTGATGAAGATGTTTGAGCCCGGTGTTCCGAGCGTCAATGAATATCTGGAAGATATTTTGCAGGCAGGTCAGACTCTTTCCTTTGACGGACGTGTTGTTTCCGTTGGAGAGGGTGATGAGTATGCTGATATCGCTAAGAAAAAGGCGCAAAGGTTGATTATCAGGAAGATTTAATCGACGAAATCTGGACCGATCGTCCTCCTCTTTCCGAAGAGCCCGCATTTTTCTTGGAAGAAAAGTACACAGGAGAAAGCACCGCTTCCAAGTTGGCACGTATTCGTAAGGAAATGGAAGAGGCCGGCTGCGATACCCATATCGTATCTACCCTTGATGATACCTGCTGGACTTTGAACATTCGTGGAAACGACATCGAGTTCTTCCCCCTTGTCCTCTCCTATGCCATCATCAAGAAGGACAGCTTTGAGCTCTACATTGATGAGAGAAAGCTCGATGACAATTTAAAGGCTCTCTTAAAGAAGGACGGCGTAAATCTTCACCCCTACAATGCCATTTATGAAGATGTAAAGCAGTTGCCTGCAGGCACAACAGTTATGGTAGACAAGTCCAAGCTGAATTATGCTATCTATAACAACATCCCTGCTTCCGTAAATGTTGTAAACAAGAGAAATCCGGCTATTCTGATGAAAGCTTAAAGAATCCGGTAGAGATTGAAAATATCAAAAAGGCGCAGATCAAGGACAGCATTGCGCACCTTCGTTTCATGAAGTGGTTAAAGGAGAATGTTGGCAAGATTCGCATCACAGAGATGAGCGCTTCCGAGAAGCTCGATGAGTTCCGTAAGGAGATGGGCAACTTCATCCGTGACAGCTTTGAACCGATTTCTTCTTTCGGTCCTCACTCCGCAATTGTACACTACTGCTCTTCTCCGGAGACCGATGTAGAGTTTAAGGAGGGAACATTGTACTTAAGCGATACCGGCGCAGGCTTCTACGAGGGATCCACCGATATCACAAGAACCTTTGCTTTAGGAGAAGTTCCTCAGAATATGAAGGATGACTTTACCTTGGTAGCCATCAGTAACCTTCAGCTTGGTAGTGCAAAATTCCTTCAGGGATCTAGCGGATTAACTTTGGATATCCTTGCAAGAAAGCCGTTCTGGGACAGAGATATGAACTTTAACCACGGAACAGGCCACGGTGTAGGATACCTCTTAAATATCCATGAAGGTCCTGCAGGCTTCCGTTATAAGTATAGAGCCGGCGAAGTGGAGGAAATCCAGGAAGGCATGATTATTACTGACGAGCCGGGTCTCTATATCGAAGGATCTCACGGTATTCGTTTGGAGAATGAACTCCTGGCAAGAAAGGGCGCTAAAAATGAGTATGGCCAGTTCCTCTACTTTGAGGCTATTACCTTAATCCCCTTCGACCTTGATGCTATTAATCCGGCTATGATGAGCGAAGAGAACAAGAAACTCTTAAATGACTATCATGCAAGAGTTTACGAGGAAATTGCTCCACACTTAAATGAAGACGAGAAGGAATTCTTGAAGAAGTACACAAGAGCCATCTAAGTCTAAAGAAATACAGAAAACTATAGAAATACAGAAAACTATAGAAATGTAGAAAACTATAGAAATGCAGAAAACTATAGAGAGAATCGAGTAGGAGGCGGTGACTAACCGCCGTCCTCTCACAGCACTGTACGTACGGTTCTCGTATACAGCGCTTTCAATAGTTGACGTGCACAGACTGATATGCTATGGCTAAATCGTAAAAGCCACTGTTTATCAGTCTTGGCTGTGCACTGCCTCTTTCTTTCCATATCGGATTGAATGACCTACGCGCTTTCACATACCCTTCATGTTCCGCACTATCTCTTTGCGAACAGCCATTGTTTTCAATGTTTTCTGCCATAACCAGTCATTCCTCCTTTCTCAGTCATACTTGAGACTCCTACTGATTCGGTCCTTTGTCTCTCGACTACTATGACCTCTGCTGACTTCTGTGTGTTCAGCATTGCTTTGGGCAATGGTTACCTCTTTCGAGGCATATCACACAGACCTCCCTAGGTACCACACGTTTCTTCCTCTCCATATATCTGCCTCATTTATCATGCATGATTCCGTGTAGTTATTGGACTTTGGCTTGTGCTGCAGTCTTATCCTCATGCATAACCTCATATGAGATTTCTGTTCGTCAGACCAGAGATTTGCCCATGAGTTAGTATCTTCCTCATATCCAGCTTCCTTCAGATTCGAGGTCACCCTCGACACCCTTGCCTTCGGCTATATCCTTCCCACTACCGGGCGGATTCGGGACTTTAACCCGTTAGAAACGTGCGCCGCTAGGCGCACAGCACAAAAAAACTTCCGACAAAGCTGTCGGAAGTTTTTTGTATATCGAAATCACTTTTTGCTATCAGAATTACTCGGAATTACTTCTTGGGAAAGATACTCGTGAATACCCTTTGCTGCTGCCTTTCCTGCACCCATGGCAAGGATAACGGTAGCTGCTCCGGTAACAGCGTCTCCACCCGCATAAACTGCAGTCTTAGTGGTTTCTCCATTTTCCTCTTTTGCAATGATGCAACCTTTACGATCGGTATCCAGACCCTCAGTAGTATCACTGATCAGCGGGTTTGGAGATGTTCCAAGAGACATGATTACGGTATCACAGTCCATCACATACTCGGAATTCGGGATCTCAATCGGTCTTCTTCTTCCGGAAGCATCCGGCTCTCCCAGTTCCATCTTTACAATCTTCACACCGGTTACCCAATCATTTTCATCCACAAGAATCTCTACCGGATTCTGTAAGAGGTCGAAAATAATGCCTTCTTCCTTCGCATGATGCACTTCCTCTTTTCTTGCAGGAAGTTCTTCCTCAGAACGACGATATACCACATGCACTTCTGCACCAAGACGAAGTGCAGTTCTTGCAGCGTCCATCGCAACGTTACCGCCACCTACGACAACCACCTTATTTCCGGCACGCATCGGAGTATCCGATTCCGGAAGATACGCCTTCATCAGGTTGTTTCTTGTCAGGAATTCATTTGCAGAAAATACGCCGTTTGCACTTTCTCCCGGGATATTCATAAACTTCGGAAGTCCTGCACCGGTTCCTAAGAAAACGGCATCAAAGCCTTCTTCATTTAAAAGCTCATCAACGGTAATGGAACGCCCCACGAAAACGTTGGTAATAATCTTTACACCGAGCTTCTTTACATTTTCAATTTCCGGTCCGACTACCTTGGTCTTTGGAAGACGGAACTCCGGAATACCGTACTGAAGCACTCCGCCCGGCTCATGGAAAGCTTCGAAATGGTTACCTCATAGCCCAGCATCGCAAGGTCTCCTGCGCAGGTAAGTCCTGCGGGGCCTGCACCGATTACCGCTACTTTCTTTCCGTTCGGGCTTCCTGCCTTTGCAGCCTGGAAGCCATGCTCTCTGGCCCAGTCAGCCACGAAACGCTCAAGCTTTCCGATAGCAACAGGCTCTCCCTTAATACCACGGATACAAACACCTTCACACTGTGTTTCCTGTGGGCAGACTCTTCCGCAAACTGCAGGAAGAGCAGAAGACTGTGCAATGATTTCTGCAGCCTTCTCAAAGTTTCCTACCTTAACTTCCTGGATAAAGTCATTAATCTGAATGGAAACGGGACAACCTACTACGCACTTTGGATTTCTACAGTTCAAGCAACGCACTGCCTCTTCCATTGCTTCTTTTTCGGTATATCCTAAACACACTTCTTCAAAGTTTTTTGCACGAACCTTCGGCTCCTGCTCAGCGACAGGAACTCTTTTCATCATATCAGCCATAATTACCCTCCCTTAGTTGCAATTTCCGCATCCACCATGGGACTTCTCAGCTTCCAACAGTTCCAGAAGCGCCTTACCCTCTTCCGTCTTGTAGGTCTGCTGTCTCTTCATGGCCAGATTAAAGTCAACCAAATGTCCGTCAAACTCCGGTCCGTCTACGCAGGCAAACTTCACCTGGTCTCCAACAACCAAACGACAAGCTCCGCACATTCCCGTTCCGTCAATCATAATCGGATTCATGGAAACAATGGTCGGGATGCCCAGTTCTTTGGTCGTTAATGCCGCGAACTTCATCATGATAACCGGACCGATAGCGATACAACGAGTATATTTCTTACCTTCCTCGTTTACCAAACGCTTTAAAACATCGGTAACCACACCCTTATCGCCGTAAGAACCGTCATCTGTGGTCACATAGACATTTTTTGCAACGGCACGGAGATCCTCTTCCATAATAAGAAGGTCCTTATTTCTTGCGCCCAAGATAACATCCGCTTCAATTCCCTGTTCATGAAGCCACTTCACCTGCGGATAAACGGGAGCTGCCCCTACACCGCCGGCAATAAAGATGATACTCTCCTTTTCCAGTTCTTCCTTCGACATCTCGATAAGCTCGGAAGGACGGCCCAAGGGACCTACGATATCGGTAAAATAATCTCCAACCTTCAGATGACTGAACTTCTCCGTAGATGCGCCGATTACCTGGAATACAATGGTAATGGTTCCCTTCTCCCTATCATAATCTGCGATGGTTAAGGGAATTCTTTCTCCAAGCTCCCCTAGCTTTGCAATCATAAACTGTCCAGGCTCCGCTTTTCGAGCCACATAAGGTGCTTCCACATCCATGAGCCAGTCTTTATCAACGAGATGCTCAACTCTAGTGATTTTGTACATGCTCTCCTCCATGTTTCATGCCTAGATTAGCTAGGTATAAGTAGTATGTTAATATTTTCTCTAACTTATCTATTGTAGCAAAAAAATCCATAAATACATGTTTTTTTTAAATGCAGATAGAAAAAATCAATAAAATGAAGCTTAAAAAAAATATAAAAAAGTAGGGGCAATTTACAGCCCCTACTTCGTTTTATTCATAACGAGTATCGTGCGCAAAGCGTGCGATATCTCGTTTATCGTGCTTAAAACGCCAGCTTCTCATCAAAATACTTTTTCAAATCAGAAATCGGAATACGTACCTGCTCCATGCTGTCTCTTTCTCTTATGGTTACGGCATGGTCATTTTCCGAATCAAAGTCATAGGTGATACAGAACGGTGTACCGATTTCATCCTGTCTTCTATAGCGCTTTCCGATATTTCCTCTATCGTCATATTCACACATATAGTACTTGGAAAGCTCCTCGTAAATCTTCTCCGCTCCTTCTCCGAGCTTCTTGGATAAGGGAAGAATACCGATCTTAATTGGAGCCAGTGCCGGGTGGAAACGAAGAACCGTTCTCTCGTCTCCTCCTTCCAGTTCCTCAACATCATAAGCTGCACAGAGGAAAGCCAGCGTCACTCTGTCTGCTCCAAGGGAAGGCTCTACTACATACGGAATATAGTGCTCACCCGTTTCATCATCAAAGTAGCTCATATCCTGGTCGGAAACCTTGGCATGCTGAGACAGGTCATAGTTCGTTCTGTCCGCAATGCCCCAAAGCTCGCCCCAACCGAAGGGGAAAAGGAATTCCAGATCTGTCGTCGCCTTGGAATAGAAGGAGAGTTCTGCCTGCTCATGGTCTCTTGCACGAAGCATTTCCTTCTTCATGCCTAAGCTGTAAAGCCAATTCTGGCAATAATCTTTCCAATATTGGAACCACTCCAAATCGGTATCCGGCTTACAGAAAAACTCGAGTTCCATCTGCTCAAACTCTCTGGTACGGAAAGTAAAGTTACCCGGGGTAATCTCATTACGGAAGGACTTTCCTATCTGGGCAATACCGAAAGGAAGCTTCTTTCTCGAAGTTCTCTGTACATTTTTAAAGTTCACAAAAATACCCTGGGCAGTCTCCGGGCGAAGATATACTGTATTCTTCGCATCTTCCGTTACACCCTGAAAGGTCTTAAACATCAGATTAAACTGACGGATTGGCGTAAAGTTATGCTTTCCACAGCCGGGACAGGGAATCTGCTTTTCTACCACAAAGTTCTCCATCTCCTCTTTGGACCGGGGCATCTACAGAACCTTCCAATGCGATTCCGTTCTTCTCGCAGAAATCCTCGATAATCTTATCTGCACGGAAACGCTCCTTACACTCTTTACAATCCATAAGAGGATCGGAAAAAGCCTGCCAAATGTCCGGATGCAATCCATGTCTGCGGATTCATCAAAATGGCACAGTCGATACCGACATTATACTTGGACTCCTGAACAAACTTCTTCCACCAAGCCTTCTTGATGTTATTTTTTTCAGCTCTACACCCAGGTTTCCGTAATCCCAAGTATTTGCCAGACCGCCATAAATTTCAGATCCCGGGTACACAAAGCCTCTGGACTTTGCCAAGGAAACAATTGTATCCATCGTATAATTCTTTTGCCATAAGTTTTTCTCCTCAATCTATTGGAACTTGTTATGAATTAAACAATCTATAGTCTATCCCTTTTTTTACACAAAAAAATCCATACTATCTACTTTAAACTGTTCAAAAATCTTGATGCTGTGAAATTGCTTGTAGAAGCTTTCCCGGGTAAGCAGTTCCACATTTTTCACAAAAATCCCGTAAGCTTCCCTCTTCCAAGGTAAAGGTATATAACTTCTGCAAAGGACTTCAAGCACATGCTCCCAGGCATCATGCACAGCCTTTCTTTCTGAACAGGGGCGGAAACTCGCTGTATTCTCCCTCTAAAAAGCAAGACTCTAAGCTCATAAACGGCACGGACCAGTTCATTGGGCAAATCCTTATGAAGCAAAGCCTTTAGCGAGAGATAAATGAGGTTTACAAGCTCCTCTGCAGGAAGATTTTCCTGCGACACCAGGTCCGCAAGTTCCAGGAAATAGGCCGCATAACAAGCCATTTCCAAGTCCAGTGCAATCTCCTCGAAATAGGCGTCCACCTTCACGGCCTGCAGATTATAGCCGCTCGTTCCATTCTTTAAGGAAAAATGTACCGAAGACAAAGCTCCTGCTTCCCGCCATAAGAGGAGAAGACGGGCGCTTCGCTCCGCTCGCCCAAACCGTCATTTTCCCCTGCTCCATGCTCAGGATGCTTAACCTCTTGTCAAATTCTCTCTGACTGTGCTCGGAAAGCACCACTCCATGCACAACTAAGTCTTCCTTCACTGCCCTTCCTCTCCGTCCTTACACTTTACTTGTATCTTACTTCTGCATTTATTCATGTTCCCTTTTTTTCTTCGAACATTTTTCCGTCTGCTACTCTTTTTATACTTCTGCATCTCTTTTACGCTTGCGCACTTTACTTCTGCTCTCTATAACCGTACTCCTGCAAATATGCCGGATTCTCCCTCCAGTCCTTCCTGACCTTTACAAAAAGCTGAAGATTCACCTTCGCTTCCAGAAGCTTTTCTATCTGAATGCGGGCACCGCTACCAATGCTTTTCAGCATACAGCCGGCTTTTCCGATAATGATTCCCTTATGGCTTTCCTTTTCGCATACCAAAGTTGCCTTCACATCCCAGATTCCGTTTTTCCTCTCCTGCATGCTGTCGATGAGTACCGCAATCCCGTGCGGAATCTCCTTATCAAGCTTGTAGAGGGCCTGTTCCCGGATAAGTTCCTTTGCAATTTCTCGTACGGGAAGGTCTGTTACCGTATCTTCATCATAGTAACGGGGGCCATAGGGAAGGAAGGAGAAAATTGTCTCCAGAAGTTCCTCTAAGCCTTGGTTCTTATAGGCGGAAACGCCGACAATCCCGACAAAGGGAAGGCAGTCCCGATACTCCGCCTTCTTCCTTTCCAGTGCCTCCTCTCCACCCAGTAAGTCCATCTTATTTAAGACAAGGAGAATCTTTCTTTTACTGTGGGAAAGGAGGGATAAAATCTGTTCCTCCTTCTTCCCCTTCTGCTCCGTGCTGTCTACAATCCAAAGAATGAGGTCTCCGTTTCCAAGAGCCTTTTCCGCCACACTTTCCATATAAACGGAGAGCTTATTCTGCGCCTTGTGAATTCCCGGCGTATCATGGAAGACAATCTGTCCTCTTTCATCGTCGTAGACCGCCATAATCTGATTTCTTGTAGTCTGTGCCTTTTTCGAGGTAATGGCTATTTTTTGCCCGACAAGCGCATTTAAGAGGGTGGATTTTCCGGCATTCGGAAGCCCCACAATAGAGACAAAGCCGGATTTAATCAAGTCCTCTCCGCTTTCTCCATTTCCATTTTCCTTTGCAAAAAAATCCTCAATAATCTGATTCATGCCATTCTCCCTCTCTTTTGACCGCTCTAGCTTTGCTAAGCCTTGATCCACTTTCGCTTATAAATCTTGATCCACTTTCGTTTCTAAATCTTGATCCACTTTCGTTTCTAAATCTTGATTTGTCTACTTCTCCGAAGTAATTTAAATTTCCCGAATTACATCAAAGTAGCCCTTATTTTTCTCTATCTTTTCTCCATTACCGATGGTGCAGAGAATTTCCTCGGAAAAAGGCTTTCTCAATGTAGTCGGAGAGCTTTCGAATTGACTCCGGACTTGCAGAAAGCACCTCATCTCTCTCTTTGTAAGTCTTCATCCGTTAAATGAGAAAGGGAGCAGCTTAATCCGAGAAGGAACTTCGTGTAAGCGGTCTTTGGCGTATCCATCTCCGAAATCGCACCGATGATGTACTTCGTCATCTCCAGCTCCGTAGCTTCGAAATCCCGTAAGTACGCCGCAATCTTCTTATACTCTTCATAGCTCCGCCCTACATGCGGATCCCGATAAGAAACAACATAGCTTTCTCCGTTTCTTCCAAAGCCACTCATTGCCCCGTAGGCATTGCCCTTTTCACGAATATTTTTCCAAAGGAAATCAAAGGAAAGCGCATTCTTCATGACTTTCAAGACTCCTGTGTAAGGAAGTGAAGCGTCATGGAAGGAGCCCACTCTTGCCACATAGTTAACCTGAGAAGGAGTGATCCAAGCTTTTTTTTCAACCTTTCTCAGACTAAATACACTTTCTTCCCACTCTTCTTTCTCCGGGAAACACTTTGTAAGAAACGCGGAAAGACTCTCTTTCTCCTTACGATAAATCTCCAGATCGCCTCCTACTGCTATACGGAGGTTTCTTCCCCGTAAGAGCTTCTCCGAAAGAGCCTTCAACTTTTCACCCAGCGCCTTCGGATTCTTCCGAAATTCTTCTTCCAGCTTTTCAATAAAATGGTAGTAGCGAATTCCTTTTACTCTCTCATGGTAAGAGGAGGTCGGGGAAAAACTCTCCATAGCGGAATTGACCGCATAGCTATGTCCTGCGCCTTCCAGTCTCATTCTCTCTCTGGACTTGATTTCCAGGAGAATCTCAGAAAGACGCTTTTCATCCTGCAAATGCGTATGAAAGCAGATTTCCTCCAGATACTCCAGACCCTGCTTCATCTCGCCTTCCAAGAATTTAAAGCCGAAGCTGAATACGCCTGTATATTTATTCTTATCCTGAAAATCAGGATAAGAAGTAATATCTGTTGAAAAACCTCCGCTGTGAAGATAAATCTCCGAGTTTAAGTCCTGAAAACTGTACTTGTCCGTGTCCATATAGGCAAAGGCAGTATTCAAAACAGAGAGATAAGAAAGCTCTTCCTCCGAGAAATCCTTTGTATTAAAGAGAAGACGAAGGTAAAGTACCCCCTTGGAATCCACCGGATAAAGCATTACTTTCTTCCCGGAAAGGTTCTCTTCTTCTCTTAGATAACTCTCCGCTTTCTTTCCGAGGTCTTCTCTTGAAAGCACCGGCAAAGTTTCCAGCGCTTCCTTGCTATTTTCCTTATTCTGATAAAGAAGGAGCGCCTCCTCTTCCTTTTTAATGGCCTCTATCTCTTCTTTAGACAGCGTATCTTTTTTCTCCTTAAGCTTCGTCGCAAGCTTCTCCGCATTTTCCTCGGTAAGCCCCGGCTTCGGAAGAAGTGCCACGAAAGAAGCGTGCTTTACATCCAGGAAGTACTCTTTTAAAAGCTCCTCAAAATAGCCCTCATCCAGTGCCTTTTCCAGCTCCTTAAATAGCGCTCCTGCTCGAGATAAAGCCAGGGCTCTCCGTCATAAAGCCAAGAGTCCAGCACCTTTAAGCTGTAAATCAAGCCCTTAGGGGTATTGCCGTAGTCCGCTTCCTTGTACTGAAAAGCATCGTGGTGAATGGCTGCACGAATGGTCTTGTGATCGAGGCCCTTCTCAGAAGCCTCTCGAATACAATCCTGAATGACCTTTAAGAAACGCGCCTTATCCTCTTCTTTCGCGTTCTTTGCGGTAATGGTGAAGTAGTGCTGTAATACGCCGTCCGCATAGCCTCCGAAGATGTCTTCTCCTAGGCCTTCCTCTAAAAGCCGCTGCTTCAACACCGCTCCGGGGCCGGAAATGAGAGCATGGCCGATATAAGAGAAAGCCAAACTTTTCTTAGCATCTTGTCCGGCGTCAAGAACGAAATTGTAAGAAAAATAAGCCTTTCCCTTAGGGTCCTCTTCCTTGGAAATCGGATAGTACTCCGTCTCTTCCGCCATCTTGGAAAAGTCTTTCTGATGCGCAATCTCGGAATCCGGATTGATCCTTTCATACTTCGCCAAATACTGCGCGTCCAGCCAGTTCAGCTTCTCCTCCATATCCATATCTCCGTAAAGGATGATATAGGAGTTGGAGGGGTGATAGTAGCGGGCATGGAAAGCCTGAAAAGCTTCATACGTTAAGCTCGGGATATCTTCCGGGTCTCCTCCGGACTCATTTCCGTAAGTAGTATCCGGGAAAAGAGAGTGGAAAATATACCGCTCCAGCACCGATTCCGGCTCGGAAAAAGCACCGCGCATCTCGTTATACACTACACCGCTGTAGCCTAAATTCCCCTTTTCATCCAAGGTATAGTGCCAGCCCTCCTGCGAAAAGGTATGCGGATTCTTTATACAATTCGGGTGAAAAACGGCATCGCAATAGACATCCATAAGGTTTTGGAAATCCTTGTCATTGGTAGATGCCACCGGATAAACCGTCTTATCCGGATAAGTCATGGCATTCAAAAAGGTATTGAGAGAACCCTTGATGAGCTCCACAAAGGGATCCTTTAAGGGAAACTTCTCCGAGCCGCAAAGCACGGAGTGCTCCGTGATATGGGCGACTCCCGTAGAATCCGCGGCAGGCGTTCTAAAGGCAATGCTAAAGACTTTATTTTCATCCTGATTCTTTAAGCAAAGTACTCTTGCCCCGGACTTTTCATGCTCGTAAACCTTCGCCTCCGTGGAAAGCTCCGCGATATGTTTCTCCTGTATTAAAGTATATTTTTTCATATTTTCTTTCATCTCCTCGATAGTCTTTTCAAATGCGCCTTTTCAGGTACCTCTTTTCAGATGCGTTCCATTACTGCATCCATATCCGTTCTTCCATTCCATTTTACAATTCTGTTCCGGAATTCTGTTCTTCAATTCTGTTCCGGAATTCTGTTCCGGAATTCCATTTTACAATTGATTGAATATACTTCTTATTACAATAGTGATTGCTTCTCTTACATAGTAATGAGGAATCAGATACGGCGGCTCCTTTGCAGACAAGGTCTTGTAATGATAGTAGGAGTTTTCTTTCTCGGCAAATCGCACGCATTGAAAAAGCTGATATTGTGAGCTAATAATGCCGACGTCGGGAGGCCGATCTTCCCACTCCAAGGACTCTTCCTTTATGTAAGTATAATTACTGTCTTCGGGATAGTACCCTTTCTCACTCTGCACTAGCTCCTCTTCCAAATAACGCTCCTCAATCCATTTTTCAATACTGTTTAATCCAAAACGAATTTTATCCTCCGCATTTTTAGAGTAAAACTCCATTAAAAGCCTATCGCTGGGTATTCCCTCCCAAAGAAGCCTCTGAAACATTACGCTGGATTCCGCGCTGGCGCTGTGGCGCCCTCTTCCTCCTACCAAAACAAACAGGGTTGCCGGGTTTTCCTCAGCATATTTTACCGCAAGCTTTAAGCGATTCAACATCGTTGGAGAAGGAGCATTGTTTTCCAGCTCACAGCCAATCAAAAGAACATAATCCAGATTCTTCTCCTCCTCACCTTTTTTATACCGGCTTAAGAGAATAGATACGGTAAAAATCAAGAGGACAAAAAGACAATAGGAAGTCAGGCAAAATACCTTAAAGCGGAAGAATAGCGATTTTCTCTTCCAGCGAGACGGTCTTTTATAAAGGAATGCCAAAAACAGGTGCAAAATTCCAAAAAGGAACCAAATCCAAAGAGTAGAAAGATAGGACGCACTGCTTAATAGAAAGGCAAAGTATAAAAACGAGGCAATTCCCATGAGTAAAAAAAGAACGAACATGGCTTACTCCATTCTTCGTAAAACATCCTGTTTTCCCGGTAAGACCGAAAAACGAACCTTCAAAGACTGCTTCGAGTGCGGGCAGGACTCCAGACTTTCTCCGCTTTCCGCATCCTCCATACTGAGGACCTTGGTAAAAATGTCTCTCTCTCCGGGACGCATAATGGCAATCTCTTCTCCGACGGAAAATTTATTTTTCTGGGTGAGGAAAGCAAAATCTCCCTCAATATTTTCTACCGTACCAAGATAGGTTGCTCCGGCACTGTAGCTGTTATTGCCATATATCTGGTCCTCTTCAATCGGCTTACGATAGTAAAAGCCGGTACTGTATTCTCTGTAAGTACACTTTCGGATTTCCTCCTCGTAAAAGGGGATATTCGCCTCATACTTCTTAGGATCCTCCAGATAATCCCGAATCGCCATCTTGTAGGTTCGGGTTACCGTCGCCACATAAAGCTCCGTCTTCATTCTTCCCTCAATCTTTAGCGAGTCTATCCCCGCTTCAATAAGGTCCGGAATATGCGAAATCATATTTAAATCTTTGGAATTAAATATATAGGTTCCTCTGTCATTTTCAAAAACAGGATAATACTCTCCGGGACGTTTCTCCTCCATAAGGGAATACTTCCAGCGACAGGGATGCGTACAAGCTCCCTGGTTTGCATCTCTCCCCGTAAAAAAACTGGAAAGCAGACATCTACCGGAATAGGACATACACATCGCGCCATGTACAAAGGCCTCGATTTCCATCTCCTCCGGAATATGCTCTCGGATTTCCCGGATTTCCTGCAGACTGAGTTCTCTGGCACAAACTACACGTTTTGCTCCAAGCTTCCACCAGAAAAGGAAGGTCTCATAGTTCGTATTGTTGGCCTGGGTGGAAATATGCAGCTCCACCTCCGGCATAATTTCCTGTGCAAGCATAAAGGCACCCGGGTCGGCAACCAGTACCGCATCCATCCCCACATCCTTTAATTCCATAAAATAGTCTCGCATCGGAAGTAAATCTTCATTATGCGCAAGAATATTGGCAGTCACATAAACCTTTACTCCTCTTTCATGGGCATAGATAACCGCCTCCTTCATGCTCTCGATTGTAAAGTTCTTGGCATTCGCACGAAGCCCGAAGGCCTCTCCTCCCATATATACCGCATCCGCTCCATAATGAATGGCTGTTTTTAGCCCCTCCATGGAACCTGCAGGAATCAATAGTTCTATTTTTCTTTTCATGCTTTCTACTTTCTATCTCTTTCGATTTTGCTTTCACTTATTGATTTTGCTTTTCCTTACTGCTTTGCTTTTCCTTACTGCTTTGCTTTTCCTTACTGCTTTGCTTTTCCTTATCGCTTTACTCTGACTTATCGATTTCTTTTTTATTCCTTTTTTTCATTCTTTTACTCGTCAATCTGGTTCGCATTTTCTTTTCTCTAACTTTTCTTGATGCTGATGCTCACTCCGTCCCCTATGGGAATAATGCTGTTCTCCAGCTTCGGGTTTTCCTTCAACATCCAGAGGAACTCCCTCATCCTCTTATGGATGGTTCTCTGCCGTCTTTCTACAAAAAAGCGACTCTCTAAAAGAAGATTCTCCTGCAATATATTATCACAAAACAAAAATGCCTTCGGGCCTTAAAAAGTTCTAAAATCTTCAGGGAGCCACAAAGGATACTGCGCCTTTGCCGCATCCAGAAAGACAAAATCAAAGCTTTCTTTCCCTTCAAGCAGTTTCTCCAAGATTTCTCCCCCGTCTCCTTCAAAAAGACGGATACTATCATTATAGGGGCTTTTTGCAAAATTCTCCTTGGATTTTATAATTCTTTCAGGAAAAATTTTCCACTGTGGTCAGTTTTGTATTTCCCAAAAAGGCTATCCAGCATCAAAAGACCGGAGTAACCGACTGCCGTTCCCAGTTCCAGGATAGAATTCGGTTTTTCATTTCCAAACAAACACGAAGAAGCGCGGCGGTTTCATCCCGAATAATCAGGGACTGCTTCCTTCTGCGCTTCCTCACGGATACTTTCCAGAAAGCTCGCATTGTCTCTCTGGAAAGCCTGAATAAATTGGCTTATTCTATCTTTTTCTTCCAAGCTACTCCCCTTCGGCTCCCGCATCAACAACCTGCGGATTTTCTTCTTTGGCAGTAGCATTTCCATTCTTGCCTGTCATCTCGGAATCGAGTGCATTTTCATTTCCTGCACCGATTACATTTTCTTCCGAAGACTCTGCCTCCGTCTCCCCTTCATTTAGGAGATTTTTTTATCGCTTAACTCCTGATTCTTCTTTCCCTCTTCCGTAATGAAATCCAGCATCTGCACCTGCGTCATAGAGGTACTCAAGCTGTAAGTCCCAGGAAGTAAGGAAGAATGATAGAGCTTCGCTTTTAAAATGAAAGCTTTCTCATTGTCAATCAAACCCAGCTTTTCCAATTTTTTTGCAATATCGGAACTGCTGTCTCCCTGCTTGATTTCCAGTTCAATCTCTCTCCCCGGTTCCTTCTCCATGGCATGCTCATAAAGCAAACCGTGGCCATAGCTATAGGCAAGTTTAACCCCCTGCAGAAGCAGAAAAAAAGCAAGAAAAATCAGAAAAAAAGAATTCTAAGCGAAAAGCTTAACAAAAATCTGTGTAAAAGAGCGGAAGGAATTCCGTGCTCTGCTGCCCCCAAATTAAACCTCCATAATGACCGGAAGAATGACCGGATTTCTCTTGATCTTCTTCCATAAAAAGTCTGATAAGCCGTCTTTAATCAAGTTCTTAATCTTGCCCCAGTCATTCATTCTGCTCTGTAAGCAGTTGTCTACAATGTTCTGTACGGCAAGTCTTGCTTCTTCCATTAAGTCCTCGGACTCCCTTACATAGACAAAGCCTCTGGAAATGAGATCCGGACCCGCCATCAGATTTCCGGAATAACGCTCTAAAGTAAGCACGACTACTATGATTCCGTTTTGAGAAAGATTTTGTCTGTCACGTAAAACTATATTTCCCACATCTCCGATACCCAGACCGTCAACATAGACGCCGCCTGCCTGTACCTTTTCCTTGATCGAGTAAGTACTTTCTTCTCCTTCGGTAGTGAACTCCAGGACATCTCCATTTTCAATCATAAGACAGTTGTCCTTCTCCACGCCGACAGACTCCGCAATAAGCGCTGCTGCACTTCTGTGATGGAACTCTCCGTGGAAAGGAATCGCATACTTCGGCTTTACCAAAGAGTAGAGAAGCTTTAAATCTTCCGCGCAGGCATGCCCTGAAACATGGGTATCCTGCATGATAACCTTGGCACGGAGCTTATATAGCTCATTGACGACATGGTCTACTGCAAGCTCATTTCCGGGAATCGGATGAGAGGACATAACAACCACGTCGTTCGGTCCGATATGGACCTTTCTGTGCATACCGCTTGCCATACGGGAAAGAGCCGCCATAGACTCACCCTGAGAACCGGTTGTAATGAGTACCGTTTGTTCGTCCGGATAATCCTTTAAGTTTTCAATATCTATGAGCGTTCCATCCGGAATATGTACATATTCCAGCTCGGAAGCCACGGAAATGACATTCACCATGGAACGTCCTTCCACAACAACCTTTCTGTTGTATTTCACGGCAGAATTAATAATCTGCTGCACACGGTCTACATTGGACGCAAAGGTTGCCACGATGATACGGCTGTTCTGATGCTCCGCAAAAATCACATCAAAGGTTCTTCCCACAGTTCGCTCCGACATGGTAAAGCCCGGCTTCTCCGCATTGGTGGAATCGGACATCATGGCAAGAACACCATTTTTCCCAAGCTCCGCAAAACGCTGTAAATCTATCTGGTCACCAAATACCGGAGTATAGTCCACCTTAAAGTCACCGGTATGAATGAGCACACCGGCAGGTGTGGTAATCGCAAGGGCAGATGCGTCCTGGATGGAGTGATTCGTCTTCACGAATTCCACCTTCAAATCCCCAAAGTTCACATTCTGTCCGAACTTCATGGTCTTCATCTTCACCAGTTTATCCATGCCGTTTTCCACAAGCTTCTTCTGGATAAGAGCCATAGTCAGCTTTGTCGCATAAATCGGCACATTAATCTGCTGCAATACATAGGGGCAGTGCTCCGATATGGTCCTCATGTCCATGGGTAATCACAAACCCTTTCATCTTGTGAATCTGTGACTTGATATAGGAAATATCCGGAATAACGAGATCAATTCCCAGCATATTAAAGGAAGGGAATGCCAAGCCGCAATCCACGATAATCATGCTGTCTTCAGTCTCAATGGCGGTAATATTCATACCGATTTGGTCTAAACCGCCGAGGGGAATGACTTTTACAGAGCCTTGGAAGCTATGCTTCGGTTTTTTAGCCTTGCTCTTACTCTCCTGTATCTCCATAGGCTTAGCAAGAAGAGGAAAGTCCTCCGAGCTGTATTCTCTTTTTTCCGTATTATTCCCTCTTCTAGAAGTAAACTGTACAGTGGGTAATACGGATGAGCGCTCTGTTTCCCTCGTATTTCTTGGCTCTGTAGCCACAACGCGTTTCTCCAAAGTTCTTCCTTCCCCGGTTCTCGAAACCGTTCTTCCTGCAGCAAGCTTCCCGCTTGTATTCTTCCCGGCTGTGCTTCTTCCTGCCACAATCCTTCCCGCTTCCGTTCTACCTGATACAGTTTTTCCCGATGCGGTTCTTCCCGATGCAGATCCTCTTGAGACAGTTCTTTCCGATGCAGATTCTCTTGAGACAGTTCTTTCCGATGCAGCTCTTCCCGTGATACTGATTTTGCCACTACGAGAGGTCTTCCCCTCTCCTGCATCTCCCCGGGCATCCTGTCCTGCCCCGCTTCTTCTGCTGCTTATTTTTTTACTTCCTCTGGACACTCTATGTTGACTGCTTTCTTCCATAGCTTCCTTCGAAGTCAAATTCTTTCTGTTAAAATTCACGATTCTATGTGGTGAATCACTGCTTACTCTCTTTTGTTCCTCTTTCATATAACCCTTTGCTTACCTCTCTATCGTAATATCATTACCCTCTAACATTTTTGCAAAGACATCCATTACTGTCTCCGCCTCATCTCCTTCTGCAAAGACATAGTCTGCGTCCTCATCCTCCGGTGCAGAAATATCTTTCATTACGTAGCATGTTCCATCCTCTCCCTCCGGAGCGTCCGTTACCAAAATATAGCTTACTCCCTGTACTACTGTCTCTTCTAAAATCTCCAGCTCTAAACTGCCATCATCAGACTGTAAACGTATTCTTCCGCCTTCCATCTATACCGCCTTTCTTTGTCCTAAGATAATCTTCCAAAATAACCTGGGCCGCCACCTGGTCCAGGACTTCCTTTTGTTTTTCTCTCGGAACTCCACTCTCATCCAAAATTTCCCGGGCTTCTATCGTGCTGAGCCTCTCATCAAAAAACACAATCGGACAACGCAGTTTCTTTTTTAATAAATCATAAAAAACAGCAGCCTTTTCCGCCCGTTCTCCGCGGCTGCCATCCATGTTTAAAGGTAGTCCCAAAACCACCTCTTCTACATTTTCCCGTAATACAATATTGCAAACTTCCTGTACTGTTTTTCTAAGTTTTCCCTCCCGCTCTCTCCACAGAGTGGAATGAGGCAGTACAGTGTAGCCTAAAGCATCGGTAATCGCCAGTCCCACGGTCTTGGAACCGTAATCAAGTGCTAAAATGCGCATACTACTCCTGTAAAGAAGAAAAGGTCTTTCCGGTTTTCCCGGACAGACCTCACGCTTTCTTTAACTTGCTTTCTACATAATTCCGCATAAGTTCTTCCAGTATTTCGTCTCGCTCTACCTTCATAACCAAGCTTCTTGCACCCTTATAGCTGGTAATGTAGGTAGGATCTCCGGACATAACATATCCCACAATCTGACTGATCGGATTGTACCCTTTTTCGTTCAAAGCTTCATAAACTCGCTCTAACACTTCTGTGACTGCCAAACTGCTGTCTTGTAATGGTCTGATAATTTGCGTATGACTCAAATCGTTATTCATAATGCCACGTCCTTCTCAAAACTTATAGTATATTATCGCATTTTCAAGCATACTGCAAGTATAGCTGAAAAATATTTTTTTATAAAAAAGACTTTCAGGCCTTTTTATACAAATCTCTGTCTTCCTCAAGTAATTTGTATATCGCCTGAAAGTCTTTCCTTTATAAGATGTTCAAATTATAAAAATCCCTTAAACGGTCGAATGATAATTTTTCTATCTTCGTAAGCAATTTCTTCGAAAACTGTTTCGCTCATGAACTATCATTCTGAAAAACCGGCATTCTGTTTTTCCAAATCTTACTTTTGCGTAGCTTGCTGCGGATTCTCCCGCAATCTTACCAAATACGGTAAAGTCTGCTACGGCATTTCCGCCAAGACGGTTTGCACCGTGTACACCACCGGTGACCTCTCCTGCAGCGAAGAGTCCGGGGATAGCCTTCCCTTCTTTATTGAGGACTTCGGTAACGGTGTTGATCTTCAATCCTCCCATGGTGTGATGTACACCGGGAGTAACCTTGATTGCATAGAAGGGAGCCGTGTCTAGAGCCGCCGCAAAGCTCGTTCTTCCAAACTCGGCATCTTCCTTTTTCTCTACCGCTTCATTCCAAGTCTTTAAAGTCATTTCCAAAGCATCAGCAGGCACCCCCATTGCCTCGGCAAGACTCTTTGCATCATCCCCGGTCACCGTGTACCCGGACTTGATGTATCCCTGAATAACCGCAGATTTCTCTACCATCTTGTTATCCATTACTAGGTAAACTTGGGAACCGGTCTGTGCAATCTCCGCCTTGGAAACCGCATCCCTTGTTCCGACTTCATCGGTAAAACGCTTCCCCTCCATGTTGACAAGAATCGCTCCATCTCCACGTAAGCCCTCCGTAATGAGGTGCGCGTCCGTTACCGTCACGGTCGGATGAATCTGAATCTGGTCCATATCTACAGTATCCGCTCCGATTGCTTCCGCCATGGTGATGCCCTGTCCGAGTGCACCGGAGGCATTGGTGGACATATAACCCTTTAAAGACGGCTGGTACTTTTCCACCATCTCCATATTGGCCGCAAAACCGCCTGTTGCGATAATAACCGCCTTTGCCTTAACATGCACTTCCGCCCCATTTGCGGAAAGGGCGTGAACGCCGGTCACATTTCCTGCCTCATCCTGCTCAATCTTGTCAGCAGTTACAGAGGTCAAAAGAGTGATGTTTTCTCTTTCATTTACATTCTTCTCTAAAATCGGAACCATGTAGGAACCAACCGCGATAACCTTATTGTTCTCATCTACCGGACGGTGAATTCTCTTTACAGAAGCACCTCCGAAGGCACCCACATTGTGGACGGTCATGCCCAGAGTTTCGAGATAATCAATCGCAGGGGCAGTATTTTCCGAAAGCACCTTCACCAGTTCAGGATTGTTCGTTCCCTTACCGCCGATTAAGGTATCCAGTTCCATAAGTTCCACAGAGTCAAAATATCCTTCCGGATTCGCCTGATACGCTGCGTACTGCTCTTTAACGCTTGCAGCAAGAGCGGTAATTGTGGCATTGTCCGCGTATTTTTCAGCAGCGGTAGCCAAGCTCTTCTCTACACCGGAGCCTTCTTCAAAGGGATTCTCCGCCTGCCACTTCGTTGCTGCCGCATTCATACCTCCTGTTGCACGAACAGAGTTTCCGCCCACAATGCCCTGGCTCTCCAGGATTACCACTTTCTTTCCGCTGTCTGCTGCGGTGATTGCGGAAATCATTCCTGCTCCGCCTGCACCGATGACGCAGACATCCGCTTCCAGGTTCTGATCTTCCTTCTTTACGGAATCTGCATCAACCTGCGCCTTGGCAAACTTTTCGCTGTCAAGTCCCATATCTTTAAAGCCTGCTCTACACCGGTACGAAGCGCTGTAGAAGAAATGGTTGCTCCGCTGATACCGTCAACATTGAAGGTCTGCTGTTCCACCATCATTCCCGGTAAAGCTTCCACTGCCTTACTTCCAATTCCCTCGGTCTCCATATTGCTTAAGACATTTACCGCATAAATTTTGTTCTCGTCCGCACTGACTTCAATCTCCATGTCTCCGCCAAATCCGGGAACGGTAACTGTGGTCTTCTTCGCTGAGCTTGGTGCATCAACGCTCTTGGATGAAGGACCATTCCAAGACTGAATCCCGAGAATCACCGCAACAAGAATTCCTGCAAGGATAACTAAATACGATAGAAATTTCTCTTTTTTCATATACTCCCCTATAATCTGCTTTTCCTAAGACCAAGCTCTCAGGCATCTTCACAGTAAGAAAAAACTTCGTTTTTCCTACCAAGTTTCCTAAATTCACCCTATATTTATACCATAGTTAAGTGCTTTCTTCTATTGACAAAACCGGTGGAAAAATAGGATTCTTCCACCAGTTTTTAGAGGTTTTGACAAAATATTCACTAAGTTTATTTTTCGCCTTTTGCAAGCTCCAGTAAGATTTTCTCGGAACGCGCAATAAAGTTCTTCATTGCATCTCCCTTAAGTGGAGCATTCTGAATACGCGCTAAATCATAGAGCTGCTCTTCAATAAGCTTTCCATCTTCACTCTCCAGGCTATCTTCATGTTGCAGAAGATACTGTACAAGCGGATGTCTTTCATTTTAAAAACAAGGGTCTCCTCCAGCGGAAGCTCTCCCATCGGCATACCGGAGATCGCATACATTTTCATCATATCCTGCATCCTACAGGGATTCCTCTGAAATGGAAAGAAGACTTGCCGGAGTTTCGGAGAGAAGTCGATCCACTTTTACATGAAGCTTATCCTTGGAAAGTAAGCTTTGGAAAGCTTTCTCCAGCTTTTCTCCCGCTTCTTTCAACTTATCCTGTTCTTCGGAAGAAAGTTCATCCTTCATCGCTTCCTGTACATCGGCATCGATTCTTTGGAAACGAAGTCCGCTGTTCTTCGCCTCAAGCTCCGTGATAAAGGGTTGGTCTATACGCTCCGTAAGGTAAACCGCTTCTTTCTTATGCTCCTTAAAGAGGGAAATGTACTGGCTCTGCGCTACTGCGTCGGAAACATAGTAAACCTTTTGGAGCTTCTCTTCTTCCTTATTTTCCGCCTGATCTGCGGTATCTGCTACCGAAGTATCCTTTTCCTCCTTCTCATCCTCAGTAAGTTCCTTGGAAACTTCCACTGTTTCCGCTTCATTTAAGGCCTTGCCCTTCTCCTTAAGTTCCGGAAGCGTACAATATTTTTCCTCCAAATTCTTAAAAAGAATGAAGTCCGTCATCTTCTCCGCAAACTTGCTGTCACGAAGCACGCCGTACTTAATGAAAGGAGAAATGTCATCCCAGTACTTCTCATAGGACTCTCTTTCCGTCTTACACATACCGGAGAGCTTCTCTGCAACCTTCTTCGTAATGTAGTCGAAAATCTTCTTTACAAAGCCGTCATTTTGCAGTTGAGAACGGGAAACATTTAAGGGAAGATCAGGACAGTCAATCACACCCTTTAAAAGAAGCAAATACTCGGGAATGACTTCTTTGATATTATCCGCAATAAAGACCTGGTTATTATAAAGCTTAATTGTTCCCTCAATCGACTCATACTCCGAGTTAATCTTCGGGAAATACAGAATTCCTTTCAGGTTATACGGATAATCCATGTTCAAATGAATCCAGAAAAGCGGCTCCTTATAGTCATGGAAGGTTTTTTTCTGTAGAAGTCGAGTACTGCTCTTTCTCCACCATGGAGGAGACTCTCCCCAAAAGTGGGTGCGTGTCATTTAGAAGAACAGGACGCTTCTCAATCTTCAGCTTAGCCTCCGTCTTTCTCTCTTCTCCCTTTTTCGTCCTTTTTCTACCTTTTTCGGGAATTTCTTCAAGCACAACATCGGAATCCAGCTTCTCAGTCTTGGAAATCACCTCGCTGTCTTTCGGAAGCTTATCGAGGTAAATCTCCACCGGCATAAAGGAACAGTACTTCTCAATTACGGAACGAAGCTCCCACTCATTGGCATATTTTATACAGTCTTCATTTAAATAAAGTGTGATGTCCGTTCCATGCTCTTTCTTCTCTCCATCCACCATGGAGTATTCCGTACCGCCATCGCAAGTCCAGTGCACGGGAGTAGAGCCCTCTTTATAGGATAAGGTCTCAATCTCTACCTTATCTGCTACCATGAAGGCGGAATAAAAGCCCAAACCGAAATGTCCTATAATCTGGTCGCTGTTTGCCTTGTCCTTATATTTCTCGATGAACTCCGTTGCACCGGAGAAGGCAATCTGCGTGATATACTTCTCCACTTCTTCCGCAGTCATACCGATACCGTTATCACTGAAGCGAATGCGCTTCTTCTCCGGCTCAACCGTAACCGTCACTCTCCCCTTATAGTCGGACGGTTTCGTCCACTCGCCAATAAGAGAAAGCTTCTCAAGCTTCGTTACCGCATCCGTTGCATTGGATATTTGCTCACGAACGAAGATATCCTGGTCACTGTACATCCACTTTTTGATAATCGGGAAAATATTTTCACTATGAATAGATAAAGAACCATTTTTCTGCATAAACAATACCTCTTTTCTAATTTTTTACTCACGATTAGGAAGTATAACACAAAAATTAGCACTCATCAATATAGAGTGCTAATTTTTCTGTATCATTCTTCAGTAGCTCTTCTATCTTACTCATTTTTTCCACCTTTTTCCGCAATACTTTCGATATTTTTTATCTCAGCAAGATAATCTCTTTCTACTTGTGATAAGGTTTTAGCACTGTATTTTTTGTATTCCTGATTCACTTTATCCACCATCATTTCCCTGGACACTCTTCCATTGCCTATGAGCAAGTCCTCTCCTGTGGCACTAAGAATCCGATCTACATGTTCTCGCCAATCTTTCATGGTCATCTTTACTTCTCTTTGCGCCTGTCTTTCCGCAAAATCCAGATAGCCGGAAACTAAGGCATTGAGACTCTTCAGTTATTTTGCACGGTAGCAAAAAAACTTCTTGGCTTCTTCATTTTTTTGCATCATAATCAATGCTGGTAGCAAACAGATCCAGTACTTGACGATAGAACACCTTCTCACTGGAACGAATGTCTCTAATCCGTTCTAACAGCTCTTTAAAGTAATTTCCTCCTCCAAGATTCTTCAGTCTTTCGTCATCCATGGCAAAGCCTTTAATGAGGTATTCCTTCAATATGCTACTGGCATAGTTTCGAAATTGTATGCCACGAATAGAACGGACTCTATAGCCAATAGCCAAAATCATATCTAAATTGTAGTATGCCAACTGTCTACTAATCTTTCTGTTTCCCTCTTTTTGAACTGTCAACTTATAGTTGACAGTTGCCCTTTCCTCTAATTCTCCTTCTAAAAAAATAGCTTTAACATGCTTACTGACATTCTGCTTTGTAGTCTGGAATAACTCCGCAATCTCCAATTGACTAAGCCATACCGTACCATCTTCATACTGTAAATTTATCTTAGTCTTACCATCTTCTGTATTGTAAATGATGATATCATTCCCCATCATCCATCTCCTTTACGATTTCATTTATGGAAGCTCTCAAAACATCGATTTTCCTCACCGTCTCTGCTATTTCTTTATTTAATACTTTTATAGCAATTACTTCTCCGGTATCTTCTTTCTCCACATAAGTTGATACGGAAAGGTTATAGTCATTCTTTTCTATCTCTTCTTTGCCTACATATCTTGAAAAAAATACTCTATATCGCCTTCTCACGAAAAGGCTTTCACGATTGCTTCGAAATTAATTTCATCTAATATATTGTTATTGGTTTCTTTCTTAAATTCTTTACTTGCATCGATAAATAGAATCTTATTTTTCTGCTTTATTTTTTTAGCTAATACAAGTATACAAGTAGCAATAGAGGTTCCAAAAAAATAGATTTTTCCGGAAGCTGTATAACCGAATCAATAAAGTTTTATCCACTTAATAGAATAAGAGGGATTGGATACTATTGCGTCAAATGATTTTTTTCCTCTATGATTTTTAAATTAGCTATATTTTCGATTTTCTTTAAATTTTTTTGAATATTATCTTTCAATAAAAAGTACTTCTCATCCTTATAAATTTGAGGTACTTCATCTACTAAGTATTCCTCCGACCATTGATTTGAATCCCATAAATTTTTTTAGGAGTATTAATAGAAATACTATAATTCTCGATTCCATTTTTCTATCCTACACATTACAGGAGTATAACCACCATTTTTTGTATACTCGATGTAAGTACTATATATTTGGAAACTTTTAGGTTTTTCTAAAGTTAGTAAATAAAAAACTACCTCTAACAATTCTTCACTTTCAAAGATAGTATCTTGATGTATCCAAGGGGCAAATAATAATCCTGCATATCTATGGTCTCCAAATTCATCTGCTTGTTTTAGATATTTTCTTTCTAATTCTTTATTCCATTTTAAGAATTCTTCAGGAGTTTTTATCTCGTATTCTTGGTGTTGACAATCAAATCCACAAAACTTTCGATAAGGATTTGTTGGATCAATTAATTTCAAACACTGTTTTTCTTGAACTGTAAGACAAATATGTTCTTGAGGATTTTTATAGCAATCAGTTTTGAGTAATACATATTGAACTTTAAAAACCTAAAGTAATGAATACTGAAGCTAAAAAAAGTTTGAATAATCTCCACATGTTCCAGTTCTGAATTCTAAAAGATCTAAGTCACTTCGTTGTAATGGAAAAATAAGGTGAGCTTAAACGACTATACGCTATGTTCTTGTCTAGCCATTCAAATATCTTTAAAGTCGTATCCTTTAAACTTAAGTTTCTTAATTCTAATTCTTCGATAAATTGAGTTATCTCTTCATTGTTTGGATGAATATATTGCTCCATAAATCTCCTTTATAAAAAAATAATTTTTTTTAAAAAAACTTATTACTAGTAGTGGAGCTTAACCCAGTATTCATCGTTACTATCTGCCGTTGTCATTATTATGACACGAGCCCCGGGTGTTAAATCATATAAAAATATCCATGCTTGCAGATTTAAAAGTAAGAGCTTTTAGCTTCATGTATTCGTCTACTGAAAAGGCAATTCTTTCCGTATCAAAAATTACATCACTATCCGCACCCCCACTTTAAATTTAGTTTCGCTTTATTAATTAATGCAATTATTTTTCTCATTCCAATTTTTTAATATCACTGTCACCAAGTTTTTCAAGTGACATCAATTGTGTTCTAGCAAGCTTTCTCAGTTCAATCATTCTTTCTTTTTTTGATCCATACCTTTACCGATAAGAATTGCATTATAGCTTTCCATATTTGCAAGAACCAGTAGCTCATTCAGACTTGCATAGTCTCTCATATTTCCCTTTAAGTCAGGATTTTTCTTCACGCCACTGTTTAGCTCTTTTTTTGTTAAACAAGGCAACATTGAGCATATCTGCTTCACTTGCGTATTGATAGGATAACTGCTCGTTGGTAAGATCCTTTAAGAGATATTCTTTGATTGCATCTGTATGAATTTTTATAGTTGATCTTGGAGATTTCTCTATTTAAGTTCCAACCTAATGATAATCTTGAATTCTCATCATCTTTTAATCTTTGATAATCTTTGATGATATATAGCTCAAACTCTGCTGAAATCCACGAGGCAAATTTAAATGCAATATCCTTGTGCGCAAAAGTACCGCCACCTCTTCCAAGCTTCACATATATTCCTTTTGCTTTTGTCATATTAACCCATTTCTGAGGAGATAAGGTAAATGCATTACTACCTGCTTCTCTCAAAAACCCCTCGAATTCGAGGGGGTTAAACTCAAGATTATTTAACTGCTCCCATATTCCTAAATATTCTATCGTGTTATAGTTTCTCATCCAATTTGCAACAACCACATTAGGTTCTTCACTATTTTTATATCGTGCAATATCTGTAAGACTGATATAGTCATTCTTAAAGTCTTCTGTGTACACTTGAATAGCAATACCTTTTGCTTCGATCGTGTCTTTTTTTACCTTAGACATGTGAGTTCCTCCTTTATGCTGATGTACTGTTTACAACACTTATTTTCCTAAAACTCTCCTAAACAACACACCAACCATTCATTTATTGATATAAATCTCAAGTCAATATTTTGTCGCTAAAAAACACCATAACAGGAATAGATATTACCGTAAGAAGCGTCGTAAAAAAACATTTATACAACTCGCATACTCCTCCTCTTTTTCTAAAAAAAGAATGGCTAACTGAGACACATTAGCCGCAGTAGGAGCTGCAGCACTTAAGAAAGTCACCAAGAACAAAGTTGGATTGTCCAAAAAACCGGACGCCATACTGCAAAGCTTCATAAGCAATAGATAAAAAAATGGGAAAGCAAAAAAAGTCGAAGAAAGGCAATTAGGTATATTTTTCTTATAAGAAGAAAGCTTTTTTTATCGGCATACCCCCAAGGACAATTCCTGTAATGAGCATCGTGAATGGACCTATCATTTTTCCTAAATCAGAAATAGCAAGTGCAAAGTTGCCACAGTTTGTATACTCCAAAGACATTTCTTCCACAACATTTAAATTAAGAACTTTTCTAAGTAAAGTTCCTAATAAAAAGAAATAAAAAAATTGGCCAAAAATGGCATATAAGAAACATAAAAAGAGGTTCTTACCGACCGTAGCGTTCATTTCAACAGAAAAAAAGAACTGATTATGACACAGGGAGAAAAGAAGGAAAAATCGCTATTTTAGAAAGAGGAAGACTAGCCTCTTTTTTTAATAAACCGCTCCTTACCAATACAAAACCAGCCAAAACTACAATTATTAGGGATGCTATTTTTACAATTAAAGGGAAAATAAGATTCTCCATAGTTATATTGCCCTTCTATCCAATCTTTTATTTTATATTCTAGCATAAGACGCATGGTTTAGATTTGGTCTTTTTAAAAAATGCTCATTACGATGCTTCTTTTAAATATAAAAAAACAGTGCAGAGCACTGTCTTTCATGGAACCGCAGGGACTCGAACCCTGGACCGATCGGTTATGAGCCGAGTGCTCTAACCAACTGAGCTACGGTTCCGCAAAATATTATAAATGAAAATGCCATGCTTTAGCAAGTACTATAGCAAAAGCAAAACTTTTTTTACATATAGTAAAAGCAAAGCTTTTTTACATATAGTAAAAGCAAAGCTTTTTTACATATAGTAAAAGCAAAAGCTTTTTTACATACAAAAAGCCTAAGCTATGCTTAGGCTTAAGCCGATATTCGGACTCGAACCGAAGACCTACTGATTACAAATCAGTTGCTCTACCAACTGAGCTATATCGGCATACCTTTATAAAACCACATATCTAAAATAACTCTAGAAGTAAAACAAATCAATCAGACGCATTGGATAAGCCCTCGACCTATTAGTAACTGTCAGCTGAATGTATTGCTACACTTACACCTCAGTCCTATCTACCTCGTTCTCTTCAAGGGGTCTTACTCCTAACGATGGGATATCTCATCTTGAGGTTGGCTTCACGCTTAGATGCCTTCAGCGTTTATCCATTCCCAACTTGCCTACCCTGCGATGGGATTGATTCCCAACAGGTTCAGCAGAGGTCAGTCCATCCCGGTCCTCTCGTACTAAGGACAGATCCTCTCAAATATCCTACGCCCGCGCCGGATAGGGACCGAACTGTCTCACGACGTTCTGAACCCAGCTCGCGTACCGCTTTTAATGGGCGAACAGCCCAACCCTTGGGACCGACTTCAGCCCCAGGATGCGATGAGCCGACATCGAGGTGCCAAACCTCCCCGTCGATGTGAACTCTTGGGGAGATCAGCCTGTTATCCCCAGGGTAGCTTTTATCCGTTGAGCGATGGCAATCCCACTTTCATACCACCGGATCACTAAGTCCGTATTTCTACTCTGCTTGGTCCGTCAACCTCGCAGTCAGGCTCCCTTATGCCTTTACACTCTTTGGATGGTTTCCAACCATCCTGAGGGGAACTCTTTGAGCGCCTCCGATACTCTTTCGGAGGCGACCGCTCCCAGTCAAACTCCCCACCTGACATTGTCCCTTGACCGGCTTACGGCCTAAGGTTAGAAATCCAATAACATAAGGGTGGTATCCCAACAGCGACTCTGATAATACCGAAGTACTATCTTCTCAGTCTCCCACCTATCCTGTGCATACATTACCGAATCCCAGTATCAAGCTGGAGTAAAGCTCCATGGGGTCTTTCCGTCCTGGCGCGGGTAACCAGCATCTTCACTGGCACTTCAATTTCACCGGGTGCATTGTTGAGACAGCGCTCAAATCATTACGCCTTTCGTGCGGGTCGGAACTTACCCGACAAGGAATTTCGCTACCTTAGGACCGTTATAGTTACGGCCGCCGTTTACTGGGGCTTCAATTCAAAGCTTCGATTGCTCTAACCTCTCCTCTTAACCTTCCAGCACCGGGCAGGCGTCAGCCCATATACTTTACCTTACGGTTTCGCATAGACCTGTGTTTTTGCTAAACAGTTGCTTGAGCCTTTTCTCTGCGGCCCAGTTGCCTGGGCACCCCTTCTCCCGAAGTTACGGGGTCATTTTGCCGAGTTCCTTAACAATGCTTCTCCCGCCGGCCTTAGGATTCTCTCCTCATCTACCTGTGTCGGTTTGCGGTACGGGCTTACTAAACACTATAGCGGCTTTTCTCGCCACAGAGTTAAAGAGCTTCTCTACTTTATTTCGATCCGCATCAGGTCTTCAGATTGATAAGCGGTTTTTCCTACTTATCTCCTACCTCCCTTGCACCGGTCTTCTCATTCCCGGCTCTCTCTTTCTCCATGTGTCCCCACATTTCTGATTTAGTAAGGTACTGGAATCTACACCAGTTGTCCATCGACTACGCGTCTCCGCCTCGCCTTAGGCCCCGACTTACCCAGGGCAGATCAGCTTTACCCTGGAAACCTTAGATATTCGGCCTGGAGGATTCTCACCTCCATCTCGCTACTCATTCCGGCATTCTCTCTTCAAAACAATCCACGGATCCTTTCGGTACCGCTTCATCTCGTTTTCAATGCTCCTCTACCGATGGTTTACACCATCCCTAAGCTTCGGTGTCATGTTTTAGCCCCGTTAATTTTCGGCGCAGGACCTCTCGACTAGTGAGCTATTACGCACTCTTTGAATGTGTGGCTGCTTCTAAGCCAACATCCTAGTTGTCTATGAAATCCCACATCCTTTACCACTTAACATGTACTTTGGGACCTTAGCTGTAGATCTGGGCTGTTTCCCTTTTTGACTACGGAATTTATATCCCGCAGTCTGACTCCCGCTTATATCTTACCGCCATTCGGAGTTTGATATCTCTTGGTAGACTTTGACGCCCCCTCAAGAATTCAGTGCTCTACCTGCGAAAGACTTATCAGCGAGGCTAGCCCTAAAGCTATTTCGAGGAGAACCAGCTATCTCCGGGTTC